>Ga0180218_1000006_pt1 | contig 1073902 bp, 985 predicted proteins | sample eDN3rd37CKraftBY_FD_151334 | JGI IMG/M metagenome (GOLD analysis project Ga0180218, IMG submission 151334) | Enriched backyard soil microbial communities from Emeryville, California, USA - eDNA 3rd pass 37_C Kraft BY (version 2) (version 2) | ecosystem: Environmental > Terrestrial > Soil >... | reverse complement strand
TCGCGCCACCGGTCTCCGCCAGAACCTTCGTGATCGCTGCCGTCAAAGACGTCTTGCCGTGGTCAACGTGACCAATCGTGCCGATGTTACAGTGGGGCTTCGTGCGCTCAAATTTCTCTTTAGCCATAGTATCCATCCTCGCCGGCCGGGCCCATCCGTGCGGCTTCAAGCGCGGGCTGGTTACTTCGGAAACCGCCTCTATTCAAGGCCCAAATTCTGGTCCAATCTGTTCCAAGAGGCCCGCGCGCCAAGATATGATAGTTTGCGACGACAAAAACAAACGGGGAGCGACGATGAACGTCCAGTCGAAGCCATCAGCCACCATTGCCCAGTCGCCCACACCGGCCCTGCCGACTGCCGACCCCGACAAGCTGGGCTTCTCGATCGCCGGCCTGCAGCGGATGTCGGACGCCTTCCAGCGCGAAGTCGACAAGGGAACCATCCCCGGCATCGTCGTGATGGTGGCGCGGCGCGGCCGGATCGGCTGGTTCGACGCGCTCGGCAAACAGGCTCCCGGCAGCGACACGCCGATGAGCCAGACCTCGATGTTTCGCATTTTTTCGATGACCAAGCCGATCGTCTCGGTCGCCATCATGATGCTGGTCGAGGAAGGGCGCATCCTGCTCAGCGATCCGCTGCAAAAATACATCCCGGAATTCGCCGATCAGAAGGTCGGCGTCGAGGTCGGCAGCAAGCTGGAGTTGAGGCCGCTCCACCGGCCGATCACGATCCAGGACCTGTTGCGGCATACCTCCGGCATCACCTACGAGATCACCGGCGACGGCCTCGTGCAACGCATGTACCGCGACCAGAAACTGTCGCGCCGCGACATCACCAATGCCGAGCACGCGGCGATGGTCGCGAGCCTGCCGCTGATCTGCCAGCCGGGCGCGGAATGGAATTACAGCCGCTCCACAGATATTTTGGGCCGCGTCGTCGAGGTCGTCTCCGGCCAGACGCTTGGCGAGTTTTTGCACCGGCGGATTCTTGCGCCGCTGCAGATGAACGAGACGGCGTTTTTCGCGAGCGCCGACAACAAGTCGCGGCTTGCCCAGCCTTTCGACAAGGACCCGTGGAGCGGCGAGGACGTCCGCCTGTTCGATCCGCTGGAAAAGCCCAAGATGGAATCCGGCGGTGGCGGTTTGGTATCGACCGCGATGGACTATGCACGGTTCTGCCAGATGCTGCTGTCCGGCGGCACGCTCGACGGCGTCCGCATCCTCGGCTCGCGCACGCTGGCCTTCATGGCCTCGAGCCACCTCGCCCCGGACGTCAAGCCTAACAGCCCGCTGATGCCGCCCGGCCATAACTTCGGCCTCGGCTTTGCCGTTCGCACCGATGCCGGACTCGCCCCCTTCGCCGGCAGCGTCGGCCACTACTTCTGGAGCGGCATGGCGGGGACCTTCTTCTGGATCGATCCGAAGGAGGACATGTTCGCGGTCTTTCTGTCGCAGGGTCCCGGCCAGCGGGAATTTTTCCGCACCCAGATCCGCAGCCTCGTCTACGCGGCAATCGAGGACTGACCCCCGCTCGAAGGCCACCCCTTAACGGGATCATGACCGCCACATTGGAATCTTCCTCCGCGTTTGCGGAGGAAGATTCATGACAGGCGTATGACCGCCACAAACGCGGTCGAGGTTTTCCAGTTTGCCGAACGTCAGCTGATCGTGGCGCCGCCGTCGATCACCATGGTCTGACCGGTCATGAACGTTCCGGCGGCCGACGCCAGGAAGACCGCAGCGCCTGCGATCTCATCCGGCTCGCCGATCCGCAGCAGCGGCGAGCGGGCGGTCGATGCCTTCAGCGTATCCGGGTTCTCCCACAGGGCGCGGGCGAAGTCGGTCTTGATCAGGCCCGGCGCAATGCAGTTCACGCGGATATTGTGCGGGCCATACTCGCAGGCGAGATTGCGCGCGAGCTGCATGTCGGCCGCTTTCGAGATGCAATAGGAGCCGATGACGGTTGAGCCCTTCAGCCCGCCGATCGACGATATGATGATGATCGAGCCGTCCTTGCGCTCGATCATCTGCGGCGCGACGAAGCTGATCAGCCAGTGGTTCGAGACGATGTTGTTGTCCAGAATCTTTCGGAACTGATCGTCGGAGATGCCGGACTGCGGACCGTAATAGGGATTCGATGCCGCGTTGCAGACCAGTGCATCGATCTGGCCGAACGCGCGATTGGCCTCATCGACGAGATTGCGCAGCTCATCTTTGGACGAAATGTTGGCGGCCACCGCCAGCGCGACTTCCTTGCCGGCCTTGTCATTGATCGACTTGGCGACCTCGTCGCACGCCTGCTGCTTGCGCGACGAGATCACCACCTTCGCGCCGTGCTCGGCCATGCGCTCGGCGATCGCGCGGCCGATGCCGCGGGACGATCCGGTGACGACGGCAACCTTGCCAGACATATCGAACAGATTCATGCGCTTCTCTCCCTGTTGTAATTATTTGTTCAAGCGATCCGCGTTTTTCGCCGGATCGCTTTTTTTTCTGCGTCCTAGCCCAGCTTGTTGCTGGTGGCAATTTCCGGGCCGGCCGGCTGATGCATCGCCGCATGCGAACGATCGGCGATCCACGGCTGCTGGTTGATCATCGGCACGCGCCAGCCGATGTGGCTTTCGTTGGCCAGATGATCGAGGCGCGTGACCGAGCAGTTGTCGATGGCAAAGGCGAAGCCCGCCTTCGGCGGCAGTCCGAGGGCATGGGCGATCGCAGCTTTGATCGGCCCGCCATGGGCGACAACGACGATATCCTCGCCGCGATGCATGGCGTTGATCCGATCGATCGCGGCGCAGACGCGCTCGGCCAGATCGTTGAAGCTCTCGCCGCCGGGTGCGCGCTCATCGGCCGGCGCGAACCAGTAGCTGCCGATCTCCGGCGCACGGCTCGCGAAAAATTCGAGGCGATTGCGGCCCTGCCATTCGCCGAGATGCTGCTCGGCGAATGCCGGCTCCTGCCGCAGTGCGACTTCGTGCATGCCTGCGGCAAAGATCGCCGCCGCCGTCTGATGCGTCCGCTGCAGATGGCTCGAATACCAGACCGCCGTGCGCGGCAGAATTTTGGCCACTGCGTCGAACACCACAGTGTCGGTGCAGTCGCAGGGTAGATCCTGCTGGCCGTAGATGTGGCCGTTGTCCACCCGCACCGGCGCATGGCGCACCCACCACCACCTCGTGATCTCGACGCCTTCCGGCTGCGGCGGAATTCCGGAGACGGGGTGCGGTTTGGAGTTGGACATCACAAAAACCCTTCAATACTGTTTCGCATCAAGCAAACGACGACGGCAGAGCGCATGCGCTCGCGGCCGCCGCGGCAACGGTTGTCACAAGAACGGCTGTCACAAAGGGAGAATGCGCATGGGCCGCCTCGAAGGCAAATCTGTGGTCATCACCGGCGCAGGGAGCGGCATCGGACGCGCCGCGTCGCTGATGTTCACCAAGGAAGGCGCAAAGCTGATCGCGGTCGACGTCACCGACGGCGTCAAGGAAACCGTCGAACTCGTGCGCAAGGCGGGCGGCACCGCCGAGGCGGTCATCGGCGATGCCGGCTCCGAAAGCGATGTCGCGGACTTCATCGCAAAGGCGGTCGCGACCTACGGCAAGCTCGATGCGATCTGGGCCAATGCCGGAATCAGCGGGGGCCTGGTGCCGATCGCCGAGCAGACGCCCGAACACTGGATGGAAATCTTGCGCGTCAATCTCATCGGCCCGTTCCTCGCGGTGAAGCACGCGATTCCGCTGATGACGCGGCAAGGTTTCGGCGCCATCGTCTGCACCGCCTCGGTCGCCGGGCTGAAGGCGGGCGCGAGCGGCCACCCCTATGCGGCAAGCAAGGCCGGCGTTATCAGCCTCGTGCAAACCACCGCCTATTCGCTCTCCGGCACCAATGTCCGCATCAATGCCATCTGTCCCGGCCTGATCGAGACCGGCATGACGAAGCCGATGTTCGACCGCGCCAAGGAGCGCGGCACCGACGACAAGATCGGCCAGCTCAATCCGCTCAAGCGCGCCGGCCAGCCGCACGAGATTGCCGCGATGGCGCTGTTCCTCGCCAGCGACGACGCGTCCTATGTCAACGGCCAGGCCTTCCCGGTCGATGGCGGTCTCACCGCCTCGATGCCCTACGCCGGAAAACCGATCTGACTCCCGCTCCAGCCTGGCGCGATCAGCAAAATGACGATGGCCGGGAATGTCCCGGCCATCGCTCTTTGCTTGCAAAAACTCGATCACGCTCGTTCTCGCGGGTCGCTCAAGCCGCTCCGGCCTTCAGCGCATAGCCCCACGCCGCCTTGGACAGCGGCACGGTGCGTGCAGCGGCTTCCTTCGCCTTCTCGCTGGCGGCGGTCCCGTCGCGGATGCGGCCGGCGATGCCCTGGGTGATGCCCGCAAGCCGGAACAGGTTGTAGGCAAAATACCAGTTGAGGTTCGGGATGCCGGCGAGCCCGCTCGCCTTGCAGTAGATCTCGGCGGCCTCTTCCATCGTCGGAATGTTGAGCGCCGCATAGTCCGCGCCATCGAGGCCCGGCATCGTCCACTGCATCAAAAGATAGGTGAAGTCCGCGAGCGGATCGCCCAGCGTCGACAGCTCCCAATCCAGCACGGCGATGACGCGCGGCTCGGTGGCGTGGAAGATCATGTTGTCGAGCCGGAAGTCACCGTGGACAACCGATACCCGCTCCTGGTGCGGCACCGATTGCGGCAGCCACGCGATGAGCCGGTCCATCTCCGGTATCTCGTGGGTCTCGGAGGCGCGATACTGCTTGGTCCAGCGATCGACCTGCCGCGCAAAGTAGTTGCCCGGCTTGCCGTAGTCGCCGAGCCCGATCGCCTCGGGATCGTATCCGTGCAGCTTTGCCAGCGTCTCGATCTTGTTGGTGAAAATCGCCCGCCGCATCTCGCGCGGCTGGCTCGGCAGGGTCGGATCCCAGAACACCCGGCCCTCTTCCATCGACATGATGTAGAAGGCCGCGCCGATCACCGCATCGTCGGTGCACAGGGCATAGGCTTTCGCAACCGGAAAGCCCTGTTTGCCGAGCGCCGAGATCACCTTGAACTCGCGATCCACGGCATGGGCCGACGGCAACAGCTTGCCGAACGGCTTGCGCCGCAGAACGTAGGAGCGCCCCGGCGTGTCGAGCCGATAGGTCGGGTTGGACTGACCGCCCTTGAACTGCAGGACGGTCAGCGGCCCCTGATAGCCTTCCACGTGTTCGCGCATCCAGGCGTCGAGGGCGGCCTCGTCAATCCGATGACGCTCCTCGACAGGCTTGGTGCCCGAATAGTCTTCGTCCCGCCGGAAATCGACCACGCCTGCCCTCTCTCAGTGCTTTGCCGGGGAATTGGAATATTTGCGCAATTCCAGCCGCGCGATGGCACGATTGTGGACTTCGTCCGGGCCGTCCGCAAGCCGCAGCGTGCGGATGCTGGCATAATCCCGCGCTAGGCCGGCCTCGTCGGAAACACCGGCGCCGCCGAACGCCTGGATCGCCTGATCGATGATTTTCAGTGCCATGTTCGGCGCCGCGACCTTGATCATCGCGATCTCGAGCTGCGCGGTCTTATTGCCGACCTTGTCCATCATGTCGGCAGCCTTGAGGCACAGGAGGCGGTTCATCTCGATGTCGATACGCGCCTCGGCGATGCGCTGCTCCCACACCGACTGCTCGATGATCGGCTTGCCGAAGGCGACGCGCGACGACAGTCGCTTGACCATTTTCTCGAGCGCCTCCTCGGCCTTGCCGATGGTGCGCATGCAGTGATGGATGCGGCCCGGCCCGAGGCGGCCCTGCGCGATCTCGAAACCGCGGCCCTCGCCGAGCAAAATGTTGCTGGCCGGAACGCGGACGTTCTCCATCAGCACCTGGCCATGGCCGTGCGGCGCATCGTCGAAACCGAACACCGGCAGCATTTTTTCGATGGTGATGCCGGGCGAGTCGAGCGGCACCAGAATCTGCGACTGCTGCTGATGCCGCGGCGCGGACTTGTCGGTCTTGCCCATGACGATCGCGATCTTGCAGCGCGGATCGCCGACGCCGGACGACCACCATTTGCGGCCGTTGATGACGTATTCGTCGCCGTCGCGGCGGATCTCGGTCTCGATATTGGTCGCGTCCGACGAGGCGACCGCAGGCTCGGTCATCAGAAAGGCCGAGCGGATCTCGCCGTCGAGCAGCGGCCGCAACCACTTGCGCTTGTGCTCCTGCGTGCCGTAGCGCATCAGCACTTCCATGTTGCCGGTATCGGGCGCGGAGCAGTTGAACACTTCCGATGCCCAGCCGATGCGGCCCATCTGCTCGGACAGCAGGGCATATTCGAGATTAGTCAGGCCCGCGCCGTGAAACTCCGCGTCGTCATGGGACGAAGGCGGCAGGAACATGTTCCACAGGCCCTCGGCGCGTGCCTTCTTCTTGAGGTCTTCGATGATCGGGATCACCTTCCAGCGCTCGCCCTCGGCGTCCTGCTGGTTGTAGATCGGAACCGCCGGGCGAACATGCTTATCCATGAAAGCGGTTACGCGATCGAGCCACTCGATCTGGCGGCTGGACATCGTGAAATCCATCGGACGTTCCTCGTGCTGGCTGAAAGCTCTTAAACTTCTTGGTGCAAATCTCGACCTGCCAGCCGAAACGCGCAAGAGCGGCAGCCTGTGAAGCCGCCGAATGCAGCATTTGGCGCGGTCGTCGGGGCGCCGCCTACCGTCGCAACGATTGACATCGCCCGCCGTCAAACAATAGTTTCATACAAGCGTTTGAATTGCAATCATCAGCTTTCCGCCCCGCCGAAGAGCCCAGACCATGTCCACCGATCAGACCAGGCTCGCCATCCTCACCGCCGCCGAGCGGCTCTACGCCGACCACAGCTTTGGCGACGTGACGCTGCGCGACATCGTCTCCGAGGCTCAGGTCAATCTCGCGGCGGTGAACTATCACTTTGGCTCGAAGGACGAATTGATTGCGGAGCTGTATGTCAGCCGCAGCATCGCGCTGAACCGCGAACGCCTCGCGGAGCTGAAGGCGGCGGAGGAAGCCGGCAACGGCCGCGCGGAGATCCGCGACGTTATCCGCGCGCTGGTCGGCCCGCCGCTGCGCGGCTGCCTCGACCCGGACCGGCAGCGCTCGGCCGCCGCCCGGTTCATGATCCGCGCCTCGGCCGAATCCGTGCCGGTGATCCGCAAGATCAAGACACGGGAGATCGGCCACCTGCGGCAGTTTGCGGAAGCTATGCAGCGCTCGCTGCCGGAGATGCCTGCGGCCGACATCTATTGGGGGCTGCATTTTGCGCTGGCGATGAGCCACGAAACGATCAACGCCAACGAGCGTTTGCAGCGGCTTTCCGGCGGCGCCTGCGACCTCAGTGACGTCAATGGCGTCATCGCGCGCGTGGTCGAAGCCGCCACGCTGGCGCTGACCGCGCCGAGCGCTCCCGAGCGTGCCGCGCCTTCGCCCAGCACGCCCTGAACACTGATGGCGTTTGGCCCCGCGAAATCACATCGCCGCGGACGCCTCTCTCACGCGGGCGCGCAGCACCTTCCGGTCGAGCTTGCCGACGGCGGTTTTCGGAATGCCGTCGACGAAGGAGATCCGGTGCGGCTTCTTGTACGAGGCGATCCTTGAGGCCGCGTGGGCGATCAGTTCGCGCTCACCCGCCGCCTGCCCCGGACGCAGCACGACGAAGGCCATGACGGCTTCGACCCACTTCTCATCCGGCGCGCCGACCACGGCGCATTCGAGCACCGCCGGATGCGTCAGCAGCGCGTCCTCGACCTCGCGCGGATAGACGTTGTAGCCGCCCGAGATGATCATGTCCGATGTCCGGTCGCGCAGATGCAGGAAGCCGCGCTCGTCGAACAAGCCGACATCGCGGGTGTGCACCCAGCCGTCCTTCGCAAATGTCTCCGCCGTCAGTTCGGGCGCGTTGAAATAGCCCGCGACCGTCATCGGCGAGCGAATGACGATCTCGCCCGCCTCCCCTTGCGGCACCGGCTCTCCCTTGTCGTTCACCAGCCGCATCTCGACGTCGAGGGCCGGCCGCCCGCAGGCGCCGAGCAGATCGCCGGCATGATCCTCCGGCCGCAGCACCGCAAGGCACAGCGGCGCTTCCGTCTGCCCGTAGTATTGCCAGAACCGATGCTGGCCGAACTTGGCGATGGCGCGGTCGATGACGGCGCGCGGCATCGGCGAGGCGCCATAGATGATCTGCTGCAACGAGGACAGGTCGCGCTTGTCGAGGTCCGGATGCTCGAGCAACATCTGCAACATGGTCGGCACGAGGTTGATTGCCGTGATGCGATATCGCTCGATCGCCTCAAGGAACGAGGCCGGCGCAAAGCCCGGCAGGATCACCGTCTTGCCGCCGCGCAGCCAGAACGGCAGCACGAAGGTGCCGCTGGCATGGATCAGCGAGGCCGAGTGCAGCATCGAGCCACCCGGCTCGGCCGGCAAAAGGTTGAGCAGCACGTTGCGGCAGATGCCGGCATAGGAGCCTTGCGTATGCTGCGCTGCCTTGAGCACGCCGGTGGTGCCGGACGTGTAGAGCGTCAGCACGATATCGTCGGGACGAACTGTGATCTGCGGCGCATCCGTCGGCTGGCTTTCGGCGACTGCAAGAAAATCGCCGTCCGCCGCCACGCTTGCATTCAGCCCATAGGCGCGCAGCTTGGGCAACGCGACCTTCAGCTCCGCCGCGCGCTCGGCGAGATCATCCCCGAAGATCAAAATATCGCACTGTGCCTCCTGCAGCATGCGGATGTGCTCGGCGGCGGACAGGCGCGAATTGAGGGGGACACGATTGATGCCCGCTTTCACGCAGCCGAAATCCAGCGGCACACTGAGCAGGCTGTTGTTGACCAGCAGCGCCACCCGCGCATGCTGCTGCGCGCCGAGGCTGCGGAAGGCATGCGCGAACTGATTGGCGCGCGCATTGACCTCGGCGAATGTCTGCTGCTTGTCACCAAAGACGAGCGCGATCCTGTCGGCGTTCTGCCGCGCGCCGCGTTCGATCAATTCAAGGTAGGTCGGACCGGTGAAACCCATGGCGAACTCCTGTTGGTGCTATTCGTCGAATTGGCCGTGACGGCCCGCGCCGCGCTCGAAGCGCATCGCGCCGGCCTTGCCTTCCTTGGCGACGATGGGCGCGCCGAGGCGCCCCTCCTGCCGCAGCGCCTCGGCGAGCGGCAAATCCCATTGCATGTAGGCTGATCGCCGGTCGGCCCGCATGCAGGCCTGCGGGAAGGAAGCAATTTCCCTGGCAAGCTGTTCGGCGGCGGCGCGCGATTGCCCATCCGGCACCACGCGGTTGGCAAGGCCCATGGCGTAGGCTTCCTGCGCGCCGACGCCGCGGCCGGTCAGGATCATGTCAAGCGCGCGCCCCATGCCGACGATGCGCGGCAGGCGCACGGTGCCGCCATCGATCAGGGGGACGCCCCAGCGCCGGCAGAAGACGCCGAATGTCGCGCTTTCCTCAGCTACGCGCAGGTCCGCGAGCAAGGCGAGCTCCAGCCCGCCGGCGACAGCGTAGCCGGCCACCGCGGCAATCAAGGGTTTTGACAGTGCCAGCCGGGAGGGGCCCATCGGGCCATCGCCGCCGCCCTCCAGATCAAGCTCGTGGGTGCGCGCCGGGTCATTCACCGCGGTCAGATCCGCGCCCGCGCAGAACACGCCGTGCTCGCCCCACAGGACGCCCACCTTCTGGCTGTCATCCGCCTCGAAGGCATGAAACGCGCGGCGCAGTTCCTGCGCCATCGGGCCATCCACGGCATTGCGCCGCTCGGGCCGGCTCATGATGATGGTGGTGATCGCGCCATCGCGCTCCACCCTGACCGCCGCCTGCGCCAAGGGCTCCTCCTATTTCATTACTTGTTCAATTCCAGCAAAATGTGAAATGTTGCGGAAGCAATGTCAAGCATGGACCGATCGCGACCATGGCACTGAAACTTCCGAGCGCAACCACGCTCGTCCTCGACTTTCTGGCTGCAAACGCCGAGCGGCGGATGTCGGCGCAGGATCTGTGCCGTGCGGGTGCGGTCATGGGCTATGGCGAGGCGCCGATGCGCGTCGCCCTCACCCGCCTGTCCCAGCGCGGCAAGATATTGAAGCTCGGGCGCGCGACATATGCGCTCGACGTCAAAAAGAACCGCCTGCAGCTCGACGTCGAAAACTGGCGCGAGCGGACCGGCTGGGCCGTGGCCTGGGACGGCGGCTGGATCGCTGCCCACGACGGCGCAATCGCGCGGCACGACAAGACGAAACTCCGCCGGCACGAGCGCGCCCTGCTGCTGCGCGGCTTCCGCAAATGGAAGCCGGGCCTCCATCTGCGGCCGAACAACTGGCGCGGGGGCGTCGAGGCGCTCCGCGTTGAGCTCGCCGGGCTCGGCCTTGCCGCCGCCACGCAACTCTTCGTCGCGACCGCCTTCGATTCAAAGCAGACCAACGCCGTCGTGCGATTGTGGAACATCCCGGCGCTGCGCCGCGACTACGAAAAAATGATTGCACGGCTCGAGGCCAGCAAGCGGCGGCTGGACAAACTTGCTCCCGCCGCTGCGGCGCGCGATGCCCTGCTCACCGGGCGGGCGCTGATCGGCCAGATGCTGCGCGATCCGCTGCTTCCGCCGGAAATGGTTCAGGGCGTTGAGTATCGCGAGCTCGCGGCGATGATCGCCGATTATCAGGATCTCAGCAGAAAAATCTGGGACAGGGTTCTGTCCGAAGCCTGAGCCCCCCGGGGCATCGCGCGCGTTTCTGCCGCGTCAAACAGTCGGAATCAGGATATATTCCAAGATGGCTTTCATGCATTAAGACATATTGCAATTATTTCTTATATGGAAAGTATACTTGTAAGTTGATTGAACAATTTTGGCATCTCTGCCGTTGAAAATCGGTTCCGCGCATCGCGACGACCGGGAAGAGAAAGGCCAACATGCTGAGCAACGATCTCCATTACGTTTCCCCGAGGGACGATGCCGAGCGCGCGTTCCTCGAAGCTCTCATTTGCGACGAATACGATCGATGCCACCCTGACGACCGGTTCGACGATCTGAAGCGGCGAGCACAGTTCTCCAAGGAGGATCTGGGCCTTTATCGCGACTGGCTCGCCGTCGCCGCCATGCAGGCCACCGACGGCAAACGCCTCACCGCCGCCGCGTGATGGAACAGCAATCGCCAAGACGTGTTCCACGCACAAAGCCTGCCCAGGCTAACGAACCAGTGATCGCGACATGCGGCGGAACTGCGCGTTACAGATTGAAGTGTCGCGTCTTCGTCCTATTCTGATTGTCCGGTGCGAAGTAGAAGACTGATCTACGCCGCCTCAAGACGACAGAGCTAGCAAAACAGCCATGCTCACGCGCGACCAGTATTGGAATGCCACATCCGATTTCACGGTGTGGTGCCTGCGCGGTGTCGGCCAGGTGATGCTGCAGGACAACGCCATCACCGGCCTCGTCTTTCTCATCGGCATTTTCATCAGCGACTGGGTCTCAGGCCTCTACGCGATACTCGGGACGGCCGTCGCGACCGCCAGCGCGTGGCTGTTCGGCGCACCGAGCGACAAGGTTCGTCACGGGCTAGCCGGCTTCAACGGCACGCTCACGGGCATCGGCCTCGCGTTCTCGCTCGAGCATGACGCGCTGCTGTTCGTCTATGTCATCGTCGCCTCGGTGTTCGTCACCATCGTCACGGCGGCCATCAAGGACATCTTTGGCGCCAAGGGATACCCGCTCACCGGCCCCTTTGTCCTGACGACCTGGATCTTCGTCAGCCCCCTTCTCAGCTACGAGCGCTTGCATGGCGCGGCGGCGCTCGGCGCGCAGCATGCGCTTTCAGGCGCGGTGCCGACCTTCACCCAGCTCAGCATCACTGACCTCGGTGCTGGCTTTCTGAACGGCGTCGCCCAGGTGATGCTGCAGCAGAACGCTTTGACCGGCGCAATTTTTCTGGTCGCCATCGCCATCAACTCCCGCCTCTCCTGCGCGGTCGCCGCGCTTGGCAGCCTGATCGGCCTTGGCGTCGCGCTTTTGCTGGGCGCCGCGCCAATCGCCATCTCCGAGGGGCTGTTCGGTTTCAATGGGGTTCTGACAGCGATCGCGATCGGCGGCGTCTTCTTTCCCATGCGCGCCCTCACGGCCGTGCTGGCAGTCCTCGCGGTGTGCGTCTCGACAATTCTCTACGGCAGTTTCAGCAGCGCCTTTGCGCTGCTGCAGGTGCCGGTGCTCACGGCCCCGTTCGTATTGACGACGTGGCTGTTCCTGCTCGCCAAGGGCACCCTGTCGGAGCTCCGCGAAGAGAGTTCAATTCCGAGATAGGACCTCAACCCTGCGGCTGCATCGAAGGCACGAGACCGCCGGCCGTCTCGATGAAGCGGATGATGACATCGAGCCCCTTGCCGGTCTTCAGATTGGTCATAACGAACGGCCGCGTGCCGCGCATGCGCTTTGCATCGGTTTCCATCTTTTCGAGCGACGCACCGACATAAGGCGCAAGATCGATCTTGTTGATCACGAGCAGATCGGAACGGGTGATGCCGGGGCCGCCCTTCGACGGGATCTTGTCGCCCGCCGCGACGTCGATGACATAGATCGTGATGTCGGCGAGCTCCGGCGAAAACGTCGCCGCCAGATTGTCGCCGCCGGACTCGATCAGCACGAGATCGAGATTGGGAAATTTCGCTCGCATGTCGGCGATCGCAGCCAGATTCATCGAGGCGTCTTCGCGGATCGCGGTGTGCGGGCAACCGCCGGTCTCGACCCCGACGATGCGGTCCGGCGTCAGCGAACCGGAGCGGACCAGAAATTCCGCATCCCATTTGGTGTAGATGTCGTTGGTGATCGCCGCGATGTTGTAGCGATCACGCATCGCCTTGCAGAGCAAGTCCATCAGCGCGGTCTTGCCCGATCCGACCGGGCCGCCGACGCCGACGCGAAGGGGACCATGATGTTCCGCCATGTTGGCCTCTCGATCTGTCGCCTGATGCTTGACGTAACTAAGCCCCATCAGGATCGGAACAGGCGCGTATACTGCGCCTCGTGATTCATGCTGGCAAGATCGGCGCAGAAGGTCGCGCTGCCGAGATCGTCGAGGGAGGCATCGAGCGCTCGCCTGGCAATGGCGGCGACATCCGGCTCCAGAGCAGCGAGCACCTGCTGGCCCTCGGTCTGTCCCAGCGGGATGAGCCGCACGCCGGCGGAAATCCAGTTCGCCACCAGAGCGTGAAGAAACGCATGCAGCAGCGGCGCCAGCGGAACGCCGTGCGCCGCACCGGCGAGTCCGACCGCGACGGGATAGGCGACCGGCTGATCCCAGCCATCGAGCACCTGGATAAGCCGATCGCAGGACCAGGCATTGCGGACGATCTCGACGAATGCGCCGCCCTGCGCCAGCGTCTCCAGTTGCCGCTCCTTTGAGGGCGCCAGCGCCGCCGCAAGCTCCGCGATATCCGAAAGGGCGGCGCGGTCGCATGCCGACGCCGCGCGATAGGCATGCGCGGCAAGGATCGCATCGGCGAAACCGGACCCATGCGCCAGCAGCGTGGCAAGCCAGTCCCGCAACGTCGCGGCATTGGTGATACTGCCGGCTTCCACCGCCCACTCGATGCCGCTGGAATAGGCAAAGCTTCCGACCGGGAACGACGGCGAGAACCACGTCATCAGGCGATAGAGCGCGGCGGGATCCAAGACTTCCGCCGTCTCTGCGCCATGGCCAAGAGCAGCCGGCGCGGAATGCGCTGCGGCCGTCGGCCCGTCTTGATGCTCTTCGTCCAGCCGGATGCGCGCGGCGCTCCTCGCGTCAATGCTCATGGTTGTGTTCATGGTCATGATGGTGGTGGTGATGATCGTGATCATGCGCTGCATGATGCGCGACGTCGGCATGGCCGCCCGCATAGGCGCCGCCCTCGGGATCAAACGGCGCCTCGATCTCGACGAGGCGCCCGCCGAGGCCCTCCACCATCTGTTCAATGACGTGATCGCGACGAATGCGCAGGCGCCCCTGTGCAATCTGCGTCGGCAGATGCCGGTTGCCGAGGTGCCAGGCAATGCGCATGGTGTGCGCGGCATCGCGGCCGCGGATTTCGACCAGCGGCTCCGGCGAGGCGACGACCTCGATCAGGCGGCCATCCTCAAGCCGCAACGCATCGCCGCCGCGCAGCGCCACCGCCTTCTCCAGATCGAGCAGGAACGCGGTGCCGCGCGTGCCGACCATCGCAAGCCGCCTCCGATGCCGTTCGTCGAAGTCGAGCACCACCGTATCCGCTGGTGTCTCCCGCCATGCGCCTTGAGGCAGAACGTTTGTCGCGCGGATCATTACCCACCTTCCCCCAGCCGCAATATCTAGAACAAGAAGTAGCGCTGCCCCATCGGCAAAAACTCCGCCGGCGCGCAGGTCAAAAGCTCGCCGTCCGCGCGAACCTCATAGGTTTCCGGATCGACCACGATGTCCGGCGTCGCATCGTTGTGCACCATGCTCTTCTTCGAGATGCCGCCGCGGGTGTTCTTCACCGGATAGAGCTTCTTGTGAATGCCGAGCTGCTGCGCGAGACCGGACGATACAGCGGCCTCCGAGGAGAAGATCACCGACGTCTCGCCGACGGCCCCGCCGAACGTTCCGAACATCCGGCGGTAATGGATCGGCTGGGGCGTCGGAATCGAGGCATTGGGATCGCCGATCGGCGCGCCCACGATCATTCCACCCTTGATGATGCAAACCGGCTTGATCCCGAAGAACGCCGGCGACCACAGCACGAGATCGGCCAGTTTGCCCTTCTCGATCGACCCGATGAGGTCCGATACGCCATGCGTAATCGCTGGATTGATAGTGTATTTTGCGATGTAGCGCTTGACGCGGAAATTATCGTTGCCCGCCTTGTCCTGCGGCAATGCCCCGCGCTGCCGCTTCATCTTGTCGGCGGTCTGCCAGGTCCGGATGATCACCTCGCCGATGCGGCCCATCGCCTGACTGTCCGACGACATCATCGACAGTGCCCCGATATCGTGAAGAATGTCTTCGGCGGCGATGGTCTCCTTGCGGATGCGACTTTCGGCGAATGCCAGGTCTTCAGGGATCGACGGATCGAGATGGTGGCACACCATCAGCATGTCGAGATGTTCGTCGATGGTGTTGCGCGTGAACGGGCGTGTCGGATTGGTCGACGACGGCAGCACGTTGGGAAGCCCGGCAACCTTGATGATGTCGGGCGCGTGTCCGCCGCCCGCCCCTTCGGTGTGGAAGGCATGGATCGTGCGCCCCTTGAAGGCGGCAATCGTGTCCTCTACGAAGCCGGATTCGTTCAGGGTGTCGCTGTGGAGCATCACCTGGATGTCGTGATCGTCGGCAACGCTGAGACAGTTGTCGATCGCGGCTGGGGTCGCGCCCCAATCCTCGTGGACCTTGAGGGAGCAGGCGCCGGCCTTGATCATTTCGATCAGGGCCGCAGGGTGCGAGGCGTTGCCCTTGCCGGAGATGCCGAAATTCATCGGAAGGGCATCTAACGACCGGATCATCTGCGCGATATGCCATGGGCCCGGCGTACAGGTGGTAGCGAAAGAGCCGTGCGAAGGCCCGGTGCCGCCGCCGAGCAGCGACGTGACGCCGGCCATCAGCGCATGCTCGATTTCCTGCGGACAGATGTAGTGGATGTGGGTGTCGAAGCCGCCGGCGGTGAGAATTTTGCCTTCCCCGCCGATCACATCTGTGCCCGGCCCGACCACGATGTCGACACCCGGTTGGATGTCCGGATTGCCGGCTTTGCCGATGGCCGCAATCCGCCCGTCGCGGATCGCAACGTCCGCTTTCACGATCCCCCAGTGATCGACGATCAGCGCGTTGGTGATGACAGTGTCGACAGCGCCCTCCGCATTAGTGACCTGCGACTGCCCCATACCGTCGCGGATCACCTTGCCGCCGCCGAACTTCACCTCCTCGCCATAGGTGGTGAAATCCTTCTCGACCTCAATGATCAGATCCGTGTCGGCAAGCCGCACCCGGTCGCCGGTCGTCGGGCCGAACATGTCCGCGTAAGCGGAGCGCCTCATTTTCACCGACATCGCAGTCCTCGTGGGGTTGGAGGCTTCGGCCACATGCGCTCAAAGACGACCCATCACATATCCGCGGAAGCCGTAGACGACGCGGTTGCCCGCCAGCGGGATCAGATGAATCTCGCGCGTCTGCCCGGGCTCGAAGCGCACCGCCGTGCCCGCTGGAATGTCGAGCCGCATCCCGCGTGCCTTGTCGCGATCGAACTCCAGCGCCGGATTGGTCTCCGCGAAATGATAGTGCGAGCCGACCTGGATCGGACGGTCACCGGTATTGGCAACTGTCACCGCCACCGATTGGCGGCCGGCGTTCAGCTCGATGTCCTCATCCTTGACGAAAACTTCGCCCGGAATCATTGCCATGTCAGCTCACCTTTTCAGAGCACAGCACTTGCACCGTCAGAGCACTTGCACCGCAAGAACGACGCCGAGCACTGCGCAGGCCGCGCCCGCGGCACGCACCAGGGGTTGCCGCCGGGCCGAGGTCAAAGCCTTTCCGCTGGCGATGCCGATGCCCTGCAGCGCCGCAGTGGCGAGCGTGAAGCCCAACATGAATTCGAAGCCGCTGGCGTTCTCCGGCACTTCGGCGACATGCGCATAGCCATGAAACAGCGCGAACGCGCCAAGCATCACGCCGCCCAGCCACACCGGCAGATCGACCGCGAAGGCGACCATCAGGCCGACTACCACCACCGACGCCAGAATGCCGGGCTCCACGAACGGCAGCGCGACATGCGCCAGATTCAATCCGGCGCCGACCAGCATCAGGGCAACGAATGCAGCCGGCCAAACCCAAAGCGCCCGGCCGCCCTTGAGCGCGGCCCAAAGACCCACCGCCAGCGCCACCGCGATGTGATCAATGCCACTCAGCGGATGCTGCACGCCAGCAAGGAAGCCCGCGGTTCCCGAATGGCCGGGATGGGCCATTGCGGCAGTCGGCACCAAAAGTGCCAGAAGAAACACCAGTCGGCTCATCTGCGCTTCTCCAAAAGTTGATTGCTAGCGGATCGGATGATGGACGGTCACCAGCTTCGTACCATCGGGAAACGTCGCCTCGACCTGGATGTCGGGGATCAGTTCGGGAATGCCTTCCATCACCTGATCGCGCGCCAGCACTTCCGCCCCCGCCTTCATCAATTCGGATACCGTCCGGCCATCGCGCGCGCCTTCAAGAATGAAGTCGGAGATCAACGCCACGGCTTCCGGATGGTTAAGTTTTACGCCGCGCTCGAGGCGGCGGCGCGCGACCATTGCGGCCATCGAGATCAAGAGCTTGTCTTTTTCACGGGGAGACAAATTCATGGTAGCGCCACCTAAATTCGCCGTTGTTCAAACTCGCCCGCCTTGCAAATGTTCCTTCATCCGGCCGCCGCGCCCTTCGCAGTCGAGCCGTCAGCTCAGCCAAAGTCTTGGCGGTGTCAAGGATACCGCATGGGTCAGCACAGCCACCATGTGGGCGCGGAGCCACACCGGGTCGTGCGCGCAGAAGCGGATCATTGCAAAGCCGTTCCAGGCCGAAGCACCGACCTCACTGCCGAATTTTTCTGATGCTTCGCGCACGCGCGCAACGACCGCCTCGTCGCCCGGCACGACCAGCGCCGTGCCGATCGCGATGCCGCCATTCGCCGACGCACTCCGATGCAGCGCGGCGCCCACGTCACCGTCGAGGCGGACGTTTTCGGCAAACACCAGCTTGCCGCCCCGGCGCAGCCGCCAGCGATCGATGAACCGCCCGGAGCTCACGCGTTCACCCATGGCAAGGCGGCCGAAGACGACGATCTCCGCCAGCACCAGAGCGGCTTCCTCCGCCAGCTCAATCTCGATCGAGCGCATCACGCGTGCGCGATCAAACAAGATCGTCTCCTGCGGCAGCCAGGAAAGGCGCGCGCCCTGTTCCGCCTTGAGCCTGATGTTCACCAGCGCGTCCGGCCCATGGGACCGATAGACTTTTTCCGCGGCGGCGGTCGTCACGGTCAACGCCGCATTCGCGCCGACGCTTGCTTCGATGTCGAAACGGTCGCCGCCGGCAATGCCGCCAGCGGTGTTGAGCAGCATGGCGGACAGCCCGGCCTGCTCGGGCGAGGGAAATCTGACGCGCAGCGAGCCTGCCTCGCGCACCGCGCCACGGCGGGTGACGTCGCCGCTCGCGCGGACATCGAACGCGACCTCGCCCACTGCGCGGTTGGCCGCGAAAGTTTCAGACGCCGGAGCAACGTTCAGAAGCGCCATCGGCCTGGCCCTGCTTTGTTGGCCTCGCTTCGATTGTCCAGCTTGGACCCTTTGGCCGTCATAGCGCCATCGCCCGGGTTAGTTCATTCGCATCCAGGTTCCCCCGATCGCAGGTGAACTTGACCCGGCCACGGTCCATGACGACGAAACTATCGCCCAGCTCGCAGGCGAAGTCGAGATACTGTTCGACCAGCACGATGGCGATGTTGCCAAGGCTGCGGAGGTAGAAAATCGCTCGACCGATGTCCTTGATGATCGATGGCTGGATGCCTTCGGTCGGCTCATCCAGAAGCAGGAGTTTTGGGCGCATCACGAGGGCACGGCCGATGGCAAGCTGCTGCTGCTGTCCGCCCGAAAGATCGCCGCCCTTACGGCCGAGCATGGATTGCAGCACCGGAAACAACGAAAACACATCATCCGGAATGCTGCGGTCGTCGCGCTTGAGCGACGCGTAGCCGGTGATCAGGTTCTCGTGAACGGTCAGCAAGGGAAAGATCTCCCGCCCCTGCGGAACCAGTGCGATGCCGCGCCGCGCCCGCTCATGGGGCTTCAGCGCAGCAAGATCGATGCCGTCCAGATCGATGCTGCCGCCGGCGATCGGCTGCTGGCCGGCGATCGCCCGCAAGAGGCTGGTCTTGCCGACGCCGTTGCGGCCGAGCACGCAGGTCACCTTGCCGACGTCGGCGGTCATCGAGACGTCATGCAGGGCGCGGGCGGCGCCGTAGTAAAGACTGATGTTACGGATCGCGAGCATGATCAACGCCCCAGATAGACTTCAATGACGCGTTCGTTCGCCGACACCTGATCGATCGAACCCTCAGCCAGCACCGCGCCCTCGTGCAGACACGTCACCCGCACGCCGAGTTCGCGGACAAAGGTCATGTCGTGCTCGACGACGACGACGGTCCTGTCGCGGTTGATCGCCTTGAGCAACTCGGCGGTCTGGTGCGTCTCGACGTCCGTCATGCCGGCGACCGGCTCGTCGACCAGCAAAAGCTTCGGCTCCTGCGCAAGCAGCATGCCGATCTCCAGCCACTGCTTCTGGCCATGCGACAGGCTTCCGGCGAGGCGGCGGCGGACGCCTGTCAGATGCACCGTCTCGAGAACCCGCTTGATCTGCGCGGCTTCGTCCGCGCTCTGACGCCACCACAAGGTTGCCCGCACCCGATGGTCGCCCTTCAGGGCCAGCACCAGGTTGTCCTCCACGGACTGGCTTTCGAACACTGTCGGCTTCTGAAACTTCCGCCCGATCCCGAGTTCGGCGATCTGCGCTTCATCGAGCTTCGTCAGATCATGGATCCCGTCGAACAGCACGTCTCCGGCGTCGGGGCGGGTTTTTCCGGTGATGATGTCCATCATGGTCGTCTTGCCGGCCCCGTTGGGGCCGATGATGGCGCGCATCTCGCCGTCTGCGATGGTCAGGGACAGGTTGTTGATCGCCCAAAATCCGTCGAAGGCGACGCTGACGCCATCGAGATAGAGCATCGCAGGATTGGCGCGCGCATCGGTCATGGCCTACTCCACGAGATGAAGCTTGTCGGTGCAGTCGAGCTTGGCGCGCGAGGCGCGGCGCTCGCGATACGATTTCCACCAGCCCTGCACCGTGCCCACGATGCCGCGCGGCAGCAGCAGCGTGACCAGCACGAACAGGCCGCCGAGAATGAAGAGCCAGTAAGGCGCGAGCACGCCCGAGGTGAAGACGGTCTTGGCATAATTGACCGCAACCGCGCCGACCGTCGCCCCGATCAGCGTGCCGCGCCCGCCGACCGCTACCCACACCACCGCCTCGATCGAATTGGCCGGCGCGAACTCGCTGGGATTGATGATGCCGACCTGCGGCACATAGAGCGCCCCCGCAACGCCGGCCATGCAGGCCGAAAGCGTGAACACGAACAGCTTGTAGGACTCGACGCGGTAGCCGAGAAACCGCGTGCGCGCCTCCGCATCGCGGATCGCGATGAGAACCTTGCCGAGCTTTGACGACACGACTGCCCGGCAGACCAGGAACCCCGCGATCAGCGCCGCACAGCTCAGCGCGAACAGCGCCGCGCGGGTCGCCGGGGCCTGAACGTTGAAGCCGAGAATGTCCTTGAAGTCGGTCAGACCGTTATTGCCGCCGAAGCCGAAATCGTTGCGGAAGAAGGCAAGCATCAGCGCATAGGTCATCGCCTGCGTGATGATCGAAAGATAGACCCCGGTGACGCGCGAGCGGAAGGCGAACCAGCCGAAGGCGAAGGCGAACACGCCGGGCACCGCCACGACCATCAGCGCGGCGAACCAGAAATTGTCGAACCCCTGCCAGTACCACGGCAGCGACTTCCAGTTCAGAAACACCATGAAGTCGGGCAGCACCGGATCGGCGTAGACGCCGCGGGAGCCGATCTGCCGCATCAGATACATGCCCATGGCGTAGCCGCCGAGCGCGAAGAACGCGCCATGCCCCAGCGACAAGATCCCGCAATAGCCCCAGATCAGATCGATCGAAAGCGCGAGCAGCGCATAGCAAGCGTATTTGCCGAACAACGAGACGAAATAGGTCGATACATGCAGCGGCGAGGTTGCCGACGTCAGCAGATTGAGCAACGGCACGACGATGCCGATCGCGGCGACAATCAGCACGAACAGTGCGGCGCTGCGGTTGAGCGAGCGGGTCAACGGGTGCCCCATCATGCCTCCACCGCCCGGCCGCGCAGCGCGAACAGGCCGCGGGGGCGTTTCTGAATGAACAGGATGATCAGGATGAGGATGACGATCTTGCCGAGCACTGCACCCGCAACCGGCTCGAGAAACTTGTTGGCGACGCCGAGCGTAAGCGCGCCGACCAGCGTGCCCCAGAGATTGCCGACGCCGCCGAAGACCACGACCATGAAGGAGTCGATAATATAGCCCTGCCCGAGATTGGGGCTGACATTGTCGATCTGCGACAGCGCGACCCCGGCGATCCCGGCGATGCCTGAGCCGAGGCCGAAGGTCAGCGCATCGACCTTCGCGGCGGCGATCCCCATCGATCCGGCCATGCGCCGGTTCTGCGTCACCGCGCGCATTTCGAGGCCGAAGCGGGTGTATCGCAGCATCGCCAGCAGGACGCCGAACACCGCGAAGGCAAACACCACGGTCCACAGCCGGTTATAGGTGATGGTGAGCTGGCCGAACTCGAAGGCCCCGCTCATCCACGACGGGTTGCCGACCTCGCGATTGGTCGGGCCGAACACGGTGCGCACCGCCTGCTGCAAAATCAGCGAGATGCCCCAGGTGGCCAGCAGGGTTTCGAGCGGGCGCCCATAAAGAAAGCGGATCACGGTTCGCTCGATCACGATGCCGATTGCGCCCGCGACAAGGAAGGCGAGCGGCAGCGCAATCAAGAGCGAGTAGCCGAACAATTCCGGGTTCGAGCCGCGGATGATTTCCTGAACCACGAAGGTGACATAGGCGCCGATCATCACCATCTCGCCATGCGCCATGTTGATCACGCCCATCACACCAAAGGTGATCGCAAGGCCGATGGCCGCAAGCAGCAGCACCGAGCCGAGCGAGACCCCGTACCAGGCGCTTTCCACTGCGCTCCAGATCGTCAGCCTGCGTTCGATCGCGCTCGCTACATTGCTCGCCACCTTCGCGACCGCGGGCGAGAGGCCAGCCGGCAGGTTTGTCACCAGCGCCAGAGCCTCCTGATCGCCGCGTTCGCGCATCACCTCCAGCGCCGCGACGCGGTCGGCATCGCTCGCATCGGGGCTGAACAGGAGAACTGCCGCGCGCGCTTCGGTCAGGGCAGCTTTGGCATCGGCATTCGTCTCATTCGCCAGCGCCTTGTCGATTGGCGCCAGGGACGCGGGATCGTGGTTACTGAAGGCGGTCTGCGCCGCCTGGATGCGCAGGGCCGGATCCGGCGAGAACAGCGTCAGGCTGCCCAGCGCGACCTCGACGGACCGCCGCAGCCGATTGTTGAGGCGCACGGCGCTGGCCGTGGCCGGAAGCGCCGCGACCGCCGCGCCGCTCGCGGCGTCAATCACCTTGTTGTCGGTCGTCTGGATAAAAACCCTTCCAGCCGCGGCATCGGCATACAGCCGCCCGTCCTGCAGCGCCTGAATGATCGGATAGGCGAGCGGGTTGCCGCTGGCGGCAATCGTGGCGACGGCCTTTTCCGACTGGCTGTAGGAACCTCCAGCAAAGCCCGCCACCGCGTCCTCGAACGTACCGGCCTGAGCGAGCTGGTTCGAGACGGCGAGCAGAACAAGCGCTATCGCCAGCAAGGCAAATCGTTTGAGAGCGATCACGTGAACCCCCGGTTGCGGGAGGAGGAAGGCGGCGCTGCGCCGCCTTCCGGCGGAATGGATCAGAGAATTCGAGCGCGGACGATCACAGCCCCTGGCCGCCGCACTTCTTGGTCTTGGTGTTGTAGTTGCCGCACTTCAGCGTCACCCAGTCGGCCTCAAGGTCCTTGGAGCCTTCGAGGTAATCGGACCAGGCATCGCCGGGTACGAGCTTCGCCTTGGTCGGATCATCCGGCGAGACGACGTTGAACTGGCCGTCCGCCTGGATCTCGCCGATGAATACCGGCTTGGTGATGTGATGGTTGGGCAGCATCTCCGATACGCCGCCGGTGAGGTTCGGCTGCTTGATGCCCGGCAGCGCATCGATCACCTTGTCGCTGTCGAACGACTTGGCCTTCTCCACCGCCTTCACCCACATGTTGAAGCCGATATAGTGCGCCTCCATCGGATCGTTGGTCACGCGCTTCGGGTTCTTGGTGAAGGCGTGCCACTCCTTGATGAAGGCGGCGTTGGCGGGCGTGTTGATCGATTCAAAATAATTCCAGGCCGCAAGATGGCCGACGAGCGGCTTGGTATCGATGCCCGCCAGCTCCTCCTCGCCGACCGAGAACGCCACCACCGGAATGTCGGTCGCCTTGATACCCTGATTGCCGAGCTCCTTGTAGAACGGCACGTTCGCATCGCCATTGATGGTGGAGACCACGGCGGTCTTCTTGCCGCCAGAGCCGAAAGTCTTGATCTTCGAGACTTCGGTTTGCCAATCGGAAAAGCCGAAGGGCGTGTAGTTGATCATGATGTCCTCAGGCGCAACGCCCTTGGAGGTGAGATAGGCTTCGAGGATCTTGTTGGTGGTGCGCGGATAGACATAATCGGTGCCTTCCAGCACCCAGCGTTTCACCCCCTCTTCCTTCATCAGATAATCGACGGCCGGGATCGCCTGCTGGTTGGGCGCTGCGCCTGTGTAGAAGACGTTGCGCTCGCTCTCCTCGCCCTCGTACTGCACCGGATAGAACAGGATCGAATTCAGCTCCTTGAAGACCGGCAGCACGGACTTGCGCGACACCGAGGTCCAGCAGCCGAACACGACCGCGACCTTGTCCTTGGTGATCAGCTCCCGCGCTTTCTCGGCGAACAGCGGCCAGTTCGATGCGGGGTCCACGACCACGGCCTCCAGCTTTTTCCCGAGGACGCCGCCCTTTTTGTTTTGCTCGTCGATCAGCATCAGCATGACGTCCTTGAGCGTCGTCTCGCTGATCGCCATGGTTCCGGACAGCGAATGGAGAATGCCAATCTTGATCGTGTCATCGGCCCTCGCCGGCGACAGCATCGTGCATCCCAGAAGCAAACCTGCGCTCAGCGTGAGCCAGCCGCGCCGGCTGAACGGTGTTTCCATCAAGCGGTTCAACGGATTGGACATGAGACCCGATCTCCCTGACAGGACGGGGCTGCGAAGGGGCTCGCAACCATCTGCGGGAGAAGAAAGCAAGAGGTGTGCCAGCACCTCACTCGTGATAAATCACTGAATTATTTTGTGTTTTTTAGAACCTCCGAAGAAATGCTGCTTCGCCTGCTGCGATTTTCAGCAGCGATGCAATTTGCGCTTATTTCTTGAGCAGCGCAGTTGGCGCGCTCCCCGCAACTCTGGCGTGAATGCTTCAGACGCCGAGCGCCTTGCAAATCTGGGGGAGAAGAAAGCCCCGCGGCGCGTTGATGCAGCGGCGCGCCGCGTCCGTCCCCGGCCGCGCTCTCGAACTCGTTAGGCAGACACGTTTGGGAGACCAGCAAAATGCCAGACGCGATCAACCCCCATCGCCGCCACTTCCTTGGCGCCGCGGCTGCAGCTCTGGCCGCCGCCCAGTTCGCCTTCGGCAGGTCAGCCGATGCCCAATCCGGCAGCACGAAACCCGCGAGCCCGCGCGCGGGAACGCACACCTCGTTCGGGCCGCTGAAACAGATCGATGCCGGCGCTTTGAATGTCGGATATGCCGAGGCCGGTCCCTCAGATGGGCCAATCGTCATTCTTCTGCACGGCTGGCCTTACGACATCTACAGCTTTGTCGACGTCGCGCCGCTCCTTGCGGCCAAGGGCTGCCGGGTGATCATCCCTTATCTGCGCGGCTACGGCACGACGCGCTTCCTCTCCGACGCCGCGTTCCGCAATGGCCAGCCCTCGGCGCTCGCCGTCGACACCATCGCGCTGATGGACGCGCTCAAGATCGAAAAGGCGACGCTCGCCGGCTTTGACTGGGGCGCACGGACCGCCGACATCATCGCGGCGCTCTGGCCCGAGCGCTGCGCCGCGCTGGTCTCGGTCAGCGGCTATCTCATCGGCAGTCAAGCGGCCGGCAAAACGCCGCTGCCGCCAGATGACGAACTGCAATGGTGGTATCAATTCTACTTCGCCACCGAGCGCGGCCGCGACGGCTATGACAAGTATCGGCACGATTTCGCACGGCTGATCTGGAAGCTCGCCTCCCCGAAATGGAATTTTGACGATGCGACGTTCGAGCGCAGCGCAAAGGCGTTCGACAATCCCGATCATGTGCCGATCGTGATCCACAATTACCGCTGGCGGCTGGGCCTTGCCGAGGGCGAACCGCAATATGACGCGCTGGAAACGAAGCTTGCTCAGGCTCCCGTCATTGCCGTTCCCACCATCACCATGGAAGGCGACGCCAACGGCGCGCCGCATCCGCCGCCATCGGCCTACGCCAAAATGTTCTCGGGCAACTATTCGCACCGGACCATCAAGGGAGGGATCGGGCACAACCTGCCGCAGGAAGCGCCGCAGGCCTTTGCCGACGCGGTGATCGCCGTCATGACGAGCCGTTGATCGCATCGGTACCGCCGCACTTCCGCGCAGCGCCGCGCAAACGCTATCGCCGTGCCGAGGCGACGTGCTCTCTTCCGCATCGAAAAACTCGCTGTATATTTTGAAACTCAATCAGCCGGCGAAAACAGCCGGACGCAAAAAACGGAGGAGACATGGCGCGGCTTACAAGTGTCGATATTCTCGGAGGTGGGCCCGCCGGTCTCTATGCCGCCATCCTCATCCGCCGCCTGATGCCTGCGGTGAAGCTGCGCGTGACCGAGCAGAACCCCATCGGTGCGACTTTCGGTTTCGGCGTCGTCTTCTCCGATCAGGCCCTCGACTTCCTCAAGGCGTCCGATCCCGCGACCCATGATCTCGTGACCCCGCGCATGGAGCGTTGGAGAAACATGACGCTCAACCTGCCGCAAGGCAGCGTGGTGCTGGACGGCGTCGGCTTCTCCGCCATCGGGCGCCTCGAACTGATCGAGATTTTGCGCCGGCAGGCAGAGGCGATGGGTATCGAAATCCGCTTCGCGCATCAGGTCACGCGCCTCGACGAACTCGGCGCCGACCTGATCATCGGCGCGGACGGGCTCAACTCGCTGGTTCGCGACACGTCTGCGCCGGCGTTTCGGCCCTCGGTCGAGCATTTCACCAACCACTTTGCCTGGTTCGGCACGAACCGGCCGTTCGACACCTTGACCCAGACCTTCATCCGCACCGATCGCGGCGCGCTCAACGCCCATCACTACCGCTTCGCGCCGGATCGCAGCACCTTCATCGTCGAATGCGACGACGAGACCTTTTCGCGCTACGGCTTCGCCGCCATGAGCGAGGACGACAGCGCAAAACTGTGCTCAAGCCTGTTCGCCGAAGCGCTCGGCGGCGCGGCCCTCATGACCAACAAATCGCTGTGGCGCCAGTTTCCAAAACTCTGGTGCGACAACTGGGTGAATGGCCGCCATGTGCTGATCGGCGACGCCGCGCACACCGCCCACTTCTCAATCGGTTCGGGCACGCGCCTCGCGCTGGAAGATGCCCTCGCGCTGGTCGGCAATCTCGCTTCGATCTCCGACGTCGATGACGCTCTGGCAGCCTATCAGGCCGAGCGGCCGCCGATCGCAAAGAAGATCGTGAACGCGGCGAACACTTCGGCCGTCTGGTACGAGAACTTTGCGACGAAGATGGATCTGCCGCCGCTGGATTTCGCCTTTGACTATCTCAGCCGCTCGGGCCGTATGGACATGGAGCGCCTCAGGCAGATCGCGCCCCAGTTCATGGCACGCTATGAGGAAGAGAAATGCAACCAGCCGCCGCGCATCATCGATCCGGTGGGGCAGGACACACCGGGGACGCTGGAAATCGGCTTTCGCAAGGAGGACCACAACAACTGCTCGGCGACGCTGTGGGACAATTTTGCGCGCAACCCCGACAAGCTCGCCGTCATCGGGCCGGCGGGGGCACTGACCTATGCCGAACTTATCGCGGAGGCCTCCCGCTGGGGCCACGCGTTCAAGGCGGCGGGCCTTGCGCGCGGCGACCGGATTCCGTTCTATCTCGACGACACGCCCGCGTTTCCCGCCGCCTTCTTCGGCGCGGTTCGCGCCGGCTTCGTGCCGGTGCTGCTCAACATCCAGACTAGGCCGGATGTGCTGAACTTCTTTCTCAAGGACACCGGCGCGCGTATCGCGGTCTGCGAGGCGTCGCTCGCAGAGAACTTTGAGGGTGAGGTCCTTGCCGGCACCCCCCTTGAGCAAACCATCATCGTCAACGGCCCCGCCGGGGCGCCCGACCATCTCGCCGCCGACGAATTTTTGCGCGGCCAGCCGGACAGCCTGCCCTGCGCCGACACCAGCCCCGACGATATGGCCTTCTGGATGTATTCATCCGGCTCGACCGGCCGCCCCAAAGGCATCGTCCACCTGCATCACGACATGGCCTACAGCCAGGCTGCCTTCGGCAAACACCTTCTCGGCCTGCGCACCGACGACATCGCCTTCTCGGTGCCCAAAGCCTATTTCGCTTACGGCTTCGGCAATTCGCTGCTGTTTCCGTTCTCGATCGGCGCCACGAGCCTGCTTCTCCCCGGCCAGCCCCGGCCGGACGCGGTGCTCGATGCGATCGAGCGCTATCGTCCGACCGTCGTTTTCGGCCTGCCGACGCTCTACACCGCGCTCGTCCATAGCGAAGGTGTCGAGCGCCGCGACCTGTCCTCGCTGCGCCTTTCGATGTCCGCCGCCGAAGTGCTCTCACAGGAAGTCTACAGCGCCTGGAAGCGTCTCGCCGGGCACGGCCCGACCGAAGGACTGGGCTCGACCGAGATGCTTCACATCTACCTTTCCAATCGCACCGACGACCATCGCATCGGCTCCGCCGGCGCCCGCGTGCCGGGCTATGAGATCCGCCTCGAAACGCCGGACGGCCGCCCGGTCGGCCCCGGCGAGGAAGGCGTGATGTATGTGCGCGGCCACTCCTCCGCGCCATGCTACTGGAACCGGCCCGACAAGACGCAGGAAACCATGCGCGGCGACTGGATCTACACCGGCGACCGCTTCATCGAGCGGGACGGCTACTACTATTTCCAGGGCCGGGCCGACGATCTCATCAAGGTGTCGGGCCAATGGGTCTGGCCGCTCGAGGTCGAACGCTGCCTCAACGAGCACCCGGACGTGCAGGAGTGCGCCGTGCTGGCCCACCAGCTTGCGGACCTGCGCATGACGCTGCGCGCCGTCGTCCGGCTCCGCACGGGAATTGCGGGCGGCGACGACAGGTCGGCGCTTCTTGTCGCTTTCGTCAAGTCGCGCCTGCAGCCGCACAAATATCCGCGCATCATCGAATACGTGGCGGAGATCCCCAAAACCGGCACCGGCAAGATCGACAGGCAAGCGCTCGTCGCCTCGGCACCGTCAGACTGACATTTGCGTCAACGCTGCCGCAGGCTTGAGCGCGGCCACAACGCTCTCAGGCCGTGCGCACGGATTTCAGGAACGAGGCAAGGTCGGTCCTGAAGCGGCTGCCCTCGCGCGAGAGCGACTGGGCCGCCGAAAACACCTGAGAGGACGCCTCCTTCGTTTCGCTCGCGCCGTGCTGCACGTCGATGATATTGGAGCGCACCTTGACCGTGCCCTGCGCGGCCCGCTGGACGTTGCGGGAGATTTCCTGCGTCACCGTCCCCTGCTCCGCCACCGCGGCGGCGATCGTTGAAGCGATGGCCGCAATCCGTTCGATGGTGCTGCCGATCGCCTTGATCGCCATCGCCGACTCCCGCGTTGCGTTCTGGATCCCGCTGACCTGCTGGCTGATCTCGCCCGTCGCCTTTTCGGTCTGTGCCGCCAGAGCCTTCACCTCCGACGCGACGACCGAGAAGCCTCGGCCGGCATCGCCCGCACGCGCCGCCTCGATGGTCGCATTGAGCGCGAGCAGATTGGTCTGCCCGGCAATCGCATTGATCAGCTCAACCACATCGCCGATCCGGCTGGCCGCGGTCGACAGCTCGCTCACCCGGTTGTTGGTCATGTGCGCCTGCTCCACCGCCTCGCTGGCGATCTTTGCGGAATCCTGAACCTGCCGGCTGATGTCATTCACCGAAGACAGCATCTTCTCGGTCGCGGCGGCGACCGACTGGACATTCGACGACGCATCCGACGACACCGCGGCGACCATGTTCGTCAATTGCTCGGATCGCTCCGCCGTCACCATCAGGCTGCCGGCTGCATCCTCCAGCTCCATCGACGCGGTGGACACCGCATCGATCATCCGGCCGACGGCGCCATCGAACACGTCGGCGAGCTTGTTGATGTCCGCCTTTCGCGCCGCGGCGACAAGCAGATCCTGCTTCATCCGGGCGGCGACTTCCTCATCGGCCTTCTGCTGCGCCTTGATCTTGAAGGTCTCGACCGCCTGCGCCATGTCGCCCACTTCGTCGCGCCGGCCAAGGCCCGGAAGGACGACGCTGAAATCACCGGCCGCGAGCTTCTTCATCGCCTGCGTCATCCTTGCGATCGCGCTCGCGATACGGTGGCCAAAAAACATCGCGAGCACGCCGACGCAGAAGGTTGCGCCGGCGATGATCCAGAGCAGCATCTCGCGCAGCTTCGCGGAACGCGCCTCGGATGCCTGATACCTGTCGTCCGCCGCCTTCACTGCCGCATCGAGTGCCGGGCGATTCCGCACAAAAATCGTGGCGAAGTCGTCAACCTCCTCGTTCAGCGAGCTTTGCGTCACCATGAATGCGAGGAATGCGTCGCCGTATGCCTTAAGAAGCGACGACAGTTCACGCTGCACCTCGGCTGCAAGCTCCGACGTCTCCAGCGCGTCCTCGAATTCCGATTGCCGCTCGCCGAACAGGTCGCCGGATTTCTCGTCGCCCCGCAGCATAAAATCCTTTTCGTGCCGGCGCATCATCAGCAACAGGATCGACAACCTCGGTTGGTCGAACTCCGCGAGCCTCTTCTCGAGCACGTGGGCGGCCGAGCGCAGCTCACCCTGCAGGCCGCGCGTTTCATTCAGGCCGAGCGTGCGCTGAATCGAGACGAGGTTGTTGAAGCGCGTCTGATAGAGATTGAGCCCGGAGCGCAGACCGCTGATCTTTTTCAGCGGATCGCCCTCTTCAAAAGTCTCGACGACGCCTTCGATGTTCGAAAGATGCCGAAGCGCGCCCTCGACCACGCCGCCATGCCGTTCGATCAGTCTTTCATCGCGCTTGCGCAGAAACTCGGTCGCGATCTGCCCGGCCTCGAGATAGTTGGCGGCAAGCCCCATGACCTGCAGGCGCAGCTTCACGCTCTGATCGGATACGCTCTGGGCCGTAGCAGCAAGGTTCAGCCCGACCATGCAGACCGCTCCAACGAACAGCACACCCGTCACCCCAAGCAGAAAGATCTGGACATTCAGGCCGATGCGTAATCGCGGAAAAAATCCCGATTGAGTGCGAGCGTGAACCTTGGGTTTGAACATGCGAATGATCCGTTGTGCCTGTTGAGCGCGGACCGTTTATCGCATCGCAAACTAACAAATGAATAATCAGAACGTCTTGTAAATCGCACACTTTTTAAAGCGCAGCGCGATTTCACATAGCCTTCATCAGATTGTCACACGGTCGACACAAATCAGATCAGAGGCTTGTAAACGATGCGCATCTCGCGACTTGCAAAGTGGCATTTCATGTTCTGCAAAGTGCTGCGAGTGGCTTTGGCAAGACCAATGCGCCGATTCAAAACGGTCGCTCGGCTCGCGGGGAACCGCTCACTGGCGCCGACGCATCCATCTATAGAGACATAAGCATCCACAGGGTCGCTCCCTCACGCGGCACGCCGCTCTTTGACTTATGTCAAAGCTCACTGAGCGATGCTGATGGATGATTTTATTTTATGTATTTATGGAGGAACTCGGATGAGCCGCTTTTCATCTATCATTTCCGGGTTCGCTCTGACATTCGCACTATCGACATCGGCGCTTGCACAACAAACACCAGCAACGCCTCCGCCCGGCTCCCCCGGCGCAACGACCACCATTAGCGGCGATCAGCTTCCGCCGCCTCCGCAGAAATTCGGGGGAAAGATCGAGCGTGACGCCAAAAATTCAAAACCGTATTGGCCTGCTCGCGTCGTTCCGCCAAAGGGCGCACCAAATGTGCTGCTCATCATTACCGACGACGCAGGCTATGGCGTGTCGAGCACCTTCGGCGGCGTCATACCGACGCCGGCGCTCGATCGCATTGCCCGTGACGGCTTGCGCTATATCAATTTCCATTCCACAGCACTGTGCTCGCCAACGCGCGCGGCGTTGCTCACCGGTCGCAATCACCACTCGGTCGGCTATGGCGTCGTCGCGGAGCAGGCCACCGGCTATCCGGGTTATGACAGCATCATCACCAAGGACAAAGCGACCATCGGCCGAATCCTGACGGACAACGGCTATCACACCGCATGGTTCGGAAAGAACCATAACACGCCCGAATACCAGGCAAGCCAGGCCGGCCCGTTTGACCAATGGCCGACGGGGATGGGGTTCGAATATTTCTACGGCTTCATGGGCGGCGACACAAATCAATGGGAACCGGGCAACCTCGTCCGCAATACGACGCCGATCTATCCCTATCTCGACAAACCGGGCTGGAACCTGATGACCGCGATGGCGGATGAAGCCATCGACTACATGAACCGCATCAATGCACTGTCGCCGGATACTCCGTTCTTCATCAAGTTTGCCCCGGGCGCGACACACGCGCCGCATCACCCGACCCCGGAGTGGGTCAAGAAGATCAGCGACATGCACCTGTTCGATCAGGGTTGGAACAAGCTGCGCGACCGGATTTTCGCCAACCAGAAACAGCTCGGCGTCATCCCGCGATCGGCAAACCTCACGCCGTGGCCGGACGATCTGATCAAGCCATGGGACAAGCTGACCGATGACGAGAAGAAACTGTTCATCCGGCAGGCCGACGTATTCGCAGCTTACGCCGCCTATGCTGACAACGAGATCGGCCGGGTGATTCAGGCGGTCGAGGACATGGGCAAGCTCGACAATACGCTGATCATCTATATCGAGGGCGACAACGGAACCAGCGCCGAAGGCCAGCCGAACGGCACGCCGAATGAAGTAGCGATGTTCAACCAGGCCAACCCATCAGTCGAAGAACAGCTAAAATACTTTTACGATGTCTGGGGCACAAACAAGACTTACAATCACATGTCGATCGGATGGGCCTGGGCGTTCGATACCCCGTTCTCGTGGACCAAGCAGATTGTCTCCCACTTCGGCGGCACCCGTCAGGGCATGGCCATCTCCTGGCCCGCCGTGATCAAGGACAAGGGCGGCATCCGAAGCCAGTTTCATCATGTGATCGACATCGTACCCACCATTCTCGAATGCGCGCAGATCCGACAACCGACGATCGTCGACGGCATTCCGCAGAAGCCGATCGAAGGGGTGAGCATGGCGTATACGTTCGATGCAAAGAATGCGAACGCCGAGTCGACGCATACGACACAGTATTTTGAAATGTTCGGCGATCGAGCAATCTACAACAATGGCTGGATCGCCAGCACAAAGGTGATGCGTCCGCCGTGGATTACAGTCGAACCCAAGGAGAGCGTCCTCAACTATCCGTGGGAGCTCTACGACCTGCGGAACGATTGGACACAATATGAGGATGTCGCGGCCAAGTATCCTGACAAGCTGAAAGAGTTGCAGGCCCTGTTCTGGAAGGAAGCCGAAAAATACCAGGTCCTGCCGCTAGACGGAACCGTCGTTGAGCGTATCATTGCGCCCCGACCCAGCTTGAGCGCGGGCCGCAATGTCTTCACCTGGACATCGCCCCTCACCGGCACGCCAAACGGCGATGCGCCGAGCGTGCTGAATGCCTCCTACAACTTCAAGGCCGAAGTCGAGATCCCGCAGGGCGGCGCCGAGGGCATGCTGATCACGCAAGGTGGCCGGTTTGGCGGCTATGGATTCTATGTCCTCAAGAACAAACCGGTGTTCGTCTGGAATCTGGTCGATCTCAAGCGCGTCCGCTGGGAAGGAGCCGAGCTGTCACCGGGCAAGCACACGATCGAGTTCGATTTCAGATATGACGGGCTTGGCCCGGCGACGATGGCGTTCGGCAGCTTCTCAGGCATCGGCCAGGGCGGCACCGGCGTTCTCAAGGTGGACGGCACCGCCGTTGCCACCGAAAAGATGGAGCACACCATCCCCTTCATCCTGCAGTGGGACGAGAGTCTCGACGTCGGCTCCGATACCGGCACCCCGGTCGACGATGCCGACTATCACGTGCCATTCGCCTTCACCGGAAAGATCAAGAGAATCACCCTTGCGATCGACAGACCGACCCTGACGCCCGAAGATATCAAGCGCTTGCGAGGTACTGCTATCGCCGCCAGCGACGGTCCGACGATCAACGAAGATCAGCTTGCGGCCAAGAGCGGGACGATTGGTCTTTCGAGCGACACTGGCATCGGCTTCGTTCAGAAAAGCGAACTGCGAATAGATCGGCTGGAAGCCTGCCGGAAGGAAGCGCTCGCCAAGAACATGGGGTTTTTGGAGCGGCTTGGATATATCCGCGGCTGCATGCGCTGAAACAACGAGGGGCGTGCGAGATCCGACCAAGCCGCTGTTCAGACGCGCCTGCTACATTATGCGGACAACAATTCCGACATGAGCAACGAGCGGCCCGGTACGCCGCTTCGGCAATGAACTTCATCCAGGAGAATACAGGGGTGAATTTTGCAGCGCGTTCGCTTTCAACCCGTCAGACACGGAGGTTATCATGCAGCGACGTGAGTTTTTGGTCGGCTCCGCCAGTGCGGCCGCCGGCGCAGCAACCCTGGTCGGTGCCCCACCTTCGGCAGGCAACGCCCAGTCTCCGCCAGCCGCGGGGCAGCCGCTCGCCCTCACCGATCTGCAATCGACCGTCGCTCGCCTTCGCGCGCAGTTTTTGAGAGACTTTGATCCGACCTATGTCGAGAATGTCATCGTGCCGTGGTTTCTCGTCAGCACCTATTACGGAGAGAAACCAGTCCTCCCGATGATCGATGTCGCGTTCACGAAAGAGAATGCCATCCCGCGCGATCTTTGGGGCCTGCTCAGCGAAAACTGGAAGATCAATCCTCAAGACGGCGTCACCGTTTTTCTTCAGGCCTTAGAAAAGCGCGGCCCGGCCAACGAGCGAAAGCGCATTTATCAATCGGCGCTGACGCCGGATCTGTATGAGCCGATGTATCACGACAAGGTCGCGCTGTTCTTCGACACCCTGCTCAGCAGCAACAACATCAACAAGCCGCTGATGCGCCCCTATCTCGACGGCTATTTCGATGTCTATTGGGACCTGCACCTCGGCGTGAAGGGCGACGCCATTCCCGCGCGCGTCCGCCAGATCGGCGAAAGCTTTAACACCGTTCTCGCTTATCGGGATCCGACGCAGAAAATCGTCTACGACAACTACATGACGGTGCGCTCGAATCTGAATTACTTGAAGGCATGGATCGACGACAGGGTCGCGGACCTCACCAGCGATAAAATTCCGAACTCCAAAAAGACATTCGTCTACTGGTGGATCAAGAACGCCGGCGACGGCCAGAACTTCAGCAAGAAGGACATCGTTTTCGAGTGTTTTCACAACTTCGTCGCCTTCAGCCAGTGGGGCAACACGATCTACAACATCATGCTCAAACTCAGCAGGAATGCCGGCGATCCTGATGTTCGGGCTTCATTCAAGAAGACGATGGAAAGCAACTTCGATCAGCCGGATGGAAATGCCTTCACGCCGCTCGAACGATTTGTGATGGAGCTGTTCCGGACAATCTCGCCGAACGGCGGAAGCATCTCGGCGATGGAAGAAACAAGGACGCCGCCGTTTCAACGCAACGGCTACGTCGTCAGCCCCCACACGGCAACGAGCTTCGATCCGGTCCACTGGAAGGAGCCGGAAAAATTCGATCCTGATCGCTACAACTCCGCTCCAACCAGCAACCAGGTGGATGAGGCCAAGTGCAAGCAGATCGGCTTTGCCAAATGCCCGTTCGACCGAACCGCCTTTGAGGTCAAGGACGGCCGTAAAGCGGCCATGCACAATAGCGGCTTCGGCACGGTTTATGGCATCGTCGACGGCAAGCCGTTGCCGGTGTGCGACTACGCCGGCTTCGCGCCCTTCGGTTTCGGGTATCGCCGTTGCCCCGGCGAGCAACTCACAATCCTGGTCTTTGAAGATTTTTTGCGGAAGGTCTGGAAGGAGAAGATCGAGTTCGTAAAGCTCAACGTTTCAAATCCCGAAATCCTGCCGATCGGACCAACCACCGTGATCGGCGACAATCTGGGATTTACGCGAACATCGTAGCCGCACGGACGCCTTCATCGCAGAATGTCGAGGGCGCCCGCGGCGTGACGATGGATTGACGCCCCAACGGGCCGGTCCGGGACAGTCCTCGAGGAGCTGCTGGCCACTGGCCTGCTCTTACCTCCTGCGCCGCCCGCTCGAGCAGAGCGCCGCCTGGGTGCAGCGGACCATCCTCGACCCCGAAGGCGACTTCGTCACGCCGGCCGAGCACTTATCTAGGCCGAGAACCAGATGCGCCGCGTCGCTGCCTTCCTTGACGGCCTGTTCGAGGTACACCCGCGACCGCTGGCATGCTGGTGGCGGACGAGGCCCGCAAGCAGCGCCATGAAAGCCCGTTAGCATGCAGCGGCAACGCCTTGAGATGACTGACGAAATCCCCCATCCCAACCATATTTTTTGATTACCTTAATAACGGTAGGGACTTTACCAGCGGCAATCTGCCCTCGCGCCGATTAACAGAGAACGTCGCATATCAGAATTTTCTCAATAAACATCGGGCGTTAGATGTATTTTAAATTTTTTAATGACCATCGAATTAAATTGAATTAAAAGAATTAAATAAGAGCTCCCACCAGACTTCCAATTGCGGACAACGTCGCGCTATCGGGTGGTATCGTGGATAATCATCAGTTGGTTTTTTGGCCGTCGCTGTTGGGCATTCCGGCCAAGTCGCGCAAGGTCAAGCAAGACGAACGCGAGCAACACTCACCGCACACCGTGCCCTGGTCTCCCCCCCGGTGGGACGAGAATCACGCGCCTGCCGACACGGTCGCCACCTACGCGCACCACCGCGGGCAGCCCGCGCCGCTCAGCTACGGCGTATATGCGCCCAAAGCCCTCGACCCTGCATCGCTGTCGGCGTCGGCTGACTTCGGCACTGTCGCCACCGCCCCGGCCGGCGGGCCGAAGGCATATGATGATGGTACGTTGCCGCCGCCACAGACCCATAACGCCGCCCCCACAACGGCTGCCGTATTCGGGCCTTCGTCGCCGACCCCCGCAACACAATCACTCACCATCACAACCGACCAGCCGGACTACGAGCCCGGGAGCATTGCCACTTTCACGGTGAGCGGCGTCCATCCGGGAAGTTCAGTCGCGTTCCAGATCGCCGACCTGAGCAGCGACCCCGGCTTTAATGGCGTCGTCGACATCTATACGCCGTTCCGTGTCACGGATGGCGGCACCGGCGATATGGACCACGTCGCGAACGGTACCGTCATCGCCACATGGCAAGTCCCCGCCGACGGCAGCGCCACCGGTGCCCGCTTGCTGGCCACGGTTGCGTCTGACGGCCAGACCGCGACGACGACGTTCAGCGATGCATCGAATAAAATTGTAGCGGAGAACCTTCTCGCAGGCACGCCCAAGAGCGTGTGGTCGATCCACGGCTCGATCGCCAACCAGGGCGACACCCAGATCGAGGGCTTCGCAACTCAAATAAGCACCAACGCAGGACAAACGGTTTCCTTCAAGATCAATACTGCTTCGAGCGGTTACACCCTCGATATCTATCGGCTTGGCTACTACGGCGGCAATGGCGCGCGCCTCGTTACGTCAATGCACCACAGCGGAGCTGACAATCAGCCTGCCCCGATCTTCAACGCCGCAACCAACACCGTTGACGCCGGCAACTGGTCCGTGACGGACTCCTGGGCAATCCCCAGCACGGCCGTGTCGGGGGTCTACTTCGCGAAGCTTACGACGGATAGCGGCAATTACCAGAATATGATTCCGTTCGTGGTCCGCAATGACGGCACTGCGTCGAGCCTTTTGTTCCAGACGAGCGACTCGACCTGGGAAGCGTATAATCCATGGGGCGGCTACAACCTGTATCAAGGCCCGAGCCGCACGAACGCCGACCGCGCATACGCGGTCAGCTACAATCGCCCCATCGCGATGAATTCGACGGCCAACTTGGCGGGTCCGCAGGATTTCTTGTTCGGCGAGGAGTACGCTGCGATCTATTGGCTGGAGCAGAACGGCTACAACGTCAGCTACATCTCCGGCGTTGATGCCGCAACCAACCCCGGGCTACTGCTCAATACAACTGCGTACATGGACGTCGGCCACGATGAATATTGGACGCAATCGCAATTCGCCAACGTAAAGGCTGCTGCGGATGCGGGGGTCGACCTCGCCTTCCTGAGCGGTAATCAGATTTACTGGGACACCGAGCTTGCGCCGAGTTACGACGCCAGCCACACCCCCAACCGGACGATCGTAGAATACAAGGACATCTGGAGTGGCACGCAACTCGACCCGAGCGGCACGGCGAATGGCGGAGCGGGTCTCTTCCGCGACCCCGTCTACGGGCCTGGAACGCCGGAGAACTCGCTCTCCGGAACGATCTTCACGGTGGACGATATTGGCACGCTCAGCAATATCTCCGTTCCGGCCAGCATGTCGCAGCTTCGCATCTGGAAGAACACCAGCATCGCCAGTGGCAATGGCGGCACGCTGACTGGCCTGCTCGGTTACGAATGGGACAGCGACCTCGACAACGGCTGGCGGCCGGCCGGATTGATTGACCTGTCATCGACGACGTTAAACGTCAGCACACTCCTGCTGGACAACGGCGCGACGACAGGGCCAGGCACGGCAACCCACAGCTTAACGCTTTATCGCGATACGACGAGCGGCGCTCTCGTGTTCGGCGCCGGTACGGTCATGTGGTCGTGGGGCTTGTCGAACCAGTATGCCCCCTACCGCGGTCTCACCGAGCCCGTCAGCCCGGCCGTGCAGCAAGCCATGGTCAACCTGTTTGCCGACATGGGCGTGACGCCGCAATCGTTGCAGGCGAGCCTCGTGCTTGCGCAGGCCTCCACCGACCACACGCCGCCGGTCGCCGTCATTACCTCCCCGATCGGGGGCGCGAGTGTCAGCGAGGGACAGCCTGTCACGATTACCGGCACCGCGACGGACGCCGGCGGCCGTGTAGCGGGCATTGAGGTTTCGACCGACGCCGGCACAACCTGGCATCCGGCCGTCGGAACAAGCAACTGGACCTATACATGGAATGCGTCTGGCGCCGGCGCGCATATCCTTGAGGCGCGCGCAACCGACGACAGCGTCAATCTACAGACGACTCCAGCCACTGTAAGTCTCAACGTCACCGGTTCATCGGTGCCGAGTCTCTTCACCGCGTCCAGCACGCCCGCGCAGACCAATTTGAATGACGGCAAAGCGATCGAAGTCGGCGTGAAGTTCACCTCTTCCGTTGCCGGCCAGATCACCGCGCTGAAGTTCTACCGCAGCCCGGGCGACACCGGCACCGACCTGCTCGACCTGTGGAGCGCCAGTGGCACCAAGCTCGCGAGTGCCACCTTCAGCAACACATCCGCGAGCGGCTGGCAGACCGTGACCTTGGCCTCCCCGGTGACGATCGCGGCCAACACCACCTATGTCGCCTCGTATCACACGTCCGGCGCCTACGTGGCGACTGCCAATTACTTCACCACTGCTTTTACCAACGGCCCGCTGACGGCGCCCTCCACCACCACTGCCGGCGGCAACGGCGTTTACTCCTACGGCGGCACCACCACCGTCGGCATTTTCCCCACCAGCACCTACGGCGCTTCCAATTATTGGGCCGATGTGGTGTTCAACAGTTCGACAACGACCGACACACCGCCGGTGCTTGCGATCCAGACCGCCAACCAGAACGCGGTGGTCGGTTCGGCCTTCTCGCTGACGCTGCCCGCCGGCACCTTCACCGACGCCGACGGCGATCCGCTGACCTATACGGCCACCTCCGCCGACGGCTCGCCGCTGCCCACCTGGCTGACGTTCAACGCCTCGACCCGGACCTTCAGCGGCACGCCGACGTCCGCAAACGTCGGCACGGTCAACATCAAGACCTCAGCCACCGACCCCGGCGGCCTCTCCGCCAGCGAGACGTTCAACATCGCGGTGACGACGACCGCGCCAGCGACAGTGAGCCTGTTCACCGCATCGAACACACCGGCGCAGACCAATTTGAACGACGGCACCCCGCTGGAGGTCGGCGTGAAGTTCACCTCTTCCGTTGCCGGCCAGATCACGGCGCTGAAGTTCTACCGCAGCCCGGGCGACACCGGCACCGACCTGCTCGACCTGTGGAGCGCCAGTGGCACCAAGCTCGCCAGTGCCACCTTCAGCAACACATCCGCGAGCGGCTGGCAGACCGTGACCTTGGCCTCCCCGGTAACGATTACCGCCAACACCACCTACGTCGCCTCGTATCACACGTCCGGCGCCTACGTTGCGACCGACAACTTCTTCACCTCCGCCGTCACCAGCAGCCCGCTGACGGCGCCCTCCACCACCACAGCCGGCGGCAACGGCGTGTACTCCTACGGTGGCACCAACACCGCCGGCATTTTCCCGACCAGCACCTTCGCCGCCGCCAATTATTGGGCCGATGTGGTGTTCAACAGTTCGACAACGACCGACACACCACCGGTGCTTGCAATCCAGACCGCCAACCAGAACGCGGTGGTCGGTTCGGCCTTCTCGCTGACGCTGCCCGCCGGCACCTTCACCGACGCCGACGGCGATCCGCTGACCTATACGGCCACCTCCGCCGACGGCTCGCCGCTGCCCACCTGGCTGACGTTCAACGCCTCGACCCGGACCTTCAGCGGCACGCCGACGTCCGCAAACGTCGGCACGGTCAACATCAAGACCTCAGCCACCGACCCCGGCGGCCTCTCCGCCAGCGAGACGTTCAACATCGCGGTGACGACGACCGCGCCAGCGACAGTGAGCCTGTTCACCGCATCGAACACACCGGCGCAGACCAATTTGAACGACGGCACCCCGCTGGAGGTCGGCGTGAAGTTCACCTCTTCCGTTGCCGGCCAGATCACGGCGCTGAAGTTCTACCGCAGCCCGGGCGACACCGGCACCGACCTGCTCGACCTGTGGAGCGCCAGTGGCACCAAGCTCGCCAGTGCCACCTTCAGCAACACATCCGCGAGCGGCTGGCAGACCGTGACCTTGGCCTCCCCGGTAACGATTACCGCCAACACCACCTACGTCGCCTCGTATCACACGTCCGGCGCCTACGTTGCGACCGACAACTTTTTCACCTCCGCCGTCACCAGCAGCCCGCTGACGGCGCCCTCCACCACCACAGCCGGCGGCAACGGCGTTTACTCCTACGGCGGCACCAACACCGCCGGCATTTTCCCGACCAGCACCTTCGCCGCCGCAAACTATTACGCGGATGTCGTGTTCCGACCGCAACTCGCCGCCTAGGAGGTCAAGGACAGCGGACGATTTCGACTCAATCGAACAGCCACCAGGCCGATGCCCCCTTCAAGACCCGGCCGGCAGCGCAGGACCAGACAATGCACGCCGAACTTTACACCGACGGTATCGAAGAAATCACCATCACCGGTTCGATCGTCCGCGTCGATCTGGTGAGCCTTTCGCCTACCGAGCGCGACAGCAACGGCTTGCCGAAAAAGGTCTTCTGTCAGAGGCTGATATTTTCGCCCGAAGCCTTCGCGAATTCGGTTGAGGTGATGCAGAACGCGCTGCGCGGGCTGGCCGACGCCGGCATCGTGACACGCAGCCACCCTAAGACGATATCGCCCCCGCCCCCGATCGACCCAGGACCGGTGGCTACCCCACCCAACGATCCGAGGCAGACCAATGGCTCGGTCAACTTTAGCTGACGCGAACGTCGGCGCCTCTTGCGATCGTTCGGTACAAGAGCAGTCTCAGTCCCAACAGCCTGATCCCCAGACCGCCCTTCCGTGCCTGGCAAAAATCGCGGCCCATCATGGCGTCGACCTGTCGGTTGATCGCCTGCGCCACGCATATGCCGTCGGCCCCGGTGCGCTCTCGCCGACGCTGGTGCTGCGTATGGCCAAAGACGCCGGGCTGCGGGCGCGGCAAGCGAACGTGAGCTGGGCTACGCTGCTGCGGCTGGGCGACGCCTATCCGGTGCTGGCCCCGCTCGCGAATGGCAACTGGGTCATCGTGCTCACGGCGGGAAAGGACGGCGCCGGCCAGGATGTGCTGAATATCTTCGATCCGCTGGCGAAGCATCCCGAACCATTGGTCGTCGGCCAGAAGTCGTTTTGCAACAATTGGCGAGGCCAGATCCTACTGATCAAGCGCCAGCGGGCATCGACTGCGTCGACGCGACCATTTGGCTTTCGCTGGTTCATTCCCGAACTATTCCGCGAACGCCGGCTGTTTGCCGACGTCGCCGTCGCCGCCGTGCTTCTCTATTTACTCGGATTGATCCTCCCGATCTTCTTTCAGCTGGTTGTCGACAAGGTACTTCTGCATGAAAGCTTCGTGACCTTGTATGTCCTTGCCGCCGGCGCGACCATCGCGCTGATTTTCGATGCGGTGTTCAATTTTCTGCGGCGCTACCTGCTGCTCTATGCGACCAACAAGGTCGACATCCGCGTCGCCACCAAAACGTTCGGTCATCTCCTCGGCCTGCCGATCACCTTCTTCGAGACCATTTCAGCCGGCGTGCTGGTCAAACACATGCAGCAGGCCGGCCGTATCCGGGAATTCCTGACCGGCCGGCTGTTCCTGACGATGCTGGATGCGCTGTCGCTGCTCGTTTTCCTTCCCGTGCTTGCGCTCTACAGCGTGAAGCTGACGCTTCTGGTGCTCGCATTCACTGCGCTCACCGGCCTCGTCGTCACCCTGCTGGTCGGACCGTTCCGGCGGCGGCTCTACAGCCTCTACCAGGCCGAGGGCGAGCGGCAGGCCCTCCTGGTGGAAACAGTGCACGGTATGCGCACGGTCAAGTCGCTGGCGATGGAGCCGTTGCAGGGCCGTATCTGGGACGACCGTTGCGCACAAACCGTGTCGACACGCTACGAAGTCGAAAAGATATCCGCAGCGGCGCAATCCGTGACTGGTCTCCTGGAAAAGCTGACGACCCTTGCAATCATCGGGATCGGCGCGCTCTACGTCTTCAACAATGAAATGACGGTCGGTGCGCTTATCGCCTTCAACATGCTGGCGGGGCGCGTCTCGGGGCCGTTAGTGCAGATGGTCACGATGGTGCACGAGTATCAGGAGGTCGCGCTGGCCGTGCAGATGCTCGGCGGGGTCATGAACCGCGCGCTTGAGCGCGAGGGCAAACGCGATGGACTGCACCCCGATCTGAGCGGACAGATCGAGTTCGAAAACGTCTCCTTCCGCTACGGTCCGGATGGCGCACCGGCCCTCGACAACGTTTCCTTCACGATTCCCGCCGGCAGCATCTTCGGGATTGTCGGCCGCAGCGGGTCCGGAAAGACCACCCTGACGCGCCTGATCGCAGGGCTTTATCCGATCCAGCAGGGAATCCTGCGGGTGGATGGATACGACGCTCGCGAACTCGACCTTGTCCATCTGCGAAAGAGCCTCGGCATCGTACTGCAGGACAACTTCCTGTTCCATGGCACCGTTCGCGACAATATCGCGTGCGCCAAACGCGACGCGACTTTCGAGGAGATCGCACATGCGGCGCGGCTTGCCGGTGCAAACGAGTTCATCGAGCGATTGCCGCGCGGCTTCGACACCGTGCTGCAGGAGAATGCCGAAAACCTCTCCGGCGGTCAGAGGCAGCGACTCGCGATCGCACGTGCGCTGATCACCAATCCGCGCCTGCTGATCCTTGATGAAGCAACAAGCGCACTGGATTCGGAAAGCGAAACGATCGTCCGCCGGAACCTGCGGCGCATCGCCGAGGGCCGCACCGTCATCATCGTGTCCCATCGCCTGTCGATGCTGGCCGACGCTGGAACCATTCTGGTAATCGACCGGGGTCGGATTGCCGACATTGGTCAGCACGATCAGCTGCTGATGCGATGCACCAGCTACCGCCATCTCTGGAATCAGCAGGCGAGGCATGTCGCATGACGAGCCTCAACAATGAGCCATCGAATGCGAGCTCCGGCCGTCGTTTCGCGCCAAGAACCGTCGAGCAGCGGAGGCGACGGCCCCTGTTTCACTGGACGCCGACGCAGCCCAAGGCCGTCTCGGAATTTCAGCCTGACGCCGTGGAAGTGGAAGAACGAAGTCCGCCCCGACTGGCCCGCATCACACTCTATTGTGTCGTCGCGCTCGTTGCCGCGGCCGTGACATGGGCATCTCTGTCGTATGTCGATGTCATCGTAACGGCGCCCGGGAAGCTGATCACAACAAGGCCCAATGTCGTCGTCCAGCCGCTGGAAACTTCGATCATTCGCGATATCCACGTAAAGGTGGGAGAAGCCGTCGAACGCGGCCAGCCGCTGGCAACACTGGATCCGACATTCTCGCAGGCCGATGTCGATCAGTTGCGTACGCGCGTCTCCGCACTAGACGCGGCAATCGATCGCCTCAACGCAGAGATGAACGGCTCCCACCTCGGCAACCCTAATCCGGAAAATGCGGACGAACTGATCCAGCACCGGCTCTATTCCGAGCGGAAAGCATTTTACGACTCCTCGCTGCGCAATTATGACGCGCAGGTCGCCAGCGCACAGGCCAATCTCAAGACCAGTATCGGCGAGGAAGAACTGCTGCTGAAGCGGCTCGATACGCTGAAGGAGATCGAACAGATCCGCGGCGTGCTGACGGACCAGAAGCTCGGGTCCAAGTTGCTTTTCCTGCAATCGCGCGATGCCCGTCTCGACGTCGAGAACAACCTCTCGCGCGTCCGCGGCAGCGAAATAGACTACAGTCATCGTCTGGACAAGGCGCAGGCGGAGCGGCAGGTCTTCATCGATGATTTCCGACGCAATGCCTATCAGGAGCTGGTCGAGACGCGCGCTAAGCGGAACAGCGCCATGGAAGAGCTCAGGAAAGCCGAATTGCGGCGGAAGCTGGTTGTGCTGACCGCGCCGGTCGATGCCGTGGTGCTGGAGATCGCCAGCCGCTCAGTTGGCTCCGTCGCGCGCGAGGCCGAAACGCTGTTCTCGCTGGTTCCGCGCGATGTGCCGCTGCAGGCCGAAGTCAATATCGACGGCAAGGACATCGGCCGTGTGGCAGTCGGCCAGTCGGTACGGCTCAAGTTTGACGCGTTCCCGTTCCAGAAGCACGGCACCGGCTCGGGCGTCGTTCGCGTGGTCAGCCAGGACTCATTCAATCCGGAGACGAAAAGTGACCGCCCCGCCCCATCCGCCTCGCTGCATTATCGCGTGCTGATCGACGTGAGCGACGCCCATCTGAGGGACTTGCCTGACGCCTTTCAGATGATGCCGGGCATGACTCTGACGGCGGAATTGAGCGCCGGAAACCGAAGCGTCATTTCCTATTTCCTGTACCCGGTTCTGCGCGGACTCGACGAAAGCATCCGCGAGCCCTGACGGTCACGCGCCGCGGGGCGCGCGCGCCATAGCTGCCGACACTCTGGCAGGGTGAGGCTGCTCAACCAACCTTCTGGAGACGACCATGCATACCGCAGCCAACCGGCGCGAGATATCGAGCGCCATCCGGACCGATCCTGGCGCAATCTTCGTTTCGTTCAAACTGAGCCGATCGAGCTGGCTGATACGTCGCTCTCGCCAGCCAACGGAGAGAAGATGTCCAAGCACGCCGTGTGCGGCGGCGATGCGAGGGACTGCTGGCAGGGTTTTCGAGACAGGAAAAAACGCCGGTACGAACAATGGACCTTTCCGATCATCGCGATCTAGGAGGCCTGGTCTTGACGGATTCTGGATCCATCGCATGCTTCAAAATGAGGGAAGCCCTTTGAAGTTCTCTAATCGCGCTCGTCAATAGCTTCTCTTCCATGACGGCGTTTCTTCCATGACGTGGCGTTCTCGCGGAGCTCAGAGTTCTCACCGCAGTCGTTGGTCTGTATCCCGCCACCGAGGCACCGCTGGAGGTGAGAAGCACGAGGCTGCCGGGCGCGAGTGGCAAGGTCGCATAGCCGGCCGCACAGAACCGGGAACGGAGATAAGGCGATTTGTATGGGCTTGTACGGACAACGGCCAAGTTCGACGTATTGCCCGCTTCGGAAGGGTCGGAAAGACTTGATCAATAAAGACTTATTGAACTGGAGCGGGTGACGGGAATCGAACCCGTGTATTCAGCTTGGAAGGCTGCTGCTCTACCATTGAGCTACACCCGCGAAGCGACAATTGCCCGGCACCCGGTCAGATAAACCGCCATTCCGCCGTTGCAATGCGCGTATGGTGATGCCTGTACCATAACCGTTTGGCAGGCTCAACACCTTGGCGCGAATTCCGCACTGTTGCCGCACCTGCCCAGAATGCCAGTGGAACGCGCCGCGATCGTCCGCCGCCCCTTCACCACGGCTCGCCGTAGGGCCGGATTTCCTCCTCAAACGTCCACGCGCTGCGCGGCTGCTGATAGAGCCTCCAATAGGCATCCGCGACCGCCGACGGCGGCATCAGGCGGTCCGGATCGAGCTGGTCCAGCGCCGCCTGCCCTCCGCGCTGGCGCAGCCGCTCGCGCACCCAGGCCGTGTCGACGCCCGCATCGATGACGAGATGCGCGACGTGGATGTTCTTCGGCCACAATTCGCGCGCGGCGGCCTGCGCGGTCATCCGCAGCCCCGCCTTGGCGCTGGCGAACGCCGCATAGCCGACACCGCCGCGCAAGCTCGCGGTTGCGCCAGTGAAGAAGATATGGCCCTTTCCACGCGGCAGCATCAGGCGGGCGGCCTCGCGCCCGGCGAGGAAGCCGCCATAGCACGCCATCTCCCACACCTTGCGAAAAACCCGCTCGGTCGTTTCGACAAACGGAAAGTTCACATTGGCGCCGACGTTGAAGATGCACACTTCCAGCGGCGCATGCGCATCCGCCTCGCCGAGGAAGGCGGCAATCTCCTCTTCGTTGCGCGCATCGAGCGCGCGTGCCTCGATGCGGCCGCCGGCGTTCTCGACGGTCTCCACCAGCGGCTTGAGCTTCTCGACGCTGCGCCGCCCGGCAAACACGACAAAACCTTCCGCCGCGAATTTTTTGGCGATCTCGCTGCCAATATAGTCGCCGGCCCCGATCACCGCCGCCGTCGCATTTCTCTTGATCAACGCCGCCTCCCTGTTTCGATGTTGACGACTTGCAGCGGTGCTCACGCCTTCTGCGCGGCGACGATCGCCTCTTCGACGTCGCGGAGCTGGTCCTTGCCAAAAAACATCTCGTCCCCGACGAAGAAGGTAGGCGAGCCGAATGTGCCGCGATCGACCGCGGCCTGCGTCTCGCGCATCAGCTCGGCCTTGATGTCGGCGTCCTGCGCCCGTGCAAACAGCCTGTCCGCATCGATCCCGGCGGATGCAATCGCAGCGCGCGCCACCTCGATGTCGTCCATCTTCTTCGGGTCTTCCCACATGAAATGGAAGGCCGCCTCGACATAGGGCGCCAGCATATTTTCCGAGCGCGCGGCGATGGCCGCACGCATCAACTGCAGCGTGTTGACGGGAAAGTTCGGATTGAAGTGATAGCCCTTGATGTCATGCCGCTTGATGAACCGCTCGATCTCGAGCTGCATGAAGCGCCACTTGTTCTCGACATGACCGAAGGCTTCGAGCGGCGAGCGGTTGTTGGTGAGCTTGAAGACGCCGCCGAGCAGGATCGGCACGTACTCGAACGTGGCGCCCGTGCGCTGCTCGATGGCCGGGATCACGCGGTGGGCGAAATAGGCGTTCAGGCTTCCGAAATCGAACAAAAACTGCACCTTGACCGGCTTCATCGCCAACTCCGTTGTTTTTGCTTTTCGTCACTGTCAGTCTAGGAGCGAAATTTTCATCGCTCCAGCGATTTTCCGGGATACGGCTAGATCGTTCGGCCGCCGTCGACCGGCAGCACGATGCCGGTGATAAAACCGGCATCGTCGGAGGCCAGATAGACGCACGCCCGCGCGACATCCCCGGGTCGCGACATGCGGCCAAGCGGAATGGCTGCAACGAACTTCGCCACCCGTGACCAGCGCGACCTTGCCCGCAAGCCTCATCGCGATCCTCCCGTTTCTTCGCCGCGCTGCTTTTGAGGCGGCTTCTCTGCCGCATCCTCTCGCGCCGAATGCGTTCGGGCAAGAGACCGTCTCCTCGCGACCGGCGTTGCCGCCCAGCCGCTCCTATACGGATTTTTTAGACCGGGTGAGCGAGAATCAGCGCGCCAGATGGGGAAGTTACAAAAATGACAATCGCTCGACGCAGCTTTCTGAAAGCAGGCGGCGCCGCCGCTATGGCCGGCGCCTTTGGCCTGAGCCCGATGGCACGGGCGCGCGACGCCGCGGGCGCGACGGATCAGAGCCTCAGATTGCTCGGGCGCGATCTGGGCGGCAGGCTGTTACTCCCCGATGACCATGCCTACGCATTCGCCTCCATGCCCAACAATGCCCGCTGGTCGGGCGTGCGCCCCAAGGCGATCGCCTGCTGCGCCGACGACCAGGATGTTGCGCTGTGCATCAACTGGGCCCGCGACAACGGCCAGCCTTTCGCCGTCCGCTCGGGCGGCCATTCCTATGCCGGCTTCTCGACCACCGAAGGCCTGCTAATCGACCTCAAGGGCCTGAACAAAGCCACGATCGACCTCGGCAACGGCACCGCGACATTGCAGGGCGGCGTGAACAATGACGGCAGCGCCGGTGCATTGCGCGGCCTGCCCTTCGCCATCCCTTCCGGCCGTTGCCCCACCGTCGGCGTCGGCGGCCTCGTGCTCGGCGGCGGCTGGGGTTTCTCGGCGACCCGCTCGGGACTGACTTGTGATAGCCTGGTCTCGACCGAAGTGGTTCTCGCCGACGGCCGCAAGATCACCGCCAGCGAAACGGAAGCGCCCGACCTGTTCTGGGCAGCCTGCGGCGGCGGTGGCGGAAATTTCGGCGTGCACACCTCGTTCACGTTCCGCCTGCGTCCGGTAACGGATGTCGTCACCTTCAACATCACCTGGCCTGCGGGCCGCGCCCTTGAGCTGATGTCGCTGATGCAGACGATCCAGCTCGCCAATGCGACGACGATGTCGACGCGCACCAAGGCGGTGCCGGTGACCGGCGCCGCATTCCCCTCGATCAATTCGCTCGCCGTGACGACCCTCGGCCTGTTTTGGGGCACGGAAAGCCAGCTTCGCGAGATCTTCCAGCCGGCCTTTGCGCTGCTCGAGCCAAGGGTCCGCGAAATCAACACGATGAAGTACTGGAGCGCCCGCGACTACCTCGTCACCGACGATCCGACCGGCTTCTACGACATCCGCGCCAACTATGTGGGCGAACGGCTGAGCGATGCCGGCCTCGAAGCCATGCTGCAATGGATGTCGAAATGGCCGGGCGGCTCGCTGCATCAGGACAACATGGGCATCCTGTTTGCGATCGGCGGGGCGGTCAGAGCCAAGCGGCCGGATGAGACCGCCTATCCCCACCGCGACAGCAATTTCCTGTTCGAGATGGAGGCTTCGTGGGGGCCGCGCGACACACCGGAGATGGTGGAACGGCAGCGCGCCTGGCTTACCGACTACGTCGCTGACATGCAGCGCTTTGTGCTGCCACGCGCCTATGTGAACTTTCCTAGCCGCGAGCTGAGCAACTGGCAGCAGGCTTACTACGGCGACAACCTCGCGCGGCTGAGCACGATCAAGCGCAAGTACGATTCCGAAAACCTCTTCCGCTTCCCGCAAAGCATCCCGCTGTCGGCGGCGTGAACGCGCCGTCCGCACGGACTGATCGGGCGTCGGAAAAACCGTCAGGCGGACCGTTTTGCGAAGCGGCCCGTCAGAACGTTACTTGCGCCGAACGGGACCGGGTGTTTTACTTCCCGCACCGGGAGGTCAGCGACAATGGCCATCAGCTTCGACGATCCATTGTTCAGCACATATGTCATCGCGGCGACCCTTATGATCCTGAAAGCCGTCGCCATGTCCTGGCTGACGGTTGTCAGAATGCTTGAGGCCAATGGCGGCTTTCGCTCGCCCGAGGATCTTCGGAAAACACCGCTCAATCCCGATCCCGCACCGGAGCAGCTTCTGCCGAACGAGCGGGTCGAGCGCATCCGCCGCATCCAGCTCAACGATCTGGAAAGCCTGCCCTACTTTCTGGTGGCGGCCTTCCTCTACATCCTCACCGAGCCGCCGCTGCTCCTTGCACAACTATTGCTCTACGGCTACGTCGTCTCGCGGCTGCTGCACTTCGCCGCCTATTTCACCGCGCAGACCCATGACATGCGGGCGACGTTCTGGACCATCGGATCGCTCATTTTGATTTTCATGACCGGCCGAGCCCTGGTCGCGGCACTTTTTTAAGCGGCCCAGGGCAGCCAGCCTCAATCGAAAAGCCAGGGGCTACTACCCTCGGTTCCGCTCGCCCCGCCTTTTGCGAACCGGGCTTTCGGCGTTCATCCTGCCGCCGACCGCAGTTGCGCCCGGCAACCAAAACCCATGCCGAGACCTCAATCTGTGGTATAATGAAATTTCTCCAACCGTGGAGGAAAAGACCATGCCCAGAGGAGAAGTGCGGAGCTACCGCGAGAAGAAGAAACCAAAGAAAGGCAAGAACAAGATTCACGTCGCCACGCCTGGCGTGAGAACCGCGTGGCAGCCGGCACCTGTCGAGTCCCGGCCGCGAAAAAAATAGCCTGCAGCCTCGCAACAGACTTCGACCGTACGTTTCCAGCAGGGAGACCGTTCAATGAACGCCTCGCATTCCTTGTCAGAACTTGATAGCGCGATTGCTATTCTACGCGCCAATATCCGTGAGCTCGTCGAACAGGCTGCGGCCGTCTCCGGCGAAGCGAACGAGACCCGCGCATCTGACCGAATTGCACAGCAAACTGCGGAACTCGAGGCGCTTCTCCAGCAGCGGGACGAACTGCTGAAGCAGGGCAAGAAGAGCTGAGCCCAGCCGGCGCGTTTCGCAAGGATGTTTGGCGCATGCGCGGGTGCGCTCTCCCGCGGCGTTTTCTGCGATCCAGAAGATGACAAGAAAAAAGCCCAGCGCGAGGCTGGGCTAAGTTCTAACTCGTGGATAGCGGGCTCGAAAGCCCGGCGCTGACGCGCCTTATCAGTTGAAGCGGTAGTTCACACCGGCCTTGATGGTGTGGACCGACGCGCCGACGTCGATGCCGCCAACAACGAGGCCTGCGCCGTAGTTCTTCTTGCCGTAGTCGGCGTACATGTATTCCGCCTTGGCAGACCAGTTCGGGGCGAACATGTATTCGAGGCCGCCGCCGATGGTCCAACCCGAGTGGGTGTTCGACTCGGAGTACAGGTTGATGCCAGCAGCGGACACCGAAACCTTGTTGTTGGCCCAGGCGTAACCGCCCTTGACGTAGATCAGCGCCGAGTTCGCGGCGAAGCCGACACGGCCGGTCACGCTGCCGAACGCACGGATCGAGTCCTTGGTGGTGACGCCGGAATCAGTCGCGCTGGCGCCGATGTTGCCGCCGGCGGCATCAACTTCAACACCCCAGACGAACTGGCTGCCCGGGGCCTGCCAGTTGTAACCGACGGTGATACCACCGAAGCCGCCCTTCAGGTCGTTGCTCGCAACCGAGCCGCCGCCAACGAACACGTTGCTCGCGCGAACGCGATCCGACCAGCCGTAGCCGCCGAAGGCACCGACGTAGAGGCCGGTCCAGTTGGCAGCAGCAACGTGCGGAACCGGCGCAGCCTTGGTGTACGGACGGGCAGCCAGATCAGCGGCCAGTGCAGGAGCGCTCAGCACGACGAGTGCGGCAGACGCGAGCAGAAACTTCTTCATTTGCTTCCTCAGCAGTTGGATTCGTCCGACCCTGATAGAGGGAACCCGACATCGACTGCAACTGCCCGCCAGCACGAAATGGAACTCGGCGCGCGGACGTTGCATTTCGGCAACGAACCTCATCAATTTTATTCAGATCCGCCTGCTACGCAGGATTGCGACATGTGCATAACGGTCGGCGGCTTGGGCCCGGCAGAGCCGAGCGGCCTGTCAGAGCGATCGCGCCAAGGATTTGAGCCAAGGAATCGGCAAAGACCAGCGCGATTCCGCGGTTTCCTAAAGTGCTCCGCACTCGGCTGAAGCTGGCGAACGAACTATGCCCTCGGCCGATGCAAAAAACAGAAACGACGCGGAAGACCGCGTCGTTTTCGATTGGAACGGCAGACTTTAAGCCTTGAGCTCTCTGCGCGACTCAGGCGGCGCGGACGGCATCGAGAAACTTGCCGACTTCAGTCTTGAGGCGCGTGCTTTCGCTGGACAGCGATTGCGCGGCGGCAAGGACTTGCGAAGAGGCCGACCCGGTTTCGGTCGCGCCCCGCTCGACATCGGCAATGTTCGACGACACTTGGCTGGTGCCATGGGCCGCGTGCTGAACATTGCGGGCAATTTCCTGCGTCGCCGCGCCCTGTTCCTCCACCGCCGATGCGATCGCGGACGAGATCTCGGACATCCGGCTGATCGTGTCGCCAATCTCCCTGATCGCATCGACCGACTCGTCGGTCGCAGTCTGCATGCCGCTGATATGCTGGCTGATCTCGCCGGTGGCCCGTGCGGTCTGCTCCGCCAAAGCCTTCACCTCGGATGCCACCACGGCGAAGCCGCGACCCGCCTCGCCCGCCCGAGCGGCCTCGATGGTCGCATTCAGCGCCAGGAGATTGGTCTGGCCGGCGATCGTGTTGATGAGTTCGACGACGTCACCGATCCGCGATGCGGCTTTGGCGAGCTCGCCGATGCGATGATTGGTGGCGCGCGCCTGCTCCACTGCCTCGCCGGCGATCCCGGCGGACTGCTGCACCTGGCGGCTGATCTCGTTGACCGAAGACGTCAGCTCTTCAGTCGCCGAGGCGACCGACTGGACGTTGCACGACGCTTCGCTGGAGGCCGAGGCCACCACCGCGCTGAGCTGCTGCGAATGCGCAGCGGTCGCGGTCAGGGTGCCGGCGGCGGCCTCGAGTTCGATCGATGCCGAGGACACCATCTCGACGATCTCGCCGATCATGTTCTCAAAGCTCTTCGTAATGGCGTTCACGCGCTCGCCGCGGCGGATTTTCTCCTCCGCATCCGCAGCCGCGGCAGCATCCGCATCACGCTTGTCGATCAGCGCCTGCTTGAACACCTGGAGCGCATCGGCCATGGCGCCGATTTCGGTCTTCTCGCCCTGGTGGGGCACCGCTGCCGTCAGGTCGCCCTTGCCGAGCGACTGCATCGGCGCGACGATCGACGCAATGCCGGTCGTGACATTCCGGACGACCAGAAAAGCCGCACCGAAGCCGACCACGACCGCAATCCCAAGCAGGCCAAGCACCGCCTTGAAGGCCAGGTCATAGGTGGCTGCAGCGCGGTCGTTCGCGGCCAGCGCCCCTGCATTGTTGAGGCTGACGGCCTTCTGCAGCAACTCGTCGATCTTGACGCCAATGAGATTGACCTTGCGGTTCAGCTCCCGCGCCGCCTTGTCCTGAGAGTTGTGGACCAATGCCAGAACCTGATCCACACCGGACCGGTATTCGCCTGAGAGTTTTGAGAACTCCCGAAGGTAGGCATGCTCCTCTTCGGAAGAGACCAACGGCTCATAGGCTTTGAGCGCCTTCGCAAGATTGTCTTGATAGCCGATCATGCTCTTCTCGATCGCGGTCCTCTCGGCCTCGTCTTCGGCCAACAGGTAGCCGCGAACGACGGAACGGTAGGCCAAGGTCGCGGCACGGACGTCGCCCAGTGCACGCATGCTCGGCAGCCAGTTGGTCGAGATATCGACAGTCGAGGCGTTGATCGAACTCATATTCTGGACGGCAAAGGCGCCCATACCGGCGAGCGCAAGCAGCAGCAGCGAGACGATGGCCGTGATTTTGGTTCGGATGGAGAGCCGAAGAAACATAGGAAAAATTTCCTGAGTGAATTGCGTGCGAGATATTCGCAGCGGGGCGCCACTTGCCGCGCAGATGGTTAACAAATAACGGTGCCTAAGGACCGTCCACGAAAAGAAAGTACGGCGATCACCCTGCCCTGCAAGAACGGCCTCCCGCAGAAGAGCGGACAGAGCCTGCGCACCAATCGTGAATGGATGCTCGCGGTTGAATAGGCCAAAGAGAAACAAAACCATTAGTTGCCAGGCTCTGGCGCGGACAAACGCCCAGTCTCAAGGGAGAAGAACATGGCGCAAGCACCACATTCACCACACGGCCGCGTGTCATCACCATGCCCCAGCCCATCATCACCAGCTGAACACCACCACGCCCTCGGTGAGCATGAGGAAGCGAAGAAGCACGCTGAGGCCGCAAAAGAGCACAGCGAACTCGCCCACAAACACACAACAACCGCCCATACTCAGTCGAATAAATAGCGGAACTCTCACGGGCTGCGCGCGTACTGGCTGGCGCCAGAGTACTTCTTGTGGGCGCGGCTGCCCCAAGCAAGCCTCCGCGCGCTTGCAAGTACTCATCGTGGCGCGAACAAACGGCTTCCATCGAGCGGATGTTTTAGCACTCGCCCGGCTACAGAAACTATTTTGGGTGGAGAGAATGAAATCACGCGCCCCGTTGCCCGAAAGCGAGTAGCGACACGCGCGGGGCCGGAACGCGAAAAGGACAGACAGCAACTAACAAGCGCCGCTCGCGCGCCTGCCTAGCTCTCATCTTGTGCAATGAAATCAGAATGGTGGGGAAGGAAGGACTCGAACCTTCGAAGCCATACGGCGGCTGATTTACAGTCAGCTCCCTTTGCCACTCGGGACACTTCCCCATTCGACGCGGTGGAGGCTTTCCGCTTCCGCAGTGCCGTGACGGCCCTTGATGATGCGTTTGAAAGCGAACCCGGAATGCGTCGTCCGGCTCGGCGCGTTTATGGGCGAACGACCCATGCAAAGTCAACCGAGTGCCGACAAATTTTCCACGGGTCGAGCCGTTTAGTTGCAAATTGCCAACCGGACGCCGCCGTGACAAAAGCAGGCGATGACAAAACCGCCCCGAAAACCACCTTTTTCCGCATCGAAGCCCCCATTCCGCGCCGGCGGCCCGCGCCCCGCATGGCGGAATCGCGAGGACAACCGTGACGGCCCGGCGATTCTCTATGGCTGGCACACGGTTTCCGCGGCGCTCGCCAACCCCGACCGGCAGTTCAAGAGCCTGACCCTGACCGAGAACGCCGCCCGCCGCCTTGCCGAGACCGGGATCGAGACCCGCATTACGCCGGAAATCGTGCGGCCCAGCGAGATCGATCGCAAACTCGGCCCGGATGCGGTGCATCAGGGCCTTTATGCCGAAGTGGAGCCGCTTCCGGCGCTCGGGCTGGACATGCTGCCGGACGACGGCGTGTTCCTGGTGCTGGATCAGATCACAGACCCCCACAATGTCGGCGCGATTCTGCGTTCCGCCGCGGCCTTCGCGGTGAAGGCGGTGATCACAACCGCGCGCCACAGCCCCGAGGCGACCGGCGTGCTGGCGAAATCGGCCTCTGGCGCGCTGGAACTGGTTCCGATGGTGACGGTGCAGAATCTGGCCCGCGCCCTCGCCGCGCTGAACGAGCGCGGCGTGCTCACCGTCGGCCTCGACAGCGCCGGCGCGACCGACCTTGCGGCAGCGCCGCTGCGCCGCCCGATGGCGCTGGTGCTGGGAGCTGAGGGCAAGGGCCTGCGCCAGCTCACCCGCGAGACCTGCGCCCTGGTGGCGCGCCTCGACCTCCCGGGCGACCTCAAGAGCCTCAACGTCTCGAACGCCGCCGCGCTCGCACTTTATATCAGCACGACCCGAACGGCGGCCTGACGCCAAGGGCGGCGCGGACAAACGCCGCCCTCACCCCCCTGTTAGATTAGCGCATGCGATTCGGGCTGGCCTGCGACGCGCGATAGGCCCCGCGCGGAGCGTGGGTCGCCCGCGCACGGACCACCCGCGGCGACGAATAGCGCACGCCGTAACGATAGTGGCGCGGCGGATGGCCGTAGCGCACGGGACGATAGGCGCGGTGCGCCCGCGGCGTCGGCGGGAAATTGTAGCGATAGATCACCGGGCCGCCCCGCGCCGCGATGCCGGGATAGTAGTGGTGATAGGCATTGGCATATGGCCCGCCGTTGTAGCTGTAGCCGAGGCCGTCGCCATACCAGCCGGAAGGCTCGCCATAATAGCCATAGGGCGCAAAGTTGCCGGGGCCGTTATAGACCGGCCCCTGGTTCACCCAAAAATACTGCGGCGGCGCGTAATAGCGCGGGACCGGGATTGTCGGCAGACGTTCGACACCGATATAGCGGGCATCGATATAGCCGCCATAGCCGGGCCCATAGCACGCAGCATGAGGGCCGCAGGCCTGCGCCGAAGCCGGCGCTGCGAAAATGCCGAGCAGCGCCGCGGCCGCCGCCCAGCCTGTAAACACCTGACGCATGGCAATCTCCCAAACTATTTTGACAACCCGTAACAACTGGCCCCGGCGAAGCCGGATCAATCAATACTTCCCGGAACGCTGCCCGGCGCAAGAATAACAGTGGGCGGATCGGACGGAACATCCGTCTGCTCGTTCGGCGTCGCCGATTGCACCGACCAGGAGCGGCTGAAGCTCTCCGCCTTTGGCGGCAGCTTGCGATTTGCGGGCGGCTCGATCTCGTGCCGGCCATAGCCCGGCACCCGGCCCGCGCTCGGATAATAATGGCCGACGGGCCGCGCAAGCGGCGGACGGCAGCCATAGATCGTCGGCTGAATGTGGACGTTCTTGGCGAGGCCCCAGTCACTCTCGATCACGGCATAGGACGCGTCGCAGCCGTTGATCACCACCGGCACGTCCGGGCGATTGGGGATGACGACGGAGAATCCCGCATCGGCAAGGGCCGCTCCCCCGCCGACAATGACGAAAAGTGCCGTAACGAACGCACGCATGACTTTGACCTCTGTTGCGGCGCCAGAATAATCAATGCCGCTCCGGCGAGGGTTAAGACGATGGCGCGATCTGCCGGTAAGCCTAACGGAAAACATCGTCGACCCGGCAATTGCGCGGGGCCATGCTATCGTTTCGTTAAGCTCATGCGCCGCGTGCCGCGGACCTGACGCCATGTGCAACTGGCAACGGCCGCCGCGCCCGGCCGCGCCATGATGATCCTCATCGCGGCTAGCTTGTAGCCGACGCTACGACGGACAGCCCCGATGATGGTCACCGACGCGGAGGGAAATGCACGTTCGCGAGGGGCGTTCGCAATCGGGCGGCCATGATCTCCGCAGGCCGCATGGGCGCGATTGAGTGGGGTGAAGGAGACCGGAAGGGCAAGGCTGAAAGTGGTGCCGGCTGAGGGGATTGAACCCCCGACCTTCGGTTTACAAAACCGCTGCTCTACCGCTGAGCTAAGCCGGCCAACCAATTGAAATGGCAGACGATCTGATTGGCGAGAGGTACGGTTATCCATCTTCCGCCCGATCAGCTTCGTGCGCCTGTTTATGGCAGCTTGTGGGGCGGCGTCAACTCGGGCAGCAACGCATTAGCATCGTCGCATCGAACATAGCTTTGCTGGCGGGCAAAACCACCAGTCGGTAAGCGCGCTGGCTTGCTCGTGGCAACATTGTGATGGGTCTGTTCCATTCCAACGTTCATCGGGAGAATCTTCTGACGCCTCCCAGACCTTGGTCGCGATGGCTAGGAGCCAAGGAGCATGGCTCCGCCGCCATCGCGCGAAGTGGAGCACACGGCGCCGGCCCGCAAAGCGCAATCGCCTCATCAATGCCGGAAAAGGGCATGCAACGGCAGGGCTGCGATGAACTCGGCCGGCGGTAACGATGGGAGACAGGGCTCAGCGCCCGGCGGAACGGGAAACCAAAACGAAACCTACGCGACCGTGAGGCGATAAGCTGGGTCAAACCGAGATGAACAGCGCGGCCGCAATCAGAAAAGCGAAAAGCACATCGCCGCTCAGCGCACGAAGACTGCGACAGTGAGCCGCGCGCAGAAAGCACAGCCCGTCCGCGTGGAACGGCCTCAGACCGTCCGGAAGACGACATCTCCTTCCGCGAGCAGCTCGTGCACGCCCGCAAGCTTGATCAACGTATCGCCGCTGCCGAGCTCCCGCTCATCATCGTTGATGAAGACGAATGTCGCTCCTTCAAACGAAAACTGTGCTGCCGCGCGCTGGCCGATCTTTTCCGCCACCGCAGTCAAAATATCTTTGAGGCCGCAGCCCTTCAGCGTGTCCACCACGGCGTTGATCGTCGCCTGATCGAAGAAGCCGGTGAAGCCGAAATCCGAAAGGTCGATGCGGTCGCTTTCGTCCGGTCGAAAATCCAAAACCGTGATGAGATTGTCCTCGATGTCGCCCTCATCGTCAGACAAGAGGTTGCCGCCCTTGACGATCTTCAGCGTGTCGGCGCCCTCGCCAAGGGTCACCCAGATCATCAGATTATTCCCCTGCTCGCCGTTGCTGTAATCGAGGGTGATTACATCATCGCCCCCGCCAGCGTCGATCTGCAGTAACCCGCTACGCACGACCTTCGCCGCGACCTCGATGCTATCGTCGCCGATGCCCGTCAATATTTTTCTCAGTGCAAGATCGCTTCCAGCCAGCGATGTCTGAATACCCTCGTCGGAGCCGCTTGCGTCAATCTCCTCGATCTTTGCGACTCCGGGGCCGGCGAGGTCGATACTGGTGGCGCCGGCGAGAAACAATGAGAGCTTACTGATACGCTCAAGGGTCTGATCAAACTGCAGCTTCAAAACCGCAAGATCGTTTTCGCTCGCCGGGCGCAGCGAGCCTGTGACGTTCAATTCGCTGACATAAGGGCCAGCGATCGTGAGCCCGGCTCCCGGTTGGTTGGCAGCACCTGACGTTGCGTTGTCGAACCTGATATTCGCAAAGCCGCCGGAAAATGCGACCGTCGCATTGCTCGCATCGACATCGCGAAAGCCGACGATCTCGCTGTTGCCGACGCCGTGCACGTCAACCGCATGGCCGCTTTGCCAAAGCTCCCGGTAGTTCTCGATGTATTCGGTTTCGATTGCACCGGACACGTCGGCGGCATTCATGAAGTTGACGATGTCGATATTTCGTATCGCCCCTGCCGGCAACAGATTCTTACCGTGTGCGTGGATGTTGATCTCACTTCCCGAGCCGCCATCACCGTCGATACTGTCGCCCTCGTTCAAGGTCGGCGCATCGCCCCCGAGAACGGCCTCAATCCTCAACGGCCGATCCACCCACAAAATTTCGTCAACGCCCGGGGTCAGGGTCCGCTCGTCGAACCCCGATTGCGCGCCGCTGTCGTTATGGCCGTTGTCGTCATCCCCCTTTTCAGTTTTATTTTCGTGTTCATCTTCCTCTTCGTCGCCGCCGCCTGTCCCGGCGCCGTCTCCTTCTCCCTCTCCTTCCCCTTCTTTTCCTTCCCCTTCTTTTCCTTCCCCTTCTTTTCCTTCCCCTTCTTTTCCTTCTCCGTCTCCCCCTCCGTCCTCCTCCTCGTCGCTCCCATCGCCCCCTATTACTACTTCATCTTCATCTTCATCTTCATCTTCATCTTCATCTTCATCTTCATCTTCGTCTTCGTCTTCGTCCTCACCTTCCTCTTCGTTGCTCCCGCCACCCCCTATACCAACCTCATTTTCGTTTTCCTCTTCATCTTCTTCGTCGCCATCCCCGCCGTCCTGCGCGCCCGGCTCTACATTGCCATCGACGCTGCCAGGCTCCGTCGATTCGTCTGTCTCTTCAAAAAGGCCACCCGGGGCATTCCCGTCTTCATCGCCCAAGGCGGGATTCACGATCTCTCTGACAAAGGCATCAATCGAGCGTAAGGCCGTCTCAACGCTCGCAAAATCCGACGTCACCGCGGAAACTGAAGCTCTCGACGCATCGATGAGATTGGCGTCCAACACCGCCCTGCCATGCTCATCGATATGATTGCCGGCGATTCCGGCGGCTTGAAGCAGCGCCATGAAGTGCGACGCAGCTTCGATCTTGTTCTCGATGCAGGCAATGTCTGCGGCACTTCCCTGCTCGCCATATGCACCGGAAATGATATCCAGGATCAGTCTGCCGATGGCATCGGGCCGGCCATCCATCGCCTCAAATTGCTCGATCCAGTATTGCGCCCCGGCTGCATCAGGTTCACGCCCAAACACGTTGCGGTAGATCGCTGCAATGAAGGCGGCCGCGTTGCCATTGGCCGGATCATCGAGGAACGCGTATTCGGCCTTTGCTTCGGGCTGGAGCATGAACGCCGCGGCGACGCTCTCCCAGGGCGTCCCGCTCTCCAATTGTCCGAGCCAGTAGCTGACACCGGCCGGCTCTCCTGCGCGGCCGAAATACCCGATGTACAGTGCCTGAACTTTCGCCTGAAGCTGATCCAGAGCCATCGCGGCCTCCTCAAAATGCTTTTGGCAGTTCATTCACAAAAGAATTTTTAGGAATTTTTTAACTTTACTTTTGTGTTGACTTGCAACAAGGCGCAGAAATCGATTCGCACCGAACTGCGACGGAGAGGCGAGCGGCAAACTGGATGCGGCTACCGCCGAGCGGTATTGAAACGCCGATTTTGCCCAAAAATTTATCTGTGGACATTTCAGGCCGGGCGAACCGGCAAAGCGCAAACGGTATTCCGATCATGCATTCGGTGCTCGGCCGGATAGCTATGGCAGCGACACGCGGCAACTCCCTCGCGCACGGCGTCACCAATGGTTACAGCCTCGGGTTCTTTTGCTGTGGGATAAATCCGCGGCTGCGCGCGATGCAGTGCGGGCAATCAACCGCGCGAAGAACATGCAAGAGCGGCCGCAACTGCTTGCGCCTGCCGACTGAGGTTTTTGCAGAAGGCGGGCTCAGAAACAGCACGCTGCCCGCTTTGGGCTGCGTTTGAGCTCAGCGTTTCATTGCATGTCAGAAGAACGCGACGGCGAGCAATGTGGTCATGAGTGCAGTGAGACCAAGCACCGTCACTCCCAGAAACGCTGCACCAAGCGTTGGCGTTTTGTGATGGGCACGCATACGCAATTCCCTCCGCAAACAACACCGGCCGAGGACGATCGGATTGAGTAAGATGCGAACGAAATTCTTAACAATCCGGCAACGTCCTGAGCGGCCAGTGCCGCCTGCTCCGCTTGCGACTTGAGACATCGCGAACCTTCACGCCCGCTCGGAGTAGTCTCCGATACGTTGCTAGGTCCCAATGACCCCGAACGGTTCTCTGCCAGAAATGAGCGCGGATATTTGCTCCGCCGCGATAGGCCGGCAGTCAGAGATAGCTATACAGACACACCAGATTGGCGAGGCAAGCTATCGTCAGCGCAGCCGACAATGTCAGGCCGAGACCGGGATAACGCCGTGCGTCTGAGTTGGATCCTCGAATCGTGCGTTCCATAGGTGTATTTGAGCGAAGCTTTTTGGTGCGGTCACTCAATTTGTTTTTCTCGCGCTGTCTTGCGACTCCGCGAGATTTCGAGTCCGGCGCCTCCGATTCTCATCAAGCAGTTTTGATCAAACCGATTCCTCCACGCCCGCGCTTCCCTACGCTTCCGGAGGCATGAAGAGGATTCGTTCGCGCATTGCAGTCACGCCGCGGTGAACTTCACCGCAGCAAGCTTCGACCACCCACTTTCAATGGGCTCTTTACTTCATCCTCTCCAGCACGGCGTGAGCATTTGCGGGAAGAGCATTGGCAATGCTTCGATTCGAGGTGCCGCCGCGCCGGTGACGACACCTTGAGCCGTCGCAGATCTGCAACGCCCGCCCGGCAAATGGCCTCTGCCCGCCTTTCCGCGCGCCCAAGCATTGACAACAATACGGCCGGGCGGTTGATTGCCGCCGAGGCCCAGGTGCCGGCGCGAGCCGGCGAATAGGGAATCCGGTGAGGCCAGCCTTGATCGGCAGGGCCAATACCGGAGCTGCCCCCGCAACTGTAAGCGGTAAGCCGTTGTCCACAATGCCACTGAGCGAATGCTCGGGAAGGCGGGCAACAGCGATGACCCGCAAGCCAGGAGACCTGCCTGAGCCAGTCATCCTTCCTGCGCGCGGGGTTGCGTGCATGGGGCGGGTCTATCCGCAGCGGTGACTAGTGCAACCCTTGCGGAAGACCGGCCGATGGCTCGTTTCCACTGGCGTGAACACACCAACCGGCGGCGCGGCAGCGCTCCTGAAGGCATGCCTGTGTCGCGGTCCAGCGTCCGTCTCCGTCTGACTGTCTCGGAGAACGACGATGCGTAACTACCTATCCGGATTTGCCCGGCCAATGACGCTGGCCGCGGCGCTCGGCGCGACGACCGCGCTGGTGGCTCCTGCCGCTGCGCAGCAGGGCGACGTGCTGCCGACGATCAACGTCAACGCCACCCGCCTGATCAACGACAATATCGTGGGCGCATCCACCAGCGTCATCACCGCGGAGGAAATCAACCGCGCATCGAATCTCACCCTGCAGGAGATCATTGCGCGCGTGCCTGGCGCGCAACTTCAAAATTTCTACGGCGGCGTGAGCGGCATCGCCACGACGGTTGATCTGCGCGGCTTCGGCGCCTTCGCCGCCGCCAACACGCTGGTGCTGATCAACGGTCGCCGCATCAACGACATCGACCTCGCCGGCGTCGATTTCACCACGGTGCCGCGCGATTCCATCGAGCGGATCGAGGTGACCCGCGGCAACAGCGGCGCCGTGCTGTACGGCGATAACGCGGTCGGCGGCGTCATCAACATCATCACCAAAACCGGCGCGGCGACAGGCAAGCCGGTGTCCGCCCGCGCTGAAGCCGGCGTCGGCTCGTTCAACACGCGCGAAGGCAGCATATCGCTGACCACCCAGTCCGGCCCGTGGTCGACCGCCGTGTTCGCCAACAGCCTGACGACGGACGGCTATCGCGAGAACAACAAGCAGACCCAGCGCAACGCAGTCGGCGAAATCCGCTATATCGGCCCGCAGTTCTCGGCCTTCCTCAACCTGTCCGCGGACGATCAGCACCTCGGCCTGCCCGGCGCTCGCTATGTCAATCCGGCGCTCGGCATCAACGAACTTGTCACGGATCCCCGCGGTGCGACGACGCCGCGCGACTACGCCGACAAGCAGGGCCTGAATGCCACAGCGGGCTTCACCTATCGCCTGTCCGACACGGTCGACCTGATCGTCGACGGCGGCGTGCGCAGCAAGAAGCAGCAGGGAGCGTTCTTCAGCCCGTTCGCCGAGGCTTATGTCGACAGCGCGCTGCAGACCTGGTCGGTGACGCCTCGCCTCGACATCAGGTCGGACGCCTTCGGCCTGCGCTCGCGGATTCTGACCGGCCTCGACTATTACGACGCGGCCTACGATCAGACCCGGAGCCAGTTCCGCAACAGTGCGCCGATTCACATCTACAACCTGTCGCAGCGCAGCTTTGCCACCTACTGGCAGCAGACGTTGGGCCTGTCCCCGGCCACCGACTTCTCCTACGGCGGCCGCTGGCAGCTCACCAGCCTGAGCGCCCGCGACAAGTTCAATCCGCTTGCGCCGGGCGCCTATGATGCCGAGCACACCCCACTCGACACCTCCGAGAACAACTACGCGCTGCATATCGGCCTCGACCATCGCATCAACGGCAACGTCGCGGTGTTCGCCCGCGCGGCCCGCGCCTTCCGCACGCCGAACGTCGATGAGCGGCTCGCCACCGGCCCCGGCTTTGACATCAACTTCAATCCGATCCCGCAGACCTTTGCGCTGAAGACCCAGACTTCGTTCGATGTCGAGGGCGGCGTGCGGCTCGCCTACGGCCCGCTCAACGTCCAGTCGAGCCTGTACTACATGGAGCTGACCAACGAGATCCATTTCGACCCGGTCAACTTCTACAACTACAATCTCGACCCCACCCGCCGCTACGGCAGCGAGACGAGCGCGAGCTTCCGCATCAACGACGACTTCCTGCTGAAGGGCAGCATCGCCTATACCCGCGCGCAATTCCGCGAGGGACAGTTTGCCGGCAACGACGTGCCGCTGGTGTCGCGCCTAACCGGAAGCGCGGGCTTCTCGTGGAACATCATGCAGAAGCAGCTGGTGCTCGACGCCACCGCCCGCTTCTGGAGCGCGCGCTACATGGACAACGATCAGGCCAACAAGCAGGGCAAGATTCCGGCCAATGCGACCGTGGACCTGAAGCTTGGCGGCGAAATCGATCGGTTCTTCTGGTCGGTTAGCGTCAATAACCTCTTCAACACCGCCTACTACGACTACGCGGTGGCCAGCGCCTATACCCCCGGCGCCTTCAACGCCTACCCGCTTCCGGGCCGCACCTACCTCCTGAAGGCCGGCTTCAAGCTTTGAGATCAGCCAGCGTGCCTGGCGGCGCCGTCGTCGCCGGGCACGCCACTTTCGACGGCCTCCCGATACCTTTTGGCCGTCGCTCCTACGCGCCGGGCTGCCTGCCCCCTGAAATTTGGCCGCTCGCGCAGTCTGCGTGATTGCCCCCTCGTGATTTCCCAGTATGTAATGACCCCATATAATTGATCATTGCCTCGCGGGTCACATTCGTTTTGTCAGAGATATCTCCCTACGGGAGTTTGTTTGCATTACTGGGTCCTGCAACCATCGCAATCCTTGCGTTCGGTTTCCTCCTGACGTGGCTTTTTGACCGCAAGCGCACATATCTCCTGATCCTCGCCGGCGGGTTCTTCGCCTTCAGCATTGGCTCGGCGGTGCAGATTTCGCAGTGGCCGCGCAATTTCGGGCTGCATGTCATGATCCCGGGCGCGCTCTATACCGTCTGCGTGCTCAGCCTCGCCGAAGGCGTGGCTAGGCGCGGCGGCGAGCGCATGACCCGCCTCTTTCTCGTCGTCGTCGCGAGCACGATCATCGGCCTGACGTTCATTTTCTACTACGTCAGCGATAACGTCGTCGCGCGCATCTACACGCAGAATTTCGGCGCCGGTATTACAATGCTTCTAGCGACCCGCCGGATGCAGAATCTGCGCCGCGGCAAGCTGATCGATCAGGTCATCTTCTGGATCTTCACCTTCATCGCGATCCACTTTTTCCCACGGGTCGCCGCGACGATTGGGCTGAACGTCCCCATCGGCGAGGTCGAGTTCGAAACCTCGCCGTTCTGGATCGCCTTTCACATTTCCGCGGCACTGCTCGGCGTCATGATGTCACTGGCCTTGCTCGCCGGCGCGATGATCGACCGGATCGATGAACTGCGCGCCGATCGCGATGCCGATTCCCTCACGGGTCTGCTCAACCGGCGCGGCTTCGACGAGCGCGGCGATCTCCTGCTGGGTGACCTCAGCGCCAGGCCCGTCAGCATCATCGTCGCGGATATCGACAACTTCAAGAACGTCAACGACAACTATGGCCACGCCGCCGGCGACCAGATCCTGCAGAGTTTTGCGATGACCGCCGCAAAACGCCTGCAGAATGGCGATGTCGGCGCCAGAATCGGCGGCGAGGAGTTCGCCTTCCTGCTGCGGCAGTGTCCCCCAGAAAAGGCGCACGGGATCGCGGATCGCATCCGCATCGTCTTTCAAACGCGGCGCCCGTTCGCCGACGTCGGGCCGCAGACCGTCACCGCCAGTTTCGGCATCGCCGAGGCAAAGGTCGGTGAAACGCTGTGGCAGCTGGTCCGGCGCGCCGACAAGATGCTTTACGAGGCCAAACGCTCCGGCCGGAACTCGGTTTTCGTCTGGGGCGCTCCCGCCGACGCGGACGCGGTGCCGCCGCTGGCGCCGGACGACAACGACAGCGTAATGCCGATCCGCCGGCTGACCGGACGGCCCAGCGAATAACCCCTGAGGATGCCGGCCGGCCCTCCTCGACACGGCCGAGCATGATCGTATAAACAGATCCTATAAACCATTGATCGGAAAAACCGTTTGCGCGCCACAGCTTGCCCTGCGCGAACGGGCGATCAAAATCCCGGGTCTGGAAGCGACGATGATGACCAAGCCTAGACGATACGAGCGGGTCGCTTTCGTCGCCAGTCCAAGCGCCGAGGCCCAGGAAGCGCTCCGGCAACTTACCGCCATCCACGGAAACTGCAGCGCCGACGAAGCCGACGTGATCGTCGCGCTCGGCGGCGATGGCCTGATGCTCCAGACGCTCCACGCCAACATGCATTCGGAGCGCCCGATCTACGGCATGCATCGGGGCACAGTTGGCTTCCTGATGAACGAATTCGCCACGCAGGGGCTGATGGAAAGGCTCCAGGACGCGGAGATCACCACCATCAATCCGCTGCAGATGCGGGCGCTGGATATCCACGACATCGAACATATCCACCACGCCATCAACGAGGTCGCGCTGTTCCGGCAGACCCACCAGGCGGCGCGGCTCAAAATCCTCATCGACGATCGCGAGCGCATGCCGGAGCTCATCGCCGACGGCGTGATGGTGGCGACGCCTGCGGGATCGACCGCCTACAATCTTTCCGCGCAGGGGCCGATCCTGCCGATCAATGCCGCGCTCTTGGCTCTGACGCCGATCAGCCCGTTTCGCCCGCGGCGGTGGCGCGGCGCCCTCCTGCCAGACACCGCCCGCGTCGTCATCGAGGTGCTGGAATACGAGAAACGGCCGGTCGCTGCCGTCGCCGACCATGACGAGGCGCGCAACGTCAAGCGTGTCGAAATCCGGTCCAACAAGACGATCAAAATGCACATGCTATTCGATCCCGGACACAGCCTCGAAGAGCGCATTCTGAGCGAACAATTTGGATATTGACGTGAGCACCGCTAGAACTTCATCACGCTGCCACGCAATCAATCATTAATCGCAGAATCCTATCCTCGGGCGTCGCCTCGACGTCAGCCTTCCAGCGAGAGCCTGTGCATGTTTCGCATCGACTTCAACAAGTTGCGAGTTCTCATATGCGACGACAATCCGCATATGCGGCGCATTCTTCGCACACTGCTGCATTCGTTCGGCGCGCGCGAAGTTTATGAGGCCGAAGAAGGCGCGACCGCGCTGGAGATGTTCAGCCACTACGCGCCGGACATCATCATCACCGACTGGGCGATGCCGATTTTCGACGGCATCGAGCTGACGACGATGATCCGGCAGCCGGACGCCTTCGGCAATCCTTACGTTCCGATCATCATGTTGACCGGCCACTCCGAGAAGCGCCGCGTGACGATGGCGCGCGATGCCGGCGTCACCGAGTTTCTGGCGAAGCCGATTTCGGCGAACGCCCTCTATCAGCGGCTGCTGAACGTCGTCGTCAATCCGCGCCCGTTCATCAAGACCAAAACCTATTTCGGGCCGGACCGCCGTCGCAACACGTCCAACTCCTACATCGGCCCGGAACGCCGCGCCGGCGGCAAGGCCGACGTCGTTCCGCAGCAGTCGCTGCTCGACAAGGCGCGCACACCCGGCTGACTCAACGAAATTCAGGGACACCATGACCAACAAGAAAAAAGACGAGATCGAGATCGCACGCTTCGCCGATCACGTCGTCATTACCCAGCCCAATCCGCTGCGGGCTGCGGTGCGCCGGGTCGACGAGAATGCGATCGACGATACGGTGGCCCGCGCCGAGGAAGCGCTTGCGGAGCTGTCGGGCGAGTTCGAGAACTGGATGGAGTCGGAGTGCGCGCGCCTCGCGGCGGCCTATCAGGCTATCGAGCGTAATGGCTTCTCGCCCGAAAACACCGATGAGCTGTTTCGCGCCGCCCACGACATCAAGGGCGCAGGCGCGACGTTCGGCTTCCCCACCGCCGCGCACACGGCGGAAAGCCTTTGCCGACTGATCGAGCACGCGCCGAAGCTGTCCGAAATCCCGGACGATCTTCTCGGCCATCACGTCAATGCCATCGCCGCGATCGTTCGCGAGAACCAGAGCAACGACAAAACCGCGACCGCCGAAGAACTGAGCGGCCGCCTGCGCCGGCTCGCGGACGAGTTTCTGACGCACGCCAATCGCGACCGGCCCGAGCATCTCGAAGCGGTGCTTGCGCCCCGCAGCGCGCCTGAAAACTGATGTTCTGAAGACCGTTTTTCCAAACACCAAGCGCGGCTCATGCAAGTGAGCCGCGCTTTTTGTTTGGGTCAGGCAGCCATCCGGTGGTCGGCATGGAAGTGGACGTCGCCGCCGACCGCAAGTTCATCGCAGAACAGCCGCGCCTCTTCGCGCGCGGACTCGGTTTCAAAGCGCCGCAGCAAGATCATCAGCGGGCCATCGGCGACCGACGGGTCGTTTTCGCATTGCGCCAGCACATGTTCGACGAGCTGACGCCGCAGCCGCGTGCCGCCGCCGAGCGAGGCGGCGAAGCCCATCGCGCGGCTGGCCTCGATCGCGGCGCGAAATGCCGGAACGGTGGAAGCCGGCACCCCGGCGCGGCCGAGCAGCGCATCGATGCCCGCGCCTCTTCGCTCGAGCAATTGCTCGACGCGGCCGGGCGGCAGATCGGTGAGCTGGCTCAGCGCGTCGACGAACAGCTCGAAATTACCGGACAGGATGGCGCGCAGGATCAGCCCCGCCGTCAACTGGCCGGTGAGGCGCAGATGGGTGATGAGCGCCGCGAGATCGTCATCGTGCGAGGCCGAGGCGATCTGCATCGTGGCCCGCTCACAGGCCTCGACCGCCACGCGCTCGGCGCGGCTGCTGCTGAGCCAGTCCTTGCCGGCGACGAAACGGGTCAAGGTCTGCGACAGCTTTTCCATCAGCGCCGCCCGGCTCGCGGCGGGCAGATCGTCGCGCGCCAGCAGCGTTTCGCGAATGGCGCCGAGATGGCCATGACGCTCGATGATCCGGCTGAGCGAGAAGCGCGGCACGTCGGCGAGCGGGTTCTCGGTGAGTTCGAGGGTCGCTTCCGCGCATCCGACTTCGGCAATGGCGGCGCAGATCGGTGCGGTCAGGTGCACGCGGCGTGCGACGGCGCACTGTACCTCGCAATCGCCGGTCGCGACGATGTCGATGAGGTCGGCTTCGGTGAGCAATGGCGAATGCTCCAGCACCGGTGAGGCGACCGACGCCGGATTCTGCGCGAGGGCGCGGACGATCACCGCCGGCGCATCCTCGCTGCGGGCGAACACCTGTGCCATCGCCTGTCGCACCAATGGCGAGGGATCATCCAGCATCATCAGGAGCGCGCCTTCGGCAGCTGCCCGGTCATCCTCAGACAGATCGGAAACCAGCCAGGCCCGCGCCAGCGCGCGCGTGGCGTCGGCCCGGTCACCGGCGGAGGCGGTTCGTACCCAGTTGATGAAATGACGGACGATCATGGCCGCGGCTGGCTTTCTTGAGAAACCCGCACGAAGTATGCGACGGGACGCTTAACAAAGCGTTCACCATAATACCTGTTAAGAAATCGTAGTTTTTCGGCGCGCGGGCGCGGCGCCGTCAGCTGCTGAAGCGGCCGAAACGATCGCTGAACAGGTCAAGCGGCGCAGACTGCTGCCCCTGCGCGCGCACCTGCTCGACAGGCCAGCGCTCGGCCACCGGCGAGCGCACCTCGGCGGAGGCGGTTCGGCGGCCCCAGAGATCCTGAATGGCGGGCGACACCGGCTCGGCGCGGTCTCCGCCCTGAAACAGCGAGCGGAACGACGGCGACTGGGTGTCGACCGAGGCCAGCAGCGGGGTCGGCGTGCCTGACGTATTCCTGGCCTGCGGGAAACTCGCGAGATAGGCAGCGTTGTCGACCGCCGCTGCGGCGGGCCTGTCAGATGCGGCGTCGCCGGCGGCAAGGCGGGTCGCCTGCGAACCGGCTGCCGCGGCATAGCGGCTCGTCAGGTTCGCGTAAACGCTCTGCACGCTGCGCGGCGCGCCGCTGCGATCGTAGAAGATCGAACGATTGGCTTCGGCGGCGGCGGGAAACAGCGCAGCGCCGGAGACGCCGGGCGTATTCTGCGCGCTGGTGATCAGCTTGCCGGCGGCGCCGACGCCCATGAAATGGGCGATGTACAGCTCTGCATCGTTCGGCTCGCGGCCGAGCATGCGGCCGAGCTTGATTTCGTTCGAGCGCGTCAGCACGCCGGCCATCGCCGCGCTGACCGACGGATCTTCGCGCAGCTTCAGAATGTCGGCGCGCGCCGAGGGATCGTCGACAGAATACTGCCCCGAGGCCGAGCGCGTGATCGCATTGGCGAGATCGCCGAAGCCGAGCGCAGCCCCGGCGGCTTTCACGGTGCCGAGCCAGGTCTGCTCGATGAACTGAAACAGGCCCCGCGCCGACGAGGTGGAGGCGGAAGCGCGCGGGTTGAAGTTCGATTCGATTTTTGCGGTGGTCAGCAGATATTCAAAATTGGCGCCGGTCGCATCGGCGGCCTGCCGGATCGCGCCGGTGATCTGCTGGCGCGACGGTTTTTGCATCAGGGAGAACAGGTTATCGATGGCCATCCGCAGGCTCCGCTCTCCGGCAAAACTGGATCAATCAGAAATCAGAACCCTCTCCGATTCCCGCACCGGCCCCTGGCGAAGGCGGCGGCGGTTTCGCCATGCCGCATCGAACCCGCCCTGCCGACGCATCGCGGACAAGGTGGCGGATTATGGTTAATGCGGGGTTAATCGGCGCCTGCGGGCGGCACCGGAATAGGGTCACTCACCCTTGCGATAGACCGCCGCGGGATCGAACACCTGATCGGCGTCAACAAAGGATACCTTGACCGCGCCGTCCTCGCCCTGCGACAGCGCGCGATAGAAGCAGGAATGGCGGCCGGTGTGGCAGGCGGCGTCGCCGATCTGCTCGACGCGGATCCAGATCGCATCCTGATCGCAGTCCGTGCGGATCTCGACCACCCGCTGGACATGCCCGGACGATTCGCCCTTGTGCCACAGCGCCTTGCGCGAGCGGCTGTAGTACCAGGCCTCGCCGCTGGCGATCGTCTTTTGCAGCGCCTCCTCGTTCATGAAGGCAACCATCAAAACGTCGCCCGAGGCGGCATCGGTCGCGACGCAGGTGATGAGGCCGCTGGCGTCGAATTTTGGCCGGAAAACCAGCCCCTCCTCGACATCATGTGAATGCTGTTGCTGCAAGTCCTGCGGCATGAGCGTGCTCATCGGCCCCGTCAAAGGGAATTGGGAGAAAGAGAAAGATACAGGGAGCGGCGAGCGTCACTCCCAAAGATTCAGCGCGGCCCGCGAACCATCGACAAAAAGCGCGCCTGCTCATGCGGGTTGTCCCGGAACACGCCGGTGAAGCGCGTCGTCATGGTCAGCGCGCCGTCCTTGCCGATGCCGCGCACCGACATGCAGGTGTGCTCCGCCTCGATCATCACCGCAACGCCGAGCGGCTTGAGAATCGCCTCGATGGCCCCTGCCACCTGCGCGGTCAGATGCTCCTGCGTCTGCAGGCGGTGGGCGAAGATGTCGACGAGCCGCGCCAGCTTGGACAGGCCGACGACGCGGTCGACCGGCGTATAGGCGATGTGGGCGCGGCCGTAGAATGGCATCATGTGATGCTCGCAATGCGAGTGGAAGACTATGTCGCGCACCAGCACGAAATCGTCGTAGCCCGCGGTCTCGCCAAAGGTGCGGTTGAGTACTTCGGCCGGGCTGAGGTGATAGCCCTGATACAATTCGTCATACGCCTCGACCACCCGGCGCGGCGTGTCGACCAGTCCTTCGCGGGCGGGATTCTCGCCGATATAGGCAATCAGCGTCTTTACCGCCTGTTCGGCCTCGGCGCGCGACGGGCGCTCGGCCGGCGGCGGAACGACCGGTATCTGGAACTCGGAAGGGTCCAGCGAGGTCGGCTTGTGGCTTGGGTTCTGAGGCATTTCCGCACGCAGCGGCTTGGTCAATGCGTCCATCTCGACTCCGTTCGACCGATCCGGCTGGATCGGAGTGTCACCGGGCAGACGGATGGCAACCTTTCACCAAAGGCCGCCGGGCGCCTGACACCCGACAAATTGCAATATCAATGGTTGGACGCAAAAAACCACGATTGGTTCCTGGTTCAGGTCCAAACGCCCAGGATGGTGTTTTCCCGGGATTGCACCTTATATAAGCTCTTGATCGCGATCGCCAAGCCTGCTCTTTGCATCCCATTACCGCGCCCGATGCAGGTTGCCCTCGCCACGCCGAACGAATTCAAGCGAGCTTTGCGCCACCATGCTCAACGACGTCTACAACAAGCGGATCATCGCGCTTGCGGGCAACATTCCCCGCCTCGGCCGTCTCGAAAATCCCGATGCGTCAGCGACGGCGCATTCCAAGCTGTGCGGCTCGACCGTTAAAGTCGACCTCAAAATGGACGGGCCGGTCGTCACCGACTTCGCGCACGACGTCAAGGCCTGCGCACTGGGTCAGGCCTCCTCCTCGATCATGGCCGCCCATGTCGTCGGCTCGAACGCCGCGGAACTGCGCGAGCTCCGCGACACCGTCTGGCGGATGCTCAAAGAGAATGGCGCGCCGCCGCAAGGCAAATGGGCCGATATTGCGCTTCTGGAGCCGGTGCGCGATTTCAAGGCGCGTCACGCCTCGACCATGCTGACCTTCGACGCCGTGGTCGATGCCATCGGCCAGATCGAGGCCAAGCGAAAGCCCGAAGCGGCAGCTGCGGACCTCGACGCGGCGCATTCCTGATCACGGACTCCAAGGCATCCTCGCCAAGTGACAGAGACTGCCCGACTGCGAGCAGCCGGCAGTCTCGTTTTTTAGCGGATCGTCGCCCGTGCCCGCGGCGCCGGTTCGTGATCCTTCACCACCGCGCTTCCGCTCGCCGAACGGCCCGCTTCCGCCGTCACGGTCGCCGCGTCGCCGTTACGTGGATCGCTCTCGAACCGCTCTGTTACGGCCTTCGTCCGGCCCTGCGCAGCCGCGTTCGCAGCCATCGCCTGCCCGTCAGCGCCGGTGATCAGATTGGCGGCGACGAGTTCATCAGCCGACAGTTCGTGCAGCGGCTCCCACGGCGGCACGCTGAGCGCAAGCGCGAGCAGCGAACCGGATCCGCCCATCTCGAAGGTGTACTGCGCAAGACGGCCGACGTCGCGCTGCACGGTCGTCATGTCGGTGGCATTGTAGCTCGCCGACTTCGCGTCGTCGGCGCGATCGCCCATCCAGATCTGGTGAACCCGCACCCGCGCGCCGCTCGGCACCGAGCGCTGCTCGCCCGCCAGAAGCAAAAAGGCGCACATCGATTCACAGTTCGCCTGGGGGCGGATCGCAATCCGCTTGTCGTTCTCGCCGCCCCTGCCCGCAAGCGGGACCGCGACGCCGACCGTCGTCGTCACGCCGAGCGCCCGCCAGCGGCGCCCGAGCGTCAGCGTGTCGAGCACCGAGCCGCCGCCGGAGTTGAGCACGATCATCGCACCGCGCAGATCATGCGCGCTCGCAAGCTTTTCAAACGCTGCTGGCGTATCGCCCGTGACCAGACCCACCGCCTCGATCACGCCATTGCACTGCGGCTCGCAATCGCTCAGACCGATCCTGGGATGGAACGTGAAGTGCATCGGCGCCTTGCGGTTCTGCGGCGCGCTTTGCGCGGGCGGCGCAAAGCCGGGGCCGAACAGCATCGATGCACATACGAGTCCGACAGCGCCAACAACAAACATCGATGCACGGCGAAGCCCACCGCGAGCGACCAGCGACCCAACGACCGACAAAGGCAATTCTCCTACCCCGAACGGCCCCCTGAAGCATCGCCAGAAAAAAATCCGGCGAGGCGGGAACAATTCGGCGGTTACGATTTTCCGATTGCTCGAAAAACTAGGTCTGCAGGCTGCCCGCGTCCAGATACCATTTGCTGTGTTCGGTCCCTGATCCTAGATATTTCGCACAGTGTGACCCAAATGTAGCTGTTCCCGGAACTTTTCACTTCGTTTTCAGCGAGAGACTTTCATACTTCAACCATCGATCGGCCCGCTGAAGCCACGGCGAAAAGCAAGCGTCACGAAAGCAGCCAAGAAGTTTCCATGTTCCGTTTGTCGATCTGCCCTCACTGTCTGCCGACGCTGGCGAGGCTGCCGCGCAATCTCGGGCGCGCGCTGATCTGGATCTATCGTCACACGTTGTCGCCGCTCGTCGGCTACAACTGCCGGCATATGCCGACCTGCTCGGTCTATGGCGATGAAGCGATCAGCCGCTACGGCCTCTGGGCAGGCGGCTGGATGACGCTCGCGCGCCTCCTGCGCTGCAATCCGTGGGGCACTTACGGCATCGACAACGTTCCGCTGACCTTGCGCGGCGACGCGCGCTGGTATCTGCCGTGGCGCTATGCGCGCTGGCGCGGCGTCAACGATCAGCGGGAAGCGGCACGGCCAGCGCCATGCGACGGCGTGTGAAAAAGATCAACGTGATCGCAAGGCACAACGAGGCGAGCGAAAACAGCATCATCGCGTTGTACATTTCGCGGACGAAGAAAAAGCCGCCAACGCCCGAGCCGATCGACTGGCCGATATAGAGCACCGCGGTGTTGAGGGAGACCGAGGCGCTGGTCTCTGCAGGCGCGGCAATCGACAGCCGCACCTGCTGCATCGAATTGGACGATGCGAAGCCGAGCCCCCAGACAAGGATCCCGGCGGTCATCAGCGCAAAACTTCCCGCGCCGAGCAGCCACGTGCCGATCCCGAAAAACAGCAGGCTCGTGGCGAGAAGCGAGGTTTTATAGGCGCCGAAACCGTCGACGATGCGGCTCGCGACCACGTTGCCGACAAAGCCCGCCACGCCATAGACGAAAAAGGCGATGGCAATGCTGCCGGACTCCGCGCCCGTCAGCGTCGAGAGCAACGGCGCGACATAGGTGAGAATGGTGAACTGGCCGCTCATCTGCAGCGTGGTGATCACCAGCAACGTGAGAATGACCGGGCTGCGCATCAGGCCACCCCAGGTCTTGAGGTCCACCGGCGCGCCCTTGAGGCCGCCCGGCAGCCGCCACGCCAGCAGCGCGGCGCTGACGAACGCGACGCCGCCGATGAACCCGAACGCCCCGCGCCAGCCGAACGTGCCTGCGAGATGCGCGATGATCGGCAGCCCGAACGCAATCGCCAGCGACCAGCCGAGATAGACATAGCTGATGCTGCTGCCGCGCTGCTCGGGCGGTGCCAGCATCGCGGCGGCGCCCGCTGCCTGCGGTGTGAACAGCGCAGCCGCGGCGAGCACGATGAGCCGCGCCGCCATCACCGCGGAATAGTCGGCGACGAACGCGGAAATGAAGTTGCCCGCCGCCATCGCCAGCGCGGTGAAGGTAAGCAGTGCACGTCTGTCAATTTGGCTGGTCAGCCATGCCGTGACCGGCGAAGCGATACAGAGTACGATCGCGCCGAAGGTGATCAGCAGCCCCGCCTCCTGAATGCCGACATTAAGGCCGAGCGCGAGCTGGCTCAGCATCGCTGTCGGGCCGATCACGGTAACGCCGGTCGCGAAGTTTCCGAGCAGCAGGGCGGTGGGGGCAAATGCACGAGTCATTTGCCCACAATATCCAATTTCAATGCATTTGCATCTAAAATTATGCAACCCCTGATCGTTTTGTGTGATCGCGGGCCGCGAGCGGACGTCTGCGGGAGTTGCAGCGGGCGAAGCCCTGATATATCGCAAGCCCATGCTTACCCGCGCTCGTTCGCGGGAGTGAGCCAAACGGAGATGGAAATGACGGAAGAAAAAAACGCGGCTTCAGGTTACGTCTTCAAGCTCGCCAATCTTACCCCGGTTGAATCGAGCATGGTCACCATAACGTTCCCGGACGGCGCCAAGCGCGAATTCGCCAATGGCACCACCGGCCTCGATATCGCCAAGGGCATCTCGCCCTCACTTGCCAAGCGCACCGTGGCGATGGCGCTGAACGGCGAACTGACCGACCTCGCCGAGCCGATCGAGACCGACGCGACCATTGATTTCATCAATCGCGAGGATCCGCGAGCGCTCGAACTGATCCGCCATGATGCCGCCCACGTGCTGGCCGAAGCGGTGCAGGCCTTGTGGCCGGGCACGCAGGTCACCATCGGCCCGGTGATCGAAAACGGGTTCTACTACGACTTCGCCCGCAACGAGCCGTTCACCCCGGACGACTTTGAGGCGATCGAGAAGAAGATGCGCGAGATCATCGCGCGCGATGCGCCGTTCACCAAGGAAATCTGGACCCGCGACGAAGCCAAGCAGGTCTTCAAGGACAAGGGCGAACTGTTCAAGGTCGAACTGGTCGACGCCATTCCCGAAGACCAGACCATCCGCATCTACAAGCAGGGCGACTGGTTCGATCTGTGCCGCGGTCCGCACATGACCTCGACCGGCAAGATCGGCAACGCCTTCAAGCTGATGAAGGTGGCCGGCGCGTACTGGCGCGGCGACAGCAATAATCCGATGCTGACCCGCATCTACGGCACCGCCTTCGCCAAGCAGGCCGACCTCGACGGCTATCTGCATCAGCTCGAAGAAGCCGAGAAGCGCGACCATCGCCGGCTCGGCCGCGAACTGGACCTGTTCCATTTCCAGGAAGAAGGCCCCGGCGTCGTGTTCTGGCACGCCAAGGGCTGGACGCTGTTCCAGCAGCTTGTCGCCTATATGCGCCGGCGCCTCGCCGGCGACTATGACGAGGTGAATGCGCCGCAGATCCTCGACAAGTCGCTGTGGGAAACCTCCGGCCACTGGGACTGGTACCGCGAAAACATGTTTGCGGCGCAGTCGGCGGGCGACGAGGCCGAGGACAAGCGCTGGTTCGCGATCAAGCCGATGAACTGCCCCGGCCATGTGCTGATCTTCAAGCACGGCCTGAAGAGCTATCGCGACCTGCCGCTGCGCATGGCCGAGTTCGGTATCGTGCATCGCTATGAGCCGTCAGGCGCGATGCACGGCCTGATGCGCGTGCGCGCATTCACGCAGGACGACGCTCACGTGTTCTGCACCGAGGATCAGCTCGCAGACGAATGCCTGAAGATCAACGACCTGATCCTGTCGACCTATGCCGACTTCGGCTTCGAGGGCGAGCTTACGGTCAAGCTCTCGACCCGCCCGGACAAGCGCGTCGGTACCGACGAGATGTGGGATCACGCCGAGCGCGTGATGGCGACGGTTCTGCGCGAGATCGAAGTGCAGTCCGGCGGCCGCATCAAGACCGCGATCAATCCCGGCGAAGGCGCGTTCTACGGGCCGAAGTTCGAGTACGTGCTGCGTGACGCGATCGGCCGTGACTGGCAGTGCGGCACGACGCAGGTGGACTTCAACCTGCCGGAGCGGTTCGGTGCATTCTACATCGACGCTGACGGCGCCAAGAAGGCGCCGGTGATGGTCCATCGCGCGATCTGCGGCTCGATGGAGCGTTTCCTCGGCATTCTGATCGAGCACTTCGCCGGCCACTTCCCGCTCTGGCTGTCGCCGATCCAGGTCGTCGTCACGACGATCACCTCGGAGGGCGATGACTATGCCAGGCAGGTGGCGGAAGCGGCTCGCCGCGCTGGCCTGCGCGTCGACATCGATCTGCGCAACGAGAAGATCAACTACAAGGTGCGCGAGCACTCGCTGGCGAAAATTCCGGCGCTGCTCGTCGTCGGCCGCAAGGAGGCCGAGACTAATACCGTCTCGATCCGCCGTCTCGGCCGCGAAGGTCAGACCGTGCTGCCGCTCGATGAAGCCCTCGCAAGCCTCGTCGAGGAAGCCACGCCGCCGGACATCCGGCGTGCGAGGCATTCTAAGTAAGCGGCTGCCGCAGGCAGTCGACACCGGAAAATTGCAGGCTAAGCTGGAGCGGGCGGGATCACACAGGTGGCCCCGCCCGCTCCCGTGAGAACAACATGGTGGCCGCACGCGCTTTCGCGCGGATCTGTGCGCCCCCGAACGGATCAGGCATGCTTGACGCTGTTGAACTTTTGAAGACCCGCCGCTCGGTGAAGCCGCGCGACATGACCGGCCCCGGCCCGACGCCGCAGGAGCTGGAGACCATTCTCACCATCGGCTCGCGCGTGCCCGACCATGGCCGCGTCACGCCGTGGCGCTTTATCGTGTTCGAAGGCGAGGCCCGCAACAAAGCGAGCGCGCTGATCGCCGATATTTTTGTGAGAAAGAATCCCGAAGCCGCGGAGGAAGACATCGACCGCGCGCGCAAGGCTATGTCCAACGCGCCGCTGGTGATCGCGGTCGTCTCGTCGCCGCGCGAGCATCCGAAAGTGCCGCCGTGGGAGCAGGAGCTGTCGGCCGGCGCCAGTGCCATGAGCCTTGTCATCGCCGCCAATGCGCTCGGCTATGTCGCCAACTGGCTCACCACTTGGTTCGCCTTCGACCGCGATGTGATGACCGCATTCGGCCTCAAGCCCGAGGAGCGCTTTGCCGGCTTCATCCATATCGGCAGCGTCGACCAGAAGCCGGAAGATCGCGCCCGCCCGGCGCTTGCGGACATTGTCACGCGTTTCGGCTGACTGTCGTGAAAGCTGTGCGTCCTCGGCACGCGCGAGGACGCGCAAACCAAGGCGCACGAACCCTTAGCGCGCGACGACCTCGACGTCGCCGTCGACGCCGTTCACGACATTGAACTTGCGCTCGTAGACCTTGCCTTCGTTACGGGCGACGGCGCGGTATTCGCCTTCCGACAGCACGACGTTCGGGAAGGCGCCGATCGATTCCTTGACGATGTCGCCGCCCGGCGTGAGCACCGACCAGGCGGTGTTGGCCATCGCCTCGCCGCCCTTCTCGCTGACAAGCTTGAGCGTGATTGCCGCCGCGCGATGGGTCACCGTCACGTCGGTGAGCTTGCCGATCTGCACGCGGATGTCCGATCGCACCACGGAGTTGGCGTCGCCGTAGTTCGAGATGATGTGGTAGGTGCCCTCCGGCAGCATCACCACGTCGCCGACGGCGACGTTGGAGACCACCGGATCGCGCTCGCCGACATCGAACTGGCTGCCGTTGTAGATGTTGAACGAGATCTGGCCGTTCGGGATTTTTGCCGCGCCGACCCGCCCCTCGATCCGCAACCCGCCTGCGGGCAGGTCAAAAACCTCCCTAACCACGTCCTGGCGCAGGCCGACCGATCGCACTGCCGTCGCCATCCCGAGCCCGACGTGAATGATGTAGTTGCCCGGCGGCAGCGGCAGGCTCGGCGTCGCGCTGCGGTCCTCGCGCACCAGCTTAAAGGCGCCGGTCGCGGGATCGGGCTTGTCGGAATAGATCCGCCAGATAAGGCCGCCAGTGATGTTCGGCAGATCGCGGCCGAACCGCGCCGACAGCGCCAAAATGCCCTGTGTCATCGGCGGCGGCATCGGGGCGGCGGCAGGCCCGGCGCCGGACACTGGAGGCTGCACGAGCTGGGGCGGCAGGTCGGGAGTCGACAGCAGGCTGGAGGACGGCGCGAGCGCAGGCGCGCTCGTTCCGGGCGTACCCGGCGCAGCCGCAGGCGCTGCAGAAGGCGATGCCTGTGCAGTGAACATCTGGGCCGATGCAGCACGCGGTGTCAGCAAAAGCGCCATCAGCGCGATCGCCAGTAAACCCTGCCCGCGCCACGCAATATTGGGATGCCATGCGGTCATGTGCCTCGCTTCTTCACCGAAAACGCGGCAAATTCAAGCCATGAAACCCAAGCCTCCGGCAAAGGCCGCGAAATAGGGGGCTCGTGGCGATCGGGACGTGGGCGGCAGGTGTCCCGATCCGGCCATAGTGGCCCGCCAAAAAGGCACCCGAAGCAAAATTCATGATTCGGCAGGCCTATCCGGGCTACATTGGTGCCAGGATACGGTGATGCGCAGATCCGTTCAGGAAGGAGGTTCCCGAATGCTCGAGATTTTGGGAGGGCGCAACCGAAAGAACTCCGCCGAGAAGGAAACAGCGACGCCCCGCCGGCCGGTTGTCGGCCTTGCGCTCGGTGGCGGCGCCGCTCGCGGCTTCGCCCATATCGGCATCCTGCGGACCCTGATCGCCAACGGCATCGTCCCGGACGTGGTGGCCGGCACCTCGATCGGCGCGGTCGTCGGCGGCTGCTACGCCGCCGGCCACCTTGACGAGCTGGAAGAGTGGGCGCTCGGCCTGCAGCCGCGCAATATCTTGAGCTATCTCGACGTCCGGTTGAACGGCTCCGGGCTGATCGGCGGCGAAAAGCTCGCGGCCCAGCTCGAACCTCTCCTCGGCCAGCTCAAGATCGAGGACCTGCCGCTGAAATTCGCGACCGTCGCAACCGAGATCAAGACCGGGCACGAAATCTGGCTGACCCACGGCCGGGTGATCGACGCCCTGCGCGCCTCCTACGCACTGCCGGGAATTTTTGCTTCGGTGCGGATCGGTGAGCGCTGGCTGGTCGATGGCGCGCTAGTCAATCCCGTGCCGGTGTCGGTCGCCCGGGCAATGGGCGCGGAGATCGTCATCGCCGCCAATGTCAGCGCCGATATCGCCGGCCATGGTGCGACCATCGCCGCGTTCGGCACGCCGCCCGACGTGGCCGACGAGGAAGCCGATCCGCCGCCGCAAAAGGGCCGTTTCGGCCGGCTGTTCTCCGCCGAGCGCGCGATGAAGCGCGAATTTTTCGGCAGCGCCACCCGCCCTGGCATCTCGACCGTCATGGTGGACGCGTTCAACATCATGCAGGACCGCATCACCCGCGCCCGCCTCGCCGGCGATCCGCCGGACGTCCTGATCTCGCCGCGCGTCGGGCGGACCGGATGGTTCGATTTTCACAAGGCGGCCGAAACCATCGCCCATGGCACCCGCGCGGCAGAGCGCGCAATCGAGTCAGTGCAGGAAGCGATCCAGATCATCTCCCCGACCGTCGCGAGCCACCCACACGGCACAACACAGCAGGAGCCGCTCTAAAGCCTTTCCTCTGCAAACTTTCCTCTGCACACTTGCGAAAGACGTGGCTGCCGCCGGCCGGCGGCAGCCATTTGGTCAGGTGGTCATGATGTAATCGCGCAGCGCTTCCTGCTCTGCCTCGTACTCGTTGACTCTCCACTTGACCACGTCACCGATCGAGATGATGCCGACCAGCTGGCCATCGACGACCACGGGCAGATGCCGGAATTTCTTCTCGGTCATCGTCTCCATGATCGCGGCAACCGTATCGGACGTGTGGCAGGACACGACTTTCCGCGTCATCACCGTGCGCACCGGCTCATCCAGCGCCACAGATCCGCGCTCCGCCAACGCGTGAACGACATCGCGCTCGGACAGAATGCCTTCAACGATGTTGTTTGCGAGAACGACCACGGCGCCGATCCGGCGCTCGGACATCAATTGAACTGCGGCTGTCAGTGTCACATCGGGCGGGACGCTGACGACGCTATGTCCCTTGGTTTCGAGAATTGCCCTCACCGTCATTGTCGCTCTCCCTGCAATCGACCGCGGCCGCGCAGAGCGCAGCCGCTTTCAACCTAGAAAAACGGCTAGTCGCAATTTTGGTTCTGCAATGATGGCGCAATTCGGGAGGGCAAGGCAATGGGCGTCGGTATTATCCTGCACCGAAGCGATAGCGCGACGGAAATGCCCGGCCTGCGTGATCAGTCCCGCTCCGGCACGCTCTCCGACTGCTTCTTCTGCTCCGGGATCGGATCGAACAGCGAGAACAGCACGAGGCCAGCCAGAAAGCCGCCGATATGGGCCTGCCAGGCCACGCTCTGGGTTTCGTCGCCGGCGCCGACCGAGCCGAGGCCGAACACCAGATTGATGCCGAACCAAACCGCCAGAAAGACCAGCACGCGCGAGTTGCGTAGCGCCTGCGCCAGCGACACCGCTGGCACGGTCGCGGCCTCGTCGGCGTCGCCGCGATGGCCAAAGGACAAAAAGCTGCCGCGCTGGAAGGCGAAGCGGATCGCCGCCGCCATCGCGCCGGACACCGACGCCGAAGCCCCGATCATTGGGACGAATTCGTTGGGATGGGTGGCGAGATGCGCCGCCGCCCCGGCAATCGCCGTCACCGCCATCAAGGCGAAGAAGCGCACCGCGCCGAAGCGCCGCGCCACCGCGCTCCCGAACGGCAGCAGCCACAGCGTGTTGACCGCAAGGTGCGTGAGATTTGCGTGCAGCAGCGAATAGGTCAGAAAGGTCCAGATCTTGGCCCCCTCGCCGCCGCGCAGCGGCACCGCGAGCAGCGAGGTGTCGTAACGCTTGGGAACGAAGGAAAAGACCTCGATCACCCACAGATCCAGATCCGGCGGCAGCAAAAGGCGCACCGCATGCACTGCCGCGAGGAGGCCAATATAGGCCGTCAGCGCGGCCGGCAGGTTGAGGATCGGTTCGCGCGGAGCACTCAAAATCGGAATCCGGCTAATTCGTGAATGGGCCCAGCCCTGTTAAAGACGTTAGATCACTCGCGCAAGCCAAGCGAGACCGCGCGACTTCAATAACTCTCGAACTTGTCCGCGTGCCGGCGAAAAAGGGAGGACGCGCGGTCCTCCCTTTCGGCTCCGTCGGTCGTTGGTGCCGGGCATTCCCCCTCCCCGCGCCAGACCGTTTTCTGTTTTAAGCCCCCAGCCAGTTGATCCGCCGTCGTGGAGACCGGCTTCGCAAACTGATGCGTCGTTATAGCGGAACAAGTTCCAAACCCGAACCTTACCGTAAATTTAACCTTAATTTTATCGGAGTCCGGCGTCGCCGCGCCGCGGCACGAAGTCTGCTTCATTCGCTCCAAATGCCTGATGTGTCCTGCGGTGTCCCGGATCCGGACAACCGGAGCCTTCCCATCCGCACGGGGGAGACGATGAAGCATCCTTCGAGCCGCGACTATTTCGACTATTGGAATGAATGTCGTGGGCACAGGCGGGCACCGGACCGCACCGCATTCAAGCCGGATTCGCTCCGTCATTTCCTGCCCGACAGCTTTGTGCTCGCCGCAGCGGCATCCGCCAAGAGCTATCCCGTGCGCGTCGCCGGCACGCGCATCTGCTCCCGGTTTTGCAGGGACATTTTTGGCGAGAATTTTCTTCACCTCTTCGTCCCGGCCAGCCGGCGCGAACTCGGCGGCATGCTCGCCGCGATCGCCGAGGAAAGCGTTGCGGTCGTCGCCGGCGTGACCGCGACCTCCCCCGCACTCACCGCACACGGATTTGAGCTGCTTCTTCTGCCATTTGCGAGCCGCGGGTACCTGCCGGGGGCGATGACCGGCCTGCTGTCCCCCTTCACGACCACAACCTCGCCCTTGCGGGACTTCACCCTGACGTCATGGCGCCATCTCGACCTTCCGGAGGCTCCGGGCCTGCGGCCGATCGAGCCGCGCACCCTGCAAAAGCGCATGCCCGTGCCCGGCTGGACGATCTATGAGGGGAAGAGTTGAGAAGCGCGCCGGGCAGCGAAAGCACGCAGCAACAATCCACAGGCGAGCTGCCATAAAATCTCAACTAGAAAAATCAGTCCGGACCTGCAATAAACCCGGCATTAACCTTGAGGGACCTAACGTCCTTAATAATCTCGATCCAGCTCGACCCTGGTGACAATGTCTGCTTTGGCACAACAGCAACCGGAATCGGCCGCCACCCCTGACGAGCGGCGGCGTTTTCAGCGCGTGAGGGTTCACCTGCTGGGCCGCTACATGCTGCCGAACCGCAAGGAATATCCGTGCCAGGTGGTCAACATGTCGCCGGGCGGTGCCGCGCTGCTGGGCCAGGCGGTCGGCTTTCTCGGCGATCGCGTCGTGGCCTACATCGACCACATCGGCCGCATCGAAGGCAAAATCACCCGGCACATTGATGGCGGTTTTGCGATGTCGATCGAGGCGACCGCGCGCAAGCGCGACAAGCTGGCGTCACAGCTCACCTATTTGGCCAATCGCGAGATCCTAAACCTGGTCGAGGATCGTCGCCACGAGCGCGTGGTGCCGCAGCACCCGACAGCGCGTATCGTGTTCGATGACGGCCTCGAACTGAGCTGCAATCTCATCGACGTCTCGCAGTCCGGCGCGGCCGTCGCGGCAAAATTCCGGCCGCAGATCGGCACGCTGGTGACGATCGGCGTGCTGCCCGCGCGCGTAGTCCGACACCTCGACAATGGCTTTGCTCTGCAGTTCACCCACGAGCAGCCGATCGAGACACTCGAAGACAGAGTCACCGCCCGGTAAACGCGGTCCGCTGCATTCTCCCGCACGCTGCAACAGTCTTTTCCGAAACGACGCCTCGTCGCGCCCCTGTCGCGTGGGGATAAGCGTTAACGCCGCCCGCGGTGACGCGCGGATCGCGCGATTCCGCGGCAGAAAAATGCTTAATTGCTAAAATTCGAGCGATCTGAAAGTCGCTAAAATTGTAATCAAATTCGATTCAAGTTTGCTTCGCATTCGATTTAATTGCGCCTTGCAGACTTAGCCGCGGCGAAAATCGTTTGCGGAATGATGGCCCCAACAAAAGAAACGGGGGCCAGACAGATGTTTAAAATTCGGGGACGGGGGTTAGGAATTTTAATCGCTGCACTGCTAGGTTTGACGACGGCGGCGCAAGCGACTGACAGCAACAAGTACGCAAGCATCGGCGACGCCGCACGCGCGCCGATCGGGTGGGTCGAATTCTGCAAGGACAATCCGGCAGACTGCCAGACCAAGGTTCGCCAGCCGCGCGACATCGTGCTCACGAAGGCGGCGTGGAAAGATCTCGTGCGCGTCAACAAATGGGTCAATGAAAGCGTCAAGCCGCTCACCGACATGGACCACTGGGGCGTCGTCGAGAAGTGGTCGTATCCGACCGACGGCTATGGCGATTGCGAGGACTATGTACTGCTGAAGCGCAAGACGCTGATCGATGCCGGCTGGCCCGTGGAGGCGCTGCTCGTGACCGTGGTGCGCGATCATCAGGGCGATGGCCACGCCGTTCTCACGGTGAAAACCGACAAGGGCGAATTCGTTCTCGACAACCAGAATGAGGCCGTGCTGCCGTGGACGGAGACCGGCTATCGCTTCGTCAAGCGCCAGTCGCAGACCGATGCGAATGCCTGGGTTTCGCTCGGCATCAATCACCCCGCGGTCGCCACCGCCACTGCGGGCAACCACTGATACAGACGACCGGCGCCGGCCCATGCCGTCGTCGCACCGATCCAGACGAGATGACGACCAAGACGGAATGAATTGTCTGCCGGACTTCGCGGCCCGGTCACATTTCCCCCTCCCCGTCCAGACCGGCTCGCGCGCGGCCAGCTTCCCCCCCAAAGCTGGCCGCACTGTTTTCGATGCTGATCGAGGGGAAGAAAAAATTACTTCAGCTTCCTGAGCCCGGTCCTGAAGCGTTTGCCGTTGGCGACATAGCGCTCGGCGCCCTTGAACAATTCGGCCGATGAAGCCGGATCGAGCGAGCGCACCACTTTTGCCGGCGCGCCAAGAACGAGCGAATGATCGGGGAACACCTTGCCTTCGGTGACGATCGCTCCCGCGCCGATCACGCAACCCTTGCCGATGCGGGCACCATTCATCACCACCGCGCCCATGCCGATCAGCGCACCATCCTCAATGGTGCAGCCGTGCAGGATCACGTTGTGGCCGATCGTGCAGTCCTTCCCGACGCTGAGCGGGAAACCCTCGTCGGTGTGCAAAGTGCAGTTGTCCTGCACGTTAGAGCCTTCACCGATGTCGATGAGTTCGTTGTCGCCGCGCAGCACGGCATTGAACCATACGCTGGCGCCGGGATGCAGGCGCACCTTGCCAATCACCGATGCCGTCTCAGCGATGAAGTAGTCGCCATTTTCAGGCAGGATGGGCGCGTGCCCGTCGAGTTCGTAGATCGCCATTCAAAGTCTCCTCGCTTGCGGAGACAGTGCCACAATTCGCCGGCGATTGGCGAGGGTGCGCCGCGCGCGACAACATCTCTTGCAGTGGATCTCAGGCGATCACGCCGACGACCCCAAGCACCCGGACCACGAGAATGCCGGACATCATGCTCCAGAAGCCGACCAGAATCGTCGCAAGCATGACGAAGGCAAAGCGGCGGGGCTGCCGCCCGCTGTCGGTCAGCGTGTTGCGCATGATGATGAACGGCGCGGCGAACACGAGAAACGGCACGGTAGCTAGCGCGGCCGGCGCCGGCTGAGTGTGGAGGAGATCGAAACAGGGCGGCTGGTTCAGCAGGGCTTGATAGCCGCTCACCAGCATTCCAGCGAGGGCAAAACCGATCAGAAGCTGGAGCAAGGCATTCGCGAAGTCTGCTGACATCGGTCGGTCCTCCGGGCGCCATCTGCCTGTGGACCGAACTTTGCAAATTCCGCGGCCGGCCGCCATCTCATGCTTAAGAAACGGTTAACGCCGCGGCGGCATCATCGGCGGCGATTCGAGCGGACTCGATCTTGTCGCTTTGTCGTGGTTTTCGACCATCCCTCGGAATTTTTTTGATGAATCGGCCCCCGCGGCCGCTCCCTGAACCCGCAGCGGCTGGACCGTGCCGACCGCGAACCAAGTAACGCGCCATCCATGACCAAGTCCCGCTCGCCTTTCCGCAATCGCCGACGCCGCCGCCACGGCGGCGCCGATCAGCGCCGCCGCCGCAGCTCCGCCATGCCGGTGGTCGCCTCGGTGCTGCTCGCCGGTGCCGCGGTGGCGCTGGTGTCATATCTTTTGTGGCCGACCTGGACGCCGCAAAACAATACCGAGGCGAGCGAGTTGCCGGTCAGCATCGGCAACACCGTGTTCAATGTTCCCACCCTTGCATTGCGCCGCAAGATCCAACGCCATTCCGGCACGCAGGAGCGGATCGACCTCGAATTCGACTATCCTTCCCTGCAACCGCCGCCGCCGCGAAAGCGGGTCACATCGGAATCGGTCATTGAAGAGACGCTGCCGATCGACGCCATCTTCCTGTCGATTGCCGTGAGCGAAGACGTCGTCTCTCCCGAGGAGCGCCTGCGCACCATCTATCCGCGCTATCTCGACGAAGCCGCCACCACCCAGACTGACGGGCTGACGATGACGCCGTTCCGCGACGGCTCGCCCTATGCCAATGAGGATCTCGCAATCGGATTCTCACCCACGCTGGTGGCGCGCTGCACGCGGGATGGCGCAACACCGGGCATGTGCATGAGCGAGCGGCGCGTCGAGGATACGGAACTGACCTACCGCTTTCCGCGGAGCTGGCTGTCCGACTGGCGCAGAGTCGGCGACGCGCTCGACACGCTCACCACCCGGCTCCATCGCCGACATCGCTGAAACCGGGGCCCAAAAACGCCAATGCCCGCAGCGATGCGGGCATTTTTCTGTGTGACGGCCTGGGACAGACTTACTCGGTGTCTTCGAGGTCTTCTTCCAGAATCGCCATCTGGAACTGGAACGAGCGATCATCGTCCTCGTCATCCACGAACAGGATGCCGATGAATTCCTCACCGATATAGACCTCCGCCGAGTCGTCCTTTTTCGGACGCGGCACGACGCGGATCTTCGGATTGTTAAAAACCCGCTTGAGATAAGCGTCGAGCTTTCTAACTTCTTGAACGTTCACAGTAATCTCCAAAATTCTAATTTCGGCGCCATACGCCGTCGACGCATCATCTGCTCGCGCCCAGCTTTACTGCGCGAGCCCTCGTCGTGCCAGCTTGTTTTTCCGGCAGGCGCTGCTCAGTCCTGCTGCCCGGTGGATGCGCTCAGCATCTGGTTCATGGTCCGCGACGGCTCTGCGCAGCCCGCCGTGCCCACCACGCGCGCCGGCACGCCAGCCACGGTGACATTGTTCGGCACCGGCTTCACCACCACCGACCCGGCGGCGATGCGCGCGCAATGCCCGACTTCGATATTGCCCAAAATCTTGGCGCCGGCGCCAATCAGCACGCCATAGCGGATTTTTGGGTGGCGATCCTCGTTCTCCTTGCCGGTGCCGCCGAGCGTCACGCCGTGCAGGATCGACACATCGTCCTCGATCACCGCCGTCTCGCCGACGACGAAGCCGGTGGCGTGATCCAAAAAGATTCCCCGGCCGATCTTCGCGGCCGGATGAATGTCGGCCTGGAACACCGCCGATGCCTGGCTCTGCAGGTAGTAGGCAAAGTCCTTGCGGCCCTGGCCCCAGAGCCAGAAGGCCAGACGGTGCGTCTGGATGGCGTGAAAACCCTTGAAATACAGAAGCGGATCGATGAAGCGCGAAGTCGCCGGATCGCGATCATAGACCGCGACGAGATCGCTGCGGATCGCATTGCCGATATCCGGGTCGGCGCGCAGTGCCTCGAAAAAGGTCTGACGGATCAAGTCGCCCGACAGCGAAGGATGGTCCAGCCGGTCGGCGACACGCTGCACCACGGCGGCCTCGAGCCGGTCGTGATGCAGAACGGTCGAATAGAGGAAGCTCGCAAGCTCGGGCTCGCGGCGCACGATGTCTTCAGCCTCGCTGCGCACCCGCTGCCAGACCGGATCGACTGTCGAGAGTTTCGCAGCCGAAGAGGTTCCGAGTTGTTGTGTCATGCCGGTTCGCGCCATCCCTTCATTCCAGGAACGGTATAACATAATCTGCTCGCATCTGTCTCACAGGCCCGTTGGAGAAAATTTTTCCAAACCGGCAGCCTGTCGGACCGATTGCGGTGATCACGAATTTTCAGCATATTGCAGCGGGGGAACGGGGACCACGTCCATTCAGACCGACACGCTGCGCAGCAGATCTGGCGCACTGACTGCATTCGCTGTGGCGATTGCGGTCCCGTTGATGCTTGTCATTCCGGCCCTGTGGAACGGCTATGCCCTTCTGCAATATGACACCGGCGGCTACCTTGCGCGATGGTATGAGGGCTATCTCGTCCCTAGCCGCTCCACGGCCTATGGCCTCTACCTTCATTTCGGCGAATTCTCGCATTTCTGGCTGACGCTCGGCGTGCAGGCCTTTGCCGTTCTCTGGCTGCTGCAGGCGACGCTACGCATCTTTGGCATCGCCCGGCCGCTGCAGGTCGGAGCGATCGCCGCGGCGCTGTGTGCGACCACCGCCTTGCCCGTGCTGACCAGCATGCTGCTCACCGACATTTTCGCCGGCCTGTCGGTGCTGTCCCTGTTCCTCGTAGTCTGCCACGGTCGGGCCTTCGGCTTGGTCGAAAAGCTCTGCCTGATTGTCTTCACCGCGTTCTCGGCGGCCAGCCACAGCGCGACCCTCGGCGTGCTGTTCGGCCTCGTCTGTGCGGGCGTGGTGCTGCGGCCCTGGCTTGGCGCGCGCCTGCCGCTGCGCGGCCTGCTCGACGGCGCCCTGGCGCTCGTCCTCGGCGCGGCGATGCTGGTCGCCGCCAATTTCGCGCTGTCCGGCAAGGTCGCCTGGACGCCGGGCGGCTCTGCTATCGCCTTTGGTCGGATGCTGCAGGACGGGCTCGTCGCGCGCTATCTCAACGAGCACTGCGACCGCGAGCCGCTCAAACTCTGCCCCTACCGCAACGAACTGCCGCCGACCGGCGATGACTTCCTCTGGGGCAAGAGCATGTTCAACGAGCTCGGCCGCTTCGAGGGGCTGGGCGAGGAAATGGCCCACATCATGTGGCGCTCGCTGGCGGCCTACCCGGGTCAGCAGGCGGCCGCGGCCCTGCGCGCCACCGGCACGCAGCTCGTGTCGGTCGCGACCGGCGAAGGCTCGCATAACTGGCTCGCTCACACCTGGGGCATTTTTGAAACCTATCTGCCGCAGGAATTGCCGGCGATGCGCGCGGCGCGGCAGCAGCGCTATGAATTCGACTTCGGCACCATGAACAGGATCCACGTTCCGGTCGCGCTATTGTCGATGGCGGCGCTCGGCGGCATTCTGGCCCTCGCCGTGTGGCGGCGCCGGCTCGACGAGCTGACGCTGTTCGTCGGGATGGTGACGCTGGCGCTGCTTGGCAACGCCTTCCTATGCGGCGGGTTATCCGGCCCCCACGACCGCTACGGCGCGCGGATGGTGTGGCTCGCCGTGTTCGCCGTCCTGATCGCGGCCGCGCTCTATGTCGAGCACGGCGCGATCGGAGAGCCGGACGATCACCCGTCACCCACGGCGTGAGAGATAATCAAGAACGCCCTGCTTGTAGACCCGATCGCCCACCGCCCGCATGTGGTCGCGGTTGGGAATATCGAGCACTTCCGAATTCGGGATGATTTTTGCGAGCGCGTGCGGCGAGCCGGCGATATCGTCGGTGGTGCCGACGGCAATCAGCACAGGCCGCGAAATCGCCTCCGCCTCATCCTGTGTCAGGAGTCGGCGCGAGCCGCGCAGGCACGCCGCGAGCGCCCGGCGATCCGAGCGCGTCTGATCGGCGAAGGCGCGGAAGGTGCGCCCCATCGGGTCGCTGACGTCCTCGAGTGAATCGGCCTCAAGCGCCTTGGCGACGTTCTCGCCCGGCCCTCCGCCCCTGACGAGGCCGATGCCCAGCCCGCCGAGAATGGCGGCGCGGACATAATCCGGTTTGTGAAGCGCGAGATAGGCGGTGATCCGCGCGCCGAGCGAGTAGCCCATGACATCGGCCTGTTCGAGGCCGAGATGATCCATCAGCGCGCGAACGTCGTCCGCCATCATGCTGATGAAATAGTCTTCGGAGTCGTAGAGCTTCGTCGACTCGCCATGGCCGCGATTGTCGAGCGCGATCACCCGCCGTCCGGCCCTGCGCAACTCGGACACCCAGCCCGGATAGACCCAGTTCACGTTCTTGCTGGATGCAAAGCCGTGAACGAGCACGATCGGCTCGCCGTCGCCCTCATCAAGATACGCAATTTCAACGGAGCCGTTGCGAAAGCTCGCCATCTCGTCAGCCAATGTCTTGTCCGGGGTTCGTCGGGGTCATTCGATGTGCGGGGCCGGCATGCTAGACGCCGTTTGGCGCGATAACCAGCCCGGCGGGCGTCAAGGTTGTTGGCAGCGCGCGGCGGCGCCCAAGCCGCGCCTTTTTCCGGTCGAGCCAGCGCTGCGTCAAGCGCTCGGTGGTTGCCTTGAGTGATATCAGCATGCCGCACAGCGCCGTCAAGGCGCTGAACAGCCAGAGCGCGAGATTGAATGCGCCGGCGGTAATGAGGAGCGCGCCGCGGCCGAGCAGCTTGAGAATTGCGCGGGTCTGGCCGCCCTTCTTTTCGGCGAGCCGCGCCGCGCGCGCGACGTCCTTCGGGCCATCGGCGATCTTGAGCACGTCCATCGCGCCGCGCCCTCCCGCCTTGCCAGTGATGCGGCCGACATCTCTGCCGAGCCGCACCAATGCACCAGCCTTCTCGGCCCTGAACGAGGCCTTGATCGCATTGGCGGCGGCCGCGGGCGATGAGGCCGCCGACCGCATGGCAGTCTTCAGCGCCGGACCATCGACGACGCCGCGCGCCGAGCGGGCGCCCCAGGCGGCGAGCCCCTCGCCGATCCGGCCAGCCTTGCGCGCGGCCTTGACCATGCTCAGCCCGGCGCGCGCGGGTGCGGCCGCCCCTGCCGTGGCATAGGTTGCGGCGGTGATCGCAATGCCGGCCGCGGAAAGGCCGAGAATGAGGTTGTCGGCCTCCCCTCCCGAGGCGAGCCGTCCGCCTTCGCGGACCACGTCCCGGATATCGCCGTAGAGCGTCAGGTCGCCCGCGACCGTGCCGCCGAGGCTCGCCATGTCATCGGCGCGCCCGGTGACGAAGCCCGCCGCGAAACGATAGGCGACGTTGCCGGGCGAGGCCTCATCAATCACCGCCGCCGCGACGCGGGCGACGGTCTCCGGCGGCAGCGCGATGCCCTGCGCGTCGGCGAGTTCGACAAAGCTACTAGCGAGGTCCGCGTCGTTGTCGGCAAGCGCGGCCTCGATCTGCCCGGTGACGATCGTGGCGCCGCCGTCCTCCAACGCCTCCGCCAGCCGGAGATCGGCAAGGACAGCGGGGTCGCCCTGCGCCGCAAACAGCCGTGCGGCGCCGACCGCCTGCGGCCAAACCAGCACGGCGGCGAGCGAACAGACCACCGCCCCCGCCACCGCGACGACAGGGTGCGACCTCAGTCTATAAAATCCGCGTCTCACATTGGCCTCGGCGATTGCCTTGGGTCGGACCTTTGGAGGGGAACGCCAACGCTCGGGTTCCTCGCCATGAGCGGGTTCCTCACCATGAGAATGTGTCGATTTTGCATGACCTTTTTTGCCGCAGGCGCTAATGACTGGCTCCGGCGCCTTCCGAAAAGTTGCGCCTGCCGCCAAAATGAGGCACCTCCTGTGGCGCTGCAGGCAGGCGGCAGATTTGGCGCACGATTCGACGCCGGCGCCGGTCCGATGAAAAACAGGTGGAGTTCATGTCCGATCACGTCGTTCCTCATTTCCACAATGACGCCGGTGTGGCCGTCATCGAGATCGGCTCGCGCGAGTTCATGTGCGTCGGCGCGAACCCGCCCTACGATCATCCGCACGTGTTCCTGGATATGGGAAGCGAATCGGAGATCATCTGCCCCTACTGCTCGACGCTGTACCGCCATGTGCCCGACCTCGCCGCCGGCGCGGCCCGCCCGCCGGAATCGGTGCTGAACCACAAGGCCGCCTGACCGGCCGGGGTGCGACCGTGACACCGGCCTCGCGCTCACCATCCAGTTCCCGCCCTGAATTTCTCGCACCAGCGCACGCGGAGAAGCCGTCGCCGTGAGCGCCTCCCGAACGATAGCGGTTTGCGGCGCCGGCATCGGCGGCCTGACCGCTGCGCTTGCGCTCGCCCGCCGCGGATTTGCCGTCACCATTGTCGAAAGAGCCGAACGGCTTGAGGAAGCCGGCGCTGGGTTGCAGCTCTCGCCGAATGCGAGCCGCCTCCTGATCAAGCTCGGCCTCGGCGCTGATCTTTCCGCCCGCGCCATCGCGCCCGAAGCCATCGGCATTTTTGCCGCCCGCAGCGGCCGGCCGATCACGCGCATTCCGCTTGGCGCGGCGGCGGCGCAGCGCGCAGGCGCGCCCTACTGGGTGCTGCACCGCGCCGACTTGCAGGCCGTCCTCTTGGCTGCGGTCGAGGCCGACCCCGCAATCACCTTGAGGCTGGGAACCCAGTTCCGTCACGCCGCCCCTACCGGCGATGGCGTTGAGGTCATCGTCAGCCGCACGTCTTCCGAGGAAACAATCCGGGCCGCCGGACTGGTGGGCGCCGACGGCGTCTGGTCCGCCGTGCGCAGCCAGTTCTTCCCGGCGATCAAGCCGCAATTCGCCAATCGCATCGCCTGGCGCGGCACGATCGACGCCGCCCGGCTCGCGCGCCCGTTTCCGCCGCGCGAGGTGCAGCTCTGGCTTGGCCCGGCGATGCATCTCGTCGCCTATCCGATGTCGGGCGGCCGGCGGGTCAATCTCGTCGCATTCACGCCCGGCCAGTGGCATGAGCCAGGCTGGAGCGCCGCCGGCGACGGTGACGAACTCCGCCGCTGGCTGGTTTCAGCCGGTTGGGCGGGCGATGTGTGCCGCCTCGTCGATGCCGTCGGCGAATGGCGCCGGTGGGCCCTGTTCGCCATGCCCGATGGCGGCGCATGGGCGAGCGACCGCGTCGCGCTGCTCGGCGACGCTTCCCACGCCATGCTGCCGTTCATGGCGCAGGGCGCGGCCATGGCCATCGAGGATGCCGCCGTGCTGGCACGCTGCCTTGCCGCGAGCCCCGACGCGCCCGCGCAGGCCTTCGCCCGCTATCAGGCGCTGCGGCAACGCCGCGTCACCCGCGTGCAGCGGACCGCACGGCAGAACGACAAAATCTATCATCTGAGCGGCCCGATCGCGCTCGCGCGCAATCTCACCATGGCCGCACTTGGCGGCGAGCGGCTGCTCAGGCGCCAGGACTGGATCTATCGCTGGCGCGACGACGGCGGCTGAGGATCAGCGCCGTGGCTTGGCCGTGGCGGAAGGCGCCACTTGCGGCTCATTCTCGCAGCGGTTTTTCGCCCACATCCTGTCGGCCAACCTAATCTGCCCCTGCAATGAGAGGTTTTCGTTGCGATAGGCGACCTCCGCCACCGCCGCCCCGCCTGCCCCGGTGCGCGCCTTGCTCATCAGGCGCTCGTTCTCGGCAAGGCGCGAGGCAAGCGCGGTGCGCTCCGCAGCAAGCTGCTTGCAATCATAAAGGTCGTAGATCGACGGATCGACAAAGGCGTCGGTGGCACTTTCCATCGTCCCGGCGCAGCCGGCAACGCCGAGCGTCGCGGCCAAAAGGACGGCGAGCGAAACGGCCCTCATCCGCAGTGGAACGTATCGGTCGGTCATGAGGTCCTTCTCGAGTTTTGCCGGGCGGGATTCGCACAGTGCTTTGAGCATCGCCCGATGGCAAGATGATGCCGGTCAATCGAAGGGCGTTGGTGCTTGGTGCGGACGACGGGAATCGAACCCGTACGACGTTGCCATCGAGGGATTTTAAGTCCCTTGCGTCTACCAGTTCCGCCACGTCCGCATGCAGCCATTTCAATGACTTAGGCAACAATTGCAATCCCCGAATCTGCAAAACGCTCCCCGGCGCCCGGAAAACCTGTTGGCGTCGCCGGACGGCTGCAACCTCAAACTGCCCTTGACGGCCAGCGTCCTCGCGCTTTTACCGGAAAACCGTGCTTGTTTGCGATTGCACAACAATCATGCCGGGAGATCGTCGTAACCCAGCACCGCTCGATGCCGCGCGTAACGCGCGCCGTCGCCAAGGTGTTGGAGACCAGAATGCGCTACGGCAACACGCTGCTCGTCCTGTTCCTGATGGCTCTGCTCGGGGGAACCGGCGTCTTCGTCTATCAGGGCGTTGCCATGTCCGGCCCGAACGAAATGTCGATCCACGGCTATATCGCGATGACGCTCGGCATCATCTTTTCGCTGGTGATCGGCGCGGGCCTGATGGTGCTGGTGTTCTACAGCAGCCGCTACGGCTACGACGACCCGCTCAACGCATCCAAGCAAAATCCCGCCCGGCGGCCGCCGCCGGGCAAGTAACACGGGCTACATGCCGGTCAGATCTTCCGGCTGTCATAGGCCCAGTGCAGCAACGCCTGCCGCTGGCGCTTGCGGCAGGTCAACTCGCCCGGCTCGCAGCCGCGCTGGATCTGGCGGACGTGGCGACGCATCGCGCGCCAGCGCTTGATCTGCCGCCGGTCCTCGTCGGCCATTCGGCGGCCGAGATAGTAACGGCAGTACCACTGAAACCAGCCGCGTGGATCATCCGCGTGCAGCCAGCCCTTCGCGCGCCAGACCGAGAGCGGCTGGCTCGCCGCCACACCAAAGAAATTCAGCGCGGGGTCCGCACGCTCGGGTGAGAGCTTTGCGTCGCGAAACCAGGCGGCCGGGAATTCGCCGGTGCAGTCGGTCATGTACTTGCCGCCGAACACGCCGAGCCTGAGCATCTCCTGAGGCGTCAGCTCCGGCTCGAACTCCGGATCGAAATCTTTGCCGGCCGCCGCCACGAGCGCATAGCTGTAGCCCTGCTGCATTTTATCGTTCACGATGATGATACGCTTTCGCATGGTGGCCACTCTAACAGAAGCCGCCAGCGGCAGCACGCTGATCGCTTCAAAGAACAAGAACGGGAGATACGTCCGGTGGCTCTTGCAATGAAACAGTTCGAAACGATCCTTTGCGACCTCTCCGATCAGATCCTGACGATCACGCTCAATCGTCCCGAACGCCTCAACGCCTTCAATCACACGATGCAGCGCGAACTGATCGAGGCGTTCGACATCGCCGATGCCGAGGACGACGTGCGGGCGGTGATCGTCACCGGCGCGGGCCGCGCATTCTGCGCCGGCGCAGACCTTGGCGAGGGCGCGAAAACATTCGACCGCGCGGCACGCGACCAGAGCAGGGCCGCGCCGCTCCTGCCGAACGGCGAAGTGGACTGGAGCCACGACAGCGTGCGCGATGGCGGTGGCCGCGTGACCTTGCGGATCTTTGAATGCCTCAAGCCGGTCATCGCCGCCGTGAACGGCCCGGCCGTCGGCATCGGCATGACCATGCAGCTTGCGATGGATATTCGCATCGCGTCCGAGGCCGCGCGCTTCGGCTTCGTGTTCTCCCAGCGCGGCATCGTGCCGGAAGCGTGCTCAACGTGGTTCCTGCCACGCATCGTCGGCATCGCGCAGGCGCTGGAGTGGACCTACACCGGCCGCGTCTTTCCGGCGCAGGAGGCGCTGGACGGCAAGCTCGTCAGTAAGGTGGTGCCGCCAGACGATCTGCTGCCGGCCGCGCGTGCGCTGGCGCGCGAGATCGCGGACAAGACGGCGCCCGTCGCAGTGGCGCTGATCCGCCAGATGATGTGGAAAATGCTCGGCGCCGATCACCCGATGGAAGCGCACAAGATCGACAGCCGCGGCATCTATTCGCGCGGCGCATCCGACGACGTGAAGGAAGGCGTCGTCGCCTTTCTGGAGAAGCGGCCGGCGCGGTTCACCGACAAGGTATCGACCGACATGCCGTCCTATTTTCCGTGGTGGGACGAGCGCGAGTACAAATAGCGCGCGCCGTTTGCGCTGCCGGTCGCACCGGCCGGCAACGGGAAGCTTTGATCACCCGGTCACGAGCGCCACGCGGCCGATGGCCTTGCGATCGAGCAGGAGCTGCATCGCCGCGGCGCATTCCGAGAGCGGCAGCCGGTGCGAAATATGTGGGCGAATGCGCCCCTCCTCGGCGAGTTGCAGCAGCGCCTTGAGCCGCTGCTCGCCGCGCTGCGGCTCGCGGCGCGCCGCCTCGCCCGCGCGCACGCCGAGCACGCTCAGCCCCTTGATGAGCACGAGGTTGGTCTGCGCCACCCCGATGCCACCGGTGAAGCCAATCACCAGAAGCCGCGCGCCCCACGCGACGCAGCGCAAGCTCTCCTCGAACGCCGCGCCGCCAACCGGATCGAACACCACATCCGCCCCGCGGCCGTGCGTGATGCGCTTCACCGCGTCGCGCAGCTGCTCGCGCCCCGTCAGCAGCGCATGATCCGCGCCGCGCGCTCGCGCCACCGCGAGCTTGGCCTCGCTCGACGCCACCGCGATGACCTCCACGCCCAGCATCTTGCCGAGCTCGACTGCGGCAAGGCCAACGCCGCCGCCCGCGCCATGCACCAACAGCACTTCGCCCGGCCTGATCGCGGCGCGATCGACGAGCGCGTGAAAGGCGGTGCCGTAAGCCGCCAGAAACGTCGCGCCCTCCGCATAGTCGAACGTTGATGGCAGCGGCGCGAGCTGCGCAGACGAGACCACGACCTGATCGGCGAATGCGCCAAACCGTAGCTTCACCATGACGCGGTCGCCGACCTCGATGCCGGGCACATCGCAGCCGACCTCGATGACATCGCCTGCCGCCTCCATGCCCGGCGTGAACGGCAGCTCCGGCTTGAGCTGGTAGCCGCCCGCCACCATCAGCACATCCGGGAAATTCAGTCCCGCCGCGCGCACGGCGACGCGCACCTCATCAGCATTGAGTGGCTGCGCCTCAAAATCCTCGACGCGCAGAACGCAAGGCGCACCGAGCTCGCGGCAAACAATCTTCTTCAGCATGAAAAAATACTATCCTTTGGCGGCGCGCGCCCGCAGCGCCTCGCGGATCAGCGGCAGCCGATCGTTGCCGAAGTACATGTCGTCGCCATTGACGAAGATCGTCGGCGAGCCGAAGCCGCCGCGCTGCATGCATTCCTCGGTATTGGCCTTGAGCTGGTCCTTGACGCCCTGTTCGGCGATTCCCGAAAAGAACTTTTCGGGGTCGACGCCGGCGCGTTCGCACACCTTCTTCAGCACCTCATCGTTCGAGATATCCTGATCCTCGCCCCAATAGGCCTCGAACAGCGCCCGTGCGAACGGCACCATCCGTTCATGATCGCCCAGCCAGATGCAGCCGCGCATCGCCTTGACGCTGTTCACCGGAAAGACGGTCGGCGGCATCTTGATCGCAAGACCGGCCAGCCGCGCCCAGTCCGCAAGATCTTTTTTGGCGTAACGCGCTTTAACGGGCACCGGCTTTTCACGCGACGCATAGACGCTGGGATTGATCGTGTTGAAAATGCCGCCGACCAGAATCGGCCGCCACGAAATCGGCTCGTTGAACTCCTTCGCCAACGGCTGGATGTTGTGAAAGGCGAGATAGGTCCACGGGCTGGAGCAATCGAAGAAGAATTCGATCATCGGCGTTTCTCCCGGTCGGCAGCACTTTTGGCTGCATGATATTTTTTTGAAGAGACTACCTTTGCGTATGGGGCGGCGCGGTGACGCCGAACAGGATGCGGCGCGCCTCGGGGTCTGATGGCGGCTGAGGATTGCTGGCATCCTTGCCGAGCGCGACGCCCTTCTGCAGCAGCGGCCGCGCGCGCAGCAGCGCATACCACCGCTTCACGTTCGGAAAATCATCAAGCGACAGCCCCTGCGCCTTGTGCGTCATGATCCAGGGGAAGCAGGCCATATCCGCGATCGAATAATCTGTCGCGAGATATTCGCTCTCGCCGAGCCTTCGATCGAGCACGCCGTAGAGCCGCCTTGCCTCGCGGCCGTAGCGGTCGATGGCATAGGGCAGCTTCTCCGGCGCATAAAGAAGGAAGTGGCCGTTCTGCCCGAGCATCGGGCCGAGCCCGCCCATCTGCCACATCAGCCATTGAATCACCTCATAGCGGCCACGCATGTCGGCCGGCATGAAGCGCCCGGTCTTTTCGGCGAGATACATCAATATCGCGCCGCTCTCGAAGACCGTGACCGGCGCGCCGCCGCCCGGCGGCTCGCGATCGACGATCGCTGGCATCCGTCCGTTCGGGTTGAGCTTGAGATAGTCCGGCTTGTGCTGGTCGCCGCGGCCGAGCTGCATTTTGTGCAGCGTATATGGCAGGCCGCACTCCTCCAGCATGATGGAGATTTTCCAGCCATTCGGCGTCGGCGCGTAAAAGAGGTCGATCATGTGACTCTCCGGGCAAGGCGGGTTCGACCAATGATAGCCCCATCCGCGCGCCTGGTGTCACCCTATCCTTTTGCCGGACGACAAAATCAGGCCGCGCCGTCCCGTAGCGGCGGCTGGAACGTCAGCCCCGTGTCCCACGGGAAGTAGATCCAGGTGTCCTGCGATACCTCGGTGATGAACGTGTCGACCAGCGGCTTGCCCATCGGCTTGGCGTAGATCGTCGCGAAATGCGCCTCGGGCAACAGTTCGCGCACGAGGCGCGCGGTTTTGCCGGTGTCGACAAGATCGTCGATGATCAGGAGGCCCCGCCCGCGACCCTCGCCGAGCGCCAGAACCTCGGGGGAAATGCCCTTGAGTACCTTGAGGTCTTTTTGCTGCGTGTGGTCGTAGCTGGCGACGCAGATCGTATCGATGGTGCGGATGCCGAGCTCGCGCGCCACGATCGCCGCCGGAACGAGGCCGCCTCGGGTGATGGCAACGGCGGCGCGGAACGGGCCGAGGCCGTCCAGCCGCCACGTCAGCGCGCGGCAGTCGCGGTGAAACTGGTCCCACGAGACCGGAAACGGCTTGCCGCCTTTTTCGTCAGTGCTCATCGCCACAAAATCTCTGCGCGGCCTCACGCGCCCTTTTCGCTCGCGAGCTTCGCCAGCATGGCCTCGACGTCGTTCATTGCCTTGCGCAACAGGTCGGCATCGCGCGAGCGGACCACGAGGCTGGTATTGGGATTGCCGTTCTCGTCCATGAACGGGTAACTGCCGATCATCGTGCCCGGATGCGCCTCGGCGATGGTGCGGAGCGGACCGCCGACATCGCCCTCGCGCGCGTTGGCCCGCACGGTTTCGGACAGCATCCGCTGGCCCGACTTGAGCTGCGGCGCAACGATGTCCATCATCGCCTGCATGATCGACGGCACGCCCGCCATCACGACAACATTGCCGAGTACGAAACCGGGCGCAAGGATGGTGGCGCTCTGGATCAGCGACGCGCCATCGGGAATGCGCGTCATGCGCAGGCGCGCCTCGTTGAGCTCGGCCTCGGAGAACCGCTCGCGGAAACGCGCCACCACTTCGGGATGGTGATCGATGCCGACGCCGAAGGCCTTGGCGACGCAGTCGGCAGTGATGTCGTCATGGGTCGGCCCGATGCCACCGGTCGTGAAAAGGTAGTTGTAGCGTTCGCGCATCGCATTCAGCGCGCCGACGATCGCATCCTCGTCATCGCCCACGACGCGAACTTCGGTGAGGTCGATTCCGATATTGGTCAGATATTCGGCAATGAAACCGATATTCTTGTCCTTGGTGCGGCCCGACAAAATCTCGTCGCCAATGACAAGCAGACCGGCGGTGACAATATCGCTCATTGCTCTGATCCTCACTTCCATTGGCCGGACATTGCGCGGTGGGGCGAGGCCTGTCACGGTTTTTTCCCGGAAACGCACTCCCTTCCCCATATTTTTGCGCAGGAGCGGAGGCTGCGCCAGAGCCGCGGCGGCGCGTCCGCGCACGCCATTGCGGCAGCTTGCGACGGCAGTGCTGCGAAATGATCTTGCCGAAATCCGGTTTCATCGCGCATGGTGTGCAAAATGACTGAAAACAACCAGCGGCGGGAACACCATGGCATTTCAAGCGAAGACTGCGCCGGCAAAGGCGGGACAGAAGAAAGCCCCCAGCAAAGCCAGCGCGCCTAAAGCTGCGGCCGCCAAGGCCGCGCCATCGAAGAAATCGGACGTCAACAACCAAAAGATCGCGCTGGTCACCGGCGCAGGCTCCGGCGTCGGCCGCGCCTCGGCATTGGCGCTGATGAAAGCCGGTTATACCGTGGTGCTCACGGGCCGCCGCGCCGACAAGCTCGTAGAAACCGCCAAGGCCGGCGCCAAATTCGGCAAGAGCCTCGTCGTCGCCGCCGACATGACCGATCCGAAATCGATCGATGCCCTGTTTGCGACCGTCCGCAAAACCTTCGGCCGGCTCGACCTTCTGTTCAACAATGCCGGCATCGGCGCGCCGGGCGTGCCGCTCGAGGATGTCACGGTCGAGCAGTGGAAGGCCGTCGTCGACACCAACCTGACCGCTCCGTTCCTCTGCACGCAGCATGCCTTCCGCATCATGAAGGACCAGAAGCCGCGCGGCGGGCGGATCATCAACAACGGTTCGATCTCCGCCCACGCGCCGCGCCCGTTCTCGGCGGCCTATACCTCGACCAAGCATGCAATCACGGGCCTCACCAAATCCACCGCGCTCGATGGCCGCGCCTATGACATCGCCTGCGGCCAGATCGATATCGGCAATGCGGCCACCGAAATGACCGCGCGCATGGTCGAAGGCGTGCTGCAGCCCGACGGGCGGAAAATCCCCGAACCGCGCATGGATGTGGAGGCGGTGGCCAACGCGATCGTCCATATGGCCAGCCTGCCGCTCGATGCCAACGTGCTGTCGATGACGGTGATGGCGACGAAGATGCCGTTCGTCGGCCGAGGCTGAGAGAGCTCCCGCAAGCGAAGTCCGGGGTCAGCTCGCCCCGGACGCCATCAGCTCGCGCAATGACGCACGCACGGCGGCGATGCCCTCCGGCGATACGGTCATGCCGATATGGCCGACGCCCGGCACGACCGTGATGCGCAGATCCGGCCGCACCGGCATAAGCAGCGGCGCGTAGCGGTCCGCGTAGAACAGTTCATCCGCGCCGCCGACGAGCAGCGCTGCCGGTTTTTTGCTGCGGCCAAGCGCGGCGAGGTAATCGCGCGGGGCGGCGAAGTCGAAAGTCAGCCGGTACGAGTAGGTGCTGGTGAGGTTCGTCACCTTTGGCGACGTCGCAAAGGCGATGATCGGCAGTCCGTTGAACCAGTCGATGCCGATGCGATTGAGCATCGTCAGCACGACGATCCGCGGCATCGCCAGCGACACCCAGCCGCCGACACCCGGCCGGATGGTGGGCGAGCCGGGAGGCAGCGCCGGCGAAATCATGATGAAGCGATCGAACAGCTTTTCATTCGCGCTGCCGATCGTGCGCAGCACAAAGCCGCCCCCGGAGGAAAAGCCGATAAGGCTCATGCTGGCGCCGTCATGGCGCGGCCGCAGCGATGCGACGAAATCGGCGAGGTCTTCCTCGAGCTGGCCGGCATGGTCGATATCACCGCTGCGCCCGGAATTGCGATGGCCGCGCTGGGATGGGACATAGACCGAGAAGCCGTCATCGCGCAGCGCCTTTGCCAGCGCGTGCAACCCGGTGCCGTCGTCCGACGAGCCGTGGATCAGCACCGCCACCTGCGGCCCCGCCCCGGGATAGGCACGATAGCTGAGCTGCGCGCCGTCGCGAGCAGAATAGGCTTGAGGCTGCGGCAGGTCGCGGAAATCGACCGCTGCGAACGGATCGCTGATCGACTTGAGCGGCTGCGGCTTGACCGGCGCATCAAAGATCAAAATCGCCGCCATCACTCCGATGGCGGCGAGGAGCAGTCCGGAAAAACCCCAAAAGACTTTGCGCATTCTGCCCCTCAATCCGGTTTGCGTCGCGATAGTTAGGTGCCCCTGATTATCACGAAGCAAGCCGCCGCGCCTGGCTTCAGGCGACCACCTCCCCGGTTTCAAAATCCGCCGGGAGGATGATTTCGAGCAATTCGCAGTCGTCGGAGTAATCGTTGATCTTGTGCCGGATGCGCGGAGGCTGGGTCCAGGCGCTGCCGGCCCGCATCATGATCTCGCCTTTTCCCTCGAGCTCGGTCTTTACCCAGCCCTTGAGCACATAAACCATCTGAAATTCGGTATCGTGCCAGTGGAGTTTTGAGACGTCCGCCGGATCGCATGGCCGGGTGAAACGCAGCACATGCGCACGCGCGAGACCATGGGTCGCAGCCGCGACGCCGAGATCGCGATACTGCGCGTAGTCGCGAAGGCCGTCGGCGAAGTCCGCGTTGCTGTAGTGACTCACGGCGACGTCCTGTGCCGGCCGAGTTGGTTGAGGGCTGGAAACCGCCATTGGTCCGTCTCCCCTGTTGTCATCGTTCTGCGCGGAGGAAAACGATCGCCGCTGGCAACAGGCTATCCCCGGCCTGTTGCCGCGACAACCGAAAGAGCCACCCTCTCAGTGGAAGCGGAATTCGCGGTCCAGTGTGCGCAGCTCCGCCGGCCGGATCAAGCGCGAATGCGCCACCGTCACCGCGACCAGCGGGCCATCCAGCGACCTTTCCCAAAATTCGAGAAAGCTGTGCAGTTCGGGAAATTTTGGAAACAGATCGTAGTTTTGCCAGACATAGGTCTGGAGCAGCCAGGGCCGGTCCGGCCTGCGATAGAGAATCTCCGCGGTGGTCAACCCGTAGCCGGACATCTGGGCGGTGAAATCGGCGGAAACAGAGCGGTTCGACATATTCCGACCTCCTCCTTTTTAAAAGGTAGAGCCCGGCCGCTCAAGGCTCAAGCAAAACGACAGGTTATTTCACTGAAATCAATATCTTATCAGCAGGCCGCCGCGATTGCTGCCAACCATATGCACAGGCCCGAAGGCCCCGCTGTTAACGATATTGCTCGGGTTTTGGCACTCCCATCGCAAGAGTGCTTATTTTTTCGCGGCACACTCTTGATCCGCCGCACGCGGCGGCCTATTTCGGCTCTAGTTGCAATAGCACTCGCTGATTGTGACTGCCAATTTTGCAAATATGCAAATTACGTCAAATCTTTAGGAGGACTGCATGAAATTCCGTCCGCTTCACGACCGCATCGTGGTCAAGCGTGTTGACGCTGAAGAGAGGACCTCGGGTGGCATCATCATTCCTGATTCCGCCCAGGAAAAACCCTCTCAGGGTGAAGTCGTGTCGGTCGGCCCGGGTGGGCGTGACGAACAGGGCAAGCTGATCCCGATCGATCTCGCGGTTGGTGATCGCGTGCTGTTCGGCAAGTGGTCTGGCACCGAGGTCAAGATCAGTGGCCAAGATCTCCTGATCATGAAGGAAAGCGACATCATGGGCGTGCTCGAGGAAGCCGCGCCGGCCAAGAAAAAATCCGCCTGACACCTTCCAAATATTTGATCTACAAGGAATTCTGTAATGGCAGCCAAAGAAGTCAAATTCTCGGTAGAAGCGCGCGACAAGATGCTGCGCGGCGTCGACATCCTCGCCAACGCCGTCAAGGTCACGCTCGGTCCCAAGGGCCGCAACGTCGTCCTCGACAAGAGCTTCGGCGCACCGCGCATCACCAAGGACGGCGTCAGCGTCGCCAAGGAAATCGAGCTTGAGGACAAGTTCGAGAACATGGGCGCGCAGATGGTCCGTGAAGTGGCCTCGAAGTCCGCGGATCTCGCGGGCGACGGCACCACCACCGCGACCGTTCTCGCCCAGGCGATCGTCAAGGAAGGCGCGAAATCCGTCGCCGCCGGCATGAACCCGATGGACCTCAAGCGCGGCATCGACCTCGCCGTCGAGGCTGTCGTCGCCGACCTTCAGAAGAACTCGAAGAAGATCACCTCGAACGACGAAATCGCGCAGGTTGGCACCATCTCCGCCAACGGCGACACCGAGATCGGCAAGTTCCTCGCGGACGCCATGAAGCGCGTCGGCAACGAGGGCGTGATCACCGTCGAGGAAGCCAAATCGCTCGAGACCGAGCTCGACGTCGTCGAAGGCATGCAGTTCGACCGCGGCTACATCTCGCCGTACTTCATCACCAACGCGGAAAAGATGCGCGTTGAGATGGAAGACGCCTACGTCCTCATCAACGAGAAGAAGCTGTCGTCGCTGAACGAACTGCTGCCGCTGCTCGAGGCGGTGGTGCAGACCGGCAAGCCGCTCCTGATCGTTGCGGAAGATGTCGAAGGCGAAGCGCTCGCCACCCTCGTCGTCAACCGTCTGCGCGGCGGCCTCAAGGTCGCAGCCGTCAAGGCTCCGGGCTTCGGCGATCGCCGCAAGGCCATGTTGCAGGACATCGCGATCCTCACCGGCGGCCAGGCGATTTCGGAAGATCTCGGCATCAAGCTTGAAAACGTGACCCTGCAGATGCTCGGCCGTGCCAAGAAGGTGATGATCGACAAGGAAAACACCACGATCGTCAACGGCGCCGGCAAGAAGGCCGACATCGAATCCCGCGTTGCCCAGATCAAGGCGCAGATCGAGGAGACCACCTCGGACTACGACCGCGAGAAGCTGCAGGAGCGTCTTGCCAAGCTCGCTGGCGGCGTCGCGGTGATCCGCGTCGGCGGCGCGACCGAAGTCGAAGTGAAGGAGCGCAAGGATCGCGTTGATGACGCGATGTATGCGACCCGCGCTGCGGTCGAGGAAGGCATCGTCCCAGGCGGCGGCGTCGCCCTGCTCCGCGCTTCCGAGCAGCTCAAGAAGGTCAAGACCCAGAACGACGACCAGAAGACCGGCGTCGAGATCGTCCGTCGCGCCCTGTCGGCTCCGGCTCGTCAGATCGCCACGAACGCGGGTGAGGATGGCGCCGTCATCGTCGGCAAGATCCTCGAGAAGGAGCAGTATTCCTTCGGCTTCGACTCGCAGACCGGCGAATACGGCAACATGCTCTCCAAGGGCATTTTGGATCCGACCAAGGTCGTGCGTACGGCCATCCAGAACGCGGCATCGGTCGCGGGCCTGCTGATCACCACCGAAGCGATGATCGCCGAACTGCCGAAGAAGGCAGCTCCGGCCGGCGGCATGCCTCCGGGCGGCGGCATGGGCGGCATGGATTTCTGACGCCAGGCGTCAGAAATCGCCGCTGAATGGATTTTCGATCCATCACGAATGCAAAAGGGCGCGGTACAAACCGCGCCCTTCTTGTTTGGGGGACAGTTCAAAGGAGCCCCGAAAAGCAAAAACCCCGGCAGCAATGCCGGGGTTTTTGCTTGGGTTCGCAACTGTGCGTCACGCTCTCGCGCGCGCATCGCTGATGTCAAAATTTTACCGCCTCCGCCAGACGAACAGGCCGGACATCGCATAATTCCACACCACGCCCATCACCGCTCCGGCGGTGCCCGCCAGCCACCACACCGGCTGCTGGCCGTAGACCGAGAACGCGACGCCGACATTGGCAAGCAGGCCGACGCTGCACACGAGGTAGAACAGCGCAAGGCCGCGCAGAACGGCAAAGCCCCTCAGGCGCTGGTCGCGATAGGTGAGAAAATTGTTGAAGAGGAAATTGCTGGTCATCGCGCAGATCGCGGCGATGGTCTGCGCCTGTGCAAACGACGGCGCGAAAACATGAAGCACCAGATACAGCACCGCGAGGTGAATGGCGAAGCCGAACGCACCGACCACGGCGAACAGCAGAAAGCGCAGCGACACGAGGTCGTTGGTAAGCTTCGCCAGCAAGAGGCCGAAGAAGTCGATCGCGACCATCGAGTCGAGCTTGCTCTCGCCGGCATGGCGCGAGCGGAACACAAACGGCACCTCGACCACGCGGAGCGAGCCGCGCCCCGTCGCCAGCACATCGAGCAGGATTTTGAAACCCTGCACCGAGAGTTTTGGCGCGATCTCTTCGAACTTGTCGCGGCGAACCATGAAGAAGCCGCTCATCGGGTCGGCGACATCGATGCGCAACAGGCGCTGGGCCAGCGAAGTGGCGGCCGAGCTGATGCCCTGGCGGTGCTTGTTGAAGCTGGCGGAGCTGCCGCCCTCGACATAGCGGCTGCCCATGGCGAGATCCGCCTCGCCCGCTTTCAGCTTGGCAAGCATAACCGGCAACCGGGTTTCGTCGTGCTGCAGATCGCCATCAATGATGGCGACGTAAGGCGCACTCGACGCCAAAATACCCTCGATGCAGGCGCCGGACAGGCCACGGCGGCCGATGCGCCGCACCGCGCGGACGCGGTCGTCGCGCCGCCCGAGTTCCTTCACGAGCTGCCAGGTGCCATCCGGCGAATTGTCATCGACGAAAATGACCTCCCAGGCGATGCCGACCAGCGCCGCATCGAGCCGCTCGATCATCACCGGTACGTTGTCGCGCTCATTGAAGGTGGGCACAATGACAGAGAGTTCGGGCGCGGCGAGCCGACGGCCAGCAGCGGCCAGCCTGCCTGCCGGATGTTCCGAGTAGCTTCCGGCAAGCGGAGCAGCTTTGGCGAGTTCGGTCATGAAATTGCTATACCCGCCCCAAGGCCGGATTCCAAGGTTCCGCTGCCGGATGAAAGCGCGCAAAAGCGCCCCGAAACCACTTGGCACGGATCTTCTGCGGACTTAGCGTCTGGAAAAAGGGCCTGAAACGCCAACGACCACGAACGTCTTTAGCGCGTACATCCGGCGCAGAAAGCGTTCTGTGGTCGTCCCGGCAGCGGAGCTCAAGGTGCGTCTACGCCGCCGTTAGAAACAAAATGGGGTGACCTATCCGCTTTTGCAAGGGGGCCATGCCAAAAATCTGGCAACGGCAGGTCGGCAATAGAATCTGCCAATAATCGGCCGAGGACATTTTTTGGGAGCGAACTCAAATGGCGGCAAAACCGGCAACAAAAACAGCCAAGACAGCGCCGAGATCAGCGGCCAAATCGGCGTCCAAGTCCGCACCCAAGGCAGCGGGCAAATCGGCAACCAAATCGGCGCCGAAGAAACTCAAGGGGCAGCTCAGCGTCGAGCCTAAACCGGCCGCAAAGGCCGCGAAGCCTGCGCCGGCCGGCGCCGGGACGATCCGCATCGGCGTCGGCGGCTGGACCTTCGCCCCATGGCGCGGCGTGTTCTACCCCGACAAGCTCGCGCAGGCGAAGGAGCTCAACTACGCCTCCCGCCAACTGACCTCAATCGAGATCAACGGCACCTATTACGGCTCACAAAAGCCGGAGAGTTTTCGCAAATGGGCAAGCGAGGTACCGGAAAATTTCGTGTTCTCGGTCAAAGGCCCGCGCTTCGCCACCAACCGCCGGGTGCTCGGCGAGGCCGGAGACTCGATCAAGCATTTTTACAATTCCGGCGTGCTTGAACTCGGCCCCCATCTCGGCCCGGTGCTCTGGCAGTTCGCGCCAACGAAAAAGTTCGACGAAGCGGATTTCGGAAAGTTTTTGGAATTGCTGCCGCAAGAAATGGATGGGCTGCGCCTGCGCCATGTCGTCGAAGTGCGCCACGACAGCTTTTGCACGCCGGCCTTCATCGCGCTGCTGCGGCAGTTTGCGGTGCCCGTGGTCTATGCCGACCACCACAGCTATCCGCGCATTGCCGACATCACCGGCGATTTCATCTACGCCCGCCTGCAGACCGGCCGCGACGACATTTCGACCTGCTATCCGCCTGCGGCGCTCGACGCCTGGGCCGGACGGCTTGAAACCTGGGCCAGCGGCAAGGCGCCTGACGATCTGCCTTACGTTTCGGACACGCCGGCGAAAGCGATGCCGCGCGATGTGTTCGCTTACGTCATTCACGAAGGCAAGGTCCGCGCGCCAGCCGGCGCGATGGAATTGATCCGCCGCGTCTAGCTCATATGTTCGGCTGCAAGACCCGGCGCACATCTTCTCCCAATCGGAGCCATCCATGGCGAAAAAGAAAACCCTCTTCACCATCGGCTACGAGCAGACGCCGATCGCCGCCGTTCTCGACGAGCTCGAGCGCGCGGGCGTGAAGCTGCTTGTCGACGTTCGTGCCGTCGCCGCATCGCGGCGGCCGGGCTTTTCCAAGACGCAGCTTGCGGCGGGCCTCAATGAGCGCAACATTTCCTACATCCATCTGCGCGATCTCGGCACGCCGAAGGAAGGCCGCCTTGCCGCGCGCAGCGGCCACGATGATGAGCTGGAGCGCATCTACTTGGCGCACCTTGCCACGCCGCAGGCAAGGGAAAGCATGGACGAACTCGCCACGCTCGTTCGCAACGCAGGGCCCGTGTGCATCCTTTGCTATGAGCGCGACCACAAGCATTGCCATCGCCGCTTCATCGCGGAAGTCATCGAGGCGCGAGAGAAAACCACGACGAAAAACCTCATCGCAGCCCAGATCTGAACTCGTGCACGACCCCTTTTGGATCGGAAATTTTCTTACTTTCTTCTACCTCGAAGAAAGAATCTAAAAAATTTAATTCAAACGTTCCTCCCTCGTTCTCGCATCGCCGCTGGACTCCCGCGCGGTTCTCCCGCTTAAATCCGGTCGGGGGAATGACACGCATTCGAGCGGAGGTCGCCTGTGCGTCGCTTGGGCTGGGGCACGGCGGCGGCACTGCTGCCCGTCGTCGGGAGTGCTTGCGCGTTGTGGGGAGCCGGCGCTGCGTCTGCGGCGGATGCTGGCGCGCCCGCTGCATATGTGAGCGACGCGCCGTCATTTTCCCTGCTGGCAGGCGGCGACAAGCCGGAGCGCTATCTGTTCTATGCAGGCTTCGACCTTTGGTACAACAGCGGCACGCTCTATGGCGGATTCGTCTGGGCGCATCAGGGGCTGTACAACAACGGCCCCGTATTGAAGCTGCTCTATGCCGGCGGTTTCTATCGCTACGTTTCCAGCGACCAGCAGGTGATCGGCGCGCACGATCTCGTATCGCTGCTACCGGGCTGGCGCTTCACCAGACCGGGCTTCGAGGTCACCGCCTTCATCGGCGCGGATGTGCAGGTGCACAAGACCGTGCCCCACGACTATCGCAATCCGCTCATTGGCACCCATGCCGGATGGCGCATCGCCGCCGACCTGTGGTGGGAGCCTGCTCGAAACTGGATGGTGACGTCGTCGGCGACGTTCGCCTCGATCGGCTCCAGCTACGGTGCGCGGATCGCGGGCGGCTGGCGACTGAACGATCGCTTCTGGATCGGCCCCGAATTTGAAATCTCCGGCGACCGCGTCTATCGCCAGATGCGCGCCGGCGCGCACCTCACCGGCATGAAAACCCGCTGGTTCGAATGGAGTCTTGGCGCGGGGCTCGCACGCGACAACAGCAGCCGCTCCAGCGCCTATGCCCGCGCCTCGATACTGGTGCGCCACTAGGCGGGCGCACTCAGCCCCGCGCGTCGCAGGCCCAGGCGCGGATCACGCATTCCTTGCCGCCGTATTTGTAGCACTCGAGCAATGCTTTGTTCTGCGCGCCCGAGATTTTCGGCGCAACGGAATAGCCGTGCGCGCCGCAGGGGTCCGTCATGTCAATCGCGAGTGCCGCGCAGGCGCGCTTCATCGGCACGACCGTGCACTGCCCCTTGCACTTGTTGCGCGCGGCGGTGATCGCCGCGCCTTCCGAGGCATAATCGAATGCCTGCCCGTAAGACCCGCATTTGCCGATTGCCAGCGCGCCGGCCGAAAATGCCGGCGACGCCGCGAGCAGCCCCGCGAAAACCGCGATGGTTGCGCAAAAAAGACGCGCGCGTTCACGCACCGCCAAATTGATGGACACGTTCTTCCCCATCCCAGTACCCGTTCGGCGACCCTAACAGACGGGCGTTTCAACTTGGTGAACAAAAGATGAGTCCGGGGCGCCTGAGGGTCAGGCGCCCACCGTCGCAGAAGCTTTTGCCAGTGCTTCCGGCGTGTCGATGTCGAGAAAAGCTCCCGGCCCGTCTACGGCAACTTCGGTTACCGCCTCGCCAAAGCTCTCGATCAGATGACGCGCGCCGATATCGCCTTCGATCTTCATCAGATCGGCGAAGAAGCGGCGCGCCCACAGCACCGGATTGCCCCTGCGGCCGCCGCTCACCGGCACAGCGATCAGCGCGCCGCGCTCCGGCGCGAACGCATCGATCAGGCGGTCGACCAGCGCGCTCCGGATCAACGGCATATCGCCGAGGCAGACGACCGCGCCATTGATATCTTCCGGCACCGCTGAAATGCCCGCCTTCACCGAGCTCGACAGCCCATCGGCGAAATCCGGATTATGCACGAAGCGCACATCGAGCCCGGCCAGCGCCTTTTCCACCAGCTCGCGCTGATGGCCGGTGACGACGATCACCGGCGAAGCCTTCGACGCCAACACCTGCTCGGCGACGGAGCGCACCAGCGCCTTGCCATTCAGCTCCGCGAGCAGCTTGTTCGGGCCGCCCATCCGGGTCGAGCGCCCGGCGGCGAGAACGAGCGCAGCGACCTTGTGGCTGACGTCCGTTGCGGCCGGGGCGCGCGGCTGCGGCCGCGTCACGATCTCCATCAGCAGCCCGCCGACGCCCATGGCCGTGATGTCGGCGCGGCTGACCTCGAGCCCGGCAAGAAGCCGCGTCAGCACCCAGTCAAAACCGTTTTCCTTCGGCGATCGCGCACAGCCCGGCGCGCCCAGCACCGGCACGCCATCGACCTCGCCGACCAGCAAAAGATTGCCGGGATCGACCGGCATGCCGAAATGATTGATCTTGCCGCCGACATCTTCGAGCGCGGCAGGAATGACGTCGCGCCGGTCCGAGATCGCGGACGCGCCGAACACCAGCACCATCTCCGCGCCGCGATCGAGCATGGCGCGGATTTCGGCGGCGAGCAGCTTTTCGTCGTGCGGCACGATCTTTTCGGCGACGATCTCGGCGCCGGCGGGCTTCAGGCGCTCGGCGGTGACGCGCACGGTCTTTTCGATCACCTTCGCCGCCAACCCCGGCAACACAGTGGAGATCACCCCCACGCGCTTCACGGTGTAAGGCGCGACCCGCAAAATATCGTGGCTGGCTGCGGCGACCGCGGCGTCACATAGCTCGGACGCGACTCCGAACGGAATCAGCTTCACCGTGCCGATCATCTCGCCCGCGACCACCGCCTTGAACGGCGGCAGCGTGGCGAAGGTAATCGCCTCGTCGACGCGGTTGATGCGGTCCACCGCGTCGCGATCAACCATCAGCACGCCCGGATGTTTGGCAAAGAGATTGGCGCGGCCGGTGAAGGCCCGCTCGACCTCGACGCCCGGACCCGCGACCGCTGCCGCGACGCGCCCGGCGGCAACGTCTTCCGAAACCTCCCCCGCCTCGAGACGGACGACGACAACTTCGGCGACGCCCGCGCGCTCCATCGCCTCCACCTCAGCGGCGCCGACAAGCGTGCCTTTCTTCAGGACGAGGTCGCCCTGCCGGATGGTGTGAACAATCACGCCGCCGATGGCTTCCCGCGGCGTGGCTGGTCCGAACTTCATGCTGCAACCTTCTCTGGCAAACGCAACGCAGCGGTGATCTGCGCCATGATCGCGACCGCGATCTCGGCCGGCGACACCGCGCCGATATCAAGGCCGATCGGGGCATGGATGCGCCCAATCGCGGCATCGCTGACGCCCTTGGCCTGGAAACGCTCGACGCGCTTGGCATGCGTCTTCCGCGAGCCGAGCGCACCGATGTAAAAGCACTCGCGCTCCAGCGCATGGAGCAGCGCCGGATCGTCGATCTTCGGATCGTGCGTGAGCGCGACAAACGCGGTGTAGCGGTCGACATGCTGATCATCGAGCACGTTCTCCGGCCAATCGGCGATCAGCGGAATATCCGGAAAGCGTTCCTCGCTGGCAAAAGCCGTGCGCGGATCGATCACCGTCACGTCGTAGTCGAGCGATTTGGCCAGCGGCGCGAGCGCCTGGCTGATGTGAACCGCGCCGATCATAATCAGCCGTGCGGCAGGGGCGTGGACATGGATGAAGAGCTTTTTGCCTTCATGCTCGATGGTCGTGCTCTTGCCGAGACGGAGCTGCTTCTCCAGCGTCTCGCGGAGCGGATCGTTCGCGGCCTCTTTCGCCAGAACCAGGCGCTGATCACCACTGGATATATCGGTAATCACAAAAATGGGCCGCCTGGCCGCCCGCTCGGCATTGATGATCGAAAGATTTTCAGGGGTCATGACACTGCGCCCTTGCCGCCAAGCTTTTCCACGAACACGCGAATGGTGCCGCCGCAGGACAAACCGACCTGCCACGCGGTCTCGTCGGCGACGCCGAACTCGAGCAGTTTTGGCGCGCCCGAGGAAATGACGTCGAGCGCCTCGGTCACGACCGCGCCTTCGACGCAGCCGCCGGACACCGAGCCCAGAAACGCGCCTTCGTCATTGATCACGAGGCTCGAGCCGGCTGGGCGCGGCGCCGAGCCCCAGGTCTCGACAACGGTCGCCAGCGCAACGCCATGCCCGGCCTTGTGCCAGTCCTCCGCAGCTCTCAAGATGTCCTGATCATTGCTCAACATGGCAAACCTCACTTTCCCTCTGTGAACTGCGGGCCTTGCGAAATCCGGGCGGTCATGCCGCCGGGCGGGGGCTCTCGCGGCGGCCTGGCAACGGCGGCGCCGACAACGCCGTGATCAGCGCCTGAACAGACTTTAAGTTGTGCACTGTGCGGAATTCGTCAACATGCGGCAGCATCATTTTGATGCCCTGCGCCTTGGGCTCGAAGCCGGAATAGCGCAGCAACGGGTTGAGCCAGATCAGCCGCCGGCAGGATCGGTGCAGGCGATCCATCTCGAATTCGAGGCGGCTGTCGGCCTCGCGCTCCAGCCCGTCGGAGATCAGCAGCACGATGGCGCCCTGCCCGAGCACCCGCCGCGCCCACAGCTTGTTGAAGGTCTCGAGCGAGGTCGCGATCCGCGTACCGCCCGACCAGTCCTCCACCGTCGCAGAGCACGCCGCCAGCGCCTCGTCGGGATCGCGCATGCGCAGCGCCCGCGTCACGTTGGTCAGCCGGGTGCCGAACAGAAATACCGAGACGCGCTTGCGCGCATCGGTGATGGCGTGGAGGAAGTGCAAAAATATCCGGGTGTACTCGCTCATCGAGCCCGAGATATCGAGCAGCGCCACGATCGGCGCCGGCTTCTCGATCCGCCCGAGACGGCTGAAATTGACGATCTCGCCGCCGGTGCGCAGCGAGCCGCGGAGCGTGCGGCGCAGGTCGATGCGGTGGCCGCGCGGGTCCGACGTCAGGCGGCGTGTCGCGAACTCCGCCTGCGGCAGCCTCATCTGCGCGACCGCGGCCGTCACCTCCGCGATCTCCGCGGCGCTCATCTGCGCAAAGTCCTTGGTCTGAAGCACCTCGCGGTCGGAAACCGAGAGCTGGATTTCCTGCTCGACCACTTCCGGCGCCTCGCGCACCTCCGACTCGGCGAAGGCCTCCTGCACGCGCCGCGCGGCGGGCGGCGGCGGCTTTTTGGCCTCGTCCGGCAGCGGAATCGATTCGAGGAGGTGCTTCCACTCCTCCGCGACGCGGAAGAACAGGTCAAAAGCCTGCGCGAAGATCAGCGCATGATCGCGGCGCTTGACGAAAATCGCTTCCAGCGTGGTGAAGACGTCCTCGCGGCGGCCGATGTCGATCATCCGCAAGGCGGCCAGCGCATCCAGCACCGCGCCGGGGCCGACCGGCAGGCCGGCGGCGCGCAACGCTCGGGCGAAACCGACGATGTTGTCGGCGATCAGACCGGACATCTGAACCTTTTCGCCCTGGGTCACGGCAGACCTCACAGCACAGGATCGACGGCTTCTTTCACCATCTTGTTGAGCAGGTCGCCCTGCACCCGCGCAATGTCGTCCTGATACTTCAGCAGGGCACCGAGCGTGTCGCCGACCACCTGCGGGGTCAGCGCGCGTGCATCGAGCGCAGTCAGCGCGGTTGCCCAGTCGATCGTCTCGGCGACACCGGGCGACTTGTAAAAATCCTGCTCGCGCAGTGCCTGCACGAAAGCCACGACCTGCCCCGACAATTGCTCGGGAATGTCGGGGACGCGTGAGCGCACAATCGCGAGCTCGCGCTCGGCGGCCGGATAACCCACCCAATGATAGAGGCAGCGACGCTTGAGCGCGTCGTGGATTTCACGGGTCCGGTTAGAGGTGATGATCACGATCGGCGGATGGGGCGCGCGCACCGTGCCAAGCTCGGGAATCGTGACCTGAAAATCGCTCAGGATTTCGAGCAGATACGCCTCGAAGGCTTCGTCGGCGCGGTCGAGTTCGTCGATCAGCAGCACCGGCGGGCCGGCCGTATCCGGCTCGAGCGCCTGCAGCAGCGGCCGCTTGATGAGATACTGCTCGGCGAAAATATCATGCGAAAGCTGGTCGCGGCCGATCTCGCCGCTCGCCTCCGCAACGCGGATCGCGATCATCTGCGCCGCGCTGTTCCACTCGTAGACGGCGGACGCGACATCGAGGCCATCATAGCACTGCAGGCGGATCAGCTTGCGGCCCAGCGCCTTCGACAGCACCTTCGCGATCTCGGTCTTGCCGACACCGGCCTCGCCCTCGAGGAACAGCGGCCGGCCCATGCGCAACGAAAGAAAGACCACCGTGGCCAGCGAGCGCTCGGCCAGGTAGCCCTGCTTCGTGAGCATCTCGAGCGTCTCATCGACGGTCTGCGGCAGCGCCGATGGCTTGGTCATGCTGATTTCCGCCTATGCAGTTCAGGCCCGTTCGCTCGCCGCGGCAACTGCGCGGCGGGCCAGCACGCCAATGAGATGGGCGCGATACTCGGCGCTGCCGTGGATATCGCTGTTGAGATTGTCCGCCGAGACCGACAGACCTTCAAGGGATTTTGGCGAGAAGCGCTTCTGCAGTGCCTCCTCGAACTCGGGCAGCCGGAACACGCCGTCGCTGCCCGCGCCGGTGACGGCGACGCGCACCTCGGACGGGCGGCGGGCGACGAAGACGCCGACCAGCGCATAACGCGACGCCTGATTGCGGAACTTCTGGTACGCCGCCTTCTTCGGCAGCGGGAAGCTGATGCGGGTGATCACCTCGTCCGGCTCAAGCGCGGTCGAAAACAGGCCCTGGAAATACTCCTCGGCCTTCAGCTTGCGCTTGTTGGTGACGATGGTGGCATCGAGCGCCATCACCGCCGCCGGATAGTCCGCAGTCGGATCGTTGTTGGCGAGCGAGCCGCCGATCGTGCCCTTGTGACGCACGGCCGGGTCGCCGATCATGCCGGCGAGTTCGGCGAGCGCGGGAATGGCTTCCGCGACCGTCGCGGAGGCGGCGACATCGGCATGCTTGGTCATCGCGCCGATCACCAGCGAGCGGCCCTTCAGCTCGATGCCTTCGAGATCGGCGACAGCGCCGAGATCGACCAGATGCGGCGGCGCGGCGAGGCGCTGCTTCATGACCGGGATCAGCGTCTGCCCGCCGGCGATCAGCTTGGCGTCCTCATTGCGGGCGAGCAGCCCGGCCGCCTGTCGAACCGTTTCCGGACGATGATATTTGAACTCGTACATCTGCAGGTCCCCGCGCGCCTTCACGCGCTTCGCTCATGATCTTCAGGCGAGATCCGAATTGGCCATCGCCTTGGCGCCGGCCGCAATCGATTCGACGATGTTGTGATAACCGGTGCAGCGGCACAAATTGCCTTCCAGCTCCTCGCGGATCACCTCGTCGCTCAGGTCGTGCCCCTTGCGGTGGACGAGATCCACGGCCGTCATGATCATGCCGGGGGTGCAGAAACCGCACTGCAGGCCATGGTGATCGCGGAAAGCCTCCTGCATCGGATGCAGCGGCCCGCCGTCGGCGGCCAGCCCCTCGATCGTGGTGACGCTGTGCCCGTCCGCCATCACGGCCAGCGTGGTGCAGGACTTGATTGCCTTGCCGTCGAGATGGACGACGCAGGCCCCGCATTGCGAGGTGTCGCAGCCGACATGGGTGCCGGTCAGGCGAAGATGCTCGCGCAGGAACTGCACCAGCAGCGTGCGCGGATCGACATTGGCGGTTACGGGATTGCCGTTTACGATAAGCGAGATTTTGGCCATTGGCCCCCTCGGGGCTATCGCCGGAAGCTTGCGCCGCCGGACCTTTTTTAAAACTGTTCCAGACGCATATTAAGTGGCAATCCGGCGTTGAGCAACATATGGCGCGAGTGCAAATTCGCCCATCTGCAGGCGAAAAGTCGCGCGAATTGAGGCAGAACGCCGGGCACCGTTGGGGTCAGGGAACCTGCTGCGGGAAGGCCCGCAGCAACGCCCCAAAGCGCGACCCGCCGCGCCAGCCGTCAGGTCTGACTGACGACCGCGGCCGCGAACTTGTTGAAAAACTCGTCCGCGAGCTTCTTTGACGTGCCGGCAATCAGGCGCTGGCCGAGCTGCGCGAGCTTGCCGCCGATCTGGGCCTCGACATTATAGACGAGCAGCGTGCCGCCGTCCTTGTCCTGCAGTTCGACGCTCGCGCCGCCCTTGGCGAACCCGGCTACGCCGCCTTCGCCCTCGCCTGAGATCTTGTAGCCGTTCGGCGGGTCGAGATCAGTCAGCGAAACGCGGCCCTTGAAGCGGGCGGACACCGGCCCGACCTTCATCTTCGCCGTGGCGCGGAATGAGTTCTCGTCGGTCTTTTCCAGCTCCTCGCAGCCTGGAATGCAGGCCTTGAGAACCTCGGGATCGTTCAGCTTTTCCCAGACCACTTCGCGAGGTGCCGCAAGCTGGACCTCACCGCTCATTGTCATCGCCATGGCGTCTACTCCTCATCTTTGGCTTTGCAGCCAACAATCGCTCCCTAGAGCTGGATGCGAACGACTACGCTTGTTCAGCAATAAATAACGGCCGGTCTCAAAAACCGGCCGAAAAGTCGTCCGCACTCTACCTCCACCTAAACCAGCGGCGGCATAATGGAAAGAGACCACGCGCAGGGTGCACATGGTTCTATCGCGCGACCGGCCGCCGCGCCGATGTGCAGCGCAGCACAGCCCGGCCGCAGATGAAACACGGGACGAAACCCGGGAGGGATTGGCACTGCCGACACAAATTGTTTAGGGTGCGGCCACCCATGAGCACCGCACTCTCCCCGATTTTAGCGCCGATGTTTTCGAGCGCCGCCATGCGCGCCGTCTGCGACGACGGCGCCACCCTTCAGCACATGCTCTACTTCGAGGCGGCCCTTGCCCGCGCCGAAGCCGCCGTCGGGGTGATTCCGGCCTCCGCCGTGGCCCCGATCGAGGCCGCGTGCTGGGCGGATGCCTTTGACCGCACCGAGCTTGCCAATGCCGCGAGCCGGTCGGGCAATCTGGCGATTCCGCTGGTCAAGGCGCTGACCGCAGCGGTTGCGCGGGCGGACACTGAGGCCGCGCGTTATGTCCATTGGGGCGCAACGAGCCAGGACGTGATCGACACTGCGCTGATGCTGACGCTGCGCGCCGCCATCGACGCCCTCGCCGCCGACCTCGACCGCGCCATTGCCGGCTTTGCCCGGCAGGCCCGCAACTACCGCCACACGCCAGCCGTCGCCCGGACCTGGCTGCAGCACGCTCTGCCGATGCCGTTCGGCCTCAAGCTGGCGGAATACGCCGCCGCCCTCAACCGCTCGCGCGGGCGGCTGAAGCGGCTTCGCAACGAGACGCTCGCCTTGCAGTTCGGCGGCGCGGCCGGAACTCTCGCCGCCCTCGGCGACAAGGGACTTGCGGTCGCAGAGCAGCTGTCGCGCGAACTGGAGCTGGCGCTGCCCGACGCTCCCTGGCACACCCACCGCGACCGGGTGGCCGAGGTCGCGGGCGTGCTGGCGATCATCACCGGCAGCTGCGGAAAGATCGCGCGCGACATTTCGCTGTTGATGCAGACCGACGTCGCCGAGGCGTTCGAGCCGTCGGGCGAAGGCCGCGGCGGCTCCTCGACGATGCCGCACAAGCGCAATCCCGTCGCCTCCGCCGCCGCGCTCGGGGCAGCCACCATGGCGCCGAACCTTGCCGCCACCATCTTTGCAGCGCAGGTCCAGGATCACGAGCGCAGCGCCGGTCCCTGGCATGCCGAATGGCCGACCCTGCCGACGCTTCTGCTCGTGACGTCCGGCGCGGTCGCCGCCGCCGTCGACATCGCCGAGGGGCTGGAGATCGACGCCGCGCGCATGCGCCACAATCTCGACGCAACGCACGGGCTGATCATGGCCGAGGCCGTGACCATGGCGCTGGCCGAAAAGATCGGCAAGGCGCAGGCGCATCACCTCGTGGAGGCCGCGAGCAAGCGCGCCGTCAAGGACAAGCGCGCGCTCCAGGATGTGCTGTGCGACGACCCCGCCGTCGTCGCCCACCTGACGCCCGTCGCCATCGCCGGCCTGTTCGAGCCGATGGCCTATCAGGGCGCAGCCCAGGACTTTATCGACCGCCTGCTCGGCGGCCTCGACAACAACTAACGACGCTTTTCAAGCAAGGAGACCACAATGCCTATGATTGACGCCGGCGACGGCTGCCAACTCAACGTTTCGGTTGACGGCCGCGCTGACGGCCCCACCGTGATGTTCTCGAACTCGCTCGGCTGCACGCTCGAGATGTGGGAGCCGCAGATGGCGGCGTTGACCCCGTACTTCCGCGTCATCCGCTACGATCGTCGCGGGCACGGCAAGTCGAGCATCGATCCGCGGCCCTACTCGATCGAGCGTTATGGCCGCGACGTGCTGGCTATCCTCGATCATCTCAAGATCGAAAAGACCAACTGGTGCGGCCTCTCCATGGGCGGCATGGTCGGCCAGTGGCTGGGCGCCAACGCGCCGGAGCGGTTTGAAAAGATCATTCTCGCCAACACCACCTGCTACTATCCCGACGCCACCATGTGGAACACGCGCGTCAAGACCGTGCGCGAGGGCGGCCTCGCGGCGATCGCCGACACCGCGATCGGCGGCTGGCTGACGGAAGATTTCCGCACATCCAATCCGGCCGAGACCGCCCGCATGAAGGCGATGCTGCTCGCAACGCCGGTCGAGGGCTACATCGCAAGCTGCGAAGCGATCTCGACTCTCGACCAGCGCGCGCTCCTGCCGAAGATCAAGGCGCCGACGCTGGTGATCGCCGGCCGTCAGGACAAGTCGACCCCTGTGGAAGCGGGCGAGATGATCCGCAGCCTGATCCCCGGCGCGAGCATGACGCTGCTGGATGCTGCGCACATCTCCAACGTCGAGCAGGCGGACGCCTTCACCGAGGCGGTGATCGGCTTCATCAACCAGAAGTAAGCCTCGCCTCAACAACGAACACTTGCCGCCGGACCGCACCATGGCCCGGCGGCTCATCACAAAGACGAATGCCCGGCGCGACCGGGCATGACGGCGCGAAGGGGAAACTCGCCATGGACGATGAACAACGCCGCAATGACGGCACCGCGAAGCGGCGCAAGGTGCTCGGCAATGCCTGGGTCGACAAATCCGCAGCCGGCAAGAACGCCTTCAACGCCGACTTTCTCGATCTGATCAGCCGCTATGCGTGGGGCGAGATCTGGACCCGCCCGCATTTCGACGAGCGCACGCGCCGCGTCTTGGTGATCGGCACGATGCTGGCGCTCGGCCAGTGGGATGAATTCCGCATGCATGTCCGCGCGGCGCTGGCCGAAGGCGGCTTCACGCCGGACGACATCAAAGAGATTATTTTGCAGCAGGCGATCTATTGCGGCGTGCCGGCAGCCAATCACGCCATCAAGGAAGCATCTGCCGTGCTTCAGGAATTGGGGCAGCTCCCGTCATAGCGGGAGCCGGCGCAAAGCGCGCTGGGGTGAGACTGTCGCTGCCGCGCGGCTGCAACCAGGGCTCCGCCAGCGCGAGAATGGCGGACGCGGCCAGCAGCAGCGTCTCGGTCGCGTGCAGGTGCAGCGCGGCCGCCTCGCCCGCCTCTGCCGCGATGCACATCGCCAGCAGGCTCATGATCGAGCCGATCACGAGCGCGACGAGAAAGGCCTCGTTGCCCTCCCCCTTCAAGCGGCTCGAGGGTCGCGCAACCTGCAGCACGAAAACCACCAAGAAGGCGACAGTCGTCATCCGCAGCACCACGAGCAGCCACGCCGCGCGGATCGTGCCGAGCGAACTCAACTGCAGATAGTCGCTGAAAAAGATCCCGAAAGCGATGTTAGGCCGATCGTAGAGGCCGTGGATCGGGGCGATGGCGATCTTGTAGCTCGCCAATGTCCACGCCGGGATGAAATAGAGCGCCGTCAGCGCTGCATTGTAGGTACTGATACGCCACGTGCCGATCATCTTCGGCTCCTGCCGAAATCCATGGATCAAAAACGGGGTCCTGCGTCCGCCTCGGGCAAAACCTTTGCGCGAAGCGGCGCGCAGGATCGATGCAATGCCGAAAATACCGTTGCCGGAGCGCTCAAAATGCCCGGTGCGTCTGGCCGTAATCGCGACCATTTAGCTAAAACGCGAGCTAATGCCTTTCGGTCGAAGGCGACAATTTAAACTCTCTGTTAACCCTAACCGCCCGCTCGCCGCCCTGTGGAAAAAGCGCGACTTGCCGCTAGAGACGGGAAATGACCGCAAAACGCGCGAAAGGATCGACTTTCCACCAGAGCGTAGCGTGCCACGATGCGCTTTATCGCGTCCGCGCTTGCCGATCGTGCAAGTCCCCGTTGCCGCTGCAAAAACCCGCTGTTAAGAATTGGGTAACAACTGCGGGGGGCGATGGCGTACCTGGCGCAACAACTGATCAACGGCATCGTACTGGGCTCGATCTACGGGCTGATCGCCATCGGCTACACGATGGTTTACGGCATTGTCGGCATGATCAATTTCGCACATGGCGACATCTTCATGATCGGCGGCCTGACCTCGCTGATCGTCTTTCTCATCCTCGTTTCGTTCGGCCTCAGCTCCATTCCCTTCATCCTGCTCGTGGTGCTGCTGGTAGCGATGTTCACCACGGCGATCTACGGCTGGGCGGTGGAGCGCATCGCCTATCGCCCGCTGCGCCAATCATTCCGGCTCGCACCGATGCTGTCCGCCATCGGCATGTCGTTCGTGCTCGCGAACTTCGCGCAGGTGGCGCAGGGCGCGCGCGTGAAGCCGGTGCCGCCGATCATCCCCGGCGGCTACACGCTCTATGAGCATGAGGGCTTCGTTGTTCAGCTTTCGAATGTGCAGATCGTCGTCGTCCTGACCACGGTGGCCCTGCTGGCGATCTTCACCTGGCTCGTGTCGCGCACCCGGCTCGGCCGCGACATGCGCGCCTGCGAACAGGACCAGACCATGGCCGCGCTGCTCGGCGTCGATGTCGACCGCACCATTTCGATGACCTTCGTGACGGGCGCAGCTCTCGCCGCCGTCGCCGGGCTGATGTACCTGCTCTATTACGGAGTCGTCGATTTCGCGATGGGCTTCGTGGCCGGCATCAAGGCGTTCACCGCCGCAGTGCTCGGCGGCATCGGCTCCTTGCCCGGCGCGATGCTTGGCGGGCTGGCCATCGGGCTGATCGAAACCCTGTGGTCCGCTTATTTTTCCGCTGAATACAAGGACGTTGCCGCCTTCTCGATCCTGATCTTCGTTCTGATCTTCCTTCCGACCGGCCTTCTCGGCCGGCCCGAGGTCGAGAAAGTCTGACAGAGGGCAACGCCGTGACGCTAGCCGGTCAGATTGTCCCCGCACCGCCATCGCGCCCGGCAGCATTGGACCCGATTGCAGCCCTGAAACGCGCGCTGATCAGCGCCGGCGTGGCGCTGGCGCTGTTCGCACTGATGATCGGCATCCGCACCGAAGCGGGACCGACCGGCCAGCTTATCTATTGGACGCGCTTTCGCGAACTGTTCACGATGGTCGGACTCGTCTTTGCCGGCACGCTCATCCTCGGCCTCATACGCCAGTGGTGGGAGGCGCGCGGCGCCGCGCAACTGCAGCCTCTCCGCATCACGCAGGCGCTCGCCGTTGCCGCGCGCTTTATCGGCCCCGCGCTTCTGGTGTTCGCCTTTTTGGTGCCGGTGATCTTTTACGAGCAGCGCTACCTGCTCGACCTCGGCATCCTCGTGCTCACCTATGTGATGCTGGGCTGGGGCCTCAATATCGTTGTCGGCCTCGCGGGCCTGCTCGATCTCGGCTATGTCGCCTTCTATGCCGTCGGCGCCTATTCCTATGCGCTGCTGGCGACGAATTTCGGCCTCACCTTCTGGGAGTGCCTGCCGCTCGCCGGCATCCTCGCGGCCTTCTGGGGCATCCTGCTCGGCTTTCCGGTGCTGCGGCTGCGCGGTGACTATCTTGCGATCGTCACCCTCGCATTCGGCGAAATCATCCGCCTCGTCCTGCTCAACTGGCAGTCGCTCACCGGCGGCCCGAACGGCATCGGCGGCATTCCCCGCCCGACGTTTTTCGGCATTCCGCTGATCCCCGGCGAGAACGGGCTGGCGGCGAAGCTCGGAATTCCGTTCTCGCCGACGCACCGCGTCGTACTTCTGTTCTATCTCATTTTGGTGATGGCGCTGCTCACCAACTGGGCGACGATCCGCCTGCGCCGCCTGCCGATCGGCCGCGCCTGGGAGGCGCTGCGCGAGGACGAAATCGCCTGCCGCGCGCTCGGCATCAACACGATCTCGACCAAGCTCACCGCCTTCGCCATCGGCGCGATGTTCGGCGGCTTCGCCGGCGCCTTCTTCGCCACGCGCCAAGGCTTCATCAGCCCGGAATCCTTCACCTTTCACGAGTCCGCGCTGGTGCTCGCCATCGTCGTCCTCGGCGGCATGGGATCGCAGCTCGGCGTCGCCGTCGCCGCGCTGGCGATGATCGGCGGCTTCGAGCTGTTTCGCGGCTTCGATCAGTATCGCATGCTGGTCTTCGGCTTTGCGATCGTCTTCATCATGGTGTGGCGGCCGCGCGGCCTCGTCGGCCATCGCGACCCCACCGTCTTTCTCGGCGCGCGGACGAAAATCTCGGCCGAACTTGTCCAAGAAGGCCGCGGATGAACGGGCCGCTCGTCATCCTGAACGTCGACAACCTCTCGATGCGCTTCGGCGGCATCCATGCCGTGAGCGACCTTTCCTTCACCGCAGAGCGCGGCAAGATCACAGCGCTGATCGGCCCGAACGGCGCCGGCAAGACCACCGTGTTCAACTGCATCACCGGCTTCTACAAGCCGAGCGGCGGCACCATTCGCCTCACCCATGCCGACGGCAGGGAAATCGCTCTGCATCGCCTCAATGACTTCCGCATCGCCAAGCAGGCGCATGTGGCGCGTACCTTCCAGAACATCCGTCTTTTCCCCGGCATGACCGTGCTCGAAAACCTGATGGTGGCGCAGCACAATCCGCTGATGCGCGCCTCGGGCTTCACCTTCCTCGGCCTGTTTGGCGCGCCGGGCTATCGCGCCGCCGAGCGCCGCGCCGTCGAGCTGGCACGTGAATGGCTGAAGCGCATTGGCCTTGTCGAGCGCGCCGACGATGCCGCCGGCAACCTGCCTTACGGCGATCAGCGGCGGCTCGAAATCGCGCGCGCGATGTGCACCAATCCGGCGCTGCTCTGCCTCGACGAGCCTGCCGCCGGCCTCAACGCCCGCGAGAGCGGCGCGCTCAGCGAACTCCTGCTGTCGATCCGCGAGGCCCATGGCACCTCGATTCTGCTGATCGAGCACGACATGACCGTGGTCATGGAAATCTCCGACCACATCTGCGTTCTCGACCATGGCGTGAAGATCGCCGATGGCCCGCCCGCCGCCGTGCGCGACGATCCCAAGGTGATCGCCGCCTATCTCGGCAGCGACGAGGACACGGCGATCGCGGTGATGGAGAAGGATCAATGAGCGCCGCTGCGCCGCTGCTCGCGATCGAGGGGCTGCGCGCCGGCTATGGCCGGATCGAGGCGCTCAAGGGCGTCGATCTCGTCGTGCATCCCGGCGAGATCGTGTCGCTGATCGGTGCCAATGGCGCTGGCAAATCGACGCTGATGATGAGCGTGTTCGGCAAGCCGCGCGCTCATGCCGGCCGCATCCTGTTCGATGGCCGGGACATCACCCAGCTGCCCTCGCATGAGGTCGCGCGGCTGCGCATCGCCCAGTCGCCCGAGGGCCGGCGGATCTTTCCGCGCATGACGGTCGCGGAAAACCTTCGCATGGGGGCGGACGCCACCGACACGCCGGAGAGCGAGCGCGCGGCCGGGCTCGAACGCGTGTTTGCGCTGTTTCCGCGCCTTGCGGAGCGGCTGACGCAGCGCGGCGGCACCCTCTCGGGCGGCGAGCAGCAGATGCTCGCCATCGGCCGGGCGCTGATGAGCCGCCCGCGCCTGTTGATGCTCGACGAGCCCTCGCTCGGCCTTGCGCCCCTGATCGCGCGCCAGATCTTCGACGCCATCCGCCAGCTCAACCGAGAGGACGGCCTCACCGTCCTGATCGTCGAGCAGAACGCCAACCACGCCTTGCGGCTGGCGCACCGGGCCTATGTTCTCGTCAACGGCCTGATCACGATGAGCGGTCCCGGCCTCGAACTACTCGCCCGGCCCGACATCCGCTCCGCCTATCTCGAAGGCGGCCGGCGCACATGAGCCGCGCCGCGCCCATAGGAAGACCCGCCGGACGGCTGCGTCAACGTGCGCAGGATTGCCGGCCTGGCGGCCTGCATTTTGCCGATGACATCATCAAAAATCCGTCTGAGAATATCTTGCTTCAACCGGGTCGGCCCGGCGCCGACATGCCAATACGAGGGATCAGGGAATGACTTCTTTGAAATTCATCGGCCTGGCCATCGGCGCAACGCTGCTTCTCGCGCCAATCGCATCGCCCACCCCGGCCTCCGCACAAAACATCACCATCGCCGTCGCGGGCCCGATGACCGGCGGCGAATCCGCCTTCGGCCGGCAGATGAAGAACGGCGCGGAACAGGGGGTCGCCGACGTCAATGCCGCGGGCGGGCTGCTCGGCAAGAAGCTCACGCTGAATGTCGAAGACGACGCGTGCGACCCGAAGCAGGCACGTTCCGTTGCGGAGAAAATCGCCGGGGCAGGCATTCCCTTCGTCGCCGGCCATTTCTGCTCGTCGTCGTCGATCCCGGCATCCGAGGCCTATGCCGAAGGCAATGTGCTGCAGATCACCCCCGGCTCGACCAACCCGCTTTTCACCGAGCGCAAACTCACGAACGTCTTCCGCGTCTGCGGCCGTGACGATCAGCAGGGCCTCGTTGCCGCGCAGTACATCCGCAAAGCCTTTGCCGGAAAGAATGTCGCAATCCTTCACGACAAGACCACCTACGGCAAGGGCCTCGCCGACGAGACCCGCAAGGCGCTCAACGCCGCCGGCTTTCAGGAAAAGATGTACGAGGCCTACAACAAGGGCGACAAGGACTTTAACTCGATCGTCTCGCGGCTGAAGCGCGACAACATCGATCTCGTCTATGTCGGCGGCTACCATCAGGAAGCCGGCCTGATTTTGCGCCAGATGCGCGATCAGGGCCTCAAGACCGTGCTGATGGCAGGCGACGCCCTCAACGACAAGGAGTTCGCCTCGATCACCGGCCCGGTCGCGGAAGGCACACTGTTCACCTTCGGCCCCGACCCGCGCAAGAAGGCCAGCGCCAAGGCGATCGTCGAGACCTTCAAGAGCAAGGGCATCGATCCTGAAGGTTATACCCTCTACACCTACGCCGCCATTCAGGTCTGGACCGAGGCAGCGAAGAAGGTAGGCACCACCGATCCGGCGAAGGTCGCTGCCGCGATCAAGGCCGGCGAATGGGATACCGTGCTCGGCAAGCTGTCCTTCGACGCCAAGGGCGATCTCAAGGTGATCGACTACGTCGTCTATCAGTGGGACAAGACCGGCAACTATGCCGAGCTTGCTCCGTAGCAGATGGCCGGTTGACCTGGTGGCTAAAAAAAGAGGCGGCGCAAAACACCGCCTCTTTTTTGTCGCAGAGCTCTGATGCGCGGCGTCAGCCGAAATTGGCCAGCGCCGGGAACATTTCGAGGATCCAGATGCTCGCGGTGGAAACCGCGCCGGTGAGAAAGCCGATGCCGGTTGCGATCAGGAGCACGCCCATCACGCGCTCGACCGTCACAAGATGTTTTTTGAAGCGCGCGAACAGCGCCGCGAAGCTTTCGACGGCGACCGCGGCCAGCAGGAACGGAATGCCGAGACCGGCGGAATAGATCGCCAGCATCCCCGCGCCCTTCATCACCGTTGCCTCCGACGCAGCAACCGAAAGGATCGCCGCCAGAATCGGCCCGATGCACGGCGTCCAGCCGAAGGCGAAGGCGAGGCCCATCACATAGGCCCCGCCGAGGCCAGCCGGCTGCGCCACCTGCACCCGGCCTTCGCGCATCAGAAAGCCGATCCGCGTCAGGCCGAGAAAATGCAGCCCCATGATGATGATCACGACGCCAGCGACCATCGCCAGTTCCGCCGACCAGGCGCGCACGAGCGAGCCGATGAAACTCGCACTGGCGCCGAGCGCGACGAAAACGGTCGAAAATCCGAGCACGAACATCAGCGCGGCGAGCAGCACGGCGCGGCGCGCGCCCTTGCCGCTGACCTCCACCTGCTCGGCGGTCGTGCCGGTAAGGTAGACGATATAGGGCGGCACCAGCGGCAGCACGCACGGCGACAGAAAGCTGATGATGCCTGCGGCGAACGCTGCAGGGATGGAAACGTCCTGGATCATCCGGCCATGTTCCGCTTGGTCGCAGCAGTCATGCTCATGTCCGCCTCCATGGTCTGAATTGAGAGTATTGGCGAATGGTCATTGGCGCGAGGCACTCGCCGGACAAGTGTCTCCCCATCGCCCGAAAGAGCGGGGGACGCAAGGGCTTCGGGGGTTCCTCATGAGGTTGTGATTATGCTCTGATCGCGCCAGCGGCGAACAGCCGTAGCGATGGAGAGCCCATGACCACACCGACGTCCCAAAACCTCTTGACCGACATCGCCGGCGTTCGTGTCGGCCACGCCGACGACGCCAAGATTGCCTCGGGCGCGACCGCCATCATTTTCGACCAGCCCGCCGTCACGGCGGTGGATATCCGCGGCGGCGGACCGGGCACCCGCGAAAGCGCACTGCTCGACCTCGCCAATACGGTCGACCAGGTCGACGCGATCGCGCTCTCCGGCGGCTCCGCCTTCGGCCTCGACACCGGCAGCGGCATTCAGGCGTGGCTCGCCGAGCAGGGACGCGGCTTTCAGGTCGGCGATGCGCGCATCCCGATCGTTCCCGGCGCGATCATGTTCGACATGATCAATGGCGGCGACAAGAACTGGGGCCGGTTTTCGCCCTATCGCGAGCTCGGCTTCGCGGCTGCTGCGGCGGCGGACACCACGTTCAGGCTCGGCAGCGTCGGCGCGGGCTTTGGGGCCACGACAGTGAACTTCAAGGGCGGCGTCGGCTCCGCGTCGGCGACCCTCGCCAACGGCGTCAAGGTCGCCGCCCTCACCGTGGTCAACGCCATGGGCAGCGTGACCATGGGCGACACCCCGCATTTCTGGGCCGCCGCCTTCGAGGAGAACGGCGAATTCGGCGGGCGCGGCTGGCCGGCACAGGTGACGCCGGACATGCTGGCGATCCGCCTCAAGGGCGCGCCGGACCTCAATCCGCTGCAAAACACCACGCTGGCGCTGGTGGTCACCGACGCCATTCTGACCAAGCCGCAGGCCAAGCGCCTCGCGATGATGGCGCATACCGGTTTTGCCCGCGCGATCTATCCGGTCCACGCGCCGCTCGACGGCGACATCCTGTTCGCCTCCGCCACTGGCGAGAAGCCGATCGACCCGCTCTACGGCCTCAGCGACCTCGGCGCGGTCGCCGCCAATGTTGTGGCGCGGGCGATGGCGCGCGGCGTCTATGAAGCGGCGGCACTGCCCTTCCCCGGCGCGCTGCCCGCCTGGAAGGATCAATTCGGCTGATGGAACCCGGCCTCGCCGGCGGGAACCTCGCGCCGGTGAGGCCACCTTTCCACCGGGCGATGGCGGGAGGGACACGGATATTTGCCCCTCGGCGGGCGGCGTGATACGCGAAGCGGGCCTCCCCCACCCGCCGAGAAGCCGAGTGCCGCGCGAGGCAGTGTCATCTCACCGAGGTTTTGGTTCATGTCGTCTTCGCCCGCGCTCCACCCGCTCGTCATCGCGCCGTCGATACTCGCGGCCGACTTTTCGCGTCTCGGCGAGGAAGTCCGCGCGGTCGATCAGGCCGGCGCCGACTGGATCCATCTCGACGTGATGGACGGCCACTTCGTCCCCAACATCTCGTTCGGCCCGGACGTCATCAAATCGCTGCGGCCGCACACCAACAAGTTCTTCGACACCCACCTGATGATCGCGCCCTGCGATCCGTATCTCGAGGCCTTTGCCAAGGCAGGCTCGGACCGCATCACCGTTCATGCCGAGGCCGGGCCGCATCTGCACCGCTCGCTGCAGGCGATCCAGGCGCTCGGCAAGAAGGCCGGCGTGTCGCTCAATCCCGCGACCCCGGTGTCGGCCATCGAGAATGTCATCGACATGATCGACCTCGTGCTGGTGATGTCGGTCAATCCCGGCTTCGGCGGGCAGGCCTTCATCCCCTCCGCGATCGAGAAGGTCCGCGCCACTCGCGCGCTGATCGCCGGCCGGCCGATCCAGATCGAGGTCGACGGCGGCGTCACCGCGCAGACCGTCGGCGCTATCGCCGCGGCCGGCGCCAACGCATTCGTCGCCGGCTCCGCCGTCTTCAAGGGCGGCACCGTTGAATCCTACGCTGCCAACATCAAGGCCATTCGCGAGGCCGCCGCCGCCGCGCGCGGCGAACTGATCTGATCTTATCGAGACAGGACGTTGCTATGATCCCCCGTTATTCCCGCCCCGAAATGGTGTCGATCTGGGAGCCGCAAACGCGCTTCAAGATCTGGTTCGAGATTGAGGCCCACGCGGCGGATGCGCTGGCCGAGCTCGGCGTCATCCCCAAGGAAGCGGCCAAGACGATCTGGGCCAAGGCCAAGGACGCGACCTTCGACATCGCCCGCATCGACGAGATCGAGCGCGAGACCAAGCACGACGTCATCGCCTTCCTGACCCATCTCGCTGAAATCGTCGGCCCCGAAGCGCGCTTCGTGCATCAGGGCATGACGTCGTCGGACGTGCTCGACACCTGCCTCAACGTGCAGCTCACCCGCGCCGCCGACATTCTGATCGCCGATCTCGACAAGCTGCTGGCCGCCCTGAAGCGCCGCGCCTTCGAGCACAAGCTGACGCCGACGATCGGCCGCTCGCATGGCATTCATGCCGAGCCGGTGACTTTCGGCCTCAAGCTCGCTTACGCCTATGCCGAATTCGCCCGCAACCGCGAGCGCATGGTCGCCGCCCGCAAGGAAGTCGCCACCTGCGCCATCTCCGGCGCGGTCGGGACCTTCGCGCAGATTGACCCGCGCGTCGAAGAGCATGTCGCCGAGGCGCTCGGCCTGTCGCCGGAGCCGGTGTCGACGCAGGTGATCCCGCGCGACCGCCACGCGATGTTCTTCGCCACGCTCGGCGTCATCGCATCCTCGATGGAGCGCCTCGCCACCGAAATCCGCCACATGCAGCGCACCGAAGTTCTCGAAGCCGAGGAGTACTTCTCCGAAGGCCAGAAGGGCTCGTCGGCGATGCCGCACAAGCGCAACCCGGTGCTCACCGAAAACATCACCGGCCTTGCGCGCCTCGTTCGCGGCTACGTCACCCCGGCGCTGGAGAACGTCGTGTTGTGGCATGAGCGCGACATCTCGCACTCCTCGGTGGAGCGCATGATCGGCCCCGACGCGACCGTGACGCTGGATTTCGCGCTCAACCGCATGACCGGCGTGATCGACAAGCTCGTGGTCTATCCGCAGAACATGCAGAAGAATCTCGACCAGCTCGGCGGCCTCGTCCATTCGCAGCGCGTGCTGATCGCACTGACGCAGAAGGGCTGCTCGCGCGAGGACGCCTATCGTCTCGTGCAGCGCAACGCCATGCCGGTGTGGCGCGGCGAAGGCGACTTCCGCACGCTGCTGAAGGCCGATGCCGAGGTGAAAAAGTATCTCGATGGCGCCGAGATCGACGAAAAGTTCGACCTTGGCTATCACTTCAAGCACGTCGACACCATTTTCCAGCGGGTGTTCGGCGAGGCCTGATCCAACCTCGACCGCCTCGGGCTGCATTGGGCGAGCCATGCCGAAACATCGCATGCCACACCGGCGAATGACGTTGTCGCGGCTTTCAACCATGGGTGCGTGGTGAACACATCACGCCCCAATATCCTCGTCTTCGACTCCGGCCTTGGCGGCCTCACGGTGCTGCGCGAGATTTTGCGGCTCTGCCCCGCCGCCTATACCTACGCTGCCGATGACGCCTTCTTTCCCTATGGCGGCCATGGCGAAAGCGCGCTGATCGACCGCGTCGTGCCCCTGATGGGCGAATTGATCGCCGCCACCTCCCCCGATGTCGTCGTGATCGCCTGCAACACGGCCTCGACGCTGGTGCTGTCCGAATTGCGCGCGGCCTATGACGTGCCCTTCGTCGGCACGGTGCCTGCGATCAAGCCGGCCTGCGCACTGTCGCGCACCCGCCGTGTCGCCGTGCTCGGAACGCGCGGCACCGTCGCGCGCGAATATACGCAAACTCTGATCCGAGAATTCGCCAATGGCTGCGCGGTCGATCTGGTCGGCGCGCCGAAGCTGGCCGCGCTCGCCGAAGCCGCACTTGCCGGCGAGGCGGTGAGCGATACGGAGATTTTGGCCGAGATCGCGCCATGCTTCGTCGGTGGGCCGAACCGCACCGATACGGTCGTACTCGCCTGCACGCACTACCCGCTGCTGCTGCAGCGGATGGTTGCGCTCGCCCCCTGGCCGGTCGAGTGGATCGACCCGGCCCCCGCCATCGCGCGCAGGACCTTCGGGCTTCTGGGCGGCGCTGCCGGCACGGCTGATTCCGGCGCCGTCGCCTTCCGTTTCACCTCCGGGCGTAATGAGGCCGCCCTCATCCGCCGCCTGCGGAACCTGCTCGACTGCCCGGCGGATCGCGCGAGCGAAGAAAACCCGATATAATTCAATTCGTTAAAGCGCCGTTGGCGATCCCCTGAAATCGCGTCCTGATGGGTGGGGCGCGATTTGACAGCGGACGGACTTCCTCCTAAAACCTCGTTGCTCGCGGGCCGCTTCTGGCCCGCGTGGCGTTTCGCGACCCGTGGTTCCGACTTTTCGCTAAAGAAGGAGCCTGTCGGTGCCGGATCACTTCTTCCGGTACACAGGAGGGCGCGTTTCCTCGATCCACTCGAACTCACAGAGGACGCGATGACAAAGCGTGCAGAGGCTAAGTATAAAATTGATCGCCGCATGGGCGAAAACATCTGGGGTCGCCCGAAGAGCCCGGTCAACAAGCGCGAATACGGCCCCGGCCAGCACGGCCAGCGCCGCAAGGGCAAGCTCTCGGACTTCGGCGTGCAGCTGCGCGCCAAGCAGAAGCTGAAGGGCTACTACGCCAACATTTCCGAGCGTCAGTTCCACGCCATCTACGTGGAAGCGAACCGCATGAAGGGCGACGCCGGTGAGAACCTCATCGGTCTGCTCGAGCGCCGTCTCGACGCCCTTGTCTATCGCGCCAAGTTCGTCTCGACGATGTTCGCCGCGCGCCAGTTCGTCAATCACGGCCACATCAAGGTGAACGGCCGCCGCGTCAACATCCCCAGCTACAAGGTCAAGCCGGGCGATGTCATCGAGGTCAAGGAAGCCTCCAAGCAGCTCGCGCTGGTGCTCGAAGCCTCCCAGCTCGCCGAGCGCGATGTGCCGGACTTCCTCGAAGTCGATCACTCCAAGATGACCGCCCGCTTCGTGCGCATTCCGAACCTGGCCGATGTGCCGTTCCCGGTTCAGATGGAGCCGCACCTCATCGTCGAATTCTATTCGCGCTGATTTCTGCGAGCAGAGAATGGAAAAAGCCCCGGTTCCACCGGGGCTTTTTTATTGGCGCGGCACTCGCCCATCGCCGAAGGCTACTTCGTCGGCTTGTGGCCGAGCACCTGGCCCGTGCGCGGCTCGAGATAGATTTTCTGGCGCGCGCCGTTCAGCACCGCCTTCGCTTCCCAGCGGCCGTTATCGGCCTCGAGGCTGCTGATATTGGTATAGCCCTGCGCCATCAGCTTCTGGATCACCTGATCGGCCGTCAGCCAGTCGGCGCCGGGCTGGTCCGCATGCGCCGCGCCTGCGGCGGAAAGGGCCGCGACTGCCGCAGCGAGAGCAAGAGGTCGCAGTTTCATCGGTCATCTCCCTGTTGACGATCGGCATGGACCGACAATCGTCCTCCGGTGCATTATGTTCCCGCGCCGCCTCGACACGCCCCACTTGCCGGGAGAGAACCATGGTCTACACGCCCGCAGTGATCAACGAAACTTTGCCGCCGGTGCGGATCAACCTGTTGTCCGACACGCAGACCCGCCCCACGCCTGCGATGCGTGAGGCCATGCTGCGGGCCGATGTCGGCGACGAGCAGCTCGGCGCCGATCCCACCGTCAACCGGCTGTGCGAGCGCGTCGCCGACCTGCTCGGCAAGGAAGCCGCCGTGTTTCTGCCGTCGGGCACGATGTGCAACGTCGTGGCGACGCTCGTTCATTGCCGCCGCGGCGACGAAATCCTCGCTCATGAGACCGCGCACATCGTCACCAGCGAGGGCGGCGTGCATGCCGCGCTCGGCGGCGCGCAGATTTTGCCGCTGCGGGGCGACGGCGGGCTATTCAGCCTCAATACCCTGCGCGCAGCGACGCGGACGCGCTCACGCTACGCGCCGGCGCAGACCCTGCTCAGCGTCGAGCAGACCGCCAATATCGGCGGCGGCACGATCTGGCCGCTCGAGGTGCTGACGCAGCTCACGATCTTCGCCAAAGCCAACGACCTCGCCACCCACATGGACGGCGCACGGCTGATGAATGCCTGCGTCGCAACCGGCGTGACGGCGCGGGCGATGGCAACCGGCTGGGATTCGGTCTGGATCGACTTTACCAAGGGGCTCGGTGCGCCCCTCGGCGCGGTGATCGCAGGCTCACGCGATTTCATCGACGCGGTCTGGCGCTGGAAACAGCGCATCGGCGGCGCGATGCGGCAGGCGGGCATCGAGGCGGCAGCCTGCCTCTATGCGCTCGACCATCACATCGAGCGGCTTGCCGACGATCATGCCAATGCCCGCGCGCTCGCGCGTGGCCTCGCCCAGATCGAAGGCGTGAGGGTGCAGCAACCGCAAACCAATCTCGTGTTCTTCGAGCTCGACAACCCGCTGACGCCGGAGCGCCTGATCGCGACGCTGCGCCAGCATGGCATTCTTCTCACCACGCTTGGCGGGCGGCTCCGCGCCTGCACCCATCTCGATGTCGATGCGGCGATGATCGAGGAGACCATCGCCGTTGTGCGCGACGCGCTGCGCAAGGACTGACCCTGGCGCAGGCTGCCCGCGCGGTCAGTTCGCCAGCGCGTCGTAGACCAGCTGCTTGATGGTGCGCTGAATGCGCTGGCGCTCGGACGGCGACTGCTGCATCAGCAGGAAGAACATGTTCTGCTTGAAGTCGATGACAAAATAGGTGCCGCTCGCGCCGTCCCATTTGATTTCGCCCAGCGAGCCGGGTGGCGGCGGCTTGGCATGGCCCGGATCGGTGCGCACGGCAAAGCCGAGGCCGAAGCCGAAGCCGTCGCCCGGGAAGTAGAAATAGTCGCGCGCGATCCCCGACGTCGGGCCGACCTGATCGCTGACCATCAGGTCGAACGTCGCCGGCGAAAGATAGGTCTTGCCGTCGAGCGCGCCGCGATTGAGCAGCATCTGGCAGAAGCGGCTGAAGTCGTTGAGGGTGGAGACCATGCCGCCCGAGCCGGATTCCCATTTCATCGGCTCGCGCGGCGAGCGCTTGCGGCCAACCCGGAAATCGGAATCGTTCGGCATCGGCTCGGCGAAACGCGAGAAATCCGCCGGATCGATGTAAAACTTCGTGTCCACCATCTTGAGCGGATCGAGCAGCCGCTGCTTCTGGAACTGATACAGCGACTGGCCGGAAGCGACCTCGATCACGCGAGCGAGAACATCGGTCGAATGGCCGTAGTTCCAGAGCGTGCCGGGCTCCTCCGCCAGCGGCAGCTTGGCGAGACGCTCGGCGAACTCGGCGTTGTCGAAATCGCCCTTGTAGATTTCAGCCTTCGTATAGGCCTTGCGGACCAGGCTGTCGCCATAGAAGCCGTAGGTGATGCCGGCGGTGTGGCGCATCAGATCGCGCACGGTGACCGGCCGCTTCGGCGGCGCGAGCTTCAGCTCCTTGCCGCCCTCGCTCTCGGTCTCGGTCCCGACCTTGGCCTCGGCAAAGGCCGGAATGTATTTTGCCACCGGGTCATCGAGCCGGATCTTGCCCTCGTCGATCAGCATCATCGCGGCGACGCTGGTGATCACCTTGCTCATCGAATGGATGCGGAAGATCGTATCCGGCGACATCGAAAATTGCGTCTCGACATCGCGGACGCCGAACATCTTCGAATACACCGGCTTGCCGTTGTGGCTGATCAGAAACGCAGCGCCGGGAATCTTGCCGGATGCGATTTCGTTCTTGAGAAACCGCCCGATCCGCTCAAGCTTGTCGGCAGAAAATTTCGCGCCCGCAGGCAGATTGAAGCCGCCCTCGGCGAAGGAGGCATGCAGCGGCACGATCGCCATGGCAGCCGTCAGGCCGATTGCAGTGACAGCCGATCGAAGGGACGAACCTAGGTGCCGCATGTCATCACTCGCTCTGTTCAGCCTGCGCCAGCGCCTCTTGATGGAGGCGTGCGCTCTCGGCCGAGAAACAGCAGAAAATCACTTGTCGGATTGAGGAAACGCTTGGCAGCGTCTGGCAGACCGTCGCGGCGGCGATGCTTGCCGCGCGGGCCGCGGGAAAGCGGTAGACACCTGTCGAGATCGCCGGGAATGCGATGGAGGCGCAGGCCTCGCCGTGCGCGAGATCGAGGGCGCGGCGATAGCACGACGCCAGCGCCTCGTCCTCCTGCTCCATGCCGCCCGCCCAAATCGGGCCGACGGCGTGGATGACGTAGCGGGCCGGAAGATCGAACCCGCCCGTGAGCTTTGCATCGCCGGTGGCGCAGCCGCCGTGCACACGGCAGGCCTCCAGAAGCTGGGGCCCTGCCGCGCGATGAATGGCGCCATCAACGCCTCCGCCGCCAAGCAGCGATGTGTTGGCGGCGTTCACGATGGCATCGACATGCAGGGTAGTGATGTCGGCAACGACAACCTCGAGCCATGCATTGCCAATCTGGCGACGCAAGGGCAGTCCGCTTACTCGGCGGCCTGACGGGTCGCGATGCCCTTCTCGGCGAACAGCGACTGCAACTCGCCGTGCTGGAACATCTCGCGGACGATATCGCAGCCGCCGATGAACTCGCCCTTGACGTAGAGCTGCGGAATGGTCGGCCAGTTCGAGAAGATCTTGATGCCGTCGCGCAGTTCTTCCGAGGCCAGCACGTTGTGGCCCACATAGGTCACGCCGACGTGGTCGAGGATCTGCACAACCTGCGCAGAGAAACCGCACATCGGCGCCTGCGGGGTGCCCTTCATGAACAGCACAACGTCGTTGGCCTTCACTTCATTGGCAATAAATTGCTCGATGCTCATCATCATTTCCCTATAAGCCGGTGCCGCGCCCGGCACAGCAGTCATTCCGGTGAGTGATTGCCCTATATGTAGCCGGAAACACTGGGCTTCCCAAGAGGGTCGCAGGTGAATTTCGCCTGCCGACCATGGCAGCCGCGAACACGGCTTCCCCGCGAGCTTGCCTGACGAGCGCTTTCGCCGCATTCTTGGAACAATATTCTGCGGAACCGTTCTCGCACGCTGGCGTTTTTTCGGCGGAGGTGGCTTGTGTCAGGATTACCGCATCCAGCAGCGGCGCGAAATTCAAAGGCGCCACAGGCCAGTCCGGATCGCGAGGATCCGCTCGGCCACTCGGCCCGTCCGCAGGCCATCCCATCAGCCAGCCCGGCGGCGCTTGTCGCTGCGTTCCGAAAGGTGCGGAATGAAACCGAGCGCCGCGCCGCCCCCCTTTCGGCCGAGGATCAGGTGATCCAGTCGATGCCGGACGCGAGCCCGGCGAAGTGGCACCGAGCCCACACGACCTGGTTTTTCGAGCAGTTCATCCTCAAACCGCATCTTCCGGGCTATCAGGCTTTCCACCCGGATTACGCGTATCTCTACAACTCCTACTATGTGAGCGCCGGGCCGCGGCATACCCGCGCCCAGCGCGGGCTGGTGACCAGACCCTCGGCCGACGAGGTCGCCGCCTATCGCCGCCATGTCGATGAGGCCGTGGTGCGCTGTATCGAGGGCACAGATGAGCCGACGCTGCGAACGCTCGGCAAACTGATGGAGGTCGGCCTCAATCACGAGCAGCAGCATCAGGAGCTGCTACTCACCGACATTCTTCACGCCTTCGCGCAAAATCCCCTCGCCCCCGCTTACGATGAAACATGGCGCATGCCGGCGGTGAGCCGTGGCGGCAGCACGACGAGCGCATGGGACACCATCTCCGAGGGCATCTTCACGATCGGCCACGCCGAAAACGGCTTTCATTTCGACAATGAGCGGCCGGTGCATCGCGCGCTGGTCGGGCCGGTGAAAATCAGCCGCGCGCTGGTGACCAATGCCGAGTGGCTCGAATTCATGGCTGATGGCGGCTACACCACCGCACAGCTCTGGCTCTCGGATGGCTTTGCAAAAGCGAGCGGCGACCAGTGGGCCGCGCCCGGCCACTGGTTCAACATCGACGGCGCGTGGCACGTCATGACGCTCGGCGGCATGCAGCCTGTCGATCCCGCCCTGCCGGTCTGCCACATCAGCTATTTCGAGGCCGACGCCTTCGCGCGCTGGCGCGGGCTGCATTTGCCGACCGAGCAGGAATGGGAGGTCGCGGCGCGCGCCGACATCATCGACGATGCCTTCGGCATCGTCTGGCAATGGACGCGCAGCTCCTACGCCCCCTATCCCGGCTACCGCCCGATCGACGGCGCACTCGGCGAATACAACGGCAAGTTCATGGTGAGCCAGTACGTGCTGCGCGGCTCATCATGCGTGACGCCGGAAAATCACAGCCGCGTCACCTATCGCAACTTCTTCTACCCGCATCATCGCTGGCAGTTCACCGGCCTACGTCTCGCCGACTACAGCGACTAATTCACGCAATCGAAGCGAATGCGCAAGACATTCGCAGGAGGAGACCATGAGCGTACGCGCTGCAACGTCGACCCCCCATTTTCAATCGCACGCCGAGGCAATGCGTGATGCGGCCACCGCCGCGTTCGCCGCCGATGTTCTGAGCGGCCTGACCGGCTCCCCCAAGCGGCTGTCGCCAAAATATTTTTATGATGCCGCCGGCTCGGAACTGTTCGAGCAGATCACCCGGCTGCCGGAATATTATCCGACGCGCACCGAGCTTGGCATTTTGCGCGATCAGGGCGCCATGATCGACGCGGCGCTGCCCGAGAAGGCGGCACTGATCGAATTCGGCGCGGGCTCCAGCACCAAGGCGCGGCTGCTGCTCGAGGCCAAGGCGTTCGGGGCCTATGTCCCTGTCGATATTTCCGGCGAGTTTCTGAATGGCCAGGCGGCGCAATTGCGCGAGGACCTGCCGGAGCTGCCGATCCATCCGGTGATCGCGGATTTCACCGAGCCCTTCACGCTGCCGCCGGTGATCGAGGGCATGGCCAAGGTCGGCTTCTTTCCCGGCTCGACCATCGGCAATTTCGAGCCGCATGAGGCCTCGCAGCTGATGCGGTCGATGCGCGACATTCTCGGCGATGGCTCATCGCTAATCATCGGCGTCGATCTGGAAAAGGCGGAGGATATTTTGCGCGCCGCCTATAACGACGAGGCGGGCGTCACGGCCAAATTCGACCTCAACCTGCTGACGCGGATCAATCACGAGCTCGGCGGCACGTTCGATCTCAATGCTTTCCGCCATCGCGCCATCTACAATCGCGAGCGCCACCGCATCGAGATGCATCTGGTGAGCCTGGCCGCCCAGACGGTGAAGGTGCTCGGCCGGACGATCACGTTCCGCGCCGGTGAAACCATCCATACCGAGAACAGCTACAAATACAGCCTTCAGCGGTTCGCAACGCTCGCCCGCTCGTCGGGCTGGCGGCCCGTATCGTCATGGACAGACGCCGCCGCCATCTTCTCGGTTCATCTGCTGCGCGCCGACTGAAACCGCCAGCGGCGCGCGAAGATCGCCGGCTTATTGTTCCGGCGCGGACGTCTGCAGTGCCAGCGCATGCAACTCGCCGCCCATTTGGCCCTGCAGCGAGCGATAGACCATCTGGTGCTGCTGCACACGCGACTTGCCGCGAAACGCCTCGGAGATCACGGTTGCGGCATAATGGTCGCCATCGCCCGCGAGATCCCGGATGGTGACCTCGGCATCCGGCAGGGCCGCCTTGATCAATCGTTCGATTTCCCGCGCATCCATCGGCATCCCAAGCTACTCCTGTGGTCAGAATTGTCGTCCTCGCCGCGTGGCGCCGACATTTTTCTCACCATGGCAGATTCTGCCCGCCGGGGCGAGTTTCAGCGTGGATCGGAGGCGCGCCCGCTACTGCGCCCTTGCCGTCGCCGCCGGACAGCGGCACACTCCGCCGCAACTCAGAGGCCGCAAGATGACGCTTATCCCCTATCCCGGCATGGAAGCTCCCACCGCGGCAGTGCAGCGGCAGGAAGGCCATGCGGCCGTGAAGCGCAATCTGTCGCTCGATCGCACCCGGACGTTTCTGACGGTCCTTGTCGTCATCCATCACTCGGTGATCGCTTACACCTACTTCGGCCATACCGATCCGAAATCCACCGTCCTCTTCGACATGATCGTGCTCGCCAATGACAGTTTCTTCATGGCGATGTTTTACTTCCTGTCAGGCATCTTCCTATGGCCGAGCCTCGCCCGCCGCGAACCCGGCGTTTTCGCCAAGGACCGGCTGCTGCGCCTCGGCCTGCCGTTCGCGATTGCCGCGCTGACCGTCATTCCCCTCGCCTACTATGCCCTCGCCCTGCAGCAGAATACGGCGACCAGCTTTGCCGCGTTCTGGTGGAAGACGGTCACTGTCGGCCCGTGGCCGAGCGGGCCGGTGTGGTTCGTGTGGTTTCTGCTCGTTCTCGATATCGTCGGCGGCCTACTCTATCGCCTCGCGCCCAACGCCCTCGTGCCGCTCAACCGGCTGGCCTGCGGCGCGCGCGAGAAGCCGTTCGGCTTCTTCCTGACTTTCCTCGTCATCACGCTGATCGCCTATGTGCCGCTGCGGGTCTATTTCGGCCCCAACTACTGGTTCGAGTTCGGGCCGTTCTCCTTGCAGGCCAGCCGGGTGCTGCTCTATGCCTCCTGCTTCTTTCTCGGCGCTTCCGTCGGCTCCTCCAAGCTGCAGGAAGGTTTGCTGAGCGTCGACGGGGCGCTCGCGAAAAACGCCTGGCCTTACGCGATCATCGCGCTGGCGTCATACTGCGCGCTGTGGGGGCTGATCTATATCAAGCGGGTGCCGCTGGAAAACGCCAGCCCGCTGCCGGACTGGTATGAAGCGAGCTACGGCGTCGCCTTCACGATCTTCAGCGGTGCGCTCGCCTTCACCATCCTCTCGGTCTTCCTCAAATACATGGCCTACGGCCGCAGCATCCTCGACCCGATGCAGAACGCCGCCTACGGAATCTTTCTGGTGCACTATCCGTTCGTGCTGTGGCTGCAATACTGGCTGTTCAACGTCGATCTGCCCGCGCTCGTCAAGGCGCCCATCGTCTTTGCACTGGCATTGCCGCTGAGCTGGGCCACGACGGAAGCCCTGCGAAAAATCCCCGGAGCGACGCAGGTGCTGTAGCGAACTGCAGCGCGCAATGTGGTGAGGCCGCACACCTCACGACAATTTCACCGTGGCATCAGCAAAAACGCAAAACCATAAGGAACTTCACAGCCTTCGAGGAGTTCCTTCACAATTGATTGCATGCCGCCACGCGGCGTGAAACCGCCCGATGAGACTGGCGATGCGCTGTGGCGGCCGTTTTCGGAGAACGCCCATGGCCTCCGCAACCTCAGACCTCACTCCCTCCGGCCTTTCAGAGTCAGAGCACAGGACGCAACTGCGCCGCGCCGTGATTGCATCCGCGGTCGGCACGTCGATCGAATGGTACGACTTCTTTCTGTACAGCACGGTCACCGGCCTCGTTTTCGCAAAACTCTTCTTCCCAAATTCGGACCCGTGGGTCGGCACGCTCGAAGCCTTCGCAATTTACGCGGTCGGCTTTGTGGCCCGGCCGATCGGAGCCGCGATCTTCGGGCACTACGGCGATCGCATCGGCCGCAAATCGGCGCTGATCGCCACGCTGCTGCTGATGGGCCTCGCAACCTTCGCCGTGGCCTTGGTCCCGACCTACGAGAGCATCGGCATCTGGGGCGCGGTGATCCTTACGATTCTCCGCTTCATCCAGGGCATCGGCGTCGGCGGCGAATGGGGCGGCTCGGTACTGTTGTCGATGGAATGGGCTCGAACCAACCACTCCCGCGGATTCATCGCATCATGGCCGCAATTCGGCGTGCCATGCGGACTGTTCCTTGCCAACCTTGCGGTTCTCGCTTTCAGCCAGATGTCGGGCGAGCAGTTTCTGGCCTGGGGCTGGCGCATCCCGTTCGTGCTGAGCCTCTTCCTCGTTATCATCGGCCTCTACATCCGGCTCGGCATACTCGAGACGCCGATCTTCACCAAGCTCGTCGCCGAGAACAAGATCGAGCGTACGCCGATCCTCGAGGTCATCAGGGAGCATCCAAAAGAGATCATCCTCTCCGCGCTTCTGCGAATGGCCGAGCAGGCGCCGTTCTACATCTTCACCGCCTTCATCTTTTCATACGGCATCGGCGTGCTGCACGTGTCGCGTGACTTTCTGCTGACCGCGGTGCTCGTCGCATCGGTGGTGTCGTTCTTCTCGATCCCGTTCTTCGGCCACATGTCCGACCGGATCGGGCGGAAGAACATGTACATGATCGGCGCGGCAGTGACCGGCGTGTTCGGGTTCATCTATTTCGGCATGGTGAATACCGGGATCGCGTCGATCATCTTCCTCGCCATCGTGCTGTCGCTGATCCCCCACGACATGATGTATGGCCCGCAGGCGGCACTGATCGCCGAGAGCTTCACGGGACGGCTGCGCTACAGCGGCGCGTCGCTCGGCTACCAGCTCGCTTCCGTCATCGCTGGCGGCCCGGCCCCGCTGATCGCGACCTGGCTGTTCGGCACCTATCAGACGTCTTACGCGATCGCGATCTACATCGCGGCCTGCGCGGTGCTGAGCCTGATCTCGACCGCAATGATGGTCGACTACACGGGTCGCGACATCAGCGGCGAATATCACGCCTCCGCCTGACGCAGCCGGTGTGAGCGCGACGAAAAAAGCCCGCCCCGGACATCCGGAGCGGGCTTTCTGTTGTCTGATCCGGCAGCAGCGTCAGTCGCGGCTTGCCATGTACTGCGGCAGCCAGCTCTCGTGGGCGTGCGACAGTTTCTTGAGATCGACCGAGCCTTCGCCTTCGATCTCGAGCGTGGTGCCGCCGGTGCGTCCGATCTGGACGCAGGGCACGTCCACCGCCTTCAGCTTGGTCATCACGGCGAGAAGGTGCTTCTCCGGCACGGTCACGAGGTAGCGCGCCTGATCCTCGCCATACCACCATGCGTGCGGGACGGTCGCTGCCGGTGCGGCGTCCAGCGTCGCACCGATATTGCCGGCCATCGCCATTTCGGCGATCGCGACCAGCAGGCCGCCGTCCGACAGGTCGTGCACCGCCGTCGCAGTGCCGGCGCGGATCATGCCGCGAACGGCATCGCCGTTGCGTTTCTCGGCGGCGAGATCCACCGGCGGCGGGGCGCCTTCCTCGCGGCCGCAGATGTCGCGCAGATAGACCGACTGGCCGAGCCAGCCATGGGTCTCGCCGATCAGCAGAATGGCTTCGCCTTCGGCCTTGAACGCAAGCGTCGCCGACTTGGTGAAGTCTTCGAGCAGACCGACGCCGCCGATCGACGGGGTCGGCAGGATGCCGCGGCCGTTGGTTTCGTTGTAGAGCGACACGTTGCCGGAGACGACCGGGAAATCGAGCGCCGTGCACGCCTCGGAGATGCCGCGCAGGCAGCCGACGAACTGGCCCATGATCTCCGGGCGCTCGGGATTGCCGAAATTGAGGTTGTCGGTGATCGCGAGCGGGCGGCCGCCGACCGCGGTGATGTTGCGCCAGGCTTCCGCCACCGCCTGCTTGCCGCCCTCGAACGGATCAGCTTCGCAATAGCGCGGCGTGACGTCGACGGTGAGCGCAAGCCCCTTCGGCCCGTCCTCGACGCGCACGACTGCCGCGTCGCCACCGGGGCGCTGCGCGGTGTTGCCGCCGATGAGATGGTCGTACTGCTCCCACACCCAGCGGCGCGACGACAGCTCCGGCGAGCCGATGAGCTTGACCAGCGCCTCGAGGTTCGGCACCGGCGCGTTGATCTCGCGCGCATGGATCACCGGGCGCCCTTCCGTCGGCACCCACGGCCGATCGTAGACCGGGGCTTCATCGCCCAGCTCCTTGATCGGCAGATCGGCCATCACCTTGCCGCCATGGCGCACGACGAAACGCTTCGTCGGCGTGGTCGTGCCGATGATCGCGAAGTCGAGACCCCACTTGCGGAAAATGTCCTCGGCTTCCTTTTCCTTCTCCGGCTTCAGCACCATGAGCATGCGCTCCTGGCTCTCGGAGAGCATCATCTCGTAGGCCGTCATGCCGCTTTCGCGGGTCGGCACCGCATCGAGATCGAGGTCGACGCCGAGGTCGCCCTTGGCGCCCATCTCGACGGCCGAGCAGGTCAGGCCCGCCGCGCCCATGTCCTGAATGGCGATGACGCAGCCCTTCGCCATGATCTCGAGGCAGGCCTCGAGCAGCAGCTTTTCCGCAAAGGGGTCGCCGACCTGCACGGTCGGGCGCTTTTCCTCACTGGCGTCGTCGAATTCGGCCGAGGCCATCGTCGCGCCGTGAATGCCGTCGCGGCCGGTCTTGGAGCCGAGATAGACGATCGGCATGTCGACGCCGGAAGCCGCCGCATAAAAAATCTTGTCGGCGTCGGCGAGGCCCACGGCCATCGCGTTCACCAGCACGTTGCCGTCATAGCGGGTGTGGAAGCGCATCTGGCCGCCGACGGTCGGCACACCGAAGGAATTGCCGTAGCCGCCGATGCCGGCGACGACGCCGGACACGAGATGCCGGGTCTTGGGGTGCTCCGGCGCACCGAAGGACAGCGCGTTGAGCGCCGCGATCGGCCGCGCGCCCATGGTGAAGACGTCGCGCAGGATGCCGCCGACCCCGGTGCCTGCGCCCTGATACGGCTCGATGTAGCTTGGATGGTTGTGGCTTTCCATCTTGAAGACCACGGCCTGCCCGTCGCCGATGTCGATGACGCCGGCGTTCTCGCCCGGCCCCTGGATCACCCACGGCGCCTTGGTGGGCAGCCCGCGCAGATGGATGCGCGATGATTTGTACGAACAATGCTCGTTCCACATCGCCGAAAAGATCCCAAGCTCGGTGAGGCTCGGCTCGCGGCCGATCAGCTTGAGAATGCGCTCATACTCGTCGGGCTTGAGACCGTGCGACGCAACGAGTTCGGGAGTGATTTTGGTTTCGCTGGAAATCATGGATCCGTCGGGGCTAGCGGGGTGCCCCCCTCTTTACGAAGATAGGACAGGCGCGGAAAGGCCCATTTGTCGTTTATTTTCAGACACGAGGCCAAAGTTGGGGACAGGAGCGGGCCGCTCTCCGCTTGTGCTGTCAGATCGTTGTCCCACAATCTTTATCAAGGTGGAACTTCATTCATGAAGCCTTAACCGGGCCGCCATAACCATTGGGGAAACGGCTCGAAAATGGGTCCCGTTTCTCAAAATATCTCCCATTGCGGGAACTCGCAATGTCTGTCCTGAGCCGGGCTGACAATGCGACCATACGACGTCGCCCGGCAGGTTTTGTTGCAATGACATTCGACGATACGCTCGCGAGCCGCCTAGCTTTCAATAACATCAACGACTCCACCCGCCGGACCCTCAATGATCTGCGCCCGATCGCCATGGAGTACCTGCCAAAGGTTCTCGACGACTTTTACGCAAAAGTCACGAGCACGCCCGAGATCAGCCGCCTGTTCCCGCGGCAGGAAGTCGTCAACAGCGCTAAATCCGCGCAGGCGCGGCACTGGGAACTGCTGTTCGACGCAAAATTCGACGACACCTATATTCGTTCCGTGACGCGGATCGGCGAGACGCACCAGCGCCTCGGCCTTGAGCCGCGCTGGTATATCGGCGGCTACCGTCACATGCTGTCGAACATGATCCGCCACATCGAGACCAGCATCACCGCCCGCTTCCCGCGCCAGGCGATGTACGAGAAGAAGGCGGAGATGATCGATGCGCTGCTCACCGCCGCCATGCTCGACATGGACATTGTGATCTCGATCTATCTCGAGGCCGGCATCCGCGCAAAGCACAGCGAGCTCGAGAAGGTGACCGTCACTTTCGACGAGAACATCCGCAAGATCCTGCAGGACGTCACCTCGATGTCCGACGGCCTGCGCTCCTCGGCGGATTCGCTGAAGGCCACCGCGAGCGAGACCGAAGTGCTGTCGACCAACGTCGCCGCCGCCTCCGAGCAGGCATCGGCCAGCGTCAAGTCCGTTGCCGCCAGCACCGAGCACCTCGGCTCGTCCGTTGCCGAGATTTCCAAGCAGGTCCAGGAATCGCTGCGCATCGCTCATGAAGCCGTGCAGCAGGCCGACAGCGCCAACGGCCGCATCGCCGAGCTCAGCCAGGCTGCCAGCCGGATCGGCGACGTCATCAAGATCATCAACGCGATCGCCACCCAGACCAACCTTCTGGCGCTGAACGCGACGATCGAGGCCGCACGCGCTGGCGAGGCCGGCAAGGGCTTTGCCGTGGTGGCCCAGGAGGTCAAGGCGCTGGCCTCGCAGACCGCCAGCGCGACCGACGAAATCACCTCGCAGATCAACGGCATGCAGGCCTCCACCGATGTCGCGGTGGGCGCCATTTCCGAGATCAGCAACACCATCGCGGCGATTTCCCGCAATTCGCAGGCGATCTTCGAAGCGGTCGATCTGCAGAACTCGGCAACGCGCGAGATGAGCTACAACATCAACATGGCCGCCTCGGGATCGTCCGAAGTCGCCGCGAACATCGTCGCGGTCAACAAGGGTGCGGAGAAGACCGGCCATGCGGCCGCCGACGTGCACAATTCCGCGCAGACGCTCACGGTCGAAAGCAAGATGCTGCAGACCGAAGTCGACAACTTCCTCAAGGCGCTGCGCGTCGCCTGACAAGGCTTTTCGCAGCCCCACGGGGGCGCGGAGCAGCAGGACACAACAAAAAAGCTGGCCCGGATGACCGGGCCAGCTTTTTTTATTTTGCACGGAGCCGATGAAACAGCGGCAGAGCGGATCAGGCCGCGCGCTGAAGATGCTCCACCAGGCCGGCGAAGATGCCGCGGCCGTCGGTGCAGCCCATGATCTCTTCGATATGGTTTTCCGGGTGCGGCATCATGCCAAGGACGTTGCCCTTGTCGTTCATGACGCCTGCGATCGAGGCCGATGCGCCGTTGAGGTTGAACTCTTCGTCCACCTCGCCGTTCGGCCCGCAATAGCGATAGAGCACGCGCCCCTCACCCTCGAGCCGCTCGACTGTGGCGTCGTCGGCCACATAGTTGCCCTCGCCATGGGCGATCGGCACGCGGATGACCTGCCCAGCATTATAGCCGCGGGTGAACGGTGTATCGGAGCGTTCGACCTTGAGATGCACGTCGCGGCAGATGAACTTGATCTGCTTGTTGCGCATCAGGATGCCCGGCAGCATCCCGGTCTCGCACAGCACCTGAAAGCCGTTGCAGACGCCGAGCACGAGGCCACCGCGATCGGCGAAGGCCCGCACCGCGTTCATCACCGGCGAGCGCGCGGCAATGGCGCCGCAGCGCAGATAATCGCCGAACGAAAAGCCGCCCGGCACGACCACGAGATCGGTGCCCGCGGGCACTTCCGTCTCGGTGTGCCACAGCATGGTCGGCTCAACGCCCGAGATCAGCTTGAGGGCGTGAGCCATGTCGCGCTCACGGTTGATCCCCGGAAAGACGAGAACGGCAGATTTCATTGAGTTTTATCCGACCACTTCGACCCGGAAGTTCTCGATCACCGTGTTGGCCAACAGCTTCTCAGCCGCAGCCGTGACCAGCTCCTCGGCCTTGGCCTTGTCGGCCGCGCCGTCGAGCTCGATGTCAAAAACTTTGCCCTGGCGAACGCTGGCGACGCCAGCGACGCCCAGGGATTTCAACGCGCCCTCTATGGCCTTGCCCTGCGGGTCAAGGACACCGTTCTTCAGCGTAACAGTCACACGCGCCTTCATTGTCCTCAGCTCTTTACCAGTACCGGGCCGGTGCCCGCCGGCCGCTCATTTTCGCTCATGATGCCGAGGCGCTTTGCGACTTCGGTATAAGCTTCAACCAGCCCGCCGAGATCGCGGCGGAAGCGATCCTTGTCGAGCTTCTCGTTCGACTTGACGTCCCACAGGCGGCAGGAGTCGGGGGAGATTTCGTCGGCGACGATGATCCGCACCATGTCGTTCTCGAACAGGCGGCCGCATTCCATCTTGAAATCGACGAGACGGATGCCGATACCGAGAAACAGGCCGGACAGGAAGTCATTGACGCGGATGGCCAACGCCATGATGTCGTCGATCTCCTGCGGCGTCGCCCAGCCGAACGCGGTGATGTGCTCTTCCGAGACCATCGGGTCGTTCAGCTGATCGTTCTTGTAATAGAACTCGATGATCGAGCGCGGCAGCTGAGTGCCCTCTTCGATCCCGAGGCGCTGCGACAGCGAGCCGGCCGCCACGTTGCGGACGACGACTTCCAGCGGAACGATCTCGACCTCGCGAATCAACTGCTCGCGCATGTTGAGACGACGGATGAAGTGGGTCGGCACGCCAATGTCGTTGAGGTGCTGGAAGACGTATTCCGAAATCCTGTTGTTCAGGACTCCCTTGCCTTCGATGACCTGATGCTTTTTGGCGTTGAAGGCGGTCGCGTCGTCCTTAAAGTGCTGAATCAGGGTGCCAGGCTCAGGGCCTTCATAAAGCACTTTGGCCTTGCCTTCGTAAATGCGGCGTCGACGGCTCATAGGAATGTACCGGGTTTTGTTGAAATCCATGGATTGGATGTGCTCCGTGTGACAGCTCTACCCGCAGCGGAGCTGCCGCGAGGGCCGGAAGGAAACAGAACGCGAACCAGACCCATGGCCAACCTAGCCCATTGAGTTGGTCAGCACAATCGACGCCGCCGCGATCTGGGGGTTTATCCAGCCCCGTGCGACGCCGCGGCCGTTGTTTTAGCTTGCTCAGCCACGTATTTATGCACGCACTGGCACCGTCGCAATGGCGGGCCAGCCTCTCTCTTGCCATTGGAACCAAGCCCATGACAACTTTCGACCAACGCCAGGAAGGCTTTGAGAAGAAATTCGCCCTCGACGAGGAGCAAAAGTTCAAGGCAATCGCCCGGCGCAACAAGATGCTTGGTATGTGGGCCGCCGCAGAGCTTGGCAAATCGGGCGCCGAAGCCGACGCCTATGCCAAAGAAGTGATCGCCGCCGATTTCGACGAACCCGGCGATGACGACGTGCTGCGCAAGGTCGCCCAGGACCTCGCGGGCAAGGGCATCACCGCCCAGGATATCCGCCAGAAGATGGACGCCCTGCTTCCCGAAGCCGCCGCCCAGATCAAGGCCGGCGAGTAATCAGCCTCCGCCAGTCCTCACTTGCCGACGCGACCGCCGTTACGATCGCGTCGCCTCATGACGAACCTGGGCGAGGTGGATCAGGTCCAGCACCGCTGCGACGTCTTGCTCCACCTCGGCCGCCCTCACCTCGACCACGGCGTAGTCCCGCGCCTCCAGCCAGCGCTTGCGCGTCGCCCGGTCCCGGAGCACCACGTCGCTCTCCTCCGGGTTCACCAGTTCGATCGCCATTCGCCGGGGGAATGACACGAAATCCGGAATATGGCGGCCGATCGGGGTCTGGCGCTTGAAGGCGCCGGCAAAGCGGCGGTCCGACCGCAGCTCACCCCAGAGAATCCGCTCGGCATCGGTGGGATTGCGCCGCAGCAGCCGCGCCAGCCCGCGCACCGTGCCGCTTTCATGCGGCGAGCGGCTCTCACCGTGCTCGGCCAGCAGCGCGCGCAGGCGCGTCGCCCCTTCGCCGTCCATCACCCCGCCCTTCGCCGGCCCCTTGCGGCCATCCGCAATTGCCATCACCACGCCGTGCAGGGTGTGGAGATCCTGCCGGGTCGGCTCCATCCGGACAAAGATGTTGCGCAGGTTGACCAGCATGGTCTCGCGCTTCTCCGGCGGACGCAGAAATTCCACCTTGTCCAGCTCCTCGACAAGATTGTCGAAAAATACGTTCATCTGGTGCTGCGAGCCGCGCTCGGAGCGCTCCGGCATCACGAATGGCAGCGCGCCGCGGGTCGACTGCTTGAACCACTCGTAGCCGACGAGCAGCACCGCCTGCGCGAGGTTGAGGGACGAGAATTCCGGGTTGACCGGGAAGGTGATGATCCGGTTGGCGAGCGCAACTTCCTCGTTCAGAAGCCCGATCCGCTCGCGTCCGAACAGGACGCCGACCGTGCCGCTGGCGGCGGCCTCGCCGATCGCCTCGGTCGCTGCCGCCTCGGGGCCGACGACAAGCTTGGCCTGATCGTGCGCCCGCGCCGTGGTCGCGAACAGCAGCGAGCAATCGGCCACCGCCGCCTCGACCGTGTCGAACAGCTCCACATTGTCGATGATGTGATCCGCCCCCGACGCTGCCCGCCGCGCGTGAACATTGGGCCAGCCGTCGCGCGGCTTCACCAGCCGCAGGCGCGACAGGCCGAAATTGGCCATGGCGCGCGCCGCCATCCCGATATTTTCGCCAAGCTGCGGCTCGACAAGGATTACGACGGGGGCCGCCCCATTGCCGGACGGCTTCGATTGGTCGGTGCCAGCACCGGACATCGGCATATACCTTCAAGAACGTGAGTTGCGGCCCTCGCATTGCGCGTCCGAACGCGGAACTCAAGCAATTTCTCGGACTTTTTTTGTTGGCGAAGCGGAATTGCGAACCGCTTTTCGCCCATATCGGGGCCGATCAGGCCCTCGCGCGCTTGAACCTCATCGCCTTTCGACTAAGGATCGGCCCGCGACAGGTTTGGCCGGCGCCGGCCGGAATCGGAAAAGGATGCATGATGCGCGGCAGATGGGTTTGGTTGATTGCCGGGATTCTCTTGATCGTCGCAGGCAGTTGGCTGGCACACGCAACCCAGACCTCGGGCGGCATCCGCATCCAGGACATCCGCTTCAAGGGCGCGGCGGGCAACACGATGAGCGCGCTGCTCTACCTGCCCCCGACCGCAACGGTCCAGACCCCCGCTCCCGCGATCCTCGCGGTTCACGGCTATATCAATTCGCGCGAGACGCAGAGCGCCTACGCGATCGAATTCGCGCGCCGCGGCTATGTGGTGCTGGCGATCGACCAGACCGGCCACGGCTACAGTGATCCGCCGGCCTTCGCCCACGGCTTCGGCGCCCCGGATGGCCTTGCTTATCTGCGCGGCCTCGATTTCGTCGACAAGAATAATATCGGCCTCGAGGGCCATTCGATGGGCGGCTGGGCCGTGCTCGCCGCCGCGGCTGCCGCGCCCAACGACTACAAGTCGATGGCGCTGGTCGGCTCCTCCACCGGCGCCCCCTTCGCCGCCGACGGCACGCCGAGTTGGCCGCGCAACGTCGCGGTCGTGTTCGGCCAGTACGACGAGTTTTCCGATCTGATGTGGGGCGTGAGCCGCGGCCGGCAGGTCGCCGCCAGTCCAAAGCTGTGGGCGCTGTTCGGCGCCACCCAGGCGGTCGAGCCGGGCAAGATCTACGGCGAGTTCGGCAAGGGGACGGCCCGCGCGCTGTTCATACCGGAGGTGACCCACCCCGGCGCGCTCCTTTCCCGCACGGCGCTCGCCAGCACCCTCGAATGGTTCGGAAAGACGCTGCAAGGCGCCCAGCCGCTGCCGAATGACGACCAGATCTGGCTGCGCAAGGAATTCGGCACGCTGACGGCGCTGGTCGGATTCATCCTTCTCCTGCTCGGCACCTTTGACCTCCTGATCGGGATGCCCGCGTTTTCCCGGCTGGTGCTCCGCACGCCGACGAACGAGTTCACCCCCATGCCCAAGGGCATCAGTGGCGCGCTGGTGTTTTTGCTCGTCGCGCTGGTTCCGGCGCTGACCTACTATCCCGCCTTCGCGCTTGCCGGCACGTTCGTCACCCCGATGAAGGCGCTGCCGCAGGGCGTCACCAATCAGGTCATGATCTGGGCGCTGGTCAACGCCGTGATCGCGCTGGCGCTGGTCCCGCTTTCCGTCAAGCGCGCCAGAGGCGTGAGCTTCGTGTTCTCATCCGTGGCAATCGCGCTGATCACGATCATCGTCGGCTATGTCGCGCTCAAGCTCGTCGACGTCGCCTTCAAAACGGATTTCCGCTTCTCGGCGGTGGCGCTCAAGCTGATGAGCGCAAAGCAGCTCACGATTTTCGGCATTTATCTGGTCCCGTTCACCGCCTTCTTCTGCATCGCGCTGCACGGGCTGCACCGCAACTTCAGCCGCACCGATTCGCATCCGGCGCGCGCCTATCTCACCTCGATTGCCGCCCTGACGCTCGGGTTCATCGTTCTCCTTGCCGTGCAGTACGGCGCGCTGTGGATGAACGGCCGACTGATCAACCCGCTGCCGGATCCGGCCTTCGTGCCGCTGTCGACGATCATCGCGATCCAGTTCGTGCCGCTTCTGGCCGCAGTGGCGGTGATCAGCACCTTCACCTACCGCCGCACCGGGTCGAGCCTGCCCGGCGCCGTGATCTGCGGCCTCCTCGTCACCTGGTATATCGTCGCCGGAACCGCCACCCAGGTGGCGTTCTGAGGGGCGCTCTGAACGACGTTCTGACCATCCGATCGCTTTCCGGGGCATTGGATGGATACAAAGGCTCGGATGCCTTCCGCTCGTGAACTTGCGGTGCTATAGCCACGCCAACCGGAGCCACTCCCGGTTCCCCCGCCTCTTTCCAAGAACATCCAAGGACAAGGCCCGATCGCACATGGCAAAAATCAAGGTCGCAAACCCGGTCGTCGAACTCGATGGCGACGAGATGACCCGGATCATCTGGCAGTACATCAAGGACAAGCTGATCCACCCCTTCCTCGATATCGAACTGCAGTACTACGATCTGAGCATCCAGGAGCGCGACCGCACCAACGACCAGATCACCATTGACGCTGCCAACGCGATCAAGAAGGTCGGCGTCGGCGTCAAGTGCGCGACCATCACCCCCGACGAAGGCCGGGTGAAGGAATTCGGCCTCAAGGAAATGTGGCGTTCGCCGAACGGCACGATCCGCAACATCCTTGGCGGCGTCGTGTTCCGTGAGCCGATCATCTGCCGCAATGTGCCGCGCCTCGTTCCGGGCTGGACCAAGCCGATCATCATCGGCCGTCACGCTTTCGGCGACCAGTACCGTGCGACCGATTTCAAGTTCCCGACCCCCGGCACGATCTCGCTGAAGTTCGTCGGCGACGACGGCAAGGTGATCGAGCGCGAAGTCTTCAAGGCGCCGGGGCCGGGCGTGACGCTCGCCATGTTCAACCTCGACCAGTCGATCCGCGACTTCGCCCGCTCGTCGATGAACCTCGGCCTGTCGAAGGGCTATCCGGTCTATCTGTCGACCAAGAACACCATCCTCAAGCAGTACGACGGCCGCTTCAAGGAGATCTTCGAAGAGGTCTACGAGAACGAGTTCAGGAAGGATTTTGAGGCCAAGGGCATCACCTTCGAGCATCGCCTGATCGACGACATGGTCGCGGCTGCGATGAAGTGGTCGGGCGGCTACGTCTGGGCCTGTAAGAACTACGACGGCGACGTGCAGTCCGACACCGTGGCCCAGGGCTTCGGCTCGCTCGGCCTGATGACCTCGGTCCTGCTCACCCCGGATGGCAAGGTGATGGAATCGGAAGCCGCCCACGGCACCGTGACCCGCCACTACCGCGAGCACCAGAAGGGCAACGAGACCTCGACCAACTCGATCGCCTCGATCTTCGCCTGGACCCGTGGTCTCGCCCACCGTGCCAAGCTCGACGACAACGCCGAGCTGGCCCGCTTCGCGAACACGCTGGAGAAGGTCTGCGTCGAGACCGTCGAAGCCGGCTACATGACCAAGGACCTCGCGCTCCTGGTCGGCGCCGAGCAGCGCTGGCTCTCGACCACAGGCTTCCTCGACAAGGTCGCGGAAAACCTCAACAAGGCGATGGGCTGATCGCCCGGCGCTGAGCGCAGCCCCGGCCGCGCTCGCAAAAGAAACGAAGAGCCCCGGTTTCTCGCCGAAACCGGGGCTTTTTGCTGCCTGAAACCCGGAACCGCCGGGTCGCACTCGCGACATTTTCTGCGCGGAAGCTGCGCGCCCTCACCAAGGGAGAGTCTCATGAGCGCGCACCGAGGACAATTTGTCTGGTACGAATTGATGACCACCGATGTTGAGCGGGCCAAAACCTTCTATGGCGATGTCGTCGGCTGGGGAAATGAGGATGCCTCGCATCCCGGCATGAACTACACGCTCTTCACCTTCGACAATGTTCATGTCGCCGGCTTGATGACGCTGCCGGAAGAGGCCCGCAAAATAGGCGTGCCACCGAGCTGGATCGGCTATGTCGCGGTCGACGATGTCGACGAAAGCACCAACCTTGCGAAGGCACAGGGCGGCACGATCCATGTGCCACCGCGCGACATTCCGAACGTAGGCCGGTTTTCGGTCATCGCCGATCCGCAGGGCGCGAGCCTTGCGCTTTTCAAATCCAAGGACGCCGGCTCAACCCCGCCGACGAAATTCGGCGAGCGCGGACACGTCGGCTGGCACGAGTTGATGGCCGAGGACTGGCAGAAGGCCTTTGATTTTTACCAACAGATGTTCGGCTGGCAGAAGGCCGACGCGGTGGACATGGGACAGATGGGCACCTACCAGCTCTTTTCCGCCGGCGCGCACCCGATCGGCGGCATGTTCAGCAAGCCGCCGACCGTGCCGATGCCCTTCTGGATGTTCTACTTCGATGTCGATGCGGTCGACCCCGCCGCCGAGCGGGTCAAGAAAGGCGGCGGCCAGGTCCTGATGGGATCGATGGAAGTTCCGGGCGGCCGATGGATCGTCCAGTGCATGGACCCGGCAGGCGCACTCTTTGCCCTGCTCGGCTCAAAGACCTGACATTGGCGGCCGCTTAGGGCGCGCGCGGGAATAAAAATGCGGGCCTGAGCTTTTGGCCCGGCCCGCACTTTCGGAATAAATCTCAGGCGCCCATCGCCAAGGCGATGGCGTCGAGCGCGGCATCCGCCTTGGTGCCGTCCGGGCCGCCGGCCTGGGCGAGGTCCGGCCGGCCGCCGCCGCCCTTGCCGCCGAGAGCTTCCGAACCCTTGCGCACGAGATCGACCGCGTTGAACCGGCCGACGAGGTCGCCGGTGACACCGACCACGATGCCGGCCTTGCCGTCATCATTGATGCCGACGATTGCCACGACGCCCGAGCCGATCTGCTTCTTGCCATCGTCGGCAAGGCTCTTGAGATCCTTCATCTCGAGCCCTTCGACGCGGCGCGCGAGCAGCTTCGTATCGCCGATCTGACGTGCACCCGCACCATTGGCCGAAGCGCCATCGGCCGATCCGACGCCGCCCATCGCAAGCTTCTTGCGGGCATCGGCGAGGTCGCGCTCAAGCTTCTTGCGTTCCTCAATGAGCACCGCGATGCGCGCCGGCATCTCTTCCAGCGTGGTGCGCAGCTCGGCCGCCGCGCTCTTGGCAAGCTCGGTGCGCGCATTGGCGGCATGGCGCGCCTGATTGCCGGTGAGCGCCTCGATGCGACGCACGCCGGATGCAACCGCGCTTTCACCGAGAACGGAGATCAGGCCGATATCGCCGGTGCGCTTGACGTGCGTGCCGCCGCACAATTCGACCGACCAGCCGAGCGTGTTGCCGGAGCCCGCGCCCATCGATACCACGCGCACTTCGTCGCCGTATTTTTCGCCGAACAGCGCGCGCGCGCCGGAGGCCCGGGCGTCATCGACCGCCATCAGGCGCGTCGTGACTTCGGTGTTCTGCAGCAGGACGTCATTGGCGAGGTCCTCGATCTGCCGGATTTCATCGGGCGAAATCGGCTTCGGATGCGCGAAGTCGAAGCGCAGGCGATCCGGCGCGACGAGCGAACCGCGTTGGGCGATGTGATCGCCGAGCACCTGCCGCAGCGCCTCGTGCAGAAGATGCGTCGCCGAGTGGTTGGCGCGAATCTGCGAGCGCCGCGCATGGTCGACCTCGAGCTGAAGCGCCGCGCCGGGGCGCAGCTCGCCCCCCTCGACCGTGACCATGTGGACGAACAGATCGCCGGCCTTCTTCTGCGTGTCGGTGATGCGGGCGCGCACGCCCTCGCCGAGCATCACGCCGGTGTCGCCGATCTGGCCGCCGGACTCGGCGTAGAACGGCGTCTGGTTCATCACCACCGCGCCCTGCTCGCCGGCCTTGAGGCTCGCCACCTTCGCGCCGTCCTTGACCAGCGCCGCGACCACCGCCTCGGCGGACTCGGTCTCGTAGCCCAAAAATTCGGTCGCGCCGTTTTCCTCGCGGAGGCCGAACCAGACGCTTTCGGTCGCTGCATCGCCCGAGCCGGCCCACGACGCCCGCGCCTTGGCGCGCTGCTCTTCCATCGCCGCGTTGAAGCCATCGACATCGACGCCGATGCCGCGGGCGCGCAGCGCGTCCTGCGTGAGATCCAGCGGGAAACCATAGGTGTCGTACAGCGTAAAGGCCGTCTCGCCCTTCAGGCGATCGCCGGACTTCAGCGCACTGGTCTCGTCATCGAGGATGGCAAGGCCACGCTCCAGCGTCTTGCGGAAGCGGGTTTCCTCGAGCTTCAAGGTCTCGGTGATCAGCGCCTGCGCCGTCATCAGCTCGGGATAGGCTTGCCCCATCTCGTGCACGAGCGACGGCACCAAGCGCCACATCAGCGGATCGCGCGCGCCGAGCAACTGGGCGTGGCGCATCGCGCGCCGCATGATCCGGCGCAGCACATAGCCGCGGCCTTCGTTCGACGGCAGCACGCCGTCGGCGATCAGGAACGAGGAGGCGCGCAGGTGATCGGCGATCACGCGGTGCGAGGCCTTCTGCGGGCCGGAGCCCGAGACGCCGGTGAATTCGGAGATCGTGCGGATCAACGCCGCGAACAGATCGATGTCGTAGTTGTCGTGCTTGCCCTGCAGGACGGCCGCGATGCGCTCCAGCCCCATGCCGGTGTCGATCGACGGGCGCGGCAGCGGCGTGCGCTCGCCGGGCGCGGTCTGATCGAACTGCATGAAGACGAGATTCCAGATCTCGATGAAACGGTCGCCATCCTCATCCGGCGATCCGGGTGGGCCGCCCGGAATGTGCTCGCCGTGGTCGTAGAAGATTTCCGAGCACGGACCGCAGGGGCCGGTGTCGCCCATCTGCCAGAAGTTGTCGGAGGTCGCGATCCGGATGATGCGGGAATCCGGCAGGCCGGCGATCTTCTTCCAGAGATTGAAGGCCTCGTCGTCCTCGGCATAGACGGTCGCCAGCAGGCGATCCTTCGGCAGGCCGAAATCCTTGGTGATCAGGTTCCACGCCAGCTCGATCGCGCGATCCTTGAAGTAATCGCCGAATGAGAAGTTGCCGAGCATCTCGAAGAAGGTGTGATGCCGCGCGGTGTAGCCGACATTGTCGAGGTCGTTGTGCTTGCCGCCCGCCCGCACGCATTTCTGCGAGGAGGTCGCGCGCACGTATGGCCGCTTCTCGACGCCGGTGAAAACGTTCTTGAACTGCACCATCCCGGCATTGGTGAACATCAATGTGGGATCGTTGCGCGGAACCAACGGCGAGGACGGAACGATGTCGTGCCCTTGTTTCGCAAAGTAGTCGAGGAACGACGACCTGATTTCGTTTACGCCACTCATCTTTGTTCCAACAGCGCCCTTTGCTCCGCGCGCAAGTCTGCCGCGGGCCCAAATTTTCCGCTCTGCTTTTAGCGGTGGGGCGTCGTGCTGTCCACAAACGTATATGGCATCAGGGCTTTCTTCACCGGAACTGGGGATGGCGGCTGATGCAGCGAGGCTACGCAGCCCGGCGTATCACTGCACCGCCGGCGGGCTCGCCGCGCGCCCTTATGCGGGGGCCGAACGGCCCCTTGATGGAAGGCTTTGGATATGTCGGAACCCGCGTTGACAGCCTTGTCGGCGGCGTGTTTTCCTCATACATCATTCGACGATCACGTCGGGAGAGACTGGCCCTCGGGCCGGCGCCGAAGGAGCAACCGCCCCGGAAACTCTCAGGCAAAAGGACCGCGTGATCGACCTAAATCTGGAAAGAGGCGTGGATGGCCTGTGCCAGCCGCGTCCGCCGACGGGATAATGCTCTCAGGCGCAGCGACAGATGGGGCTTCGGCGAAATCGAGGGAATCGTTCCCATTGATCGCCAGGAGCCTCTCATGACCGTCTGCACGCCGATCGCCTCCTCTCTCAAACAAACGCCGCTCCACGCGCTCCACGCCGCGCATGGGGCCAAGTTCATGCCGTTCGCCGGCTATGACATGCCGATCAACTACGGCCCCGGCGTGCTGAAGGAACACCTCCACACCCGCGCGGCCGCCGGCCTGTTCGATGTCTCGCATATGGGCCAGATCGTGCTGCGGCCGAAATCCGGCAACCTCGCCGATGCCGCCCGCGCTCTGGAGGCCCTGATGCCGCAGGACATTCTGAGCCTCGAGCCCAGCCGGCAGCGCTACGCGCTTTTCACCAACGACCAAGGCGGCATCCGCGACGATCTGATGGTCGCCAATGGCGGCGACCACCTCTTCCTCATCGTCAACGCCGCCTGCAAGGACGCGGACGAAGCCCATCTGCGCGCGCATCTGTCGGGCACCTGCATCATCGAGCCGCTGACCGATCGCGGCCTGATCGCCCTGCAGGGACCAAGGGCCGCCGAAATTCTCGCCGCGCTCTGCCCCGAGGCCGCCTCGCTCCGCTTCATGGACGCGGTGCCGCTGTCGATCATGGGCATCGCCTGCGTGGTCTCGCGCTCGGGCTACACCGGCGAGGACGGTTTTGAGATTTCCGTCCCGGCCCGCGAGGTCGCGGCGCTCGCCACCACCCTCCTCGCCAATCCCGATGTCTGGCTGATCGGCCTCGGCGCGCGCGACAGCCTGCGCCTCGAAGCCGGCCTCTGCCTCTACGGCAACGACATCGACGCTACGACGACGCCGATCGAAGCCGGGCTCGGCTGGTCGATCCAAAAAGTCCGCCGCGATGGCGGGGCCCGCGCCGGCGGCTTTCCCGGCGCTGACGTCATTCTGCCGCAGCTTGCGAACGGCGCGGTGCGCCGCCGCGTCGGCCTCCGGCCTGAGGGCCGCGCCCCGGTTCGCGAGGGCGCCAAGCTGTTCGCCGACGAGCAGGCGAGCGCCCCGATCGGGCTCGTCACCTCCGGCGGCTTCGGCCCCAGCGTCGGCGCCCCGGTTGCGATGGGCTACCTGCCACCGGCCCATGCCGCCACCGGCTCTCTCGTTTTCGCCGAAGTCCGGAACCAGCGCTTGCCGGTCAGGGTTTCGGCCACGCCCTTCGTCCCACACTCCTACAAGCGATAAGGATCGCCCAATGACGACCCTCTACACCGACGATCACGAATGGCTCCGCATCGAGGGCGACACCGCGACGATTGGCATCACCGATTACGCCCAGTCGCAGCTCGGCGACGTGGTGTTCATCGAACTGCCGAAGGTCGGCCGCCAGCTCAAGAAGGGCGAGGCCGCCGCCGTCGTCGAGTCCGTGAAAGCGGCGTCCGACGTCTACGCCCCGATCGGCGGCGAAGTGATCGAAGTGAACGACGCCGTCGTCGCCGATCCCGCGCAGATCAATTCCGATTCCATGAGCGCGTGGTTCTTCAAGCTGAAGATCGCCGATCAGGGCGAACTGGCCGGTCTGATGGATGAAGCCGCCTATCAGGCGCACATCGCCTGACCGTTTGCCTGACTGACCCCGCGCGCGCCGCGCCAGGAGACAGAAGATGTCCAAGCCGAACCCCGCCGCCGCCAAAGCTGCCGTCACATTCGCGGACCGCCACATCGGCCCCTCCGCGCAGGATGTGGCGGCGATGCTGACGACAGTCGGCGCCGACAGCCTCGACGCATTGATGGATGAAACGCTGCCTCCGGCGATCCGCCAGCGCGAGCCGCTCGACCTTGGCCCGGCGCTCAGCGAAACCGACGCGCTCGCGCATATGCGCGAGCTTGCCGGGCAGAACCGGCTGATGGTCTCGCTGATCGGCCAGGGCTATTCCGGCACCATCCTGCCGACGGTGATCCAGCGCAACATCCTTGAAAACCCGGCCTGGTACACCGCCTATACGCCGTACCAGCCCGAGATCAGCCAGGGCCGTCTGGAAGCGCTGCTGAACTTCCAGACTATGATCGGCGACCTCACCGCTCTCGACATCGCCAATGCCTCGTTGCTCGACGAAGGCACCGCCGCCGCGGAAGCGATGGCGCTTGCCGAGCGGATGTCGCAGGTCAAGACCAAGGCGTTCTTTGTCGATCACGAAGTGCATCCGCAGACGCTTGCGGTGCTGCGCACCCGCGCCGAGCCGCTCGGCTGGCGCATCATCATCGGCGATCCGATGCGCGACCTCGAAGGCGCGGAGGTTTTTGGCGGCGTGCTGCAATATCCCGGCACCAGCGGCGTCATCCGCGATCTGCGGGAGCCCATCGCGGCGCTGAAGGCCAAGGGCGCGCTCGCGATCATCGCCGCCGACCTGCTGGCGCTGACGCTGCTCACCCCGCCGGGCGAACTCGGCGCTGACATCGCAGTCGGCAGCGCGCAGCGCTTCGGCGTACCGATGGGCTATGGCGGCCCGCACGCCGCCTATATGGCAGTACGCGACGCCTACAAGCGCTCGCTGCCCGGCCGCATCGTCGGCCTCTCGATCGATGCCCGCGGCGAGCCGGCCTACCGGCTGGCGCTGCAGACCCGCGAGCAGCATATCCGCCGCGAAAAGGCGACCTCTAACATTTGCACCGCGCAGGTGCTGCTGGCGGTGATCTCCAGCATGTATGCGGTCTATCACGGCCCCGAGGGGCTGACACAGATCGCCCGCGATATCCACCAGCGCACCGCGGTGCTCGCCGCCGGCCTCGCCGCGCTCGGCTACGCCCCGCGCCATGACCAGTTCTTCGACACGCTCAGCATCGATGCCGGCGCGGAGGCGAGCGCGATTTTCGCCCGCGCGCAGGATGCCGGCCTCAACCTGCGCGTCACCGGCAACACGCTCGGCATCGCGCTCGACGAGACGACCACGCCGGAGATCGTGGAAGCGGTGTGGCGCGCGTTCGGCGGCGCCCTCGCCTATGACGACATCGAAGCGAAGGCCGCCGACCGGCTGCCGGAGGGCTTGCGCCGGACCAGTGCTTTCCTGACCCATCCGGTGTTTCATGCCCACCGCTCGGAGACCGAGCTTTTGCGCTATATGCGCCGGCTCTCGGACCGAGATCTCGCGCTCGACCGCGCCATGATCCCGCTCGGCTCCTGCACCATGAAGCTGAACGCGACCACCGAGATGATCCCGCTGACCTGGCCGGAGTTCGGCAGCCTGCATCCCTTCGCGCCGCGCGACCAGGCCGCCGGCTACCACGCGATGTTCACCCGCCTCGAAGCGGCGCTCGCCGCCATGACCGGTTATGATGCCGTGTCGCTGCAGCCGAATTCCGGCGCGCAGGGCGAGTATGCGGGCCTCCTCGCCATCCGCGCCTATCACGCCGCGCGCGGCGAGGGCCATCGCAAGATCTGCCTCATTCCATCATCGGCCCATGGCACCAACCCGGCGTCCGCTCACATGGTCGGCATGTCAGTGGTGGTGGTCGCCTGCGACGCGGGCGGCAATGTCGATGTCGACGATCTGCGCGCCAAGGCCGAGAAGCATCGGGACGACCTGGCTGCGATCATGATCACCTACCCCTCGACCCACGGCGTGTTCGAGGAACATATCCGCGACATCTGCGACATCGTCCATGCCAATGGCGGCCAGGTTTATCTCGACGGCGCCAATCTCAATGCGCAGGTCGGGCTCGCCCGCCCCGGCGACTACGGCGCGGACGTCAGCCACTTCAACCTGCACAAGACGTTCTGCATTCCGCATGGCGGCGGCGGGCCGGGCATGGGGCCGATCGGCGTCAAGGCACACCTCGCCCCTTACCTGCCCGGCGACGGCAACCGCGAGGTGCCGGCGGACGGCGTCGGCCCGGTCTCGGCCGCGCCCTACGGCTCGGCTTCGATCCTCGTGATCTCCTACATCTACATTCTGATGATGGGCGGCGCGGGGCTGCGGCGCGCCACGGAAATCGCGATCCTCAACGCCAACTACATCGCAACGCGGCTCGATCCGCACTTCCCGGTGCTGTATCGCAACCATGTCGGCCGGGTCGCCCATGAATGCATCGTCGATCCGCGCGCGTTCAAGACCTCGGCCGGCGTCACGGTCGACGACATCGCCAAGCGCCTGATCGACTACGGCTTCCACGCGCCGACGATGAGTTTTCCGGTTGCCGGCACGCTGATGATCGAGCCGACCGAGTCGGAATCGAAGGCGGAGATCGACCGCTTCTGCGATGCGATGATCGCGATCCGCGAGGAAATCGCCGAGATCGAGGGCGGGCGTTTCGCCGTCGAGGCTTCGCCGCTGCGGCTGGCGCCGCACACCGTGCACGACATCGCCGACGACACTTGGGACCGGGCCTATTCCCGCACTGAGGGCTGTTTCCCCAAGGGGACGTCGCGCACCGACAAGTACTGGAGCCCGGTCGGGCGCGTCGACAATGCCTATGGCGACCGCAACCTCGTCTGCTCGTGCCCGCCGATGGAGGACTATGCCCTCGCCGCCGCGGCCGAATAGCGGCGGTCGATCACCGCAACATATTGCGGGGCCTCAAGTCAGGCCGCGCAAAGTGCCTCAGCAAAGGCCGGAAAAGCAAAAGCTTTTCCGGCCTTTTTCTCTTGTCCTCGCCTAATGTCGGAACGCTCGCGAGCAGCCGGAGCCTTCACCTTCCGCATGGCGCGCCTGCCAAGAGCCGGCCCGGGAACGGGAGAAATGACACCGACGCCCAAACAAGCAAATTCAAACCAAATGGGCTCAAACCTCAAACGAACGAAACAAAAAAGCCCCGCTGGATTTCAGCGGGGCTTTTTCATTCCTGCGACCGGCGGGCCCCAAAGTGCGTCCCGCCGAAAAAATCACTCGTCGGCCGGCTCCACGCCGTCGGCGTCGCTTTCGGGGCTTCCCGCCAGAATCTGATCGGCGATCAGGCCCGAGTTCTGGCGGATCGCCGCCTCGATCTTGTTCGTCACATCCGGATTGGCCTTGAGGAACGCCTTGGCGTTCTCGCGGCCCTGCCCGAGCCGCTGGCTGTCATAGGAGAACCACGCGCCGGACTTGTCGACGATACCTGCCTTGACGCCGAGATCGAGGATCTCGCCCATCTTGGACACGCCCTCGCCATACATGATGTCGAACTCGACCTGCTTGAACGGCGGCGCGAGCTTGTTCTTCACCACCTTGACGCGGGTCTGGTTACCCGTCACCTCGTCGCGCTCCTTGATCGCACCGATGCGGCGGATGTCGAGGCGAACCGAGGCATAGAACTTCAGCGCGTTGCCGCCCGTGGTGGTTTCCGGCGAGCCATACATCACACCGATCTTCATGCGGATCTGGTTGATGAAGATCACCATCGTGTTGGATTTGTTGATGGAGGCGGTCAGCTTGCGCAGCGCCTGGCTCATCAGGCGGGCCTGCAGGCCCGGCAGCGCGTCGCCCATCTCGCCTTCGAGCTCGGCGCGCGGCACGAGCGCGGCGACCGAGTCGACGATCAGCACGTCCACGGCACCCGAGCGCACCAGGGTGTCGGCGATCTCGAGCGCCTGCTCGCCATGGTCGGGCTGGGAAATGAGGAGCTCGTCGACATTCACGCCGAGCTTGCGGGCATAGACCGGATCGAGTGCATGCTCGGCGTCGACAAACGCGCAGATGCCGCCCTTCTTCTGGGCTTCCGCCACCGCGTGCAGCGCGAGCGTGGTCTTGCCGGAAGATTCAGGGCCGTAGATCTCGATGATCCGGCCCTTGGGAAAGCCGCCAGTGCCAAGCGCGATGTCCAGTCCGAGCGATCCCGAAGAGATGGTTTCGACATCCATCGAACGGTCGTTCTTGCCCAGCTTCATCACCGAGCCTTTGCCGAACTGACGCTCGATCTGTGAAAGCGCGGCCGCGAGGGCCTTAGATTTGTCCATGGAAGATCCTTCGACGATACGCAGGGCGGCTTGGGACATAGGTCACGCTCCTTATGAACGGGATTCGCAAAGGGGACAATCGCGGCCGGGATCGGCTCATGAAGATTTGTACACTGTATGTTCCATGTTCGCAATATGTTCTTTTTGCGGTTCGCGCGTTCTCGAGAGGGCCAAACCTAAATTTTTGCTTAATGCGCGCAGCCAATCGGCGCATGCGGCAGAGGCGCGAAAAGCCTCGTGTTCAGCGCTTCGGCGACCCGTTCAGCGCGCCCCAGTCGACGTTGCGGCCAGCCGGCGCAGGCGTCGCCTTGGCCGTCGGCTTCGCCGGGCTGCGGACACCGCCCCATGGATCGTTGTCCTTGGCGTCGGGAATGGCGCGAAGCTTTGCGCGGTAGGCGTCTTCGACCTGCTTGCGGCGCGCCTTCTCCTCGGACGTGATATCGTTGTCCGGCATCAGGTTGACCCCGCTCTGGGCATGGGCCGGTTTCACCGTTGCCCCCGCAAACATCGCGGCCGCCGCCGCGAATACTGCCACTGCCGCCATTGCGGAAAGTCTGATCCGTGTCATCGTAAAATCCGTCCGATCGCCAACTCGCTTCAAGGCGCCGCAGGGGCACCGCGAAGGTGGCAGACTACAATGCCGGGCGCGGACCGCCAAGCCGGCGGCGTGCGGAGCCTTTCAGCGGAAAAAACTAATCCACGCGCGTGCGAAACGATTCGATGAAAATCCGGCCTTGGTTTATTGAGTGGCCATGATCCGATCGTCCCAAAGCATATTCACCGTCCTATTTCCCCGATCTTCTGCGCGCGGCCGCCGGATGTCACTGCTTGCGCTCGGGATCGCGAGCCTGTCCGCCGCACTTTGCCTTGCGCCGTCTGCCGCCCTCGCCAATCGCGACGAAGGCTCGAAGATCGGCGCAGAATGCAAGGACTGGGCGCGCACGCCGGACGGCAAGTGGAGCCCCCGGCCGAGCGCGTCGATGAGTTCAGCGGATTTCACGGAAACGGTGCTGCTTGCCGGCGGCCAGCGCGTGATGGGCCCCAAGGCCTCCGCACTGCTCGACAAGCGCTGCGGCACCAGATAGCCGAGGCAGCTTACTTCCTCTGCGCTTCGAGGCCGTCGCGCACCGCGGTAAAATTCTGATTCACGGCGCCTCCGAGCAGATTGACCGCAGCGAGGATCATGATCGCGATGCCCGATGCCAGCAGGGCGTATTCGATCGAGGTCGCGCCGGATGTATTTTTTACAAAGTCCGCAAAGCGTGTCCTCACCGGGTTCTCCCTATTGCCTGCATGGCGGGGCCCGAAAGGGCCTGATCCTGCCCGAAAGACTAGCCGATCCAGTCTCTACGATTGCTTACAATCGGCCCCTAAAAAGGGCCATCGAACCTCCGCGCGCGGCAACGGGCTAAACAATCGGTTAAGCGAAACGCGCGGATTTGCGGGGTTCGCCGCAACGATATATTCCGGACTCTGCATGTAGTTATCCTCAGGCGTGATGTATCCTCCTGCCGGACGACAAGATGCCGACCATCAATGGTATTGATTACGGAAAGACCGAGATCGCGCCAAGGCGGTTGCTTGCCGGGGCAGCACGTCATCGCAGCTTGAATGCGCATCCTGACGACTTGCCGCTGACGGGACAGACTTTGACAGATCACCAGCTCACGCCCTTGGCCACCATTTCGCGCGAGCCGTGGCGCGCGCTTGCCGCGCGGTCGCTTGAGCCGAACGGCTACTACCTCGCGGACTGGCAGGCGGCGGTGAACGCGCATGCGCGCGAGCGCGCCAACGTCTCGGCGCTCAGCGCATGGACGGGCGCACCCAACGTCGGTGCCCGCCAGCTCATCGGGCTGCTGCCGGTCGTCTCGCTGTGGCGCGCCTGGAAAATTCCGCTACCGGCCCTGATCAGCGCCGATCCCTATGGCCCGCTTGGCACCCCGCTCATCGATGGCGAGAATGCCGAGGCTGCGATCGAGGCGCTGATGGCGCGGGCGCGCACCGCCGGAGCACGGGCGCTGATCATTCGCGAGCTGCCGCTGGACGGCGCGGTGATGCAGCTCTTTACACAAGTTCTCGCCAAGCGCGGCATGCAGCCACGCATCATCCAGGCCTACCGCCGCGCCGAGCTCGATGCCACGCAGGACGGCGAAGCCCTGCTGCGCGACGCGCTGGGCGCAAAGAAGCTCAAGGAGCTGCGGCGCCAGCGGCGGCGGCTGGCCGAGCACGGCGAAGTCCGCTTCAGCGTGGCGAGGACGAGCGAGGATATCCCCGGCGCACTCGAGGATTTTCTCAAGCTCGAGGCCAGCGGCTGGAAGGGCGAGCGCGGCACCGCGCTGCTCAGCCACACCGGCGACAGCCGGTTCATCCGCGAAGCCGTCACCACGCTTGCGGCACGCGGCGAATGCGAAATCGTCACGCTCCACGCCGGCAGCCAGCCCGTCGCCGCGGGGGTCATCCTGCGCGACCGCAGCCGGGCCTATTTCTTCAAGATGGGCGTCGCCGAGGCGTTCGCCAAACAGTCGCCGGGCGTGCAGCTCACGCTCGACATCACGCGCCATCTTTGCGATGCGCCCGGCATCGCGCGGGCGGATTCATCGGCCGCTCCCGATCATCCGATGATCGACGCCATCTGGCGCGGACGCCTTCACATGGGCGACGTGCTGATTCCTTTGAGACGCCACGATCCGATCACCAGCCTCATTGCCACTGCAGCCACCGCCAGAGCGGCCGTACGCCGAAAGGCCCGCGACCTCATCCACCTGGCCCGTAAGAGAGTGAGTAACTGACATGAACTCCACGACCACTGTCGCTCCTGTCATCACGGCTGAAAACGATGCACTCAGGCGCGACTTTCCCTTCAAGCCCTTTGCGATCCGCCACCAGCTTGCGGGCCATCCGCTCCTGACCCTGCCGAACATCGCAAAGCTTGCGGCGAAGCTGCCGCGCGATCTGATCGAATACAATTCCGGCCACGTGGCGGTGAGCCAGGACCCCAAAACGGTCCCCATGATCGAGCTCAACCCGATCGAGATCGTCGAGCGCATCGAAACCGCTGGCGCGTGGATGGTGCTCAAGCGCATCGAGAACGATCCCAGCTACAGGCAGCTCCTCGAAGATACGCTGCTGTCGGTGGCGCGGGCGCGCGGCTTTGCCTCGCTCAACGAGGCCGGCTTCGAGCAGGTCGAGGGCTATCTGTTCGTCTCCTCGCCGAATTCGACGACGCCCTTCCATCTCGACAGCGAGGACAATTTTTTCGTGCAGATCCACGGCGAAAAGTTTTTCGCGATCTACGATAACGCCGACCGCAGCATCGTGTCCGATGACGAGATCGAGCGATCGATGACCCAGCACCGCAACTTGAAGTTCGACGACAGTTTTGCGCCGCGCGGCGTCGAGTTTCACCTGTTCGATGGCGACGGCTGCTATGTGCCCTACCAGTGGCCGCACTGGGTGCGCACCGCGGGCTCCTATTCGATCTCGATGGCGATCACCTGGAAGACGGCGCATGTCCGCCGCAACAACGACCTGCACTACTGCAATTCGATGCTGCGCCGGCTCGGCATGCCGCAGCCGGCGCCGGGGCGCCGGCCGTTCGCCGACGCCGCCAAACTCACGCTCTATCGCGCCGCCGTTGGCGCGATCCGTCCCTTGCGTTCATCCATGGCGATGCGGAGCGTGCTGCGGCGCATCGCGCTCGGCAAGGATGCCAACTACTATCTGAAGAACAAATAACGGCGCGCGCCGCTTCGCCAGCGCCAGCGATCCCGGCGCCGCCGCCTATTCGGCGGCGGTCTGGTTGATCGCTGCCGAGACCTGCCGGATCGCCCGCGCCAAAAGCTCGGGCGCCTGCGCGCCGGAAAGCGCATATTTGCCGTCGAGTACGAATGTCGGCACGCCGCTGATCCCCCTGTCGCTCGCCTCCTGCGCCCAACCCGAGATCAGATCGACATCGTCATCGGACGCCAGCCTTGCACGGATCTCGCCGGCGTCGAGACCGACATCCGCGGCCGCCTGAACCAGCACCTCAGCGTCGGTCAGATCGCCGCCGTCGCGAAAATACAATTCCATCAGCCGCTGCTTCATCGCCGCGGCCTTGCCGTCGGCACTCGCCCAGTAAATGAGGCGATGGCAATCGGTCGTGTTCGGCTGGCGCTTCACGTCGTGCGGATGGTAGGCAAGGCCTTCCGAGGCGGCGGCGTCCACCACCCCCTGCGCGCGATGATAATACGCTTCGGGCGAACCGAATTTTCTGGTCAGGTACTCGTTCCGCGAGATGCCCTCGCGCGGCACCCATGGATTGAGAAAGAACGGCCGCCACGCCACCTCGACCGGCACGTCGGGGACCAATGCGAGCGCCCGCTCGAGCCGGTGTTTGCCGATGTAGCACCAGGGGCAAACGACATCCGAAACGACATCGAGATGGAGCGGCTTGAGGGCTGGCATGATGATCTCCCGACGCAAGATGCAAAGACGCTATCACAGCGATGCCGCCAGCGCCTTCATCTTTTCGAGAGTCCCCGCATCGGCGGGAAAGAACGTCTCGATTGCGATCTCCGACAGGGTGACGTCGATCGGCGTGCCGAACACCATCGTCGTCGAAATGAACGACAGCTCCGCATCGCCGAACCGCAGGCGAAACGGAACCGCGATCTTGTCCGCGGCGCGCAGCTCCGCCGCGCTGCGCGAGGGGATCGGATAGGTTTTCAGCTCCTCGGCCAAGGCGATCAGGCCGGGGTCGGCCGTGAGTTCGATCTGGTGCAGCAGCCGCTCGCGCAGATGCCCGCACCACTCGGCGCGATTGAGCGTAGCCGGGGCGAGGCCTTCGGGGTGGAAGGCGAGCCGCATCACGTTGATCGGCGGCGCAAGGAGTTTTGGCGCGACACCGGCGAGCAGCGGCGCGACGAGACGGTTGGCGGCGACGAGATTCCATTGCCGGTCGATCGCGAGCGCAGGGTTCGGCTCATGCGCGGCGAGAACGGTGTCAATCGCAGCGCGCGCGGCATGGAGCGCCGGATCGTCGAGCCCGCGCTGCGGAAAGGCCGGGGCAAAGCCCGCAGCGACCAGCAGCACGTTCTGCTCGCGCAGCGGCACATCGAGCCGCGTCGCGAGCCGCAGCACCATCTCGCGCGAGGGCGCGGCGCGCCCCGTCTCGACGAAGGATAAATGGCGCGGCGAGATCTCGGCCTCAAGCGCAAGATCTAGCTGGCTGAGACGGCGGCGCTGCCGCCATTCACGCAGGTGCGCGCCGAACGGCCGCCGTTCGGATGCGGCCATGCTGCGGTCGGGGGCGGATTTGGCGGCGGGAGAGGTGATCATGGCAAAAGGCTAACACCGCCCGGCGATGCTTTCCATGACCTGCGAGGTAATCGATTTGCCTCCGCGCCTCGCTGAAAATTGCCCGATATGGCGAAACCGTACCCGGTCGCCCGGATCCATCCGACAGGAGGCCATCATGATCCATCCCTCTCCCCTGCTCCGCCAGTCCCTTCTCGCCGACGCCGTGATCAGCGGCGGCATGGCCCTGCTTCTCATCCTGGCGGCGAGCCTGCTCGCGCCATGGCTTGCGCTGCCGGCCGCGTTTTTGCGCAATGTCGGGCTGTTTCTGGTCGCCTATGTCGCCTTCGTCGGATGGGTTGCCCGTCGCACCGACCCCGGCACCGGCCTCGTATGGGCGGTGATCGCACTCAATGCCGCCTGGGTGGTGGCAAGCATCGGCCTTCTCTTCACTGAGCTGGTCGCGCCCTCGCTGCTCGGGCAACTGTTCATCGCCGCGCAGGCGCTGGTCGTCGGGCTGTTTGCGGAGCTGCAATATATCGGCCTTCGCCGCAGCGGGGCGCAGCTTCCCGCCTGAATGATGCGCGTAGCGCGAGCCGCGTCATTGAAGCCAGCGACCAGTGCCGCTGGCTTCAATTTTCGATGGGGCGAGCCGGGTCAGGAGGCCGCGGCCTTCCTGCCCGCGCGCTTTGGCGCAGCCTTCTTTGGCGGTGCGGCCTTTGACGAAGACTTTTTAGGCGATGGCTTTTTAGGCGAAGACTTGGTCGGCGTCGGTTTGGCGGTCGCCGACTTGCCATTGGCAGCGTTCTTCGAGCGTTTTTCCTTCTTCGAGGGCTCTTGTTTCAAAAACTTGGCCTTCGACGCCGCCTTCTCAGGCTTCGCCTTGCCGTTGCCGGCCTCGGCCGCAAGCTTTTTGGCGCGTCGCTTCTCGCAGCTCGTGCATTTGCAGCCGATCGGCTTGAGGTACATTTTGAAGTATTCGGTGCCGTAGTCGTAGTTGATCTCTTCGCCCGGCTTGATGTTCTTGATGGCGCGGATCGTCACGGTGCGTTCGCGCTGCCTGACATGCGACTCCGCATTCGGCCGGCAGGCGTGGTTGATGTAGCGCGCGGTATTGCTGCGCACCGAGCCGTCGATGGTCCAGCGGCCGTTGATCTGGAACAGATACTTGTTCTCGACGGCGTCGTCGTCCTTGTTGCGGGCATCGAGCATGCGGCCGACATAGCGGATGATCTCCGTTCCTTTCGCAATCGGCGCGGTTGCAAAAAGACCAAGACCTGTGCGGGAGCGGCCGACACGATAAGGCTTATCGGAGGACTGATCTGACATGGTTCACTTCAATCATGAGCGCTGATTCGTATCGTAGTTGATCGCCTCGGCCATGCCAGCGTCAATCGGCTCGCACCTGACGTCCCTCTCAGCCGTCTTTCTTGGCCGGCGGCGCGGCGGGGGGCCGAGCGCCCCTCAGCATCGCGCCGAGCAAGGTATCCGCATCCGCGCCGCCCTCGATCCGCTCCAAAATATCTTCGAGCCGTCCGTCGATCAGAAGCGACGCAAAGCCGTGAACCAACGACCAAGCCCAGACGATGTTGCCGGCCTGCGCCAGCGTCAGCGCATCTTTTGAAATCGGTTCATGGCGGCTGGCGGCGGCCGCGCCGGTGAGGCCCGCAAGGGCCGCCGTTGCCGCCGCGCTCAATGACGGCCGCGACATATCGAGACGCTCGGTGCGGAACATGAGCTGATAGAGGCCTGGATAGGCCCGGGCGAACGCGACATAGGCGATGCCCCGCGCTTCCATCATCTCGCCGGGGGATTTGGCGTCCCGACTGGCGGCGGCCAGCGCCTCGTTGAACCGGCGAAAGCCGATGGCGGCCAGCTCGCTGAGAAGGCCGGTCAGATCGCCGAAGTGATGCGCCGGCGCGGCATGTGAAACGCCCGCCTCTCGCGCGACCGCGCGCAGCGTCAGCCCCGGTAGGCCGTCGCGCTCGAGCACGGTTTCGGCGGCCTTGAGCAGTGCCTCGTTCAAAGTGCCGTGATGATAAGGCGCCGCCTTGGTCTTGCCGGAGGCATCCTTCTTCGCAATTCGGGGTTTTCGGACGGCGGGAGCGTCGTTTTTGCCCGTAACGGGCTTGGTGGTGGTCTTGCTGATCATGCGATTACCATGCCGCACGATCTTTACAGCGTCAAGATTTCGCTTGACGGCAAATTAGGCCGCAGATAAGCATCTTGACAGCGTAAAGATTGAGCCCGACCAAGTTCCACAAGAGGCCCGCCATGTTCCTGTTCGTGATCCTCGCCCCCTTCGCCGCATTCGCCGGTCTGATGCTGGTGACAACGGAAACGATCAGCCTCTTCGCCGGCGCCGCCATCGCCGCCGCGTCCATCATTGTCGACCTTCTCCGCGGGCGCTCGGTTAAAGTGCTCGCCGCCGGTGCCACTGCGCTGTTCACGGCGCTCGGCCTCTATGGTCTCGTGGGCGCCAAGGGGTGGGGCAGCGTCGATGCCCGCCTCGTCATCGATTTCGGCCTGCTCGCGATCGGGCTGGTCTCGATCGCGCTGCGCGCGCCCTTCACCCTGCAATATGCCCGCGAGATGGTTGAGCCGGAAATCAAGGCGCAGCCCGCCTTCATTCGCACCAACTACGTGCTGACCTGGGCATGGAGCGGAGCGTTCCTCATGATGGTGATCGCCGACATCGCATCGCTCTACCTGAACTCGCTGCCGGTCTGGGCCTGCGTCGCCGTCACCTTCGCCGCGCGCAACGCCGCCGCATTCTTCACCGGCTGGTACTCAAAATATCGCCGCGCGCTGTTTCGTCGCGAAATCTGTCCGGCAGCCTGATCTTCAGAAAAACCCAAAATCCTCAACGCACAACAACCAGACCGCCGTTTGCCCAAGGAGAACAAAATGTCCGCATCGAGCCAAGCTTCCGCTCAGGCATCCACGACCAGTGAAACATCGTTCGCGCAGCCTGATGCCCCGCTCAGCAATATCGGCCCGATCCCGATGGAGTGCGATGCGGACTTCCTCAAGATCGAAGGCGAATTGCCGCGCGAGCTGAACGGCACGCTCTATCGCAACGGCCCCAATCCGCAGTTCGATGCGCCCGGCTCGCACTGGTTCGTAGGCGATGGCATGCTGCACGCCTTCACACTGGAGAACGGCCGCGCCAGCTACCGCAACCGCTGGGTCCGCACGCCGAAATGGCTGGCCGAACACGATGCCGGGCGCGCACTCTCCGCCGGTTTCGGCCGCAAGCTGGAAGGCGCGCCGGCCGACCTCGACACCGGCGTCGCCAACACAAATATCATCCACCACGCCGGCAAGCTGCTGGCGCTGGAGGAAGGCCACCTGCCGACCGAGATCGAGCCGAAGACGCTCAAGACACGCGGCTATCACGACTACGGCCGCGCCATCGCCGGGCCGTTCACCGCCCATCCCAAGTTCGATCCGGTTACCGGCGAAATGCTGTTCTTCGGCTACAACGCCAAAGGCCCGCTCACCCCGACGATGTCGTTCGGCAGCGTCAATGCCTCCGGCATCGTCACCCAGTTCGAGCACTTCGAAACGCCCTATGCCAGCATGGTGCACGACTTCATCGTCACCGCGCAGCATGTCCTGTTTCCGATCCTGCCGCTCACCGGCAGCATGGAGCGCGCGATGTCCGGGCGCCCGCCCTATGCATGGGAGCCCGACAAGGGTGCTTATGTCGGCGTGATGAAGCGCGGCGGCTCGACCAAGGACATCATCTGGTTCCGCGGCGAGAGCTGCTACGTCTTCCACGTCATGAATGCGTGGGAGGACGGCAACCTGATCCACGCCGACGTCATGCAGTTCGAGGAGGCGCCGCTGTTTCCGCATCCCGACGGCCGCCCGACCGATCCGAAGAAGGCCGTCGCCCGGCTGTGCCGCTGGACCTTCGACCTCGCCGGCAACACCGACCGCTTCACGCGCCGTTATCTTCACGACGATACCGGCGAGTTTCCGCGCATCGACGAGCGCCGCTCCGGCCTTTCCTATCGCCACGGCTGGTACGCCTGCGCCAACCCCGATGCGCCGCCTTCGGCGACGAAGCTTTCGGGCATCATTCACGTCGATGCCACCAGCGGCCGGCGCTCGCGCTATCTTCTGCCCATCGGCGATACCATTTCCGAGCCGGTCTTCGCGCAGCGCGACGGCGGCGCGGAGGGCGAGGGCTGGTTGCTGGCGGCGGTGTGGCGCGCGCGCGAGAACCGCAGCGACCTCGCTGTCTTCAACTCCCTTGATGTCGAGAGCGGCCCGGTCGCCCTCGTCAAACTCGGCCACCGCGTGCCGGACGGTTTTCACGGCAACTGGGTGAACGACTAACGCCAAGCCCACTCCAGATGCATGAGCAGCGAGGCAGACATGTCGGACGTATTCCGTAAACTGGCAGCGGACTTTCTCTCGACGATCATCTTTCTGATCGTCATGTTCGCCAGCGGCAGCGTGCTGCTGGCGACCGGCGTTGCCATCGCCGGGGCCATCGGGCAATTCGCCTATGCCCGCTTCAAGGACCAGCGGCTCGATGTGATGACGTGGGCCAGCCTCGCGCTGGTCCTCGTCCTCGGCAGCGCGACGCTAATGACAAACGACCCGCGCTTCGTGCTGATCAAGCCGAGCATCGCCCACTTCGCCATCGGCGCAATCATGCTGCGGCCGGGATGGATGCTGCGCTACTCGCCGCCGGTGGTGCGCGAGCACGGCGCCGACCTTGCGATGATCGCCGGCTATAGCTGGGCGGTGCTGATGATCGCGCTCGGCATCGGCACGGTCGTGGTGGCCTGGACCGGCGATCTCAAGCTCTGGGCGTTCTACGTCTCGGTGGTGGCGGTCGGCGCCAAGATCGCGGCTTTCGCGATCCAGTACGTCGCCTTTCGCATCATCATCCGCCGCCGCATCCTTCGCGGCCAGACGGCGGACGCCGCTGCGCTCCCGTGAACGCGCGCCAGAAGCAATCAGGCCCGGCGACGAGCCGGGCCTGATGTTGTCTTAGCCGAGGTTGAGGGCCTTGAAGAAGTCGTTGCCCTTGTCGTCGATGACGATGAAGGCGGGGAAATCCACGACCTCGATGCGCCAGATCGCCTCCATGCCGAGCTCGGGATATTCCACGACCTCGACCTTCTTGATGCAGTGCTCGGCGAGATTGGCCGCCGCGCCGCCGATCGAGCCGAGATAGAAGCCGCCATACTTCTTGCAGGCGTCGCGCACCGCAGCGGCGCGGTTGCCCTTGGCGACCATCACCATCGAGCCGCCTGCGGCCTGGAACTGGTCCACGAAGGAGTCCATGCGGCCTGCGGTGGTCGGGCCGAACGAGCCGGAAGCATAGCCCGTCGGCGTCTTGGCGGGACCGGCGTAGTAGATCGGGTGGTTCTTGAAGTAGTCCGGCAGCGGCTCGCCCTTTTCCAGCCGCTCGCGCAGTTTGGCGTGGGCGGCGTCGCGCGCCACGATCATCGTGCCGGTCAGCGACAGGCGCGTCTTGATCGGATGCTGCGACAGCGTCGCCAAAATGTCCTTCATCGGCTGGTTGAGGTCGATCTTGACCACCTCGCCGCCCTGCGCGGCGTCGCCAACATCCGGCAGGTACTGCGCCGGGTTGTGCTCGAGCTGCTCAAGGAACACGCCGTCGCGGGTAATCTTGCCGAGCACCTGGCGGTCGGCGGCGCAGGACACGCCAAGGCCGATCGGCAGCGACGCGCCGTGGCGCGGCAGGCGGATGACGCGAACGTCATGGCAGAAATACTTGCCGCCGAACTGCGCACCGACGCCGAGCGACTGCGTCATCTTCCAGATCTCATCCTCCATCTCGAGATCGCGGAAGGCGTGCCCGTCTTCCGACCCCGTCGTCGGCAGCGCATCGAGATAGCGCGCGGAGGCGAGCTTCACGGTCTTGAGATTCAGCTCGGCCGAAGTGCCGCCGATCACGATCGCCAGATGGTAAGGCGGGCACGCGGCGGTGCCGAGCGTCAAAATCTTCTCTTTCAGGAAAGCGTGCAGCCGCTCCTTGGTGAGCAGCGAGGGCGTGCCCTGGAAAAGAAAGGTCTTGTTGGCCGAGCCGCCGCCCTTGGCCATGAACATGAACTTATAGGCGTCGTCGCCCTCGGCGTAGATCTCGCACTGCGCCGGCATGTTGTTGCGGGTGTTCTTTTCCTCGAACATCGATAGCGGCGCGACCTGCGAATAGCGCAGGTTGCGCTTGAGGTAGGCGTCGCGCGCGCCTTCCGACAAAGCGGCCTCGTCGTCGCCATCGGTGATGACGCGTGCGCCCTTCTTGCCCATGATGATTGCAGTGCCGGTGTCCTGGCACATCGGCAGCACGCCGCCCGCCGCGATATTGGCGTTCTTCAAAAAGTCGAAGGCGACGAACTTGTCGTTGTCGCTCGCTTCCGCGTCGTCGAGAATCTTGCGCAGCTGCGCCAGATGGCCGGGGCGCAGATAGTGGTTGATATCGATGAACGCGGCTTCCGCCAGCGTCTGCAGCGCGGCGCGGCTCACCACCAGCGTCTCACGGCCCAGAATCGTCTCGACCCTCACGCCCACATCGGAGATTTTGCGATACGGCGTCTCGTCCTTCCCGAGCGGGAACAGGGGGGTGTGCCGGTAGGGCGGCAAAGCGTCGGCGGGCGGAGTCACGGGTGCGTTCATGGCAAGGCCTTGCGAATGGTCTGAAGAGGCCGGGCGCAACCCGACCTCGAGACAAAAATGATCGTGGTTCTAGGACTTTTCGCCGAATATTTGAAGGGTTCAAAACCGCAGGCCGCCATGCAGCGCTATTTGCGGCGTTTTCCGCGCGTTACGCGATCATTCTGGCGAAAAGTTCCGCATCGACATTGCCGCCCGAGAGCACGACGACCACCGTCTTGCCCTTGGCCGGAATGCGGCCAGCCATCAGCGCGGCAAGCGCCACCGCCCCGCCCGGCTCGACCACGAGCTTGAGGTCGCGGAAGGCGAAGGCCATCGCCGCGCCGACTTCGGCATCGCTGGCGGAAACGCCGGACGTGGCGAGCTGTGAATTGATCGCAAAAGTCAATTCTCCCGGCGCTGGCGACATCAGCGCGTCGCAGATCGTGCTGCCGCCCGGAGCGTTGGTCTGGCGGCCGCCGCTCGCCAGCGAGCGCGCGTGATCGTCGAAGCCGGCCGGCTCCGCGATGATGATGTCGGCGCCCGGAAAGCGCGCCCTGGTCGCAACCGCGATGCCCGCGATCAGGCCGCCGCCGGAGGCCGGCGCAACCACGATGTCGGGTACGATGCCCTCGCGCGCCAGATCCTCGGCGATCTCGCGGCCGACCGTGCCCTGCCCGGCGATCACGTGCCGATCGTCGAACGGCGGCACCAAGGTCGCGCCGCGTTCGGAGGAAATGCCAGCGGCGATTTTTTCGCGGTTTTCGTTGTGGCGGTCGTAGAGCACCACTTCGGCGCCGTAAGCCTTGGTGCGCTCGCGCTTCGACACCGGCGCATCCGACGGCATCACGATGACGGCAGGCATGCCGAACAGTCGCGCGGCCGCGGCAACGCCTTGCGCGTGATTGCCGGACGAGAACGCCACGACGCCCGCCGCCCGCGCTCCCGGCGCGATCGATGCCAGCTTGTTGTAGGCGCCGCGAAACTTGAACGAGCCGGTGCGCTGGAGCACTTCGGGCTTCAGAAAAATCCGCCCGCCGGTCAGCTCATCGAGCGCGGGAGACGTCAGCAGCGGCGTGCGCGTCGCGACGGGCGCGAGCAGGCTCGCGGCGGCGTCGATATCGGCGATGGAGACAGGAAGCGGCTGCGTATGATCCATGCCGGCAATCTAGCCAGCCTTGCGCGGTTTGAAAATACTAACTGATCGCCCGCGCCGCCGCCGCCAACCGTCCCAGCGCGCCGACCGGCTCGGTCGCCCCGCTCGCGACGATGTTTTGGATGAAGGCGCGCGCCGCCTCGTCCCAGCTATGGCGGAGCGCGAAGGCGCGGCAATCGCTCCGCGACAGTTCCAGCGCGGCAAGGCAGGCCTTGCGCAGGTCCTCGTCGAGCACGCCGACCGGCGCGCTGCCGATGACATCGCGCGGGCCGGCGACGGGAAAGGCCGCGACCGGCACGCCGCTCGCAAGCGCCTCCAGCAGCACCAGCCCGAAGGTATCGGTGCGGCTCGGGAACACGAACACGTCCGCCGCGGCATAGGCGTTGGCCAGCGCCTCGCCCTGTTTGGCGCCGAGAAACACCGTCTTGGGAAATTGCCGCTCCAGCGTCCGGCGCGCCGGGCCATCGCCGACCACGACCTTGGTGCCGGGCAGATCAAGCGACAGGAATGCCTCGAGGTTCTTCTCGACGGCAACGCGGCCGACCGACATGAAGATCGGGCGCGGCAGGCCGAGATCGATGTCCCACGGCTGAAACAGTTTTGCATCCACGCCGCGCGGCCAGATCGCGACCCGCGAGAAGCCGCGTTCGCGCAGCTCGCGCTGCAACGACGGCGTTGCCGCCATCACCGCGCGGCTCGGCCGGTGGAAACGCCGCAGCCACGCCCAGACCCACTCTTCGGATACCGGCAGTCGCGCCGAGACGTATTCGGGAAAGCGGGTGTGGAAACTCGTGGTGAAGCCGATCCGCCGGCGCAGGCAATAGCGCCGCACCGCCGCCCCGAGCGGTCCTTCGGTCGCGATGTGGATCGCATCCGGCTCATGCGCCTCGATAAGCTCGGCGACGCGCCTTGCGCCCGGCAGCGCGACCCGCACTTCGCGGTAGGTCGGCAAGCCGAAGGTGCGGAACTCGTTCGGCGTCAGGAAGACGATCTCGCTCCCCATCCGCCGCGCCGCTTCCGCCGTCATCGTCAGGGTTCGCACCACACCGTTGACCTGCGGATACCAGGCGTCGGTGGCAATCAGAATTTTCATTCAGGCAGCTCGCACTGCGACCGGAACGACGGTGAGTTGCCGCCGCACCGGATCGGTCCAGGTGATGATTTCAAAACGGCCGTCGTCGTGCTCCGCAAGCACGGTGCAACTCTCGACCCAGTCGCCGCAGTTCATGTAGCGGATGCCGTGCTCGTCGCGGATCGCGGCGCAGTGGATGTGGCCGCAGATCACGCCGTCAACGCCGAGGCGGCGGGCCTCGCCGGCGAGCGTCTGCTCGAACGCGCCGATGTAGTTGACCGCGTTTTTGACCTTCAGCTTGGCCCATTGCGACAGCGACCAGTAAGGCACGCCGAGCCGGCGCCGCGCCAGATTGACGAGGCGATTGAGCCGGATCGCAAGGTCGTAAGCCTTGTCGCCGAGATGGGCGAGCCAGCGTGCATGCTGCACCACGAGATCGAAGATATCGCCGTGGATGACGAGAAACCGCTGCCCTGATGCGCTTTCGTGGATCGCCGTCTCGACCACCTCGATGCCGCCGAAATGCGTGCCGTAGTAGTCGCGCAGAAACTCGTCGTGATTGCCCGGCACGTAGATGACACGCACGCCCTTGCGGACCCGGCGCAGCATCTTCTGGACAAAATCGTTATGCGACTGCGGCCAGTACCAGTGATTTTTCAGCGCCCAGCCGTCGACGATATCGCCGACGAGGTAGATCGTGTCGGCGTCGTGCTCGCGAAGAAAATCGAGCAGGCGGTCAGCCTGCGAGCCTTTGGTGCCGAGGTGGACGTCGGAGATGAAAAGGGTGCGAAAGCGTCTTTCTGCGACGCCTTCGCCACGACAAGCTTCGCCTTGTGTCTCGCGTATCATGCCGCCGCCAATAGCAGGACGATATGACACGCGAGTGACAGGAACGGCCGCGCAGAAACTATGCGGCGATGATCACGCGAGGCTTGTCCGCCGCGCCAGAGCCGGCGTTAGTACCATGCGGAGAAATGATGAACCGGGCCATGGCCGCGCCCGACCGAGAGCTGATCCGATGCAGCAATCGCCTTTGAAATATAGGCCTTCGCGTTGCGCACGGCTTCTGCAAGCGGCTCGCCCTTGGCAAGTCCCGCAGCGATCGCAGACGACAGCGTGCAGCCGGTGCCGTGGGTGTTGAGCGTATCGATGCGCGGCGCGGCGAGCCGCAGCACATCCTCGCCCTGCATCAGATAGTCGACGCTTTCCGCGCCGCTGGCATGGCCGCCCTTGATCAGCACCGCCGGGCAGCCGAGCGCGAGCAGCGCCCGCCCTTGCGCTGCGATTTCGTCCTCGCTCTCGGCGATGGAAGTATCGAGCAGCGCCGCCGCTTCCGGCAGGTTCGGCGTGATGATCTGGGCGATCGGAATGAGTTTTTGGCGCAGCGCATCGATCGCCTGCGGCGCCAGCAGCCGGTCGCCCGAGGTCGCCACCATCACCGGATCGACAACGACATGCGCGGCCTTCCAGCGCGTCAAGCCAGCGACGATCGCCTCGATTACCTCCGGCTGCGACACCATGCCGATCTTCACCGCCGCGATGTCGAGATCGCTGAACACCGCGTCCATTTGCGCGGTGATGAAATCGGCCGGCACTTCATGGATCCCGGTCACGCCCTTGGTGTTCTGCGCGGTCAGGGCGGTGATCACCGACGCGCCAAAGACGCCACATGCCGAGAAGGTCTTGAGGTCGGCCTGAATGCCGGCGCCGCCGCCCGAATCCGAGCCGGCGATTGTCAGCGCAATGCGAATCGTCATGTCATCTCCGCATGAAGTCGGTGAGCGGACGCGGGATTGCCCAGAAACGCGCCCGAACCGGCGGCAACTTGCTTGCCATTTCAGCCCGTTTTCGGCTCTATTGCCCGCGATGACAAGCGCCGCTCCGGAGAAACCTGCGATGGTCCCCTTTTTCGTCCAGTTCAAATGCAAGCTCGGCCAGTCCTACGCCGTGGCCAATGCACTCGCGGAGGCGGAAATCGCGTCGGAAATCTATTCGACCGCCGGCGACTACGACCTGCTCGTCAAGTTCTACGTCGATGAAGGAACCGATATCGGCCACTTCGTCAGCGAGAAGGTGCAGGTGATTCCGGGCATCCAGGACACCCACACGATCATCACCTTCAAGGCATTCTGATCCTTAGGCGCGTCGCCTGCGGGCATCGCGAATTCCCGGCCATGGCAGGCGAACGGCGCGGACGCGCCGGTGCGCGCTCTGCCGCGCCAATCGCCGCGGCAATCCCGAAAAAAGCCGGTCGCCTGACGGAACCCGGCCGGCTCTGGTGAATCTAGTTGATGGGTCTTTGCCAGTTTTCGCAGCCCGATTCATTCCAGGTCACATAGGGGAGATCATCATGAATGCCCGGTATCTCGCGGTAGCCTCTGTTGCCTTTGGCGCCTGCATTGCCCTTGCCGGGCCTGCAGCCGCTGAAAAAATGATGATGAAGGTCGATATGACGGGCGCGAACGAGGTGCCGCCCGTCACCACCGCAGGAAAGGGAACCGCGGACATCGACTATGACACTGCGACCAAGAAGCTGAGCTGGAAGCTGACTTATTCCAACCTCACCGGTCCGCCCACGATGGCGCATTTCCACGGGCCGGCCGAACCCGGCAAGAACGCGGCCGTCGCCGTTCCGATCCCGAATCTCGGCCCGACCACCGCCGAAGGCACTGTCACGCTGTCCGATGCGCAGGCCGCCGATCTGCTGGCCGGCAAGTACTACGTCAATGTCCATACCGCCGCGCATCCTGCCGGAGAGATCCGCGGGCAGGTGAAGAAATAAGCAGGCTGGGGCATCGATGATCGATCGCGGCGGGCTGCCGGCAGCGTGGCTCATGGCCAATGCCGACAGCCTGTCCGTTTGTTTGCAAGAGCACTTGGCGCAGGCGATGGCTCAGGAGCGCTTCGGCCGCGCCGGTCCCTCGACCGCCGGCAGCGACTTGAGATAAGCCGCAATGGCCGCACGGTCGGCGTCGCTGAGCCGCGCGGTGTTGCGCACCACCCGCACCATGGAGCCGCCGGTCGTGTCGCCGTCCGGCGTTTCGCCGGTTTTGAGGAAATGGGCGATGTCGCTTTCGCTCCAGTCCTTGAGGCCCTTCCGGGTGATGTTCGGCACCCAGCCCTCGCCTTCCGGGTTCGGCCCGCCCGCCAGCCGCTGTCCCGCGACGATGCCGCCAAGCGTGTCGCGCGGGCTGTGGCATTCGGCGCAGTGGCCGAGCCCGTTCACGAGATAGGCTCCGCGATTGATTTTGGCGTCCGCCGACGGTTTCGTCAGCGCCGCATCGTCGCTGCCGAGATGCAGCGCCTTCCACACACCGACGGCGCGGCGGATGTTGAAGGGAAAGCCGAGGTCGTGGTCGCGGACCTTGCCGGATGCGGCCGGCAAGGTCTTGAGATAGGCGAACATGTCGCGCAGATCGCCGATGCTGGCGTGCTGATACGAGGCATAGGGAAAGGCCGGATAGTAATGCTGGCCCTTCGGCGAGGTGCCCTTGGTCATCGCGGTGACAAAATCGCGCTCGCTCCAGCCGCCGATGCCGTCCTCGCTATCCGGGGAGATATTCGGCGCGTAGAACGTGCCGAACGGCGAGTGAATGGCAAGGCCGCCGCCGAGCAGTAACCGCTCCGGCTGATCGGGCGTCGTGTGGCACGATGCACAGCCGCCGGCATTGAACGCCGCTTCGCCATTGGCAAGGTCGGCCTTGTGCGGCGGCAGCTGCCCGCCCACCGCGCTTGGCGAGGTGATCGCAAAGCCGACTGCGCCGCCAAGCGCCAGCGCGAAAATACCGAGCCACGCCGCGGCGCGAAATTTATGCGTCGATTTCAACAATGCGCTTCGTTCTGATCAGCTGTTCTTGATGCGGTAGGTCTCGTGGCAGCCCGAGCAGCTCTTGCTCATGACCGGAAACGCTTCCTTCAAGGTCTCAAGGCTTTGGATCTTGCCGGCATGGGCGGCAACGGCCTTGTCCAGATTGGCGATGTGGGAAACGAAATCGGCCTTGTTGGTCCAGATCTTGTCGGAAGCACTATAGTCGCCGCTGCGCGGCGCGCCCTTCGTGCTTTCGGGATAGAGCGGCGTGATCGTCTTGCCGAAGGTCGCAAGATGGGCCAGCGCCTGGTCAACTTCGGCCTGGTCATACGGCTTCTTGTCGCGCGCCATCTGCCCGAGCGAGCCGAACCTGTTCTTGCCGGCCGCCTTCATCGCCTCCTGGCGCTTTGCCACCAGATTTTCCTGGGCCACGACGGCACCCAGGTTCATCGCGATGCCCAAGGTCAAAAGTCCGGCAACAGCTATGATCCGCTTTATAGTTTCTCCAACAGGTTTGGGATGTCAGCCAGGAATCAGAGACAACAGGATTGACGGAATTATGTTTGCGAGCAAATCAACATGCCGTCAGATCCGGTTTGCCGCCGCACTAGAGGCGATGTTTGCGGCGACTTTGCTCGATCGCCATCCAGATGCGCTCGGATGTCGCAGGCATGTCGATGTGTTCGATGCCGAATTCGCGCCAAAGCCCGTCGATGATTGCGTTCATCACCGCAGGGCATGAGCCGATCGCCCCCGCCTCGCCCGCGCCCTTGACGCCGAGCGGATTGGTCGCGCACGGCACGTTCTTGGTCTCGAAGGTGAACGATGGCGTGTCGGACGCCCGCGGCAGCGCATAGTCCATGAACGTGCCGGTGACGAGCTGGCCATCCCGCGGATCATAGACCGCTTGCTCCATCAAGGCCTGCCCGATGCCCTGCACCGAGCCGCCATGCACCTGTCCTTCCAGCATCATCGGATTGAGCGTCTGCCCGAAATCGTCAACGATGACGTAGTTGACGATGCGGACCTCGCCGGTGGCGGGATCAATCTCGACCTCGACGATATGGGTGCCGTTCGGGAAGGTGCCTTCCGCTCCAAAAATGTCGTCGGCCTTGAGCTTCTCGGGATCGATGCCCGGCTTGCCGGCAAGGTCGGCGAAGGACACCGCGCGATCGGTGCCGCTGATTCGGATCGTGCCATCGCTGATTTCCAGATCGCCCGGCCCGGCCTCGAGATTGTCGGCCGCCAGCTCCTTGAGCTTCCGCCCGAGCTTTTCCACCGCCTGCTTGACGCAGACGCCGCCGGTCGGGATCGCGCTCGAGCCGCCCGTCCCCACGCCGGTCCGGATGAGATCGGTGTCGCCCTGCAGCACATGCACGCGCTCGGGCGGCAGGCCGAACTGTTCGGCAACAAGCTGGGAATAGGCGGTCTGATGGCCCTGCCCGCTGGATTGCGTGCCGATCAGCACCGTGACGTCGCCATTCGGATCGAGCCGGACCTCGGCGCGCTCCGGCCCCATCGAGCCGCAGACCTCGACATAGGTCGCGATGCCGATGCCGCGCACCAGCCCGGCCTTCTTCGCCGCCTTGGCGCGTTTGGGAAAATCCTTCCAATCGGCGATTTCCTGCGCGCGCTTGAGATGCCCGGCGAAATCGCCGGAGTCGTAAACTTTCCTCGTTGCGGTCGTGTAGGGCATCGCGCGCGGGGGAATGAAGTTTTTGCGCCGGATCGCATCCGGCGTCATGCCGAGCTTGCGCGCGCTGGCATCGACCAGCCGTTCGAGCACATAGGAAGCCTCGGGCCGCCCGGCGCCGCGATAGGCATCCACCGGCACGGTGTTGGTGAACACGGTGCGCAGCCGGCAGTGGAACGCGGTGATGTCATAGACGCCCGGCAGCATGCCCGCGCCGCCATGCGGGATGTACGGCCCGAAGGTCGAAAGATAGCCGCCCATGTCGCTGATGAGATCGACATCGAGGCCGAGAAACTTGCCGTCCTCGGCCAGCGCCATGCGTGCGGTGGTAACGTTGTCGCGGCCCTGACTGTCGCCGACGAAATGCTCGGAGCGGTCAGCCACCCATTTGACCGTCTGCTTGAGCTGGCGCGCGGCGACGCAGACCAGCGCGTATTCCCGGTACGGAAACAGCTTGGTGCCGAAGCCGCCGCCGACGTCCGGGCAGATCACCCGCATCTTCTCGACGGGAAGATGCAAAATGTTCAGGCACAAAATGTCGCGAAGCCGGTGGCTGCCCTGACTGCCGAGCGTCAGCGTCAGATGATCGTGCTTGGCGTCGTATTCGCAGACGACAGCGCGCGGCTCGAGGTAGTTGGTGACGATGCGCGGATTGACGACCGAGACCTCGGCGACTGCATGCGCCTTGGCGAAGGCCGCTTCCGTCGCCTTCTTGTCGCCGAGCGAAATGTCGAACAGCACGTTGCCGGGATGTTGCGGCCAGACCTGCGGCGCGCCGGGCGCGACCGCGGCTTTCGCGCCGATCACCGCCGGCCGAGGCTTCCAGTCGACCTCGATCGCCTCGATAGCATCGCGGGCATGATCGATGGTGTCGGCAACGACAAAGGCAATCGCATCGCCAACGTGGTGAACCTCGCTCCGCGCGAGGATCGGATAGGGCGGCACGTTGAAGGGAGTGTCCGGCAGCGCGAACAGGCACGGCAGATTGCCGAGATCCTTGGTGTCCTCGCCGGTGAGGACGAGGCGGACACCCGGCATTGCGGAGGCGCGGGACGCATCGATAGTGAATGTCGCGCTGGCATGCGGCGAGCGCATCATCAGGCCGTGCAGCATCGTGCCCGGCGAATGGTCCGCGGTGTAGCGGCCATGGCCGCGAATGAGAGCGTCATCCTCTTTGCGTCGCACGCTTGCGCCAACGCCAAATTTTACAGGAGCCATCGGTTGTCTCCGGGTTCCGGTTTTTCACTTTGGGTATGTTGGCAAAGTTCGCGGTGGCGCGCAAACGCCGCCGTCTTTATTTCGACAGCAGGTTTTTCAGCCAGGCGCGGCCGAACAACAGCCAGATGCCGGCGGCGTAGACGACGGTGCCGGCCACGATCAGCACGCCGAGCGCGGTTTCATCGCGCAGCCAGTGCCATCCGGCGAGGGCATGGCCGAGCCACGTCGCCAGCGCCCAGAACAGGGCGGCAAGGATGCTCCCCACCAGCGCAAATTTAGCCAGCGAACGCACCAACGCGCGGTCGATGTCGAGATAGCCGGCGCGGATCGAGAAACCGAGCACCAGAAGCAGGTTCACCCACGCGCCGACCGCAGTCGCCAACGCAAGGCCGATCTGCGCCAGCGGTCCCATAAGAGCGATCTTGAGCAGCACGTTGACGGCGACGCCGCAGAGCGCCGCCTTCACCGGCGTCGCAGTGTCCTTGCGCGCATAGAATGCCGCAACCGCGCTGCGGATCAGCACGAAGGGGATCAGGCCGACGGCGTAGGCCGCCAGCGCCGCCCCGGCAGCGGCGGCATCCGCCGAGGAAAATGCGCCGCGCGAAAACATCGCGCGCATGATCAGGTCCGGCACCGCGAGGAAGGCGGCGACGAACGGCACGGAGAACAGCAGCGTGAAATCGAACGCCCGGCGCTGCGCCGCCTGCGCGCCGGCGTGATCGCCCGAGGTCAGCCGCCGCGCCATGTCCGGCAGCAGCACGGTGCCGATGGCGATACCGATCACGCCGATGGGAAGCTGGTTCAGCCGGTCGGCGTAATACAGCGCCGACAGCGCGCCGCTGGCAAGAAAGGTCGCGATGATCGTATCGGCGAACAGCGCCACCTGCACGCCCATCGAGCCCAGGGTCGCCGGGCCAAGCGCGCGGAAAAAGGCCCGGACATCCTCGTCCAGCCGCAGCGGCGCAAAGCGCGGCAGGCCGCCGTGGCGGGCGGTGTCGCCGGCCAGCAACAGGAACTGCAGCACGCCCGAGGCGAGCACGCCCCACGCGGCGGCATGGCCTGCGCTCGGGAAGAAGGCAGCCAGCGCGAGCGCTGCCATCATCGACAGGTTGAGAAAGACGGGTGCAGCCGCCGCCGAGGCGAAGCGGTTCATCACATTGAGCATGCCGCCGTAAAGCGTCACCAGCGTGATCAGGAGAAGATAGGGAAAGGTGATGCGCGTCAGCTCGATCGCCAGCGCGCGCTGGCCCGCATCGTCGGAGAAGCCGGGCGCAAGCAACGAGATGACCTGCGGCATGAACAGCCATGCCGCCAAGAGCAGGACGACCTGCGAGACGAACAGCAGCGTAAAAATACGGTCGGCGAACAGCTTCGCCGCCAGCCCGCCCTTGTCGCCGCGAACATGGGCGTAGGCCGGAACGAAGGCGGCGTTGAACGCGCCTTCGGCGAAGATCGCGCGAAAGTGGTTGGGCAGGCGAAGCGCAACGAAAAAGGCGTCGGCCACCGGGCCGGCGCCGAGGACGGCGGCCAGCAGGATGTCGCGCGCAAACCCTGTCACGCGCGAGAGCAGCGTATAGCCGCCGACGGTGAATATGCGTCCCAGCATCAGCCGCTTCTACCGCATCCGCGGGCGGCGCGACATCCTGTAATCGCCGCCGCCCGGCCGCCCATCGGCCGGCTCAGGCCAGCGCGGTGCGGACCGCCGCGATGATCCGGTCCTGCGTCGCCGCATCGAGATAGGGGTGCATCGGCAGGCTGATCGCCTCCTCCGACAGCCGCTCGCTGACAGGCAGGCCGCCCTCGGCCACCGGATAGTGCGCATAGGCCGTCTGCTGGTGGAGCGACTTGGCGTAGTAGATCGCTGTCGGCACCCCCTGCGCCCGCAGCGCGGCGGCGAAGGCGTCGCGGGTGCCCGCCTTCACGCGGACGGTGTACTGCGCCCAGATCGAGACGTTGCCCGGCGCAACCTGCGGCAGCATCAGGACGTTGCTCAGTCCCTCGGCATAGCGTTCCGCCACCGCGTTCCGCGCTGCGATCTCGTCGTCGAAGATCTTGAGCTTTTCGAGCAGCACCGCGGCCTGCATGGTGTCGAGGCGGCCGGTCAGCCCGAGGCGGACGTTGTCGTATTTGTCGGCGCCCTGACCATGAACGCGGATGCTGCGCAGAATGTCGGCAAGCTCGGCGTCGTCGGTGAAGATCGCGCCGCCGTCGCCGTAGCAGCCGAGCGGCTTGGCCGGGAAGAAGCTGGTCGCGGTGGCATCGGCCAGCGCGCCGAGACGGCGGCCGCGATAGCTCGCGCCAAAACCCTGCGCGGCGTCATCGAGAATGAACAGCCCTTCCGCACGGGCGACGGCAGCGATGGCGTCGTGGTCGGCGCTCTGGCCGAACAGGTCGACCGGGATCACCGCCTTCGGCTTGAGCCCCGCCTTCCTCGCGGCCGCGATGCCGCGCTCGAGCGAGGCCGCATCCATGTTGAAGGTGGTCTCATCGACATCGACGAACACCGGCGAAGCGCCGGTCAGCGCAACCGCCTCGCCGGTCGCGCAGAAAGTGAAGGTCGGGCACAGCACCGCATCGCCGGGGCCGATGTTTTTTGCCATCAGCACCATCAGCAGCGCATCGGTGCCGCTCGCGCAGCTCACGACATGCTTGGCGCCGCAGAACTCAGCCAGCTCGGCCTCGAGCTCGGTGACTTCCGGCCCATTGACGAACTGGCAGTGGGTCAGGACGCGCGTGACAGCCTCGTCGATCGCGGTTCCGAGCCGGCGGCGCTGGGCGCCGATGTCGATGAACGGGATGGTCTGCACGGGCATATGCTGGTTCATGCGTATGTCTTCTTGTTCAAGAACGATCAGCCGACGACGCGGCGCGGCGTCTGGTGGGCTGGCGCGATATCGTTGGCACGGGCTTCAAGGCACTGAATGGCGATCTCGAGGCTGGCGGCGGCCTGCTCGCCGGTGACCGGCGGCGTCGCGCCGGTGCGAACCGCTTCGAGGAATGCCAGCAGTTCGGCGCGCAGCGGCTCGTCATGCCCCACCGAAAGGTGGCGCATCGAGTAGGCGCCGTCGGGCTGGAAGCCGAAGCATTCGGTGACCTGACGGGTGATCAGGTCGCCCATCACATATTTGTGGCGGGTCGCGACGGTGACGCTGCGCGCCTTGAACGGCGTCAGCCAGTTGGTGTTGATGTGCGCCAGGACGCCCGAGGCCGTGCGGAATTGCAGCAGCGCGATGTCCTCGCGCTCAGCCACCGCGCTGGAAAGCTGCGGCTGCACCTCAACGATCTCGGAATTCGTGAACCAGCGGATCAGGTCGATGTCGTGCACGGCAAGATCGATGACGACGCCGACATTCGACATCCGCGGCGGGAACGGCCCCACCCGCTCGATCGCGATCGACAGAATGTCCTCGCCCTCGATCGCCTTCTTGATCGCGACGACCGCGGGGTTGAAGCGCTCGACGTGTCCGGCCATCAGCGTCACGCCCGCCTTGCGGGCCGCGCTGACGATCTCCTGGCTCTCGGCGACCGTGGAGGCGATCGGCTTCTCGACGAGCACGTGGACGCCGCGCGCGATGCAGGCCAGCGAAACCTCGTGGTGCAAATGGGTCGGAGCCGCGATGGTGACGGCATCGACGCCTTCCGCCAGCAGTTCCTCAACGCGCTCATAGGTCGGGCAACCCGCAAGCTGCGTCGCTCGTTGGCGGTGAGCTTCCAGCGGATCGACCACGCCGACGAGGTTGACGCCGGGCAGCGTGGCCAGCACCCGGGCATGGTTGCTGCCCATGACGCCGGCGCCGATCACGCCGATCCGAAGCGGCGCCACATCACCGCCGGTTGCACCGTTGAGGGACTGGGTAGAACTCATCAATCGTAACTCGGGTTCAGGCATTGAAGGAGACGCAGCCAAAACGAAGGCTGGCGCAGCCGGGGATTGCGCGTGGCGCAGCGATCACGGCGCGTTGAGTGCTGTCTAGCACGGGGCCGGGCGTCAGGCGAAGGAAGGGAGCGAGTTGTCAAACACGTTTTGATTCAAAAGATTACAGTGCTTTTTGAAAGACTTGCCTCTTTGAACCAGCGTTTCTTGAAAGAAATCTTGGATTTTTTGAGAAGATTTGGGGTTTCGGCCCGGCTTTATTGGGTGGAACCGGGATCTAACCGGGCCGCCCGTCGCTGCGTCTGGGCTCAGCACTTACGGGGCAGAGCCCGGTTGCTGCAACGCAGGTGGCGGAGAAAAAGTGCAAGCACAACCAGTATAGATGCTCGGTAAACGCGAGTAAGACCCCATTAACCATAATGAGCGGAACTAGGGTGCATTACCGAGGGTGAATCATGACTTCGAAACTGTTGCTAGGAGCGCTAATCGCCTCGGCTGTGATACTCAGGCATCCCGGCGGGACGGCGTACCTGTCATAGCCGCAGGCGGCCGCGCTCCGGGATAGGTCCTAAGCCTAGCCGCCGATGCGGTGATATTCCCGATACCATGCAATAAATTGCCGGATGCCGGTCTCGATGGCGGTCACCGGGCGAAACCCGGTGTCGCGGGTAAGGTCATCGATATCGGCGAAGGTCGCCAGAACGTCGCCCGGCGGCACCGGCAGCAGCTCCTTGATCGCGCTGCGGCCGAGCTCCTTCTCCAGAAGCGCCACGACGTGCATCAGCTCTTCCGGCCGGTTGTTGCCGATGTTGTAGATTTTCCACGGCGCAAAACTGTCCGCCGGGCCGGGCGCAGGCTCGCCCGCGCCGCGGGCCGCCGGCGGGCGGTCGATCAGCCGCACGATGCCCTCGACCACGTCGTCCACATAGGTGAAGTCGCGCTTCATGTTGCCGTGGTTGAATAGCCGGATCGGCTGCCCCGACACGATCGCATTGGCGAACAGAAACATCGCCATGTCCGGCCGGCCCCATGGGCCGTAAACGGTGAAGAACCGCAGCCCGGTGATCGGCAGGCGGTAGAGGTGACTGTAGCTGTGCGCCATCAGCTCATTGGCCCGCTTGGTCGCGGCATAAAAGCTCACCGGATGATCGACGCTGTCGGCGGTGGAGAACGGCAGCTTGGTGTTGCCGCCATAGACCGAGGACGAGGACGCGAACAAAAGATGGCGGCAGCCGTGATGGCGGCAGCCTTCGAGCACATTGGTGAAGCCGACGAGATTGTCGCGCGCATAGGCGTGCGGGTTTTCCAGCGAGTAGCGCACGCCCGCCTGCCCCGCGAGGTGGATCACCACTTCGCACTTATACGCGGCGAAGGCCAGATCGATGATCTCGCGGTCGGCGATATCGAGCTTCAGGAAGGTAAAGGCGGGATCGGCGCGCAGGATGTCGAGCCGCGCCTGTTTCAATGACGGATCGTAATAATCGTTGAGATTGTCGACGCCGACCACACGGTAGCCGGCCTTCATCAGCCGCTGCGACAGGTGAAAGCCGATGAAGCCGGCCGCGCCGGTCACGAGTATCGCCTGATCCGACATTGTTGTGGGGATCTCCGGTCAGTGTCCGCACGCGCGGACACGGCGCTTGGCCATGCCGCCGCGCCGGGCGTCAGGCGGCGGGGCGCTTGCGAAACACGATGAAATGCGAGAGCGAGAAATTCACCACGAAGCTGACGAGAATGGACAGCAGCTTGGCGACCAAAACATCCAGAAAATTCGCCAGGATCACGAGGGTCACCGTGGTTGCAACCATACCGGCGACGCCCGAGAGCACAAAGGTGAAATAGACCGGAAAGCGCAACTTGCGTCCCGATTCCGGGCCGAAGGTGATGTAGGTGTTCATCACATAGGAGAACGACACCGCGACAATCCACGCGAGCACGTTGCACGGCACCAGCGGCAGCGAGAACACGTGATATGCCGTCAGAAAAACGCTGAGATCGACCAGCGCATTGAACACGCCGATGGCGGCGAAGCTGATCGCCTTGAGCGCCCATGCGCGCTCATTCCAGGCCAGGAGAAGGCGATCAAGAATCTGCTGCATAAATCCGGTTCCGTGGGGACGCGCGAAGCGTGAACAATCCGGCAGGTTCGCTTCGCAGCGGCCACCTCCGGAAATACCGCACTTTTGCGGGCATGACCACCACCCTCCTTTCTAGAAGGCTTCAGATACCGTTCCGGCTTGAGCCAGTCGACGGAAAAGACGCGAGCCGATATACAGCGGACACGTCATAGCCCATCGCCTAAGAGGGCCTTGTGACACCGGTTTACCTTCGGTTTCGGCCGATCTGTTTCCTCCCGCGAATGTCCGATCACTTATGTCCGGCAATGCCTCAAGCTTAAGCGTGATGACAGTGCTGACGCTGATCGTCGCGGCCGCGATCCTCTCGGCCGGGCTGATCCGGCTGATTCGTCCCTGGCTCACGGCGTACGCGCTTGCCCGTCCCAATGCGCGCTCGTCCCACAAAGTGCCGACGCCGCAGGGCGCCGGCATCGGCATCATCGCCGCGACCCTGCTGGTTGCAGGCGCGGCGCTGGCGATCATTCCCGCGATCAGCTTGCCTGCGCTGGCGCTGCTGTTCGCCGCCACGATCGGCATCACCGTCCTCGGCGTCGCCGACGATCTCAAATCGGTCCCCGTGCTGCCCCGCCTTCTCGGACAGGGCGCAGCGGTTGGCCTCGCGCTGTGGATTGTGCCCGCCGATTTCCATGTCAGCCCATGGCTGCCGCTGTGGGTCGAGCGCCTCGCCCTGCTGTTTGCCGGGCTGTGGTTCGTCAATCTCGTCAACTTCATGGACGGGCTCGACTGGCTGACTGTGGCGGAAACCGTTCCGGTGACGCTGGCGCTGGTGGTGCTCGGCATGCTCGGCAACCTGCCGGCGGCGCAACTCGTCATCGCTGCCGCGCTGCTCGGCGGCATGCTCGGCTTCGCGCCGTTCAACCGGCCGGTGGCAAAGCTGTTTCTCGGCGACGGCGGCAGCCTGCCGATCGGCCTTCTGCTCGGCTGGTGCCTGCTTGGTCTTGCGCAGCACGGCCATTACGCCGCCGCGCTGCTTCTGCCGCTCTACTATCTGATGGACGCAACATTGACCCTGCTGCGTCGCCTGTTCGGCGGCGAGGCGATCTGGACCGCGCACCGCTCGCATTTCTATCAGCGGGCTACCAGCAACGGCTTTTCGGTCATCGCGGTGGTCGGCCACGTCTTTGCGCTCAACATCGCGCTGGCCGCCCTCGCCCTCGCCTCGGTGTGGGGCGGCTCCGCCGCCTTCGGCGTTGCGATGGTCGCCGCCGGGGCCGCGCTTGTCGGGCTGGTGCTGCGGCGTTTTTCATCGCCGCGATAACTGGTGTCAGGCTGCCGGATCGACGTTGCGGAATTCCGGCACGGCGTCCTTCAAGACCTCTGCAATGACGCACTGGTCCTTGCTCGACAGCCCGCGATGCAGCTCGTTCAGCCATTTGCGCAGCGAAGCCATCGGCGGCTCGTTCGGCCGAGCGGCGACGATACCGGCGATGCCGACGTCGGTGGTCGCCTCCTGCTCGGCGAACAAAATTTCGTTCAGCCGCTCGCCAGGGCGGATGCCGGTGAACACCACCTCGATGTCGTAGCCCGGCTGCAGACCCGACAGGCGGATCATCCGTTCGGCAAGCTCGACGATTTTGACCGGCTGCCCCATGTTGAGCACATAGACCGACACATCGTTCCGCGACGGGCTGAGCGCATGGGTCGCCGCAGTGACGACGAGATCGCAGGCCTCGCGGATGGTCATGAAATAGCGGACCATGTCGGGGTGCGTGACGGTCACCGGGCCGCCGGCCTCGATCTGCGCCTTGAACTTCGGCACCACCGAGCCGTTCGACGCCAGCACGTTGCCGAAACGCACCGAAATCAGCCGGATCGGCCGCTTGCCGTCGTCGCGGCCGGACAGTTCGCGGTCGAGGCTCTGGCAGTACATTTCCGCGAAGCGCTTGGTCAGCCCGAGCATCGACACCGGCTCGATCGCCTTGTCGGTCGAGATCATGACCATCGCCTCGGCGCCGGCTTCGACCGCGGCATCGGCGACGTTGACGCTGCCGAAGATGTTGGTCTTCACGCCCTCTTCCCAGTCCCGCTCAAGAAGGGGCACATGCTTGAGGGCGGCGGCGTGGAAAACGATATCCGGCTTGAAATCGCCGATTAGGCGGATGATGCGCTCGCGGTCGCGGACATCGGCGAGCCGGCCCTCGATCTTGACCGATGAGACCTTCTGCGCGAGCCGCTCCTGGATACCGTGCAGCGCGGGCTCGGAATTTTCGATCACGAGGAGGCGCGCGGCGCCGAAGGTCGCGACGCGGTCGCAGATCTCCGATCCGATCGAGCCGCCGCCGCCGGTGACGACCACCGATTTGCCGCGCACGAAGGCTTCGAGGCGATTGTAGTCGATCCGCACGCCGGGCCGCAGCAGCAGATCCTCAACGGCGACCGGGATCAGTTGCGGGATGTCGCGGCTTTCCTCGAGCGACGGCAGGCGGCTGGCAATGAGGCCAAGCTTGCGGGCCTGACTCAAAATGGTCTCGGGATTGCTCTCGGGCTCGAATGCCGAAGGCGTCATCACCAGCCGCTCGATCGGCCGTTTGCTCGACGCAAAATCCTCGACGACGTGCACGAGGTCATCGAGTCCGCCCAGCACCGGAATGCCGCGGATCATCTGACCCCGGTCGGACCGCGCCGGCGAAAGGATGCCGACCGGCCACAGCCGCTTCACCGCTCCGCTTTCGATCCCGCGCAGGAAAATCTCTGCATCGGCGGCGCGCCCGATCAGCAGCGTCGATGCGGCATCCCTGGCAAGCGCCTGGTTGCGCGTGCGCGTATAGCGAAAATATCGATAGGTGATCCGCGAGCCGGACAGGAAGAAAATCTCGAGAAACCAGTAGATGATGATCGTGGTCTTGCCGAGAAAGAACGTGCCGTAGACGTTCGGCGCCAGAAACACATAGTCGAGCGCCAGCAGCGCACCGGACAAGACCGTGGCGGTGCGAACGATATTCAAAAGGTCCGGCAGCGAGAAGAAGCGCCACTTCGTCGTCGTGAGGCGAAACATATAGCAGACGACGAAAGCGAGGCCGATGAAATACGGGAGAATGGCGGCGAGCAGCGGCAGGCGATCGGAGAAGTTTTCTCCATCAAAACGCAGCCAGAAGCTGAACAGCACCGCAAGCGCCGTAACGGTCACATCGTGCGCAGCGATGATCCAGTTACGCAGCGTGAATTGGGAGATCCCGGTCATCGGCCCCAAAGCATCTCAAATTTTAGGTTTTTCACTTCGTCCCCGCGTGGTCGCGTTGCATGCCGATGATCATCCCCCCGGCGACTCCGACGCCAAGGACGTACATCCAGCCAGCATGAAAATCAAAGAGATGCGAGTTGAAAATCGAACTTGCGATGTTCTGCACAACCACGAGCTGACCGACCCATGCGGCCAGCCTCTGCGCCGGCGGCGGATTCCGAAACAGCGCAAGATGCGTCAGCCACATCCAGTACAGGATGGTGATGCCGAGCGCACCCCACTGGATGCCGACGTGAAGCGTCTGGTTATGAGGATTCGCGATAACCTCCGCAGCAACGCCCGCCTGATGCTCGGCGGCCTGCTCGAACAGTCCCAGCACGGCGCCAGTGCCATGGCCGAAAAACGGATTCTCGGAGATGAACAGCACCGACTTGCGCCAGAATTCGAGGCGCAGGCCGCCTGACGTCACGTCCGACGAGGTCTGATAGCGATGATATTCTGCCCCGATGCTGGCCAGCTTGGCCTGGACCTTGGGCGATACCGCCCAGGCGACTGCAAGGACCAGCACGAGGCTCGCCACTGCGGTCAAAATGCCGCGCCAGCGCAGGCTGAACAGCGCGAACACCGCGAACATCACCGGCAGCGTCACGAGCGCCGTGCGCGATACAGTGATGAAGAACATGTTGAAAAGAAACGCCGCGGCGATTGCGATCAGCAACGAGGCGAGCCGATAGCGCTTCTGCCGGTACAACTGCAGAACCGGCCAGGCGAGCGCGACCGCACACAGCGCGAATTCGTGGCTCTGGTCGATATAGTTCTTCAGCGGCACGCCATAGCCGCCCGGCGAGTCGTTGGTGTTGATCGCAAAACTCGGATCGTAGGCGACCAGAAACGACAGCAGCATCAGCAGCGTGCATGACAAAAGGAATGTCACGAAGATCCACGCGCCGCGCTCGGAGCGGGCGAAGTGATAGATGATCAGCGGAATCATCAGGAACTTGCCGAAGGGCTTGAGCGCGTAGAGGCGCTCGTTCCAATCCGCCTCTGACCAGAACAAGCCGGCAACCGCCAGGGCGACGAAGAGGAGCGGCAGAAAGCACGCCGGCTCCTTCATCAGCCGGGAAAAGGTCTCGGAATCCCGGATCACCATCGGCACCAGCGAGATGACCCACAGCGTCGTGAAAATTGCCGGCAGCGATGTCGACCACGGCAGCGACCCCACGGTGAGGATCGCGAAAATATCCACCGTCCTCATCCAGGGCGACGTACTTTGCCAGTAGGCGAAAGCCAATCTGGCACGTGCGAAGGGAGAAACGGCAACCATGCTCATAGTCGTTTCACTCGCGTTCGTTCGACAACGGCCGTGGTGCTGAAGCCCGGCAAAAGATCGACCAGCACGACGCTGCCGCCATGTTTCGTCACGACATCATGTCCGACGACCTGCTCCACCGAATAGTCGCTGCCCTTGACCAGCACATTCGGCTTGATCGCCTTGATCAGTTCGAGCGGGGTATCTTCGTCAAAAATCACCACGAGGTCGACGGCCTCCATCGCGGCGAGAACTTCGGCGCGGGCGCGTTCGGTCTGCACCGGCCGCTCCGGCCCCTTGAGCCGGCGGACTGACGCATCGCTGTTCAGCCCGAGCACCAGCCGGTCGCAGGCCGCGCGGGCCTGCGTGATCACGCGGACATGGCCGGGATGAAGAATGTCGAAGCAGCCGTTGGTGAAACCGACGCGCAGGCCTTCGGCACGCCAATCGGCGAGCTGCTCGTTCAAGGCCTCGCGCGTCAGCGCGATTTTCTGCTCGGCGGCGAGCGAAGCCGGCGGCAGGATTTTTTTGCGCATTTCATCGGCCGAGACCGTGGCCGTTCCGGTCTTGCTCACGGCGACCGCCGCCGCGGCGTTGGACAGCCGCAGCGCCGTCTCCCAGTCCGCGCCCGCGGCCAGCGTCACCGCAAGGGCGGCGACGATCGTATCGCCGGCGCCAGAGACGTCCCGCACCCGCACGGGGAACGCCGGCGCGTGGACGTGACTGCCGTCGCGCGACACCAGTGTGGCGCCCTGCTCGCTGCGGGTGATCAGCACCGCCTCGAACTCCGCCTCGCCAATACAGGCATGCGCGAGCGCGACGATTTCCGCCGTCGTGCCAGAGGGCTTTCGCGTGGCCGCGACAAATTCCTTGTGGTTCGGCGTGAGCACAGTGGCCCCGCGGTAGTCGTCGAAATTGGCGCTTTTGGGATCGACGACGATGCGCTTGCCGAGCCTGCGCGCGCCCTCGATCGCCGCGCGGATCACCCGCGGCGTCAGCACGCCCTTGGCGTAGTCGGACAGAAGCACGATGTCGGCACGCGGCAACGCGGCCTCGATCGCGGCGACGACGCGCTGCTCAAGTTCGGCATCGATTGCAGTCACGACTTCCCAATCGGCGCGCAGCATGTGCGTCGAGAAGTGGTCCGAAACGAACCGCACCTTGCGCGTGGTCGGCCGGTCGCTCGCCACCACCAGCACCGGCTCGATCGCGGGAATGCCGGCAAGATCGGCGCGCAGCAGCCGACCGGCATCGTCCTCGCCGATCACGCCGATGAAGATGCAGCGGGCGCCGAGCGCCGCGACCCCGCGCGCCACGTTGCCCGCGCCGCCGATATTGCTTTCGCTGCGCCGCACGGCGATCACCGGCGTCGGCGCCTCGGGCGAAATCCGCGACACGTCGCCGTAGACGAATTCATCGCGCATCAGATCGCCGATGCACAGCACGGTCTGATTGGAAAATTCCGCTGACAGCAAATCAAAATCGAACATCGAACGGCCTTGCAGGTGAGTGACGGTCAACGATAGCGATCAGACGCCGCCAGATAACCACGCACATAGTTGCTAACGGCGTCCTCCAATGACGTGAACCCGCCATTGTAGCCTGCACGCAGGAGACGCTCGATTTCGCCCTGAGTGAAATACTGATAGCTGCCCCGGATGTGCTCCGGCATATCGATGTAGACGATATTCGGCGTCGCCCCGAGCGCGCTGTAGGCCGCCAGCATCAGTTCGCGGAAACTGCGCGCCTCGCCGGTGCCGACGTTGAAGATGCCGCTGACGCTCGGCGTTTTCAGCAGCCACAGGATCACCCGCGCGACATCGTCGACATAGATGAAGTCGCGGCGCTGATCGCCGTCGGCGATGCCCTCGACATGCGACTTGAACAATTCGACCTTGCGCCCCGACGCGATGTCGTCGAATCGCTTGGCGAGCACGCTCATCATCGCGCCCTTGTGGTATTCGTTCGGGCCGAACACGTTGAAGAACTTCAGGCCCGCCCATTGCGGCGGCATCGCCTCGCCCTTGGCGACGCGCTCGGCGACCGCCAGATCGAACAGGTGCTTGCTCCAGCCGTAGAGATTCATCGGCCGCAACCGGCGCAGCGCCTCGAACGAATTGTCGTCGGCAAAGCCCTGCGCACCGTCGCCATAGGTCGCCGCCGACGAGGCGTAGATGAAGGGCGTCGCGGTCTGCGTGCACCAGTCGAGCAGCCGCAACGACAGGCGAAAATTGGTTTCGATGACGAGATCGCCGTCCGTCGCGGTCGTTTCCGAGATCGCGCCGAGATGGATCACGCCGTCGAGCTTGCGCCCGGCGAGCCAGGCCATCAGTTCCGTCGGGGGAACGAAGTCGGCGAGCTGCCGCTTGGCGAGGTTCCGCCATTTTCCGTCATGGCCCAGCGTGTCGCAGACTGCCACATCGGCCCGGCCGGCCTCATTGAGGGCGGCAACCATATAAGAGCCGATAAATCCCGCTCCGCCAGTGACCAGATACATGCAATCTCCTCGGGCAATCGCCCCCCTTCATGGGACGGGCCGCAGGCCGGCTTCAATCTCTTCTAGGCGCTCGGAATGAATATTCCGTCGCCAGCGAGCGATTGAGGCCTTTACGGCCCGGTTGGGAGCAGATACCGACGGATGACCAAAAAGTCTGCCGGAACCCAGCCGCCCCCATTCAAACCATGAATCTCAATTCGCCACTCAGCTCGTTCGGGCCGGTTGATGACAGGGACACTCGGCCCCTGCTTATCGTGCCGTATAACTGGATTGGCGATTTCGTGCGCGGTCATACCGTGGTCCGGATCGTCAAGCAACGCTGGCCGAACCGGCCGGTGGACATCCTCGTGACGCCGCTCTGTCAACCACTGGTTGATTACATGCCAGGCGTCCGCGCCGGAATAGTGCACGACCTGCCCCGCTCCCAGCTTGCCTTCGACAAGCAGTTCGCGCTCGCCAAGCGCCTGCGCGCCGAGAATTACGGCACCGCGCTGGTGATGCCGCGAACGTGGAAATCGGCGATTGCCCCGGCCCTTGCCGACATCCCGGAGCGCGTCGGTTTCGTCGGCGAGTTCCGATTCGGCCTCATCAATCAATGGCGCTGGGGCGAGCGCGCCCTGCCGCGCTTCATCGACAAGAACGCCGTGCTGGCGCTGCCCGCCAGCGCGCCGCGGCCGGAAAACTGGCCCGCGCCGCAGATGGCGGTCCCGGACGAAGAGATCGCCGCATGGCGCAGCGCGAACGGCGTCGGCAGCCGCCCCACCGTCGCGCTCGCGCCCGGCTCGGTCGGCGCCCACAAGCGCTGGCCTTATTATGGCGAACTGGCCAAGGCCCTCGTTGCGGAGGGCTGCGAGGTCTGGGTTGTCGGCGGACCGGGCGAGGCGGAGGCAGCGGCGCAGATCGTGGCCGCCGGCGGGGAGATGGTCCGCGATCTCACCGGCACGGATCTGCGAAACGGCATTTTGGCCCTCGCCGCCGCCGATCTCGCGGTGTCCAACGATTCCGGCCTGCTTCACGTCGCGGCCGCGATCGGCACGCCGACCATCGCCGTTTTCGGCCCGACCAGCCCGTGGCACTGGGCGCCGCTCAATCCGCTGGCGGGCGTCGTCCAGCCGCCGGACCTGCGCGGCAAGGAGATGCCCTATCATTCGATCGCGGCAACAACCGACCCCTCCTACATCGCCGCCGTCCCGGCGGCGGACGTCATCGAGATAGCCCGCTCGGCGCTCGCCACCCTCGCCGCGGCCGATTGACCCGGTTTTCGTGGCGTTCGCCGCAAAAAGGCACTAACACCGACCAGGCTCCAGAACGATGGTTGAGGCGTTGAACAACGATCCGGTCGCAGACCACTTCCAGCACTCACTCGCCGCGCTCAACCGCGCGGCGCAGGACGAGGTCCTGCTCGCCTGCACGCGCAGCATCGCGCAGGTCAGCATCGATGCGCTACGCAGCGGTGCAAAAATTCTGATCGTCGGCAACGGCGGCAGCGCTGCCGACTCCCAGCACATCGCCGCCGAGATCGTCGGGCGCTATCGCCGCGAGCGGCCGGGCTATCCGGCCATCGCGCTGACCACCGACACCTCGGCGCTGACCGCGATCGGCAACGACTACGGGTTCGAGCAGATCTTTTCCCGCCAGGTGGAGGCGCTGGGCGCACGCGGCGACGTGTTGTGGGCGCTCTCGACCTCCGGCCGCTCGCCCAACGTGCTCGCCGCCGCGGAGATGGCGCGCAAGCTCGGCATTACGGTCGTCGGCTTCACCGGATCGAAGGGCGAGGCCATGCGCGCCTCGGCCGACCACCTGTTCATCGCGCCGAGCGATCAGGCCGCCGTGATCCAGCAGATCCACATGACCGCCGCCCACGCGATCTGCGACGCGATCGAACAGGCGCTGGTCGCCGACCCCGGCGCGGCCCTCCGCCCGGCATGACCGCGGGGCTGCCACACAGGCCCGCGGCCTTTCTCGACCGCGACGGCGTACTGAATTTCGATGACGGCTATATCGGCACGCGCGAGCGCCTGCGCTGGATGCCGGGCGCGGCGGCGGCGATCCGCACGCTGAACGCGGCCGGCTACTTGGTGTTTGTCGTCACCAATCAGTCCGGCGTCGCACGCGGCTTCTTCTCCGAGGCCGATGTGCGCGACCTGCACCAGTGGATGGCCGATGAGCTGTCCCGCGCCGATGCCAGGATCGACGACTGGCGCTACTGCCCCCACCACATCAAGGGCACCATCGCCGCCTATGCTCAGGACAGCGATTGGCGCAAGCCGCAGCCTGGCATGATTTTGGACCTGATGCGGCATTGGCCTGTGCAGCAGGCCGGCAGCTTCATGATCGGCGACAAGTCCTCGGACATCGAGGCGGCGACCGCCGCGAGCCTTCCCGGCTTCCTGTTTCCGGGCGGCGACCTCGATGCCTTCGTCGGCGACGTGCTGCGCCGGCTCGCGACCTAGGCCGCGCCCGTCCCGCCGAGCAGCTCCTCGGACGCCGCCATCGCGTCCACGCATTCCGGATAGACCCCGCGCCCGCCAAGGATTTTGATCGATCCCGCGCCGACCGGCCGCGTCAGGCCCGGATCGGTGCTGAGAAACAGGCCGAGCGAGGGCACCTGATAGGCCGCGGCCAGATGCAGGAGGCCGGTATCGACGCCAACCACCAGCGATGCCCCCGCGATCACCTTCGCCGTCTCGTCGAGCGGCTGGCGCGGCAAGATCCGGCTGCCCTTGATGCCGCCGGCGAGGCGCTGGCTGCGCAGCCGCTCCGCCTCGTTGCCCCAGGTCAGCAGCACGTCGAGGCCTTTCTCGCGCAAGAACTTGCCGAGCCGGATCCAGTCGGACTCCCGCCATTCCTTGCTGGCGCGCGAGGTGCCGTGCAGCAGCACCGCATAGGGAGCGGCGCCGGACGGCGCGCTGCGCGGCAGGCCGTAGTCGATCGGCGTATCGACCGCATGGCCGAGCGACAGCGCGGTGATCTGCCTGTTTCGGTCCACCGCGTGAAGGCTTCGCGAGACGGCGTGCCGGACATCGTAGAACCACGACGCCACCGGCTCGCGGATGCTCGCCGCGTCGTAGCCGTGGCTCTCGCCGTGGGCGAGCTTCACCAGCAGCGCCGAGCGGATCAAGCCCTGCGCATCGATGATGCGATCGAACGGGCTGGCCTTGAGCCGTGCCTTCGCCTCGGAGAATTCGCGCCAGGTCGCCGCCCTGAACGGATGCGAGCGCCAGCGCCGCACCGCGACCGTGATGACCTCGTCCACCGCCGGATGCAGCCGCACCAGCGGCGCGAACGGCTCCTCGACCAGCCAGGTGATCCGCGCGTCCGGATGGTGCCGCCTCGTGTCGGTGATCGCCGGCAGATGGTGGATCACATCCCCCATCGACGACGTTTTGACGAATAGGAACTTTTTCATCCGGGCCACATGCCACAAATCGGATTCGCCACAAATCGGATTTGTCTAAAATACCACGTGTAAGAGTGATCCTTTGGCAACCATAAACGCGTCTTGGCGCGAAAAACGCCGCGCTGGAAACCTTAATTGCACTTTCGCGGACCCATGCTGCGCGGAACAACAGGCGAGATGCAGGGGCGAAGGACCCGGCCGAGGCTGGACCCTGACGGCCAGTCGAGCGCAACCCGGCCGGTCGGCCGGCGCGCCCGCAATACGGAGCTTTGAAGTTCATGACGATACTAGTGACAGGCGGAGCCGGCTATATCGGCAGTCATACAGTGCTCGCACTGTTGGCCGCCGGTGAGAAGGTGGTCGTCATCGACAATCTATCCACGGGCTTTTCCGCCTTCGTCCCCGAAGGCGTGCCGCTGGTGATCGGCGATGTCGCCGACCAGGATCTCGTGGAAAACGTTATCCGTTCCCACAAGATCGGCTCCATCATCCATTTCGCCGGTTCGGTCGTGGTGCCGGACTCGATCCGCGATCCGCTCGGCTATTACCGCAACAACACGATGGCGACCCGGAACCTGCTCAGCGCCGCCGTCAATTGCGGGGTCAAGCACTTCATCTTCTCGTCGACCGCCGCCGTCTATGGCAACCCGGCCAAGGTTCCGGTGCGCGAGGACGCGCCGACCCGGCCGCTGTCGCCCTACGGCACGTCGAAGCTGATGAGCGAGATCATGCTGCACGACGTCGCCCATGCCCATGGCCTGCGCTTTGCCGTGCTGCGCTATTTCAACGTCGCCGGCGCCGATCCGCAGGGCCGTGTCGGCCTCGCCACCGCCGGGGCGACGCACCTGATCAAGCTCGCGGTCGAGGCGGCGACCGGCCAGCGGCCGGGCATCGACGTCTACGGCATGGACTACGACACGCCGGACGGCAGCTGCATCCGCGATTTCATCCACGTCAGCGACCTCGCCGAGGCGCACCGCGCCGCGCTCGCCTATCTCGTCGCCGGCGGGCGCTCGAACACCTTCAATTGCGGCTACGGCCGGGGCTACTCCGTGCTCGAGGTCGTGGAAACCGTCCGCCGGGTGTCCGGTCAGGCCTTCATGGTCAATCCGGCGGCGCGGCGGCCCGGCGACATCGTGACCATGATCGCCGACAACAGCCACATGCGGGCGCATCTCGACTTCACCCCACAATATGCCGATCTCGAAAAGATCGTCACCGACGCGCTGCATTGGGAACAGAAGCTGGCGCGAGACCGCCACCTGCTGGAGCGGGCCTGAGCCGCTCGCGAAAGTCCGCGCGACTTGCAACCGGCAGTTATCCCACGCAATTTGCCAATCTGCGCGGTTAAAACCTTTCCCGGCCGCTGCCGCTTGAAATGCGGCCCGAGAGCAGGCAAGGGAGGCGGGTCATTCCGCGCATGGTGCGGAAGTTCCACATCTGGCAAGAGCGCGGATGGCCAAGACCCCGACCAAAGTCACTGACGACCCCTATGCCGCTGCGGCGCTGATCAGCCGTCTCGTGAAGGAACAAGGCGTAGCCTACTGGCGGCGCTATGCGGTGGCGTTCGCCCTGATGGCGGTCGGCGCGGCCGGCACCGCCCTGCCCGCCTGGCTGCTCGGCGAGGTGATCAACCAAGCCTATATCGACCGCAACATCGATGCCATCATCCGGCTGTCCCTGGTGATCATGGCCCTCTTCATCGTCAAGGGCGCGGCGACCTACGGCCATTCGATCATTCTGGCAAAAATCTCCAACGCCATCCTCGCGAACAATCAGCGCAAGATGTTCAGCAAGCTGATGAGCGAAAATCTCGACTTCTTCTCGAACCGCCACTCGTCGGAATTCCTTGCGCGCCTGACGCAGGGCGCGAGCGCCATCGCCCAGATCCTCAACATGCTGGTGACGTCGGTCGGCCGCGACCTGTTGTCACTCATCGGCCTGTTCGGCGTGATGGTCTATCAGGACGCGACGATGACGCTGCTCGGCCTTTTGGTCGCGCCGCCCGCGATCCTGATGCTGCGCAAGATGGTCAAGCGCATCAAGCGCCTCGCCTTCACCCAGTTCACCGGCACCACCGACATCCTGGAGACGATGCAGGAGTCGCTGCAGGGCATCCGCACCGTCAAGGCCTTCACCCTCGAAGACACGATGCGCGCGCGGATCGATGCCAGCATCAGCGAGGTCGAGAGGACCGCCAACAAGATGGCGCGGGTGCAGAACCGCTCGAGCCCGCTGATGGAAACGCTCGGCGGCTTCGCGGTGGCGGCATCGCTGATGTATGGCGGCTACCGCGTGCTGGAGACCGGCTCGACGCCGGGGCAGTTCTTCTCGTTCCTCAGCGCCTTCCTGCTCGCCTATGAGCCGGCGAAGCGGCTGGCGCGGCTGAACCTCGAACTCAACAGCCAGATGGTCGCGGCGCGCATGCTGCTCGAACTGGTCGACCGCCCGGCAACCGAGCCGTCGGACGACGACAAGCCGGCGCTCGCACTCACCGAGGCCCGCGTCGAGTTTCGCGATGTCACCTTCGCCTACCGCGCCAACGACCCGGTGCTCAACCACATGAGCTTCGTCGCCGAGCCCGGCAAGGTGACGGCGCTGGTCGGCCCCTCGGGCGGCGGAAAATCGACCGTTCTCTCCTTGCTGCTGCGCTTCTACGAGGTCAGGAACGGCAAGATTCTGATCGACGGCCAGTCGATCGCGGACGTCTCCCGCAAGTCGCTGCGCAGCCAGACCGCCTATGTCGGGCAGGACGTCTATCTGTTCCGTGCGAGCATCCGCGACAACATCGCCTTCGGCAGCCTCGGCGCGACCGACGAGCAGATCATCGCCGCGGCGAAGGCGGCGAATGCACACACCTTCATCATGAGCTTCCCGCAGGGCTATGACACCCCTGTCGGCGAGCACGGCGCACAACTGTCCGGCGGCCAGCGTCAGCGCGTCGCCATCGCCCGCGCACTGATCCGCAATGCGCCGATCATCCTGCTCGACGAGGCGACCGCCGCGCTCGACTCGGAATCGGAGACGCTGGTGCAGCAGGCGCTGGCGCATCTGTGCGAAAACCGCACCACGATCGTGATTGCCCACCGCCTGCACACCATCATGCACGCCGACACGATCCTCGTCGTCGAGAAGGGCAGCATTGTCGAGGCCGGCGGCCACGACGAGCTTTTGGCCGCCAACGGCCGCTACGCCTCGTTCTTCCGGCTGCAACACCGCGAGGCCAACCCACTGGCGGCGAAGCTGGCATCCGCGTAAGCTTTCGCGACTTCAGCGGGCGGCGCTTCCTCGCCGCCCTTCCCCAGCGATTGCAACCTCAAAGCGGTTTTTCCGATGAGCAGTTCTTCGTCCTACGTCATTGCGCCGCCCGCGCAGCCGAGCATCGCCGTTTCCGGCACCGACAAGACCTTTCCGGTGCGCCGCATCTGGTGCGTCGGTCGCAACTATCTCGAACACGTCCGCGAGATGGGCAATGACGAGCGCCAGCCGCCGTTCTTCTTCGGCAAGCATGCCGACATGATCGAGGCCGACGGCGCGACCATTCCCTATCCGCCGATCACCACCAATTTCCATCACGAGGTCGAGGTCGTGGTCGCGCTGAAAAGCGGCGGCCGTCGCATCAGCACCGCCGAGGCGCTCGATCACGTCTACGGCTACGCCGTCGGCATCGACTTCACCCGCCGCGACCTGCAATTTTCCTCGCGCGAAAAGAAGCAGCCGTGGGAGATCGGCAAGTCCTTCGATCACTCCGCGCCGATCGGCGCGCTGCGGCCCGCTTCCGAAATCGGCCATCCGACCACCGGGCGGATCTGGCTGACGGTCAACGGCGCCGAGCGCCAGACCGGCGACGTCGCCGACATGATCTGGAACGTGCCGGAGATCATCGCAAAGCTCTCCGAGCAGGTAACGCTCGCGGCAGGCGACATCATCATGACCGGCACGCCCGCGGGCGTCGGTCCGGTCGTCGCCGGCGACCGTGTCGAATGCGGCATCGACGGCATCGGCACGCTCAGCGTCACCATCGGCAAGGCCGCGTGACGGCCCTCATCGCCTGATCACCGAAAGGAAAGAAGCCCCGGCCGATGCCGGGGCTTTTTGCTTGCCGGGGCGCTTCTCTGCCTGAAAGCTACGCGAAACTTCAAAAAAACACACGCGAGCCCCATCATCATACCTTGCGGATCAATGGCTTAGCCCCGGCATTTGCATTCTTTTAATCGTCGCTCAGTTGAATGACGGGCCAAAATTATACCCTGTGGGGGACGACATCATGGTTCGCGACTGGACTTCCGTTCGCCTTGAACTGTGCGGCATCGATCATGACGCGCGCCAGCATCTGGCAGAGCTGCGGCCGATCATATCCGGCAATCTGACGCGCATCCTCGAAGCCTTTTACGCCTATGCCGCGTCCAACGAGCCGGACACCGCGTGCCTTCGCGATCCGGTCTTCGTGCAAGGCGCGATCCGCCTGCAGGTCGCGCACTGGGACAAGCTCCTCAGCGGCAATTTCGGCGACGACCTCAGCCGCTCGGCGGTGGAGATCTGCACCTACCACCACGGCGCCGGCGTCGCGCCGCCCTGGTATATCGGCTCGCGTCTGCTGTTTCAGGCCAACCACCTGCGCGAAGCGGCGCAGAACCACATCGAGATCCCGCGCTTCGGCGCCAAATCGCAGATGCAGGCGCGTGCGCAAATCGCGGCGCTGGTCGCGACCCTGACAAAAATTTCGTTCTTCGACATGGAAGTGACGGTCGCAAATTACTTCGGCTCCAACCGCCAGAACCGCCGCGACGCCATCAGCGACGCCCGCGACCGTTTCCGCACGCTGATCACCACGCTCTCCGGCGCCTCGCAGGAATTGGAGGCGACCGCCGAGCAACTGAGCGGCAACGCCAAAAACACCATCCGCCTTGCATCGGTCGTGGCCAATGCGTCGTCCGACGCCTCCAACAACGTGCAGACCGTCGCCTCCGCCACCGAGCAGCTTGCAAGCTCCGTCGCCAAGATTTCCGAACAGGTGCACGAGTCGAGCAGCATCGCGGCCAGTGCCGTCCAGCAGGCCGAGCAGACCGATGCCCGGATCAACGCACTGTCGCAGGCCGCCAACCGCATCGGCGACGTCGTCAAGCTGATCACCTCCGTCGCCGAACAGACCAACCTGCTGGCGCTCAACGCCACCATCGAGGCGGCGCGCGCCGGCGATGCCGGCCGCGGCTTCGCCGTGGTCGCGCAGGAGGTGAAGGCGCTGGCCTCGCAGACCGCGAAGGCGACCGAGGAAATCGGCACGCAGATCGCCGGGATGCAGACTGCGACGCAGGAGGCGGTCGCCTCGATCAAGTCGATCAGCGCCACCATCGGCCAGATTTCCGAGATCACCTCGACCATCGCCGCCGCGATGGAAGAGCAAGGCGCGGCGACGCAGGACATCGCCCGCAACATTCAGGGCGCCGCCGGCGGCACCACACAGGTTGCCGGCACCATTGCCGAGGTCAATAGCGGCGCGAGCGAAACGGGGGCCGCTTCCACGCACCTGCTCAACTCGGCAAAGCGCCTGTCGGACAATACCAACACGCTGCAAAGCGAGATCGACGGATTTTTGACGTCAATCGCCGCGACGGCGTAGTCGCAGGTCAACACAAGCAGCGTCCTCGCGACAAAAGCCCCGGACCGATCCGGGGTTTTCTTCGTTGTGATCGACCGCTGGGCACCGGTCCCCTACTTGAACAACACAGTGTTGTTCGCGCCGTTTTCAACCATGTCGATAACGAGCAGCTTCACCGTCTCGGTGCCGGTGCTTTCACCCTGATGCCACTGATCGACCGCCTCAAGGATGAAATCGCCGGGCTTGAAATCGTCGCTCCTGCCGGTGTCGAGATTGGTGACCTTGAGCGTGCCCGCGAGCACATAGCCGTAGCGCGGATAGGGATGCTTGTGCTTCGGCAGCACCATGCCGGGCGGTATCTCGTAAGTGGACACCAGCACCAGCGGATTGTTTTTCGGCAGCACGATCGGCTGCCCGCTGGAGGTCTCGGTCGCCGACAGAACCGGCCGCACGACAATTTTTCCAGCGTCATCCGCCTGAAGCGGCGAGCTCAATGCCATCAGCGCGACGGCGGCAAATATCAATCTCATCGCAAGCGTCCCAAATCGCTTTCGTCCGACAACCAGCGGCCCCAAGATGCACACGCGAATACAGAGTGCTTGCACGCCATGCCGAATGCAAGCGGCGGTCGCGAGAACATCGCGGGCTGAGACGACGCACAAAGAGGAAGCCAGCCAACAAAAAAGTCCGGCACGAGGCCGGACTTTTCTGTTCTTCGATGCATAGCCAAAAAGGCCAGGCGATCAGTAGCGGTAGTGCTCTGGCTTGAACGGGCCCTGCTCCGGCACGCCGATATAATCCGCCTGATCCTTCGAAAGCTTGGTCAGCTTCACGCCGAGCTTTTCGAGATGCAGCGCCGCGACCTTCTCGTCGAGGAACTTTGGCAGCGTGTAGACCTTCTTCTCGTACTTGCCGGGGTTGGCCCACAGCTCGATCTGCGCCAACGTCTGGTTGGCGAAGGACGACGACATCACGAAGGACGGGTGGCCCATCGCATTGCCGAGGTTCACGAGGCGGCCTTCCGACAGCAGGATGATGCGGTTGCCCTTCGGGAATTCGATCTCGTCGACCTGCGGCTTGATGTTGGTCCACTTGAAGTTCTTCAGGCCGTTGACCTGAATTTCGTTGTCGAAGTGGCCGATGTTGCAGACGATCGCACGGTCTTTCATGTTGCGCATGTGATCGACGGTGATGATGTCGCGGTTGCCGGTCGCGGTGACGAAGATGTCGGCGCGCGGCAGCGCTTCCTCGATGGTGGTGACTTCATAGCCTTCCATCGACGCCTGCAGGGCGCAGATCGGATCGACTTCCGAGACGATGACGCGCGCGCCGGCCTGGCGGAGCGAGGCCGCCGAGCCCTTGCCGACGTCGCCGAAGCCCGCCACGAAGGCGACCTTGCCGGCGAGCATCACGTCGGTGCCGCGGCGGATCGCGTCGACCAGCGATTCACGGCAGCCATAGAGGTTGTCGAACTTCGACTTGGTGACGGAGTCGTTGACGTTAAATGCCGGGAACAGGAGCTTGCCGGCTTCGGCGAGCTTGTAGAGACGGTGCACGCCCGTGGTGGTCTCTTCCGAAACGCCCTTGATGCTCTTGGCGAGCTCGGCGAACCAGCCTTTCGGCTTCTCGGCCATCAGACGCTTGATCAGCGCGTAGAAAATTTCCTCTTCTTCCGACTCCGGCTTGTCGAGGAACGCGGTGTCGCCCTCTTCGGCGCGCAGGCCGTTGTGAACGAGCATGGTGGCGTCGCCGCCGTCGTCCAAAATCATGTTCGGGGTGCCGCCGCCGTGCCAGTCGAACAGCTTTGCGGTGTAGTCCCAGTATTCCTTCAGCGTCTCGCCCTTGTAGGCGAACACCGGGATGCCTGCTGCCGCAATCGCGGCCGCCGCGTGATCCTGCGTCGAGAAGATGTTGCACGACACCCAGCGGACGTCGGCGCCGAGCGCCTTCAACGTCTCGATCAGCACCGCGGTCTGAATGGTCATGTGCAGCGAACCGGCGATGCGCGCGCCCTTGAGCGGCTGCGACGGGCCGTATTCGGCACGGATCGCCATCAGGCCCGGCATCTCGGTCTCGGCGAGGTCGATCTCCTTGCGGCCGAAGTCTGCGAGCGAGATGTCCTTGACGACGTAGTCGGTGAATCCGGCAGGGGCGGTCATGATGTCTGATCCTTCAGGTCTTGGGCTGGGCGAAGCCGCAGCATTCGGTTCGTTCGTCGGTCATGTCCGGCCGGGTGCCGGGCTTGGCCATTCGCGTTTCGCGATCAGAAAAATTCAAAAGGCGCACTTGCGAGCGCCTTCCAAAACTCATCGCGGCATCATCAGATGTAAGCCCGACCGCGACATGGTCGCGGCCGGGCTGTTTTGTGGCGGCTCAGACGGCCTTCCTGAACGTCTCGACGAGGTCGGTCTTCTCCCAAGAGAAGCCGCCGTCGGCATCCGGCGTGCGGCCGAAGTGACCATAGGCCGCAGTGCGGGCGTAGATCGGGCGATTGAGGTTGAGGTGCTGGCGGATGCCGCGCGGGGTGAGGTCCATCACCTCGCCTGCTGCCTTCTCCAGCACCGCCTCGTCGACCTTTCCGGTGCCGTGGGTGTCGATGTAGATCGACAGCGGACGGGCGACGCCGATGGCATAGGCAAGCTGCAGCGTGCAGCGATCGGCAAGGCCGGCCGCGACGATGTTTTTAGCAAGGTAGCGCGCCGCATAGGCCGCCGAGCGGTCGACCTTGGTCGGGTCCTTGCCGGAGAACGCGCCGCCGCCATGCGGGGCCGCGCCGCCATAGGTGTCGACGATGATCTTGCGGCCGGTAAGGCCGGAATCGCCGTCGGGGCCGCCGATGTAGAACTTTCCGGTCGGGTTAACGTGCCACACGGTCTTGTCGGAGATCCAGCCTTCCGGCAGCGCCTTGCGGACATAGGGCTCGACCCGCTCGCGCACCTGGTTCGAGGTCATGTCCTCGACGAGGTGCTGGTGCGAGACAACGATCTGAGTCACGCCGACCGGGCGGCCGTTTTCGTACTGGACGGTGACCTGGCTCTTGGAATCCGGGCCCAGAACCTTCTCGATGCCGGCGTGGCGGGCTTCGGAAATGAGGCGCAAAATCTTGTGCGCGTAGAAGATCGGCGCCGGCATCAGGTCCGGGGTCTCGTTGACGGCATAGCCGAACATGATGCCCTGGTCGCCCGCGCCTTCTTCCTTGTTGGTTCCCGGCTGCATGGCATCGACGCCCTGCGCGATGTCGGCGGACTGCGGGTGCAGCAGGATTTCAACGTCGGCGTGCTGCCAGTGGAAGCCGTCCTGCTCGTAGCCGATATCCTTGATCGCGGCGCGGACGACACCCTCGATCACCTCGTTGGTGACCGAACTCGGGCCGCGCGTTTCACCCGCGATGACGACCTTGTTCGTCGTCGTCAGCGTCTCGCAGGCCGCGCGGATCGCCCAGGGGTCCATACCTTCCTTGGCGCCCGCGCGGAAGAACAGATCGACGATCTCGTCCGAGATCCGGTCGCAGACCTTGTCCGGGTGACCTTCGGACACCGACTCGCTGGTGAACAAATAAGATTGACGCATCAAAAACCCCTTCCCGCCATGCCAGGCGGCTCGCTCCGTGATTTATCCTGAGGTGTCATTCGCGGCGGCGCGAAATGACGTAGGATTCGTCGTAAAACCAAAGCCCGTTGTACCGGCGCAGAACGTCTCTTGTGGTCTCAAGGTAGCGACCGGTCTCGGTGGCCTCGGCGAGACGATCGTCCTCCACCTGAGCCACGTAAACCGCCGCGTTCCAGGCCGCGAAGGCTGTCGATGTGCCGATTGGGCCTGTCACCTCGGTCGGCAACGCTTCCATATCATAGCGAAAGATCGAGCGGCTATCGGCATAAGCATTAAAGTTAAGATCCCGGCCGGCTGCCCCCAGCTCATATTTTACCGCCCGCAGCAGCTCGTGACGGCTGACGGGAAAAGGATTCTCCCCCGGCCACATCGCCTGGACGATTTCCATCGCCGGGTCGTGGCCGTGAGAATGAATTCCGATCAGCCGGCCGCCGGCGCGCAGCGCCCGCGCGAGCGGCGCGATGATTTTTCGCGCGCGGAAATTTACCGAGGACTTGGCCCGGTAGGGCTGGGAGGCGATGATGAGGTCGAAATTCGCCTCCGCCCGCCCGGCGCGCGGGATGACCGAATCGAGCAGGAAGCGATGATCGTCGCGGTAGAGCACGATCACCACCGGGCGCTCATAGACCGGCATGCCTGAGCGCATGCTGACGCTCGCCCGCCAGTTTTCCTCAAGAAACGGCTCTAGCGCGGCGATCTGGTCGGCAAATTCCCCTGACGAGCTGCCGCGCAGCGGCACGTCGTGCCACAGCATCGAGGAAGCCGCGGCGGCGGAGCGCGGCGTCAGCCACGGCGCCTCGTTGTAATTCATGTTGGTGAGCACGAAGACGCTGGCCGGATGCTCGAACAGCCGGTCCGGGATCTTGTCCAGCGTCAGCTTGACGTCCTCGAGGCTTAGTTCCTTGCCCGAGATGTAGAACGGCATATGCGGAAAGCGCCCGTGCAGCGAGCGCAAGACCCGCGACAGCACCGTGCCGTCGCCGATGCCCGCATCGAACAGGCGCACCGCCGGCGGGCGCGGATGAATCGCTCCCAGCTCCATCGCGACGCGCTGGGCGATCACCCGCTTCTCGCTGCAGGTGTGGACGAACAGCAGGTATTTTTGCCGGTTCTCGAAGAACCGGAAGTTTGAGCGCGGGTCGCGCCGCTCCAGCGGCACATCGCGCAATTCCGGCTTGGGCGCCCCCTCCGGCAGCCCTTCGGAGAGAAAATTCTCGATCCGCTCCAGCGTATCGATGGTAATCCGCTTGCCCTCGCGCAGGCGCGACACCAATTTCCCATCGTTCACAGCGCGGCGACCAAAGGTCGATTCCGCCATGCCGTTCGCGCGGCAATGCTCGGTAATCTTGGCCAGAAGCGCTTCGTTCTTCATGAGGGGTGATGGGCGCGAGAAATGGGCAGACGATCTATCGAACGACTTCCTATCGTATTTTGCCCACGGCGCAAACCGCATTCTTGCGGCCTGCGGAATGACCCCGGTCATCCACAGGGTTGAACGACGATGGCGGCGAGCGAGTAAGGGGTCTTTTGGGGCGCGTTTGCCGGGAACCCGGCAATCGCCTCAACCCGGTGACCCTGGCGCTGATTTCAAAGGCTGATGTTTGGCTCAGGCCCCGACCCAGGATCGGCCGAACACGGCGCGGATCGGCGACTTTGGCCGTCCGGGCGTGAAAACTTCCATGGTCATGTAGAGGCGCATGCCGCGCTCGACGATGCGGATGTGGAACGGCGCATCTGCCAGCCGCCCGGCCCACCGGCCCTCGCCGCTGGCCACAGTCAGACCGCCATCCTTGCCGGCGGCAAGTTGCGCCAACCAGCCGTTGTTGGCCGTGACGGTCAGAGTGCGCCCGTCTCCAGCGACGGCGATGCGGCACGACGGGCACCGGCCCGCATTGGAGGCGATCTGCTGCCAGTCGCCGCTCCAATGCCCGGCCTGTGCCGCCGCAGGCATTGCTCCGGCGGCGAGCGCCAGAGCGATGATCAAGCCCTGCAAGGTCCTGTGACCGGTCAGGGCGCGTGGCACTTACTTGCCCCAGACTTCTTCAGCGAGTTCGACCGCGAGGCGCAGCTTGGCCCACTGCTCGTCCTCGGTCAGCGTATTGCCTTCCTCGGTCGAGGCGAAGCCGCACTGCGGCGACAGCGCGAGCTGGTCGAGAGCGACGAATTTCGAGGCTTCGTCGATGCGGCGCTTGATGTCGTCCTTGGTCTCGAGCGCCCCGCTCTTGGAGGTGATGAGACCGGCGACGACGACCTTGTCGCCCTTCGGCAGGAAGCGCAGCGGCTCGAAGCCGCCGGCGCGCTCGCTGTCGTATTCGAGGAAGTAGCCGTCGTAGTTGGTGCCGGCCAGCATGGTCTCGGCGACCGGCTCATAGCCGCCCGACGAAATCCAGGTGGAGCGGAAGTTGCCGCGGCAGACGTGGGTGGTGATCACCATGTCGCTCGGGCGATCGGCGATCGCGTAGTTGATGACGCGCGCATAGATCTGCTGGAGATTGTCGACTTCCTCGCCGCGGGCGCGAACCTTGTTGAGCTCCTCCTCGGAGCAGAGATAGGCCCAGACCGTGTCGTCGAACTGCAGATAGCGGCAGCCGGCGTCGTAGAACGCCTTGACGGCCTTGCGGTAGGCGCGGCCGAGATCCTCGAAGAACGGCGCGAGATCGGGATAGACCTCCTTCGAGATGGCCCGGCGGCCGCCGCGGAAGTGCAGCACCGGCGGCGCGGGAATGGTCATCTTCGGCACGAGGCCGCCGACGGCGTCGGTCTTTTCCTTGAGAAACTTGAAGTGCGCCAGCATCGGGTGATCGTCGGGGAAGTCGATCTTGCCAACGGTGCGGATGTTTTCGCCGCGCGTCGTCACGCCCGCGAAGTGAATGCCCTCGGTCTGGTACAGCTCGCACCCGGTCAGATGGGCAAGGAAATCGAAGTGCCACCACGAGCGGCGGAACTCGCCGTCGGTGGCGAGCTGCAGGCCCACGTCGCGCTGCCGGCGCACAGCCTTCTCGATCTCGATGTCCTCGATCCGGCGCAGCTCGTCGGCCTTGATTTCGCCGGCGGCGAGTTTCGCGCGCGCTTCCTTGATGCGCTCCGGGCGCAGCAGGCTGCCGACTTGATCAGCGCGGAATGGAGCCTTGGTTCTTTTCATTCTGTTCTCCCAGATCACACAAGGTAATGAGCGGCTAGGGCGTCGCCGGGTTGATTTTGGCGCCGCCCGAAACGCCCAGAAACTTTTCGAGAACCGCCGCGTCGCCTCGCAACGCTGCGCTTTCGGCATCGTGAACGATCCCGCCCCGTTCCAATATCACAACCCGATCCGCCAGACCGAGAATCTTTCGGGCGTTCTGCTCGACGACGATGGTGCAGACCCCGCCGGCGCGGGTGATGCGGCCGAGCGCGGCCAACAGTTCATCGACGATGATCGGCGCGAGGCCTTCGGTCGGCTCGTCCAGCAGGAGAATTTTCGGATTGAGCGTGAGCGCGCGGCCGATCGCCAGCATCTGCTGCTCGCCGCCGGAAAGCTGGTTGCCGAAATTGCCGCGACGCTCCCGCAGCCGGGGAAACATCTCGTAGACGCGCTCGACCGTCCACGGCCCCGGCTGCGCCACCGCCGTCATGTTTTCCTCGACGGTGAGCGAGCGGAAGATGTTGCGCTCCTGCGGCACCCAGCCGATGCCGGCGCGCGCGCGCTGGTCGGCGCGCAGCCTTGTGATGTCCTGCCCGTCGAGCATCAAGGAGCCGGCGAAGCGCCGCGTCACGCCGACGATGGAGTTGATCAGCGTCGTCTTGCCGGTGCCGTTGCGGCCGAGCAGCGCGAGCACCTCACCTTCCTTCACGCTCAGCGAAAAATTCGGCAGCACCACCGCTTCGCCGTAACCGGCGCGGAGGGAATCTATGACGAGGAGATCACGCATCATGGGCCTCGCCGAGATAGACCGCCTTGACCTGCGGATCGCGCGCAATCTCGTCCGGCGCGCCCTCCACGAGTAGCGCCCCGCTCACCAGCACCGAAATGCGGTCGGCGAAGGAGAACACCAGATCCATGTCGTGCTCGATCAGAAGCACCGTGACATCGCGCGGCAGATTGGCAACCGCCGCCAGAATATCGTGGCGCTCGATCTCCGGCACGCCGGCTGCGGGCTCATCGAGCAGCAGCACGCGCGGCCCGGTGGCGATCGCCAGCGCGATTTCGAGCAGCCGCTGCTTGCCGTAAGGCAGCGTCACGGTCGGCTCGTTCATCACGTCGAGCAGGCGGAAATTCGTCAGATGCTGCTCGATCTCGTCGTTGATCTCGGGCCGCGTGCCGCGCCGGCGCCACATCTGGGTGCCCTGCCCGAGGCGCTCGGCGACCGCAAGGCCGATGGTCTCCAGCGGAGTGAGGTCCGCAAAGAGCTGGTTGATCTGGAACGTGCGCGACAGCCCCTGCCGCACGCGCCGATGCACCGGCATTGCGGTGATGTCGGCGCCTTCGAGGAGAATTTTGCCGCCATCCGGCGCAATCACGCCGGTGAGCAGGTTGATCACCGTCGTCTTGCCCGCGCCGTTGGGGCCGATCAGGGCGTGGCGCGCGCCGGCCTTGACCTGGAGCGACAGGTTGCGGGTGACGTTGAGGCCGCCGAAGTGCTTTTCGAGGCCGATGGTTTCCAGCGCGAGGGTCATGACCGGCCTCCCTCGGGACGGACTGCAGACGCCGGCCGCAAGCCGAGGCGACGGATGAGGAAATCCGGCCCCCACATCACCCAGCGATGCATCCGGTCGCGGCCGAGCAGAACGATCGCGACGAGCACGAAGCCGATCCAGAACTGCCAGTATTGCGGCGTGATGGTGGAAAAGACTTCCTGCAGGATCTTGAACACCACCGCGCCGATGATGCCGCCATAGAGATAACCGCCGCCGCCGATCACGAGCACCAGCAGCAGGTCGGCCGAGCGCTCCAGCGAGAACACATCGAGCGAGGCCAGCGCGGTGGTCTGGGTGAACAGCGCGCCGGCAACGCCGGCGTAGAACGCCGCGATCGAATAGATCGTCACGAGGCGGCGGTTGACGGGAATTCCGACGGCGGCGGCCCGCAGCGGGTTGTTCTGGATCGCGCGCAGCGACAGGCCGAACGGCGAATTGACGATGCGCCGCGCGATCAGGAACAGCACGAACAGAACGGCGACGCAGTAGACATAGGCGACGCTGCCGAAAATATCGAACTCGAACAGGCCGAGCACCGGCTGGATGGTGAATCCCTGCAGGCCGTCGAAGCCGCCGGTGATGTCGGAGAAGCGGTTGGCGAGTTCGCGCAGCAGCAGCGCTATGCCGAGCGTCACCATGAGCCGCGATAGGTCGGTGCCGCGAATGACGAGGAAACTCGTGACGAAGCCGAGCACCATCGCGATCAGCCCGGCCGCGACCAGCGCGATCACCGGCTCGTTGATGATGCCGTACTTGGCAAGGAGGCCGACGCTGTAGGCCCCGACGCCGAAGAACGCGGCATGGCCGAGCGAAACGATGCCCGCATAACCCATGATCAGATCGAGCGAGAGCGCGAACAGCGCCAGCCACGCGATCTCGGTGAGGATCAGGTAGCGGTTGGAGAACAGCACATAGCTCGCCAGCACCAAGAGCCAGAACACGATTTCCTGCCAGCGCCAGCGGCCGGTGCGGGCTGCACTGACAGCGATCTCGGATTGATTTGTCATTGCGCGCTCAACGGGTCGCGGCGCGGCCGAACAGGCCATGCGGGCGCCAGATCAGGATCACGATCATGAGGGTGTAGATGACGAATGCGCCGAGTTTCGGCACATAGTATTTGCCGGCAACGTCGGCGACGCCGAGCACCAGCGAGGCCAGGAACGGCCCGGTGATGGTGGACGAGCCGCCGACGGTGACGACGATCAGGAAGTAGATCAGAAATTTCAGCGGGAAATAGGGATCGAGCCCCAAAATCTCCGCGCCCAGCGCCCCGCCGAGGCCGGCAAGGCCGCAGCCGAAAGCGAAGGTAAAGGCGAACACCTGCGGCACGTTGATGCCCATGCCGCCAGCGACGCGGGGATCGTCCACCGCCGCGCGCAGCCGCGCGCCGAACCGGGTCTTCGCCAGCGTGAGCTGAATGCCGAACGCCAGCAGGCCGCAGATCGCGATAATCATCAGCCGGTAGCGCCCGACGCCGATGCCGAACAGGTCGATCTGGCCCTGCAGCGACTCCGGCAGATTGATAAAGATTTGCGCCGATCCCATCACGTAGTCCGCCGCCGCCACCGCCATGAAGACGAAGCCGACCGTGAACAGCACCTGATCGAGATGGCTGCGGCCGTAGAGATGGCGGAACATCGTGCGCTCGGCAACAACGCCGCTGAGCGCGCCGGCGACGAAAGCCATCGGCAGCGCGGCGAAGAACGGCATGCCCCACCGGTTGACCAGCACGGCGCAGACATAGCCGCCGAACATGGCGAAGGCGCCATGGGCGAGATTGACAAAATTCATCAGGCCGAGCGTCACGGCGAGGCCGCTCGCGAGCACGAACAGCAACATGCCGTAGGCAACGCCGTCGAACAGGATCGTCAGGAGGGTCATGTCAATCCGCGATCAGGCAGGGCTGGGACACAGCCATCTGAGGTAGAAAAGAACAGAGAGTCCGTCATTCCGGGACGCAAGCCGAGAAGCGTGCGGCCCCGGAATGACAGTGTTGGCAGCGCGGCGCGAGAACGGCCGCGCGGCATCTTACTTCGCGGTCTTGCCGGGATCCTTCACGGCCTCGAACGTCTCGAACTCGACATTGTAGAGCTCGCCGTCGACCTTCTTGACCTCGCGGATATACACGTTCTGCACGATGTCGCGGGTCTCGGGATCGATCGAGATCGGGCCGCGCGGGCTTTCCCACTTCATGCCCTTCATCGCGGCGATCAAGGTGTCGCCGTCGGCCTTGCCGCCAGTCTTCTTCAGCGCCTCATAGACGAGGTGGATGCCGTCATAGCCGCCGACCGCCATGAAGCCCGGACGGGTGCCGTAGGCCTTCTTGTAGGCGGCGACGAAGTCCTTGTTAAGCTGCGAGGGATGCGCGGCCGAATAGATGTGCGCGGTGACGGCGCCGATCGCCGAGTCGCCCATGTTGTTGAGCAGGTCGTCGTCCATCACGTCGCCCGGTCCGATGACCCTGATGCCCGACTTGTCGAGGCCGCGCTCGGTGTACTGCTTCATGAAGTTGCCGCCCTGCCCGGCGGGCACGAACACGAACATCGCGTCGGGCTTGGCGTCCTTCGTGCGCTGGAGGAACGGCGCAAAGTCCGGGTTGGCCAGCGGCACCTTGACTTCCTCGACGATCGTGCCGCCACCGGCGGTGAAGCGATCCTTGAAGAATTTCAGCGCATCATGGCCCGGCGCGTAGTCGGACGTCAGCGTCGCGACCTTCTTGATGCCGTTCTTCACCGCCCAGTCGCCGATGATCACCGAGGACTGGCCGAGGGTGAAGCTGGTGCGGGTGATGTAGGGCGAACGCTCGGTGATAATCGAAGTTCCCGCCGCCATCACGATCTGCACGACCTTGCCCTGCGTCGCGAGCGGCGCCGCGGCGAAGGCCGCCGGCGTCACGCCGAAACCGGCGATCACGTTGACCTTGTCGTTGACGATCAGTTCCTGCGCCAGCCGCTTGGTGTTGTCCGGCACGGCGGCGTCATCCTTGAGGATGACCTCGATCTTCTTGCCCGCGACGGTGTTGCCGTGCTGCTGCATGTAGAGCTTTACGGCGTTGTCGATCTGCTTGCCGGTCGACGCCTGGCCGCCGGTCATCGGAACGATGAGGCCGATCTTCACCGTTTCCTGCGCCTGCGCGGCGCCGCTCAGGCCGCCGAGCGCGACCGCACAGGCCACCGCCTGCAAAACCACTTTCCGACGTGTCAACATGGACCATTCTCCCCTGCTTCGCCGTGCCCGGCTGAGCCGGCCCGGCGCTTCTGCCCACACTGGATAACGTGCCGCAGCGGCCGCGGGACGCCAGAAAAGCCCTCCCCCGACCGCCAAAAACTCTTGAGCTGTCAACGATCACAAAGCCCGAACCAGATCAATGCGAAACCGTCATTGCAGTGCAGCGTAGCCGGACTTGCCCCCATCCCGGCCGCCGCACGGGCAAGAACCGCCGCTGGCCGGCGCCGCCGGGGGCCGGTTCAGGCCAATTCCATTTGACAATCGGCCGCGAATTCATCACGCCGGTATCGGACCGGCGGCCGTCGTCTTGCCGGCCGCATTGGCGGGATACCATGCGCCCGCAATGCCGAACTGCCACCGGATCGTGACATGCGCTGGTTTCTGGCCACTCTGGCGGCCATCGTCTTGATATTATTTACCTATTTCGGATCGGCCTATGTCGCCCTCTCCGATCTGGTGACGGCTGCCCGGACGGGGGATGCCGAGCGGATCGTCGCACGCACCGACAGCGTGCGGCTAAAACAGTCGGTCGCCGATCAGATCGTCTGGGCCTATCTCGAACAGGTCGGAAAGACGCGCAAAATCAGCACCTCCGAGCGGTTTCTGGCCAACACAGTCGGCACCACGCTGGCCGACGCCCTGATCAGTCAGGCGCTGACGACCGAGGGGCTTCTTCTCATTCTACGCGAGGGCAAGCTGCTCAATCCGTCGCAGAACATCGCCCTGACCGAGTTGCCGCGCCTTGCTGACCTCAACCTGAAGAACATTCAGGGCCTCGCCGGTCGGATCAGGATGATCAAGCTGCGCGAGATCGCGATTCGCATCGGCAGCAATATCGACCGCGACAACAACGGCGCCGTCCGCATGCGCCTCGACGGCTTCGGGTGGAAACTCTCCGGGGTCGATCTTCCGCCCCGGACACTGCGCGAACTGGCCGCGCGGCTGCCGGTCCGCTGACCGGCAGCTTACGCATCAGTCGACAAAAACCACGGTTTTCCGGCCGTTGAGGAGCACCCGGTCCTCGAGGTGGTAGTGGATCGCCCGCGCCAGCACGCGGCGCTCGATGTCGCGGCCTTTGCGGATCAGGTCGTCCGGCGTGTCCCGGTGGCTGATGCGCTCGACGTCCTGATCGATGATCGGCCCCTCGTCGAGATCGCTGGTGACATAGTGCGCCGTCGCGCCGATCAGCTTCACGCCGCGGACATGAGCCTGATGGTAGGGCTTTGCGCCCTTGAAGCCCGGCAGGAACGAGTGGTGGATGTTGATGCAGCGGCCCGCCAGCTTGGAGGCGAGATTGTCCGACAGCACCTGCATGTAGCGCGCCAGCACCACGAGATCGGTCTCGGTCTGCGCGACCAGCCGCAGAATCGCCGCCTCCTGCTCCGCCTTGGTCTCGCGCGTCACCGGCAGGTAGTGGAACGGGATGTCGCCGAAATCGATGCCGTTATAGGTCTCGCGCGGGTGGTTGGCGACGATCGCGGTCGGCACCATCGCCAGTTCCCCGGTGCGCCAGCGATAGATGACGTCGGCGAGGCAGTGGTCGAACTTCGACACCATCAGCATCACCCGGCGGCGGGCGGCGCGGTCGCGGATCTGCCAGACCATGCGGAAACGGTCGGCGATGCCGACAAAGCCGGTGCGCAGCGCCTCCAGCCCGACCGGCGCGCTGCTCGCCTCGAACACCACGCGCATGAAGAAGTGGCCGGTCTCGACGTCATTATATTGCTGGGCGTCGAGAATGTTCTGACCGTGATCGAACAGAAACGCAGAAACCGCAGCCACGATGCCGGGGCGGTCGGGACAGGACAGGGTCAGCACGAATTGATGATCGGACATGTCAGGCAGGCAACTTCAAAGAGGAAAACCGCGGGCGGGAACGTATCGCGTCCCTATCCCCCATCGCGCCGCGCTCGGCAAGAGCGAAGCGAGAACTTCGCCGCCCCGGCGCGATTTTCCGGCGGTACCGGGCGCCCTTCGCGCGAAGGCCGGCGCGGGTCAAACTTTGGAGCGCATCCGGCCCCGTTCCGGTTTTAGTTCGGAAGCAGGCTTGCCAGCACGAAAACGATCGCGCACAATCGCTGGACCGATTGGCTGGGCGACACAGTGAACTAAAAAATATTCACGGTCGGCGAGCGAGATGTGGGTGTTTGCCCAGCGGCAGGCGCCTGCGATCAACAATTCAGGGAGGGAAACGTATGCGCAAGTATATGATGGCGGCTGCCGTGTTGTTGCCGTTGCTTGGAGGCTCGGCGACTGCACAGGAAACACTCAAGATCGGCTATATCGATCCGCTCTCGGGTGGCGGCGCCAGCGTCGGCGAAATCGGACTGAAGATCTTCCAGTACCTGGCTGACGAAGCTAATGCGAAGGGCGGTATTCTCGGCAAGAAGGTCGAGATCGTTCCGCTCGACAACAAGACCAATCCACAGGAAAGCCTGATCCAGGCGCAAAAAGCGATCGATTCCGGCGTGCGTTACCTGACGCAGGGCAACGGTTCGGCGGTCGCGGCGGCGCTCTCCGATTTCGTGACAAAATACAACTCGCGCAATCCCGGCAAGGAAGTTCTGTACTTCAACTATGCCGCCGTGGACCCGGTGCTGACCAACGAAAAGTGCAGCTACTGGCACTTCCGCTGGGACGCCAACTCCGACATCAAGATGGAAGCCCTCACCAACTACATCAAGGGCGTTCCCGCGGTGAAGAAGGTCTACCTGATCAATCAGGACTATTCCTTCGGCCAGTCGGTGCGCAGCGAAGCCCGCAAGATGCTGGGCGCCAAGCGGCCGGACGTCGAGATCGTCGGCGACGAGCTTCATCCGCTGCTGAAGGTGACGGACTTTGCGCCGTACATCGCGAAGATCAAGGCTTCCGGCGCGGATTCGGTCGTGACCGGCAACTGGGGCCAGGACTTCGCCCTCCTCCTCAAGGCCGCGGCTGACGCCGGCCTCAAGGTCAACTGGTACACCTATTATGCCGGCGGCGCGGGCGGCCCGACCGCGATCAAGCAGGCCAACCTCAACCATCAGGTGTTCCAGATCGTCGAAGGCGTCGCCAACGGCGGCAACGACAACGCGCTGGCGTTCGAAAAGAGCCTGCGCGACAAGGCCGGCGTCGCCAACTTCTATCCGCGCGCCGTCAACCAGATGCGGATGCTTGCCGCCGCGGCCGCAAAGGCCAAGTCAGACGATCCGGTGAAGGTCGCCGCTGCGCTCGAAGGCATGGAGTTCGATGTCCTCAACGGCGGCAAGGGCGTGATGCGCAAGGACGACCACCAGTTCCTGCAGCCGATCTACATCGCCTCGTTCGGCGAGCGCACCGCGAAGGAGCCGCTCGACGAGGAAAAGACCGGCTGGGGCTGGAGGGTCGAAGCCCGGATCGACACGCCTCAGGCGACTGTCCCGACCACCTGCAAGATGAAGCGTCCCTGATCGGTTCGCCGCTCATCCGCAAATGGCGCCCGCCCGGCTCTAGTTCCGGGCGGGACGTCCACGGCCACTCTTGCAGCTAGCCTTGCAGCAATGCGCAGCCGCCACCGGCCGCGCACCGCTGCCGTGCACCTCGCCAACGGTTTGCCCGCCGCTGATCGCGCGCCAGCGTCCGCGGTCGCGCTAACCACCAGAAGAGAACGATTGCCCCGTGCTTGAACTGGTTGTCATATCCACCCTGAACGGCGTGCTCTACGGCATGCTGCTGTTCCTGCTCTCGAGCGGACTGACGGTTATTTTCAGCATGCTCGGCGTGCTGAACTTCGCCCATGCCAGCTTCTACATGCTTGGCGCCTTCTTCGGCTACCAGCTCACCAAATGGATCGGCTTCTGGCCGGCCCTTGTGCTCGCGCCGCTCCTGGTCGGCGGCATCGGCATGGCGGTGGAGCGGTTCGGCCTGCGCAACACCCACAAGCACGGCCACGTTGCCGAGCTGCTGCTGACCTTCGGCCTCGCCTTCGCGATCGAGGAGATCGTGCAGATGATCTGGGGCAAGGGCCCGATGGACTACAGGGTCCCGGCCGCGCTCGATTTTCCGGCCTTCACGATCTTCTCGACCAATTATCCCGCCTACAAGATGTTCATGCTGCTGGTGTCGATCTCGATCTTCCTGGTGCTGCTGCTCGTGCTCAAGCGCACCCGCATCGGCCTGATCGTGCAGGCGGCTCTGACCCATCCGCACATGGTCGCCCATCTCGGCCACAATGTCGGACGCATCTTCATGATAGTGTTCGGCGTCGGCACGGCGCTGGCGGCGGTCGCGGGCGTCATCGCCGGCCCGGCGCTGGTCACGCAGTCCGACATGGCGCTGCTGCTCGGACCGATCCTGTTCGTCGTCATCGTCCTTGGCGGCCTCGGCTCGCTGCCCGGCGCGTTCATCGCCTCGCTGCTGATCGGCCTCGTGCAGACCTTTGCGGTGTCGATGAACGGCTCGCTTGCCAGCCTGTTCGGCCCGCTCGATCCGAGCATCGGGCCGTCGCTGCTTACTGATGTCTGGAACGTCACGATCGCGCAGATCGCCCCGGTCATGCCCTACCTGCTGCTGGTGCTGATCCTGATCGTCCGTCCCATGGGCCTGCTGGGGACGCGCGAAACATGACCGACACTGCCCGCATTGAACCGGCGCACGAGCGCCGGAACGCCGCCGCCGGCAACCTGCGCTTCTACGGCACCTGGATCGTGGCCGGCCTGATCGTGCTGGTGCTGCCGCAGATCTTTTCATCCGCCGGCGCGCTGACGACCTTCAGCCTGATCGGCATCTCGATCATCTTCGCGCTGTCCTACAACATCCTGCTCGGACAGACGGGCCTGCTGTCATTCGGCCACGCCGTCTACTACGGACTCGGCGGCTTTCTCGCGATCCACGGCATGAACGCCATCGTCAAGAACGCCTGGCCGATCCCGCTGCCGTTCGTGCCGCTGATCGGCGGCCTTGCCGGGCTGTTCTTCGCCATCGTGCTGGGCTGGGTCTCGACCAAGCGCGCCGGCACCGTGTTCGCGATGATCTCGCTCGGCGTCGGCGAACTCGTCGCCTCCTCGGCGCTGATTTTGCGCAGCTTCTTCGGCGGCGAAGCGGGCGTCACCACCAACCGCACCGACCTGCCGGAATTTTTCGGCTACGGGTTCGGGCCGCAGATCCAGATCTACTACCTGATCGCGGGGTGGCTGATCATCTCCGCCATCGCGATGTACGCTCTCACCCGCACGCCGCTCGGCCGCATCTGCAACGCGGTGCGCGACAATCCCGAGCGCGTCGAGTTCATCGGCTACGATCCGCACGTCGTGCGCTATCTCGCCTTCTGCTTCGCGGGCTTCTTCGCCGGCATCGCGGGCTCACTTTCCGCGATCAATTTTGAAATCGCCAATACCGCCTATCTCGGCGTCGTTCAGTCCGGCATGGTGCTGTTCTCGGCCTTCATCGGCGGCGTCAGCTTCTTCTTCGGCCCGATCCTTGGCGCAATTCTCGTCACCTATCTCCAGCTCGGCCTCACCGGCCTCACCTCGGTCTGGCAGCTCTATTTCGGCATCATCTTCATCGGCATGGTGATGTTTGCGCCGCACGGCATCGCCGGCATCCTGATGATGCACCGCCCGCTGGTGCGCGCCGGCACGCTCGGCATGATCGTTCCGTCCTATCTCATCGCGCTGGTGCCGACACTCGCCTTCGTCTGCGGCCTCATCCTCGCCATCGAGATTTTGGCGCGCTACACCGTCCACCTCGGCGACAGCCCAGTCATCCGCCTGCTCGGCGTGCCGTTCGACGCAACCAAGCCGCTGACATGGCTGATCACGGCGGTGCTGCTGATCGGCGGGTTCATCGTCGCCCGCATCACCTGGCGCGGCATCGCCGCGGCTTGGGACCGCGCCATGACCGCAGCCCGCGAGAAAGGATATCTCGCATGAGCGCCGCCATCGAACTGCGCGCCGTCGAAAAGAGCTTCGGCAACGTCAAGATCATCCACGACCTCAACCTGCGCGTCGAACAGGGCGAGCGCCATGCCGTGATCGGCCCGAACGGCGCAGGAAAGTCGACCACCTTCAATCTGATCAGCGGCTATCTCACGCCGACCTCCGGCGAGATTCTGCTCAACGACCAGAGCATCGGCGGCCTGCCGCCCTACACCATCAACCGCCGCGGCCTTTCGCGCTCGTTCCAGGTCACGAACGTGTTCGGGCGCATGAGCGTGTGGGAGAACATCCGCTGCGCGGTGCTGTGGGCGACCGGCCAGCGTTACGCCTTCTGGAAGAACGTCGACAAGTTGCCGGAAGTGCGCGACCGCACGGCGGAGATCTTGAACGACATCCACCTGTTCTCCCGCCGCGACGTTCCCGCCGCGCTGCTCACCTATGCCGAGCAGCGCGCGCTGGAAATCGGCATCACCATCGCCAGCGGCGCCAGCGTCATCCTGCTCGACGAGCCGACCGCCGGCATGAGCCGGGCGGAGACCGAACGCGCCGTCGACCTCATCCGCCGCCTGACCGAAGGCCGCACGCTGGTGATCGTCGAGCACGACATGAGCGTCGTGTTCGGCCTCGCCGACCGTATCTCGGTGCTGGTCTATGGCCGCATCATCGCCTCCGGCACGCCGGAAGAAATTCGGGCCAATCCCAAGGTCCGGGAAGCTTATCTCGGTGAGGAGGCCGACTGATGCTCCTCGAAGTCAAAGATCTTCACGCCTACTACGGCAAGAGCCACATCCTGCAGGGCGTCGACATGCATATCGACGCCGGCGAAGTGGTCAGCCTGCTCGGCCGCAACGGCGTCGGCCGTTCCACCACCGTCAAGGCGATCATGGGCGAGGTGCCGCCGCACGGCGTCATCCGCTTCAAGGGCGAGGACATCGCCGGGCTGCCAAGCTATCGCATCGCCCGGCTCGGCCTCGGCTACGTGCCCGAGCATCGCGACATTTTCCCCGGCCTCACGGTGCGGCAGAACCTCCTGCTCGGCGTCAAGGACACGAGGCGTCCGGGCCGCTGGCGGCTGGAGGAAATGCTGGAACTCTTTCCCAACCTCGCGGCGCGGGCGGACACCGCCGCAGGCGTCCTCTCCGGCGGCGAGAAGCAGATGCTGACGACCTGCCGGACGCTGATGGGCGACCCCGACCTCATCATGATCGACGAGCCGACCGAAGGGCTCGCGCCGCTGATCGTCCAGCAGGTCGGCGACCTCATCGTGCGGATCGCCGAAGCCGGCGTCGCGATCCTGCTGGTGGAACAAAAGCTGTCGATCGCGCTGAAAATCTCCAAACGGGTCTACATCATGGGCCATGGCCGCATCGTCTTCGAGGGCAGCCCTGCCGAGCTGCGGGCCAATCAGGCCGTTCGGCGGGAATGGCTCGAAGTGTGACCCGCGATGAAGCCTATGCCTTGAAACCGAAGAAAGAAAACTTGCTCTTTGCGCCCGCGGGCTCCTCACATATGATCGAAGCAATGTGACGGGCAACAAAGAAAAATTGACCCGCGGCCAACTCAAGACTTCAAGCAATCCGCCCTGCCCGGCGCCGCGCGGCCCCGGGGGATAGGACACGGACAGCTCGTTACTCCCCCGCGCCGGCGCGGGGGAGCGATAAAGGTCGAATAGGCCAGACGACCGCGAACTGGTAATTTTGCTGTCGGGACGCCCGCGACAAAGCGCGGCCAAGAACACAGAGCGCACAAGCGCCGCAGCACAGAGTTGAAGGAGGAGCGTGTGGGCGATGCATTGGAAGTGCGTGGTGTCTCGCTGCGTTTCGGCGGGGTGCGTGCGCTGACGGATGTCAGTTTTTCCATCAGGGACGGCGAACTCTTTTCGATCATCGGTCCGAACGGCGCTGGCAAAACGTCGATCGTCAACTGCATCTCCGGCCGCTATCGCCCGACGGAAGGCCAGTTGTTCTATCGCGGCCGCGACATCACCGGCCTGTCGCCGAACACGCGTGCCGACATCGGCATCGGGCGCACCTTCCAGAACCTCGCCCTGTTCCACCACATGAGCGTGCTCGACAACATCATGGTCGGCCGCCACCACCTCCTGAAAAACAATTTTGTCACCGGCTCGCTCTACTGGCTGACCGGCGCGCGGCGCGAGGAACTCGACCACCGCCGCAAGGTCGAGGAGATCATCGACTTTCTCGACCTGCAGTCGGTGCGCAAGGAAACCGCCGGCACGCTTTCCTACGGCCTGCGCAAGCGCGTCGAGCTGGCGCGCGCGATGGCACTGGAGCCGCAGCTCATCCTCCTCGACGAGCCGATGGCCGGCATGAACTTCGAGGAGAAGGAGGACATGGCCCGCTACATCGTCGATCTCAACGAGGAATACGGGATGACGGTAGTGATGATCGAGCACGACATGGGCGTGGTGATGGACATTTCCCACCGCGTCGTGGTGCTCGATTTCGGCCGCAAGATCGCCGAGGGCGACCCCGCCGCGGTGCTGGCCGATCCGCACGTGAAGCGCGCCTATCTCGGCGAGGAGGACGAGGCGCTGGCCGACGCCGACGACGCACCCGCAACCGCGGAGGCGCAGGCATGAGCAGCCGCAGCCACTACCACGCGCGCGCCGCCGTCGCCGATACCTTTCCGAAAATCCTGCGCCTCAACGCGCAGGAGCATGGCCGCGAGGTCGCCCTGCGCGAGAAGGATTTTGGCCTCTGGCGCGTCATCAGCTGGGCCGACTATCAGGCCCGCACCCGCGATTTCGCGCTCGGCCTCATTGAACTCGGCATCGGCAAGGATGACGTCGTCGGCATCATCGGCGACAACCGGCCGGACTGGGTCGCGGCCGAGATCGCCGCCCATGCCGTCGGCGCCATGAGCCTTGGCATGTACCGCGATGCGCTCGATGACGAAGTGGCATATCTGCTGACCTATGGCGAGGCAAAAGTCGTCTTTACCGAGGACGAGGAGCAGGTCGACAAGCTGCTCGGGCTCGGCGACCGCCTGCCGCATCTGCGCCACGTCATCTATTCCGATCCCCGCGGCATGCGGAAGTATGACGACCCGCGCCTTCTCAGCGCCGACGACCTCGCCAAGCGTGGCCGCGAGCGCGCCGCCCGCGAGCCGGAGCTGTATGACCAACTGGTGGACGCGACGCAGGGCGATGCGGTCGCCATTCTCTGCACCACCTCAGGCACGACATCGAACCCGAAGCTGGCGATGCTCTCGGCCGGCAGCGTGCTGCGCCACTGCGCCACCTATCTCGCCTTCGACCCCAAGGGGCCGGAAGATGAATACGTCTCGGTGCTGCCGCTGCCGTGGATCATGGAGCAGATTTACGCGCTCGGCATGGGGCTGCTCTCGCGCATGAAGGTCAACTTCGTCGAGGAGCCCGAGACGATGATGAACGACTTCCGCGAGATCGCGCCGACCTTCGTGCTATTCGCGCCGCGCATCTGGGAGTCGATCGCGGCCGACGTGCGCGCGCGGGTGATGGACGCCTCGCCGCTGAAGCAGAAGCTCTACGACATCGGCATGAAGAACGGCCTCGCCGCGCTCGATCAGGGACAGCGCTCCGCCGTCGCCGAAACGCTGCTGTTCCGCGCGCTGCGCGACCGGCTCGGCTTCACGCGCCTGCGCTCGGCGGCGACCGGCGGCTCGGCGCTGGGACCGGATACGTTCCGCTTCTTCCGCGCGCTCGGCGTGCCGCTGCGCACGCTCTACGGCCAGACCGAGCTTTTGGGCGCCTACACCCTGCACAAGCCGGAAGAGGTCGATCCCGACACCACCGGCGTGCCGATGGGCGAGGACATCGAGATCCGCATCGATGCGCCCGATAGCAACGGCGTCGGCGAGATCATGGTGCGCCACCCCAACATGTTCCTCGGATACTACAAAAATCCCGCCGCCTCGGCCGCCGAGATGGCGAACGGCTGGCTGAAATCGGGTGACGCGGGCTATTTCAACGCCAAGCGCCAGCTCGTGGTGATCGACCGCATTCAGGACCTTGCCGAGACCGCGCAGGGCCATCGCTTCTCGCCGATGTATGTCGAGAACAAGCTGAAGTTCTCGCCGTTCGTCGCCGAGGCCGTGGTGCTCGGCGCGGGCCGGAACTATCTCGCCGCGATGATCTGCATCCGTTTTTCGATCGTCTCGAAATGGGCGGAGCGCAACCGCATCGCCTTCACTACCTATTCGGACCTTGCCGCGCGGCCTGAGGTCTACGACCTGCTGCGCAAGGAGGTCGAAGCCGTCAATGCGACGCTGCCGGCCGCCCAGCGGATCTCGAAATTCTTGCTGCTCTACAAGGAGCTCGATGCGGACGACGGCGAGCTGACCCGGACCCGAAAGGTGCGGCGCAGCGTGATCAACGAAAAATACGCCTCGATCATCGATGCGATCTATGCCGGCCAGCCGAACATCGACATCGACACGATGATCCGCTTTCAGGACGGCACCACCCAGCGCATCCGCACCACGCTGCGGATGGTCGACATGCGCGGCATCGCCGCCGCGCCCGCGGAGGCCGCGGAATGAAGGCATTCGCGCCCTCGCGCCGCCGCCCAGCAGTGCACCTCGCCCCGCTTGCGAGCCGCGCCCGCCGCGCAGCATCCGCGATCGCCTTGAAAGTAGCAGCCCACCGAAACAGAGCCCCATGAATACACAGCTTCTCATCCAGCTTCTGGTCAACGGCCTCGTCGTCGGCACGCTCTATGGCGTCGTCGCGATGTCGTTCGTGCTGATCTACAAGGCGACGCAGGTGGTCAATTTCGCGCAGGGCGAGCTGCTCCTGGTCGGCGCGTGGGTGTGCTGGGCGCTGATGGTGAAATACCAGCTGCCGTTCTACCTCTCGATGCCGATCACCATGGCCTTCATGTTCGTGTTCGGCATTCTGATCCAGCTCGTCTTCCTGCGGCCGATGATCGGCGAGCCGATCATCTCGGTCATCATGGTGACGATTGCGCTCTCGACGGTGCTGCAGGCGGCGATGAAGTGGATCTTTGGCGTCAATCCGCAGCCGTTCCCGCAAATCTTCACCAGCCAGAGCGTCGGCTTTCTCGGGCTTCAGATCCAGACCGTCTATGTCATGAGCCTCGTCGTCTCGATGGCGATGATCGCGGCAATGGCCTGGTTCTTCCAGTCGTCCAAGCACGGCCTCGCGATGCGCGCCACCGCGTTCAACCAGCAGGTCGCGCAGTCGCTCGGCATCTCGGTGAAGAGCGTGTTCGCGATGTCGTGGGCGATCTCGGCGACGGTGTCGGCGGTTGCCGGCGTCGTCGTCGCCGTGGTCAACGGCGTCTCCTCGGGCCTGTCGATCTACGGCATCAAGGTCTTCCCCGCCGTCATCCTCGGCGGCCTCGATTCCATCGGCGGCGCGGTGCTCGGCGGCATCATCATCGGCCTGTTGGAGAATTTCGCGCAGTTCATCGACGGCGAATTCCTGCATTGGGGCAATCTCTACGAGGTCGCGCCGTTCTACGTTCTGATCATCATCCTGATGATCAAGCCCTACGGGCTGTTTGGCACCAGAGACATCGAGCGGGTGTAAGCGAAGATGACCACGTCCCAAATCCCCGCCGGTGACTTTCGCACTTCGTATGCGGCCGACACCACCATCTTCCCGACGGTCACGAGCCGCAACGCCGCGATCCTCGGCGTGCTGCTCTGCGCCTGCGCGCCGTTCGTCTTCAACGACTACTGGCTGAGCCTGCTGATCTCGATCGGCATCTACGGTATCGCCGCGCTCGGCCTCAACATCCTGCTCGGCTTCACCGGCCAGATCTCGATCGGCCACGCCGCGTTCTTCCTGTTCGGCGCCTTCACCTCAGCCTATCTCTCGACCAAGCTGCCGATCCCGGCCTTCTTCGCCATTCCGCTCGCCGGCGTCGTCACCGCGCTGGTCGGCCTCGTCTTCGGCCTGCCGGCGGCGCGGCTGAAGGGCCTCTACCTCGCCATCGCCACGCTGGCCGCCCAGTATATCCTGCTCGACTTCTTCGCCCGCGCCGAATGGTTTTCCGGCGGCTCGGTGCCGGCTTCCGCCGCGCCGTTCTCGATCTTCGGCTACACGCTGCAGGGCGACCACCAGTATTTCTACGTGGTGCTGGCCTATGTCGTCATTTCCTACGTGCTTGTCACCAATCTGATGCGCACCCGCGACGGCCGCGCCCTGATCGCGGTGCGCGACCACTATCTCTCCGCCGAGATGATGGGCATCAACCTCACCAAATATCGCACGCTGTCCTTCGGGCTTGCGGCCTTCTTCGCCGGCATCGGCGGCGCGCTCTACGCCCACTATCAGCTCGTCGTTTCCTACGAGGGTTTTGGCATCGAGCGTTCGATCCTGTTCCTCGCCATGGTCATCATCGGCGGCACCGGCTCGATCATGGGCACCCTGATGGGCACCGCCTTCGTCGTGCTGCTGCCCGAGGCGATGGAATGGCTGAGCGCGGCGCTGCGCGGCGGAATCATCGACCAGGCGCTCGGCATCAAGAACAACATCACGTTCCTTCGCGAGATCGCGATCGGCGTGATCATCATCATCTTCCTGGTGTTCGAGCCGGACGGCCTCGCCCACCGCTGGAAGCAGATCAAGGCGTACTGGAAGCTCTACCCGTTTTCACACTGAGGTCGAAAGGGGCCGAACCCCTGACCTTCCACTTGTAACCGGAGGAAGAAGCCTATGAGAATGAAAACGCTGCTTGGGACCGCCGCGCTGACACTGCTCATGAGCGCAAGCGGCGCGCTGGCGCAGTCCGCCATCAGAATCGGCCACCTCGCGGACTATTCCGGAGGCACGTCCGACGTCGGCACGCCATACGGGCAGGCGGTGGCCGACACCTTCGCCTGGATCAACAAGAACGGCGGCATCAACGGCACCAAGGTCGACATCGAGACCGTCGACTATGGCTATCAGGTGCCGCGCGCCGTCGCCCAGTACAAGAAGTGGACCGGCAGCAACAAGGTTGCCGCGATCATGGGCTGGGGCACGGCCGATACCGAAGCCCTCACCGGCTTCGTCGCGCAGGACAAGATCCCGTTCTTCTCCGCCTCCTATGCTGCGCAGCTCACCGACCCGACCGGGGCCGGCGGCAAGGCCAAGGCCGCGCCCTATAATTTCTTCTACGGCCCGAGCTATTCCGACGCGCTGCGCGCCGAGCTGACCTGGGCGGCGGAGGACTGGAAGGCCAAGGGCAAGAGCGGCAAGCCGAAATTCGTCCATATGGGCGCCAACCACCCCTACCCCAACGCGCCGAAGGAAGCTGGCGAACAGCTCGCCAAGGAGCTCGGCTTCGACGTGCTGCCGCCACTGGTCTTCGCCCTGTCGCCGGGTGACTACAGCGCCCAGTGCCTCAGCCTGAAAAGCGCGGGCGCAAACTATGCCTATCTCGGCAACACCGCCGCCTCCAACATCTCCGTGATGAAGGCGTGCAAGACCGCCGGCGTCGACGTCCAGTTCCTCAGCAACGTGTGGGGCATGGATGAAAACGCCGCCAAGGCCGCGGGCGATGCCGCCGACGGCGTCGTCTTTCCGCTGCGCACGCCGGTTGCCTGGGGCGCGAGCGCTCCGGGCATGAAGATTGTCGGAGAGATTTCCAAAATCTCCGACCAGTCCGGCGCGGCCTATCGCCCGGTGCACTACATCGCGGGCGTCTGCAGCGCGCTGTTCATGAAGGAGGCGCTCGAATGGGCCGCCAAGAACGGCGGCGTCACCGGCGAGAACGTGCAGAAGGCGTTCTACCACAAGGCCAACTGGGTGCCGGCCGGGATGGAAGGCGTCTGCAATCCCTCGACCTGGACCGAGAAGGATCATCGCGGCACCATGGCCGTCGATCTGTATCGCTCGAAAGTTTCGGGGGCGACCGACGGCGACCTCAACGACGTGATGAAGAAGGGCACCATCAAGCTCGAGAAGGTCAAGACGGTGGAACTGCCGCGCAAGTCCGAGTGGCTCGGCTGGTAAGCGCCGCAAAGCTGCGTGCCATGCCGGCAAGGATGAGGCATGGCGGCGCGGCACCGACAACGGCTGCGCGGGCAGGCCCCGCGCAGCGACGTTGCTTCACAGCAACTAGCATTCGCCGGGCCGCGACACCTCCGGCGGCAAGCGTCCTCCAACCTGCGTGACGATCATGAGTGAGGCTGCCACGATCCTTCCGACGACGCCTTCCGCCGCCCCGGCGCCGAACATGCTGTTGTCGGTGCGCAATATCGAAGTCGTCTACGACAAGGTCATTCTGGTCTTGCGCGGCCTCAGCATCGACGTGCCGCAAGGCGCCATCGTCGCGCTGCTCGGCGCCAACGGCGCCGGCAAATCGACCACGCTCAAGGCGATCTCGGGCCTCCTCAAGACCGAGGAAGGCGAGATCACCCGCGGCGACATCGTTTTCGACAACGAGCGCATCAACGGCATCGATCCCGACAAGATCGTGCGGCGCGGCATCTTTCAGGTGATGGAGGGCCGCCGGATCATCTCCGACATGACGACGCTGGAAAACCTGCGGCTCGGCGCCTTCACCCGCAGCGACAACGAGGTCGGCAGCGACATCGACATGGTGTTCAACTATTTTCCGCGCCTGAAGGAGCGCACCGGTCTTGCCGGATATCTCTCCGGCGGCGAGCAGCAGATGCTGGCGATCGGCCGCGCGCTGATGGCAAGGCCGAAGATGATCTTGATGGACGAGCCGTCGATGGGCCTGTCGCCACTGCTCGTGAAGGAGGTGTTCAGCATCATCGCGCGCATCAATCGCGAGCTTGGCGTCACCATCCTCTTGGTCGAGCAGAATGCGCGCGCGGCGCTCTCGGTCGCGAGCCACGGCTACATCATGGAACAGGGCAAGGTGGTGCTGGACGGGCCGACCGAGGAGCTGCGCGACAACGAGGACGTCAAGGAGTTTTATCTCGGCGGCGCGGGCGATCAGCGCAAGAGCTTCAAAAACCTCAAAAGCTTCAAACGACGGAAACGCTGGCTGTGACCGATCACTTTGACACGCAGGAAACCCGCGCACCCGAGGCCCGCGAAAACGATCTGTTCACGCGGCTGCCGGATGTGCTTCGCGCCGCCACCCACGCCCCGGCCTATGCCGAGCGCTTCAAAGGCATCGACCTTGCGGGGGTGACGAGCCGGCGGGCGCTCGCCACATTGCCCCTGCTGCGCAAATCGGAACTGCCGGCGCTGCAGAAGGCGGCCCCGCCGTTCGGCGGCTTCGTGCCCGGCGCGCCCGGCGCGTTCGCGCGGCTGTTCACCTCTCCGGGGCCGATCTTCGAGCCGGAAGCGGCGCACGGCGATGTCTGGCGCGGCGCGCGGGCGCTGTTCGCCGCGGGCTTTCGCAAGGGCGACGTGGCGCTCAACACGTTCAGCTATCACCTCACGCCGGGCGGCTTCATCTTCGACGGCTCGGCCCGCTCGCTCGGCTGCGCCGTCATCCCCGCCGGTCCCGGCAACACCGAGCAGCAGCTCGAGCTGATCGAAGCCTATCGGCCGGTGGCCTATTGCGGCACGCCGGACTTTTTGAAGATCTTGCTCGATGCCGCCGCGAGCGCCGGCCGCGACGCATCCTCAATCAAGCGCGCGCTGGTGTCCGGCGCGGCGTTCCCGCCGTCCCTGCAGGCGGAGATCAAGAGCCGCGGCGTCGATGCCTATCAGGCCTACGCCACCGCCGATCTCGGCTTCATCGCCTATGAGACGGGCGCGCGCGAGGGCCTCGTCGTGAACGAGGACCTGATCATCGAGATCGTGCGCCCCGGCACCGGCGAGCCGGTGGCCGATGGCGAAGTCGGCGAGGTCGTCGTCACCTCGCTCGATCCGCACCATCCCCTGATCCGCTTCGCGCTCGGCGACCTCAGCGCGGTGCTCGCGGGGCAAAGCCCATGTGGCCGCACCAACATGCGCATCAAGGGCTGGATGGGCCGCGCCGACCAGACCACCAAGGTCAAGGGCATGTTCGTGCGGCCCGAACAGATCGCCGACATCGCTGCCCGCCATCCCGAGCTGAAGAAGCTGCGCCTCGTTGTGACGCGCGAGGGCGAGAGCGACGCGATGACCTTGCGGGCGGAGACGGCGGCGGCGAATGAGGCGCTGGCGGCGGCCGTCAGCGACACGCTGCGCGCGGTGACGAAACTATCCGGCAAGGTCGAGCTGGTCGCGCCCGGCACGCTGGCGAACGACGGCAAGGTGATCGCCGACGAGCGCCCGGCGAGCTGAGACCGCCCGCAACAAAAATCGCGCACCGCACAGGCGATGCGCGATTTTTCTCAAAACAAGCCGTCAGGTCGCCGATGCCGGCGCGGGCACGAACTTGAGCGCCAAACCGTTCATGCAATAGCGCAGGCCGGTCGGCTTCGGCCCGTCGTCGAAGACGTGGCCGAGATGGCCGCCGCAGCGGCGGCAATGCACTTCGGTGCGGATCATGCCGTAGCTGGAATCGCGGCTCTCGCCGACGGCATTGTCCAGCGGCTGATAAAAGCTCGGCCAGCCGGTGCCGCTGTCATACTTCGTCTCCGAGGCGAACAGCGGCAGGTCGCAGCCGGCGCAGGCGAAGGTGCCCTTGCGATGTTCCTTGAGCAGCGGGCTGGTATAGGGCCGCTCGGTACCATGTTTGCGCAGCACGTCGAACTGCTCTTCGGAAAGCTGCTTGCGCCACTCTTCCGGCGTCTTCTCGATCTCGAACTTTGTCGTCTTGTCGGACGCCGCGGCGGCGAACGGAATGTGCAGCCCGCGCAGCGACACGAGCGCGCCGATCGCGGCAGCCGAGATCAGAAACATGCGGCGGTCGATCATCATGGCAGGCTCCCTCAATGCCGCGGCGCGCGGCAATGCGCGCAAGCGAATCCCGCCTCATATGTCGCAACGGCGGCCCGCCGATGCCACTCACATTGTTGCGAGCCGGCGCTAGCGCCCCGATGCCGCAGCGCGGCGCGCCTCGCGATGCGCCTTGCGCTCGCGCGCGTTTTCCCGGCTGCGGGCCACCGCACCGAGCGTCCTCGCCTGCCCGCGCATCCAGAGATTGGCGAACTGCGCCGCCGCCCGCCCGGCCATGCCGCCCGCCCACACGAGTTCGAACGGCGACAACAGCTTCCAGCGATCGTCGCCGTGCAGAATGCCGCGCGAGACCAGCAGCGCTGCCATCGCCGAGGTCGCCATGCCCTGACGGCCGAAACCGCTCGCGATCCACAGGCCGCGCCGGAACTCGCCGACCTGCGGCATGCCGTGGACGGTTTCGCCGGTCGCCCCGCCAAAAGTTTCCTCGATCGTCACCGGGCCGAGCGCGGGATAGGTTTTGCGGATGCGCTCCGCAATCGCTCGCGCAAACTTCTTCGGCTCCATCGCCCAGGTCGTCTCCGGGCTGGCCCAGAGCAGCCGGTCGCCGTCCACGACGCGGTAATGATCGATCTTCGCAGTGTCGGTCACCGATCCGCCGAACCGTATCGCCTCCTGCATTTTTTCGCCCAGCGGCGCGGTGAGCGCGCCGTAGCGCCACACCGGCGTCAGGGTGGCGGCAAGGCGCGGAAACGGCGCGCCAAGGTGGACATTGCCGGCAAGCACGAGGTGGTCGGCGCGCATCCGCGCCAGCGGCGTCGCGATCCGCTTGCGGATGCCGGCATAGTCGATGCCGACCACCGGCGTATCCTCGTAGATGCGCGCGCCTGCGAGCCGCGCAAGTTCCGTCAGGTGCTCAAGATAGGCGCGGTCGTCGACCTGAAACGCCGAGGGGAAATGCATCGCGTGGAAATAGCGCCGCGTCCGCAGCACGTCGCGAACCTGATCGGCCTGCCAGCCCTCGACATCGGCGCCGAAAAGCTCGCCCAAAATTTCCAGCCGCCGCACCAACTCGTCGCCGTGGTCGACATGGGAGACCTCCAGCGCGCCGTCCACCCGCCGCAGCCGCGGGTCCTTCGAGACCGCGGCGATATGCCGGACCAGCGCCATGCCGCCCACCGACAGGCCCCAGATCTCGCGCGCCGCGTCGATCCCGACCCGGCTTATGACGGTCTCGATCGCCGCGCCAAAGCCGGGCAGCACCGAGCCGAGCTGATGGCCAGAGGCATTCCAGCCGATCTGCCGCGCTTCCAGCACAGCCACCGACGCGCCTTTGCGCGCCACTTCAAGCGCGATGGTGAGGCCGGCGAGGCCGCCGCCGACGATGCAGACATCCACGTCGCGATCGATCGTCAGGCGCCGCCGCTCGCTCGGCCCCGCGCTGGCGGGGCCTTCGGATTTGTTCGGGGCCGATGTTTGCGTCATGATCCCTGTCATAAGACCTTTTTATCGTGGAGGGAACGTGGGGGCGACGCACAACACCGTTTGCCGGCTTGTTCTGACAGCCCGCCTTGACTATGCCGCTGACGACCCTTCGCATAGGGCTGCAATTTTCTGCAGCCGCTCCCAAATTTTGGCTCCTGATCGTCAGTCCTGATCACGGCCGCGACAGAACCCGATGGAAAATTTTGCCATGCGCCGCTTGATGCTTCTGCGCCACGCCAAGACCGAACGGGACAGCCCGACCGGGCGCGACCGCGACCGCCGCCTCGACGAGCGCGGCCGCGTCGATGCCGGCGTCATCGGCGACTGGATGGTGCGGCACTCGGCGCTGCCGGACCGCGTCCTCGTCTCCACCGCGGTACGCACGCGCGAGACCTGGGACCTGCTGCCAGAAGCGATCCGCCGCATCCCGGTGGAGCACGTCGGCGAATTGTACATGGCAGAGCCGTCCGACATTCTCGAAGTTATCCACACAGTTCAGGACGAGCCGAGGCGCCTTTTGATCATCGCGCACAATCCGGGCCTGCACGAGATCGCGGTGGCGCTGACCAAGCACGGCGACGCGGCTGCCCGCCACGAGTTGAACCGCAACCTGCCGACCAGCGGCCTTTTGACCATCGCCCTGCCGGTCAAGAGCTGGGATGAGGTGTCCCTGCATACCGGCACGCTCGAGCAGTTCGTCACCCCGAAGCTCTTGCGCGGGCAGGCCGGCGCGGACTGACCGCCGCCGGGAACAGGGACATCGCCAATTTATGCGAGTTGTGCCACCATGGCGGAACACCATGGAGGCTGCGATGTTCAAGTCCATCCTCTTGCCGCTCGACCTTGCCGATATCGAGGTGGCGAAACCGGCCATCGCCAATGCGGTGATGCTCGCCGAGGCATCGGGCGGCACCATCCGCCTGCTCAACGTGATGGCGATCACGCCCCTGATGATGGCGGAATACGTCCCAGCGAACTTCGACGAGGAACAGCAGCGCGCGGCCGAGGACATGCTGGCCGAGGTCGCGGCCGAGATCGACTTCGATCAGGCCCGCATTTCGACCGTCGTTCGCCAAGGCGGGATCTATCACGAGATTCTGGAAGAAGCGGCGGCGTCGTACGTCGACCTGATCGTGATGCCCTCGCACCGGCCGGCGATGAAAACCTACTTCCTCGGCTCCAATGCCGGCCACGTCGTGCGTTACGCCACCTGCTCGGTGCTGGTGGTGCGCACCTGACGCCTCATGGCAAGAGGTGCTGCGGCAGGTCGTCGGGGGTGTATTTCACCGGCCGGTTCCGCCGCATGAAGCCGCCGATCTGCCACACGAAGACGCCGATCAAAAACACCAGGAACAGCGCGCCCGAATAGCTCCCGGACATCACCGCGCGCGCCAGCAGGCCCAGAATCGCCACGGCGACGAGGCCGAGCACCAGGGTCGCGAGCTGGAACACCCACGGCAGCAGCCCGCCCTCGAGCAGCACGCGCCCGCCGGCCGCGCCGATGCGGCGGTGCAGTTCGGTGATGAAGGCGCGGTAGCCGTCGTTCTGCGGCTCGACCAGCGCGACGCTCCGCCAGGTGGTGGAGACGACGATGACGTGCTGGCCGGTGCGGCTCCAGATGTCGGTGCGATAGCGGTTCGACTGCATCGACACCGGCCGATAGGACATGCGGACCATCGCGATGTCCTCATAGGCCCATTCGCCGGTGCGGCGGCCCGCCTGCCAGGCCATCGTCTGCGGCCGCAGTTCGAAGAAGCAGGCGCCGCCGATCAGCGACGGCTTGTACTGGTAGGTGAGCGGCGCATCCGGGTCGATGTCGTCCGAAGCTGGAGCAGCGGCGGCGCTGGTTGTCGTCACGGCGGTTCAGGTCCCTCGGTTCAGCGGTCGTTTCCGGGGCGACAATAGCCGGAAGACGACATTGCGGCGTCATCTATTTGCCGCATCTTGATTTGCGCCGCCCGATGCAGCCGCTTATGACAATCGGGCACAGTTTCCACGAAACCGGCAAGGTCGGCATGCCCGCGAAGACCGTTTTTCCCCCGCTGATGATCTTTACCACGGCAATCGTGCTGGGGCTGCTGCTGGCGCTGGCGGTGCATATCGTGGCGGTGCGCCTCGGCCTCGACCTCGGCGGCATCTGGACCAGCGGCCCGGACGGGCTGATGCCGGCAAGCGCCGCCGCGGCCTGGTGGCTGGTTGCAACCGTCGGCTTCGTGAGCAGCTACGTCACCACCTCGATCATGAGCGGCGCGGCATCGGGCCGCATCCCGCCGCGGATCCGGCAACTGTTCGTCGTCGCCGTCGTCATCATCCTCGCCGCGGCCGGTCCGGCTGCCTCCGGCGGCGGCGCTAACCGTTCCACCGCCTCTGCCGTCATCGCCGGGCTCGCCGCGCTATCCCTCGGCGCGGTCATGGCTTTTTGCGGCGCATGGTTCGCGCTGCGGACCAAACGGGGCAGCCGCGAGTTCCGCCGCGACGGAACGTGAGCGGCCGCAAATCATTGCAATAAATGTTCACTCGCGATGCCAGAAAAGTCTGCGAACTGATGCCGCGGCCCACTGGTGCTGCTGCGGTTCGGGCGCTATGTTCCGGCCGAAACCAACCGGAGCGCGTCCGTGCTCCGGCGATTGATCCAGCGTTGCAGGGTAAGCCGACGGCATTCCGCCATCCCATGACCGCCCGGTTCGGGGAGAGGATGCGGCGTGGCCACAACCGCTCGCTTTTTCCAATCGGGATTTCGAACCGGCTGCATAAAGGCCTTATTTTGACCTATGAGTTGGCGAGATGAGTGCGCTCGTGAGACCCGATGCAGCCCTGTGTAACCTGTGGCCTCTGTCGGCGCGACAGTCCAACGTGCCCGGCCGGGAGGTATGATGCATCGAGTTCTGACCGCGGCTAAGCGCGGCTTTACGGATTACGTCGGCTGGAAACGGGTCGGCATCGCAGCCAGTATCGCCATCATCATTTTCGCGGTGATGACGCTGTTCAACACGCTCAAGGGCGTTGATGCAGCGGTGATCCTCACGGCGATGTCGGCGATGACCGCGGGCCAGGTTGCGCTCGCTGCGCTCTGCGTCGTCTGCGCGTTCTTCACGCTGACCTTCTACGACCTGTTTGCGCTGCGCACGATCGACAAGGACCACGTGCCCTACCGGGTCGCGGCGCTGGCGAGCTTCACCAGCTACACCATCGGCCACAACATCGGCGCGACCGTCTTCACGGGCGGCGCGATCCGCTTCCGGATCTATTCGGACTGGCGGCTGAATGCGATCGACGTCGCAAAAATCTGCTTCCTCTCCGGCCTCACCTTCTGGCTCGGCAACATGTTCGTGCTCGGCATCGGCCTTGCCTGGCACCCGGAAGCCGCCAACTCCATTGACCTTCTGCCCACCGAGATCAACCGCCTGATCGGCCTTGCCTGCGTCGCCGGCATCGTCGGCTATCTCGTATGGCTGAAAATGGCCCCGCGCCAGCTCGGCAAGAACGGCTGGAAAGTGAACCTGCCGTCGGCGCCGTTGACGCTGCTGCAGATCCTGATCGGCGTGATCGATCTCGGCTTCTGCGCGCTGGCGGTCTACATCCTGATGCCGGCCTCGCCGCACATCGATTTCATCTCGCTGGCGGTGGTGTTCATCCTTTCGACCCTGCTCGGCTTCGCCAGCCATGCGCCGGGCAGCCTCGGCGTGTTCGATGCGGCGATGCTGCTGGCCCTGCCGCAATTCGGCAAGGAGGATCTGCTCGCCACGCTGCTGATGTTCCGGCTGCTCTATTTCGTCATCCCGTTCGCGCTGTCGATCACCATCATGGGCACGCGCGAATTGTGGCTGAGCGTGCTGCGCCCGAACTATTTGCGGCGCAAGGCCGGGTGCGCCGCCGCCAAAGGCGCCGCCCTCGCCCCCTCGGTGCAGAAGAGCCAGCATCACCACTGAGAGAGCAAAGCGGCCGGTTCCTCACATTTTTGCCCCAACATTGCGGTCAATGGCGGCATCCACCATCACCCGCGAGTAATCTTCAATGATCCGTTCCCTTGCGTTGCTGGCCGCGCTTTCCACGGTAACGCTCGGCGGAGCGGCCGCGCAGAGCCCCGTGCCGCCGGGGCAAGGCGCCTTGCCCGCCAGCGATCTGCAGATCAGCTGGGAAGTGCGCAACCGCTTCCGGCTGTTTCGGGAGGAGCGCGATTTCCGCCTGCAGGCCGAGGCCATGCGCAACGGCAGCATTCTTGCCGCCGAGGATGCGCTGTCGCTGCAGAGCGACGGCCGCGGCTGGGCGCGCAACACGGTCGGCCGGCTATGCATCGACGCGAGTGGCCGCGTCAGCGAGCCCTGCAACCGCGACGGCGTGAAGGAAAGCTATCTGACGCCGGCCGATCATCCGGTCAGCGTCCGGCTGAGCGGCGTCATCCCCGTCGGCGCGACCTGCGCATGGTCGTTCGACGACGGCGAAGGCCCGCAGGCGATGACCCTCGACTGCAACGAGCCGGTGAATTTCCGCGCCCGCTACGGCCGCACCACCCATGTCAGCGTCGAGGTCGCGAGCGGCGCGGAAGCGCCCCAGCAGCTCGCCACCGACATCCGCGTCCGCGACATCTTCATCGCCGGCCTTGGCGACTCGATCGCCTCGGGCGAAGGCAACCCGGATCGCCCGGTCGCACTGCGCGGCGAAGGCTTTTGCTTCCGCTCCTATCTCGGCGGCCCCGGCAGCCAGTATTTCCGCCCGGTGCGCGACGGCTTTCGCGGCGCGCGCGCCTGCGAGGGCGGCGATCCCGCGGGCACGCTCGCAGCCTGGCAGAAGCTGAGCGCGCAGTGGCAGAACGCCGCCTGCCACCGCTCGCTCTATAGCTATCAGGCGCGCACGGCGATGGCGCTGGCCGTGCGCTTCCCGCACGTCGCGGTCACCTATCTGCCGCTGGCCTGCTCGGGCGCCACCATTCCCGACGGCCTGCTCGGCCCGCAGCGCGCGCGCGAATGCGTGGTGACGAAGAACGGCACCTCGTGCGTCGGCCGCGTCAACGCGCAGGTCGCCGAGCTGCGCGAGGCGCTCGCCGCCGCCAAGCGCCGCCAGGCGGATCGCAAGCTCGATCTCGTGCTGCTGTCGGTCGGCGCCAACGACATCAACTTCTCGGGACTGGTCGCCGACATCATCGTCGAGGGGAGCTTCGAGCGCCAACTGTTCACGCGCGCCGGCGAACTCGGCTCGGTGGAGGATTCCCGCACGGCCATGGTGCGAAAGCTGCCGCAGGAATTCGGCCGGCTGCGCACCGCGCTCAAGCCCCTCGTCGGCGGCAATCTTTCCCGCGTGGTCTATGTCAGCTACGCCAACCCGGCCCTTGCCGACGGCGCAGTTTGCCCCGGTGGCCGCGGCGGCTTCGACATCCACCCGGCCTTCAATGCCGACCCCGCGCGCCTCGCCGCCACCACCACCTTCGTGCAGAACGAATTTTTGCCGAGGCTGAAGAACATCGCGCAATGCAAGGGCGGCATTTTGTGCAACGACCCCGCCAGCGACGCGATGACCTTCGTCGATCAGCATCAGGGCCAGTTCGCCAATCACGGCTTCTGCGCCCGCAGCAGCGCCGATCCGGCATTCGATCAGGAATGCTTTTCGCCGGACGGCGACAGCTTCGTCAGCGATCTCGTTGCGGCGTCGTCACAGCCGATGACCTGCGGCCGCAACGCCCGCGAATTTCGCGCCTACCTGCCGCGCGCGCGGTGGATTCGCGACGCCAACGACAGCTACTTCGCCGCCATGACCTATCCGCAGGGCCTGCCGACGGCGCTGCAGCCGGCCGACATCCATGATGCGACCTGGGGCCTGTTGTCGGCGGTCTATGGTGGCGCCATCCACCCCACCGCGCAGGGCCACGCCGCGATGGCGGACGCGGCGCTGCCCGCCGCCGAGGCGGTGCTCGGCCTCTCCGCGGCCGACCTCTCGACCATCGACGCCGCGCCGCTGCCGCCTGCCGGCCGCCCGCAATGAGCGGCCAGCGCGCTGCTCAGGCGACGCCGAGCTTTTTCTGCAGGCTCGTTGACGAGGTGGTGTACTGAAAGACCAGCCGCTTGTCGGGATAGACATAGTGGTAGGCCTTCTGTGCCATCAAGGCGCCCTCGTGAAAGCCGGAGAGGATCAGTTTCAGCTTGCCGGGATAGGTGTTGATGTCGCCGATGGCGAAGACGCCCGGCACGCTCGTCTCGAACGCTTCGGTATCGACCGGGATCAGGTTGCTTTCGAGGTTGATGCCCCAGTTCGCGACCGGCCCGAGCTTCATCGTCAGGCCGAAGAACGGCAGCATCGTATCGCAGTCGAGGCGCGTGGTCGCGCCGTCGTTGTCCCTGATGACGGCCGCGGACAACATCCCGCCTTCGCCTTCCAGCCCCGCCACCTGACCGATTTTGAGATCCATGCGGCCCTCGGCGACGAGCGCCCGCATCCGCTCGACGCTGTGCGGCGCCGCGCGAAAATCGTCGCGCCGATGCAGCAGGGTGATGCGCCCGGCGAGCGGATGGAGATTGAGCGTCCAGTCCAGCGCCGAGTCGCCGCCGCCGACGATCAAAATGTTCTTGTCGCGAAAATCCTCCATGCGGCGCACGGCGTAGAATACCGATGAGCCTTCGTAGTTCTCGATGCCCGGCACGGGCGGGCGCTTGGGCTGGAACGAGCCGCCGCCGGCGGCGATCACCACCACCGTCGCCTCAAACACCTTGCCGGCATCGGTCGTCACGCGAAACGACGGATCGCCGATGCGCTCGATGCTCTCGACCATCTCATTGAGGTGGAAGGTCGGGTGAAACGGCTTGATCTGCGCCAGCAGCGCTTCGGTCAGCCCCTGCCCCGTTACCATCGGAATGGCGGGAATGTCGTAGATCGGCTTTTCGGGATACAGCTCGGCGCATTGTCCACCGATCTTGTCGAGAATGTCGACGATGTGGACTTTCATGTCGAGCAATCCCAGCTCGAACACGGCAAACAGCCCGCAGGGGCCCGCTCCGATAATCAGAACGTCGGTCTTGATCGGCTCAGTCATCACGGCTCTTCTCGCTGGAGGCCACGGATACTGCTCACGTCAATTCACCTTCACTGTCTAGCCCAACCGGCGCGACGGGGGAAAGTGCGAAATGCCGGCTCGACATTTCGACCGACTGCCGCCTAACAGGAATTGGCCAACAGCAATTGGCCGACAGGACTTGCGTGCTATCAAGAACGAGAAACTGGAGACCGCGCCCGTGAATGCGCCTGCTACTGCCCCTGCCGAACGCGGCAGAATTCCGCTGCTGAGCGATTTTCCGTATCGCCTTACCGACAATGTCCGGTTCGGCGACCTCGATCCCAACCAGCACGTCAACAACGCGACCTATGCGGTGTATTTCGAGACCGGACGGGTGTCGCTGATCCGCGATCCGGCGCATGGCCTGATGCCGGCGCATGCGTCATGGGTGCTGGTGCGGCTCGACATTCACTTCCGCGCCGAACTGCACTGGCCGGGCACCGTCGACCTCGGCCTTGCGGTGACGAAGCTCGGTCGCACCTCGGCGACTTACGAGCAGGCGGTCTTCTCGGAGGGGCGGTGCGTTGCAACCGCCAATGCGGTCACGGTGCTCGTCGATCGCGAGACGCGCAAGCCGATGCCGCTGCCCGAGGACGTGATCGCGGGATTCCAGCGCTGGATGCGCCCGGAATAAGCCGCCGCCGGCCACACGCGGCGACGACCGGCGCGGAGCAGCCGGCCCGCCCGGAAAAAGAAAAAGCCTGATGGAACATCAGGCTTTTCAGAAGAATTCAGGCTTGCCGTTCGGGCGTGATCACGACGAGGCCATCGAGATCCTCCGTGACCTTGATCTGGCAGGAGAGCCGCGAGCTCGGCCGGATATCGTAGCCGAAATCAAGCATATCCTCTTCCATCGGCGTCGGATCCCCGACCTTTTCGCGCCAGGCGTCATCGACATAGACGTGACACGTCGCGCAGGCGCAGGCGCCACCGCATTCCGCTTCGATCCCCGGAATGGAGTTGCGAATGGCCGCCTCCATCACCGTCGCGCCGGCATCGACATCAACGGTTCGGGTTTCACCCTTGTGATCGACAAAATTAATCTTGACCATGTTTGCTCGACTAACCGGAAAAACAACTTGGCCAGTCCTATACCGGCTCGTTCCGGGCGGCGCTAGCTCGGAGTGCGCGATCGCGGCCGCGGCTGGGCAATACTGGTATTCTTGGGGGATTCGCCGCTGCCGGACCGCCCGGAGGTGAGCCGGGGCTGGCTCAGGACTTGTTGAGAATGATCTCGATCACCGCGCGCGCCTTGGCAACGCTGCGGTCGAGGATCGCGAGCGCCGGCAACAGGTTTTCACCGCAGCGGGCAAGCTCCTCCACCCGCTCGGCAGCGTCCGCAACCTCGAATGCCCCGACCGCGCGTGCCGAGCCCTTGAGCGTGTGGGCAAGGTCGGCGCTGTCGTCCGGCTGAGCGGCGAGACGCTTCGACAGCCCGAGCGCCTGAGCCGCGAACATCGCAAGCACCTCGCGCTCGAGGTTCCGCTCGCCGAAGGTCATCCGGGAGAGATGGTCGCGGTCCAGCGCCGCCTCGAACGGCGTGTCATCGGGAACAAGCGGGGGTGAGGGCATCCAGACGATCCGCTCCAGTTCGGGAGTCATAGCAACATCCGCCATCAGGTCCGGACAGGTGGCCAGGTCCGGGTTGGGGATAACTGAGACCCGCGCCTCATTCGCCACCGATGACTGACTCAATCACGAAACTAGTTAACGGAAGGTTGGCTTCGCCGCCTGGGATTTCGCCCGGAAAAAGACATGTTTCCGCCTCGAATGCGCAGAAATCCGACTTGATTGAATGGTTCTACAGCGAGATCCTAACGGCCGTTAACGATGATTAAGATGTTATTAATCACGACCGTTTCATTCGAGCTACCTAACCAATAGGATGTTTCCGGAAGTAGGGGACAAGCCACGCGGCGGATATCTGACAACCGGGTCAGATGAGGTTCCGGCCCGTGGATCGGACGATCCCAGGTTGGCCGTGCCTTTTCCCCCGAATTGCGTACAAACGAGGGCGTAAACTGACATGGCGAATAATCCGAAGAAGGTCGTAGACCCAACCGAAGATGCTCTCGCCGCCATACAGGAGGCCCTGAATTCCGGGGAAACTCCGGCGCGCCGCAGCGCGCCAGGTTCCGACTTTGGCAATCTCGAGGCAGACCGCGCGGGCGCGGTGCCCGAGCTGCAGGTCAGCCCGGCGATCCGGGCCCCGAGCGAGGCTCCCCGTTTCAGCCGCAATGCAGCGAACGACGATCGCGAGACGATCGGCCAAATCCTGCAGACGCTCCAGCGCGGCCGGCCGACCCGAAACGCCTATACTTTCGCAACCGCCTTCGCCGCCATCTGGCTGCTGGGCGGCACGCTGCTGACCTACAGTTTCCTTCCCGCGCTGCAGTCGCTCGTCGGCCAGGGCAGCGGCGGCTCAATGGCGCTCGTCGGCCTTGCGGCCCTGTTCTGCGCGCCGATCCTTCTTTTCTACTTCGTTGCCGGCCTGACCTGGCGCGGCCAGGAACTGGGCATGATCGCGCAGGCGATGGCCCAGGTCGCGATCCGCTTCTCGGAACCGGAAGCAACCGCCAGCGATTCCATGGTGACTGTCGGCCAGGCGATCCGCCGCGAGGTCGCCGCGATGGGCGACGGCATCGAGCGCGCGGTCGCCCGCGCGAGCGAGCTGGAACTGCTTGTCACCAACGAGGTGGCCGCGCTCGAGCGCGCCTATACCGACAACGAGGTCCGCATCCGCGCGCTCCTGCAGGACATCGCCCACCAGCGCGACAATCTCGTCGGCCAGGCCGAGCAGGTGCGCAACGCCATTTCCGGCGTGCAGATCGACCTGCGCCACGACATTGCGCTGATCAGCGATGCAATCGCCTCGCGCGTTGACGAAGTTGCACAAAGCATCACGCACGCGCTGGAGGAGCGCGGCGAGCACATCACCCGCGCGCTGAGCACTGCCGGCGATTCCATGATTCTCGCTCTCGGCGAGCGCGGCGGCGACCTCCTCGACCGCCTCGAGGAAGCAAGCTCCGAAACCACCCGCGCCGTGCTCGAGGCCAGCGAGAAGCTGACGGACAGCCTCAACTTCAAGACCGGCCACGTCCACGACGAATTTGCGACCCTCGCCGAGCGCGTGCAGGAGATGCTCAACGATCGCCTCGACCGCGTCACCAGCGAATTCGAGTCGAAGTCGGCGACCATCGTAGAAAGCATCACCGAGCGCACCGAGCAGATTCATGACTCGCTCAAGACCAGCGGCGAGTCGCTGCTGCTCGAGCTGGAACTGCGCGGCGAAGACATTTCCAACCGCATCGACGATGCCGGCAATCGCCTTGCCGAGCGCATCATGACGAGCGGCGAAAAGGCCACCGAGGCCGTGAGCACCACCGCCAACAGCGTGCTCGACCGCGTCGCCGGCCATTCGGAAAGCGTCAACGAGACGCTGGCGCTCCACATCGATTCGTTCGAACACCTCATCCAGAACCACGGCACCGAACTCGCCGAGCGCTTCTCGCGCGACAGCGGCGCGCTGGGCGCACTGATCATCCGCCACATCTCCGAATTCGACCACACGGTGAAGGCATTCGGCGGCGAGGTGGTGGACCGTCTCGGCCAGCGCACGCAGGAGATCGCCGACAACCTCAAGACGTATGTCGACAACTTCGACACCCGCGTGTCCTCGACCGGCGATGCGATCAGCTCCGTGCTCGATCAGCGCCTCTCGCGCTACGAGGCCGCGGTCGAATCCCGCATCACCAAGCTCGACCTCTCGCTCGACACCAGGATCAAGGCGTTCGACGCCTCGGTCGAGGATCGCTTCCTCAGCTTCGTCGACACCTTCGATTCCCGCGCCCGCTCGGTCACGGCGACGCTCGACTCCCGCCTCAACGATCTCGACCAGACGCTGGTGCAGGGCGGCGCGAAGGCCGTCGACGACATCGACAGCCGCCTGACCACCCTCGCCGCCTCCGTCACCGAGGGCGCAGCCCGCGTGACCGAGTCCATCGATGCCCGGATCGCGACGCTCGCCTCCTCGCTCGATCACAGCGCGACGCTCGCCGTCAACAGCGTGGAGAACCGCCTCACCGTCCTCACCGCTTCGGTGGCCGAGGGCGCCGCGCGCGCGGTCGAGACCATCGACTTCCGCATCGATAACCTCAGCTCGTCGCTCAACAGCAATGCCGAGCAGGCGCTGAGCGGCGTCGAAAGCCGCCTTGTCTCGCTCACCGGCGCGGTGGTGGACGGCGCGGCCCGCGCGGTCGAGACCATCGACCAGCGCCTCGCGACGCTGAACGCCGACCTCACCGTTGGCGCCGAGCGCGCGGCTGACAATGTCGACAGCCGCCTGTCCTCGCTGGTTGCTTCGGTGACCGAAGGGGCGACGCGCGCCGTCGAGCAGATCGACCAGCGCCTCGCCACGCTGACCTCGACGCTTGAGACCGGCACCGAACTCGCCGTCTCGGCGGTCGACAAGCGCATCCTCGACGTCACCGACGTCATCGAGAACCGCAGCAACTACCTCACCAACTCGATCACGGCCCGCTTCCAGGAAATCCACGCGAGCCTCGATGCCCGGGCCACGGAAGTGGCGTCCGACATCCAGTCGCGCGTCTCGCACTTCGAAGACCTGCTCGGCTCGCGCGTCGAGGCCGTGACCGGCCGGATGGAGATGAGCGGACGTCAGGCCAGCGACATTCTCGTCGCCCGCGCCGAGGAACTGTCCAACGCGATCAAGGTCAACGTCGATCACGCCGAGCGGTCGCTCGCCGGCCTCATCACCACGGCTGCCGACACCATCCAGAGCGGCACCCGCAACGCCGAGCAGTCGCTGCTCGCCACTTCTAACGCCGTCGGCGACAAGCTGCGCGCCGCGACCGAGGATGTCGAGCGCACGCTGATGCACATCGGCACCGACACCGCCTCCTCGATCGTGTCGAGCTCGAGCGAAGCGCATGCCGCGCTGCTCGCAATCTCGACCACTACCGTCGAGCAGGTTCGCACGCTCTCGACCGAAATCGAGCAGTCGCTGTCGGCGCTCAGCTCCAGCACTGCGATCGCCCTCTCGGGCGGCGCGGAAGGCGCGCATGCGGCGCTCTCGGCCATGTCCACCAGCACGACCGAGCAGATCCGCACGCTGATGGCCGATGTCGAGCAGTCGCTGACCTCGACTGCCTCCACGACCGCGGTGACGCTGATCAACGCCGCGCGCGACGCCCAGAACGCGCTGCTCGCCGGCACCAGCAACACCACGTCGCAGATCCGTGACGCTTCCACTGAGGCGGAGGCGCTCATCAACAGCGCGTCGGCCAACAGCGCAAACGCGATCCAGAACAGCGCCCGCGAAGCGCGCGAGTGGCTCGCCACGAGCGCATCCGACGCGGTCACGCATATCCAGAGCCTCGTCGAGACGGTTCACGGCACGCTGTCGCACAACACCGATGGCATCGCCGACGGCATCAGGTCTGCGTCCGCCGAGTTGGAGCGCAGCCTCACGGCCGCCTCCGAAAATGTCGGCCGCAACCTCACCTCGATGTCGGAGAGCGTGGAGCGCAGCCTCACCGCGGCATCGGAGAACGTCGAGCGCAATCTCATCGGCGTCACCGGCAATGTCGAGCGCAGCCTCGCCGCCGCGTCCGAAAGCGTGGAACACAACCTCGTCACGGTTTCGGAGAAGGTAGAGCGCAGCCTGAGCGTCGCCTCGTCGAACGCCGAGCGCGGCCTCACCATGGCGGCTGCGAATGCCACCGAGGCCATCGAGGCCACCAGCCAGCGCGCGCAGAATGTTCTGCTGTCGAGCTCGACCGACGCTGCGGCCCGCATCAGCGGCGTCGCAACCGAGGTGGCCGAAACGCTGGCCACGGTGTCGGCCAGCACCTCCGAGACGATCGGCGCCAGCGCCCGCGAGGCGAAGACCGCCCTTGTCGCCACCTCGGCCGACGTTACCGTGGCGCTCAGGTCGACCACCGCGGAGATCCAGCAGGTCACCACCGCAGCCGCCGACAATCTCGGCAGCGCGATCAGCGGCCGGACCGAGCAGATGGTTGGCCTCGCCGAGCAGAAGGCGGACCAGCTTGCCAAGCTCGTCGACGAGAAGAGCGGCCTCCTGGTCGTCGCGCTGGATGGCCGCACCAACCAGATTACGAGCGATATCACCCGCGTCACCAACGAGGCGCTGAAGTCGATCGAGAGCAAGGCCTTCGCCTTCACCCAGTCGATGATGACCAACTCGTCAGACCTTGCGCGCATGATCAACACTGCGGGCGAAGTCGCGACCAGCGCCGTCAACAAGTCGATGAAGGACATCGAGCAGACCTCGCGCGCCGCCATCGAGCAGTCGCGCCAGGTCGCCAGCGCCGCTGTCACCGAGATGCAGGAAACCAGCAAGATCCTGCGCACCGATACGGTCGCCCTGTTCGAGCGTCTGCGCGAAGGCAATATCCTCCTGCAGGAAGTGCTGACCGGCGCTCACGAAAACCTCAACTCGCTGGAGCGCGCACTGGTGACGCGCGTGGCCGACTTCGTCTCCGCGCTGAACGACGTGAACGCCCGCAATGGCGCCGCAACCGAGGCGCTGGGCGACCAGCTCTCCGAGTTCACCGCCAAGACCGCCAAGGCGCTTGACGATCTCGGCGGCCTGTCGGCGCAGTTCGACGCCCACGGCCACGCCCTTGCCGACGCAGCAAAGCTGCTCGAGCAGAGCAACGACGCTGCGTCGACCACGGTCGCCGAACGCAAGGCCCTGCTCGAGGAGCTGGTCGCGACCATCGACGCCCGCACCGCGGACATCGACCAGCGCCTGACCCGGTTCTCGGGGCTGCTCGACGAGTCCCTCGCCGCCGCGGAAGACCGTGCCCGCGACATCGCGCTCATCGTGGCCGACACCGCAAGCGCGGGTTCGGCAGCGATCGTCAGCCAGTTCGAGGCAGTGCGCCGCACCGCCGAGGAAGAGCGCCGGGCGACCGCCGAGACCATGAACGAGGTCTACGAGCAGAATGCGCAGCAGGCTGACGCGCTGTTCCGCCAGTCGGCCGAGCGCTTCACCTCGATCGTTCAGAGCATGCGCCAGATGGCGGCCGACATGCAGAACGAACTCGAGCTGACGCGCGCGGAGCTGCGCCGCGGCGTGCTGGAAATTCCGCAGGAGACCGCGGAAGGCGCGGCGCAGATGCGCAAGGTCGTCGTCGACCAGATCGAGGCGCTGGCCGAGCTCAACCGCATCGTCGCCCGCCACGGCCATGGCCTCGACGTCGCCGCCCCCGCTGCCCGCAGCATGCCGGTCCGCGAGGAAGAGATGAAGGTCGCCTCCGGCAATGGCCGCGCCAGCAGCGTCGCCGCCCGCCCGGCCCCCGCGCCCGCCGCGGCTCCGCGCCAGCGCGAGAGCGGCAGCGCCGCCGTGCTGCCGCAGCCGATGATCGGCCCGATGCCGGCCCCGCGCCGGACCGAGCCTACGGCCGCGCCGGTGACCATGGCCACGACGGCGACGCCGCCGATGACCGTGCCGTCGGCCACGCCGGCCGCGGTCAAGGAGCAGGCCGGCGACGGCTGGCTGTCCGATCTGCTCGGCCGCGCCGAGTCCGACGACGACAGCTATGACGCGCCGCGCCCTGCGCGCCGCATCGAGCAGGCCGCCGTCGCCGTCAGCACCGCGGACAATCCGCTGGAGACGCTGGCGCTCGACGTCACCCGCCTGATGAAGACCGACGTCGCCGCCGAGATGTGGGACCACTACCAGCGGGGCGAGAACAACGCCTTCAGCAAGCGGCTCTACACCCCGGCCGGCCAGAAGGCCTATGACGAGGTGGCGCGCAAGTATCGCAACGACCGCGCCTTCAAGCAGACCGTCGATCGCTACATCATCGAGTTCGAGCGGCTGCTGGACGAGGTGGTGCGCAGCGAGAACGGCAACGCCATGCTCGGCAAGCACCTCGGCTCGGAGACGGGCATGGTCTACACCCTGCTCGCCCACGCTATCGGGCGGCTGGCCTGACAGCCAGCCGCACGCCGCAGGCACCAACGCATAAAAAAAGCGGGAGCATTTGCTCCCGCTTTTTTGTTTCTGGCTTTGGTTCCCGGCAGCTGCGCGCCGACTTGAGCGAGAACCGATCAGCGCCGCGGCTGCTGTACCGTGCTCTGGCTCGGCCCGAACAGAATGCGGGTCGGGTTGCGGTCAAAATTGTTCACCGCGCGGCTGATATCCAGCAAGGTGCGGCGGCCTTCGGTTATCAGCGCGCCCGAACGGCGGTCAAAGTTCTCGGCCAGTTCGCGGATCGACCTCACAGCCGGCACAAGCTCGCCGCCGGTCTTGCCGCCGGTAAGAACGCTGAGGCCGAGCATCACATCATCAGCCTTGCCCATCACGCCATCGGCCTTACCCATCACGCCATCGATCTTGCCCATGACGCTGTCGGCCTTCGCCATGACGTTGCCGGTGTTCTTGACGATCACCTCGATGTTCTCCGAGCTTTTGCTCAGGGTCTGGGTGAAAGCCTCGATGTTCTTGATCGAGTTGCGCAAGGCCATGCGGTTCTCGTCGACCAGCTTGTTGACGTTCTGCAGGGTCGCGCGCATCGCATCCATCACGTCCTGGCCGCGATGCGGATCGGCCATCAGGGTCGGCAGGCCGCCCTCGCCGACGCTGACCTCGGCGGCATCGACCGAGCCGCCCTTGAGGGCAACCGCGGGAATGCCGGTCAGGCCCTGGAACTCGAGGCCGACCGCGGTGTCGCTGCGTATCGGCGCGCCTTGGTCAACCATCGCCATCACCACGACGCGGCGCGGGTTGTCGATCTTCACCTTGGTGACTTCGCCGATGCGGATGCCGTTGAAGGTCACGCTCGCGCCATTGCGCAGGCCGGAGGCCGAGCCCTCGAAGATGATCTGCAGCGGCGTCCTGAGCTTAGTGGAGTGGAGGCTCTGGAACCACATCACGAAGCCGAAGCCCGCCGCCAGCACGGCCAGCGTGAAGGCCCCGATCAGAGTGTAGTTGGCTCTCGTTTCCATCAGCACATCTCCAGCACTTCTGTCACGCAACCTGCGCGGTGACAGCCCGCGCGCGTTTACCGTGGAAATAAGCCCGCATCCACGGCTGTTGCGATGCCTGCATGTCTTCCATTGTCCCTGCGGCCATCACCTTGCCCTCACCGAGCACCGCGATGCGATCGCAGGCCGTGTGCAGGCTGTCGAGATCATGCGTCACCATGAACACGGTGAGGCCGAGCGTCCGCTGCAGGGTGCGGACGAGATCGTCGAAATCTCCGGCGCCGATCGGATCGAGGCCGGAGGTCGGCTCGTCAAGAAACACGATATCGGGGTCGAGCGCCAGCGCGCGCGCCAGAGCGACGCGCTTGATCATGCCGCCCGACAGCTCGGAGGGCATGCGATCGGCGATCTCGGGCTTGAGGCCGACCATGGTCAGCTTGGCCGCGGTGATCTCGTCGCGCAGCCGCTGCGAGATGTTGAGATATTCGCGCATCGGAAACTGGATGTTCTCGCGCACCGAGAGCGAGGAAAACAGCGCGCCGTGCTGGAACAGGATGCCCCAGCGGCGCTCGATGCCCTTGCGCGTCTCGGCGCTGGCCTTGTCGAGATCGGTGCCGAACACCCTGATCGTGCCGCGCTGCTTCGGCACGAGGCCGATGATCGTGCGCATCAGCACCGACTTGCCGGCGCCGGAGGCGCCGACGAACCCCAAAATCTCGCCCGCGCGCACATCGAGGTCGAGGCCGTCCAGCACTTTCGACGATCCGAACCGGACCGACAGATCGCGCACGCTGATGATTGCCTCGTCAGGCCGGTCCAGCATCTCAGATCCCCATCGACGCGAACAGGATCGCGAACAGGCCATCCATCACGATGACGAAGAAAATGCCCTTCACCACCGATGACGTGGTGTGCTGGCCGAGCGACTCCGCGCTGCCGCGCACCGCCAGCCCCTCGATGCAGGCGACGATGCCGATCACCACCGCCATCACCGGCGCCTTGATCATGCCGACGATGAAGTGATCGATCGAAATCGCGTCGCGCAGGCGCGTCAAAAACGCCTCGGGATCGACGCCGCCATAGAGCCAGGCGACGATGCCGCCGCCATAGAGCGCCGCCATGCCGCCGAGAAAGGTCAGAGCCGGCACGGCAATGGTGAGCGCGAGCAGGCGCGGCAGGATCAGCACTTCCACCGGATCGACGCCCATGGTGCGCATCGCGTCGACTTCCTCGCGCATCTTCATCGAGCCGAGCTCGGCGGTGTAGGCGCTGCCCGAGCGGCCGGCCACCATGATGGCGACGAGGAGGACGCCGATCTCGCGCAGCACGAGGACGCCGAGCATGTCGACGACGAAGACGTCGGCGCCGAACTTGCGGAAGTGAAAGATGCCCTGCTGGGCGATGATCGCGCCGACCAGAAAGGTGATCAGCACGACGATGGGCACCGCGCGCCAGCCGACCTGCTCGAGATGATGCACCGTCGAGGTCAGCCGGAAATGGCTGGGATGGATGATGACGCGAAACGCCGACACCATCACCGCGCCGATCATGTTCAAAAGGCCGACGAGGGTTTCGCGCATCTGCACGACGCCGCGGCCGACATTGTTCAGCGTGCCGACGATCGCGCCAACGCGCTTTTCCGCTGGCACCTTGCCGCTGACCCGGCGCACCTCGCCGACGAGATCGGCATAGTCGGCGGACAGGCCGGCGATTTCCGGCGCATGGCCGCCGGAGGAAAAATTGCGGCGCAGCCGCTCGATCAGCCAAGCGCCAAAAGTATCGAGCCGGGAAACCTGAGATACATCGATGCGCACGCCGGAGCGCTGGCCGGCCTGCATTTCCGCATCCTGCACGACCTTTTCGAGATCGGCCGCGTGGCGGGCAATCCAGGAGCCCTGCGCTCGCAGAACCAATGCCCCGCCCTCGACCGTCCGCTCCAGTATCGGCCTGCGATCCAAGTTCCAACTCCTTACGCGCCGCGCATTCTGCCGGGCGTTATAAAGCCTTGATCTGGCTGGATTGATCAGCGCGCTCGAGGCGATGACTCCGTCCTGTTATAGGTGATGTTTCCTTAACAGGAACTCATCAATGCGCCATATCAACGCGCAATGGCACCGTGGAATGGGCGGTCATAAATTCCCGCACGGCGGAGCTTTTTACCACCATAATCTGTGATTTGGCCGCAATGTGGCTCAATTCGCAACCATTCGTCGCAGACCTGCCATGCGATAGGCTCCTCGCCGCTCGGATTGCATGAGGGACATTCATGGCGCTGCGTCCACCGGCACGCCGAGCTTGTCGTTCGCGGCCAGCAGGAGCACGCCGCCGAGCCCCGCCATCACCGCCATCAGAAAATAGACGCTGGCGCCCCACTGCGCATAGACGAGCCCGGTGAGCACCGCCGCCGCGCTCGACACGCCGCCGGTGGCAGCGACGAGAAGGCCCTGCGCGCTCGCCATGATCTGGCCGGGCACCAGTCTGGACAGCAGCCCCATGGTGCCGAGCAGCGTCGCGCCAAAAGTCAGGCCATGCAGCAGTTGCACCAGCGCCAGCGAAGCCAGTGGCGGCTCCAGCGCGGTGACGCTCCAGCGCAGCACTCCGGCGGCCGCGCCGATCACGATCAGCGCGGCCGGCGACCACGGCAGGCGCGGCGACCATGCGAACAGCACGATCTCGGCAATCACGCCCAGCGCCCACAGCCCGGCAATGGTGAGGCCGCCAAAACCCTCGCCGCGCCAGGCAATCGAGGCGAAGGTGTAATAGGCGGCATGGCTGCCCTGGATTAGCGCCGCAGCGGCAATGACAGCGAGAAAGCCGCGATGGCGCAGCAAAGCGCCGGCACGTATCGCGGGACGCGGCGCATCGCCTGATTTCGTCCCCACCGGATCGAGCGGGCGCAGGCCGAGGCTGACCAGCGCGCCGAGCAGCGCAGTGCCCGCGATCACCCAGATGAGATGAACCGGCGCGATCCATTCGACCAGCGCGCCGCAGGCCAGCGCGCCGGCCACGAACGCCGCCGAGCCCCAGAGCCGCACCGGGCCGAAGTCGAGCCGATAACGCTGCACCGCCTTCAGCGCATAGGCATCGGCAAGCGGCACCATCGGCGTCCAGACGCAGGCGGTCGCGATGTAGATCGCGAGCACCAGCAGCGGCAGCCGCGCGACGCCAAGCACGAAAAAGCCGAGCGCGGTGAGAAACGCGATCGCGATCAAGGCCCGATGCAGCGCCGCGTAGCGCTCCACGCCGTGGGTGACGAACGGCAGCACGGTGAAGCGCGTCAGCGACGGGACCGCGACGATCACCCCGATCCACCCCGGTTCGAGCCCGATGGCGGCAAGCCAGACCGGGAAAAACGGCAAGTGGGTACCGACCAGCCCGAAGACCGCGCCATAAAACGCCGCCAGCCGCCCTGCGAGCTGGTGAGGCGCTTGCGAAGGGACCGGGTTTTGTGATTCCAAAGGCATCAGAATGAGTCAGGAATGATTCGTTGTGGATTCATTGACGGCCGAGCGTAATGCACGCCGATTTGCGCGACGAGAGCAGGATGGCCGAGACAGCAATCGCCCTAACACCTTCCCAGCCGCCGGCCTCGCCCGCTGAGGGTGAATTCGAGGCAATCCTCAGCGTTTTTTCCGAAACCGCGCGCGGCCGCTGGTTTCTCGACGAATACACCCGGCGCAATCGCAATGCCGACACCACGATGGTGCTGGATGCGGTAACGCGGCTCGAGGCGGCGATGGCCAAGCAGCAGGCCGACCGCCGGATGCGCGACCTGCTCGAAGACCTCGCGGACATCGCCAGCGAAGCGCGCTCATCCATCGCGGAGGCCACCCAGGGCCCCGGCGCAACCAATCTCGCCGAACCGGCCCGGCGCGGCACGCGCGCCATTCGCGAAATCACCTGGACGCTGCGCGAGTGCGGCCTCGACAGCGATCTCTGCGATGAAGTCGACATGCAGATCGACGCGATCGACCGCGCTTTCGACCGGGTGATCGCGGCCGACCAGCGCGGCACGATCATCGCCATTTTGCAGCAGCTCACCCTGCAGATCGAGACGCTCAGCGCCGAGCAGGAAGCTCTTCTCAACGACGAGCCGGGCGAGACCGGGGATTCCGTCGCCGCGCCGGCCCCGGCCGCAGCAACGGTCACACCGCTCACCATCGTCCCTGCGCCGCGCCCGGCCGCTGCAACGCCTGCGCCAAAGAGCAGGGTCGAGGAGCGTGAGCCCGCGCCTGCAAGCCCGCCTCCGGCAATCGCGATGGAGACGCGCCCGGCGGCAGCCGCCAGCATCATCGATGCCCCGCGACCGGCACGCGAGGTTTTTTCGCGCACCGACGCGCCCAAGCTCGACGCTCCCAAGCCCGTCGCTCCCAAGCCCGTCGCTGTTGCCGCGCGCGAAGCCCAGCCCTGCAATCGCGATTTGCCGGCGGCCTCCCAGCCGATGGCGCGCGAACGGGCAGCGATCAGCCATGACGCCCCGTTGGCGGCAACGCCGGCGCCTGCCCTCGCCGCAACGCTGCAGGCACAGAGCATCGTGCCGCCCCGCGAGCGCGCGATTGAAATCCCCGCGGCGATGCCGGAGCCGGCCGCCCCGCTGGCAGCGAAGCCGCAGCAGGTTCCGGCCCCCTCGCACGCCGGTTCGCTCGGCGCAGCGCTGGTTGCAAACGGCGTCGTTTCACTGGCCGAGCCGCGCCGCGCCGATCCCCTCACCGCGTTCGCGCGGATGAGCCAGGCGGAAAGAGTCGCGTTCTTTTCCTGAGCGCATCGGCAGCCGCAGGCAATTGCAACGTTGAGGCGAGATCGCTTCAACGCGATCAACTGCACGCGCTCGCCTGCCCTCAAGACATGGCTTAATCCCGCCGCAGCCATTTCAAATTGCTAGAATTCATGTCTATCTGGCTCATCCGGCGCAAAATATCCGTTTGTGCCGAGCTTTCTAGTAAACATGCTGAGGAGCGAACGGGATGTCGGTTGAGGGTTTTCTTTGCCAGGCGATCGAACTTGCGAAGGACAACATTCGCGAGGGCGGACGGCCGTTCGCGGCCGTCGTCGTCAAGGACGGCAAGGTGATTGCGACCGGCGTCAATGAAATGCATCGCAGCAACGACCCGACCGATCACGCCGAGCTGGTTGCGCTGAAGAAGGCGACACGCGCCCTCGGCAGCCCGCGCCTCGACGGCTGCGAGGTCTATGCCAGCGGCCATCCCTGCCCGATGTGCTATGCCGCAATGCGGCTGCTCGGCGTCAGCAGCGTCGCTCACGCCTATTCGCAGCAGGATGGCGAGCCATACGGCCTCTCGACCGCGCCGATTTATGCTGAAATGACCAGGCCCCTGAGCGAGGGCGCGATGAAGTTCGCGCACGTGCCGGTGCAGAGCGCCTCGTCCGAAAACATCTATGCGATGTGGGCCGAACAGAACAAACCCCGCGAAACACCCGCTACGTGACCGAACCGGCCCGCTCCCCCCACGCCCCAAGCCGCGCGGCGCAGATCATTCTGCTCGCCGTCGTCGTTCTTGTCGGCCTCAACCTGCGCCCGTTCCTGACCGGCATTGGGCCGCTGGCGGGGCGGATCGCGGCCGATACTGGATTGAGTCTCAGCGGCCTCGCCTGGCTGACCCTGCTGCCGATGCTGCTGATGGGCGTCGGCGCCTTCCTTGGCCCGGCGATCCTCGGGCGCCTAGGGGCGCGCAGCGCCATTCTCGGCTCGCTCGTTCTGCTGACGCTGGGCTCCCTGCTGCGGCTGATCGCGACCGATGGGCTGTCGCTGATCGCCACGGCCGCGCTCTGCGGCATCGGCGTGGCGGTGATCCAGGCGATCTTCCCCGGCGTCATCAAGGAGCGCTTTCCGCTGCACGTCGCCGCGACGACCGGCCTCTATTCAGCATCGCTGATGGGCGGCGGCGCGTTCGGCGCACAGGCAACCCCGATCATCGCCGAATGGACCGGCAACTGGCACAGCGCGCTCGCATGGCTCGCAGTGCCCACCATCGCCGCCTTCGCGCTCGCCTTCGTCGCCCTGCCGCGCGGCAAGCGCGAGGTTCGCCGCCTGACGCCGGCAACCACGTTCCTGCGCTATCCGCGCACCTGGCTGCTGATGATCTGCTTCGGCCTGATCAACGGCGGCTATGCCTCGCTGGTCGCCTGGCTCGCGCCCTACTACCAGTCGCTCGGCCTCTCGGAAACGGCCAGCGGCAGCCTCGTTGCGGTGATGTCGATCGCGCAGGCCGCCGCCGCGCTGACGGTGCCTATGCTCGCCGCAAGCCGCCTCGATCGCCGGCCGTGGCTCTTGATCACGCTCACGATGCAGGCGATCGGCTTCCTCGCCCTCGCCTACTGGCCGAACTTCCATCCGGTTCTCTGGATCATCATCAGCGGCGCCGGCCTTGGCGGCAGCTTCGCGCTCTGCCTGATCGTCGGCCTCGACCATCTGCTCGATCCCGAACAGGCCGGCACGCTGAGCGCCGTGATGCAGGGCGGCTGCTTTCTGCTGACGTCGCTCGCGCCGTGGGGCACCGCAATCCTGCACCAGCACACCGGAACCTTCGTCACCGGCTGGCTGGCGCATCTCACCTGCGTCATCATCGTTGGCGTGCTGGCGCTGCGGCTTCACCCAAAGGGCTACCGCGACGCCATCCCGCTCTCCGCAAAGCCCGCAGCGATGGCCGCGGAAGCCGGCTGACGCAGTTTACGCCGCCGCTCAGTGCATCACCGAGCCGCCATCGACCACGAGCGTCTGGCCGGTGACGAAGCTGCTGTCGGCGGAGGCAAAGAACAGAAGAGCGCCGATCAGGTCATCCGGCATCGCATCGCGCTTGATCGCCCGCGTCGCGACATTCGTGGCGGCGACCGCCTGCCAGTCCGGGTGCGCCTGAACGTTGCTGCTCATCACCAGCCCTGGCGCAATCGCATTCACGCAGATGCCGAACTCGCCCAGCTCGCGCGCGACCGCGCGGGTGAGCGCGACAACCGCGCCTTTCGAGGTGACGTAGTGCAGCAACATCGGGCTGCCCTTGAACACGGTGCCGGACGAGATGTTGATGATCCGCCCGCCGCCCGCGCGCTTCATCGCCGGCGTCACCGCCTTGATCGCCTGCCACACGCCGCGGACATTGACCGACATCACGCGATCCCACTCCTCGACGTCGATCTCGTCAAAGCCCTTCATGCTCAGCGTGCCGAACACGCCCGCATTGTTGACCAGAATGTCGACGCTGCCGAAGGCGCGCTCCGCCTCCGCCACCATCGCATCGAGCGAGGCCTGGCGCGAGACATCGGCGATCGCCGCGACCGCCGTGCCGCCGCGAGCAACGATCTCGGCAACCGTCTCCTCCGGCAGCGACATGTCCGACACGCAGACCTTTGCGCCGGCCTCCGCGAGCGCGATGGCAAAGCTGCGGCCGATCCCCTGCGCGGCCCCCGTCACCAGTGCAACCTTGTTGTCGAGCCTGCGTGCGGTCGTCGTCATGATCGGTTCCTCGTCGGTCGGCGGGTGCTAGGCGTGTTCGTTATCAATCAACCACGCCACCCGTCAAACCCGAGGGCCGGTGTTTTGAGGAGCGGCACCAAAGGGGGATGATGACGTTGATCCCCACCAACAGGATGCCGGGAGGACGCATGCTCAGAACCGAAATGCAGAAGATGCTGGCCGGCGAGCTGTACAGCGCGTCCGATGCCGAGATTCAGGCGGCGCATCGGGAAGCAATGGCGTGGCTCGAGCGCTACAACTGCGCGCTCGGCAAAGGTGCAGAGTATCGCCGCGCGCTGCTTGCCGAGCGCCTCGCTTCCGTCGGCGACGGCGCGGACATCCGCCCGCCCTTTCACTGCGACTACGGCTTCAACATCAGCCTCGGGAGCAACGTATTCCTGAACTTCAACTGCGTGATTCTCGATGTGGTCGCGGTCTCGGTCGGGAGCGGCACGCAGATCGGCCCCGGCGTGCAGATCCTGACGGCGGATCATCCGCGCGATCACGCCCAGCGCGCCACGGGGCTCGAATTCGGCCGACCGATAAAGATCGGCCAAAATGTCTGGATCGGCGGCGGCGCGATCGTTCTGCCCGGCGTCACGATCGGCGATGACGCGATTGTCGGCGCGGGCGCGATCGTCACCAGGGACGTTGCGGCGGGGAGCACCGTTGCCGGCAACCCGGCGCGCACGATTGCGACGCGCTGAGCTTTCGCCAGCATATGCGCGCGAACATGGCCTTACGGGAGGCCGAGTACGGTATGGCGGATCGGCAGTTCAACGTTCGTTCAAGCGTGTAGCGCAGGTCGAGATCGCTGCGTGCTCCGGCATTCTTCCATCTGCCTCGTCAAAGATCTTAGTTTGCGTCCGGCGACAACCTTGCCAACCGGTCGACCTGTTGCACCTTCTGTTAGCGAATGTTGGAAACCGCTTGACCTCGATCAACGAAAGCGCCGTTCTTCCGACCGAGGATCCATCCGGCATAGCGGAGGTTCTCGTGATCACGCGTCGGCAAGCCAACGTTGGGCTTCTATCTGCGGCATCAATGGCTCTGGCCGGAAACGCCTCTGACGCCAAGACCCTTCGGTTGCCCCCACCGCGCGCCGGTGGAGGCAAGCCACTGCTCGAGGCGCTGAGGCTCCGACGTTCAACGCGCGTATTTTCCGATCGGCCGCTTGGAGCCCAGGTTCTGTCCGATTTGCTGTGGTCCGCCTACGGCATCAATAGACCGACAGGAGACCGAACGGCGCCCTATTGGCGGCACGTCATGGTCATCGACGTCTTCGCCGTCATGGCGAACGGAACCTGGCTCTATGACCCTACCCTTCACGCCCTGGTCCTGCAGCACGACGAAGACCTTCGGGCCAAAACCGGCCTGCAGGATTTCGTCGGAGGGGCGCCGCTCAACCTCGTCTATGTCGCGCACGGTGAGCGCATGCAGGACATCCCGGCCGAAGATCGGCACCTCTATGCCTCGGCCGATGCCTGCTTCATCGGGCAGAACGTCTATTTGTTTTGTGCATCGGAAGGCCTTGCGACCGTCTTTCGCGGAGCGCTCGACCACAAGGCCCTCGCGAACGCCATGCGTCTTGGCACCGATCAATTCGTAACCTTCGCTCAGACGGTCGGCTACCAGGGATAACTGGCCGGCAGAATTACCCACCCGACTGCCGCTGGTTAGTTTTAGGGCGACCTCAGTAATTGTCACCAGTGTCGGACTGAGCGGCGGCGAGGCGAGATCGTCAGCCTGCACGCCGGGCAAGACGCGGCCTTCTGCCTCCTCGGTCTGGAGGTTCTGCCAGCAGGCCCTGCGCACCCAAAGCCCCTCCACCATCGCGGGTATGAGGCGAGTACAAGAGAGGACGGTCTCACTGATGCAGCGCACGCAGTAACAGACACAATGCGACATGCGGCTCCATGTGCCGTCATTGCTGCGTGACACAATCACTCGCTTTGACGCAGATCAACACGCCGCTCTGTTTACAAGTTGATGTTTCACAACAGCTCCGTGCCCTCATCCCGCTGTTTGGAGGCGCGGCGTGCCAATGCTGCAGCGCCTGTGTGATGCCATGTTCGCAGAGAGCGTGGCTCCAGCGCCAGGCGCATCAATCAGCCATCCGCAGCAAGGTCGGAACTCGATCATGACCACTACGGACACGACGGGCTCCCTCAACTCGAGCGGGCCCAAGCCTGAACGGAGGAAATGGGAGTCGATCAGAAAGCGACCGGAAGACTATATCGGCGCTAACCTCGCGAATTACATTGAATTCGCCCGCACATTTTCATGGGCTGACGCCCGAGCCCTTTTGGACGGGCTTCCCGGCGGCGGCCTCAACATAGCCTACGAGGCGATCGACCGTCACGCGAAGGTAGGCCGCGGCAACAAGCTCGCACTGCGCTGGATTGCCCGGGACGAAAGCATTCGCGATTTCACCTATGCTGCGCTTGGCGCTCAGGTGAACCGCTTCGCCAACACGTTGGTACGACACGGGATCGGCAAGGGTGATCGCGTGTTCTCACTGCTGGGGCGAGTGCCGGAGCTCTACATTTCAGCGCTAGGTACGCTCAAGAATGGCAGCGTTTTTTCACCGCTGTTTTCTGCGTTCGGACCGGAACCGATCAAGGCGCGAATGACGATTGGCGATGCCAAGGTCCTCATTACCACAGAAGCCTTCTATCGCCGCAAGATCGAGCCATGGCGCAAGGAACTTGCAAGCCTTGAAACGGTGTTCCTGACCGAATGCTCAGCCAATCTGCCGCCGGGTACGATCGATCTTGGGGCGGCGGTGGCCCAAGCGTCTGAAGCGTTTGAGACGGCACCGACCCTTCCCGAAGACATGGCCCTCCTGCATTTCACAAGCGGCACCACGGGCAAGCCAAAAGGGGCGGTGCACGTGCATGAGGCCGTGGTCGCTCACCATGTGACCGGCAAGCTTGTGCTGGACTTCCATGCCGACGACATATTCTGGTGCACGGCCGATCCCGGTTGGATCACCGGCACATCCTACGGGCTCATCTCGCCGCTGACCAATGGCGTGACCATGGTCGTTGATCAGGCCGAGTTCGACGCCGAGCGATGGTATCGTATCCTGCAAGACCAGAAGGTGACCATCTGGTACACGGCGCCGACCGCGATCCGGATGCTGATGAAGACCGGTGCTGACCTCGCCAAGCGCTACGACCTGTCGCGGCTGCGTCTGATGGCGAGCGTTGGCGAGCCGCTCAATCCGGAAGCTGTGGTCTGGGGCGCGGAAGCCTTCGGCAAGCCGTTCCACGACAATTGGTGGCAGACCGAGACCGGCGGCATCATGATCGCCAACTTCCTGTCGATGGACGTCAAGCCGGGATCCATGGGCCGACCGTTGCCGGGCATCGAAGCCGGCATCGTGGAGCGCGTCGAAGGCGGAGGTGTGCGCGAGATCACCAAACCGATGGCCATGGGCGAGCTTGCGCTTCGTCCGGGCTGGCCGTCCATGATGCGCGGTTATCTGAACGAGGAAACGCGTTACAAGAAATGTTTCGCCGGCGGCTGGTACCTCACCGGCGATCTCGCGATGCGCGACAGCGACGGGTACTACTGGTTCGTCGGCCGGGCCGACGACGTCATCAAGAGCTCGGGCCATCTGATCGGCCCGTTCGAGGTCGAAAGTGCGCTGATGGAGCACAAGGCCGTAGCCGAGGCAGGCGTCATCGGCATTCCCGAGCCAATCGCCGGCGAAACAGTCAAGGCGTATGTCGAGCTCAACCCGGGCTTTGCACCAAGCGACGCATTGCGCAAGGAACTCCTGGGACATGCCCGGCAGCGGCTTGGCCCCGCAGTCGCACCGAAGGACGTCGCGTTTCGTCAGAATCTTCCCAAGACCCGCAGCGGCAAGATCATGCGCCGCCTGCTCAAGGCTCGCGAACTCGGCCTGCCCGAGGGTGACATCTCCACCCTCGAAAGCGAGGAACGATGACGGTTGCAGCCGCAAAGCCGCATTTGTCGCGCGAGCACATGCTGGGTCTGTTGAGGCACATGATCCGCATCCGCCGCTTCGAGGAAAAGTGCGCTGAACTGTACACGCAGGAGAAGATCCGCGGCTTCATGCATCTCTACGACGGCGAGGAAGCGGTTGCCGTCGGCGTCATTACCGCGCTGGAGAAGCGCGATAGAATTGTCGCGACCTACCGCGAGCATGGACAGGCGCTGGTGCGCGGCGTGCCCATGACCACCGTGATGGCCGAGATGTTCGGAATGCAGGAAGGTTGCAGCCGCGGACGTGGCGGCTCCATGCATCTGTTCAACGCCGCGACAAATTTTTACGGCGGCAACGCCATTGTTGGCGGCGGCCTGCCGCTGGCGATCGGGCTTGCGCTTGCCTCCCATATGCAGGCCGATGATCTCGTGACGGCATGCTTCTTTGGCGACGGCGCCGTTGCCGAAGGCGAATTCCATGAAAGCCTGAACCTGGCGGCCCTTTGGCAGTTGCCGGTGCTGTTCATTTGCGAAAATAATCTTTACGCCATGGGAACCGCTCTAGCGCTCGCCGAATCCGAAACAGATATTGGACGCAAGGCCGCATGCTATCGGATCACATCGGAAGCCGTCGACGGAATGGATGTGGTGGCGGTCGAGGCGGCGGCACGCCAGGCGGTGCAGGCGGTGCGCGAAACCCGCAAGCCCTATTTTCTGGAGTGCCGCACCTATCGGCTGCGCGCGCATTCGATGTTCGATCCGCAGCTCTACCGTAGCAAGGCCGAGGTCGAGTCGTGGCGTCCACGCGAGCCTATCTTGCGCTTCCAGGGGTGGCTCGAAACCAATCACATGGTCCATCCGGACGAAGTAGCACGCATGACAGCCGAAATCGACGAGGAGATCGCCGAAGCCGTCGCCTTCGCCGAGGCGGGGACGTGGGAACCGGTCGAACAGCTCTGCCGCTTCGTCCATGCGGAAAGCGCCGTCCCTACCAGCCAGTGAGGCCTCATGCAGCAGGAGACAGCCAGGACCGACGCAGTCGAAACGACGTACCGCGAGGCGGTACGCGCGGCGCTCCGCGAAGCGCTCGACCGTGACAAGCGCGTCTTTCTGATGGGTGAGGACGTCGGCCGCTATGGCGGTTGCTATGCGGTGAGCCATGGGCTGCTCGCCGAATTCGGGCCGGAGCGAATTCGCGATACGCCGCTCTCCGAGTCAGGTTTCACCGGCGCCGGTATCGGCGCGGCGATGGCCGGCATGCGTCCGATCGTTGAACTGATGACGGTGAATTTCAGCCTTCTCGCGCTGGACCAGATTTTCAACAATGCGGCGACGGTGCGCCATATGTCCGGCAATCAGTTCGGCGTGCCGCTGGTGATCCGCATGGCCACCGGCGCTGGCCGTCAGCTTGCGGCCCAACACTCCCACAGTCTCGAAGGCTGGTACACGCACATTCCCGGCATCAAGGTGCTTGCGCCGGCAACGCTGGAAGACGCGCGCGGGATGCTGTGGACCGCGTTGCAGGACCCCGACCCGGTGCTGATCTTCGAAAATGTCATGCTCTACAACATGTCAGGGCCGCTCGCGTCCAGTGCCGGCGCGGTGAACATCGACAAGGCGGCCGTCCGGCGCCAGGGTCGCGACATCTCGCTCATCACATATGGTGGCTCGCTCTGGAAGACGCTGGAAGCGGCCACCATGCTCGGCGCCGACGGCATCGAGGCCGAAGTCATCGATTTGCGCAGCTTGCGGCCGCTTGATGACGCCATGATCATGGCTTCGGTGGCCAAGACGCGGCGTGCTGTCATTGTCGACGAAGGGTGGCGCTCGGGCAGCCTGGCGGCGGAAGTCGGCATGCGTATCGTCGAGCAAGCCTTCTGGTCGCTCGACTCGCCGATCGGCCGGGTCTGCAGCGAGGAAGTGCCAATTCCCTATCCTCGCCATCTCGAAACCGCCGCACTCCCGCAAGCGCCGAAGATCGTGGCCGCCGCCAAGGCGGCACTCGGCCGGACATGAGGCTGTGTCGTGGTCGAATTCCGCATGCCTTCCCTCGGTGCCGATATGGAAGCGGGCACGCTGGTGGAATGGCTGGTGAAGCCGGGCGATAAGGTCAAGCGTGGCGACATTGTCGCGGTGGTCGAGACCCAGAAGGGCGCGATCGAGATTGAGACTTTTCAGGCCGGCGTGATCGAAAAATTTCTGGTGGAGCTTCATAGCAAGGTGCCAATCGGAACGCCGCTGGCGCTGATCCGGGCCGAAGGCGAAGCAGCGGCCGTGGCACCGCCGGCGCCAACCGCGGCGCCCGTCGTGCCTTTGCCATTGCCACAGCCTGCGCCGCCGCCAATGCCGGCGACCGCGCCAACGCCGCCAGTCGCACCCTCCGCTGAGAGTCGGGCTCCGGCGTCGCCCGCCGCCCGGAGACTTGCAGAAGAGCACGACATCGACCTTTCAGCGATCGCCGGCAGCGGACCGGGCGGTGCAATCACCTATGCAGACGTCGAGCGCCATCTCGCCGCGGCCGCGCCGCCGGCCGAAGCGAAACGCGGAAACTGGCTTGACCTCGCCGCGATGCGCACGGCCATTGCAGCCGCGATGGCCCGGTCGAAGCGGGAAATCCCGCATTACTATCTCGCGCATCAGGTCGACGTGACGCCGTGCGAACGCTGGCTGGCGGACAAGAACGCGACACTCCCGCCAGACCATCGCCTCTTGATTGGCGCGCTCGTCCTCAAGGCGGTCGCCTTGGCTATTCGCCGCTTCCCTGCCTTCAACGGCTTTTATCGCGACAACCGGTTCGAACCGTCAAACGCGGTCCATGTGGGGGTGGCAATTGCGATCCGCGGCGGTGGCTTGGCGGCGCCCGCACTCCACGACACGGATCAACTGTCGCTCGACGAGCTCATGAACGGTATGCGCGACCTCGTGCAGAGAACGCGGGCCGGGCGTATCCGCAGTTCTGAAATCTCCGATCCGACGATTACGGTCTCTAGCCTCGGCGAGCGCGGCGTCGAAACCCTTTACGGCATCATCTATCCGCCCCAGGTCGCGATCGTCGGGTTCGGCAAGGTGGTTATCCGGCCTTGGGTCATCGATGGCGCAATAGGCCCGCGGTCCGTGGTCACCATGACGCTGGCAGGAGATCATCGGGTCACCGATGGGCATGCAGGCGCGTTATTTCTCGCCGAGATAGGCAGACTGCTGCAGGAGCCGGAAAAGCTATGAGCGAGATCGACATCCGCAAAATCGTGCAAGAGGAGCTCAACAACATCGCTCCGGAAGTCGACCTTTCAATCGTGGATCCGACGGCTGATCTGCGCGAAGCGATCGATATCGACTCGATGGACTTTCTAAACCTCGTGACCGCCCTGCATCAGCGGACCGGGATCGATGTTCCGGAGATCGACTATCCGAAACTTGTCACCCTGTCCGGAATGGTCGCCTATCTCGAAGCCACGCTGAAGTCACATAAGGCTTAGGTATTGACTGAAAGCCCTTCAATAAACGACGCACACAAGCAGAGGCGGCTGCGCGCCGACGGAGGACGCATGCGCCGACGGCCTATCCTTTGATGCAGATCAGCGGGCGCAAGCGAGCAACCCGGCGCGCAAGGCCGGCGCGTTCAGCCACCGCGACCACTGCGCTGACGTCCTTGTAGGCACCCGGCGCTTCTTCCGCGACGCCGCGCGATGATGGGCTTCGGATCAGGATTCCCCGCGCCGCCAGTTCATCGACAATCCTGCGACCGCTCCATTGCCGCAGCGCTGCATGACGGGACAGCGCCCGGCCCGCACCGTGGCAAGCAGAAGAGAACGCCTGCGCTTCGCTCTTGACGTCGCCGACCAGGATATAGGAGCCGGTCCCCATGCTGCCGCCGATCAGCACTGGCTGACCGACCGGACGCAACGCATCGGGCAGGCTCTGGTGACCGGGACCGAAGGCGCGGGTTGCACCCTTGCGATGGACGAATAGTTCCCTGCGTTTCCCCTCGACGAGGTGGGTTTCGACCTTGCAGGTATTGTGGGACACGTCGAACAGGATGGGCAACTCGGCATTGGGAAAGAAGTGGGTAAATACGCGCCTTGCGTAGTGGCCGAGAATTTCACGGTTTGCCAGCGCACAATTGGTCGCCGCTCGCATCGCGCCCAGATAGCGCTGGCCGACCTCGGAATTGATCGGGGCGCAAGCAAGTTCGCGGTCGGGCAGTACGATGCCGCTCTCGCCCGCCGTCACCACCATTTCCTTGAGGAACTCGGTGCCTATCTGATGTCCGAGCCCCCGTGAGCCGCAATGGATGGTGACCACCACATCGTCGACCGCAATCCCAAATACGCCAGCAACGGTGGGATCGAAGATCTCGGCCACCGCCTGCACTTCGAGGTAATGATTGCCCGAGCCGAGCGTCCCCATCTCCTCGCGCTGCCGCTCCTTGGCACGGTCGGAAACCCAGTCGGGTCGAGCGCCTGTCATTCGTCCTCTTTCCTCAATTCGGTCCAGATCGCCCTGCTCGCCCCAGCCGTGCTCGACCGCCCATTCGGCTCCGCCGGTAAGCATTTCATCCATCTCGCCTGCATCCAGCGTGATCGCTCCCCTGCTGCCCACACCGGCTGGGATCTGCCGGAACAGCGAATCCGCGAGTTGCCTCTGCACGCGGACGATGTCGGAAGTCGAAAGGCCGGTCAGCATCGTCCGCACGCCGCAGGAGATGTCGAAGCCGACGCCGCCTGCGGAGACAACCCCGCCGAGGTCCGGATCGAACGCCGCCACGCCACCGATCGGAAAGCCGTAGCCCCAATGCCCATCCGGCATCACATAGGAACCGCGTACAATTCCCGGCAGCGACGCCACATTCTTTGCCTGCTCGATCACCTTGTCGTCCATATCCTCGAGAAGGTGCACATCAGCGTAAATTACGACCGGAACCCGCATCGCACCCGTGGGCTCGAGACTCCATGTCGTCGGGTCAACCCGGACAAACCGGGATGCTTCCATTGTCGGCGCTCCCTAGACATCCACAATGCACGCGGCCGACCAAATTCCGTCCGGACCTTGGGCAACCTTCAAGGCGGTATACGTCGCTCCTTTGGGCTCGGAAGCCGGCGCGTGCCGCGCAATATCGACCGCCTCACCCCAGAGCGTTCCCGTGAGCCCGTTTTGCTCGATCTCAACTGCAAATCGCCCGAACAGCATTCGGCGAACCGCCATTTCGTAGATCACGGCGTTCAGCCATTCGACGAACAGGAGCTCAAGATCCGGCGCAGCGCAACTGACATGCACCTCCGCTTGGGGGCTGACCTGCGCCTGCGTCACCGCTGCCGTCAACGCGCGAGCGGCCTGCTCAAAAGCCTCAGCCGGTGTGCTTCCCCACCCTCGAATGCCGATATCGGCGTCATGCGCGAAATGCTCCCACCGCGCGCCTCGGGCGGGCTCTGATGGAGGTTCGACATTCATCGCGTCACCCTTCCATCCGGGCTTCTTCACGAGGTAAGATTGATTGCCTCCCGCACCGCCGTCTTGACTTGTATCAACCACCGCCCTCGCACTCCCGACAACAGGCCAGCGCCGAACGCCAGAGAGGCTCCGGCGCACGAGCAGCCCGGTCACCATCCAAAGATGGTTGTACGTACAGAGTGCTCAGTCCCAGCCATCACACCGCGGCAACTAGAAGCTGTCCCTCGGAATCCAACCTGACGTTTGTTCCGTACTGCTGACATTCGCGATCGAGAACGCCTTTGATCCATGCGATGTCCTCGCGTGGCGGGATAGTGAGACGGAAATTTCTTATCTGCAGGGGCACCATTGTGAGTGCGAGAAGGTTGCCGCTCGTTGGAGCCAAGTCGACGAAATACATCAACGCCAGATCGTCACGGTAGTGCTCAAAACCGCGGATTCCCTCGTAGTCGTTGAGAAAGTCCCCGCAGCCATACAGAATAAGCCGATTGCGATAGACTTCGATCGGCCTCGGATGATGGGAGGAATGCCCGTGGACGATCGATACGTCCGCTTTGTCGACCAGGGTCCGGGCGAACACCGCCTGCTCGTCGAAAATATGATAGCCCCAGTTGGAGCCCCAGTGAATGGAGACGATGGTGAGATCGCCCGGTTTCCTGATCGCAGCAATCTGATCGGCAGCCATCAGGGCGCTCGCCTCGGACAGATCAGGTAGCAGATTGACACCTGGTTCGTTGTCGCTTGCAGCCCAGTCGCACGGAATGCCGCTCGATGTCGATCCGAATGAGAAGATCAGGAGCCGCGCACCTTCGAGATCAAGCACAGCGGGCGCGCTGGCCTCGCGAATGTTACGTCCGGCGCCAGCCGCTTTGATCTTGAGCGTGTGCAGAGTCGCCAGCGTCTCGTTCAGACCAAAGCGCCCCCAATCGAGCACGTGGTTGTTGGCCAGGACGCAGCAGTCGATCCCAGCCGCAGAGAGGCACTGCGCATTCTCTGGGCTCATGCGGTAGTTGATGCCTTTGTTGACGTGCTCGTTGCTGCGCGTCACGGCTGTTTCAAGATTCACGATCCGAGCGTCCGGTCTCATGCGCTCGAATGCATCGAGTGCTGCGCCCCATATGTACGATGGGCCGTTGCTCCGCGGGACGGGACCGTTCGCGCGTTCGGCCAAAAGCACGTAATCTTGCGCGGATCGCAAATAGTCTTCGTAGATCTCCGGGCTACTCGGCTGCGCCAGCACCTGATCGATGCCGCGACCGCACATGACATCTCCACACAGGAAGAGTCGCAAAAATTTTCGATCCGTCCCGGGCAGATCAGATCCTTTATACATTAGGGGGCTCCATCAAGCCCGCTCAGTGCTACTCAGCTCAGGATGGAAAGTCGGCTGGCTTCACGTCAATTCGATCCGCATGCAACGTCCAATCGTGGATCCGGTGAAGATCGCAAAATCTTCGCTTCGCGCTTTCTGCGGCCTGCCGGCAATCTTCGGCATCAAGTTCCACGGTACATTGGCAGACATCACCGACCCGGCCCGCGTCGCCGAGCACTTCCTTGAAGAACCGAGCGACAAATCGCGGCATGCAGACCTCCCGCTCGTTTGACCACGCGGTTACCCAGAATAGCGGCATCTGATGCACGGCTTTGATTTGGCGCAAAGATGACGCTCTCTGATGCAGCCTCGCGGGCAAACCCAGTTTTGATACAGATCAATCCCGCGGAGACAGCCAATCCCTAAAGAACGCTGTTGGTCTCTGTCTAAGAGCAAATGGATTCATTGCCGCGCGTGAGCGCGTCTCCCGCGTATGTCGAATGAGTGCGACCGCGATCATGCCGCGACAGGCCGCCGGTATCGACGGTGAGATCGTCACCGCTCGTCAGGCAGAAACATTGTGGGGGCTGTTCTGCGAGCGGGTCCGGCGCAGCCCGGCCGACCTTGCCTACCGAGACTACGATCCCCTCACCAACAATTGGCGCGATCATACCTGGCAATCGATTGCCGTGCGCGTCGAGCGGTTTCGCTCCGCGCTCGCACGGGAGCGACTTGAACCCGGCGACCGCGTGGCGATCCTGCTCCCCAACGGAACCAACTGGGTGTGCCTCGACATGGCGGCGCACGCATCGGGCCTGATTGTCGTTGGGCTCTACCCACACGACAACGCTGCGAGCAATGCCTATATCCTCGGCCATTCCGGGGCGCGCCTCCTGCTTCTTGATAGCGAGGCACGCTGGCAGTCCCTTCGGCCGTTTCGCTCCGAATTCCCGTCGCTTGAATGCGTGTGGATCCGCGACGCGGGTGCTGGCACCAGCTCAGCAACTTCCAATCTCACCGTGCGCGAACTCGCCGATGTCCTCTCGACCTCCTCCGAGCCGCCACCGCCACATCCGGCAGCACCGAACGATCTCGCGACTTTGATCTACACCTCCGGCACCACGGGCAGGCCTAAGGGCGTGATGTTGTCCAACCTCGCCTTGCTGCGGAATGCCGAGGGTTCGGCCGCGATCGTTCCACCCCGGCCAGATGACGTCTTTCTGTCGGTTCTCCCGCTTGCCCATGCATTCGAGCGCACCGTCGGCTACTACCTTCCGATGATGGGCGGCTGCACCGTTGCTTACGCACGGTCGGCAGAAAACGTGCGAGAAGACCTCGTCACGATCCGTCCAACGGCAATGCTCGGCGTTCCTCTTCTCTTCGAACGATTGTCTTCCGCGATCCGGGCAAACGTCACAGGAAGCTTCGGAAAGCGATCCTTGTTGCAGTTGGCAGCATCCCTCGGTTGGCGCGACTTCGAGGCCAGACAGCGTCGGCTCAGCTCAGGGCCGACGGCGCGCTTGCTCGTACCTATTCTCAGGAAGTATGTCTCGGCGCCGATCCTGGCAGCTTTCGGCGGACGACTTCGCGTTGCTATCAGTGGAGGCGCTCCGCTGGATCAAGAGACCGCCCAGATGTTGATCGGATTGGGCCTGCCGCTGGTCGAGGGCTATGGTCTCACCGAAGCAGGTCCAGTGGTGGCCGCGAACGGACTTGACGACAACGTGCCGGGCTCCGTCGGGCGACCTCTACCAGGGATTGAAGCGAAGCTCTCTCCGGAAGGCGAACTGCTGGTGCGTTCACCTTCAACGATGATGGGCTATTGGAAGGATGCTGATGCCACAAAGCGCGCCCTCGACCGAGCGGGCTGGCTGTCGACCGGCGATATCGCCGACATCAAGGACGGCCGCATTTTCATCCGTGGGCGTCTTCGAGAGATGATTATTCTGTCTGTCGGAGAGAAGGTTAATCCGAACATCGTAGAAGCAGAACTCACCCGCGACCGGCTGTTCAAGCAGGCCGTAGTGGTTGGCGACCGCCGCCCCTTTCTGGCGGCCGTTGTCGTCTTGAACGCCGATGCGTGGCGACGTTTCGCCGCCGACAAAGGCCTCGACCCGGAGCGACCCAACCACTCCGCGAGCAAGATCGGGGTGCTCGCCAGGATCGCCCCGCTTCTCGCTGCCCTGCCACGATATGCTCAGGTCCGTGCTGTGCATCTGACATTGGAGCCGTGGACAATCGAAGCAGGGCTGCTGACACCGACCCCCAAGGTCAAGCGGGACGCCGTACAGCGAAAATTCGCAAGGGAGATCGCTGCCTTGTATGCCAAGCCACCCCGGTTTTCGCGATCAGGGTGAAAGACAACCGCCGAATGCTACTCGTCTTGGACCTGTGCGAGCAGCACGAGACCGGAGAGGAAGAACAGGACCAGCACCGCTATGCCCGCCCTCTGACTAGCAGCAATCGCAGTAACCAGGCCGATCAGCAGCGGGCCGATGAAAGAAGTGACCTTTCCGCTTAGCGCGAACAGCCCGAAATATTGCGTGATACGGTTTTTCGGCGCCATGCGGATCAGGAGCGTCCTCGATGCCGCCTGAAGCGGGCCTCCCGCCGCACCAATCATACATCCGAGCAGGAGATAGGCACGTTCGGCGGCGGAGGAAAACGGCATGCTGCCAGCCACCGGTGGCGCCACTCCAATAAGGGCAATCGTCTGCTTGTCGACCAGCAAAATCGCAATGCTTGATACCAGCAAGACCAGCAAGCTGCCGGCCATCACGCGTTTCGATCCAAACTTGTCGTCGAGCTTTCCACCAAGCCACGCGCCAAGAGCGGCGGCGATTGCCACAATTACACCGAAGCTACCGATTTGCGTCGTATTCCAGTCGAAGGTCCCGGCGGCATAGATACCACCGAACGCGAACAGCGATACCAGACCATCCGTGTATATCATGTTGGCAAGCAAAAACGTCGCCATCGATTTGCGCGTTGCCAATTCAGCAAGCGTGCGCATCAAGTCCGTCAGTCCCTCGCGTATCGCTTCCCGTACCGGACGCTTGGCAGGATAGTCGGGCGTCAGCAAGAACATCGGGAGCACGAAGACGACAAACCAGGCGCCAGACAACGGGCCGGTGATTCGGTCGCCCTCATGCGCGATGGGATCGAGACCAAACAGCGGCATGAATCCGAGAAGCGTGCGCCCGCTGTCCGGACTACCGGCAAGAAAGCCGAGCACCATGATGAGACTGAGGATGCCGCCGACATATCCGATTGCCCATCCCGTGCCGGACAAGCGCCCCATGCTGTCCGGCGGCACCAGCGACGGCATCATGGCATTGTTGAATACGGTGGCGAATTCGACGCCGACGGTCGCGATGCCATAGGCGAGCAACAGGAACGGAATTGCGCTCACGTCTCCGGGCTTGGCAAACCACATCAGGCCGGAGCCCAGAACCAGCATCGCGCCGAAGGCCGCGATCCAAGGTTTGCGGCGGCCGCTCGCGTCGGCGACGGCCCCAAGCACCGGCGACAGCAACGCGATGATGAAGCCGGCGACCGCCGTTGCGAAGCCCCACAACGCCTGTCCGCTAGCCGGATCCGGCGCAACATGTGTGGCGAAATAGGGCGCGAACACGAAGGTGGTCACCAGCGTGAAGAACGGCTTGGTCGCCCAATCAAAGAATATCCAGCCGATGACGGCCGGCCGGGTCGGATAATCCTGCCGCGTTTCGGAACTTTGCGGGTCCGAACCTGCCATTGCCATGCTCGCTGAAAGCTTGCTTGTCGTGCCGATATCAATTTCCCCGAAAAGCCGTCGAGCCTGCCTGCTGCCGCAGCTTGGCCGTCGCTCAGCCGACGAACATTCGCGCAGGTCGAAGGAATCGCGACAAAAGCACCGAGGGCGTTTGATCCAGATCATCCTCGCCGGTGCGCAAGCGCCTAGGTTTTCTCCGGCGGCTCTGCTCTCCGAGTTGGCAGGACCACGGTCGAGACCTGCATCAGGCGCGGCCGCCGACGTTTTGTAATCGGGACACAGCATGCACAAGCATATCCTGATCCCTACTGACGGCTCGTCCTTGTCGCAGGCTGCGGTCGACTATGGCATCTCCCTCGCCAAGTCGGTCGGGGCCAAGGTCACGATATTGACCGTGTCCAGCCCCTTTCACACCTTTGCCGTCGAGCCTGTCATGGTCACGGATACGCCGGAGACGTACGCAAAACAGGTCGCTGCCCTTGCCACGAGATATCTCGATGCTGCCAAGGAAGTCGCATCGGCGGCTGGCGTCGGCTGCGAGGGACTGCATGTCGAACATGACCATCCCTATCTGGCAATAATCGATACGGCGACAAAGAGATCATGCGATTTGATCGTCATGGCATCGCACGGCCGGCACGGGATCGCCGCCGTCGTGCTCGGGAGCGAAACCAACAAGGTGCTGACACACAGTAACGTGCCGGTGCTTGTCGTTCGCCCGCCGGGCCGGCCGTTCATCTCCGTCGAATCCTGATCTCGACCTTTCGGCGGCCAAGGTATGTTTTCATGGCTGCTGCACCGGACAATGCCGAGCTTCACCGCCGCGATCTGATGGCGCTTGTGCGCGATCTCGTGCATGAGCTTCATCCGCAACGGAGCAAATTCATCGAGATCGTTCCCTCAAGCCGCATCGAGCGGGATCTTGGGGTTGACAGTCTCGCCCGCACCGAGCTGATCCTCCGCATCGAGCGCACCTTTCATGTGCAGCTTCCGGCGCAGATCATCGGAGAAGCCGAGACGGTCGGGGATCTGGTCCGGGCGCTTGAACAGGCGGCGCCTGCGCTTCAGCGCACCGCAATGCCCGCGGTTCCGACCCCGGCGCTTCCAACCGTGCCAGCGGCAAGCGAGGCGACAACCCTGATCGAGGTCCTTGATTGGCATGCCGCCCGCCACCCGAACCGCCTGCACCTGACGGTGCTGCAGGACGAGGCGACGCCGCTCGGGACGCTCACCTATGGCGAACTCGCGCAGAGAGCCCGACGGCTGGCATTCGGCCTGATCGAGCGTGACGTCTCGGCGGGCGATCGGGTGGGCTTGATGCTGCCCACGAGCATCGAGTTCTTCGTGGCGTTCTTCGGCATTCTATACGCCGGCGCGATTCCGGTGCCGATCTACCCGCCCATGCGGCTGTCTCAGCTCGAGGACCATCTGCGACGGCAAACGGGGATATTGCGCAATGCCGGCGCCTGCCTGCTCATCGCGATGCCGGAGGCCCGCCGGCTGGCCGGTTTGCTCGGCACGCTGGTCGATAGCTTGAACGGCCTCGCGAGCGTGGCTGAGATCGAAGCCGCAGCCAAACCGACCACTCTCCCGCAATTGAAAAATGCCGATGCGGTCGCCTTGATCCAGTACACCTCGGGCAGCACCGGGGATCCCAAGGGCGTCGTGCTCAGCCATGCTAATCTGCTCGCCAATATCCGCGCGATGGGGCAGATCATGGATGCCACCTCAGCCGACGTCTTCGTCAGCTGGCTTCCGCTCTATCATGATATGGGTCTGATTGGCGCCTGGTTGGGCTGCCTGCATTATGCGGCACGGCTCTACGTCATGTCGCCACTCAGCTTTCTGGTCCGGCCGCAAAGTTGGCTGTGGGCGATGCACAGATACCGCGCGACATTCTCGGCATCACCCAATTTTGGTTTCGAACTCTGTCTCGCCAAGATCGCCGAGGATGAACTCAAAGGGCTGGATCTCGGCTCGCTGCGCATGATCGCGAACGGTGCCGAGCCGGTCAGCGTGCAGAGCCTGCGGACGTTCACCGAACGTTTTGGCCGCTACGGCTTTCCCTCAAGCGCGATGGCGCCCGTCTACGGGCTGGCCGAGTGCTCCGTAGGTCTCGCCTTCCCGCCGCTGGGGCGTCACCCGCTGATCGACCGGATCGATCGCGATCAGCTCAGCCTCCACGGTATCGCCGAGCCGACCGGGCCGGACGATCCGCGGCCACTGGAGCTTCCGGCCTGCGGGCAGCCCCTTCCGGGGCATGAGATCCGTGTGGTGGACGAAACCGGCCGCGAACTCGGCGAGCGCAGGGAAGGACGGATCGAATTTCGCGGTCCGTCGGCCACAAGCGGCTATTTCCGCAACGAAGCGAAAACCCGCGAACTGCTCAATGGCGATTGGCGTGACACCGGTGATCGCGGATACACGGCGGGCGGCGATATCTTCATCACCGGCCGCATCAAGGACATCATCATCCGCGCCGGCAGGCATCTCTATCCGCAGGAGATCGAGGAAGCGGTTGCTTCTGTACCTGGCGTGCACAAGGGCGGCGTGGCCGTTTTCGGCGCCCCCGATCGAGCGTCGGGAACCGAGCGGGTTGTCGTGCTTGTGGAAACGCGCGAGGCTGATCCAGCCGCCCGTGCAGCATTGCAGGCACGTGCCCATGAGGTCGTAGCCGACACAGCAGGCACGCCGCCGGATGAAATCGTCCTTGCACCGCCGCGCACCGTGCCGAAGACCTCGAGCGGGAAGATCCGCCGGAGCGCGGCCAAAGAGATGTATCAGAGCGGTCATATCGGTCCGGTCCATCGCGTCCTGTGGTGGCAGCTGTTTCGCCTTGCCTTCGCCGGCATTGGTCCCCAACTTCGGCGCTCGGCACGACTGCTCCGCGAAACACTCTATGCGGCGTGGTGGTGGACGGTCATGGGCAGCGCCTTCGGCGTCGGGTGCCTCGCCGTGCTCGTGCTGCCCTCGCCTCAATCGCGCTGGTCGGCGCTCAGACGGATCGGCCGCAGCGCGCTGTTCGCAATGGGCGTACCATTCAAGGTCTCCGGCCTTGATAGGATTCCAGCCACGGGCACCGTGCTGGTCTTCAACCATTCGAGCTACATGGACGCCTTCGCACTCGCAGCGACCCTGCCCGGTGAACCGGCGATCGTCGCCAAGACTGAACTGCAGCAACAATTTGTTGCCGGAACCATGTTGCGTCGTCTCGCCATCCCGTTCGTCGAGCGCTATGATGTCTCTACAAGCCTTACGGACACGGCGACGCTCGTCGCCCTGGCTCGAGCAGGACGACTGCTCGTGTTTTTCCCTGAAGGGACCTTCACGCGAAGGGTGGGCCTCTCGGGCTTCTATCTCGGCGCCTTCAAGATTGCCGCCGAACTCGATCTCCCGGTGCTGCCAGGCGTTATCAAGGGTACACGTACAATGTTGCGCGGCGACCAGTGGTTTCCCCGCTACAGCGCCATCAGTATCGAGATGGGCGATCCGGTTCTGCCGTCCGGCGCCGATTTTCAGTCGGCCATTCGACTACGGGACGAGGTGCGTCAGTCAATGCTCATGCGGTGCGGCGAGCCGGACATCGAGGAATTGGTCAAGCCTGAGCCGGCATCTCCTGCAACGTGACGGACGATCAGGACAGCAGAGCTCCGACAAGGTCAGGTACTCGGCCACAACAACATTATCGACAGGAGCAGAAAATGGCTCTTTTGAAGCGGGATTTGTATCGTGAGGTAACGGGCCCTGACATTACCCACGCGGAGCGCTGCACGCTCGTCTTCGATACCGACAGCAAGCGCCTGTATATCGAACGCGAGGCCGCGCATTTCGACTCGAGCAGCCTGGGCACGTTCGACTGGCAAACAACGACAATGGATATCGCGGACTATCTCAAGCAAGGCGGACAGACCACCGGGCATCGCGAGCTATGGCGGCTGCTCAGGACGCTATTCGAGAACGACAGCGACGATGCCAATAGTGTGGCAGATTGATTCAAATCAACGCGCGCCGAAGCAAGTTGGGCGAAGCACGACACCCGTTCCGGCGGTCGGGGCCCCTCCATCGTCTGGAGCATGCATTTCCCCAATCGGTATGTAAGGCTTACTGATGTCACCCGAACCAACCGCAGAGCCAACCGGGCACGTCTCATCCGACGATATCAAAGCGATCCTTGGCGACGTGGACGAGGCTGCGCTGCTCGAGATCGTGGCGCTGCGCCCGACGATCCGCGACCTCGAGGAAGCGGCCACATGGCTCTCCGGCGATCGCGATGTATTCGGTGCGGGCGAGCCGCTAAAGGACGTCGCAGCCGAGATTGTTGCGATTCTCACAGCCAACGAAGAAAGCGGGGAGCCCCGCTCGCGCTGATGTCTGACACTCCATGACGAGACGCGTCGCCGACGTCTTCATGCAGCTCCCATTGCCTGACGCATCAGTCGCCCCTTCGGCGGTTCGTCGGCTCACGGCGTCTGGGCGTTGAGGTTGTCCTCGAGCCAAGTCCGGCAATCATCCTTGAAGCCGTGCCACGCGGCGCCTTCTCCATAGCGCATGACGAGCAGACGGTCGCCTTCCCTCAAATGCTTCTGAAGTTCATCCCTTATCTGGTCTGGTGCTTTTTCCGTCATGACCAACCACGTTGAATCAAGACAATCCCAATAACCACCGCTCCCGATTGCTTCGAGCGCCGAATAAAGATTGCCGTATTTCTCAGCATCCGACGGGTGCAAGTCATATCCAATCATGTAGACAGACATCGGCGGCTCCTTTTCTGGCAAGGGTTGGCTTACTGAAGTTCCTCCCGAAGAGGTGGTCGTTCGCACGATTGTTGGCCATAGGTCAGCGTCATTTCCATTGACCCAACACGCCCGACGGCCGTCAAAGGGACACGACCGATCCGAATGTCGGGCCTTAGTCGTTGATTCACATCAAGCATTCCCGCGCCCACGGTGGCAAGTTTCTCGATCTCCCAACGAGGTGGCCATGGATAGTCAGTCAATCGACATCTCCCGGCACGTTTGGGAAACGAAATATCGCCACGTCGAACGGGGCATCGCGGAACGCTCGATCGCGGACACGTGGCGCCGCGTCGCTCGCGCACTCGCTGCCACCGAGCCCGTCGACGCCCCGGTCTGGGCAGGCCGTTTCTTCCACATTCTGCAGGACTTCAAGTTTCTTCCGGGCGGCCGAATCCAGGCCGGCGCCGGCACTAGTCACGACGTTACGCTGTTCAATTGCTTCGTCATGGGCCCGGTCGAGGACTCGGTCCCCGGCATTTTCCGCGCGCTTCAGGAAGCTGCGGTGACGATGCAGAAAGGCGGCGGCATCGGCATCGATTTTTCGACGCTTCGGCCGCGCGGGACGAAAGCCCGCGAAACCGGCAGCATCGCATCGGGACCGCTATCGTTCATGCAGATCTGGGACTCGATGTGCGGGACGATCCTGTCGACCGGCTCACGACGCGGCGCCATGATGGCGACATTACGCTGCGACCATCCAGATATCGAAGAATTCGTCACCGCCAAGCGGGAGCCGGGACGGCTGCGTCGCTTCAACCTGTCGGTCCTGGTTACGGACCCTTTCATGGCTGCGGTACGCAGCAACACGGATTGGGCGCTGGTGTTTCCTGCCGCGGCGTTCGGAGACAAGGGCGAGACGGTCATTCGTCACTGGTCGAATGCTGGCTCGCCGGTACCCTGCCGCGTGATCCGACGCATGCCCGCGCGTCAGCTTTGGAACACCATCCTGCGCGCAAGTTACGATTGCGCCGAGCCGGGCGTCCTCTTCATCGATCGCATCAATCATATGAACAATCTCGCCTATCGGGAGCACATCAGCGCCACCAACCCATGCGGTGAAATTCCACTGCCTCCCTACGGCGCCTGCGATCTCGGCTCGCTCAATCTGACCCGCTTCGTTCTGTCGCCGTTCACCCCGCAAGCACGGTTCGATATCGACGCACTTGTGGAAACGACAGCCATCGCAGTGCGGCTGCTCGACAACGTGATCGATGCATCGCGCTTTCCGCTACCGCAACAGAGAGACAATGCGCAAGGCTCCCGACGCATCGGGCTGGGAATCACCGGCCTTGCAGACGCCTTGGTAATGCTCGGACTGGCCTATGGTGAAGAGCGCGCACTTACTGTCGTGCGGGACCTGATGCGCACGATCTGCCATGCCGCCTACAAGACCTCGATCGCGCTGGCAGGTGAAAAAGGCAGCTTCGTATTCTTCGAGCGCGAGAACTATCTCCAATCCAAGTTCATCCGCACCCTTCCCGACGAAATCCGGGATGGCATCGCCCGGCGCGGCATCCGCAACAGCCACCTGCTGGCGATCGCTCCCACCGGCACAATCAGTCTCTTGGCGGGCAATGTCTCCAGCGGGCTGGAGCCGATCTTCGACGCCTCCTACACCCGCAAGGTTCTCGGGGCCGACGGAACACCGATCGAATTCACCCTCACGGATTGCGCCCTGAACGTGTGGCGCCAAACGACCGGCGCGACCGCTGGCGTGCCAGCGGCTTTTGTCACTGCGGCCGACCTACCTGTGCGCGCCCACCTCGAAACCCAGGCCGCGCTCCAGCCATCTGTAGACAATTCCATCTCCAAGACGATCAATGTTTCCGAGGATTGTCCGTTCGGCGAGTTCAGTCGGATCTACGATCTTGCATACGATCTGCAATTGAAAGGCTGCACCACCTTCCGCCCCAATCCTGTCACCGGCGCGGTTCTCGGCGCGCAAGACAGCGGTCTCGAGGCGCCCCACTGCTGCACGGTGGACCGTGAGGCAGATTAGGAGGATACGACGATGAAGATCGACGGCACCACATTTGGCGAGATCACAATTGACGGCAAGACCTACGACCACGATGTCATCATCCGGCTTTCCGGCGAAGTCATCAAGCGAAGGAAGAAGCTGTCGAAAAAGCTCTACGGAACCTCGCACGTTCTCTCAAAGGACGAGGCCAGGTTTCTTTTCGAGACCGGGTGCGACCAGATCGTCATCGGCTCAGGGCAGATGGGCAATGTGCAGCTGTCGCCGGAGGCCGCGGCCTATTTTGACAAGAAGGACTGCGAAGTCCTCTTAAGGCCCACACCTGAAGCGATCCGGCTGTTCAACAAATCGCATGCTCACAAGATCGGGCTTTTTCACGTAACGTGCTGAAGGAACGCCGCGCGCTCGATCGTCTCGAGGGCCAGCATCGGATCAGGAGCCTCCATTGCCAGCACATTTTAGTTGGGCGTGCGTTCCGTCGGAGCGATTTTCCGCAATGCCCGCATCGCGCGCCTGAAGCCACTGATAAGTCGTGACGCTCGCGTTCCAGTCTTTCACATGAGAATTCGCCGCTGGCAAAGGGCCTTGCTTTGGACGTCTAGCGCTCCGCGCCGTATTGATTTGGCTCAACGCGCCGGCCCCCCAGCAATGCACCCATGGAGCCGGTTGCGGAGGTCGGATTGGGACTTGCTCAATCCCGTTTTGAAGAACGCTACAAGGCGAACTGTTGGGTTGCCCAGCAATTCGGTTGGGGAGATGGCAGGAGGTCCGATACCATGCTCGAGGATCTGACCGTAGATCAGGCGCGCTTTGTCGCGATTCTTGCCAAAGCCGCGCGCGCGGAGCGCGACGCCGTACTTGGCCATGGATCCGACCGGGATCTCTACGAAACGCCAGCCGCCCGTGGCGAGCGAAACCCCACTTCTGCGCTGGGCTATGACCCGCTTCCCCTTGAGAATCGGCAGCTCGCTGCGCTGCGCGACGCCTTAAGCGCCCTCACCCCGGCCGCGCGATCGGAGCTCTATGTGTTGACACGCATCGGGCACGGTTATCTCGTCGCGGACGAGTGGCATCGCGGCATGCAGGAGACGCTGTCGCTTAGTGATGCAGCGATATTAGGTGCATTGACCGACGATCCGGATCTGCATGACCATTTGTTGAAGGGCCTCTATGAGGCGCGTCTCGGCTTGTGAATTGCAGGTTCAAAAGTGCCCAACGATACGCCGCCAGCCCTGACGCACTTGGCTCGCCTGGCGCAGTTTGCCGCGCTTGATCTGGTGCGCCGTGCGCAAGGACGGGCGCTGGGCGCGCTGGGCTTTGATCCCACCGAACTACCATTCCAGATCCTCGCCAGCGGACCCTATTGGCGGTTACGCGACTACGGGACCGCCGGCGCAGAAATATCTCTGCTCATTGTCGCAGCACCCATCAAGCGGCCGTATATCTGGGATCTCGCGCCGACCGTCAGTGCCATCCGGTACTGCCTGGATCACGGTTTGCGCGTCTACCTCATCGAATGGATTCCGCCCACGGTGACCGACGTGCCGGTCGGGCTCGATGAGTGTTCGCAAGCCATCTCCGAATGCGTGAGCAAGATTTCCAGCGAACCGAATGGGACAAGGCCCTTTCTCATCGGTCACTCGCTCGGCGGGACGTTGGCGGCAGTCTACAGCGCGTGCGAGCCGCATGCCATTCGCGGCCTGTTGCTTCTTGGCGCCCCGCTCTGCTTTCAACCTGCCACGAGCAAATTTCGCGATGCGCTCGTTGCCATGGTTCCACCCGATCTCGCCGATGCGGCTGTCGTGCCGGGCTCGCTGCTATCGCATGCAAGCGCGTTCGCTTCGCCACGTGCTTTCGTGTGGTCGAGACTGGCCGATGCGGCTGCGAGCATCAGTGACCGCCGGGCCCTTGAGATCCACGCCCGGGTGGAGCGCTGGGCGCTCGATGAAGCCGCTCTTCCCGGCAGGCTGGTTCTTCAGATTTTGGAACGGCTTTATCGGGAAAATCGGTTCAGCCGAGGCGTTCTCACCGTCTTAGGGCGCAGAATCGGGCCATCGGACCTCAGCCTTCCAACACTTGCGGTAGTCAATACGGCGGATGAGGTCGCGCCGCTCGCATCTATCGAACCCTTTCTTGAGGTCCTGCCCACGAAGGATACTTCCCTGATCAAATACCCTGGTGAGACCGGCGTGGCATTGCAGCACCTCGGAGTTCTTGTGGGGCGCGAGGCTTACTCTAGTGTCTGGCCGAATATCCTCGCCTGGCTTACGGCCCATCGCTGAGCGCGGTGAGCGATCAGATGCCGTGAATCAGTTCGTGACGGCGGTGCCAAGTGTCGCGGATCTGATCTTCGACGATCTTTGACGTCACCGGATGCCCGGGATGCGTCTCCAGAAACCAACTCAGGATCTGCTCGGTGAGTTCACCCAACGTCTCCGGTGCCTCGCCTGCCGTGATCCGGCGATAGGCCTCGCGTTCGATTTGGCGCTGCCACAACTTGCGATCGGCTGTCATGTTCTGGTCCGGCGCCTTTCCCTCGCCCTGCGCGATGGCGTCAAACGCGGCTGTTTAAGATGAAACATGCCCAGACCACGTCCGCTCTGTGTCTTGGGAGCTTCAGGCTTCCCGCTTGTGGTAGCCTGATTAGGCCGACGCGGGCAGCGCACGCACAATTTCCTTGAACCGATCCCACTCGGTGGCGGTCCAGACTTCCGTTTGAGCATGACCGAATGTGCGGATAAGCGCTGATACTTTGATCGCAGTCTCGATATCGCTGGCCTTGAAGATGTCGAGATAGTCGTATGGGCCAAGCACGGCATAGCTGCTGACCCATTCGACGCCGGGGCATTCTTGCCGAACACGTTTCATGGCGTCACGCTCGAGCCCTTCGAGCGCCTTTGGCGAGCGAACCGCATCGGGGGTCAGGCGCGTCAGCATGACGAATGTCGCCATGGCACCGTCTCCGTTAAAAACAAAAACGAGCCTATAGACCGCGAGAACGGGGTGCTTTGATTTCAATCAACCTAAGTCTTCTCCGCGTCCGCAAACTTCGCCGCTCGCGCCAAACGCGGCGCGTGCGAGCGCGGGCGGTCAACTGGGAGGATGGCGTGCACACCCGCTGGGGTCGTTCTCGACTGGCGCGAAGCCGCCGCGCTGCTGCTACCAGAACAACCCGAAAACAAAATCCTCCGCACCTTCGATCCGGTGCGGGTGCGAAAGCGAAGCGTCGCGCAAAATCAGGGGCTTAAAAAACAGATGGTGCCCAGGGGCGGAATCGAACCACCGACACTGCGATTTTCAGTCGCATGCTCTACCAACTGAGCTACCTGGGCGTCGCGGTCACCAAGTCGGTGACGCGGGCCGGTTTATAGTCAGCGAAATCGGCCCTGTCCAGCCGCCCTCGCCTCAATCTTGTTATTTCCGCAATTTAATCGCGAATTATCCGCGGTCCTGGCCGTCTGCCGCGCTGTCATCGTCGTCCGAACCGGGAATCCTATAGGAACCGGACAGCCAGCGGTTCAGATCGACGTCGCGGCAGCGCTCCGAACAGAACGGTTTTGAGGCCTCTGTCGCGGGCTTTTTGCAGATCGGGCAGAGTTTGACACGCAGTTTCGCCGGTTTTTCAGCTCGCATTGAGCCATCCCTCGCGAATCGGAAAGCCCTCGCCCCCCAACAGCGTCACCGTCTCGTACAGCGGCAGGCCGACGACGTTGGTGTAGGAGCCGACAAGCTTGACCACGAATGAGCCGGCGATTCCCTGAATCGCATAGCCGCCCGCCTTGCCGCGCCACTCGTCGCTATCAAGATAGGCGGCGATCTCGGATTCGGACAAACGCTTGAAACGGACACGGGTTTCGGTGAGTCGCTGGCGGAAGGCGCCCTTCGGCGTCACCATACAGATTGCGGTGTAGACGCGGTGATTGCGGCCGGAGAGCAGCCGCAGGCACTGCGAGGCCTCGTCGACCAGTTCGGCCTTCGGCAAAATGCGCCGCCCCACCGCCACCACCGTATCCGCCGCCAGGACGAAGGCGCCGCGCAGGTCGTCGTCGCGCTGCACCGCCTGGAACGACAGTTCGGCCTTGGCCTGGGCCAGCCGGGTTGCGCAGGCGCGCGGCAGTTCGCCCCGCTCCGGCGTTTCGTCGACTTCGGAGGGGCGCAGCGCATCCGGCTCGATGCCGGCCTGGTTGAGCAGTGCAAGCCGACGCGGCGAGGCAGACGCGAGAACGAGTTTGGGACGACCGACCATCATCTTCTTGCCGATGAGAGAAAGAATCGACGCGGAAGGCGCGCGATCCGTGCAAAGGGGCGAAAACGCGCGGAAACTAGCGGAATGGGCCGGCTTCGACAACAGCGCCCCAACCGGGCGGAGCGTACGGCATGTCGAGGAACCTGCCTATTCGTTGCCCGGCCGGCGCAGGACGAAGCGCGAGCGGATCCGATCGGAGAGCCCGTCAAGCACGTCGCGATAGGCGGACAGCCTCTGCTCGCGGGTGTCGCCGACATCGACAGGGTCGGGCGTCGGCCAGTACTCGACCTCTGCCGCGATCGTCCGCGTCAGCTCCAGCGCCTTGTGGTGCGCCTCCGGCGACAGCGTGACAATGAGGTCAAAGCTCAGTCCTTCCCAGTCCTCCAGCTCCTCGAAGGTCATCGGCCGGTGATGCGAGATGTCGTGACCGATCTCCGCCATCACGCTGACGGCGAAGGGATCGAGCGCGCCCTTGCGCACGCCGGCGGAGCGGACATAGAGCGTATCGGGAAACAGCCGTTGCAGCAGGCTCGCCGCCATCGGCGAGCGCACGCTGTTGTGGCCGCAGGCAAACAGCACGGCCTGAGGATCGCGGATCAGGCCCGGCGCGCCGGTCATCGGCCGCGGGATCCCCGGGGCAAACGGCAGAACCGCGCAGGTGTCTGATGACGAGCCATGCTCAGCCCTTCCAGTGCAGGACGGAAATCAGCGTGAACAGCCGGCGCGCGGTTTCAAAATCAATCCGCACCTTGCCGTTGAGCCGCTCCATCAGAATACGCGAGCCTTCGTCGTGAATGCCGCGCCGCCCCATGTCGATAGCCTCGATCTTGTCCGGGGTCGCAGTGCGGATCGCCTGATAGTAGCTATCGCAGATCATGAAATAGTCTTTGACGATGCGCCGGAACGGGGTCAGCGACATCAGGTGCGCGACCACCGGCTCGCCGCTGTCATAGCGGATGTCGAACATCAGGCGATTGCCGGTGATGCCGATATGCAGACTGAACGGGCCGCCTTCGACGCCCTCCGGCGCGAAAACGTTCTGCTCGATCAGGTCGTAGATGGCGATCGCGCGCTCGTGCTCGATGTCCGGACCGGAACGGCCGATCGACTCCTCATCGAGCGTGACCGCTACGATCCGGTGCTGAACGGCGTCCTTTGGTCCGGGCTTACTCATCTCAGGTTGAGACGCACTCCGACGGAGCGTGCATGGGCGTCCAGTCCCTCCGCCATGCCGAGCGTCATGGCGGCTGGCCCCAGTGCACGCAATTGATCCGGGCCACATTTGAGGATCGACGTTCGCTTCATGAAGTCAAGCACGCCAAGCCCCGAGGAGAACCGCGCCGAGCGCGCCGTCGGCAGCACGTGGTTCGAACCGCCGACATAGTCGCCGATCGCTTCCGGCGTATAGCCGCCGATGAAGATCGCGCCGGCATTGTGAACCTGCGCGGCCAGCGCATCGGCGTCGGCGGTCATGATCTCGAGGTGCTCCGCCGCGATGCGGTTCGCCAGCGGCACCGCCTGCGCCATGTCGTCCACACGAATGATCGCGCCGAATTCATCCCAGGAGGCCTGCGCGATTTTCGCGCGGGGCAGCGTGCCGAGCTGGGAAGCGATCGCGCGCTCGGTCTGCAACGCGATGTCGTCGCTGTCGGTGATCAGGATCGACTGCGCGTTGGCGTCGTGCTCGGCCTGGGCAAGGAGATCGGCGGCGATCCAGTCCGGATTGGCGGTGTCGTCGGCCAGCACCAGCACTTCGGAGGGCCCGGCGATCATGTCGATGCCGACCTTGCCGAATACGAGGCGCTTGGCGGCGGCGACGAAGGCATTGCCGGGGCCGACGATCTTCGCCACCGGCTCGATCGTCGCCGTGCCGTAAGCCAGCGCCGCGATCGCCTGCGCCCCGCCGATCCGGTAGATCTCGTTGACGCCCGCGAGCTTCGCCGCGGCGAGCACAAGCGGATTGAGCTGCCCGTCCGGCGCCGGCACCACCATCACCAGCCGCTGCACGCCGGCGACCTTGGCAGGCACCGCGTTCATCAGCACGGAGGACGGATAGGCCGCGGTGCCGCCGGGGACATAGAGGCCGACGGCCTCGATCGCGCTCCAGCGCCAGCCGAGCTCGACGCCCTGCGCATCGGTGAAGCGCTCGTCCTTCGGCGTCTGGCGGCGGTGGAATGCCTCGATCCGGTCGCGCGCCAGCGCCAGCGCATCAAGCGTGGCGGGATCGCAGGCCGCGACCGCGGCGTCGATATCAGCGTCGGAAACCCGCAGGTTGCCGGCATTGAGGTCGAAGCGATCGAATTTACGGGTGGCCTCGAACAGCGCCGCGTCGCCGCGCGCCTGAACCTCGGCGATGATGCCGCGCGCCACGGCCTCGACATCGGCAGAAACCTCGCGCTTCATCGCGAGAAAGGCAGCAAAACCGTCGGCAAAATCGGCGTTTCGGCTATCAAGGCGAAGGGGCATGAGAACTTTCCAAAGAAGTTGCCCCTGCTCAATGGCGCGCAGCCCCTACGCCGTCAACCCTTTGCGTTGAAAGCCGCCATTCCCGCGACCGCCGCCGCGCCGGGCTCAGCGGGCCGCACCGCCCTCGCCTGCGGAACCGCCGGCGTTGCCGGCAGATTCGGTGCCGAGATCCGCCAGCTCGCATTCGAGGCACTCGACCTCGAGCCGGAGGGCCGCGCCGTCGGAGAAGAGGAGGACCGCGCTGCCGCCCGGCGCTTCGCCGGGATGAAACTCGATCCCGATCAGGTAGAACTCGGCATCCGGAACATTCGCATCGATGTTGCGGGCCTTGCAGGCCAGCACCCGGTCGAAGCGCAGCGCCGAGATCAGGCGCTGCGGGGCCGGGACGCCGTCGAGCGTCTGGTCCCAGTCGAGCCGACGCAGCCCGATCACCAGCCGCTTTTCCGACGGCCGCCACAAAATATCAGCAGCGCGGATCTCGGCGTCCTGCACATGCGCCGAGATCACCGCCAGATCGTCAGCGTCGAGAGCGATCAGCCGCTGGTTGTGCGGGTGCGGGGGCATCGGAGGTCCTCAACTGCGGATGCGCTCGATCACCGCGCCGCATCCGGAAAGCTTTTCCTCGAGCCGCTCGAAGCCGCGATCGAGGTGATAGATGCGATTGACCATGGTTTCGCCTTCGGCGGCAAGCCCCGCGATCACTAGCGAGACCGATGCGCGCAGATCGGTCGCCATCACCGGCGCGCCGCGCAGCTGCGTCGTGCCCTCGATCAGCGCGGTCTCGCCATCGAGATGAATCTTTGCCCCGAAGCGCGCCAGCTCCTGCACGTGCATGAAGCGGTTTTCGAAGATCGTCTCGGTGATTCGCGACGAGCCCTTGGCCTTGGTCATCAGCGCCATCAGCTGCGCCTGCATATCGGTCGGAAAGCCCGGGAAAGGCGCGGTCGTCACCTGCACCGGCGCGATGCCCGCGCCATTGCGCGACACGCGGATGCCTTCATTGGTCGGCGTGATGGTCGCACCCGCCTCGGTGAGCACGTCGAGCACTGCCTGCAGCAGCTCCGGCCGCGCGCCGGCCAGCATCACGTCGCCGCCGGTCATCGCCACCGCCGCGGCATAGGTGCCGGTCTCGATGCGGTCGGGCAGAACGGTGTGGCGCGCACCGCCAAGCCTGGCGACGCCCTCGATGACGATGCGCGGCGTGCCCGCACCGGTGATGCGCGCGCCCATCTTGTTGAGGCAGTCGGCGACATCGGTGATTTCCGGCTCGCACGCGGCATTGGTGATGACGGTCGTGCCCTTGGCGAGAGTCGCGGCCATCAGGGCGACGTGGGTGCCGCTCACTGTCACCTTCGGGAAATCGATGACTGCGCCGCGCAGCCCGCCGGGCGCCTTGGCGACGACATAGCCGGCGTCGATGGAAATCTCGGCGCCCAGCTGTTCGAGCGCCATGATCAGCAGATCGACCGGCCGCGTGCCGATGGCGCAGCCGCCCGGCAGCGAGACCCGCGCCTCGCCCATCCGCGCGATCAGCGGCGCGATCACCCAGAAACTGGCGCGCATCCGCGACACCAGATCGTAGGGCGCAGTTGTGTCGATGATGTTCTTCGCGCTGATGTGCAGGGTCTGGCCCTGATATTCATGATCGCCGGGGCGCTTGCCCGCGGCCATGATGTCCACGCCATGGTTGCCGAGAATGCGCTGAAGCTGGGCCACGTCCGCAAGCCGCGGAACATTATCGAGAATCAGCGTTTCATCGGTCAGCAGGCTGGCCGTCATCAGGGGCAGCGCCGCGTTCTTTGCCCCGGAAATCGGGATGGTGCCGTTGAGCGGGTTGCCGCCAATGATGCGAATGCGATCCATGCCGAATCCTGTCGTGTTACCGTCGTCGAGGTGTCGTAGAGTTTTTCCGCCGCCGACACCACCGCTGCAGAAAAAGCGGAATCTGGCCGTCGACGCCGCCTTGCGCGGCTTCAGGCGCCAGAAATGATCTCAGATGCGAAAAATCGGATGCGAGAAACCTGCGCAACCTTTCAACGCATTGCGGCAAAAAAGCGGGTTATGCCTCGCGATCGCCATCAGCAGGGCCGGTCTGCCCCGACTCACCCACCGATTCGCCCACTTTAGCCTCTGCGGCCCGTCCGCGCGCCTGCGCCTTGCGGCGCTTGAGGTTTTCCCGCAGCGCTGCGGCCAGTCGCGCCTGCCGCGCCCGCTCCTTCGGATCGTCCAGCTTCTCGCTCATAGCATTCCAATACTCTCTCGTCAGACCGGTCATCGGCGAAAATCACAGCCACGGCCAGATTTTGCGATGATTTTCCACTTTCACGCACCGAGGTGCTTGCACATGCGCAAGCGCTATGGCAAGGAGTGGCCGCCGAACGACGTTGTTTCGCTTCGGCGTTTCCAAAATTTAGCTGCCGTAGCTCAGTGGTAGAGCACTTCATTGGTAATGAAGAGGTCGACAGTTCAATCCTGTCTGGCAGCACCACCTTTCCCCCTGAAAATTCAGTGACTTACTACGCAGGCGAAGCGGGCGACGCTGTTCCGCTCGGACTTGTGTCGCCACCGTAAGAACGATCACCATCCGAGGGCGCCAGCCGAATCGCGCGGCGCAGCGGCTTTCTGTCATGCCCCGACGTAAGGCCATTGTTCGACGGTTTGATGGAGGTTTGATCGCGCCTTCATTCAGCCGAAACGCCGCCGTAGTCTCGCTCAATGACATAGTCGAGCAGCCTTACGTCAGACATCATGCCATTGCCTCGGGGGTAGTTTTGTTCGGAGGTCGCCATGGATCCAAGGACTGCGGATCCAAGAGCTGCTGATCCAAGGACTGCGGATCATCGTGCTGCGCTTGAGCGTCATTGGGCCGCCTCAGACGCGGGCGATTTCGAGGCGGAGCATGAAATCTACCGAGAGGACGCGGTGCTTCACTATCCGCAATCCGGGGAGCGGATCCGAGGTCGGCGCAACATTCGGGAGAGCCGTTTCCTCCAGCCGAACAAGAAGCGCTTCACCGTCCAGCGAATGATCGGCAGCGGCGACCTCTGGGTCACCGAGTTTGTATTAGCCTATGATGGCATTCCGTCTTACGCGGTAAGCATCATGGAGTTCGAAGAGGGTTTGGTGGCCCGCGAAACGCAATACTTCGCCGACAGGTTCAACCCCGCGCCATCCCGCGCGCATCTTGTTGAATCCTAGGGTCGCCAGAGCCCGCCCCTCCTCCCCGGGCTCGCGCTCCCGCGGCGATCAGCGTCTCTCCACCCGGCGCCTCGCAGCGAGCCGGGGACAAGGCGCCGAAAAAATTCTTGGCCGCCTTCACAGCGCCTCAGTCAGGCCCCGTTCATCTCGGATCGACAGTATCCACTTCCCACCACGCCCAAAATCGCAGGGGGTCTTTTCCATGAACGTTCTGAAATTCGCGGCCATCGCCATCGTGGCCCTTGGCACGACACTCGCGGGCTGCGCCCAAACCCCGCAAGAGCATCGCGCTGCGACCGGTGCCGCGCTGGGTGCGGCCGGCGGCGCGCTGCTCGGCCAAGCCATCGGCAGAAACACCGGCAGCACGCTGCTGGGTGCAGGCGCCGGCGCGCTTCTTGGTGCCGCTGTCGCGAATTCGTCAGCTCCGCAGCCCGCCGGCCCGGCGATGTGCCGCTACCGCGCCCCGGACGGCAGCATCTACGTCGCGGAATGCGACGAGCGTTACTACCGCGGCCAGTACTGATGATCTGATCAAAGGCGAGCAGTCTCATCTTTTGAGCGAGGCCACTTTCCGAAACGAAAACTCATCCGACGCAAAGCAGCCGGCGCGTGATGCGCCGGCTGCTTGATTCAACGATCCGAGAGCGGCGTTCGACTTCAGTCGAACATCGCGACGGCGCGGGTCCAGCCGCCGGATCCGTTCTTCACCTTGTAGGGGAAGCAGGCAACGGTGAAGCCGTGCGACGGCAGCACCTCGAGATTGCACAGCTTTTCCATATGGCAATACGGAGTTTCACGGCCGGCATAGTGGCCTTCCCAGATGATGCTTGGATCGTGGGTCTTTTCCCACTCCTTGCGGATGTGGAAGAAGGGCGCATCCCAGCCCCACGCATCGATGCCGGTGACCCGCACTCCCATCCCGGTCAGGTGCAACGTCGCATCACGGCCCATACCGCAGCCCGCGCGCAGATATTCGTCGGAGCCGATCAGGCTGCCCGCACGGGTGTTGACCAGCACGATGTCCATCGGCTGGATCTTGTAGCCGATACGCTCCAGCTCCGCGTCGATGTCCTTGGGCTGAACGACATAGCCGTCCTCGAAATGGCGGAAGTCGAGCTTGACGCCGGGGCGGAAGAACCAGTCGAGCGGCACCTGATCGATGCTCATCATCGGCTCGCCGTTGATCGTCTTCGACTGGAAATGGATCGGCGCATCCATGTGAGTTCCGTTGTGGGTCGACAGCGTCGCGACCTCGAACGCCCAGCCCTCGCCGTTCGGAAGATCTTCCTGCTTCAGGCCGGGAAAGGCGTCGAGCAGCATCCAGGCGTTTTCGGTATTGCTCCGGTATTCAATCTTCGGGATCATGTTCGCCGGATCGAGAATCGTCTCGTTGTCGAGCGCGACAGAGATGTCCACGATCTTGCTTGGCATTTTCATCAGGCTTCTCCTCTTATGTGATGGGGATGGGTTGTGATTGAGCGCCGGGCGGCAAAACGCAGCCTCTCGAATACGCCTGAGCTTCCGGGCTTGAATTCAACCAACGCTGATCCAGGCCCCTCGATCGGGAAGGAGAGGTATGACGACACAGCAACCAGCCGCGCAGCGCAAACGCATGCGTCCCGAAGAGCGCAAGCGTTACGTGCTCGAGAAGGCGATCGGGTATTTTTCCGACGAGGGTTTCGACGGCGGGACGCGCGAACTCGCGAAACGGATCGGCGTTACGCAGGCGCTGATTTTTCGCTATTTCCCGACCAAGGAAGACCTCGTCAACGAGGTCTATCGGGAAGTCTACCTGTCTCAGTGGAACGACGGCTGGTCCTCGCTGTTGCGGGAGAGCGACCATTCGATGGTTGAACGCCTGCACTCGTTTTACGAGGGCTTCACCGGCACGTTCAGCCGGGACTGGATGCGGATCTTCTTCTTCGCGGCGCTGCGCGATGTCGACATCCACAAACGCTACCTGATGCGCGTCACCGAAAACCTGCTGCTTCCGATCTGTTTCGGTGTCCGCCGCGAATTGGGAGTAAAGACCGAGCTGCCGATTTCGGAGCTTGAGCTTCACCTTGCCTGGACGATGCACGGCGCGGTGTTTCATCAGGGCATTCGCGAGTTCATCTATGGCTATCCGCCGCCCACGAGGCCGAACCTGCGGTACTACACTGCGGTCCGCATGTATCTGGCGGATGCCGCCGAGCAGGTCCCGGCGGAAATTGCGCGCCTTCAGGCGCTGACCGAGCGTGGAGAGGAGCCGCCGCATTTCGATCCGATCCTGTGGAGGTTTCCGGTGCCGTGAGGCCGTGCCTTAAGCGGTCTCGACCGGAAGATTCGGATTGCGGCCCCACTCGTCCCAGGAGCCGTCATAAACGCGCCAATTGTCGTGGCCGAGGCGCGACAGCGCGAGCGCGAGGATACATGCGGTCAGACCGGACCCGCAGGACAGAATGGCCTCGCTGCGAAGATCGAAGCCTGCGGCTTCGAAGCGGGCGCGGAGCTGTGCGTCGGGCAACAGGCGGCGCGTTTCCGGCTCGAGCAGGTCGGCCCAGTAGAGATTGGCGCTGCCGGGAATGTGGCCCGGCCGAGCGCCGGGATAGCGGTCCGTCTCGGTCCCCGCCCACCGGCCTTTGGTCCGTGCATCGAGGATCTGCCGATTGCTCCGGCTCGCTTCCAGCACCGACGGCCATAGCGCAAGGATGTCGCGCTGTGCCGGCGGTACAAACGTCCTGGGTGGCCGAACCACCTCGCCCGCTTCGGTCGGCTCGCCCGCGGCCACCCAGGCCTTGAGGCCGCCGTCCAGCACGGCGACATTGTCGTATCCGTAGAGTCGAAACAGCCACCACACGCGCGCGGCGCTGTAGAGCCCAGGCGTATCGTAGGCGATCACCTTCGTATTATTGCCGATGCCGATGGCGCCGACCTCGCGCGCAAAATGCTCCCTGCCCGGGACCTTGCGCGGCAGCGGATTGTCGGGATCGGCGATTTTGGCGAGATCGAAGAAGATCGCGCCCGGAATATGCGCAGCGCGATATTCGGTCATCGCATCACGCCCGGTATCGGGCAGGTGCACGGTCGCATCGACGACGACGACATTCTCATCGTTCAGATGCTCGCGCAGCCAATTGACACCGACGATAGAACCAAAACCGCTCATTGCGCTCTCCCTAAAGGTGCTGCATGGCGCGCTGCGACCGAGACGCTGCGGCTTCGCGCAAACCGTCTTTGTCAGTCTGTTTGCACCTTACGATGGAACGTTAACAGATATTGATCGATCGCTCAATAACGAATTGCGCGCACAGATGCGCGCTGCTCCGTGGCAGCCGATGTGCGGAAGGAATGGCGTTTGTAGTTGCGAAACCGGCAACCCGCGATGGATTGATCTGGCTGGTTCTCCCTGCCCGATAAAACCACAAGCTGTGCGTTTTCAGGCCCGATCGCCGCGAAATAGCGTGTTCGCCCTCGGGATCCGGTACTCTTGTGGATAGAAAATCGTCGGTGCGACAATTCGGGCGCGTTTTGGCGAATTAAGGCGAGCCCTGACCAGGCAATCCGCGACTCTGGCGGCGAATCCGGCAAGCAGCCTCAAAACGGCAGGCGGGCCTTTTTTGCTGAAATCGTTAAGAATTTCTTCCTGCTGCGCAGCGCAGCCAGTGTGATTCGATGCGCCGCTCAGAGCCGCGAAAACCGCATCGAATTTTGACATCTCGTGGCCGCAATGGGGAGGCATTGAGGCGAAAAAGTGTCGGAATCAGAACGCATTAAGGCTTTGTAAGCCATATTGATTTCAGTTTTAGCGATCTTGGCCGATGGCATCAGGGTGTGGCGGATCTGTTACAGCATTTTAGCGAAACCCTGTTAGAAACCAGAACGAGGGCCGGAGCCAATTTCGGTCGCTTTCTGAACTAAAGAAGACTCGTGGAGAAAAATATGAAGAAGTTCCTGCTTGGCACCGTGGCGTTCGTCGCCTTCGCCGCACCCGCGATGGCTGCTGATCTGCCGGCCCGCGCCTACACCAAGGCTCCGCCGCCGGTTTACGCTCCGATCTACAACTGGACCGGTTTCTACCTCGGTGGTCACCTCGGCGGTGCATGGGGCTCCAACAACAACCTGTTCAACAGCGATAACGGCCGGTTCATCGGCGGTATCCAGGGTGGTTTCGACTACCAGCTGTCGCCGAACTGGGTGATCGGTCTTGAAGCTCAGTACAGCTGGGCCAACGGCGACCGCCGCACCTTCGTCGACGTCGTCACCCTCGACGAGATCAACCAGCGCAACCGCGGCATCGGTTCGGTCACCGGCCGCGTCGGCTACACCTGGGGTCCGGGCCTGCTCTACGTGAAGGGCGGTTACGCGTTCTCCGACACCAGCACCCGTGCGGTTGACACCCTCGGCTTCGGCCTGCCGGTCCGTGAGAGCAAGGACGGCTGGACCGTCGGCGCCGGCCTCGAGTACATGTTCGCCCCGAACTGGAGCGCCAAGATCGAGTACCAGTACTACGATTTCGGCAACACCAACGTCATCCTGTCCGACCTGTCCACGGTTGGCTGGAAGCGTGAAGAGCACACCGTTAAGGCCGGTATCAACTACCGCTTCAACACCGCTGCTCCGGTGGTTGCGAACTACTGATCTTCAATCCACTGGATTGTTGATGGAAAGGCCGGCGCAAGCCGGCCTTTCTTTTTGTCTTGACGCCTTCCCTTCCCTTGCCGCCGTTGCGCGAGCCAGGCGTGCGAACAACCGGAACGCCGGACAAAAAAAATGGCCGGGAAAATCCCGGCCATTTTTCATTCGGATCAAGCTTGTTCGTTCAGGACAACAGCGGCGACCATGCCGGGTCGGAGGCAAAGCCCGGCGTCGGCACGCGCAACTCGTTGCGGCCCGAAACATCGATCGTGAACAGCGACGGCCCCGGCCCCGTCTCGCGGAAGAACATCAGCACGCGGCCGTTCGGCGCGAAGGTCGGACCTTCATTGTGCCAGCCCGAGGTGAGGATGCGCTCGCCCGAGCCATCCGGCTTCATGATGCCGATCGAGAACTGCCCGCCGCCCTGCTTGGTGAAGGCGATGTAGTCGCCGCGCGGCGACCATACCGGCGTCGAATAGCTGCCCTCGCCGAACGAGATGCGCTGCGCCGGGCCGCCGGTCGCGCCCATCACATAGATCTGCGGCTTGCCGCCGCGGTCGGATTCGAAGCAGATCCGGCTGCCGTCCGGCGAATAGGACGGCGAGGTATCGATCGCCGGCGTGTCGGTGAGCCGGGTCGTGGATTTTGAGCGCAGATCCATCACGAACAGGTTCGAGTTGCCGCCCTGCTGCAGGCTCAGAATGATGCGCTGCCCGTCCGGCGAGAAGCGCGGCGCGAACGACATGCCGGGGAAGTTGCCGACGATCTCGCGCTGGCCGGTTTCGATGTTGAACAGATAGACGCGCGGATCGCCGCGGCCGAACTCCATGTAGGTGATCTCTTGCGTCGACGGCGAGAACCGCGGCGTCAGCACGAGGTCGCCGCCGCGCGTCAGGTAGCGCACGTTGGCGCCGTCCTGATCCATGATCGCGAGGCGCTTCACGCGCTTTTCCTTGCTGCCCGTCTCGTCCACGAACACGACGCGGCTGTCGAAATAGCCCTTCTCGCCGGTCAGGCGCTCATAGATCTGGTCGGAGATGATGTGCGCGATCCGCCGCCAGTATTCCGGCGACGTAAAATACTGCTGGCCGGTGAGCTGCTGGCCGACCGCCACATCCCAGAGGCGGAATTCGGCCTTGAGGCGGCCGTCGCCCTGGCGCGTCATCCGGCCGGTGACCAGCGCCTGCGCATTGATGCTCCGCCAGTTCTGGAACTGCGGCGCGGTGTCGATATTGCTGACCTTCTCAATGAATGCCGCCTGATCGATCGGCGTGAACAGTCCGCTGCGCTTGAGGTTGTTGGCGATGACGCTGGCGACATTGGCGCCGACCTCGTGATCGGCCGGGCTGCCGGCGACGAAATTCGGAATCGCGATCGGGATCGGCTGGAAGTTGCCGTCGGTGATCTGCACGCGCGCCTGCGCCAGCGCCTTCTGCAAAGGCGTCGCGGCAAGCAGGCTTGCACCGGCACCGGTGATGAGTTGCCGGCGCGTGAAAGCGAATGGCGGCTTGGTCAGTCTGGAATGTTCTGGCGCGTTCATGGCTGTTTCGTTCTGAAAAAAATCCGAAAAGATCGAGCCGCCCATCAGGTGGCTCGCTCTGTGAAGACCGGTTCGAAGAATTTCCACTCGTCGAAATAGGCTGCCGGCAACCGGTAGGGCTGGCATTCGATGATCGCCCGCAGGGCGCTCTCCTGATAGACGCGGAAGAACGGTGTGTTCGCGCCGGCAAGCGGCACGGGCGTCGATTCCAGCGTGCCGTCGCGGCGCAGCTTGATCGTGAATACCGCCTCGACCTGCTGCGTCTCGATGCCGCCATACGGCTTCTTCCAGCACCGCTCGACCTGTGACTTGAACATCGCGCCCCAGGTTGCGGAGTTGTCCGCTGCCTTGCCGCGCGGGGAGCCGAGCGAGGGCGTGTTGCTCAGCGTGTCGCCCGCCACCGCCGCACGCGTCGGGTCGCGCTTGTCGAGCAATGCAGCGATCTTGCTCTGGTCGAACACGCGCTCCTGCTTCGGCTCGGGCTTGGGCTGCGCGGCCTGTTGCGGCTTGGGCTCGGCCTTGGGCTTCGGCGGCGGCTTTTTCGATTCTTCCTTCTTCAAAGCCTCGGCGATCGGATCGACCTTGGCGTCATCCTTCTTCTCGGCCTTGGGCTTGGGGTCAGGCTTTGGATCGGGTTTCGGCTCGGGCTTTGGCTCCGGCTTCACCTCGGCCTTCGGCTTCTCGACCGGCTTCGGCGGCTCGGGCTTCTTCTCGACCGGCTTTTCAACCGGCTTCGGCGGCGGCTCGGGCGCGGTCGAGGTGACGACTTCCTTCTTCTCGGTGATCTTGCCGACGGCGTCTTCCACCGGCTTGGCCTCGGCGACCTTCTCGACCAGCGGCTTCGGCGTCGGCGCCTTCGGCGCATCCTTCATGCCGGCCGTCATGCGCTGCAGCTGATCAACCGAGACGATCTCGATCGGCATCGATTCCATCGGCGGCGCTTCGAGCGCCCGCGTCGAAAACGACACAAGCCCCCAGCCGATCACCAGCGTGTGGCCGATGACCGAAGCCGCAAGCGTTTTGTCGATCTTCTCGATCACCTCAAGAACCCTGCTCCATTTCGGTAATCAGCGCGACACGGCGGAAGCCTGCTGACGACAAGCGGCCCATCACCTTCATCACCGTGCCGTAGTCCACTTTCTTGTCGCCGCGCACAAAGATGCGCTCCTCGAGCCCTGCCCGCGCCTCAGTGACCGCTTTCAGCTTCGCCACAAGGTCGTCCACCGGAATTTCGGCATCATTGAGGAAGACCTGCCCCTGCAGGTTCACCGAGACGGTGAGCGGGTTCTGGTCCTGATCGATGCTTTTCGCCTGGGTCTGCGGCAGATCCAGCGGCACACCCACGGTCAGCAGCGGCGCGGACACCATGAAGATGATCAGCAGCACCAGCATCACGTCGACCATCGGCGTGACGTTGATCTCCGCCATCACCGGAGCCTTGTTACGGCGTTTGCGGATTGCCCCGCCGCCCGAACTAGTCATGCCCATTTCGCCCGCCCATCCTTGTACCGGTCACGTGCGCTCGTCGATCTGTCGCGACAGGATCGCGGAAAATTCGTCCGCAAAGCCTTCAAGCCGCTGGGCCTGCCGATTCACCTCGGCAATGAACTTATTGTAGAAAATCGTCGCCGGGATGGCGGCGATCAGCCCCATTGCGGTCGCAAACAGGGCTTCCGCGATACCGGGCGCGACCACCGCGAGGGAGGTGTTCTTGGAAGCGGCGATCGACTGGAAGCTCTGCATGATGCCCCAGACCGTGCCGAACAGACCGACGAAGGGACCCGCCGAGCCAACAGTAGCAAGCACGAGCAGGCGGCGCTCGAGCCGCTCGAGCTCGCGCGCGATCGAAACGCTCATCACCTTGTCGATGCGCATCTGAAGGCCGGCGAAGGAGCGCGACTGGCTCTCGAACGAGCGCTTCCATTCACGCATCGCAGCCACGAACAGCGCCGCCATCGAAATCGTCGGCTTCGCGGACAGCTGACGATACAGCTCCTCGATCGACTCGCCCGACCAGAACGCCTGCTCGAACTGATCCATCGAACGTTTCGCGCGTCCGTAGAGGAAGATCTTGTCGATGGCGATCGCCCAGACCCAGATCGAGCAGACGAGCAGTCCGAGCATCACCGCCTTGACGACCCAGTGTGCCTGCCAGAACAAAGCGATCAGCGAAACATCGGTGGACGCCAGCGGCAGAGCTGACTGAGCCACATCGGCGGGATTCATCGGCAGCATCCTCTCAACGCAAAAAAATCTCCCGGACAGGACGGCATCTGCTTTTGGTCATGGGACCGCAAGGCGCGGAAACTGACGCCAAAGCCGATGTCATGTGACGAGGGAGGTCCTGTCCGAAGCCGAGCCGGCTATCCCTTGCCAACGTGTCAAAACGAGGGCCGGTGACAGCCTCGCGGTTCTTACCAAACGCTGATTATAGTTAAGGCGAGGTTACGGAAATGCAGCGATTTCGGGGAATCTCCGCGATCAATTGCGACCATCGCCACCGCTCCGGCGCGGCAAAGAAAAAACCGCCCGCCTGCGGTTGCAGGCGGACGGTTGTGTCGCTCTCGCGCTCGTCTCGGCGCCGCTGAGGTCAGCCCTGCGTGTGCGGCTGCTCCGGCGCGGGCGGGGTCGGGCGGCTGCGGCGCTCGGCCATGAACTGGTCGAACTCGGCCTTGTCCTTGGCGTGGCGCAGGCGCTCCAGAAAGTCCTTGAACTCCTTCTGCTCGTCTTCGAGCCGGCGCAGGGTTTCCAGGCGATACTCATCAAAGGCGCGGTTGCCGCTTGAAGGCGGCTCGCCGAAGCCGCCGAAATTGAACCCACGGCCCTCCATGCGGGCGCGCATGCGCTCCATCTTGTCCTGCATGCGATCCAGTTTGGCAGCCCAACGGCCTTCATAACGCGATCCGCAAGTCATCTTTCTGCTCCATAGGGTGAAAAACAGCAGCGCCAGTCCGATCGGCCACCACAGGATGAAACCCAGCACCGTGACGAGGATCCAGCCGGGATGCCAAGGGGATTCAAAGAACGAAGGCCGACGTTCGCGCCAAGGCGAGGGCTCGCCTCTGCCATACTCTGCGGTATTGGACATGTGCATCTCCGCGAAACCGATGGGAGTTAATGTAAATAACATTCACATATTTGGGTGAGCGCAGCGGATTGTCAAGACGGCGCTCCCGGCAGGCTGTCGTTTTTTCGGATGGTCGTGGCTGCGCGCCCGGCGGCCTAACGCGGCGGCGGAGGCTCGGCCGCCTCGCCGACCGGATAGCCGAGGCCGCGGAGATAGATCAGCACCCCGGCCTCGAGCAGGTCTTCCGCGCTCATCGGCAGTCGCCGCCGCGCTTCATCGCCCCGCGCGAACAGCGAGGCGATGCCATGCGCCAGCGACCAGATATGCAGCGCCATCATCATCGCCGGCGGGCGCGGGACGCCCGCCGGGGACATCGCCGACAGCCGCTCCGCCGCGGTGCGGATAACCGCAAATGCGCGGTCGCTGGCGAGCCCGAGCGCCGGAAAAGCCGCCAGCGACAGGCCTGATTCAAACATCGCCGAATAGGAGGCCGGCTCGTTGCGGGCAAAGGCGAGATAGGCCTTGCCGAGCCGCTCGAACGCCGTCGGAGTATCGGGTCGGCCCTCGTCCCAGGCTGCGAGCAGCATCGCCTCGAACTGCTCGAAGCCGCGCTGGGCGATGTTGGCCAGAAGTTCGTCGCGGTCACGGAAATGCCGGTAGGGCGCGGCCGGGCTCACGCCGGCAGAACGGGCTGCCTCCGCGAAGGTGAAACCCGCCGGCCCTTTCTGGGCAATCAGATCCAGCGCGGCCTGAACCAGCGCCTCTTTCAAATTGCCGTGATGATAGCCGCGCTCAGGGCGGCCGCGGTTCTTACCCCAACTCATGTGAGAAGCTCTTACATCAAATGCGCGGCCGCGTCATTAACGGGCCTGCGTGCAGAGCAGCGCGACTGCACCCCGCGCCAGTGCCTCAAGCTCGGCGCGCGGGGCTCGGGCCCGCGCCCGTACCGCCAGCGAATGGAAAACCGATGCGGCGAGCGGCGCAAGGGCGGCGACATCGGCATCCGGCGGCAATTCCCCACGCTCGCGCGCCCGCTCGAACAGCCGCAGCATGGCCCGATCGGTGGAGGCGAGCGCCGCCGTCACCGTTTCCCGCAACCTTTCATCGGCCATCACCTCGGACGCTGCAGTCATCACCGTAAAGCAGCCGCGCGGGCCATTCTCTCCGGCGCTGTAGACCGCGATGGCCGTGGCGTAAGCCTTTTCCAGCGCCTGCCGCAGCGTCAGGTCCGGCGCAAAGGCAGCCGCGAACTGCTCGGCCATTTCCGCGCGGTAGCGCTCATAGGCCTTGCCGAACAATTCGCGCTTGTCGCCGAACGCGCCATAAAGGCTTGGCCGGTTGATGCCCATCGCGGCGCTGAGATCGTCGAGGGAAGTGCCGGCAAAGCCGCTGTCGCGAAACGTATCCATCGCGCGGGCAAGCGCCACCTCCGTTGCGAAGGCGCGCGGCCGTCCGCGTTTCGCCGGCGCCTCCGGTTCCGCCGCCGGAACACCCGGTGGGGCACCTCGGCGCTTGCCATTATTTTTTTGTACCATTTCGCACAAAATTCCTTGACCGGCCTTATTTTATACAGAACGATACAAAAATAATCACGGCCTCAATGGCCAACAATGGAGACGGCTCATGGATCTCTATTTCTCTCCCCTCGCCTGCTCGATGGCGACCCGCATCGCGCTTTACGAAGCCAATACGTCCGTCAACTTTATCGAAGTGGACTCGCGGTCCAAGACGCTTGTCGGCGACGGCTCGAATTTCTACGCCATCAATCCGCTCGGCCTCGTGCCGGTGCTGCGGACCGACGACGGCGATATTTTATACGAGAACGCGGCGATCCTGCCTTATGTCGCCGACCGCATCCCCGGCAAACTTGCGGGCGACGGCTCGCTTGAGCGCAGCAAGGTCCAGCAGTGGCTCAGCTTCACCGGCACCGAACTGCACAAGGGCCTGTTCACGCCGCTGTTCAGCAAGACCGCGCCTGCCGAGGCAAAGAGCTACGCCCTCAAAACTGCCGAGTCGCGGTTCGACTATCTCGACGCGGCGCTAACGAACCGGGAATCTCTGCTCGACCGCTTCACGATCGCGGATGCCTATCTTGCGACCATCCTTCACTGGACCTCGGCACTGCCGGAAATCCCGCTCGACAGGTGGCCCGCCGTCAAAGCCTATCTGAAAAACATGCGCAACCGGCCGAGCATGTCGCGCGCGCTCAAGGAAGAGATCGAACTCTACAAGATCGCGCAGACCCGCCATCAGGCGGCATGACCGGCGCGCGGCTGCGGGTCACGGCAGATCCGCGGCCATCGCGATGCGCAGCGCCCTGGGGATCGGCCGAGCACGGCCGCCGGACACGAAGGCGACGCGCACGCTCGCCGTCACCAGCACCTCGCCGCCGCGCCGCACTTCCTGCGCGAGGGTGATCGACGCGCCCTTCACCTCGGAGGGCGAGGTCACGATCTCGAGTGTATCGTCCATCACGGCCGGCTTGAGATAATCGATCTGCATCGAGCGCACGACGAAGGCGAAGCCCGGTGCCTCGCCCTCGGCCTCGGCGAACAGTTCGCGATGATTGGCGCCGAGCAGCCGCAGATAGTTGGTGCGGCCGCGCTCCATGAAGCGGAGATAGTTGGCGTGATAGACGATGCCGGTGAAGTCGGTGTCTTCGTAGTAGACCCGCACCGCCATCACGTGGCGGCTGTCGACGATCTCGCCATCGAGCGTGTTGCCTTCAATCGTCGTCGTCATAGCTCACCCGGATCGTCATTGCCGAACAGGCCGATCTGCGCGCCCTCCCGCGACGGCTCGGCAAGGCCGAGATGGCGGAAGGCATGGGACGTCAACAGGCGTCCGCGCGGCGTGCGCTGCAGATAGCCGCACTGGATCAGATAGGGCTCGATGATGTCCTCGATGGCGTCGCGCGGCTCGGAGAGCGCCGCGGCCATCGTCTCGACGCCGACCGGGCCGCCGCCATAGTTCATCGCGATGGTGGTGAGATAACGGCGGTCCATCGCGTCGAGGCCGGCGCTGTCCACCTCCAGCGCACTCAGCGCGTGATCGGCAATTTTTCGATTGATTTCATCGCTGTCGGCCGCCGTGGCGAAATCGCGAACGCGGCGCAGGAGACGGCCGGCAATGCGCGGCGTGCCGCGGGCGCGGCGGGCAATCTCGTTGGCGCCGTCCGGCGTCATATGCATCGACAACAGGTTCGCGCCGCGCGTGACGATGCTTTCCAGCTCCTCGACCGTATAGAAATTGAGCCGCACCGGAATGCCGAAACGGTCGCGCAGCGGGTTGGTCAGGAGGCCGGCGCGGGTGGTGGCACCGACCAGCGTGAACTTCGCGAGGTCGATCTTCACCGAGCGCGCCGCCGGCCCCTCGCCAATGATGAGGTCGAGCTGAAAATCCTCCATCGCCGGATAGAGCACTTCCTCGACCTGCGGGTTGAGGCGGTGGATCTCGTCGATGAACAAGACGTCTCGTTCTTCGAGATTGGTGAGGAGCGCCGCAAGATCGCCGGCCTTGGCGATCACCGGCCCGGAAGTGGCGCGAAAGCCGACGCCAAGCTCGCGGGCGACGATCTGGGCCAGCGTCGTCTTGCCGAGGCCCGGCGGGCCGACGAACAGCACGTGGTCGAGCGCCTCGTTGCGTTTGCGCGCGGCGTCGATGAAAATCTGGAGGTTCGCGCGGGCCTGCTGCTGGCCGACGAAATCGCCGAGCGCCTGCGGCCGCAGCGACGTGTCGCCGATGTCGTCGCCGCGCCGCTCCGGCGTGACGAGGCGGGTGGGTTCCTTCACTTCGCCAATTCCTTCAAGCCGAGGCGGATGAGCTGGGCCGTCTCAGCCTCCTCGCCCGCCTCACGCACGGCCAGTGCTACCGCGGCGGATGCCTGCGGCTGGCCGTAGCCGAGATTGACCAGCGCCGACACCGCATCGGCGGCGGCCTGCGGCGCGCGCCGCTCCTCCAGCGCGCCGGAGAGCTGGACCACGGCGGGATCGATGTCGGCGATCGCCGGCACCTTGTCCTTGAGTTCGGTGACGATGCGCTCCGCAACCCGCGCCCCGACGCCGGGCGCACGCTGCAGCGCGGCCTTGTCGCGCAGCGCGATCGCGTTTGCGATCTCGGACAGCGTCATGCTGCCGAGCACCGAAAGCGCCACCTTCGCGCCGACGCCCTGCACGGTCTGCAGCAGGCGAAACCACGCCCGCTCGGCATCGTTGCGAAAGCCGTAGAGCCGGATCTGGTCTTCGCGGACATGGGTCTCGATCGAGAGCACCGCCGCTTCCCCGGCCGACGGGAGCGCCTGCAAGGTGCGCGACGCGCAATGGACCTGATAGCCGACGCCGCCGACATCGAGGATCACATAGTCCTCGGCGTAGGAGTCGATGATGCCCTTGAGTTTTCCGATCATGACGCCGCCGCGATCCGCAGCGCCGCGCTGCGCCGGTGATGAGCATGGGTGATCGCGATCGCCAGCGCGTCGGCGGCATCCGCGGATTTCGGGTTGGCCTTCGGCAGGAGGATGCCGAGCATCACCCGGATCTGGTTCTTGTCCGCGTGGCCGGAGCCGACCACGGTTTTCTTCACCTGGTTGGGCGCGTATTCCGCGACCGACAGCCCGGCGAGCGCCGGGGCCAGAAGGGCGACGCCGCGCGCCTGCCCGAGCTTGAGCGTGGCGACGCCGTCCTTGTTCACAAACGTCTGTTCCACCGCCGCCTCGCAGGGCAAGAACTCGCCGAGCACGTTCGCCAGTCCCTCATGGATCTCGCGCAGCCGGCTGGCCAGTTCCGCAGTGTCGTCAGTCTCGACGGTTCCGCAGCCGACGAAAATCAGGCGGTTGCCCTCGACGTCGATCACCCCCCAGCCGGTGCGGCGGAGGCCGGGATCGATGCCGATGATGCGAATCGGTTGGCGTGTCATGGCGCGATGATAGCCGAAACCACCGCGGCGGTGTCCGTCCCGGTCACAACAGCGTGCCGCGCAGGATCAGAAGCGCGACGCTGAAATAGATCATCAGCCCGGTGACATCGACCAGGGTGGCGACGAAGGGGGCCGAGGCGCTCGCCGGATCGAACCCGATCCGCTGCAAAACGAACGGCAGCATCGAACCGACCACCGAACCGAAGGTGACGACGCCGATCAGAGCCGCAGCGACCGTGGATGCAATCAGCAGCCAATGCTCGCCATAGTCGTAGATGCCGGTCTTCTGCCACAGGATCACCCGGCACATGCCGATGGCGCCAAGCATACTGCCGAGAAGGAGGCCGGCGGGCAGCTCGCGCAAAATCACCCGCCACCAGTCCGAGAGCTTCACCTCCCGCAGCGCCAGCGCGCGGATCAAGAGTGACGTCGCCTGCGACCCGGAATTGCCGCCGGAACTCATGATCAGGGGGATGAACAGCGTCAGCACGATCGCCTTTTCGAGCTCCATCTCGAAGTGCTGCATCACGCTGGCGGTCAGCATCTCGCCCATGAAGAGCAGGCACAGCCAGCCGCCGCGTTTGCGGAGCATGCGCGGCATGCCGATCTTCATGTAGTTCTCTTCCATCGCCTCCATGCCGCCGAATTTCTGCACGTCTTCCGTGCTTTCGGCGATGATGGTGTCGATGATGTCGTCGACCGTGACGATGCCGATGATGTGGCCGGCCATGTCGACGACCGGGATCGCCAGAAGGTCGTATTTCGAGATCAGCCGCGCCACTTCCTCGCGGTCGGCGAGCGGCCGGGTCGTCACCGGCTCCATATTGGCATGGGCGATGATGCTGTCCTGCGGCTCGCCCGCGATCAGGCGGCGCAGCGAGATCGCCCCAACGAGACGGCGCGTCACCGGATCAAGGATATAGATCGCATAGACCGTTTCGCGGGTCCGCTCGACCCGGCGGATGTGCTGCAGCGTTTGCTCGACCGTCCAGTTCGACGGCACGCTGACGAACTCCGTCGTCATGATGCCGCCGGCGGAGTTGGCCGGATAGGTCAGCAGATTGGCGATGTTGGCGCGGGAAACGGGGTCCAGCCCGTCCATCAGCTCGGTCCGGGCCGGCTCCGCCAAAAGCTGAACGATGTCCGCGGCCATGTCGGCAGCCATCGCGGTCAGCATTTTGATCGCCACGTTGCGCGGCAGCGCCTCGATGATCTCGGCGCCGAAAATCAGTTCGCGGGTGTCAAGGATGTCGACCGCCACCTCCGGCGGCAGCCGCAAGATGACCTGGGCAGCCTCTTCCGGGGCGAGCAGATTGATGGCTTCGACGTTGTCAGCGACGTGCTCGCGCAGGAGCTGCGAGGCAAAAAAGTCGGCATCGAAAACGCCATCCGGCGCGATGTTCAGCTGTTTCATGGCTCACCCGTACACTCCGCCGCCGATGGCAGGACGAGGGTGAGCCGCAAGCGCAGGCTCAGACCACGTACGCCACGGGCGGCGAAATACGTTGACTGTCGCTAGGCATCTAAACTTTGTTCCAGTGAAAACGGTCCCGGATGCACCAAAGACCGCGTGTGCCCCAAATGGTCTGTTGCGGCGCGCAGGTCAAGAAAAAACAAAAACCCGCGCACCGCAATGCGACGTTAGCCACTCAATTTTGCGGCGAGCGCTTCGGACAATTCGAAGTTGGCAAAGACGTTCTGGACGTCGTCATGTTCGTTCAGGTTGTCGAACAGCTTCATCAGCTTTTCGCCGGTCTCGTCGTCGACCGCGACGGTGTTCTGCGGGCGCCAGGTCAGGGCGACCTTGCGCGGCTCGCCGAGCTTGGCTTCGAGCGCCTTGGCGACGTCGCGGAAGGTGTCCTGCGAGGCGAAAATCTCGTGGCCGCTGTCGGAGGACACGACGTCATCGGCGCCGGCTTCGATGGCGTTCTCGAGCACGTCGTCGGCCGAGGCCACGCCCGCGTCATACTCGATCACGCCGAGGCGGTCGAACATGAAGGAAACCGACCCGGTTTCGCCGAGGTTGCCGCCCGACTTGGTGAAGAACGAACGGATGTCCGAGGCGGCGCGGTTGCGGTTGTCGGTCAGCGCCTCGACAATAACGGCGACGCCGCCGGGGCCGTAGCCCTCGTAGCGGATCTCGTCATAGTTCTCGCCCTCGTTGCCCGCTGCCTTCTTGATGGCGCGCTCGATATTGTCCTTCGGCATGTTCTCCGAACGGGCCGCGAGCACGGCAGCGCGCAGGCGCGGGTTCATGGCCGGGTCCGGGGTGCCCAGCTTGGCGGCAACAGTGATTTCGCGCGCGAGCTTGCTGAACAGCTTGGAGCGCTGTGCGTCCTGCCTGCCCTTGCGGTGCATGATGTTCTTGAACTGGGAATGTCCGGCCATGCCGATCGTCTTTCTCTGCTAGGGGCGTCTTGCTAAGGGCGTCTTGCCTTGGTTGTTCTTGGTTCGCGTCGTCGTCGCGTCAGTCAACGGAATAACAAACGTTGCGGATGCCGGTTGCCCGAGGGGCCGCCCATTTTGTTCCTTCCGATGGATCGCATGACCATGCTGCGACAGGCGACGGCTGCGCCCTGCGGCCCGGCCCGGAGGGTGGGCGGACCATGGACGGTCGCCCCTAGCTGCGAGACCACCGCCGCATTCGACACCGCGCGGGGCTGACGCGCACCGCCGCGCAAGACTTGCGGGAAGCTCGCGTGAGCATCACGCGGATCCATGGAGCGGCTTATAATCCGCTGCCGTCACAAAATCAAAGTGCCGCGTTGCCCGCCCGGCATCGCGTTACCGCCACATCATTGCCAAATCCCTTAACCGCTCCTTTACGCAACGATGGGAAGGTTTGGCATATTTTTATTGCTGTTTGATCGCTTTATTCAGCCCAGAGACGGTGGATATGGCTTTGGCACTTTTCCGAAAGAGGCTGCCGAAAACGGCGGCCGATTTGCCCGCAGACCCTGCCCCCACGGCCGCCCCGGAGGCGGCGCCGCCACCGCCGCCCGACGACTCCGCCAAGGAGATCCTCAACCTGCTGGAACTCGAGCTGGGCGCGATGATCCGCCAGCTCGAACGCGCGGCGGGATCGGTCGCCAGCGGCGCCGGATCGACCGCCTCGACGCTCGCCGCCATCCGCCAGCGCGCCGATGCCCTTTCCGAGCACACCAGCACCGCCCAGTCCACGGCAGCAACCTTCAGCCACGCCGCCGAAAAATTCACCGAGTCCGCGGAAGGCATCAACCGCGAGGTCCGCAATGCCAGCAAGCTGGCGGACGAGGCCGGCAACGCCGCCCGCGAGGCTAGCCAGAACGTCGACCGCTTGCGCGAGTCGTCGGCGGCGATCGGCAATGTCGTCGATCTGATCGGCATGATCGCCAAGCAGACTACCCTGCTCGCGCTCAACTCGACCATCGAGGCCGCCCGCGCCGGTCAGGCCGGCCGCGGCTTCGCCGTGGTTGCATCCGAGGTCAAGGCCCTCGCGGTGCAGACCCAGAACGCGACGGAAGAGATCAAGCGCAAGATCGAGGTGTTGCAGAAGGACGCTGCGACCTCGATCGAGGCGGTTCACCGCATCTCCTCGGCGATCGATGCGATCCGCCCGGTTTTCGGCCACGTCAACGAAGCGGTGGCGGAGCAGTCCGCCACCACCAGCGAAATGGCGAGCAATGCCGCTGCCGCGTCGAGCTTCATCGTCTCGGTCGCCGACAGCGCAACCAATATCAATAGCGCGACGCGCGAGGCGGAAAGCCACGGCACCGACGTTTCCGCAGCCGGGCAAGCGGTCACGCTGTTTACTGAGAAGCTCAAGAACCGCTGCGCGGTGCTGCTCGGGCGCGGCGACGCCCACGACTGGCGGATGCGCGAGCGGCTGCCCTGCCACATCGGCATCGAGATCACGGTCGGCGGAAGCCGGATAAAGGCCGAGGTTTTTGAGGTCGCGCTCGACGGCATTTTCATTGGCGGAAGCGCGGCGGCGCGCCTGCCGCTCGATCAGCCTTTGTCTGCCACGCTCGAGGGCATCGGCCCCTGCCGGATCGCGGGCATGAGCCGCACACAGGCGGGCGTTCAGGCGCGATTCGTCGCGCCCGAGCCGGCTTTGACCGACAAGATCGAGGACGTGCTGTGGTCGATCCACGATGCCAACACCGAATATGTGACCCGTTCGATGGAGGCGGTCGACACGTTGAACCGGATCTTTGAGACGGCGCTGACCTCGCGTGCGATCAGCATGGAGGAGCTGTTCGACGAAAACTACCAGGTCATTCCGGGCAGCGATCCGGTGCAGCATCGCACGCTCTTCCTCGACTGGGCCGAACGCGCGCTGACGGACTTTCAGGAAAAATATCGATCCAGCAACGACAACATCGTGTTCTGCGTGACAGTGGACCGCAACGGCTACATCCCGGTCCACAACAAGATCTACTCGCAGCCGCAGCGGCCGGGCCAGGTTGCCTGGAATACCGCCAACAGCCGCAATCGCCGCATCTTCAACGATCCGGCCGGCATCGCGGCGGCCCGCAACACGCGGTCCTACCTGATCCAGTCCTACGCCCGCGACATGGGCGACGGCGTGACCAACATGATCTGCGAGATCGACGTTCCGGTGCGGGTTCGCGGCCGCCACTGGGGCGCATTCCGCACCGGCTATAAGCTCTGAGGGCGGTCAGGGCGCAAAAAGATCACGCGCGCTGCCAGAATGACGGCAGCGCCGGCTCCAGCCGGCCGCCGATGCGCACCGGGGCGATCTTCAGCGCAAGGCCGGTGGCGTCGTCGGTTTCCACCGCCACCCCGCACATCGTCGCCGGGCCCAGCGCCGGCTCGAACCGCGCCGACGGAATGCCGGTGGTGAAGCGCCGCAGCGGCTCTTCCTTCTGCATGCCGATCACGGAATCATAGTCGCCGGTCATTCCCGCGTCGGTGAGATAGGCGGTGCCGCCCGGCAGGATCTGGTGATCGGCGGTCGGAACGTGGGTGTGGGTGCCGACGACAAGGCTGACGCGGCCGTCGCAAAAATGCCCAGCCCCGAGCTTCTCGCTGGTCGCCTCGCAGTGGAAATCGACGACAATCGCATCGGCTGCCTGCCGCAGCGGACAGGCCTCGATCTCGCGGTCGATCGCGCCGAACGGATCGTCCACCGGCTCCATGAACAACCGCCCGAGCGCGTTGATCACAAGGGCGCGCCCGCCATTCTTGGTGTCGACCAGCGCCGCGCCACGGCCCGGCGTGCCGGGCAGATAGTTGAGCGGCCGGACGAGGCGCGGGGCGCGCTCGATGAAAACGAGGGCCTCTTTCTGATTCCACGAGTGATTGCCGAGCGTCACCGCGTCCGCGCCGGCATCGATGAAGTCGTCGTAGATCGCCTCGGTGATGCCGAAGCCGCCAGCGGCGTTCTCGCCGTTGACGATGGCGAGATCGACCTTCCAGTCCGCAATCACCTTCGGCAGATATTCGCAAACGGCATCACGCCCGCTTCGTCCGACCACGTCGCCGATGAATAAGATCCGCAATTTTCATTGCCCCTGCAAAATGATCGACGCGCGATCGGTCAAGATACGGTCCAGAATGACATCGTGTGGAGAAGCGGGAACAGTTTCAATCTCCTGCATGTCAAATGCAACTCCAACCGCCATCACGCCGCTGTCGCGCCGCAGGCGGGCGAGCGTGCGATCGTAAAAGCCGCCACCATAGCCGATGCGATGCCCGGTGCGATCGAACGCCACCAGCGGCACCAGCACGATGTCCGGCGCGACCGGCGCGGCATCGTCTGCCGGGTGCAAGGTGCCGAAAGGACCAGCCTCAAGCGCGGCATCCGGCGCCCATGCGCGAAACGCCAGCGGCCGATGTTTGCCCACGATGGCCGGCAGCGCCAGCCGAGCGCCGCGCGCGCGCAGCGCCTCCATCAGCGGGCGCGGGTCGATCTCGCTGCGGATCGGCATGTAGCCGGCAACAATCATGCCGTCATCGAGCGGGATGTGCCCGGCCTGCACCGCAAGTCGCTGCGCGGCCAACCTGCGCGCATCTTCCGTCAGCGCATCGCGCCTTGCCAAGATCGCCGTGCGAAGTTCGCGTTTCAGCAGATCGTGGGGCTGATGGGTCAAAGGCGGCAAACATTTTGGCGCTGCGAGCACTGGCCGGCCGCCACCGAATGGATGATGGAGCCGCCTCGATCGCAGTCGAGTGACTGGTATATGGCTGACCATGGAAGGTCAGGCGAGCGTAATCCCGAAGGGGCGAAAATCAAAAGCGCGAAGCCACAGTCACCGTTGAAGCACTCGATCCCGGAGTCCCTACGCAAGTAGGTGGGCGCCGTGTGTTCAGGCCCACGGGCCTGACCAGGGACAGCTCCCTTAAGGATCGATAAGGCCCCGGGGATATATGGCTCCTGACCTGTGCCGCAGCCTCGCCCGACCTATGTAGCGGCGAACCGGCCGCCGCGCCAGCCCTCGCGCTGTCGCAGGCGCATCAAATCCTCAGCCGATCGCGATGCCGCCGCCGATGGTGCGGTTGAGAATCTGCGTGGTCTTTTCGATCCGCTCGGCAGCGGAATTCAGCGCCGCCGTTACCGCGACCTGCGTCACGCGGGCGCGCTCGGCCGCAGCAAGGCGGACATTGCGCAGGGAATCGATCTCATCCTGCAGGCTCTTGATCCGCTCGTTCGCGTCGAGCAGTTCGTCCGCGACCATCAGCGCCGACATCACTTCAAGCCGCTGATCGCCGATCTCGCCGAATTTGCCGCGCAGGCTCACCACGCGCTCATCGAGATCGGTCGCGAGCTTGAGGAGCCGCTCCTCCTGCCCTTCCTCGCAGGCCATTCGGTACTGGCGGCCGTTGATCGTCACGTTCAGGTGTTTCATGAGGATTCCTCCCCTTTGATCACAGTCCGGATCGTGTCGATTGCACCGTCGAGCCTCTCGGAGATCTCGCGATTGGTGCGCTCCAGTTGCCGTGAGCGCATCAGCGCGCCGTCGAGCTCGTCGGCGAGCCGCGAACGGTCCGCCCCCAGCACGTGGATGCGTGTCGCCAGCTCATCCTCGTCGCGGTCGGCGTCACGCCGACGCTCAACCGCCGCCTCCAGCGCGTCAAGGGCCGCAGACAGCCGCCGGGTCGCCGCCTCGAGCGCCGAAGCCTCGGGAGACGGCATATCGGGGGCGGCGGGGCCGCTGCTGGGCGGGCGGGGTGTCATGCGCAAGGCTAACGATTGCTCCGGGGGTTTGTCCTGCACGCCATCATACGCGCAAAAGTGGCAAAATTCACGAGTCGGCAAAGAGTTACCGGGCGAATGTTAGGTGGCATGGCATCCCAGTGCAATGATCCGGGCGAACTATGCACCGTTAAGCCACGCGTTGGACGCAGATCTGCGCCGCTTGGCCTTGGACTCCCGTATCGCAGGTGGTAATGACCTCTCGCCCCTTCAGGGTTTCAGGAAAACCAGCGGAACGTTGCTGCACAGCGGCCGTTCCTTTCCATCGCTAACCTCAGAATAAACGGATCGCTTCATGGCACAGCCCGTCGAACATTCCCGCATGGCCAACGCCATTCGCGCCCTCGCGATGGACGCTGTCGAAAAGGCCAAATCGGGCCATCCCGGCCTTCCGATGGGCGCCGCCGACATTGCAACGGTCCTTTTCACCCAGTTCCTGAAATTCGATCCCAGCGATCCGAAATGGGCCGACCGCGACCGTTTCGTGCTGTCCGCCGGCCACGGCTCGATGCTGCTCTACGCGCTTCTGTATCTGACCGGATACGAGGCGATGACCATCGATCAGATCAAGAATTTCCGCCAGCTCGGCTCGCTCGCGCCGGGCCACCCCGAGAATTATGAGACCCCAGGAGTCGAGACCACCACCGGCCCGCTCGGGCAGGGCCTCGCCACCGCCGTCGGCATGGCGATCGCCGAGCGCCACCTCGCGGCCGAGTTCGGCGGCGACATCGTTGACCATCAGACTTATGTGCTCGCCTCCGACGGCGACCTGATGGAAGGCGTCTCCCAGGAAGCCATCGCGCTTGCCGGCCACCTCAAGCTCAACCGCCTGATCGTGCTTTGGGACGACAATGGTATTTCCATTGATGGTCCGCTGTCGCTGTCCGACAATGTCGATCAGATTAAGCGGTTCCAGGCCGCCGGCTGGGCGTCCGAGCTGATTGACGGCCACGATCCCAAGGCCATCGCCGAGGCGATCTCGCGCGCCCAGAAGTCGGATCGCCCGACCATGATCGCCTGCAAGACCACGATCGGTTTCGGCGCTCCGACCAAGGCCGGGACCGCAAAGGTCCACGGCTCGCCGCTCGGCGCCGAGGAAATCGCCGGGGCTCGCGCGAAGCTTGGCTGGGACGCACCGCCTTTCGTCATTCCGGACGACATTCTGGCCGCGTGGCGCCAGGCCGGTTCCCGCTCCAAGCCGGTCCATGAGGGCTGGTCCAAGCGCCTCGCCGCGGTTGATCCTGCCAAACGCGCCGAATTCGAGCGTCGCATGACCGGCCACCTTCCGACGGCCTCACTCAAGGACGCGGTCGCCAAGCGCAAGGCCGACCTCGCCGCAGCGCCGAAGGAAATCGCGACACGCATCGCCTCCGAGCAGGCCCTGGACGTTCTGGTTCCCGCGATTCCCGAGCTCATCGGCGGTTCCGCCGACCTGACCGGCTCCAACAACACCCGCGCCAAGGACATGCCGGTGCTCGACGCCGACCATTATGGCGGCCGGTTCATCCACTACGGCATTCGCGAGCACGCGATGGCGGCAGCGATGAACGGCATGGCGCTGCACGGCGGCATCATCCCCTATTCCGGCACGTTCCTGGTGTTCTCGGACTACATGCGCCCGGCGATCCGCCTCGCGGCCCTGATGCAGCAGCGCGTCATCCACGTCCTGACCCACGATTCCATCGGTCTTGGCGAAGACGGCCCGACCCACCAGCCGGTCGAGCACGTGGCCGCGCTGCGGGCGATCCCGAACCTCAACGTGTTCCGCCCGGCGGATACCGTGGAAACGCTGGAATGCTGGCAGCTCGCGCTGGAATCGGCCACCCGCCCGAGCGTTCTCGCCCTCACCCGCCAAAACCTGCCGCAGCTCCGGCTCGAAAACGACGCCGAGAACAAGTGCGCCGCCGGCGCCTATGAGCTGGTTGCCGCCAAGGGCGAGGCAAAGGTCTCGCTGTTCGCCTCCGGTTCCGAGGTTTCCCTCGCAGTCGAGGCGCAGAAGATGCTTGCCGAGCGCGGCATTCCGGCCCGCGTCGTCTCGGTGCCCTGCATGGACCTCCTGCTCGAAGCCCCGGCCGAGAAGCGCGACGCCATCATCGGCAACGCGCCGGTCAATGTCGCCATCGAGGCGGCCATCCGCCAGGGCTGGGACGCCGTCATCGGCCGCGACGGCCTGTTCGTCGGCATGCACGGCTTCGGCGCCAGCGCGCCCTACAAGACGCTTTACGCCCATTTCGGCATCACCCCGGAGGCGGTGGTTGAAGCCGTAACCAAGAAACTCGGCTGACAGTTGAGCTTGAAGGCAAAAAGAGCTAGCAAACAGCCAACTTCTTTCCGCCATCGCCCCGCGTGAAAAAGCGGTTCAGGGGTCGCGGCGATGACGATGCAATGTCCCATAAACCGGACATGACCCGAGCTTAAAGGAGAAGACAGACATGGCAGTCCGCGTCGCGATCAATGGCTTTGGCCGCATCGGCCGCAATGTGTTGCGGGCCATCGCGGAGTCGGGTCGCAAGGATATCGAGGTCGTTGGCATCAACGATCTCGGCCCGGTTGAAACCAACGCGCATCTGCTCCGCTTCGACAGCGTGCATGGCCGCTTTCCCGGCGAAGTGACCGTCAAGGGCGACACCATCGATCTCGGCAACGGCCCGATCAAGGTGACGGCGGAGCGCGATCCCTCGAAGCTGCCGTGGAAGGATCTCGGCGTCGACGTCGCGATGGAATGCACCGGCATCTTCACTGCGAAGGACAAGGCTGCGGCCCACCTCACCGCCGGCGCCAAGCGCGTGCTCGTCTCGGCTCCGGCCGACGGCGCTGACCTTACGGTGGTCTTTGGCGTCAATCACGACAAGCTGACCAAGGATCACCTCGTCGTCTCCAACGCGTCCTGCACGACGAACTGCCTCGCGCCGGTCGCCAAGGTCCTCAACGATGCCATCGGCATCGAAAAGGGCTTCATGACCACGATCCACGCCTATACCGGCGACCAGCCGACCCTCGACACCATGCACAAGGATCTCTACCGCGCCCGCGCTGCGGCGCTGTCGATGATCCCGACCTCGACCGGCGCCGCCAAGGCCGTCGGCCTCGTGCTGCCGGAACTGAACGGCAAGCTCGACGGTGTCGCGATCCGCGTCCCGACCCCGAACGTCTCGGTCGTCGACTTCAAGTTCGTCGCCAACCGCAAGACCGACAAGGACGAGATCAACAATGCCATCAAGGCGGCTGCGCAGCAGCAGCTCAAGGGCATTCTCGGCTTCACCGATGCGCCGAACGTCTCGATCGACTTCAACCACGACTCGCACTCGTCGATCTTCCACCTCGACCAGACCAAGGTGATGGACGGAACGCTGGTGCGCATCCTGACCTGGTATGACAACGAGTGGGGCTTCTCCAACCGCATGTCGGATACCGCGGTAGCGATGGGCAAGCTGATCTAACATTTCCGGCGGGGCGTATCCTTGGATGCGCCCCGCCGCCTTATTGGCGGCCAATCCGGCAGCCAACTTGGGACGTCGCGGCCCCTGATGCCCGCGCCGCTTCCCACAGACCGGCACCCGCCGGTCCGGCATTTGCGCTGACTGGCAGGCACCGCCCGCAAGGACCTGACTCAACGTGCCGGATCAGGCTCTTCACATCTATTGACAAGGCACGATCTGTACGGAGGCCCGCGCGGCAGCCGGCACACATGCAACATGAGCAGCGATATGGCCAAACCGTTCCGCACCCTCGACAATGCCAAGGTAAAAGGGCAGCGCGTGCTGCTGCGCGTCGATCTCAACGTTCCGATGGATAACGGCCAGGTCACCGACGCGACCCGCCTCGAGCGCATCGTGCCGACGATCTCGGAACTGTCGTCGAAGGGGGCCAAGGTTGTCCTGCTCGCCCATTTCGGCCGCCCGAAGGGCCGCGATCCCAAGGAATCGCTGAAGCCGGTCGCCGCCGCGCTCGCCAAGGTGCTCGGCAAGCCGGTCGCCTTCGCCGAGGATTGCGTCGGCGAAATCGCGGAGAAGGCCGTCGCCGCGCTCAACGACGGCGACATCCTGTGCCTCGAGAACACCCGCTTCCACCCCGGCGAGGAAAAGAACGATCCGGCCTTCGTCGCCGAACTCGCCAAGCTCGGCGACCTCTGGGTCAATGACGCCTTTTCGGCGGCGCACCGCGCCCATGCCTCGACGGAAGGCCTCGGCCACAAGCTGCCGGCCTATGCCGGCCGCACGATGGAAGCCGAGCTCGATGCGCTCGCCAAGGCGCTGGAGGCCCCGGCCAAGCCGGTGATCGCCATTGTCGGCGGCGCCAAGGTCTCCACCAAGCTCGACCTTCTGGAAAACCTCGTCTCGCGCGTCGATGCCCTGGTGATCGGCGGCGGCATGGCCAACACCTTCCTCTATGCCCAGAACGTCAAGATCGGCAAATCGCTCGCCGAGCGCGACCTGAGCGAAACCGCGCTGCGCATCCTCGCAAAGGCCGAGGCGGAAAACTGCGCCATCATCCTGCCGGTCGATGCCATCGTCGCCTATCACTTCGAAGCCGACGCGCCGTCGCATGCCTACGGTCTCGATGCGATTCCGAGCGACGGCATGATCCTCGACGTCGGCCCGCGCTCGATCGAGCGCATCAAGTCGGCCATCGACGACGCCGCGACCGTGGTCTGGAACGGCCCGCTCGGCGCGTTCGAGTTGACGCCGTTCGACCGCGGCACCGTCGCCGCTGCCCGCCACGCCGCCGAGCGCACGCAGGCCGGCAAGCTGGTCTCGGTCGCCGGAGGCGGCGACACCGTGGCAGCGCTGAACGCCGCCGGCGTCGGCAGCAAGTTCACCTATGTTTCGACCGCAGGCGGCGCATTCCTGGAATGGATGGAAGGCAAGGCGCTCCCGGGCGTCGACGTTCTGCGGGCCGCGTGACGCGCAGGACAGCGCACCAAACGGCCCTGTTATTCTCAACCGCGTTTTCGCTAACGCTCGCTTGTTCTAGTTCGACTGATGCAGGAGATTTCGATGAACCTCGCAGACCTCAACAAAATTGCCCGCGCAATGGTAGCGCCCGGCAAGGGCATTCTCGCCGCCGACGAATCCTCTGGCACCATCAAGAAGCGTTTCGACGCCATCAACGTGGAATCGACCGAGGACAACCGCCGCGACTATCGCGAACTTCTGTTCCGCTCGAAGGACGCGATGACCAACAACATCTCGGGCGTCATCCTTTACGACGAGACGATCTGGCAGAAGGCCAAGGACGGCACCCCGCTCGTCAAGCTGATCGAGCAGGCCGGCGCCATCCCCGGCATCAAGGTCGATGAAGGCACGCAGCCGCTGCCGGGCTGCCCGGGCGAGCTGATCACCGTCGGTCTCGACCGCCTCGCCGAGCGCCTGAAGAAGTACTATGAGCAGGGCGCCCGCTTCGCCAAGTGGCGCGCCGTGATCGATATCGGCCAGGGCATCCCGAGCTACACCGCGATCCGCACCAACGCCCATGCGCTGGCCCGCTACGCCGCGCTGTGCCAGGCGGCGCAGATCGTGCCGATCGTCGAGCCGGAAGTGCTGATGGACGGCGACCACGACATCGATCGCTGCTACGAAGTCACCCAATTCGTGCTCAAGGAAACCTTCCAGGAGCTGTACTACCAGCGCGTCGCCCTCGAAGGCATGGTGCTGAAGCCGAACATGGCGATTGCCGGCAAGAAGTGCGCGAAGCAGGCGAGCGTGCAGGAAGTCGCGGAAAAGACCGTGAAGCTGCTCAAGGATTGCGTGCCGAGCGCCGTTCCGGGCATCGCCTTCCTGTCGGGCGGCCAGTCCGACGAGGTCGCGACCGCGCACCTCGACGCGATGAACAAGATCGGCGGCCTGCCGTGGAATCTGACCTTCTCCTACGGCCGCGCCCTGCAGGCCGCGCCGCAGAAGGCATGGGCCGGCAAGACCGACAACGTCGTCGCAGCGCAGGCCGCATTCTCGCACCGCGCCAAGATGAACGGCCTCGCCTCCAAGGGCGAGTGGACGGCAGACCTCGAAAAGTCCGCCTGATACTGTCCGCGTAACAACGACTGACTGAACTGAAATCGCCTGCCCGCCGGCCGCGCCGGAGGGCAGGCTTTTTCCTCCAAGAAGGACTGGATGATATGGCGCGTCACTCACAGCCGGAACCTGAGATTTTTGCGCCGCGGCTCTACCTTGCGACGCCGGTCATCGACGACCCGGCGGCGGTGGCAGCCCTTCTTCCGAAGATTTTGCAAAGCGCCGACATTGCCGCCGTCCTGCTCCGCCTTGCGCCCGCCGACGACCGCACGCTGATCAAGCGCGCAAAGGTCATCGCGCCGGTGGCGCAGGAAGCGGGCGCTGCGGTGCTGATCGAGGGCCACGACGCGATCGTGGCGCGCGCCGGCGCCGATGGCGCGCATTTCGGCGACGTCGCGTCGGCCTTGGCGGCGCTGCCCGCGCTCAAGCCCGATCGCATCGTCGGCGTCGCCGGCCTTGCCACCCGCCACGACGCCATGACCGTGGGCGAAGCCGGGGTCGATTACCTGATGTTCGGCGAGCCGGACGCCCAAAACCATCGCCCCTCGCAGGACGCCATCGTCGAGCGGCTGGAATGGTGGTCGGAAGTCTTCGAGCTGCCCTGCGTCGCCTACGCGGCGAATCTCGACGAGGTTCGCGCGTTCACCGCCGCCGGCGCCGATTTTATTCTGGTCGGCGACATGATCTGGTCAGATTCCCGTGGCCCGGCTGTTGCCGTCGCCGAAGTCGGCGAAACGATCGGATCCACCTTCAAGAGCGTGCACGAACAGAATGCGAGCCGGTAACAGGCAGATCAGGATGACGGGGTTGCGTCTGGCGGCCATTCCGGTGTGCTGCGTCGCGCTCGCCTCGGTGGCGGCCGCGCAGATTTCGCTCACGCCGCCCGCGCAGCAGGCACCCGCGGCGCGGCCCGCCCCTGCCCCGGCGGCGCTGCCGAAGGCCGCGCCCAAACCTGCCCCGCCGAAAACCGACCCCAAATCCGCAGCTGCCAAGCCCGCCCCCAAGCCGGCGGCGACCACTCCGGCGAAACTTGAGCAGGCCAGGTCCGAAGAGATCAAGCCGGACGCGGCCAAATCGGACGACTCGAACATCGACCTCGTCTATGGCGCGTTCCAGCGCGGGCAATACCGCACCGCCCGCGAACTCGCCACCAAGCGCGCCGAAGAGGACAAGGACGCGCAGGCGATGACGATGCTGGGCGAACTGTACGCGCAGGGACTCGGGGTGAAGCGCAACGACGCCAAGGCCGTGAGCTGGTACAAGCAGGCGGTCGAGCGCGGCGACCGCGAGGCGATGTTCGCGCTCGCAATGATGCAGATCGCAGGCCGCGGCAGCGAGCCCGACCGGCAGGCGGGCGCGAAGCTGCTGGCCTCCGCCGTTAAGCTCGGCCAGCCGCAGGCCGCCTACAACCTCGGCCTCCTCTACCTCGAGGGCCAAGTGTTCCCGCAGGATTTCGTCCGCGCCGCCCAGCTCTTCCGTCAGGCCGCCGATGCAGGCAATTCGGACGCCCAGTATGCGCTGGCGAACTTCTACAAGGAGGGCCGCGGCGTCGAAAAGGACCTCGCCGAGGCCGGTCGCCTGCTCCAGGCTGCGGCCATCGCCAACAATCTCGATGCGCAGGTCGAATACGCCATCGCCCTCTACAACGGAACCGGGGTTCCGAAGGACCAGGCAGCGGCGATCGACCTTTTGCGGCTGGCCTCGCGGCGCAACAGCCCGATCGCCCAGAACCGCCTCGCCCGCGTCCTCGTCACTGGCCAGGGCGTGCCGATGGACAAGATCGAGGGCCTGAAATGGCACCTGATCGCCAAAAGCGTCGGCAACGGCGACCTGATGCTGGACGATGCCTTTGCAAAACTCAGCGCCGAGGACCGCGCCAAGGTCGAGCAATCGGCCAAAAAGTGGCTGGGCGTGAAGTAATAAATTCGAGCTTTTGCGGGCGCATGGCTTGTTCCCGCCGCGATGCCCTTGACGGTAGACGCCGCAAAGGGCAACCAAGCCGTTCTTGTGCGTTCCGCTTCGCCGACACCCGGCGCGCATATCTGTTCGGTCGGACCGGTCTCAATTCATGCTTCACTCCGCTCTCATCAACGTCATGGTCAAAGCTGCCCGCCGCGCCGGCAGCCGCCTCAATCGCGACCTCGGCGAAATCGAGAACCTGCAGGTTTCGCTCAAAGGCCCGGCAAACTTCGTCAGCGCCGCCGATCGGCGCGCCGAAGAGATGCTCTACGAGGACCTGACCAAGGCACGGCCGGGCTACGGCTTCATCGGCGAGGAAGGCGGCACCCGCGAGGGCGCGGACAAGACCAATACCTGGATCGTCGACCCGCTCGACGGCACCACCAATTTTCTGCACGGCATTCCGCATTTCGCGATCTCGATCGCCCTTCAGCGCGAGGGCGTGCTGGTCGCCGGGGTGATCTACAATCCGGCCCGCGACGAGCTGTTCATCGCCGAGCGCGGCAAGGGCGCCTTCCTCAACGACCAGCGCCTGCGCGTCGCCAGCCGCCGTGCCCTCGAGGATTGCGTCATCGCCTGCGGCCTGCCCCATATCGGCCGCGGCAATCTCGATCTCGCGCGGGCCGAGCTGACGTCGGTGATGGGCCGTGTCGCCGGGCTGCGCCGCTTCGGCGCTGCCTCGCTCGATCTCGGTTACGTCGCCGCCGGCCGTTTCGACGGCTACTGGGAGCGCAATCTCGCACCTTGGGATATCGCTGCGGGCATGCTGATGATCCGCGAAGCCGGCGGCGTCGTCTCCGGCATTCAGGGCAAGGACGATCCGCTCGCCACCGGCCATGTGGTCGCCGGCAACGAGATCATTCACCGCGAACTGATCAAGATCGTCAAGCCGCACGGGCAGTGATCCGCCGCAACCGGAAGGAACCGGTGCGCGCCTCGTCCGTTGCCTCTCTATCGGAACGAGAGGAAACAGACGATGACAATCGGCACCATCATCCTGATCATCCTGATCATCGCGCTGCTGGGCGGCTTCAGCGGCATCGGCGGCGGCCCGTTCTACGGCACCGGCTACTATGGCGGCGGCGGGCTGGGGCTGCTCGTCGTCATCCTGCTGATCCTCGTTCTCCTCGGTAAAATATAACCCTTTTTCACAAATCACTCATCGCGGCGTGCGGCGCCGGGCAAGGGCCCGGACGCCGGCGCAGCCTCGCCTCTTTCGCGACTGAATCCGCCAGTTCGCGCCCGAAACCAATGATCTGAAGGTGCGACCGAACCGCTAGAACGGCGCAAAACCGGGCTTTCCTGCACAAATCCGGCAAACGGTCTTTTTTCTCGCTCCCGCTGTGCCATATTGCGGGCTGTCCGCATTCCCGCACAAGGATCGATGGCCCGATAATGGTTCAAGGACCCAAATCCCGCGCGTCAGCCGATTTCGACCTCGTCAAGCTCTCATCCCCCCGCATTTTCGTCGTGCGGATGATGGTTTTTCTAGTGCTCTGCGCGCTGGTTCTGATCGTGCTCTACAAGCAGATCAAGGTTGCCTTCTTCGCTAATCCGGGCCTCAACGCCCTAATCGGCGCCGTACTGCTGATCGGCATCATTCTGGCATTCAGGCAGGTGCTGCGGCTCTATCCCGAAATTGCCTGGGTCAACCACTTCCGGCTCTCCGATCCGGGCCTTGCGCCGGAGCGCCGGCCGCGCCTGCTCGCGCCGATGGCCGCCATTCTTGGCGGCGAGCGCAGCGGCGTCGTCTCCGTCTCGCAGCAGACGATGCGGCATCTGCTCGACTCGATCGCCACGCGCCTCGACGAGGCCCGCGACATCTCGCGCTACATGACCGGCCTTCTGGTCTTTCTTGGCCTGCTCGGCACCTTCTGGGGCCTGATCGAGACCGTCGGCTCGGTCGGTCAGGTGATCGACAGCCTCAAGGTCGGCGGCGACGCCGGCTCGCTGTTCGACTCGCTCAAGGAAGGGCTCGCCGCGCCGCTCGGCGGCATGGGCATTTCGTTTTCGTCGTCGCTGTTCGGCCTCGCCGGCTCGCTGATCCTCGGCTTTCTCGACCTGCAGTCGAGCCAGGCGCAGAACCGCTTCTACACCGACCTTGAGGACTGGCTCGCCGGCGTCGTGCGCAAATACGGCCCGCGCCATGAGGCAACCTCCGAGCAGGCCCTCGCGGCGGTCGCCGGCGGCAACAAGGACCTGCAGGAGGTGCTGGAGCGCCTGCGCGGCACCCTTGAGTCGATCGCGGAACATCCCCAGGCCGCCGCTGTGAGCGACGTGGCGCGCAGCAACACGACCGCAATGGCCAACCTCGCCGAAGCCATTCAGGAGCTGGTGCAGCACATGCGCACCGAACAGCAACTGATCCGCGAATGGGCCGACGGCCAGGGCGAGCAGAGCCGCGAGATCAAGCGCCTGCTCGAACAAATTATGGCGAGCGACAAGCAGCTCGCAGCATCATCCGGCCCCGTTGCCGGCGTACCGTGAGATGCGCGGTGGCGCGCAAATGACCGGTTCGCGCTCCTGCTGCCTGCTGGCCCCCACCATTCGGCGGAAACCTCGCCAACGCGCGCCGTGATGAGACGATCTGTGGAGACTGACGATGGCCCTCGCCCGTGGACGCCGGAACGAATCGCCCTTCAACTACTGGCCGGGCTTTGTCGACGCGCTGTCCACGCTGGTGCTCGCGGTCGTCTTCCTCCTGTCGGTCTTCCTAGTGGTGCAGTTTTTCCTGTCACAGGAGGTCAGCGGCAAGGACAAGGCGCTTGAAGAGCTCAACGCCCGGATCGCACAGCTCAGCGAGCTGCTGTCGCTGGAAAAGCTCGGCAAGGTCAATCTCGACGAACAGATCAGCCAGATGCGCGCGGGGCTCGTCGCGGCGGAAGCCGAGCGCGACCGGCTGCGCGATCTCTACAACGGGCTTGCCAATGTCGGCGGCAACGAGATTGCGCGGGCGCTCGAACTCGGCCGGGCGCTGGACTCGGAAAAGCAGGTCTCCTCCCGCGCCTTCACCCAGATCGAGATTTTGAACCAGCAGATCAACGCGCTGCGCCGCCAGCTTGCCGCGCTGGAAGCGGCCCTTGAAGCCTCGGAGAAGCGCGACAAGGAATCCCAGACCCGCATCGCCGATCTCGGCCAGCGCCTTAACGTCGCGCTCGCTAAGCGCGTGCAGGAGCTGTCCCGCTATCGCTCCGAATTTTTTGGCCGGCTGCGGGCCATTCTCGGCAATCGCCCCGACATCCGCGTGGTCGGCGATCGCTTCGTGTTCCAGTCCGAAGTGTTTTTCGACAGCGGCCAGGCCCAGCTCCTGCCGGAGGGCCTCAGCGAGCTCGACAAGGTCGCCGCCGCCCTGACCGAACTCGACGCGCAGATCCCGCCCGAGCTCGCCTGGGTGATGCGCGTCGATGGCCACACCGACAGTCGGCCGATCTCCAGCCCGCAGTTCAAGTCGAACTGGGATCTGTCGGCGGCGCGTGCAATCTCGGTGGTGCAGTATCTGATCTCGCGCGGCGTGCCGCCGCAGCGCCTCGTCGCTGCCGGCTTCGGCGAGTTTCAGCCGCTCGACCCGGCCCAGAACGACGACGCCTATCGCCGCAATCGCCGCATCGAGCTGAAGCTCACCGAGCGATGACCGGCCCCGCTCGCAGATCATGACCGCCCCCTGCCCCGCGCCGACACTGCGCCCCTATCGCACCGGCGACGAAGACGCCGCGATCCGGCTGTGGCAACAAGCCTGGCAGCTCGCCTATCCCGACATCGATTTCGCCGCCCGCGTGCCATGGTGGCGCGAGCGCTGGCAGCGCGAACTCGTGCCCGCCGCCAAAATCATGGTCGCGGAGGTGGGCGGCGCGCTCGCCGGCTTCGTGACGATCGATGACACCGGCTATCTCGACCAGATCGTCGTCGCGCCGGACCAGTGGGGCAGCGGGCTTGCGTCAGTCCTTCTGACTGAAGCCAAGCGCCTGTCCTCCGGGCACGTCGCGCTGCTGGTAAATGCCGACAACCACCGCGCCATCCGGTTTTACAGGAAGGCCGGTTTCCGGCATGTCGGCGATGACGTGAACCCGACATCGGGACGCAAGGTTTGGCGCATGGAATGGACTCGCGTCGGCTAGTCTTTTCGAAAAAATTTTCCGCCTTTTTCGCCGTCGATCAATTTCCGCCATTCCGCAGCTCTGCTGAGGAACCTCGTCGCGCCTACGCTGTTCAGTTCACATACCAACAGCGGAGGATCCCATGACGAAACAGAAAAAACTCGAAGACCTGTTCTACGACACGCTGAAGGACATCTATTACGCCGAGAAAAAGATCCTGAAAACACTGCCGAAGATGGCCAAAGCGGCGCAGTCAAGCGATCTCAAGGCGGCCTTTGAGAAGCACGAGGGAGAAACCGAGGTTCACGTCGAGCGCCTTGAGAAAATTTTTGAGAGCATCGGCAAGACCGCGCGTGCGAGAACATGCGACGCGATCGACGGCATCGCCGCCGAGGGCGCGGAGATCATGGACGACTACAAAAACATGCCGGCGCTCGACGCCGGGCTGCTCGCCGCCGCGCAGGCGGTCGAGCACTACGAGATTTCGCGCTACGGCACACTGAGAACATGGGCCGAAGAGCTCGGTCACAGCGAGGCGGCAAAACTCCTCGGCGAAACGCTGGCCGAGGAAAAGAACACCGACCAGTCGCTCAGCGGCCTGGCGAAGAGCAAGATCAATCTTCAGGCCGGGCATGAGTTGCGGGCAGCGAGCTGATTACGTCAGCTCGAACTGCAGCCGCGCCAGCCGCGCATAGAGCCCGCCGGCAGCCACCAGCGATGCGTGGGTGCCGGTCTCAACAATCCGTCCCTCGTCGAGCACGATGATCCTGTCGCAATTGAGGACGGTGGCGAGGCGATGGGCGATGACGAGCGTGGTGCGGTGCCGCATCAGCTCCTCCAGCGCGGTCTGCACCAGCGTCTCGCTTTCGGCATCGAGCGCGGAGGTCGCCTCGTCGAGCAGCAGCAGCGGCGCGTCGCGCAGGATCGCGCGCGCGATAGCGATGCGCTGGCGCTGGCCGCCCGAGAGCGTCACGCCGCGTTCTCCGAGCGGCGTGTCCATGCCCTCCGGCAGGCGCGAGATGAACTCGGTGGCGTGCGCGAGCTCGGCGGCCTTCTCGACCTCGGCATCGGTCGCGTCGAGCCGGCCGAAGCGGATGTTCTCCCGCGCCGTGGTGGCAAAGATGACGGTGTCCTGCGGCACCAGCGCGATGCGCGCGCGCAGCGCCTCAGGGTCAACGTTGCGGATCGGCACGCCGTCGAAGGAAATAGTGCCGCTGGCCGGATCGTAGAAGCGCAGCAACAGGTGAAACAGCGTGCTCTTGCCGGCACCCGACGGGCCGACGAGCGCCACCTTCTCGCCGGCCTTCACGGTCAGCGAGACGCCGTCGAGCGCCGGGTTTTCCGGGCGCGCGGGATAGGCGAAGTGAATGTCGTTGAACGCGACGTCGCCCCGCGGAGGCTGCGGCAGCGCCACCGGTGCGGCCGGCGCAGTGATCTCCGGCCTCACCCGCAAAATCTCGAAAAGCCGCTCCGCGGCGCCGGACGCCGCGGAAATCTCGCCCCACACCTCGCTGAGCTGGCCGAGAGCCGCCGCCGCGAAGGTCGCATACAGGACGAACTGGCCGAGACGCCCTGCGCTGATCGAGCCGGCCAGCACGTCATGCGAGCCGATCCACAAAATCGCGACAACGCTGGTGAACACGATGAAGATGACGACCGCGGTCAGCACCGCCCGCGCTCGCGTTGAGCCGCGCGCCGCTTCATAGGCCGACTCGACGTCGCCGGCGAAGCGCGACTTGACGAGGTGCTCGTTGGTGAACGCCTGCACCGAGCGGATCGCCCCGACGCTTTCGGAGGCATAAGCCGACGCATCGGCCAACGTGTCCTGCGCGCGGCGCGACAGACGCCGCACCCAGCGGCCGAACGCCACCAGCGGCAGCACGATCAGGGGAATCGCCGCGAGCACGAAACCGGACAGGCGCGGACTGGTGAAAACCATCATGCTCGACGCGCCGACGAACAGAACGAAATTGCGGAGCGCGACCGAGATCGACGAGCCGACCGCCGACTTGATCTGCGTGGTGTCTGCGGTAAGCCGCGAGATCAGTTCGCCGCTGCGCGCGGAGTCGAAAAAGCTTGCCGACAGGGAAACCAGATGCGCGAACACGTCACGCCGCACGTCGGCGACAATGCGCTCGCCGATCGTCGTCACGAGGTAGTAGCGCAGCGCGCTCGCACCAGCCAGCACCGCGACGACCGCGATCATAACGCTAAAATAGTCGTTGATCAGCACCACGCCTTCGGCGCTGAAGCCAAAGTCGATCATCCGGCGAACCGCAACCGGAACCACCAGCGTCGTGACGGCGGCGACGATCAGGGCGATCAGGGCCAGGATCGCGCGGCCGCGATAGCGCACGACATACGGCAGGAGCGCGAGCAAGGGGCGCAGCGCCGGGCGGCCCGGTTTGACCGCCGCCCCAGGCGCAGCGCTATCCGGCATGGCGCCGGTCGGCGCGACCGTCGCGGTTCCCTCCAGCGCCACGCGCAGAGTTCCGCCGTCTTTTTGGGTTTGCCGTTCCATGCCGCTCATCAGACTTGCCATTCACCAAATTCTGTCGCCCAGAGGCCCGCCATTGATTAGGCGCATCGGATGCTGCTGGCAAATCCGAACGGCGTCTTGTTTCGGACGCGCTGTCGCGGTATAGAGCGGTCCAAATTCGCCCCACAACCGAAGTTTTTCAGGCGCCGGCGCGCCATAGGACATGCCATGAAAGCAGAAATTCACCCGGACTATCATACGATTAAGGTCGTCATGACCGATGGCACCGAGTACCTGACGCGCTCGACCTGGGGCAAGGACGGCGACACGATGAACCTCGACATCGACTCGAAGTCGCACCCCGCCTGGACCGGCGGCACCCAGCAGATCCTCGACCGCGGCGGCCGCGTGTCGCGCTTCCAGAAGAAGTTCGCGGGCTTCCTCAAGAACTAATTCGACGCAATTTGCACCGGACAAACGCCCTCGCAGCCGCGGGGGCGTTTTTCTTTTGCGTTTTCTATTAGCGATGTGTTCGCGCCGCGCAGCCTAAAGCAGCGCAAAGGCGCTGGTCGCCATCGCCACCGGCTTGCCGTCGCTCGCGGTCGACAGCGTGACGCGGCCAAAGGACATCGTCCGCCCGAGCCGCACCACACGCGCATCCGCCAGCACGTCCGATGACATCGCCGGGCGCATGAAATGGCTGGTCTGATCCACGGTGGTCATCGACCGGATTTCACCGGAGGCGGCGATGATCGCGATCACCATTGCGGTGTCGGCGAGCGCCATCAGCGATTGCCCACAAATAATCCCGCCGCTGCGGCACAGCCGCTCCGAGAACCGCATCCGCAAAATCGCGCCGGGCTGCCAGTCGGCGGGCGCGCCCTGCGGCGCAGCTGTTTCGATGGCCTCGACCGAGAGATTGAGATCGCGCACCCAAGGCGCAAACACATCGGCGAGCAGAAGCTCCGCCGCAGCGATGTCGAAGGGTGCCTTCAGCGAACGATCAGTCTTTGCGTCCAAAGCGGCTCCCCTTCCTGTCAGTTCTGATCGCTGGCCCCGACTAGCGCTCGAAGGCCGCGCGCAGGCGATCGAGCTGCGGCAGCAGCGGGTTTCCGACCGCGGCCTGCTCGTCGGCCTGAACATGAATGCTGCTGTCGAGGCGGCGCACCTTCGATTGCAGACTCATCGAGCGGGCGACGAGATCCTGCAGGCGTTCCGGCAGGCGCGCGATCGACTCAGGCGCGCCTGGATCGGTGGCGGTGAGCTTCACCTTGGATTTTTCACGGCTGGCCTGATTCAGGGTCATCTCCCCTTCCCGCACCGCACGGTGCAGCAGCAGCCAAGAGGCGATCTGCATCAGGCGCGTCGTCAGGCGCATGCTCTCGGTGGCGTAGGTCAGCCCGGTCGAACGATCCAGCCCCTTGGCTTCGGAGCGCCCGACCCCATCAAGGTAAGCAGCGGTCTCCTCGACCAGATCCATGCCCTCACGGAACAATGCCCCAAAAGCTTCGGAATTGGTCAGCCGCTCATTGAACTGAACAAGATCGGCTTCGCCTTGCGCACGATCTGTCATTGTTAACGCCTCACGCCACTCAGGATGAATTGGTAAAAAGCGGGTAAACCCGCGTTAATGATGAATAAATCATTGCGCGGGCGGCTTCAGGAGTCCAGCGGGGGATTTCGCAAAGGTGAAATATGGTTTCCAAGCGGCGACATGGCGCCCTGAAAACGGGGGCTATCCCAAAATCCCGGCGATATGGCCGCAAAAAGCCCCGATTTGGCTACCCGGATACCACACAAAAAAGAGCCGCCGTTTCCGGCGGCTTTTGAAAGTTGATAACAGGGAGGCGTCAAACAGAGTGGACAGGAGCCACTCGGTGTCCAAAAGGGACAATCTATTGATAGTTGAGAAGGCTTAATCGAGCGTAAATGAGCTAAATTGTTGCGTTTTTATCAACGCAATGCCCGTGTTCCACAGCCAAGACCGCAGAACAATCACGATCTGAAAAAACGGTCCGCAGCCTCGCGCGAGGCGCGTTTCTTGGCAATCTCAGCCCGCAGCCGCTCGATCTCCTCGCTCAGCAACGCCACACGCTGCTCCAGCTCCGCCACCGCGAGCATCGACAGATCCTGCCCGATGGCATGCGCCGTCTGCGCCTTCGGCCTGTCATCCTCGTCGCTCGCCATGTCGTCCCTCACTCCTCCAAACCCACGAAGCGGTTGCCAGCCGGGGTTCAGCTTACTAAGCAAAGTGCAGATAAATCCAGTGCTGGTCCCAGCGCTCCGTTGACCGACGATGACAAGGATTCTTCATGGAACAGCTGCCTGCGCAAATGACCGTGATCGCCATCAGCAAGCCGGGCGGGCCAGAGGTGCTGGTCCCCGAGACGCGCCCGCTGCCCAAGGTCGGCCCGCATGATCTTCTGGTGAAGGTCGCCAGCGCCGGCGTCAACCGGCCGGACGTGGCGCAGCGCTCGGGCAGCTATCCGCCGCCGCCGGGCGCGAGCGACCTGCCGGGCCTCGAGATCGCTGGCGAAGTGGTCGCGATAGGCGATCGGGTGACGCACCACAAGGTCGGCGACAAGGTGATGTCGCTGGTCGCGGGCGGCGGCTATGCCCAGTACTGCATCGCGCCGGAATCGCATGCGATGCCGGTTCCCGCGAGCCTGTCGGTCGCCGAGGCGGGCGCGCTGCCCGAGACCCTGATGACGGTCTGGCACAACGTGTTCGAGCGCGGCGGGCTGAAGGCCGGCGAAACCCTGCTGGTTCACGGCGGCTCCTCCGGCATCGGTACGATGGCGGTCCAGCTCGCCAAGGCGTTCGGCGCCAAGGTCATCGTCACCGTCGGCTCGCAGGAGAAAGCCGACGCCTGCCTCAAGCTCGGCGCCGACCACGCGATCAACTACAAGACCGCGGACTTCGTCGCGGAGACCAAGCGCATCACCGGCGGCGCGGGCGCGGACCTCATCCTCGACATGGTCGGCGGCGACTATATCGAGCGCAATTTCGACGCCGCCGCCGTCGGCGGGCGGATCGTCCAGATAGCTTTCCTCGGCGGTTCCAAGGCTACGGTCGATTTCACCAAGCTGATGATCAAGCGGCTCTACCATACCGGCTCGACGCTGCGGCCGCGCTCGGTCGAGGACAAGGCAGCGATGGTCGCCGCGATTTCCGACAAGGTGCTGCCGCTGATCGAGGCCGGCAAGGTGAAGCCGCTGATGGACAGCAGCTTCCCGCTGGAACAGGCCGCCGATGCGCATCGGCGGATGGAAAGCAGCCATCATATCGGCAAAATCGTCCTCCTGTTATGAGCCGCGGGATCGGACAGAACCCACTGTTTTCGTTCCTTTTCCTTGGTATTCCTCGGTTTGTATGGCACTTTCCGCGCAGTGCGCGGAGACGGCTTTGGCCGAATCCCGAACGCGGAGACCTTCATTGCGTTTGATCAGACGCCTCGCGACTCTGACCCTGGCGATCGCGGCCATTGCATTCGTGGCGAACGCCGCGCCTCCGGCCTACGCCGTCGACACGATCAGCGTTCGCGGCGACGTGCCCGCCATCGATCTCACCGACGTCATTGATCTGCAGCGCAGCGACACCGACCGCATCCAGGTCTCGACCGCCCCCGCGCCCGACGGCATCGTGCGCCGCATCGAGGTGCGCGCCCGCGAGGGCGGCCAGAACTGGGCGGTGTTTTCGCTCGCCAACAATACCGACGAGCAGCTCGACCGCCTGATCGTCGCGCCGCACTACCGCATGGTCGGCTCGGGCCTGCTGTGGCCTGATCTCGGCCTGTCGCGCATCAACACCATCACGCCGTCGTCGGGCGACCGGCCCGAGCGGCAGGACAACCCGACCAACGACATCTTCCGCATCACGCTCGATCCGGGCGCGGTCGTCACCTATGTCGCCGAATTGCGCACCGATCGCCTGCCGCAGCTCTATCTGTGGGAACCGGAAGCCTACAAGGACAAGGTCAACTCCTTCACGCTGTACCACGGCATCGTCATCGGCATTTCCGGCCTGCTCGCGCTGGTGCTCACGATGCTGTTCGTAGTGAAGGGCAGCATCATGTTCCCCGCCGCCGCGGGCCTCGCGTGGGCGGTGCTGGTCTATATCGGCATCGACTTCGGCTTCTGGGGCAAGGTGCTCGACATCTCGGGCGGCTCGGAGCGGATCTGGCGTGCCTCCGGCGAGGCCATCCTCGCCGCGACGCTCCTGGTGTTCCTCTTTGCCTACCTCAACCTGAACCGCTGGCATGTGCGCTATTCGCACATCACGCTCGGCTGGCTCGCCTTCCTTGGCTCGCTGGTGGCGCTGGCGCTGTTCGACCCCGCCGTCGCCTCGGGCATCGCCCGCATCTCGCTGGCGCTGATCGCGGTGTTCGGCTTCGCCCTCGTCGTCTACCTCGCCGCCTACGGCTTCGACCGCGCCGTGCTGCTGATCCCGACCTGGTTCCTGCTGGTGGTGTGGGTGATCGCGGCCGGCATGACGGTCGCCGGCGGCATCGTCAACGACATCGTCGGCCCGGCCCTGCTCGGCGGCCTCGTGCTGATCGTGATGCTGATCGGCTTCACGGTGATGCAGCACGCCTTCGCCGGCGGCGCCGGCACCGGCATCGTCTCGGACATGGAGCAGCGCGCCCTCGCCCTCACCGGCTCCGGCGACCTGATCTGGGACTGGGACGTCGCCTCCGACAAGGTGTTTACCAGTGCTGAGACCGAGGCCCTCCTCGGCCTCAAGCGCGGCGCGCTGGAAGGCCCCGCCGCGCGCTGGCTCGAAGTGCTGCATCCGCTCGATCAGGACCGTTTCCGCGCCGCGCTCGACAGCGTGCTCGACCAGCGCCGCGGCCGGCTGGCGCAGGATTTCCGGCTCCGCACGCCGGACGGCCATTTCATGTGGTTCGCGCTCAAGGCCCGCCCCGTGGTCGGCTCCGACGGCGAGGTCGCCCGCGTCGTCGGCACCCTCACCGACGTCACCGCGCTCAAGAACGCCGAGGAACGCCTGCTGCACGACTCGGTGCATGACAACCTCACCGGCCTGCCGAACCGCACCCTGTTCATGGATCGCCTGCAGGCGGTCGCGGCGCTGATGAAGGGCGTGCCGGGCCTGCGGCCGACGGTGATCGTGATCGATCTCGACCGCTTCAAGCAGGTCAACGATTCCGTCGGCATGGCTGTCGGCGATTCGATCCTGCTGACGATCTCGCGCCGGCTGACGCGCATCCTCAAGCCGCAAGACACCCTCGTGCGCCTGGCGGGCGACCAGTTCGGCATCATCCTGCTTTCCGAGGAGCATCCCTCGAAGATCACGGCCTTCGCCGAAACCATCCGCAAGACGATCCGCGCGCCGATCGCCTTCAACGATCGCGAGATTTTCATCACCGCCTCGATCGGCCTCGCCCTGAGCGACCCGCAGACCGAATTGACCGCCGACATCATCAAGGATGCCGAGCTGGCGATGTATCACTCCAAGCGCATCGGGGGCGATCGCATCGACGTCTACAAGCTGGCGATGCGTTCGCGCAAAATCGACCGCCTGACGCTGGAGTCGGACCTGCGTCGCGCCATCGAGCGCGAGCAGATCACCATCCTGTATCAGCCGATCGTGCGGCTGGAGGATCGCAGCATCGCGGGCTTTGAGGCCCTCGCCCGCTGGGATCACCCCAAGCTCGGCCGGATGGGCGCATCGGAGTTCATCTCGATTGCGGAAGAATCCGGCGTCATCGTCGAGCTCGGCGTTTTCGTCATGGATCAGGCCGCACGCCAGCTCGCGATCTGGCAGCGCGCGATGCGCTCGCGCAATCCGATCTTCATCAGCGTCAACGTATCCTCGCGCCAGCTGCTGCGGCATGACCTCATCCACGACGTGCGCAGCGTGCTGTCCCGCTCGTCGGTGACGCGCGGCACGCTCAAGCTCGAGCTGACCGAATCGCTGGTGATGGAAAACCCCGAACACGCCGCGCAGATGCTGAACCGCATCCGCGAACTCGGCATCGGCCTGTCGCTCGACGACTTCGGCACCGGCCATTCGTCGCTGTCCTACCTGCACCGTTTCCCGTTCGACACGATCAAGATCGACCAGTCGTTCGTGCGGGCCTCGAGCCGCAGCAATCGCCCGGTGATCCTGAAATCGATCATTACTCTGGCCCACGATCTCGGGATGAACGTCGTGGCCGAAGGCATCGAGACGGATTCGGATGCTGTGGAGCTGTCGCAGCTCGGCTGCGAGCTCGGTCAGGGCTTTGCCTTCGGCGAGCCGATGGACGCTACGTCCGCGATGCGGCTGCTCACCGAAGACCGGATGGCGAACGCAGGCTGAGCCTGCCCCGCAACATCAGCGGCAAAGATTTTACGGCACAAAAAAAGGGGTGCGCTCGCGCATCCCTTTTCTTTTGCGGCCGCCGGCCGTTTCGCAGGTGGAGCAAAGCGCACATCGCGCGTCAGGCGTGGCCGGCCTCGTTGGAGAGGTTGCCGAGATCGATGCCGATCTTGCGCAGTGCCCGCTCGTATTTGTCCTCGACATCCGAGCCGAAGATCAAATCCTCGTCCGCCGGGCAGTGCAACCAGCCATTGCTTTGGATCTCGCTTTCGAGCTGGCCCGGCGCCCAGCCGGCATAGCCGAGGGCGAGGATCGCCTGCTTCGGCCCGCCGCCGCTCGCGATCGCCTTCAAAATATCCAGCGTCGCGGTGAGGCAGATGCCTTCGTTGATCGGCAGCGTCGCGTTCTTGATGAAGAAATCGCTGGAGTGCAGGACGAAACCGCGGCCGGTCTCCACCGGGCCGCCCTTGAGAATCTTCAACGTCTCGGTGCCTTCCGGCAGCTTGATCTGGTCGGCCTTGTCGATGATCTCCAGTTGCACCAGAAGATCCGCGAAATCGATCGATCGCGCCGGCCGGTTCACGATGATGCCCATCGCGCCTTCCGCCGAGTGCGCGCAAATGTAGATCACCGAGCGGCTGAAGCGCTCGTCATCCATGACCGGCATCGCCACCAGCATCTGCCCGTCGAGATAGTAACGGCCTTCGTCGTCGTGCTCGACATGCTCGGCCCGCTGCGGCGAATCCGGTTCGCCATACAGATTTGGTTTGGGTCTTTCGCCTGAGGGGGTCATTTGGGGCCTCGCCTCCGTGGGTATGCTATCGTCGCTATTCTGTATTGATATCGGGAGCCAAATCCTGACAATCAACTGCGTCATTTGGGCCGTGAGACACCAGCGATGATCCGAACAGCCAATCACGATCAGTTTAACCGGGCATCGCCGTCTGCCACGATACAGTGCGCATGATGATAACAATAGTTCCAGGTCTTTCCCGTTCCATCCTTCTTTTCGCATCCGCGCTGTGGATGGTTTTGTGCTGCACCGGCTACTCTGCGCAGGCGCAGGATGCATCCGTCTGGGCGCAGGACAACCATTCAGCCGTGCGCCTTGTGGCCGGCTCGCGCAGCGGTCCGGTGCTTCTTGGAGGCATTGTCTTCCGCCTCGATCCCGGCTGGAAGACCTATTGGCGCATGCCCGGCGATTCCGGCATTCCGCCGCAATTCGATTTTTCGGCGTCGGACAATGTCGAAGCCGTCACCGTGCTGTGGCCGGCGCCAGTGAAATTCCCCGATGGCGCGGGCGGCCAGTCGCTCGGCTATGTAAAGCAGGTTGTGCTGCCCCTGCGCATCGTGGCGAAATCCTCCGACAAGCCGGTGACGCTGCGCGCCAAGGTTCATTACGCCATCTGCGAGAAGATGTGCGTCCCGGTCGAGGCCAAGGTGGAGCTGCCCTTCACCAGCGTCGCCAGCACCGAGGACACCACGCTCGCCGCGGCGCTCGACAGCGTGCCGAAGCCGGCGAAGGTCGGCGATCCGCTGCCGCTCTCGGTCATCGATGTGCGGCGCGATCGCCCTGATCGCGTGCTGGTCGATGTCACCGGCGCGGATGCGCAGGACAGCGATCTGTATGTCGAAGGCCCGACGCCGGACTGGGCGCTGCCGATCCCGGCGCGGGTCAAGGATGCGCCGAACGGCATCGCCCGCTTTGCGTTCGAGCTCGACGGCCTGCCGCCCGGCGCCTCGGCGGATGGCGCGGCGCTGAAGTTCACGCTCGTCGGACACGGCAAGGCCTATGAGTTCAACGTCACCTTGAACTAGACTATGCTCTGTTCCGAACCAGCCATCGCAACGAGAGGTACCACTAGATGAGCATTAAAGTCGGCGACCGCCTGCCCGAAGCCAATTTTCGCATCATGACCGAGGATGGTCCGCAGGTGAAAACCACCGACGACATCTTCAAGGGCAAGAAGGTGGCGCTGTTCGCCGTACCGGGCGCATTCACCGGCACCTGCCACAAGATGCACATGCCGAGCATCACGATGAATGCCGAGGCCATGAAGGCGAAGGGCGTCGATACGCTCGCCGTCGTCTCGGTCAATGACGTGTTCGTGATGAATGCCTGGAAGCGCGCGACCGACCTCAAGGACGAGGTCGTCTATCTCGCCGACGGCAACGGCGACTTCGCCATGGCCGTCGGTCTTGCATTCGACGGCTCGGGCTTCGGCCTCGGCAAGCGCTCGATGCGTTATTCGATGCTGGTCGAGGACGGCGTCGTCACCAAGCTCAACGTCGAGGAAAGCCCCGGCAAGGTCGAAGTCTCGGGCGGCGACACGCTGCTCGCGCAGCTCTGATCCGATTGCCTACGCCAGCCGGAGCGCCACCGCTCCGGCGGCGATGACGCCGACCGCCGCGGCACGGTAGCGGTCGACCGGCTCGCGCAACAGCACCGCCGCGATGGCGGTCGCGAACAGGATCGACGTCTCGCGCAGCGCCGCCACCATCGCGACCGGCGCAACCGTCATCGCCCACAGCGACAGCCCATAGGCGACGACGGAGACGACGCCGCCTGCGGCGCCAAGCGCAAAATGCCGCGAAGCATAGGCGACAAAGGCGACGCGGCGCGTCAGCAACACCCAGGCGACGAGCGGCAGCCCGGTCGCGAAAGACAGCCACATCATGTAGGACAGCGGCGACGTCGCGCCGCGCACGCCGGTCGCGTCCAGCAGCGTATAGGCCGCAATCACACCAGCATTGAGAATGGCCACCGCGACGCCCTTGCCGTCGCCCTTGCGCGACCCTGCCCGCACCATGCTGATGATGCCGAACGAGATGAGGCAGACGCCGATCCACGCCGCGAACGGCAGCGCCTCGCCGAAGACCGCGGCGCCGACCATCGCCACCAGAAGCGGCGCAGCGCCCCGCATCAAAGGATAGCTCTGGCTGATGTCCGCCAGCCGATAGGCGTTGGCGACGAGCACGTAATAGGCGACATGGACCGCGGTGGAGGCGGCGATGAGCGCGGCGTCGCGCGGCGAGGGCAACGGCACAAACGGAATGGTCGCCGCGCCGAAGGCGCTGGCCGAGGCGGCAACGAGGATGGTGGTGAACAGCTTGTCGGGAGCGCCCTTGACGATGATGTTCCAGCCCGCATGCAATGCGGCGGCGAACAGAACCGTGCAGAAGACGGTCAGCGACATCGCATTATCCCCCCAATGCGCCCGCTGCCGCGGATGTCATTGGCGCAGCGCCGCGATCGCATCGCGCGCGAGCTGATCGGCGCGCTCGTTTTCGGGATGGCCGGCATGGCCCTTGACCCAGTGCCAGCGCACCTGATGCCGCTGCAGCGCGGCGTCCAGTTGCTGCCAGAGATCGACATTCTTGACCGGCTTCTTGTCAGCAGTCCGCCAGCCGTTCTTCTTCCAGTTGAAGATCCAGGCGGTGATGCCGTTCCGCACATACTGGCTGTCGGTATAAAGGTCGACCGAACACGGCTTCTTGAGCGCATCGAGCGCGGAGATCGCCGCAAGCAACTCCATCCGGTTGTTGGTGGTCAGCTTCTCGCCGCCGTTCAGCTCTTTCTCGACGTCGCCGAAACGCAAGATCGCGCCCCAGCCGCCCGGCCCGGGATTTCCCGAGCAGGCGCCGTCGGTGTAGATCGAGACGGAGGGCGACGCGCTCACGCCGGGCACCCGGACTTGGTCCCGGATTGCGCGATGCCGTAGTCGCGCATGCTGACGACGCCCTGATGGAAGCGCAGCTTGCGGACATATTCGAGCGGATTTTTGGGCTTCACCAGCGCCCCCGGCGGCACGTTGATCCAATCCACCAGCCGCGTCAGCAGAAAGCGCATCGCCGCGCCGCGCGCCAATAGCGGCAGCGCCGCCTGCTCGCCTTCGGTCAGTTCGCGCGTGCGCGCATAGGCGTTGAGAAACGCGCCGGCCTTCGTGACGTTGAAGGAGAGATCGGCCTCGAAGCACCAGGCGTTCATGCAGATCGCCACGTCGAAGGCGAGAAAGTCGTTGCAGGCGAAATAGAAGTCGATCAGCCCCGAAAGCTTGTCGCCGAGGAAAAACACGTTGTCGGGAAACAGATCGGCATGGATCACGCCGCTCGGCAACTGGTCGGGCCAGCATGCCTCGAGATGGTCGATCTCGCGGGCGAGGAAATCGCGCAGGCCGTATTGCACCTCGTCGGCGCGGGCCTCGGCCGCCTCGAACAGCGGCCGCCAGCCGGACACCGACAGCGCATTCGGCCGCACCATGGGAAAATCGAGGCCCGCAAGATGCAGCTTGGCGAGCGCCTCGCCGACGCCGGCGCAATGCACGACGGTCGGGCGGCGCGGCCACATGCCTTCGAGAAACTGGATGACCGCTGCCGGGCGCCCGGCAAGCCGCCCGAGCACCTCGCCCTCGCGGTTCTCCACCGGTTGCGGGCAGCTCAGGCCGTGATGGGCAAGATGCCCCATCAGGCCGAGAAAGAACGGCAGATCGTTCTCATCGACACGCTTTTCGTACAGCGTGAGGATGAACGTGCCATCGGTCGTGCGCAGCAGATAGGTCGAGTTTTCGACGCCCTCGGCGATGCCCTTGTAGGACAGCAGTTCGCCGATGGCGTAGCCAGTCAAAAACTCTGCAAGCTCCTCGACGGAGACGTCGGTGTAAACCGCCATCGCGGTTACTCGGCCGCGCGCTCGGGCCGCAGCGGGCGCGGCAGCGGGAAGAACTCGTTCTCTTCCGCGGCCGAGACCGTCTCCACCTGCAGCTCATAACGCGCTGCAAAAGCATCCATGATCTCCTCGACGATCACTTCAGGCGCGGATGCGCCGGCGGTAATGCCAAGGCTCTTGATGTTGCCGAACTCTTCCCAGTCGATGTCGCTGGCGCGCTGCGCCAGAACGGCAAGACGGCACCCTTCCCGCTCGGCGACTTCACGCAGCCGCAGCGAGTTCGACGAATTCGGCGCACCGACCACGATCAGCGCCTCGACGACCGGCGCGACCTTTTTCACCGCAAGCTGGCGATTGGTGGTGGCGTAGCAGATGTCCTTCTTGTGCGGCCCGGCGATATCCGGGAAGCGACGCCGCAGCACCGTGACCATTTCCGCGGTGTCGTCGAGCGACAGCGTGGTCTGGGTGACGAAGGCGAGATTGTGCGGGTCCTTCGGCTGGAACGCCTCGGCGTCCTCGACCGTTTCCAGCAGCGTCACCGCGCCCGGCGGCAACTGGCCGAGCGTGCCTACCACTTCCGGATGGTGCGAATGGCCGATCAGCAAAATTTCATGGCCGCGCTTGTAGTGGATGGCCGCCTCGCGGTGGACCTTGGTCACCAACGGGCAGGTCGCGTCCAGCGAGAAGAAATTGCGGCGCTGGGCATCCTCGGGAACCGATTTCGGCACGCCATGCGCCGAAAACACCACCGGAGCGTCGGTGTCCGGGATCTCCGCGAGTTCCTCGACAAAAATGGCGCCCTTCGCGCGCAGGCTGTCCACAACGTAACGGTTGTGGACGATCTCGTGGCGCACATAGACCGGCGCACCATAGATTTCGAGGGCTTTTTCCACCGTATCGATGGCGCGCACGACCCCCGCGCAGAAACCGCGCGGAGAACACAAAATCACTTTGAGAGGTGGTTTGACCGACATATCCAGGATCCAGGACCTAATCCCCCGAACCGGCGGGCAGGGAACGGTCGCTGCTAAAGGAATTGGTCCGCCAAAGCGGCAGTGTCAAGGCCAATTCCCCCTTTTGCGGCATTGCGCGCCCAACCCGCGCGGGATTATATATGATCCGAATTCCCGTCATCCCCGATGACCAGACGACTTCGCCTCCGGCAACGAGGTGGGCGAGGCACAAAGGAGATTTGCCATGAGCAACGCACCGCTGATGCCGAAAGCGACCGCCGTGTGGCTGGTCGACAATACCGCCCTGTCGTTCGATCAGGTCGCGGATTTCTGCAAGATGCACCCGCTTGAGATCCGCGCCATCGCCGACGGCGACGCCGCGCAGGGCATCAAGGGCATGGACCCGATTTCCACCGGCCAGCTCACCCGCGAGGAGATCGAGCGCGGCGAAAGGGATCAGAACTATCGCCTCAAGCTCAGCGTCTCCAAGGTCCGCCTGCCGGAAGTGAAGAAGAAGCGCGGCCCGCGCTACACCCCGGTGTCGCGTCGCCACGAGCGCCCGAGCGCGATCCTGTGGCTGCTGCGCAGCCATCCGGAGCTGAAGGACAGCCAGATCATGCGCCTGGTCGGCACCACCAAGACGACCATCGCCAGCGTCAAGGATCGCACCCACTGGAACGCAGCGGGCCTGACTCCGATGGATCCGGTCACCCTCGGCCTCTGCACGCAGATCGAGCTCGATTTCGAGGTTCAGCGCGCGGCCAAGGAAAAGCCGATGACCCAGCAGTATGGCGGCGCCACCCTGCTGCCGGCCTCCGAGACCACCCGGAAGGAAGACGAGTTCGAGGCCGACGCCCATCACGAGCGCGCCGGCCACGATCAGGACGACCTCAACGTCGATGCCGTGTTCGCCAAGCTGAAGAACATCGGCGGCGGGCGCAAGCACGACGACGAGGACGCCGAGTAACCTGGACGGGGCCTTCAGCCTCACGCCGCCCGGAAACATCGACGCCGCCCCGGCAAGCGCAGGGGCGGCGTTTTTTATGGCAAAGCTGCAGCGAATTATTGGCCGCTGAGCATCCGCTCGCTGAGATTGCGGTGGGTCCGCTCGATCCGGTTCTCGGCGGCGCCGCGCCGATGATCGCGATTCTTGCGGCACTCGACATAGGCGTCGGAGCCCTGCGGGCCGCCGTTTGCGACGCAGAAGGCATCGTCGTCCTGCCCTGCATTCGCGACCGCGGCCGGAGAAGAGTGCCGCTCGAGCTGGGCGCAGCCGCCCAGCACAAATCCGGCGACCGCGCCGACCATCAGGCCGCGAAGGAGTGTCACGCTCATCAAGTTCATTCCGATCATTGGCAAAATGGGAGCCGACGGACGCCGGCCCGTTCCTTCCACATCAATGCAAGATTGAGGTGGAAGGATGGAGTGCAAGGTACGAGGGGCTGCGGATCACGCCCCCCCTGCCCTCAGATGCGTCCGCCGAGAGACGCCGCGACTTCCTCGAGCGCCTTGGGGTCCTCGATCGTCGCCGGGACGGTCCAGGCATCGCCATCGGCGATCTTCTTCATGGTGCCGCGCAAAATCTTGCCGGAGCGCGTCTTCGGCAGGCGCGACACGGTGATCGCCAGCTTGAACGCGGCGACCGGCCCGAGCTTTTCGCGGACCAGCGCCACGACCTCCTTCTCGACGTCGGCGGGGGCCTTGGTGACGCCGGCCTTGAGAACGAGGAAGCCGCAGGGCGCTTCGCCCTTCAGCGCATCCTTGATGCCGAGCACGGCGCATTCGGCGACGTCGGGATGGGAGGCCAGAATTTCCTCCATGCCGCCGGTCGAGAGCCGATGCCCCGCGACATTGATGATGTCGTCGGTGCGGCCCATCACAAAGACGTAGCCGTCCTCGTCCTTGTAGCCGGCGTCGGCGGTCTTGTAGTAGCCCGGAAACTCGTTGAAATACGCCTCCTTGCAACGCTCGTCCTGCTGCCACAGGGTCGGCAGGCAAGCGGGCGGCAGCGGCAGCTTGATGACGATGGACCCCATCGTCCCGGCGGGCAGCAGCTTTGATGCCTCGTCCACGATGTCGACCTGGTAGCCCGGCATTGGCACCGTGGGCGAGCCGTGCTTGACCGGCAATTGCCCGAGCCCGACCGGGTTGCCGGCGATGCACCAGCCGGTTTCGGTCTGCCACCAGTGATCGATCACCGGCACGTTGAGCTGCTTCTCGGCCCACTCCACCGTCGGCGGATCGGCGCGTTCGCCCGCCAGAAACAGCGTGCGGAAATTTGACAGGTCGTATTTGCGGATGAACTCGCCGTTCGGATCGTCCTTCTTGATCGCGCGGAAGGCCGTCGGCGCGGTGAAGAAGGCGGCGACCTTGTGCTGCGCGATCACGCGCCAGAACGCGCCGGCATCCGGCGTGCCGACCGGCTTGCCCTCATACATCACCGAGGTGTTGCCGTGGAAAAGCGGGCCGTAGATGATGTAGCTGTGGCCGACGACCCAGCCGATATCCGAGCCGCACCACCACACCTCGCCCGGCTTCACGCCGTAAAGATTGTACATCGACCAGTTGAGCGCAACGAGGTGGCCGCCGTTGTCGCGCACCACACCCTTCGGCACACCGGTCGTGCCCGAGGTGTAGAGAATGTAGAGCGGATCGGTGGCGAGCACCGGCACGCATTCGGCAGTCTTCTTCTCGGCAATCGCCTTGGCACGCAGTTCGGCCCAGTCGAAATCGCGGCCAGCGATCAGGTCGCAGGTCTGGCGCGGTCGCTGCAGGATGATGCAGGCTTCCGGCTTGGTCGTCGCCAGATTGATCGCCTCGTCGAGCAGCGGCTTGTACTGCACGACGCGGCCCGGCTCGATGCCGCAGCTGGCCGAGATCACGAGGCGCGGCTTGGCGTCGTTGATGCGGGTCGCCAGCTCCTTGGCGGCAAAGCCGCCGAAGACGACCGAGTGAATGGCACCGAGGCGGGCGCAGGCCAGCATCGCGACCATTGCTTCCGGCACCATCGGCATGTAGAGGATGACGCGGTCGCCCTTCGTCACGCCAAAGTCCTTGAGGATGGCGGCGAAGGTCTTCACCTCGTCGAGCATCTGCGCATAGGTGTAGGTGGTGACGCTGTCAGTCAGCGGCGAATCGTGGATCAGGGCGAGCTGATCGCCCCGCCCGCCAATGACATGGCGGTCCAGCGCGTTGTAGCAGGTGTTCACCACGCCGCCGGTGAACCAGCGGCCATAGAGCCCCTGCGAGGGATCGAAGACTTTCTTGGCCGGCTCGATCCAGTCGATCGCCTGCGCCGCCTCGCCCCAAAACCCTTCGGGGTCCTGCACCGAGCGGGCATAGACTTCGTGGTAACGGCTCGTCGGGCGAACATTCATGGCGAAACCTCCGGCTCTCTTCGATCTTCTTGCCGCACTTCACGCGGATCGGTGCAAAGGCTTATCGCGACGCGCGCGCCAGTGGAAGCCTCCACCTCGCATGAACCCGCGCGGGCCGCTTTTCAAGCCATTTCCCGCTAGCACTTTGGGCGAAGCCCGCGTCCATCACGGCAACATCCCTGTCACAGGCATTTGATATTGCTGCGGTTTCCAATACGCCCCGCAGGCCGGTGCCAATCTGTGACATTGCATCGCCGCCCTGCCCGTCAAATTCCGCTAAGCAAAGCGCCCGCGTTTCTGATATTTGCGCACTATGTTAACTCTCGAACTAGGAATCGTATCGGTTCTGATCGTCGTCAACGGTCTCCTCGCGATGTCCGAACTGGCCATCGTGTCCTCCCGCCCGGCACGCCTCGCAGCCCTTGCGGAAAAGGAAGTGGCCGGTGCACGCCTCGCGCTCGCGCTCGCCTCCAACCCAGGAAAGTTCCTCTCCACCGTCCAGATCGGCATCACGCTGGTTGGCGTGCTGTCCGGCGCATTCTCGGGCGCGACGCTCGGCCAGCGCCTCGCGGCCTGGCTGATGGAACTCGGCATAGGCAGGGGCCTCGCCGATACGCTGGGCGTCGGCTTGGTCGTCGGCATCATCACCTATGCCTCACTGATCATCGGCGAACTCGTGCCGAAGCAGATCGCCCTGCGCAACCCGGAGGCCATCGCCGCCAAGGTCGCCCCGGCGATGATGCTGCTGGCCAAAATCTCCTCGCCCGTGGTCGCGCTGCTCGACTATTCGGGCAAGACCATTTTGCGACTTTTCGGCCAGAGCGGCGAGACCGGCGAAACCGTTACCGAGGACGAGATCCGTACCCTAGTGCGGGAAGCGGAGACCGCGGGCGTGCTCGAGCCGGGCGAGAAGGAAATGATCGCGGGCGTGATGCGCCTTGGCGACCGGCCGGTCGGCGCTGTGATGACGCCGCGCCGCGAAGTGGATGTCGTCGATCTTTCCGACAGCCCCGACGAGATCCGCGCGGCGCTGACAAAATCCCCGCACTCCCGCCTGCCGGTATTCGACGGCGACCGCGACGAGGCGCTCGGCGTGGTGCAGGCCAAGGACCTGCTCGACATCTACCTCTCCGGCAAGACGCCCGACATCCGCGCGGTGATCCGCGAGGTGCCGGTGATCCCGGAATCGGCCGATGCGCGCGACGTGCTCGCGATCCTGCGCGAGTCGCCCGTGCATATGGGCCTCGTCCATGACGAATACGGCAGCTTCCAGGGCGTCGTCACCAGCGCGGACATTTTTGAATCGATCGTCGGCAGCTTCCACACCGAGGAAGGCCCGGCGGAAGAGCCGGCGACCAAGCGGCACGACGGCTCCTATCTGATTTCGGGCTGGATGCCGGCCGACGAGATGAGCGACCTTTTGGGCATTCCGCTGCCGCTCTCGCGCGACTACCACACCACTGCCGGCTTCATGTTGCAGCAGTTCGGCGCGCTGCCGGCCGTCGGCGACAGTTTTGATGCGTTCGGCTGGCGCTTCGAGGTGGTCGATCTCGACGGCCGCCGCATCGACAAGATTTTGGCCACCCGCATCGCGCAGCCCCGCCGCACGATCTGACCGAGGCCGTGCGCCGCCTCACCCGCAGGCGCGCATCACCGTCACTTCCGTGCCGACAGGATGGCCGAGCAGCGTCGAGAGTGGCGTGCATACGCCATCGACGCAGATCCGCCATTCGCCCGCCTTGCCGGAATTTCCGAGCGCAACCTCGCGCAGCGGCGCCTGCGACGGGCGCCAGCGAAACCAGCCGCCGGCGAGCGTGGCCTCGGGCGGCGGCTCCATGCCTGCGCCCGAGCCCTTGATCCGCGCCTCGAGGATTTCGAGGCCCTGCGCCGAGACGCGCCAGTCCTCCTGCCATTCCACCTTCTCGACGGAGTGCGTCCAGGCCAGCGTGAACAGCGACACCGACAGAACCTTGATCGCCCCCGCCGAGACGAGGCAAAGACTCATGCCATCGCCACCGTTGCTGCCGCCCGGCGGCGCCAGTCCCACGCGATGATGATGGCGGCAAGAACGAAGCCGATCGGATCGCTGTAGGGGAATTCGCCGAGCAGGCACAATGCGGCAAGGAAACTGGCGAAGCGCCCGAGGATGCTCATCCGCGAGAACAGAAAGCCGATCGCGACCATGCCAAACAGGCCGATGGCGATCAACGCCTTGAAGGTGGCATAGGCAACCGCGCCGTAGAAGCCGAGGTAAGGCTCCATCGGGTCGCCGCTCTGCAGCATTAGCGCCGGAGAATAGACCGCGATGAACGGGATGACGTAGCCGGCAAGCGCGATCCGCATCGCCTCCCAGCCGATCTTGTCGGGATTCTCCTTCGCAATCGGCGCAGCCGCGAAAGCAGCCAGCGCCACCGGCGGCGAGAGGTCGGCCATGATGCCGTAATAGAACGCGAACATGTGGCTGACGATCAGCGGCACGCCAAGCTTGGCAAGCGCGGGCGCGGCCAGCGCTGCGGTGATGATGTAGGTCGGAATTGTCGGAATGCCGGTGCCGAGCAGGATCGACAGCAGCATGGTCATGATCAGCGCCAGGAACAGGCTGTGCTCGCCGAGGCCGATGACCCAGGTGCCAAAAATGTTGCCGACGCCGGTTTGCGTCATCATGCCGATGATGGTGCCGACGATGGCGCAGGCCATGCCGACCGTCAGCGACGACTTGGCGCTGTCGGCGAGCGAGTCGCGGCAGGCGACCAGCGTCTCGCGGCCGCCGCGCGTCACCGCCGCGATCAGGATCAGCCCGCCGACCACCGCGCCGACCATCATGATGTCGATGCCGCGCTGGAACATGAAGCCGATCACGACCGCGAGCATGAGCCAGAAAATGTAGCGCATCACCTGATGCGGCAGGCCGAGCACGATGCTCGCGCCGAGGATCAGCGTCACCGTCAGGGCAAGGCCCATGATGCCGGCATAGAGCGGCGTAAAGCCCTCGAACAACATGAAGACGAGAACGGCGAGCGGCAGGACAAGATACCAGCGCGCGAGCAATGCCCGCCATGCGCTCGGCATCTCGTCGCGGTTCATGCCCTTGAGGCCGTACTTTCCGGCCTCGAGGTGCACCATCCAGAACGCCGATGCGAAGTAGAGCAGCGCCGGGATGACGGCGGCCTTGACGATGACCGAGTAGTCGACACCCAGCGTCTCCGCCATGATGAAGGCGACAGCGCCCATCACCGGCGGCATGATCTGCCCGCCCATCGAGGCGGTGGCCTCGACGCCGGCCGCGAAGGCGCGGCGGTAGCCGAAGCGGATCATCAGCGGAATGGTGAACTGCCCGACGGTGACGACGTTGGCGACGCCGGAGCCGGAGATCGTCCCCATCATCCCGGACGCGACCACCGCGACCTTCGCCGGGCCGCCGCGCGAGCCGCCGAACAGGCCGAGAGAGACGTCGGTAAAGAGCTGGATCATGCCCGCGCGCTCGAGGAACGAGCCGAACATGATGAAGAGGAAGATGTAGGTCGCCGACACGTAGATCGGCACGCCGTAAAAGCCCTCGGTGCCGTAGGACAGGTGGCCGATGATCTGGTCGAAGCCGTAGCCGCGGTGGTTGAGCGGCGCCGGGAGATACTGCCCGAATGCCCAGTACAGAACGCAAGCGCCGCACATCCACGGCAGCGCCGAGCCCATCAGACGGCGCGTGCCGTCGAAGATCAGCACGCCGAGCGTGACGCCGACGACGAGATCGAGCGTCGTCGGATCGCCGTCGCGGAGGATCAGATCGCCGTAAAAGATCCACTGGTAAAGGCCGCAGCCGAAGCCGACGGCGCCGATCAGCCAGGCGAGCGCCCGCCCGGCATCGCTCTTCGCGGTAAAGTTTCCGATCAGGCCGTAGGTCATCAGGATCAGGAAGCCGACATGGATGCCGCGCACCACCTGGCTTGGCAAGATATTCCAAGCGGCGATCGCGATCTGGAAGAGCGCGAAGGCAATGCCGATGGCATAGGCAAGTTGCGCCCAGCGCCCCGGCCCGAAGCCATCGGGAAAGCCGTGCTCGAAATTGCCGAGATCGACCTTGATCGGCTCCTCCGCGGCTATCGCCTCCGCGTGAGGCAGATGAGCGTTGGCTTGCGGGCTTGTCGATTGCGACATCTGGGATTCCTCATGATGACCATGGTCCATGATCACCGGACCATGATCATTGTGCGCGAAGGAAACTGCGTTCGACCGGGCAACCATGCCCGCGACCTATTCGGTCAAGAATGGGCTCGCGCGCGGACGATGTCCGCCTGATGCTTGCGCAGAGTGGCTGGCGACGCGCGCGACGTTTCCCATTGGCTGCGAAAATTACTTCAGCAGACCCTTTTCCTTGAAGTAACGGATCGCTCCGGGATGCAGCGGGACCGGACTGTTATGCGCAGCGAGCTCCGGCTTGATGTCCTTGCCGGCAGCATGGGCGCTCGCCAATTCGCCGATCGAGTCATAGATCAGCTTGGTCATCTGATAGGCGAGATCGTCGGACACCGACGAGTTGGTCACGAGGTAGTTGACCACGGCGGCGGTCGGCACATCCTTATCCTGCCCCTTGTAGGTATTGGCAGGGATCACCACGGAGATGAAGGGCGGGCCGATTTTGTCGACGGTTTCCTTGGGCACCGCCACGACGTTGATCGGCGACGAGTTGCTCAGATCCTTGAGCGAGGCCACACCAAGCCCTGCCGACTGCAGCGTCGCTTCGAGTTGGCGATTCTTCATCAGGTCGACCGATTCCGCGAACGGCAGATATTCGATCTTGCCGACGTCGCTGTAGCTCATGCCCGCCGCCTTCAGGATAGCGCGGGAGTTCAGCTCCGTGCCGGATTTCGGCGCGCCGACAGACAGGCTCTTGCCCTTGAGATCGGCAAGCGTCTTGATGCCGCTCTCGGCGGTCGAGACGATCTGAATGTAGTTGGGATAGATCGCGCCGATCGTGCGCAGCTTGGTAAGCTTGCTCTTGAAGCCGGCTTCGGCGTCGCCTTCCCAGGCCGCCTTGAGGGAATCGCCAAGCGTGAAAGCAATTTCGCCGCGCTCCTGCTGAAGCAGGTTGAGGTTTTCTACCGAGGCCTTGGTGGCCTGCACCTGGGTTTTCGCGCTCGGGATCTTGTCGGAAAAGATTTTTCCGATGGCCACGCCCATCGGATAGTAAACACCAGACGTGCCGCCGGTGAGAACGTTGATGAACTGCTGCGCGTGAGCAGACGGCGACGATAGGCCGATAGCGACGGCCGCCGTGACGGCGATCAGTCTGACGTTCATGGACCCGTTTCTCCCTGATAATTTTGATTTGCGACAAAATTGACGGCAAGCGCGGCGGCGGTCAACCCGCTTGTTTCGGGTTTCCCTCCCCGCCCTGAAGGCCCCTTTGAGAAATCAGCTCGGCCTGCCCTTCCGCAGGCGCTGGCAGGCGCCAGCGAGTTTGTATACGCTTACCGCAGCCGGGACGCAGATCCGGGCTTTGGGAGGAACTCGCCATGATGCTTCATCGATCCTTCGGGTTGATGCTGGGGGCGACGATCGCTCTTGGCTTCTATGGGATACAACTCGCCAGCGCCGCCCCGTTCATGATCGTCGGCAATGACGAAAAAGTGCTTTGGGACAATGACGGCAAGGTCGTGCTGTCGCCGCCCGGCAAAGACTCCGTGCTCATCCTTGACCTCGCCGACCCTGAAAACCCGAAAACGGTTGCCAACCTGCCGCTGAAGAATTCGGTGGTCGGCCCGCCAGTCAATGTCGACATCGACCCGACCGGATCGGTTGCGCTGGTCGCGGATTCGGTCGACGTCGTCCGGGAGGGCGAGGCACTGAAAATCGTGCCCGACAACAAAATCTATGTGATCGACCTCAAGGCCTCGCCGCCGAAACTCGCGGGCACCGTCACCGGCGGCAAGCAGCCCTCCGGCCTCAGCTTCAGCCCGTCAGGTAAAATGGCGCTGGTCGCCAACCGCGCCGACAATTCGATCACCGTGCTTTCGGTGAACGGCACCGATGTCAAAGTTACCGACACGATTGCGATGGGCGAACCGGTCGCGCACGTTACCTTCACGCCCGACGGCAAGCGCGCGCTCGCGGTCAAGTTCAACAACCACAAGTTGGCGATCCTTGATGTCAACGGCGACAAGGTTACCTACAACAAGCTCGACGTGACGGCCGGGCTGTGGCCCTACAACGTCGTTGTCAGCCCGGACGGCGCCATTGCGCTCACCGCCGACAACGGTAATGCCGGCTCCTCCGACGGCAGCGTCGATACCGTCAGCGTGTACGACATGACGCTGAACCCGCCGCGCGCGATCGACCGCGTCGTGGTCGGCGACGGACCGGAAGGCCTCGCCATGAGCCCGAAAGGCAACCTAGCAGCCACTGCGCTCCTGCGCGGCTCCAACATGAAGAATGCTTACTTCTACAACAAGAACGGCAGCGTCGCCGTACTGCGGATCGACGGCAAGAAGGTGACGAAAACGCAGGACATCGAAGTCGGCGGCCTGCCCGAGCCGGTGGCGTTCACGCCGGACGGCAAGTACCTTCTGGTCGGCAACTATCTCGATCAGGACTTTTCGATCCTGAAAGTCGACGGCACCGAGGTGCGCGACACCGGCAAGCGCTTCAAGGTGCCGGGCCATCCGGCATCGGCGCGCATGAGCCACTGACCGCGCGCTGCAGGCTTGCCGAGCGGAGGGCGCAGCCTCAGCCCTCCGCCGCATCCGCGACGCGCAGCTCGGCATCGCGCCTGAGCAGGCGCTGCGCGGTAAAATATCCCGGCAGCTCGACCAGCGCGCCATCGGCGCGGTGTGCGCGCGCCTCGCCTCTCGCCCGCGCGGCCTCGAACACGGCAACCGTCTCGCGGGCGTGGCGGAGCTCGTCTTCCTGCGGCGTAAGCAGCTTGTTGATGATCGCAGCGTGATCGGCGGCTACAAGGCTTCGCGCCTTGTAGCCGAGCCGCCGCGCAAAGCGGGTATCATGCGCGACACCCTCCGCATCGCTCCACGTATAGGGGCAGTCCACCGCCACCACCCCCGCCGCAACGCATTCGACGAGGAAACGCTGCCGCGCATAGCTCAGCTCGAGACCGTCCGGCCCGCGCTCGGCGCCGAGATCAGCGGCGAGATCCTCCGACGCCAGCAGGCAGGCATCGACACGCGGGCTCACTTTGGCGATGGCCATGGTCTGCACGAGGCCGCGCGCGAATTCGATATTGGGCAGCAGCCGCGTGCTGCCTTCGGTGATGCCGTAGGCGCGCTCAAAGCGCGTCACTTCCGCATCCAGCCGCGCAATATCCGAGGGGTCGCCGACCTTCGGCAGCGCAACGATGTCCGGCCGGCCACGCATCACCGCGGCAAGGTCGTCGATGCCGTCGCCGCCGAGCGGATTGACGCGCACGGCGACGACGCGCCCCGCCTGCCGCCAGCGCTCATAGACCTGCGGCGCCATCGCCCGCGCCTTCGGCCGCAGCTCGGGCGGCGTAAAATCTTCGAGCTCGTGGATCAGAACATCGGCGCCGCAGCCCGCGGCAACATCGATCGCGGCCTCATTGGCCCCTTCGACGAACAGCCAAGTCCGGCACAGCGACGCGCGCCGGCGTAGCCTTGCTGCGTCAAGGCGCTCCATCACTGGAACGTCATGTCAATGCATTTCGAAACGTCGGACCCGAGGCCGGAGGCAAAGGACAGGCATCCCCGCACCCGCCGCTTGTCGGTGTCGGCGACCCACACCGAATAACCGCCCTCACCGAAGAACGAGTTGGTGTTCGGCGGCTCGGTCTCGGAGGCTTCGAACGTGTAGTCCGAATCCTCTTCGAAGATGCGGGGCCGCTTTGCGCAGCTGCCTTCGGCCTGGACATCGCGGATCGCCTTGTTGTCGCGCCTCATGGTGAGGCTGACCCGACAGCGGAAGAATTCGGATGTCTTCGTATTGAAGAGATAGGCATAGGAGGAGCAACTCACCGTGCTCATCTTGCCGGCGCTGAGGCCACGGCTACACAGCAGCCGCTGGTTATTTCCGAGTTTGTAAGTGTCGGCAGCGGCGGTGCCTGCTGCAAGGAGGAGGCAGGCGCCGGCGAGTGTCAGTGCTTTCAATGAACGAGACATCCCTGAAATCCTCGATATGACATCGCGATGCGCGGGCAGGCATTCAAACGATAACGCCTTCTTAGCGAGAAATCGCGACCTGAGAAAACACTTTTGCGCGGGCTCGGTTCGGCCATCCATGGCCCGCCAAAAACAACGCCGGCGCAGCCGCAAGGCCACGCCGGCGCACTAACTGCACTCGCTTCAGTTCGATGACATCGCGGTGGGAAACGCCGCCGCCAGCTCCCGCGCGCCGGGCTTCTGGCCGTTGACGTCCATCCGCTCGTCAGTGATCGCCAAGAGCTTCGCCACCGTGTTGTGGCGGATCGCAACCGGGTTGCGCTCGTAGCCGCTACGCTGGAAGAAGTTCGAGGTCGGCACCCGCTCGCGCATCGCCGCCGGCATCGTCACCATGTCGAAGCCGTTGCCGTCGCCGGTGAGATTCATCATCTCGAGCTCCGCGGCGGTGAGCCGGTTCGGATGCCCCTTGCGCTGGGCGAACACCACCGAGGTCAAAAGCTTGTGGGTCTGCAGCAGCGGGCCGACGTCGACGTCCAGCAGCATCGCGTGAATGCCGAGGCCCGGCGGGGTCGCCGCCAGTTTCTGCTGCTCGCTCCAGCTCGCCGGCACCGAGCGGGCGACCGCGACCATGCGCTTGAGCACCGCGATCTTGCGATCCAGCACCATGCGCTCCGCCCCCGAGGCGCGCGCTGCGCGCTGACTGAGCGCAGCGATGATATTCGGTCCCTGCTCGGCCATCAGGTTCACGCTGTTGGCGGTCAGAAGCTGGTTGTAGCCGACGGCGGTCGAGATCGCGCGCGCGTCGGGGCGGTTGCTGCTGAGGCCGGACTGCATGTCGTGGGTGCCGTTGCCGCCGGTCTCGAAGGCATAGACCCGCACCGCCTGTTCGCGCGTCAGGCCATAGGCCGCCGCCACCCGCGCATAGGCGCGCTTGAACTCGACCTCGCTGGCTGGGCGCCTCGGCTGGAACTGGTAGTGCGCCGCCGCAGCCTCAAGGAAATCAGAAACCACCGGCAGCGGCCTGCGCTCGACCGGCGGCGGCCCCGGCTGCGGATCGGGATCGACCGGCCGCTTCGGCCCGGCATAGACCGGGGGCTGGCTGAGAACGTAGTCGTTCAGGGTGATGGCCTGGCCGTTGCGGCGCTTGGCGATCCGGCTACGGCGCTTGTCCGCGATCGCGGTCCAATAGGCCTCGGCTTCCACTTCAAAGCTGTGCCGCGCCTGCTGATAGATTCTGAGCTGATGCTGGTAGGCGGCGATTTCCGCCTGCGTCGCCCGGGCATAGGCCGGAACATGGGCGAGCGTCGCCAATGAGGCGATGGCGGACACCGCCGCCGCGCCGATGAGAAAACGTCGTCCAACGAGACGAAGCAGCATAAATCCATTCCCGTCGTATATGCCCACCCCGTGTTATGGATACCTGACGAACCTTGACGATCTCTGACCGAAACGGATGATTTACCAAATCCGCAAATGAGGCGCCCCCAATGGCCGGTTCCCAACCATCGGCGATCCGCGTCACTGGACTGGACCATATCGTCATCAATGTGACCGACGTTGCGCGTTCGGCGCGGTGGTACGCCGCCATCCTCGGCGCCGAGTTGCAGGAGTTCGATCCCGGAGGGGGCAAAGCCCGGCGGATCGCGATCATTTTCGGCCAGCAGAAAATCAACCTGCGGCCCGTCTCGGCCTCCAAAGCCGAGTGGTTCACCGCCGATCATGAGGCGGCCGGCAGCGACGACATCTGTTTCCTGACGACAGCTTCACCGCAGGAAGTGGTCGCGCATCTCGAGCGGAACCGCGTTCCCGTGATCGCGGGGCCGGTGCAGCGGCAAGGCGCGCGCGGAACGCTGCGCTCCGTCTACTGCCGCGACCCGGACGGCAGCCTGATCGAGATCGCGTCCTATAACGCCGAGGCCTGAGCGATCATCGGCGCATCACTCCGCCGGAACCCGGCCGGCATCCAGCGCAACGCTCACGAGTTGATCGAACTCCGTCACACCGTCCGCTGCGGTGCGGACAATGCGTTCAGCCATCTTCGCCTTGGTCGACGTGCTGGGCGAAACCTCATGCGAGGCGGTTTCCAGCACGTGTTTCAACGTGGCGACAAACTGAGGGCTGAAGTTGTTGGGTTCGATTCTCGTCATTGATCCACTCCGCAAAACCGGCTTTCAATCTCGCTCACTAGGCCGCCCTTCGCCGGGTCTTCTTGGCTTCGAGATATCGAGTCGCCGTTTCTTCCCAGTCACAGGCAAATTCTTCAGGAGGAAATTGGAGCGCTTTGGACTTTCGGATGGCGAGACGATGATAAACGGCGAAATGAATCACAACTTTTCTATCCGCAATTCGATCAATTCTCGGGAACGAATCCGGCTTTAGAGAAATGTCCCTCCAGGCGACAAGTCGAGGGAAGAAAACGGCTGCGCAGACAGAGCGGCAGCCGAGCGGCGAGCACTCATAAAAGATAGAAACAAAATGATTGTTTTATGGCCAAATCCGCCTATTCTCTTTCTGTCACCCTCGACCGTGGAGTTTCACCATGCGCTTCGGGACAGCCTTGCTGGTCGTCTTTCTGATCGCGATCCTCGGCGGCACCGCCTGGTTCGTGATTGACGGACTGACGACCGAAACCACCGTCGGCGTGTCGATGCACGGCTACATCGCAATGACCCTCGGCATCTTGTTTTCGCTGATCATCGGCGTCAGCCTGATGGTTCTGGTGTTCTACAGCAGCCGCCACGGCTATGACGAGCCGGCGCGGCGGGCAAAACTCTCCGACCTGCCGCCAAAGGCATCGCCGCCACCGCCGTCATAACGGCAGGATCGCCGGAAAAACATTGCGCCGCCGACGACGGGCGGCCAGCACCATGCTTGCCTGACGGCGTCCCGCGCTCGACCTCGAGCGCTCCGTTCTGTTGTCATTGCCAAGGCCCGCCCCGCATGATGCCACCCGCCAGATTTTTCCTCCGCCTTGCGGCCGTCGTACTGATGCTGCTGCCCGCAGCCGCGCACGCGCAAAGCCTACTCGACAGCCAGCGAAAGCCGCCGGCGAAGACCGCGATCAAGTCTGAGCAGAAGCCGGAAAAAATCGCCCGCCCAGCCCCGGCCGCAACGTCCTGCGCGCAATTTGGCGCGGGCTATATCCGCCTCGAAGGCTCATCGACCTGCGTGAAGGTCGGCGGCTCAATCGACATCGGCGCCGGCATGAACAGTCGCCGCTAGGCAGGCGGCCAAACAGAAACGCGAAACGCCAGAAAAGAAAAACCCGTGCGGGCCTGAGGCTCGCACGGGTTTTGATCGGCCCTGAAAAGGACGGGCCGAGACTTACTGCAGGCCGAGCGCCACGAAGCGCAGGTCACCCTCGGCGTTGGAAACCAGCAGCAGGACGGATTTCTTGCCTTCCTTCTTCAACTGGTCCACCCGCTTCTTGACGTCGGCGCCGTTCGTCACGGCCTCCTGCGCAACCTCGACGATGACATCGCCGGCGCTGAGGCGCTTGTCGGCGGCATCCGAAGACGCATCGACATCGGTGATGACGACGCCCTTGACGCTGTCCTTGATCTTGTAGCGCGTGCGCAGATCCTTGGTCAGCGCGGCGAGATCGAGGCCAAGCGCCTTCTGCGTCGTCAGCTTCTTGTCGAGTTCCGGCGTGCTGGACTTGGCCGAGGCCTCGATCAGCTTCTCGCCGTCTTCGAGCCGCCCGAGCTTGACCTGCTTGGTCAGTTCCTTGCCCTTGCGGATGATCACGACATCAACTTCCTTGCCGACCGCGGTGTCAGCCACCGCGCGCGGCAGGTCCTTCATCTCCTTGATGTCCTTGCCATCGAACTTGACGACGACATCGCCCGGCTCGATGCCCGCGGGCTTGGCCGGCCCCTTGTCGTCGACGCCGGCGATCAGCGCGCCGCGCGCCGGCTTGATCTCGAGGCTCTCGGCGATCTCGTCGGTCACCTGCTGAATGCGAACGCCGAGCCAGCCGCGGCGGGTCTCGCCGAACTGGCGGAGCTGATCGACCACGCTGACGACGGTCTTCGACGGCACAGCAAAGCCGATGCCGATCGAGCCGCCGGAAGGCGAGATGATCGCGGTGTTGACGCCGACGACCTCACCGTCGAGGTTGAACATCGGGCCACCGGAGTTGCCGCGATTGATCGCCGCGTCGGTCTGGATGTAGTTGTCGTAAGGTCCGGAATTGATGTCGCGGTTGCGCGCCGAGATAATACCGGCCGTCACCGTTCCGCCGAGGCTGAACGGATTGCCGATGGCGATGATCCATTCGCCGAGGCGCAGCTTTTCGGAGTCGCCGAACTTGACCGCAGTCAGCGGCTTGCTCGGCTTGAACTTGAGCAGCGCAAGATCGGTCTTCTTGTCGCGACCCATCACCTCGGCGCGATACTTTGTGCCGTCGTTCAGGATGACGTTGATCTCGTCCGCATCCGAGATGACGTGGTTGTTGGTGACGACGATGCCCTCGGCGTCGATGATGAAGCCGGAGCCAAGCGAGTTGACCTTGCGCGGCTGGATCGGGCCGCCCTTGCCGCCGCGACGGTTCTTGAAGAAGTCCTCAAAGAACTCCTCGAACGGCGAGCCCGGCGGCAGCTGCGGCATCGAGCGCCGCGCCTCGTCGCTGCCGTCGACGGTCTGCGAGGTCGAGATATTGACCACCGCGTCAATGACCTTTTCCGCAACATCGGCAATGGCGTCGGGTCCGCGCGCCTGTGCCGGGGCGGAATATGAGAATACGGCGCTGGCCACGCCGAGGCAGAGGGCCGCCATCAGCGGCCGCAGGCGGCTGCCACGCAATGCTGGGATCGCAGCGAACATTGTTCGGGTATCTCCTGACAAGGGATCAGTCTTTGGTGTCGGTCCGGCTAAAGCTAGTTCTTTTCCGCCTCTGAGGGAACGGATCCGCCGATCGGCTGGCAATGGCGATCCGCATTCGCCGGTTTCCCCATCAGCGGCATGGGATTGCGGCGAAATCCGGTCGGAACCCGCTCATCGTTTCGTGAGCGGAGCCCGCAAGCGGCCGGCGGCGGATTGGGTCAGCGCATCAGCCAGATCAGGATCAGGCCGACGACGGCGGAGCCGAGGCCGAGAACGCGCAAAATATTGTCTGGCGTGGCGAGGGCATTGGCCATGGCCGAGCGCATCCAGGACGGCAGCGCGGCGAACATCAATCCCTCAAAAACCAGCATGAAGCCTATTCCGATGAGGAGATCACCAAATGCAATATTCCCCATCGACTTCCGCCTCCCTGCGCGCCCCGATCGACCGGCTCTTGTGGCCGGCGCAAGCGCCTTCCTCTGCCGAGGCGGGTCCATCCCGCCACGGCACCTGTCACGCTTGAAACGTTCTTGAGCGTCTCTGTCAACGATTGCCAGCGAATAAAGATCGCGGCGACACAAAATCGGAACGGTAAAAATCATCGCCACTGGCGGCAACAGTTGCAAAATGCAGCTTCAAGGCGAGCGCTGGCCATCATTTTGTGGCGGCATGCGCAAAGAAAAAGCCGCCCCGGACGATCCGGGGCGGCTGCAAAATTGGTTCAGCGTGCGGCTGCGCTGCCGGCCGGCGGGGCGGCAACGCCCGACGGATTGCTGAAGTATTTGAAAAAGTTCGAATCAGGCTTGAGCAGGAAGCGGGTGTCGTTCGCCTTCAGCCCGTTCTCATAAGCCGTCATCGAGCGGTAGAAGTTGAAGAAGTCCGGATCCTTGCCATAGGCTTCGGCGAACAGGCGGTTGCGCTCGCCGTCGCCCTCACCGCGGATCTGTTCGGCCTGCGAATTGGCGTCGGCCACGATGACCGTCGCCTCGCGATCCGCCCGCGAGCGGATCTCCTGCGCCTTCTGACCGCCCTGCGCGCGGAACTCGGCGGCTTCACGCTGACGCTCGGTCTGCATCCGCTGATAGACCGCCTGGCTGTTCTGCTCGGGCAGATCGGCGCGGCGAATACGCACGTCTATCACCGAGATGCCGTAGCCCTGCGCCTCTCGATCAAGCTGCGTACGGATGCGGCCCATCAGCGCGTCGCGCTCGTCGCGCACCACCTGGATGAAGGTCGCCTCGCCGAGCACACGGCGGAGCGCCGCGTTCAGGAGCGTGGTGAGCTGGACGTTGGCAGCCTGGATCGAGCCGACGCTCTGGTAGAAGCGCAGCGGGTCCTTGATGCGGTAGCGGGCGAAGGCATCGACCACCAGCCGCTTTTGGTCGGAGGCGATGACTTCCTGCGCCGGGTTCTCGAGGTCGAGAATGCGCTTGTCGATCGAGATCACCGTGTCGATGAACGGAGCCTTGAAATGCAGCCCGGCATCGCTGGCGACCCGCACCGGCTCGCCGAGGCGAACCACCAGAGCCTGCTCGGTTTCCTTGACCGTGAACAGCGAGCTGTAGCCGACGACGACAACAACCAGCAGCACAAGGAGCGCGATAACGCCCGAAATACCGTTCCTCATCGGTTGCCTCCGCTCTGGTTCTGGCTTGCGGTCCCGTTGCCGGGCCGGCGCGGCGACAGTTCGCTCAGCGGCAGATACGGCACTGCGCCGCCCTGCCCTGCGCCACCATCCATCACCAGCTTCTCGGCGCCGCCGAGAACCTTTTCCATGGTCTCAAGATAGATACGCTGACGGGTCACGTCCGGGGCCTTCTTGTATTCGTCATAGACCTTCAGGAAGCGGGCGCTCTGACCCTTGGCTTCGGCGACGGCCTGCTCCTTGTAGCCTTCCGCGCTCTGGATGATCTGCGCCGCGCGGCCGCGCGCGTCGGGGATCACCCGGTTGGCGTAGGTCTGGGCTTCGTTCTGCAGGCGCTCGAGGTCGGCGCGGGCCGCCTGAACGTCACGGAAGGCATCGATCACCTGCGACGGCGGATCGACCTTCTGCATCTGCACCTGCTGGATCAGCACGCCGGCGCCATAGCCATCGAGGATCTTCTGCATCATCTCCTGCACGGCGGTCTCGGTGGTGGTCCGCGCGCCGGTCAGGATCGGCTGGATCTCGCTGCGGCCGATGACATCGCGCATCGCGCTTTCGGCGATCGCCTTCACGGTGCCTTCGGGGTTCTGGATGTTGAAAAGGAAGTTGCCGACGCCATCCGGCTTGATCCGCCACAGCACGGCGAAATCGACGTCGACGATGTTTTCGTCGCCGGTCAGCATCAGGCTCTCCTCAGGCACGCTGCGGGTAGCCCGGCCGCGCCGCGCCGCATCGAGCGAGGTCGCAGTGCCGATGCTGATCGTCGACACGCGCAGCGCCTTCGGCAGCACCACCGTCTCGATCGGATACGGCAGGTGGTAGTTCAGACCCGGCTGCACGGTGCGGACATGCTTGCCGAACCGCAGCACCACGCCGAGCTCTTCGGACTGCACCCGGAAGAAGCCGGACAGGCCCCAGATCGCAAGCGCGCCGATCAGCAACAGCAGAATGCCCATCGTGCTCATGTGGCCGCCGGGCATGATGGATTGCAGTCGATCCTGGCCGCGGCGCAGAAGGTCTTCCAAATCGGGCGGCTTTGGCCCCGTCGGCTGCGGCCCTGATCCCCAGGGGCCCTTTGGGCCGGAGCCCCACGGGCCCCCGCCTTGATTCTTCCACGGCATCGAGCATCTCCTTGGCAAGGGGGCCATGCGCCGGCCCACCCCCGCTCACACTGTCTGGTCGGCTTTATAGGCGACGGATCAAGCTCTTACAACGCGCCATCCGATCAAGTGGCTAACGGCGGAGGTGAATTCGTCAATAATTCCGGGGGCCTGCGTCAACGCCGGGTCAGCGGCGTTGATATGTCACATAGGAAAAATCCGCGCTGTCGCCAGGGCCGGCGCCGTGGCGTTCGCGCGCCACCTCCTGCCACTGCGCGACGTCGATCGCGGCCATACGGGTGTCTCCCTGCGGCCGATCGTGCACCTCGGTAATCTCCAGCCGCTGCGCCAGATCAAACCACTGCGTAAAAATATCGGCGCCGCCGATCACCGCGATCTCATTGGCCGAGCGCCGCAGGGCATCGCCGCGCGCGACTTCCAGCGCCCGCGGCAGCGAATTGACCACGACCGCGCCGGGCGCGTTGAAGGCGGCGTCGCGCGTGACCACGATATTGGTGCGGCCCGGAAGCGGGCGGCCGATCGAGATGAAGGTCTTTCGCCCCATCACGAGAGGTTTACCCATGGTGAGGCGCTTGAACCGCTGCAGATCGGATTTGAGCCGCCACGGCATGCCGCCGTCGAGGCCGATGACGCCATTCTCGGCAATCGCGACGACGAAGACGATGGCGGGCGCGCAACTGGTCCCGGTCACACCGCAACCTCGGCCTTGATATGCGGATGGGGATCGTAGCCGATCAGCGAAAAGTCCTCGAAGCGGAAGCCGAAAATGTCCTTCACCTCAGGATTGATCTGCATGGTCGGCAGCGGCCGCGGCGAGCGCGTCAGTTGCAGGCGCGCCTGCTCGAGGTGATTGGAGTAGAGGTGCGCGTCGCCAAACGTGTGGATGAACTCGCCCGGCTTCAGACCCGTCACCTGCGCCATCATCATGGTCAACAGCGCGTAGGACGCGATGTTGAACGGCACGCCGAGAAACACGTCGGCCGAGCGCTGGTAGAGCTGGCACGACAGCCGGCCGTTGGCGACATAGAACTGGAACAGGCAGTGGCACGGCGGCAGCGCCATCCGCTCGACGTCCGCCGGATTCCACGCGCTTACGATCAGCCGCCGGGAATTGGGGTTGCTGCGGATCATCTCGGTGACGTTGGCGATCTGGTCGATCTCGGTGCCGTCCGGCGCGGCCCATGAGCGCCACTGGTGGCCGTAGACCGGGCCGAGGTCGCCGTTCTCGTCGGCCCACTCGTCCCAGATCGTCACCTTGTTGTCATGCAGATATTTGATGTTGGTGTCGCCCTTCAGAAACCACAGCAGTTCATGGACGATCGCCCGCAGCGGCAGCCGCTTGGTGGTGAGCATCGGGAAGCCGGCGGCGAGATCGAACCGCATCTGATGGCCGAACACCGACGTCGTCCCGGTGCCGGTACGGTCGCCCTTGGTGACACCCTCGGCAAAAATCCGTTCGATCAGATCGTGATACTGGCGCATTGCGGTTCCGGCAGGAGTTGTCTGGCATCGTGAGGCCGGGCCAGGCCGACCCCACAGCATGTGACGGGTCTAATACCCCGTCAATCCGGCTCCGTCGACGATCTAAGTCGATGCCTGGGGAGTACTCGATTAAAGGCGGGCAGCAATAGCCGTCCGCCCCCTTTCGCTTGCGCCTGCCGCCGCCTATATTAGCCGTGCCGGTTTGCCCGGCTATGACAATAAATGACCGTCGCAATAAACCATTCGGACCCGGGGGCAGCACCCGGCGCCTCCACCAAAGCCCGTGACACACGGGAAAGCTCGCGGCAAGCGGGCTTTGGCGGGGGCGAAACAGGATCGACGAGGGCGTAAAGGGCGAGTTTTTGTCCGGTATTGTTCCGCCGTTATCGGGCTACTTTATAGTTGCTAATGACAACTATGCTCCGGTTGCTCAGGCAGCGTAACGCTGTTTGAAAGACCACTATAAAGTCCTAGCGGGTTTAGCTCCGTTAGGCGGGGTTCGGAGGCACCTGGCAACAGAAGCCTCCACTTTATCCGGTCGTCCGATGATTGTTGCCGACAGTGCCGCCCATCAATTTTCGCTCCATCCACTCGATTTCGCTTTCGCGCGGCTGACGTCATGAACCGGCGGGAGTACGATGACGGCTGTGAGTCGGCACCTGATCGAGCGCGATTATGACGTTCTCCACTTGCGGGCGACTGACTTGAGCGTTACCTCGGCCGAACATTTTTGAAAGAGCGACGTTTCCGAACGCAGGACCGGCCTCGGGAATGGTGCTGACAGAACTCGACGGAACACATATGGCGACCGATCACATCCGTTACGACGTCCTGGCCCGCGATGCCCTGCGCGGCGTGTTGCACCGGGTGCTGCAGGACGCGGCAGAGCGCGGCCTGCCCGGCGACCATCATTTTTACATCACGTTCATGACCAAGGCGCCGGGAGTGAAGATCTCGGCCCAGCTGCTCGCCCAGCACCCCGAAGAGATGACGATCATTCTCCAGCACCAGTTCTGGGATCTGGCGGTGACCGAGGATCGCTTCGAGGTCGGCCTGTCGTTCCGCGGCGTGCCGGAGCGGCTTGTGGTGCCGTTCCAGGCGATCAAGAGCTTTTTCGATCCTTCGGTGCAGTTCGGCCTGCAGTTCGAGCCGCCGGAGAGCGAAGCTGCTGCTGAGCCAGAGGCGGCCGCGCCGTCGGACAATGTTGCTGCGCTGCCCGAACCCGCAGCCGAAACCGACGACAACGACCCGCCGAAACGTTCGGAAGGGGCTGAAGTCGTCCGGTTGGATCGCTTCCGCAAAAAATAACCGCACTTTTCGGGATAGTCTCCTGATCGGTATATCATGGTGCGTGCACTCCCCTCGCCACGACGGAGCGGATCACGCGCCAGCAACCGATGAGGAGCCAGATGGCCAAACGGGCGACAGCGAAAACAACCCGGCGGAGCGCCGGCACCCCCCGGGCAGGCAACAGCGCCGCAAACGCGCAAAAGCCGTCGCAACGGATCCGCGTCGAGACCGATTCCTTTGGCCCGATTGACGTTGCCGCTGATCGCTATTGGGGCGCGCAGACCGAGCGCTCCCGCCAAAATTTCCGCATCGGCGAAGATCGCATGCCGCTTGCCATCGTGCACGCGCTGGCCGTGGTCAAGCTCGCCGCCGCCCAGAGCAATCACGAACTCGGCCTACTCGATCAGCGCCGCGCCCGCGCGATCAGCCGCGCGGCCCGGGAGGTGATCGCCGGCGACCTCGACGATCATTTCCCGCTGGTGGTCTGGCAGACCGGCTCCGGCACCCAGACCAACATGAACGTCAACGAGGTCATCGCCAATCGCGCCAACGAACTGCTCGGCGGGGAGCGCGGGGCGAAAAAGCCGGTCCACCCCAACGACCACGTCAATATGAGCCAGTCGTCGAACGACAGCTTTCCGACCGCGATGCATATCGCGGCGGCGAAAAACCTCACCGACGACCTCATCCCGGCGCTCAGTCTCCTCCACGCTGCCCTTCGCAAAAAGCAGGAGGAGTTTTCCGGCATCGTCAAAATCGGCCGCACCCACACGCAGGACGCCACCCCGCTCACCCTCGGCCAGGAATTCTCGGGCTATGCGGCGCAGGTGGAAAACGCGATCACGCGGCTGCGCGCGGCGGTCCGGGAATTGATGCCGCTGGCGCAGGGCGGCACCGCCGTCGGCACCGGGCTGAACAGCAAGCCGCGCTTTGCGCGCCTGTTCGCGCGGCATGCAGCGGAGCTCACCGGCCTACCCTTCACCAGCGCGCAGAACAAGTTCGAGGCGCTCGCCGCGAACGACGCCTATGTCGCCGCACACGGCGCCGTCAACGCGGCCGCGACCGCCCTGTTCAAGATCGCGAACGACATCCGCCTGCTGGGCTCGGGGCCGCGCTCCGGCCTCGGCGAACTGATCCTGCCCGAGAACGAACCCGGCTCCTCGATCATGCCCGGCAAGGTCAACCCGACCCAGTGCGAGGCGATGACGATGGTCTGCTGCCAGGTTTTCGGCAATCAGACGACCATCACGATTGCCGGCTCGCAGGGCCATTTCGAGCTCAACGTATACAAGCCGGTGTTGGCGCATGCGATGTTGCATTCAATCCGCATCATGGCCGATGCGGCGCGGTCCTTCACCGAGCACTGTGTCGAAGGCATCCGGGCGAACGAGCCGCGAATCAGGGAGCTTATGGAACGCTCGCTGATGCTGGTCACCGCCCTCGCCCCGAAAATCGGTTACGACAATGCAGCGAAAGTCGCAAAAAGCGCGCATAATCGCGGTACAACTCTCAAGGAAGAGGCGGTTCGCCTCGGGTTTGTCAGCGACATCGAATTTGACAACCTCGTCAAACCGGACAAGATGACGCACCCTGGCTGAGAAGGCTCGGGAAACAAATTGCGGCAATATTGGGGTATGCCCTTTGCATAATTCTGATTCAAATCAGAAGGCAACAATTTGAGTGGCCGTGGGGGCCAATTTTGGGGGGAGTAAATGGGCGAACTTGTTAATTTGAGAAAAGTCAGGAAGCGGGTCGAAAGGGATCAAGCGGCGGCGCAGGCTCAGATCAACCGGGTGCGGTTCGGCCGCACCAAGTTTGAGCGCACGCTCGATCGCAAGGAGTCCGACAAGACCGAGTTGATCCTTAACCAGCATCGCTTGAATCACGATGGGGCAGCAGTATGAAATCTCCCGTTGTGAAAAGGTCGATCGTCGTGGCTGGTCACAAGACCAGCGTCAGCCTGGAAGAAGCTTTCTGGAACGGGATGAAGGAGATTTCCGCCCTGCGTGGAATGACCCTGTCCGAACTAGTCGGCGAGATCGACAGCAATCGTCAGCAGGGCAACCTGTCCTCGGCGATCCGGCTGTTCGTTCTGGACCACTTTCGCTCGCGCGCTGCTCCGATACAGCCCATACAGGTGGCGCAGCAGGCAATGGCGAGCCATCGTCCTTCGTGATGCTCTACACATTTGCGGCATAGGACTGGCCGCAGGTCAGGTATTCTCCGAATACCGGACATGATGGTTTCGTCCTATGGTTGCTCCCGTGAAGTTTCGGGAGCGGGGCATGAGCACGTCGAACTTGTACCCTCATTCAACAGCCGCTGCGCACGCCGCCAAGGCGTTCGCAGTGGTCAAGCGCTCCGTGATCGTTCAGGGTCACAAAACCAGCGTCAGCCTCGAAGATGCGTTCTGGGACAGTCTCAAGGAAATTGCCCAGAGTCGCGGCATCGCCCTTACCGTGCTGATCGCCGAAATCAATTCGGAGCGGATCACCTGCAACCTGTCATCGGCCATCCGCCTGTTCGTGCTGGATTACTTTCGTGCGCGGGCGATCGCAGGCCTGATGATCGGCACCCGGCACGTGCGAACCATCACCGAAACGCGCAACTAGCCAGCTCTCGCCAGCCAAGCTGGTCTGCCGGATGCCCGATGCGGTGCGCCGCTGCCGGCCTTTCTTTTCAGGCATTTTATGGCGTCAGAACCAGGGGACCGCGCGGCCGCACCTGATGCTGTCCGGCCGGCGAAGATGCGGAGCCCGGCGCCGGGAGCACCTCGATCGGCGGCGGTAGCGGCGCGACCTGTGTCCCCGCATTCTCGCTCAGCGGCTCGGCCGGCTTTGGCGGGGCGGACGAAGCATTGTCGTCCGCCTTCGAGTGCGCCTCCTTCGGCACGTCCTTGGCCGCTTCCTTCGGTGCCGTTTCGATGACCGGCGCGGGCTTGGGCGCGGCAACAGAGCCGGAATTGCCAACGGCTGGCGGTTGCGGCGAAACGGGTGCCGCCGGGCGCGGCGGCTGCCTCGCCGGAGTGGCCGCATTCGGCCGCGCCGCGCGCGCGGGCAATTCACCGCGCTCGATTGCGTCGAGCCGTTTCGTCTCTCGGTCGATCGCGCGCAGCGAAAGCCACGCGGAAAACGACGACAGGTCGAGCGACCGGCTTGGTGCGTCCGGGGAGCCGGTGACGAACATCGTCAGATCCGGATGCGTCGCGGCATTTTCGAGCGTGCTCGAGGACAACGTGGCGCGAATGTCGACCTGATCGGCCGCGACGTCATAGCCGCCGGTCACGATTGCCTGCGCGCCATTGCCGTCGAGCGTCGCCGGCCCTGCGCGAAGCCGGCCGTCCTTCACGTTGAACGGCACTTCGGCCTTCGCCACCATCAGGATGCCAGCCGCCAGCGCGGGATCGACCACTGCCCTCAGCTTCGCCTCGTCGATCGCCGGCCCGGCGTCGCCGATGGTGAGCGCCTTCTCGAATGCCTGTGGCGCAAGGCCGGCGAGGCGGGCGCTCTGCAATGTCAGCGAACCGCTGCCTGACAACGCGCCGAGAAGGTCGGCGGCGGTGCGGCCATGGCTCGCCAGCGTGAGCTGGGCGCCGACCTTGCCCTCCGGCATCGCCAGCGCCCGATAGCGCAGCGCCGATCCCTCGACACCGGCGAGAGCGAGATTGGCGTTCAGGAGCGTGCCGTCCGGCGTCTGGCGCGTATCAAAATTGAAAGTCAGCTCGCCGCCGCCGATCTTGCCTTTCAGCCCCTCCAGCATCAGCGACTGGCCGTCGGCGCGGACCACGCCATTGAGCGGCCGCAGTTCGCTGCCGCCCGGCAGCATCGCACGCTGGGCAGAAAAGGCGACGCGCCCGCGCCAGCCCTGAAAGCGGCCGAGCCGCGACGCCTGTGCACCGCGCTCCTCCGGCGCGGCCATCATGAAGGCGAACACCGCCGGGATGTTCAGCGCATCTATTGCGAGATCGCCGTCGAGGCTGGCGTTTTCGGCGCTCCAGTCGAGCTTGCCGCCAATCCGCGCGCCCGCAATGAGCCCGTCGATCGCCTCGGCCTTCACTTCGGATTTGGCGACCGCGACGCGCGATGTCAGCGTCAAGCCGAGCGGCCCGCCCTGCCCGAGCAGCGGCGCGATGTCGGCGTGACGCACGGCGAGATTGACCTTCGCCGTCGGCGCATCTGCAAACGGCTCGGCGGTGCCGGTCGCATCGGCATCGAGCCCAGTACCGGAAAGCGCCGCTTTCACCCGCATCGGCTTGCGCGGATCGCCGCTCGCGGATGCCGTCAGCACCGCTGCGCCGGGGCCGCCCGCAACCACGCCGTCGAGCCCGAGAAGAGCGAGCAGCGGCTGCGCCCTCTCGGCGGTGAGCCGTGCGTCGAAATTGATGTCGGTCGGCAGCAGCCCGTCGAGATCCGCGCCGATCACTGCCGCGATGCGCGGCATCGCCGTCAGCGTCGCGCTTCCGGCGAGGTGCGGCGCGGCGATGTCGAGCTGCGCCCGCGCCTCGCCGCGATCCTTGTCGCGCGCGCTTTTGTCCAGCGTCATGGTCAGCATCAGGCGCGCGCCTTCGCGGCCCTGCGGCCAGGCCGACACGCGCTCTGCAATTTTAGGCGCGAGCGGCGACAGCAGCGTGGCCAGCCTGTCGAGCGAGGAAGCGGTGGCGGAGAGGTTCATCTGCCCGGTGACGGCGGCACGGTCAAACGCGCCCGCTCCTTCTACCGCGACGCCCGAGCCCGCGCCGAACCGCAGGCGGTCGAGCCTGATCGCCTGCGGCCCGTAGTCGAGCTTCAGCGCGACGGGGCGAACATCCTGACCCGCGACCACCGCATGGGCGATATCGACCTCGACCTGCGCCTCGTCGGGCATGGCGAGCCCCTCGCCGCCGATCGCCCTGATCATCGCCGACGTCGCATCGAGGTCGAGGTGATCGGCCTTGAATGCTGCCTCGAGGCGCGAAGAGCCGCCCTTCGCCTTCTCACCGAGGCCGGAGAAAACCAGCCGCCCGCGCAGCCTGTCGCTCTCGACCGCCGCAGCCAGATCCTCCACCGCGATCCGCGCCGGATCGATCTCGAAACGGCCGGAGAACCGGAGCGGCTTCTGCGATTTTGCGGCCAGATCCGAGCTGCCGCGCAGCCACACGCCAAGCACCTCCGGCTCCTCGGCGGCGATGTCGAATTTGCCGCTCAAGCGGGCGTCGGCGCCCGGCTGGAATTTGGCGTCGCGGAGCGTGACCCGCGCCGCCCCCGGCGCCAGCGCCGTGAGCTGCTCGACAGTCCACTGCCTCGGCGTGCCCAAAAGCTCGGCCGTCACATCCTGCACCGCGCGCCCGCCGAGCGCGACAGTCTCCGCGGTTGCCGCAATCGCCACCGGGAACGGCGGCAGCGGCAGCGCGGCCGCGCCATCGCGCAATGCGGGCAACAGGCTCGGCGGCGGCGCCGTGCCGTTGCTGCCGGTGGCGATCAGCCGGTCAGCGTCGATCTTCCGCGCCGAGAGGGTGGCGGCAAGACGCGGCTCCGCCCCGAAACGCATTTCCGCATTGCCGGCGACCTTCAGCACCGCGCCGTCCGCGCCGAGGCTTGCCTCGAGCTGCTCGAAGCGGGCGTTGGCCGGGTCGGCAGTCAGCTTCGCCGCGATCCGCCACGGCCCCTTTTCGGCCGGGCGGGCATCGCCCGCGGCCTTAGCTGGGGCCGGCTTTTCGACCACGAGACCGCCCTCGAAACGCGGCGTCGAAGCGACAAACCGCAAGAGGCCGTCGAGATCGAGGCCGGGCGTGGCCCCCGTCGGCACCAGGACGAGACGCAGCTTGGTGCCGTCCTCGTCCGGCGCGGGGCTGGACGTGATGCGGAAGGGATAGCGTACGCCGTGAACGCTGGCATTGCCCTCGCCGCGAATGGCTCCCGCGAGCGCCCGGACATCGCCGCTGAAGGCGACATCCTCAAGCTCGAGCGAGGTGCGGCTCGCGCCGTCATGCAGTGCGATTCGGCCGGTGACGTTAAGCCTGTCGATCGCGAGCGAACCAAGATTGACGCCGCCGATGCCGGCCGGCCAGGCGATCCGCCCGCGCCAGTCGAGCCCGAAGTCGAGCGCCATGCCGTTGATGGTGAGTTCGGTGGCGCGCCAGACGCCGCGCATCAGCGAGCCGAGGTTGAATTCCACATTGAGACTGTCGGCCCGCGCGCGGCCGAGATCGGCGTCGTCGCTGCCGACCGCGACTGACTGCAATTGCAGCGACGGCGTCGGCAAAATCGTCGCGCGCATGTCGCCGCCTACCCGGACCGGCGCGCCGATCACGCGCGTCGCCTCGGCCTCGAACTGGGGCCGGAACTGATTCCAGTCGATGAAATGCGGACCGATCAGCGCCGCCGTCAGGGCAACAATGAAAGCAATCGCAACGCCGAGCAGTGTCGTCTGCACGGTCTCTCCCCAAGCTAAGCGGCAACTTCACGGCTCCCGGCAGGGAGCGAACCGCATCAAGACATTGGGCCGGCCCGCAGGCTGGCCCGCTCTGGTCCTGCGCCCGGTGCGCAGGATGTCACGCCAATCCTGCGACAGTTTGCCAGCAATGTGGCGCGCTCGCCAGAACCCAACCGCCCTGGCCGCGCGGTTGTACCGGACGAGCACGGCAAAATTCAGTGGGCCGGCAAGATCTTGCCGGGATTGAAGATATTTTGCGGATCCAGCGCCAGTTTGAGCGCGCGCATGGCGTCGAGCGCCTCGTTCCCCAGTTCCCCGACGAGATACTGCTGCTTGCCTTGGCCGATGCCATGCTCCCCGGTGCAGGTGCCGTCCATAGCCTGCGCCCGCTCGACCAGGCGGTGGATGAAGCCCTCGGCGCGGGCGACCTCGTCGGGATCGTCGATGTCGCAGAGCAGCGAGCAGTGAAAATTGCCGTCGCCGACGTGGCCGACAATCGGGCCATCAAGGCCGCTTGCCTTCATGTCCGCTTCGGTTTCGACGACGCAGTCGGCAAGGCGCGAGATCGGCACGCAGACGTCGGTCGCGATCGCCTGCGCTCCGGGGCGCAGGTTCTTCACTGCCCAATAGGCGTCATGCCGCGCCTGCCACAGCCGCGTGCGATCCTCGGGCCGGGTGGCCCATTCAAAGCCGCCGCCGCCGCACTCGGCAGCGATTTCGGCGAACAGGCGGGTCTGCTCGGCGACCTCGACCTCGTTGCCGTGGAATTCGAGCAGCAGCAGCGGCGTCTCCGGCAGAGTAAGCTTGGAGTAGGCGTTGCAGGCGCGGACCTGCTCGGCATTGAGCAGTTCGATGCGCGCCACCGGAATGCCGGTCTGGATCGCCAGAATGGTCGCCCGGCAGGCGCCCTCCACCGTCGCAAACGAACACGAGGCCGCCGCGATCGTGTCGGGAATGCCGCGCAGCTTCAGCGTCAGTTCGCTGATGATGCCGAGCGTGCCCTCCGCGCCGATAAACAGATGGGTGAGGTCATAGCCGGCCGACGATTTTTTCGCCCGCGTGCCGGTGGTGATGATCTCGCCGTCGCCGCGCACGACCTTCAGCGCCAGCACGTTGTCGCGCATGGTGCCGTAGCGCACCGCATTGGTACCGGAAGCCCGCGTCGAGGCCATCCCGCCGATCGAGGCATCGGCGCCGGGATCGATCGGGAAGAACAGACCCTGATCGCGCAGGTGCTCGTTCAGCGCCTTGCGAGTGACGCCGGGCTGGATGACGCAGTCGAGGTCATCGGCATGCACCTTGAGCACGCGGTTCATCTCGCGCAGATCGATGCACACGCCGCCAGCCGGCGCGTTGACCTGCCCTTCCAGCGAAGTGCCGGTGCCGAACGCGATCACCGGCACGCCGCGCGGCGCGCAGATCCGCACCACATCCTGAATATCCTCGGTCTCCTGCGCCATCACTACCGCATCCGGCGGCTGGTTAGGTACCCAGGTGGTGGTGTGGGCGTGCTGCTCCCGCAAGGATTGCGAGGTGGAGAATCGGTTGCCGAAACGCGCGGCGAGTGCGCTCAGCGCCTCCGCCAATTTGGTCGCATCTGGACGCGCAATGTTTTCTTGAATTGAGTATGACACCAAAAATCCTCCCGGGGCGCGAAACCGTGTCAAAGCTTGTATTGCCGGTCAAGCACATCTATCGAAACGGTGCTGCCACAACGAAAAAATGAAGGATGAGTGATGACGCCCAGCGAGAAGATCTCCGCCCCCTACCACGCACCGATCCAGCAGATCGAACCGCAATGGATCGACGGCAACGGCCACCTCAACATGGCCTACTACAACGTGCTGTTCGACCGCGGGATGGACGGGTTCTTCGACACGATGGGGATCGGCTGGAACTATCTCAAGACGCGCCACTGCTCGACCTTCACCGCCGAATGCCATGTGCGCTACGTGCGCGAGATCCACCTCGGCGATCCGGTGCTGGTGGTGTGCTATCTCGTCGCCGCCGACGACAAGCGGATCCACACCTTTCAGGAATTGCGCCACGCCACCGAAGGCTGGCTGTCGGCGACGTCGGAAAACATGACGCTTCACGTCGACATGGCGGTGCGCAAGACCGCGCCGTTCCCGGACGACATCAAGGCCCGCGTTCAGGCCGTGGCGCAGGCCAATGCGGCGGTCCCGCGGCCGAACGGCATTGGCCGCAAGATCAACATGCCGGCGCCGAAATGAGCGGCGCCGCGTAGGCCGCTAGGCGCGGGTGCGGCCGCGGAAGATGCTGACGATGGCCGAAATCAAAAACAGCGCCACCGCGAGAAAGAAAATGATCTTGCCGATCTCCACCGATGCGCCGGCAATGCCGCCAAAGCCCAAGAACGCGGCAATCAGCGCAACGACGAGAAACGCAAGGACCCAGACTAACATTCTGTGCTCCTTGTCCGTATAGCGCCGGACCGAATCGCGATCCGGCAATCCTTCCGGCACACCAATCGCGGGCGGGAGCCAAAAGTTCCCGTTGGCCACACGCATGACCCTGCCTTAAAAACGCGCGGCTGATGGGCAAAACCGTGCCCAGACGCCGGCAAGCGGTTGGGAAACCGGCCGCCCGCGCCTATATGGCTCCCATGTACGGCTCCCCTTTCCGGCCCTGCGGTGCCATTCTTCCGAAATGACGATTCGCATGACCGAGCTTGAAAGCCCGCGCAATTCGCGCGTTCCAGATCACCAGCCGGCCCCCGGCGGCATCGCCGCCCGCGCGCGTGCCGCCGCTGCTCCGCAATATCTGACCGCGCTCAATCCCGAGCAGCGCGAGGCCGTCGAGACGCTGGATGGCCCGGTCCTGGTGCTCGCGGGCGCCGGCACCGGCAAGACGCGGGTTCTGACCACCCGGATCGCCCACATCCTCAGCACCGGCCGCGCCCGGCCCGGCGAGATTCTGGCGGTGACCTTCACCAACAAGGCCGCGCGCGAAATGAAGCACCGGCTCGGCCAGATGCTTGGCCAGACGGTCGAAGGCATGCCGTGGCTCGGCACCTTCCACGCCATCGGCGGACGGATTTTGCGCTACCACGCCGAGCTCGTGCAGCTGCAATCCAATTTCACGGTGCTCGATGTCGACGATCAGATCCGCCTGCTCAAGCAACTGCTGCAGGCCGAGCACATCGACGAGAAGCGCTGGCCCGCGCGCATGCTGGCCGGGCTGATCGACGGCTGGAAGAACCGCGGCCTGACGCCGGCGCAGGTGCCGCCCGGCGAGGCCGCAATGTTCGGCAACGGACGCGGCGGCAAGCTCTATGCCGCCTATCAGGAGCGGCTGAAGACGCTCAACGCGGCCGACTTCGGCGACCTCCTGCTCGAGGCCATCCGTCTCTTCCGCGAGCATCCCGACGTGCTGCGGCAGTATCAGCAGCGCTTCAAGTTCATTCTGGTGGACGAATATCAGGACACCAACGTCGCCCAGTATCTCTGGCTCCGCCTTCTGGCGCAGACGCCGGGCGGCGATGCGCCTGCGCCGGAGCGCGGCGACACGCTGCCGACGCCGGTCCGCTACCAGAAAAACATCTGCTGCGTCGGCGACGACGACCAGTCGATCTATGGCTGGCGCGGCGCCGAGGTCGACAACATCCTGCGCTTCGAGCACGACTTCCCCGGCGCGCGCGTGGTGCGGCTGGAGCGAAACTATCGCTCCACCGGCCATATCCTCATGGCCGCGTCCCACCTCATCGCGCATAACGAGGGCCGGCTCGGCAAGACGCTGCGCACCGAAGACGTCGACGGCGAAAAGGTCACCGTCACCGGCGCGTGGGATTCCGAGGAGGAGGCCCGCGCCATCGGCGAGGAGATCGAGGATCTGCAGCGCAAGCAGCATCCGCTCAACGAGATCGCCATTCTAGTGCGCGCCTCGTTCCAGATGCGCGAATTCGAAGACCGCTTCGTCACCCTCGGCCTGCCTTATCGCGTCATCGGCGGCCCGCGCTTCTACGAACGGCAGGAAATCCGTGACGCGCTGGCCTATCTGCGCGTCGTCAATTCGCCCGCCGATGATCTGGCGTTCGAGCGCATCGTCAACGTGCCGAAGCGCGGACTTGGCGACGCCACCGTGCAGTTGCTGCACGATCACGCCCGCATGCACCGCGTTCCGCTGACCGAGGCGGCCCGCCTCGTGCTCAGCGGCGATGCGCTCAAGCCCAAGGCCCGCAGTTCGCTGCGCAGCCTGATGGACAGCTTTGTGCGCTGGAGCGAGCGGCGCGACAGTCTTCGCCACACCGACCTTGCCGAAATCATTCTCGACGAGTCCGGCTATACCGAGATGTGGCAGAAGGATCGCTCGGCCGACGCGCAGGGGCGGCTCGACAACCTCAAGGAGCTGATCCGCTCCATGGAGGAATTCGAGAACCTGCAGGGCTTCCTCGAACATATCGCGCTGGTGATGGACCGCGAGGGCGGCGCCGACGAGGACGCCGTCTCGATCATGACGCTGCATTCGGCCAAGGGGCTGGAGTTCGACACCGTCTTTCTTCCCGGCTGGGAGGAAGGGCTGTTTCCGCATCAGCGCGCACTCGACGAGCAGGGCCGCGCCGGCCTCGAGGAAGAGCGCCGCCTCGCCCATGTCGGCATCACCCGCGCACGGCGGCGGGCCAAGCTTTACTTCGCCTCCAACCGCCGCATCCACGGCACCTGGAATACGACGGTGCCCTCGCGCTTCCTCGACGAACTGCCGGCGCACAATGTCGAGATCACCGAATCCAAGGGCGGCGGCGGATGGGGCGGCGCGGGCGGCTACGGCTCCTCGCGCTTCGACAATCTCGAGGCGTTCGGCTCGACCTATTCGACGCCGGGCTGGCAGCGTGCGCAGCAAAATCGCAGCCGCAGCAATTTTGCCGACAGTGGCGCGTCCTATGGCCGCTCGCCGTCGCATCGCGAGCCGGTGACGATCGAAGGCGAGCTGATCGCCAAATCGACCGGCACCGAGTCCAAATACGCCCTCGGCGAGCGCATCTTCCACGAAAAATTCGGCTACGGCCGGATCACCCGCATTGACGGCAACAAGCTGACGATCTCGTTCGACAAGGCCGGCGAGAAGAAAGTGCTCGACAGTTTCGTCCGCCGCCCGTGACGGGCAACGCTCCTGCCGGACATAAAAAAGGCCGTCGTCGACGGCCTTTTTGCTACGCACCCGTTGCCGGGCAATTGCGCGGATCAGCGCTTGTAGCAGTGGAAGCGGTTATGCCGGTCATAGTAGCCGCGGCACTTGCGGCGGCTGCCTTCCGGAATACCGAGCACGCCCTTCACACCACCGACGACACCGCCGACACCAAGGCCGATCGCGCCGCCGACGGCCCCGCCGACCGGCCCGGCCGCGCGCTTGCCTTCACGCGCACCTTGGCGCGCGCCCTGTTCGGCTCCGCGAAACACGCCCTGCGCATTGGCCGGGGAAACGCTCGGCGTCAGCGCCAGCACGGCCAAAAGGCCGGCGGCAGCGGCAAATGTCGTCTTGATATGGTTTTGGACCGTCATGATAACTCCTCAGCTCGTTATGACTTTGGGAAGTCCCGCCTGTGTCCGGCTTCGCCGCATACTTCCCATGCGCCTTGTGCCAGACACCTGCGGAAAAAATCCCACTCACGTTCGTCCATGGTCCTTGGTACGCCAGATGTAGCTCTGCGAACACATCGCAATCACTAACGCTTGAAATAAGGCAAAGTTTCAGCCGACACCTTCATAGCTGCCATCAGCGCACAGCGACACAGGGCCTTAAATAAACCGCCGTGCCGGCGACTAATTCGCACGACCATTTTCGATGACGAAGAAAAGCACCGTGTCGATCGTCTGCGTCAACCATTTCCAAGCCTTGAGCGAAGGTGAGGAAAAGACGCTGGAACCAACCTGTTCGACGAATGCTTATTGTGCGCCGGGGTTGTAGTTGTGCGGAGACATCATGCGTCATTCATTTTTCCCGCTCGCTCTATTCGCTCTGATCACAGCCGCCCCGACGGCCCATGCCGCGGTCGCCATCGAGATCAACAAGGACACCCAGCAGATGACGGTCGCAGTCGATGGCGACGTTCGTTATCGCTGGCCCGTATCGACCGGCAATCCATCTTACGAGACGCCGAACGGCAGTTTCCGCACCTTCCGCATGGAGCCCGACCACTTCTCGAAGGAGTTCGACGACGCGCCGATGCCGCATTCGATTTTCTTTACCCGCCAGGGCCACGCCATTCACGGCACGCTGTCGGAAAAAAGTCTCGGCCAGCCTGTGTCGCATGGCTGCGTGCGGCTGTCGCGCAGCAATGCCGCGACGCTCTATCGGCTGGTCGAGGAGGAAGGCCTTCTCAAGACGACCGTGACGCTCAAAGGATCATCAACGGTGGCATTGGCGCGCAACCGGAAAGGCGCGACCACGTTCGCCGACCGTGGCACACCCGACTACGATGCGAGCGGGCAGCCGATCGGCCCGCCGCAACAGCTCACGCCGCAATATGCGGGACGGCCGGTCTATCCGCCGCGTCCACGCGGCTATTATAGCTACGACGACGCCTACTATTCCACGGATCCGGTCGATCAGCGCCGCTATCCCGCGCCGCGCGGCTATCGCTATGACAACGGCAGCTATACCGGCGCGCGCCGAAGCTATACGCCCTATCCCGACGACAACGCCGTCTATGCGCCCTCGCCCTATCCCGGGCGCGGACTGTTTTCGCAAGGGTGGTGACGTGGCGAACCGCTGCGGCCACCGTCAGTGGTCGCGGAGCTGCCGCCAGACTGCGCCAAGCACGTTGCTGTAATCGTCGGTCCAGACGCGCTGCCCTGCGGTCGGCGCGGTCAACTCCCACAGTTTCGACTCGGCGAGCTCGCCGATGTCGGCTTCATCCTTCGCCGAGAGCACCACGGTCGAGGCAAAAATATACTCGCCGCTGCGATCCAGATCGTGAGCCGACACCCAGCTCTTGAGGCCGTTGGCGTCGGCAATGCCGACCGCGACGCTGGTGAGTTCGAGATTGCGGTTCGAGACATGCATCAGCACTACGCCGCCGGGCGCGAGCTTGCGCTTGTAGATCGCCATCGCCTCCTTGGTCGCAAGATGCACCGGGATCGCGTCCGATGAATAGGCATCGACGATGATCAGATCATAGGTGCCGTCCGGCTCGTCGGCGAAGGTCAGCCTGGCATCGCCGACGACGATCTTGAGGTTCGGCGCGCAACGCTGCACGAAAGTAAAATATTTCGGGTCGCGCGCCGTTGCGATCATCGAGGGGTCGATCTCGAAGAACGTCCAGTTCTCGCCCGGCGCGATCGAACAGGCCAGCGCGCCGGCGCCGAGCCCGATCACGGCACCGCGGATCGGCCCGCCCTTCTTCGCGCGCATCGCCGGCGCCACCTGTCCCATGCCGCTGTCGCGGTGATAGTAGGAGATCGCCTGCGGCTTCTCGCCCTCGGGAGGGTTAGGATCGATCTTCTCCGCACCGTGGATCGTCGTGCCATGCATCAGCACCCGGTATTTGCCGTCCGGCGTCGTCACGATCTTGTGCACGCCGAAGAAGCTGCGCACGGTTTCGACGCGCCCGTCTTCGGCCGGATAGAGCCGCAGCAGCGCGAGCGCCAGCACCACCGCCGCCAGCCCCTTGGCATTGCTGCCCTTGAAGAAGATCAGCACCAGCATCGCAGCGACGGCCATGATCGCGACCACGCTGACCTGCTTTTCCTCCATCATCGCGAACCACTCGCCGCCGAGCCATGCCGGCAGCACGGCGAGGAGGGCAACGAGCGCAAACAGCGGCCAGAACCAGCGCCGCCATCCTTGCGCCGGCTCGGGCACGGTCGGGCGGCACAGCACGGCGGCAGCGATCAGAATGGGATATTCCGCGATCCAGGAAAACGCGTATGGCGCAAGGAGGCCGGCGAACAGGCCGCCGACCATGCCGCCGAAGGACAGTGCAACGTAGAAGCCGGTGAGATGGCGCGCGGGCGGGCGGGTGCGCGCCAGCTCGCCGTGGCAGGCCATCGCGATGACGAAGAAGCTCAGAAGATGGCCGCCGAGCGTTGCCGGCAAATTGTAGAGCGTCGCCGAGGTCAGCAGCATGATGCTCAGCGCAATTGCGAGCGGCATCATCAGCAGCATGTAGCGATGCGGCAGCAGCGGCTTCGACTGGAACACCAGCACCCAGGTCAGCAGATAGAGCGAGAGCGGCAGCACCCACATCAGCGGCGCAGCCGCAACATCGGTGGAGATATGCGCCGTCACCGCGATCAGAAGCCCGGACGGCACCGCCGCGAGAAAGATCCAGCGCAGCCGCGTTCGCCACGCCGGCGCGGGCGTATCGTCCTGCGTCGCCGCGCCGGCGTGCGCCGCCTGCGTTTGCTTCGCGCCCCGCAACATCAGCACGGCGCAGAGCGCGATCAGGGCCATGAGCACGGCAAAGCCCACCGACCACAGCCGGATCTGGGTTTGCAGCGTCAGCATCGGCTCCAGCAGAAACGGATAGGATAGAAGCGCAAGAAAACTGCCGATGTTCGAGGAAGCATAGAGAAAGTACGGATCATGCCCCGACGGGTGCCCGGTGCGCACGAACCATGCCTGCAGCAGCGGGCTGTTGGCCGCCAGCGCGAAGAACGGCAGCCCGATCGACACGGTGAACAGGCCGATCAGCCACAGCGCCGTACCTTCCGACGGCGGCCGGCCCCAGCCGTCCGCAATCGCCAGCGGCAGCGTCATGAACGCCGCCACGAGCAGCGCCAGATGGATTGCCACGCTGGCCTGCCGGCGTCGCAGCGAGGCGAGCCAGTGCGCATAGGCATAGCCCGCCAGCAGCAGCGTCTGAAAGAACACCATCGCCACCGACCATACGGCCGGCGAGCCGCCGAGCCGGGGCAGCACCATCTTGGCGAACAGCGGCTGCACCGAGAACAATAGCAGCGCGCTGACAAAAATCGCCGCCGTGTAGGTCGAGAGCACGCCGCGGTTGTTCGTTCGATCAGATGAGGACACCGAAAACTCCCAACGAAGCCAGGAACGCGAATGTAGGGCGGCACCGGGAAAGTTGAAGTCACCGGCGGCTTGAGGAACGCATCCGGGCCGCGGCAGAGAGGCAGGCCCAGGGCAACACGGCGATATTCAACACCAGCCAAATGGGATAAATCTTAAGAATGACCGACACCGACGTCATAATTATCGGCGCGGGCCATAACGGCCTGACCTGCGCGGCCTATCTCGGCATGAGCGGCCTTCGGGTGAACGTCGTCGAGCGCCGCAACGTGGTCGGCGGCGCGGCGGTGACGGAAGAGTTTCATCCTGGCTTTCGCAACTCGGTCGCCGCCTATACGGTGAGCCTGCTCAACCCCGCGGTCATCGCCGATCTCAAGCTCGCCGAACACGGCCTGCGCATCGTCGAGCGCCGCGCCCAGAATTTTCTGCCCGCCCCGGATGGAACCTATCTTCTCACCGGCGAGGGCCGCACGAAAAGCTCGGTCGCGCGGCTGAGCGCGCGTGACGCCGACGAACTCGACCGCTTCAATGCCGAGCTTGCAACCATCGCCGACGTGCTGCGGCAATTCGTGCTGCGCGCGCCGCCCAACCTCGTCGAGGGCTTTGGCCGCCGCGCTTTTGGCGAGGGCCTGAACGCACTCGGCGCAGCCAATATTTTGCGCGGCTTGACGACGGAGGACAAACGCAACCTGCTCGACCTGTTCACGCTCTCGGCCGGCGAGATGCTCGACGCCAGATTTGAGAGCGAACTCGTCAAGGCGCTCTACGGCTTCGATGCGATCGTCGGCAACTATGCCAGTCCTTATGCCGCCGGCTCGGCCTATGTCATGTTGCATCACGCCTTCGGCGAGGTGAATGGCAAGAAAGGCGTGTGGGGCCACGCCATCGGCGGCATGGGCGCGATCACGCAGGCCATGGCCGCCGCCGCCGGAGGCCACGGCGTCACCATCGACACCGGCTCGGGCGTGCGCGAGATCATCGTCGAGAACGGCCGCGCCTGCGGCGTCGTGCTCGAGGACGGGCGCACCCGGCGCGCCCGCTATGTCGCCGCCAACGTCAATCCGACCCTGCTCTACACCCGCCTGATGCCGGGAGGCAGCGTGCCGGAAAATTTCCTGGGCCGCATCCGGCGCTGGCGCAACGGCTCCGGTTCGTTCCGCATCAATGTCGCGCTCAGCCGCTTGCCGTCGTTCACCGCGCTGCCCGGCGACGGAGACCATCTCAGCGCCGGCATTATTCTCGCGCCGAGCCTTGCCTATATGGATCGCGCCTATCTCGATGCCCGCGCCCACGGCTGGAGCCGCGAGCCGGTGGTCGAGGTGCTGATCCCCACGACGCTCGACGACAGCCTCGCGCCGCAGGGCGCCCATGTCGCCAGCCTGTTCTGCCAGCACGTTGCGCCGCAATTGCCGGACGGGGCCTCGTGGGACGACCACCGCGACGAGGTCGCCGACCTGATGATCGCCACCGTCGATCGCTACGCGCCGGGCTTCGCCGCCAGCGTCGTCGGCCGGCAAGTGCTGTCGCCGCTCGACCTTGAGCGCGACTTCGGGCTGATCGGCGGCGACATTTTCCACGGCGCGCTGTCGCTGAACCAGTTGTTCTCCGCCCGACCGATGCTCGGCCATGCCGACTATCGTGGCCCGGTTCAGGGCCTCTATCATTGCGGCTCGGGCGCGCATCCCGGCGGCGGCGTCACCGGCGCGCCGGGCCACAACGCGGCGCAGGCGATATTGCGCGATCACCGCCGCCTGTTCCGCTGAAGCCTGTCACAATCCGTGCGCATCTCTGGCAAAAACCGTGTAAAACCGGTGCAGAAACCCATCGATACCGCCGGTAGAACTTTTCGGAAAACGCTGTTGGAACGCTGTGGACAGCGCCCTCGGAGCCCTGTGGACAACTCCACCCAACCCTGTGGATAAGTCGGCGCAAAACCATGCCAATCCCTGTGGTCCGGCTGTGTAACCCGCTATCGGCCCGAAACTGCCGCACTCTGAATTTGCAAGGACTTTCATGAACTTCGACCCCTCGCCCGCCGCCACCCGCGCCACCTTCGTCATCGGCGAAGAGCACGCGGCCAACCGCGTCGCCGACATGCTCGCGGAAAGCGTCGACAGCGACACCACCGCGGTTTCGGCCTTCGAGCAGGACGACGGTAACTGGGCCGTCACCCTCTATTTCGCCGCGCCGCCGGATCAGGCCGCCATCCGCGAACTGGTTGGCCTCGCCGCCGGCGAGGACGCCGCGAGCCGCCTGGCCTTCGACACCGTCGAGGCGAAGGACTGGGTCAAGGCGAGCCTTGAAGGCCTCGCGCCGGTCGAGGCCGGCCGCTTCGTCGTTCATGGCTCGCATGATCGCGATCGCATCGCGCCCGGCCTGATCGGCATCGAGATCGAGGCCGCGCTCGCCTTCGGCACCGGCCACCACGGCACCACGCGCGGCTGCCTGATGCTGCTCGACGAGGTGCTGAGCCAACAGTCGCCGGGCCGGGTGCTCGACGTCGGCACGGGAACCGGCGTGCTGGCCATCGCCGCCGCCAACGTGCTGCAGCACGAGGTCGTCGCCAGCGACATCGATCCGCAGGCGGTCGCGGTCGCCCACGACAACGCGGTTCACAACGGCGTCGGCGACTTCGTGCGCGCGTTCTGCGCCGCCGGGCTCGACTCCCCGCAGATCACCGACGCGGGGCCGTACGACCTGATCCTCGCCAACATTCTGGCTAATCCCCTGCAGGAGATGGCGCCGGCAATGTGCGCAAATCTTGCCCCGGCCGGACTGATCATTTTGTCCGGCCTGCTGCCGCATCAGGCCGACGACGTCATCGCCGCCTATCAGGCCTGCGGCCTGCGCCTTCTGAAAAATCAGGTGATCGACGGCTGGAGCAGCCTGCTGATGCAAAATCCCTGACGCATGCTGGCGGCGGGAAGGCCCACGGGCCGCACGATAATCGGGCCTCGCGCTGGCGCGGCCCGGTCCCCACGTCAAAACAGAATTCCCCGTTGCGCGATCCTGTTCTAGAGTCCGCCCATGTTCGAAGCTCTCTTTCAGACGTTTGAAGATCCCGAGGGCGGCGTCGCCCTCGCCGCACGGCTCGCCAGCTTTCGCGAGGAGCTCGCAAAGCAGGGCCTCACCGGCTTCGTCATCCCGCGCGCCGACCAGCAGCAGAACGAATACGTCCCGCCGTCGGATGAGCGGCTGGCGTGGCTCTCCGGCTTCACCGGCTCGGCGGGCTTTGCCGTAGTGCTGCAGAACGCGGCGGTCCTGTTTGTCGATGGCCGCTACACATTGCAGGCCGCCAAGCAGATCGACATGCGGGCGTGGACGATTGCCTCGCTGACCGAGCCGCCGCCGGAAAGCTGGATCGCCGAGCACCTGCGCAAGGGCGACCGGCTCGGCTTCGATCCGTGGCTGCACACCACGACATCCGCCGACAAGCTCAAGGCCGCGTGCGAGCGCGCCGGCGCCGAGCTCGTGGCCGTCGAGCGAAACCCGCTCGATTCGGTGTGGCACGAGCGGCCGCAGCCGCCGATCGGGCCTGTCGTAATTCACAGCCTCGACCTCGCGGGCGAAGCACCCGCTGAGAAGCTGGCGCGCATTCGCGCCGACATGGCGCACCACGCCATCGACGCGCAGGTGCTGTCGGATTCCCATGCGGTGGCGTGGACCTTCAACATCCGCGGCGCGGATGTCGCGCACACGCCGCTCCCACTCTCCTACGCGCTGGTGCCGAAAGACGGTCGGCCGACGATCTTCATCGACGGCCGCAAGCTGTCGAACAGCGTCCGCCATCATCTTGAGGAAAGCGCGGACGTCGCCGAGCCGGGCGCGCTGACTGCGCACCTCGCCGAGCTTGCCGGCCGCGGCGCGGTGATCGGCCTTGACAACGCGACGGCGGCGAATGCGCTGGCGCGGCTGATCAAGGCCGCTGGCGGCAAGACCATCAATGCCGCCGATCCGGTCGCGCTGCTCAAGGCCGTAAAGAACCCGACCGAGATCGCCGGCGCACGCACCGCGCATCGCCGCGACGGCGCGGCGCTCGCGCGCTTTCTGTGCTGGCTCGATCGCGAAAGCGGCACCGGCCACCTCTCGGAAATCGACGCCGTTGAGGCGCTGGAGACGTTCCGCCGCGACACCGGCGCGCTCAAGGACGTATCGTTTCCCACCATCTCCGGCGCGGGGCCGAACGGCGCAATCGTGCACTACCGCGTGACGCGGCTGAGCAACCGCCGGGTCTTGCCGGGCGAACTGTTGCTGATCGATTCCGGCGCGCAGTATCAGGACGGCACCACCGACGTGACGCGCACCATCGCCGTCGGCACGCCGACCGATGAGATGCGCGACCGCTTCACCCGCGTGCTGCGCGGCCATATCGCGATTGCCCGCGCGGTGTTTCCCGACGGCACGAGCGGCGCGCAGCTCGACAGCTTCGCGCGGCAATATCTGTGGCAGGCCGGCCTCGACTTCGAGCACGGCACCGGCCATGGCGTCGGCAGCTATCTGTCGGTGCACGAAGGTCCGGCGCGGATTTCCAAGCTGGGCACCACCGCCTTGAAGCGCGGGATGATTTTGTCGAACGAGCCCGGCTATTACAAAACCGACGCCTACGGCATCCGCATCGAAAATCTCGAACTCGTCGTCGCCGCAAAAATTCCCGGCGCGGAAAGGCCGATGAACCGCTTCGAGGCGCTCACCCTCGCCCCCATCGACCGCCGCCTGATCGATGCGTCCTTGATGACCGCCGAGGAGATCGCATGGCTCGACGCCTATCACGCCCGCGTCGCGCACGAGATTTTGCCGCTGATCGAGGATGAAGCCGTGAAGACGTGGCTGAAGGATGCGACGCTGCCGCTGGCGAAGTAATTTTTATGGCTCGCCGCTGCCGCATTGAAAAGGATTGCCGGGACAGGGCCCGGCAATGATGCCGCCAAAAGCAAAAGCCTAGCTGACGCGGGGCCGCGTCAGCGGGTCTAGCCGCCGATCAGCGCCAGCCACTCATCCTCGGTCAGCACCGCAACGCCAAGCTCGCGCGCCTTGTCGAGCTTGGAGCCAGCCGCCTCGCCGGCCACCACATAATCGGTTTTCTTCGACACCGAGCCGGCGACCTTGGCGCCGAGGCGCTCGGCGCGTGCCTTGGCCTCGTCGCGCGTGAAACGCACCAGCGAGCCGGTGAACACCACCGTCTTGCCAGCGACGGGCGAATCCGCAGCCGGGCGTTCGGCATCGCGAATCTGCACCTGCTGCGTCAGCCGCGCCACGGCGTCGGCATTGTGCGGCTCGCTGAAATAGGCCGCGAGGCTGTCGATCACGGTGTCGCCGATCTGGTCGAGATCGTCCATCTCCTGACGTGCTTCCGCGTCGCCCTTGGCCATCTTCATCACCGCCGCATGAAACGCCGCCCATGAGCCATAGCCGCGCGCCAGCACCTGCGCCGTGGTTTCGCCGACATGGCGGATGCCGAGCGCATAGATGAAGCGTTCCAGCGCGATGTCGCGCCGCTCGGCGATCGCCGAAAACAAATTGCGCACGGAAACCGTGCCGTAGCCCTCGAGCTGTTCGAGCCTGATCTCGTCGTTGCGCGCCTCGAGCGTAAAGATGTCGGCAGGCTCCTTCATCCAGCCGCGATCAAAGAAAAGTTCGATCTGCTTCTCGCCAAGGCCATCGATGTCGAAGGCCCGGCGCGAGACGAAATGCTTCAGATGCTCGATGCGCTGATGCGGGCAGGCCAGTTCGCCGGTGCAACGCACGCGCACGCCCTCCTCGCCGCCCGAGATGACTTCGCGCACCACCGGCGTACGCAGCGAGCAAGGGCAGTGGGTCGGAAACACGAACGGCTTCGGCCCGCGCGGCTGGTCGAGCACCACGCTCACGACCTGCGGGATGACGTCGCCCGCGCGCTGGATTCTGACCGTATCGCCGACCCGCACGTCCAGCCGCTTGATCTCGTCGGGGTTGTGCAGCGTCGCATTGGACACGACGACGCCGCCCACCGTCACCGGCGCGAGCTTGGCCACTGGCGTCATCACCCCGGTGCGACCGACCTGGATCTCGATTGCGTTGAGCACCGTCGTCGCCTGCTCCGCCGCGAACTTGTGCGCGATCGCCCAGCGCGGGCTGCGCGAGACGAAGCCGAGCCGCTCCTGCCAGTCGAGGCGGTTGACCTTGTAGACCACGCCGTCGATGTCATAGCCGAGCGTGGCGCGTGTTTCCTCGATTTGGCGATAGAAGGCGAGCACCTCGTCGGCGCTGCGGCACAGCGTCATCAGCGGATTAACCGCAAAGCCCGCCTTGCCGAGCCAGTGCACCATGCCGAGTTGCGTGTCGTCCGGCATCGCGCTCATCTCGCCCCAGGCATAGGCGAAGAACTTCAGCGGGCGCGAGGCGGTAATGCCGGCATCCTTCTGGCGCAGCGATCCCGCCGCCGAGTTGCGCGGATTGGCGAACGGGGCTTCGCCGGCCGCTTCCTGCCTTGCATTGAGCGCGAAAAAATCATCGCGCAGCATGTAGACCTCGCCGCGCACCTCGCAGATCTCCGGCACGTGCTTGCCGCTCAGAACATGCGGAATGTTTTTGACGGTGCGGACATTGGCGGTGACATCCTCGCCCTCGAAGCCGTCGCCCCGCGTCGCGCCGGTGACGAGCCTGCCCTCGACATAGCGCAGCGACAGCGACAGGCCGTCGATCTTCGGCTCCGCGACGATATCGGGGAATGTATCGGCATCGAGCCGCAAAAACCGCTGCACCCGCTCGACGAAATCGGAGACATCCTCATCGCTGAAGGCGTTGCCGAGCGACAGCATGGGCACTGCGTGCTGCACCTTGGCGAAGCGGCCGGACGGCGCCGCACCGATCGTCTGCGTCGGCGACTTGCCGGAAACGAGGTCGGGAAAACGCGCCTCGATGGCCTCGACCCGCTGGCGCAGCGCGTCATACTCGGCGTCCGAAATCGTCGGCGCGTCCTGCTGATAGTAGCGGGCATCGTGGCCCTCGATCTCGAGGGCGAGGCGCATCAATTCGACGCGCGCCTGCGCCGCAGTCAGTTGATCAACCTCAACAGGCGGTTTCCGGGGACGCCGGGCCATTGTCGTTCCTCAGGGTTAGGTCGTCGCGGCTCGCAGCAACTGGTCGGCGGCGGCGCGCGCTTCCTTGGTGATCTCCGCGCCTGCGAGCATCCGCGCGATTTCCTCGCGGCGATGATCGTCGCCGAGCGTGACGATGCTTGTCGCCACCCGCTTGCCCTTGTCGAGCGCATCCTTGGAAATCAGAAGATGCTGGCTCGCCCGCGCGGCAACCTGCGGCGCGTGGGTCACCGCCATTACCTGCACCTTGTCGGCCAGCCGGGCAAGCCGCGCGCCGATCGCATCGGCCACCGCGCCGCCCACCCCGGTATCGATCTCGTCGAACACCAGGGTCGGCGCCGAACCGCGATCCGAGAGCACGACCTTGAGCGCCAGCAGAAAACGGGACAGCTCGCCACCCGAGGCGACCTTCATCAGCGGGCCGGGCCGCGTGCCGGGGTTAGTCTGCACCCAGAATTCGACGCGGTCGAAACCCTGCGGTCCCGGCGTCGCCGGGTCGGATTGCACCTGCGTCATGAACTTGGCGCGCTCGAGCTTCAGCGGCGCGAGTTCCGCCGCCACCGCCTTGTCGAGGCGCGCGGCAAACTTTTTGCGTTCCTGCGACAGCCGCTCGGCCGCCGCATCAAAGGCCTGCGCCGCCTCGAGCGCCGCCTGTTCCAGGCCCGAGAGCTGCTCCTCGCCGGCATCGATCAGCGCAACATCGGTGGCAAAGCGCTCGGCGAGGCTGGCAAGATCGTCGACCGGCGTCGAGAATTTTCGCGAGGCTGCCCGCAAGGCGAACAGCCGCTCCTCAAGCACTTCCAGTTCCCGCGGGTCGAAATCGGTCGCGACCAGCGCGGCATTAAGATGCTGCTCCGCCTCCTCCAGCGCGTTGATCGCGGTATCGATCGCCTTCACCGCCGGCTCGATCAAGGCGGGGGCGCTGGCGGCACGGCGCTCCAGCCGGCGCACCGCCGCGGCCAATGCCGCGACCGGCGACTGACGGCCGGTGATAGCCTCCAGCGCCTCGCGCAGGTCGGCGGAGATCTTTTCGCCGGTCATCATCGTGGTCCGGCTCTCGGCCAGCGCGGTTTCCTCGCCGGCCGCCGGGGCGAGCTTTTTCAACTCCTCGGAGGAATGCCGCAGATAATCGGCGTCGCGCGCCGCCTTCTTCATGTTTTCGCGATGGTTTTCCAGCGCGGTCTGGGCCGCCCGGCGCGCGGCCCACAGGCGCTCGACCGTGGCGACGTCCTTGTCCAGCCCGGCAAACGCATCGAGCAGCCGGCGATGGGTCGCGGCATCGACCAGCGCGCGCTCGTCGTGCTGGCCGTGGATTTCCACCAGCGCCGCGCCAACCGTCTTGAGGGTCTGCACGCTGATCGCCTGGTCATTGATGAAGGCGCGGCTGCGGCCATCGGCAAACTGCACGCGGCGCAAGATCATCTCGCCGGTATCCTCGATGCCGTTTTCGCCGAGGATTTTTGCGGCGCGGTGACCCTTGGCGATGTCGAACACCGCCGTCACCTGCCCCTGCTCCGCGCCGTGGCGGACAAGCCCGGCGTCGCCGCGCCCGCCAAGCGCCAGCGCAAAGGCATCAAGCAAAATCGATTTGCCCGCGCCGGTTTCACCCGTCAGCACGGCGAGCCCAGAGGAGAAGTCAATATCCAGCCGCTCGATCAGGACGATGTCGCGGATCGACAGGCGCGCCAGCATGAAGGTGCAATCCTAACCGAGGCCGATCTTCTTGAACGCCCGGCTTATCCACGAACCCTTGTTCTCGGACGGCTCCAGGCCCCCCGACTTTACAAGAGTATACGCGTCTTTGTACCACCTGCTGTCCGGAAAGTTGTGGCCAAGGATGGCTGCAGCGGTCTGCGCCTCGCCGGGAATGCCGATTGCCATATAGCTCTCGGCCAGGCGATAGAGCGCCTCCTCGACATGCCGGGTGGTCTGGAACCGGGTCACGACCGCCTTGAAGCGGTTGATCGCGGCGGTGTAATCGCGCCGCTCCTGATAGTAGCGGCCGACCGACATCTCCTTGCCGGCGAGCTGGTCGCGGCCGCCCTCGAGCTTGCGCTTAGCCTCGCCTGCATATTCGGAGGTCGGGTATTTGCGGACGATTTCCTCGAGCGCCGCAATCGCCTTGTCGGTTCGCGCCTGGTCGCGTGAGATGTCGGGGATCTGGTCGTAATAGGACGACGCGATCAGGTACTGTGCGTAGGCCGTGTCGGAGCTGCCCGGATGCAGCGTGACGTAGCGGCTCGCCGCGCCGATGCAGCTGTCGTAGTCGCCGCTCTGGTAAAAGGCGAAAGCCGACATCAGCAGCGATTTGCGCGCCCATTCCGAATAGGGATGCTGGCGGTCGACCTCCTCGAACTTCTTGGAGGCGGCACGCGGGTCCTTCTTCTCGTTCAGAAGATAGAGACCCTCGTTATACAGCTTGTCGGCCGGCTCCTCGACGAAGGCATCGTCCTTGGCGGAGAGCTTTTCCCACAGCGCGCCGGTGCCGCAGCCGGAGAGCGGAATCGCGACGGCGACCATCGTCGCAGCGAGCATCAGCTTGCGCCGCAGGCGATGCGCGGGCGTGTCCGGAAAATGGCGCTGAGCGGGCGTCGAAGGCTGTACAGACATCAATGAGAAACCTATCGCCAATATGCGGCGCTGTTCAGAGACAACATGCCACGACTGATGGATCGGCAGACCCTGGCACCCCCGCGAGCGAGCCCCTAAGCCAGCCTCGCGGCCGATGGCTGTTTAGCCGAAAAAAGAACCTTAACCAACCGCTATGCAGAGATTTCGCCCGGATTAAGGCGTTCGGTTCCACCGCGTGCGCGACCGTGGCCGTTTACACACCGAAATCAAGCGGCGCGCGTGCCGGCACTTTTGCGGAAATGGACAGGCAGCGCCGGGACGGAACGGCTCGCTGATGACACATGCAGAGCCATGCCCGGCGAATCGCGAAAAGAATCGCGGCGTAGCGAGATGTGAGGTGGGAAATGGATGTTCAGGAAACGTCCGGGCCGAATGCCGGGGCGACCATGCCACCAACCATACCGCCGACATCGAGGCCGACACGGCGACGGCGCACCGGCTGCGCGACCGGCTGAGTGGCCTCGGTGTAACGCCATGCGCTGCGATCGGCCATCAGCGCGCTGAGGGCGGCGTGATTGAGCTTGTGGCCGCCGCGCACCGAACGGTACTGGCCGAGCAGAGGCAGGCCCGCGAGAGCAAGATCGCCGACCACATCGAGCACCTTGTGGCGGACGCATTCGTCGGCGTAGCGCAGCCCCTCGGCATTCAGCACGCGGGTATCGTTGAAGACCACCGAGTTCTGCAGCGACGCGCCGAGCGCGTAGCCGGCGTTCCACAGCGTGGCGACATCGGTAATGCAGCCGAAGGTGCGGGCGCGGCAGATGTCGCGGCGGAAATTTTCCGGCGTCAGATCGAAGACGTAGCTCTGGCGACCGATGGCGGCGTTGTCGAAATCAATCTCGACCTCGGCGCGGAAGCCGCCTGAATACGGGCGGAATTCGGCCTCCGAGGAACCAAAGGCAACCTGCACGGGCTTGAGGATTTCGATGAAACGGCGCGGCGCGGCCTGCTGCACGACGCCGGCCTGATCGATCGCGTCGGCGAAAGCCTCGGCGGAGCCGTCCATGATCGGCACTTCGGGGCCATCGACCTCGATGACGGCGTTGTCGACGCCCATTCCGCGCAGCGCGGCCAGAACATGTTCGGTGGTGGAGACGAGCGAGCCGACATCGTCGCCGAGCACGGTCGCGAAAGAGGTCGCGGTCACCGACTCGCGCGTCGCCCTGACCTCGCGATCCTCGCCATCAAGCCCGGTGCGAACAAAGATAAAGCCGGAATCGATGCCGGCGGGTCGCAACGTCAGGTTGACGATCTTGCCGGAATGTACCCCTACGCCGGTCACCGTCACGTCGGACCGAAGCGTCGTTTGCCGGCTGAATTTCATTACATGTCTGCCTGTTGACTGCACTAGATCGAGCACGAAGGCGCCTGGGAGGCATATGCCCGTCACGTGTCCCCGAGTCGCGAGCACAATACCGAGTGCCACAAAGGGAGCCAACTCACGCTTTTTTACGGATTGTTACCCCAACTCGGCCGTGTTTTCGCCGCGCAGCGAACGGATTTTAAACACACCGGAGTACCCTAATATTCTCACTAAGAAATTAACATCCTGTTTATCGTTATTTTTCAGTGGCTTACCAGGCCGCAAGGTTATCCCTCTCAACAAAAAACATCCCGGCCGCAAGAGCCGGGATGTCACGATCGAAGACAGAATTGTTACAGGCTTAGTATTGTTACGGACTTAGTTCGCCTGCCGCCGCAAGAAGGCGGGGATATCGAGATGATCGTCGCCCTGCGGGCCCGGCGCCACCGGTGCCTGACGGCCGTGCAGGTCGAGGCCCTGCGGCTGGCGACGGGCATATTCGGAGACCGGATCATTCGAGGTCTGCGGCGCGCGCTGCGGGCGATGCCCCATCGCCGGGCCGGACGCGCGGGCGGCGATCGGCGCCTCGGCCTCTTCGTCGCGGCGGCCGAGGCCGACATTGGCGAGGCGCTGGAGCAGCGAAAGGCGGGTCTTCTGCGGATGCTCTTCCGCCATCTCGCCGCGTGCCTGGCGGATCTCGTTCTGCGCCGGCATCGGCAGGTCTTCGAACTTCGGCATCCGGGCCGGACGCACCGGGGCGCGTTCCGCAACCGGCGGAATGAAGGTGTCGGACGGCATCTCCTCGCGCATCTCGGCCGGCGCAATCTTGGCCTCCGGGAAGAGCGAGGGCTTCTGCGCGATCGGGCGGACGGTGACATCGCCATAGGATGCCGGCTGTACCGGCTCGACGGCGGCGGCGGGCGCCGGGGTCATCGCGGCGGCAATCGCGGCGAGTGCTGCGCGCTCTACCGGGGTCGCCGGATGGCGCGGCGCGCTGGCGACAGGCTGCTGCGCCGGGCGCGGCGCCTCAGCGCGCTGGGCCGGCTCGGCCGCGCGCGGCGTATGGCTCACACTGGAGCTCGTCGGAGCCGCCATTTTGCCGGTGGAGTTCTGATCGATACCCGTGGCGACGACCGAGACGCGGATCACGCCATCAAGCGACTCGTCGAAGGTCGCGCCGACGATGATGTTGGCGTCCTGATCGACTTCCTCGCGGATGCGGGTGGCAGCTTCGTCAACCTCGAACAGGGTGAGGTCGCGGCCGCCGGTGATCGAGATCAGGAGGCCCTTGGCGCCCTTCATCGAGGAGTCGTCGATCAGCGGATTGGCGATCGCAGCCTCCGCCGCGGTCAGCGCCCGCTTCTCGCCGGTCGCCTCGCCGGTGCCCATCATCGCCTTGCCCATCTCGCGCATCACCGCACGGACGTCGGCGAAGTCGAGGTTGATCAGGCCTTCCTTGACCATCAGGTCGGTGATGCAGGCGACGCCCGAATAGAGCACCTGGTCGGCCATCGCGAAGGCATCGGCGAAGGTGGTCTTCTCGGTAGCGACGCGGAACAGGTTCTGGTTCGGGATGATCAGCAGCGTGTCGACCACCTGATGCAGGGCGGTGATGCCGTGCTCGGCGGTGCGCATGCGGCGGCCGCCCTCGAAGTGGAACGGCTTGGTGACGACGCCGACGGTCAGAATGCCCATCTCGCGCGCAGCTTTGGCGATCACCGGCGCAGCACCCGTGCCCGTGCCGCCGCCCATGCCGGCGGTGACGAACACCATGTTCGCGCCCGAGAGATGATCGCGGATCTCATCGATCACTTCCTCGGCAGCAGCAGCGCCGACCTCCGGCTGCGATCCAGCGCCGAGGCCCAGCGTGACCTGCGTGCCCATCTGGATGATGCGCTCGGCCTTGGACAAGGTCAGCGCCTGCGCATCGGTATTGGCGACCACGAAGTCAACACCGGCGAGGCCGGCCGTGATCATGTTGTTGACGGCGTTGCCGCCTGCTCCGCCCACGCCGAAGACGGTGATCCGCGGCTTCAGCTCGCTAATATCGGGAATGTTGAGATTGATCGCCATGTGTGCCTCTCGTTTACGCGTGCTGTCCGCTGCTTATGCGTGAATGTGTGTTGATGCCGATTTCATGATCGTCAAAAGCCTTCTCTCAGCCATCGCCCGACCTTTCCGAAATAACCGTTCGTCCCCGTCCGCAATTGCCGCGAATGGCGCGGCTCGACGTGTTCGAGATGCGCGAACTGCGGATAGACCAGCAGCCCTGCGGGCACCGCGAATGAGGGGCCTTTTGCTTCGGTCGGCAGCCGGCCGAAGCCGAGCGGACGGCCGACGCGAACCTGGCGGTCGAGGATGCGGCTTGCCAGCTCCGGGATGCCGTTGAGCTGCGAAGCGCCGCCGCTCAGCACCACCCGCGCCCGCGGCTCGGATGCGAAAGGTGAATCGGCCAGCCGATCCCGGACCATTTCGAAAATCTCCTCGGCGCGCTGTCGGATGATGTTGGCGATTGTCGCGCGCGATACGACCTGGGCGGAGTCGATGTCCTCACCTGCGATCGGCACACTCATCAATTCGCGTGCGTCGGATCCACCGGTCAGCACGCTTCCGTATAACGTCTTGATTCGCTCGGCATCCGCAATGCAAGCACCGAGCCCGCGCGCCAGATCCATCGTGATGTGTTGCCCGCCGACCGCAAAGCCGTTGGCATGGATGAAGCGTCCGCCAGAGTAGATGGCAAGCGTCGTCGTGCCTGCTCCCATCTCGATCACGGCGGCGCCGATATCGGCCTCGTCGCCGGTCAGCACCGACAGGGCTGCGACATAAGGACTCGCAACCATCGCCTCGACCTTGAGGTGACAGCGCTCGACCGCGAGCATCAGGTTCTTGGCAACGGTCGCATCAGCGGTCACGACATTCATGTCGACGCCGAAGGAGCGCGCCAGCATGCCGCGCGGATCGCGAATGCCTTTGACGCCGTCGAGCGCGTAGCCCACCGGCAGCGCATGCAGCACGGTGCGGCCGGCGCCGGTCGCGTGGCGCATGCCGGCGCTGGTGATGCGGCTGGCGTCATCGGAGGTCACCGCGCCGCCGCGAATTTCCGTCGCCGCCTCGATCAGCTGGCCCTGCAGCCGGCCGGCCGACACCGACACCACCACGGACTCGACCTGAACCTTGGCCATCTTCTCGGCCAGCGACACCGCCTGGCGGACGGCCTGCTCGCACTCGACGAGATCGATCACCGCGCCGGCCTTCACACCACGCGACTGGATCTGGCTGTAGCCGATCAACTCGACCGCGTGGGTGCGGCCATGCAGCGCCTCGGTCGGCGGACACGGCCTCAGGCGCGCAATCATGCACGCAATCTTGCTGGTCCCGATATCCAGCGCAGCCACCAGTGCCGTGCGGTTGTGCGGCAACGGGCGGGTCTTCGGAGTCTGGCCGCGCTCAAGAGCGGTCATGCATCGCCTGCCTTGCGTTTGATTTTCTTGTCTTTGTTCAAAAGGTCACTGCGCGCCTTGGCAGCGTCTTCGGACAGCCGCACGACGACACGTCCCGCCAGCCGGAGATCGACGGCGGTGAGGTCGCGCGACAACAACTGCTGCTCCTTGTCGAGCCGGACGAGCGTAGCGAGCGCACGCGACACGTCATGCTCCGGCAGCCGGACATCGAGGCCGGTATCAAGCCGCAGGTTCCAGCGCCGCTCGCCGACATAGATGATCGCCTTCACCTTGTCGCTGAGCGAAGGATACTGCGCGAGCTGCGCAAGGAAATCGCGCGCGCGCGTCTCGGCGCCCGCGCCCACCACCAGCGGCAGCGAGGTGAAGCGCCGGGTCACGTAGGGCTCGAGCACCGCGCCGTCCTCGGCGATCACCGCAAGCTGGCCGTCCTTCTGCCACAGCGCAAAGGCCTTGCGCTCGGTGAGATCGATCTGCAGATGCCCCGGATAGAGCTTGAGCACCGTCGCATCGGCGATCCACGGGCTTGCGGTCAGCTTGCCGCGCACGGTCGCGGCATCGAGGAACAGCAGCGAGGAGCGGCCGTTGACGCCGCCGATCGCCAGCACTTCATCCTGCGTGAGCTGATGGCGGCCGTTGATCGCGACCGAGGTGATGCGGAAGCCAACGGCATTCGCCACCGCGTTGCGGGCATCGCTCAGGGCCGCGGTGACGTCGTTGACGTGGCCGCCCTTGACGACGCCGAAGGTGACGCTGCCGAGGATCACCACCACGGCGAGCTTCAGCATGGCGCGGCGCGGCGCATAGCGCTCGACCAGCGCGACGAGACGGTTGGAGCTGACGTGACGGGGCATCCGGTCGAATTCGGCGTTCCGGCGGAATGGCGAGGCAGCCAAGCGGCACAGGAGCGCCGTCCCCGACAGGAGACGCGCCATCAATTCAGGATGTTGCCTGCGCGGTTTCAACGACCTAGCGAGGCGTCTTCCACCATCCATTGCACGAGCTCGTCAAAGGTAATGCCCGCGGCAGCCGCGAGCTCTGGCACAAGGGACGTCTCGGTCATACCGGGCTGGGTGTTGACTTCGAGACAAACCAAGCCACCCGTCCCCTCGATGCGATCGTCGTAACGGAAGTCCGCACGGCTCACGCCCCGGCAGCCAAGCGCACGATGCGCCGCCAGCGTTAACCTTCGGACTTCCTGGTAAACAAATGGTAAAAGTGGTGCAGGCAGAATGTGTTTTGATGCGCCCGGAGAATACTTTGCCTCGTAATCGTAGAAGCGGACGACGGGAACGATCTCGATCACGTCCAACGCCCGGTCATCCACGACGGCGCAGGTGAGTTCCTTGCCGGCGACGTATTTCTCGACCAGCACCTGGTCGCCATGGAGCCAGTCGTCGCGGAACAGTTCCTGCGGCGGGTGGGCGTGCTGCTCGGTGACGATGAACACGCCAACGCTCGAACCATCCGCCACCGGCTTGATGACATAGGGCGGCGCCATGACGTGCCCCTTCGCGACTTCGGCGCGGGACAGGGTCAGTCCCTCGGCGACGGGAATCCCAGCCGCCTTCATCACCACCTTGGCGAGGTCTTTTTGCATCGCAAGGGCGGAGGACAGGACGCCGGAGTGGCTGTAGGGGATGCCGAGAGTCTCGAGCACGCCCTGGATGGCGCCGTCCTCGCCGGGGCGGCCATGGAGCATCACGAGCGCGGCATCGGGCTTCAGCGCGGCCAGCACGTTGGCGACATCGCGGCCGACATCGATCCGGCTTACCTTGTAGCCGCGCCGCTCCAGGGCGTCCGCGCATGCCTTGCCTGATCGCAGCGAAACCTCACGTTCCGACGACCATCCACCATATAAGACGGCGACATGTTTGAAGCGAATCATAGAGGCTCCCGCAATTTACCTTTCCTACGCTGATTTGCCCGCGATGACCAAGAGGGTGCGATTCGGATATTGTTCTCGCCCTGGCTGATCTGCTTGAATTCGCGCCCAAGCAAAAAGAAGGCGACCGACATATGATCCGAGCCTGGCTCGACCTGCCCGCCCCGCAGATTTTCCTAGTCCTCATCGCCCTGTATTTTGGCGTCAGTGCGGTCTTGATCATCGCGACGGCCTTGCCACCCCTCGCCCGCCCGATCCGGTCGCTGAAGGGCGTAGTCGCGCCGTTCTTCACGTCAGTCGCCATCCTGTTCGCACTGCTGACCGGCTTTCTCGGCAGCGACATCGGCGACCGCAACCGCCTCGCGAACCGCGCCGTGCAAATGGAAGCCGCCGAACTGCGCAACGTTCACACCCTGAGCGTCGCCTCGGCCTCCGACATGCAGGCCATCCGCATCGCGCTGAAGGCCTATGCGGCCAGTGTCGTCACCGACGAATGGCCGGCCATGTCACACGGCGAAAGCTCCCCCAAAACCAACGCCGCCTTCGACCAGCTGCTGCGCGAGGTGAGCGATCCACGCATCGCCCGCGGCTCCGGCGAGGCGGTGCAGTCGGCCCTGCTCACGGCGGCGATCCGGGTCGGCAGCGCGCGCAACGACCGCATCGCTCTCTCCTCCGACGCAACCAACACATTGAAATGGCTGAGCGTGCTGCTGCTCGGCGTGATCACCCAGGTCGCGATCGCGCTGGTGCATATCGATCAGTCGGCGCGGGCGCTCGCGGCCGCGCTCGCCACCTTTTCCGTGGCCGCCGTGGTGGCGCTCGGCTTCATAGCGCTGCAGGAATATCCGTTCGAGGGCGCATTCGGCGTCTCGCGAGAACCGATCGCCAAATTGACTTCGCTGAGCGTGACGCTCAACGGCACGCCGCCGGTGCCGATGTCGGCGCAGCCGCCCGCCCCTGCCAAGGCGGACTGACGGTCAGCGCGGCACGCCGACGCGCTTGATCTCCCACTGCAGCTCGATCCCCGACTGCGCCTTGACCCGAGCGCGCACGGTTTCGCCGAGCGTCTCTATGTCCTCGCCGGTGGCCTCTCCGGTGTTGATCAGGAAGTTGCAGTGCAGTTCGGAAACCATTGCCCCGCCGACCCGCAGCCCTCGGCAGCCCGCAGCATCGACCAGCTTCCACGCGCTATGGCCCGGCGGGTTCTTGAAGGTCGAGCCGCCGGTCTTTTCGCGGATCGGCTGCGCCGCCTCGCGATGCGCCTGCACCTCGTCCATCCGGGCGCGGATCGCGCCGGGCTCGCCGATACGGCCGCGATAGAGCGCCGAGGTGAAGATCACATCGTCCGGCACGCCGGTGTGGCGATAGGAGAAGCCCATTTCGGCATTGGTGAAGACGCGCTTCTCGCCGCGCCGGTTGACGCCCGACGCCTCGACCAGCACGTCCTTGGTCTCCCCGCCATTGGCCCCGGCATTCATGCGCAGCGCGCCACCGATCGAGCCGGGAATGCCGAAATAGAATTCGAGGCCCGTGATGTTCGCCGCCGCCGCCGTCTCGGCGACGCGCTTGTCGAGCGCCGCCGCGCCCGCGCGCACCGTATCGCCATCGACGCTGATCTGCCCGAAGCCGCGCGGCGACAGGCGGATCACCACGCCTGGCACGCCGCCGTCGCGCATGATGAGATTGGAGCCGACGCCGACCGGGTAGACCGGGACGTCCTGCGGCAGGCGGGCGAGGAAATAAGCAAGGTCATCCTCGTCTGCAGGCGTGAACAGAACCTGCGCCGGGCCGCCGACGCGAAACCAGGTCAGCGGCGCCAGCGGCTCGTTGGCGAGAAGCCGGCCGCGCAGCTCCGGCATCGCCGCCTTGAGCCCCGGGACGAGATCGGGAAACGCCATCAGCCGAGCGCCTTCAGTTCGTTCGGCAGGGCGTAGGCCCACTGGGTGATGTTGCCGGCGCCGAGGCAGACGACATAGTCGCCGCTCTTCGCCACGCCCTGCACCACCTTGGCCAGCGCGGCGGAATTTTCGAGCGCGATCACCTCGCGATGGCCATGGGTGCGCAGGCCGAGCACGAAGGCGTCCTTGTCGATGCCCGGGATCGGCGCCTCGCCGGCCGCATAGACGTCGGCCACAACCACCACGTCAGCGTCGTTGAAGCAGGAACAGAAATCCTCGAACAGCGTCTGCAGGCGGGTGTAGCGATGCGGCTGCACCACGGCAATGACGCGTCCGGGCGCGGACTCGCGCGCCGCCCGCAGCACCGCGGCGATCTCGACCGGATGGTGGCCGTAGTCGTCGATGATGGTGACGCCGTTCCAGTCGCCGGTACGGGTGAAGCGCCGCTTCACGCCGCCGAAGCCGGCGAGTGCCGAGCGGATGGTGTCGTCGCCCATGCCGAGTTCATGGGCGACGGCAATCGCCGCCGTCGCATTCAGCGCGTTGTGGCGGCCGGGCATCGGCAGCATCAGGTCGGCGATCTCATGGACGCGGCCCGGCTCGGTGCGGTCGCGGAACACGAGGCGGAAGCGCGACCCGCCATTGGTGGGCGTTAGATCCAGAAGGCGGATGTCGGCCTGCGGATTGACGCCGTAGGTGATGACGCGGCGGTCCTCGATCTTGCCGACCAGCGCCTGCACCACCGGGTGATCGATGCACATCACGGCAAAGCCGTAGAACGGAACATTTTCGACGAAGCTGCGGAAGGCATCCTGCACCGCCTCGAAGGTCTTGAAGTGATCGAGGTGCTCGGGATCGACATTCGTGACCACCGCGATATCCGCCGGCAGTTTCAGGAAGGTGCCGTCGCTCTCGTCGGCCTCCACCACCATCCAGTCGCCCGCGCCAAGCCGGGCATTGGTGCCATAGGCATTGATGATGCCGCCATTGATCACGGTCGGATCGAGCTTGCCGGCGTCAAGCAGGGTGGCGACCATCGAGGTCGTCGTGGTCTTGCCATGGGTGCCGGCGATCGCGATACAGCTTTTCAGCCGCATCAGCTCGGCCAGCATCTCGGCGCGGCGGACCACGGGAATGCGCTGGGCGCGCGCCGCCATCAGCTCGGGATTGTCGCGCTTGATCGCGGTCGAGACCACCAGCACATCCGCCCCGGCGATGTTTTCGGCCTTGTGGCCGATCATCACCTTGATCCCGGCCTCACGCAGGCGCACCACATTGGCCCCTTCGGCCGCGTCCGAGCCCTGCACCGAGTAGCCGAGATTGCGCAACACCTCGGCGATGCCGCTCATGCCGATGCCGCCGATCCCGACGAAGTGGATGGAGCCGATCTCGCGCGGCAGTCTCATGTGGTTCTCTTTCCGTAATCCGCTCCGACGTAGAAGCGGGCAATTGACATCAGGTACTCAGAGCTGCGGCGCAGCCCGTTCGATCCCGGCGACCTTCATCACCAGGTCGGCAAGCCGTTCGGTAGCGTCGAGCCGTCCGGCGCCGCGCGCCGCCGTCACCATCGCCGCCAGCTTGTGCGGCTCGGCGGCCAGCGCCGAAATCTCAGCGGCGAGGCGGTCAGGTGTAAATTCGGTCTGCGGAATGCGCAACGCACCCCCGGCATCGGCCAGCACGCCGGCATTCGCGAACTGGTCCTGATCGATCGCCCCGGGCAACGGAACCAGGATCGACGGCCGCCCGATGGCCGCAAGTTCCGCCACCGTCCCCGCCCCCGATCGCGACACCACGAGATGCGACGCCGCCAGCCGCGCCGGCAGGTCGGAGAAGAACGGCGCCAGCTCGGCGTTGATCTTCAGCCGGTCGTAGACCGCCCGCACCCGCGCCATGTCCTCCTCGCGGACCTGCTGCACCAGCACGAGCCGCTGCCACAGCGCCGGCTCGAGCCGCTCGATCGCCGCCGGCACGATGTCCGCCATGATCCGCGCACCCTGGCTGCCGCCGATGACGAGGAGGCGCAGCGGGCCGGGCGAGTCGGGCACGACATAGGGAACGGCCGAGGCGGCGAGGATCGCCGGCCGCATCGGCGTGCCGGTCATGACCGCCTTGCCGGCCAGCGCCGGGTCGCGATCCAGCACGCCCGGCAGCGAGGTCGCGATGGCGCTGACGCGGCGGGCGAGAAAACGGTTGGCGCGGCCGAGCACCGCGTTGGAGTCATGGATGATGGACGGGATTTTGAGCAGCCCCGCGGCGACCAGCGGCGGCACCGTCGGATAGCCGCCGAAACCGACGATCGCCTTCGGCTGCAATGCCCGCAGCAGCAGCACCGACTTGATCGTACCGGCCGCCAACATCGCGCCGGTGCGCGCCAGCGCCAGGGGCGAGCGGCCGCGAAGCGTCTCGCTCGGCACCACATCGGTCATGTCGGCCGAAAACAGTCCGGAATAGCGCAGTGCGCGCTCGTCGGTGACGAGCCGCACGCGCATGCCGCGCTTCATCAGCGCCGCACCGAGTGCCTCAGCCGGAAACAGATGGCCGCCGGTTCCACCGGCCGCGAGAAGAATGAGAGGAGAATCGCTCATGACAAACGTGCACTGAGCCGGGCAGCTTGGCGAAAATCAGGCGAAGCTCCCGGCAACCTGCGCCTCCCCGATTGAGTCCTGCTCCGTTTTCGGCCGCTGCCGCGTCAATGCGAGCAGCATGCCGACGCCAAAGGCCAGCGAAATCATCGACGAACCGCCGTAAGACACGAATGGCAGCGTCATGCCTTTCGCCGGAATGAGATGCAGGTTCACCGCCATGTTGATCGCTGCCTGCACCCCGAACAGGATGGCAAGGCCGGAGGCGGCGAAACGGCAGAACAGGTCTTCGGTCGCATAGGCCCGATGAAGCGAGCGCAGCACGATGAAGGCGAACAGCGCCAGCACCGCGAGGCAGAGAATGATGCCGAACTCCTCCGCGGCGACCGCGAACACGAAGTCGGTGTGGCTGTCCGGCAGGATGCGCTTCACCGTGCCCTCGCCCGGCCCCTGGCCGAACCAGCCGCCGCGGGTGAAGGACTCCATCGCCATGTCGACCTGGAAGGTGTCGCCCGACGCCGGGTCCATGAAGCGCTTGATGCGGCCGGCGACGTGCGGCACCGTGAGATAGGCCGCGAACAGGCCGACCGCCCCCGCGCCGAACAGGCCGAAAACCCAGACGATCCGCATTCCGGCGATAAAAAACAGCGAACCCCAGACCATCAGCACCAGCATGGTCTGGCCGAAATCCGGCTCCAGAACCAAGAGCGCGACCAGCATCAGCAGCAGCCCGAGCGCCATCGAGGTCGCCGGCATTTCCGGCCGCCGCGCCGATTCCGCGAACAGCCACGCCACCAGCACAGTGAAGGCGGGCTTCGCCGCTTCGGAGGCCTGAATGTTGATGCCGAGAATGGAGATCCAGCGCCGCGATCCCTTGACCTCTGCGCCGAAAAGCAGCGTCGCCACCAGAAGGACAATGCTGATCGCGAACACGATGAGCGCTAGCCGCCTGATGCCGCGCGGCGAGAAGAACGACACCGCCAGCATCACCACCAGCGCCGGCACCAGAAAGACGAAGTGCTTGTTGAAGAAGTGGAACGGCTCAAGGCCGATGCGGACCGCCACCGCCGGGCTCGCGGCCAGCGACAGGATGATGCCGCTCAGCATCAGCGCAACGATGGCGCCGAGCAGAGGGCGATCGACGGTCCACCACCATTCGCTAAAGGGCGTGCGTTGTTCACGGGAGATCATGGCTGGTCCTGAAATCGGCAGTCAGCCATTGGTCCCCCATCATGGTTTCCGGACCGTTAACGAACTCGCTAAATTTTACCTTTTGGGTGGGACGACGCCGCCCACGCCGGTTACGCCGCGGGCTGGATGCCCGGCAAGGCCAGCACGAGGTCGCGGAACACGTCGCCGCGCGCCTCAAAGCTGCGGAACTGGTCGAACGACGCGCAGGCCGGCGACAGCAGCACCACCGCATCCTTGAGCCCGGACGCCGCCGCGTCCCGCGCGGCCTCCGCCACCGCCTGATCGAGCGTGCCGCTGATGACGTGAGGCACGTCGCTGCCGAGCGTGCCGGCAAATTCGCCGGCCGCTTCGCCAATCAGATAGGCCTTCCGGATTTTCGGGAAGAACCCGGTAAGCGCGGTGATGCCGCCGCTCTTGGGCTTGCCGCCGGCGATCCAGAAAATCTCGTCGAACGACGACAGCGCGCGCGCCGTGGCGTCCGCGTTGGTGCCCTTGGAGTCGTTGACGAACAGGACATCGCCCTGCCGTCCGATCTGCTCCATGCGGTGCGCGAGGCCGGGAAAGGTTTTGATGCCGCGCGCGATTTCGGCGGGGCTGACGCCCGCGTGCCAGACGGCGGTGCAGGCGAAGGCGGCGTTCTGCGCATTGTGCGCGCCGCGCAGCGATCCGAGACCGGCGAGATCCGCGAGCACAACCTCCTCGCCGCCCCGCTTCGAGAGGACCTCAGAGCCGCGCATAAAAGTGCCGGCATCGAGGGGGCGATTGACCGACACGGCGACAACGTCGCGCCCGCCCTCGCCGCGCGCGGCAAGCCGGCGCTCGATGGCGGCGGCGTAGTCGTCGTCGACGCCGACAAGAGCGATCTGCGCATTGTCGACCAGCCGCTCCTTCACCGCCGCGTAGTGCTCGAGGGTGCCATGGCGGTCGATATGGTCCTCGCTGACGTTGAGCAGGATGCCAATCGTCGGATCAAGCGAGGGGCACAGATCGATCTGATAGGACGACATTTCGACGACATAGACGCGATCGGCGCACGGCGGCTCCAGCGACAGGATCGCGGTGCCGATATTGCCGCCCATCTGCACGTCGCGCCCGGCTTCGCGCAGCAGGTGCGCGGTGAGCGCGGTGGTGGTCGATTTGCCGTTGGTGCCGGTGATGGCGATGAAGGTCGCATCCGGCGCGTGGCGGCGCCGCTCGCGGCAGAACAGTTCGATGTCGCCGATTACCTCGACGCCCGCCGCCTGCGCCGCGACCACCGACCAGTGCGGCGCCGGATTCGTCAGCGGCACGCCGGGCGTGAGCACCAGCGCGTCGACCTGCGCCCAATCGATGGTGCGAAGATCGGCGGCGAGGAACCCGGCGCGCGCCGCCTCTGCGAGCTTTTCCGCGCTGTCGTCGCCGGCGATCACGGTCGCCCCGCCTGCCTTCAGGGCATGGCACGACACCAGCCCCGAACCGCCGAGGCCGAACACCGCGACCGTGCGGCCGGCAAATGTTGTGACCGGGATCATCGCTTCACCGCAGCTTCAGGGTGGAAAGGCCCGCCAGCGCCAGCATCACCGCGATGATCCAGAACCGGATGACGATCTGCGGCTCGGTCCAGCCGAGCTGCTCGAAGTGATGATGGATCGGCGCCATCTTGAAGATACGCTTGCCGGTGAGCTTGAAGGAGGCAACCTGCACGATCACCGACACGGCCTCCAGCACGAACAGGCCGCCGATCACCGCCAACACGATCTCGTGCTTCACGGCGACCGCGATCGCGCCGAGCATGCCGCCGAGCGCGAGCGAGCCGGTGTCGCCCATGAAAATCGAGGCCGGCGGCGCGTTGAACCAGAGAAAGCCGAGGCCGGCGCCGAGCATCGCGCCGCACAGCACCGCGAGTTCGCCGGTGCCCGGCACGTAGTGGATCTGCAGGTAGTCGGCGAACACCGCGTTGCCGGCGAGGTAGGCGATCATCCCGAAGGAGGCGGCCGCGATCATCACCGGCACGATGGCGAGACCATCGAGACCGTCGGTCAGGTTCACGGCATTGCCCGCGCCGACGATGATGAACGTGCCGAACACGACGAAGAACCAGCCGAAATTCAGCGCGACATCCTTGAAAAACGGGATGACCAGCGAGGTCGCGAACGGATCGCGCCCCAGCCAGATAAACGCGGAGCAGGCGCAGGCGGCGATGATCGCCTCGATGGCAAGGCGCGTACGTCCGGAAAAGCCGTTATGGGTCTGCTTCGTCACCTTGAGGAAATCGTCATAGAAGCCGACGAGGCCGAAGCCGAGCGTGACCGCGAGCACGATCCAGACATAGGGATTGCTGAGGTTGGCCCACAGCAGGGTCGAGACGGTGACGCCGGACAGGATCATCAGGCCGCCCATGGTCGGCGTGCCCTTCTTGGTCACGAGATGCGACTGCGGCCCGTCGGTGCGGATCGGTTGGCCCTTGCCCTGCCGCGCCCGCAGCGCGTCGATGATCCACGGCCCGAACATGAAAACGAACACCGCGCCGGTGACCATCGCCGCGCCGGTGCGGAAGGTGATGTAGCGGAACACGTTAAAGGCCGGAACCGTGCCTGCAATATCGATCAGCCAATAGAACATCTTGTTCCCTTATGCCGTCACGTCTTCGCGCGCGGGTTGCACCGGGAAGCGCTTCTGCAGCGCGTCCACGATCACCTTCATGCGCGAGCCGAGCGAGCCTTTGACCATGATGGCGTCGCCAGCGCGGATCGCGGCGACAACTTGAGATTCGAGCGCCGCGGAGGACGGCGCATAGCCACCCCGGCGACTGGAAGGAAGCGCGTCCCACAGATGGTTCATCAAGGGACCGCAGCAGTAGACGCTGTCGATGCCGTTCGCCGTCACGGCCTCGGCGAGGCCGCGGTGCAGGTCCGGTCCGGTCGGCCCGAGCTCGAGCATATCGCCGAGCACGGCGATGCGGCGGCTGCGCTCGCTGATCGGCGCGGTGCCGAGCACCGTCAGCGCGGCGACCATCGCCGCGGGATTGGCGTTGTAGCTTTCGTCGATGAGCGTCGCCGCGCCGTCGCCGATCGTGAGCGTCAGCCGGGCGCCGCGTCCGGCGCCCGGGCGGAGCTGCGACAGCGTCAGGGCGGCGAGCGCGAGATCGGCGCCGGCGAGCTCGACCGCGGCCAGCACCGCGAGCGAGTTGAGCGCCATATGGCGGCCCGGCAGCCCGAGCTTGTAGGTCACGTCATGGCCAAGGATGCGGCCGTGGACCGCCGAGCCGGCCGGATGCAAGGCGATGTCGAGCAGCCGCGCCTCCGCCGAGCGTCCCTCGCCGAAAGCGACGACCTGGGCGACGCCGGCAGCCTTGGCCTTGCGCTTGAGGCGCGCGAACTGGCCGTTGTCGCGGTTGAGAATGGCGACGCCGCCCGGCTCGATGCCGGAAAAGATCTCGGCCTTGGCGTCGGCAATCGCCTCGACGGAACCGAAAAATTCGAGATGCACCGGCTCGACCGTGGTGATCACCGCGATCTGCGGCCGCACCATCTTCACCAGCGGCTCGATCTCGCCCGCATGGTTCATGCCGATCTCGAACACGGCGAACCTTGCATCCGCCGGGCAGCGTGCGAGCGTGAGCGGCACGCCCCAGTGGTTGTTGAACGAGGCCACCGACGCATGGGTCTTGCCCTGCGCCGCTAGCACCTGACGCAGCATGTCCTTGGTCGAGGTCTTGCCGGCCGAGCCGGTGACGGCGATGACGCGGCCCTGCAGGCGCGCCCGCGCGGCGACGGCGAGATCGCGGAGTCCCTGCAGCACATCCGGCACCACCAGAAGCGCGGCATCGCCGGAATAATTTTGGGCCCAGTTCTCGGAGACGACGGCGAGGCTCGCGCCCGCGCTCAGCGCCGCCTCGACGAAATCATGGCCGTCATGCACATCGCCCTTGATCGCGAAATAGGCTTCGCCGGGCAGCACGGTGCGGCTGTCGATCGAGAGGCCCGAAATCGCCTCCGACAATGAGCCGCGTGACGCCGCCCTCATTGCATCAGCCATCGCGGCCACGGCCCAAAGCGCGTCACTCGTCATGCTGTCCTCGAAGTCAGTGCCGCCGCGACCGCTTCGTGATCGCTGAACGGCAGCACCCGATCGCCGATGATCTGCCCCGTCTCGTGGCCCTTGCCGGCAATCAGCAGCGCATCGCCGGCGCGCAGCATCGCCACGGCCGTGCGGATGGCCTCGGCGCGGTCGCCGATCTCGCGGGCGCGCGGCGCGGCGGCCAAAATCGCGGCGCGGATATCGGCCGGTTTCTCGCTGCGCGGATTGTCGTCGGTGACGATCACCTCATGCGCGGCATCGGCGGCAATCGCCCCCATCAGCGGCCGCTTGCCGGCATCGCGATCGCCGCCGGCGCCAAAGACCACTATCAAGCGCCCGTTAGTATAGGGGCGCAGCGCCGCCAGCGCCTTGGCGAGCGCATCCGGCTTGTGGGCATAGTCGATGAACACCGGCGCGCCATTGCTCTCGCCGACGAGTTCGAGCCGGCCCGGCACGCCCGCGAGCCGCTCCAGCGCGCCGAACACCGCGGGCGCAGCGCTGCCGGTGGTGATGGCAAGGCCCGCCGCCACCAGCGTGTTCTCGATCTGGAACTCGCCGACGAGCGGCAGCCGCAGCTCCAGCTTCTTGCCGGCATGGCGCAGGGTCAGACGCTGGCCGAAGCCGTCGATCGCTGCGCTTTCCAGCCTGATATCGTCGCCGTTGCGCCCGACGGTGAACACCCGCAGGCCGCGCGCCCGCGCCGTCTCGATCACCCTCGCGGCGTCCGGGTGGTCGGCCGCGACAACCGCCGCGCCGTCGGACGCAACGAGATCTTTGAACAGCCTCAGCTTGGCAGTGAGGTAGTGCTCGATCGTCGGATGGTAGTCCATGTGATCGCGCGACAGGTTGGTGAAGGCCCCCGCCGCGATCCGGATGCCGTCGAGCCGATGCTGGTCGAGCCCGTGGGACGAGGCTTCCATCGCGAGATGGCTCACGCCGTCGGCGGCCAGCTCGTCGAGCGTCTGATGCAGGGTGATCGGGTCCGGCGTCGTCAGCGAGCCGTAGACCACCCGGTCCGGCGCCACCACGCCGATGGTGCCGAGGCTGGCCGCGGCATGGCCGAGATGTTCCCAGATCTGCCGGGCGAAAACCGCAACCGACGTCTTGCCGCTGGTTCCCGTCACCGCGGCGATGGTTTTCGGCTGGCGCGGGTAGAAGCGCGCGGCCGCCAGCGCCAGCGCGCGGCGCGGCTCTTTCAGCGTGACGAAAGGAACCGGAAGGCCACCGGGCGGCATCGCTTCGCCGGCAATGGCGACGGCGCCGGCAGAAAGGGCCTGATCGATGAATTTTGCGCCGTCGGTCTTGTGCCCGGCGAGCGCGAAGAAGAGGTGTCCCGGCTGCACGGCGCGGCTGTCCGCGGCGATCCCCGAAACGGAGATATCGCCCGTCTGCGCGTCCATTGCGCCGTCGTCCTTGAGCAGATCGCGCAGCTTCATAGTGTCCAAAAGGTCCGGCCCGCCGGAATCGGCGGGTTACCGGCCCTCCCTCGATGTCGCAAGAATAAGGCGCTCAGCAGGCGGCAAATCCAGTCGCGGCTGAATTCCCAGGAGAGGCGCAATTCGGGCGATGACCTTGCCGGCGGTCGGAACTGCGTTCCAGCCGGACGTGATGAAGCCGTGGGTTTCGGGCAAACCCTTCGGTTCGTCAATCATAATCAGAAGCTGATACTTCGGATTGTCGGCCGGCATGACCGCGGTAAAGGAATTCAGCACTTTTTTCTTGGCGTAGCGGCCGTTGATCACCTTTTCCGAGGTGCCGGTCTTACCGCCGACATAGTAGCCCTTCACGTCCGCCTTGCGCGCGGTTCCCACCTCGGCGTTGAGGCGCATCAGGAACCGCATCTTCTCGCTGGTCTCCGGGCGGATCACCTGCTTGGCGAGCTTCATCGCGTCTTCCTCGCTGCGGCGCAGGAAGGTCGGCGGGATCAGGAGGCCGCCGTTGACGAGCGCGTTGATGCCCATCACCGCCTGCAGCGGCGCAACCGAAAGGCCGTGGCCGAAGGAGATCGTCACCGTGTTCAGCTCGCCCCAGCGGCGCGGAACCAGCGGCGCAGTGCTTTCCGGCAGTTCGGTCCGCAGCCGGTCGAGCTGGCCCATTTTCTTGAGGAATGCCTTGTGGGCCTCGACGCCCTGCGCCAGCGCGATGCGCGCCGCGCCGATGTTGGACGAATAGGTAAAGACCTCCTTCGTCGAGAGCGCGCGCCCCATCGGATGGTCGTCATTGATCCGGAACCGGCCGTAGTGCAGCGCGCCGCGCGCATCCCACATCGAGTTCAGCGTCATCCTGCCGGAGTCGAGGCCCATCGCCAGCGTGAACGCCTTGAAGGTCGAGCCCATTTCGTAGACGCCGGTCGTGAGGCGATTGATGCGGTCCGGGTCATGCGCCTCGCGCGGATTGTTCGGGTCGAAGTCCGGCAGCGACACCAGCGCGATGATCTCGCCGGTGCGCACGTTGGACACGAGGCCGGACGCGCCCTTGGCGCTGTATTTTTCCTTGGCCTTCAGCAACTCGTCGCGCAGCGCATGGGTGACGCGCAGATCGGCGGCGAGTTCGACCGGCTGCTGCAAACGGTCGGTTGCAAAACCGAGCCGGTGCAGGTCGGCGAGGCCGTTGGTGTCGAGCCACTTCTCGATGCCGGCGATGCCGGAATTGTCGATATTCACGAGGCCGATGAGGTGGGCAACCTCGTTGCCGCTCGGATAGACCCGCTTGTTCTCGCGCAGAAAGCCGATGCCGGGAATGCCGAGCCGGCGAATGTCCTGCTGCTGCTGCTGCGTGATATCGCGCCTCAGCCAGGCGAAGCCCTTCTTCGACGACAGCCGCTCGCGCGCCTCGTTGGCATCGAGATCGGGCAGCGTCGCTGTGAGCAGCTCCACCGCCTCATCGACGTCGATCAGGCGCCGCGGCTCGGCGAACAGCGACGGCGCCTTGACGTCGGTCGCCAGAATGGCGCCGTTGCGGTCGACGATATCCGGGCGCGCGGTCGCAATGGCATCCTGTGCGCCGGTCCGGCGCGCGTTGTGCCCGTCATCTCCGATTGCGAACATCAGCAGCCGGGCCGCGATCACCGCATAGGCCGCGCCGAAGGCGATCATGGCGACGCCTACGCGGACGCGCGCCTTGGCGCTGCGATTGGTGTCGCGCCCATACAGCAGGGTGCGAATCATCTTTTGCCGCCACGGCTCGGCCGGCGCTGAAATCATTTGCGGGCTGTCAGTCACCGTTGCGCCTCCGGATTGGGCCGCGAGGCTTTCGGAACGGAGCCGGTGATCACGTCGCGGTCGATGACGTCGATCATCGCGCCGATCGGGTCAGGGTCGCTCGGCTTGATGAAGCTCGGCGGCCGTTCCGGCAGATTGCGGAGATATTCGTACTGCGTCACTTCGATCGGTTTCAGCGTCAGGTGCCGCTCGACCAGCCCCTGCAGCCGATGCGGAGTCTCCAGCCGCGCCCATTCGGCCCGCAAGCGCGCGATCTCGTTGCGCTGGGCGCGGATGTCGGAGCGCAGTTTCATGACCTGCTCGGTGCGCACCGTCGATTCCATCTTGATGCGGTAGACATACGCTGCCGCGAACACCAGACCGCAGATGACAAGGAGATGGATAAAGCGCATCACCGGCCTCCCCGCATCACCGCGGCCAGCGACGGCCAATCCTGCTGCCAGCCGCCCTCATGCGCCGGCGCCTCGGTCCGTTCGGCGCTGCGCAGCTTCGCCGAGCGCGAACGCGGATTGGCCGCGATCTCGGCCTCGGACGGCAGGATCGGCTTACGCGCCAACAGGCGAAAGCTAGGCGCTGCCTCCGCGACTTCCGGCATATGGCGCGAGCCGCCGGCCGTCTTGCTGCGCGACGCCAAAAACGTCTTTACGATGCGATCTTCCAGCGAATGAAACGACACGACCGCGAGACGGCCGCCGGGCGCCAAAATCCGCTCTGCGGCGGCGAGCGCCGTCTGCAGTTCGTCCAGCTCCTCGTTGACGAGGATGCGCAGCGCCTGGAACGTGCGCGTCGCCGGGTGGATCTCGTGGGGCTTGGCCCACACGACCTTCGCGACGATCTCGGCCAGCGCCTTCGTCGTGGTGATCGGGGCTTCGCGGCGAGCGGCGACGATGGCCCGGGCGACGGCCCGCGACCGGCGCTCCTCACCGAGATGAAAAATCACGTTGGCCAGATCCTGCTCGGATGCGACGGCGACGACATCGGCCGCCGTCGGCCCGTCCTGCCCCATCCGCATGTCGAGCGGCCCCTCGAAGCGGAAGGAAAAGCCGCGCTCGGCCTGATCGAGCTGCATCGAGGAGACGCCGACATCCATCACGATGCCGTCGACCCGGGTCAGCCCCTGCCCGGCGCACACTTCGGCGAGATTGGAGAAGCGGTCTTCAACCAGGGTCAGCCGCCCATCGGACTGATCGACCAGCGAAAACCCGCCGGCAATCGCCGTGCGGTCGCGATCGATGCCGATGACGCGGGTGCCGGGGACATCGAGAATGAGCCGGCTGTAGCCGCCTGCGCCGAAGGTCGCGTCGACATAAACGCCGCCGTCGCGCGGCGCGAGTTGCGCCACCGCTTCCTCGCCTAGCACGGAGATATGGCGGGCGGGCTCGTCGCGAAGAGACAAAATACCTCCAGGGGCGGAATTCACAGCACAGGACATCGGCGAATCAAGCGCCAAACGGTGGAAAATGCGGCTGGTTCCATCGCGCTCATCACTCCTCTGCCGCCCCGCCGCCGGCAAACGGTGCGCACCGTTGCCGCGAAAACACGCCGGTTTGTCTCCGCGCGAATAAGCTAAGGCCGCCATCGCCTGGACTGCCCCCGGGAGAGGTCGATTATCGCTGGTCCGCAGCCTATCCCACCGGATCGGCTGTTCGTGCCCTTAGTAATGATGGTTAACGTTAAGAAAACGTTCACATGCTAATGTGCATTTGAATACCAGCGCGTCGCCGGTGGCAAAGCTCGCCAGTTTCGGAAACCTTTTGCCGGCTCGCGCGACCAAACTGCAACCCGTTGTGCCATTCGCCGCTGCCGGACGGAACCGACCGGAGACCCTGCCGGTTACGTCCCGAACGCATCTCCTGCGTTGCACCGGCAGCGAATCTGAATTGATATGATCCTGCGTCAGCCCTGTCTTTTCGGGTCGTGGCGCAAAACTTGTGCTGCAGACCCAAGGGCTCGACCTCTAGTCGTTGGACGTTGAACAAATTGTCACAAGGCCTCTCAGAGCCACCACAGCCGCCCCGCTCGCGCCGGCGCATCCCGCCGAGCTGGTACTCCGACCTTCCAAAATTTATCCCGGAATCCTCGGTCGTGTCCGAAGTGACGCCGTCGCCGAATTTCGGCGAGCGCCGCAATGGCCGGCAGCCCGACATGATCGTGCTCCACTACACCGGGATGCCCGATGCGGAAGGCGCGGTCATGCGGCTTTGCAAGGAGGGCAGCGAGGTCTCGGCGCACTACATCGTGCTCGAGGACGGCGGCGTGCTGCAATGCGTGCCCGAGCGGATGCGTGCCTGGCATGCCGGCGAATCGTACTGGGCGGGCGAAACCGACATCAATTCCTGCTCGATCGGCATCGAGTTGATCAATCGCGGCCACGACTGGGGCTATCCGGACTTCCCGCTCCGCCAGATTGCGGCGGTGATCGCGCTGTGCCGTGGCATCATCATCCGCCGCAACATCCCGCTCGACCGGGTGCTCGCGCATTCGGACATCGCCCCGCACCGCAAAAAAGACCCCGGTGAAAAATTTCCGTGGGCGTCGCTGGCCAACTCCGGCGTCGGCCATTGGGAGCCGCCCGCGCCGATCGAGCCGGGAGAGAGTCTGAGCATCGGCGCATCCAGTGACGCCGTGAGCCGGTTGCAGCGCAATCTTGCCGATTACGGCTACAACATGCCGGTCACCGGCCATTACGACGACGCGACCGCAACCGTCGTCACCGCCTTCCAGCGCCATTTCCGCCCCGCCAGGATCGACGGGGTCGCCGACGTCTCGACCCGCGCAACGCTGGAAGCGCTGCTGGAGAGCCGGCCGAAATCGCTGCTTGCGCACGGATAATGCCTCCGCGCCGTCTTGACCGGACGCCCGCAAACCCCCATCACTCCCTTTATCAGTCGGCCGGGCGGCCGCTCCCGCAAGAGCCGAAAGGCTGCGGGGGAGGAAAGTCCGGGCTCCATCGACCGACGGTGCCGGATAACGTCCGGCGGGGGCGACCCCAGGGAAAGTGCCACAGAGAACGAACCGCCTCGCCTTCGGGCGCGGTAAGGGTGAAAAGGTGCGGTAAGAGCGCACCGCGTCCCCGGCAACGGGGACGGCAGGGCAAACCCCACCGGGAGCAAAACCGAATAGGAACGGCATCGCGGAGCGTTCGTCCGGGGCTCGCCTCGGAAAGATAACACCGCAGGGCTGGTTGGGCTCGACCGTTCGGGTAGGTTGCTCGAGGTGCCGTGCAAACGGCATCCCAGAGGAATGGCCGCCACGTATTGAGCGCGCAAGCGCGAGGTGCCCTACAGAACCCGGCTTACAGGCCGACTGATCCCTATTTCAATCATGCTCCTGCAAGCATGATCCCGCGCGGATCGCGCCGCGCGGGACGAACATCGGCCGCCTCACTGGTGGTCGATGTCGTCGTCCTCGGAGGCGTAGGAGGCGCGCGTCCGCTTGCCGATCGAGCCGGTGATGCTGCCGTCGCGCGCGGCAAAGGCCCCGGGCCGTCCGCCGCCTGCACGCGCCGCCACCAGATCGCCCGACACCGCGCCCGGCTGACAGATCGCACGCCCGTTGCGGCGCCGCATCAGATCCACGTGAATGTGGTCGTAATGATAGATGTTGGAGCCCGGCGCGAGCACGGTCGAGAAATACTGGCAGGCGGCCGCCTGCACGTCGCGCAAAAAGCCCTGCTCTTCCGGCATGCCCTTCCAGCCGCCCTTTACCGTGACCCTGCGGCCGTCTGCCAGGGTGAAGCCGGCGATGTCCAGCGCATTGCCAAAAGCGTGCTCGGAGATTCGCGCATTCGGATTGCCGTTCATGCCGCGGCAGGAATAGGCCGAGATCTGACGGATTTCGGCCACCGGCGAGCCGAACCAGCGCAGCGCCGCCGGCTGCACCGCTTCGACGACCCAGCGATCGAGTAGCGAGGTGATCGGACAGGCGAGCGTCGCGGCGGGCTTCACCGTCACCGGGCCGATGCTGTGAACCGGATTGGGCTGCGCCGGCCCGAGCCGCGGCAGCGGCCAGTCGTCATAACGCCGGTCGTCGCCGCGCCAGCCTTGCGCTGCCAGCCGGGGCGCTGCTTGCCGCACACCATTACCGTAGGCCGGATCATGCACCGCCGACGCATGGCGCGGCTGCTCGTCCACCTCGACATCCGCCTCGATGCCCGGCGCCGCCAGCGAGATCGGGCCGGACGGCCCCGCCTGTGGCCGGACGGGCTGCGCTGGTGCCGGTTGCTGCTGATAGACCTGCTGAACGGGATAGGACTGCGGCGCGGGCCGCACCGGCCAACGCGGCTGGCCTTGCGGAATATCGCCCGGCGGCCGCAGATCGCCGGCAAACCCGAGTGCTGAACTCGATCCAAGCGCGGCGACCTTCAACGGGAAATCCGCCCCGCACACGCCGGGTCCGGAAATCGGCCGGATCCGCACCAGCTCGGTGCCTTCCTTGAGCTGGCCGGATTTGAGGCAAGCGACCTCCGCCTCGCGTCGCCACGCCTCACGCTCCGCGGTCTGGAAAAAACCACGGCCGCAACCGGCAAGCGAAACAAGAACGAGCGAGCCGACGAGATACAAACTAACTCTGCGCGTCATGAACCGCAGAGTCTCCGAATATATTTAAGGACTGTTGAACGGAATCCGGACACCGAAAATTAACCACAATGTTCGGCATGCTTGATGAACGCGCCGGTGGCCACCGCCTGCTTCCGGTCCGGCGCGTTGTTGAATTCGGGCCTGCACGACGCGATCGACGGCGAAGGGATTATCCCATGACGAACGTCGAGAAACTGATCGCACTGTCCGCCTATCTTGTTCTCGGCTTTGTCGGCGCGATCATTCTGGGTGTGTTTGACGGCATCTTTTACTGAACCAATGGCGCTGGATCTGACACATCCTGTTCAGTCCCGCCGGTCATTCCGGCGGCGGGCCGCTTTGCGCCATCCCATATTTGCCATACGACTCGCCTTATGATCGCGGCCAGCGCACTGCAGCAGATGCGCGCTCGTTAGCCTCCACCACCCGCCCCGCCGTATCGTCCCGGCCAGCCTTGCAGATCATTCCGGAGTTTCCATGCGCCTGAAAACCGCCACGCTCGCTGTCATCGGCCTCGTCGCGCTTGGCAGCGCAAGCTATCTCGCGATGGAATGGCTCTGGCCGCGCAAGACCCCGACCCTGGTCGCAGTCACCCCGCCGCCGCCGCTGCCGCCGGCCCCGCGCAGCTCGCGCATGTTCGTCCCCGTCGCGATTCCGCTCTCCTTGATCCGCGACACCATCGATCAGGCAGCTCCGCGCGACTTTGCCGGCAAGGGCGAGAACCCGGCGCCGCAGATACTGTCCCGGACCGACATCAACTGGGCGGCGACGCGCGGCCCGATCAGCGCCGCCAGCAAGGACAATGCGATCGTCTTTTCCACCCCGCTCAACGGGACGCTGAAATTCAGCGGCGAGCTGTCGGCGTCGACGCAGGACGCGATCGGCGGCGTGCTCAATCAATTCCTCGGCGCCGACACCGCGAAACGCATCGGCGGCATCAACATCAAGTCGGTCAACACCAATGCCGACATCCGCGGCGACGTGATGATGAGCGCCCAGCCCGCCCTTGCCGCGAACTGGCGGATCGACCCGCGCCTCGCCGCCTCGGTCAATCTCGGCGATACCGCACTGTCGGTGAGCGGCATCCGCGTTAGCGTGCCCCGACAGGTCAAGCCGATGATCGATCGTGCCGTCAACGACCAGCTCGCCCAACTGCAGGAGCGGCTGCGCAACGATCCGACCATCGAACAGGTGGCGCGCAGCAACTGGCAGCAGATGTGCCGCTCGATCCCGCTGCAGGGCGTCGGGGCCGGCCTGCCGCCGCTGTGGCTCGAGCTGAAGCCGACCAAGGCCATCGCCGCGCAGCCCGCCGTCGATGGCAAGTCGCTCACCCTGACGCTCGGCATCGAAGCAGCGAGCCGCATCACGCCGAAGGAAACGAGGCCCGAATGCCCCTTCCCGGCAACCCTCGACCTCGTTTCGGCCAAGGATGCCGGGCGCGTGTCGATCGGCGTGCCGATCGACCTGCCGTTCACCGACATCAACCGCATTCTCGACGCCCAGCTCAAGGACAAGACCTTTCCCGAGGACGGCTCCGGCGCAGTCGCCGTGAAGGTGAAGCGCGCGACTGTCGCGCCCTCCGGCGATCGCCTGCTGCTGTCGCTGCTGATCGACGCTAGCGAAAAGAAGAGCTTTTTAAATCTCGGCGGGGAAGCCACCGTGCAGCTCTGGGGCCGCCCGGTCCTCGACCAGAAGAACCAGATCCTGCGCCTTGCCGATATCGAGCTTGCCGTTGAATCGGAGGCCGCCTTCGGACTGCTCGGCACGGCCGCACGCGCCGCCATGCCGTTCCTTGAGCAAGCGATCACGGAAAAGGCCGTGATCGACCTCAAGCCGCTTGCCGCGGATGCGAAGAAGCAGATCGCAGAGGTCATCGCCCAGTTCCGCAAGAACGCCGATGGCGCCCAGATCAATGCCAGCGTCGCCGATCTCCGGCTTGCCGGCATCGCCTTCGATGCGACGACCCTGCGCGTGATTGCCGAGGCGACCGGCAATGCCAGCGTCACCGTGACCAAGCTGCCGAAACTTTGACCGGCAGCGACGCCGCCGCTCCGATGTCGATCTTGCATCCCGCTCTGGAACGCCGGATAACTCTTGCCGGATAAAACCCTTGCCGGATGACGACGCCCTGCGCTCGCAAAAAACGCGGCTTTTCGGGAGGACATCAGATGAAAGCAATCGTGACGGCGCTTCTCGCCGCGCTCTCGCTCTCTGCATCAGCCACCCTCGCGTCGGCGCAGATTTCCGACGATGTCGTCAAGCTCGGCGTCCTCACCGACATGACCAGCCTCTATGCCGACGCGACCGGAAAAGGCTCCGTCACCGCGGTAGAAATGGCCGTCGCCGACTACGGCGGCACGGTGAAGGGCAAGCCGATCAAGGTTGTTTTCGCCGACCATCAGAACAAGCCCGACGTCGGCGTTTCCATTGCCCGCAACTGGTATGAGAACGAACAGGTCGACACCATACTCGATGTGCCGACGTCATCCGTCGCGCTGGCGGTGCAGCAGCTCACCCGCGAGAAGAAGAAGGTCTTGCTGATCTCGGGCGGCGGCTCGTCCGATCTCACCGGCAAGGCCTGTTCGCCCTATGGCATCCAGTGGACCTACGACACCTATGCGCTTGCGAATGTCGCCGGGCGCGCGATGGTGAAGCGCGGCGACGACACGTGGTTTTTCATCACCGCGGACTATGCCTTCGGCGCGGCGCTGGAGCGCGACGCCTCCGACATCGTGACCCACAACGGCGGCAAGGTGCTGGGCAGCGTCCGCCATCCGCTCAACACATCGGACTTCTCCTCGTTCCTGCTGCAGGCCCAGGCCTCGGGCGCCAAGGTCGTCGCTCTCGCCAATGCCGGCGGCGATACCACCACCGCAATCAAGCAGGCGGCGGAATTCGGCGTGACGCGCGGCGGGCAGAAACTGCTGGCGCTCTTGATGCAGATCACCGACGCGCATTCGATCGGCCTTCCCGCCGGGCAGGGCCTACTCGTCACCGACGGCTTCTACTGGGACATGAACGACGGCACGCGATCGTTCTCGAAGGCGTTTTTCGACAAGATGGGCCGAATGCCGACGATGATTCAGGCCGGGCTCTACTCGGCGACGATGCATTATCTCAAGGCCATCGACGCCGCTGGCACCGACGAGTCGGACAAGGTGATCGCGCAAATGAAGGCGACGCCGGTGAACGACTTTTTCGCGCAGAACGGCAAGATCCGCGCTGACGGTCGCATGGTCCACGACATGTCGCTGTTCGAATTGAAGAGGCCCGAGGACTCGAAAAGCGAATGGGATCTCTATAAGCTGATCACCACGGTTCCCGGCGATCAGGCCTTCCGGCCGCTCGATCAGGGCGGTTGCCCGCTGGTTACGAGGTGAACGCGCGGTTGCCCCTGCCACAAAATGGTGCGAATTAGGCCCCAGACGTGTCCAATTGATCAACCCTGGGTTACCTAGGTAGCGCGCATGACGCCATTCGCATCGGCCGCGGCGGCCATCTTGACGACCACCATGGCCATTGCGGCCTTCCCGCAAGGCGCCCATGCCCAGCACAAGGTTGGGCGGGAACACTATCGCGAAATGGTCAAGCGGCACGCTGCCGAGCATAACCTGCCTGAGGAACTCGTTCACCGCGTCATCATGCGCGAGAGCAAATATCAGCCGCACCTCACCGGCAAGGGCGGCGCGCTCGGCATGATGCAGATCAAGCTCGCGACCGCCCGCTCCATCGGCTACACGGGAACCGCAGAGGGATTGTACGATCCCGAAACCAACATGAAATATGCCGTGCGTTATCTCGCGGGCGCTTATCGCACGGCCAACGGCAATCACGATCAGACGGTCCGCTACTATGCCGCCGGCTATTATCATGCCGCAAAGCGCCTCGGCCTGCATCGCACCGCATTCGCGCAGGTCGATGGTCGCAGCGGCGATCGCCAGCGCAAGCGCAAGCCCGGTGAACCGTTGTCGATCCTGCCCGAATAAGCGAACTTTTCCAGTTCTCAAGGCGGTGAAGTTGACTTCACCCTGCGAGGGCCTACACTAAGCATACATATTACATTGTTCCGAGGGGTGCTCCGGCTGGAGCTGAGATTCCGCAACTTCGCATCACTCCATGCGAAACCGCGGTGACCCTTTGAACCTGATCCGGGTTATGCCGGCGAAGGGACAGGGATGAACGAGTCAACGACTTATTCCCCATCGTTGCGGCGCGAGCCGTCGAGTTTCGATACGCCTGTCACCATCATCGGTGCGGGCATCGCCGGCGTGTGGCATGCGCTGCTGTTTGCCAAGGCCGGCCGCTCCGTCACCTTGCACGAGCGCGATGACGAGCGGATGACGCAATCCACCGGGCATTTTGCCGGCGGCATGCTGGCGCCATGGTGCGAAGGCGAAGATTCCGAGCCGGTGATAACGCGCCTCGGCGCGCGTTCGCTCGATCTGTGGCGTCAGGAGGTGCCGGACGCTTCGATCAATGGCTCGCTGATCGTCGCCCATCCGCGCGACCGGGCGGATTTCGACCGCCTCGCCCGCCTCACCGACCATCACATCCGCGTCGATGCCGCGCGCATCGCCGAGCTCGAGCCCTCGCTGGAGGGGCGCTTTCGCGAGGGCCTGCTGTTCCCGAGCGAGGGCCATGTCGAGCCGCGCCGCGTGGTGCCGCAGCTTCACGCCCGGCTCAAGGCCGCAGGCGTCGATATCCGCTATCGCTCTGACATCGAGGTCAAGGACGCCGCGGGCATCGTTATCGATTGCCGGGGCATCTTCGCCCGCGACGCGATGCCGGAACTGCGCGGCGTGAAAGGCGAGATGGCGATCATCGAGACTTCCGAGGTCACGCTGTCGCGTCCGGTCCGCCTGATGCATCCGCGCTGGCCGATCTACATCATTCCGCGCGGTGACGGCCGGTTCATGATCGGCGCGACCGCGATCGAGAGCGAAGACCGCGCGGTGAGCGTTCGCTCCGCGCTCGAACTGTTGAGCGCAGCTTATGCAGTGCATCCCGCCTTTGCGGAAGCCCGCATTCTTGAACTCGGCGCAGGGCTGCGGCCCGCGCTGCCTGACAACCTGCCGCGCATTGCGATCGACGACAACCGCATTGCCGTCAACGGCCTCTATCGCCACGGATTTCTCCTGGCGCCGGCACTGGCCGAACTGACCGTTGCCTATGTGGAGCGCGGCGCTATCGACAATGAGGTGATGCAATGGTCGTGACCGTGAACGGCGAGCGCAAGGAGATTGCGGCGACGCACATCGCGGCGCTGCTTCAGGAGCTGGAATACGAGGGCACGCATTTCGCCGTCGCCGTGAATTATGACGTGGTGCCGCGCGGCGCGTGGCCGGACACGCTTTTGAAAAGCGGCGATGAGATCGAGATCATCTCGCCGCGGCAGGGAGGCTGACATGGCGGACGCAGCAACGCCGGCAACCGCCGCGGCCCCCAGCAAGGTGACGTTCTACGGCAAAACGTTTTCCTCGCGCCTTCTCATCGGCACCGCGCGCTATCCCTCGCCGAAAATCATGCAGGATGCCATCCGCGCCGCGGGCAGCGAGATTGTCACCGTGTCGATCCGTCGCGAAGCGGCCGGCGGCAACGCCGGCGCCGCCTTCTGGTCCTTGATCCGCGATCTGAACGTCACCGTGCTGCCGAACACCGCAGGCTGCCGCGGCGTGCGCGAGGCGGTGACCACCGCCAAGCTCGCGCGCGAACTGTTCGACACCAACTGGATCAAGCTCGAAGTCATCGCCGACGATGAAACGCTGCAGCCCGATGTCGTCGGGCTGGTCGAAGCGGCGACGCAGCTCGTCAAGGACGGTTTCGAGGTGTTTCCCTATTGCACCGAGGACCTCGGCGTCGCCCAGCGCCTCGTCGACGCCGGCTGCCGCGTGGTGATGCCGTGGGCGTCCCCGATCGGCAGCGCGCGCGGCATCATCCATCGCGATGCGCTGCGCCTGCTGCGCGAGCGGCTGCCGGACATCACGCTTGTGGTCGATGCCGGCATCGGCGCGCCGTCGCACGCGGCGGAGGCGCTGGAGCTTGGCTACGACGCCGTGCTCCTCAACACCGCCGTGGCGCAGGCCGGCGATGCCGTCGCCATGGCGAAGGCATTCCGCCTTGCCACCGAGGCCGGACGCATCGGCTTTGAAGCCGGCCTGATGGGCGCCCGCGACTTCGCCTCCCCTTCCACCCCTGTCATCGGGACTCCGTTCTGGCATGCCGTATCCTGACCCGTTCTACCCTGTCGTCGACAGCATCGCCTGGCTGAAGCGCCTCACCGCGCTCGGCGTCGGCACCGTGCAGCTCCGTGCCAAGGATCTCGACGACGCTGCCGCGACCGAACTGATGCGCGAGGCCGTCGCGGCAACGAAAGGCACCGGCACCAAGCTCGTCGTCAACGACTATTGGCGCGCGGCCATCGAGGTCGGCGCAAGCCACGTTCACCTCGGCCAGGAAGACCTCGCCGACGCCGACGTGAAGGCGATCCGCACCGCGGGCATCACACTCGGCATCTCGACCCACGACAACGAGGAGCTGGAGATCGCGCTTGCGGCGCAGCCCGACTATGTCGCGCTCGGCCCGATCTTCTTCACCACGCTGAAGGCGATGCGGTTCGCCCCGCAGGGCGTGCCGAAGATCACCGAATGGAAGAAGCGCATCGGCGACATGCCGCTGGTCGCGATCGGCGGCATCAAGCTCGAACATGCCGATGAGATCTTCAAGGCCGGCGCAGACTCGATCGCCGTCGTCAGCGACGTCACCCAAAATCCCGATCCAGATGCCCGCGTCCGCGCATGGCTGGATCTCGCCAAGCAAAGCGCCTGACCCCTTCTCCAAGGAGAGTGCCATGAACATTCGCACCAACCCCGACAAAGCCGTTCCCGCTGTGACCACGGGCCCGCTGCGCTCGTCGCGCAAGATCTATGCAACACCCGAGGCCGCGGCCGATCTGCGCGTGCCGCTGCGCGAAATCATTTTGAGCGAGAATGCCGGCGAGCCGAACCTGCCGGTCTACGACACCTCCGGTCCCTACACCGATCCGAGCGTTCTGATCGACGTGAACAAGGGCCTCGCCCGTCCGCGCACCGAGTGGGTGCGTGAGCGCGGCGGCGTCGAAGAGTATGTCGGCCGCGAAGTGAAGCCGGAAGACAACGGCAATGTCGGCGCGGCGCATGCGGCGCGGGCCTTCACCGCGCACCATCAGCCGCTGCGCGGCATCGGCGACGCGCCGATCACGCAGCTCGAATTCGCACGCAAGGGCATCATCACCAAGGAGATGATCTACGTCGCCGAGCGCGAGAATCTCGGCCGCAAGCAGATGCTGGAGCGGGCCAATGGCACGCTGGCCGATGGCGAAAGCTTTGGCGCGGCGGTCCCTGCCTTCATCACGCCGGAGTTCGTGCGCGACGAGATCGCACGTGGCCGCGCCATCATCCCGGCCAACATCAATCACGGCGAGCTCGAGCCGATGATCATCGGCCGCAATTTCCTCGTGAAGATCAACGCCAATATCGGCAACTCCGCCGTCACCTCTTCGGTGGAGGAAGAGGTCGAGAAGATGGTGTGGGCGATCCGCTGGGGCGCCGACACGGTGATGGATCTCTCGACCGGCCGCAACATCCACACTACGCGCGAATGGATTCTGCGCAACTCGCCGGTGCCGATCGGCACCGTGCCGATCTATCAGGCGCTGGAGAAGGTCAACGGCGATCCGGTCAAGCTCGATTGGGAAGTCTACAAGGACACGCTGATCGAGCAGTGCGAACAGGGCGTCGACTACTTCACGATCCATGCCGGCGTGCGCCTCGCCTATATCCACCTCACCGCGAGCCGCGTCACCGGCATCGTCTCGCGCGGCGGTTCGATCATGGCGAAGTGGTGCCTGGCGCACCACAAGGAATCGTTCCTCTACGAGCGCTTCGACGAAATCTGCGACCTGATGCGCAAGTATGACGTGTCGTTCTCGCTCGGCGATGGTCTGCGCCCGGGCTCGATCGCCGACGCCAACGACCGCGCGCAGTTCGCCGAGCTCGAAACTCTCGGCGAACTCACGCAGATCGCCTGGAACAAGGGCTGCCAGGTGATGATCGAGGGCCCCGGCCACGTGCCGATGCACAAGATCAAGATCAACATGGACAAGCAGCTCAAGGAATGCGGCGAAGCGCCGTTCTACACCCTCGGGCCGCTGACCACCGACATCGCGCCGGGCTACGACCATATCACCTCCGGTATCGGCGCGGCGATGATCGGCTGGTTCGGCTGCGCGATGCTCTGCTACGTCACCCCGAAGGAGCATCTCGGCCTGCCGAACCGCGACGACGTGAAGACCGGCGTCATCACCTACAAGATCGCCGCTCATGCGGCCGACCTTGCCAAGGGCCACCCGGCGGCGCAGCTCCGCGACGACGCGCTGTCGCGCGCCCGCTTCGACTTCCGCTGGGAGGACCAGTTCAATCTCGGCCTCGACCCCGACACCGCGCTCGCCTTCCACGACGAGACGCTGCCGAAGGAAGCCCACAAGGTCGCGCATTTCTGCTCGATGTGCGGACCAAAATTCTGCTCGATGAAGATCACCCAGGACGTCCGCGACTATGCCGCGACCCTCAACGACCCGTCCGCGGTCGGCATGTCGGTGTCCGGCGTGATCGAGGACGGCATGGCGCAGATGTCGAAGAAATTCCGCGACATGGGCGAGAAGGTCTACGTCGATGCGGACGCCGTGAAAGAAAGCAACAAGGCGTTCTGATCGTCACTGCCGGGCGCGGCCCGGCTGCGATCTGGACAGAAAAATGGCCGGGTGAAAGCCCGGCCATTTTTGTTGCAACACCACAATCCCGGCATAACCCAGCCAATAAAAAAGCCCGCTTCAACGCGGGCTTTTTCGGTACAGAGGTCAATCGACCAAATCAGCCTTCCAGCTCGCCGATGTGGCGCTGCTGGTAGAGCTGGATGCCAATCCGGTTGACGAGATCAATCTGCGTCTCGAGGAAGTCGATATGGCCCTCCTCGTCCTTCATCAGGGCCTCGAAGATGTCCTTGGACACGTAGTCCTTGACCTCACGGCAATAGGTCGCGGCTTCCTCGTAGAGGGCGCGGGCCGAATATTCGGCCTCCAGATCGCAGTTGAGGATTTCCTGAACGTTCTGGCCGATGCGGAGCGGGTCGAGCACCTGCAGGTTCGGGAAGCCGTCGAGGAAGATGATCCGCTCGATCAGCTTGTCGGCGTGCTGCATCTCCTCGATGGATTCCTTGCGCCACACCTTGGCGAGATCCCTGAGGCCCCAATCTTCAAGCAGGCGGAAGTGCAACCAGTACTGGCTGACGGCGGTCAACTCGCTGCGGAGCGCCTTGTTGAGATAGTCTATGACCTTTGCATCGCCCTTCATGGCAATCTCCATCTTCCAAACGACGGCCTGTCGCCCGCCAATTCAATTTAGAATCTTTCTAAGAAAGATCGGGCGTGGATGCAAGTACTGCGGGCGGAAAATCTGAGTGAAACCGAACCGGCGATTTGCGGCGCGGAATATCCGGCGGCGATGCATGGCCCGCCGAGGCAGAAGCCCGGATCAACAAGCTAGATCAAGAAGCTAGATCGAGAGCGAGCTCAGGCGAAAACAACGGCCTCGGGGGTCATGGCCGAAATGCGGGCCGGCTGGCCGTGGTCATGCGCGTGACCTTGGGCATGAATCTCGTCGTGATTTCTGCCCTGGGCATGCGCTTCCCCATGCGGACACCCGTCGCAGCAGGCCTTGGCGCAGGCGCCGAGCGTTTCGTTCAAAATCTGGCGGATCGTGCGGGCGCAGCTGCCGCACTGCGGGCTGCATCCAAGGCAGCCATACACCTGGTTGGCTGACCGCGGGGGAACTTCGCGCGCGTCGCGGACGGCTTGGCGAACGTCATGGTCGCTAAGGAAATTGCACGAGCAGACAATCATGAGCGAGGACACTCAACCGGAAAAGGAACGGCGGGACCCTCTTTGGATAGTCAACCGAGCGCCTTGAAGCAAAAGGAAAAGCCGCGATTTTAAGCTATTCCAAACTGCTGGGGACCGTGCACCGGGCACCCCGCCGAGGAAAGATTCTTTCCTGCACGTGCTCGCAAGCCCTCCACCTGTCGACCAACGAGGAATCCACCGGCTTCGCCACTTTTTGTCCGCTTTATTTACGTTGAACATTTTCACGGATCTGGAAACCAACAGGAAATGGCACCATGCACAGTATGGGGCGTTAGCACCAGGAAGCGAGGTGCCAAACGTGGCAACAATCAGGCGAAGTCATTCAGGCTTCGTTCAACAGGTCCATGCAGACTGCTATCTACACGGCTGCGGCGCTTCATGGATTGCGTCCCGGCCAGGAATGAAAGGTGAAGCCATGAAGAAGGTAATTTTGGCGGCTGCTGCCGTGTCCCTGCTGGCCGTTTCGGCCATCGCGACCCCGACCCCGGCGGAAGCTCGCGGCGGGCGCGTCGCGGCAGGCGTGATCGGCGGCCTGGCTGCCGGTGCAATCATCGGCGGAGCGCTGACCAACGGCTACGGCTATTACGGGCCGGCCTATGGCTATGCCGCTCCGGTCGCGGGCTACGGCTACTATGGCGCACCCGCCCCGGTCTATGGTCCGCCGTGCACCTGGGAGCGCCAGCGCGTCTGGGACGGCTACGGCTGGCGGATCCAGCGGGTTCGCGTCTGCTACTGAGCCTGGCAGCGCCTGACCCGTTCAGGTTCGGTTTTGAGAAGGCGCGGCCTCTTGGTCGCGCCTTCTTCTTTGGCGAGACCGGCCCGCCTCACTTCGCCATCACGCGCAGCACACCCGCGCTCGGCCAGCAGTCGACCTTAAGGCCCGCCTTTTTCTGAAAGGCGCCCAGCGCGGCGCGGGTCTTCATTCCCGCCTTGCCGTCGATCTTGTCGCCATAGAGCCCCATCCGGGTGAGGTGCCGCTGCATCGCCTCGACGTCGCTGGTGCGTAGCTGCGTCGTCGCCGACCATGGCGTCGCGAATGGCTGGCCGTTGCCGATCCGGTCGGCGAGGTGGCCGACGAACAGCACATAGAGGTCGGAGAAATTGTATTCCTTGATCACAAAGTAATTTTTCGTGGTCAGGAATGCCGGGCCGAAAATACCTTCGGGCTGCAGAAGCGAGGCAGGCTGCGCCAATTCTGCGGCGCTCAGCCGCCCGCCCCGCACCGGCACATAGCCTTCGCGCAGCCACTGCCCGATCGGCTTGGTCACTTCGGCAACGCCCTGCGTGCAGTCGCCGTTCTGCGGCGCGCGCACCTCATAGGCCCAGCGCAGGCCGGGCTGCCAGCCCTTGTTGACCAGCTGCACCGCCGCCGAGGCCAGCGCATCCGGCACCGAGGTCCAGATATTGCGATGGCCGTCGCCGTCGAAATCGACGGCGTGCTTGTAGAACTCGGTCGGCAGGAACTGGGTCAGCCCCGTCGCGCCGGCCCATGAGGCGCGCATGTCCTTCGCGGCGATGTGGCCCTCGTCGATGATCTTGAGCGCCGCGATGAACTCGGCGCGAAACTGCTCCTTGCGCCGCCCGACATAGGCCTGCGTCGCCAGCACGCGCAAGGCAAGGTGCGGAAGGCGGTGACGGCCGTAATCCGTTTCGCGGCCCCAGATCGCGAGGATGATCGGCCCCGGCACGCCGTAACGCCGCTCGATGCGGTCGAGCACCTGCCGATATTGCTCGCCGAGCTTGCGGCCATGGGCGGCGAGCCGTGCGATGCTGGCCTCGCGGACGTAGTCGGCCGGGACCTGCACGAACTCCGCCTGCGCCGGGGCCGAGGACGGCTTGCGGCCGGGCAGCACGAGGTCGGGCAGCTTGTAGTCCGGCTCGAGGCCGCGCGTTGCGGCCTCGAAGGTTGCGCGCGAAACGCCGGCGGCTTTCGCCTCCGGCCAGAGCGAGGCAATGAAACGATCGAAACCGGCATCGGCGGCTCGGGCCTGCACGGCCATCAGCGCCACGACGACAGAGACAGTGGCCGCCACCAGCAGCCGCGCGACGACGCGCCTCGATCGTTTCATGCAGTCTCCCCGCTCAGTGCTTGCCGTGGTGCTTCACCTGATCGATCGCATGTTCGGAAAGGCGATCGACATATGCAATGCCGATGGCCGACAGGATGAAGACGATATGGATGATGGTCTGCCACATCACGCCGGTTTCGGTATAGGTGGTGGTCCGGCCGACGCCGCCAAGATTGCCCGCCTCGATGAACGTCCGCAGCAGATGGATCGAGGAAATGCCGATGATCGCCATCGCCAGCTTGATCTTGAGAACGCTGGCGTTGACGTGGCTCAGCCACTCCGGCTCGTCAGGATGCCCCTTCAGATTGAGGCGCGACACAAAGGTCTCGTAGCCGCCGACGATGACCATCACCAGCAGGTTGGAGATCATCACCACGTCGATCAAGCCGAGGACGACCAGCATGATCTGCTGCTCGCTGAAATCCGTCGCATGGGAAATCAGGTGCCACAGTTCCTTCAGGAACAGCACGACATAGACGCACTGGGCAACGATGAGGCCGATATAGAGCGGCAATTGCAGCCAGCGGGAGCCGAAGATCAGCATCGGCAGGGTGCGCAGCCGGCTGCTGCGCTGGAGAAGCGGGGTTTCAGGCGAAAGGGACATGAACCAATGATCTCGGTTGGAATATTCGGGCCAACAGCACGAATTGCATGACGAAAACGCGACAGGGACAACAAATTAGGGTGCGCCGCGACAGTTGGGCGCACGAAGTGCCGCCGAGTTTTGCCTGATTCGTTTTTGCCTCGCGCGGCGTCAGCCCGCGACGGCGCGGGAAAAATTCATCGCGTCGCTACGACAAATAGCCGCGGAAACCGCAGCAGGCTCTTGCCGTCGTAACGCGGCGGATAGGCCTCCGCGATGCGCGCCTGATAGGCCGCAAGAAACGCCCGCCGGTGCTCGGCATCGAGCGGATCGATGAACGGGCGCAGCCCGGTGCCCTTCAGCCATTCGACGATCGCGGCCGGGCCATCCAGCGGATGATTGTAAATGGTGTGCCAGATATCGAGCCGGGCGCAGTAGGGCTTGATTGCGTCGTAATAGCGCTCGGGCTTGGGCAGCGGATCGCGCGCCGCGGCGGCTTCGCGGAGCTGCTCCGTCCATGGCCCGTCCGCCGCCACCTCACGCATCAGGCGGTGGCTCGGCTCATCGAGATTGTCCGGCATCTGGACGGCGAGGACGCCGCCCTTCTCCATCACCGACACCAGCCGCTGCAATTGCGAGACGTGGTTCGGCACCCATTGAAAAACGGCATTGGCGAAGATGACGTCGGTCGCAGGCGGCGGAGTCCACGACGCGATGTCGGCCTTCTCAAAGGCGAGACCGGGCAAGCGCTCCCGCGCCTGCCGCAGCATGTCGTCAGATGTGTCGACGCCGCCGACCCGGGCATCGGGCCAGCGGCGCGCCAACAGTTCGGTCGAATTGCCCGGCCCGCAGCCGAGATCGACCACGATCCGGGGCGATGGCTGCACGACCTGCGCCAGCAGATCGCGTGCTGGCCGCGTTCGCTCATCCTCAAATTTGAGGTACTGCTGCGCGGACCAGTCTGCCATCGGCGTTCCCTGTGCGGATCAGCGGGTGAGTTTCTTGTACTTCACCCGATGCGGGATGATGCTGTCCTGCCCGAGACGCCGCAACTTGTCGGCCTCATAGTCCTGGAAGTTACCCTCGAACCATTCGACGTGGCTGTCGCCCTCAAAGGCCAGGATATGCGTGGCGATACGGTCGAGGAACCAGCGATCGTGGCTGATGATGACGGCGCAGCCGGCGAAATCCTCGAGGGCTTCTTCCAGCGCACGCAGCGTATCGACGTCGAGATCGTTGGTCGGTTCGTCGAGCAAGAGAACGTTCGCCCCTGACCTCAGCATCTTGGCGAGGTGAACGCGATTGCGCTCACCGCCCGAGAGCGAGCCGACCTTCTTCTGCTGGTCGCCGCCCTTGAAGTTGAAGGCCGAGCAATAGCCGCGCGAGTTCACTTCGCGTTTGCCGAGCATGATGATGTCGTTGCCGTCGGACACCTCTTCCCAAACCGTCTTGTTGGGGTCGAGCGCGTCGCGCGACTGATCGACATAGCCGAGCCGCACCGAGTCGCCGACGGTGATCGTGCCGCCATCGGGCTTCTCCTGTCCGGTGATCATCCTGAACAGCGTGGTCTTACCCGCGCCGTTCGCGCCGATCACGCCGACGATGCCGCCCGGCGGCAGCTTGAAGGAGAGATCGTCGATCAGCAGGCGATCATTATAGCCTTTGCGCAGGCCCTCGAAATCGATGACGTTGTTGCCGAGCCGCTCCGCCACCGGAATGACGATCTGGGCGGTCTGCGGCGCTTTCTCGTTGGCCTTCGCCAGCAGTTCCTCATAGCGCTGATAGCGCGCCTTGGACTTGGCCTGACGGGCGCGCGGCGATGCCGCGATCCACTCCTGCTCACGGGAGAGCGTGCGCTGGTGCGCGGCCTCCTCGCGGCCTTCCTGCTCAAGACGCTTCTGCTTCTGCTGCAGCCACGAGGAGTAGTTGCCCTCGTAGGGAATGCCGCGGCCGCGATCGAGCTCGAGAATCCAGCCGGTGACGTTGTCGAGGAAGTAGCGATCGTGGGTGACGATCAGGATCGCGCCCGGATAATTGCGCAGATGGCCTTCGAGCCATGCCACCGACTCGGCGTCGAGATGGTTGGTCGGTTCGTCGAGCAGCAGCAGGTCGGGCTGGTCGAGCAGCAGGCGGCACAGCGCCACGCGGCGGCGCTCACCACCGGAGAGCTTCGTCACATCGGCGTCGTCCGGCGGGCAGCGCAGCGCATCCATCGCCTGATCGACCTTGCTATCGAGATCCCAGAGGCCCTGCGCCTCGATCTCGTCCTGCAGCCGGGTCATCTCGTCGGCGGTTTCGTCGGAATAGTTCATCGCCAATTCGTTGTAGCGATCCAAAATCGCCTTCTGCTTGGCAACGCCGTCCATGACGTTTTCACGAACGCTCTTGGCCGGATCGAGCTGGGGTTCCTGCTCGAGATAGCCGACCCGCGCGCCCTCGGCGACCCACGCCTCGCCGTTATATTCCTTGTCGATGCCCGCCATGATGCGCAGCAGGGTCGATTTACCCGAGCCGTTGACGCCCAAAACGCCGATCTTGGCGTCCGGGTAGAAGGACAGGTGAACGTTGTCGAGAATCTTGCGGTTTCCCGGATAGGTTTTCGACAGACCCTGCATGAAGTAGACGAACTGGCGCGCCATCGTGGTCCCTAAATCGGTCGTGTTGGGGGGAATTTGTGCTGACGCTCATGTAGCCACGGGCGCGGCAAAGGGCAACCTGTTAGCCTCTCACTAACCCTATCAAAACAAAGCTTTTTGTGCGGGCTATGGCGGCAAAGGGAATTTTAATCGAATCTGCCAGACTCGGCGTGGGATGAAATTCCTGTCCCGGGTTTTTGCCCGGGATCCTCAGAGATCGCCCATGGCCGCATTGGTTTCGTTCCTCCTTTCGCCAGCCGAACGCCTCGCCGCGAAATGCCGGCTGCGCGCGGGCACTGCGTTTCTGCGCAGCTTCGCGCGCATCGCCTTCACCCGTTACCAGCCGGAACGCCACTATATGCGCGGCCCCGGCCCCGCCTGGAAGGCCAAGCACCCTGGCCGAGAAGATCTCGTCCCGGACCGCGCGGAACCGCAAGCATAGCAGCGGGAACCCGGCGAGGATTGCGCTTGCCTGATCGGGAACGGCTGACGATAACCGGCCCGACGCGATACGGGAGGGATCGGGACATCATGAGGCTACGCTGCGCCATACTCGACGACTACCAGAACGCCGCTCTCCGCCTCGCCGACTGGTCGCCGCTGCGCGACCGCATGGATATCGAGGTGTTCGACGCCCCCTTCGGCGATGACGCCGCCGCGGTTCGGACCCTCGCCGATTTCGACGTCATCTGCGCGATGCGGGAGCGGACCAGCTTTCGCGGCGATGTGCTGACGCAACTGCCCCGGCTGAAACTGCTTTTGACCTCCGGCATGCGCAACGCCGCAATCGACCTTGCCGCCGCCGGCGAACGCGGCATCACCGTCTGCGGCACCGGCACCGTCGGCAATCCGACCGCAGGGCTTGCCATCGGCCTGATGCTCGAACTGACGCGCCGGATCGGCTTCGAGAACGCACGGATGAAGACCGGGGCAGCCTGGCAAACCACGCTCGGCCAGGACGTGGCGGGCAAGACGCTCGGCATCATCGGTCTTGGCAAACTTGGCACGAAGGTCGCGACCATCGCGCGGGCGCTCGACATGCGGGTGATCGCCTGGAGCCACAACCTGACCGAAGCGGCCTGCACGGCGGCGGGGGTTACCTATGCGAGCAAGGACGAACTGCTCGCGACGGCGGACCTCGTCACCATTCATGTCGTGCTCAGCGCGCGCACACGCGGGCTGATTTCGGGCGACGACCTGCGAAAGATGAAGCCCACGGCCTATCTCATCAACACCGCCCGCGGTCCCATCGTCGATGAGGCGGCGCTGATCGAGACCCTGACGAGCCGCACGATCGCCGGCGCCGGGCTCGACGTGTTTGACCGCGAGCCGCTGCCGCTCGACCATCCCTTCCGCAGGCTCGACAATGTCGTGCTGACGCCGCATCTCGGCTACGTCACCGAGGAAAACTACCGCCGCTATTATTCCGAGATGGTCGAGAACATCGCCGCCTGGCTGGACGGCCAGCCGATCCGGCAACTCGGCTGAGATAAACGAAAAAGCCCCCGGATACCGGGGGCTTTTTTGTCATCACAAAGCTGCGCCTGTCAGCGGATCGTCACCGGCTGCGGCAGCGGCGGAAGCGTGTTCTGCGCGCTGTAGCCGGCATTGCCCTGAGGGATGTTTCCCTGCGGCACCGGCGGATTGCTGCTCATCGCGGGACCGGGAGCCGGCATCGGCGCAGCCGCTGCACCGGCTTGCGCGGCCGCGGCCGGCGGCTTGCCCGGCAGCACCACGACGCGCGAGCCAACCTTGACGCGCTCGAACAGATCCTCGACGTCCTCGTTCAGCATGCCGATGCAGCCGGAGGAGACGAACTTGCCGATCGTCGACGGCTGGTTGGTGCCGTGAATGCGGTAGACGGTGCTTCCGAGATACATCGCGCGCGCGCCCATCGGGTTGCCCGGGCCGCCGGCCATGAAGCGCGGCAGGTAGGGCTGGCGCTCGATCATCTCTGCCGGCGGATGCCAATCCGGCCATTCGGCCTTGCGGCTCACTTTCTGCACGCCGGTCCAGGTGAAGCCGTCGCGGCCGACGCGGACGCCGTAGCGCATCGCCCGGCCGTTGCCGAGGATGTAATAAAGATAGGTATTGGCGGTATCGACGACGATCGTGCCCGCCGGCTCCTTGGAAGCGAAATCGACTTCCTGCTTGCGCAGATGCGGCGGCAGCTCAGCCGGATTGAGCTCCGGCTGCTCCTCCGGCGGCAACGCCGCAAGCTGCGTCGGCTGACCACCGCGCGGATCCATCGCCGGCTGCCCCCCGACCGCGCCCGGCGGACGCAGGCCATCGCTGTAACCGTAATTGACGTTCGGCGCGCCGCCTGCGGCATTCGGCATCGGCTGCTGCTGATTATAGACCGGGCGCTCCGAGTAGATCGGCGCCGGGCGGCCATAGCGCGGATCGTCAGGCGACATCACCGGGCCGAGCGGCACATTCGCCTGCGGGGCGACACTGCCGGGGTGGCGGCCATAGCCGTCATCCTGATCGTCGGCGTCGAAATCCGGCATCGCAAAGCCGCCCTGCCCTTGCCCCTGCATCTGTCCCTGGGCCGGACCTTGCGAGGGATAGGAATAGTTCGAACCGGCCTGAGGCGGATAGCCCTGCGCAGATGCAAGAGAAGATCCAGCCATGGCCAACGCCATCGCCGCGCAAAGAGTCAGGGTCTGTCGCCGAGCGATCATGATTTTCGCCAAGTCCAAAGCTCACCACCGGTTCGATTCAGGGATCACATCGCGCACGAGTGCGGCGCATTCAAGACATATATTGAAGAATAGGCCCGAAATAGGACACCTGCCGCCGACCAGCGACAATTATGCCGCTTTCGTCTCCGGTTTGTGCGCCGCTGTTGCTCCATTGCCGCGGGGACGGGGCGGGTGAGCCGGATTTTCTCCGAACAATTCCTTCACGTTGCGTTAACCTGTCGGAAGCCTGATTCGCGCCGCGCTCGGTCGCGAGAAGTAGGCTCATCGACGACCCAGTACCGCCGCGTTCCCGATCGCCCTGCAGCCTTTTGCATGCCCCTTGTGGCCGCGAAGGCAAAGTTACGAATTGATATGCTGCCGAGCCTCCGTTTTCTCGCTTTTTCGACGGCCCTCTCCACCTCCGCCCTGATTTTCGGATTGGGCGCGGCCGCCCTTCTGCGGGTCACGCATCAGCAGCTTGCGCAGGTCGCGCCGCAGACCGCGGCAAGCCAGCCGGTAACGAACAATATCGCGGCGTTCGATCCGGCAGCGTCCGAGCCAATCCGGCTGAGCCTCCTGCGCGTTGAGCCTGAGCCCGCGCCGACCGAAGCGCCCAGCATTGCCGCCCCGGAGATCGCGGAGAAGACGAGCGCTGCGCCGACCGCTCCGGCGCTCGATCCGAGCGAGCACATCGTCATCGGGCCGGTGGCGAACGTCGCAGCCCCTGCCTCGCCGCAGATGAAGCCGGAGGCCGGCCAGCCGGTCGACAACAATCAGCACGAGCCCGCAGCCAGGCCGACGGTTGAACCGCCTGCGCGCACCGATGACACCGGCCGCGCTGAAGAGAAGGCCACCGCAAAGCCCGACGATTCTGCGCCGCGCGCAAGCGAGGGCCCGGCCAAACCGCGCGATGCAGGCCCAACGCAGGTCGCCGAAGCAACGACGACGACAGTGGATGCCGAAGCGGCACCTGCGGTGACAAACGAGCCGGAAGCGGCAAAGGCTGCCGTCGCAGAACCGGCGCAGGCCGAGCCGAAGGCTGCCGAAGCCAAGGTAGCCGAGACCGCCGCCGAGCCAGCCAAGGTCGTGGAAACGGTAACCGCCGCGCCGCAGGCCGCGCAGCCGACCACGGCTGCGAATGAAGCCAAGACCAAGGCTGACGCGGCAAGCGTTGCCGCTGTTGCGGACGCGCGGGCCGGCTCCATCGCGCAGGACTTTGATCTCGGACCGGCAGTTGCAGCGATCAAGAATCCGCCGCTGCCGAAGGCGCGGCCGGCCGTGCGCATCGCTGCGCTACAGCAAAAGCCTTCGGTGACGAGCGTTGAAGTCGCTGCAGCCAATGCAGTGAGAATAGCGCCGGTCGAGACCGACACACCAAAGGCGCAGGCCGCCGAAGCCAAGCCGGCAGAAGGCGATGCTGCAGGTAACAAAATCATCGCCGCCGCCGAACCCGCGGCGCAGACGGTCGCATCGCCCGAGCCCACGAACGCGGCCGAAAATCCCGATCTCGGCCCGGAGATGGCGGCGATCGAAAACCCGCCGCTGCCGAAGGCCCGGCCGCAGCCCGGCGCACGCGCCGCCGCGGCCCAGGCTGCCAAGCGCGAACGTGAGAAACAAGCCGCCCTTCATCAGCAGCAGGAACGCGCCCGCGCGCAGGCCGAACACGCCCGACGAATCGCGGCCGCCTATCCTTACGCCTCGCTCTTCGGACAGGGACCAAAGCCCCAGACGCGCTGACGCCGCGAGCGTTGAACGCCGCGCCGTATCGAGGGGCTGTCGTGATCAGGCTGGGCCGGTCGCTATCGCCGGCCCGTCCGGCAGGCCCCATTCCGACCACGAGCCGTCATAGAGCGCGCTGCCGCGCCCCCCGAGCCGATAGAGCGCCAGCGTCAGCACCCCGGCCGACACGCCGGAGCCGCAGCTCGTCACGACCGGCTTTTCGATATCGACACCGGCCTTTTCAAAGATCGTCCTCAGCTCAGGCAGCGGCTTCATCACCGCCGTCTCGGGATCGATCAGATCGCTAAAGGGCACGTTGCGGCTACCGGGGATATGCCCTGCGCGCAGGCCCGGCCGCGGCTCGGCCGCGCTTCCTTCAAACCGTGCGCGGCTGCGGGCATCGATCACCTGCTCGGCGCGCGATTGCAGATTGCGGATCATCTGATCCTTGCTGCGCAGCGCGGCGGGATTGAATGTCGCGACGTATTTGCCGGGGACCGGATGCGGCTCGCCGGCCTCCGTCGCGCGGCCCTCGGCGTGCCACTTCTTCATGCCGCCATCGAGAATTTTGACGTTGGCATGGCCGAAGGTCAAAAACATCCACCAGGCCCGCGGCGCGGCCATCCATGAGCCCGAGTCGTAGATGACGACGATGCTGTCGTTGGAGATGCCGAGCGCAGCGACGTCGTCGCCGAACTGCTCGGCGTCCGGATACATATGCGGCAGCGGATCGTTCCGGTCGGCGACCGCATCGACATCAAAGAATGTCGCGCCCGGAATATGCGCCTGCAAAAAATCGTCGCGCGCCGACGTGGCCGCGCCCGGAAGCTTGAACGAGGCGTCGATGACCCTCAACCCAGGATCATGCAAATGCGCCGCCAGCCACTCGGTTGACACCAAGGGATCATCGAGCGTTGCCATGTCGGTGCCTCAGCCTATTTCGCCGGACGAGGTTCGAGCTTTTCGACAGCCTCGCCGGCATCGCGCCAAGCCGAGAAGCCGCCGCCGAGATGGGCGACGGGCTTGAGCCCCATGTCCTGCGCCGTCTTGGCGGCAAGCGCCGACCGCCAGCCACTGGCGCAATGGAAGATGAACTTCTTGTCTTCCTGAAAGATCGGTTTGCCATAGGGGCTTTCCGGATCGATCCAGAATTCCAGCATGCCGCGGGTGCAGGAGAACGAGCCCGGAATGCGGCCCTCGCGCTCGATCTCGCGCGGGTCGCGCAGATCGACAATCACCGCCTCGCCATTCGCGACCGCAGCCTTCACGTCGGCGACACTCATGGTTTCAATCTGAGCGTTGGCTTCGTCGAGCAGCGCCTTGTATCCGCGCGTGATGGTCTGGCTCATGGGTCGTCCTCTCCTGATCTTGTCTGGCGGCGATCCTAGCGCACCAGTTCCTTCATCGCACCTTCCAGCCCCTCAAGTGTCAGTGGAAACATGCGATCAGAGAAAATTTTGCGGATCACATTGGTCGATTCCGAATAGTCCCAGTGCTTCCGCGACACCGGATTGAGCCAGACGACATGCGGGTAGGTCCGCGTCACGCGCTCGAGCCACACTGCGCCGGCTTCGGGATTGACATGCTCGACCGAGCCGCCGGGCACCATGATCTCATACGGGCTCATCGACGCATCGCCGACGAACACCACCTTGTAGTCATGCGGATACTTGTGCAGGACGTCCCAGGTCGGCGTGCGGTCGGTGAAGCGCCGGCGGTTTTCCTTCCATACGCCTTCATAGAGGCAGTTGTGGAAGTAAAAATACTCCATGTGCTTGAACTCGCCCTTCGCCGCCGAGAACAGCTCCTCGACCTGCGCGACATGCGCATCCATCGAGCCGCCGATATCGAAGAACACCAGCACCTTCACCGCGTTGCGCCGCTCCGGCCGCATATGCACATCGAGATAGCCGTGATTGGCGCTCTCGCGGATCGTGGTATCGAGATCGAGTTCGTCCGGCGCGCCGGTGCGGGCGAACTTGCGCAGACGCCGCAGCGCCACCTTGATGTTGCGGATGCCGAGCTCCACGCTGCCGTCGAGGTCCTTGAATTCGCGGCGGTCCCACACCTTGACCGCGCGGAAATTGCGGTTCTTGTCCTGCCCGATGCGGATGCCTTCGGGATTGTAGCCATAGGCGCCGAACGGTGAGGTGCCGCCGGTGCCGATCCACTTGTTGCCGCCCTGATGGCGCTTGGTCTGCTCCTTCAGCCGCTCGCGCAGCGTCTCCATGAGCTTGTCCCAGCCCATGGCCTCGATCTGCTTCTTCTCTTCCTCGGTGAGATACTTTTCGGCGAGCTTGCGCAGCCATTCTTCCGGGATGTCGGCCTTCTCCATCGCGTCGAGAAGGTTTTCCAGCCCCTTGAACACCGAGCCGAAGACGCGGTCGAACTTGTCGAGATTGCGCTCGTCTTTGACCAGCGCCGCCCGCGACAGATAATAAAAATTCTCCACGCTCTGATCGGCCAGATCGGCGTCGAGCGCCTCCAGCAGGGTCAGATATTCGCGCAGCGTGACCGGCACCTGCGCGTCCCGCAGGGATGTAAAGAATTGCAAGAACATGACGAGCAGATTGCCCTCTCTCACGGCCCCGTCAAGAGGCTCGATCGCACCGTCCCCATGACTGGCCCGCAGCAGGCCTATGCCTGGAAGGACACACCGGCCGCAAAAGCTCGCCTTGCGGGCCGGACCACGGCACCCCCGCCCTAGACCTCGTTTGAATTTCCACTAGACTTTACCCGCTGCCCAGCGATGCATCCGCAAGCGTGCGCATGCGCCCTGACACGCGGCACACGAGAATGAATATGGCAAATGGGGGAATGGCTTATGGGCATTGACTCTGTCATCGTTTGGCTCATCGTGGGTGCAATTGCAGGGTGGCTCGCCGGCGTGATCGTCAAAGGCGCCGGCTTCGGTCTTCTCGGCAATATCGTGATTGGCATCATCGGCGCGGTCGTCGCCGGGTGGATTTTGCCACGGCTCGGGATCAACCTCGGGTCCGGCATCGTCAGCGCCATCATCAATTCTGCGATCGGCGGCATCATCGTTCTCGTCATCCTGTCTTTGATCAGACGAGCCTGACCAGCGCAGCATTCAACGGACGACCGCCGGCGTCGGCGGTCGTTTCATGTCCAGGGCAAGGTGCTTGCGCAGAAAGGCGCGGGAAACCGGAGATAAGGCAAACCGCAATGAAATTTACCGGTACGAAGGACTATGTCGCCACCGATGACCTCAAGATCGCCGTCAATGCGGCCATGGTCCTCGAACGCCCGCTGCTTGTGAAAGGCGAGCCCGGCACCGGCAAGACTGTCCTAGCCGAGGAAATCGCGAAGGCGATTGGCGCGCCGCTCCTGACCTGGCACATCAAGTCCACCACCAAGGCCCAGCAGGGCCTTTATGAATATGACGCGGTGTCGCGCCTGCGCGACAGCCAGCTTGGCGACCCGCGCGTCTCGGACATCAAGAACTACATCAAGCGCGGCAAATTGTGGGAAGCCTTCACCCACGCCGAGCGGCCGGTGCTTCTGATCGACGAAATCGACAAGGCCGACATCGAATTCCCGAACGACCTGCTGCAGGAGCTCGATCGGATGGAGTTCTTCGTCTACGAGACCGGCGAAACCATCAAGGCGACGAAGCGCCCGATCGTCATCATCACCTCGAACAACGAGAAGGAGCTGCCCGACGCCTTCCTGCGCCGCTGCTTCTTCCACTACATCAAGTTCCCGGATCAGGAGACGATGCACAAGATCGTCGACGTCCACTTCCCCGGCATCAAGCAGCGCCTGGTGCAGGAAGCCATGCGGATCTTCTTCGAGGTGCGCGAGGTTCCCGGCCTGAAGAAGAAACCGTCGACCTCGGAGCTGCTCGACTGGCTCAAGCTTTTGCTCAACGAGGACATGTCGCCGGAAATGCTGCGTGAGCGCGATCCGCGCAAGCTGATCCCGCCGATGCACGGCGCGCTGCTCAAGAACGAGCAGGACGTCCATCTGTTCGAGCGCCTTGCCTTCCTCAATCGCCGCGAAGTGTAACTTCGCCCGAAACGGCAAGCGGATCACCACGGGACCGGCATCGCCGGTCCCGTTCTTTTTTGCCCCTGAGAACAGCCTTCGGCCGATTTCGGTATACCAAACCAAGTCAAAGCGACATGATATGGCCGTGAAAGGCTTGCGCCTCTCCATTTCTGTATACATACTGACCACAACGAAGAGAGATGGGAGGTTCCGATGGCAGCATCATTCCCGATGAATGCCTGGTACGCTGCGGCATGGGACGCGGACATCAAGCACGCGCTGTTTCCCCGCACGATCTGCGGCAAGCATGTGGTGATGTATCGCCGCAGCGACGGCAAGATCACGGCGCTGGAAGACGCCTGCTGGCATCGCCTGCTGCCGCTGTCCAAGGGCCGCCTCGAGGGCGACACGGTCGTCTGCGGCTATCACGGCCTCAAGTTCAATCCGCAGGGCCGTTGCACCTTCATGCCCTCGCAGGAAACCATCAATCCGTCCGCCAGCGTGCGCTCCTATCCGGTGGTCGAGCGCCATCGCTTCGTCTGGCTGTGGATGGGCGATCCGGCGCTGGCCGACCCCGCGCTCGTGCCCGACATGCACTGGAACGAGGACCCGGCGTGGGCGGGCGACGGCAAGACCATCCATGTGAAGTGCGACTATCGCCTCGTGCTCGACAATCTCATGGACCTCACCCACGAAACCTTCGTCCACGGCGGCAGCATCGGCAACGACGCCGTCGCCGAGGCACCGTTTGAAGTGACCCATGGCGACGACACAGTGACCGTGACGCGCTGGATGGAGGGCATCGAGGCCCCGCCGTTCTGGGCCAAGCAATTGCAGAAGCCCGGCCCGGTGGACCGCTGGCAGATCATCCACTTCCAGGCCCCCGCCACCATCAACATCGATGTCGGCGTTGCGCCGGCCGACACCGGCGCGCCGGAGGGCGACCGCTCAAAGGGCGTCAACGGTTTCGTCCTCAACACCATCACGCCCGAGACGGCGACCACCTGCCATTATTTCTGGGCCTTCGTGCGCAACTATCGCCTGAGCGAGCAGCGCCTCACGACGGAGATCCGCGAAGGCGTCGCCGGCATCTTCCGCGAGGACGAGATCATCCTCGAAGCGCAGCAGCGCGCGATGGACGAGAACCCCGACCGGATCTTCTACAATCTCAACATCGATGCCGGCGCGATGTGGGCGCGGCGCATGATCGACCGCATGATCGCGCGCGAGACGCCGCAGCACATGGAGGCCGCCGAATGACCTCCCCGGCCGAACGCGACCCGGAACGCTCCGTATCGCAGACCGTGCGGGCGCAGCTTGCGCTGCGCGATCTGATCCTCTCGGGCGGGCTGCGGTCGGGCGAACGCATCTCGGAACTGCAGGCGGTCGACATCACCGGCGTCTCCCGCACCCCGGTGCGCATGGCCCTGGTGCGGCTGGAAGAAGAAGGCCTGCTGGAAGCCATTCCATCCGGCGGCTTCATGGTGAAGGGCTTTTCCGAGCGCGACATCGTCGATTCAATCGAGCTGCGCGGCACGCTCGAGGGCCTCGCGGCGCGCTTTGCCGCCGAGCGCGGCGTTTCCGCCCGCGATCTCGAGCCACTCAAGGAGGCACTCGCCGAGCTTGATCAGCTGGTCCGGCAGGACGCGATCTCGGTCGAGGCCTTTTCGGCCTATGTGACGCTCAATGCCCGCTTTCACGCGGTGCTCACCGAACTGTCGCGCAGCGCCCCGCTGATCCGCCAGATCGACCGCGCCAGCGCGCTGCCCTTCGCCTCGCCGAGCGGCTTTGTGATGGCCCAGTCGGCGCTGCCGGAGTCGCACCAGATTTTGGTGATCGCGCAAGAGCATCACCGGGTCGTCGTCGATGCGATCGAAAACCGCGAAGGCTCGCGCGCCGAGGCGGTGATGCGCGAGCACGCCCGCCTCGCCGTCCGCAACCTTCGGCTGGCGCTGCGCATGCGCACCAAGCTCGACCTGATGCCGGCGCTGGCGCTGATCCGCGCCCCCTCCGCCGATTGATCGCAAAGAGGCTCTCATGCGCTTCGTTCACAAATGGACGCAATGCATCGTCGAAAGCATTCGCGACGTCACGCCGCAGATCCGCGAGATCACGCTGCGGCCGGACGGCTTCGCCATCCCGCATTATCCGGCTGGCAGCCACCTCGATGTCGGCACGATCATCGACGGGCAGCCTGCCACGCGTTCCTATTCGCTGGTCGGCGAGCCGATGGCGGATCGCTATCGCATCGGCGTGCGGCTCGCGCCGGACAGCCGCGGCGGCTCGCGCTACATGTGGTCGCTGCGGCCGGGCGCACGCCTCGACGTCACCCTGCCGCGCAACAACTTTGAGGTCGACTGGCAGCGCGAGCATTACTGCCTGATCGCCGGCGGCGTCGGTATCACCCCGATTCTCGGCATCGCCGCGACGCTCATCCGCCGCGGCGCGCAGGTGCAACTGCACTATGCCGTGAGATCAAGGAAGGATGCCGCCTTCCTCGCCGAACTGGCCGCCCTCCTCGGCGACCGCCTGCAGCTCTACCGCAGCGATGAAGGCCAGCGGCTGGACCTTGGCCGCACCATCGCCAAGCTGCCGCCCGCCGCCATGGCGGTTCTCTGCGGGCCGATGCGCCTTCTCGACGACGCCCGGCAATGCTGGCGCGAGGCCGGCAGACCGCCTGTCGATCTGCGCTTCGAGACCTTCGGCTCCAGCGGCTTGCTGCCGACCGCCGATTTCCGCGTCCGCATCAATAGCAGCGGTGCGGAGATCGTCGTGCCGCGCGACCGGTCGATGCTGGACGCGCTGAATGCCGCAGGCTTCGAGGTGATCTCCGATTGCGAGCGCGGCGAATGCGGCATCTGCGCGATCAATGTCGTCGCCGTCGAAGGCGAGATCGATCATCGCGACGTTTTCTTCAGCGACCACCAGAAGCAGTGCAACGAAAAGATCTGCCCCTGCGTATCGCGCGCGATCGGCACGCTCACTGTTGACACGCTATCTTACGGCAGCGGCGCGCCGGGATAGCGCGCCCTCAACCGTGTTCGGACAGGCGCTGAAGCTGATAGGTGAGGTGCGCCTTCACTGTCGGCCATTCGCTGGCGATGATGCTGTAGACCACCGTATCGCGCAGCGTGCCATTCGGCGCGATCTGATGATTGCGCAAAATCCCATCCTGCTTGGCGCCGAGACGCTCGATGGCGCGGCGGCTCTGATGGTTGAAGAAATGCGTGCGGAATTCCACCGCGATGCAATCCAGCGCCTCGAACGCGTGGGACAACAGCAGCAGCTTGCATTGCGTGTTCAGCGGGCTGCGCTGGACGCGGCTCGCGTACCAAGTCGAACCGATCTCCACGCGGCGATTGGCGGCATCGACATTCATGTACGTCGTCATGCCGGCGACGATGCCGTCTGCATCCTTCACCGTGAAGGGCAGCATCATGCCGGCCGCCTGCAGGCCAAGCCGGCGGTCGATCTCCTTTGCCATCGTCTCCGGCGAGGGAATCGAGGTGTACCACAGCTGCCAGAGCTCACCGTCCCTCACGGCGGCGACCAGCCCGTCATGATGATCATGCGACAGCGGTTCCAGACTCGCAGCATGCCCCGTGAGCGTTATCGGCTCCAGCCAACTCATCGTTTGTCCTTACTTGTTGAGGAAATTGAGCGGCAGCCCCGGACGCGGCCAATCCATCGCGACCAGTTCTCCACGGCCGGACAGCGTGATGTAGGCCGTCTTCAGCTCGGGCCCGCCAAAGGCAATATTGGTGGTGACGTGATCGCCGGTCTCGACCTGCTCGATGAGCTTGCCGTCGGGTGCGATCACCGAAATGCAGCCGCTGATCAGCGTAGCGATACAGACATTGCCCGACGCCTCGACGGCCAGCGAGTCGAACATCTGATACCCGCCGAGCCCGGCGATCGGCCGTCCGATCTCGCCGCGATAGATCGTCGGGCCGGGGCGGATCTCGCCCGGCGCAGCGAGGTCGAAGGCCCATAGCCGCGCGGTCGGCGTCTCCGCGACATAGACGGTGTTTTCGTCGGGCGACAGGCCGATGCCATTGGCGGGCTGCATGCCGACGACGGCTTCCACCAGTTCGGTCGCATTCGGCTTCATGTAATAGACGGCGCCGACATCGACGTCGCGCGGGCGGCGCTTGCCGAGATCGCTGAACCACAGGCCGCCATGCCTGTCGAACACGAGATCGTTCGGCCCCTTGAGCCGATGCTCGCCGACGCGATCGAACAGCGTTTCGACATGGCCGGTGACGAGATCGACCCGCTGCAGCGAGCCGCCGATATATTCGGACGCCTTCGGTGCGCCCGGCATGATGACGCCGGTCTGGCTCGGCGCCCAGCTGAAGCCGCCATTGTTGCAGATGTAGCAGAGACCATCCGGCCCCATCGCGGCGCCGTTCGGCCCGCCGGGAATTTTTGCGATGACTTCCTTGCGGCCGTCCGGCCACACGCGCGTCAGGCGCTGCGCGCGGATCTCGACAAGCACCACCGAGCCGTCGGGCAGCACGACCGGCCCTTCCGGAAATTCAAGCCCTGTCGCGATGACGCGAAATCTGGACATGCCGCCTCCCGTTTTGTTCTTTATTGCTCTTGATCGCGACGCTCATCGGCGGCGCCGCTTCGCTCGTCACGGTAGAGCACAAGACCGGCGTTTGCCAAGCTGATCCGGCAGTCTCAACGCTTCGGCGCATCGCTGGCGGCGTCGGGCGCGGCCTTCGGCGCATCCTTCGATGTATCCTTCGCCGGAGGCTGCAGCTTGTCGAGGCGCGCGCGCAGCTCCGCAATCTCGGCGCTGAGACTGTCGACCCGGCGATTGGCGGCATCAAGCTGCCTCGCCGCAAGGTCGAGCTTGCGCTGCATCTCGAGCTCGGCCTTCGTCAAAGCCGACTTGAGAAAGTTGACGTTAGCCTGCAGGCAGCCGGTGCGGCGCTCCATCGTCTTTTCGGCGGTGCAGATCTCGATCCCCGGAATGTCCTGCGCAAAGGCCGCGGTCGCACCGAGCATCATCGCAGCAGTCGCGGCGCTCATCAGAATTTTTCGCAACTCTCAATCCTCGCTGGCAGAAGTGACGCAACCCGGCCCCATCATCACGACGTGCAAATCACTACGGCATGATAGTGTCGGCGACATGGATTGCATCGTTTACGTTCTCGGCTGCGCCGACAAGGATCGGTTTCTGACCTATGTCGGCTGGACGCTCGATCTCGACCGCCGCCTTGCCCAGCACAATTCCGGCAAGGGCGCGAAGACGACGCGCGGCCGCGCATGGCACGTGCTGCATGTCGAGCGCTTCGCCACCCGCAACGAGGCGATGAGTCGCGAATGGCACCTCAAGCGCGACAAGACCTTTCGCAAGCAGTTAGCGGTGGCCGCGAGCCGTGAAGCAGAAAGCAGCACGTGAATCTGTGCCGAAACGCGACAGCGGACCGAGGCTCATTAAGGTTTGAAACACGCGCGGAACAAAGCGCGCCCGAATCACCAATTTTGATTCAGTCCCGTTTCGTTCACGCCCGCTCTAGCCACCCGCCTTCGCCAGGGCACAAGATCTAGGCGGAGATTATCGGGCCGGCAGCCGCGTCGCCGCGCCAAAGGTTAACGCCGGCGCCGCGCTTGCAACAAAAAGGCCGGCGCTGCGGCCGGCCTTTTCAGTCAATCGTGTGATAGCCGTTCAGCCGCGAGCGACCGGGGCAATGCCGGCGGCAAGTTCGAAGATCGAACGGTCCGCGCCGCTCGGGCCGGCCAGCATGAGGCCGACCGGCGCTTCGCCCTCGCGGTGCACCGGCAGGCTGATGGCGCAGCCGTCGGCGAAGTTGATCAGCGTGCAATTGCGCAGCGCCAGCAGGTTGGCCTTGGTGAAGGTGTCGTCATCGGCGACGAGATCGGCGATCGGCGGCGGCGTGATCGCAACGGTCGGCATGACGAAGGCGTCATAGGCCATGTAACGGCGGTTAAGCCGCTCGACCATCGACTTCCGATGCGCCGAGATCTCGAGATAGTGCGCCGCGCTCTGCGGTTCGCCGCGGCGGATGCGGCTGACCACGCGCGGATCGTAGTCCTGCCCGCGCTTTGCGATCAGCTCGCGATGCCAGGCATAAGCCTCGGCAGCGCTGAAACCGCCCTGCACGCTCATCACCGCAACCTCTGCGAACTCCGGCACCTCGATGCGCTCGACCAGCGCGCCGGCATCGCTCAGGCGGGCGATCGCGCGCTCAAAGGTCTCGGCGACGACGCTGTCGATCGAGTCGAATACCACGGTCGTCGGCACCCCGAGGCGCAGGCCCTTCACCGAACGCGGCTTCACATCCCACAGCGGCTCGCCCGCGAGGACCGCATCCATCGCCGCGCAGCATTCGACGCTGGCGCCGAGCGGGCCGACGCTGTCGAGAGTGCCGGACAGCGGAACAGCGCCGGCGGTCGGCACCCGGCGCGCGGTCGGCTTGTAGCCAACGATGCCGTTGAATGCCGCCGGAATGCGGCAGGAGCCGCCGGTGTCGGTGCCGAGCGCGCCGAACGACATGCCGTCGACGATCGAGACCGCCGCGCCCGAGGAGGAACCGCCCGGCACATGGCCGACATCGCGCTGCCAAATCCCCTTCGGGGTGCCGTAATGCGGATTGATGCCGATGCCCGAATAGGCAAACTCGGTCATGTTCGAGCGGCCGATGACGATGAAGCCCGCGCGGCGCAGGCGGGCCACGCTCGGCGCGTCTTCGGCGGCCGGCGCGGTGTCGTCGAGCGCCTTGGAGCCGGCGAGCGTCACCTGGCCCTTGATGTCGAACAGATCCTTGATCGAGACTGGAATACCGGCATAGGGCGAGGGCTCGGCCTTTGCCTTGCGCAGCTTGTCCATCGCATCAGCGGCAGCCAGCGCCCCCTCGCGATCGACGGAGATGAAGGTGCGCGCGCCCTCGCCGTTCGGATCGTCGATTCTGGCGAGACACTGCTCCACAAGCGCCCGTGCGGTGGTTCGCCCTGCCGCAAGGTCCGCGGCGAGTGACGCAAGTGTGGGGCGATGAGACATGACGCGAACTCCTTCGGCTTGGTCTTGATCGATCAAGAGAGTGGTTTGGAGCCTTACAAGCAGTTTCGCCCCAGTTTGAAAAGCCCCGGCTGGCCTCGGAGCCAAAGTTGTTGCGGATGGCACAATCGAGCCGCTCTACAACAACAGGCTTGCGCTCGCCGCGCAAAAAAAGACAATCGAGCCAACAAAAAATAGCCGCTGAAACTCGCCCAAGGACCGCCGATGACAAAATCGCCCGTGCCGGCTTTTGCGCTCGCCAGACAGGTTCGCTTCAAGGATCGGGTTGTTCCGGTTTTCGAAAATCGCCCAAAAAGTGTGTGGGAGCTGGTTGCGGCCGCAACCGCACGCCGCGGCGACGGCGAGGCGCTGATCTGCGGCGGGGCCCGGATGACATGGAACGAGGTCGCTCACGCCTCGCGCTGCATCGCCGCGAGCATGGATGCAATGGGCATCCGGCGCGGCGACCGGATCGCGCTTCAGCTCGGCAACCGCAACGAATTCGTGCTGGCCTGGTTCGCCGCGAGCCACCTCGGCGCCATCACGGTCCCACTCAGCACCCGTCACCTCAGGGCCGAGATCGCCTATGCCATCAACAACAGCGGGGCGCGGCTGTTCATCCACGAAGCGGCGCTGGCGGACCGGGTGCCGGACGCAGCGGAGACGCCGGATCTCGCGTGGCGGATCTCGGCCGGCGGCACGCCGGGGCCGGCGACGTTCGAGTCGCTGCTCACCGCGCAGTCGCGCCCGGAGCCGGCAGCGACCAACGAGGAAGACACCAACCTGATCCTCTACACCTCGGGTACCACCGGCCAGCCGAAGGGCGCCATGCTCGCCCATTGCAACATCATCCATTCCGCCATGGTCTACGAGAGCTGCATGGGGCTGACGGAAGCGGACCGCTCGATCGCCGCGGTGCCGCTCGCCCATGTCACCGGCATCATCGCCAACATCGCCTCGATGGCGCGCTGCGCCGGCGCTCTGATCATCGTTCCGGAATTCAAGGCGGCGGATTTTCTCGCCGTCGCCGAGCGCGAGCGCGTGACCCAGACCATCATGGTCCCGGCGATGTACAACCTCTGCCTCCTGCAGTCCGATTTCGACCGCTTCGATCTGTCGGCCTGGCGCATCGGCGGCTATGGCGGCGCGCCGATGCCGATCGCGACCATCGAGCGGCTGGCCGCAAAGCTCCCCAATCTAGAACTCAGCAACGTTTACGGCGCGACCGAGACAACCTCGCCCTGCACGTTTCTGCCCGCGGCGCTGAGCAAAACCCATCTCGACAGCGTCGGCCTACCCTGCCCCGGCACCGACATTTTGATCATGGACGAGGACGGCCGCGAACTGCCGCACGGCGAAATCGGCGAGGTGTGGATCCACGGCGGCGAGGTCGTCAAAGGCTACTGGAACAATGCCAAGGCAACGGATGAAAGCTTCGTCGCCGGCTACTGGCGGTCAGGCGATCTCGGCACCATCGACAGCGAAAACTTCGTCCGCATCCTCGACCGCAAGAAGGACATGATCAATCGCGGCGGGCTCAAGATCTATTCGGCCGAGGTCGAATCGGTGCTGGCAAGCCATCCCGACGTGCTCGAGAGCGCGGTGATCGGGGAGCCCTGCCCGGTGCTCGGCGAGCGGGTCTGCGCGGTGATCGTGCCGCGCCGCCCAGATCTCGAAGTCTACGAGCTGCGGGCGTGGTGCAGCAAACTGCTTGCCGACTACAAGGTACCCGAGACGATCACGCTGAGCGATACGCCGCTGCCGCGCAACGCCAATGGCAAAGTGCTCAAGCGCCAGCTTCGGGAGCAGCGCGCGGCGGTGTGACCGCGCGCGTTTTTCCCCACGAGGCTTTCGGCGCGCGTCAGGTCGCGCCGCTCGCATGGGAGGGGATCGAGATCACTTCGGTCGCCGCACGATCCGGCGTCTCCTCTTTCCAGCGCACCGAGCCGAACGGCCGCTCGAGCATGCGCCGGACGCGCACCGGCTCAGGCCCGACATGAAAGTCGATGGCCTGCTGATGGAGCGCGCGCTCGGACTGCGTCGGCCGGTTGCGCTGGCGCAGATAGTCGAGCCAGGTCGGGCAATGATAGCGCTCGGTCCACAGTTCGGGATCGGCGACGTCGCGCGCGATCGACCAGCCATAGGCGCCGTTGCGCTGGCGGCTGAGCTGCACCTTCTGCATCAGGTCGTGAAACAGCCGCGCATTGACCTGCTCGACGCGGTACTCGATCTCGATGACCACCGGGCCGCTACGGCCGGTCAGTGGCAGGCGCACCTCCGGATCGGTCAAAAGCTCGGCAGCCGCCTCGTCGATGCTGCCGACCGGGGGCATGCGCAGCCAGATGCTGAGCAGCGGGGACGCAAGCATCATCGCCGCGGAAATCAGCAGCGCATGATCGACGCCGACGCTGTCGGCGACGCGGCCCCAGACCCAGCTTCCGACCGCGATGCCGCCGGCGATCGCCGCCTGGAAGATCGCCAGCGAACGGCCCGCCACCCAGCGCGGGGCCGACAGCTGCACGCCGATATTGAACAGCGCAATCGCCAGCATCCACACCGCGCCGCAGATCACGAGCGCAGCCGCGGTGATGAGCGGCGAACGGCTGAAGCCGACCACGGCGATGAAGACGCCCATTACCAGCGCGCAATAGCGCACGGCGGCCTCGCCGTGGAAGACGCGCCTGATGATGCTGATATTCAACGCTCCGAGCACCGCGCCCATTCCGAACGCGCCGAGCATGATGCCGTACATCTCCGGGCCGCCCTTCATCAGGTCGCGGGCGACCAGCGGCATCAGCGCCGAGATCGAACCGCCGGCAAAGCCGGTGACGAAGGTGCGAATGAGGACGATGCGGATCGACGGCGAATTGACGATATAGCGAACGCCGGAGACGATGGCCCGGCGCAGCCGCTCAGGCGGCAGCCGCGATGTTTCCTGAACGCGCTTCCAACGGAACAGCACAACCAGCAGCGGAATGTACATCAGCGCATTGAGCGCGAAGGCGGCGACCGCACCGGCGGCCGCCACGACAATGCCGCCGATGGCGGGGCCGAAACTGCGCGCGATATTGTAGCTGATGCCATTCAGCGCGACGGCCGAGGGCAAAGTCTCGGCCGGCACCTGCTCCGTCACCGACGCCTGCCACGCGGGGCCGAACAGCGCCATGCCGGTGCCGACGAGAAAGCAGAACGCCAGCAGGCGCCAGGGCGTCACCAGCCCGAACCACGCCATCGCCGTCAGCGCGACCGCGCCGCAGAACGCAAGGCTAAGCGAGGCGAGCGCCACCACGCGGCGGTCGTACATGTCCGCAACCGCGCCCGCCGGCAGCGACACCATCATGATCGGCAGCATCAACGCGGTCTGCACCAGCGCCACCATGTCGGCGGCGGCCGTCATCTCGGTCATCGCCCAGGCGGCGCCGACGCCCTGGATCAACAGACCCAGGTTGGAGAGAAGACTGGCAAGCCAGATGCGCCGGAAAATCGCGTGGCGGAGAGGAGCGCCGATGCTGTCTGCGGAGGCCGGACCTCTTTTCACGAATCTTCCAAGCCGCCCACTCAACCATTCCCTCCCGACGCGGACCGCGTGCCGCAAACAACAAAGGTGATCGGAGCCTTGTTTGAAGTCAACGAGACCGTTGCGAGAAGGCACCGCATCTGGCCTGTAGATCAGGCCTGCGGCACCAAGATGGCCGAAAGCTGCTCGACCAGCCATCGTCCCGCCGGCCCGAGCGGCTTGTCGCGCTTGTGGATCGCCTGAAGCTGATAGGTGATGTTGTCCCAGGTATCGATGTTGAGGCGTATCAGGCGCCCCGCGGCGATGTCCGCCGCCGCCATCTCTTCCGGCAGGCTGCCCCAACCGATGCCGCCGAGCAGCAGTTCGTGCTTGGCGCCAAGATCGGCCAGCCGCCACGTCGAGGTGCCGATCACGGCAAATTCGCGCCCCTGCGTCAGCGGCGAACGATCGGTCAGCACGAGTTGAAGCTGCTTGGCCGCAACCGTCATCGGCACCGTTTCCTGATAGGCCGCGAGCGGATGCGTCGGCACGGCAACCGGCACGAGCCGCACCGAACCCATCTGTCGCCGCTCAAGTCCCTCCAGCTCCGCCGCCAGCGGCCCGCTGACGCCGAGATCGGCCTGGCCGCTGAGCACGCTTTGCGCGACCGCTCCCATCGCCTCGACATAAAGGCGCAGGGTCACGGTCGGGAACGTCGTGCGGAAGGCATCGAACACTTGCACCAACCGCCGCATCGGTGCCATCACGTCGACCACCAGCACGACCTCGGCCTCGAGCCCTCCCTGCAGGCCGCGCGCCTTGGCCAAAAGATCGTCGATGGCATGCGCGATGCCGCGGCTATCGGCAAGGACGGCCTGCCCGGCCTCGGTGAGCTTCGGCGTCTTGGTGCTGGTTCGGTCGAACAGTTGCAGCCCGAGCTGCGCCTCCAGATTGGCGATGGTGTAGCTGATCACCGAGGTCGCGCGCCGCAGGCGGCGGGCGGCCGCACTGAAGCTGCCTTCCGCCACGACGGCGAGGAAGACCTGAAGCTGATCCAAGGTCGGCGGGCGAGGCTCCATCATTCGACTTTCTCGAACGTTTTTTAAGATATTATCCGACTTTTCAGAATAAAGGAACCAGCCCATGTAGGGACAGAACGTTGAAGTAACGAAAGGTCCCATCCATGTCCCGCCCCAAAATCCTGATTGTCTTCTACTCCCGCACCGGCGTCACCGAAGCGCTGGCCAACGCCATCGCCGATGGAGCCCATGCCCTCGGCGCGGAAGTGCGCCTTCGCCGCGCCCGTGAGGTCGTCGGCCCCGAGATCATGGCGCAGGCACCCGGCTGGGCCGAAGACGCCGCGCGGCTCAACGCCAAATATGAAGCGCCGACGCCCGCCGACGCAGAATGGGCCGATGCCATCGTGTTCGGAACCCCGACGCGGTTCGGCTCGATCTCCTCGGAACTCAAGGCCTATATCGACAGCCTGGGCGGCCTCTGGGTCAACGGCGCGTTGAACGGCAAAGCCGGCTCGGTGTTCGGCTCCACCTCCACCACCCACGGCGGCAACGAGTCGACGCTGATCTCGATGTACAACTTCATGGCCCATCTCGGCCTAATCATCGTGCCGCTCGGCTACTCCGACGCCTCGCTGTTCAAGGCCGGCACGCCCTACGGCGCATCATCTGTCTCGTACAACCAGGCGACACCGCCGACCGACGACGATCTTGACGTCGCCCGCTATCAGGGCAAGCGTGTTGCAAGCGTCGCGAAAGCGCTGAAGGCCGCCTCGGCATAACCCGGAAACCGTGCGAGAAGATCTGGCACAATGCGGCCGAGCAGGAACGAGGAGGATTCGATGAGCTGGCTTCCGACCGACGATCCCATTCCCGGCGACAAGCACTCGTGCGATGCGCTTGACCTCGTCATCGTGCCGCGCACAAGCGACCTCGGCGGCTTCTCCGTGCGCCGCGCACTGCCTTCGGTGCAGCGGCGCATGGTCGGCCCCTTCGTGTTCTTCGACGAGATGGGGCCGGCGGAATTTCTGCTCGGCGAAGGGCTCGATGTACGGCCGCATCCGCACATCGGCCTCTCGACCGTCACCTATCTGTTCGAAGGCGAGATGATGCATCGCGACTCGCTCGGCACCACGCTCGCGATCAAGCCGGGCGAGCTCAACTGGATGACGGCGGGCAGCGGCATTGCCCATTCGGAACGCACGCCGCCGGAGTTGCGCAAGGGCGGCTCGCGCCTGTTCGGCATCCAGAGCTGGGTCGCGCTCACCAAGGAGGACGAGGAAGTCGCGCCGTCCTTCGAGCATTACGGCAAGGACAAGACGCCGCTGCTCTCCGGCGAAGGCAAGACCATCCGCGTGATCGCCGGATCGCTGCTCGGCGCCACGTCGCCGGTCAGAACCTCGAGCGCGCTGTTCTATGCCGACATCGTGCTGGAACCGGGCGCGTCTGTTCCGCTCGATGCCCACTACGAGGAACGCGCGATCTATACGGTCGCCGGTTCGATCGATATTGCCGGCGACGCATTCGGCCCTGGACAGCTTCTGGTTTTCAAACCCGGCGACCGCATCACGATCCGCGCAAATTCCAGTGCGCGCTTCATGGCGCTCGGCGGCGAGCCGCTCGACGGGCCGCGCCACATCTGGTGGAACTTCGTTTCGTCGCGCAAGGATCGTATCGAGCAGGCAAAGGCAGACTGGAAGGCTGCGCGCTTCGACAGCGTGCCGGGCGATCCCGAATTCATTCCACTGCCCGAGAGGTAATGCGGCAGCTGCATGGTTCCCGCAGCAGCAGCGCGTCGATCAGCGGTTTATCCGCAGGAGCAAACCCTGTAACCTTCCCAGCGTGAAGAACGGGGAGACACTGTGGTTAAAGCTTCCGACATGTTGATCGCGCGCCGCGCCAATACCAAAGCCCGCGCGGACTTCGCGACGTGGCAGATGATGGCAAAGCTCAACGGCGCGGATGGGCTTACCGACGAGGCCCGGAAGTTTCTCGCCAGCTTTCAGTCGCTGAGCGAGCGGATGTCTAAAAGCGAGGCGGAAGAAGAAACCATCGCGATGGTTTATGCCGCCTATTTCGAGGCCATGGGCGGCGTCGGCCTGCCGCCGCCGATCAAGCATGTCCTCAAGGAGCGCGAAGCCACGCCGCCGTTCACGAACAACGTCACGCCGCTGAAGCGCCCGCCGCCGAAGCCTGTGCGCAGTCCCCCGACGACGGCGCGGGCCGAGCCCAGAAAGCTCCCCGTGATGTTGATCTTCGTTGCCATGATCATCATCGCCGTGGCGATCCGATATTTTTGGCACTGATACCCACCGACCGGGACAGACACGCGATGCAGGCACTTTTCATCGGCCAGACCTATATCGACGTCACGTTCCTCACTGACAGACTGCCGACCGGAGACGAGAAGCACGTCGCCTCGGCCTATTCCGTTTCTTTCGGCGGCAATGCCGTCACCGCCGCGTTCTGCTGCGCCAAGCTCGGCATCGTGCCGGATCTCATCGCCACACTGGCCGACGACTGGCTCGGCCGGATGTTCATCGACATGACCGCAAAATACGGGATCTCCGTCCACCCGCGGAAGGTCAGGTCGTCCTCGCTGTCATTCATCATGCCGAAGGACGGCAAGCGCGCCATCGTCCGCTGCCGCGACGACAACTACCTGCACCCCTTCCCGATTCTCCATCTGGCTGGCTGCCGCGCCCTCCATGTCGACGGCCATCAGGGCGATGCCGCGATCCACTATGCTAAACACTGCCGCGAAGCCGGCATTCTGACGTCGCTCGACGGCGGCGGCCTGCGCACCAATACGCTCGAACTATTGGAATTCATCGACGTCGCCATCGTCGCCGAGCGCCTCTGTGAACAGATGGCCCTGTCGCCATACGAGATGCTCGATTTCCTCAAGCAGCGCGGCTGCCGCATCGGCGGCGTGACATTGGGCGAGCGCGGTCTCGTCTGGTACGACGAGATCGGCGAGGTGCAGGAACTGCCGGCGATTCCGCTGCCGGCAGAGAAGGTGATTGACACCAACGGCGCGGGCGACGTGTTTCACGGCGCCTACATGTATTCCTATCTCGCTGCGCCCGAGAAAAGCTGGGAGAGCCACCTGCGCTTCGCGCAGGCGGCATCCGCCCACAAGATCCAGCACCTCGGCAACGAGGCCGGCTTGCCGACGCTCGCCGATGTGATGAAACTGTCCCAGATGCGGGCTGAAGCTGAAGCCGGGCTGATCTGATCGCTCCGCCCCTGCCCGCTTTCCGACAGAATAACAACGGAGGGGACATGGCGCGCCGACTGATCGATATTTCCGTACCGCTGCAGAACGACGTCGCTGCCGATCCACCGGGCACCGGCCCGGCGATCGAATATATCGACCATCAGCAGGGCCTTCCCGCGATGCTGCAGTTCTTCCCGGGCCTGAAGGCGCAAGACCTGCCGGACGGCGCGGGCTGGGCCGTCGAGCGCGTGCAGCTCTCCACCCACAACGGCACGCACCTCGATGCGCCGTGGCATTTTCACCCGACGATGAACCGTGGCGAGCGCGCCTGGACCATCGACGAGGTGCCGCTCGAGTGGTGCTTTCAGCCGGGCGTGAAACTCGACTTCCGCCATTTTCCCGACGGCTACGTCGTCACCGCCGCCGATGTCGAAGCCGAACTGAAGCGCATCGAACACACGCTGTCGCCGCTGGAGATCGTCGTCGTCAACACCAGCGCCGGCGCGAAGTATGGCGCGCCCGACTATGTCGCTTCCGGCTGCGGCATGGGCTCTGAGGCCACCATGTATCTGCTCGAACGCGGCGTGCGCCTCACCGGCACCGACGCCTGGAGCTGGGATGCGCCGTTCGTCTACACCGCGAAAAAGTATGCCGAGACGAGGAACGCGGCGCTGATCTGGGAGGGCCACAAGGCCGGCCGCCACATCGGCTATTGCCACATCGAGAAGCTGCACAATCTCGAACAGCTGCCCTCGGCCGGTTTTCAGGTGAGCTGCTTCCCGGTGAAGATCGAACGCGCCTCAGCCGGCTGGACGCGCGCGGTTGCCATCATCGACGATTGAAAATTTTTTGACGCGGCCTGCGCCAGCGAGCCGCGAGGGCCGAAAACAAAAAAGCTCCGCAATCAGTGCGGAGCTTTTTCTCTTTGGGAAACGGAACGCTCAGCGCTCCGCAAAGGCCTTCTCCACCACGAACTGGCCGGGCTCGCCGTGGTTGCCCTCGATGAATTCACGCTCCAGCAGCATCACACGCATGTCCTGCAACAGCGCCGGGCTGCCGCAGAGCATCACGCGGTCGAACTCCGCCTCGATGGACGGCAGGCCGATATCGTCGAACAGCTTGCCGGACGCCATCAGATCGGTGATGCGGCCACGGTTGTGGAACGGATCGCGCGTCACGGTCGGATAATAGATGAGCTGGTTGCGGACATATTCACCGAGGAAATCGTCCTGCGGCAGCGTCTCGCGGATCATCTCGCCATAGGCAAGCTCGGCGACATGCCGGCAGCCATGGACGAGCACAATCTTCTCGAAGCGCTCATAAGTCTCGGGATCCTTGATCACGCTGAGAAATGGCGCAAGGCCGGTGCCGGTGCCGACGAGATAGAGATTGCGGCCGCTGTGCAGGTTGTCGATCACCAGCGTGCCGGTGGCCTTGCGGCTGACGAGAATCGGATCGCCTTCGCGCAGATGCTGAAGGCGCGAGGTCAGCGGCCCATCCGGCACCTTGATCGAGAAGAACTCCAGCTTGTCCTCGTAATTCGCGCTGGCGACGCTGTAGGCGCGCAGCAGCGGCTTGTTGTCCACCTCGATGCCGATCATGGTGAACTCACCATTGCGGAAACGAAAAGATGAATCACGGGTGGTGGTGAAGCTGAACAGCGTGTCGGTCCAATGGTGAACGCTCAGAACGCTTTCTTGATTGAACTTGCTCATCAGGCCCAAAATCCAAAAGTCACGGCGCACGCGGCACAAAACGCCCGAAAATGTCATTATCGGGGCGATTTCACGCCTTTTTGGCTGGAATAGTGACCAAATAGGGTGATCCCGCCGAATGATCAAGGAACGTCTGCGCAGAGCAGCTATGGCGGGGATGATGTCGTTGACGGCGCCTTCTTGCCCAACGCGCCTTGCTCCGTCAACACCCGAGCGGCGAAAGCGATCCCTTGCGCGGCTGGATTCTTTCAAACTGCGAGATGGGCGTCGCGAATCTCGGGGCTGGCATCCAGCTCCGCCATGGTGCCCTCGAAGCAGATCCGGCCGCGCTCGATCATGTAGACGCGATCGGAGATCAGCCGCGCGAAATGCAGGTTCTGCTCGGAGACCAGCACGCCTAGCCCTTGCATCTTCATCGTCTGGATCGCCGCGACCATCTGCTCGACGATTTTCGGCGCGAGTCCTTCGGACGGCTCGTCCAGCAGCACCAGCGACGGATTGCCCATCAAGGTGCGGGCGATGGTGAGCATCTGCTGTTCGCCGCCGCTCATCTGGCCACCCGGACGCTTGCGCATCTCGCCGAGGTTCGGAAACAGCGCGAAGATCATCTCCTCGGTCCAGAACGGCGCGCCGGCGCGCTTTGGCTGGCGGCCGACCTCGAGATTTTCCTCCACCGTCAGCTCGGTGAAGATCCGCCGCTCCTCCGGCACGTAGCCGAGCCCGGCGCGCACGATGGCATGGGTCGGCGCGCGGGAAATGTCGCGCCCGTCGAACGTGATCTTGCCGTCGCGCCGCGCCACCAGGCCGACGATCGAGCGGAAGGTGGTGGATTTGCCTGCACCGTTGCGCCCGAGCAGCGACACGATCTCGTTGCCGCCGACCGCAAGGCTGATGTCGTAAAGGATGTGGGCGCCGCCGTAGAAGCTGTTGAGGCCCGCAACTTCCAACTTCGCGGTCATCGCGCCTCGCCCCTCTCGTCGGCATCAAAGAGCAGACCCTCGCCGAGATAGATCGCCCGTACCTGCGGATTGTCGCGCACGGCCTGCGGCGAGCCTTCCGCGATCAGCGTGCCACGGTCGAGCACGAGAATGCGGTCGGCATGCTCGAACACCACGTCCATGTCGTGTTCGGTGAACAGGACGCCGAGCCCGCGTTCGCGGGCGATGCGGCCGGTGAGATCCATCAATGCGCTGCGCTCGCCGGCCGCCATGCCCGCGGTCGGCTCGTCCATCAACAGAAGCCGCGGCTGATTGGCGAGCGCGATGGCCAGCTCCAGCCGCTTCAGGTCGCCGTAGGCCAGTTCGCCGCAAGGTCGCTCCGCTTCGCCGCCCATGCCGACCAGCGCGAGCAGGTCATCGGCATCGGCCGCGTTCAGCGTCTGGATCGAACGCCACAGGCTGAAATTCTGCGCACGATGCGAGGCGAGCGCGACCTGAACGTTCTCGCGCGCCGTCATGGTCGGAAACGTCGCCGTGATCTGGAACGTGCGGCCGACGCCGCGCTGCCACACCGCGCGCGGCGGCAGCGCCGTGATGTCCTCGCCGCAAAGCTCAATGCGGCCCTTGTCGGGCGGGATCTGGCCGTTCAGCATGTTGAAGCAGGTGGTCTTGCCCGCGCCGTTCGGACCAATCAGCGCCAGAATTTCACCCGCCTGCAGCGCGAACGACACATCGCGCACGGCATGGACGCCGCCGAACGACTTTGCCAGCCCGCTGACCTTGAGAAGCGGCGCGATCATTCGGCATGCTCCCGCGCAACAGGGGCCGCGACGGCAAGCCGCGCATCATCCGGACGATAGCGCGCGCGAAGAGCCTCGAACATGCCGACGATGCCCTTCGGGAAGGCAATCACCATGACCACGATCACGCCGCCGAGCACGAGCTTCGACAGGTCGGTCTGGCTGACCAGCCAGATGTTGAGCGCCTTGTAGACGATCGCCCCGACCACCGGACCGGAGATGGTCTCGATCCCGCCGAGCAGCACCATCACCAGCGCATCGACCGACAATGCCAGCCCGGCATTGTCGGGAAACACGCTGCCCTTGAGGTAGGCGAACAGCATCCCGGCGATGGCCGCGACGGTGCCGGAAATCACGAAGGCCAGCCACTGCGTGCGCTTGATGTCGATGCCGACGGCATCGGCGCGCATCGGCGAATCCCGCGTCGCCCGCAAGGCATAGCCGAAGGGGGAGAACACCAGCATCCGCAGGGCCGCCACGGCGAGCACGGCGACCGCAAGGCACAGCCAGTAAAACCGCGCCGGCGAGCCGACGAACGCTGCCGGCCAGACGCCGATGATGCCGTTGTCGCCGCCGGTGACGGCCACCCACTGGAACGCGATCGACCAGACGATCTGCGCAAAGGCCAGCGTCAGCATCGCAAGATAAACCCCGGACAGCCGCACCGCGAACCAGCCGAACACGACCGCGCCGAGGACGCCGAGGAGCGGCCCGAGCAGGATGCAAGCGAGCATCGGCAAGCCGAGACCGGTGGCGAGCAGCGCTGCGCCGTAGGAGCCGAGGCCGAAATAGGCGGCATGGCCGAAGGATGCGAGGCCGCCGACCGACATCATGAAATGCAGGCTCGCGGCGAAGATGACGAAGATCGCGATCTCCGCGCCCACTGTCAGAAGATAGGTGCTGCCGACCGCCGGCAAGGCCAAGGCGAGAACGATCAGGACAAGGAATGCGAGCCGCTCCGGCGGCGTCAGCGGCCGCCAAGGCCGCACCGAGAGCCCCGGCGCTTGTCGGAGCGGCGCTTCCGGCTTTCCGAACAGCCCCCACGGCCGCACGATCAGCACCACCGCCATCACGAGGAACACGATGACGATGGAGATTTTCGGAAAGATCAGAATGCCGAAGGCGTTCAGCTCGGACACCAGCACGGCGGCGATGAAGGCGCCGGTGATGCTGCCGAGGCCGCCGATCACGACGACGACGAACACGTCGACGATGATCCGCAGGTCCATCGTGTGATTGACCGCGTCGCGCGGAATCTGCAGCGCGCCGCCGAGCGCGGCGAGAAACACGCCGAGCGCAAACACGCTGGTGAACAGCCACTTCTGATTGACGCCGAGCGCCGCCACCATGTCGCGGTCCTGCGTCGCCGCGCGCACCAGCACGCCCCAGCGGGTGCGATGGAAGAGCAGCCACAACAGGCCGAGCACCAGCGGCCCGAGCACCATCAGCAGAATATCGTAGGACGGCAGGCTCTCGCCGAAGAAATCCACCGCGCCGCGCAGGCCCGGCGCGCGGCGGCCGAGAAGATCGTCCGGCCCCCAGATCATCACCACGAGATCCTCGACCATCAGCGTCAGACCGAAGGTCGCGAGCAGTTGGAACAGTTCGGGCGAGCGATAGATCCGGCGCAGCACCACCATTTCGACGATGACGCCGACGGCAGCGACGATAATCGCCGCGATCACGATGCCGGCCCAGAAGCCGACGGCGCCGGACAGCCGCTCGGTGAGCGTGAAGGCCATATAGGCCCCGAGCATGTAGAACGCGCCGTGGGCGAAATTCACGATGCGCGTGACGCCGAAAATGATCGACAGGCCGGAGGCAACGAGAAACAGCGACGCCGCGCTGGCGAGGCCCGACAGAAACTGGACGACGTAAAAGCTCATCGCAAACTCTTAAGCCTCACATCGGACCGCTGTCAGCATCCATCCGCAGGAGAAAAATGAAAAGGCTGCCGGGCGGGACGCGACGGCAGCCTTTCGTGCAGGCTTAGTCTTTCGGGCGCAGCCGCGCGACGTCGGCTTCGCTCGGCAGATAGTCCTTGCCGTCGCGATAGACCGAATTGACCATCACGCCCTTGCCGTCCTTGACCGAGGTGGTGCCGACGAAGGCGCCAAGCGTCGCCTGATGGTCGCTGGCGCGATAGGTGATCTGGCCGAATGGCGACGACAGGCTGATGCCCTCGCCAGCCGCGATCATCTTGTCGGTATCGGTGCTGCCGGCCTTGGCGACGATCGCGGCGATCGACTTGATCGTGACATAGCCGACGATCGAGCCGAGGCGCGGATAGTCGTTGAACTTGGCCTGATAGGCCTTCAGGAATGCTTCGTGCTCGGGCGTCTTGATGTCGTACCAGGGATAGCCGGTGACGATCCAGCCTTCGGGCGTCTCATCCTTCAGCGGGTCGAGATATTCAGGCTCGCCGGTGATGAAGCTGACGACCGAACGGCCCTTGAAGAGGCCACGCGTGTTGCCCTCGCGCACGAATTTCACAAGGTCCGGCCCGAAGGTGATGTTCAGGATCGCGTCCGGCTTGGTGGCGGCAATCGCCTGCACCACGGGACCGGCATCGATCTTGCCCTGCGGCGGCCACTGCTCGCCGACCCACTCGATGTCCGGGCGCTTGGCCGAGAGCACCTGCTTGAAGATCGCCACCGCCGACTGGCCGTATTCGTAATTCGGCGCCACCGTGGCCCAGCGCTTGGCCGGAAGCTTGGCGGCCTGCTCGGCGAGCATCGAGGCCTGCATGTAGTTCGACGGCCGCAGGCGGAAGGTGTAGCGGTTGCCCTTCTCCATCGTCACCGCATCGCTCAGCGGCTCGGCGGCGACGAACAAAATTTTCTTGTGCTTGGCGAAATCGCTGACGGCAAGGCCGATATTCGAGAAGAACGTACCTGCCAGAAGGTCCACGTGCTCGCTCGACACGAGCTCATTGGCGGCAGTGATCGCATCGGCGGGCTTGCCGTTATCGTCCTTGGAAATGACGACGAGCTTCTTGCCGTTGACGCCGCCGGCGGCGTTGACCTCGTCAACCGCGAGCTGCCAGCCCTTGCGATAGGGCTCGGTGAAGGAGGGCAGCGCCGAGTAGCTGTTGATCTCGCCGATCTTGATCTCACCTTGCGCCATCGCGGCAGAGGCAAAACCGGCCAGTACGAGGCCAAAACATGCGCTCAGCAAACCCGAACGCGAGCGACATTTCCGTGACGGCATAAAAGTTCTCCAAAACTAGGTCGCGAAGCCCGAACGACAGGCATCGATTGATTCTGGATTCAATCCACCGAATGAAGGGCGCCTCTTGTCTTTGATCGCTTGCGTGAGATCAACCCTTTCGTCCCACCATGCGGCCTGCTCCCCGGCTGCGCGGGTGGAACCGTCTATCACATTTTTCCGCCGCAACCATCATTCCTCTACCTGTCGCACCCTCGCGGGGGCCGACGACCTGCGGCAGCGGCCGAAAAAATCTCACTTTTCGGCGCTGGCGATGGCCTTGAGGGCATCGGCCTGGGCCACTACCACGCGGCGGCGGCCGCTGGTGACGATGCCCTTCTCCTCCCAGGCGCTCAGCGTGCGGCTGACGGTGTGCAGGGTCGTCCCGGTCATCTCGGCAAGATCCTGCCGTGATAGCGGAAAGGCGATCTCGATGCCTCGTGCGGTGCGGTGCCCGGCCTGCTCGGCCAGCCGCAGTACGGTGCTGGCGATCCGCTGCTCGACCCGCTCGGTCGACATCTGGCGGAGGCGGATTTTAACTTCATTATATCGCGCGCCGAGAACCTTCACCACGTTGATCGCAATGGCGGAATGGCGCGCCATCAACTCCTGGAAAACTGCGCTGCTCCAGCCGAACAGGTGGCTGTCCTCCAGCGCGAGCACGGTTCCGGGGTGGACGTCGCCGCCGGTGAGCGCGCTGTAGCCCGCGATCTGCCCCGGCCCGAGGTAGCGGATGATGATCTGCTGGCCCTCGCTATTGGTCTGCGACACCCGCAGCCGGCCGACGATGACCACGAAGACGGCATCGACCGGGTCGCCCTGGTTGATCAGGGCCTCGCCCGCGGCCACTCGGCGACGGAGCGCCGCGGCCAGAAATTCGGACAGCACGGCGTCCGGCACGCCTTGCAACAGTTCGGTCCGCTTCAGGATATCGAGATCGACCTGATGGCCCATGCTGCGCGTCTCATGCCGCATTCAGTGGGCACCGCCGAGCCTGTGGGAACCTGTTCCGACATCGCAACCAGTGACAATTCGCCGCAAACCTGCGCACAGGCCTCCAAGGCGCCCGGGCCGCCGCGCGCCAGCGCAGCACCGCAGACCCCGGGTGCGGATCGTCAGCGATGTGTTCAACGGTTGCATTGTTCCCCGTATCCGGCCCCAATCCAGCCAGCATATTGCCGGAAGCTTGCGCGGACGCAAATTCCATTCCGGTCTGTCATATAGGATGGCGGCTGGCAAAAAAGTTTGGCTGGGCAATAAAAGCTGACTAACCTAAAGACTTGCTGATTGCAGAGAAATTTGTAGACCGAAACGAGCTGGCCCTTGGCGCCATCGGGGCCGCGTGGCCGAGGACGATTCCGGAAAACGATGCTGAACGTCAACAAAACCGACCTGATTCGTCATCACGAGGCCAAAACGCTATCGGATCGTGTCGCAACCGGCGGCGTCCGGCTGCTGTCGTCGATCGCAGCGACGGTATTTGGCAAGCGCTACGGCAATCGCGCGATCGTGCTCGAGACCGTGGCGGCGGTGCCGCCGATGGTCGCGGCGACGCTGCTGCACCTGCGCTGCCTGCGCCGGATGATCGACGACCGCGGCTGGGTTCGCGTCTTCATGGACGAGGCCGAGAACCAGCGCGCCCATCTGATGTCGTTCGTCGCGATCTCCCGCCCCAACGTGTTCGAGCGGTTTCTGATCGTGATCGCGCAGGGCGTCTTCTACAACGCCTATTTCCTGCTGCACCTGATCTCGCCGAGCACCGCCCACCGCCTTGCCGGCTACCTCTCGGAAGAAGCCGTCATCGGCTACACCCAGTATCTCGAGCGCATCGAATCCGGCCAGCAGCCGAACAGCCTCGCGCCGGCTTCCGCATTGATCTACTGGAATCTCGATCCCGCCGCACGGCTCAGCGACATGATCATGGCGATGCGCGAGGACGAAGCCATTCACCGCGACATTCACCACGCCTTCGCCGATGCCCTCGCAAGCGGCAACACCCTGCCCGATCTGCCGCGCACGCTCTGAACTGCGCCGGCAGAACTGCAAGTTGCTCGAGAACAAAGAGCGCCTCCACCTCCATTGCTAGTGTCCATTCACCAGCCGCCGCCCCCGCGTCCGGCTGGACACTGCATTCTAAGGAGTTGGATATGACACGGTTGGCTAGACTGGCACTTTTCACCGCAGGCGCGCTGCTCATCGCATCGCCGGCATTCTCGGCCGAGCACGAGGTGAAAATGCTCAACAAGGGCGCCGATGGCCAATCGATGGTGTTCGAGCCGGCGTTCCTGAAGGTCGCGCCCGGCGACACCGTGAAGTTCGTGCCGACCGACAAGGGCCACGACGCGGCCACCATTCCCGGCATTCTGCCCGAGGGCGCGGAAGCCATTAAGGGCAAGATGAATCAGGAAGTGACCGTCACCCTCACCGTTCCGGGCCTCTACGGCTACAAGTGCACGCCGCATCTCGGCATGGGCATGGTCGGCCTCATCCAGGTCGGCGACGACACCAGCAACCTCACTGCTGCCGAGGCTGCCAAGATGCCGCCGCTGCCGACCAAGCGCATGACCGCACTTCTGGAGCAGGCCAAGGGCGCAGCCGCCAAGTAAGCACAAGTAAGCGCGGACGATCGCGATCAACGCCGGACCGGCCGCAGCCGCGGCTAGTCCGGCATGTCCTCCAGCGTATCCAGCATCAGCGCGGCATGGGCATAGGCCGAGCCGGCCTTCATCTCCGCCGCAACCCACACCGCCTCCATCAGCTCCTGCGGCGTCGCGCCGGCCCTTCGCGCCGCCTTGGTGTGGCCCTTGATGCAATAGGGGCACTGCGTCGTGTGCGCGACCGCAACCGCAATGAGCTGCTTCATCTTTGCCGGCAGCGCGCCATCCTCGAAGACCTTCTTGCTGAAGGCGCGAAAGGCGTCTTCGGTCTGCGGCGCCAATGAATGGCGCTTTTCCGCAAGCTTGAGCGTCGACTGCGGATACATGTCCTTGCCCACGGCAACCTCCTTGTGATGATCGACATCCGGCGGCCATCGGCGGATCGCCGGCGCGAGCATCATCGGCTCATCCGGGCGGCGCGATCAATACGTCGCGCGGCGGGCCGAGAGGATCTTCCGCCTTGATCGAACGCAGACCCGCCAGCGCAAGTTCGATCAGCTCCTCATCCGTATGCGCGGAGCAGACCGCATAGACCGGATGAAAGAATATCGGCGCGCCCGCGATCTGCCGCAGCCGCCCGCGGGCAATCAGCGGCGCCACCGCCCGCTGGCGGAAATAGCCCGAGCCGCCCGCCTCCAAAATATAGTTCAGCGCCAGCGGCCCATGATTGATCACAAAGCCGGAGGCGATCCCGTCGGGGAAGCCGAGGCCGTGATGCCGGGCGAAATCCGCTCCCCAATCGACATAGGCATAATCGTCGGTCGCAAAATCCTCGCCGCCCATGTGCGTCGTCACCAGCACGAGTTTTTCCTCCATCAGCAGCTCGACCCGCGCGCCGGGCATCTGCTGCGGCGCATACATCACCGCAAGATCGAGCACGCCCGCGGAGACCTGGGCGGCGAGGTTGTCCGCCATCCCGACCTGGACGCGCAGCGCAATGTCCGGCGCCTCGCGCCGCATCCAGTGCAGGAAATCGAGCAGCCATGGCTGGGAAAGGCTGGTTTCGCCGCCGATCGCGAGCACGGACCGTCGCCCCTTCGGCACGGCCACCTGCTGGCGGGCCCGCTCCCAGAGCTGCACGAACATCGGCGCGAACCGCAAAAACTGCTCCCCGGCCGGGCTGAGCACGGTGCCGTTCTTGTTGCGCAGGAACAGTGTTCTGCCGATCTGGTCTTCGAGCGACCGGATGCGGGCGCTGACCGCGGTCTGGCTGATATTCAGGTTTTCCGCCGCCCGCACAAAACTTCGGGTGCGCACCAGCTCAAGGAATGTACGGGCGAGTTCAATGTCCATCGCCGACCTCCGGAGCCATCCTATCGAGCAAAATTATTGATTGGAACAGGGAATATTATTCGTTTGTCTGCGCACGCAGTCGGCGCGACACTTGCTCCCGCTCGACCGAGAGGCCGACAAGAAAAGCGGCCCAAGGGCAGATCAAGCGCGTGCATCTCCACTCCCGCCTAACTCGGGAGGCGCCTTGCACCCCAGTGGCGCCTCCCTCCTGTCTCCGGGTGCGAGAATGGCGAATGAACCGGACATCCCGATCCCTAGTGAAGATGTGCTGACCACCGCGGCCCGCCTGATCGGCGACCGCCGGCCCTTTGCGCTCGCCACCGTAATCGACACGCGCGGATCGACCTCTGCCCGCAACGGTGCGAAGGCGATTTTTGCCGGCGACGGCAGCATCGTTACCGGCTGGGTCGGCGGCGGCTGCGCCGAGTCCACCATCGCCCATGCCGCAATCGAGTGCATCGAGAGCGGCGCACCGCAGGTGGTCGATGTCGACCTCGATGACGAAGTGCTTGGCGCAGGCATGCCGTGCGGCGGCGCAATGCGCGTGTTCGTCGAACCGGTGCTACCGCGGCCGCGGCTCTGGATTCTCGGCCATGGCCGCGTCGCCGAATGTCTCTGCCTTCTCGGCGATCTCATGGGCTTCGACATCGTCATCGATGACCCGATGGCCGCGCCCGCACGCTTTCCCGCGGCAAGACAGGTGTTGACCGACGATACGCTATACGCCGCGCTTTCGCCCGCTGCGTCCGATTTCGTCGTCGTCGCCACCCAGCACAGGGGCGACCACCAATCGATGCAGCGCCTGCTTGCGTCCGACGTGCGTCACGTCGCGCTGATCGCCAGCCGCAAGCGCACGGGACTGGTGCTCGACTATCTGCGGGAGCAAGGCATCGACGACAAACGGCTCGCCTTGGTGCGCGCACCCGCGGGCCTCGATCTCGGCGCGGCGACGCCGGAGGAAATCGCCCTTTCCGTGATCAGCGAGATCGTGATGGTCCGGCGCGGCGGCTCCGGCGCGATCCGCTCGCAGGCGGGCGCAGGCACACCGCAGCCCGCACCCGCGATCAAGATCGTCCGCACACAATGAGGGAACGGCCCACATCGGCGCGCGGACAGGGCGGGGGCAGCGCGGCCGAGGAGAATTGCGATGGACATCGATGCTGAGGGTTCATGGTTCGTCACGCTCGCGATGCTGGCGGTGATCTGCTGGCAGCTCTGGCTGGCGTTTCGCGAAGATGACGACACCGCCCGCAAAACCGATCATGCGGAACACAAGGCGGCTGTCATTCCATTCCTGTTTCAATTCTATTACCGCCTCGAATCTTCCGGGCCGGTCTCAAGGCCGGATGCAATCGACACGCCCGACGAAATCGCCGACGCGATCCGCCAGCTGCACTCAGGCAATCCAGACTTCGTGATCTCGCGTTTCATGCGCGATCTTCCCCGCACCTATGAGACCATCGTGCTCGCCTATGCCGACGGCGACCTGGAGAGGCTCGGCAACCTTCTCGGCGATGCAGTGCTGTCCGACTTCGCCGCGGCGATCGCGGCGCGTGGCCCGCAGGGGGGGCGGACCGAGACGCAACTCGTCTGGCTGGATGAACCGCGATTAATCGCGGCGCATGCGGATGGCGGCGTGGTGGAGCTGAGCGTGCGGCTGGACGCGGAATGGATCCGCTCAACGACGTTCGAGGACGAGGGCCGCCCCAGCCGGATTGCCTATCTCAAGACCGAGGACGAATGGATTTTTGCCAAGGCGGTGACGTCACGAAGCCGGCAATGGCAGCTGGTTGCGACCAATCTGCCCTCCGGCATGAGCGCCGACGCGCCCGACGCAAAACCTCAACCTGCCGGCTGTGCGGCCGCTTTGAGCTGACGGCGCAGGGTGCGCAATTCCTCAAAGCGCGCGGTGACGTCGCGCATCACGGCCGCGCAGCCGGTTAAGCGCCCGCTATCGCCGAACAACAGGACGATGGTGAACTCGACGGAAATCCGCCGCCCGCCCTTGGTCATCGCCGGAACGGCCAAAATCTCGCCGGCGCCGTAGCGGGTCTTGCCGCTCGCCATGGTGCGGGCAAAACCCTCGTTGTGCCGCGCGCGCAGATTTTCCGGCACGATGAGATCGAGCGGGCCGCCGATCGCCTCTTCGGCGGTGAAGCCAAAAATCCTGGTCGCGCCCGGATTCCAGAAGCGGATGATGCCGTTCGGATCGACCAGCAAGATCGCATCGGATTGCGTGGAGAGGATGGCCTGAGCGAGTTGATCGTGAATGCCCGACATGCCCTCTCCGCCATCGGCTAGCCCTGACGGATCGCCGCCAGCGCGTTCCTGAGATCGTCGATCAGATCGGTTTCCGCTTCGAGCCCGACCGACAGGCGCAGCAGGCCGTCATGGATTCCGGCGATGCGGCGGGCCTCGGCGTCCATCGCAGCATGGGTCATCGTCGGCGGATGCGCAACGAGACTTTCGACGCCCCCCAGCGACTCGGCGAGGAAAAACACCCGCAGCGCGCCGGCAAACTGGCGCACCGCCTCAAGGCCGCCCTTGAGCTCGAAGGAGAGCATCGCGCCAAAGCCGCTCTGCTGCGCCTTGGCGATCGCGTGGGTCGGATGATCGGCAAGGCCCGGATAGTGAACCGCCGCGACCTGCGGATGGCCCTGCAGGAATTTTGCGACCGCCATCGCGCTCGCCTGCTGGCGCTCGATGCGCGGAAACAGCGTGCGCACGCCGCGCAGCGTCATATAGGCATCGAACGGCGCACCCGACGTGCCGACGATGTTGGCCCAGGCGATGAGCGCATCGACATCGGCCTTGGCGGCAGCAATCACCGCGCCGCCGACCACGTCGGAATGGCCGTTGAGATATTTTGTCGTCGAATGCAGGACATAGTCGGCGCCGAGCGCAATCGGCTGCTGCAGGGCCGGCGACAGAAACGTGTTATCGACCGCGACCCTGGCGCCGACGGCGCGCGCCGCCGTCGCAATCGCCTTGATGTCGACGACGCGCATCAGGGGATTGCTCGGCGTCTCGATGAACACCAGCGCGGGCTTGTTCTGCAGCTCCGCCGAAAGCGCCGCGCTGTCGCCCTGATCCACCAGCTCCACGCGGATTTCGCCGCGCGCCTGCCGCGCCATCAACAGCCGGTAGGTGCCGCCGTAGCAGTCGTGCGGCGCCAGCACCAGCGCGCCGGGTGCCACCTGCGCCAGCACGAGATCCACCGCCGCCATGCCCGATGCCGTGATCACCGCGCCCGCGCCGCCCTCGAGCTGCGCCAGCGTATCGGCCAGCACGTCGCGGCCGGGATTGCCGCTGCGGGTGTATTCGTAGGCGCGCGGCTGCTGCAATCCGGCAAAGGTGAAATTGCTGGTGAGATAGATCGGCGGCACGATCGCGCCAAAGTTACGATCGCTGGCAATGCCCGTGACGGCCGCGATGGTTTGGGGCGCTCTTTGCTTGGGCATCTGGTCAGGCTCCGTTGAAACCGCCAACGCTTCGGCCCGGCGGGCGAGCCCGGCGCGGCGGTCTAGTTTGAAAGATTACTCGATCACGATGCGGGGGGCGGGTTTGCCGGTGGTGCCGGTGGTCAGCATCGTCCAAAGCTGTTCGGCAAAGCCGATATAGGTTTTGGCATGGTGGCCGTCCGGATCGGCCGCGACGATCGGGCGGCCGGCGTCGGACGTTTCCCGGATCTGCATCTGCAGCGGCACCTCGCCGAGAAACGGAATGTGGTGGCTTTCGGCTTCCTTGCGCGCGCCGCCATGGCCGAAAATCATCGAGACACGGTTGCAGGTCGGGCAGCAGAAGCTCGACATGTTTTCAATCAGGCCGAGCAGCGGAACGCTTACCTTCTCGAACATCGAGATGCCCCGCCGCGCATCGATCAGGGCGATATCCTGCGGCGTCGAGACGATCACCGCGCCGGAGAGCGGCGTCTGCTGCGCCAGCGTGAGCTGCACATCGCCGGTGCCCGGCGGCAGGTCCACGACGAGAACATCGAGTTCCCCCCAGGCGACATGGCGCAGCATCTGGGTGATGGCCGAAATCACCATCGGCCCGCGCCAGATCATTGCCAGGTCCTCTTCGATCAGGAACCCGATCGACATCACCTTGACGCCATAGCCTTCCAGCGGCGCCATGGTGCGGGCGTCGATCTGCTTGGGCTTGCCGTGCAGGCCGAACAGCTTGGGCTGGGACGGCCCGTAAACGTCGGCATCGAGCACGCCGACCTTGAGCCCGAGCGCGGCGAAGCCAAGCGCGAGATTGCACGCGGTCGTCGACTTGCCGACGCCGCCCTTGCCCGAGGCGACCGCGACGATATGGCGGATGCCGGGAATGGCGGCCGGCTTGCCCGAAGCGGCCTGCGGATGGCCGGGCGCGCGCGGTGCCGAGCTTACCTGCTGCGGCGTCACGCCACTCGTCGGCTTCAGCCCGACCAGCGCGCTTTCAACTCCGGGTAGAGCGACAATGGCCCGCTCTGCCGCCACGCGCATCGGTTCCAGCGCGCGGGCCTCGGAAGCATCGATCGAGACGATGCAGATCACCCGGTTGTCCCGGATCGTGACCTTGGCGATGCGCCCGGAAGCTGCCAGCGACGTGCCGTCTAGCAGTTTCACGCCCTCAAGCGCACGCCGAATATCCGCCTCGCTGACCGCCACTTTCCGCCTCCTGATCGCGCCCGGAAGGCGCGGTCGTCACGCAAATCGCACGGCCGTTCACGATGTCCGGAGGCCGCGCGGTGCCCGACCCGTTGTAGGAGGTAGTGGCAAGTCAAATCAAGCAGCCGTTGGTCGGTAGTGGCTTTCGCCCGCTACAAGTGACATTGACGGCGGGTAGGCCTAACCTGTCCGCCGAACCGGCGCGGATCTGATGCTAGCCCGCGCGGGCCAGATGTTTCGAGCAGTCCCAACCCGAGCCGCCGCATGACCGATCCGACCCCGACTTCGCCGCCTCCATCCCCGCCGTGGCCGGTTGAAATCCGCCTGACGAAGGATCGCAGGACGCTGCATGTCACCTTCGACGACGGCCAAAGCTTTGTGCTGTCGGCGGAGCTGTTGCGCGTCACCAGCCCCTCGGCCGAGGTGCAGGGCCACTCCATCAACGAGCGGCGCACCGTCGGCGGCAAGCGCAACGTCACCATCGTGACGATTGATCCGGTCGGCAACTACGCCATCCGCATCACCTTCGACGACAGCCACTCCACCGGCATCTATACCTGGCCCTATCTTCACGAGGCCGGGACCCACGGGGAACAGTGGTTTCAGGAATATCTCGAAGCCCTCGCCACCAAAGGCCTCGACCGCGACAAGCCCGGCACGCGCTGAGGCGTGGCCTGCGCCTTCCCTTTCTGCCCCCGCACACCGCCATTCATAAAAAAATAACTCGCGCGGATGCGGGCACCTGCTACCACCAGAATTGACGGGATAACGGAGCGGCTTGTCCGAAATATCCAAGTGATCTTCGGATTTCGGCATGGCGCGGATGCGCGGCCAATGATTTGTCTGCACGGTAGGCGAAAAACGTCGCCGCAGACACATTCCGAGGGGGAAACACCATGAGTGGCAATCGCCGCGAGCCAGTTGACGTCATCCGTCAGAAGTCAGGCATCAGCCGCCGCACCTTCGTCGCCGCCGGCGCGACGACATTGCTGGGCGGCTTCACCGCCGCAGCCCCGGCGATCGCACAGAACGCCCCGATCAAGGTCGGCGCGCTGGTCGATCTTTCCGGCCCGCTGCAGCCGTTCGGCCAGGGCAAGATGCAGGCGATCCAGCTCGCCGCCGAGGAAATCAACGCCGCCGGCGGCCTGCTCGGTCGCAAGATCGAGCTGGTGCAGTACGACACCCAGTCCGAAAATCAGCTCTACGGCCAGTTCGCCCAGCAGCTCGCGCTGCGTGACAAGGTCGCCGTCGTCCATGGCGCGATCACCAGCGCGGCGCGCGAAGTCGCCCGCCCGGTGCTCAAGCGCGCGCAGACGCTGTATTTCTACAACATGATCTATGAAGGCGGCCTCTGCGACCAAAACACTTTCGTCACCGGCCCGACCCCGCAGCAACTGCTGCAGAAGCTCATTCCCTACATCGTCAACCGCTTCGGCAAGCGCGTCTATATTCTCGCGGCCGACTACAACTTCGGCCACTACTCGGCGGAGTGGGTGAAGAAGATCGCCAAGGAATCCGGCGGCGAAGTCGTCGGCTCGGAGTTCTTCCCGCTCGAGGCCAACAGCTTCGGCCCGACCATCGCCCGCATCCAGCAGGCCAAGGCCGATGTGGTGTTCAATGTGTTCGTCGGGCCGGCGCACGCCTCGTTCTACGGCCAGTGGGCCGCCGCCGGCATGAACAAGAAGATCCCGATGGCTTCGCATACGCTCGGCGACGCCGGCGACCAGAAGCGGATGCCGCCGGAGGTCAGCGAAGGCCTCGTCACCGTCAAGAACTATTTCGACGAGATCGACTCGCCGAAGAACAAGGCGTTCCTCGCCAACTACGCCAAAAAGTTCGGCGCCAATCACAATTACATCGGCTCGCTCTCGGTCGCCGACTATCAGGCGATGTATCTGTGGGCCGAAGCCGTGAAGAAGGCCGGCTCGATCGAGCGCGCCGCCGTGATCAAGGCACTGGAGTCCGGCATCAGCATCGACGGCCCGAGCGGCAAGGTGACAATCGATCCGGCCACCCATCATTGCGTGCTCGACATGTATCTCGCAGAGATGAAGGGCGGCGACTTCAAGATCCTCGAGCACTGGGCTGGCCTCAAGCCGATGGATGGCGACGCGCGCTGCGACCTGATCAAGAACCCGTCCACCAATCAGCAGTTCGGACCCCAGTTCTGATTTTCCTGCGACCAACAGACGGCTGATTGCAATGGATGCGACGATACTTCTGCTCGTCCAGATTCTGTATGGGGCGGCAAGCCTGTTCCTGATCAGTATCGGGCTTGCTGTCATATTCGGGATGATGGGTGTCATCAACTTCGCCCACGGCGAATTCTTGATGATCGGTGGCTTTGCCTTCGTTCTGTCCCAACGGGCGGGAGTCAATTTCTGGGTCGCGATGTTCGTCGTCGCGCCCCTCGTCGTCGCCATCTTCGGCGTCATCATCGAACGGACGATCATCCGCTGGCTCTACGGGCGGGTGGTCGACACCATCCTGGCGACGTGGGGGCTGAGCCTGCTGCTCATCGGCATCGCCTCCACGACGCTCGGCTACTATCAGGAAGGCGTCGCCCCGCCCTTCGGCAGCGTGCAGATCGGCAACTACAGCGAAGGCGGCTACACCTTCTTCGTCATCGGCGTCGCCTTCTTCATCCTGGCGCTGCTCTACGGCCTGTTGCGCTTCACCCAGTTCGGCCTGATCGCGCGTGGCACCATGCAGAACCCGGCGATGGCCGCCGCGCTCGGCGTCAATGTCAGCTACGTCTATTCGATCACCTTTGCGCTCGGCGCCGCCGTCTCCGGCCTTGCCGGTGCGGTGCTGGCCCCGATTGCCGGGGTGATGCCGGTGATCGGCGCGACCTATATCGCAAAATCCTTCATCACCGTGATCACCGGCGGCGCATCGCCGGTCGCCGGCACCGCGCTCGCCGCCGGCATTCTCGGCTCCACCGGGCAGATCACGGCGTTTCTCACCACCGCCGTGATCGGCGAAGTGGTGCTGCTCGCCACCGCCATCGTCATCCTGCGCCTCCTGCCCGCCGGCATCACCGGACGCTTCTTCAAGGGAGCGATCTGATGCGCGAGCTGAAAAGCCCGGCCTTTATCGCAACCGCGATCATCGGCCTCATCGTCATCCTGCTCGCGCCCCACGTTCTCGAGCTCAACACCGTCTTCAACCTGACGGTCTATGCCATCATGGCGATCCTCGCGCTCAGCCTCGGTCTCGTCTGGGGCATGGGCGGCATCTTGAGCTTCGGCCAGACCGCCTTTTTCGGCCTCGGCGGCTATGTCTACGCGGTCGCCGCGCTCAATTTCGGCGACAGCACGCCGGCGCTCCTGGTCGCGATCGTGATCCCGATCATCTTCGCGGCCATCGTCGGCTACTTCGCCTTCTTCGGCCGCGTCAGCGACGTCTATTTCGGCGTGATCTCGCTCACCATGTCGCTGATCCTGTTCAACCTGATCAACAGCACCTCGGGCAGCGGCTATCGCATCGGCAACGCGCCGCTCGGCGGCTACAACGGCATTCCCTCGGTGCCGCCGCTCAATCTGCCGTTCGATCCGGCGAACGCGCTCGACTTCGAGGGCATGTTCCTTGCCGCCGCGCTGATCCTGCTCGCGGTCTATCTCGGCCTTCGCGTCTTCATGAAATCGAGCTTCGGCCGCATCGCCGTTTCGGTGCGTGAAAACGAGCTGCGCGCCGAACTGCTCGGCTACGACGTGCGCCTCTACAAGCTCGGCACGTTCTGCATCGGCGCGGGCATCGCCGGCCTTGCCGGCGCGCTCTACGCCTCATGGGGATCGTTCATCGGCCCGAGCGCCTTCTCGCTGTCGTTCGCCGCGCAAACCATCATCTGGGTGCTGCTCGGCGGTCTCGGCACCCTGATCGGCCCGATCATCGGCTGCTTCATCGTGCAGTTCGTCACGATGTGGCTGGGCGAAACCAAGTTCATCAACCCGAACATCGCCCTCGGCCTCTTGTTCCTCGTCTCCGTCATGGTGCTGCCCAAGGGGCTTGCGCCGGTCGCCCAGCGCGTCGTCTCAACCTTGCAGCGTCGGGGAACCGCATCATGATTCTGCAGACCCAAGGTCTCTGCAAAACCTTCGGCGGCGTCGCCGCCATCGCCGGCATCGACTTCAACCTCAAGCAGGGCGAGCTGCGCTGCCTGATCGGCGCCAACGGCGCCGGCAAGAGCACCTTCTTCAAGATGCTGACCGGCCAGATCACGCCGACTTCGGGCCGGATCGTCATCAAGGGACAGGATGTCACCGGCTGGCCGTCGTTCAAGATCGCGCGGCTCGGCGTCGGCATCAAGACGCAGGTGCCGAGCCTGTTCGACGGCCTCACCGTCTCCGAGCACCTGCATCTGTCGGCGCTGCGCAAGGTCGGCGCGCGGCGCGCCGAAGAGGCCACCTGCGACATGCTGGCCGAGATGGAGCTTGAGGCGCTCGCGGACGCCAGCGTCGGCACCCTCGCCCACGGCCAGCGGCAATGGGTCGAGCTCGGCATGGTGCTGGTCGGCGACCCCGATATCGTGCTGCTCGACGAGCCCGCCGCCGGCATGACCCAGGCGGAGCTGCAGACGACAATCTCGCTGCTCGACAAGATGCGCGGCCGCCGCACGATCATTATCGTCGAGCACGACATGAATTTCATCCGGCAGATTGCCGAAACCGTCACGGTGTTCCACCGCGGCCGCGTGCTGGTCGAGGACACCATGGACGGCATTTCGCGCAACGCCGAAGTTCGCGAAGCCTATCTCGGACAAAAGGGCCTCAAAGATCATGGTTGATAGCGCGGTGATGCAGGTCAGCGATCTTCGCGCCGGCTACAAGAAAATCCCGATCCTCCTCGGCGTCAGCTTCCGCATCGCGGCCGGCGAACTCGTCGGCATCCTTGGCCATAACGGCATGGGCAAGACCACCCTGATGCGCGCGCTGGTCGGCGCGCTGCCCGCGACCGGCGGCTCGATCGTGCTCGCCGGCAAGGACGTCACCCGGCTGCCGACGCACCTTCGCGCGCGCGGCGGCATCGGCTACGTGCCGCAGGGCCGCGACATTTTCCCGAACCTGTCGGTGCGGGAAAACCTCGCCATCGGCGCCGCCGGCCTCGGCCATCCGGTGAACGAGGCGGTCGATCGCGCGGTGGCGGATTTTCCGATTCTCAACCGGCTGCTCGACCGCAAGGGCGGCGCGCTCAGCGGCGGCGAACAGCAGATCCTCGCGCTCGCCCGCGCCCTGATCGGCCAGCCAAAGGTGCTGCTCCTCGACGAGCCGACCGAGGGCATCCAGCCGTCGATCGTCGAAGAGATCGAGGATCACCTGCTGCGGCTGGCGCGCGAGACAAATCTCGCCGTCGTCGTCGTCGAGCAGGATGTCGAATTCATCGCATCGCTGGCACAACGCGTCCTGGTCATTCAGAAAGGCCAGATCGTGCGCGAACTGGATGGCGGCTCGCTCAATGATCCGCACGTCGTCGACGAGGTCATGGGCTTTTCCCACTGAGCCCGGAATGATCAAGGTTACTGGAGGAAACGATGAAGTTCAAAAACCCGACCGCTCAAGATCTGCGCGATGTCGCCGATCAGCTCGGCATGTCGCCGACCGACGCCTATCTTGAGAGCGTCGAACAGATCGCGACGCATCTGTCGAACGCCTATGCCGCGCTCGACAACCTAGCCGATCCGATCCCCGAGGTGCGCTATCCGCGCACCGGCGGCCGCCGCCCCTCCGCCGAGGAAAACCCGCTCGGCATCTGGTACATGAAGACCGACATCAAGGGCGCGGAAACCGGCAAGCTCGCCGGCCGCACCATTGCCATCAAGGACACGATCTGCCTTGCCGGCGTGCCGATGATGAACGGCGCCTCCGTGCTCGAAGGCTATGTGCCGGAGTTCGATGCCACCGTCGTCAACCGCATCCTCGACGCCGGCGGCACCATCACCGGCAAGGTGGTGTGCGAATATTACTCGGTCTCCGGCGGCAGCCACACCAGCGCCACCGGCCCGGTGCACAACCCGCGCCGTCCGGGCTACTCGGCGGGCGGCTCTTCGTCCGGCAGCGCGGCCGTCGTCGCGGCAGGCGAAGCCGACATGTCGCTCGGCGGCGATCAGGCCGGATCGGTGCGCATCCCTTCGAGCTATTGCGGCGTCTACGGCATGAAGCCGACTTACGGCCTCGTGCCCTATACCGGCATCGCCGCGCTCGAAAACAGCATGGACCATTGCGGCCCGCTGAGTAACACCGTCGCCGACAACGCGCTGCTGCTCGAGGTGATCGCCGGCCCGGACGGGCTCGATGCCCGCCAGCGCAACGTTCAGGTCAACGACTATTCGGAAAAGCTCGGCCGCGACATCAAGGGCCTGCGCATCGGCGTCGTGAAAGAGGGCTTCGGCCTCGACAACTCCGAAGCCGACGTCGACGCCAAGGTGCGCGAAACCGCGGAGCGTTTCCGCAAGCTCGGCGCCGTCGTCGAGGAAGTCTCGATCCCGATGCACCGCTACGGCTTCTCGATCTGGGCGCCGATCGCCCATGATGGCGGCCTGTTCACGATGCTGGAGTCCAATGGCTTCGGCACCGGCATGGAGGGGCTCTATCCGTGGAGCCTGATGAAGGCGGTCGCCGGCTGGCGGAGCGACGGCGACAACTTCGCCGACACCATCAAGATCATGGCGCTGTTCGGCCGCTACTCGATGAACCGCTATCAGGGCCGCTACTACGCCAAGGCGCAGAACCTGCGCCGCTCGCTGCGCGCGGCCTACGACGACGCGCTGTCGCGCTATGACCTGCTGTTGATGCCGACGCTGCCGGTCAAGGCAACACCGCTGCCGGGCCCCGACGCGACCGTGGAAGAGATCACCGCGCGCAGCTGGGAAATGATCAACAACACCTGCTCCTTCAATGTCAGCGGCCATCCCGCGATGAACATTCCTTGCGGCATGGAGGACGGGCGCCCGATCGGCGCGATGCTGATCGGCCGTCACTGGCAGGAGGCGACGATCTATCAGGCAGCTGCCGCATTCGAACAATCGGGAGACTGGAAGACCTTTTGATCATTGGCCGCCAGATCGCATAGACTTCGGCTCTTTTAGTTCCCTCAAGCGATCGGATTGACACGATTTTGACGGTGAGATCGGGCGACCCGCCTTTCGTCCACTATGACGGGGCCTGGAAGGGTCACCGATCGAGCCTGCATTTCGTTCACATCGAGCGCGTGTCGACGCGAAAGCGCAAGTACAACTGGGAACTGTCGCCGCATCGCCACCGCGATCTGCACCAGTTCCTGATCTGCCAGAGCGGTTCCGGCGAAGTTGCCTTCGATCTACAGAAAGGCACCTTCGCCGCGCCGACCGTCATCTCGATGCCACCGCTGATCGTGCATCAGTTCGCTTTCGCCGCACAGTCGAAAGGCTACCTGCTCACGATTGCGGACAGCTACCTCAAGGAGCTGCTGCCGCTGGTGCATGCGCCCCATGCCAGCGACGTGCTTCAGCATCCGCTGGTGCTGGACATGAATCCGCATGCGCGGCTGTGGGGGCAGATCGAGTCCGCGATCAAGCCGCTCAACGAATATGTCGGCCATGAATTCCGCGGCTCGTCGGCGGTGATCGTCGCCAACATCCTGATGGTGTTGGAAGGCGTGATCCGCCATCCCGCGAGCTCTCAGCCGGCCGATCGCGACCCCGGCAGTCAGCGCGCGCGCCAGCTCTACGATCGCTTCCGGGCGCTGATCGAAACCAATTTCATCAAGCAGTGGCCGGTCTCGGCCTATGCGCAGGCGCTGGCCGTCACCGAGCGCACGCTGCACCGCGCCTGCGATGCCGTCGCCGGTGCGCCGCCGCTGAAAATCATCCACCGGCGCTCGATCATCGAGGCGCAGCGCCGCCTGCTCTACAGCCCCGCGTCAGTGTCCGAAGTCGGCTTCTCGCTGGGCTTTCAGGACCCGGCGCATTTCAGCCGCTTCTTCAGCGAGAATGTCGGGGAATCGCCGCTCGCATTCCGCCGCTCGCGGCTGGGCTGATCGCTTCGCCCGACTTCTATGCTGACGCGGCCGACGCCGCTGCGCCGTGATCGATATAGGTCTCGTCGATGATGCGGCCGCGCTCGAAGGTCAGTTTCCGGTTGCAATAGGTATCGATCAGCTCGTTCGAGTGCGATGCGACGATCAGGATTTTTGAGCGATGGATCGCCTCGTCGGTGCGCAGCTTGGCCTTCTTCTGGAAACGCTCGTCACCCGCGCCGATGCCCTCGTCGATCAAAAGAATGTCCGGCGCAATCGACGTCGACAGTGCAAATCCCAGCCGCGAATACATGCCCGCCGAATAGGTTTTGACCGGCAGCTCGAGAAAATCGCCAAGCTCGGTGAATTCGGCGATCTCGTCGATCCGCGCGGCGATCTCGGCCTTGCTCATGCCGAGCACATAGCCCCGCAGAAAAATGTTCTCGCGGCCGGTTGCTTCCACGTCCATGCCCGCCGACGGATCGAGCAGCGCGCCGACCGTGCCCTCGATCTCGAGCGCACCCGCGGTGGGCTTGAAGATCCCGGCGATGGTGCGCAGCAGCGTCGTCTTTCCCGCGCCGTTGTGGCCGACGAGGCCGATGCGGTCCCCCTCCCGGATCTCCAGCGAGAGGTGGTCGATCGCCCGAACCGTCACGCCCTCGCTGCCACTGCCGGCGATGCGGCCGCCCGTCGCCTGCGACAGGATGCGTTTTTTCAGCGAGCGGGCATTGGAGCCGTAGACCCTGAAGTCGACCACCAGATTCTGGATCGAGATATGCGCCATCTCACCTAGACCTAAACCCAATAAGGAATGCGCGGATAGGCCCGGCGATAGAGCCAGAGCGCGACCGGAATGCCGACGATCGCAAGACAGACGGCGATCATCCAGCTCAATGCATGCGGCGCCGCGCCAAGCAGAGGCGCGCGGACGATTTCCAGCAGATGATAAAACGGATTCCAGTGGATGAAGGCCGGGCGGGTCGGCAGCGATTCAATCGACCAGAAAATCGGCGTGACGAAGAACACGACCTGCAGCAGGCTCGCGATCACCTGCGGAATATCGCGGAACCGCGTCGACAGGATCGAGGCGACCATCGCCATCCAGAACAGGTTGACGAGGAGCAGCAGGAAGCCGGGAATGAAGAGGAAGAAGTTCGCGTTCGGCCGCACGCCGAAGTAAACGATCACCGCCAGATAGATCACCATGTTCATCGTCCAGATGATCAGGTTGCGCGCCATCATCCGGTAAAGGTGCACGCTCAAGGGCATCGGCACGTTGCGGATCGAGCCTTCGCTGACGATGAACGCGGTGCAGGCTTCGTTGATCACCGTGGTCATCAGGCCCCAGAAGATCAGGCCGGTCGACAGGTAGGGCAGGAACGAGCGCATGTCCTGGTTGAACAGCGTTCCGAACACCAGCCCGAGGGCGGCGACCATCACGCCCATGCTGAGCGTCAACCAGAACGGCCCGAGCACCGAGCGGCGAAATCGCTGCTTGATCTCGTGGATGGCAAAGATCCACCAGACCTCGTAGCGTCTCAGCCCGGCCCAGAGGTCGGTGAGCGCCATGGCCGGAATATCATCCGCAGATATGCGTATCCTGTTTGCTCGCATGGGGCGGCCAAATCACTGAATAAAACAAGACCCGCATTGAAACTGACCGAACCTTGGGGCTGGACCATCGCGGAAATGAAAGTATGAATATTTGGCTATCGAAAAAATCGGCGCTTTTCAATGGAAATAGCCGAGCCGGCTGCGAATCGCCCGCCCCCTGCAGGCGCGAACGGGGCGCAGCAGCACCCCGCGCAAAATCTCAAACAGCTTGTGACAGGGCGCATTCCTTTGCTAGGACAGTTCCCATTAAGCGAACATTCGATATTTAAATCCAAGCCGGCAATACATTTTCTTCTTTTCAAAAACGCGCGCATAGGCGCGAGGACATCGCGAAGTGACTGATCGTATCGTACCGCTCATCATGTGCGGAGGAGCCGGGACCCGTTTGTGGCCGGCATCCCGCGAGGGCCGCCCCAAGCAGTTTTTGCGCCTGTTCGGCCAGCAATCGACCTTTCAGGACACGATCCTGCGGGTGTCCGATCCGGCGCTGTTCGGGCGGCCGATCGTCATCACCAATGTCGCCTATCGCTTTCTGGTCGCCGAGCAGCTCGACGAGATCGGGATCAGCGCCGACATTCTGCTGGAACCGGCGCGGCGCGATTCCGGCCCGGCGATTGCTGCAGGCGCGGTTTTTGCGGAGCGCCGCGGCCCCGACACGGCCGTGCTGGCCCTAGCCGCCGACCATGTCGTGACCGATCAGGCCGCCTTCATCGAGGCGTGCAGGGCGTCCCTGCCCATCGCCAAGGCCAACCGCATCGTCACCTTCGGAGCGAGCCCGGCGCGGGCGGCAACCGAATACGGCTACATCCTGCCGGGCGAGCCGATCCTCGCGGACATCCGCAAGGTCGCGAAATTCGTCGAGAAGCCCGACCTTGCCACCGCCGAGCGTTACGTCGCCGACGGCTATCTCTGGAACAGCGGCAACTTCATGTTCAGCGCGCCGATGCTGCTGAGCGAATATGAAGCCGCCGATCAGGAGACGGTGGCGGCGGTGCGCGCATCCGTCGCCAATGCCGGTCTCGACCTCGATTTCGTGACGCTGGATCAGGCCACGTTCGCCCAGGCCAAGCCGCTGTCGATCGACTATGCAGTGATGGAGCGCACGAGTGAGGCGGCCGTCGTTCCGGTCGACTGCGGCTGGTCCGATGTCGGCTCGTGGAATGCCGTGTGGGAGCTGTCGCCGAAGGACAGCTCCGGCAACGCCGCGCAAGGAACCGCCGTGTTCGAGGGCGCGACCAACTGCAACGTGATCTCGGACAAGGCGGTTGTCGCCGTCGAGGGGCTCGACGACGTCGTCGTCGTCACCACCGAGGATGCGGTGCTGGTCGGCCGCGGAAGCAATGGCAGCGGGCTGAAGCGTCTCGTCGAAAAACTCCGCTCGGTCGCGCCCCATGTCACCGCCGATCACCTCAAGGTGCATCGGCCGTGGGGCTCGTACCAGTCGCTCGATCAGGGCGAGCGGCATCAGGTCAAGCGCATCGTGGTGAAGCCGGGCAAGCGCCTGTCGCTGCAGCGACATCACCACCGCTCAGAGCACTGGATCGTGGTCCACGGCACCGCGCTCGTGACGATCAACGATCGCCGCAGCTATGTGCACGAGAACGAGTCGATCTATATCCCGATCGGCGCGACGCACCGGATGGAAAACCCCGGCAAGATCCCGCTTGAACTGATCGAGGTGCAGACCGGCAGCTATCTCGGCGAGGACGACATCGTCCGGATCGAGGACGACTATCGCCGCGTGTGAGGCGCGGCGGCATCGGACGGCCGCCAGCCCAGCGCAAGCAGCCGCTCGGGCGTGGCGACCAGCGGGCGACCGAGCTTGTTCCACATCGCGCCCCGGCCGATCAGCTTTAGGCCGAGCGCCAATAGCGCGGGCGGACAGCGCACCTGCGTCGCGTTCCGCCCCGAACGCTGCGCCAGCGATGCGATCATCTCGGTCACGGTCGGCGTTACCGGATCGGCCACGATGAATGTCTGGCCCTGCGCCGCCGGCGTCTCGATCACGAAACGAACCGCATCGCAAAAATTCTGCACCGACACCCAGGATCGCCGGTTGCTCAACGAGCCGAATGGCAACGGCAGCCGCATGCGGATCAGCCTGTCGAGCATCGCAAGGTTGCCCTTGTGCGTCTGCACCGATTGCGGGCTGTTGTCGTGGATCAGCACCGGCCGCAGGATCGTCACCGGCAGATCGAGTTTCCGCAGCGCGGCTTCCGCCACGAGCTTCGAGCGGCCATAGGGCGAATCCGGCGCCGGGGTGTCGTCCTCGCGCACGATATGGTCGGCCCAGCCGCCGACCTGCGCATTGATCGATGACGCGAAGATGAAATGCTTTACGTCGGCGCGCTGCGCCGCCGCGGCGAGACGCTCGGGTCCGCGCACATTGACCGCCTCGTATTGATCGGGCGGGCCGCTGTCGTGCGCGATCCCGGCCAGATGGACAACGGCGTCGGCGCCGTCGAGGAGCCCGCTCCAATCGGCGTTCGGGTCCGCGAGCTCCGGCATTTTCGCCGCCACGATTCGCGGATCGGGCGCGCCGCCGCCACCGCTGCGATCGGCGGCAACGACAGTGTATCCTTCGGCGGCAAGATACGGGACGAGATAGCGCCCGACGAAGCCGCTGGCTCCGGTTACCAGCACGCGCTTGGCGGCCTCGTTGGCCGAGAGTGGCCCCGCCCCGCTATGCTGCGCGTGTGCGATGTTCACGTCCGGCGTCTGTGTCATGCGGCAACTGGCCCCGTGTGGAAATGTTGAAAGCGGTCAGGACCGGGCGCAGCCTGCCCCGGAAGGCCACGAAAACCGCCTGAGCGTACCCCGGACGCAAAGTCCTGAACAAGAAGGGCACCTACACAATTTGCGGCCAAAAATCCCGGGTATTTCCCTTTGTTTGAAAGTTACTTTAATAACGGTCCGCGTCATCTCTGCGTTTATTGACCGGTTTTTCCGAAATCCGGGGAGGAATTCACCATGGCCCAGCGCGCCACACTCGCTTCCGCAACCGATCTGGCAGCAGCCGTCCGCGACCGCAAGACCACGTCGACCGAACTCGTGGAGGCGTACCGCGCCCAGATCGACAAGCACAATCCGGCGCTGAACGCGATCGTGCTGACCGACTGGGACCGGGCGCTCGCCACGGCTGCGAAGCGCGACACCGCGCTGCAGAACGGCGAGGCCACCGGCCCGCTTCATGGCGTTCCGATCACCATCAAGGAAGCCTTCGATTACACCGGCACGCCCGCAACCTGGGGACTGCCGACGCTGAAGGACAATTTTCCGGCCCGCAGCGCAATCGCCGTCGAGCGGCTCGAGGCCGCCGGCGCGGTGATCATGGGCAAGACCAACGTCGCGCGCCTGCTCGCCGACCATCAATCCTTCAATCCGGTTTATGGCCGCACCAACAATCCGTGGGATCTCGGCGTGACGCCCGGCGGCTCCTCGGGCGGCGCCGCGGCCGCGCTCGCGGCGGGCCTCACCGGGCTTGAGCTCGGCAGCGACATCGGCGGCTCGATCCGCCACCCCTCGCATTGCTGCGGCGTCTTCGGCCACAAGCCGACCTTCGGCATCTGCCCCACCCGTGGCCATGACATGCCCGGCGACCTTGCGCCGCTGGATATGGGCGTGGTCGGCCCGATGGGCCGCAGCGCCGCCGACCTCGATCTCGGCCTCTCGGTGCTGGCCGGCCCTGATGCGGTCGATGCCGCGGGCTGGCGGCTTGAACTGCCGCAGCCGACCAAGACCAAAATCTCCGACTGGAAGATCGGCGTCATGCTCAGCGACGATGCCGCGCCGGTCGACGATGAAATCCAGGCGGCGATCCAGGCGCTTGCCGATTTCCTCGGCTCGCGCGGTGCGCAGATCACCAGCAATGCGCGGCCGCTCGCCGATGGCAAGGACGCATTCAGCCTCTACACGCGGCTGCTGCGCTCGGCGACCACCGCCCATCTGCCCGACGCGGAGATCGATGCCAGCGTGATCGCGGTGCGCGAGCTCGATCCCGCCGCAACCGGCTATGTCGCGGACACCACCCACGGCCGCGCCCTGATGCATCGCTCATGGCATCACCTCAACGAGCGCCGCTTTCGGGCGAAGCAGGCGTGGGCGCAGTATTTCGAGAACCACGACATTTTGCTCTGCCCGGTCGCATGCAGCCCGGCGGCGCCACACGACGAGACCAGCCTGCGCCACGAGCGCATGATCACCGTCAACAACCGCCTCGTGCCGGGTGTGAACGACCTGTTCTGGGCCGGCATGGTGGGCATGGCCTATCTGCCGAGCACGGTTGCGCCGATCGGCTTGTCGAGCGGCGGCCTCCCGATCGGCGTGCAGATCGTGGGCAAGTGGTACGACGACCGCTCGACGATCGCCTTCGCCAGACTGCTGGAGCAGGAGTTCCGCGCCTTCGTGCCGCCGCCGAATTTTGCCTGACCGGCACTCGCGAATCCAGAAGACCTGCGATGATGCAAAGCAAAACGCGATGCATCATCGCCCATCCAGGGCGCATTGCCGAAGCTATCGGCCCGCCTGCGGCGCGAGCAGCTCGCGCCTCACCATGGCATGAATGCCCTTGTTGCCGTCGACGAGCTGCGTGACGTGCAGATCGCAGGCGAGGCTGCAAAAGACGTAAGCCTCCGACGGCTTCCAGCCCTGCATCTCGACAAGCCAGGCGATCATGTCGCGCAGCGCCTGCTTTGCCGCATCGTCGAGGTCGGGATCCATCCCGAGCGTGATGTAGTGGGTCGGCGTCACCGCCCGCGGCATGTTCAGCTTCATGTCGGAGTGGAGCACGAATTCAAACGTGCCCTTCAGGCTGGTTTCCAGCGCGGTGAGGCAGACCTCGCCATCACCCTGCACGGCATGCCCGTCGCCGACGGACACGCATCCGCCGGGCACGAACACCGGCAGAAACAGCGAGGTGCCGACGCCGAGCTCCTTGCAGTCGATATTCCCGCCGAACTCGCGCGGCTCGATCGAGGAGATGCGGCCATATTCCGGCCGGGGCGCGGTCGCCATGATGCCGAAGAACGGCTGCAGCGGCACCGTCGGCCCCCAGGGCAGCGTGGTGGTGCCAGCCTTGCGGTCGATCGGCAGGTTGCGCGCTTCGCCGACCGGAAAATCCTCGGGCAAGGAGCCGCGCAGCGGCTTGATCAGCGTCCAGCCCCAATCGGCCATCAGCTCGATCGACTTGATCTTGACCTCGATCACATCGCCCGGCTTCGCGCCGCGAACCGCAACCGGGCCGGTGAGAATGTGAGGCCCCATCACCGGCTTCAGGTTCGTCACGATCTCCTGATGGCCTGGCGCCATCATCGACAGCTCGGCGACTTCCAGCCCGCCCGAATAGGTGTTGATGCTCACCGTATCGCCCGACTCCACTTCGAGCACCGGCGGCAACGCCGCGTCGAAAAAGCCCCAGTGAACCGTCTTGAGATTCGGCTCAAGTTCGTGATGTCGTGCCATGCTGCCCCCCTGTCACTTCGGGCGCTGCCCGCCGCATCGCGGCCGGCATTCACCCGTTGTCCCCCCGGCAATATCTCGCGATATTGCGCGGAGGACGCTTTCCTGATTTGGCAGCATCAGATTGAGTGGGAGAGCGTTCGTCAAGCCATCGCCGGCGTTCTGTACAGCGACGAATGGTCTATCGCGCGTTGAACGGTTGCGCAGCACCGTAGCCGCTGCAGAACTGCCGTGGACGAACAGTCACGTCTCCGATTGCGGCAAAGGCTTGCGCGGCTTCATGCTCTGACGCAAAAACGCGACGAAGGCGCGGACCGGCAGCGGCACATGCGAGGCATAGGGCCGGATCGCGAACAGCTGATCGCCGAAGGCACCGACCGGCCGCCAATCCGTCATCACTGGCACGAGGCCGCCCGCCTCGATCTCCGCATCGGCGCTGAAATCGGGCAACAGCGCGATGCCGAGGCCGCCGAGCGCGGCCTCGCGCAGCGCCTCGCTGTTGTTCGCCGCGAAGGGCCCGGAGATTTCGACCGTCACGCGGCCCGCGCCGCCCTTGCGCCGCTCGAATGCCCAGGTCGGAGTTGCGCTGCCGCGCAGATAATGGATGCAGTCATGCCCGGCGAGATCTTCGGGCACCAAGGGCGCGGCCTTGCGCGCCAGATAGTCGCGCGACGCGACCAGCACCGAATAGGTCGGGCGCAGCCGCCATGCGACATGGGTATCGGGCACCGTCGCAACGTGCCGGATGGCAAGGTCAAAGCCCTCCTTCGCCAGCGAACTGAGATGGTCCGACAATTCCAGCTCGATCCGCACGCCGGGGTGGAGGCGAATGAATTCGGGAATCAGCGGCACGATATGCTGGCGGCCCAGCGCAACCGGCGCAGTGAGGCGCAGCACGCCCTTCGGCACCGCCGCCAGATCCCTCACCTCGGCGAAATGGCGCTCGATATCGGCAAAGGATGCGCGTGTCGCATCAGCAAAATACTGTCCCGCCTCGGTCAGCCGCACGGTACGCGTCGTCCGCTGCACCAGCGGCACGCCCGCGGCCTGCTCCAGCTCGCTGATGCGCTGGCTCACCGCCGCCTTGCTGACCCCCAGCCGTTCGGCGGTAGCGGTGAAGCTGCCCATCTCGCTGAGCACGCCAAGCCAATGTACGTGCGACCAAAGCGCATCGACCTTTTTCGTTTTCATGACCCTATTGTTCAATATTCTGAACAGTAAGTCCAACACCGGCGTATTTTTCCACCGCCGGCGCTGTCCTATCCAACATCCGTCACCAATGGATCGTGACCAATGGAGGAGACAGCCATGACGATTAAACCGTTCACCGCCACGGACGACGTGGGCCAGTTCATCGACGGCAAAGTGACTTTCAGCGCCAGCGCGCCCCGTCAGGCTGTCTACAATCCGACCACCGGCGCCGTGGCGCGCCAGCTCGTCCTCGCCGAACCGTCCGAGATCGATGCCGCGGTGGCGAGCGCCCGCCGCGCCTTCCCGGCCTGGGCAGACCTGCCGCCGATCCGCCGCGCGCGGGTGATGAACAAGTTTCTGCAGCTGATGAACGAGCACACCGACGAGCTTGCGGCGATGATCACCGCCGAGCACGGCAAGGTGTTCACCGACGCACGCGGCGAAGTCGCACGCGGCATCGACATCATCGAATTCGCCTGCGGCATTCCGCATCTTCTGAAGGGCGACCACACCGATCAGGTCAGCACCGGCATCGACAACTGGACCATGCGCCAGCCGCTCGGCGTCGTCGCGGGCATCACCCCGTTCAACTTCCCGGTGATGGTGCCGTGCTGGATGTTCCCGGTCGCGATCGCGGCAGGCAACACCTTCGTCCTCAAGCCGAGCGAGCGCGATCCTTCTCCCTCGCTGTTCATGGCCGAACTGCTGCGCCAGGCCGGCTTGCCGGACGGCGTGTTCAACGTCGTGCAGGGCGGCAAGGGCGCCGTCGATGCGCTGCTCGCGCATCCTGATGTCGCCGCGGTCAGCTTCGTCGGCTCGACCCCGATCGCACATTATGTCCACCAGCAGGCGGCACAGCACGGCAAGCGCGTGCAGGCGCTCGGCGGCGCGAAGAACCATCTCGTGGTGATGCCCGATGCCGACCTCAACCAGGCGGTCGATGCCTTGATCGGCGCCGGCTATGGCTCGGCGGGCGAGCGCTGCATGGCGATCAGTGTCGCGGTTCTCGTCGGCGATATCGGCGAGAAGATCGTGCCGCTGGTGGCCGAGCGCGCCAAGGCGCTGAAGATCAAGAACGGCATGGAGCTCGATGCCGAGATGGGCCCGATCGTCACCAAGGAAGCGCGTGACCGGATCGAGAACTATGTCAGCATCGGCGTCGAGGAAGGCGCAGAGCTCGTCGTCGACGGCCGCAACTACAAGGTCCCCGGCTTCGAGGACGGCTTCTTCACCGGCGGCACGCTGTTCGACCACGTCACGCCCGACATGCGCATCTACAAGGAAGAGATTTTCGGCCCGGTGCTGGCCTGCGTCCGCGTCAAGGATTTTGCCGAGGCGGTGCAGCTCATCAACGACCACGAATTCGGCAATGGCGTCTCGTGCTACACCCGCGACGGCAACATCGCCCGCGAGTTCGGCCGCCGCATTCAGGTCGGCATGGTCGGCATCAACGTGCCGATCCCGGTGCCGATGGCATGGCACGGCTTCGGCGGCTGGAAGCGCAGCCTGTTCGGCGACACCCATGCCTACGGCACGGAGGGCGTCCGGTTCTACACGCGGCAGAAATCGATCATGCAGCGCTGGCCGGAAAGCACCGAGCACGGGCCGGAATTCGCGATGCCGACCGCGAAGTAATTTTTGCTGACCGCTTCAGCGAGAAGATCAAGGGGCGCAGCCGTTCGGTTGCGCCCTTTTTCATGCGCGGGGCGATGCGCTAGTAGACGCGGACGGGATCGACGAGATTTTGCAGCGGCTCGCCGACCGTCAGGCCGAACAGCGCCGGATAGTCGCGCTGCGTCACTGCCTCGAAGGTCAGCCGGCCAAGGCCGGGCCATCGTCGACCAGGATTTTTTGCACCTGCGAATATAATTCCCGGCGCTGGTGGTGGTCTGCACCGCGACCTCGGCGAACAGGGAACATTCCGGATGCAGCCGCGCGCTGGAGGCGAGCAGCAAAGCATTAAACTCACGGCGGTTCATGCACTTCCCCCAAGGTCGATCTGTCGTTCTGCCTTGAAGGCTACAAACCGCGCGGGCGATATGACACATGCGAACGGGCCAAATGCTGTTCTGATTGGGCCATTCGCTTTGACGGCGGGCGCCAATTTTCGTTGGCGTAATTCGGCTTCGATGTAATACTGATCGAAATCAACAACCTGAGTTCCGAGGGCAGAACGATCCCGGAACGAAGGCGCGTGTTCGCCGGTGAGCGAACCGCCTTGACGGGAAGAGACCTAACGAGGCCCGAGGGAGCTTGGCGATGGCCGAACACAGGCCAGCACGACATGCCGAACGTGTCTTGTCGACCGTGCTCAGCGGCACGCCTGCCATTGAACATCAGGCGATCGTCGGATCGTGGCGCAGGTGCCTCGTCAACCACAAGCTCGATCCCGAGAAAAAAGGCCCGCCCGTCACCCTGACCAATTCGGAGCTCAAGAATTTCATCGCGCCGATGGATCAGTACATCCATCTCGCAATGCCCGAGATCGACAATTTCTTTCGTGTCGTCCGCGCCGGCGGCTACTGCGTCAATCTTGCCGACAAGAATGCGGTGATGCTGGCAAGCCGCATTCCCTCCGAAGACGAGGCGGAGTTTCGCCGCTGGAAGCTCTATAACGGCTCGATCTTCTGCGAAACGATCGAGGGCACCAATGGCGTCGGCACCTGCCTTGCCGAGGAGCGGCCGATTTCCGTTCACCGCACCGAGCATTTCCGCCAGCACTGGTCGACCCTGAGCTGCACCGTCGCGCCGATCTTCGATCACCGCGGCACGATCGCAGGCGCGCTCAACATCACCTCTTGCCACACCGACCCGTCGCTGCCCAGCAATGCGATGATGCTGGCGGCGACCATGCAGGCCGCGCGGCGGATCGAGGACCGGATTTTCCGCGCGCAGTATGGCGCCGCGTGGATCGCGGCCATCGATGTCGGCGAAGAACATGGCGGCCTTGTCGCCTTCGACGACGACCGGCGGATCGTCGGCGCCAGCCGCGAGGCCCGGCGGCGGCTCGGGCTCACCGATCAGCAACTGCATGCCGGCGTGCCCCTGGGAGACGTGCTGCTGTTCGACCGCGTTCTTGCCCGGCTCGAGCAGGACCATCCGCTGCGTGTTCGCTGGCCGGACGGAAAACCATTCGGAATCGCGCGGATCTCCGAGCCGCGCCGAACGCCGGGGCCGCCTGCGGCGCTGAAAACCTCGCGTGACGAGCCACGGCAGAAGATCGACAATGAGGCGCTGCTGCGCTTCGCCGGCACGAATGCTGGGCTTCTGAAAAACATGCGCCGGCTGATCGCACTCGGCCAGAACGATCTTCCGATCCTGCTCACCGGGGAAACCGGCACCGGAAAGGACCACCTCGCGCGGACGATCCACGCCGCCAGCAGCCGCGCCTCCAAGCCTTATGTCGCGCTCAACTGCGCCGCAATGCCGGAAAGCCTGATCGACAGCGAGCTATTCGGCTACGAGGCCGGCGCCTTCACCGGCGCGCGGCGCAACGGCGTGCAGGGCCTCATCGCGCGCGCCGATCAGGGCATTCTGTTCCTCGACGAAATCGGCGACATGCCGCTGCCATTGCAAACCCGCCTGTTGCGCGTGCTGGAAAACCGCGAGGTTCTGCCGCTCGGCGCACGCGACCCGCTGCCGGTCGATTTTCGCCTGATCAGCGCGACGCATCAGGATCTCGGCGCACTCGTGCGCGAAGGAAAATTCCGCGCCGACCTGTACTACCGGCTGCGCGGCATCCAGGTTGATCTGCCGCCGCTGCGCGAGCGGACCGACAAGGCCGACCTGATCAGGCGGCTTGCCGCAGAAGAAGCGCCCGCAGCCACCCTCTCGCCGGCCGCCTGGGATCTGCTCCTGAGCTACCACTGGCCCGGCAACATTCGCCAGCTCCGCCATGCCTTGCGGCTTGCGGGCTGTACCGCGAGTTCAGGCGTGATCACGCCTGACGACTTCGATCTTTTCGATGAGACTGCGCAGGCGCCTTCGCCGGCATCCACGCTCCCGGCAGCCCGACTCGAGGATGCCGAGCGCAACACGATCTCGGATGTGCTGCGCGCCCATGCCGGTCAGGTGCCTGCCGCGGCCAAGGCACTGGGGCTCAGCCGCGCAACCCTCTACCGGAAGATCAAGCGGCTCGGCATCAGCATTTAAGAACCGCACTCTCTCGTCGCCGACACGTGGGGGCGGGCGCCAGCAACGAGAGAGTGCACCCCGCGCTCAGATGATCGCCCGCACCCCATGGAATGCGCCGCGAACATAGATCAGCGGGTTGGTTTCGGAGCGGATGAAGACGTCGCGCACTTCACCCACGAATATTGAATGCGTCTTGGCGTCGAATTCCTCGCGCAGGTCGCAGTCGAAAGCCGCAATCGCATCGGACAGCACCGGCGTGCCGGTCGCGCGCGCCTCCCAGTCGCCGCTGCGAAACCGGTCATCGCCGGCAAGGCCGTTCTGGCCGCTGAAGGTCATCGCCAGTGAGCGATGCTCCTCGCCGAGAAAATTGACCACAAAGCTTCCTTCGTCCCGGATTCGCGGATGGGCGCTCGCATTGCGATTGACGCAGACGAGCAGCGAAGGTGGATCGTCGGACAGGGAGCAGACCGCGGTGACCGTCAGGCCGGTCCGCCGGCCGTTCTCGCGGCCGACCGTGACCACCGCGACTGCACCGGCGCAGTGACGCATGGCCTGTTTGAAGATTTGCGCATCCATTCGGCAAGGTCTCAACATTGGCAACAGTGAGCCGTTCGGCGCGGCAATTGACGCAGCGCCGCCGGGTCTTGTTGCCTTCAGGGAAATACGGTGCTGACGGAGCGGCGGCTGCCGCTCCGTCAGGCTGCCTGCTTATGCAGGGACGAGCTCGTCGATCTGCAGATGCTTCAGCCGCGGCATCACTTCCTCGGCGAGCAGCCGCAGCGAGTTGTGCCACGCCTGCGGGTTTTCCTTGTAGTCGAAGCCGAACACCAGCAGCGTGCCGAAGCCGCCGAGCTGGCGATAGATGGTTTCGATCTTCTCCGCGACGGTCGCGGGCGAGCCGATGATCCAGTTGTGGCGCGCGCAGTATTCGACGGTGACGTCGCTGTCGGGCGTGTCGGGCGTATGCTTGAGGTAGTCCTTGAAGCCGAACTGCTCGAGCAGCCGGAGGAAGTACTCGCTCATCATCCGCCCCATCATGCCGCCGACGGACAGGCGCCAGGCCTCCTCATCTGTTTCCGCGACGAACACCTCGCGGACCATGCGCCAGTCCTTGCGGTTCGGCGTGCGGCCGGAGCGCGCGGCACCGATCTCGACCGATTCCCAATGGCTCGCGACATAGGCCGGATTGAGGTTGAGGCTCATCGGGATGAAGCCGCGCTCGCCCGCGAGCTTGAGCGTGTCGGAGCCCTTGCTCAGGCCCGCCACGGCGATTGGCGGGTGCGGCCCCTGCAGTGGCTTGATGTGCGGTTTGAGGAAGTCGAACATCAGGCCGGGCTTCGAGACGGTCCAGTATTTTCCTTCGTGGGTGAAGGGGGCGTCTTCAGTCCACAGGCGCAAAATGATCTCCAGCGCCTCGCGCGTCATGTCGCGGTTCTGGCCGGACATGCCATCGACGTGGAACATCGCCCAGTCGCTCGGCAGGCCACTCGCGGCGACGCCGAAATTGAGCCGCCCGCCCGAGAGATGGTCGAGCATCGCGACGCGGTTGGCGAGCTCGGCGGGGTGGTGATAGGGCAGCAGAAAGCCGCCGGGACCCAGCCGGATGTTCTTGGTCTGGAGGAATGCCTGCGCGAGAAGCAGATCCGGCGCGGGATGCGGCTCCCACGGCGCGGTGTGATGCTCGCCGATCCAGCCTTCCGCATAACCCAGCTCGTCGCACCAGCGCAGCACCTGCAGATCCCAGTCGTGACCGTCCTTCAGGCTGCGCTCCGGCGGATGCGATGGCATCGTAAAGTAGCCGATTTCCATGATTGTCTCCTCGTCCTTGGTTTTTTGTTGATCGCGGACTTTCAAAAGCAGCGTCGTTCCACGCCTTGGAAACTTCAAAGCAACGGCCGTGCCAGACCGATTTGAGCGCGCGATTGTGACGAATCTGAAACGAGATCAAATGCCGGAAACGCCCTGCATGGTGGTTGGGTCTCATCACCCGTCTCAAAGCTGAGAATCTTTCTCATATTTGAGACCGACGCCTCCGCAGGAGAAGCCGATCGCGCGGCGGTAAAGAGCACAATGAGTGCCGACGCATTGCGACAACCGCCCCTCCTCAACACCGAAATACCTCGATCAAAAGATAGGCGACGTCGAGGCTCGTCGCAGCTAGAGTCGCCGATATTTGACAGGTTCTGTTTTTTTAATACCGCGGTATTTCGAGGGCATGAGATTGCAGTTTCACGGACTTTTCCTCACTGGACGACGCGCACCTACCATCGCATGCGGCCAATCAGATAATCCTGAGCACGACATGATTGGCGCGCCACTGGTAGGACTTCCTGTATGAAGCCTGAACCCGTCGCGCATTGTCGCGTAGCTACCATCGGCGCTTTCACCGCAGCCGTCGCCCTTCCCTTTTTGGCCGGCTTCAATTTCATCATGAACCACTTCTACGTGGATGGAGCATCCATGTATGATAGCGGCCTGTTTTCCGCGCTCCTCTGGCGCCCGGAAACATTTTGGCTACCAATTCCGTCGAGCATGTACGAGGGCTCGTACTATAGTTCGCACTTCTCGCCTGCCCTCTACCTCATAGGCTTGCTGAGCCATGCATGGCCGTTCGGCCAGACCAGCTGGTTCGCGGTCTTTCAAGGCGCCATTCTGGGCGGTAACGGCCTTCTGGCGCTGACGCTGTTCCAGCGCCTCATGCCATTGACCGGCTGGCGTCTTGCACTCGCGCTTTTCTGGAGCATCCTGTTCGTCTTTAACGGGCTCGCGCTTGCCATTCTGTCCTCCCCGCACATCGAGGCGCTCGGCACGTTGCTGGCCTGCTGGTTTCTGCTCGCATTCTTTGACAGAAAATTCCGAAGAGCCGGCGTTCTTCTAGTTTTTGCAGCGGCCGTCCGCGAGGATATCGGATTTCATATCGTTGCAATCCTGGGCCTAATCTGGCTTACGGCAGTTGTCTCAAAGCGATCGCTCTTCGCCCGGAACGACATCGTCATCGCCATGAGCGCCGCCCTTGCGCTGTCGCTCGCCGGCTGCGCAATCAAGCAGATCTATTTTCCGGGCGACGATGCTTTTGCCCGCATCTATTCCGGGTCGCCACCCTGGGCCCATCTCACGAGCGACCTTCTGGTCGGCCGCCTCAAGGAGTTGTTCGTTGCCCGCGGCTTCTTCGTCTATCCCGCTTTGGTCGCGGCCGTCGCATCGTTCTACTACAGGTCCTTGCTGCCGCTCCTCGGCTTTCTCGCCTATGTGCCCTGGCTCGCCATCAACATTGCTGCGGTGAGTGAATATGCCGGTCGGCTGATGCTCTACTATCCGTTCCCGTTCCAGATCTCCTTTTTCTGGTTCCTCTATCTTTTCTGCACCCGGACAGGCGAGCGCGGCGAGAACAAGCCGTCGCTATCAGCCGTGGTCTTCATCACCCTATTTCTAGTCTCTTCGATGAGTACCCTCATCGGCTGGCGACATTTTACTGCCAGATGGGACGCAAGGACGGTTGCGAGAGCGGAAAATGCCGTGCAGTCGCTGGTCGAAAACTCGCATTCGTTCGGCGAACTGAGACTTGATGCAGCCACAGTTTCGCTCGCACCCCGCTCCTTCATCAAGGATCAATCGATCCAGTTCACACCGCGCACGACTGCCGATACGGTGATATGGCATGAGCATGCTGGCGTTCGAGATGATATTTCGGGCTGGATCTCGCGCAACACGCTGACCAACCTCTATCGTATATCGGGCACTCCCTTTCATATCGCTTCACGTCTTTGCCAGGAGGAAATCCAGCGCGCCGGACTCGACCTCTTTCCGACGCTCGGCAGCAACCTCCTTCCGATCATGAACATGCGCAGCGGCAAGCTGGCTCGCAACGTCTACGATCTGCACGGCGGAGGCATCAGCCTGTTCGGCCCCTACCTCCCCTTGTCGGCCGGGCAATACACCGCAACTGTCCATACCTACCGCTTCAATCAAACGGCCTCCGGCGCGACAGCGGAGATCTACAGCACGGCACGTGGCTCAATCGCCAACGCTCCTCTCAAAACCAGTGAATTCGCCACCGAAACGACGGCAATCTCATTCACGGTTCCAGAAAACGAACGCGGCTTCTATGAAATCCGGATTTCCGCCGAGCGCGGGCTTGGTTATCGCATCACCGGCATTTTCCTTGAAAGGAGCAAGGCGACCAACGAGCTAGCCACGATCAACGACGGCAAGTGTTATTGAGTGGCGCCGGCATGCGCGCCTCCGCATGCCGGCGCGCATATTTTGGAACCCGCTCCGGACCTCAAGAAGGCGCCCGGCTTCCCTCGCCCTTGCCCGTTTTTCGCTGTCTGCGGCTTCCCCCGGAGGGGCCTTTGCTGTAGGTCGGCGCCACACGGAGTGGTGAGAGTTGGCTTTTTTCGACGTTGTGGTGATCGGCGCGGGCGCGGCCGGCATGATGTGCGCCATTGAGGCGGCAAAGCGCGGGCGTTCGGTGCTGGTCATCGACCACTCAGCCACGCCGGGCGAAAAGATCCGCATTTCCGGCGGCGGGCGGTGCAACTTCACCAACATGCACGCGGCCCCGAAAAACTTCCTCTCGCAGAACCCGCATTTCTGCATCTCGGCGCTAAGCCGCTACACGCAGCGTGATTTCATCGCGCTGGTCGAGCGCCACCGCATTGCCTATCACGAGAAAACTCTCGGGCAGCTCTTCTGCGACGGCTCGGCGACCCAGATCATCGACATGCTGCTCGCCGAGATGCAGCGCCATGGCGCGCGCCTGAAACTTGCCACCCGCGCCGAACGCATCGAGAAGAACGACGACGGCTTCACCATCGTGCTGGAAGGCTCATTTGTCCGATGCCAGTCGCTGGTGGTGGCCAGCGGCGGCAAGTCCATTCCGAAAATGGGCGCCACCGGCTTCGGCTACGACGTTGCCACGCAGTTCGGGCTGCGGATCGTCGAGACGCGCCCGGCGCTGGTGCCGCTGACCTTCGAGCCCACCACGCTGGAGCGGCTCAAGCCGCTGGCCGGCGTCGCGGTGGATGCCTCGGTCGCCTGCGGCAAGACGCGATTTGCCGAAGCGATGCTGTTCACGCATCGCGGCATCAGCGGGCCGTCGATTCTGCAGATTTCCTCCTACTGGCGCGAAGGGAACGAAATCCGCATTTCGATGCTGCCGCAGACCGACATTTTTGAAGCCCTGCGCGACCAGCGCAAACAGAACGGCAGGCAGGCGCTGCAGACGGCGCTGGCCATCCATCTGCCGAAGAAGCTGGCGCAGATCATCGCGCAGGACTTCAACCCGGCCAATCTCGCCGACCTGTCGGACAAGGAATTGCGCCGCGTCGAAGCCACCGTCAACGACTGGCGGATCAAACCGACCGGCTCCGAAGGCTATCGCACGGCGGAAGTAACGCTCGGGGGCGTCGACACCCGAGACCTCGATTCGAAAACGATGGAAGCGAAGTCCGTGCCCGGCCTCTATTTCATCGGCGAGGTGGTGGACGTTACCGGCTGGCTCGGCGGTTACAATTTTCAGTGGGCGTGGTCATCCGGCTGGTGCGCCGGCCAGGCGGCCTGACGGCAAGCCCGGCGGGGTGAGGCCCTGTCCCGGCTTGAACTCATCCGGTCGGCATGCAGGATGGTGGGCGTCAAGTCGACAGGAGAGACCAATGTACAAACATATCTTGATTGCGACCGACGGCTCCGAACTTGCCACCAAGGGCGTCGACCACGGCCTTGCGCTCGCCAAGGCGCTCGGCGCCAATGTCACGGTTCTGACCGTGACCGAACCGCTTTCCGGCGCGGCCCTCGATGCTGCCGTCCGCGGCGGCCTCAAGAATCCGGTCGGCCAGTTCGAACACCAGATGGACGAACATGTCGAGAACCTGGCCGCGCCGATCCGCAAGAAGGCGGCCGATCTGGGCGTCCCGGTGCAGATCGCGCGGGAGACCGACGAGTTCCCGGCGGAGGCCATCGTCCGCTACGCCAAGCTCAACAACTGCGATCTCATCGTGATGTCCTCCCACGGCCGGAGGGGCGCCAAGCGGCTCATTCTCGGCAGCCAGACCGCCGAGGTCGTGACCCATACGACGATCCCTGTCCACGTCATTCGCTAAGAAGCCATTCGACAGCAGACTGAAAGATCCGCGCGCGGCTCGGAAACGCGGGCGCATGCTTAACTTGGATCAAGACATGGCGGCTGCGGCATCCACGCTTTTGCGGGGGCGTCGCCGCCGTCTGCATGGCGGGAGCACTAAAATGCTTTCCCTACGAGCCGACGCGCCTCTTGATCGACGTCAAACCGTCTCCCCGCTATACTTAAAAAAATGAGGGCACGTTTCTCCCTCATGGACAACTGTTGAGTGCGGCAGTTCTTAATCTCAAGACCGACCGGAACTCGCGTTCATGACCGTGTGCACTGCATCGAAGCGGATGCCGCGAGGGCGGCTTTCTTGCGGAGGCTCGTGTTGTGAGGTCAGGAAAACTGCCCCCTCCGCCAGCCATCGCGGCAACCTCGGATATGGCAGGGCCCGGTGCCGGAGCAGGAGCATCCATGAACTCCGTCTCTGAAACGATGCGCCGCGACGCCGCGCGCCCCCGCCGGCGCCAGCAGTCCCATCGCCTCTACAAGTCTCCCCGGCTGAACGCGGACATGTCCTGCGAGGAAGCATTCCGCCTGATTGCCCGCAATTGCCTCAAGGATCTTGAAGCCAATCAGGAAGGCACCTGCGGGGGCGACGACGAGGCCCTGCATCAGATGCGCATCGCGCTCACGCGCCTGCGTGCAGCCCGGCGGTTTTTCGCCCCCTTCGTGAGCGAGCCGGAATGGGGGCGGCTGAAAGACGAATTCCGGTGGCTGAACAAGCACCTCAGCGCCGCGCGCGATATGGATGTCACCATCAAGGAGCTTCGGTCGAAAGGCGGCGGCCAGCGCGAAGAATCTTCGCTCCATCAGGCGTGGCTGGACAGCTCAATGACCAGCCATCACGATCTTAACCAGGCGCTTCTCTCGGAGCGATACCGGGTCTTGGTGCGTGAGGCATCACTCTGGGTCGAGAAAGGGCAAGCCCGCCCGGCCCAAGACAATCCAGAAGACAACCCACAAGACGATCCTCAAGGCGAGATGCCATCGGAGCGCGAAGATTCCTCTTCCGTCGCCCCATATGCCGCGCGCACGCTCAGCCGCTGGCACAAAAAACTCCTCAAGGACAGCCGCTCCCTCGGCGACATGGGCCGCGACGAGCGGCACCAGCTCAGAATAAGAGGCAAGCGGCTGCGCTATGCAATCGAGTTTTTCAGCTCCCTGTTCCAGGCAGAAAATTCTTCCCGAGACAAACTCAAGAGCCGGGATGATCTGCTGAAATGCCTGCGCAAGATTCAGAAGTCGCTCGGCCAATTGAACGACATCGAGCAGGGCCGCTCGATCGCCGCCACGCTGCGGGCGGTGCCGAGCGAGCGGATGAAAGATCACCCGTTCTACTCCTCCAGCCGGAAGATCGAGAAGCGGATGATCAAAGCCGCCCGAACCGCCTTCCGCGAAATGGAAGAGGTCGAGCCGTTCTGGGCGTGAGGTCGTGCCGCAAGCACTCACGCCAGCCGGCCCGATGAGTTGCGTTCGCAACCGCTGAGGTAGGATTGGGCCGCAGCCGGTTGAGGTTGCGACGAATTGGCAGCGAAAGACATCCTTGACGTCTTTCGAGATGCGGCCTCATACTGGTCCAACAACTTGGCCGCCCATGGTTCGGGCAGGGCAAGAATGAAAATTCTGAACCACCGGGGAGACGTTTAATGAAGTGCCTCTCGTTCATCGCAGCCGGTCTCTGCTCTGCGATCGTTGCCTCTACCTTCTCCTATTCCGCCCACGCTCAGAGTCAGCCACCGATCAAGATCGGCGTGACCACTGCCGTGCAGTTGCAGGTCGGGCGCGACACTCAAGAAGCCGTGAAAATGGCGATCGAGGAGATCAACGCAAGCGGCGGCGTGCTCGGCCGCAAGCTCGAGATGATCGTCGCGGACGAAACGGAAATTCCTGAAACCGGGATCAACGCGATCCGCAAGCTCACCGCGGAAGACAAGGTCGACGTACTCGTGGGCGGCTATACCAGCGGCGTGACGCTGGCGCAGATTCCGCACATTACCAAAGCGAAAACGATCTATCTCGGCGTCGGCGCCGCCTCGCCCGCAGTGACAGCCCGCGTCAAGAGCCGTTACGACGAGAACAAGTACATCTTCCGCGTCTTCCCCATCAACTCCGGGCATCAGGCCCGGCAGATGACCACCTTCTTGGCCGATTTCGTCGGCAAGGAGCTGGGCCTCAAGAAGATCGCCATCGTCGGTGAGAACGCCAAGTGGGTGCAGGACCTCGTTCCGATCCTCAAGAAAGGCGCAGTCGAGGCTGGCGCGGACGTGACCTTTACGGAACTGTTCGACACCCAGACCTCCGATTTCTCGCCGCTGTTCTCGAAGGTGCGCGATTCCGGCGCACAGTTCCTGACCGTGATCCTGTCGCATGCTTCCAGCGATATTTTTGCCAAGCAGTGGCATGACTCGCAATTCCCGATGCCCTATGGCGGGGTCGACGTCAAAAGCATGGACGGCGACTTCTGCGAGCGCATCGGCGGCAAGTCGGTCTCCGAATTCGCCGGAAACTTCGCGGTTCGCGCGCCCCTGACGCCGAAGACGGTAGCCTTCTTCGACGCCTTCAAGCAGCGCACCGGCCGCGTCCCGGTTTATACCGCGCTCGGCGCCAATGATGCCGTGCACATCTATGCCGAAGCCGTGAAGAAGGCCGGTTCGACCAACGCCGACGACGTCATCAAGGCGCTCGAGCCGACGAGCTATGTTGGCATCGCGGGCTTGATCGAGTTCGACGAGAACCATGACGTGAAGGCGGGCGGCAAGCACCCGAACCTCCTGTTCGCCCAGTGGCGAGCGGATTGCTCGCGCGAGGTGGTGTATCCGAAGGAGCTGCGCACTGCGGAGCCCATCATGCCCCCGTGGATCAAGAAGTAAGGCTGTCTGCTTCGACGGACACTGCCTTTCATGAGGATGCCTGACCAAGGGTCAGCCAAGATCGCGCCTTGCCCAGGCATCCTCACTTCTCCCACTCGCTCATCGCAGTTCAGGTGATTCCTTGGTCGAGATACTGGTCCAGGGCGCAGTCGCGAGCGCCATCTATGCCATGCTTGCGGTCGGCTTCACGCTTATCTTTGGTGTCGCTCGCATCCTTAACCTGTCCCATGGTTCTTTCTACGCGCTTGGCGCGTATGGCACCTATTTCCTCACATCGTTGAACTGGCCGCTGATCCCCGCGGCGCTCGCCTCGATTGCATTCGTCGCGGCGTTCGGCGTGGCGATGGATCGCGTGCTGGTTCAGCCGATGCGCGGTCGCTCGCTGCTTGCGGTGCTGATGATTACCCTCGCCGTGGCGTTGACGGTCGAGCAGATTCTCTTCCTCACCTTCGGCTCCGAATATCGCAACGTCCCGTCACTGATCGCCACGAAGTACACGATCCTGGGCGTCGACATTGCCGGCCAGCGACTCCTCACCGTCGTCGCGAGCATCATCCTGATCAGCGGCTTGTGGCTGTTCATCCAGCATTCGCGGCTGGGTTCGGCCATCCTCGCGATTTCGCAGGATCCCGAAGCCGCCCAGTATATGGGCATTCCCTCGAACCGCATTTTTGCGATCGTCATGGCGATTTCCGCGGCCTTCGCCGCCACCGCGGGCATCCTCGCGGCGCCGTTCCTCACGGTCCAGCCGACGATGTGGCTGCTGCCGATCATCAAGGCATTCGCGATTGTCGTCGTCGGCGGCCTCGGCTCGATCCCCGGCAGCATCCTTGCTGCACTGATGCTCGGCTACGCGGAAACGATCGTCGCCTACATGATCTCAGCGAGCTGGACGGAAATCGTCTCGGTCCTTGCCACCCTGCTGATGCTGATCTTCAGGCCGGCGGGCATGTTCGGCCGGCGGGCCGCGTTCTAGGAGTCGCGCAAAATGTTTTCGCGAAAAATCAACCTCGCCGGCGCGCTTCTCTTCGTCATCATCATGGCGGCGCTCCCCGTGATCTGGTCCAACAGCTACCTGACCGGCGTTCTCACCGTCGCCATCATCTACGGGATCTGGGCCGTGAGCTGGGACTTTATGTCCGGGCTGACGGGCCGCGAAAATTTCGGCCACGCGCTCTTCATCGGCGCGGGCGCCTATACCGCAGGCTTCCTCAATACTATCTGGGGAATCTCCGGCTGGTGGACGATTCCGGCCGCAATGGTCGTGGCCTCGGCCTTTGCCATCCTGATCGGCTTTCCGACGCTGCGCCTCAAGGGCCCCTACTTCGCGCTCGCGATGCTCTCCGGCTCGGTCATCATGCAGCGCCTGATGCTGATCTTCTGGGAGCACACCGGCGGCGAGGAAGGCATCAACGGCATCGACTCGCTGATGAACTCCGAACTCGGCTTCTACTATTTCGCCCTCGCCGTGCTGGTCGCCGTCACCGCGCTGCTGCTCGCGCTGGCGCACTCCAATCTTGGATTGATCCTGCGGGCCATCCGCGGCGACGAGGCGACCTGCCAGGCTACCGGCCTCAACATCACTTTCTACAAAATCCTCTCGCTGGTGATCAGCGCCGCGATCGCGGGTGCCGGCGGCGCGATGTACGCGCACTACCAGATGCAGGTCAGCCCGCAGCTGTTCACGGTCGTCCTCACGATCAGCATCATCACCATGGTCTATGTCGGCGGCATGGCCTCGATCTACGGTCCGGTCGGCGGCGCGATCCTTCTCGTGCTGCTCACCGAGTTGCTGCGCGACTTCGGCGAGTGGCGCCTGATGATCTACAGCGTAGTCCTGATCCTCATTCTCTTCTTTCTGCCCGGCGGCCTCATCGCGCCCATCTGGCGGCGCCTCTCCGCCCGCCTGGGAAGGACAGCACCATGACGACGGCGCTCGAAGTCAAAAACCTCACCAAGCGTTTCGGCGGGCTCACGGCCGTCCGCGATGTCAGCTTCACCGTCGCACCGTCGGAGGTGCTCGGCATTCTCGGGCCGAACGGCGCGGGCAAGACGACGCTCTACAACCTTCTCACCGGCTTCATCAGCTTCGACGAAGGCAGCGTCGTGTTCGAGGGCAACTCGCTGCGCGGGCTGCCGCCGCACAAGATCGCCAAAATGGGCATCTCGCGGACGTTCCAGCTCTGCCGGCCCTTCGTCGGCATGACGGTCGAGGAAAACGTCCGGGTCGGCGGCCTCTCGCATCCCGCGCCGCCGGAAGGCCGCGCCGCGCATGCGCTGCGGCTGCTCGAGGAGGTCGGCCTTGCGCATAAGGCAGAGGAGCCGGTCGAAGTGCTGTCCTACGGCGACCAGCGCCGGCTCGAAATCGCCCGCGCGCTGGCTTCCTCGCCAAAGATGCTGCTGCTGGACGAGCCTTTCGCGGGTCTCGGCTCGGGCGAGATCGCCGAGCTGTCGGCCTTGATCCGGAAGATCCACGCGAACTCCAAAGTCTCGATCCTGCTGATCGAGCACAAGCTGCACGAATTCATGAAGCTGGTGGACCGCGTGATCGCGCTCGATTTCGGCGAGCTGATTGCCGATGACATCCCCGAGCGGATCGTCACCCACCCGAAGGTGATCGAAGCCTATATCGGTTCAACGGCGGATGCGGAGGACCTTCAGTGAGCTCACTTCTGCATGTCGACGGACTGTCCGTTTCCTATGGCAAGGCGGCCGCCCTCGCCAACGTGTCGCTGCGCATCGAAGCGGGCGATATTGTCGCCGTCCTCGGCCCGAACGGCGCCGGCAAGACCACCCTGCTCAAGGCGCTGTCGCGCGCGCTGCCGTCGCAAGGCACGATCGAGCTGCGCGGCGAGTCGCTGCAATCGCTTCCCGCGCATGAGGTCGTGGGACGCGGCATCTGCCACTGCCCGGAAGGGCGGCGGCTGTTCTCCGAACTCACGGTGCACAAGAACCTGATGCTCGGCGCGTATCTTCGGAAAAACGCGGCAGAGGTCCGCGACGATCTCGAATTCGTCTATCATCTCTTCCCGGTTTTGCGCGAGCGGGAGAAACAAATCGTCAGCACGCTCTCCGGCGGCCAGCAGCAGATGGTCGCGATCGGCCGCGCCCTGATGGGCCACCCTGCACTGCTCCTGCTCGACGAGCCATCGGTCGGCATCGCGCATCGGCTGAAGGCGGAAATCTTTGACGCCATCCGGCTGATCCGGGACAAGGGCACGGCGGTTCTCATGGCCGAGCAGGACGCCCGCTCCGCGCTGCGCATTGCCAATCGCGTCTATGTCCTCGAGCGCGGCAAGGTTGGCCGCGAAGGCGATGCCGCCGAACTGTCCAAGGACGACTACATCCGGAAAGTCTATCTCGGGGTGGAGTAGAAGCTGGGCCTGCGCTCCTAGCAGCCGCGGCAAATTCCGCCGATCAGACGGTCCAGGGCCATGTCATCGCGGCTCAGACCGGGACGGGGCTGCTTTGCGGCATTCGGGTTAGTCGGCTGCCGTTCGGCGGCTACCGGAGCGGTGCCGATCAGACGGGGATCCGGTGTCAGCGCCGGCGGCACCGACGGATTGGCCGATCCGCTCACCGTCACGCCCATGGAGGACGTCGCGGGAGGCGTCGCTGAGGGAATGCTTGGCGCGACGCCAGTTACCGGAGGCGGGACAGAAGGCCTCGGCGCCGCCGGAGTGAGCAGCACGGCGCTGGGATTTCCGGTGGTGGTGGTAGTCGTGGTTCCCATGCCTCTCGACATCGAGCCATGAGATCCACCCCCACCACGCGCAAACGCAGGTGACGCAGCGGCAGCGGCCAAAAGAGCCGCGATCACGATCAGTTTGCGCATTGCAACCTCCGCTCCTGCCTTTCCGGTTCGCCGGTCCCTCGATCCCACCTATGCATCTAACCCGCTGCCGCCACCCGGCCGCCCTCCCCAAGGCGATCAAATCGCCGTTAGTGTGCATTTGCCCCCGCGGATGGCTCCCAAAGGCGCCGGTGCGAGCTTTCACATCTGGAAAGCCGACGATATGCATGGGCCTCACCCTAGGATAAGGCCGCAGCGGCGGTCGCCAAAAGGCTTGAGGCAAGACAATGGAACGCGCTGTGCTGATCTACGTGACCTTCCCTAGCTTGGCAGAAGCGGAGACGGTCGGGCGGCAGTTGGTCGAACGCCGCCTCGCTGCATGCGTCAACATCATCCCCGGCATGATTTCCCACTATCAATGGAAGGGTGCGGTCGAGCGGGGCGAGGAACTGGTCATGATCGCGAAAACCCGCGCATCGCTCGCCAATGAGTTCAGCATCGCGGTTCGGGAACTGCATTCCTACGAGACGCCCGCGATCGTCGTCATTCCGCTGGAAAGCGTCGAGCGCAGCTATCTCGCCTGGATTCTGGATTCCACCGCCGTTCGGGGCGAAGAAGCGAACGATCCGGCCTAGCGGCCGTCGCCCGGTTTGGCTTGCGTGTTGCGCTGCGCGGAATTCGCGTCCGGCTTGGCAGCCTGCTGGCTATGTTGGCGTTGGCGACGGGCAGCTTCGCGGTCGGCAGGTCCGCGCGCCCCGCGGTTACGTTGATACCCGTACTTCCCCTCATATTTGTGCCGCCAGTCGACCTTCTGCACCATCAGAGGCTCGCCCCATGAGGAGACGCCGCTGTCGCGCGGGAGGCGCCACACTGGCCCCACCTCGAACGCACTTGCCGAGCTCAACGCGGGCCCGCACATAACCGCTGCCGCAAGCCCTGCGCTTGCGAGCCAGATCAATGCTCCGTGCATGGAGCCCTCCCGTAATCCCGATCGATATGATGTAATGCGCCAGCGCACGGCGTTTTCTCGCTCTCCGGCAAGGAGCGCGGCGGCGCCGAGCGGTTCAAATTTAGGAACGAGTTGTTGCGCCAGTGTTTCAAATCATCTGGTGCGGAGAATGGAACCACCGGCGCCTAGCGGCGGGGCAAGAACAACAATCGGGAGGGGCGATTGCCGGAACAGGGGCAATTGGCGATACCGGCGGCCAAAGTCGGCGGCACGCCGGATGATCGTTTACGTCTCTTCACCATCTTGGCCGTGCTCTATGTCGGGCAGGCCATCCCCGCTTATCTGGTCGTCGGCGCAGCGCTGCCGATCATGCGCGAACAGGGCGCCTCCCGCAGTGCGATCGGCCTCGTCGGCCTGCTGTTGCTGCCGGGGTTGCTGCGTTTTCTCTGGGCGCCGGCGGTCGACAGGATCAGGCCTTTCGCGCGGGCGCACCGCGCCGGCTGGATCGGCCTGACGCAGATTGGCATCATTGCCGGCCTCGTTGCCCTGTCTTTCGTCCCGCCGGTCGAGATTGGGCCGTTTCTGGCGATCGGTTTTATGCTTGGGCTGCTGCTGTCGACCAACGACATCGCCGTCGATGGCTATGCGACCACCTCGCTCGCTGCCGCTGACCGGCCGATCGGCAATGCGATCCAGGGCGGAGCGGTGGCCGTCGGCGTAATTGTCGGCACCACCGGCGGCCTCGTCCTATATGCCCGGTTCGGCTGGCAGGCCACGGCACTGACGATTGCTGCGCTGTCGGTGCTTCCGCTTGCCGCGGCCTTCGCGATGCGGGAAACCACAGGCGCGGAGACAGCGCGGCCGGCTCCGCGTGCAGCCCTTGCGGCTTTCTTTCGCCGTCCGCAGGCGCGGCGGATGCTTGCCGTCGCGCTGATCTATCGCGCCAGCGAAGGCCTGATCGGTGCGATGGAGGGGCCGTATCTCGTCGATCGCGGCGTATCGCTCGACGTGATCGGCTATCTCACTGGCGCGGCGGCCGCCACCGCGGGCCTTGCCGGATCGGCCATCGCCGCGCTGCTGCTGATCAGGATAGGGCATGGCTCGACGCTCGCGCTGCTCGGTGTGTTGCGAACAGTGTGCTTCGCCTGGTTTGCGTGCCATGCCTTCGACCTTGCGACAGGCCAGAGCCTCTTGTTCGGCGCCGCCATCGGCCAGACGTTGATCCGCTATATGGAGATTGTCGCGCTGTTCAGCCTGTTCATGGGGACGGCGTCGAAGGAACAGCCGGGCACGGATTTCACCGTGCTGTCGTGCGCGCAGGTGCTGGTCTTTCTCCTCGGCTCGCTGCTCGCGGGGGTTCTTGCCGACTGGTTCGGCTATGGCGTGGTGTTCGCGCTTGCCACCGCCTTGTCACTTCTGTCCGTGGCGATCACGGCGAGGCTACTGTCGGGCGGAGCGAAGGCGGACCTTTGCCGAAGCTGAGGGCGAAGCCGGCGCGTAGATGGCGCGGGCGATGTGCTCAGGCATGATCTCCCTGCCGAAGCGGCGCACCAGATGGCTCGTCAGGCCGGCCATGACATTACGGCGGTGCTCGCGGGCCTGAAAGTGGCGCGCCCCCACCTTGAAAAGGAAGTCCAGCATAGCCTGCGCCTGCGCTGCGGCGATGCTTGCCAGAACGGCCTCCTGATCGGGCGGCAATGCCGCCACAGGATCGCAGAAATACAGCCCGATCTTGAGACGAAGGGGGGCGTTGAGCGCAAAGAGTTGCCCGCTCGTCTTTTCGAGCAGGGCGCGATCGTTCGCGGCCGCCAACGCAGTGCATTTGAGCACGAGAAGGTAGAGGTGGAATTCCGATCTGTGCTCGGACAATTCGATGCCGCGATCATAGAGCGCCAGCGCCTCGCCGAATTCGCCAAGGCACATGCAGATCTGCGCCCGCATGGCGAAGGCGGCGGCGAACCCCGTCGTCTTGGCGAACACATCCTCGGCCAGCGCTGCCGCCAGCTGCATGTGTCCGCGGTCGATGAAGAACAGCACCTTGGCGATGGCGAGGACCAATAGCGGCTTGTCCTGCACCGCCGGCAGGTGCTCAAGCGCGAGCGTCTCCATCGTATCTTCGATCTCGGCCCATTGCTGCTGTGTCGGCAGCGGCTCACCGGCGGCGGGCTGAACCAGGCGCGTATAAAGATAGAGCGCCCACATCACCGCCAGTTCCGGATCGTCGGGGCGCACGGCGCGGGCGCGAGCGAGTTGCGCCTCACTCTCGCGCCAGCTCTCGTCGGCGCGCGTCAGCATCCGCGCCGCCTCGTGCAGGCGCAGCTCCATCGGCAGATCGGTGGGAGCGAGCGGCAGGTCGATCGGCGGCTTCGCCAGATGTTGCCAGAGCGCCGCTTTGATCGCGGAGGCGACGCGATCGGTTTCCGCCTTGATGCCGCTGCGGTCGAAACTTACACGATGGGCTGCGATGATATGGCGGCTCGGGCCGCCGCGCAGTACGAAGGCGGCCTGGAGCGCCGCACCGTCGTCATGAAAGCTGACCTCGAGCGTAAAGGGTACGGCCGGCAGCTGGCTTGCGTCGAAGCGCAGATGCGCGGCGTTGACCACGCGCCTCCCGCGGCCGATCGTTCGGTCGAGCGCGGCGGTCAACATTCCGAGAATCAGTCGCTCCGGACCGGCGCGGCCCGAAAGCCCATAGACCGGCCCGATCAGGAGAAAGGCGTCGTCCTGCGGCGGGGCGTTTTCTTTGGCGATCCAGGTATAGCCCTCGCCATATTGCGTTGCGATGAACCGTGGATTCCGGGCCTTGTCGCCCAGCTTGGCACGCAGCCGGGTAATCAGGAGATCGACGTTGCGCTCGCCGGTCTCGCCATGACCATTGCTCAGCGCGGCGAGCAGGCGATCGCGGCTTAAAAGGGACTTGGGCCTACGGGTTAGCGCCCCGAGCAGCGCCCGCTCCTGCCGCGTAAAACGTATTTTCGTACCGTCGCTGCGGCGCGCGCTCAAAAATTCCGGGTCGAATGCCAGATCATTGTACCAGACTTCGGACAATTCATCGTGCCCCCGGCAGCCAGGACCTGCGTCAAGCTTTGCTCCATGGTTGCAGACCAGCCCGGAAAGAACAAGCTTGCCTCGACCTTCCGGCCTCCTTTCGTCGGCAGATCGGGCCGCGGCCGGCCGCGCCGATCATCGCCAAAGTCGCCGCGCAGGTCGAAGGTCGCCGCCGCTTTTCGGCTCCGGTTTACGCCATACCTCCGGACTGCTCCCCCCATCGCAGCTCATTGTTCTCAGAACAGAAACGCATCTTCGAGCGCCTCTTCCTGCTCCGGCGCGCGATGCACCGATACCGAGTGGGAAAGGCCAAAGCGTTTTGCGAACTTCGCATGCACCTGGCGCTCGCTGTTCATTGTGTATTGCGCGTGCAGCTCATCGAAAACCTTTTCGACGCCCGCGAGATCCTTTGCCGACAGGATCGTCGCAGCCGCCCCTTCTTTCAGATATGTGACAGCCGTCGGAAGAACCGCCGTTGTCTCACTCAACTGTGACAGCGCCCGCTGGGCGCATCCCATCAGATCGCCGAACTCCGCGCCGCCTCGATTGAGCTGGCTCATCAAGCGGCCAAGATGCTGGTCACCGGCCTCAACAGCTTCGATCGCAAGAATGATCGACGGCTGGAGACTGTGGATTTGCGAGGACTCTCCCGCGGCCAGCAAATGCTTCAGATCGCGGGTGGAACGATCGATATTTTCCAGAACGGGTCCGAGTTGGTTGGCGCCATCCGAAATGCAGTCCGCCGTAAGTTTGAGCTCATCCGCGATGACGACGAACGCCCGGCCTTTGGCGCCGAGATGACCGGCCTTAAGGGCGGCGTTCATGCCGATCAGGGTCATGTCCACGACAACCTCGGACAGGCTCGATAGGGCAAGCTGAAACTTTCCGAGAGTTTTCTCGACTGCCGCCAGCGCGTCGTCGACCGACCGACGTGCATGCTCGCAGCCGCTGACCAGCGCAGAGGCTAGCGCCAGGGCCTGCTTCATGGAGTCGAGGAACGACGGCATGTCGTCGCTGCCGCTGCCGTAGAACGAATGCCCCTGATCGACGACGCTCGCTGCCGTGGATGCAAGCGTGGTCAACGCGGAACTGATCTCGGCAAGTTCAGCATTGAAAGTCGATGTAGTTTCCTCAAGCTGCGCGGCTTGCAGATCACGGATGAGCGGCGCAGCCAAGATCGATGCGTTGTCCGTATCGCCCAAGGACGGCGCCATGCGGGGATCCGCTTCGGCCACTTTCTGCAACCCCGCGCAAACATGCTCAAGCCGCTGCCGTGTGCTATCTCCCGCCTGGAGCGAAAGGATCGCACCACTGACCGAAGCTGCGATCCGCTCGGTGTTCTCTCGGGTATAGTGCGTGAGCTGAAGACTTTTGGCCTGTCGCGCTTCCATCCCTGCGAGTGCCGTGACCAACTCGGCGCTTACCGATACAAGTTGCCCGCGATAACGCCTCTCAAAAGCCTGCTGCTGCCTGAGCGCCTCGGAGATCGCCACCGAAAGATATCCCTGATCACGCGCGCAGGCCTCGATCGAGCTCTGCACCTCTACCGCAAGATCAAAGGCTTCCTGCGTGAAGTCGAGAAAGTCCGCCTGGTTGGTATTTATCGATGCAGCCTCGATCCGCGCGCTGCGCGCAATGATCGCGATCAGCTTGATCAGCTTGATCAGCGACTTCAGATGCGCCGACGCCTGCGTTACATTGCAGTCGATCGTGTTGAGGAGCTCGCTCTCCGCCGGCAGATCTTCAGCGAGACCGGAGAGCTTTCCGGCGATATCCCGAAGCGCGGCAGCCGCACCGTCGATCATGGTCCCCGACAGTTCGTGCGACAGCTCCGAAAGCTTTTCATTCAGCTCCTGGAAAATGCCGTGGCCGCGACCAAGGCAATCTCCGATCTGCGAAAAGGCATGCTCGATATTGACGGCGACGTTCCGGACCAGATCGCTCGCCTTACGCGCGGAAACTACCGAAACCTCAAAGGACATCACATTCATTCCGCTGCAGCGACCAGCCCGGCGCGCTGCCAGAGCATGATCTCTTTGGGAATATTCGAGAGCGGGATGATCTTTCGGGCAGCGCCGCAGGCAATCGCCTCCCGCGGCATGCCGAAGACAACGCAGCTGTCTTCGTCCTGCGCGCAGGTCGCGGCCCCAAGCTTGCGCATCTCCAAAAGCCCCTTGGCGCCATCGTCGCCCATACCCGTCATGATAATGCCGAGCGCGTTGCGCCCGGCATGTTGGGCAGCCGACCGAAACAGCACATCCACCGATGGACGGTGGCGCGAAACCGGCGGTCCGTCTTTAATCGCGATGTGATAACGAATGCCGATCCGTTGCAGGAGCGTATGCCGACCGCCGGGGGCAATGTATGCGTGCCCCGCCAGCACCGGCTCGCCGTCTTCCGCTTCCTTCACCTTGATTTCACAGAGTCGATCAAGCCGCTTGGCGAAGGCCGCGGTGAAACCTTGCGGCATATGCTGGACGATCAAAATTCCGGGGGTGTCAGATGGCAAGACCTCAAGAATTTCGCGAAGCGACTCGGTGCCGCCGGTCGACACTCCGATACACACGATGCGCTCGGTCTGCGGTCTCACGCGACTCAAGACCGGAGGCGGAATAATTGCATCCGCCGTCAGCTTGGCCTCGGTGGTCGCACGGCGCGCACTGCGCGGCCTAACCTTTGCGCCAGCAGCCGATTTCACCGCATCGCGCAACTTGGTGGACGCTTCCAGCAAGGCTTTTCGCGTATCGACGCGCGGCTTCGGCACGATATCCACCGCGCCGGCTTCAAACGCCTCGAACATCAGATCGGAGCCCTGCTCGGTCAATGTCGAACAGATAATCACCGGAATTGGCCGCTGCGCCATGATCTTGCGCAGGAACGTCATTCCATCCATGCGCGGCATCTCGATATCGAGGATGATGACGTCCGGAATCTCTTCTTTCAGGTGACGCGCTGCGACGAACGGGTCGGACGCGGTCGCCATGACTTCGATGCCGGGATCCTCACTCAGGATGCGCGTGAGGACCTCACGCACCGAAGCGGAGTCGTCGACGATCAAGACGCGGACCGATGGCCTACGCATGTCCTTAGCTCCGATTTTCGTTTCTGAAGATCGTCGGCTGAACCTGTCGCAACCCAACCGTTCCCTGATGCACCATCGACTCGGAATGGCCGACCATCAGATAGCCTCCCGGACGCAGGTGCGTACAAAGCCGGTCAACCACTTTGCGCTGGGTGGCCTTGTCAAAATAGATCAGCACGTTCCTGCAGAATATGATGTCGACATCGCGGTCGACCGGATAGACCGGCTCCATCAGGTTGAGCCGCATGAAGTTGACGAGCTTGCGCAGCTCAGGCACGACCCGCACCTCGCCTCGCGCCGGATCGCGCGACGACATAAAGTAGCGCTTCCTCAACATGGGCGGGACGGGGGCAACCATCTCCTGGGTGTAGATGCCGGTCTTCGCTATCCGCAGGACATTTGTGGAAATGTCGGTGCCGAGAATGCGAAACTGGAATTGCAATCCTTGCTTGACCAGATCGTCGAGAGCGATCGCAGCGGTATAGGCCTCCATGCCCGTCGACGCCGCGGCGCTCCACACCTTCAGCAGGCCGCCTTTCCGGACAGGCCGCCCCACGATCTCGGGCACGGCAACCTCGCTGAGAAAATCGAAATGCGACGGCTCTCGATAAAAATCCGTTTTGTTGGTCGTCACGCAGTCGATCAGATGGACCATCTCCGTTTCGGGGTGGCGGCCGGAAAACAGATGCTCCACATATTCATCGAGGTTGGAATGGCGCAACGCGCGCGCACGCTTCTGCAACCGCCCTTCGAGCATCAGGCGCTTTGCCGCGGGCAGCCTGATGCCGATCTGCGTTTCGATGAATTCGGCTATCGAGCGGAAATGTCTCTCGGAAAGCTGAGGTGCGGCGGCCGGCATGGCTTTCTTTTCGAGCACTAAGCCGCGACGGCCGCAGCGGCGGGTTCGCGCGACGCCGGAAGATCTGCGCACGCCATCAGGCGCTCCAGATCGAATATGATGATAAACTGCTCACCTTTGCGCCCGATGCCTGCGAGATAGTCAGACTTCCATCGTCCGCCCACCGACGGCGGCGGCTCGATCTCGGCGTGATTGATATCCGTGACTTCAAAAACGCAATCCGCAACGAAGCCGACGCCGACAAGCCGCCCCTCCATCGGCACATCCAGAATGATGATCCGCGTCGCTTCCGTTGCTGCTGCAACGGGGATATCCAGCTTGGTTCTCAGATCCACGATCGGATATCCCTCACCGCGGACATCGATCATGCCAAGCAGAAAATCAGGTGCATGGGGCAATTTTGAAATCGGCCGCATGTCCAGAATCTCCCGCACATTTCGAATACTGATGCCGAACGTCTCGCCGGCCAGACCAAGCGTGAGGTATTGATCCATTTCGGTCATGTTACGCTCCACACATTCAGTGACTTGAGAGCGGTGACAGCTTCCCGGCCTCGCCAATGTGCGAGGCCGGGTGCCGTGTCAGCGCTGGAATTCGAGATCGCGCTCGTCGGCCGCATCGCTCATCTCGAACGCAAAGCCTCCGCCGCCGGCCACTTTGAGGGGACGGCTTGCGGCCAGCGCCGGCTTCTTCGCGCGACGCGCGATCACGGGCACGTTGGACGGCTGGCTCAGACGTTGACGCCCCGCTGCCTCAGCCGTGTTGGCACGTTCCTCGATCTTGAAGAAGGCGATGGTCGACTGCAGCTGTTCGGCCTGCGAGGCAAGCTCCTCGGATGTCGACGACACCTGCTCGGACGCGCTGGCATTCTGCTGACCGACCTTGTCGAGCTGCTGAATAGCCTGGTTGATCTGCGACGCACCTACATCCTGCTCGCGGCACGCGGACGTGATCTCCTCGACCAATTCGGCCGTCTTCTTGATGTCCGGCACCAGTTTCGAGAGCATCATGCCAGCTTCCTGCGCAACCTTGACGGTCTCGCTGGAAAGGCCGCCGATCTCCGCTGCCGCTGCCTGGCTACGCTCAGCAAGCTTGCGAACTTCGGAGGCGACCACGGCAAATCCCTTGCCGTGTTCACCCGCTCGCGCTGCTTCGACCGCGGCGTTCAATGCGAGCAGGTCTGTCTGCCGCGCAATTTCCTGCACGATGGTGATCTTCTCGGCGATCGTCTGCATCGCCTCGACAGCCCGCCCGACCGCCTCGCCGCTCGCTTCCGCGTCCTTGGCGGACTGCACTGCAATTCGCTCGGTCTGGCTCGCATTTTCGGCGCTCTGCTTGATGTTGGCAGCCATCTCTTCCATCGAAGACGATGCCTCTTCAGCGGAGGATGCTTGTTCAGTCGCTCCCTGCGACAACTGCTCGGCGCTGGCAGACAATTCCTGACTTCCGGCAGAAACATTCTGCGCGGCAACCAACGCTTCGGAAACGACCGAGCGCAGCCGCTCAATGGTGCCGTTCAATGACGTCAGCAGATCGCCGACTTCGTCCTTGGTCGTGACCTTTGTCGTCTCGGTCAAATCACCGTTGGCGACGGCATTTGCCAATGTCACAGCACTGGCCAAACCGCGGCTGATGCCGATCGCGATCCACAGCGCCGACAGCACGGCAACCACAAAAGACACAATGATGACGGAGACGAGCAGCAGCTTGGCAAAAGCGGCCGCCTCGCTGCCGTCGTTCGACGCCTCATCCATCGATTTCAGCGTATGTTGGATGTATTCGTTCGTGGCAGTCAGCGTTTCGTTGAAAGCTGTCCGGCCTTCACCGGCAGAAATTGCTGACGCCTTCACGCTGCCGCCCTCAAGCGCGGTATTGAGGACGTTATCGACCACTTTGGCGAAACGGTCGTGCTGTGCCGCGACGGACTTGAAGGCCGATCCGGCAGTCAAACGACCAATCTTGGCATTCAGCTCCTTCAGATGAGCGCTTGCCTCCTTTGCATCCGCGTTAAGCGCCTCAAGTCGCGTAGCGGTGTATGCCGAGATCACGATACTCGGGATCCGAACTGCATCCGTTTTCGCCGCTTGCAGCATCTGCAGAACCCGCAAGGTATCGGCGCTCGCCCCTTCCTTTGCGGTTTCGGAGGCAGCGTCATCAAGGGCGGCCTCTAGCTCCCGCGCGGCCGCCTCGCCTTCGGATTTCCACAGACGCGCGGCCTTATTGTTGGAATTGAGAAGAGCGAACTTCCCCGTTTGCTCCGCCAGGTCGTTGAGCCGCCGAAGCTTGACGGCAACGTCATCGAGCAGGCGACGTCCCGCACCGCTGGCCTTGCTATGAACGTCATCGCGGATCTTCAATACCTGGTCACGCAGAGACAGCATTCTATTGTAATTGTCCGCCGTCTCCTTGTCGGAGGCCGACGTGATCATCCGGTTCTCGGCGCGCTGCTGGGCTTGTATATTATCCATGAGCTCCGATGCTTTTTGCATCCGCTCCGCCTGGGCGACAATCCGGTTTTGCCCCTCGTTCAAGGCCGTCAACTGATGGTAGGCAACCATGCCGGTTACCAAGGAGAGCGCAATCACCGAGCCAAACGCAGTGGCCAGCTTCGCTTTGATCGTGAATCTCATGTTCAAACCCACTGGTCTTCTAACAAAAGCCAAATCAATTGAGGATGCGTTCCATGTTCGGAACGATGACGAACTCTTCACGCCACTTCGTGATGAAGTTGATGAACTCAGGTCTCCAATGCATTCCAAGGCGGGGCGTCTGCTGGATATTGGCGCGGGATATTTCGGAGACCTCGTAAACCCGGTCGGCGACGACGCCGACCAGAACCGGCTCATTCCCGATGTCGACGTTGAGGACGACAATGCGAGTGTCGGCAGTTCTCTCGGCCTCGCCCATGCCGAACCGAACACGCAGATCGGCCAGGGGGATGATCATCCCGCGGACATTCACAACCGATGGCAGAAACGCTTTTGCGCCGGCCACCCTGGTTTCTGGAACGGGATCGATGATCTCGCGAACCATTCCCGCCTCCATTGCAAAGATCTCTTCGCCGATCCCGAGCATCACGACCTGCAACACTTCGAGGTCAGATGGCTCGGTGCCAAGCTCTTTCACACCGGTATCGGTCATGCTGCCTCACTGACGCGCTGATTTTCGCTGCGCCCCTGGCCGATGGCTATCAGCTGCGGGACATCCAGGATCAGGGCAGCCGTGCCGTCGCCAAGAATGGTCGCACCGGAAAACATCGTGACATCCGAATGCAGTTTAGACATCGACTTGATCACTGTCTGATGGCTGCCGATGATCTGATCGGCAACGAGCCCGACACGCGTGTCGCCGCTTGAAGTGATGATGACTTTCTGATGGCGATCCGGCTCGCCGTCTGCGTGGAACAGTTCTCTCAGACGCAGAAAGGGGACGAGGTTGCCCCGCATGTTGAGAAAATTGCGTCCGCGTGTTTTCTCGTCCGCCGACGTAAGCTCGACACATTCTTCTACCGCAGACAGGGGGATTATATACCGCCCCTCCCCGACGCGGATCAAAAGCCCTTCGATGATCGCCAGCGTCAACGGCAGATGCAGCGTCACCGTTGTTCCTTGGCCCGGCGCGCTCGACAATTCGATCGTGCCGCGCATGTCCTCGATGGTGCGCTTGACCACATCCATTCCGACACCGCGGCCGGAAAGAGCCGAGACGGTTTGCGCGGTCGAAAAACCCGGACTGAACAGCAGCTGATGAATGTCGTGATCGGACAGCGCAGCGCCGGCGGCAACGAGGCCGGCTTCTTCGGCCTTGGCCCGGATGCGCGCGGTGTTCAAACCAGCGCCGTTGTCGCGAATTGTCACGAGCACCTGAGCGCCGGAATGAACGGCGGTAAGTTCGATCCGGCCCAGCTCCGTTTTTCCGGCACTTGCCCGAACCGACGTCTCCTCTATGCCGTGATCAATCGCGTTACGGATGAGATGCACCAGCGGATCCGCCAGGCATTCGATCATGGTCTTGTCCAGTTCGGTATCTTCGCCTGCAGTGACGAATTCGACCGGCTTGCCGAGATCCCGCGACAGATCATGAACGAGCCGACGAAAGCGCCCGAACAGAGATTCGATCGGCACCATCCGCGCGCCCATCGTGGTATCGCGCAAGCTCGCCGCGAGGCGTTCGATCTCTTCGGCGATGATCTTGATGGAAAGATCGTCCGTGAGAGATGCCAGCTGGCTCAACCGCGCCTGTGCGATCACCAGCTCGCCGACACGATCCATCAATTCGTCGAGACGCTCGGCCTGCACCCGCACCGTTGCAATGCCGCGCTCGTCTGCGCGCCTCGATCCGCCGCGCTTGAGGGCCTGTGCAGGCTGTTCACGCTCGGCTTTACTCGGGGCGGGCACGATATCCTGCTCGGTCGGCGCCAGAATCTGTTCCGCTTCGCCGGACGCCAAAATCGGCTCAAGAACGAGCTTCATTTCGTCGCGCACGAACATGAAGACACCGTCGATGGCGGCTTCATCACACTCGCTGTACAACGTGACATCCCAGCTCAGGAAGCAGGACTCCGGCTCGAGGTCGTCAAGCAAAGGCACTGCGTCGGTCAATGCCGTAACGAAGCACGAGCCGAGATCACGCAGATCATCCAGCAGATCGAGCGGGTTCGAGCCATTGCGCAGGATATGGCTGTCGAACTCGATCTGGAGCCGCCACCCCAGCCGCCTCCCTGCGTTGGCCGACGTCGCCTCAGTCGTGCTCGGCGCAGCCGCTTCGCACTTGTCGATCACAACAAGCTGGCGAAGATCGTCCAGAATAGCATCGCCAATAATGGCTTCCGTTGTCTCGGGCGTCTCGATCAGGGCGCGAATGTGATCTTTTGCCGAGAGCGCGACCGAGATCAGATGGTGCGTCGGCCGGATCTCGCCATTTCTGACGAGATCGAAAGCCGTCTCAAATTCGTGGGTGAACGAGGCTACGGCTTCGAAGCCGAACATCGCGCCCGACCCTTTGATCGTGTGAAGGGCCCGAAAGGCGCTATCGACAAGGTCGCGATCCTCGGGGCGTTGAGCAAGGTCGAGCAGCGCGCCTTCCAACGTCTCCAGAATCTCGTGCGCCTCCTGGCGGAACACGTCAGCCGGGTCGAGGCCGCTCATAATCGCACCAGCTTGTTCACAACCGCCAGAAGTTGATCCGGCTTGAAGGGCTTCGTAATCCAACCGGTTGCGCCGGCCCTTTTTGCCTCGAGCTTGATTGCGTCGTTCGATTCAGTCGTGAGAAATACGATTGGCAGGCCAAGCAACGTCGGCACGCTTCGCAGCGCGCGGATAAGCTCAAGGCCGTTCATCACCGGCATGTTCAGATCGGTGATCACAAGATCAACGCGGCTGGCCTTTGCCTTTGCCAAGCCTTCGGCGCCGTCGCCAGCCTCGATCACGGTGTGGCCGGCAGGGCCGAGCACAACCTTGATCATCTGGCGAATACTCGGCGAGTCATCGACGGTAAGGATAGTGGCCATCACAAACCCCGCCTTTTTTGAGCGGACGGCTCGCCATTGATCGCATCCTCGGCAACTCCGGCGCGCTCCAGCGTGGTGCGTAGCTGCTGCGAGAACTCGGACAGCTCAAGGCGACGCCCCTGAAGGCGCGCGGATTTCGCGGTCGACAGCAACAGCTGGATGGACGTCAGATCGGCCCTGCCCACCTCCGAGCAATCGATCTTGAGTGCGCTCCCACTCCGGAATGCTTCCTGGATGAATTCATGAGTTCTTCGGATCGCAATGATGCTGCAATCCTCGGGCAGGCGCAGCGACCATGTCGAAACTACCGGGTTTTCCATCAACGCATACCTACTCTCACGATGTGAACCATACGCCGGACAAATTGAAGGCCACATCGCTCTTCGCCATCGACTATCGAACACAGGGATAGCCAAATCTCTAAAATGAAACTGCCGGCAGCGTCGCAGCGAGAACGAAATTCGCTCTTTGCAATGCATGCGATGCAAAACCGGCCAATCCGACCGGATGGAAAGAATCAAAATCGTTCAGACGAAAATTTGGGAAGAAAAGCCGTCGCGAGGAATGATCGCTCGCATGCTTCGTCCCGCGCTAAGCTCAAGACGCCGATCGATGCCCGATCGAGGCCGCGGACGATGAATATCTCGGAGAAGAAGACGAGGCTTTAAACCCCAAAATGCACCGCAGCGAGAGAGCCGCCTGCGTTAGAGCAATTGATCCAAGGCGAGAAAGATATCGCCCTTGCGGCTATGAAAAATCACGCCGCCCTGCTCCAGCGCGGCCTTCACACTTAGAATCGTTCGCCGACGAATCGACCCCGCATCGCCGTTTTCAAAGCGCCGAATGCTCGAAATTGACACTCCGCTTTTCGTCGAAAGATCCTCGATCGACCAGCCCAGCAAGGCGCGTGCGGCTCTCACGTGCGGAGGCCTCATCTTGTCAATGGCGGGGACGCTCGGCGCTTCATTCATGCTTCTCGCAACCAATCCCGTCCATTCAGACAGGTTTCCGGCATCGTCGAAAACCGGCGCGGCGTACAGCGATACGGTCATCTCGTCAGCGGACAACGGAAGCGACAGCACCATCCGGGAGACAAAGCACTTTTCCTCCGCAACCGCTTGTTTCCACACGACTTCTGCTCGCAACCGATCGCTTTCGCGCACGAATCTGAGCCACCGCCACCCCATGAGATCGGATGACGACTGAAGCCCAAACGATCGCCAATTGTGAAAGCCTGTGATCGCCCCGTCTTTGGATGCCGACCAGGTGCTGAAACAGAACTGCTCGGCCAGAACGTCCGACCGCCTGTCCTTGCGCCGGAACAGTTGAAGGAAATTCTGCTGATCTGTCACATCGATAAGGAGGCCGGCAATCCGCTGCGGCACTCCATCTTTCGAATAGAAAACCTCCGCGCGGCTCAGGAGCCAGCGCAGACGTCCACCTGTCAGAATGACCCGAAATTTATGCTCGGTGACAACGCCCTGAATGGCCAGCTCATAAGCATCCTGCACCATTTTGCGATCATCGGGATGAACTCTCTTGAGGACAGTGTCGAGAGACGGTCTATCGACCGCAGGATTCGTCCCAAGCATCCGGTGAGTGCCCGCGGACCAAAACGACGTTCCTTTCGACAGATCGCGCGACCACAATCCGAGCTGTCCCATTTCTTCTGCGATTGAAAGTAGTGAACGCGAAGAGAACGGCACGCGGCCATCTAACACAGCAGTCATCTTCCCGCACCGAGTGGCCGCAAAAAACTCATCATATACTGACCGATGGAGGCGTGAGGCGATAAGCGCGACGCAGAGTGGACCTGCTGATAGAATTGAGCCAACAGCAAATTCGCCGGAGAGAGCGCTGCCCGCCTTATACGATCTATTTTATCGACTCAACGAATTTCGCTGGAAATTTTGTGAATACGTCTACCAGTTCGCGCCAACCGAAACTGTTGCGGATGAATTGTGAAAAGACGCCGGTATCATCAACCGCCGAAATCGCTGGTGATCCGAAGTAAACTTACTGTGGCTCAGAGCACGCGCAGCGCAAGCAATCGATCCACTCCAACAAGTCAGAATCTCCAGGCGGAAAATCGTAGAGCGACGGCCTTCGCGAACCGATGCCGGCATCGCAAAATTCTTTGCTGATCTAAAGATTTCGCGCTGACGTCAGTCCGCACGGTCCGTTTGAAAAAATTGGCTCTGCCGGCACCCGCAGTCAGACCACCATGACAACGGATGGAAATTTCTGCCCGTGTTCCTAACGCGACCGAACCGAACCATGGCAATGGCTTTTAATTAAAATACTTCGGTTCAATGCCGAGCCCGGTGCCTCCCGAAAGCGCCATCGCCTGAGCTCAACGATTCGACTGACCGCAACTGACAAGGCAAAAAAATACCGCAATCTTGATCCGCCCGGTTCCAGAACCGTCCAGATCAGCCGCACCGACGCCGGCGCAGGCAAAATTGCCACCGACGCTTAAGACGAGAGCTGCGACGACAATGCTTTACTTCGAGCCTCTCGCCGCGATGATTTTTGCCGGTCGAGAGTTGCGCCGACCATCTCCGAAACGCTGAGTGAGGACAATTGCCTCCCGAACGAGTTCTTCCCGCATCACGGCAACCTGTCGAAAGCGACGCGGGAAGAGGTCGAGACGGGCCTGCGCATGGCGAGCACGAGCATCGCATCCTGCACGAGGCGCACGCTCAGCACCTGTCCGTTGGCCTCGCCGATTGGCCGCCAGGAAACCCTGATCTTCGCCGGGCGTCCCTGGCTGGTGAGGGAGATCGTGGTGCCCCACAGCCGGCAAGCCTCCGCGCTTCAGCGGCGGCGGGAACATCGGAGAATGCCTGAGCGCGCAGTGCCTGCCGTTTTCGTATCTCGGAACCTCAACAAAAGAGAACATCCGAGCGGAGGACCGTGTTTTCGGAAACACCAGCACCAAGGGCGAGGCATCCGGAGATTTTTTCAACAAAAAGGGCCGCAGGCGGGAACTGAAAATCTTTTGGCTGGGGCGGGAGGGTTCGAACCTCCGCATGGTGGAATCAAAATCCACTGCCTTACCACTTGGCGACGCCCCAACAGCCGGGAACGGGCGGACACTGCCTGCCCGTGCGCTGGTTTGGTCCGTCTACAGATTGTCGCCCCGCTTTTCAACTCCAGCCGCACGATTTTTCAAAAGGCCAGAGGCGATATTCCGATGCCGCGCCCAATTAATTGTTTTCTCACGCCTTTTTGGCCCGTCGCGAAATCTTTGCCAAAACCGGCCCGCAGCCGCCCAAGATGGTTGAGGCGCCCCGGTTTTCGTGGGATGAAATCTTAAAAATCAGACTCTTCGGCCTCCCTCAGACAACCAAAGAGACGTTCATGACCTATCGTGCGCCCATCGACGACATCCTGCTCGCTCTCAACGAAGGTGCGGGACTGGCCGCAGCAACCGAGGCCGGCCTTGTCCGGGATTTCGATAGCGATCTCACGGCCGCTGTTCTTGAAGAAGCCGGCCGCTTCGCCAGCGACATTCTGGCTCCGCTCAACCGGATCGGCGACGAAAAGGGCATCCGCCTCGACAATGGCGTCGTCACCACCGCACCGGGCTGGAAGGAGGCCTATCGGCAGTGGAGCGAGGCCGGCTGGAACGCCGTCTCGAGCCCCGAGGCCTGGGGCGGACAGGGCCTGCCGCTGGCGATCAACGCCGCCTGCACCGAAATCTGGAGCGCCTCGAACATCGCCTTCGGCCTGTGCCCGCTGCTCACGCTGAGCGCCATCGAGGCGCTGGAAGCCCATGGCAGCGACGAGTTGAAGCAAACCTATCTCGGCAAGCTGGTGTCCGGCGAATGGACCGGCACGATGCTCCTCACCGAGCCGCAGGCGGGCTCCGACGTCGGCGCATTGCGCACCCGGGCCGAGCGCGCCGCCGACGGCACCTACCGCCTGTCAGGCAGCAAGATCTTCATCACCTATGGCGAGCACGATATGACCGACAATATCGTGCATTTCATTCTGGCGCGGCTGCCGGACGCGCCGGCCGGCACCAAGGGCATTTCGCTGTTTCTCGTGCCCAAATTCCTCGTCAACGCGGATGGCTCGCTCGGCGAACGCAACGACATTTATGCCAGCGGCGTCGAGCACAAGCTCGGCATGCACGCCTCGCCGACCTGCACCATGTCGATGGGTGATCATGGCGGCGCCGTCGGCTATCTGATCGGCGAGGAAAACCGCGGCATGGCCTGCATGTTCACCATGATGAACCAGGCGCGGCTCGGCGTCGGCCTCGAAGGCGTCGGCATCGCCGATCGCGCCTATCAGCAGGCGCTGGCCTATGCCCAGGAGCGCAAGCAGGGCCGCGCTCTCGGCAAGACCGATAGCGGCTCGGATCCCATCATCGTCCACCCCGACATCAAGCGGATGCTGATGCAGATGCGCGCGCTGACGGCGGCCGCCCGCTCGATCTGCTACGCAACCGCGGTGGCGCTCGACGTCGCCCAGCGCGCCGCCGATCCGGCGATCCAGAGCAAGGCCGCGACCCGCGCCGCCCTCCTGACGCCGATGGCGAAGGCGTTCTCGACCGACATCGGCAACGAAGTGGCCGCGCTCGGCGTGCAGGTGCACGGCGGCATGGGCTTCATCGAGGAAACCGGCGCCGCGCAACATGTCCGCGACGCGCGCATTCTGACGATCTACGAAGGCACCAACGGCATCCAGTCGATCGACCTCGTCACGCGCAAACTGTCGGCGCAGGGCGGCGCGGCCGTCTGGGAGCTGCTGGAGGAGTTGTCCGACGTCGTCGCCCGCGTCGAGGCGTCGAACAATCCCGACTTCGGCCTCACCGGAGAACGGCTGCGCGAAGCCCTCAAGGCCACCGAGCGCGCCAGCCGCTGGCTGCTCGAGCAAATGGCTTCCGCGCCGAACAACGCCCTCGCCGGTGCAACGCCCTATTTGCGGCTGTTCTCATCGGCGCTCGGCGGCTGCCTGCTGGCCAAGGAAGCGCTTGCGGCGACCGGCAACGGCGCGGATGGGCAGCGTTACGTCACGCTCGCGCGGTTCTTCGCCGAAAACGTTGCAGTGCAGGCCGATGCGCTGGCCGACACCGTGGTGCAGAGCGCCGACGCCATCGCCGGCGCCGACGCAGTGCTGCTCGCATAGGCGGGCCAGCGCCCGCCGTCGTCGTCACGTCGAAGTCTTCACGTCAAAGGCTGAAGACCGGCCTCGATCTCGGCGCGCTGCGGCTCCAGAAACGGCGGCAGCGCCAGCTTCTCGCCGAGCGTCGCCATCGGCTCGTCGGTGGCGAAGCCCGGACCATCGGTCGCGATCTCGAACAGAATGCCGTTGGGCTCACGGAAATAAAGGCTGCGGAAATAGAAGCGGTCGACCTCGCCGCTGTTCGGAATCCGCAGGTCCGTGAGATGGCGCGCCCACCGATGATACTGCTCCTCGTTGGGCGTGCGAAAGGCGACGTGGTGAACGCCGCCAGCCCCCTGCCGGGCGACCGGACTGGTACGGTCTTCCCGCACATGCAGTTCTGCGTCGGCGCCGCCCGCCCCCATCTCGTACACCTGAATCTTGCTGCCGTCGTCGGGATCGAGGTAATGGCGCGCATGGCGCATGTTCATCACCCGCGTGAGCACAAGTTCGGTGTTCGCGAGTTCGGGCACGGTCAGCGTGATCGGCCCGAGGCCACGGATCTGATGCTCCGCCGGGACAGAACTTTGCGCCCACGGCACCGCCGATCCGGCGCCGTCATCATCGACCAGCATGAGGCGCTGGCCTTCGGGATCCTCAAAGCGCAGCGACATGCGGCCGTCGATCTCGCCGATCTCCCCGACCGGGACATTCGCGTCGATGAGGCGCTCGCGCCAGTACTGCAGCGCGCCCTCGCCCTGCACCCGCAGCGCGGTGGAAGAGATGCTGCGCGTGCCGCGCCGCTCCGGCGGCACCGCAAAATCGAAGAATGTCAGATCGGTGCCAGGCCGCGCCTCGCCATCCGCATAGAACAGGTGATAGGCGCTGACATCGTCCTGATTGACGGTCTTCTTGACCAGCCTCATGCCGAGAACGCCCCGATAAAAGGCCAGATTGACCTTCGGCTTCGCCGAAATCGCGGTCAGATGATGAATGCCGGTCAATTGCATCGGATTCCCCCGTCTTTTGGGCTGCAAAGGAGCAGCCCGGTTGATCGTACCCAGAAAGACGCAAGGCCCGACGCCGCCGCGCAGATCGCCAGACCCGAACTGCTTCCCCACAAAGTGCCATCATGCCGCACAATTGCGGCCAACATCCGTTTGGCAAAAAAATGAACGACCCCCGATGGGGTCGTTCGATAGCGAAATTCAAGAAACGCCTGGACCAATCAACGGCAGCGGCGAACCTGCTTCACGATCCAGCGACCGTGATGACCGCGCGTGCGAATGGTTTCGGTGCGGCAAACCGGACGGCGCACATGCCTGTGATGATGGCGATGGCCGCTGTGATGGTGACGATGATACTGGGCCTGGATGAGACCGCTGTCGACGTTGATTGCTGCCCCCGGCGCCTGCATTGCCGCCATCGACGATGAAGCGGCCCCAAGCGACACTGCGATAGCGATTGCGGCGGCAGCGGTGATTGACAACAGTTTCATGAAGTCTCCATTTCGTTGGAAGTTTGGTGTGCGGTGTGGAAAACAGATGGTGGGAATGCGATTCACCCCAGCCCACCCAAGGGGGAACTCCCGAATTGCGCGTAAAGTTCCAATGAGGCTACTTCTTGTCGGCAACGTTCTGCAGAACGAGGCGGGAAAGCTCGACGACCAGGGCGCGGAGCTTCTCGTTCTCGGCGCGCACGGCGCTGAGTTCGTCTGACGGACGGTCGGAAGAGGAGGATGCCTCGGTGCCACCCAGCCGTTTTTGCTTCTCAGGGTCGGGGCGCCCGATCGCAGGCATCGCATCCTTTCTCCTCTACAAGTCCGAGCGATACTTCACTCCACTCCGAACAGAATCACTCGCTCAAAAGTTGGGGCGGAACACGGGCAAATTTTGGACAGGCTGTGAGTTCCCGCTACAATGTCCCCTGACAGCCTCGGGTTTGCCGATTGGCCGCTGGACGACATCCATCAACAACCTCGCGCCCAACCGATTGACGGAAACCGGATGACAACGCTCTTTCTCACCCATGAAGCCTGCTTGCGCCATGACATGGGGTACGGCCATCCCGAGTGCCCGGCGCGTCTGGTCGCCGTCAATCAGGCGCTGCTCGAACCTCGCTTTGAAAAGCTGCTGCGCGGCGAAGCGCCCGAGGGCACGCTCGATGCCGTCGCGTTCTGTCACAGCGAGCATTACATTCAGGAGCTTCGCTATCTCGCGCCGACGGATGGCGTGATCCACATCGACGGCGACACCGCGATGTCGCCCGGCAGCTGGGAAGCGATCTTGCGCAGCGTTGGCGGCGCGACCGCGGCGACCGAAGCCGTGCTGACCGGCATTGCCGACAACGCCTTTGTCGCCACGCGCCCGCCGGGCCATCACGCCGAGATCGGCCATGCGATGGGCTTCTGCTTTTTTGACAATGCGGCCATTGCCGCGCGGTACGCGCAGCGCAGATTCGGCATCGAGCGCGTCGCCGTCGTCGATTTCGACGTCCACCACGGCAACGGCACGCAGGACATCTTTTGGGCCGATCCCACCGTGATGTATTGCTCGACCCATGAGATGCCGCTGTTTCCCGGCACGGGTGCGGCATCGGAGCGCGGCGACCACGGCACCATCGTCAACGCGCCGCTGCGCCCGGGCGACGGCAGTGAGGAATTCCGCGCCGCGTTCGAGGAACGGATTCTGCCGCGGCTGCGCGCATTCGCGCCCGAATTTCTGGTGATTTCCGCCGGCTTCGACGCCCATCGCAACGATCCGCTGGCCACCCTCGAGCTCGAGGAAGCGGATTTCGCCTGGGTTACCCATAGATTGATGGACATCGCGGCTACAACCGCGGAGGGGCGAATTGTATCGGTCCTTGAAGGCGGTTACGATTTGCAAAGTCTCGCTGAATCGGTGAAGGCGCATGTTGGCGCACTGATGGCCACCAGACCTCTGCCATAATCCGCCGTCAGAACAGCCCCTCGCTTCTTGCGATGATCCAACCACAGGAGCCGCCATGGCTGGCAACGTCAACGCCGATGTCCCCACTCTCTCTTTCGAGAATGCGATCGAAGAGCTCGAATCGATCGTCAAGCGGCTGGAAGACGGCAAGGTGCCTCTCGAAGAGTCGATCAAGATCTACGAGCGCGGCGAAGCCCTGAAGCGGCGCTGCGAGGAGTTGCTGCGGCAGGCCGAGGCTCGTGTCGAAAAGATCACCACCGATGCTTCCGGTGAGATCACCGGCGTCACCCCCCTGGACGTCCAATAACCACGGCGCGCGTCGCTTTCTGCGCGATCGGCTAGACTGCCGCATCGACATTCCGGGCTGACAAATTCCACATCATCGAGGGTTAAGGGTGCAGGTCCACCGCCGCCACGTCATCTTTCTGCAGGGCTACGATCCGCGTGGCATTGCGGCCTATTACCGGATGTTTCGGACCGAGCTCAAAAAGTTCGGCGCGCTCTACGGCCTGTCCCCGTCGATCAGCCGCCCGCAGGAGACCGCCGACGGCCTCGCCGCGAAGTGGACGATCGAAACCGCCGGCGAGGGTTGGGCCACCAGCACCCAATACGAGTTTCTGCGCTGGGAGGACCTCGTCCAGCAGGATCGCACCATGTCGACCTGGCGGCTGATCAGCCAGTCGCTCATGATCTATCTGTGGATCGTCTTCAAGGGCATTTTGGCGAAGTTCAGCAAAGCCCACTGGCGCTTTGCGGTGTTCATTACCTATCCCTACCTCGTGCTGCTCGCTGAAATTCTGCTCTCGATGGCGCTCGCCGGCCTCGCCAAGAATCTCGGCGCGGCGGTCGGCCTGCCGGATGCCGCCAATATCGCGGCATCCCTCGCCATCTTCGCCGGCGTGCTCGCAGCCCTCATCGTCAAGGCCGAGTCCCGCACCTACATGCTCTATCTGATGGCGGATACGATCTTCACCTATCAGTTCGGGCATCGCCAGCGGAAGGACTGGGACGCCCGCATCGAGCATTTCGCGCAGCATCTCGTCAACGTCGCCAAAACCTCGACGGCCGACGAATTGCTGATCGTCGGCCACAGCTCCGGCTCGTTTCTCGGCACCGAAATCCTTTCGCGCGCGCTGGAGATTGATCCCGCGCTGGGGCGTCACCATGCCCGGGTCGTGCTGCTGACCGTCGGCGGCAACCTGCCGATCATCGGCTTCTTGCCGGTCTCCGCTCCATTCCGCGAAAACCTGCGCCGCCTCGCCATCAATCCAGACATCGACTGGATCGACGGCCAATCGCGCAAGGACGTGATGAACTTCTTCCCGTTCGATCCGATCAAGGGCCACGGCCTCGAAGTCGGCGATGCGCGGCGCAATCCCACGATCTACTACGTGCGGCTTCGCGACCTGATCGCGCCCGAACGCTACAACCTCTTCCGCTGGCATTTCTTCCGGGTTCACTTCCAGTTCGTGATGGCGAACGACCAGGCCAACGCCTACGACTATTTCATGATGGTGTGCGGCCCGATCTCCCTGCCGCAGCGGATCCGCAATCCTGAAGAAGCGCTTGCGGTGGCGACGGGAACCCCGGCAGCGCGTGAGGCGGCCTGGCAAAAGCTGCTCGCCGCCTAGCCTTCTGCGAAAGCTTCTCATCAAAATGTAGCTTTCGACTGAGAGGGATCGCAAACTGAACTGAAGCGTTGATTTTCGTTGTTTGAATTCATGTGGAACCGGATTTTCGGTTCTCCCACATGCTCACTTGGCTTGAGTCGATCCTTTGGTATAAGCGTGCGATCGGAGCGTTAGCGCTGCTTTCGCCGACTGCGCGCGAATTTCCGCTAAGCTATTATGATCATTGCCAAAAGCGGATTACCCGCGGGAAACCGGACCGATTGGCGGCTGTCGAAGTAGTGAACCTAGGGAAATTCTAGGCTACAAATGAATTAATCTGCTCGGTAACGCTCCGGGCGCCTGAAATTCCAAGCGGCCGATATGCGGGTTCCGAGCTCGCGAGCGCGGCGCCTGAGTAGAGCTGAAGAACTGGAAACCATCGTGACAAGCAGCAGCAACACGCCACTTCTCGATACCATCCGGACCCCCGAGGATCTGCGGCGTCTTCCGGTTGGACAGCTTCGGCAGGTTGCCGATGAACTTCGTCAGGAAACCATCGACGCCGTTTCGGTGACCGGCGGCCATTTTGGCGCGGGACTGGGCGTCGTGGAACTGACCACGGCAATTCACTACATTTTCGATACGCCGCGCGATCGCCTGATCTGGGACGTCGGCCATCAGGCCTATCCGCACAAGATTTTGACTGGGCGCCGCGACCGCATTCGCACCTTGCGCACCGGCGGCGGCCTGTCCGGCTTCACCAAGCGGACCGAGAGCGACTACGATCCTTTCGGCGCGGCCCATTCCTCGACCTCGATCTCGGCGGGTCTCGGCATGGCCGTGGCGCGCGACCTTTCCGGCGGCAACAACAATGTCATCGCCGTGATCGGCGACGGCGCGATGTCGGCCGGCATGGCCTATGAGGCGATGAACAATGCCGGCGCGATGAACTCGCGGCTGATCGTCATCCTCAACGACAACGACATGTCGATCGCACCGCCGGTCGGCGCGATGTCGGCCTATCTGTCCCGCCTCTATTCCGGCAAGACCTATCGCTCGATCCGCGAAATCGGCAAGCAGCTCGGCAAGCACCTGCCCAAGGTGATCGCCGATCGCGCCCAGCGCGCCGAAGAGTATTCGCGCGGCTTCATGGTCGGCGGCGGAACGCTGTTCGAAGAGCTCGGCTTCTATTATGTCGGCCCGATCGATGGTCACAACCTCGACCATCTGCTGCCGGTCCTCAAGAACGTCCGTGACGCCGAAACCGGCCCGATCCTGGTCCATGTCGTGACCCAGAAGGGCAAGGGCTATCCCCCGGCGGAGGCCTCGGCCGACAAGTATCACGCCGTCGTCAAGTTCGACGTTGCCACCGGCACGCAGGCGAAAGCGAAGCCCAATGCGCCGGCCTATCAGAACGTGTTCGGCCAGAGCCTCGTCAAAGAAGCCGAGAAGGACGACAAGATCCTCGGCATCACGGCGGCCATGCCGTCGGGCACCGGCATCGACATTTTTGCAAAGGCCTTCCCCGATCGCTCGTTCGACGTTGGCATCGCCGAGCAGCATGCGGTGACGTTTGCCGCTGGCCTTGCGACTGAAGGTTACAAGCCGTTCTGCGCGATCTACTCGACCTTCCTGCAGCGCGGCTATGACCAGGTTGTCCACGACGTCGCCATCCAGAGCCTGCCGGTGCGCTTCGCGATCGACCGCGCGGGCCTCGTCGGTGCCGACGGCGCGACTCATGCCGGCTCGTTCGACAACGCCTATCTCGGCTGCCTGCCGAATTTCGTGATCATGGCGGCTGCCGACGAAGCGGAACTCGTGCACATGGTCGCAACGCAGGTCGCGATCAACGATCGCCCGAGCGCGGTGCGCTATCCGCGCGGCGAAGGCCGCGGCGTCGAGATGCCGGAAGTGGGCATCCCGCTGGAAATCGGCAAGGGACGTATCATTCGCGAAGGCAGCAAGGTGGCCCTTCTCTCCTTCGGCACGCGCCTCGCCGAATGCGAGAAGGCGGCCGACGAGCTGGCGGCGCATGGCCTCTCCACCACCGTTGCGGATGCGCGCTTCATGAAGCCGCTCGATGTCGATCTCGTCCTCAAGCTCGCCCGCGAGCACGAGGTGCTGATCACCATCGAGGAGGGCTCCATTGGCGGCTTCGGCTCGCACGTGCTCCAGGAGTTGGCGGATCACGGCGCGCTCGATCGCGGCCTGCGCGTGCGCGCGATGGTGCTGCCCGACGAGTTCCTCGATCACGACACGCCTGCGGCCATGTATGCCCATGCGCGTCTGGATGCGAAGGGCATCGTCGCCAAGGTTTTTGAGGCGCTCGGCAAGAGCGCTGCGGACGAAGCGGCCAAACTGGCCTGATTGCCATGACTGACCGGCGGCGTGCAGACCTGTTGCTGGTCGAGCGCGGACTGTTTGAAAGCCGGGCTCGGGCGCAGGCTGCGATTGCAGCCGGGCTCGTCACCGCGGATGGCAAACTCGTCCAGAAACCATCCGAAACGCTGCCGCTCGGCGCCGCCCTCACTGCGGCGCCGGCGCACCCGTGGGTGTCGCGCGGCGGCGTCAAACTCTACGACGCTCTCGAAAAATACCCGATCGATGTCGAAGGCCACGTCTGCCTCGATGTCGGCGCATCGACCGGCGGCTTCACGGAAGTGCTGCTCAATGCCGGCGCGAGTCTCGTCTTCGCCATCGACGTCGGCCAGGGGCAACTGCATCCGAGCCTGCAGAACCATCCATGCGTCGTCTCGCGCGAAGCCACCGACATTCGCTCGCTCGAGCACACGCGCCTGCCGCAGCGGCCCGACATCGTGGTGATCGACGTGAGCTTCATCTCGCTCAAGCTGGTATTGCCCACGGCCCTGTCGCTGGCGGCCGCGCCGATGCACCTGCTCGCGCTGATCAAGCCGCAGTTCGAGGCGCCGCGTAGCGCGATCAAGAAGGGCATCGTGCGCGACGAGGCAGTGCACCGCGCGGTCTGCGAAGATATCGCGGCCTTCGCGGCCTCGCTCGGCTGCACCGACATCAAGACGTTCCCCTCGGCCATTCCCGGCGGCGACGGCAACACTGAATTCTTCATCGGCGCGCGACGTGGCTGAACAGCTTCAAATCGAAAAGGTCGGTCATCGCGGCGACGGCATTGCCCTGTCGGGCGGCGAGGCCGTCTATGTGCCGTACACGCTCAGTGGCGAGATCGTGATCGCGGAAGCGGTGCCGGGCCAGCCCGCCCAGCGCCGGCTTGTGTCCGTCGAGCAGGCCAGCCTTGAACGCATCCCCGCCTTCTGCAGCTATTTTGGCGCCTGCGGCGGCTGCGCCATCCAGCACTGGCAACCTGGCGCCTATCTTTCGTGGAAGCGCGCCCTTGTCGTCGACACGCTCGCGCAAGCGGGCCTCTCCTGCCCGGTCGATGCCGTCGTCGATGCCCATGGCGAAGGACGCAGGCGCGTCGTGATCCATGCCCGGCGGGGCGCGGACGACACCCTGCGCGTCGGCTTTGCAACGCCGGCGAGCCACGCGCTCGTCGATATCGCGGAATGCCCGATCCTCGAGCCGCGCCTCAAAGGCGCCTTCGCTGCCGCGCGCGCCCTCGCGCAGGTGCTGGAGCCGGTGCGCAAGCCGCTGGATATCCATATCACCGCGACGGACACCGGGCTCGACGTCGACATCCGCGGCTCCGGGCCGCTGTCGACGCCGATGACCTCCGCGCTATCGGACCTCGCAAGCCGCTACGGCCTCGCCCGGCTGACACGTCACGGCGAACTGGTCGTCATGCACCGGCCGCCGACGCTGCCGATGGGCCAGGCGACCGTGACCCTGCCTCCCGGCTCGTTCCTGCAGGCGACCGCGCTCGGCGAGGAAACCCTCGCGGCGCTTGTGAGTGAGCAAAGCAAGAAAGCAAAGCATATCGCCGACCTGTTTTGCGGGATCGGCCCGTTCGCCCTTCGGCTCGCCGCGCACAGCCGCGTCACCGCATTGGACAGCGATGCCGGAGCCATCGCCGCGCTGAAGAACGCCGTCGCCAATACGCGCGGCCTCAAGCCGATCGATGCGCAGGCGCGCGACCTGTTTCGGCGGCCGCTGGCCGCACCGGAAATGCGTGGCTTTGATGCGATCGTCTTCGATCCGCCTCGCCAGGGCGCACAGGCGCAGGCCAAACAGATCGCGGCGAGCCGCGTGCCGCTGGTGATCGCGGTGTCGTGCAATGTTGCGACCTTCGCGCGGGACGCGCGCATACTGATCGATGGGGGCTACCGCATGACCAAGGTCACGCCGGTCGATCAGTTCCGTCACAGCGCGCATATCGAACTGGTCGCGCGCTTCGAGCGATAGGACGCTTCTTTGCTAGCGTCCCCAGCGTTCCTGCCAGATTTGCTCGCCGACGGTGCAGGAGACGCGAGGCTGGCGGGTCGCTGCGGGTACGACCCCGCTCCTGACGCCCGCGACCTCCATCACCAGCTTGGTGCGGATCGCTTCCTTAAAATTTTCCCGCGACGTGATGGGAATGACGAACGAGCCGGGGCCGCCGATCACGCAGTCCTCGTAATAGACGTCGAGGTTCTCGATATCCATCATCGAGGTTGATACTTCGCGCACCATGATCGGCAGGCCGTTGATGACGATATCCTTGCCGAGCGCCTCTTCGCGGACGATCGCCACAGGCAAGCCGCTGTTGTTGGGACCGTCGCCCGAGATGTCGACGACGCGCCGCGCCCCGACAAAATCACCGACCTCGAACAGGGGAATCGAAAAGCTGATCGCCCCTGAAATGGAGGTGCGGGATGCTCGCCGCAGTGGTGTTTTCAGAATATCGTCAGCGACCGCAGTGGCAGTTTCGGGCCCATCGATCACTCGCCAGGGAACGATGATCTTCTGATCGTTCTCCCCGGCCCATTCGAAATAGGTTACGGCGACCTTGCCGAGCGGCCCGGCTTTCAGCGCCTGCAGAAACTCCGGGGATATGATGGCCTGCGCATAGCCTTCGCGCTGGACCGCAAGCTCTTCGACATCCATTGAATAGGAAACATCGACGGCCAGAATGAGCTGAACGTCTACCTGTTGTCGGCTCTGGCCTTGCGCCAGCAACCGCGTTTGCCCTGGCCCTGCAACGCCGCCGACATCACTGCTGAGCAACGCGGCAGCAACTATCCCCGCCCCGATCGAGATCCACCATCGCATATGGTCCTCCCGTCGAATGGACGGCGGATCGTGGCACGGACCGGGAAAAATGAAAATATGCGATTTACAACCGGCGGGCAGCGATGGCCCGTCGGCAATTCAGGTTCCGGCGCGCTGCAACAGATGAACGCGCCCCGCCACCGCGCGGATCTTGCCAGGCGACGCGAGCCAGACGCCGAGCCCCGAAAGCGCGCTGACTGCTACGCCGATCGCGAAGGCTAACGTGTAGTCGCCAAAGACGTCGTGCAGCACGCCGGTCACCCATGGCCCGGCAGCGCCCCCGGCCAGCGCAAGCACCATCAGGGTTCCGAAGATGCTGCCGAAATGCTTGCCCTGAAAAATCTCCATCACCACCGCGCCCATGATCGAGGTGAAGCCGTAGCCGAGCGCGCCCTGAACGAAAACCATCAGGAAAACAAGGCCGAGACTCGGATAGGCCTGCAGTGCGATCAGCGCGAGAAAGCAAATCGCGAAGCCGAGGCTGCTGATCGCCCATACCCATTCCCGCCCGATCCGGTCCGAGATGTGGCCGAGCAAGACCTGTCCGGGGATGCCGACGAAACTGACGAGGCCCAGCGCCCAGGCGGCGGTCGCCGCGCTGAAGCCGATCTCGACCAGATATTTTGTCTGATGGATCTGCACCGCGTACCAGACATATAGGCCGGAGAAATAGCCCAGCGCCAGCCACCAGAAGCGCGCCGTTCGCATCGCCCGGCCGAGCGTCCAGTCGACTGCGGCCCAGGACGGATCAACAATATTTGAGAGCGGTGTCGCCGCCGCCGCGCCGCTTCGGCCATCGCCATCGGGCTGCAAACCGAGATCCTCCGGCCGCTTGCGCAGCAGCAGATTGATCGGCGCGAGCACGATCAGAATGGCGAGGCCCAGGATCCAGCACGCCTCGCGCCAGCCGACGCGCTCGATCATCATCTGCATCCACGGCAGCAGCGTGATCGAGCCGACGCCAACGCCGGCAAAGGCGATGCCCACCGCAAGGCCACGCTTGCGGACGAACCAGTTCGGCAGAAACAGCGACTGGCCGGAATAGCCAAGGCACACGCTGCCGCCGCCGACCATCGCGCCGAGGGTGAGGTAGAGATGCCAGGGCTGCGTGGTGAACGGCGCGAGCAGCAGCCCGCCCGCCATCAAGGCGACGCCCAGCTCCATCACCGTGCGCGGCCCGCTGCGATCCATCAGGCGGCCGATCAGCGGGCTCATGATCGCGGAGATGACGAAGCCGAAGGAGAAAGCGCCGGCCGTGACGCCGCGGTGCCAGCCGAACTCGTCGATGATGGGCGAGAACAACAGCGAGAACGAGGTGCGCGCGTTGACGCTGATCCCCATCGACACAAAGATGACCGCGACGACGACCCAGCCGTAGAAGAATGGCAGCCGCATAAGATTCCCCGCCCTTGCTGTTGTTGTTGAGCTGTCCGGGGCGTGTGGTCTGCGGTTCCGGACTGGTTGGGGTGGATCTTGATCGAGCGCGATCCAACAATCAACCAGCGGCAAGGGAATTGACAGCGTGCGCAAGCCGCCCGCAGTCCCGATCCGGAAAGGAGGGGCCGCGGCTTCCCGAGCTTGTGCGGAGAGACTAAAAAAGACGGGCTGCGGTCAGATCCCGCCGACCTGCCCGCGATGCCGCAAAAGATGATCGGCAAGCACGCAGGCAACCATCGCCTCGCCGACGGGCACCGCGCGGATGCCAACGCAGGGATCGTGGCGGCCCTTGGTCATCACATCGACCTCGGCGCCATGCCGGTCGATCGAGCGGCGCGGGGTGAGGATCGACGAGGTCGGCTTCACCGCAAAGCGGGCGATCACCGGCTGGCCGGTCGAGATGCCACCGAGAATGCCGCCGGCATTGTTCGACAGAAACACCGGCCCATCATTGCCCATCCGCATCTCGTCGGCGTTTTCCTCGCCGGTCAGTTCGGCCGCGCCGAAGCCGGCGCCGATCTCGACGCCCTTGACCGCATTGATGCTCATCAGCGCCGCGGCGAGATCGCCGTCGAGCTTGCCATAGAGCGGCGCGCCAAGCCCCGCCGGCACCCCTTCCGCGACCACCTCGACCACCGCGCCGATCGACGATCCGCTCTTGCGGATGCCGTCGAGATAGTCCGCGAAGAATGCCGCCTTGTCCTTGTCCGGGCAGAAGAACGGATTGTTGCCGATCTCGTCCCAGTCCCACTTGTCGCGGTCGATCCGGTGCGGGCCCATCTGCACCAGCGCGCCGCGGACGGTCATGCCGCCGATCACCTTGCGCGCAATCGCGCCCGCGGCAACGCGTGCTGCAGTCTCGCGCGCGGATGAACGGCCGCCGCCGCGATAGTCGCGCAGGCCGTATTTGGCCTCATAGGTGAAATCGGCGTGGCCGGGGCGATAGCGGTCCTTGATCTCCGAATAATCCTTCGACCGCTGATCGGTGTTTTCGATCTCGAGCGCGATCGGCGTTCCGGTCGTCACCTGCTCGCCGGTCTCGGGATCGGTCATCACGCCGGACAGGATTTTGACCTGATCCGGCTCCTGACGCTGCGTCGTGAAACGCGACTGGCCCGGACGACGGCGATCGAGGTCGCGCTGGATTTCTTCGGCGGTCAGCGGAATGCGGGGCGGGCATCCGTCAACAATGCAGCCGATCGCCACCCCGTGGCTTTCGCCAAAGGTCGTGACGCGAAACATATGACCGAAGGTGTTGAAGGACATTTGGAAAAATCCCGTCGCATTGCGGTTGCCGGCAACTTGCGATCGCCGTGGTATCCCGCCCTCACCGGGCGGTCAAATCGCGGATCGCGGCGCTACTCGAACTTCGCCAGCCTGCCGTCGGCGAGGACATAGACCACGCCCTGCTCGATGTAGATATCGGCGGCCTTGGTGGATGGCTCGATGTCCAGCACGACCATCAGCCCCCGCAACGTTCCGCCATGGGCGACGACCACCGTGTCGCGCTCCACGGTGGCGAGCCACTGCCGCACGCGCTCGCCGAGCGCGGCATAGGTCTCGCCGCCCGGCGGCGCCACATTCCACTTGTCGTGGAGCCGCCGGGCAAAAATGTCGGGGTGCGCCGCCTGCATCTGCGCGGTGGTGAAGCCTTCCCACTCGCCATAGCCGATCTCGCGCAGCCGGTCGTCGAGCGCATAGCCCTCGCGCGGCAGGCCGAGTTCGCCGCGCACCAGCTCCATCGTCTCCATGGCGCGGCCGAGGGGGCTCGCGACGAACGGGATGTCATCGCCGTCGCCGCCGTCGCGGGCCAGCAGATCCTTGAGGATGGCGCCCGCCTGCCTCGCCTGCGTCCGGCCGACCTCATTCAGCGGAATGTCGCGGCCGCCCTGAAAGCGGCCGGCGGCGTTCCAGTCTGTTTCGCCGTGCCGGACATAGTAGATGCGGGGAAGCGCCATGGCTGCCGCTCAGTCCTTCGCGAGCGATATGTCCGGCGCATCGGGGCGCTTCATGCCGACGACATGATAGCCGGAATCGACGTGATGGATTTCGCCGGTGACGCCGCGCGCCAGGTCCGAAAGGAAATACAGCGCGCTGTCGCCGACCTCCTCGATGGTCACGGTCCGGCGCATCGGCGCATTCAGCTCGTTCCATTTCAGGATATAGCGGAAGTCGCCGATACCCGATGCCGCCAGCGTCTTGATCGGACCTGCGGAGATCGCGTTGACACGGATGTTCTTCTCGCCGAGATCGGCTGCCAGATAGCGCACGCTCGCCTCGAGCGCGGCCTTGGCGACGCCCATCACGTTGTAGTGCGGCATCCACTTCTCGGCGCCATAGTAGGTCAGCGTCAGCAGCGCGCCGCCGTCGGGCATCAGCTTTTCCGCCCGCTGGGCAACGGCCGTCAGCGAGTAGCACGAGATCAGCATGGTCTTGGAAAAGTTCTCGGCGGTCGTATCGACATAGCGGCCATCGAGCTCGTCCTTGTCCGAGAACGCGATCGCGTGAACGACGAAGTCGATCTTGCCCCACTGCCGCTTGGCTTCCTCGAACACCGCATCGATCGTCTCGGGCTGGGTCACGTCGCAATGGCCAAGCAAGATGCCGCCGAGTTCGGCAGCGAGGGGTTCGACGCGCTTCTTCAGCGCATCGCCCTGCCATGTCAGCGCAATCTCCGCACCAGCCGCGCGGCAGGCCTTGGCAATGCCCCAAGCGATGGACCGGTTGTTGGCCACACCCAGAACGATGCCCCGCTTGCCGCGCATCAGGCTCGACGTATCCGACATTCACATTCTCCCTGAGCAGAGGTTGCCGCGCAAACCCGGCCGAACTCTCCAAGAGCCGATATTTTGCGGAAAATTTCTGCTCAATCAAACAGATAGAGCACAGCGAAACCGGGATCCGGCGATCACTGTGCCATTAAGGTAAATCCGTGCCCCTCTTCGCATAGGCCCGTTTGCCCATCAAGAGGCACCTCGGCCCGCCATCCCCCGCATGCGTGCAGCGCGGGTCCGTCTCGGCGCAATTTTAGCTGCATCTTCAACATTAAGCCTAACCCGCAACTACCCTGTCGATAGGGCCGAACCGCTCTCATCATCGTCCGTCGCGATTTTCTAAAGTGCGCGCTGATGAGAGGTTTTTATGGACGACGCTTCCACCGATCCGACCGACTGCGCGAATTCCGGCAAGCACCAGTTGAAGCCGCGCGCTTGCATTTTCGATCCCAAGCCGCGCATCCGCGCGTTTTTGTCGGAGGCGCTGGAGGAACTGGGCTTCATCGTCCACGAATGCGCGACGCCTGAAGAGCTCGATGCACAGTTCGACGCGAAAGCCCCTGATCTCGTCGTGCTCGGCTTCTCCGCGGGCGGCGTTGGGACAACCGGCGTGCTGGAGCAGATCGCAGCGCACACGTTCAAGAATCCGGTGTTGCTCGTCGCCCCGCAGCACAAGGCCTCCGTGAGCGTGGTGTACGGCATCGGCGAGCACCTCGAGCTCAACATGCTGCCTCTATTGCCGACGCCGTTCAGCGACGAGAGCCTCCGCGACAGCCTGATCGAATTGATCCCGCCCGCGGAGGTGTCGAACGCGCTGGTGAATGTCGGCGATGCACTGGCCGCCGATTGGCTCGAGGTCTGGTACCAGCCGAAGGTCGACGTCGAGTCGCTGGCGCTGACCGGCGCCGAGGCGCTGGTCCGGATGCGCCATCCGATCTGGGGCATCGTGCTGCCGTCGAACTTCGTTCCTGCGGACGATGATCCGCACTTTTGCGCCTTCTCCGATTTCGTCACCGGCCACGCGGCGGCCGACTGGCAGGAGTTTCTCAGGCGCCATGCGCCGACGCGGATGTCGGTCAATCTGCCGATCAGCTTCTTCGGGCAATCGGATGCCGTCCATCGGCTGACGCGCAAGCTGCCCACCCATCCGGCATTCCGCGACTTTGCCGTCGAACTCGATGCGCAGGAGATTTTGGATCACCCGTCCCTGTGCGCGGAGATCGCCCAGGAGCTGCGGCGGCACAACGTCTCCATCGCCGTCGACAATGTCGGCACAATGCTGCCCTCGTTGCTGGCGATGGATACGATCTCCTTCACCGAGATCAAGATCGATGCCGCCTTCATCAACGGCTGCGCAGAGGATCGCCTCAAGCGCGCGATGTGCCGGCAGATCGTCGAACTGGCAAAGAGCTATCGCCTGCGCACCGTCGGCATGGGCGTCGAAGCCTGGGCAGACCTCTTGGCCGCGCGCGAGCTGGGCATCGATCAGGCGCAGGGCTTCCTGTTTGCCAAGCCGATGCCCGCGCAGCGCTTCGCGCGCGATGTGCTCGGGCGAATGTCGCTCGGCGAGACGAAGGCCAATTTGGGTTGAAGCTCGGCGTTCCCGCACGCAAAATTTGGCGCAAAATTTATCCGCCTACCTGCGCCGGCGGTATTCGCAATACACCGCTAAAATGCGAGCTTTCCGCTGAACCTTTGCGCCAATCATTTCTGCGATAAGGCAACCTCACCATGAGGAAGTCATGACAAAAACAACCGCAAAGACCACCCCGAACGTCGTCGATCTCGGCAGTTATCGGCGCCGTCAGTCGGCGGCGGCCAAGCCGGCTGTGACGGAACAAACGCGGCGCGCCTGCCGGCATTGCGGCGCCTGGCTTGCCGACGACGAATCCGATGATGACTGCTCGAGCGTGTTTCGCGCATTCGAAACCGCCGGGCCGCGCGTTTGAGCGGCCGCTCCGCGCAGCGTCAGCGGTCAGACGTGCTGGCCGCCATTGATGTGGATCTCCGCGCCGTTGACGTAAGACGACGTCTCCGTGCACAGCACATAGATGATCTTGGCGACTTCATCGGGGGTGCCGAGGCGATGCAGCGGAATCTGCTGCTGGACGATCTTTTCGGTACCCGGTGACAGGATCGACGTATCGATCTCGCCCGGCGCAATCGCATTGACGCGAACGCCGACCCGGCCGAAATCCGCCGCCATCTCGCGCGTCAACGCCGCCAGCGCCGCCTTCGAGGTGGCATAGGCCGCTCCCGCGAACGGGTGCACCCGCGAGCCGGCGATCGAGGTGACGTTGACCACCGACCCCTTCGCCCGCTTCAGCTCCTCGATCAGGCCGCGCGCCATCATGATCGGCGCAAAAAAGTTGACCTGAAAGACATGCCGCCAGGCGTCGATGTCGGTCTCGATCGTTCCCATCCGCGAGCCGCCCTCGCCCTTGGGCGAGATTGCCGCGTTGTTGACGAGCGCGTGCAGCACGCCGCCTTCGAGCCGCGACTGGATTTCCTTGATGGCGCGCAGCGTGTCATCGCGGTCGGCGAGGTCCACCTGGATGTGATCCTCCGGCCCCGCGCCCCACGGGCACTGCTCGGGGAACGGGTGGCGCGAGCAGGTGATGACGCGCCAGCCGGCGCTGGAGAACCGGATGACGGTCGCATGCCCGATGCCTCGGCTCGCGCCGGTGAGCAGCAACGTGCGCCGCGGCGTGTTGGCTGGGGGGCTTGTGGGTGCCATGTCGTTAGATCTCGTTCCTCGTGTCGATCGTTACGGATAAAGGCGGGTGCGCAACCATGCGCCGTCCGGCGCATCGCGGTTGAATACCACGCGATCATGAAGCCGGAACGGCCGATCGTGCCAAAATTCGATGGATTCTGGAATGATGCGGAAGCCCACCCAGCCCGGCGGGCGCGGCACCTTGCCGAACGCATAGGTCGCCGCGACCTTGGCGATGGCCTGCTCGAAGGCGAACCGGCTTTCGAGCGGCTGCGACTGCTTGCTCGCCCACGCGCCGATCTGCGCCTGCTTCGGCCGGGAGGCGAAATAGGCGTCGGCCTCGGCATCGCTGACCTGCACCACCTCGCCGCGGATGCGGATCTGCCGCCGCAGCGATTTCCAGTGAAACAGCAGCGCGGCCTTCGGGGTGGCGGCGATCTCCCGTCCCTTCTGGCTCGCGGCGTGGCTGTAGAACACGAATCCCTCGGCGTCGCGGCCCTTGAGCAGCACCATCCGCACGTCGGGCATGCCGTGCGCATCGACCGTCGCCAGCGCCATCGCATTCGGGTCGTTCGGCTCGCTGGCCACCGCCTCGGCGAACCATGCCTCGAACAGGGCGATCGGATCGTCGGCGCTGGTAAAATCACCAGACGTTAACCCGCTTTGGTGTTTCATGGAGCCAGTGTCGGTCATGCGCGGAGATTCCGTGTTGCGACGATCGAGGGTGATGAGTGTGATGCAGCTCTTATATAGGGCATGGAACCGCAAAGACCTATGCGCAATCGGGCGGCAGCCCGTGCGCCGGTTTGCGGCGGCCGTGTTCTGCGCCGCGGCGCTCACGGGATGCAGCCTTTCATCACACCTCGATACATTCTCCGACAGCCAGACCCAAGCCGATATCACCGGCTCGATCCGGAGCGCGCGGGTGCAGTCGAGCAGCCCCTCCGAGAGCGACCTCGCCCTCGCCCGGCTCGCCGCTTCCGACGTGCTCAGCCGCGGCGACAAGAACGCGAGCCAGCCGTGGGAAAATCCCGCGACCGGCGCCCGCGGTTCCGTGACGCCGCTAGCCAATGCCTATTCCGCCGATGGCCGCACCTGCCGCGATTTCCTCGCGAGCTATGTGCACGGTTCGTCGGAGAGCTGGATGCAGGGCGCGGCCTGCCAGGCCGACCGCGGCAGCTGGGAAATCCGCTCCATGAAGCCTTGGCGGCAAAGCTGATCCATGGTCTGCTGCCATTCTGCCCAATTTCAACAATCGCGGCCGTTGCAAAAAAGCCACGAACACACCAGATGACCGCATGAGCGGCCATGTCGCCGCAGCCCGTTTTCACAACCCGTCCGGTTGGGACAAGTCCGATTTTGAACTCGCATAGTCGAAGGGAGACGTCACCGAATGCGCGACCCCTATGAGGTCTTGGGGGTGCCGCGAAGCGCCAGCGCCGCGGCCATCAAGAGCGCGTTTCGCAAGCTCGCCAAGAAGCACCACCCCGACGCCAACAAGAACGATCCCGGAGCCGCCGCCCGTTTTGCCGAGGTGAACACGGCCAACGAGATTTTGGGCGACCCGGAAAAGCGCAAGCAGTACGACGCCGGCGAGATCGACGCCGAGGGCAAGCCGCGTTTCCAGGGCTTCCCCGGCGGCGGCTTTCAGGGCGGCGGACGCACGGGGCGCGCCGGCCGCGGCGGCTTCGAATATTCCACCAGCGGCGGCTCGCAGGGTTTTGGCGGCAGCTTTGAGGACATTCTGAACAGCATGTTCGGCGGTGCCGCCGGCATGCGCGGCGCGCGCGGTGCCCAGGGCGGCGCGCGCACGGAGGGCTTTGACTTCGAATCCAGCCCCTTCACCGCGCCGGATCTCGACCTGCAGGCGGCGATGACCATCACCCTCGACGAGGCGGCCAACGGCGCGGAGAAGCGCGTGCGGCTGCCGAGCGGCAAGGAGCTCAACGTGCGGACGCCGGCCGGGCTGACCTCCGGCCAGCAGATCCGCCTCAAGGGCCAGGGCGAGACCGCCCCCGGCCATCCGCCCGGCGATGTCATGATCACCGTGACGGTGGCGCCGCATCCGTATTTCAAGCTCGAGGGCAACGACGTCCGGCTCGACCTGCCGGTCACGCTTTACGAGGCGGTGCTGGGCGCCAAGGTCCGGGTGCCGACCCTCAATGGCGCGGTCGAACTGTCGATCCCGAAAAACACCTCGAGCGGCCGGACCTTCCGCCTCAAGGGCAAGGGCTTTCCGGCCAAGACCGGCACCGGCGACCTGTTCGTCACGACCCGCATCATGCTGCCGGACGGCAACGACGCCGACCTCGAAGCCCTGATGAAGACCTGGCTGGGCACCAAACCCTACAACCCGCGCCGGGATCTTGGCTGAGGCCAAATCCCGCCTGCCCCTTCCCGCACGTGTCTGCGGCTAAAATCCATCCCCGCGGCGCACGCGCGCCCGGGGGGGACAGGGCAACCACCTAAAGCCACTTCTTCCACTTGAAGAACATATACGGCCCGACCGCCGCGAACAGCATCGCGAGCAGGGCCAGCGGGTATCCGTGCGCCCATTCGAGCTCGGGCATCGCCTTGAAGTTCATGCCGTAGACCGAGGCGATCAGCGTCGGCGGCATCAGCACTACGGCCATCACCGAAAACAGCTTGATGATGTTGTTCTGCTCAAGGTTGACGACGCCGAGCATGGCATCGAGCACGAACGTGATCTTGTTCGAGAGATAGGAGGCGTGATCGGTGAGCGACTGCACGTCGCGCTGCAGAGTCTTGAGCTGCGCCTTCTGCTCCTTGCTCCAGCGCATCGTCTCGTTCTCCACCGTCACGAACGAGATCAGGCGACCGATCGAAACGAGGCTCTCGCGCACCTTGGACGTGAGGTCGCCCTTCTTTCCGATGGTGCGCAAAATCTGCGCATAGCTGCGGGCGTGGCCGCGCTCCGCCGAGCTCTCGAAAACCTGCGAGCTGACGCTGTCGACGTCGCTGCCCGCCCGCTCCAGAATGTCGGCGCAGCGGTCCACCACCGTGTCGAGCAGCTCCAGCATCACCATGTCGCCGGACAGCATCGGCGAGCAGCCGCGCGCGAGCTTCGCGGCGACCAGCGGGAACGCCTTCGGCTCGTCGTAACGCACGGTGACGAGGCGGTGCGCGGCGAGGATGAAGGACACCGGGGTGGTGCGGGGTCCGGGCGTGTCGGCGCCGCACATCAGCGTCGCGGTCATGTAGCGCGCGCCGTTCTCGGTGTAGAGGCGGCTGGAGATCTCGATCTCCTGCATCTCGTCGCGGGTCGGCACCTCGGCCCCGATCAGATCCTCGACCAGCTTTTCCTCGGCGCGGGTCGGCGACTTGAGGTCGATCCATACCGTGTTGGCCGGCAGCGCCCCACCGAGCGGATCAATCTTTTTCAAGGAACCGGATTCTGGGGCGAAGACAGACAGCATCGGCAAACCTCCGGTCAACAACACGCGCACTGGCCCTCAGTGCGCAAATTCGACTGATTCGGGCAAGCAACGATGATTCGTGGAGGTACCCGGAGCCGCTCGGGCGGCCCGGAGGCTTTTGTCCGCGCGGCCAACGCGCGAAGGAACGAATCCGGACCCGCCAAAGGGCTATTTTGGCAGCTTGCAATCACAGTCTCGTGACAATTTTTGGATTCGCCGCGAAAGGATTGAATCGCTTGGCCAAAACTTGCGGCAAAAATGCAACAACTCTTATGTTGCAAAGCGGCAGGCCTCGCCGCTCACTGGAAATACCGCACAAATCGGAGGATAATTCGCGCGCTGAATTGCCACCACAGGTGGCATCCGCAGCGCAGGTGTTCGCCGCGTCGTTCAAGCTCCATTTCCAGGATCGATCAATGTTGTCGTTTGCCACCAGGTTCGGCTTTCTTGCGGTGTCCGGCGTTTTGCTGGCGGGTTGCATGCAAACCACCGGAGCCGTGTACGAACCGGCGCCGCAAGCGGCAATGAAACCGCGCGACCGCGAACTGATGAGCAAGATCCGCTACGCCAACACCCCGGTGCCTGAGCCGTATCGCCGCGCGATCGTCAACTACCACCGCAAGGAAACGCCGGGCAGCATCGTCGTCGATTCCGACAACCACTACCTGTACTACGTGCTCGAAGGCGGCAAGGCGATCCGCTACGGCGTTACCGTCGGCGAAGAAGCACTGGCATTCTCCGGCGTCGCCCGCATCGGCAACATGCGCGAGTGGCCGGACTGGGTGCCGACGGCGGACATCCACAAGCGCATCGAGGGCCTGCCGGCCCGCGTCGCCGGTGGCCCGGACAATCCGCTCGGCGCCCGCGCACTGTATCTCTATCAGGGCAATCGCGACACGCTGTTCCGCATCCATGGCACCAACCAGCCGGAATATATCGGCTCGTCGATCTCCTCGGGCTGCATCCGCATGACCAACGAGGACGTGATCGACCTCTATAGCCGCGCCAAGACGGGCTCGCTGGTGGTGGTGCTGGAGCCCAGGCAGGGCGACTCGCCGTTCAATCCGAAAATGGCGCTGCAGGGCGGCAGCGGCGGCTTGTATTGATCGCAGTCAGTTTCGACTGACAAAAAGCGCCGGTGCCCCCGGCGCTTTTTTGTTGGGCGGGATCAGGGCAGCAGCGAGAGCGGAGACGGCAGCGCAGGCTTGCGTACTGCGCGGCCCTTGCGCGGCTTTTCCGGCGCCGGCGGTCCGGCCTTTGGGGCAGTCTCAGGTTCCGCCTTGGGTTCGGCCTTCGGTCCACCCGCCTTTTGCCGCCCCTTTTGCTCGGCCGGGATGGCCGCCTGCGGCTGCGTGGCCGTCCTCTTGGCGGACCTCGCCTCCGGCTTTCCGCCGCGCGGCTGCCGGGGCAGCGCCGCCATCACCGGACGCGGGCGCGGCAGCGGCACCGCGGCGGCAGCCCCGACCGCCCCGCCCGAAGCCGGGGGCTGCAGCGACTGCGGCGCGGGGCCGTCGGCCTCAGCCTCGGGCTCCTCCACCTCGTCCGGGGCGGCATTTTGCTGCTGCGGCTGCGCGGCGGCGACCTGCGGCGGCGGCTCGGTTTCGATGTTCCATTTGCAGATACGAAAATCGCTCCGGCGCGGTGCAAGATCGAGGTGGATGTGGTTCTCATGATAACCGTCCGACCCCGGCCCGAGCACCGTCTTGAACCGCGCACACAGCGAACTGCGCACCTTCTCGCGCAGATCGCGTGGCACGGCGCTGTCGGTCAGCGACACCGGCGCGCGGCCGGCGAAGTTCAATGCGCGAATATCGAGGGCATTGGCACGGCCATGTTCCGAGAGCTTTGCGCCGGCGATGCGATTGCGGCCACGGCAGGAAAACGAGTCGAAATTATCGATCCCTAAAAGCGCCGTGCCGGCGCTGCGCGCCAACGGCATCATATCCTCGCGCGCCCAGGCGACGAGCGCGGCCGCCATCTCGCAGCGCAGGATCGCGGCCGGTTTGACGACGACGCGGCTGCGGTCCGGCAGCACGATGGCCTCAAGCCGCACCAGATCAGGCCCGCCGCAGGCTCCCGGTCCGTCGATCGGGGCAATGCTCGGCGCAACCGCCACCGCCTCGGTGAGCGCGAGACGGCACTGCGAGGGGGCCGGCGCAGCCTCCGCCTCCTGCGGCGCGCCCGTTCCATTCTCCGGCTTCGGCTGTGCCTGATCGGGCGCGGGCGCGGCAGCCGCCGAAACCGGCCTTGGCCGGGGCAACGGCACGGCAGCCTGTGCGGCAAAGGCGGGCAGCATCATGAGCAGCAACGCCATCGCCATCCGGCTGCGGCCAGATCCGCGCATAAAGGATTTGCGGCCTGCAGTATCGGCGCTAGACTTCATCATCGCCCCAACGAGGGCAAATAAGAATAGCGACGAGGAGGAAGCTTCGAATGCGCGGATTGATGCAAGATTGGCCTATGCTGTGTCAGCGGATTATCGATCATGCCGCAACTATTCACCCGACACGCGAGGTTGTGACCCGATCCGTCGAAGGCCCCATCCATCGCACGAACTACAGCCAGATCCGCGCCCGTGCCCTGAAGGTTGCCCAGCAGCTCGACCGCAGCGGTATCAAGATCGGTGACCGCATAGCCACGCTCGGCTGGAATACCTGGCGACACCTTGAATGCTGGTACGGCATCATGGGCATCGGCGCCATCTGCCACACGGTTAATCCCCGGCTGTTTCCCGACCAGATCGCATGGATCGTCAACCATGCCGCCGACCGGATCATGATCACCGACCTCACCTTCGTCCCGCTGCTCGAAAAGCTCGCGGACAAGATGCCCTCGATCGAGCGTTACGTCGTGCTCACCGACAAGGAGCACATGCCGCAGACGTCGCTCAAGAATGCCATTGCCTATGAAGAGTGGATCAACGAGGTCGACGGCGACTTCGCCTGGAAGACCTTTGACGAAAATACCGCCGCGGCGATGTGCTATACATCGGGCACCACGGGCGATCCGAAGGGGGTCCTCTACTCCCATCGTTCCAACGTCCTCCACGCGATGATGGCCAACAATCCCGACGCGCTTGGCACCCGCTCCAAAGACACAATGCTTCCGGTGGTGCCGCTGTTCCATGCCAATAGCTGGGGCATCGCCTTCTCGGCGCCAAGCATGGGTACAAAACTCGTCTTTCCGGGCGCGAAGCTCGACGGCGCCTCGGTCTACGAAATGCTCAGCACCGAAAAGGTGACGATGACCGCGGGCGTGCCGACGGTGTGGTTGATGCTGCTGCAATACATGGCCGCCAACAATCTCACGCTGCCGCATCTCAAGGTGCTGATCTGCGGCGGCTCGGCGATGCCGAAATCGATGATCAAGGCCTTCGACGACATGGGCGTCGAGGTGCGACACGCCTGGGGCATGACGGAGATGAGCCCGCTCGGCACCGTCGGCTCGCTGCAGCCGCAATTTGCGGACCTCACCGGCGACGCCAAGATCGACGTGCTCGCGACACAGGGCTATCCGCCCTTCATGGTCGAGATGAAGATCACCGACGACGCCGGCAACAGGCTGCCGTGGGACGGCAAGACTTTTGGCCGGCTCAAGGTGCGCGGCCCGGCGATCGCCGCGTCGTATTTCCGCGTCGAGCAGAAAATCCTCGACGAAGAAGGCTATTTCGACACCGGCGACGTCGCCACCATCGACGAAGCCTCCTACATGCGCATCACCGACCGCTCGAAGGACGTCATCAAGTCCGGCGGCGAATGGATCTCGTCGATCGAGCTGGAAAACCTTGCGGTGGGCCATCCCAAGGTGGCGGAAGCCGCCGTCATCGGCGTGCGCCACCCGAAATGGGACGAGCGCCCGCTGCTGATCGTGCAGCTCAAGGAGGGGCAGACCGCGACGCGCGAGGAAATCTTGACATTCATGGATGGCAAGATCGCCAAATGGTGGATGCCGGATGACGTGGCATTCGTCGATGCGATTCCGCACACCGCCACCGGCAAGATCCTGAAAACCGCGCTGCGCGATCGGTTCCAGGACTACGCGCTGCCCACCGCCGTGGCGCAATAGTCGCCTCGCACACCTCGGCGGCAATCGTTCAAAATAGCGCGGATCGCATAACGATCCGCGCTATTTTGCTTAACGATAACGCCCGATAGCGTGTGGTAAATTCAGCGCCGGCCTTGGCAGGGCCGCTGCTTCTCCGTTATTCCATCCGACATCACATCAGGTAGAGCGGCAGCTTGGCGGCAACGCCAGGCCCTGCGGCTCTCCATTTTCATGCGGCCGACGGCAAGTTTTTTTCGCCGTCCGCGGCATTCGCTCACCATGCCTCCCGTGGTGAGGGACATGACATTTAGCGCGGCAGTTTCTGTCTGCACCGAACGTCCTGCTTATCTGCGAGCAGGGCCTTGTTGAACCTCATGAGAGAATTCGCGACCTACTTGGTAGGTGGCGTTTCCGTTCGCGAAGGCAGTATGAAGCTGGATTTCCTGACGCTCTACATCGTCATTTTTCTCAATTCATTTGCGGTAGCAGTGATCTGGGCGGCGGTGGCCTACACCTATCGCTCATTCGTTGCCGCGCGCATCTGGCTGCTTGGCTGCGTGCTCACGATGCTCGGGGGGGTGGTGCTCGTGTTTCACGGCAGCGACGGCTCGATCCTCGCCGCCGTGATCGGCAACGGCATCGTCATCTTCGGCTTCTGCCAGTTCTGGGTCGGCATTCGCCGGTTCTATGGCGCGGGCGGCGGCATGTTCGCAAGCGCGATCATCACGCTTGTCAGCATGGTCTTCCTCGTCATCGCCTTCGACAGCCTGAACGCGCGCAACATGGTCTACGCCACGGCTCAATCGGTGCCGATGGCGCTCGGCATCGCCTATCTGCTGCATCCCGGGCGTCGCCAGCTCGGCGCGTGGATCGCCGCCATCGCGATGGCCATCGGCATTCTCGGTCATGGCATCGAAACCGCGAGCAATCTTGCGATGCTGGCGGACACGATCAGCCGGGCGACCTATCTGCGCATCGAAGTCACCGCGGTGCTCATCGTGGTGTTCAGCGCAGTCCTGTGGAACTTCGGCTTCGCCGTCATGACCATCGACCGGCTGCGCAACGAGGTTGCGGCGCTCGCCGTCGAGGACGAACTCACGGGCCTGCCCAATCGCCGCCGCCTGCTCGAACGCATCGCGCACGAGGAGGCGCGCTCGGCGCGGACCAACCGGCCCTATGCCATCCTGATGATCGATCTCGATTACTTCAAGGAACTGAACGACGCGTTCGGCCATGCCGGCGGCGACGCCGCGCTCCGGCACTTCGCCGTTACCGCGGCCGCGCAGGTGCGCAAGAACGATCTTGTCGCCCGGCTTGGCGGCGACGAGTTCTGCGTCATCCTGCCCGAAACCGACGCCCCCCATGCGGCCGCGCTGGCGGCGGGCATCGCCGAGTCGGTGCGGCTTTCCCCGTTCCGGCTGCAGGGCAAGTCGATCGCGATGACGGTCAGCATCGGCGTGGCAGCCTGGCAGGCCAACAATGAGGAAGGCGACACGCTGGCGCGGGCGGATCGCGCGCTCTACAACGTCAAGGCCAGCGGCCGGAACGGCTTCCGGCTCGACGGCGCGCCGCCGAACCGGGGGGTGAAGCTGTCGGTGGTCGCGTCGCGCGCATAAATCATGCCAGTGGAGAACTTTCGGGGAAGCGCAATCGAGGTTTGAGCGAGCCCCTTGTCTTTGGCGCGCCGCCATGGTCTCACAACTGCGCGTTCCGCCGGGGGACGACTGACGAGACAGAGAAACGATGGCCCGCAGGTTTTCCGCGCCCTATCTTTCGGAACCGGTTTCCGCGCTGGCGGCGTGGTCGCGGCGGCTCGCCATCTTCGCGCTGATCACGATACTCGTCTCGGTAATCGTGGTGCGCTTTGGCTTTCTCGAATATCGCCCCGCGGTGATGAGCTTTGGCGGCGCGCTGGCTATTGCGGCGCTGTCAATCCTGTTCGGGCTGGCCGGCTTCGCCTCGATCTGGCACAGCGGTGCGCGCGGCGTCGGCCGCATCATGCTGGCCCTTCTGATCAATGCCGTGATCCTCGCCTATCCGGCCTATCTCGGCTGGAAGTACTATCGGCTCCCGAAAATCTACGACATCACCACCGATCCGATCGATCCGCCGCGCTTCGACGTCCTCGTACGGCTGCGCGGCAGCGACGGCGCCAACCCGGCCGCCTATGCGGGACTGTATTCCGCCGAGCAGCAGCGCAAGGCCTATCCCGAGGTCGACACCATCCAGCTCGATATCGGCGCGCTGAAGGCCTATGAGGCCGCGCTCGCTCTCGTCAACAAGAGCAAGTGGCTGGTCGTCGATGCCCGCGCGCCGCAGGCACCCAGCTATGAGGGCCATATCGAGGCGGTGGCGCGCACGCCGATCATGGGCTTCCGCGAGGATGTAGCGATCCGCGTGCTGCCCGATGGCGACGGCGCGCAGGTCGATATCCGCTCCTCCTCGCGCTACTTCAATTCCGATCTTGGCTCCAATGCTGCGCGCATCGTAAAGTTCGCTGGCGACCTGACCACCGCGGCCAACCGCATCGCGCAAAGCCGCGCCGCGAATGAGCCGGCGACGCCGACCGGCAGCACCAAGACCAAAGCGGCGCCGCAAAAGGGCCACGCCGCGAAAGGCACGGCGCAGCCGGCGAAAGGGCAGAAGTCGGGTCAGCCGTCGAGGGAGCCGGCGAGCCGATAAACCCCGGTCACGACCGGATCGCCATCGGTCTGCACGATGTTGCGCGCGACGAGATCCTCGAGATGCGCGAGCACCGAATAGCCGGCGGCACTCATCAGCCGCGGGTCGATGCCGATATAGCTCGCGCGCACGATGGTCGGGATATCCGCCGCGCCCTTGGCGAGGCGATGGAGGATCGACGCCTCGCGCGCCTTGCGATGCTCGATGAGAAACCGCGCGAAATCCGGACCATTCAGGATTTCCGGCCCGTGCCCCGACAGATAGACGCGCTCGGGCCGCGCCGCGAGGCGCTCCAGCGAAGCCATGTAGTCGATCATCGAGCCGTCGGGGGGCGCGACGATCGAGGTCGACCAGCCCATGATGTGATCGCCGACGAAGATCAGGTCGCGCTCGGCCCACGCGAAGGCCATGTGATTGGCGGTGTGGCCCGGCGTCGCGATCGCTTCCAGCGCAAAGCCGTCACCCGCGACGACATCGCCGTCGCGCAAAATCACGTCCGGCGCAAAGTCGCGGTCCGCGCCCGATTCCATCGATACGCCCTCGCCTTCGTGGCGCGGCCGCGCGGCGCGGTGCGGCCCTTCGGCGTAGACCGGCGCACCGGTGGCCGCCTTGATGCGCTCGGCATTCGGCGAATGGTCGAAGTGGCTGTGGGTGACGAAAATATGCGTGACGGTCTCGCCGCGCACGGCATCGAGCAGCGCCTCGGCATGGGCCGCGCTTGCCGGCCCCGGATCGATGATCGCGACATTGCCGCGGCCGACGATGTAGCTCACCGTGCCGGTGAAGGTGAACGGGCTGGGGTTATCGCACAGCACCCGCCGAACGCCCGGCAGGACCTCTTCGACAATGCCGGGCCTGAGTGGAAAATCGCGATTGAAGGAGATGTCGCCTTCGGTGCTCATGCGCCAAAAATCCTGAAGACTGTTTTCATGTCGAGCGACCGCGTCGTCAGTGTCCGTTGTCTGCGTCAGCCCCGCCCGGCAATGCCGGGACGGGCTGACGGGCGCCGCTCACGAGAACGCCTGAATGCCGGTGATGGCACGGCCGAGAATGAGGGCGTGCACGTCGTGCGTTCCCTCATAGGTATTGACGGTCTCGAGGTTCTGCGAATGGCGCATGACGTGGAATTCGCTGGAAATGCCGTTGCCGCCGTGCATGTCGCGGGCCTGCCGGGCGATGTCGAGCGCCTTGCCGCAGTTGTTGCGCTTGACGATCGAGATCATCTCCGGCGCCATCTTGCCGGCATCCATCAGGCGGCCGACCTGCAGCGAGCCCTGCAGGCCAAGCGCGATTTCGGTCTGCATGTCGGCGAGCTTCTTCTGCACGAGTTGCGTCGCCGCGAGCGGGCGGTTGAACTGCTTGCGGTCCAGCGTGTACTGCCGCGCGCGGTGGAAGCAATCTTCCGCCGCGCCCATCGCGCCCCAGGAAATGCCGTAGCGGGCGCGGTTGAGGCAGCCGAACGGCCCCTTCAGGCCGGAGACGTTCGGCAGCAGCGCGCTTTCCGGCACCACGACGTCTTCCATCACCACCTCGCCGGTGATCGAGGCGCGCAGTGACAGCTTGCCCTCAATCTTCGGCGCGGACAGGCCCTTCATGCCCTTTTCGAGGATGAAGCCGCGGATCTGATTGTCGTGCGCGGCCGACTTCGCCCAGACCACGAACACATCGGCGATCGGCGCGTTCGAGATCCACATCTTCGTGCCGTTGAGGCGATAGCCGTCCGAGACCTTTTCGGCGCGGGTCTTCATGCCGCCGGGGTCGGAGCCCGCATCCGGCTCGGTCAGGCCGAAGCAGCCGACCCACTCGCCGGTGGCGAGCTTCGGTAGATATTTTTTGCGCTGGGTCTCATCGCCATAGGCATAGATCGGATACATCACCAGCGACGACTGCACGCTGTTCATCGAGCGGTAGCCGGAGTCCACGCGCTCGATCTCGCGCGCGACGAGGCCGTAGGCGACATAGCTGGCATTGGCGCAGCCGTATTCTTCCGGGATGGTGACGCCGATCAGGCCGAGCTCGCCCATCTCGTTGAAGATCTCGCGATCCGACCGCTCCTGCAGATAGGCCTGCGTGACGCGCGGCAGCAGCTTCTCCTGCGCATAGGCCCGCGCGGTATCGCGGATCATGCGCTCGTCTTCGGTGAGTTGCTCGTCGAGCAGAAAGGGATCTTCCCAGTTGAAGCGGGCCGGCGCCGAGTGTTCTTTGGCTTTGGCGAGCGTACTCATGCGAAAATCCCTTTCGTATTTTTTTGTATCACGGCCCTTGCCGCGCCAGCCTGCGAGGCTAGTGCGCGGCAATTCACTCTTCAAGCGGCCTCTTACTCGTCGAAATGAACGGTGTTGATGATCTCGATGCCGTAGCCCGACAAGCCCTTGTAGTCGTGCACCGACGAGGACAGGTTGCGGATCGAGCTCACGCCGAGATCGCGCAGGATCTGCGCGCCGACGCCGATTTCGCGCCATTGCCGGTTACGGTCCGACTCCGACGTTTCCGGCACGCCGATCGGCTCGACCGGCACGCCCGCCGCGCCGTCGCGCAGATAGACCAGCACGCCGCGGCCTTCCTTGCGGAACTGCTCAAGCGCCGCATGAACCCGGACATGGCCGAGAAACACATCCTTGGCGAGGTTCGGCTTGTGGAAGCGGGTGAGGACGTCGCGCCCGTCGCCGATGCTGCCGTACACGAAGGCAACGTGATAGATCGGGTCGAACGGCGAGCGATAGGCAAAGCCCTGCAGCGGGCCGATCGGGCTTTCAGTGGTGAAGCTCGACACTCGCTCGATCAGCTTCTCGCGCGCCTGGCGATAGGCGATCATGTCGGCGATGGTGACATGCTTGAGATTATGCTGGGCGGCAAAGCGCGTCACCTGCTCACCCTTCATCACCGTGCCGTCGTCATTCATCAGTTCGCTGATGACGCCGACCGGCGGCAAACCCGCCAGACGGCAGAGGTCGACCGCCGCCTCGGTATGACCCGAGCGCAGCAGCACGCCGCCGTCGCGGGCGATCAGCGGGAAGATGTGGCCGGGCCGGGTGAAATCACCGGCGCCGACATTGGGATTGGCCAGCGCGCGGCAGCAAGCGGTCCGCTCTTCGGCGGAAATGCCGGTGGTGCCGCCGGGCTTGTAGTCGATCGAGACCGTAAAGGCCGTGGTGTGGGCGGAATCGTTGTGCGCCACCATCGGATCCAGCCTCAGACGCCGCGCGTCCTCGACCGTGATCGGGGCGCAGACGATGCCCGACGTGTGGCGGATGATGAACGCCATCTTTTCCGGAGTGCAGAGCGACGCGGCGACGATGAGATCGCCTTCACCCTCGCGATCGTCGTCATCCGTCACCACAACCATTTCGCCGTTGGCGAACGCCTCGATTACCTCAGGAATAGGATGGGCCATGCACGCTCACTCTGAAAACCTAACGGAAAAACAGCTTCCCTGGATGTATCCACGAAAGCCCACGCTTTCTATGGCGCAGGGCGACCGATGACGCAACCATTCCGAAGAGGCCCCGCCGGCCCTCGGTTTTCGCCTTGCGAAACAGGAAACCGCCCATGCGGCGGCGCCAATGGACAGGGGCTGCGCGCGCAGCTACTTTCACGCGAACTTCCGGATATCTGGGCCGGGAGCGGAGATTGGAATGATTGACGTGACAGTGGGCGACAACAACGCCCGCGAGCGCAGTGGTTTGCGCACTCTTATCCTCATTTCGGCAGCGCATTGGGTCAGCCACTACTATATTCTGGTGCTGCCGATGCTGTTTCCGTTTCTCAAAACCACGCTCGGCGTCGGTTATATCGAGCTCGGCTTCTCCCTCACGGTTTTTGCGGTCGTCACCGGCCTGACCCAGGCGCCGGTCGGCTATCTCGTCGATCGGGTCGGCGCCCGGAAAATCCTCATCGCCGGCCTTTGCCTCGGCGGTTTCTCGCTGATCCTGCTCGGCCTAACCCTGAACTACACCTGGCTGCTGGTCTGCGCCGTGCTGCTCGGCATCGGCAACAGCGTTTATCACCCCTCCGACTATGCCCTGCTCGCCGCCAATATGGACGAGGGCCGCATGGGCCGGGCGTTCTCGGTGCACACCTTCGCCGGCTATCTCGGCGCGGCGGTGGCCCCGGCGATCGTCGGCGCGCTGGTTGCGACCGTCGGCGGCATCGGCGCGCTGATGGTATCCGGCGTGATCGGCCTCGCCGTCGGCCTGGTGCTCCTCGTCCTGCCGGTGCCGGAGGCCAGCGCCGCCCACCACGCCCAGCCGGACGGCTCCGCGGCCAAGGTCAACATCGTTACCCCGATGGTGATTGTGCTGACGGTATTCTTCACCCTGCTTGGCCTGTCCACCAGCGGCATCAGCTCGTTCGGCGTCGTCGCGCTGATGAGCGGTTACAACGAGCCGTTCGCGATCGCCAACCTGGCGCTGACCGCGTTTCTCGGCGCGGCCGCGGTCGGCGTTCTCGCCGGCGGGTTCCTCGCCGACCGCACCAGCCGCCACGAGCAGGTCGCGGCGGTTTTCTTCGCCATCAACGCGCTGATCGTCGCCGCCGTCGCAGTCACCTCGCCCGGCCCCGTGGTCATGGTCGTGGCATTGACGGTGGCGGGCTTTCTCAGCGGCGTGATCGCGCCGTCGCGTGATATGATGGTGCGTAATGCCGCTCCTCCGGGCGCGGCGGGCCGGGTGTTCGGCATCGTCTCGACCGGCTTCAATATCGGCGGCATCATTAGCCCGCTGCTGTTCGGCTGGCTGATGGACCACTCAATGCCGCGCTGGGTGTTCGGCGGCTCGGCCGTTTTCATGCTGCTCACCGTGCTGCTCACGGTCGCCACCGATCGGCGCGGCGCCAAGGCGGCCGGCAGCTAGCGGCCTTTGGCGGGGCGAAGGAATCGCATGGTGCGTTTGAGCAAAGCCGATCCGGGATGAATGGCAGTGGCCGCAACAATGCTTGATCGCAAGGTCGAACCGCGAATTAATAGGGGCCGCGTGACGGGCTGCGTCACCATCGCTGCTGCGGCGCGCGACGCTGCACCCACCGCAAGATAGTGCCGACGAAATGCCTGTCACCGACCTCGCAACGCGCACCTACGACCACGGCTGGCGGCTCGACCCCATCGTCCGCAGCCTGCTCGACACCGACTTCTACAAGCTGTTGATGCTGCAGATGATCCACACGCTCTACCCGGGCGTGCAGGCGACCTTCTCGGTGATCAATCGCAGCAAGCACATCCGCCTCGCCGACGTTATCGAGGAAAGCGAGCTGCGCGCCCAACTCGACCATGCCCGCACCCTGCGCTTCACCAAGAAGGAACTGATCTGGCTGTCGGGTAACACGTTCTACGGCAAGACCCAGATGTTCTCGCCGGAATTCATGGCCTGGCTCGCCGAGTTCCGCCTGCCGGAATACGAGCTGCGCAAGGTCGACGGCCAATATGAGCTGCACTTCCGCGGCCCCTGGACCCACACGACGATGTGGGAAATCCCGGCGCTCGCCATCGTCAATGAGCTGCGTTCACGCGCCGTGATGATCGGCCTCGGCCGCTTTGCGCTCGACGTGCTCTATGCCCGCGCCAAGGCCAAGCTGTGGACCAAGGTCGAGCGGCTGCGGACCATCGAGGGCCTCGCCATCTCCGATTTCGGCACCCGCCGCCGCCACGGCTTTCTGTGGCAGCGCTGGTGCGTCGAGGCGCTCAAGGAAGGCCTCGGCAGTTCCTTCACCGGCACCTCGAACGTCTTGCTCGCGATGGACAACGACCTCGAAGCCATCGGCACCAATGCGCACGAGCTGCCGATGGTGCTGGCGGCGCTGGCCGACACCGACGAGGAGCTGCGCCGTGCGCCCTATCAAGTGCTCGACGACTGGCGCCACACCTATGCCGGCAACCTCCTGATCGCCCTGCCGGATGCCTTCGGCACTAAGGCCTTCCTCAAGAACGCCCCGGATTGGGTCGCCGACTGGACCGGCTTCCGCCCGGACAGCGCGCCGCCGATCGAGGGCGGCGAGGAAATCATCGACTGGTGGAAGGCAAAGGGCCGCGATCCGTCCCGCAAGCTGCTAGTGTTCTCCGACGCCATGGATGCCGACAGCATCGAAAAGGCGTTCTTTCACTTCAAAGGGCGCGTGCGCACCAGCTTCGGCTGGGGCACCAACCTGACCAACGACTTCGTCGGCTGCTCCCCGAACGGCACCACCGACCTTGACCCGATCTCGGTGGTCTGCAAGATCACCGACGTCAACGGTCGGCCCGCGGTCAAGCTTTCGGACAATTTGGAGAAGGCCACCGGCGACCCGGAAGAGATTGCCCGCTATGTCCGGGTTTTCGGCAATGCCGGACGGCAGCGGATGCCGGTAAGAGTGTGAAGCGGCCGGACAACCTCAATTCCAAGTTGTTACTGCGACATTTTGTCAGTAACCTTGGGCGTTATTCAGTCGCACAATTGTTCACATAGCCGGTGACTTTTGGAAAATTCTGGTGTCGTTCTCCTCGGCGGAGCCCATGGATCCTTAGCCGTTGCCCGCAGTCTGGGCGCCCAGGGAATTCCGGTCAGCTATATCACCCACGATTCTCCCCTGCCCGGCTGGTCGAAATTCGTCAACGAGACGATCTCCTGGCCCGGCCCCGACCATCGCGACGCAATCGCGTTCCTGCTCAACGCCGCCGAAAAACATCGCCTCGCAGGGCACCTGCTGATACCCGCTGCGGACCCGGAAGTCCGGCTGGTTTCGGAAAACGTCGAGGCGCTGTCCCGTTTCTACAAAATCATGCTGCCGCCGTGGGACCGGCTCAAATGGGTGTGCGACAAGCCGCTGATGTATCGGCGGGCCACCGAGCTCAACCTCTCGATTCCCCGGACCTACGAGATCGAGTCCGGCGAACAGGCAAAAGCGCTGGATCTCGTCTACCCCGTCATCCTCAAGCCGAACATGGGCGGCGGCCCGAGCCATATCGCCAAGGCGAAGGTGATACGGGCGGATGATCACGACGCCTTCCTCGCCGCCTATCTCGAGGCGGCAAGAGAGATCGGCGCCGGCAACGTCATCGTGCAGGAACAGATCCCCGGCGGCGGCGAAAGCCAGTTTTCCTATGCGGCGCTCTGGCACGACGGCCGCCCCGTCGCCGACTTCACCGCGCGGCGCACGCGGCAATATCCGGTCGATTTCGGCTATACGAGCACCTTCGTCGAAGTTGTCGACGAACCGGAACTGATCAAGACATCGCGCACGCTCCTCACCTCGATCCAGCACACGGGGCTGGTGGAGATCGAGTTCAAGCGCGACCGCCGCAGCAACACCTTCAAGCTCCTCGACGTCAATCCGCGGCCATGGTCATGGTTCGGCCTCTGCGCGGCAGCGGGCCTCGATCTCGGCGCGATGATGTTCGCGCTGTATGACGGGCGAAAGGTGACCGAGGCTTCCGCGCGCACCGGCGCGGCCTGGATGTATCTGGCGCGGGATGCGGTTGCGGCGGCGACCCTCGTCAAGCGCGGCCAGATCGGGCTTTCGGATTATTTTCGTTCCTTCGCATCGGTGCGCGCCTGGGCGACCTATTCGCACGCCGATCCGCGCCCGGGCTTCATCGATCTGCCCCTCACCGCATGGCGCGTCCTGACCAAGCGGATTTTGCGCGGCTGAAGTCCCAAACCTGCCGCCATGCCGCGGCGCGCTGGAACTCGCTGAGATCGATGGGAACATGACGCTGCATGACCCGCGCGCTGCGGCGAGCCTCGCTACGACAGGCAGCGACTTATCGGAATGTCACACATGAAGATATTCAGCAGCAACAAGTGCGGGCCACCATTCCGGCTTCATTGCAGAAAGCCGCGGTTGCGATCACATCCAAGGATCGCATTTCGGTGGTGGCTTGATGGGAGGCTGACCTAAGCTCGGCTCGGGAGAAACGTCAAAAGCTTAGGATTTTTAATGGTCGGAGTGGCAGGATTTGAACCTGCGACCCCTGCGTCCCGAACGCAGTGCTCTACCGGGCTGAGCCACACTCCGACAATGGCGGGCTTATATCCAAGGGTTCGCCGCGCCGCAAGGTGTCCGAAGCATCAATTGGCACGATGATGACATTTTCCGCACAATCAATTCGCCGTTCCGCGCCGCATGCATGCCGGACTTGCGAAAAATCGCGCCATTCAGGTGTAAAAACAGCTATCCCGTCGCCTGTGAATAAAATGACGCGTCGCACGACGACTCAAATTTGTTTTTGGATGGATCAATGACCCTTGGCCTGACGACTCAGGTGCTGGTTGCGGACGCTTCGGCGATCGACGCCGCAGCAGGCTGCTTCGCTGGCGGCGGGCTCGTCGCGTTCCCGACCGAAACGGTCTATGGCCTTGGCGCAGATGCGACCAATTCGCGGGCCGTTGCGCGGCTTTACGAGGCCAAGGGCCGCCCGTCATTCAACCCGCTGATCGCCCATGTCGCCGACCTTGCCGCCGCCGAGGCGATCGCAGTGCTTGATTCGCGCAGCCGGACACTGGCGGAGGCCTTTTGGCCGGGCCCGCTGACGCTGGTGCTGCCGAAATCGCAAGACTGCCCGGTTTCCGATCTCGCAACCGCCGGGCTCGACACCATCGCCGTGCGCATTCCCGCCCATCCGGTGGCGCAGGCGCTGCTGCGCGCATTCGGCAAGCCGGTGGTCGCCCCTTCGGCGAACATCTCGGGCCACGTCTCGCCAACCACCGCCGCCCATGTGCGCAGCGACCTGTCGGGGCGAATCGATATGATTCTCGACGGCGGGCCGGTCCATGTCGGCGTCGAATCAACCATCGTCAGTTGCATCGATGGTCCGCGGCTGCTGCGTCCCGGCGGCGCCGCCCGCGAGGCGATCGAACGCCTTCTCGGCGAGCCGCTGGCGCTGGTGCAAACGCCGTTCGCGGACGACGACGAGCAACCGCTCGCGCCGGGCATGCTGGCCTCGCACTATGCCCCGCGCGCCCGCGTGCGGCTCAATGCCGAGAACGTCGCGCCGGGCGAAGGGCTGCTCGCCTTCGGCCCGACGTTGCCCGAAGGGCATGAGCGGGCCGGGGCGGTGCTGAACCTGTCCGAGCGCGGCGACGTGGTCGAGGCCGCGGCCAATCTCTTCGGCAGCCTGCGCGCGCTCGACGCGAAAAACGTCACGGGGATTGCGGTGATGCCGATTCCGCAGGATGGTCTGGGCGAAGCCATCAACGATCGCCTTCGCCGCGCCGCCGCTCCCCGCCCGTAACGCGCCGAAAGGCAACCACCAAAAACAACTGGTTGACCACGCATGACGATTGCCCCGCCCCAACAGCCTTCGCTCTCCCCGGACGTTCTCGCGCAGTTCACGGCCATCGTCGGCGAAAAATACGCGGTGCGCGATGCGGATGAGATCGCGCCCTACCTCACCGAGGAGCGCGGGCTGTATCAGGGCCACTCGCCGCTAGTGCTGCGCCCCGGCACGACGGCGGAAGTCGCGGCGATCTGCAGGCTCGCGTCGGAGCACCAGATCGCGCTGGTGCCGCAGGGCGGCAACACCGGCCTCGTCGGCGGCCAGACGCCGCACAACGGCGAGGTCGTGCTGTCGCTGAAACGGCTCGACCGGCTGCGCGAGATCGATACCCAGTCCAACATCATGACCTGCGAAGCCGGCATGCCGCTCGCCATCGCGCAGCAGCACGCCGCCAATGCCGACCGGCTGTTTCCGCTGTCGCTCGGCTCGGAAGGCAGCTGCACGATCGGCGGCAACCTTTCCACCAATGCCGGCGGCACCACGGCGCTGGCCTATGGCATCGCGCGCGAGATGGCGACCGGGCTCGAGGTGGTGCTGGCGGATGGCCGCATCCTCAACACACTCACCAAGCTGAAGAAGGACAACACCGGCTACAATCTGCACAACCTGTTCATCGGCGCGGAAGGCACGTTGGGCATCATCACGGCGGCGACGCTCAAGCTGTTTCCCCGGCCGCGCTCGGTGGAGACGGCGTTCGTCGGCCTGCAGTCGCCGGAGGCCGCGCTGGCGCTGCTCGAGCTGGCGCAGCGCGAGGCGGCGAGCACGCTGACAAGCTTTGAGCTGATCGCCGAGATCGCCATCGACACCTGCGTCAAATACGGCCCCTCGATCCGCGATCCCTTGACCAGCCGCCATCCGTGGTACGTGCTGATGGAGATTTCATCGCCGCGCGAGGATGCCCGCGAGGTGATCGAATCCATTCTCACGCAGGGCTTTGAGAACGAGATCGTGGACGACGCGGTGATCGCCGCCAATCTCGACCAGCGCAATGCCTTCTGGACCCTGCGCGAGGTGATTTCGCCGGTCCAGAAATTCATCGGCGGCTCGATCAAGCACGACATCTCGGTGCCGGTCGCCGCCGTGCCGCAGTTCATCGCCGAAGCGGATGCCGCGGTGACGAAACTCATTCCCGGCGCGCGGCCGTTCCCGTTCGGCCATCTCGGCGACGGCAACATCCACTACAATGTCAGCGAGCCGGAGGCCGGCCTGCCCGGTTTCATTGAGCGCTGGCATGATGTGAATGCCGTCGTGTTCGAGGTGGTGCGACGACTCGGCGGCTCGATCTCGGCCGAGCACGGCATCGGCATCATGAAGCACGACGAACTGCCGTTGGTGAAAGACCCGGTCGCCTATGCGCTCATGCAGCAGTTCAAGGCGATGCTCGATCCGCTCGACATCCTCAATCCCGGAAAAGTAGTGTGAGGCCATCGCCATGGCAGCGACGCTTGCGATTTCATCCGCCGTCGATGCCGATACCCCGGCCATCGTCGATCTGTGGCTGCGCTGCGGACTGACCCGGCCGTGGAACGATCCCGCAGCCGATCTTACGCAGGCGCGGCGCGGGCCGAATTCCGACGTGCTGGTCGGGCGCGACGCCGACGGCAAGCTCACCGCCACGGTGATGGTCGGGCATGATGGCCATCGCGGCTGGGTGTATTACGTCGCCGTCGATCCCGCGCAACAGAAAAGCGGTTTCGGCCGCGCCATGATGGCCGCCGCCGAATGCTGGCTGTCACGGCACGGCATTCTGAAGATGCAGTTGATGGTGCGGGCCGACAACGCGAAGGTGCAAAAATTCTACGAGGCGCTCGGTTATGCCGCGCAGGAACGCGTGGTCTTCGCCCGGTGGCTCGACGGCCGCGATCCGACGCCCTGAGCGTTCTTGATCAGAACAGCGAGCCCTGCCCCTGATCCACCTTCGCCACGGGCGGATGCGACACCCGCTGTACCCGCGTCTGCTTCGGCGCCGATGCCTCGACCTCGCGCGCCAGCGCCTCTTCCGTCAGCGGCTCGATCAGCCGCGGATCGTCGTTGCTGACGCGATTGACCGCCGCGGACACCGGATGCCAGGCGAATGCGTGCTGCGCCGGCGGCTGCAACAGGGGCAGAATCTCGCGGGCATCGCCCGAGCGGCAATCGAGCCAGCGATCGAAATCGTCCGGCGCAATCACGATCGGCGCGCGTTGATGCAGCACCGCGAGATCCGGGCTCGACTGCGCGGTGACGATGGCGACCGTGTCGACTTCCTCCCCGTTCGGCCCGGTCCAGGTTTCGGCGATGCCGGCAAAGCCGAACGGGCCACCCTCGCGCGGATAAATGAAATAGGCCTGCTTGTGCGAACCGCTGGCCTGCCACTCATAGTAGCCATCGGCCGGCAACAGGCAGCGCCGCCGCCGGATCGCGTTGCGGAACGCGGCCTTCTCCAGAATGGTTTCGGAGCGGGCATTGATCATCAGCGGAAAGCCGCGCGGGTCCTTCAGCCACGCCGGCAGCAGCCCCCAGCGCATCAATTCAAACGAGCGCGCACCGCCGGTATCCTCGACGACCACCGGCACGGGCTGGGTCGGCGCGACGTTGTAACGCGCGGGAAAATTCGGCTGGCCGGCATAGCGAAAGAAATGCCGCATTACCTCCGGGGGCGAGGCAATCACATAGCGTCCGCACATTTCCTGTCACTCCAGACCGCGCGCAAATAGTCAAATACAACGGGCCGAGAGGTGAGCCCAAGGGGAAAAACGGCCGGGTCGAATCACCCAACAATACCGCACTCGTCAGATCGCATGAGGTGGTAAAGAATCTTCAGTTGCCTTTAACCGCTGCTCCAGACAATGCAACATCATGGCACCCACAAAGACAGATCCGCTTGGCGAAACCATTTCCGATGCTCCCTCTGCCGAGGTCATGCTCGCCAACAATATCAATCCGCTTACCGGCTTGGCGTCTGACTATCTGAACCATTTCAACGAAGCCATCATGCTTCTCGAAATGCTCCCGGATGTTCCCGAGTGCCTCGAGGATTTTCTGGCCTGGCAACCGCTCAGTTATTGCGAGCATTTCATGGCGTCGCATCTGGGGGGGCGCGAGGTCGCGATCAAGGCCTATGAGGCCGCCGATCCCAAGATCCGCATGCAATTCGATGCCATCACCGATACGATGACCTCGATCTTGGCGACGGTCGCCAATGCTTTGCGGACCGAGGAACAGGCGAGGATCAACCTGCCGCTGGCGGGCCAATCTGCCGAGTGGCTGAAAACCATGGTGTGCCTCGCCGGCGGCGTGATCAACAACGGCATTGCCCCCGACGTCGATACCATTCTGGACCGGCAATGACCGCTGCCCCTCCCGCCCTTCCACGCCTTGCCGTCAGCGCCGCGATTTTTCGTGACGGCCAGTTGCTTCTCGTGCGCCGCGCGCGGCAGCCGGCGCTCGGCCTGTTCACCCTGCCGGGCGGGCGGCTGGAATTCGGCGAAACCGTGGAACAGGCGGTGCACCGGGAAATCGCCGAGGAAACCGCGCTCACCATCGACGTCGTCGGCCTTGCCGGCTGGCTGGACGTGCTGCCAGCAGCGACCGGGGGCCAGAGCCAGTTCGTGATCCTGCCCTTCGCGGCGCGCTGGGTGGCGGGCGAAGTGACCCTGAACGACGAGTTGGCGGAAAGCCGCTGGCTCGATCCTGACGGGATCGGCGAGTTGCCGCTGACAAAAGGCCTCATCCCGATCGTGGCCGCGGCGCGGCGGCTGATCGGCTGAGCCATTGCGCGCAGCCGCGCTGCCTTGCATCCTCCAAATTGCGGGCGCATATCTCGCTGGCTTCCACTTTCGCTCCGGGCGTCCGCACTCATGTTGAAACGGCTTTTCGCCATTGCGCTCCTTGCCCTTGCCTGCAGCACGCCGAACGCGCGGGCGCAGGACGCGGCCGCGCCCTTCGACCCCAGCCTCCAGCGCCTCGCCGAAATTCTCGGCGCCCTGCACTACCTGCGCGACCTCTGCGGCGCCAATGAAGGCACGCGCTGGCGCAGCGAGATGCAGGCGCTGGTGGATGCGGAAACGCCGGCCAGCGGCGCACGCCGGGCCAAAATGATCTCGAGCTTCAATCGCGGCTATAGCGGGTTCCAGCAGACCCATCGCAGTTGCACGCCGGCCGCCGAAATCGCCATCCAGCGCTACCTCATCGAAGGCGCGCGGATCTCGCGCGATCTCACCGCCCGCTACGCGAACTAAGTCGCGGCGAGGGTTATCCAACGATAGCCCCCACTTTATCCACCGCCGTTAACCTTTCTTAAAGAAGCGGCTAGGCTCGCGCGGCACGCGTGCTAAGTCTTGATGCGGATCGCGGGCGCGCGGAAGAATCATACCCCACACGGGTTCAACCAACGCCACGGTCCAGACATCGGCGCTGTTCTGAATCCACGATACAGATGATGCGCTCAAAATCGCTCTCGTTTCAGGCTCAGGCATCGATGTATCGACATCCTCTCCACGAAACCGCAGACAGCTACACCGACGACATCGAGCAGAAGCAGACCGCGCTGAGCTATCTCAACGAGGCGTGGGCAGAAGCGCGCCACGACGGCGTCGACGGGGATTGCCTTGCGCAGGCCAGTCTGTTTGCTGCATTCGCCGAACTCGTGACCACCTATGGCGAGGACGCGGTGGCGAAATTCAGCGAAGGGCTGCCGGAGCGCGTGCGCAAGGGCGAATTCACCCTCATCACCACGCGTCAGTAATCGCCACGCGCCATTGGCGCGCAGCGATCTCATTGTTCACGGATGGCGGGCTGCGCTCAGGCGCGCAGCGTTTCGAGGAAGCGCACCGCCTCGCCCTGCGCGGGCGTCGTCAGTTCGCCCTGCCACATCACGCGGCGACCGCGCACGAAGGTGCCGACCGGCCAGCCCTTGACGCGAACGCCGTCGTACGGCGTCCAGCCGGCGCGCGACGCCACCCACTCGTTGGTGATGGTTTCCTCACGCTTCAGATCGACCACCGTGAAGTCGGCGTCATAGCCTGCGGCGATGCGGCCCTTGCAGGCGATGTTGAACAGCCGTGCCGGACCGGCGCTGGTGAGATCGACAAACCGCGCCAGCGACAGCCGCCCGGCATTGACGTGATCGAGCATCGTCGGCACCAGCGTCTGCACGCCGGTCATGCCCGACGGCGACGCCGGATAGGTCTTGTCCTTCTCCTCGCGCGTATGCGGCGCATGGTCGGAGCCGAGCACGTCGATGATGCCCTGCTCGATGCCGTACCAGATGCCGGCGCGGTGGCTGGCGTCGCGCACCGGCGGATTCATCTGCGCATAGGTGCCGAGGCGCTCATAGCAGTCCGGCGCAGCCAGCGTCAGATGGTGCGGCGTCGCCTCGCAGGAGGCGACATCCTTGTGGTCGCGCAAGAACTCGATTTCTTCCTTGGTCGAGATGTGCAGCACGTGCACCCGTGCGCCGGTGTCGCGAGCGGCGGCGACGAGCCGCTGCGTCGCCATCAGCGCCGCGGTTTCATCGCGCCACACCGGATGCGAGCGCGGATCGTTCTCGATGCGCTCGCCCTTGCGCGCGTTCAGGCGACCCTCGTCCTCGGCGTGGAACGAGGCGCGGCGGCGGATCACGCGCAGAATGTTGCGCAGGCCATCGTCATCCTCGACCAGCAGGCTGCCGGTGGACGAGCCCATGAACACCTTGACCCCGGCGCAGCCGGCGGCGCGCTCGAGTTCCGGCAGGTCGGCGACGTTCTCGCGGGTACCGCCGATGAAGAAGGCGAAATCGCAGTGCATCCGGTGATGCGCGCGGCCAATCTTGTCGGCAAAGGTTTCGGCGGTGACGGTCAGCGGGTTGGTGTTCGGCATTTCGAACACCGCGGTGACGCCGCCCATGACGGCGCTGCGCGAGCCCGATTCGAGGTCTTCCTTCTGGGTCAGGCCCGGTTCGCGAAAATGCACCTGCGTGTCGATCACGCCCGGCAGCACATGCAGCCCCTTGCAGTCGATCACCTCGGCGGCCGCATCGGCGGCAAAACTACCCAGCGCGGCGATCCGGCCATTTTTGACGGCGATATCGCGAACACCCTCGCCGTCCTGATTGACCACGGTGCCGGATTTGAGGATCAGGTCGAATGTCTGGGGCATCGGATATCAGCTCGTTGTCTGGGTGCCAGCGCACCAAAAATGGAAGTTGGAACAGCTCTCGACGCGCGGGTCTTGTCGGACGCCGAGGAGCGTCCTAGGTTCTGGACCCGGCGAATGGCCCGGCTCCTGCTTAAACCATTCCATGCGAGAAGTGCACATGAAAGCGGCGTTCCTTCCCGATCGCGGCGTTATACAGATTTCCGGCCCCGATGCCCGCAGCCTGCTCAACGGGCTCGTGACGACCGACCTCGAGCGGCTGTCGCCCGGAGAGGCGCGGTTCGGCGCGCTGCTGACGCCGCAGGGCAAAATCGTGGTCGATTTCCTCATTGCCGAGGATGCGGACGGCAACCTCTTGGTCGATTGCCCGCTGGAGCTTGCCCAGAGCCTTGCGACCAAACTCAATTTCTACAAGCTGCGCGCCAAGGCGACGATCGAAAACCAGTCCGATACGCTTGGCGTGCTGGCGATCTGGGACGGCGCGCCGGCCGCGGCAGACTCCTTTATCGATCCCCGCCATCCCGCGCTCGGCAGCCGCACAATCATCGGCCGCGGCGAGGCGGAGAGCATGGCAGCCGCGATCGGCGCGGAACTGGCCGACGCCGCCGCTTATAACGCGCACCGCATCGCCTGCGGCGTGCCCGCGGGCGGCATCGACTTCGCCTATAACGACGCCTTCCCGCACGAGACCAACATGGACCGGCTGCACGGCGTCGATTTCGACAAGGGCTGTTATGTCGGGCAGGAAGTGGTGTCGCGGATGCAGCATCGCGGCACGGCGCGGACGCGCACGGTGCTGATGCTTTTTTCGGGCGCGGCGCCCGCGCCCGGGACCGCGATCACCGCGGGGGAGAAATCCATCGGCACGCTCGGTTCCGCGACCGGCGGCATGGCGCTCGCGGTGCTGCGGATCGATCGCGCGGCCGATGCGCTCAATGCCGGGCTGAAGCTGATGGCCGGCGAGACGGAACTGCAGCCCGCCTCGCGCGAGGACCTCACCATGCCGGCAAAGGCCGAACAGATATGAGCACCCGCGCACCCGCCGCCAAAGCCCCGGCGAAGCCCGCGCCCAAACCGGCGCCCAAGCCGGCAACCAAGCCGGCAACCAAGCCGGCGGCGCGCACCGTCGTCCGCCTCGGCGAGGATGGGCTGCTACGCTGCCCATGGCCGGGCGATGATCCGCTTTACGTCGCCTATCACGACGACGAATGGGGCGTGCCGGACTACGACGACCGCGGCCTGTTCGAGAAGCTGCTGCTCGACGGCTTTCAGGCCGGGCTGTCGTGGATCACGATTTTGCGCAAGCGCGACAATTTTCGCCAAGCCTTCGACGATTTCCAGCCGGAGCTGATTGCGCGCTATGACGCAAAGAAAATCGCGGCGCTGATGGCCGATCCCGGCATCATCCGCAACCGCGCGAAGATCGAGGCCGCTGTCACCAGCGCCCGCGCCTTCCTCGCCATCCAGGACAGCGGCAAAAGTTTTTCCGAAATGCTGTGGCGGCATGTCGACGGCAAGCCGAAGATCAATTGCTTCAAGACGACGGCCTCGGTGCCGGCGTCGACGCCCGAATCGATCGCCATGTCGAAGGACCTTTTGGCGCACGGCTTCAAGTTCGTCGGGCCGACCATCGTCTATGCCTTCATGCAGGCGACCGGCATGGTGAACGACCACCTCACCACCTGCCATTGCCACGCGACCTGCGGCACGCTCCGCAAACCGGCGCGCGGCCGCGCCAGATGACCGTGCGCAAAGCGTCAGCCCCCAAAAATTCCGCGACACCGATTCCCGCCGCCGCTGCCATGCCGCCGAAGCAAAAATCCACCGCCGCCAGACCGCGTGCCTGGCAGCGCATGCTGTCCGGCCGACGCCTCGATCTGCTCGACCCCTCCCCGCTCGATATCGAGATCGCCGACATCGCCCACGGCCTCGCCCGCATGGCGCGGTGGAACGGCCAGACCCTCGGCGCGCATATTTTTTCCGTCGCCCAGCACACACTGCTGGTAGAAGCAGTGCTGCGCGAGCAGGTTCCGCGCATCGACGACCGCGCGCGGCTGATGGTGCTGTTCCACGATGCGCCGGAATATGTCATCGGCGACATGATCTCGCCCTTCAAGGCGGTGATCGGAGGCGACTACAAGAGCGTGGAGGCGCGGCTGCTGGCCGCGATCCATATCCGCTTCGGCCTGCCGCCCGCAACGCCACCGCAGATTGAAAAGCTCATCAAGACCGCCGATCGCGGCGCGGCGCACCTGGAGGCCGTCCACCTCGCCGGCTTCTCGGAGAGCGAGGCCAGGCGCCTGTTCGGCCGCCACCCGCAACTGCCCGAGCCGATCGTCGCCGACTACCTCACGCCGTGGCCGGCAAGCCGCGCCGAAAAGCGGTTCCTCGCGCGCTTCAGGCAGCTCGCCGCCGGCACGCTTTCATCGTCCTGACCGCCGACCTATATTTGTCGTTCGATTCTCCTGACTTCGGTAGTGCCATGATACACGTCTGCTCGCTCGCGGATCTTTCCGCCACCGTCGCCGCCACGGGAGCACAACACATCCTCACGGTGATGGGTCAGGTCAGCAAGGTGGAGCGTCCGGCCTCGGTGCTTCCGACCAATCACCTCCTGATCTCGATGGATGACATCACCGAGCCTACGGAAGGTTTTGTCGCGCCGCAGATCGAGCATATCGAGCAGGTGCTCACCTTCGTGCGCGGCTGGGACCGCTCAAGGCCGATGGTGGTGCATTGCTTTGCCGGCATCAGCCGCTCGACCGCCAGCGCCTTCACCGCGGCCTGCGCGCTCAATCCGAACCGGGACGAGATGGAAATCGCGCTGCAGATGCGCCGGGCGTCGCCGACCGCCTATCCCAATCGTCGCATCGTGACGCTGGCCGATCAGGTTCTGCAACGAAACGGCCGCATGGTCGCGGCGCTGGATGCGATGGGCCCGGGCGACCTGACGGTGATCGGCAGGCCATTCCGCGTCGATATCGAATAAGTCACGCGGGCTTCGCGCGTGTATCCGGGCGGCCAGGGTCCGCCCGCTTTCCTATCGCAGAATCAATCCGTCGAGCGGCGCAACTCGGTCGTCACCGCGCTGCCGCCAGCAGTGTCGGCAGAACGGCTGGCTGGCGGAGTGAGCGAGCGCGGCCGCGTGGACGAGCGGTGCGACGACAGTGACCGCGCCATGATGATCTGGCCGGTGCCGCGGCGGTGGAAATCGCAATAGGCAAAGCCCAGACCCGAGATCGAGCCGCGGAAGCTGACTTCGCTGGACTTCTGCAGATTGAAGCACGGCGAGAACGGCAGCCCCTTCAGCGAGGCGCAGATCGATTCGCCGCGCACCTGAAGCGTGTCGGGCGGCACACGCATATGCCGCTCCGGCCCCGAGCCGCCGAACTGAATTTTTCCGGCAGCGGAGCCGTCGTCGAACACGCGGCCGGCGCCGCGCGTGCCGTCAAAGCAGGTAAACGCAAACACCTTGCCCGAAACGAACTGGCGCGCCTCGGTCGCTTTCATTTCGCTCGCAAGGGCCGGCGCAACCATAGCCGGAGCGACCATGGTCAGTCCGACCATCGCACCCAGAACACAACGCATGCTGCAACTCCACGCTCTCGGAACTCAGGACACCGCGCCGAACGACCAGCGCCTTTACCTGCTGCTTACCATACTAACTTTGGCAACATTGGCGCAGCTTGGTTGGAAAAGTCTGAACATCTTCAGGGAATTTTGACCACGATCCGGCCCCGGACCTTGCCGTCCAAAATTTTCGGCGCGGTGTCGATCACCTGGTCGAGGGAAATTTCCTGAGTAATTTCAGAAAGTTTGGTGTGGTCGAGATCGCGCGCCAAACGGCCCCAGGCCTCGCGGCGAAGCTCGATCGGGCACTGAACGGAATCGATGCCCAAAAGGCACACTCCGCGCAAAATGAACGGCGCGACCGAAGTCGGCAGATCCATACCTGCCGCAAGACCGCAGGCGGCAATGGCGCCGCGATACTTCGTCATCGAAAGAAGATTGGCGAGCGTGGTCGAGCCGACGCTGTCGACGCCGCCTGCCCAGCGTTCCTTGCCGAGCGGTTTGGCGGGGGCGGAGAGTTCGTTGCGGTCGATGACTTCAGCCGCGCCGAGGCCGCGCAGGTAGTCCGCCTCCGTCATTCGCCCGGTCGAGGCGATGACGTGATAGCCGAGCTTCGACAGAATCGCGATGGTGACGGAGCCGACGCCGCCGGCCGCGCCGGTGACGATCATCGGGCCATCGGCGGGCTTGAGGCCGTGACGCTCCAGCGCCATCACCGCGAGCATCGCGGTGTAGCCGGCGGTGCCGATCGCCATGGCGTCGCGCGCCGACATGCCGTCCGGCAGGCGCACCAGCCAGTCACCCTTCACCCGCGCCTTTTCGGCGTAAGCGCCGAGATGGGTTTCGCCCATGCCCCAGCCGTTGCCGACGACCTTGTCGCCGGGCTTCCAGTCGGGATGTGAGGATTGTTCCACCGTGCCGGCGAAATCGATGCCCGCGATCATCGGGAAACGCCGCACCACCGGGGCCTTGCCGGTGATCGCAAGCCCATCCTTGTAGTTCACCGTGGACCACTCGACGCGCACGGTGACGTCGCCCTCCATCAGCTCGGCTTCGTCGAACTGCGTCGGTGCTGCGGTCGTGCCCTTGTCGGCCTTGTCGATGCGGATTGCCTTGAAAGTGGCCACTGCGTTCTCCCTGCGCTTTTGTATTTCCGAGAGCCAATCGTTTTTGAAAGGCTCAAGCCCCTCATACCTATGACAGACGGCCGCATTCTGTCACCCCGCCAAACAAGGCGTCCTGCCGGCGCATCAGTTCTTGATGGCCGCCAGCCGCGCCGAGATTTCGGCGGTCTCCGCCGCGGTTCCCCAGCTCGGCTTGTCGCTGCCATCGCCCCAGTTGCGCGGGCGGTAGAAGGTGTGGACGCCGAGCTTGTGCATCCGCCGCATTTCGCGGATCCAGTCGGGCCGCACCCAGTAAGCGTGATAATGCGTCGACTTGCCGACTTCCGGCAGCCAGAGCTTGCCGTCGAGCGAGGCCTTGGCAATTTTCTTCGCGCGCACCCAGTTCTGCGGCTCGCGCACGACGTCCGGAACGTTGTCGCAGGCGAAGGTGAACTGGCAGGCGAACTTGCGATGGGCATTCTGATAGACGACGCCGCAGACCGTCGTCGGGTAGAAGCCGGAGAAGACGCGGTTCAGCACGACCTGCGCGACGCCGATCTGGCCGCGCACCGGCTCGCCCCGCGACTCGAAGTAAATCGCCTCGGCGAGGCATTTTTCCGCCTTATCGCGGGCCTTGCCCTCGAGCTTCATACGCTCCGCCGGGCTGCGCTGGGCCGGCGTCGTGGTGTTGACGACGCCCTTGCCGGCGACGCTTTCGCCGGCTGACGGGATCTCCGCTGGCTTTGCCAGCGCCACGGGCGTCTTCAGATCGGGGTCGGTCGTGGTATGGGCCGACACAATTACCGGCGCTTCGCCGGGCTGCCAGCTCTGGAGCACGCCGCTCGGCGCGGCGAGCGAATTGGTGCCGAAGTAAAGACCGACGGTCTTGATGGAAAAGCCATCCTGATGGTGGCTTGGATGGTGGCTTGGCGCGAACGGCGCCGCATCGCCGTCCGCATGAGCGGCCGTCGGCTCATCCGCCGACGCCTCGTCATATTGCGGCAGCGGCGGCGCTTTCAGCGCCTCCTCGAGCTCGGCATCAAGCGCGCCGGTTTCCGGCAGCGTCGCTTCATCGGGCGCGGCGGCCAAAGCATCGCCGGCCGGCGGCACGGCTTCCGGACCCGATTCCAGAGGTTCCGGCGTCGCGGCGCTGTCCGGCGTCGGCAGCGCAAGGCGCGGGCCTTTCAGCGAGCGATTGACCACGGGATAATCGGAAGGCTCCAGCGGCCGCACCGGCTCGCCGAGCGCACGGCGGGTCAGCGCCTTCGCCAGCGCCGAGGGCATCTCGCCGAGGCTGGCAAGGCGGTAGGGCGCGCTTTCCGGCAATTCGGTGCCGATCGGGCGGGAGAAGCCGAAGGTTGCGACCTGGATGGTGCGGAAGGCCGAGGGCACGGCCTGCTGCTGCCAGCGCTCGGCAACGCCCGGCTGTCTCGCCAGCAATGCGGCGATGTCCTGATAGCCCAGCTGTGTCGGCGCTCCCGCGAAGGCGCAGAGAGCGAGACCGAAGGACGCACGACGCACGCCCCTCGATCCGTTACGCACTCGGTACATACTCGAACTCACGCACGCTGCTAACCGGACCAACAACTGCGCATTCGGCGCAATTTGATCCTTTCCCAATATATTTGATTAAAGTTGCCGCCCAGTTAATCGCCGATGCAGCGTTGCCACAGGCAAGGCCCCGCAGGTTCCGGGCATCGGCTTTCGCTCCCCGTGGTGAATCCCGCGTCGCCAAAGATGGTGAAGGGGCGGTCAACAAATCGGCGGCCGGGGGCGAATATCGTCCCGGAATGAAGCAAGAAAAAACCCCAGCTCAAATCCGAGCCGGGGTTTTTCGATTTTGCCGTTATGGGCTGCGCGTCAGGCCGAGCTAGCGACCGTCTGACCGAGCGCAGCCTGCGCCGCAGCGAGGCGCGCGATCGGCACGCGATAGGGCGAGCACGATACGTAGTCGAGGCCAATGCCGTGGCAGAACGTTACCGTCGCCGGATCGCCGCCATGCTCGCCGCAAATACCGACCTTGAGGTCGGGACGGGTCTTGCGGCCGCGCTCGACGCCGATCGACACCAGCTCGCCAACGCCGCTGCGATCGAGCGAGATGAACGGATCGGTCTCAAAGATGCCCCGCGCGGTATAGGTGCCGAGGAAGCTCGCCGCGTCGTCGCGGCTGATGCCGAAGGTGGTCTGCGTCAGATCGTTGGTGCCGAACGAGAAGAACTCGGCGGTCTGCGCGATCTCGCCGGCCATCAGGCAGGCGCGAGGCAGCTCGATCATCGTGCCGACGTGATATTCGACGGTGGTGCCGGTCTCGCGGAACACCGCCTGCGCGGTGACGTCGATGCGGTTCTTGACCAGATCGAATTCGGTCTTGCCGGTGATCAGCGGCACCATGATCTCGAGCCGGACGATCTCGCCGGTGCGCTTGCCGGCCTCGATCGCCGCCTCGAAGATCGCGCGAGCCTGCATCTCGGCGATTTCCGGATAGGCGATGGCGAGACGGCAGCCGCGGAAGCCGAGCATCGGGTTGAACTCGGACAGCTCGCGGGCGCGATCGGCAAGCCGGCGCGGATCGGCGTTCATCGCGCGCGCAACTTCCTCGATCTCCGCCTGCGTGTGCGGCAGGAATTCATGCAGCGGCGGATCGAGCAGGCGCACCGTGACCGGCAGGCCCTTCATGATCTCGAACAATTCGACGAAGTCGGCGCGCTGCATGGGCAAGAGCTTGGCGAGTGCGGCGCGGCGCTCCTGCTCGTCCTCGGCCAAAATCATCTCGCGGACGGTGCGGATGCGCGTCTCCTCGAAGAACATGTGCTCGGTGCGGCACAAGCCGATGCCTTCGGCGCCGAACCGCAGCGCGGTGCGGACATCCGGCGGCGTGTCGGCATTGGTGCGGACGCGCAGCTTGCGAACCTCGTCGGCCCAGCTCATCAGCGTGCCGAATTCGCCGGACAGCTCCGGCTCGATCATCGGCATCTTGCCCGCCAGCACCTGGCCGAGCGAGCCGTCGATGGTGATGATGTCGCCGGTCTTGAAGGTGCGGTTGCCGACAGTCATCAGGCCGCGGCCGTAATCGACGCGGACGGTGCCGCAGCCGGAAACGCACGGCTTGCCCATGCCGCGCGCCACCACGGCGGCGTGCGAGGTCATGCCACCGCGGGTGGTCAAAATGCCTTCGGCGGCGTGCATGCCATGAATGTCTTCGGGGCTGGTCTCGACGCGGACCAGAATGACCTTGCGGCCATCGGCCTGCAGCTTCGCAGCCTCGTCCGACGAGAACACGATCTCGCCCGAGGCCGCGCCCGGCGATGCCGGAAGGCCGGTCGCGATCACGTCGCGCTTTGCGTCGGGATCGATGGTCGGATGCAGGAGCTGGTCGAGGGAGGCCGGATCGATGCGCATCACCGCATCGCTCTTGGAGATCAGCCCTTCATTGGCGAGCTCGACCGCAATGCGCAGCGCCGCTTTCGCGGTGCGCTTGCCGTTGCGGGTCTGCAGCATCCACAGCTTGCCCTGCTCGACCGTGAACTCCAGGTCCTGCATGTCGCGGTAGTGCTTCTCGAGCAGCGTGTAGATCCGCGTCAGCTCGGCGAACGCATCCGGGAGCGCCACTTCCATCGACGGCTTGTCGGAGCCGGATTCATGGCGCGCGGCTTCGGTGATGTCCTGCGGCGTGCGGATGCCGGCGACGACGTCCTCGCCCTGCGCATTGATCAAAAATTCGCCGTAGAGCTCCTTCGCGCCGGTCGAAGGGTTGCGGGTGAAGGCAACGCCGGTGGCCGAGGAGTCGCCCATGTTGCCGAACACCATGGCCTGCACGTTGACCGCGGTGCCCCAGGTCTCGGGAATGTCATGAAGGCGGCGATAGGTGACCGCACGCGCGTTCATCCACGAGCCGAACACGGCGCCGATCGCGCCCCAGAGCTGGTCGTGCGGGTCCTGCGGGAAATCGTTGCCGGTCTCACGACGCACCGCGTCCTTGTAGCGGCCGACCAGATCGATCCAGTCGTCGGCCTCAAGATCGGTGTCGAGCGTGTAGCCCTTGCTGTCCTTGTAGGTGTCGAGAATGTCCTCGAAGTGATGGTGGCCGAAGCCCAGCACCACGTCGGAATACATCGTGATGAAGCGGCGATAGCTGTCATAGGCAAAGCGCCGGTCGCCGGACTTGGCGGCGAGCGCATCGACGGTCTGGTCGTTCAGCCCGAGGTTGAGCACCGTGTCCATCATGCCCGGCATCGACGCGCGGCTGCCCGAGCGGACCGAAACCAGCAGCGGATTTTCCGGATCGCCGAACCCCTTGCCGGTCAGCTTGCCGACATGGGCAAGCGCCGCTTCGACCTGCGAACGCAGCTCGGCGGGATAGGTCTTGTCGTGGCTGTAGAAATAGGTGCAGACCGAAGTCGGGATCGTGAAGCCGGGCGGCACCGGCAAACCGAGATTGGCCATTTCGGCGAGATTGGCGCCCTTGCCACCCAGCAGGTCGCGCATCGTGGCCTCGCCCTCCGCCTTGCCGGCGCCGAAGGTGTAGACCCACTTGCCGGGGGCTGCTGTTGCATCTCCCGGCGGCGACTGCACCACCGTACCGGCGGCTTGATCAGACGATGCGTCTGAGGAGTTGGGGGCGGTCTTGGTATTCGAGACAGCTTTGACCATGGCATCCAGACAATCAGCGATAGGGAGCAACTGGGCAGGGTTACAACACGGTTTCAGGCTATTGTGCAACTGCGAAAGGATCGCAGTGTGATTATCTTACGCGCCAGCTCATCGGTGCGGGAAAGAAAAGCGCGAAAAAAGGGCTAAAAAGGGCCGGATTGCGAGGGAACCGGATAGAAAAAGGTGCCGGAAAATGCAGTCTTTTCCAGCCCCTCCCGATCATGAAGGAAATTAGGCCTCGCCCGCATGTTGCGGCGGCCGCCTGGCGGCTAGAGGTTGAAAGCGCGGAGCACGCCGAGGCCAACGAGGCCGATGAAGATCAGATAGATCGCCACGACGAAATTCAGGAGCCGCGGCATGATCAGGATCAAAATCCCTGCGATCAGGGCGACGATTGCCGGAATATGGGCAGCAGTAATGGTCATGCAGGTGCTCCGTTCAGCGTGACTGACCTTGGACTCGAATCGACACGAGGATACCGCGTCACCTCCGCATGCCATAGGCGCACAGATCCCGGCAAAACCACAAAATGGCCCCCGGTTGCCCGCAATTGAGCCGGAACATCCCCGAGAACCACGAATTGACGCCGCGTAGTTCGGGTGCGGTTCTCCGCGGGGGAATCGCAACACACGCGAATGACCGGCGCTCCGGTGAGGTCCGGGAGGCCGGAGATGGAGGCAACCATGAAGCGCATTCTTCTGACCGCTGCTGCGGCTGCTAGCGGATTGATCATCGTTTCCGCAGCGCAGGCGCAGCAGACAACGATCATCAGGGAGGCCCCCGCGACGGTCGGGGTCGCCAGAGACGAGGGCATTTTGCCGTCACAGCGACCGGCCTTCCGGGCCTATGTCGTCGAGCAGGATATTCCCGAGTTTGTCGTTGGCGACGAGATCGTGGTCGGCCGCGTGCTGCCCGATGCCGGCGTGACGTTCTACGACGTGCCGCAGCAATTCGGCGCGACAGCCTATCGCTATACGGTGATCAACCACCGCACGGTGCTGGTCGATCCGCGCACGCGGCAGGTCATGCAGATTCTCGACTGATCGCGCGGGCGGAAAAACGCATGGCCGGGACGAGCCCGGCCATGACAATGCAGTCGGAATGACGTGGCGCGCAGGGCGCGGACCAATCAATCCTGAATCTTTGAGAACTCGGCGACGGTGCGTGTGGCTTCGCGGATCTCGTTGAGCAGGCGCAGACGGTTGGCGCGGATGTTTGCGTCGTCGTCGTTGACCTTCACCTTGTCGAAGAAGGCATCGACGGCCGGGCGCAGTTTCGCCATCGCGGTCATCGCGCTGGCGAAGTCTTCCTTCGCCACCGCCGCGCTCGCGTCTTGCTTCACCTGCGCGATGGCGGAAGCCAGCGCCTTTTCCTCATCCTGCACATAGAGCGAAGCATCCGGCGCGCCGTCGAACGCGCGGCCGTCCTTCTTTTCCTCGATGCGCAGAATGTTGATGGCACGCCGGACACCGGCGAGCAGATTCTTGCCGTCGTCGGTGTCCAAGAACTTTCCGAGCGCCTCGACGCGGCGGACGATCATCAAGAGATCGTCCTGCCCTTCCAGCGCGAACACGGCGTCGACCAGATCGTGCCGCGCGCCCTGATCGCGGAGCTGCACCTTCAGGCGATCCGCGAAGAAGGACAGGAGATCGTCAACGTTGCCCTGCGGCTGCGCGCGATCGTGCTGGCTCGCGATGGCCGCGACGGCTTCGGCCATGACTGCGGCGTGGGCCGCCGTCACATCCTTCAGCCGCAGCCGCATCGCGTTCTCGACCACCAACCTAATCACGCCCAGCGCCGCGCGGCGCAGCGCATACGGATCCTTCGATCCGGTCGGCTTTTCGTCGATCGCCCAGAAGCCGACCAGCGTGTCGATCTTGTCGGCGAGCGCGACGGCGATGCTGACCGGATCGGACGGCACCCGGTCGCTCGGTCCCTGCGGCTTGTAGTGATCCTCGCAGGCCGCCGCGACGCTCGCATCCTCGTTCTGCGCGGCCGCGTAGTAGCGGCCCATCACGCCCTGCAGCTCAGGGAATTCGCCGACGACTTCGGTGAGCAGATCCGCCTTGGCAAGCCGCGCGGCACGGCGCGTCTTTTCGACATCGGCGCCGACGAGCGGCGCGATCTCCGCCGCCAGCGCAACGATACGCTCCACGCGCGCGGCCTGCGTGCCGAGCTTTTCATGGAAGACGATCTCGCCGAACCTTTTCAGCCGCTCTTCGAGGCGTGTCTTGAGGTCAGTCTCGTAGAAGAACTTTGCGTCCGACAGGCGCGCGCGGATCACGCGCTCGTTGCCCGAGATGATCGCCGCGCCGCCATCTCGCGCCTCGATGTTCGAGACCAGAATGAACTTTGGCGCGAGCGCCCCGGTCGCCGCATCGCGCATCACAAAGCACTTTTGATTGTGCCGGATGGTGGCGCGGATCACCTCGCCGGGGATCGACAAGAATTCCTTGTCGAACGAGCCCATCAGCACCACTGGCCATTCGACGAGGCCGGCGACTTCCTCGAGCAGAGCCTGATCTTCGATCAGCTCGTAGCCCTGCGCGAAGGCAAGCTGCTTGGCGTCGTTGAGGATGATGTCGCGGCGGCGGGCCGGATCGAGAATGACCTTTGCCGCTTCGAGCTTGGCCTCGTAGTCGGCGAAATGGCGCACCTCGATCGCGGCAGGCGCGAGGAAGCGATGGCCGTAGGTGGTCTGCCCGCTCTCGATGCCGTCGACCGAGAAATGCACCACGTCCGGCTGCTCGGTCTCGGGGCCGAAGGTCGCGGTGATGGCATGCAGCGGCCGCACCCATTGCAGCGCGCCAGGCTTCGCCGAACGCGCGCCCCAGCGCATCGACTTCGGCCACGGGAAGGTGCGGACGATGACCGGCAAAAATTCGGCGATGACGTCGATGGCGTCGCGGCCCGGCTTCTCGATCAGCGCGACATAGAAGTCGCCCTTCTTCGGGTCGCTCTGGATCGTCGCCTCGTCGAGCGAGTTCAGCCCGGTCGCCTTCAGAAAGCCCTGAACGGCGGCGTCCGGCGCGCCGACCCGCGGCCCCTTGCGCTCGTCCTTGAGGTCGGGCTGGCGCACGGGAATGCCATGCACGGTCAGCGCCAGGCGGCGGGGCGTCGCGAAGGCCTTGATGCCTTCATAGACCAGACCTTCGGCAACCAGCTTGTCGGCCACCATGCGGCGCAGGTCGTCGGCCGCCTTGGCCTGCATGCGCGCAGGAATTTCCTCGGAAAACAGTTCGAGCAAGAGATCAGGCATGATTACGCTCCCGCTCCGCCGGCTTCGGTCTTGATCCAGGCTTCGCCGCAGGCCTTCGCCAATTCGCGCACACGCAGAATGTAGCTCTGGCGCTCGGTCACGGAGATCACGCCGCGAGCGTCCAAAAGATTGAAGACGTGGCTGGCCTTGATGCACTGATCATAGGCGGGCAGCGCCATCAGATGGCGCTCCTTGTTGCCGCCTTCCCAGCCGGCCTCGAGGTAGTTGCAGCAGGCCTTTTCCGCCATCGCAAACTGCTCGAACAGCATCGCGGTGTCCGCGTACTCGAAATTATGGCGCGAATATTCCTGCTCTGCCTGCAGGAAGACGTCGCCATAAGTCACCTTGTCGGTGCCTTCACGGCCGTTGAAATTGAGGTCGTAGACGCGGTCAACGCCCTGCACATACATCGCGAGGCGCTCGAGGCCATAGGTCAATTCGCCCGCGACCGGCGCGCATTCGATGCCCGCGACCTGCTGGAAGTAGGTGAACTGCGACACTTCCATGCCGTCGCACCAGCACTCCCAGCCAAGCCCCCAGGCACCCAGCGTCGGGCTTTCCCAATCGTCCTCGACAAAGCGGATGTCGTGGAGCAGCGCATCGATGCCGATGGCCTGGAGCGATTTCAGGTAGAGTTCCTGAATGTTCGGCGGCGACGGCTTCAAGATCACCTGGAACTGGTAGTAGTGCTGCAGCCGGTTCGGGTTCTCGCCGTAGCGGCCGTCCTTGGGCCGGCGCGAGGGCTGGACATAGGCCGCGTTCCAGCTTCTCGGGCCGAGCGCCCGCAGCGTGGTGGCCGGATGGAAGGTGCCTGCGCCCACTTCCATGTCATAGGGCTGCAGGATCACGCAGCCGTAATCGGCCCAGAAGCGCTGCAAAGCGAGGATCAGCCCCTGAAACGATCGTTCGGGCCGCATATGGGGAGGCAATGGATTCATGGGTGCTTTTTGAGGATTCGCCGGGGATAAGTCGCGGCCGGAACGTATCGGCGGTGGATAAGGGAATCAAGGCAATCGCACCACTGCGCCGATTGTGCTCATTGATTTCTGGATTCAAAGGTTGCTCGCCGGCCCGCCGGAACGCCTGTTCAGGAGACCCTAGGCCCCGCCATGCTGACTACCAGCCTGTTTTTCACAATTTTGAGCGTGGCGGCGGGAAGTCCCTTTCTGGTGGCGGAAGTTCAGCAGCGGCGCCTGATCCGCGCCCTTAACCAGCGTTTCGGCTGCGTCTGACCGTCCATCGCCGGCGAAAGCCACAAAAAACAAAATTTCAGCGATGCTCAACCGGCCGATAGGTGCCGGTTTCGGGATCGAACCGCAGCTGCCGCACGGCATGCGCGCGGCCCCGCTCCGCGACCCGCGCCCGGCTCTTTTCCAGCTCGTCGTTGATCCGCTGGATTTCCCTCATGCCCCAGCGCGCCAACATCACGCCGCCGACGCCTGCAGCGGCTATCAAAACCAGCGGTGACATAGCCGTTCCTCTCATCATCAGCCTTTCGCTGACCCTTCTTCGTCGTCTCTTGGCCGCACTACGCAGGGACTAACGCAGCCGCGGCGACTTCGATCCGGCCACGCCGCGCTAGAGGCCGAAGCGCGCCCAGAGCGCCCTCGCCTCCAGCGCCGAGATCGTGGCGTCCGGCAATTCGGCAAAGACATCGGCCCCGCTGATCGCGCCCGGGCGGCGGCCGATCAGGCCGGACAGCATGCCGCCCTGCTGGGCCACCGGCATGATCTTCACCTCCTCGCCGAAGCGGGCGCGCAGGACGCTGCGCAGATCGCCGATCGCATCTGCCAGTCCGAGCTCGACCGCCTGACCGCCGGCCCAGTATTCGCCGCTGAACAGATAGCTGTCGGCGCCCTTGAGCCGGCCGGCCCGGCGCTCCTTCACCAGCGCGATGAAGGTGGCGTGAATGTCGCGCTGGATCGCCTTGAGGCGCGCGACGTCGTCGGGGTTCTCGGGGAGAAACGGATCGAGCGTCGACTTGTGTTCGCCCGCCGTGTAAACGCGCCGCTCGATTCCGATACGCCTAAGCAGTTCGGGAAAGCCAAACGAGCCGCCGACGACACCGATCGAGCCGAGGATCGTTGAGGGGTCGCAAAAGATTTCGTCACCGGCGCAGGCGATCATGTAGCCGCCGGAGGCCGCGACGTCCTCGGTAAACACCAGGACCGGCAGCTTCTTCTCGGCCGCGAGCTGCCGGATGCGCAGATAGATCTGGCGCGACTGCACCGGCGAGCCGCCGGGCGAATTGATCACGACTGCGATCGCCTTGGCGTTGCGCATGCCGAAGGCGCGGTCGAGCAGCTTCGCCACTCCCGCGAGGGACAGGCCGGGGCGCAGCGGCGTCACCGCCCCGATCGCGCCGGCCAGACGCACGACGGGGACGACCGCAACACCGCGGCGCCAGCGGGCCGGAATCAGGCGTTGAATAAAATTCATATGCGTCGTCCTTCCGTCGCAACATCGGTCCGCGGCAGGCCGCGTCCGCTGTCTCATGATCGCAGATTGTTGATCGAGCCGTAAGCTATGGCCGATGTATGACTATGACAAATTGCCGCCGGATGGCGGCGCATCACTTGCAATGCGGGACACAATTTCGCACCCATCGCGCTCCAACAGAATCACATCGCCGGCCGCCGGAACAAAGCTGCGGCGCGAGTTGTTGGAATAGCTGGTGAGCTGCGCCGGGCGCGAGGTGCGCGGCGCAGGGCAGGACGAGGGCGCCGATGAAAATTTCCTTGCTGTTGCTGCTGATCAGCTCGCTGCTCATTGCCATCCGTCTTACCGATGGCGATGGCACGCGGCGCCGATCCAAGACCCGGCCGATTCCGCACTGAAGAAAACCGCCGGACCGTCGCGTCTTGGGCGCGGCAGACATCATCACATCTCCGCCAGCCGCAACGTCCCCTCGCCGCGCAACACCGCGTCGATGGTCGGATCGGGCCTGTTCGCGGCGTCATTCAGCGTGATGCCGGGACAGATCGAAAGCGCGGCGCGGCCGCCCTTCACCGCGCGGATCAGCACACGAATGGCGCTCGCCTCCGGCCGCGGATGCACCGGCAAAATCACGACGCTGCCGAAGCCGCGCTGAAGCGCCGCCAGCAGCGCCGGCAGCGCCTCCGCCCGCCAGATCAAGGTCAGCGCCCCGCCCGGCCGCAAGGTGCGGCGTGCGGCATGGACCCAGCGTTCGAGCGTTTTCGCATCGGCCTCATGCGCGAGGCGACGGCTCGCGTCCGGTGACGGCTGGTGGCGCACGCCGTCGTTATAGGGCGGGTTCATCAGCACCACGTCGGCGGTGTCGGCTGCGAGCCCCGCAGCCGCCAAGGTCGTCGCCCGAGCCGTGACGTCGGCGACGCAGACGGTCGCGTCGATGCCGTTCTGCGCGGCATTGCGCTGCGCAAGCTCCGCCAGCGCAGGATCGATCTCGACCAGCCGCAGCGCAACACCCGGCACGCGCGCGGCAAGCGCGAGGCCGGCGGCGCCGACGCCCGCGCCGAACTCCACCACGCGATCCTGCGGCCGCGCGGCCGTCGCGGCGGCGAGCAGCATCGCATCGTGCCCGGCGCGGTGGCCTTTGCGCGGCTGAACCAGCACCAGCCTGCCGCCGAGAAAGCGGTCTGATGTGACCTCACAGGCAGCACGGCTCATTGCGGCGATTGCCTTGTACTGGTCCTGGCTCTGACCGGCGGCACTCATTTTGGACCTTGCTTCGGGCGCTGGTCGTCGAGTTCGTGCTCGAGCCCCGCTTCGACGAGCAGGCGGCGGGCCGCCGCCATGTCCTCCTCGGGCACGAGAATGCGGCGGGGGATGATGCCGAGCGAGCCTTCGACGATGCTCATGTTCTGATCGAGCACGACATGGCGGATATGCGCGCCGGTCAGGAGCGCCTCGACAGCGGAGATGAGGACGACATCATTGGTCCGGAGCAGTTGGCGCAATGGACTTTCTCCCGTCACCCCGGCGAATTCGCCGACCCGATCATCGCTTCATGCTCGAAAGGATGAATGTAAATTCCTGTTTAAGGCGAGAATGGCCCACCGTTGCGCCTTTTCTACCGCGTTGCCCTTGCCCCGCCTGCCCTCAGTTTCTATTGTCGCCCGCGTTGAACCTGGAGAATACGCGTGGCGGTGATAGTTCCGTTCGAGAGCCCCTCGACACCATCGATAGACCAGCTTGTTGATCTTGTCGCGTCCGACATGGCGCGGGTCAACAGCACCATTCTGTCGCGAACCGGTTCCGACGTCACGATGATTCCCGAGGTCGCCAACCACCTGATCTCGTCGGGCGGCAAGCGCCTGCGGCCAATTCTGACGCTGGCGATGGCCAACCTCGCCGGCTACAGCGGCGACGGCCATATCAAGCTCGCCGCCGCCGTCGAGTTCATGCACACCGCCACCCTGCTGCACGACGACGTGGTCGACGAGAGCGAGCTGCGCCGCGGCAAGCTCTCCGCCCGCATGCTCTGGGGCAACGAAGCCAGCGTGCTGGTCGGCGACTTTCTGCTCGGCCAAGCGTTCCGCATGATGGTCGAGGTCGGCTCGCTGCGCGCGCTCGACATCCTGTCGTCCGCCGCGGCCACGATCGCCGAGGGCGAGGTGATGCAGCTTGCCGCCGCGAAAAACACGGCGACCACCGAGGACGAATACCTCGCCGTGATCCGCGGCAAGACGGCGGAACTGTTCGCCGCCGCCTGCGAGGTCGGCCCGGTGATCGCCGAGCGGCCGAAGTCCGAGCAGGCCGCCTGCCGCGCCTTCGGCATGAATCTCGGCATCGCCTTCCAGCTCGTCGACGACGTGCTCGACTATGGCGGCCTTGCCACCAAGCTCGGCAAGAATGTCGGCGACGATTTCCGCGAGGGCAAGATCACCCTGCCGGTGGTGCTCGCCTTCCGCCGCGGCAACGATGTCGAGCGGGAATTCTGGATGCGGACGCTGGAGCGCGGCGAAGTCGGCGAGAACGACCTCGACCACGCCCTCGGCCTCATGGCCAAGCACCGGGCGCTGGAAGACACGATGTCGCGCGCCCAGCACTATGGCGAGAAGACCGTTGATGCGCTGGCGTTGTTCCCGGCCTCGCCGATGAAGACGGCGCTGGAGCAGGTCGTCGCCTTCTGCCTCGCGCGCTCGCACTGAGCGCGCGGGCCGCTCTGAAACTCAAAGAACAGTCAGCTTAACGCGCCCGCATGGACCCACCATTGCGGGCGTTTCCGTCGCAGGCCCGCCGCCGCAGCCTCGGCGGCCGCGTCCGACGCGAAGATCGCAAAGCAGGTCGCGCCCGAGCCGGACATCCGCGCCAGCGCAACGCCCTCGGCCTCGCGCAGGGCGGACAGTACGCCTTCGATTTCCGGCGCGATGCGGATCGCCGGCGCCTCGAGATCGTTGCGGCCGGCCGCCAGCACCGCGAGCCATTGCTCGGCCGCCGCGCCGGGCGCGGGCCATTCGATCGCCGCATCCCCGTCACCGTGCCGCTCCCCACGCGCCAGACCCAGCGCGGTGAACACCTGCACCGTCGAAACCGAAACGCGCGGATTGACCAGCACGCACGGCAGCCGCGGCAGGGCAAGCGGCGCCAGCAGGTCGCCGACACCGCTCATCACGCAAGCCCTTGAGGCGAGGCAGACCGGCACGTCGGCGCCGACCTCGCGCGCCACCTGATAGAGCACGGGGTCATCGATCGCGATGCCGTTGCTGCGCGCAAGGCAGCGCAGCGCTGCCGCGGCATCGGCCGAGCCGCCGCCGATCCCGGCCGCGACCGGCAGTTTCTTGTCCAGCACGAACCGGCCGGACGTGATCCCGGCGCGCGCCTCCGCAAGGCGCCGCGCGCTCCGCATCACCAGATTGTCGGCGAGATCGCCGCACTGCGCGGCGAGCGCGCCGGTGACTTCGAGCGATGGCCCCTCGCCCCTCACCAGGCTGAGGCTGTCGGCGCAGTCGGCAAACGCCACCACGCTTTCGAGATCGTGATAGCCGTCCGCGCGACGGCCCGCGACGCGCAGGGTCAGGTTGACCTTGGCCCGAGCCTGTTCAGTCAGCGAGATCATCGGTGAGAACGTCCGTCAGTCTCTGATGGAAGGTCGTGCGACGAGGCGGCTCAGCCGCCCTTGTCGTTTTTCTTGTCCTTGGCGATGGCGGCGGAAGACGGCGCTTCATCCGGCAGGCCGTTGGCGAGCTTCGCCTCGATCTTGGCCAGCTCTTCCGGCTCGGGCTTCATGTCGCGGGCGTGGGCCCACTGGAATTTGGCCTCGACCTTGCGGCCGACGCGCCAATAGGCATCGCCGAGATGGTCGTTGATGGTCGGATCTTCCGGCCGCAGGTCGATCGCCCGCTCAAGCGTCTTCACCGCTTCCTCGTACTCGCCGACGCGGTAGTGCGCCCAGCCGAGGGAGTCGACGATGTAGCCGTCATCCGGGCGCTGATCGACCGCGCGCTGGATCATCTTCATGCCTTCTTCGAGATTGATCCCCTGATCGATCCACGAATAGCCGAGATAGTTCAGCACGTGCGGCTGATCCGGCTGCAGTTCGAGCGCCTTGCGCAGGTCCGCCTCGGCCTTCGGCCACTGCTTGGAGCGCTCCATGCAGATGCCACGGAAATAGTAATAGACCCAGTTGGTCTTGGCGCTGTCCGTCAGCGCGTCGATCGCCTGCGTGTAGGTCTTGGCGCATTCGGCGAACTTCTTGCGGCCACGCTCGATGTTGCCGAGCGCGACGATCGCCTCGAGGTCGCGCTTGTCGCTGTCGATCACCCCATGGAGGATCTTGATCGCCTCGTCGGTGCGCTCGGTGGCGTCGAGATCGGTCGCGAGCTGAATCTGGGCGTTGCGCTTGAGCGGCGACGTATCCGGCACGCGCTCATAGACCTTGATCGCCATGTCCGGCTTCTTCACCGATTCATAGAGATCGGCGAGCGCGAGCAGCGCCAGCGCATGGCGCGGCTGCAGATAGAGCGCGAGCTGCAGGTAGACTAGCGCCAGATCCTCGCCGCCACGACGCGTCAGCGATGCGCCGATGCCGTAAAGCACCTCGGCGGCGCCCGCCTGCGCATTGTCGACCTGAAGCGGCAGGGCCTTCCCCGCCTTGAGCTCGCGCATCGCTTCCACGACCAGCGGATGGCGTGCGAGCTTCTTGTCGAATGCCTCATAGACCGCAAGCGCGGCCTCCGGGCCCTTGTTGCGCGAGAGCCAGCGGCCATAGGCATCGACCACTCGCAACGCGCCGTCGTCGAGCTTGTAGGCGCGCTCGAACCGCACGCCCGCTTCCTTGGCGCGGCCGGCAGCATCGAGAATCAGGCCGGCATGCAGGTCCTTGAAGATCGGATACCATTCCGGCCCGACCAGCTTGTCGAACCCGGCGACGGCCGCGCGCGGCTCGCCCGCGCCGTAGAGCGACCAGCCGTTGAGCAGCGCCGCAACGAGATCGGTGATCGGCCCGCGCACCGACTGCGTGATGTTGGTCTGCGCGGTCGCATAGTGCTTCTGCTTGATCGCCCGCACGCCGATCACCAGCCGCGCGACGCGGTTGGTCTTGTCGGCGGCGAGCACGCGCTCGGCCAGCGTCACCGCGCCGTCGATATCGCCCTGCGCCAGCGCCGAGATGAACGCCCGGTCGAGCAATTCCTGATTCTTCGGATCACCGCGCAAGGCGGCGCGGTAGAATGCGGCGGCAGCCACGGCGTCGCGCTTGAGGCTGGCGTGGCGGGCGGCGAGATAGCTTCCCGCCGCGGTCATCGTCTTGAGGTCCTCGCGCGTCGGGAACGCGGCATTGGTCTCGCCAGGATGGGTCGGCGGCTGGGCGGCGGCGGCCAGCGGCGCCATGACCATGGCGGCGGCGGTGGCAACAGCGGCAATCGTCAAGCGATCGAAACGTAAGGACAGCATCAGCTCGCCTAGCTCCATGACAACAGGCAGAACGGGCTTCGGGAGAAACCGGCTTCGATCGTCAGATCGTTTCGCCGCGGCCATTCCGGGACCGGCTCAGGTCGCGCAACATGCCGTGTTTGCCCCCGCACCGCAAGGAAATGCCACGCCACTGCCGAAGGCCCCGTAATGGACCCCAGAGAATAGCGAGCCAAGCCACTCGTTCCGTTCGGCGGCCACCGGCGGCAACCGTCCGAAGGCGCGAAAAACCAGTAGTTCTCAAAGCACGCCGACTATGGCGGCACAGTGGCCGCCGCTGCGGTCGAACGCCTCACATGCCCTGATAGTTCGGGCCGCCGCCCCCCTCCGGCGGAACCCACGTGATATTGCCGTTCGGGTCCTTGATGTCGCAGGTCTTGCAGTGGACGCAGTTCTGCGCGTTGATGACGAAACGCGGCTCGCTTTGCTCATCGACCCACTCATAGACCCCCGCCGGGCAGTAACGATTCGACGGGCCGGCATAAACGTCGTGCTCGGAGGTCTTTTGCAGATTCATGTCCGCAACCTTGAGATGAACCGGCTGGTCCTCCTCATGGTTGGTGTTGGACAGAAACACCGACGACAGGCGGTCGAAGGTCAGCTTTCCGTCCGGCTTCATGGCGGGCCTCGGCTGGTGCGCGCTGGCCGGATCAAGCGTCGCACGGTCGGGCTTGCCGTGCGACTGGGTGCCGAACAGCGAGAAGCCGAACAGCGTGTTGGTCCACATGTCGAGGCCGCCGAGACCGACGCCGATCAGAGTGCCGAACTTCGACCACAGCGGCTTGACGTTGCGCACCTTGTGCAGATCCTGGCCGACCGCCGAGCCGCGCCAGGCGTTTTCATACTCGATCAATTCATCGTTAGACCGGCCTGCCGCGAGCGCCGCAGCGAGATGTTCGGCCGCCAGCATGCCGGTGCCCATGGCGTTGTGGACGCCCTTGATGCGCGGCACGTTGACGAAGCCCGCGGCGCAACCGATCAGCGCACCGCCGGGGAACGAGAGCTTCGGCACCGACTGATAGCCGCCCTCGGTGATCGCGCGCGCGCCGTAGGACAGCCGCTTGCCACCCTCGAACACCGTGCGGATCGAGGGATGCGTCTTGAAGCGCTGAAACTCCTCGAACGGCGACAGGTACGGGTCGCTGTAGTTGAGGTGCACGACGAAGCCGACGGCCACGAGGTTGTCGCCGTAGTGATAGAGGAATGAGCCGCCGCCGGTGGAATTGTTGAGCGGCCAGCCGAACGAGTGCTGGATCAGCCCCTTCTGATGTTTGGCAGGATCGATCTGCCAGACTTCCTTGAGGCCGATGCCGAATTTGCCGGGCTCGGAATTCGCGTCGAGCGCGTATTTGGCAATCAGCTGCTTGGTCAGGCTGCCGCGCGCGCCTTCCGCGAACAGGGTGTAACGGCCATGCAACTCCATGCCGCGGGTGAACGACGATTTCGGTTCGCCGTCGCGGCCGATGCCCATGTCGCCGGTGGCGATGCCGCGCACCTCGCCGTTCTCGCCGTAGACCACTTCGGTCGCGGCGAATCCCGGATAGATCTCGACGCCGAGCGCCTCGGCCTGCGGTGCGAGCCAGCGGCAGACATCGCCGAGCGAGCCGATGTAGCAGTGATGATTGTTCATCAGCGGCGGCATCAGGAAGTTCGGCAGCCGGATCGCGCTCGACCCGGTCATCCAGAAGAATCGGTCGTCCTTGACCTGCGTCGTCAGCGGACAATCAGCGTCGTCGCGCCAGTTCGGAATCAGCTTGTCGAGCGAAACCGGATCGATCACTGCGCCCGAAAGGATATGCGCGCCGACCTCCGAGCCCTTCTCCACCACGACGACGGAGAGTTCGGGATTGAGCTGCTTCAGCCGGATCGCGGCTGCAAGACCGGACGGACCGGCACCGACAATCACAACGTCGAATTCCATGGAGTCGCGGGGCGGCAGCTCTTCGGTGCTCATTTGATCGTCTCACGCGGTTTCAGAATGCCTCTAATTCCCTACTCTTGTTCCTGATTTTTGCAGTGTTCACAAGCCCCTGCAAACGGAACACGGGGGTATCGCGGGCGGCGACGCGCCCCAGGGCCGTGGGCACGCGATGGCGGCAACTGCCGATCAGGCGGTACAATTGTCGAACGGGAGGGTGATATCTCGCCCGCGATGGCCTATCTTCGAGGCCGTGCCATCTACTCCCCAACCATATGCCCATCGCCTTGATGACGACCGAACGCCCGCCGACCCCGCATGAACTGCTGACCTTCTATCTGGAGGCCGGCGTCGATTGCGCGTTGGACGACGAGGCGGTTGACCGGCTCGCCGCCAGCGACGCGCGCACCGTCGCCCCACCGCTGGCGCCGGCCGCGCAGGCCCCGGCGGCAATGGGGAGCGCGCCGCCGCCTGCGGCACCGGCATTTCTGCCATCCGCGCCGCCGCCGCCAGAGGTCGCTATCGGCTCGGCCGTTGAGGCGGCGCGCAGCGCTGCCACGCTTGACCAGCTTCGCGCCGCGATCGAGGCCTTTGAGGGCTGCGCCCTGAAAACCACCGCCACGCAGGCGGTGTTCGCCGACGGCAATCCAGAGGCGCGGGTGATGTTCGTCGGCGAAGCGCCGGGCCGCGAGGAGGATCTCGAAGGGCGTCCCTTCATCGGCCGCGCCGGCAAACTGCTCGACCGGATGATGGCGGCGATCGGCCTCGATCGCACCAACGCCTATATTGCCAACATCATTCCGTGGCGGCCGCCGGGCAATCGCGACCCCGCCCCGCACGAAACCCAGATCTGCCTGCCTTTCATCAAGCGGCACATCGAGCTCGTCAATCCGGCGGTCATCGTCTGCCTTGGCAAGCCCTCGACGCAGGCGCTGCTCAACGTCAATGAAGGCATCATCCGCACCCGCGGCAGGTGGTTCGACTACGACACAGGCTCGGCAACGATCCGGGCGATGCCGACCTTCCACCCGGCCTATCTCTTGCGCCAGCCGATGTCGAAACGCCAGTCGTGGCAGGACTTTCGCGCCATCGCCAAGGCGCTGGCGGAGGTCGGCGACAAGCCGGGCGCTTAAGGTTTGTCGGGGGCGCCCGCCGGGCGCAGGATCGCCCAGCCGATGCGCAGCGGCGGCAGCCGGCCATCAACCAGCCGGTCGAACAAGCGCGGCAGTTCGGCGATCAGCCCCGGATAGCGCGCGGCAATCTCCGGCGGCGGCGCGCCGACCGTATCGGTCGCCCGCCAGACCACGACGCCGCCCTTCTGAACGATGTCCTCGCGGCTCAGCCACGGCGTGCGCTCCGGCGTCGCATCGAGCAGCACCCGCGGGCGCGACGGCGCCGCCATGCCGATCAGCATCGCCAGTTGCGGATCGCCCGCGACGAGCGGCAGGGGCTGTCCGGTGCGGCGCTCAAAATTCTCGCCGAAGAATTTGCCGATGGCGCGCGCCGGCAGTGAGGTTTCGAGCTCGCGCCCGCCCGTCCAGGGGTGCACGAGCGCGACCACGACCACGGCAATCGCCGGCGCAGCGACAGCCGCGATCCAGACCGTGCGGAGCACCGCCGGCCGGCGCAGGCGCACGACATCACCCATCAGGACGACCGCCGCGAGCCCGGCCATGATCAGCAGCGTGCCCGCGCCGACGACCCCGCTATCGCCGCGCAATTGCGCAACCAGCGTGCCCGCCAGCGGCGGCACGATGGCGAAGAACAGCACGAAGCGGCGGGCGAACGGCGCGATGCCGGAGCGCTCGATCGCCGGCGCCTTTCGGTCCGTCTCCGGGCCCGCGCGCAGCTTCGTCGCGATCACGAGAATCACAAGGCCGGCCAGCCCCGCGCCGACGATAGCAAGCGTCCACCCCCACTGCGTCAGCAGCGGGCGGATTTTTGGCAGGCTCTGCAGCGCCACCATTTGCGGCCAGCCGAGCACGAGCGTCCCGGTGCGCGCCTGCCAGACCAGATAGGGCAGCGCCAGCGCCGCAATGACGATCAGCGCCAGCAGCGGGTCGATCGACGCCAGCGCCCGCCGCCCGTGGCGGGTCGCCACCGCGAACAGGACCACCAGCGCGAGCAGACAGCCTGCCGCCGACGTCGCCAGCGCCAAAAGCCCGGCGATGATCGAGAGCGCAAACCACGCATTGCGACGGCCCTGCCCGATCACCCGCCAGACCATCAGGAGAAGCAGCGCCCAGAGTGGCATCGCGAGCTGATCGGGACCGAAGGCCACCGCGGAAAAGCTGAAATAGCTGATCGTCGCGGTCAGCAGCACCGCGAGAACGGCATGCGGGGGGCCGACGATCTGCCGGGCGAGCGAGAACACCGCCCAGTAGCCCGCGATGACGCAAAGCTGCGCCAGCACATAGACGCCAATGATGTGCCCGCCCGCGAGCCGGAAAGCGATATCCGCGAGCCAGAACGCCAGCGGCGGCCCGGCCGCGATGCCAACCTGATACTCCCGGCCGAAGTTGAGAACCTGCGCGACATCGCCCGGCGGGCTGCCATAGGCGATCATCGGCACCGCCACCCACAGCGCACATTGCGCCAGCGCCACGATCCAGAACATCAGCCTCGGGCGGGCGCGGATCAGCTCAACGGTGAGGGAGGTGAAGCGCATGGAGGCCCGAAAGTGAGCGGAAGCTGGATCCTGATATCCCGCCGATGATGCTGCGACCGAGACAATGGAGGTGACAGTCCTCTGCTAGATACCTGCCTGACGCCCGATGCACAAATGGTCGGCGCTGAAAGACCTGACGGTCCAAAAATATTTGGTGGGCAAAAGGGTGGCAATCAGCCCGGTACGCACTGCCCGGCGCGCGCTCTGCGGCCACTGCGGCAAAGCGCGCCTCAAGCGGGTCAGATCGGTTCGAGATCGGCCCCCTCCACCACCAAAAATTCGGTTTGCCTGAGCTGCACGCCGCCGGCCTCGATCCGCAGCGACTGGTGCTTGAGATAGGCCGCGGCGACCGGCGCGAATGCCTGGCGGTGATGCACCGTCGGCCCCAGACGGTCGAGCGTCGCGAGATGGGCCGGCACGCCGTAGCCCATATGCTGCTCAAAGCCGTAATCGGGGAAAATGCGGCCGAGCTCGCACATCATCCTGTCGCGAGTGACCTTGGCGACGATCGCGGCCGCCGCGATCGACAGGACCTTGGCATCGCCGCCGATCACCGGCTCGCACGTGCAGGCGATGTCGAGGCGATCGCGGCCATCGACCAATACGTGGCGCGGCGCATGCGGGAGCGATTCGACCGCACGCCGCAGCGCCCAGAGCGAAGCCTGCAGAATATTGTCGCGGGCGATCCGAGCGGGTGAGGCCGAGACCACGGCGACGCTCGCGGTGGCGCAGATCTCCTCGAACAGTGCCTCGCGTTTCGCCTTGGTCAGGCGCTTGGAGTCGTCGATGCCGTCGGGAATGTTGTCGGGATCGAGAATCACCGCTGCCGCAACCACGGGCCCTGCGAGCGGCCCGCGGCCGACCTCGTCGCAGCCGGCGACAGGCCAGATGCCCTGCGCGCGCAGGGCCGCCTCGCGGCTGAAATCGATCTGGGCGGCAGCCGGGGCAGCGCGCCGCGCCGCGGGAACCTTGCGGGCCGCCTTTGGGGTGGGTTCGCGAATCATGCGGCGATGCTGAGCGCAGCGGGCGGCGCAGGCAACTGCCTTGTCGCGATTGCACCCGCTATTCAGCCACCGGGTGGCGCGCGTAACCGACAAACACCCGGCGCAGGCCGCGCTCGCCCGTCATGACGTCCCTCACCGCTGTCATGCCGAGCCGCGTCAGCACCGCGACCGAGCCGATATTGTCCGGCGAGGCGAGCGCCAGCACGCGGCTGCGCTTCAAGGCCCGGAACCCTAGTTCCATCTGCGCTGTGCCGATCTCGCGCGCAAAGCCTTTGCCCCACGCGGCGCGCGCCAGCATGAAGCCAAGCTCGACGTCGTCCGCGCCGAGCGCGTCGCACGGGTTGAGGCCGGCAAATCCGATCACCTGCCCGCTTGCGGTCTCGACCAGCGTGCCCATGCCGACCGGGCCGCCGGAAAAGTTGAAACGGGTGCGAATGAAACCCTCGGCATCCGCGCGAGCCATCGCCGCACCGGCAAAGGCATGGCGCATCACCTCGGCGTCTCCGAGCACGGCCTCGCACAGCGGCGCGATGTCAGCCACGCGCGCGGCCCGCAGGGTGAGACGCTCGGTCTTTAAAATGTCCAACGGCTGTTCCTTATGCCTTGCCCGTATGCCCGCCCTGTCGCCGCCGCGACGATCAGCAAAACGATAAGACCTGCCGGCTAGGATGCCAAACGCGATGCTGCATCGCGCGGCGGCAGGCGCAACCCGACCGGAGAGCAACCGAATGATCGGATCGAACATCAATCCCTGGACCCTCTTGGCCGCCTGCATCGCGATCGAAGTCACCGCCACGACGCTGCTGACGAAATCCGAAGGCTTTGCCCGGCCGCTCTATGGCGTTCTGTCGATCCTGCTCTTCGGCGCCTGCTTCTGGCTGCTCGCCAGCGTGCTGACAAAAATCCCGGTCGGGATCGCCTATGCCATCTGGTCCGGCGCGGGCATCGCGGCGATCTCACTGATCGGCTGGGCCGTGCTGCGCCAGCCGCTGACGATGACGCAAGGCGGCTTCATCGCCCTGATCGTCGTCGGCGCCGTCGGCCTCAATCTTTCGACGCACGTCAACTGAGGCTGCTAGCGCCTCTGCTGCAACCGCTGCTGCAAATCGCCGCTACCGCGCACAGACGAGCAGCGCGCGAGCATCGACTTTTCAGTCCGGAAGGCTGAGACGGCCATCCGCGCCAACCACGATACCGGGGGCGACGACGACCTCCCAGACGTGACCGTCGGGATCGGCGAAATAGCCTGCATAGCCGCCGTAATGCGTAGCCTCGGCAACCCGCAAAAGCCTTGCCCCGCCGCTTTGCGCAAAGGCCAGCACCTCGTTGACCTCGGCCTCTGAGTTGCAATTCCAGGCAAGCGTGGCACCCAAAAATTCCTGCGCGCTGCGCCCGCCGGAAAGACCAGCCTCGCCGGCCAGCTTTGCCCATGGATAGAGCGCGAGGACCGAGCCGCCGGTGTCGAAGAATGCGACTTCCTCGCCGCTCGCCTTGAATTTTCGCTCAAAGCCGAGGCGCTCATAGAACGCGATGCTGCATGCGACATCGGCAACGCCAAGCGTTATCACCGTCAGTCGCGCCACGCGTTTCGTCATCGTCTCTCCTCGCTGAATCTTATGGCCTGAAGATCAAAACAGGCTGAGCTGCTCGCCGACCTTTTTGGGCCGGGCGAAATGATCGAGCGACAGTTTCGTCCGTTTCTTGTTGAGGCCGGATTTGGCGCAGGCGAGATCGAACCTGCGCCCGATCATCCAGGCGAGAGGCCCGGTGCCGGTCATCCGCGTGCCCCACTGCGAATCGTAGTCACGGCCATCGCGCATGTCACGGATCAGCTTGAAGACGTGGCGGTAGCGGTCGGGATAGTGGGCCATCAGCCATTCGCGAAACAGATCGCGCACTTCGAGCGGCAGGCGCAGCATGATGTAGCTCGCCTCCTTCACGCCGGCAAAGGCGGCAGCATCGACGATGCGCTCGATCTCGCAATCGTTCAGCGCCGGAATGACCGGTGCCAGCATAACCTTGGCGGGAATGCCCGCCTCGCTCAAGAGCTTCAGCGCCTCGAGGCGCTTGGCGGGCGTCGAGGCGCGCGGCTCCATGCTCCGCGCGAGTTTCGCATCCATGGTGGTGACGGACAGCGCGACCTTGACCAGATTGCGCTCGGCCATCCGCGCCAAAATATCGATGTCGCGCGTCACCAGCGCCGACTTGGTGACGATGCCGACCGGATGGCCGGTACGCTCCAGCACTTCGAGAATGCCGCGCATGATTTTGTGTTCGCGCTCGATTGGCTGATAGGGATCGGTGTTGGTGCCGATCGCGATCATCCGCGGCTCATAGCCGGGCGCGGCCAATTCCTGCTCCAGAAGCTGCGGTGCATCGGGCTTGGCGAACAGCCGCGACTCGAAGTCGAGCCCCGGCGACAGCCCCATGTAAGCGTGGGTCGGCCGCGCGAAGCAATAGACGCAGCCATGTTCGCAGCCCCGATAGGGATTGATCGAGCGATCGAAGCCGATGTCGGGCGACTCGTTGCGCGTGATCACCTTGCGCGCGGTGTCCATCGTCACCGTGGTCTTGAAGGCCGGGAGCTCTTCAAGGCTCTGCCAGCCGTCGTCGAACGCCACCCGTGCCTCGGCCTCGAAGCGGCCGCTGGCATTGGACTGGGCGCCGCGGCCGCGCCGCCGCTCGCGGTCGATCGCGATGCCGAGCTCGGGAAATGGCGGCAGATCGGCGCCAAGCGCGGCTGGCGGCAGATCGGCGACGGGCGAATGGTGGACGGCGGATGATCTGTTCATGGGCGGAAGGATATTTGCCCTAGAGAACAAATCAAGAACAAAATGATGAAGGCGCAAAAACTTCTGTTACCACGCGCCCAATATCGCCGGCGGCTAGGATTTTTTCCGCCGCAGGTGCTCGTCGAGGCGCGGCATGATTTCCACGAAGTTGCAGGGCTTGGTCCGATAATCGAGCTGGGAAGCCAAAATGCCGTCCCAGCCGTCGCGGCAGGCGCCCGGCGAGCCCGGCAGGCAGAAGATGAAGGTGGTTCCGGCAAGCCCCCCGGTGACGCGGCTCTGGATCGTCGACACGCCGATCTTGGCATGGCTCATCATGTGGAAAGCGATTGAGAAGCCGTCCATCCGCTTGTCGAACAGCGGCTCCATGGCATCGGGCGTGACGTCGCGGCCGGTGAAGCCGGTGCCGCCGGTTGAGATGATGATGTCGATGCCGGGATCGGCGATCCACGCCCGCGCCTTTGCCTGGATAGCGACGATATCGTCGGCGACGATGGCCCGCGCCGCGAGATGATGGCCGGCGCCGCGCAGGCGCTCGACCAGCGTATCGCCGGAGCGATCGTCATCGAGCGTCCGCGTATCCGAAACCGTCAGCACCGCGATGTTGAGGGGAATGAAGGCCCTCTCAGAACTGTCCTTCGCCATACCTGCTCCATGCGAGACCTGAGGCGTCGCACATGAAGCCGGTCCTCACCGGCTTCAGAGGCGCGCTGCCGCGAATGTATTGCACGCCTGCAGCGTGCCCTGTTGAAAGCCGGTCATGAACCAGCGCTTGCGCTGCTCGGCGGAGCCGTGCGTGAAGGAATCGGGCACCACCCGGCCCTGCGCCTGGCGCTGCAGCGTATCATCGCCAATTGCAGCGGCGGTTTGCAATGCCGCATCGATATCGCCGGCCTCGATGAAGCCAGGCCGCTTCTTCAGTTCGCGATTGGCCCAGACGCCGGCAAGGCAATCGGCCTGCAATTCGACCTTGACCTGCAACGCGTTGGATTCGGCCCGGCTGCCGGCCTGCTGCTGCATCTGCGTCACGCGCGGCAGGATGCCGAGCAGGTTCTGGACGTGATGGCCGGCCTCGTGGGCGATGATGTAGGCCTGGGTGAATTTGCACGCCTTGCCCGAGCAGCCGCGGAAGCGCGTCTCGATTTCGCGGAAGAAGGCGGTGTCGAGATAGATCTGCTTGTCGGGCGGACAGTAGAACGGGCCCATCGCCGACTGCGCCATGCCGCAGCGCCCGCCATTGGTGGCGTTGCGAAACAGCACGATGCGCGGGCCGGAGTAGCGCTGCCCCGCGGCGTTGAAGATCTCGTCCCAGCGATCGTCGATCTCGCCGAGCACGCCGGCGACGAAGCTGCCCATCTCGTCCTGCGGTGCGCCGGTCTTCGAGGAGCGCGGCGGATTGCGGCCATCGGTCTGGTAGCTCGGCGCACCGCCGCCGAGAATCTCGGCGCCGGAAATGAGGATGCGCGGATCGATGCCGACCGCCCAGCCGATCAGCCCGAGCACGATGACCGTGCCGATGCCGAGCCCGCCGCCGCCCATCGGAAAACCAAAACCACCGCCGCCACCGCCCATGCCGCCATCGTCGCGGCGATCGTCAATGTTATCGCTGCGACGGAAATCATCGTAACGCATGGCAGCTCCCCCTCAAATTCCGCACCCGCCAGACGGGTGGCGGACACACCATCTCATGCAGTCGGCAGACAACGCTTCCGCGTTCAAAAGTTTCCGGCTCGCACCGTCTTATCCCGCCGCAAAAATGTTGCCTAGAGCATGACACCGGCTGGCAGATCTGCGCGCGCGGCGCTCCCGCCCACCGTGCCGACTGCCTGCGCGGACCGATCGCCGGCAGGCGCGCTCACCGCAAAAAATCATCGCGCGGGGCGTGCAGAATGCAAAATCCGTTCAGGGATTATTTAGCATTCCTGCAGATCGCTTTTTACACGCTGCTTCGCCATTCCCTTGCAAGCAAAGCAGAAAATGAATTTCGATAACCTCGTGTTTACTTCAATCCATCATAGTCCCTGACATCCGGTCTGTTGGTCCCGCGTCGCCGGCTGCGTCGCATGAGTCAGGTCTGAGTCATGGTTGTGTCGCGTCGCGGGGCGTCGTTAATGACGCCCCGCACTCAATTCGAAAGCTTCCCCGAAACGCAAATCGTCGTCGGCGATTGTGTCGCCGGGATGTCGAAGCTTCCTGCCGCATCGGTCGATCTCGTCTTCGCCGATCCGCCCTACAATCTCCAGCTTCGGGGCGATCTGCGTCGCCCGGATGATTCCCAGGTCGACGCGGTCGACGATCACTGGGACAAGTTCGACTCGTTCGCAGCGTATGACGACTTCACGCGCGCATGGCTTCTCGCCGTCCGCCGCGTGCTGAAGCCGACCGGCACGCTGTGGGTGATCGGCTCGTATCACAACATTTTCCGCGTCGGCGCGATCATGCAGGACCTCGGGTTCTGGGTGCTCAACGACATCGTCTGGCGCAAGTCCAATCCGATGCCGAACTTCCGCGGCCGGCGCTTCACCAATGCGCACGAGACGATGATCTGGGCCGCGCGCAACGAGAACGCCAAGGGCTACACCTTCAACTACGAAGCTCTCAAAGCCGCCAATGACGACGTGCAGGCGCGCTCGGACTGGCTGATCCCGCTGTGCACCGGCGAGGAGCGCCTCAAGGGCGAAGACGGCAAGAAGATCCACCCGACGCAGAAGCCGGAAAGCCTTTTGGCGCGCGTTCTGCTCTCGTCGTCAAAGCCAGGCGACCTGGTGCTCGATCCGTTCAACGGCACCGGCACCACCGGCGCGGTCGCCAAGCGCCTGCGCCGTCGCTACATCGGCTTCGAGCGCGAGCGCGTCTATGCCGAGGCTGCCGAGCGGCGCATCGCCGCAGTCGAGCCGCTGCCGGAAGAGACGCTGGCGCCGTTCATGACGCCGCGCGCCGCACCGCGCATCGCGTTCACCCAGCTCATCGAACGCGGCATGATTTCGCCGGGCGAGCGGCTGTTCGACGCCCGCGGACGGTATGGGGCTGTGGTGCGCGCCGACGGCGCCATCATGCTCGGCGACAAGGTCGGCTCGATTCACCGCATGGGCGCGGTTGCCCAAGGCGCGGCGGCCTGCAACGGCTGGACCTTCTGGCACGTCGAGACCGACCGGGGCCTGCGGGTGATCGACGAATTCCGCGCCGAGATCCGCGCCGAAATGGCCGGCTGAAACCAGATATTCCAGAAATACCGAAGGGGGCGCGATGCGCCCCTTTATTTTTCCGGGTTGCCTGCAAGCGCGTGATCGTGCCATGACCCTCCGCGAATTTCGGGAGGCAGACCATGACGGTCCTCATAGCAGGCGGCGGCATCGGCGGTTTAACGCTCGCGCTCAGCCTTCATCAAATCGGCGTTCCGTGCCGCGTCTTTGAAAGCGTGGCGGCGTTGCGCCCGCTCGGCGTCGGCATCAATCTTCTGCCTCACGCAGTGCGCGAACTGATCGATCTCGGGCTGCTCGAGCGCCTCGACGAAGCGGCGGTCCGCACCTCGGAACTCGCCTATTTCTCGAAATACGGCAAGCCGATCTGGAAGGAGCCGCGTGGCATCGAGGCCGGTTACAAGTGGCCGCAATTCTCAGTCCACCGCGGCACCCTGCAGCAGATCCTCTACGAGACCGTACTCGAACGGCTTGGCCCGGACAGCGTCCTCACCAGCCATCATCTGCGCGACTGGACCGAAACCGCGGATGGCGTGCGCGCCAGCTTCATCGACCGCGCGACCGGCAAGGACGCCGGCAGCTACGAAGGCGCGCTGTTGATCGCCGCCGACGGCATCCATTCGGCGATCCGCGAAAAACTCTACCCGAATGAGGGGCCGCCGCTGTGGAACGGCCGCATTTTATGGCGCGGCATCACCGAAGCGAACGCCTTCCTGTCGGGCCGCACCATGATCATGGCCGGGCACGAATCGCTGAAGTTCGTCTGTTATCCGATTTCCAACGCGCCTGCGGCGAACGGCAAATACCAGATCAACTGGGTGGCCGAGCGCCTGCTCGATCCCAACTACCAGTGGCGGCGCGAGGACTACAACCGCGCGGCCAAGCTCGACGAGTTCTTGCCGTGGTTCGAGAGCTGGTCGTTCGACTGGCTCGACGTGCCCGGGCTGATCACGAACTGCGCGCACGCCTACGAATATCCGCTGGTCGATCGCGATCCGCTCGACCGCTGGACCTTCGGCCGCGTCACGCTGCTCGGCGACGCCGCGCATCCGATGTACCCGATCGGCTCCAACGGCGCGTCGCAGGCCATTCTCGACGCCCGCGTCCTCACCCGCGAAATTTTCGCAGCCGGCGAGACGGAGGCCGCGCTCAAGGCCTATGAGGCCGAGCGGCGGCCAGCCACCACCGACCTCGTGATGCTCAATCGCCGCAACGGCCCCGAGCAGGTGATGCAGCTCGTCGAGGAACGCGCCCCGAATGGTTTTGACGTCGTAACCGACGTGCTGTCGCAGCAGGAGCTGGAAGACATCGCCAATACCTACAAGCGCGTGGCGGGCTTTCAGGTCGATGCCCTTAACGCCAAGCCTTCGATCGTGCCGGCGCGCTAGATCTACTCGATTGCCTCGCGACGGACTGAAGGCAGCAGGCGCAGCCTTCAGTCCGCGGGAGCCTCGATCTTGAGCGCGTGCGCCAAAACCTTTCGCATCACATTGGGAAGTGCTTCGTCATCGAGCGTGACGATGGGCGCAAGCCGCATCCCCTGGGGAAGTTTTCCCCGCGCGGGCAGCGATGCGGTGTAGACCGCAAGCTCCAGCGGAAAATGCGTGAACACATGCGTCACCACGCCGGTCTTGCGATGCCAGGGTGACAGGCCCTTGATCGCGGGCGCTTGCGCCAGCGCGGCATTATCGTCGTGCCCGGCGAGCCAATCCGAATTCGGCACCTCGGTCATGCCGCCGAGCAAGCCCTTGGCCGGCCGGGTGCGGAGCACCACCTGATCGCCGCGCGTGATGACGAAGGCGGCGCCGCGCCGCAGCGCCCCGGCAGCCTTCGGCGTCTTGCGCGGAAACGTCTCCTGATCGCCGCGGCTACGTGCCGCGCAGCCGTCATTGATCGGGCATAACGCGCAGGCCGGCTTCTTCGGCGTACAGATTGAGGCGCCGAGATCCATCAGCGCCTGCGCGCTGTCGCCGGCGCGCGATGGTCCGAGCAAGGTTGCGGCCAGTTCGCGAATCCGCGGCTTGGCCTTCGGCATCGCCTCCTCGACCGCAAACAGACGCGAGACGACCCGTTCGATATTGCCGTCGACCGGCATCGTCGGCCGGTCGAAGGCGATCGCGGCGATCGCCGCCGCCGTATAGGGCCCGATGCCGGGCAGCTTCAACAAGGCGCTCTCGGTGTCCGGAAATGCGCCGCCATGGTCGCGCAGCACCGCCACGGCGCAGGCATGCAGATTGCGGGCACGCGAATAGTAGCCCAGCCCCGCCCACATCCGCAGCACGTCGTCGAGCTCCGCGCCGCCGAGATCGGCCACGCTAGGCCAGCGGGCGACGAACTTCTCGAAATACGGGCCGACCGCCCGCACCGTGGTCTGCTGGAGCATGATCTCCGAGAGCCACACGCGATAGGGATCGATCGCCTCGCCGCGCCTTGCCCGCCACGGCAGCACGCGCTGGTGGCGGTCATACCAGGCGAGCACCAGCGCCGCGCGGCCCGGACCGGGTTCTGTCGTCGGATTGGAAGCTTGCTTTTTTCGCGCGGCGGCGGCTGATAAGGTCATCATCGAATGGTGCGAACATTCGGCAAACCCGGTCAAGCCTGCCGTTGATTTCATGAGCAAACCCCAGCCCCTCACCGCCAAACCGCTGTCCACGCTCGGCAGCAGCCTGTTCAGCGACGCCTTCGCGCGCCAGGGCTTTGCCTCGCGTGAGCTGGTGACGCGCTGGGCCGATATTGCCGGCGTGGAGATCGCCCGCCACAGCGAGCCCGTCAAGATCCAGTGGCCGCGCCAGATCGAGGGCCAGCCGCCGCAGCCGGCAACCCTGATGCTGCGTGTCGACGGGCCGATGGCGCTGGAAATCCAGCACATGTCCGACGTCATCATCGAGCGGGTCAACCGCTTCTTCGGCTGGAGCGCCATCGGGCGCATCGCGCTGCGCCAGGCGCCGCTGACGCGGCCGGCAGCGCGCAAAATTCCCAAACCGCTCGATCCGAAGGCGATTGCGCGCGAGGCCGCAGCACTAGCCGAGATCGAGGACGAATCCTTGCGCCTTGCGCTCGCCCGCCTCGGCACCGCGATCAAGCGGAAGTGAGTGCAAACGGTACCGGTTGCACCGGCCTGCCATTGCCACAATCCTCGTTTCAAGTTAGCCAACAAGCCCATGCGACCGGGATCGGGCAGGCCGAGCGTCCGCCGCGATCCCAAAAATGTTTCGCCAGATTTTTTGGAGCAGACCGTTGAACATCACGCGCCGCACCTTTTCTGCCGCCCTCACTGTCACCGGTCTTGCCGCAGTCGCCGGCATTTCGCCGTTCCGCCTGATCAACCCGGCCTTCGCGCAGTCGCCAACCGCGGCCGAGATCGCACATCCGAGTTCGCTCGGCGACATGGCCCTCGGCGACGCCAAAGCCCCGGTCACCATCGTCGAATACGCGTCGATGACCTGCCCGCACTGCGCCACCTTCACCAAGGAGACCTTTCCGAAGCTGAAGGAAGCCTATATCGACACCGGCAAGGTGCGCTTCATCTTCCGCGAATTCCCGCTCAACCTGCCGGCGGCCGCAGGCTCGATGCTGGCGCGCTGCATCGCCAAGGATGACGCCAACAAGTATTTTGCGGTGATCGACCTCCTGTTCAAGCAGCAGGACGAATGGGCCTACAAGGACACCACCGCGACGCTCGAGCGCATCGCCAAGCAGGCCGGCATGGGCAAGCAGCAGTTCGAAGCCTGCCTGAAGGACCAGAAGCTGCTCGACGCGATCAAGGAAACGCAGGACTACGCCGTCGACAAGCTCAAGGTGAATTCGACGCCGAGCTTCTTCGTCAACGAGACGCCGGTGCGCGGCGACACCTCGTTCGACTCCTTCAAGAAGATCATCGACCCGCTCCTCAAGAGCTGAACGACCCTTAGCGCGGCCGCGTGATCTTGCGGCCGCGTTTCGGTTCGGCCCCTGCGCGAAAGCCCGACTCACAAGGGCCACTTTTTCCGCCCACAACGGCCGCAAGGCAGGGAGGCCGGCGGAACCCGCCGATTGCCCCGCGGAAACCGCACCGGCGAAAAAATCCCTGTTGAGAAAAGACCTTATCGAGCGAGCGGGCTGAAAAAGCCTTGGGAAAAGCGGCCGCCTGCGGTTGCCCCGGTGCGGCCGCATCGCCATTCTCGAAGGGGTTAGGGTCGCATTGCGACTCGAATTTCATTGGTAAAAGTCCCTCAAGGACTGACCTCGGCAAGCGCGCGTAATCCGCCTGCCAAGAGAGCGTATTCGTATGAAACTGACCCGCCTGCGGCTTCACGGCTTCAAATCGTTCGTTGAACCGACCGATTTTCTGATCGAGAGAGGTCTGACCGGCGTCGTCGGGCCGAACGGTTGCGGCAAGTCCAACCTCGTCGAAGCCCTGCGCTGGTCGATGGGTGAGACCTCATACAAGTCGCTCCGCGCCGCCGATATGGACGCGGTGATTTTCGCCGGAACCAATACGCGCCCGTCCCGCAACCACGCCGAAGTGGTGATGACCATCGACAACTCCGCCCGGACGGCCCCGGCGGCGATGAACGATGCCGACATTCTTGAAGTTTCCCGCCGCATCGAGCGCGAGGCAGGCTCGGTCTACCGCATCAACGGCCGCGAAGTGCGCGCCCGCGACGTGCAGATACTGTTCGCCGACGCCGCCACCGGCGCCCGCTCGCCCGCGCTCGTCCACCAGGGCAAGATCGGCGAAATCATTCAGGCCAAGCCCGAGCAGCGCCGCCGCGTGCTGGAAGACGCCGCCGGCGTCGCCGGCCTGCACGCCCGCCGCCACGAGGCCGAACTGCGCCTGCGCGCGGCCGAAACCAACCTGACCCGCGCCGAAGACGTCATCGGCCAGCTTTCCTCACAGATGGACGGGCTGAAGAAGCAGGCCCGCCAGGCAATCCGCTACCGCGAGCTTGCCGCCAAGGTGCGCAAGGCCGAGGCGACGCTGTTCCACCTGCGCTGGATGCAGGCCCATGTCGACGTCTCCGAGACGACGCAGGCGCACGATCAGAACGTCCGCGACTATGCCGAGCGCACTCGCGAGCAGGCCGAGGCCGCCCGCATCCAGGCGATTCGCGCCGCCGAACTGCCGGCGCTGCGCGAGAACGAGGCCCGCGCTGCCGCCGGCCTGCAGCGGCTGGTCAATGCCCGCGACCAGCTCAACCGCGACGAGGAGCGCGCGACCGAGCGCACCGCCGAGCTGGAGCGCCGCATCGCGCAGTTCACCGCCGATATCGAACGCGAGCAGCGGCTGTCCCATGACGCGGTCGAGGCCGTCGAGCGACTCGAGGCCGAGGACGCGCTGCTCAAGGAAGAGATCAAGTCGCGGGTCGAATTGCGCTCGGGCGCGGAAGATCGCGTGGCCGAGGCCGAAGCCATGCTGGCCGCTGCCGAGCAGACGTTCTCCCAGCTCACCACCGCTCTCGCCGACGTCACCGCCAAGCGCAACCAGTTCGAAGCGAACGTCCGCAATCACCAGAACCGCCTGAGCCGGATCGATCAGGAGATCGCCAGCGTCGAGGGCGAGCTGCGCAGCCTTGCCGCCCAGACCGGCGCCGACGATCTCGACATTCTGGCCGAAGCGCTCGAAGCGGCGCAGGAGAACCTCGCCATCGCCGAGGCGACCGCGCGCGAGCATGAAACCGCGCATATCGTCGCCCGCCAGACGCTGGAAGCGTCCCGCGCGCCGCTGGTCGATGCCGACAAGCGCGTGCAGCGGCTCGAGACCGAGGCGAAGACCATCGCCAAGCTGGTCCACGGCGAGACCAAGAACCTGTGGCCGCCGATCATGGACGGCATCACCGTCGGTAAGGGCTACGAAAAGGCCCTGGGCGCGGCGCTCGGCGACGAGCTCGATGCCCCGGTCGACCCCGGCGCGCCGCTGCGCTGGTCCGAGGTCGGCCCCTATGACGATCCGGGCTTCCCCGAAGGCGTCGAAGTGCTGGCCGACCACGTCTCGGCTCCGCCGGAACTGGTCCGCCGCCTCAAGCAGATCGGCGTCGTCACGCGCGAGCGGGCGCTCGAACTCGCGGGGCAGCTCAAGTCCGGCCAGCGCCTCGTGACGCTCGACGGCGACCTCTGGCGCTGGGACGGCTTCATCGCCTCCGCCCATGCGCCGACCGGCGCCGCCCGCCGCCTCGCCGAGCGCGCCCGCCTCGTCGACATCGAGGCCGAACTGGAAGAAGCCCGCGAAGACGCGGCGATGAAGCGGATGGCGCTGGAGGAGGCCGAGCACGCCCTCAAGGCCGCCGCCGCCGCCGAATCCGCCGCCCGCGATGCCTGGCGCGCCGGCCAGCGCGAGGCCGATGGCGCGCGTGAGCGGCATGTCGCCGCCGAACGTGAGATCAACCGCCACGCCGCCCGCCGCTCGGCGCTCGACGAGGCCAAGACGCGCCTTCAGGCCGACCGCGAGGAAGTCGCGGCAGCCTGCGAGGAAGCCGCGATCCTGCTCGAGGAGCTGCCGCCGAACGACGAGGCGCAGGCCCAGCTTGCCGCCGTGCGCGAGGAGCTGGAAGGCCATCGCCGAGTCGCCGCGCAGGTCCGCGCCGAAGTGCAGGCTCTCGCCCGCGAGGCCGAGCTCGCCGACCGCCGCGTGCAGGCGATCATTGCCGAGCGCGCCGAGTGGCAGCGCCGCAGCGAGAACGCCGGCTCGCAGGTGATGACGATCGAGGATCGTATCGCCGAGCTGATGATCGAGCGCGAGGAGCTGGAGAACGCGCCCGCCGTCTTCGGCCAGCGCCGCCGCGCCATCATCAACGAGATCGAAGAGGCCGAAGCCGCCCGCCGCGCCGCCGCCGATGCGCTCGCCACCGCCGAGAACGCGATGGCGGAGACCGACCGCGACGCGCGCGCCTCGCTCGAAGCCCTTTCCTCCGCCCGCGAGGCCTGCGGCCGCGCCGAGGAGCGGATGGAAAGCGCCAAGCGCCGCCTCGAAGACATCGAGCGCGAGATCCGCGACCTGCTCGAAGTCGAGCCGCAGGCGGTCGCGGCGATTGCCGAAATCGCTCCCGATGCGGAGCTGCCAATGACGTCCGAGGTCGAGGCCGAACTCGACAAGCTGCGCCGCGACCGCGAGCGCCTCGGTGCCGTCAACCTGCGCGCCGAGGAAGAGCTGAACGACGTCGAAGCCCAGCACACCACGCTGGCGACCGAGCGCGACGACCTCGTCGAAGCGATCAAGCGGCTGCGGCAGGGCATCCAGAGCCTCAACCGCGAGGCGCGCGAGCGCCTGCTGGCTTCATTCGACATCGTCAATGGTCACTTCAAGCGGCTGTTCACCCAGCTGTTCGGCGGCGGTGAGGCCGAGCTGACGCTGATCGAGAGCGACGACCCGCTCGAAGCCGGTCTCGAAATTCTCGCCAAGCCGCCGGGCAAGAAGCCGCAGACGCTGTCGCTGCTGTCAGGCGGCGAGCAGGCGCTGACGGCGATGGCGCTGATCTTCGCGGTGTTCCTCACCAACCCCTCGCCGATCTGCGTGCTCGACGAAGTTGACGCACCGCTGGACGACCACAACGTCGAGCGGTTCTGCAGCCTGCTGCACGAGATGACCCAGTCGACCGACACCCGCTTCATCGTGATCACCCACAACCCGATCACGATGTCGCACATGAACCGGCTCTACGGTGTCACCATGGCCGAGCGCGGCGTCTCGCAGCTCGTCTCGGTCGACCTCGAAGGCGCGGTCAAGATCCGCGATTCCGCCGTCGCCTGATCGCATTCGCGCAGCGGCGGTTCTCCCGCGATGAGAACCGCCGGCGCATTCACAACACTCGTTGAGCGATGATTGCTTCCCAGCTTCCTGCGGCGCTCAAAGCCGCGCTCGATGCTCTCGCTCACGGCCAGTCGCGCCAGCAGGTGGCCGGCCGCGCCGAAAAGATCTCCAATGCCTATCGCAGCGGCGGCAATTCCCGCACCATCACCCATTCGGACGATGCGCTCGCCTATGCCATGGCGCGGATGCCTGCGACCTACGCCGCGACCGCCGCGAGCCTGATCGAACTTGCCGCCGCCAAACCGGACTTTTCGCCGGCCAGCCTGATCGACGTCGGCGCCGGCCCCGGCACCGCAAGCTGGGCGGCGGAGGCGGTGTTGCCAAGCCTTGAACGCTTCGTGATGCTCGATCGCAACCCGGCGCTTCGCGACATTGCCAAAAATCTCGCCGAAGGCAGTTTGGCGCTTCACGCCGCCGACTACCGGCTCGGCGATGCCGCCGCGCTGCTCGGCAAGGCCGATGCCGCCGACCTTGTGATCGCGAGCTATCTGATCGGCGAACTGACTGAGGCGGATCAGCGCGCGCTGGTCGATGCGATGTGGGACAGGGCCGCCGATACGCTGCTGATCGTCGAGCCCGGCACGCCTGCCGGATATGCGCGGTTGATGACGGCGCGCCGCCATCTGGTCGCGCGCGGCGCGCACACGCTTGCGCCCTGCCCGCATGACGACGCCTGCCCGCTCGCTGCGCCCGACTGGTGTCACTTCTCCCAGCGGCTCGCCCGCTCCCGCGACCACAAGCGCGTCAAGAACGCCGACGTGCCGTTCGAGGACGAACGTTTTTCCTATATCGCGATGTCGCGTCAGCCTTCCGCGACGCGCGCTGCCCGCATCCTGCGGCCGCCGGTGCAGACCAAGGCTGACATTTCGGCGCAGCTTTGCACGGCCCAGGGCCTGTCGACGCGCCGCGTGCCTCGCCGCGACAAACCCGCTTATGCCGAGGCCCGCCACTGGCGCTGGGGCGACGGCCTGGCCGAGGCGTAATACGCCGGCCAAAGATGCCTGCGGCAGGGAATTTGAACCGCACCGAGCGTCGATCAGACTACTGTCCGCGCACTTCGCCGCGGACCGCCCCCGCCCTCGTCCTCGCCAACAATGTCTTGCAATCGTGCTCCGGCAGCCACATTCATTGCAGGGTTGCAATTCAGATTGATCGTCGTTCTGCAAGCAGTTCGGCCTCTCAGACCCATCAGGAGCCTTTCTTATGTCGACCGGCTGGATCATTCTCGGAATTATCGCCGTTCTCGCCTTCATCGCCTTCTCGGCCTACAACCGACTGGTCGCGCTCAGCCAGCGCGTCAACCAGGCTTTCGCCGACATCGACGTGCAGCTCAAGCTGCGCCACGACCTCGTGCCGAACCTCGTCGAGACAGTGAAGGGCTATGCCGGCCATGAGCGCGGCACGCTGGAGGAAGTCGTCAGGGCGCGCAATGCGGCGCTTTCGGCACAGGGGCCGGCGCAGGTCGCAAGCGCGGAGAACATGCTGACCGGCGCTCTCGGCAAGCTGATCGCGCTGGCGGAGGCCTATCCCGACCTCAAGGCCAACGCCAATTTCCAGCAGCTGCAGGCCGAGCTGTCCGACATCGAAAACAAGATCGCCGCCAGCCGCCGCTTCTTCAACAACGCGGTCCAGGAATACAACACCGGCATCCAGCAGCTCCCGGCCGCGCTGTTCGCCAGCACGTTCGGGTTCACAAGGCGCGACTTCTTCGACCTCGGCGATAGCCGCGTCGCGGTCGAGCAGGCCCCTTCGGTGAAATTCTGAACCCTTTGCGGACCGCGCGTCCGCATCTCCCCTAGCCGGCGGAGCAGAGCACCATGGCCGCCTATGGTCTCTACACCCACATCGAATCGAACAGGACGCGCTCGCGCTTTCTGCTCGCCGGTCTGTTCCTGCTGATCTATGTGATGGTGTTCGCCGGCGCACTGCTCGGCGAGGTTCTGGTCGACGACAGCCTGGGCACCGGGACCTATCTTCGGCTCGCATTCCGCGATCTTGTCGCCGCCGCGCCGTTCGCAACCGTCATCGCCATCGCGTGGATCGCCATCGCCTTCCGCTTCAACGTCGCGATGATTGACCTCGTGACCGGCGCCCGCGGCGTCACGCGCCAAGAACAGCCGAAGCTCTATAATCTGCTGGAAAATCTCTGCATCTCGCGCGGCATCACCATGCCGAAGCTCAAGGTGCTGCAGAGCGACGCGCTCAATGCCTACGCGACCGGCGTCAACGACAAGCAATATGCCATCACCGTCACCACCGGCCTGTTGGGGGCGCTGACCGACGACGAGATCGAGGCCGTGCTCGCGCACGAACTGACCCATATCCGCAACGGCGATGTGCGGCTGATGATCATCGCCGTGGTGATCGCCGGCGTGGTCGGCTTTGTCGCGGAGATTTTGTTCCGCGCCTTCACCAACAGCGGCACCGGCTTCTCGATGGGCCGCTCCGGGCGCTCATCATCATCTGGCTCTTCATCCAAGAGCGACAACAACAAGAACTCTGGCGGCGGCGGGGCCATCATCGTCATTTTGATCGCGGTCGTGCTGATCTTTGCCGCATGGTTTTTGTCGCAGGTCATCCGCTTCGCCCTGTCGCGGTCGCGCGAGATGCTGGCGGATGCGGGTTCGGTCGAACTGACCAAGAACCCGAATGCGATGATTTTCGCGCTGCGCAAGATCGAGGGCCGCGGCGAACTGGCGAGGGCAACCTCGGGCGTCATGGAAATGTGCGTCGACAATCCGCGCAGCGGCTTCGCCGACATTTTTGCGACCCACCCGAGCATCGACGAGCGCATCAAGGCGCTGGTGTCATTTGCCGGCGGCCACGATCCCGGGCCGATCGCCCTCCCATCCCCGGAAGTGACCGCGGAAACGGACACCGAAGCGACCTCTGGCGAACCGCCCGGCCCATGGGGACCGCACCCGGACGCGCCGGCGCCGGGAGCGCCGGACCTCAGCCGCCTGCCGCCCAAATATCGCGAGGCGCTCGAGCTGTGGACAAAACATTTTCCGAATGGGCCGTGGAGCGGCCCTTGGGGCGGATCGGGCGGCGGCTCCGGGGGCGGATCGGGCGGCGCCCGTTAACGAACCCGCCGGAATAACCGGGACGCCGGGCCGGCAAGATTTGAATTCTCCCTGTTTTCTGCCATCTTCCGCCTTCAAGATCAGGATGCTGGCGGATGCATGCCCTGCAAAAGCCGGCATCACTGACGGATTTGGGGCGCAACTCCGTCGAACTTCAACAGATGGTGCATTACCCGGCGAGCCATGAGGCGGCGCTTTGGTCATGCCAACTGACGTGGGAAAATCTCGATCATGGCGAAACCGGCAGTTATCGTGGTGGGTGCGGACAAGGGCGGCGTCGGCAAGACCACTGTCGCGCGCACCGTTCTGGATTATTTCAGCGCCAACAATATCCCGACCCGCGCCTTCGACACCGAGTCCCCCCGCGGAACGCTGAAGCGGTTCCACCCTTCGATCACCGAGATCGTCGACATGACGACGACTTCGGACCAGATGAAGATCTTCGATACGCTCAATTCGGCTGATGCCTCGGTCACCGTGATCGACGTGCGCGCCGGTCTTTTGTCCCCCGCCCTCGCCTCGCTGCGCGACATCGGCTTTCTCGACGCGGCGCGCGCCGGGCAGATCACCTTCGCCGTCTTCCACATTCTCGGCCCCTCGATCGCCTCGCTCGACGAGATCGCCGAGACCGCGAGCTTCATGAACGGCGCCAAGTATTTTCTGGTGAAGAACTTCATCAACAATACGAGCTTCTTCGAGTGGGACCAGGCGACCTACAATTCCTATTTCCACCGCATCAAGGACGCCACCGAACTGACCATTCCCAAGCTCAATGAGATGGCATTCGAGCAGGTCGAGGTGGCCTCGGTTCCGTTCCTCAAGTTCGTCGCCAACAAGGGCATCAAGGACGAGGACGAGAACTATTCGTTCGTGCTGCGCGGCTATGTCCGGCACTGGCTGACGAACGTGTGGAACGAATTCGACCGCATCCGCCTCGCCGATATCGTCGGCGGCAAGCCGAAGGGCGGCAAGGCCACGCCGCCGGCGGCGGCCGCCGTCAGCGAAAACGCCGCGAGCGAGGTCGCCAGCAAGTGAGGGGCTTCGGCACTTCCCTCCACTGCCGCGTTTTCCCGGCGTAAACTGGTTCTGTCTTCGCCTGAAAACGCTTCGCTATGCTTCGCACGCCCGTCTATATCGTCTGCTCGCCACGACCAGCGGTTGGAAAAACGCTGGTCGCCCGGCTTCTGACCGAGTTTCTGGCCCTGGCACGCGGCCAGGCCATCGCCTTCGACCTCAATCTCGGCGAGCCGTCGCTGGTCGATTTCCTGCCTGACCTCACCGAGACCGCGGACATCTCCGACACCTACGGCAAAATGGCGCTGATGGACCGGCTGATCGTCCATGACGGCCTCGCCAAGGTGGTGGACCTCGGCTTTCACGCCTTCGACGAATTCTTTCAGATGTGCGACGAGATCGGCTTCACCAAGGAAGGCGACCGGCGCGGCATCGAGCCGGTGCTGGTCTATCTCGCCGACCACAGCCGGATGGCCGCGCAGAGCCACAGGATGCTGCGCACGACGTTTCCGACGACGGCGCTCATCGCCATCGACAACGAGCACGTGCTGCGCGGCGACATTCCGCCCGGCTTTACGCCGGCGCGGATGCTGCATCTGCCGGCGCTGCCGGCGTTCCTGAAAACCTATATCGACCGGGTGCCGTTCTCGTTCACCGGCTATCTGCGCGACACCTCGGACACCTCGGCCGAGCTGTACCAGTGGACCCGCGACAATTTTTCAAAACTGCGCGACGCCGGAGATAACCTGCGGCGCTACCGGGTCTGAGCCGCGGCACTGCCGCCCCAGTCAGTGGCCCTCGAAGGTGACGAGGGTGCGCACCGGCACATCGAGCGCACGCAGCTTCGCCGCGCCGCCAAGTTCTGGCAGATCGATGATGAAGCAGGCGGCGACGACTTCCGCGCCGATCTGACGCAAAAGCTTCACCGCGCCTTCGGCCGTGCCGCCGGTCGCGATCAGATCATCGACCAGAATGACCTTCTGCCCCGGCAGAATGGCATCGGCATGGATCTCCATCTCGTCGGTGCCGTATTCGAGCGTGTAGGCGATGCTCACCGTCTTGTGCGGGAGCTTGCCCTTCTTGCGGATCGGCACGAAACCGGCCGAAAGCTGGTGCGCGACCGCGCCGCCGAGAATGAAGCCCCGCGCCTCGATGCCGGCGACCTGATCGACCTTGGTGCCCGCCCACGGGTGGACCAGTTCATCGACCGCGCGGCGGAACGCGCGCGGATTGCCAAGAAGCGTGGTGATGTCGCGGAAAACAATGCCCGGCTTGGGATAATCCGGAATGCTGCGGATCGCGGACCGCAAATCGTTCTCACCGCTCATCATCGTCCTCTTAACACACAGGCCCATCCCGGAATGTATTCCGGCGATGGGCTTGGCTTAGCAAATATCGGCGGCCGGAAACATGCGCGCCCGGCCGCTGCTCACACCTTAGTTCAGTTCGGCTCGCTGTTGAGTCGGAACGCGTTTTCGACAATCCGCAGGCCCACTTCACCGCCAAGCGACATCAGCGATTCGGGGTGGAATTGCACCGCCGCGATCGGCAGCGTCCTGTGCTCCAGCGCCATCACCACGCCGTCCTCGGTCGTCGCGGTGACGTCGAGAACCGCCGGCATCGAGTCGCGGGCGACATGCAGCGAGTGATAGCGGCCGATCACGATCTCGTTCGGCAGATTGCGGGTAAGGCGCCCGCTGCGCACCTGCACGCGCGACGGACGGCCATGGGCCGGTTCCGCCAGCTGGTCCAGCGTGCCGCCGAAATATGTCCCGATGCCCTGCAGGCCAAGGCAGACGCCGAAGATCGGCAGGCTCTTGCCGAGCGCGGCGTCGATGGTCTTCGACATCGCGAAATCCTCGGGCCGGCCAGGGCCGGGCGAGAGCACCAGCAGGTCGTAGCTGCCCTTCTCCAGCACCGCGAGGGCGTGGTTGTGGCGCACCACCGAGACCTCCGCGCCGACCTGGCGGAAATAGTCGGCCAGCATGTGCACAAACGAATCCTCGTGGTCGATCAGCAGCACGCGCTTGCCGGAGCCGGTGGCGTCGGGCGCAGAAACCGACAGCGGCTTCGGCGGATCGCCGCGCAGCGCCTGGAACAGCGCCGCTGCCTTGGTCTGGCATTCCTTCTCCTCGGCGACCGGATCGCTATCGAACAACAGCGTCGCGCCGACGCGCACCTCGGCAAGGCCATCCTTCATCCGGATGGTGCGGATGGTGATGCCGGTGTTGAGGCCGCCGTCGAAGGACACGGTGCCGATCGCGCCCGCATACCAGCGGCGCGGCGAGCGCTCGTTATCCTCGACGAACTGCATCGCCGCGGGCTTCGGCGCGCCGGTCACGGTCACCGCCCAGGCGTGGGACATGAAGGCATCGAGCGCATCGAAGCCGGGGCGCAGCACGCCCTCGACATGATCAACAGTGTGAAACAGCTTTGAATAGGTTTCGATCTGCCGGCGCGCGAGCACCTTGATCGAGCCGGGCATGCAGATGCGGGCCTTGTCGTTGCGATCGACGTCGGTGCACATGTTGAGCTCATACTCGTCCTTCTTCGAGTTGAGCAGTTCGCGGATCTGTTCGGCATCGGCGATCGAATCGACGCCGCGCGCGATGGTGCCGGAGATCGGGCAGGTCTCGATGCGGCGGCCATCAGAGCGGACAAACATCTCCGGCGACGCGGCGACCAGAAACTCGCCGTCGCCGAGATTGATCAGCGCGCCATAGGGCGACGGATTGATGCGGCAGAGGCGCTGGAAGACCTCGGCGGGCGAGCGCTCGCACGGCTCGGCGAAGAGCTGCCCCGGCACCGCCTCGAACAGATCGCCGCGCGCAAACGCCGCCCGCGCCTTCTCCACGGTCGCCTGATAGACGCCGGGCGCGTGATCGGCAAAGCCCTGGCGCTCGGTTCGCGCATAGACGCTCTCGCCGGTGTCGCGCGGCAGGCCCTCGGTCGAACGGCCCTTCCATGCGAAGTCATAGCTCAGGGTCACGCCGCGGCCGGTGGCGCGGTCATAGGCCAGGAGGCGATCCGGCACATAGAGCACGATGTCGCGCTGGTCCGCCTCGCGCGGCCGCCGCTGCTGCAGATCCTCGATCTGGAAAACGAGGTCGTAGGCAAACGCACCGAACAGGCCGAGCAGCGGATCATCGGGAGCGGCAAGCAAGGCGACGATGGCGCGCACCAGCGACATGATCGAGGCGCGGCGGGTGCGCTGATCCTCCTCCACCGGCGCATCGCCGCGCAGGATGCGGCCGGTCAGGCGCGTCGCCGTCGCCGCCGTGATCTCGACGCACGGCTCCTTGAGCGTATCGGCCAGAAACGCGACCAAAATCTCGCCGCGCGCATTCAGCGCATCGATGAAGAAGTCGCTGCCTTGCGATTCCAACCGCAGCGGCGGATCGGCGAAGCCGAGGTCGAAGCTCTCATAACGCCCCGGAACGGTGGTGCCGGACGAAAGCATGACACCGCGGCGGCGGTCGAGCAGTTCGACGAGATCGTCGAACACCGCGCCGCCGGAGAAGGCCTTTGCCTCGCGGCTGATCTCGAGGCCCGCAGCGGTACGGTAGCGGCTGTGTTCAGGAAGGGAGAAAACGGTTCTGTTCATCTGGACCTCTTACGAGCTTGTTTCCGGAGGGAAAGCCGCAGGGCAAACGAACAGGAGGCCGCCGCACTGCGAAGTGACGGCCTTGAACGATCAAAAAAGTAAGAAATCGCACCGGCCACCTTAGAAGGTGGGCCACCAAAGACGGACAAGGGGAGGAACGGTGCTCATGGCGGCATGATCATCACTGGATCGACCGGAAGTCAAGAGCAAGGTCGTGGCCTTAAACGTCGTCGCGAAAGAATACGGTAAGCCGGAACTTGCCGACCTCGCGCTTGATCGGAGTCCATCCCAGCATCTCGTGAAACGAACAGCGTTCCGGGCGCTCGCAGAGATAGACGCGGTCGTGACCTGCGTCGAACGCCGCCCTGCTCGCCCGCTAAACAAGCGCCCAGCCCACACCCTTGCCGCGGCTGTCGGGCTCAACCCAGACTGCCGCGACCCAGGGCAAATATTGCGGCCGCTCGTCCCGATTGGAGACGATGACCGATGACATTCCGCAAATGCGCCATCCCGATGGGCGACCAGCGCAAAGGGAATGCCGGGTGAAGCGAGGGAGTCCTCGAGCCGGGTCGCAATGTAATCGCGCGGCGCGCGGTGCAGCTGCCACCACGCATTCCAGATCCGATCCGCGACTGCGTCGAAGAATTCCGGATGATCGCGGAGTTCGTCGATGCGGAAAGCTGGATCGGCTGTAGCCATTGCAGGACTGGGCCTAGCCGAGATGCTTTTTGAAGAACGCGATTGCGCGGTCCCAGGCGAGCTCGGCGGCCTGACGATCATGCACCGCCGCCCGCTGCTCGTTCACGAAGGCATGATCAGCGTCATAACGGAAGAACTCCGCGACCTTCCCCGCAGCCTTCAGGCCCTGCTCGAATTCATCGACGACTTGCGGCGTGCACCAGTCGTCGCGATTGGCGAAATGCCCCTGCAGCGGAATCTGGATGTCGGCCGGCTTCGCGGCGGCGGCCGGCGGAATGCCGTAGAACGCTACGCCCGCGGACAGCTCGGCGATCTTCGCCGCACCAATCACGGTGACCGCGCCGCCGAGGCAGAAGCCGGTCAACCCGACCTTGGCGCTGTTTTTCTTGAGATACTGGACCGCGCCGCGGACGGTCTGCGTCGTCGCATCCATGAAGTCGAGCGAGGTCATTTCCTTGTTGGCGGCTTCGGTGTCGTGATAGGGCACCACCACGCCGTTGTAGAGATCCGGCGCGAGCGCATCAAACCCGGCGAGCGCAAAACGGTCGGTCAGTCCCTTGATCTGGTCGGACAGCCCCCACCATTCCTGAATGACGACAATGCCCGGCGCGTCGCCGCGCGCGGCATTCGCCAGATAGCCCTGCGCCTCTTTGCCATCCGGCCGCTTGAAGGTGATGGTGGTGCCCATATTCCTCTCCCTGATCGTCAATGTCTTGCTGTTTGCAGCCCAGCGTGTGTGGCGTGGAGATTGATCTGCCGCCGCCCGCTGCGCAAGCGCTTAGCCACCGCTGATACCGGAAGTTGATACGCGGATCAGCCGCAAATGTAAAAAAGTGGAGGCTGCAAAGAAAAATGGGGGCCCGGATGGACCCCCATTTCATGTTCGGTTCGGTGAAAGCCGCTCAGTGGGCGTTGGCCCAGACCTTGCGCTTGGTGAAGTAGATCAGGCCGCTCAGCACGATCAGGAAGATCATGACCTGGAAGCCGAGACGCTTGCGGGCCTCCATGTGCGGCTCGGCCGCCCACATCAGGAACGCGGTGACGTCGCGCGAATACTGCTCAACCGTCTGCGGCGAACCATCGTCGTAGGTCACCTGATCGGCCGAAATCGGCTTCGGCATCTTGATCGCGTGGCCGGGGAAGTACGTGTTGTAGTACGCGCCTTCCGGGACCTTGAAATCAGCCGGCGGATTGTCGGTGTAGCCGGTCAGCAGCGCGTGGATGTAGTCCGGGCCCTGCTCCTGATACTGCGTGAACAGATCGAAGAAGAACTGCGGAATGCCACGCTCATAGGTCCGTGCCTTGGCGATCAGCGACAGGTCCGGAGGATAGGCGCCGCCATTGGACGCCCGCGCTGCGTTCTCGTTCGGGAACGGCGACGGGAACTTGTCCGCGAGGCGACCCGGACGCTCGAACATCTCGCCGGCATCGTTCGGACCATCCTTGACCTGGTACTCCGAAGCCACGGCCAGAGCCTGCGCCGGGGTGAAGCCCGGGCCGCCCGGATCCGCAAGGTTGCGGAAGTGGACCAGCGACATCGAGTGACAGGTGGCGCAGACTTCCTTGTAGACCTTGTAGCCGCGCTGGAGCTGGGCACGATCGAACTTGCCGAACGGACCCGAGAACGACCAGCTCACCGCCGGCGGCTTCGGGCCAGCCTCGGCAGCGCGGGCATTGTCCGCGCCGCCCGCCAGCATCGCTGCCGCCAGACCGAACACCACGGCGACCGAGGCGACCGACTTCGCAGCGCCGCCGCTCTTGCCGAGCACGTCATCGGCGATCGAGTTCGGCAGCGGACGGGTCTTCTCCACGCGAGCCAGGACCGGCAGCACGATGAGGAAGTAGGCGAAGTAGCAGAACGTCAGGACACGGGCAGCGAGGGTATACACGCCTTCCGCGGGCTTCGAGCCGAGCCAGCCGAGCAGCAGGCACACGACCACGAAGATCCAGAAGAACTGCTTGGCCAGCGGACGGTAGCGCGAGGAGCGAACCTTGGAGCTGTCGAGCCAGGGCAGGAACGCGAGCACGATGATCGCCGAGAACATCGCCACGACGCCGCCGAGCTTGCTCGGGATCGAGCGCAGGATGGCGTAGAACGGCAGGTAGTACCATTCGGGGACGATGTGCGCCGGGGTTACGCCCGGATTGGCCTGAATGTAGTTGTCTGCCTCGCCGAGGAAGTTCGGCATGTAGAAGACGAACCACGAGAAGAAGATCAGGAAGCACGCGATGCCGAATGCGTCCTTGAGGGTCGCGTAAGGCGTGAACGGAACGGTGTCCTTCTCGGTCTTCGGCTCGACGCCGGCCGGGTTGTTCTGGCCTGCGACGTGAAGCGCCCAGATGTGCAGCACGACGACGCCGGCGATCACGAACGGCAGCAGATAGTGCAGCGAGAAGAAGCGGTTCAGGGTCGGGTTGCCCACCGCGTAGCCGCCCCAGAGCAGCGTCACGATGCTTTCGCCGACAACCGGGATCGCCGAGAACAGGTTGGTGATCACGGTCGCGCCCCAGAAGCTCATCTGGCCCCACGGCAGCACGTAGCCCATGAAGCCCGTGGCCATCATCAGCAGATAGATGATGACGCCGAGGATCCAGAGCACTTCGCGCGGCGCCTTGTACGAGCCGTAATAGATGCCGCGGAACATGTGGATGTAGACCGCGATGAAGAACATCGAGGCGCCGTTGGCGTGCAGATAGCGCAGCAGCCAGCCGTAGTTCACGTCGCGAACGATGGCCTCGACCGAGTTGAAGGCGAGATCGACGTGCGGCGTGTAGTGCATCGCGAGGATGACGCCGGTGACGATTTGCGCGGCCAGCATGAACGACAGGATGGCGCCGAAGGTCCACCAGTAGTTCAGGTTACGCGGGGTGGGATAGGCCACGAACGACGAGTGAATGAGGCCGAAGATCGGCAGACGCCGCTCGATCCAATTCAAGGTCTTGTTCTGCGGCTGATAAGTCGATGGTCCGCTCATGATGCGATCCTAGAAAGTGTAGCGAGGCAACCAGCGAAGACGAGCTCAGCCGATCTTGATCTTGGTGTCGGAAATGAAGGCGTACGGCGGCACCGGAAGGTTAGCCGGCGCCGGCCCCTGGCGAATGCGACCCGAGGTGTCGTAGGCCGAGCCGTGGCACGGGCAGAAGAAGCCGCCATAAGCTCCTTCATGCGCGATCGGAATGCAACCGAGATGCGTGCAGATGCCGATCACCACCAGCCACTGGTCGTGACCTTCCTTCACGCGAGCCTGATCGCTCTCCGGGTCGGGCAGGCTGGAAACGTTGACGCTCCGCGCTTCCTCGATCTGCTTCTTGGTGCGATGGCTGATGAAAATCGGCTTGCTGCGCCAAAACACCTTGATGTCCTGGCCTTCCGCGATCGGCGTCAGATCGACTTCAATCGGAGCACCGGCTGCGACCGTGGACGCGTCCGGATTCATCTGTGCAATCAATGGCCAGGCCACCGCCGCAGCGCCAACCGCGGCAACTGCACCGGTTGCAACGAAAAGGAAATCACGGCGTGTCGGTTCCGCCGAAGACGCTGTCGTCACGATTCCTAACCCTTTCTAAACTCGTCTCTAGCTCAGGCGACGGCTTGCCGCCCCTAACCCCCAAATGCCACGCAACTGTCCCGGGGAGAAATGGCATGCCCACAGCCCTGATCGGATGCAGCCATCGCCGGTCCCGCCGCACAGGCAAGATCACGTAGTCCAGAATCGTTCTATTGGCACCCTTGCAGGGCGAGTGCAAGCCCGCTATCGGCAGGCTGGCGGCAGAGTTGGGTGCAAGTTGCCCAACCATGCCCCGGAACGGATCAATTTCGGCCGCTTCCAACTTCATACGATCTCGTCCGGCATGCGCATCGCACTCTACCAGCCCGATATACCACAGAACACCGGTACGATTCTCCGGCTTTGCGCCTGCCTCGGCGCCGAAGCACACATTATTGAGCCAGCCGGCTTTCCCGTGAGCGACCGGCTGTTTCGGAGGGCCGGGATGGACTATCTCAACCTTGTCACCCTGCGCCGCCACGACTCCTGGTCGCGATTCGAGGAATGGCGTCGCGGCGAGGGCCTGCGGCTGGTGCTGCTGTCGACCAAGGCCGACCGCAGCTATCTCGACCACCAGTTCGCTGACACCGACATCTTGCTGTTCGGGCGGGAATCCGTCGGCGTCCCCGACGATGTCATGGCCGCCGCCGACGTGCGGCTGACGATCCCGATGAAGCCCGGCCTGCGTTCGCTCAACGTCGCGATCGCCGCGGCCATGGTTGCTGGCGAGGCGTATCGGCAGGCTCGAATCCGCGGCTAACCGATCCGGGAATACAACCAGGCCGATGCAGGCGCCCCAAGCAGGTCGAGCGACAATCGCATCGGCGACAAGACTTCTCTGACGGCTGGTTGACCCTCGGATTGCCCCCATGTCCTTAGCGTCTGCGCGTCACGGCCGGTTTGCTGTTGCTCACCTTCGGCACGACAATGGCCTTGCGCTCATCATCGCGCTGGCCGATGAGCGAGAAACCGGTCCGCGACCGACCATGAGGACGGCGACGATAGGAGCGCTACGGTCGCACCCAAGGTGGCGCAATAGACGCACATGACATATCTCCTTGGCATGAAGGCGGCCTTCATCCGACCCTCCGTGTCCCGGGATATAGGCCAGCCCGCAGCCCCTTTTCGCAATCCAGGTCTCACAGGTAATCCGAGCGAATGCAGAGCATGTTTCCAGTTCAGCCCGATGTGCGCGCAGCGAATGCCGCGAAGCCGTCGTCGCCCGCGCGGTCAATCATCCCGGAGGCCCAATCGTGAGCTATGCGGTCAAAGAAATCTTCCTGACGCTTCAAGGGGAAGGCGCCCAGGCCGGCCGGGCCGCGGTGTTCTGCCGGTTTGCCGGCTGCAACCTCTGGACCGGCCGGGAGGAAGACCGGGCCAAGGCGATCTGCCAGTTCTGCGACACCGACTTCGTCGGAATGGACGGAACCAAGGGCGGCCGCTATGCCGACGCCCGCGCCCTTGCGGCGACCATCGCCGCTGAGTGGGGCGAGGGTCGCGCGCACCGCTTCGTCGTCCTCACTGGCGGCGAGCCGCTGCTGCAGGTCGACGCGGCGCTGATCGACGCCTTGCATGACGAGGGCTTCTGGATCGCGGTCGAGACCAATGGCACGGTCAAGCCGCCGCCGGGGCTGGACTGGATCTGTGTCAGCCCGAAGGCCGGCGCTGAACTGGTGGCGACCTCAGGCCACGAACTGAAGCTCGTCTATCCGCAGCCGGACGCGCCACCGCAGATGTTCGAGCACCTTGATTTCACCCGATTTTCGCTCCAGCCGATGGACGGGCCGGACATCCTGAGCAATACCGAGCAAACCGTTGCCTACTGCCTCGCCCATCCGCGCTGGCAAATGAGCGTGCAGACGCATAAAACGCTCGGCATCAGATAGGACTACGATCGAAACCATGTGGGAACTGACCAAATCATTCGGCTTCGAGGCCGCGCACGCGCTCAGCGGGACTTCGCTCGGCAAGATGAGCGAAGAGATCCACGGCCATTCGTTCCGCGCCGAAATCGCCATCCGGGGCACGCCCGATCCGGCGACGGGGATGATCGTCGATCTCGGCGTGTTCGAGCGCAACATCGCCTCGATCCGCAGCACCCTGGACCACAAATTCCTCAACAATGTCGAGGGATTGGAAAAGCCGACGCTGGAAAACCTGGCCCGCTTCATCTGGGAGCGCGTGGACACCGGCGGCCAGCTCATGCGCGTCACCGTGTTCCGCGACAGCTGCAACGAAGCCTGCACCTATTTCGGACCCAAGGCATAGGACCTTAGGCATAACCGAGTTTCAAGCGTAACCGCGCCGGTCACTGCAGGCGCGGAGGCGGCACCGTGATCCGCCCGGTCCGCATCATCTCCGCGCGGTCGACCACCGTCTCCATCGGCGCACTCAGCTCGTAGACGAAGCTCACATCGGTAAAATAGCGCCGAGCAGTGCCGCCGAGCGCTTCCGGGGCCACGCGATCGAGCAGCGTCACACTGAACTCGGAATCCGGCCGCCTAGTCTTCTCGCTGGTGTTGAACTCCTCCCAGCGGAAATCGAGATGCGGGTCCGGCCCCTCGGTCACGTGCCAGCGCGCGACGATCTCGGGGTGACTGCCGACCAGCGAATGCCCCTCGTCGGAATGCGAGGCAAGCTCGAAGAACAGCAGCGACAGGCTTTGCGCCGCGCGCGCCGAGATCGTGATGTCGGGGCCGTCGATGGCGATGCGATCCGCATTCGGAATCGCCCGCGGCTCGAACAGGCCGCGAAGCCTGACACCCTGCCATTGGCTCTCGCTGAGCAGCGAGATGACGTTCGACATCGCATGAATGCGGCCGATCAGCATCTCGCGCGACACGTCGATGTCGGCGCTGTTGCGCAGCGTGCGGGTGACGATCGACTGGATCACCGCGAGAATGTTGTTCACGCGATGATTCAGCTCGTCGATCACCGCCGTCAGCCGCCGCTCATAGCTGATCCGCGTCGCGACCTCGCGGCTGAGCCGCAGGTTGTTGAAGGCGACATAGCCGAACAGCCCGCACACGACGCTCGTGAGCGCAAGGCCGATCAAAGCGACAATCGCCGCCAGCTCCTTGGCGCGCTTCACCGTGTCGGTCTTCGGATAGTAGGCCAGCGACCAGTCGCGCCCGCCGAACGTCATCGTCCGCAGGATCGGCGGCGCCGGCCCTTTATGCACGGCGACCTGTTGCACGTTGCCGTCGCTGTCTGTGATGAATTCCTTGCCCGGCGCGACGGCATCGCGCAGCGCCACCGAGAACAGCGACATCTCGTCGTTGGCAAGCATCAACGGCGCGAGCCGGTAAGAGAAGGTGATGAATCCCAGCACCTTCGAGCCGACATCGGTATCGACGATCACCGGCGCGGCCAGCGCAATTCCTATCGGTCCGTCGGGACGGATCAAAGGGGTCGGATCGGAGGCAATCGGCTTCTTGCTGGCAACCGCACGCCGGAGCACCGAGGCGATTCCGGGAATCCTGTCGACTGCGCGACCGGGCCACATTGCAGCCTCGGGCGAGCGCGGCTCGATATCCATCACGACGTCGATCGGGCCTTTCAGGGTCTCGCGATCGAGCTTGCTGCCGTCCGGCGTGACGATTTTTGTGTTGGCAAAACCGGCACTGGCGAGCTCCGCCTCGGCGGTATCGATCTCGTCCGGCGCGACCCGGGCGATCCACTTGGCCAGCACAAAATCGGTCTTGAAGGCGTAGATCGAGGGGCGCAGCGGCTGCAGGACGTTGGCCTTCACCAGTGACGGCGACTGGAAGATCCCGACCGCGACGCGGGTCAGCAGTTCGCGTTCGCTCAAGCGCTCCTGAACCAGGCCGGAATGAATGTCGATCGCCCGCGCCAGCGCGATCCGATCGATCGACTGCTCCTGATCGAACACGCGATAGGCCGCCAAGCCCGAGACGAATGCCCCGACCAGCGCCAGCAACGCGATGATGAAACCCAATCGGAGCAATGCAGGATATCCGGAATGCCTACCCCATAGCTGTACAACCGTGAGGAAACACCTAACGGTTGGTAAGCCCTAGGACAGTCAAATTCCCAGCCGCCGATTGGTTCCAGAGGCTGGAACAAATTCTGTGCAGAATATGTCGATCAATGGAGGACCGCCGTCAACGCCGGCGAATGCTCATTGATCACAATGCCATAGGCCGAGTTGTAGGGCAGGCCGTATTGGGCTTGCGCGTGAGAGCGCATCAGGATGAGGCCAATAACGAGCGCGATGATCCCGCCCAGGATCAAGGCCAGAAATAGAAAACCGTAATCGCGCATTTGCCGTCATCAATTTCGACCCCTGAATGCCTAACGGCGATGCTGCCAACGCGTTCCCTGCAAATGCATTACCTTCAGCTAATCGGTTCGCTGCAAAGCCACGTGTCGTTTTCTCGAATCGCCAGCGGGGGAAAACCGCCAATGCGACAGGCGGTTCCCTCCCCGACACTCGCCACCTCGCGCGGACAGGGCAGAGGGCCGCCACGGCGCGAGCGGCAAATCTCAGGATTTGTCTTGAAACATCGCGATATGTGTTCCATATCAGCGCGGCGACCTTGAGATTCATCGGGTCTTTGCGAGCTGCGTGTTCCGATACCGTTCTGACAACGGTTTCTGGCTTGCCCCTTTACGCCAAGCAAATTGACGCCCCATACACGCGGGTGTCCCGACGCCCGCTGCCATCTGGTGCATCTGCCGGATGCGCGCTTTCGGTATTATGGAAAGAATTAACTTTTGACCTCCTTTCAGGATTTCGGCCTCGCCGATCCAATTTCTCGCGCTCTTCGGGAAGAGAACTACACGAACCCGACGCCGATTCAGGCTCAGACCATTCCTCTTGCCATTGCGGGCCGCGACGTCGTCGGCATTGCCCAGACCGGCACCGGCAAGACCGCGGCTTTCGCCATTCCCATTCTCAACCGCCTGCTCGAGAACCGCGTCCGCGTCCATCCCAAGAGCTGCCGGATCCTCGTCCTCAGCCCGACCCGCGAACTGTCCGGCCAGATCCTCGACAGCTTCAACGCCTATGGCCGCCACATGCGCATCACCTCGGCGCTGGCGATCGGCGGCGTGCCGATGGGCCGGCAGGTCCGCTCTCTGATGGGCGGCGTCGAGGTCCTCGTCGCCACGCCGGGCCGCCTGCTCGATCTCGTGCAGAGCAACGGCCTGAAGCTCAACCAGGTCGAGTTCTTCGTCCTCGACGAGGCCGACCGGATGCTCGACATGGGCTTCATCCAGGACATCCGCAAAATCGTCGCCAAGCTGCCGATGCGGCGCCAGACCCTGCTGTTCTCGGCCACCATGCCGAAGGACATCGCGGAACTCGCCGAGACGATGCTCCGCGACCCGGCGCGCGTCGCCGTCACGCCGGTATCCTCAACCGTCGACCGGATCGCGCAGCGCATCCTGCAGGTCGACCACAGCGCCAAGCCGACCCTCTTGGCAAAAATCCTTTCCGAGGAACCGGTCGATCGCGCGCTGGTGTTTACGCGCACTAAGCACGGCGCCGACAAGGTGGTGAAGAGTCTGGCTAAGGCCGGCATCGCCGCCAACGCCATCCACGGCAACAAGTCGCAGAACCATCGCGAGCGCGTGCTGGCGGCATTCCGCTCCGGCGAGGTTCGCACGCTGGTCGCCACCGACATCGCGGCGCGCGGCATCGACGTCGACGGCGTCAGCCATGTGGTGAACTTCGATCTGCCCAACGTGCCGGAAACCTATGTCCACCGCATCGGGCGCACCGCGCGCGCTGGCGCGCAGGGCGTTGCGATTTCCCTCTGTGCGGGATCGGATGAGCATGCCTATCTGCGTGACATCGAAAAGTTGATTCGCATCAGCCTGCCGAAGGAAGACCTTCGCACGCCAGGTTTGAAGGACTCAGCGCCGCCGGCGCAAAACCGCTCCGGCCGTCCGCAGCAGCATAACGGCAACCGCAGCAAAGACGGCGCGGCGGGTGCCAAGGCCTCACGGCGCCGGAATCGTCCCGGCTCCGCTGGGGCTTCGACCAACCGCCACACACCCGGACGCCCTCAACAGGCCGAGGGAAATGACGGAATTCAAGGCGTCGGGTTCTTGCATCGCGCAAGCCGCCCTGCGAAATCCAAAACCAATCATCGTCCCCAGCACTGATTCAATTTCGATCTGGAGAACTTGAATGGCCAAAGAAGAACTGATCCAGTTCGAAGGACTGGTCACCGAAATCCTGCCCGATGCGCGCTATCGCGTCCAACTCGATACCGGACACGAGATCATCGCCTACACCGCGGGCAAGATGAAAAAGAACCGCATCAAAACCCTCGCGGGAGATCGCGTAACGGTTGAAATGTCGCCATACGACCTAGATAAGGGGCGTCTGATCTTCCGTCACAAGGACGAGCGGGCGGGCACTTTCACGCCCCGTAGCGGGCCACCGCGCGGTCAATTTCGTCGGCGATAACAAGTGTTTGCAGGCCACTATCTGGCCTTGCTCCCGTGCCGAAAAAATCGAATCAGTCAGGATTGTTTCGGGTTGAATTCTCGAATATCATCGACTGATCGATTTTCGGCCGGACGACATTAGCTATCCACCGGTACAGCCGGTTTAGACGCTGACGACCTCTCCTAAAATTCGATATCACCAGCCTGGCTCTAACAGGCTTATACACGACTTATATCGAGAAGGGACTTCCCCGTGAGCATGGGAACCGTGAAGTGGTTTAACGCGACTAAGGGTTATGGTTTTATCCAGCCGGACGATGGTGGTAACGACGTGTTCGTGCACATCAGCGCCGTCGAGCGCGCTGGCCTCGGAACTCTCCGCGAGGGCCAGAAGATCAGCTACGAGATCGTTGCTGATCGCCGCTCCGGCAAATCCTCCGCGGACAACCTCCGCGCCGCCGGCTGATCCAGCTCGCGTTAAGCGACTGAGTTCAACGAACGAAAGGGCCGTGCGTCGCATGGCCCTTTTTTGTTTTCCGGCTCGCACCACCGGCGAAGGCTGGATCAGCTCTTCGGGCAGGTCTTCGTCTTGTAGAGCACGCAGTCGGAAAACCGCGGCTCAAAAAACTGCCGTTCCGAGAGCGTGATCCCCTGCCCTAGAAGATAGGGCACGGTGGGCGTGTAGAGGTATTCGACCTCGCCCCAGATCAGGTAGCGGTTGACCCGCTTGAGATCCTCGGGAATGTCGACGATGCCCGTCGCACGGCCCGTGGTGGGGCCGCCCTTTGCCCAACCCTTGCTCCAGACGACTCGGGCAACCTTCTTGTCGTCGACATAGATCTGCGAGATCGTCGCCTTGAGCGGCGTCGACGGATAGGGCGAGAGGATCGCGCCGCCGGCCGCAAAGCTGTTGGTGAAGTCGGGGTCATCCACCGAGGGCGCCCGCGAAATCAGATCCGACAACGTGCTCGCCGTGATCGTCACCTTCCGTTTGAGGGCAACCGCATCGAACACCTCGACCATGCCGAGAAACAGCAGCAGCATCATCGGCAGGATCATGACGAACTCGACCGCCGCAAGCCCGCTGCGATCGCGCCGGAAGCGGCCGAGTGACGTCACCATGCGCGAGCGTCTGTCCTGCATTCGGCTGCCAACAATCTTCATCGCTTTCCACCGCCCCGTCATCATGCTCATTGCCGATCACTCGAACGGTTCGTTGCGGAACGCCGCGGTCGCCGAAAGCAGCCGCTGATTGCCCGCGAGATTCGACATGTTCCAGCCGAGGCCGGTGACGATCAGCGGCCATTGGTAGAACACCCGGACAACGACGATGTCGCCGGCATGGCCGGGGTCATATTGTGTATCGTCCACGAACTTTCTGTTCTCGGCGTCGATCGGCGGCGTCAGATTGATTGCCTGGAAAGATGGAAAGCTCCGGACGTCGATGAAGATGCCGTTGCTGCAATCGAACAGAGCCACTACGCGCTCGCAGAGCGCAGCCTTGAACTGTTCCTTGGTGAGCTTCTTTTCCTGCGCCTGGCCGGTGAGAATGAGCCGCGCGCTGTCGCCGGTCACGGTTTCCAGCACCTGGCTGGCGAAAAACACCAGCGCCGTCTCCAGGATCGCGAACAGCAGGCCAAAGAAGATCGGCGCGACCAGCGCGAACTCGACTGCTGCCGATCCGCCAGCCTGCCGGCGGAAACGGCCCATCATCAACCCGGATCCAATTTTATGCGCTGTAGGCGACGGCGCCATCTGACATTCCTCGGGAGCTGCCCATACACAAGGCAGTATACTTATGAGGAATTGTCGAAGTGTTTCGACTGATGCCTAAAACCGCAACCCGCGCATCAACCATCTGTTAACGATTGCGATCCGCTCCGAGGCCTTTGCGAAGTTTACTTCGCGCCGATCTGGTTGCTGATCGCGCCGGCCTGCTCCAGCGCACCCGCAAAGTAACCCTTCTCATCGCCGAGGGTCACACGCTTCTCGCACGATGGCGCGCAGCTATAGGACTCGCGGTTCAGGCCGCGATAGACCGTCACGAGGCTGCTGTCGGCCGGCCCCTCGACCTGAATCACCCGGTCGATCAGCACCGTGCCGCTACGGTCCACCGCAATCACGTTGGTTGCACCATACCCCTTGCCGGTCACGACCACAGTGCCGCCGGCCTGGAGCGAGACGTCGGCGATCAACGGGTTGCCGACAACGATGGTGGCGACGTTCTCCGGCAGCTTGATGAGCTTGGCCTGGTCGACCACGACATTGATGGTGTCTTCGGTTGCGGCCGAGGCACCCACGATCCACCCCGGTGCGGCGGCGAAAAGAGCCAAGGCGGCAGCCGTGCCCGCACCCATCACCGCCCGTGCGGCGCCGCGCACCATCGTCAAAGACATAGCCGCCTCCGAAAGTCTGGCCGGGCTAACACGCAACTGGCCCCGGCCATCGCCTTTAAGGGACTATGCCGAAGATTGGTGAATGAAGCACAAACAGGAACAAGGGCTGAGAGAAGCAAAGTTTCAGGCGGCCGCCCCAAGCCGTCTTGTACAAGACGTCCGCAATTCGCGACCAGTTTTGACGAAAATTGTCGATTCCGCTGATGAATCAGCCTCTAAGCAACGATCCGCGAAAGCCGATGACGGCAATTGGCTAAAATGCTTTCGAATTAAAAAACGCAATGTTTACCGTGAGTAATAACACGGCAATCCGGTGGTATTTCTGCATTCGAATTAACTGAGGCGCAATCGTCGTCCTCTATGATCAGGGCATGGTCAGGGGCGCCTCAGCATTGCAACCAGATCATGGTTCAACCTCGATTTGATGGAGTTTCAGATGAAGAATCTCGTTTCGCGTTTCGTCAAGGACGAGTCCGGTGCCACCGCCATCGAGTATGGCCTGATCGCCGCCGGCATCGCGCTCGCGATCATCACCGTCGTCTACAGCCTCGGTGATCAGTTGAAGGCCAAGTTCACGGATGTTGAGACCAAGCTCAACACCGCTCGGTGAGCTTACCTAGCGCGTTGCGCCTTCAAAGGCCCCGGCACACCGGGGCCTTTTGCTTTTTGCGCTCCCTGCTTGAGCCGATCGTTAACCCGCAGCGGATACAGTTGTCCCGACGCCGCAACGACACGCCTCTGTGACGCAGCATTTGCCATGATCCTTGACCTGCTCCGCCTGCTCTTGTTCCCGGCTCTGATGGCTTTCGCAGCGGCCAGCGACCTGCTGACCATGACCATCTCCAACCGCATCTCGCTCCTTTTGGTTGCCGGTTTCTTCCTGCTGGCGGTCTTGAGCGGGATGAGCCTTGAGGCCATTGCGATGCACTGCGCGGCGGGGCTTGTCGTGCTCACCGCGACCTTTACCTGCTTCGCATTCGGCTGGATCGGCGGTGGCGACGCCAAGATGGCGGCGGCAACGGCGCTCTGGTTCGGCTTCGCACACCTGCTCGAATATCTTTTGATCGCCTCCGTGCTGGGCGGGGTGCTGACGCTGCTTCTGCTCCAGGCGCGGCAATGGCCCCTGCCCGGCTTTCTCGCAAGCCAGCCATGGATTTTGCGCCTTCACCATAAAGAGACCGGCATTCCCTATGGCATTGCGCTGGCGGCAGGCGCGCTCGCGGTCTACCCCGGAACGCTCTGGGTCGCCGGGATCGATCCCAGCCGCTTCATGCTGTGACCTTTCGGGGTTTCCCAGTTCGGGACAGCTTGGATACCGCTCATTAACCATGCCTTGACGAATATCGCCTAGCTTTCGGGGGACCGACGGAAACGTCGCGATGTCTTACGGAAAGCGAAGCCCATGAATGCGGCGCGGATAGTCGTCCTGATCATTGCGCTCGGCGCTGGCGGCGTTGCCGCATATCTTGCAAGCAGCTCGTCCAGCAAGCAGCCCGCAGCCAAGGCGCCGGAGCCGACGATCAACGTTGTCGACGTCCTGATCGCCAAGGCCGACATTCCGCTCGGCCAGGTGGTTTCCGCCGAACAGATGCAGTGGCAGAGCTGGCCCGCCGATTCGGCGGGCACGAATTTCATCCGGCGCAGCGACCGGCCCGATGCGGTCAAGCAGATCGCCGGCGCGATCGCCCGCTCGCCCTTCACCGCAGGCGAGCCGATCCGCGAAGCCAAACTCGTGAAAGGCAACGGCTCCGGCTTCATGGCCGCGATCCTGCCGGCCGGCATGCGCGCGGTCTCGACGGAAATCTCGCCGGAAACCGGCGCCGGCGGCTTCATTCTGCCGAATGACCGCGTCGACGTCATCCTCTCGCGCCGCGACCGGTCAGACCAGACCGGCGGTTCGGAGGGTGCGAATTCGGAAATCATTTTGACAAACGTCCGGGTGCTCGCGATCGACCAGTTGCCGCGCGAGAAGGACGGCCAGAATTCCGTGGTCGGCAAAACCGCGACGCTCGAGCTGCGCCCCGACGAAGCCGAGACGCTGGCGCGCGCCCGGCAGTCCGGAACGATCTCTCTGGCGCTGCGCAGCCTCGCGGATGCGACCGCCGAAACCAACAACGACATCTCGCGCCGAACGAGCGTGAACGTGGTGCGGTACGGAGTTTCCACCACCGCATCGGCGAAATGACAACAAGGGCGGCCAGATGAAGCGGAACTGCATAACAAAAACGGGACGCGCGCTTGTCGCCGGCACGCTGCCGATGGCAGCGCTCGCCGCGTTGATGATCGGGGCGATGCCGTCTCCTGGTCACGCCGCAGACCGCTCCCTTGACGAAATGGGCGCTTCCTCGATTGCGGCTTCGCGCTCGCTCTCGCTCGGTGTCGGCAAGTCGGTGGTCATCGACCTGCCCCGCGACGTCAAGGACGTGCTCGTCGCCGACCCGAAAATCGCCAATGCCGTGGTCCGTTCCGCCCAGCGCGCCTATATCATCGGCGCCGCCGTCGGCCAGACCAATATCGTGTTCTTCGACAGCAACGGCCAGCAGATCGCCGGCTACGACATCGCAGTGACGCGCGATCTCAACGGCATTCGCAGCGCGCTCAAGCAGGTCATCCCGAACGGCGATATTCGCGTCGAGGGTATCGGCGAAGGCGTGATGCTGAGCGGCACCGTGAGCAGCCCCGCCGAAGCCCAGCAGGCCTATGACATCGCCATCCGCCTCGTCGGTGACGAGAAGCGGGTCGCCAACACCATCAGCATCCGCAGCCGCGACCAGGTGATGCTGAAGGTCACCGTGGCCGAGGTTCAGCGCGACATCGTCAAGCAGCTCGGCGTCGATCTGAACGCCAAGCTCAGCTACGGCACCGCCGTCGTCAATTTCAACAACGCCAACCCGTTTCCCGCCTATGGCCGGACGCTCGCCGACAACAACATCCTGTCCGGCACGTTCGGCAACAGCGTCACCGCCACGCTGCGCGCGATGGAAACCGCCGGCGTCGTCCGCACCCTCGCCGAGCCCAATCTGACGGCGATTTCCGGCGAGTCCGCCAGCTTCCTCGCCGGCGGCGAGTTTCCGGTGCCGACCGGCTACACCTGCGATCCACCGGGATCGCGCAACTGTACGCTGCAGGTCACCTTCAAGCAGTTCGGTATCGCGCTGAACTTCACCCCGGTCGTGCTCAGCGAGGGCCGCATCAGTCTGCGGGTCAAGACCGAGGTCTCGGAGCTGTCCACCGACAGCGCGGTGCAGCTCAGCGGCACCTCGATTCCCTCGATCAAGACCCGGCGCGCCGAAACCACCCTGGAAATCCCGTCCGGCGGATCGATGGCGATGGCCGGGCTCATTCAGGAGCAGACCAAGCAGGCCATCAGCGGCATGCCGGGTGTCGCCCAGCTTCCGGTGCTCGGCACGCTGTTCCGCAGCCGCGACTACGTCAACCGCAACTCCGAACTCGTCGTTCTGGTGACGCCCTACGTTGTCCGCGCTGTCGCCCAGAAGGACCTGTCGCGACCGGACGACGGCTTCACCAATGCGTCTGACCCGCAGGCCAACCTACTTGGCACCGTCAATCGCCTCTATGGCGTGCCCGGTCGCACCAGCAACGCCCAAACCTATCGCGGCCGTGTCGGCTTCATCACTGATTGACGGAACAAGAACAAGATGACGGATCTCCCCAATTCCGATCGATCTCATCGCAGGGCGCGCGCCCTGTTCGCCGTTCTTGGCCTGTCGGTCGTTCTCGGCGCCTGCACCTATAACGACCGCAACGACTTCACCGCGAGCGTGCCGACCGACTATCGCCATCGCCACCCCATCGCCATTCAGGATGCCGAGCGCAGCGTCGATGTTTTCGTCGGCGCCGGCCGCGGCGGCCTCACCGCCACCCAGCGCGCCGAGATCATGTCGCTCGCGAGCGCATGGCTGCGCGAGGGCACCGGCACGCTGGTGATCCACACCCCGGCGCGCACGCCCAATGCCCGCGCGGCAAGCGATGCGGTTCGCGAAATCAAATCGCTGTTTGCGGCCGCCGGCATTCCCGACAGGGGCATTACGGTGCGCAGCTATCACGTCGACGACCCGCGCCAGCTCGCCACCCTGCGCGTCACCTATCCGCGGATTGTCGCCGTCGCCGGCCCCTGCGGCCTGTGGCCCGAGGATCTCGGCCCTTCGATCAAGAACCCCGGCTACTATAACAACCGGCCCTACTACAATCTTGGCTGCGCCTCGCAGCGCAATCTCGCCGCGATGGTCGCCAATCCATCCGATCTGGTTCAACCCCGTTCCGAAGATCCGGCCTATACGCCCCGCCGCAACACCGTGCTCGAGCGCTATCGCGCGGGCGAGCGGACTGGTGCGGAGCTTGCCGAGTCTGATCGCAACAAAGCCAGCAGTGTCGGAAAATGATCAGCTACGCCCGCCAGAGCCCGGAAGAAACGCCCGAACAGCCTGACGAGCATATCGCTCCGGCGCCGCGCGTCTCCATTCAGGCGTTTTGCGAAACGGTCGAGACCGCAGCCGTCATCCAGACGGCGGGCGAAGACCGGCGCCTCGACAAGGCACATCTGAAAATCCAGATGGGCGGCATGGCGGCAGCGATCGAAGCCTATCGCACCGCGCCGACGCCCAATGTGATCGTGCTCGAGACTGACAGCAACGACGGCATTCTGCCTGCGCTCGACCAGCTCGCCGCGGTCTGCGACGCCGGCACGCGCGTGGTGGTGATCGGCCGCGTCAACGACATCGCCCTCTATCGCGAACTCGTCCGCCGCGGCGTCAGCGACTATCTGATCGCGCCGTTCCAGCCGATCGACATCGTTCGCGCGATCTGCGGGCTGTTTTCGACCTCGGAGGCCAAGGCCGTCGGCCGCATCATCGCGGTGGTCGGCGCCAAGGGTGGCGTCGGCGCATCCACCATCGCTCACAACGTCGCCTGGTCGGCGGCGCGCGACCTGGCGCTCGACTCGATGGTCGCCGATCTCGATCTTGCTTTCGGCACCGCTGGGCTGAACTACAATCAGGACCCGCCGCAGGGCATCGCCGAGGCGGTGTTCTCGCCGGACCGCGTCGACACCGCATTCATCGACCGCTTGTTGTCGAAATGCACCAATCACCTGAGCCTGCTCGCTGCGCCGGCGACTCTCGACCGGGTTTATGACTTCGGCGCGGACGCCTTCGATGCGATCTTCGACACCCTGCGCACGACGATGCCGTGCATCATCCTCGACGTGCCGCATCAATGGGTGGGCTGGACCAAGCGCGCGCTGACAGCCGCGGACGACCTGCTGATCGTCGCCGAGCCGGATCTCGCCAATCTGCGCAACACCAAGAACCTCTACGATCTTCTGAAGACCGCGCGCCCGAACGATCGCCCGCCGTTCTATTGCCTCAACAATGTCGGCGTGCCGAAGCGCCCGGAGATCGGCGTCGGCGAATTCGCCAAGGCGGTCGAGGCGCAGCCGATTGCCAGCATCCCGTTCGATCCGCAGTTGTTCGGCGCCGCCGCCAATAACGGCCAGATGATCGCCGAATTTGCCGCCAACCACCGCACCGTCGAGATCTTTCTCGAAATCGCGCAGCGGCTCACCGGCCGCGCGGAAACCAAGAAACCGAAGCGGCAGCTTTTGTCGCTGTTCGGAAAGCTGATGGCCAAGTAAGGCCAAGGCATCAAAAAAGGCGTCTGCAAAAAGGCGTCTGCAAGTTGAGTAAGGCAGTTCGTGGAGTGTCATCGTGTTTGGTAAGAGGAGCGGAGCAAGTTCTGACCCGCGCGTAGCGCCGCAGTCCAGCAGCGTGACCGCCATGCCCACGCCCGCCGCCAAGCCGCAGAGCGCCGCCGCGCCGAAACCGGCAAGGTCGGTCGTTGCGCCGCCGCTTGCGCCGCCCCCTTCCGAAAGCCAGCGCTCCGACCATTACTACGAAGTCAAAGGCTTGATCTTCAGCGCGCTGATCGAGTCGATCGATCTCGCCCAGCTGGCGAAACTCGACTCCGAGGCCGCGCGTGAAGAAATCCGCGATATCGTCAACGAGATCATCGCGATCAAGAATCTCGTGATGTCGATCGCCGAGCAGGAGGAACTGCTCGACGACATCTGCAACGACGTTCTCGGCTATGGCCCGCTCGAGCCGCTGCTCGCACGCGACGACATCGCCGATATCATGGTGAACGGCTCGGGCACGGTCTATATCGAAGTCGAGGGCCGCATCCAGCGCACCGGCATCCGCTTTCGCGACAATCAGCAGCTCCTGAACATCTGCCAGCGCATCGTCAGCCAGGTCGGCCGCCGCGTCGATGAATCCTCGCCGATCTGCGACGCCCGCCTCGCCGACGGCTCGCGCGTCAACGCCATCGTCCCGCCGCTGGCGATCGACGGCCCTGCCCTCACCATCCGAAAATTCCGCAAGGACAAGCTGACGCTGGATCAGCTCGTGCGTTTCGGCGCGATTTCGCCCGAAGGCGCCGAGGTGCTGAAGATCATCGGCCGCTGCCGCGCCAACGTCCTCATCTCCGGCGGTACCGGCTCGGGCAAGACGACGCTGCTCAACTGCCTCACCAACTATATCGATACGTCCGAGCGGGTGATCACCTGCGAGGACGCCGCCGAATTGCAGCTCCAGCAGCCGCATGTGGTGCGCCTCGAAACCCGCCCGCCGAATATCGAGGGCGAAGGCGAAGTCACCATGCGCGACCTCGTCAAGAACTGCCTGCGCATGCGCCCGGAGCGGATCATCGTCGGCGAAGTCCGCGGCCCCGAGGCGTTCGATCTTCTGCAGGCGATGAACACCGGCCATGACGGCTCGATGGGCACGCTGCACGCCAACAGCCCGCGCGAGGCGCTGTCGCGCTGCGAGTCGATGATCACGATGGGCGGCTATGCGCTGCCGTCGAAGACCATCCGCGAGATGATCTGCTCGTCGATCGACGTCGTCATCCAGGCCGCCCGCCTGCGCGACGGCTCGCGGCGGATCACGCACATTACCGAGATTGTCGGCATGGAAGGCGAGACGATCGTCACGCAGGACATTTTCCTCTACGACATCGTCGGCGAAGACACCGACGGCAAGATCATCGGCCGTCACCGTTCGACCGGCATCGGGCGGCCGCGCTTCTGGGAACGGGCCCGGTATTTTGGCGAGGAGAAACGGCTCGCGGCTGCGCTCGATGCCGCGGAAACCGTTCCGCAGGGCTGAGGAGCAGGCTGGTGGATCTCAACACGCTAGCTTTTGCCTTTCTCGGTGCGGTCGCCATCGGCGGCCTCGCCTGGGTGTTCCTCTATCCGCTGCTCAGCGGCGAACGCCAGATCCAGAAGCGTGTCTCGACGGTGGCGCGGACCGAACCAGTCGTGCGCGCCGCCGACCGCAACTCCCGCTCCCGGCGCGAGCAGGTCGAACTGTCGCTCAAGGAGCTCGAAGAGAAAAACAAAGAGAGCACCAAGCGCCCGCTCAATGTCCGTATCGCGCAGGCTGGCCTGAACTGGTCGGTGAAACAGTTCCTCATCACCTCGACGGTGCTGGGCGCCAGCGCGTTTCTGCTCATGTTCCTCGCCGGCTTCGGGCTGCCGAGCGCGCTCGGCCTCGGCTTTGCCGCCGGCTTCGGCGCGCCGCGCTGGCTGCTCAACCATCTCAAGAAGCGGCGGGAAAAGAAGTTTCTTCAGGCGCTGCCGGATGCCGTCGACATCATCGTACGCGGCATCAAGGCGGGCCTGCCGCTGTTCGATTCAATCCGGGTCGTGACGGCGGATTCTCCTGAACCGCTGCGCAGCGAATTCATGGCCATCGTCGACAGCCAGGCCATCGGCATGCCGCTCGGCGAGGCTTGCGTGCGGCTCTACGAGCGGATGCCCCTGCCGGAAGCCAACTTTTTCGGCATCGTGGTGTCGATCCAGCAGAAGTCGGGCGGCAACCTGTCCGAAGCCCTGGGCAACCTTTCTAAGGTGCTGCGCGACCGCAAAAGGATGAGCGAGAAAATTCAGGCGATGTCGATGGAGGCGAAGGCCTCGGCGGCGATCATCGGCTCGCTGCCGCCCATCGTCATGCTGCTCGTCTTCCTGACGACGCCGGACTACATCTCGCTGCTCTGGACGCACCCGACCGGCCGCTTGATGCTCGCGGGCTCGGCATTGTGGATGGCGATGGGCGTGTTCGTGATGAAAAAGATGATCAACTTTGACTTCTGATCCGCGGCAACGCGGCGGCGTGACGGCGGCTGCTCCGGCACAGTTGAGCAGCCGACGTCTTTTCGCAGAGCCAGGACTTTTCGCAGAGCCGGGACTTGAACCATGCTAGACCTCCTCATCGAAAAGTTTCACGACACGCAGTTCATGGCCGCGCTGCTCGCGGCCATCGCCGCGACGGCGACGGTCTACACGCTGGTCGTGCCGCTGTTCGTCACCGATCCTCTGGCCAAGCGCATGAAGGCCGTCGCCAGCGAGCGCGAACGGCTGCGGTTGCGCGAGCGCGAACGGCTCAACAAGTCCGAAAAGATCAACCTGCGGCAATCGCCGCGCCAACTCGTCTCGAAGGTCGTCGAGGATTTCAACCTGGCCAAGTGGCTGGCCCAGGAATCGGCGCGCGAAAAGCTGGTGATGGCGGGCTACCGCGGCCAGGCGCCCTACATCACGTTCCTGTTCTTCCGGCTCGTGATGCCGATCGTCATGACCCTGGGCACCGCGCTCTATATCTTCGTGCTGATCCGGCTCAACCAGTCGTTGCCGCTCAAGATCCTGATCTGCCTCACCGCCGGCTACATCGGCATGCAGTTGCCGATGCTGTACCTGCGCAACATGATCACCAAGCGGCAGCTTTCCATCAGGCGCGCTTTTCCGAACGCGCTCGACCTGCTGCTGATCTGCGTCGAGTCCGGCATGTCGATCGAGGTTGCGTTCCGCAAGGTGAGCGGCGAGATCGGCGCGGAGTCCGTGCCGCTCGCGGAAGAGTTCACACTGACCACCGCCGAGCTGTCCTACCTACAGGACCGCAAGCAGGCCTATCAGAACCTGGCCACGCGCGTCGGGCTTGAGGGCGTCAAATCCGTCTGCCTCGCGCTCCAGCAATCGGAGCGCTATGGCACGCCGCTCGGCCAGACGCTGCGGGTGATGGCGCAGGAAAACCGCGACATGCGCATGTCCGCCGCCGAGAAGAAGGCCGCGGCCCTGCCGCCGAAACTGACGGTGCCGATGATTCTGTTCTTCCTGCCGGTTCTGTTCATCGTCATCCTCGGGCCGACGGCCATCAAGATCGCAGCGATGAACTGAACCGGGCGGCGGGCTCGCTTATGTCATCCGTAGTGGCGCCGATGCGGCTTCGTCGCGCTGGCCGACCCGGTAGCGGCGATGTTCGAGGCACGGCAAGGCTTCCCGGACCGATCGCAGCCGCGCCTCGCTGAGCCTTGCGACAGCCACGCCGCTGTCGCCGGCCACAGTCGCCATCGGCAGCCCGTTCGGATCGACGATCATGCTCATGCCGACCGACAGCGGGGGCGATTGGCACGACGCCGCAACAAAACAGGTGTTTTCGATAGCGCGGGCGCGGAGCAGCGTTTCCCAGTGCAGTTCCTTGAGCGGTCCGCTGACCCAGTCAGCGCCGACCAGCAGGACGTTGGCCCCGCGGTCGATCAGCACGCGCGCCATTTCCGGGAAGCGAAGGTCGTAGGCCGCCATCAGGCCGAAGCGCAGGCCGCCATACTCAAAAATGCAAGCTTCCGCGAAATCATCGAGAAGCGGGGCTCGCACGCTCTTCTCCGACTCGCGGTTGTGAAACGCATCATAGAGATGCAGCTTCTCGTAGCTGCCCAGCCGCTTTCCGTCAGGGCCGGCGACGATGAAGACGTTGCGCGCGAGCGGCCCGCCGCTGTCGGCATACATGCCGGCGATGATCACCAGCCCGAGCCGCGCGGCAAGGCCGCGGATCGCCGTCTCGAAGTGCTCGCCGTCCCGGCGCGCGCAGTTTGCGATGTCGGCGGCCGAGGCATTGAAGGAATACATCGACGCTTCGGGGAACACGACGACTTCCGCGCCCTCCCGCGCCGCGGCTTCCGCAAAAAACTCCAACGACGAAATGTTGGATGTAACGTCTGCGATGGCGGCGAACTGCGCAACGGCGACTGACAGGCTGGCACCGGCCCTCTGGCCGCGCAGCGGTGAATCGATCATCGGCTCTTCCTGGAAATCGGGTTTACGAGATCGGGCATGGAACCGGCAAACGGCCTTGCTCAATGAGACCCGAAAAAGTGGAGCGACTAGACGCAAATGGGCCTTGAAAGTCTAATATCAAAATTGGTCTCAGTTATGCTTATTGGTCATCAATGAACCGGCTGCCAGATCTGTCTCGGCTTCGATATTTCGTCGCTGTCGCCGAACACCTCAACTTTCGGCGCGCGGCAGAGATGCTGCGTGTTGCGCAGCCGGCGGTGACGCGCGCCGTGCAGCAGCTCGAGGCGGAACTCGGCTTCCGGCTGTTCGATCGCACGACGAGGCGCGTCGCGCTGACGCCCGCTGGGGACCTGTTCGCGCGCGAGGCCAGCGACATTTTGCGCCGCCTCGAGGCCACGGTGCACGAGGCCGAGCGGATCGCAGCCGGGAAATCCGGACAGCTCGTGATCGCTTACTCACCGCAAGCGACCACCGGCGCGATGCCGAAACTCGTCGTCGGCTTCCGCGAAAGATTCCCGAATGCCGAGATCCTCCTCCTGTCGCTGTCATCCGATGAAACGGTGGTGGCGCTCAATCTCGGCCAGGTCGATCTCGGCTTTCTGATCTCGGAGGCCTGCGGCCCGCCCCTGCACAAGATGATCATCGCCCGCGAGCGCATGGTGCTGCTGCTATCTCAAAACCATCCGCTCGCGCAGGCCGAGTCGCTGGCGCTGAAGGATCTTGCCGCACTGCCCTTCGTTGCGGGCACGACCAAACGCTGGGGCAGCTTTCGCACGTTGATCGATAATGCGTGCCTTAAAGCGGGCTTCCTTCCCACCGTCGTCGAGGAGACGAACGACCTGCCGGTGCTGTTTCAGCTCCTCGCCCTGCAACGCGGCGTCGCCTTGTTCGGCGCGTCGGTGTCGTCGTCGCTGCCGGCAGATATCAAAGCGGTGCCGATCACCGATGAGCATGCGTGTTTCGACATGTGCCTCGCCTGGCTCAGCGCAGACACGCCGCTGGCAAAGGCATTCGTCGATCTGGCGCATACCATGACCGAGGTCGATGAAACGGGGAAGGAGGAGGGCGGCGCAGCGTGACCTGCAGCCGGCGCCAGCTTCAGCCGCGCGGTGCGACCGGCGCGCTGGCAGTGCGGCCACGCTGATCGCGGGCCAGCATGCCCTTGAGATAGGCGACATTCGCAGCCGCCTCTTCCGGCGGCAGATCGCGGCGGGCGATATCCTCCGCTTCGGCAAAACGGCCCTGCAGGCCGACGACGAGCGCAAGGTTGTGCCGCACGCGCACATCGGGATTGCTGCCGGCGCCGTAGGCCTGGCGCAGCATCTGCTCCGCCTTCGGCAGATCCTTCGAGAGCATGTAGGACAGGCCCCAGTTCGACAGCACGGCCGGCTCGCCCGGCGCAAGCTTCAGCGCGCTGGCATAATAGCGGCGCGCGTCGTCATGACGGCCGAGCTGATCGAGGGCTGCGCCCTGCACCGACAGAATGCGCCAGTCGGGATTTTCCGGCGTGTGGGCAAGGTTGAGCGTATCGAATGCCGCCTGGAAGTCGCCGTTCTCGGCCAGCGCCCGGCCATAGGCGGCGAGCAGCGGCTTGTTGTTGGGAATGGCGATGGTCGCCTGTTGCAGCACCGCGACCGCCTGGGCATGCTGCCCGTTGGCGCGCAGCGCCTGGCCGTAACGAAGCGCCGCATCGGCATTGCGCGGGTTCGCGCGGTAACGTTCGCCAAGGGCTGCCACCGAACGGTGCAGATCCGCATCGGACTGCGTCGCAGGACGCGAGCCAAGGGAACCGGTGATGTCCTGCGAGCCGAACGTCTTGCAGCCGGCCAGCCCCGCGCCGAGGAGCGCGACTACGGCGATTGACGTCAGAGGTCGAGCGAGGGAAAAAACACGCATGACTTTGCTCGCTACTATGCCCGCTACCGGCTTGCCTTTCAGCCTGCCGACTGCCCAAGAACAGATTAAGGCATCAATAGAGGGTTAACCCTAACGTCTGGTTAATCGAGATATGCCAGGCTGATATCGCATCCACGATCCCGGCGGGCGGAAAACCTTCTCCGTGCGTCCGGGTCTTGCCGCAAAGGCCGGATAGCGGATCCCGATCCGCCCTGCCCGCCCGAGCGGATCACCGCATCCATTCGGGATCACAACGCACCTATGAAACCGATGTTTGAGACCTCGCCCACTGCCTCCGCCACCCCGATCATTTTCGCAACCTGCTCGGACTGGGAAACCATCGCAGCCCGGCTCACGCCGCATGAGCGCCAGTTTGCGCTGAGCAACGGCTTTTGCGGCAAACCGAGCCAATATCTCGCGCTGCCGGCGGCGGATGGCACCATCGCGCATATCCTGTTCGGGCTCGAGGACGACTCCACCTCGTGGCGCGATCCGTTCCGCGTCGGGCAGTTGCCGACGCTGCTGCCGCCCGGCACCTATCGCTTCGCCAACGACCCGCACGACATTCGCCTGGCCTCGCTCGCCTTCCTGCTCGGCAGCTACAAGTTCGACCGCTATCGCAAAGCCGATACGCCGGACGTGACGCTTGTGCCGCCAATCGGCGTCGAGGCGGCCGAGCTCAATTCGATCGCCGAGGCGGCGAGCATGGCGCGCGACCTCGTCAACACGCCGTCCAACGACCTTGGGCCGGAAGAGCTGTCGGCCCATGCCGAACAGCTCGCCGCGCGCTTCGGCGCTACTTTCCGCTGCATCGTCGGCGACGACCTCCTGCGCGAGAATTTTCCGCTGATCCATGCCGTCGGCAGAGCCTCGTCGCGCGCGCCGCGCCTGATCGACTTCACCTGGGGCGATCCTGAGCACCCCAAGGTCACGCTGGTCGGCAAGGGTGTCTGCTTCGATACCGGCGGCCTCGACCTCAAGCCTTCCAGCGCCATGCTGATCATGAAGAAGGACATGGGCGGTGCCGCCAATGTGCTGGCGCTGGCCTCGATGATCATGACCGCCAAGCTGAAGCTGCGGCTGCGCGTCCTCATCCCCGCGGTCGAAAACTCAGTTGCCGGCAATGCCTTCCGCCCGCTCGACATCTTTCCGTCGCGCAAGGGGCTCACGGTCGAGATCGGCAACACCGATGCCGAAGGCCGCCTCGTGCTGGCGGATGCGCTCGCCTATGCCGATGAGGAAAAGCCCGACCTCTTGATCGACCTCGGCACGCTCACCGGCGCGGCGCGCGTCGCGCTCGGCCCGGACCTGCCGCCGTTCTACACCATCGACGACCGGCTCGCGGAGGACGTGTCGCGCTGCGCACTGGCCGAGAACGACCCGCTCTGGCGTCTGCCGCTGTGGCCGCCATACGACAAATGGCTGAACTCCAAGGTCGCCGATCTCAACAACGCGCCGAGCGGCGGCTTCGCCGGCTCGATCACCTGCGCGCTGTTCCTGCAACGCTTCGTCGAATCCGCCAAGCAGTGGCTCCATGTCGACATCTACGGATGGACGCCGACCGCCAAGCCCGGCCGCCCCGAGGGGGGCGAATGCCAGGCGGCCCGGGCGCTCTTCAAACTCTTGGGCGAACGTTATGGCTGATCCGCGCCTCACGCCGGCCCGCCCGGACCTCGCGGCCAAGTACCTTGAGGGCAAGGTGACCGCCGAGCGCTTCGCCGAAGGCACCACCTTCGAGGTGTCCGCGCCGCTCGCGCCGCTGCGGCGCAAGCCGGCAGACGATGCCGCGCTCGACACCGAGGCGCTCAAGGGCGACCGCTTCACGGTCTATGATGCCCAAAACGGATGGGCCTGGGGCCAGCTTGCGAGCGACGGCTATGTCGGCTGGCTGCCCGAGGTCAGCCTCTCGGCGCCCGGCCCCGCGCCCAGCCATAAGGTCTTGGCGCTGCGGACCTTCGGCTTTCCGGGGCCCTCGATCAAGCTGCCGCCGCTCGTCACGCTCAGCCGCAACGCCGGGCTGACGGTCGTGCGGATGCAGGGCACGTTCGCCGTGACCCGCGAAGGCTTTTTCGTGCCCGCGCAGCACGTGGCGGAATGCGACCACCGCGCGCCCGACTTCGTCGCCGTCGCCGAAACCTTCGTCGGCACGCCTTATCTGTGGGGCGGCAAGAGCAGCCTCGGCATCGACTGCTCCGGCCTCGTGCAGACGGCGCTCGCCGCCGCCGGCATCGGCGCGCCGCGCGACAGCGACATGCAGGAGGCATCGCTCGGCGCCGACGTGCCGACGGCGCAGATCGCGCAGCTTGAGCGCGGCGACCTGATTTTCTGGAAGGGCCATGTCGCGATCGCGCGCGACGCCAGAACCATGATCCACGCGAACGCGCATCACATGGCGACGGCGATCGAGCCGACCCATGATGCGGTCGCGCGTATCGCGGCCGGCGGCAGCGCCGTGACGCGGATCAAGCGCCTGTAATCAGGCCGGCCCGGCCGCGCAGAAGCTCTGCAGACGGCCGCGGTTGAGCGCCAGCCATTGCAGGCCGATGACCGCAAGGCCGTTGGCGATCGTGCCCGCGTTGAGCGCCCTGACCATGTCGTCGATGGCGACGACCTGCGTGGCGATCTCCTCATGCTCGTCGGCCCCGCCGTGCGCCTGCACGGCGCGGCTGTCGATCGTCGCGAGATAGAACGTCACATATTCGTCGGTGATGCCGGGTGTGGAGAGCACGCCGAACAGCTTCACGAGATGGGTCGGCGCGACGCCGATCTCCTCGAGGCATTCGCGGCGGGCGGCGGCCTCGTCGCTCTCGCCCCGATCGACGCGGCCGGCGACGATCTCGACCAGCTCGCCCTTGCCGGTGGCGAGATGGGCGGCGATGCGAAACTGGCGGATCAGCACGATTGCATCCCGCGCCGGATCGACGGTGAGCACCGCAACCGCACGGCCGCCGCGCAGCAGGTCGTGCCGGCGCTGGTCGGGGTTTGCCGCGCGCGGCAGCGTGAAGCGATGGCGCTCGTAGCGCTGATAGCCTTTGGCGATCAGCTCCGGTGCGGCCTGCTCGACCGGCTCGGCCCGGTCGCCGATCGGCGGCTGCCCGTCGCTCGCGGTCATGTGCTCACGCCCGGCGCGGTTTCCGCGCGGAAGGCCGCGGCGAACAACGCGCGGGTGTAATCGGTGCGTGGGTTCTCGAAGAGATCGGCCGCATCGCCCTCCTCCACCACCTTGCCGTTGCGCATCACGATGAGGTGGCTCGCCAGCGAGGCGACGACGCGCAGATCGTGCGAGATGAACATGTAGGTGAGGTCGCGGCGGCGCTGCAGCGCGCGCAGCAGATCGACCATCTGCGCCTGCAGCAGCATGTCGAGCGCGCTGGTCGGCTCGTCGAGCACGATGAAGCTCGGCTCCAGCACCACCGCCCGCGCGATGCTGATGCGCTGGCGCTGGCCGCCGGAGAATTCGTGCGGATAACGAAAGCGGGTTGCGGGATCGAGGCCGACTTCCTGAAGGGCCCTGATCACGCGCTGCTCGCGCTCCGCCGCCGTGAGGTTCGGCTGATGCACGCCGAGCCCCTCGGCGATGATGTCCGCCACCGACATGCGCGGGCTGAGCGAGCCGAACGGATCCTGAAACACGATCTGCATGTCGCGCCGGATTGGCCGCATCTCCTTGAAGCGCAAGCCCTGGATGTCGCGGCCGAGAAAGACGATCGGCCCGTCGGACGAGATCAGCCGCATCAAGGCAAGGCCGAGCGTGGTCTTGCCCGAGCCGGATTCGCCGACGACGCCCAGCGTCTCGCCCTGCCGGATCGCGATCGAGACGCCATCCACCGCCTTGATCTGGCCGACCACCTTGCGCATCAAGCCGCGCTTGATCGGAAACCAGACCTTGAGATCGTCGACCGTCATCACCACCGGCGCGCCGGGACGCGGCGGCGCCGGATCGGGCTTGGGCTCGGCCGCAAGCAGCGCCTTGGTGTAAGGATGCTGCGGCGAGGCAAAGACGCCCTCCACTTTGCCCTGCTCGACGATTTTGCCCTGGTTCATCACGCAAACGACATCGGCGATGCGGCGCACGATGCCGAGATCGTGGGTGATGAACAAAAGACTCATGCCGAGCCGGCGCTGGATGTCCGACAGGAGCGCCAGAATCTGCGCCTGCACGGTCACGTCGAGCGCCGTGGTCGGCTCGTCGGCGATCAGGAGGTCGGGTTCGTTGGCCAGCGCCATCGCGATCATCACACGCTGGCGCTGCCCGCCGGAAAGCTGGTGCGGATAGCTGCCGAGGCGCGTTTCCGGCTCCGGAATGCCGACCTGCGTCAAAAGCTCGACGATGCGCGCCCGCGCCTTGGTGCCGCGCAGCCCGCGATGGAGTTGCAGCACTTCGCCGATCTGCCGCTCGATGGTGTGCAGCGGATTGAGCGAGGTCATCGGCTCCTGAAAGATGATCGAGATGTCGTTGCCCCGAATGCCGCGCATCTCCCGATCGTCCATCGCCAAGAGGTCGCGGCCGTTGAACAGCACCTGCCCGGAGGGGTGCGAGGCGGCCGGATAAGGCAGCAGCTTGAGTACCGACAGCGCGCTGACCGACTTCCCCGAGCCGGATTCGCCGACCAGCGCCACGCACTGGCCGCGCCCGATCTTGAACGAGATGCGGTCGACCGCGACGGTCGTATGGCCGCCGCTGGTGAAGGCGACGGACAGGTCGCGAACGTCGAGCAATGGTGTTTTTGCCTCAGCCATGCCCGTTACCTGAAGGTCTTGCGTGGGTCAAACGCATCGCGCACCGCCTCGCCGATGAAGATCAGCAGCGACAGCATGATCGCGAGCGAGAAGAAGCCGGTGAAGCCGAGCCACGGGGCCTGCACATTGGCCTTGCCCTGCGAGAGCAGCTCGCCGAGCGACGGGGAGCCGGGCGGCAGGCCGAAGCCGAGGAAGTCCAGCGCTGTCAGCGTCATCACCGAGGAGGAGACGATGAAGGGCAGGAACGTCATGGTCGCGACCATCGCGTTCGGCAATAGGTGGCGGAACATGATGACGGGATTGGACACGCCGAGCGCGCGCGCCGCCTGGATGTACTCAAAATTGCGCCCGCGCAGGAATTCGGCGCGGACGAGGCTGACCAGCGACACCCACGAGAACAGCAGCAGGATGCCGAGCAGCACGAAAAAGCCCGGCACCAACACCGAGGACAGGATCAGGAGCAGATAGAGCGAAGGGATCGCCGTCCACACCTCGATCAGCCGCTGGAAGGTGAGATCGACCCAGCCGCCGAAATAGCCCTGCACGCCGCCGGCCGCGACGCCGATGATCGAGGAGACGATCGTCAGCGTCAGCCCGAACAGCACGGAGATGCGGAATCCGTAGATCAGCCGCGCCAGCACGTCGCGGCCCTGATCGTCGGTGCCGAGCCAGTTGTATTCGAGATCACGGCAGCCGGTCAGGCCCTTGCGCTCGACCACCGGCTTGCACTCGGCCTCGGTCAGCAGCCAGGTCGGCTTGGAAGGCGCCGGCGTCGGCAGGTCGAGGTTGTGGGTGTCGTAGGAATAGCGCACCGGCGGCCACAGGATTCTGCCGTTCTTCTCCGCGATCTGTTTTTGCAGATAGGGATCGCGATAGTCCGCCGTGGTCTCAAAATCGCCGCCGAACGTCGTCTCCGAATAGTTGACGAAGGCCGGCCAGTACCAGTGGCCATCATATTCGATGAAGAGCGGCCGGTCGTTGGCGATCAGCTCGGCGAAGAGCGTGATCACGAACAGCGCGGAAAAGATCCAGAACGACCAGTAGCCACGGCGGTTGGCCTTGAAATTCTGCCAGCGGCGGCGGTTGAGCGGCGACGGCGCGAGCGGATGGCGCGACGGCGGCACCGCCTCGCCGAACGGGGAAAGCGCGGCGCCTTCGACGGAATGAATGGAGGTCTGGTCCATCACACCTCCCGCGCCTCGAAATCGATCCGCGGATCGATCCACATGTAAGTGAGGTCGGACACGAGATTGATCAGAAGGCCGATCAGCGAAAAGATGAAGAGTGTGCCGAACACCACCGGATAGTCGCGGTTGAGCACGCTTTCAAAGCCCAGCAGGCCTAGGCCATCGAGCGAGAAGATCGTCTCGATCAGAAGCGCCCCGGAGAAGAAGGCGTGAATGAACGCCCCCGGAAATCCCGCGATCACGATCAGCATCGCGTTGCGGAAGATGTGCCCGTAGAGCACCTGCCTATCGTTGCAGCCCTTGGCCCGCGCGGTGAGAACGTATTGCTTGCGGATCTCGTCAAGAAACGAGTTTTTGGTCAACAGCGTCATGGTCGCGAACGCGCCGAGGGCCATCGAAATCAGCGGCAGCGTCAGGTGCCAGAAGTAGTCGAGGATCTTCCAGTACCACGGAAAGTCCCACCAGCCGTCGGAGGTGAGCCCGCGCAACGGGAAGATATTGAAGAACGAGCCGCCGGCGAACAGCACGATCAACAGGATCGCGAACAGAAAGCCGGGAATGGCGAAGCCGATCACAATGATGCTCGACGTCCAGACGTCGAAGCGCGAGCCGTCGACCACCGCCTTGCGAATGCCGAGCGGGATCGAGATCAGATAGGTCAGCAGCGTCATCCAGATGCCGAGCGACATCGAGACCGGCAGCTTCTCCTTGATCAGCTCCAGCACGCTGACGTCGCGAAAGTAGCTCTTGCCGAAATCGAACCTGGCGAAATTCCAGACCATCAGCAAAAAGCGCTCGGGCGCCGGCTTGTCGAAGCCGAACTGCTTTTCGAGGCTTTTGATGAAGTCCGGATCGAGGCCTTGCGCGCCGCGATATTTTGAGTTGACGGCATCCGCGGCGGCGCCCGGCGCGCGGTTCGCGCCGAAATCGCCGCCCGACGAGCCGGAGATCCGCGAGCTCGCGCCGGTGTCGGCGCCGGAGATCTGGGCGATGACGCGCTCGACCGGGCCGCCGGGCGCAAACTGCACCACGACAAATGAGACGAACAGGATGCCGAGCAGCGTCGGCACCATCAGGAGCAAGCGGCGAGCGATATACGCGCCCATGGTCTATTTCACCTGTTCGCTATTGTCCGCCTTGGCGGGGTTGGCCCACCATAGGCTCGGCGTGCCGACGCCGGACGTGTAACGCGGCAGTTCCGGCGGATGGCCGAAAACGTCCCAATACGCGATCGGATGGTTGTCGCGATACCATTGCGGCACCCAGTAGCGGCCGGCGCGGAAGACGCGATCGAAGGCGCGGCAGGCCGTCAGCAGCTCCTCGCGGGAATTGGCGGCGATGACGCGCTCGATCAGCGCATCGAGCACCGGATTGGCGACGCCGGACAGATTTTGCGATCCCTTGATCGCGGCCGCTTCCGACGAAAAATAACTGCGCAGCCCGTCGCCCGGCGTCGAGGCCATGCTGAAGCGGACAATCGTCATGTCGAAGTCGAAGTCGTCGAGGCGGGCGCGATACTGCACCGGATCGACGAGGCGGACCGAAGCGTCAATGCCGAGCGTCGCGAGGTTCTTGATATAGGGCATATGGTGCGGCTCGATCGACGGCTCGTCGAGCAGGAACTCGATGCGGAAGACTTCGCCGTTCGGCCGCCGGCGCTTGCGGTCCTTGATGACATAGCCTGCATCGCTGAGGAGCTGCGATGCCTTGCGCAGCAGGTTGCGGTCCTGCCCCGAGCCGTCCGACACCGGCGGCGCATAGGGCGTGCCGAACACTTCGTCCGGCACCTTGCCGCGGAACGGCTCGAGCAGCGCCAGCTCCGCCGCGGAAGGCGGGCCCTCGGCCATCATGTCGGAATTCTGGAACGGCGAATGCGTGCGCGCATAGGCGCCGTACATGATGGTCTTGTTGGTCCATTCGAAATCGAAGGCGTCGATCAGCGCCTCGCGCACGCGCGGGTCCTGAAACGAGCCGCGGCGGGTGTTGATGAACCAGCCCTGCGCGCCCGAAGGCGTGCGGTCCGGCAGCGTCTCGCGCTTGACGCGGCCGTCCTTCACTGCCGGAAAATCATAGCGCGTCGCCCACACCCGCGCGGTGAACTCCTCGCGGTAGAGATAGTTGCGGCTGGTGAAGCCGAAGAAGGCGGCATCGCGGTCGCGGTAAAATTCAAAGCGGACGTGGTCAAAATTGTTCTGGCCGCGCGACACCGGCAGGTCGGCGCCCCACCAGTCCCTCACACGCTCAAATTCGATGTAGCGGCCGGCCTCGAAATTCTTGACCTTGTAGGGGCCGGAGCCGAGCGGGATGTCGAGCGTCGACTCCTCGAAATTGCGGCTCTCGTAATAGGCCTTCGAGAAGATCGGCAACGAGGCGATGAACAGCGGCACATCGCGGCCGCGCTTCGGCGCAAAGGTCACGCGCAGGGTCGCGTCATCAACGGCTTCCGCCCCCGCCACGTCGCGCATCTGCTGGCGGATGATCGGATGGCCCTTGGTCTTCAGGAGATTGAGGGAGAAGGCGGCATCCTGCGCCGTCAGTTTCGTGCCGTCGTGGAATCTTGCCTCGGGCCGCAATGTGAAGAGATAGACCAGCCGGTCGGCGGACATCTCGACGCTCCCGGCGAGCAGGCCGTACATCGCATCCGGCTCGTCGGCGGCACGCACCATCAGCGTCGCGAAGGTCAGGTCCATGCCCTGCGCGCCGTCGCCCTTGAGGATGTAGCTGTTGAGCGAGTTGAAGGTGAGGAAGGACTGGTTGAACGCCCGCGTCGAGGGGATGGTCGAGAACATCCCGCCCTTCGGCGCATCGACATTGACGTAATCGAATTGGCGGAAATCAGCGGGGTACTTCAGGTCGTCGAAGGCCGACAGGCCGTGAGCGCGCAGCGCGCCCTCGCTGGCGCGGGCCAGCGGAGTGTTTGCGAGCAACGGCCATTGCAATGCGACCGCGCCGGCGGCAATTCCCAGAACACGCCGACGGGTCACCATCATCCCAGCCATGTTGTCCCTCAAGCGAGCGTCCTCAAGAGCGTTTGCCGATCGCGGCGGCCTTCGCCTCGTCATACCACCACAGCATCGGAAAGCCGGAGATCGCGTATTTCGGCAGTTCGGCGTGGCTGAAGCGGTCCCACCGGGCATAACGCTGGAAGCCGTAAGTAAATTGCGGCACGACGTAGAAATTCCACAGCAGCACGCGGTCGAGCGCCCTGGTCGCGGCAACCAGCATCTCGCGGTCGGTGGCAAAGATGATCTTTTCGATCAGCGCGTCGACGGCCGGGTTCTTGATGCCGATCGTGTTGCGCGATCCGGGCCGGTCCGCCGCCGCTGATCCCCAAAAATCGCGCTGCTCGTTGCCCGGCGAGAGCGACTGGCCCCACAGGTCGGTGATGATGTCGAAGTCGAAGCTGCGCAGGCGGTTCTGATACTGCACGTCGTCCACGGAGCGGATCGATACGGTGATGCCGAGGCGCTCCAGCGACGGCTTGTAGAACAGCGCGATGCGCTCGGACGCGGGATCGCTCAGCAGAAACTCGACCGCCACCGGCTTGCCGGACGCGTCGGTCAGTTTGCGGTCGCGAACCTCAAAACCGGCTTCCTTGAGCAGCCGCATCGCCTCGCGCAGATTGTTGCGGACCGCCTCCGAATTGCCGTTCACCGGATTGGTGTAGGGCGTGGTGAACACTTCCGGCGGCACCTTGTCGCGCAGCGCATTGAGCAGCTCCAGCTCCTTGCCCTGCGGCAGGCCGCTGGAGGCCAGTTCGGTGCCTTCAAAGAAGCTGTTGATCCGGGTGTACTGGCCGTAAAACAGCTGCCGGTTCATCTCCTCGAAATCGAAGGCGAGATTGAATGCCCGGCGCAGGCGCGCATCCTGAAAGACCGGGCGGCGCAGATTGAGCACGAAGGCCTGCATCCGACCGGAATTGCGCACCGGAAACTCTTCGAGGATGACGCGCTTGTCCTTCACCGCCGGAAAATCATAGGCGGTCGCCCAGGCCTTTGCGCGGCGCTCCAGAAACCAGTCGGCCTGATCGGCCTTGAACGCTTCGAGGGCCACCGTCTCGTCGCGGAAAAACTCGTAACGCAGCTCGTCAAAATTGTTCTGCCCGACCTGCGTCGGGGTCTTCGCGCCCCAGTAGTCGCCGACCCGCTCCAGCGTCACCGAGCGCCCGGCGACGAAATCCTTGATGCGGTAGGCCCCAGAGCCGAGCGGCTTTTCCAGCGTGGTCGCGCTGACGTCGCGCTTGCGGCCCTGATCGTCCGTGCCTTCCCACCAGTGCTTCGGCAGCACGATGAGCTGGCCGATGATGTGCGGCAGTTCGCGGTTGCCCGGCGCGTCGAAGGTGAACAGCACCTCGCGCTCGCCGACCTTCTCCGCTTTCACGACATGGCTGAAATAGCTCGAAAACATCGGGCTGTACTGCTTGAACGCCGTCAGCGAGAAGATCACGTCCTCGGGCGTCACCGGCTTGCCGTCGTGCCAGCGGGCATTGGCCCGCAGGCGATAGGTCGCGGTCGAAAAGTCGTCGGGAAACTTCACCGCTTCGGCCAGCAGGCCGTACTCGGTCGAGACCTCGTCCTGCGCCTGGACCATCAGCGTTTCGTAGATCAGGCCGACTGCCGGGGCGAGCGCCCCTTTTACGCCGGCAACCACGATATTGAAGTTGTCGAACGTTCCGGGAGAGGTCTGGCGCGCGACGCCGCCCTTGGGCGCATCCGCGCGCACATAATCGAACTGCTTGAAGTCAGCCGGATATTTGACATCGCCGAACAGCGATACGCCATGCCGCCAGCCCGGTTCGAGCGGCGCGGGCGCGGCCGGCTGTGCGCCGGCGGCGGAGATGAGTGGCAGCCCGGTCGCGGACCACAGCGATGCAGATGCAGCGAAAGCTCCGCCCTGCAAGAGGCGGCGGCGGGACATGTTCAAGCGCGAAATCCTGTCAAAGCCGGAAAGCCCGATCTAAGGCGCAATATAAGGCGACGATTCGACCGATTATGTCGCTTTTTGCGGTCGATGCCACCCCCGCCCGCTGCGGTCTGCGACGAAACGACCCGGCCCGAACGGCCTGCCGCGCCTTCCGCGCAAACAAAAACGGCCGGGGGAAATCCCGGCCGTTTGCTACCTTACGGTAAATTCAGAATCTCAGTTCGCCTTGGGCAGCGGCTCCGGGTGGTCCGAGAGCGTGTTCAGGTAGTTGATCACGTCGGCGCGCTCGCTGTCGCGGGTAAGGCCGGCGAAGCCCATCGAGGTGCCCGGAATGTAGCCCTTCGGATTCTGCAGGAAGTGGTTCAGCTCGTCAAAAGTCCACTTGCCGCCCTTGGCCTTCATAGCAGCCGAGAAGTTGAAGCCGCGGCCTTCGCCGCGCGGCTCGCCGACAATACCGTAGAGGTTCGGACCGACGCGGTTCGGGCCGCCCTTTTCGAAGGTGTGGCAGGCCGCGCACTTCTTGGCAGCGGTGGCGCCGCGCTCGGCGCTCGAGCTGGCCAGCAGGGTCTCGATCGGAACGGCCTCGGCAGCCTCCTTCTTGGCGCCGGCAGCGGGCTCTTCCTTAACGGCGATCACGAAGCCCGGCTTTTCCGGCATCTTGGGCGCAAAAATCGCATTGGCAGCGATATTCATCGTCAGCAGGACCAGGCAGGTGCCGAGAATGGCGCCCATGATTTTATTAAGTTCGAAGGAGTCCATTTCCGATCAAGGCTCCGGGCCGGGATGGCCGCCAAATTTAGCCGGCAGACGGCCGTGTGACGCAAGAATCGAACCGTTCCAAGTTCGACGATAACGCGATGGGAATAACGGTTTGCCCCGGCTCTGGCAACCCGTATAAACGCGCCGACAATCATTCCCCGCGAATTACTCGCAGCCTTACGCGCCCTGGCCGCGCCCGACCCGTCACCGGAACCGGCAGGCCGTATGAAATGGCAAGATAGCCCGTGATGAACGACAGTAGCACCCTGATCCTCATCCCCGCGCGGATGGCTGCGACACGGCTTCCCGGCAAGCCGCTGCTCGACATCGCCGGCCTGCCGATGATCGTCCACGTGCTGCGGCGGGCGGAGGCGGCTCGGCTCGGCCGCGTCGTGGTTGCGACCGACACGGCGGAAATCGCCGAAGTCGTCGCCGCCCATGGCGGCGAAGCCGTTTTGACGCGGCCCGACCACGCCTCCGGCTCGGACCGGATTTTCGAGGCCCTGACCAGGATCGATCCGGCTGGAAACGCCGAGATCGTCATCAACCTGCAGGGCGACACCCCGACCATCTCGCCACAGACGGTGGCGGCGGTGCTCGCGCCGCTCGCCGACCCACAGGTCGATATCGGGACGCTGGCGGCGGTCATCCACACCGAGGAGGAGGCGATCAACCCCAACGTGGTGAAGGTCGTCGGCTCCCCGACCGGCGATAACAGCCTACGCGCACTCTACTTTACCCGCGCCACCGCGCCTTACGGCGACGGCCCGCTGTACCACCACATTGGCGTCTACGCCTATCGGCGGGCGGCGCTTGCCCGCTTCGTCGCGCTGCCGCCCTCGCCGCTCGAACTGCGCGAGAAGCTGGAGCAGCTCCGTGCGCTCGAAGCCGGAATGCGGATCGATGTCGGCGTCGTAGGTACGGTGCCGCGCGGCGTCGACACCCCGCCCGATCTCGAACTTGCTCGGCGCATTCTGGCGACCGACCATCCGATCCGACAAGAATGAGCACAACCATGAAAATCTCCTTCCAGGGCGAGCCGGGAGCCAATTCCCACATCGCGATCACCGAAGCCTATCCGGACGCCACGCCGCTGCCCTGCGCCACCTTCGAGGACGCTTTGGCGGCGATTTCCTCCGGCGAGGCCGATCTCGGCATGATCCCGATCGAAAACACCCTCGCCGGCCGGGTGGCGGACATCCACCACCTGCTGCCGCGCTCGAACCTGTTCATCATCGGCGAATGGTTTTTGCCGATCCGCCACCAGCTCATGGCCCCGCGCGGCGCGACCCTCGAGGGCATCCGCGTGGTAGAGAGCCATGTCCACGCCCTCGGCCAGTGCCGCAACATCATCCGGCGGCTCGGCATCAAGCCGATCGTCGCCGCCGATACCGCGGGCTCGGCCCGCGCTGTCGCCGAACTCAACGACCCGACCCGGGCGGCGATCGCATCGCGGCTGGCGGCGGAGATCTACGGCCTCGACATTCTTGCCGAGGACGTCGAGGACGAGCGTCACAACACCACCCGCTTCGTCGTGCTGGCCCGCGAGGCCAAATGGGCGGCGCGCGGCACCGGGCCGCTGGTCACGAGCTTCGTCTTCCGCGTGCGCAACCTGCCGGCGGCGCTCTACAAGGCGCTCGGCGGCTTTGCCACCAACGGCATCAACATGACCAAGCTGGAAAGCTACATGGTCGACGGCAACTTCTTCGCCACCCAGTTCTTCGTCGACGTCGAGGGCCACCCCGAGGACCGGGGCCTCGCCTTCGCGCTGGAAGAACTCGACTTCTTCTCGAAGGAGCTGCGCATCATCGGCGTCTACCCGGCGCACCCGTTCCGCGCCACCTTCAGCGAACAGAACGGCTGAGTCGCCGCGCCGGACGATCAAAAGCCCGCCGCACGGCGGGCTTTTTTATTCAAGCGGTTGGGCAGAGGCGCCGCTCAATCTGCTGCAGCAAAATGCGCCATCTGGTCTGCGTGCGCCTTCACGAAGGCCGGGCGAGCAGTGGCGCGCGCGACATAGCCACGACATGCCGGATATTCGGTCAGCCCGTCCAGCCGATCGACAAGGCGCAACACGTCGGCCATGAGGATGTCAGCGACGGAGAAGGTCCCGGCCAGCCATTCGCGCCCTGCCAACACCTGCTCCATGTGCTTGAGCCGGGCCTTGAGGAACTCCTCCAGATGCTTCCGTCCCGGCGTATCGCTCGTGTCGCCTGAGAGCTTGAAGATGGACCAGGGCAAGCTCGCCATCTCGACGGAATTGAGCGCAGCGAACAGCCACTCCAAAACCTCGCTGCGGGCCCGCGGATCGGCGGGCATCAGCACGTCACTGCGCTCGGCGAGATGGAGCAGGATCGCGCCGCTCTCGAAAAGCGAGCAGCCTCCATCGGTCAGCCACGGCACCTGACCGAAAGGCTGGTGCGAGAAATGCTCCGCACCCCGAGCACGAAATGGCGTGCTTGCGACGCGATAGGGTAACCCGGCCTCTTCCAGCGCCCAACGCACACGTATGTCACGCACATAGCCCCGCGGTGGCTCGGGAACCCAATCGTAGGTGGTGAGGACGAGGTCGATCATTCGCCATCTCCATTTGCTGCCTCACCGGCAAAGGACGGCCAAACGACTTGCACCCCGACACAACGGACAACTTTTTTGTTACCGCGGGGAAAGCGTTCGATCAGATCAGTCTTGGGCCGCCTTCTTCCTGCCCGCGCTCAGGCATCCGCTGCCGGCCTCTTCAGCCCGAAGGCATCGGCCAGCAGGCTGTAGGACTTCTTGCGGGCGGCATGATCGAACACCGGGGTGATCACCATCACCTCGTCGGCCTCGCTCGCGGTGATCAGCGGCATCGCCTTCTCGAGGGCGGTTGCCGGACTGCCGACGAACAGCCGCGAGCGGTGCCGCGCGATATTGGCCCGGTCGGCCTCGGTATAGGGATAGGCCAGCGCCTCTTCCGGGCTCGGCAGCGGCAAATACTGGCCGGTGTCGCGGCGCAGCCGGTTCAGATCGTAGGACGACGCGAGATACTCGGCCTCGTCATCGGTATCCGCGACGATCATCGCAATCGCAAGCAGGGCGCGCGGCTCCTGCAGCCATTGCGAGGGCTCAAAGTGGCGGCGATAGTTGAGCAGCGCCGCCACCGCGTCATGGGACGCGAAATGATGGGCGAAGCCAAAACCCATGCCGATCTGCGCGGCCAGCTCCGAGCTGTAATTGCTTGACCCGAGCAGCCAGATCGGCGGCAGCGGCGTGTCGCTCGGCATCGCCACCACCTTGTTGAAGGGGTGTCCTTGCGGGAATCCTCGGGTATCCCACAGGATGAGCTCCTGCAGCCGCTCCAGAAAGTCGTCGCCGTCGCGCGGATCGAAACGCTGGCGCAGCGCGTAGATCGTCGGCGAATCGGTGCCCGGCGCGCGGCCGATGCCAAGATCGATCCGTCCCGGAAACAGCGCCTCGAGCATCTTGAAGCGTTCGGCAACCATCAGCGGCGCATGGTTCGGCAGCATCACCCCACCGGAGCCGACGCGGATGTGCTTCGTCACCGCCGCGATCTGTCCGATCATCAGGTCCGGCGCGGGGCTCGCGACCGACGGAAGGTTGTGGTGCTCCGCCAGCCAGTAGCGGACATAGCCAAGGCCATCGACGTGCTGCGCCAGATCGATGCTTTGGCGGAGGGCGACGGCGGGCGGCGTGGCGGTGGTGACGACCGAGAGGTCGAGAACGGAAAGCGGCGGCATGTCGCCACGTTACGCATTTTTGCCAGCCAGACAATTGGGGGCGCCTGCGCGCAAGATCCGCCAACCCGGATTGCGCAAGATTGACAGCCCGGATGACGAGGCCTTGAGAGTGGGCAACTCCAGTTGGACAAACCATAAATATGGCGCCGCCCACAAAAACAACCCATTCCGAGCAATTACCTGGTGCCGATTTTTCCTGCGGAGCTGCAATATATCAGCATATTTTGTCACATATATGCACAGAAAGGGGATTATCGTACTGGTTCGGCAGGTGCCGGAACATTCCTGAAGGCCGAATGTCCCAACTATAGTCAATCGATGGGCAGATTCCCAATAACCTTTCCCCATGGAATCGCATATGATCCGCAACAGCTGATTTCCGCCCGAAATCGGCTGAAGGCGCAGGGTGCGCCTGCCTTTGGAAGTCGGTTTTCGGAGTTTGCCGCGTTATGAGTGATCCCGCCCCCATCGTCGCAATCGGCAAACGTCCCGCTGTGTGCCCCCGCATCTCGTTCGAGTTTTTCCCCCCGAAAACCGAGGAGATGGAGCGCAATCTGTGGGATACAATCAACCGCCTGGCGCCCCTCGCCCCGAATTTCGTATCGGTGACCTATGGCGCGGGCGGCTCCACCCGCGAGCGCACCCACTCGACGATTAGCCGCATTCTCGCCGAGACCAGCCTCACCCCGGCGGCGCACCTGACCTGCGTCGACGCCTCGCGCGCCGAGGTCGATGAGGTCGTCGCCCGCTACTATGAGGTCGGCGTGCGCCATATCGTGGCGCTGCGCGGCGACCCGGCGAGCGGCATCGGCCACGCCTACACGCCGCATGCCGAGGGCTATCAAAGCTCCGCCGATCTCGTCGCCGCCATCCGCCGCAGCTACGACGATGTCGAGGTGACGGTCTCGGCCTATCCGGAGAAGCATCCGGAGAGCGCCAGCTTCGATGCCGATCTCGACATGCTGCAGGCCAAGGTCGATGCCGGGGCATCCCGCGCGATCACCCAGTTTTTCTTCGATAACGAGCTCTATTTCCGCTATCTCGACCGGGTGCGCGCCCGCGGCATCACGATTCCGATCATTCCCGGCATTCTGCCGGTGCAGAATTTCAAGCAAGCGAGAAACTTTGCCGAGCGCGCCGGCGCGACGCTGCCGGCATGGCTCGCCGACAAGTTCGACGGCCTCGACGACGATCCGGACACCCGCCGGCTGATCGCCGCGACCGTGGCCGCGGATCAGGTCCACGGCCTTGCCGCGCAGGGCGTCGAGGACTTCCATTTCTATACGATGAACCGGGCTGAACTGGTCTTTGCCATCAGCCATTTGCTCGGCAGCCGCCCGAAGTTCAGCCAGCAGGCCGCTTGATATGAACAAATCGATCTCGGCGCAGGAAACTCGCCTGCGCGCCATCGCCCGTCAGCGCATCCTCGTGCTCGACGGCGCGATGGGCACCATGATCCAGGCCCTCAATTATGACGAGGCAGCGTTCCGCGGCGAGCCCTTCAAAAATTTTCACCGCGACCTGCGCGGCAACAACGACCTGTTGATCCTGACGCAGCCCGAAGCGATCGAAAACATTCACGCCGAATATTTGCGCGCCGGCGCGGATATCGTTGCCACCAACACCTTCTCGTCGACCTCGATCGCGCAGGCGGACTACGACCTCAGCGATATCGTCTATGAGTTGAACGTGCAGGGCGCGCGCCTCGCCCGCGCCGCCGCCGACCGCGTCAGCGCCGAGGACGGCAAGCCGCGCTTCGTCGCCGGCGCCATCGGCCCGACCAACCGCACCGCCTCGATCTCGCCGGATGTCTCCAACCCCGGCTATCGCGCCGTCACCTTCGACCAGCTTCGCCAATCCTATGCCGAGCAGATCAACGGCCTGCTCGACGGCGGCGCCGATCTGCTGTTGCTTGAAACCATTTTCGACACGCTGAACGCCAAGGCGGCGATCTATGCCATCGCCGAAATCTCCGAAGCGCGCGGCGAGCATCTGCCGCTGATGATCTCCGGCACCATCACCGACAAATCCGGCCGGCTGCTTTCCGGCCAGATGCCGGAGGCGTTCTGGAATTCGGTGAGCCATGCCGCTCCGTTGACCGTGGGCTTCAACTGCGCGCTCGGCGCCGAAGATTTGCGCGCGCATATCGCCGATATCGGCCGCGTCGCCGACACGCTGATCTGCGCCTATCCCAATGCCGGCCTGCCGAACGAATTCGGCCTGTACGACGAGACGCCGGAATTCACCGCACGCCTGATCGGCGAATTTGCCCAGGCCGGGCTCGTGAACGTCGTCGGCGGCTGCTGCGGCACCACGCCCGATCACATCCGCGCCATCGCCGCCGCCGTCGCGCCGCATCCGCCGCGCGCCATTCCGGAGATCCCGCCGCGCCTGCGCCTCTCCGGCCTCGAGCCGTTTGAACTGACGCCGGCGATCCCCTTCGTCAACGTCGGCGAGCGCACCAACGTCACCGGCTCGGCGCGCTTCCGCAAGCTGATCAAGGCCGACGACTACACCGCCGCGCTGCAGGTGGCGCGCGACCAGGTCGAGAACGGCGCGCAGGTCATCGACGTCAACATGGACGAGGGCCTGCTCGATTCCGAGCAGGCGATGGTGACGTTCCTCAATCTCGTCGCTTCCGAACCGGACATCGCCCGCGTGCCGGTGATGATCGACTCGTCGAAATTCTCGGTGATCGAGGCCGGCCTCAAATGCGTGCAGGGCAAGGCCATCGTCAATTCGATCTCGCTGAAGGAAGGCGAGGAGCAGTTTCTCCACCACGCCAGGATCGCCCGCCGCCACGGCGCGGCAGTGGTGGTGATGGCGTTCGACGAGACCGGCCAGGCCGACACCTTTCAGCGCAAGATCGAGATCTGCAAGCGCGCCTACGACATTCTGGTGAATGATGTCGGCTTCCCGCCGCAGGACATCATTTTCGATCCGAACATTTTTGCGATCGCGACCGGCATCGAGGAACACAACAACTACGGCGTCGACTTCATCGAGGCGACGCGCTGGATCCGCGAGAACCTGCCCCATGCCCATGTCTCGGGCGGCGTCTCCAACCTGTCGTTCTCGTTCCGCGGCAACGAGCCGGTGCGCGAGGCGATGCACTCCGTGTTTCTCTATCATGCCATCAAGGCCGGCATGGACATGGGCATCGTCAATGCCGGGCAGATGGCGGTCTATGACGACCTCGACCCCGAGCTTCGCGCCGTCTGCGAAGACGTCGTCCTCAATCGCGATCCCGGCGCGGCCGAGCGGCTGCTGGCGCTGGCCGAAAAATTCCGCGGCCAGGAGAAGCAGGCCAAGGAGGTCGATCTCGCCTGGCGCGAATGGCCGGTCGACAAGCGGCTGTCGCATGCGCTCGTGCACGGCATCACCGACTATATCGAGGCCGACACCGAGGAAGCGCGCCTTGCCGCCGAGCGTCCGCTGGCGGTGATCGAAGGCCCGCTGATGAGCGGCATGAACGTCGTCGGCGACCTGTTCGGCGCGGGCAAGATGTTTCTGCCGCAGGTGGTGAAGTCCGCCCGCGTGATGAAACAGGCGGTAGCCTATCTCCTGCCCTTCATGGAGGAGGAGAAGGCGCGCAATCAGGCCGCCGGAGCCGAGAACGAACGTTCCTCCGCCGGCAAGATTCTGCTCGCCACGGTCAAAGGCGACGTCCACGACATCGGCAAGAACATCGTCGGCGTCGTGCTCCAGTGCAACAATTTCGAGGTCATCGACCTTGGCGTAATGGTGCCGGCGGCAAAAATCATCGAGACGGCGAAGACCGAGAAGGTCGATATCATCGGCCTGTCCGGCCTGATCACGCCGTCGCTCGACGAGATGTGCTACCTCGCCTCGGAGATGGAGCGCCTCGAGATGAAGCTGCCGCTCTTGATCGGCGGCGCGACCACGAGCCGCGTCCACACCGCGGTGAAGATCGACCCGAACTATCGCCGCGGCCCGGTGGTGCATGTCAACGACGCGAGCCGCGCCGTGGGCGTCGCCTCCTCGCTGCTGTCGCCGGAACGCAAGGCTGCCTATGTCGGCGAGATCCGCGACGAGTACGACAAGATCGCCAACGCGCACGCCAAGGCCCAGCAGAACAAGCGGCGGCTGACGCTGGAGGCCGCGCGCGCCAATGCCTTCAAGGCCGACTGGACGCAGGCCCGCCCGGTGAAGCCGAGCTTCTTCGGCACCCGCAGGTTTGAGAACTATCCCCTCGCGGAGCTCGTCGATTATATCGACTGGACGCCGTTCTTCATGACCTGGGAGCTGAGCGGCCGCTTTCCGGCGATCCTCGACGATCCCAAGACCGGCGAGGTCGCACGCTCGCTCTATGCCGATGCGCGCAAGATGCTCGACCTCATCGTCAGCGAAAACTGGTTCAGCGCCTCGGGCGTCATCGGCTTCTGGCCGGCCAATGCTATCGGCGACGACATCGCCGTCTATGCCGACGACAGCCGCACCACGCAGATCGCTACGCTGCACTCGCTGCGCCAGCAGCTCGAAAAGCGCGAGGGCCGCGCCAACACCGCGCTGTCGGACTTCATCGCCCCGCGCGAGAGCGGCATCGCCGACTATATCGGCGGCTTCGCCGTCACCGCCGGCCTCGGCGAGGATGCGGTCGCTGACCGCTTCAAGCAGGCGAACGACGACTACTCATCGATCCTCGTCAAGGCGCTGGCCGACCGCCTCGCCGAAGCCTTCGCAGAGCGGATGCATCAGCGCGTGCGCAAGGAGTTCTGGGGCTATGCCGCGGACGAGGCGCTGGCGAATGACGAGCTGATCCTCGAAAAGTATCACGGCATCCGCCCTGCGCCGGGCTATCCGGCGCAGCCCGACCACACCGAGAAGGCGACACTATTCCGCCTGCTCGATGCCGAGCGCGCCGCGGGCATCCGCCTGACGGAAAGCTATGCGATGTGGCCCGGCTCGTCGGTGTCAGGGCTCTATCTCAGCCACCCGGACAGCTACTATTTCGGCGTCGGCAAGATCGAGCGCGATCAGGTCGAGGATTATGCCGCGCGCAAGGGCATGTCGGTGGAGGAAGCGGAGCGCTGGCTGGCGCCGATCCTCAACTATATTCCCGCAAAAGACGCGCCAGCGGCAACTGCGGCGATCCCGCAGCCGGCCAACGACACGGCGTCGCATCCGCCCGGCTGCACCTGCGCCTTCCACTTGCGCTACCGCAAGGCGTCAGCGAGCTGACGCCGCCGGCGCTCTTAGAAGCAATCACCCCGGCCCTCGTTTGCGCGGACCGGGGTTTTTCTTGTCGGAAGCTATCGGGCAAACGTCGCGGCAGCGGCGTATTGCTTCCGCGCCGTGCTCACATGAACTGCACTTTGCCGGTCGAAAGATCGTGCATCGCGGGGGCGATCACGAGCTGGCCGTCCGCCACCAGTTTGCGCAAAATCTTGCTGCGCTTTGTCAGCGACGCCACCGTCATGCGGACATTGTTCACGGCAACATCCTGCACGAATTTCGCGTTCTTGGAGTTGCGCGGACCATCGACCTTGCTTGCGGCAATCGCCGGCTGAAAATTGGCGAGCATTTCCCCTAGGTGGCCGACGCGGACATGATCGACCGCGCCCTTGATCGCGCCGCAGTTGTTGTGGCCGAGAACGACGATCGCCTTTGCGCCAGAGAGTTGTGTCGCGAATTCGAGGCTGGCCAAAATGTCGGTGTTGACGAAATTGCCGGCGACACGCGCGCAGAAGATGTCGCCGATCCGCTGATCGAACACCAGCTCCGGCGGCACCCGCGAGTCGATGCAGCCGACTACGGCCGCGAATGGCGCCTGGCCGGATGCGGTTTCACGCACCTGCGCCCTGAGATCGCAGTTGATCGTATTGCCGTCAACGAAACGGCCGTTGCCTTCCTTCAGCCGGGCCAGCGCTTCGGCCGGCTTGATCGCCTTCTGGGCATCGGGGGTGATAACCTTGCAGCCGGGCGCCTCCGCACGCGCTGGCACGGAAAGGACGCTCGCGGCGAAAGCCGCCGCGCCACATCCACAAAACATTCGACGGTTCAGCATGGTTTATCCCCCAGACAAGAAACAATGAGAGCATGCTAGATCCAAAATATCAGCAGATCGCTAAGATGCCGAGTCGAATTCGCCTTTAGTTCCCATCGTCGCTGGCCAGAAGGCCACGCACCGCCGCGCGCCAGCCGTTGAGCTTGCGCTCCCTCGTTGCACTGCTCATGTTCGGCTTGAAACGGCGCTCGAGCCGCCAGTTGTCGGCGAAGCGCGCCGGCTCGGGATAGACGCCGGCGCCGAGCCCGGCAAGATAGGCCGCGCCGAGCGCCGTCGTTTCCTGAATCACGGGGCGATCCACCGGCGCATCGATCAGATCGGCGAGGCGCTGCATGGTCCAGTCCGATGCCGTCATCCCGCCGTCGACGCGCAGCACCGCATTGGCCTTTGCCGCGTCCGGCCAGTCCGCGCGCATCGCTGCCCACAGGTCATGGGTCTGGTAGCACACGCTCTCCAGCGCCGCATGGGCCAGCTCCGCCGGCCCGGTGCCGCGGGTGAGGCCGAGCAAGGCGCCGCGCACCCGCGGGTTCCAGTAGGGCGCGCCGAGCCCGACGAAGGCGGGCACGAGATAGACCGCCTGCAGCGGGTCCGACTGGTCGGCGAGCGGCCCGGTGTCGCTCGCGTGCCTGATGATGCCGAGGCCGTCGCGCAGCCACTGCACCGCCGAGCCGGCGACGAAGATCGAGCCTTCGAGCGCATAGGTGCGCTGGCCGCCGAGCTGATAGGCGATCGTCGTGAGCAGCTTGTGCTGCGAGCGCACCGGGGTTGCGCCGATGTTGAGCAGCGCGAAGCAGCCGGTGCCATAGGTCGATTTCATCATGCCGGGGGCAAAGCAGGCCTGCCCGATCGTCGCCGCCTGCTGGTCGCCGGCGATGCCGCGGATCCCGATCGGGCCGCCGAACAGGCCCGGCACGGTCTCGCCGAAATCGGCGGACGAGTCCCTCACCTCCGGCAGCATCACGCGCGGCACCCGGAAGAGGCGCAGCAGCTCCTCGTCCCATTCGCCGGTGTGGATGTTGAACAGCATCGTCCGCGAGGCATTGGTCGCGTCGGTCGCATGGACCCGGCCGCCGGTCAGTCGCCACAACAGGTAGCAATCGACCGTGCCGAACATCAGGTCGCCGCGCTCGGCGCGCGCGCGGGCGCCGGGGACGGAATCCAGAATCCACGCGATCTTGGTGGCGGAGAAATACGGATCGATGATCAGGCCGGTTCTGTCGCTGACGTCGCTCTCACAGCCCTCGGCCTTGAGCCGCGCGCAGGTCTCGGCGGTGCGGCGGTCCTGCCAGACGATGGCGCGATGCACGGCAAAGCCGGTGGCGCGGTCCCACACCACGGTCGTCTCGCGCTGGTTGGTAATGCCGATGGCGGCGACCTCAGCGGCGCTGACGCCGGCGCGCGCCATCGCCTCGCGGCAGGTCTCGACCGTCGTCTTCCAGATGTCGTCAGGCTCGTGCTCGACCCAGCCGGAGGCCGGAAAGTGCTGCGCAAACTCCTGCTGCGCCTGCGCGGCGATGGAGGTATCGGCGCGAAACACGATCGCGCGCGACGACGTGGTGCCCTGATCGATAGCAAGAACAACTGTAGACATGTCGGCGCTTTCGCAAGGCTGAAGCGGTCATCGAGCTGCGATCCGATGCACCGGGGAAAGATAGCGTTGTGGCCGAAGTCGAAGCGGATCGCAACGCGGCGGGCTTCGCCGCCGCATTGCGCTTTTTGATGCTAGACGGCCGCGGTCGTCACGCCGCCGTCGATCACGATGGTCTGGCCGGTCATGAAGGTCGAGGCGTCCGAGCCGAGGAAGGCCACCGCGCCGGCGATCTCGTTCGGTTCGCCGATCCGCCGCAGCGGCGTCGTCGCGGTGCGGCGCTTCAAGAGCTCTTCGTCCTCCCACAGCGCGCGGGCGAAGTCGGTCTTCACCAGTCCCGGCGCGATGCAGTTGACGCGGACCTTCTTCGGCCCCCATTCGCCAGCGAGGCTGCGGGCAAGGGAAAAGTCCGCCGCCTTCGAGATGCCGTAGGCGCCGATCACCGTCGAGCCGCGCAGGCCGCCGATGCTGGAAATGATGACCACTGAGCCGCCGCCGCGCGCCGCCATATGCGGGATGGCGTGGCGGCACAGCCAGATGTTGCTTCTGACGTTGGAGCTCATGATCTTGTCAAAGGCGTCGTCGGTGATGTCGAGCAGCGGCCCGTAATAGGGATTGACCGCCGCGTTGCAGACCAGAGTGTCGATGTGGCCGTAATGGGCGATGGTGCCGGCGATTAGCGCCTCGACCTCGCTGTGGCTGCTGATGTTGCAGGGGATGACGTGGGCGTCACCCCCGGCCTTGCGAATGCCCTCGGCCACCTCCGCGCAGGCGTCCGCCTTGCGGCTGGAGATGACGACCTTGGCGCCCATGCGCGCCAGCAATTCTGCTGACGCGCGGCCGATGCCGCGGCTGGATCCGGTAATCACCGCAACCTTGCCGCTCAGATCGAATGGCGTGTCTTTCACGACCGCTCCTTTGTCTTGTCGATCAGTCGTTGAGCAGGCCGCCCTGCGCGCTGATCCGCTGCAGATGATAGTCGGTATCGCCGAACTGGTTCTCGATCATCGTCAGGCGCTTGAAGTAATGGCCGATCTTGAACTCATCGGTCATGCCGACGCCGCCGTGAAGCTGGATCGACTGCTGGCCGACGAAGCGGGCGGATTTGCCGATCTGCACCTTGGCGGCAGCGACCGCCAGCGCGCGCTCGCGGGCGTCGTCGAAGTCCAGCGCCATGGTGGCATACATCGCCATGCTGCGGCCCTGCTCAACCGCGACGAACATGTCGGAGGCGCGATGCTGCAGCGCCTGGAAGGTGCCGATCGGCACGCCGAACTGCTTGCGCTCCTTGATGTACTCGACCGTGGTCTTGAGGCTCTCCTCCATCAGGCCGACCGCCTCGGCGCAGATCGCAGCGCGGGCATCGTCCACCACCCGCTCGATCAAGGCGATCGAGTCCTCGGGATTGCCGATCGCACCATCGCCGTCGATCTCGACATTGGAGAAGGTGATGTCGGCCGCGCGCAGGCCGTCCTGCGTCGGATAGCCCTTGACGTGAACGCCATTGGCCTTGGCCGGCACGAGGAACACGCCGATGCCGCCGCGGTCGCGCTGGCCGCCGGAAGTGCGCGCGGTGACGATCAGCGTGTCGGCGGTGTCGCCGTTGAGCACGACGAATTTTTCGCCGTCGATCACCCAGCCGCCGTCCTTCTTCTTCGCCGTGGTGGTGACGTCGGCGAGGTCGTAGCGCGAGTCCTTTTCAAGCTGCGCGAAGGCAAACGTCTGGCTGCCGTCGATCAGGCCGGGCAGGTATTTTTTGCGCTGCGCCTCGGAGCCGCCGCGGCGCAGGAAGCCGCCGCCGAGCACGACGGTGGCGAGATACGGCTCGACCACCAGCGCGCGGCCGAGCGATTCCATCACGATCATGGTCTCGACCGCGCCGGCGCCGAAGCCGCCGTCAGCCTCGGCGAATGGCAGGCCGAGCAGCCCCTGCTCGGCGAGCTTGCTCCACACTGACCGGCTCCAGCCGCCATTGGCGCTGCGGTGCTTCTGGCGCTGCTCGAAGTCGTAGGTGTCGCCCAGCAGGCCGTCGATGCTCTCTTTGAGAAGCCGCTGCTCCTCGGACAAATCAAAATCCATCTGCTTTCCTCAATCAGAGACCGAGCACGGCCTTGGCAATAATATTGCGCTGAATTTCGTTCGAGCCGCCGTAGATCGACACCTTGCGGTTGTTGAAGTAGCTCGGTGCGATCTGCGTGGTCCAATCCTCGAGCTCGTTGGAGCCGTCGTTCTCGCCGGGATCGTAGGGCGCGGCGAACGGGCCGATGACCTCAAGCATCAGCTCGGTGGTTGCCTGCTGGATTTCGGAGCCCTTGATCTTGAGGATCGAGGACGCCGGATCGGGCTTGCCCTTGCCGTGGCGGCCCTCGGCGGCGACAACGCGAAGCTGCGTCAGTTCCAGCGCCTTGAGTTCGATCTCGACCGAGGTGAGCTTTTCGCGGAAGCGCGGGTCGTCGATGATCGGCCGGCCGCCGGATTTTACGCTCGAGGCCAGCTCCTTGATGCGGCGGATGCGCTCCTTGGAGACGCCGACGCGGGCGATGCCGACGCGCTCATTGCCGAGCAGAAATTTTGCGTAGTCCCAGCCCCGGTTCTCCTCGCCGACGAGATTGGTGACCGGCACCTCGACGTCGTCGAAAAACACCTCGTTGACCTCATGGCCGCCCTCGATGGTGATGATCGGGCGCACCGTGATGCCGCGCGACTTCATGTCGATCAGCAGGAAGGAAATGCCGGATTGCTTCTTCACCGTCGGGTCGGTGCGCACGAGGCAGAAGATCCAGTCGGCGTGCTGGGCCAGCGTCGTCCAGGTCTTCTGGCCGTTGACGACATAGACGTCGCCCTTGCGCTTGGCGGTGGTTTTCAGCGAGGCGAGGTCCGACCCCGAGCCCGGCTCCGAAAAGCCCTGGCACCACCAGTCGTCGAGATTGGCGATGCGCGGCAAAAAGTACTTCTTCTGCTCCTCGTTGCCGAAGGTGTAGATCACCGGCCCGACCATGCTTACACCGAACGGCAACGGCGCGGGCGCAGGCGCGAGCTGCATCTCCTCGTTGAAGATGTAGTGCTGCACCGGCGTCCAGCCGGTGCCGCCATATTCCTTCGGCCAGTGCGTCACCGCCCAGCCCTTGGCATTGAGGATGCGCTGCCACTGCACGAGATCATCCTTCTCGAGGTGGCGGCCTTCCTGCATTCGCCGCCGGGTCGCAGGCGGCACCGCCTCCTTGAAAAAGGCGCGCACTTCATCGCGGAACGCCAGTTCTTCGTTGCTGAAACTCAGATCCATCGAAACCTCCCTTGCAGAGCGTTTGCGCAATCGAGGATCGCGCAACCGCCTGCCGTTCATCCAGCACTCTCGAAACCGCCCTCAGTGGACGAATTCGAACAGGCCCGCCGCGCCCATGCCGCCGCCGACGCACATCGTGACGACACCATACTTCGCCTTGCGGCGGCGACCCTCAATCAGAATGTGGCCGGTGAGCCGCCCGCCGGTCATGCCATAGGGATGGCCGACGGCGATCGAGCCGCCGTTGACGTTGAGCTTTTCGGGATCGATGCCGAGCTTGTCGCGGCAGTACAGCACCTGCACCGCGAACGCCTCGTTCAACTCCCACAGGTCGATGTCATCGATCTTCAGGCCATGGCGCTTGAGCAGGCGCGGAATGGCGAACACCGGGCCGATGCCCATCTCGTCCGGCTCGCAGCCGGCGGCGACGAAGCCGCGGAAGATGCCGAGCGGCTGCAGGCCGCGCTGCGCTGCGAGCTTGTCGCTCATGATCACCGAGGCGCTGGCGCCGTCGGAGAGCTGGCTGGCGTTGCCGGCCGTGATGGTGAAGCCTTCGCCGCGCACCGCCTTAAGGCCGGCGAGCCCTTCCGCGGTCGTTTCCGGCCGCGGCCCTTCGTCCTGCGACAGCGTCACGTCCTTGAACGAAACGTCGCCGGTCGCCTTGTCGACCACCGCCATCTTGGTCGCGATCGGCGCGATCTCGTCCTTGAACTTGCCGGCCTGCTGGGCGGCGGCGGTACGGCGCTGGCTCTCCAGCGAATATTCGTCCTGCGCCTCGCGGGAAATGCCATAGCGCTTGGCCACCACCTCGGCGGTGTCGAGCATTGGCATGTAGACGTCCTTCTTGATCGCGACGAGCTCGGGATCGACGGCGTGGAACGTGTTGGCGTGCTCGTTCTGCACGAGGCTGATCGACTCGCCGCCGCCGCCGACCGCGATCTCGACGCCGTCGAACAGCACCGAGCGCGCCGCCAGCGCAATCGCCTGCAGCCCGGACGCGCATTGGCGGTCGATCGTCGTGCCCGCCGCCGTCACCGGCAGCCCGGCGCGCAGCAGCGCGCGGCGCGCGACGTTGCCGCCGGTGGTGCCCTGCTGCATGGCGCAGCCCATCACCACGTCCTCGACCTCGGCGCCGTCGACCTTGGCGCGCGCCAGCGCGTGGGAGATCGCGTGGCCGAGCATGGTCGGCCCTTCGGTGTTGTTCAGAGCGCCGCGATATGCCTTCCCGATCGGGGTGCGGGCGGTGGAAACGATAACGGCCTCTGTCATCACTGGACTCCTATTGTCTTCTTCTGTTGAGTTGATTGTTGAGTTGACGGAAACGACGCGTGGACCTGCTCGCGCAGTTGATGGCGCGACAGTTTTCCGACCGGCGTGCGCGGCAGCTCCGCGACAAAGGCGATATCCGCCGGCAGTTCATGGCGGCCGAGCTTGCCGGCAAGGAAGCTCCGCAATTCGTCGATGGTGAACGGCGCCGCACCGGCACGCAGTGTCACGAAAGCCTTTGCCGCCTCGCCGCGATACTCGTCCGGCACGCCGATCACCAAGACTTCCTGCACCGCGGGGTGCTCGTAGATCGCCTGCTCGATCATCTGCGGATAGACATTGAAGCCGCCGGAGATGATCATGTCCTTCTTGCGATCGACCAGATAGAAATAGCCGTCGGCATCCATGTAGCCGATGTCGCCGGTGAGAAAGCGGTCGCCGACGAACACGCCCTCGGTGTCCGGAATGTTCCAGTAGCCGCGGGTGACATTCGGCCCCCGGATGCGCAGCTCGCCGGTCTCGCCCTGCGGCAGCACGCGGGTCGGATCGTCGAGCGCAACCACGTCGATTTCGATGCTGGGCAGCATCAGCCCGATCGAGCCGGGTTTGTCCGGCCCTTCGGGCGGGTGGCTGGTGCCGGGCGAGCAGGTTTCGGTCATGCCCCAGCCGCTCTTGAGCGACAGGTTGGTCTTGCGCTCGAAGATCCGCGCGACCTCGACCGGCAACGGCGCGCCGCCCGAGCCACAGCTCGTCAGCGACGAAAGATCGCGGCTTTCGAGCGAGGGATCGTTGGCGATCGCGATCCACATCGTCGGCACGCCGGGAAACGCCGTCGCCCGCTTCACCTCGATGTCGCGGAGCACCGCGCCGACCTCGAAGCGCTGATGCATCGAGATCAGGTCGCCGAGCTTGAGGCAGCGCAGCAAAATCACCGTCAGCGCATAGATGTGAAACAGCGGCAGCACGCAGATCACGCGCTCGCGGCCTTGGCTTTTCGCTGCCCGCGTCGGCGCGTTGAACACCTCGTAGATGCCGACGGCCGAGGTGAGATTGCTGTGGCTCAGCATCGCGCCCTTGGGCAGGCCGGTGGTGCCGCCGGTGTATTGCAGCAGCGCGGTGTCGAGCGGCGCGATAGCCGGCCATTCGGCCGGGATCTTCGCGCCTTCGACATAGGCGCGATGGGTGACGATCGCCGGATTATCCGGCAGCGGCATCAGCGCGTTGCCGGCGTTGCCCCAGTCCTCATCCTCGCAAACGATGAGGCGGTCGATCAGCCCCTTGTCGAGAAATTTCAGGGCGGTCGGCAGCAGCGTCGCAAGGTTGCTGGTGACGAGCACCCGCGCGCCGCTGTCGCTGAGCTTGTGCGACAGCGCCCGCTCGCCATCGAGCGGGCTGAGATGCACGACCCGCGCCCCGGCCTTCAGCGCGCCGAAAAAGTTCACCGGATGATCCGGCGTATTGCCGAGGAACAGCGCGACCGACTGCCCCTTGCCGGTGCCGGCGCGCAGATGCGCGGCCGCGGTCCGCTCGACCATGGCCTCGAGTTCGTTGTAGCTGATCGGCCGGTCGCGAAACTCGATCGCCGGCAGATCGCCGTAACGCTCCACGGCCCCTGAGAGGAGGCCGGGCAGCGTTCCGTTCGGTATCGGCGTGTCCCACCGCACGTCCGGGGGATAGTATTTTTCCCCGGGATAATCTGGCCTCATACCCCGAGCGGTCATGTCTCAACCTTTGGCCAGCGAGGCGAAGGTCTTGCCTTCATCGGCCAGCCGTCGCAGCAGCGCCGCCGGCTCGAGCGAGGGATCGTTGGTCGCCTGGGCGTAATGCGACAGGCGATCGGCGATATGCTTGAGCCCGACGAGATCGGCATAGAACATCGGCCCGCCGCGATAGATCGGCCAGCCGTAGCCATAGAGCCAGACCACGTCGATGTCGCTCGGCCGCCCCGCGATCTTCTCCTCGAGAATGCGCGCGCCCTCGTTGATCATCGGATAGACCATGCGCTCGAGGATCTCCTCGTCGGAGATGGCGCGGCGCGTGAGACCGAGGCGCTTGCAGGTCTCGTCGATCAGCTTTTCGACCTCGGGATCGGGAATCGGCGCGCGCGATCCCTGCTCGTATTTGTAGTAGCCCTTGCCGGTCTTCTGCCCGAACCGGCCCGCCTCGCACAGCGCATCGGCGATTTCCGACTTGATGCCGCGATCCTTGCGCGAGCGCCAGCCGATATCGAGGCCAGCGAGGTCGCCCATCGCGAACGGCCCCATCGGCATGCCGAACTTGGTCACCACCGCATCGACCTGCTGCGGCAGCGCGCCCTCGAACAAAAGCTTTTCGGACTGCTTGGAGCGCGCTCCGAGCATCCGGTTGCCGACGAAGCCGTCGCAGACCCCGACCACGACCGGAACCTTGCCGATGCGCTTGGCGATCGCCACCGCGGTCATCACGACATCGGGCGCGGTCTTTTCGGCGCGCACGATCTCGCACAGCTTCATGACGTTCGCCGGGCTGAAGAAGTGCATCCCGATCACGTCCTGCGGCCGCTTGGTGACGGCGGCGATCTCGTTGACGTTGAGATAGGAGGTGTTGCTGGCGAGCACCGCGCCGGGCTTGGCGAACTCGTCGAGCTTGGCAAACACTTCCTTCTTCACCGCCATCGTCTCGAACACCGCCTCGATGATGAGGTCGGCATCCCTGACGTTCTCGATTCCGACGGCGCCGGTGACGAGCGCCATGCGCTGCGCCGGAGCATCGGCGGGAATGCCGCCGCGCGCGGCGGTGGCCTCGTAGTTCTTGCGCATCACTCCGAGGCCGCGCTGCAGCGGCTCGTCCGCCGTTTCGATCAGCGTCACCGGAATGCCAGCGCTGGCAAAGGACATCGCGATACCGCCGCCCATGGTTCCCGCGCCGAGAATGGCGACGCGCTCGACCTTGCGCGGCTTCACGGTGTCGGGAATGTCGCCGACCTTCGCCGCCTGGCGCTCGGCGAAGAAGGCATGGCGCTGCGCCTTCGACTGATCGCCGGTGACGAGCTTGAGGAACGCCTCGCGCTCCTTCTTCAGCGCCTCGTCGAAAGGCACGTCGAGCGTCCAGCTCACCGCCTCGGCGCAGACGAGCGGCGCCTCGAGCCCGCGATTGCGCTTGTTCGCTGCCGCCGCGGCATTGGTAAAAATGCTGCGATCGGCGCGCGCCGCGGCAAGCTTGCTGTCGTCGTTGCGCAGCCTGCGGATCGGCCGCTTCTCGGCGAGAACCTTTCTTGCAAAGGCTTCGGCGCCGGCCGCCGGGCCCTCGACGATTTCCTCGATAAGGCCGTTCTTCAGCGCCTCGCTGGCGGAGATCGGCTCACCGCTGACGATCATCCTGACCGCAAGTTCCGGGCCGACCGCGCGCGGCAGACGCTGGGTTCCGCCGGCGCCGGGCAACAGGCCGAGCTTGACTTCCGGCAGGCCGAGCCGCGCATCCTTTGTTGCAACACGGAAATGGCAGCCGAGCGCCAGCTCGAGGCCGCCGCCGAGCGCCGTGCCGTGGATCGCGGCGATCGTCGGTTTCGGGCAGCTTTCCAATTCGTTGATGACATCGCCCAGCGCGGGCGGCTGCGGCGGCTTGCCGAATTCGGTGATGTCGGCGCCGGCGACGAATGTGCGGCCGGCGCAGGCAAGCACGATAGCCTGCACATTGCTATCGGCCACCGCTTGCTTGACGGCGTCGCTGATGCCCTTGCGAACGGCGGCACTCAGGGCATTTACGGGAGGGTTGTCGACCGTGATGACAGCGATTGCATCATGGTTTTCATATTTTACCACTTCGCCCACAACTTACTCCTTCCCATTCTTCGTTTTTATTTATTTCGCACAGCGGAATTCAATTTCGCATCTTGACAATGAGGGATATTTTGAAGAGCGTTTGATGTCAACGAGAACAATACGACGCATGAAACGCCCGAACAACAAGGTCGCGACCGATCGTAATTTCGTCATCGCGCTTTCGCGCGGTCTCGAAGTGTTGCGGGCATTTCGGCCGAATGACGGCTTGCTCGGCAACCAGGAAATTGCCGCGCGCACCAATCTTCCCAAGCCCACCGTGTCGCGACTGACCTACACGCTGACCAAGCTTGGCTACCTTGCCCAAATTCCCCGCTTTGAAAAATACCAGCTCACGCCCGCGGCCATGGCCCTCGGCTATTCGGCGCTGTCCAATCTCGGCATTCGCCATCTGTCGGAATCCTATCGCGAGCGACTGATGTCGGAAACCGGCGGCGCGGTCGCCGTCGGCGGCCGCGATCGCCTGAGCATGATTTATTTTGGCCAGTGCCGCAATGGCCTGGCGCTCGGCGTGCAACTCGACGTCGGCTCGCGCGTGCCGATTGCAACGACGGCGATGGGGCGCGCCTACCTGTGGGCGCTGGCCCCGGATGCGCGCGCCGAACTGATGCGCGAGCTGCGCGAACACTACGGCGGGCGCTGGCCGAAGATCCGCGACGGCATCATGCGTTCCGGCGAGATCATCGCGCGGCACGGCTTTTCGATTTCGGTGGGCGAATGGCAGGACGACGTCCATGCGGCGGGCGTCGCCATCAACTTCAATGACGGCACCGGCCCTTACGCCTTCAACTGCGGCGCGCCGGCGTTCCGCTTCACCGAAGATCGGTTGATCAACGACATTGGACCGCGTCTGGTCGCGATGGTAAGAACTATCGAAACGGCCTTGAACGGCGGCGCAACGACGCCCCGAGCAAAACAAGCTTCGAAAAAGCCGAAAATCAAGGGAGGGAAGGTTGGTCGCGTGGTTGAGGGTATCGAATAGAGATCATCGCCGGCGTAGGCATCACGTCTCCGTCACCGTGCAAGGCAGCCGCCGATGATGCAGACTGCAACTGCACAGGGCACAGCCCCCCTGCTCGCGGTGCACGACGTCAGCGTCGTGTTCGGCGGCATCGTAGCGTTGAACGGCGTGTCGTTCGACCTCCGGCAAGGCAGCATTTTAGGTCTGATCGGGCCCAACGGCGCGGGCAAGACCACGTTGTTCAACTGCCTCAGTCGCCTCTACCAGCCGAGCAAGGGCGACATTCTGATGAACGGGCAGAGCATCCTGTCCCGTCCCGCCCACCGCATCGCCGAGATCGGCATCGGGCGCACCTTCCAGAACGTGGCGCTGTTCCAGCTTCAGACCGTGCGTGACAACGTCCGCATCGGCGCCCACTCGCAGACAACGGGCGACGTCATCAGCGACTCGCTGAAGCTGTCGCGCGCGCGCAGCACCGAAGCCGAGATCAACAAGCGCGTCGACGAGATCCTCGCCTACCTACATCTCGAGGACGTCGCCGACATTGTCGTATCGGGCCTGCCGTTCGGCACGCAGAAGCGCGTCGAGCTTGCCCGCGCCCTCGCGGCGCGGCCCAAAATCCTGCTTCTCGACGAGCCGGCGGGCGGCCTCAATCACGAGGAGGTCTATCAGCTCGGCGACCTGATCCAGCGCATCCGCGACGAACAGCACATCACCGTGCTGCTGGTGGAGCACCACATGGGGCTGGTGATGAAAATCGCCGACCATGTGGTCGCGCTCAACTTCGGAAAGAAACTCGCTGAAGGCACGCCCGCGCAGGTGCAGGCCGACCCCGAAGTCATCAAGGCCTATCTGGGGAGCAAGGACTGATGAGCGTGCTGCTGACAGTTGAAAATCTCCGCGCCTATTACGGCCAGATCCAGGCGCTGCACGGCCTCGAATTCGCGCTCGAGGAAGGCAGCGTCACCACTCTGCTCGGCGCTAACGGCGCCGGCAAGACGACGACGCTGCGGGCCATCTGCGGCATGATCCGTGCGACCGGCGCCATCAAGTTCGACGGCAAGCCGATTTTGGGCAAGAGCACCGAGCACATCGTGCGCCTCGGCATCGCCCACGTTCCGCAGGGGCGCGGCACCTTCACCACGATGACCGTCGAGGAAAACCTGCAGCTCGGCGCGATCTCCCGCGGCGACACGCAGAACATCAGCGCCGACATCGAGAGGATGTACAACCACTTCCCGGTGCTGAAGGAACGCAGCTCCCAGCAGGCGGGCACGCTGTCCGGCGGCGAGCAGCAGATGCTCGCGGTCGCCCGCGCCCTGATGCTGCGGCCGCGCCTGATGCTGCTGGACGAGCCCTCGTTCGGCCTCGCCCCGCTGATCGTCAAGGACCTGTTCCAGATCCTCGGCAAGATCAATCGCGAGGACAGAGTCACCATCCTCGTGGTCGAGCAGAACGCACAGCTCGCGCTCGAGCTTGCCGAAAAAGCCTATGTGATCGAGACCGGACGCATCGTCATGGCTGGCCCAGCAGTGGAAATCGCCAGCGACGAGAACGTCCGCCGGTCCTATCTCGGATACTGAGAGGAACAGCGATGGAGCTATTTTGGAATCAGGTCGTTGCGGGCATATCGACCGGCGCCATCTACGCCTGCATGGCGCTTGCCATTGTCATGATCTTTCAGGCCATCGACCATCTGAACTTCGCCCAGGGCGAGATGGCGATGTTCTCCACCTTCATTGCCTGGCAACTGATGCAGTGGGGCGTGCCCTATTGGTGGGCCTTCCTGCTGACGCTGGCGATTTCCTTCGCCGGCGGCATCATCATCGAGCGTTCGCTGTTCAAGCCGCTCGCGAACGCGCCGATCCTCACCAACGTCGCCGGCTTCATCGCGCTGTTCGCGATCATCAACAGCGTCGCCGGGCTGACATGGGACTTTACGGTGAAGCAGTTCCCCTCGCCGTTCGGCTCCTCGCCCTTCCTGGGCAGCCAGCTGCTCAGCACCCATCAGGCGGGCATGATCGGCGTCACCGCCCTGCTCCTGGTGCTGCTCTATCTGTTCTTCCGCTTCACCCGGATCGGCCTTGCGATGCGGGCGGCGGCGCTGCTGCCTGAATCGGCCCGGCTCGTCGGCATCAACACGAGCTGGATGACGGCGCTGGGCTGGGGCATGGCGAGCGCCATCGGCGCGATCGGCGGCATGCTGATCGCCCCGGTCGTGTTCCTCGAGCCGAACATGATGGGCGGCGTGCTGCTCTATGGCTTTGCGGCGGCCGTGCTCGGCGGCCTCACCAGCCCGTTCGGCGCGGTGCTCGGCGGCTTCCTGGTCGGCGTCTTCGAGAACCTCGTCGGCACCTACATTCCGGGCGCCGGCAATGAGCTGAAGCTGCCGATCGCGCTCGCCCTCATCGTTACCGTCCTTGTCTTCAAACCAACCGGCCTGTTCGGCCGCGTCGTCGTGCAGCGGGTGTGATCATGAGCGCAGTTCAAGACGTCATTACAACCCCCGCTGCCGCAACCGCCGCCGCCCCGGTGACGCGGGCGCGCCGGCTGGCACGCTTCAACGCGACCTGGACGGCGATCACGCTGATCGCGCTCATCGTCGCGCCGCTGTTCGTCAAGAACTTCGTCGTCTTCCAGATGACGATGGTGCTGATCTACGCCCTCGCGGTGCTGGCGCTCAACATCCTCACCGGCGCCAGCGGCCAGTTCTCGCTCGGGCACAGCGCCTTCTTCGCCATCGGCGCCTATACCTCCGGCATCCTGATGGAGTTCGCCGGGGTCAACTACATCCTCACCCTGCCAGTCGCGGCGCTGATCTGCTTCATCGTCGGCTTCCTGTTCGGCTTCCCGGCACTGCGGCTCAGCGGCATCTATCTCGCACTCGCCACCTTCGCGCTCGCGGTCGCCATGCCGCAGCTTCTGAAGATCGGCGCGTTCGAGCACTGGACCGGCGGCGTTCAGGGCCTCGTCATCACCAAGCCCGATGCGCCGTTCGGCCTGCCAATCTCGCAGGACATGTGGCTCTATTACCTGACGCTGGCGATCACTCTTCTCATCTACGTCGCCGCCGTCAATCTCCTGCGGTCGCGCTCCGGCCGCGCGCTGATGGCGATCCGCGACAACCAGATCGCGGCGTCAGCCATGGGCGTCGACGTGTCGCTCTACAAGACCCTCGCCTTCGGCATCAGCGCCGGCATCACCGGTGTCGCGGGCGGCCTCGGCGCCATCGCCGTGCAGTTCGTCGCGCCCGATGGCTACACCTTCCAGCTCGCAATCGCCCTCTTCCTCGGCATGGTGGTCGGCGGCGTCGGCTGGCTTCCCGGCTCGCTCGCGGGCGCAGCCTTCATCGTCTTCGTTCCCAACATTGCCGAAAGCGTATCCAAGGGCCTCTCGGGCGCCGTGTTCGGCGTCCTGCTGCTCTTCATCATTTTCCTCGTGCCGCACGGCGCCAGGCAGTTTGCGATCATACTTCAAAATCAGTTCTTGAAATTCAAAAAGACCTAGAGGAGGAAGCTATGCGTAGGAGACTGAATTACGGTTTCGCCGCACTCTCGGCGGCAGCGATTGCTTTGGCCACAACGGGAAGCGCCCTTGCCCAGAAGAAATACGACAGCGGCGCGTCGGACACCGAGATCAAGATCGGCAATATCATGCCCTATAGCGGACCTGCCTCCGCCTATGGCGTGATCGGCAAGACCGAAGCCGCCTACTTCAAGATGATCAACGACAAGGGCGGCGTGAACGGACGCAAGATCAACTTCATCACCTATGACGACGGCTATAGCCCGCCGAAGGCAGTCGAGCAGGCCCGCAAGCTCGTCGAGAGCGATGAAGTGCTGGTGGTCTTCAACCCGCTGGGAACACCGTCGAACACCGCGATTCAGAAATACATGAACGCGAAGAAGGTGCCGCAGCTCTTCGTCGCGACTGGCGCGTCGAAGTGGAACGACCCGAAGAACTTCCCGTGGACCATGGGCTGGCAGCCGAGCTATCAGGCAGAAGCCATCATCTACGCCAAGTATCTGCTGAAAGAAAAGCCGAAGGCGAAAGTCGCAATCCTCTATCAGAACGACGATTTCGGCAAAGACTATCTGGTCGGCTTCAAGAAGGGCCTCGGAGCCAACAACGGCGGCATGACGCTGATCGAGGAAAGCTACGAGGTTACGGAGCCGAGCATCGACTCCCATATCGTCAAGCTGAAGTCCCTCAACCCCGATGTCCTCCTGCATATCTCAACGCCGAAATTCGCTGCACAGGGCATCAAGAAGGTCGGCGAATTGGGCTGGAAGCCGCTGCAGATCGTCACCAATGTCAGCATTTCCGTGGGCGCGGTCATGAGGCCTGCGGGAATCGAGAACTCCCAGGGCGTTCTGTCGGCCTCCTACATCAAGGACGCACTCGATCCGCAGTGGGATAACGACCCCGGAATGAAGAAATTCCTCGACTTCCTCGAAAAGCACTATCCGGAGGGCAACAAGGTCGACGGATCGACGCTGTTCGGGTACGGCGTCGCCCAGACAATGGTCAAGGTTCTCGAGATGTGCGGCGACAATCTCACCCGCGAGAACATCATGAAGCAGGCAGCGAGCCTGAAGGACTTTGCGCCTGACACGCTGATCCCCGGCATCAAGCTGAGCACCAGCGCGACCGACTTTGCGCCGATCTCCCAACTGCAAATGTCCCGCTTCAAGGGCGAGAAGTGGGAGCTGTTCGGCGACATCATCGATGCGGAAGGCGGCAGCTAAGCCTCTCGCTGAATACCCGCCGACCTGATCGGCCGCAAAGCCCCGGCGACATCCTCGCCAGGGCTTTTTGCTGTGTCCACGGATCTTGCGCGGCTAGTTGAGATGAGGCGAGACAAACGCGGCGGCCTCAACGATACTCGCCGGCACCTTCGCAGGCCGGCGTAATGTTCGCCCGGCCGCAACGCCAAAAATTCACAAGCCGCCGCATCCGGTATCCCGCAATGCCAGACACGACAACGCCCGCTTCCCATTCCGATCGCCGCGCCTTCCTCCGCCGGGTCTTTGACGCCGCGGTGGCGCGCGCACATCCCGATGTTGCGCTCGCGGACCATCTGCCGCAGCCGCCGAAGGGGCGGATCATCGTGCTCGCGGCGGGCAAGGGCGCGGCCGCGATGGCCGTCGCCGCGGAGCGCTACTATCTCGACGAACTCAAGCTCGCGCCGGAGCGGCTCAGCGGCCTTGCGACGACGCGGCACGGCTACGGCCTGCCGACGCGGCGGATCGCGGTGATCGAGGCCGGCCATCCGGTGCCGGACGAGGCCGGGCTCAAGGCCGCCGACGAAACCCTGCGCCTTGCCGAGGGCGCCGGCGCCGACGACCTCGTGCTGGTGCTGCTCACGGGCGGCGGCTCGGCCAACTGGATCGCGCCGGTGGACGGCATCACCTTTGCCCAAAAGCAGCAGCTCAACAAGGCGCTGCTGCGCTCGGGCGCGCCGATCGGCGAGGTCAACACCGTGCGCAAGCATCTGTCGCGCATCAAGGGCGGCCGGCTCGCCCGCGCGGCGGCGCCGGCCAGCATCGTCACGCTGGCGATTTCCGACGTGCCGCGCGACGAGCCGTCCGCGATTGCCTCCGGCCCGACGGTCCCCGACCCGACGACGCTCGCCGATGCCCGCGCGCTGATTGCGCGCTACGGCCTCAGCGTCGACGACGCCGTCCTGCGTGCGCTCAAGGATGCGGCGAACGAAACCGCCAAGGACGACGACCCCGCCTTCGCGCGCGCGCGGTTCGCGATCATCGCGCGGCCGCACGATGCGCTGGCTGCCGCAATCGCAGTCGTCAGGGAGGCGGGCTATGAGGTGATCGATCTCGGCTCGGACCTCGAGGGCGAGGCGCGCGAGATTGCGGCCGCCCATGCGCAGATCGCGCGGCAGGCGCTGCGCGACCGCCGCCGCGTCGCGATCATCTCCGGCGGCGAACTCACCGTCACCGTTACCGGCAATGGCCATGGCGGCCCCAATCAGGAATATGCGCTGTCGCTGGCCGCGCACCTGTCGGACCTGCCCGCAGTCGCCGCACTCGCCGCCGATACCGACGGCGCCGACGGCGGCGCAGGCGCGCCGACCGATCCCGCCGGCGCGATCATCGACGAGGCGACCTTCGCCGCGATGCGCGCGCAAAAACTCGATGCCGCGGCCTATCTCACCGACAACGACGCGACCGGCTTTTTCGCGAAAACCGGCGACCTTCTGATCACCGGCCCGACCCGCACCAATGTCAACGACATCCGGGTCATCCTGGTGGATCCCGCCTGATCAGAACTCGCGGGCGATCATCGCGAGCATCCGCAGCAAGGCAGCGCGGTCGCCGGAGCCCAGCAGCTCGCTCAGCCGCGCCTCGTGCTTGTCGGCGACGATCTTCTTGGCCTTGGCCAAAATCTCGCGGCCGCTGTCGGTCAAGAGCAGCACGTGCGAGCGGCGGTCGTTCTGCGAGCGCGTGCGCTGGCACAGGCCGCGCCCTTCGAGCACATCGAGCATCGCGACGAAATTCGGCCGCTGAATGCCAAGCGTGTTGGCGATCTCGGTCTGATTCCGGCCGGGATTATTGTCGAGCAGCAGCAGCACGGAAAATTGCGCCGGCGTCAGATGCAACGAGGAGACGCAGCGCAAAAAGTCGTCGAACACACGAAGCTGCGCCCGCTTGAGCGAATAGCCGAGCAGCTCGGACAACTCGCCAAGCTCGATCGGATCGCTACCGACCACCGGCTTTATTGTTTTGGTCTTGGCTTTAGCTTTGACAGGCGGCGCCTTGGCCGCCGCCGTTTTCTTCACCGCCGTTCTGCTCACCGCGCCCCCAAATTTTCCGTCCCCAAGATTTTTCCGCCTTGCCGGCTTGCTCGTCTCGCCCCTGGCAGGGTTTGTTCTTTCTTGCGCCTTGCGAGTTCCGCTGTCACGCGCCTGCGTTGCAGTATAGCGCTCTTTGCGCGAACTTTTCTCCGTCGCCGTTTCCTTTTGCGCCGGCTGCCCGTCATTGGAATGAGACATCACGCGAAACCCGTTGCGATCTCGGCTATGATAGCCAAAACTGCCTGACAAGCAGCTTGAGATTATACTCGATAATCGTTATCTTTTATACCAAATAGAACCGACGAATTTCGCCAAGGCAAAAAACCGCCTGGCGATGCCGCGGCATGAGGGGGGCGCCCGGTCTTGAACTCCACCATACTGATGTTCCTGTTGCAGGACGGGATCACCAATGGCGCGATCTACGCACTTTTGGGACTGGCGCTCGTCCTTGTCTTTGCGGTGACCCGAGTCATCCTGATACCGCAGGGTGAGTTCGTGACCTATGGCGCGCTGACCTATGCGGCGCTCGCATCCGGTAAATTCCCGGAGACTGCCAAGCTGGCGGTGGCCATGGGCGTCGTCTCATTCGTGTTCGACCTCGTGAGCACGCGGCGCAGCTTCCACCTGCCGCGCACGCTGCGCTCCCTCGCCGTCAACATCGTCCTGCCGGTCGCCGTGCTCGCTGTCGCGATGATCTTCGCCGGCCGCAAGAACCCTGTGATCGTCGACATCACCATCGCGATCCTGATCGTCGCCTGCATCGGGCTTTACCTCTATCGCATCGTGTACCAGCCGATCGCCCATGCCTCGGTGCTGACGCTGCTGATCGCCTCTGTCGGCGCGCATCTCGCCCTGCAGGGCTTTGCGCTGGTGTTCTTCGGCGCCGAGGGCCTGCGCGGCCCGGCGATCTCCGACGCCAGCTTCGCGCTCGGCGGCCTCACCTTCACCGGCCAGAGCATCGGCGTCTATCTGATCACGATCATGCTGATCGTCGCCCTGTGGCTGTTCTTTGGCTACACGCTGTTCGGCCGCGCCCTGCGCGCCACCGCCGTCAACCGGCTCGGCGCGCGGCTGGTCGGCATCCGCACCTCGCTCTCCGGCCGCCTCGCCTTCCTGCTGGCGGCGGTGATCGGCGCGATTTCCGGCATCTTGATCGTTCCAATCACCACGCTCTACTACGACACCGGCTTCATCATCGGCCTCAAGGGCTTTGTCGTGGCGATCATCGGCGGCCTCGTGAGCTATCCGATCACCGCCGCCGCCGCGATCATGGTCGGCATCGTCGAAGCCTTCTCATCGTTCTACGCCAGCAACTACAAGGAGGTGATCGTCTTCACCCTGATCCTTCCCATCCTCATCATGCGGTCGCTGGCCGCGCCCGAGGTCGAAGAGGAACAGGACTGACCGTGATGACGAACCGTTTGCCCCTGATCATTTTCGCACTGGTGATGGCTGCCATCCCCTTCGTGCCGAACATCCCGCCGTTCTGGATCGTGCTCCTGAACAATATCGGCCTCGCCGCGCTGGTGGCGATGGGCCTCGTGCTGCTCACCGGCGTCGGCGGCCTCACCTCCTTCGGCCAGGCGGCGTTCTGCGGCTTCGGCGCCTACACCACCGCCGTGCTGACCACCGCCTACGGCTTCTCGCCGTGGGTCACGCTGCCGCTGTCGCTGCTGGTCAGCGGTGCCGCCGCCGTCATGCTCGGGCTGATGACCGTGCGGCTCTCCGGCCACTATCTGCCGCTCGGCACGCTGGCCTGGGGCCTCGCGCTCTACTACCTCTTCAGCAAGCTGGAGTTTTTGGGCCGCAACGACGGCATCGCCAGCATTCCGCCGCTGACGATCGGCTCCTACCGCATGCTGAGCCCGGATGCGATCTACTTCGCGATCTGGATCGCGGTCATCATCGCCGCCATCCTGACGATGAACCTGCTCGACTCGCGCACCGGCCGCGCCATCCGCGCCCTGCGGCGCGGGCATATCGCGGCGGAAGCCTTCGGCGTGCAGACCGCGCGCGCCAAGCTGCTGGTGTTCATCTACGCCGCGGTGCTCGCCGGCCTCTCCGGCTGGCTCTATGCGCACTTCCAGCGCACCGTGAACCCGACCCCGTTCGGCCTGCTCGCCAGCATGGAATATCTGTTCATCGCCGTGGTCGGCGGCGCGGGCCATGTCTGGGGCGCGGTGCTTGGTGCCGCCGTCGTCGTCATTCTCAAGGAATTCTTGCAGAATGCCGTGCCGGCGATCTTCAACGTGCAGGCGCAGTTCGAGACCATCGTGTTCGGCATCATGCTGTTCGTGCTGCTGCAGGTCGCGCCGACCGGCATGTGGCCGCGGGTGATGGCACTGCTGCCGCAGCGGCGCACCGGCGAGACGCCGGTGACGAACGATCCGCTGCCGCCGCGCGAGCACATCGCGCCGGCCTCGCAGGTGCTGCTCAAGATCGACACCGCGCGGAAGGAGTTCGGCGGCGTGGTCGCCGTCAACAACGTCAGCTTCGAGGTGCGCACCAACGAGATCGTGGCGCTGATCGGCCCCAACGGTGCCGGCAAGAGCACGACCTTCAACCTCGTCACCGGCGTTCTCGGCGCAACCTCCGGCCACATCTCGCTGCTCGACAAGAACATCGACGGCGCACGGCCCCAGGAGATCGTCAAGCTCGGCCTCGCCCGCACCTTCCAGCACGTCAAGCTCGTGCCGGACATGACCGTGCTGGAGAACGTCGCGATCGGCGCGCATCTGCGCGGCCATTGCGGCCCCGTCACCAGCATGCTCCGCCTCGACCGCGCCGACGAGGCCCGCATCCTCGCCGAAGCCGCCAAGCAGATCGAGCGCGTCGGGCTCGGCAGCCAGATGCACCATCTCGCCAGCAGCCTGTCGCTCGGCCAGCAGCGCATCGTCGAGATCGCCCGCGCGCTTTGCGTCGACCCGATCCTGCTGCTGCTCGACGAGCCGGCGGCGGGCCTGCGCCACATGGAAAAGCAGAAGCTCGGCGAACTTTTGCGGCAACTGCGCGACGGCGGCGTCTCGGTGCTGCTCGTCGAACACGACATGGGCTTTGTGATGGATCTCGCCGACCGCATCGTGGTGCTCGACTTCGGCACCCGCATCGCCGAAGGCACCCCGGCGGAGATCAAGCGCAACCCCGATGTGATCAAGGCCTATCTCGGAGGCACGGCATGACCACCGCTCCCCTGCTCGCCGTCTCCGACGCGACCGTTTCCTACGGCAAGGTCGAGGCCGTGCGCAGCGTCTCGATCGACGTTCGCGAGAACGAGATCGTCACCATCGTCGGCGCCAACGGCGCAGGCAAGACTACGCTGCTCAACGCCGTCATGGGCATTTTGCCGCTCAAGGGCGAGGTCACCTTCGCCGGCCAGCGCATCTCGCGGCTCGATATCGAGGACCGGGTCAACGCCGGCCTCTGCCTCGTGCCCGAGCATCGCGAGCTGTTCGGCACCATGACCGTCGCGGAGAACCTGCAGCTCGGCGCCTTCCGCATCCCGGCCGCCGAGGCGAAGATCTCGATGGAGCGGGTGCTCACGCTGTTTCCCCGCCTCAAGGAGCGCCACAGCCAGCTCGCCGGTACGCTCTCGGGCGGCGAGCAGCAGATGCTGGCGATGGGCCGCGCCCTGATGAGCCGGCCGCGCCTTTTGATGCTCGACGAACCGAGCCTCGGCCTTGCGCCGCTGATCGTCGCCGACATCTTCCGCACCGTGGTCGAACTGCGGCAGGCGGGCGTCTCGATCCTCCTGGTCGAGCAGAACGCCAGCGCCGCGCTCAAGATCGCCGACCGCGCCTATGTGATGGAGCTCGGCGAGTTCATCATGAGCGGCGATGCGGCGGAGATCGCCACCGATCCGCGCGTCATCGGCAGCTATCTCGGCTTCCAGAGCGACACTGCGGCGGGCTGAGCCGCGCTGCAGAATTGGAGCAACAAAAAAGGCCGGGAAACATCCCGGCCTTTTTCATTTCGACTTTATGCTTGCCGTAAGGCAGAGGCGGCTGCGCGAAGCAGCCGCCTTACCAAAAATCACTCCGCCGGGACGTACTTGCCGTCCTTCACCGTCAGGATGATGCGCGAACGGTCATCGACGCCGTAACGGTTGGTCTCGGTGAAGTTGTAGACCGCCTGGCTCGCCGCCAGCTCCTTCTCGGTCAGCAGCGCCTGACGGATCGCCTCGCGGAATTCCGGCGTGCCGGGCTGCGCGGTCTTCAGCGCGACCGGGATGATGCGCTTGAGCACCTCGAAGGCGTCGTAGGAGTGGCCCGCGAACTGGCTGCGGCTGTTGGCGCCATACTTCGCCTCATAGGCGGTGTTGAGCGCCAGACCCGGCTTCTTGGTCAGCGCGCTGTCCGGCTGGGTTTCCGGCGACATCACCGGGCCGGAGGCCATGATCACGCCTTCCGCTGCCTTGCCGGCAATGCGGATGAAGTCCATGCTGGCCGCGCCGTGGGTCTGGTAGATCAGGCCCTTGTAGCCGCGCTCGCGCAGCGCGCTCTGCGGCAAGGCGGCGGCGGTGCCGGAGGCGCCGACGAGGATCGCATCGGGATTGGAGGCGACCAGCTTGAGCACCTGGCCGGCGACCGAGGTGTCGGGCCGGGCGAAGCGTTCGTCGCTCGTGACCTTGATGCCCATCGGCTCGCCCTGGGTCTTGATGTCGTTAAGCCAGAGGTCGCCGTAGGAATCCGAGAAGCCGATATAGCCGACGGTCTTCACGTTGTGCTTCTTCATGTGCTCATAGAGCACCTTGCCCATCACCGGCACCGGCTGCGGCATCACGACCGACCACTTCTGGCGCGGCGGCGTCACCGGCAGCGGGGCGAGGCTGAAATGCGGCACGCCCGCCTCGTTCGCCACGGTCGAGATCGCGATCGTCGGCGGCGTGGTGGAGGAGCCCATCACGATGTCCGCATTGGACTCGGTGATGAAGCGGCGCACGTTGGTGGTTGCGGTGGTGGAATCGCCGCCGTCATCGAGCACGATGACCTTGAGCGGCATGCCGCCGATCTCCTTCGGCACGAATTCCAGCGCGTTGCGCTCCGGGATGCCGAGCGCGGCGGCCGGGCCCGTGGTCGTCACGCTGATGCCGATGGTGATTTCCTTGGCCTGCGCCATGGCCGGCGAGTGCAGCGCGGGCAGTAGCAGCGTGAGCGCCGCAGCCGCCGTCGTCAGTGTCCAGACTTTCATCAATTGTCCTCCCTCGAAATGGTTGGCCGAGACGTTAGCGTCGTCTTGTCGAAATCACAATTCTTGCGTGGCCGCGAAAGCGCCTCAGCGCGGCGCCATGCGCAGCGCCGCGTCGAGACGTACCACCTCGCCGTTGAGATACGGGTTGTCGATCATATGCATTGCAAGCGAGGCGAACTCTTCCGCCTGCCCGAGACGATGCGGGAACGGGATCGCGGCGGCAAGGCTGTCCTGGGCCTCCTGCGGCAGCGCGCCGAGCAGCGGGGTGAGGAACAGGCCCGGTGCAATCGTCATCACCCGGATACCGAATTGCGCGAGTTCGCGCGCGATCGGCAGCGTCATGCCGACAATGCCGCCCTTGGAGGCGGAATAGGCCGCCTGCCCGATCTGGCCGTCATAGGCGGCAACCGAAGCCGTGTTGATGATCACGCCGCGTTCGCCGCCGGCCAGCGGCTCGAGCTTCGCCATCGGCGTCGCGGCCAGCCGCAGCATGTTGAAGGAGCCGATCAGGTTGACGCGGATCACCTTCTCGAAATCGGGCAACGGCATCGCACCATCGCGACCGACGACCCGCTTGGCGACGCCGATGCCGGCGCAGTTCACCAGAACGCGGGCAACGCCGTGGGCCTTCTCGGCGGCGGCGATGGCGGCTTCGGCGGAGGCGGCATCTGCGACGTCGCATTTCACGGCGACGCCGCCGAGCTCCGCGGCGACCTTTTCCGCCAGCTCCATATTGAGGTCGCAGATCGCGACCTTGGCGCCTTGCGCCGCGAGCTTGCGCGCGGTTGCAGCGCCGAGGCCCGAGGCCCCGCCGGTCACGAGTGCTGCCTGATCCTTGAGCAACATAGTCCGTCCTCCCTTGAGCGCCGCGACGCACGCGGCCGCGTTGTCATCAACCTATTTCGCAGAGATCAAATCCGGCGCCGGCTCGGCCGCATACATCGTCTCGATCAGGGCGGCGCGGTGCTCGAGCACGGCGCGCTGGTTGACCGATCCCTTGTCCGTCACCTCGCCGCGGTCGATCGACAGCGGCGTATCCAGCAGCAGGGCGCGGGTGATGCGGTTGGACGAGCCCGTCGCCTCTTCGGCGAACGCCTTGAACCGAACCCGGAACGCCTCGCGCACCGCGGGATCGGCCGCCGCCGCCGTCATGTCGAACGACGCCAGCTCCGGATTGATCAGGCGGCAGCCGTCGAGATCGAGCACCACCAGCGCCGACAATTCGTCGCGGTTGATGCCCGCGATCACGACATCGCGCACCAGCGGCGCGCAGGCCGCGATCATTTTCGCGCGCAGCGGGCCGACGCTGACCCATGTGCCGCTGGCGAGCTTGAAATCCTCGGAGATGCGGCCGTCGAAGTCGAACCCGGCATTGAAGTCGTTCGGGTCGATCGGCTTGATGGCGTCGCCCATCCGGTAGTAGCCCTCCTCGTCGAAGGCTTCGGCGGTCAGCTCGGGCTTGCGCCAGTAGCCCGGCATCACGTTCGGGCCCTTGGCGCGGACCTCGAGCTTGCCGTTGTTAGGGAGCAGCTTTGCGACATTGCCCGGCACCGGCAGGCCGACATGGCCCGAGCGGCTGGTTTCCGGCGATACCGACATGAAGAACGGCGCGGTCTCGGTCGCGCCGAGGCCGGTCAGCATCGGCACGCGCATGCCGGTTTCCTGCACCGCGAGCTCGTCGAGGCTGTTCCAGACATAGCTCGACAGCCCGGCGCCGCTGAAAAACATAGCCTGCAGCCGGCTGAAGAAGGTTTTGCGCAGCGCCGCGTCCTCGCGCAGATAGGGCAGCAGCGATTCATAGCCCTTCGGCACGTTGAAATAGACCGTCGGCGCGATCTCGCGCAGGTTGCGCACCGTCTCCTCGATGCCGCCGGGCATCGGCTTGCCCTCGTCGAGATACATCGAGCCGCCGTTGTAGAGCGTCAGTCCGATATTGTGGTTGCCGCCGAAGGTGTGATTCCACGGCAGCCAGTCGATGATCACCGGCGGCTCCTCCTTCAGGAAAGCCAGCGTATCGCGCAGCATCACCTGATTGGCGCACAGCATGCGCTGGGTGTTGATCACCGCCTTGGGCATTCCGGTCGAGCCGGAGGTGAGCAGGAATTTTGCGATCGTGTCCGGGCCGATGGCGGCGTGGATCGCATCGATCTGCGGATCCTCCGGCGTGGCCAGCAGTTCGGACAGCGCCGTGTAGGGCCGCCCCGAAAGCTCGCCGCGCGCCGCCGCAATCTCGACATTGGCCGGCACATTGGCAAGCAGCGCCTCGGCGAAGGTGCTTGCATCGTCGGCGAAAACCAGCCCGGGGGTGAGCAGGTCGATCAGATAGGCAAGCTTCTTGTAGTCGCGCGACACCAGCGAATAGGCCGGCGAGATCGGCGAGAACGGCACGCCCGCATAGAGCGCGCCGAAGGCGATGAGCGCGTGATTGATCGAATTGCCGGACAAAATGGCGATCGGGCGCTCGGCCGACAGCCCGCGCGCGACAAAGGCCGAGGCAAGGCGCCGGCTCGACTCCAACAGCTGCGCATAGGTGATGGTGCGCCAGCCGTCGCCCTGCCGCTCCGCCATGAAAATGTGGTCCGGCTTGACCTTGGCCCAATGATGCAGCCGATCGGTGAGCCGCGCCGGATAGTCGCCGATCGCTGCGATCGGGCGGAGGTAGACCACCCCGCCCGCGCCCTGCTCGATCGCCACCTTGGGCCGGCCGAACGAAATCGGTCGCAGCGGATGCTGGCTCTGAGCACGCACTACGGACTCTGTCTTGGTCACATCAACGCTCCGGTCAGGTCGGCCGCACTTTGGCGGTCTTGCGGTCGAGGAAATCGCGGATCCGCTTCTTCGCTTCCTTGTCGCTCTGCGCCACCGTGGCCATCAGCGACTCCATGATCAGGCCCGCCTGCGGGTTGATGTCGGCGATCATCGGCAGCGCGTTGAGCACCGCGAAATTGGTCAGCGGCGCGTTAGCGGAAATTTTATCGGCCAGCTCCAGCGCCTTGGCGTATGCGCCGCCGGCCTCAGTGACATATTGCGAAAAGCCCAGCGTCACGCCCTCCTCCGCGCCGTAGACCCTGCCGGTGAGCATCATATCAGCCATCCGGGCGACGCCAATCAGCCGCGGCAGACGCACCGAAGCACCGCCGCCGACGAAAATCCCCCGCTGGCCCTCGGGCAGCGCATAATAGGCGCTCGGCTCGGCGACGCGGATATGAGCGGCGCAGGCGAGTTCCAGGCCGCCGCCGATCACCGCGCCCTTCAGCGCCGCGATCACTGGCACACGGCAATGCTGGATGCGGTCGAAGGTGCGGTGCCACATCCGCGAATGCGCCAGCCCCTCGGCGGCGTCACGCTCGACCAGCTCGGACAGGTCGAGCCCGGCCGAGAAATGATCGCCGTGGCCATGGATGACGACCGCGCGAACGTCCTTCGGCAGGCAGCCGAAACAGGCGTCGAGTTCGAGAATGATGGTGTCGTTGAGGGCGTTGCGCTTGGCGGGCCGGTTGAGGCCGACGGTGAGCACGGCGCCGACCTGCGCAATGTCGAGCACGGCGGACGGTCCGGCGGAAGAGGCAGGCATAGGCGTTTCCTGTAGAGACTATTGTTTCGACGGCGCAGGTTGTGATCCTGGCGAATAGTTATATCTTATAATCAATCCACCGCCTGTCAATCGGCCGCAGCCGGCGCGCAGTGCAAACACAGGGAAACAGCGGAGAATGCCGGCTGTTGGCGCGCGCGCATACGGCCGCGCGGGGCGGTGTCAAAGCACCTGAAAAACCGCAAGCTCGACGCGATCGGGATGGCGCGCGCCGCTGCCGATAAAAATGTGCTCCATCAGCCAGCGATATTTTTCGCTGCCGGTTTCAAAGCGCGGCACCGAGCGGAAATAGATCAGCTCCGGCGGCACCGCCTCGCCGGCGCGGATGCGCTCGAGCGCCTCCTTGGGGCCGAAGCGGACGCCGAGATTTTCGATGTAGATCTTTTCGCCGTCGGAAAGCTCGATGGCGTATTTGGCCTCGAGCTCGGTAAAGCCATTGGGGCGGATGATCTGATAGTCGGCGCCGCCGGCGAGGATGGTGCCGGACATGTTGTCGCCACGCAGCTCGCCGCCGGTGATCGGGATCACGCGCCGCGCGCCATAGCCGAAGTCGCCGATCTCGATCGGCCTCGCGACGCGGATGGAGAGATCGAAGACGTGGCGGGTTTTCAGTTCGGCAACCATTGAACTCACTTTGCCTCCAAACGCGGCCGGCGGGGCAAGCTGCCACCGGCCGTGGGCAGGAATTTTACCCCACCATGCGCTGCGGCAGCCAGGTCGCGATCATCGGGAATGCAATCAGCAGCCCCAGCCGGATCAGGTCGGTGACGACGAAGGGCAGCACGCCCTTGAAGATCGTCGTCATGTCGACGTCCTTGATCACGCTCTTGATGACGAAGACGTTCATGCCGACCGGCGGATGAATGAGGCCGAGCTCGACCGTCATCACGATCACGACGCCGAACCAGATCGGATCGAAGCCGAGCGCGGTGATGATCGGAAACACGATCGGCACGGTCAAAATCACCATCGCCATCGCGTCCATCAGGCAGCCGAGCACGAGATACATCAGCAGGATCAGGAACAGCACGCCATAGCGGCCGATACCGAGGCTGGTGAGAAACTCGGTGAGCGCCTGCGGCGTCTGCGTGATCGTGAGGAAATAGCCGAAGCACAGCGCGCCGATCAGCACGGTGAACACCGCCGCCGTGGTTCGCGTCGCCTGCAGGAGCGATTCAAGTATGCCCGCGGGCGACAGCTTGCCGCGCGCGATGCCGATCAGGAACGCGCCGACGGCACCAACGGCACCGGCCTCGGTCGGGATGAACAGGCCGCCATAAAGGCCGCCGATGACGAAGACGAACAGCAGCGCCGGCGCCCAGATGTCGCGCAGCGACTTGAGCTTTTCCTCCGCCGTCGAGCGCGTGCCGGCCGGCAGGAAGCCCGGCTTGACGCGGCCGATGATGTAGATCGTGATCATGTGCATCGCCACCGCCATCAGGCCGGGGATGATGCCGGCGATGAAGAGCTGGCCGATGTCCTGCTGCGTGATGATGCCGTAGACCGCGAGCACGGTGGACGGCGGCAGCATGATGCCGAGCGTGCCGCCGACCGCGATGACGCCGGTGGCGAAGGATTTCGGATAGTTGAACCGCCGCATCTCCGGATAGGCGACGGTCGAGAACGTCGCCGCCGAGGCGACCGACGAGCCGGAGATCGCGGCGAAGCCGCCGCAGGCCGCGATGGTGGCGATGCCGAGGCCGCCGCGCCAGTGGCCGAGATAGGTGTTCGCCGCGCGAAACAGCTCGCGGCTGATCCCGGACACGGAGACGAGCGCGCCCATCAGCAGAAACATCGGGATGACGCCGAAGGAATAGTCGGTGACGGTGCGCATCACCGTCTGGGCGACGAGCTTGAGCGCCGGCTCGAGGCTGGTGAGATAGCCGAACCCGGTGACGCCGACGAGGCCCATCGCCATGCCGACTGGCACGCGCAGCAGCATCAGGGCGAACAGCGAGACAAAGGAAATCAGGACAACCGCTTCGTTGCTCAAGCGTCTTACTCCACAGCCTTCAGTCTGGGGTCTTGCAATTCGTCCGGGCGGAAGATCAGCCGCCACGTCCGAATCCCGATCAACAGCACCGCCGAGACATCGCCGATCCACGCCACCGCGAAGAACGGCCAGTTCGGCAGCCGCAGATCGAAGGTCTGCACATTGTCCTGGTATGTCGTGACAACCTTGTCGAACAGCGTTCCGGTCTGGACGGTGACGACGAACAAGAGCACCAGCGTCGCAAAAATATCGATCCAGCGTTGGTACTTCGGCGAGACGTTGGCCCATACGAGATCGACGGTGATGTGGGTGCCGCGATAGCTCGTCGCCGCGATGCCCCAGAAGATCAGAATCCCCATCAGCAGCCGGCCGAAGTCGTAATAGTCGGGGATCGTCACCGCGAAGAATTTTCGCATGATGATCGCGGCGAAGGTGTTGAGCGCGACCAAGCCGACGAAGATCGCCGCGATCAGCTCGATCGAATCGATGAACCGATCCATGTAGCGGCTGAATTTCGGCTGGGCGACCGGCGGCGCGCCGCGTGCATCCAGGCCGTCAGGATTGACTGTCATAAAAGCAACCGTTCCGCAGAAATTCGCATGCAGGCTGACGCGAACAGGATGACGAGTGTGACCGCCACATCCCGCCCCCATCTTTTTTCCAAAGACCCCGGGAGGCGGTCACACTCGCGAGGCTGAATTACATGAACTCAGCCTCGGTCCGCAGTCGTCATCCTGGCCTAGAGCCCGGCGCCGTGCTTCTGGATGGCCGCATCGAGATCCTTCTCGACGGCCACCGGGTCGCCGCCGGCCTTCTTCACGCCTTCCGCCCAGCTCGCCTTCAGCGGCTGCACGGCCTTCTTCCACTCGGCCATCTGCTCGGGCGTCAGCTTGTAGACCTCGTGATTGGGCAGCGCCTTCATCTTGGCCCGGCCGCCGAACTCGAACGCGGTCCACGGGTCGGAGACCTTGGCGGCCCACTCCGGCGAGCAGTGTTCGTCGAACACCTTCTTCTGCGCCGGCGACATCGCGTTATAGATCTTCGGGTTCACGTTGTAGGTGAAGACCGTGGTGTAGAGCGGCTCGTCGATGTGGTAGGTGACGGCCTTGTCGATGCCGAACAGGAAGATCGAGCCCCACGGGAAGAAGATTTCATCCGCCACGCCGCGCTCGAGCGCATCGCGCGATTCAGGCGCCGAAGCCTGCACGTTGGTGCCGCCGAGCAGCTTCACCATCTCGGCGATGGTGCTCTGCGCCGGGCGCACCTTCACGCCGTTGAGATCGCCGGGAACAAGAATCTTCTTCTTGCCGTGAAGGGTGCCGGGGTCGTGGATGAAGCCGAAGCAGAACTTCGTGTCCTTCATCTCGGTCGGCGCATATTTGCGATACCACTCGTCGAAGGCCAGCGTGCCTTTCTTGCCATCGCCGAAGGTGAAGGGGATCTGACCGGCGGCAACGATCGGGAAGCGACCGGGCTGATACCCGGGGTTGACATAGGTGACGTCGGCGATGCCGTCGCGCGCCATGTCATAGTGATCGAATGCCTTGCCGAGCTGCTCGGAGGTAAAGATCGTCGACTTGATGGTGCCGCCCGAAGCCTTTTCGAGGCTCGCCGCCCATTCCTTCGTCGCCGGAACCAGCGGGTGCGCCGGTGGCAGCCACAGCGAAACCTTGAGATTGATCGTCTTGTCCTGCGCCAATGCAGGCGTGATGAACCCGGCCACAAGAATGGCCGCCAACAGCCTCTTCATAGGCAACGCCTCCCCGTTGATCTCTTATTCGGCTCTATCGGCCTTCCGACCTTCGCGGCCGGCTGCGGATATTGTTATATGAGATAATTGTCATTGCAAGATGCTCGACAAAAGCAGTATGCCAAAACCTCGCGGCCGCGCGGCCGACGGGGCGGAAAGAACACAGCCAAGACATCACGCGGAGGATATGTTGCGCACGCAGGTTGCAATCATTGGGGCTGGTCCCGCAGGACTGTTGCTAGGTCAACTTTTGCACACTTACGGGATCGACAACGTCATCCTCGAGCGCCGCGATCCTGCCTATGTGCTGTCCCGCATCCGGGCCGGCGTGCTCGAGCAGGGAACCGTGGACATCCTGGAGGAAGTCGGCGCGGCGGCGCGGCTCCATCGCGAAGGCCTGATCCACGACGGTATCGAACTGGCATTCGACGGCGTGCGCCACCGCGTGGACATGAAGGCCGCGACCGGCGGCAAGGTCGTCACCGTCTACGGCCAGACCGAAGTCACCCACGACCTGATGGACGCGCGCGAGAAGGCCGGGCTGACCTCGATCTATGAGGCCGAGGACGTCCAGCTGCACGACTTCGATACCGACAAGCCGCGCGTCACCTACGTCAAAGACGGGGTGACGCACGAACTGTTCTGCGACTTCATCGCCGGCTGCGACGGCTATCACGGCGTCAGCCGCCAGAGCGTTCCCGCCTCGGCGATCAAGACCTATGAGCGGGCCTATCCGTTCGGCTGGCTCGGCATCCTGTCGGATACGCCGCCGGTGTCGCCGGAGCTGATCTACATCAAGCACGAACGCGGCTTTGCGCTGTGTTCGATGCGCTCCAACACCCGCAGCCGCTATTACTTGCAATGCTCGCTGGACGACCGTGTCGAGAACTGGTCGGACGAGCGGTTCTGGGAAGAACTCAAGCGCCGCCTCGATGAGGAGGCGATCGCCAATCTCGTCACCGGCCCGTCGATCGAGAAGAGCATCGCGCCGCTGCGCAGCTTCGTCGCCGAGCCGATCCGCTTCGGCCGCCTGTTCCTCGCCGGCGACGCCGCGCACATCGTGCCGCCGACCGGCGCCAAGGGCCTCAACCTCGCGGTCAGCGACGTGCACTACCTGTCGCAGGCGCTGCGCACCTACTACTTTGACAAGTCAAGCGAAGGCATCGACCAATATTCGGCGCTGGCGCTGGAGCGGGTGTGGAAGGCGGAACGCTTTTCGTGGTGGATGACGTCGATGCTGCATCGCTTCCCGGACATCGATCCGTTCACCGATCGCGTGCAGATCGCCGAGCTGCATTATCTCGTCAGCTCGCAGGCGGCCACGACGTCGCTGTCGGAAAACTACGTCGGCCTGCCGTTCTAATTAAACTGCGCGCGAGCCGTCACGCCGAGGCGGACGGCTCGGCTTCATCAAGATCGTCCGGCTCGTCGAAATCGTCGTCAAACGCCGGCATGGTGCGCAGCGGCGCTGTCGAGAGCGTCACCTTGCGGTGATGGGACGTCGCCGGCGCCCGCTTGGCGGACGGCCGCGCCTCATGCGCCAGGTCATAGAGCGTTGCGCCCGCACGCCCGCCCTGCTGCAGCAGGTCGTCCCGGCTGCAGCTTGCGGCAATCGCGATGCCGAGCCCGTGCAGGTGGCTGCGGCGGTAGCAGAACAGAGCGAGCATGGCACGAACGGCCGGCGGGACGCTTTCCATCAGCTCCGGCAGGCCGTTGTCGCTGGCGCGGTACAAGGCACCCAGCAGGCTTTCGTCCACCGGGCATTGATCGCTGTCATAGTCGGCTGAATTTGACCACATCGCCATTCTCCTACCGCTAGGATGGTAGGGAATTTGCTAATGAATGGTTAACCATGACCCGCGGCCCACAGCCGGGGATACCTCTGGGGACAAGTCAACCGTCGCTCAGGAATTGGCGGCAAGCACGATCGACAGTGCAAAGCCGGTGAGGTGATGAAGCGCCTGATCGACCCCCATCAGCAGCCAGAACCAGCGCTTCTGCGGCGTGACCTCCAAGGTGACGACGCACCAGCTCTTGGCGCGGTCGATCACGAGGTGGATGGCAAAGTCGATCGCGCCGAGAAACCACAGCCGCGGCAACAGCGCCGCCACGATCAGCGTCGTCAGCGCACCATGGACCAGGCAATGGGTCACCAAGGGCAACGCCCAGCCGCGCTTGCTGTCCTTGCCCCTTGCCATCCAGTTGGTCTGAAAAACGAAGTCCGCGAGAATGTGCTTGAGCGTCAGGAGCAGCATCCAGCCGATCAGAGAGCCAACGCCAATGGTTGAAGCCAAATCGGGGATCAAGGTGCTGTGACCTCATCTCGGTGTCCGGCGGTGCGAGGCTGCGCCATCTAAGGCATCCAATCTTCAACCGCCCGAGCCACAATCTCAAAAAACACCGCCCTTGTTGAGTCCCTCTTTCGGCAGGGCCGGTTCATTTTTTCCGGCGGCCGCCCCGGCCCCCCGCAGCCGTGCGATCAGGCCGGCAAATTCCGCAGGCGCCGGATCGCCGAGCGCCGCCGCCCGCGCCTCGGCCAGCGCGGCGGGAAGATCCGGCAGCGCCAAGCGGCCGTCGAATACCGGCTTGGCGAGGCCGTCGATCAGCGCGTGCCAGATCCCGACGCGGCGGCGATAGGCCGCCCCCGTGCCGTGAACGAGCGCGCCGGTTGCGACGATCTCGGCCGCCGCCTCGGGCCGCAGCGTCAGGCTGCGGTCGATCATGTGCAGCCAGCGCTCGACCAGCGCGCGCTCCTCCCGGTAGCCCGTCGTCGTCAGGCGCCAGCGCCCGATCCTGCTCCAGCCGCGCAGGTAAAGGCGGCGTACGGGGCTTCGGGCGGCAAAGCGGAGGCGGAAACGCAGTTCCCGGCATTTCAGCCGCCCGGCGGCGGCCAGCGCCGGCTCGCCGAGCAGCGACGGCAGCGACGACAGGATCTGGCTGAGCCGGAACTCGATGCGGTCGGGGATGTCTGCCCCCTCGCCGCGCAGCTTCAGGTCCGCAATTCGCGGCGCGTCGCAGCAGGCCATCCGCGCGGCGAGGATGCGCGCGATCGCGGCCAGCATCGCCTCGTCGACCCCGCGCCGCCCGATGAAGCGGCCGAGCCGCTGCATGTAGAGCTGGGCATAGCCCGGCCCCTGATAGTCGATCATTTCGGCAATGCCCGCCTGCACCGCCGCCCTTGCCGCCTCGGGCAACTGCGCGGGCACGGCCGGCGGCTCGGCGTCGTCATAGCCGAGCAGATCCGCGAGCATGATGCGGAGCGGCCCCGGCCAGCGGGCAAGGCGGTACGCGGCTGAGGGCAGCGCGGGCATCATGACCCAGCCTGCACGCCGGACGGTGCGGGCGACGGCGCGGCAGGCTGATCCAGCCGCGCCTGCAGCTCCGCGATGTTCTGCAACAGCCGGGCGCTCGCCAGCCGCAGGAAGTAGAAGCCGAACTCCGGGTTCTGCACATACAATTCGCGCACCTGATTGTAGCCGATGCGCAGCACCGTGCCGCCCTCCACGCATTCCAGCGTCTGGGTGCGGGTATTGTCCGGCGTCAGCATGCCGAGCTCGCCGACGATGGCGCCGACCGGCAGCTCGATGCCGGATTCGACCAGACGAAACTTGCCGCTGACGATGTAAAACATCTCCTCGGCCAGTTCGCCCTTGTAGAACAGCGCCTCGCCGGCCGCGCATTTGCGCTCGGTCATGAACGGCTTCAGCCAGTCCATCGAGAGGTCGCCCTGCACCGAGCGTTTGACGTCGCGCACGAGCTGCAGCATCTGGTGCAGCCGGTAGGCATTGAGCGGCAGCAGCAGCCCGTGCAGCAGCAGCGTCGGATAGTTGCGCAGCGGAAGGGCGAAGGCGATGAACACGAGGTTGGCGAGAATGCCGAACACCCGAAGCGGAATCATCGTCCGCATCGAATAGGTCGCAACCACGAAGAAGGTCGCAAACACGCTGCCGGCATGTTCTAACAGGGGCGAAATGTCCATGGCGCGGTTCTCTCTGACGTGAAGAGGAGATTGAGAACTGCGCCGGGAAACGTCAATGCCGCTGCGCGTGCCGAAAGCATTTGCCGATAGGTGGAACAGGAGGGAGCCGATGTCAGCTCAGGACACAGCCTTGGACGGCGCCCGGGACGAGGCCGGCAGTCCGCCGGTCCTGGCGATCGACGGGCCGCGCGCAACCATCCGCCTCAACCGGCCACGCCATCTCAACCGCATCCAGCCGGAAGACCTCAACGCCCTGCTCCACCTGTTCCGGGAGGTCGAAGGCAACCCGGCCGTCAAGGTGCTGGTCCTGACCGGAACCGGACGCGCCTTCAGCGCCGGCTTCGATCTCGGCGCGATGGCCGACCGCGCCACGCGGCAGGAGGCGAAGGGACCGGGCACGATGTTCGAGGACGTCGCCAACCGCCTCGAAAATCTCGGCCTGCCGACCATCTGCCGGCTCAACGGCGGGGTCTATGGCGGCTCGACCGACCTCGCCCTCGCCTGCGATTTCCGCATCGGCGTCGACACCTGTGAGATGATCATGCCGGCGGCGCGGCTCGGCCTGCACTATTACACCGGCGGCCTGCGCCGCTATGTCTCGCGGCTCGGCGTCAACGCCGCCAAAAAACTGTTCCTCACCGCGCAAAGGATCGACGCCGCCGAGATGCTGCGGATCGGCTACCTCACCGCCGCCGTCCCCGCGGAGCGGCTCGATGCCGAGGTCGATGCGCTGGCCGACATTCTCGCCGCCAACGCGCCGGCGGCGGTCGCCGGCATGAAGCGCGCCATCAACGACATCGCCCGCGATGCGTTCGACGAGGCCGCGGCCGACCTGCGCCACCGCGACAGCATGCGCGGCCCGGAGATCGGCGAAGGCATCAAGGCCTACAAGGAAAAGCGCCCGCCGCGCTTCGGCGGGCGTTAGGCGCGCCTATTCGCCGACGAAGGTCACGACATCGGCAAGCGCCGCGCGCGAGGTACGGTAGCTGTTGACGCGGTTGCCAACGTCCGAATAGCCGAAGGATATGCCGCAGACCACGCGGCGGTCGTCGGCGAGGCCGAAGTGCTTCCTGATCGTGCCGGAATGAAAGGCGAGCGCCGCCTGCGGAACGGTGGCGATTCCCAGCGCCTGCGCCGCCAGCATGAAGTTGCTGACATAGCCGCCGCAGTCGATCGCGCCGTAGACGCCGAGCGCCTCGTCGGTGGTGATGACGGCGACATGGGGCGCACCGAAAAAGTTGAAGTTTTCCAGCGCCTGCCGGGCATAGGCCGCGCGGTCGCCGCGGGCGATGCCGAGGGTGTTGTAGAGCTGAAAGCCGCTCTCGCGGCGGCGTTCGAGATAGACGCCCTGGTATTCGCGCGGGAACGGAAAATCGCCCTCGCTCGGCACGCCGCTGCTCGCGGCCGCATACATCACCTCGCGAAAGCGAGTCGTCTCTCCCCCGGAGGTGATCAGCACCTGCCACGGCTGGCTGTTGCACCAGGAGGCAGTGCGCTGCGCCGCCCGCAGGATGCGCTCGATCACGGCGCGGTCCACCGGCTGCGGCCGGAAGGCGCGGCACGAATGCCGCGCAATCAACAGTTCCTCGACCACATCAATCGGCCGGGTGTCAGTCTCGGTCGTCATCGTCTCGTCGCTGCCTTCCTGTGCCTCGCGGCCGTTCCAAGCCGCCGCCTCTCAGCGTCCCCTGGTCGGGATCTGGTTGAACGGCACATCCTTGTCCACCCGCACGTCGCCCGGCAAGCCCAGCACGCGCTCGGCAATGATGTTGCGCAAAATCTCGTCAGTGCCGCCAGCGATGCGGTCCGACGGCGAGCGCAGCAGCATCGCCTGGAACTGCCCGGCGGCATCGCCGGTCGGGGACTCGGTCAGCACCCCCGCCGCGCCCTGCAGGTCGGCGGCGAACATCGCGATGTCCTGCAGCATCGAGCCGGAAACCAGCTTGCCGATGGAGTTTTCCGGCCCCGGCCGCTCGCCGCGCGACAGCGCCGAAATGGTGCGGTAGCTCGTATACTTCAACCCGCTGTTGCGCACCGCCCAGTTGGCGAGTTTGGAGCGCACCGCGCGGTCGTCGATCGCCAGGCCCTCGTCGGTCACAAAATTGCAGCAGAAGTCGAAGATCTCGTTGAAGCCGGTCGCGACCCGCGCGCCGATCGACATCCGCTCGTTCATCAGCGTGGTGAGCGAGACGTTCCAGCCGTCGTTCACCGCGCCGAGGCGCTGCGCATCTGGTATGCGGACGTTGGTGAAATAGACCTCGTTGAACTCCGACTGGCCGTTGGCCTGCCTGATCGGCTTGACCTCGACACCCGCACTCTTCATGTCGAGGAAGAACATCGTCAGGCCCTTGTGCTTGGGCAAGGTCGGATCGGTGCGCGTGATCAGAATGCCGTAGTCCGAATAGTGCGCGCCGCTGGTCCAGATTTTCTGGCCGTTGATGATCCAGTCGTCGCCGTCGCGCTCGGCGCGGGTGCGCAGGCCGGCGACGTCGGAGCCGCTCGCTGGCTCCGAAAAGAGCTGGCACCAGATCTCCTCGCCCGACACCAGCTTCGGCAGGAAGCGCCGCTTCTGCTCCTCGCTGGCATAGGCCATCATGGTCGGTCCGCACATGCCCTGCCCGATCAGGAACACGCCGCCGAGCTTGCCGTAGACGCCTTCCTCCTGATCCCAGATCACGCGCTCGATCGGCGAGGCGCCGCGCCCGCCATATTCCTTCGGCCAGTGCAGGCACGCCCAGCCGCCCTCGGCCTTCTTCTTCTGCCAGGCCTTCGAGGCCTCCAACGTGTTGCCGGCCTTCAGCTGAATGCGGCCGACGAACGGCGCGGACAGCTCTGCCTCCAGCTCCTTCGGCGCATTGGCGGCAATCCAGGCACGAGCCTCGGCGCGAAACGCGGCCTGCTCGGGGGTGTCATCGAAATCCATGGCGATGTCCTTTCAACAATCAGGCTGCGATGCTCAGGCCGCGTTGCGCTCGCGCATCCGCTCGATCAGCGCGTCTTCCCAGTAGCTCATGCTGCCGAGCATGACGGCGAGCGCGTTGGCCCTGCGGTAGTAGAGGTGGCAATCGAACTCCCAGGTGAAGCCCATGCCGCCATGCACCTGAATGTTGTTCTTGGCGCAGTGCTGGAACGCCTGGGTGGCGCTGATCCGCGCCGCCGCCGCGGCCTCGGGCAGCTCGGCCGCGTTGGTCGAGAGCGCCCACGCGCCAAAGTAGGCGTTGGAGCGCGCCAGAGTCGCCGAGACATACATGTCGGCGAGAAGATGCTTCACCGCCTGGAACGAGCCGATCTGGCGGCCGAAGGCGATGCGGTCGAGCGCATAGTCTCGGCCCATCTCGAGCGCGCGGTCCGCGCCGCCGATCTGCTCGAAGGCGACCAGCACCGCCGCGCGATCCAGAATGCGCGTCAAAAGGCTCCAGCCTTCGTCCGCCGCGCCGAGCGGCTCGGCCGGGCTGTCGTTGAAAGTGATCTCGGCCTGGTTGTGTGTGTTGTCGATGTTCTGCAGCGCGCGCACGGCAACGCTTTCGTCCTGGAGGTCGACCAGAAACAGCCCGATGTCGGTCTCGCGGCCGGTCGCGGCGGTGCGCGCAGCGACGATGGCGAAGCCGGCCAGCGCGCCGTCGAGCACCGGCAGCTTGGTGCCGATGAGGCGGCCGCGCGACGCTGCCGTCTTGATCATCTTCGGCGACAGGCTGCCCGGCCCCTCGAACACCGCGAGCGTGCCGATGGCCTCGCCCGCGGCGATGCGCGGCAGCCACTTTTGCTTCTGCTCCTCGCTGCCCGCCAGCATCAACGCCTCGGCAGCGAAATAGACCGTGGAGGCGAACGGCACCGGCGCCAGCGCACGGCCGATCTCCTCGGCGATCACGCAGAGTTCGAGATGTCCTGCGCCGGTGCCGCCATATGCCTCGGGAATGGCAACGCCGAGAAAGCCCATCTCGGCAAGGCCGCGCCACAATGCCCGGTCATGGGACACGCCGCCGCCTTCGAGCACCGCGCGCACGGCTTTCGGCGGCGACTTTTCCGCGAAAAATTTTCGAGCCTGATCGCGAAGCTGCTTTTGCTCTTCGGAAAAATCAAAGTTCATGACAGGCACTTTCCATGTTTCTTGCTCGGTTGTTTCTTGCTTGGTTGTTTTTTGGGTCCGGCATTGCGCGAAAAAATCACTTCAACAAAATGACGTCGGCGGCGGGCTCCCGCGCATAGAGCCGGTCGGCCAGCGCGGCGCGGCGCTCGAGCCCCGCGCGCTGGTTGATGTAGCCCTTGTCGGTCAGCTCGTTGCCGTCGATCGACGGCGGCTCGCTCATCAGCATCGCCCGCGCGATGGTCATGCTGCTCGCGCCGGCAACCGACGCGTTGTGCGCCTCGAGTCCGGCGCGCAGGCGGGCAAGCACGAAGGGATGGCGGACGACATCCTCCATCCCCGCATTCGGGTCGTTGATGAGCTGCCGGCAGGCATCGAGGTTCGGCCATGCCAGAATGCCGATGTCGTCGCGATCCTGCCCGGCCACCAGCGCGTCCTGAATGACCGGCGAGGCGGCGGCGATCACCGCGACGCGGACATTGCCGACCTGCACGAAGGTGCCGGTGGTGAGCTTGAAATCCTCGACCACGCGGCCGGCGAAGATCAGGCCCTTGGCCGGGTCCGCATCGTCGACGAAGGTCGCGGCATCGCCGATGCGGTAGAAGCCCTCCTCGTCGAACACCGATGCCGTCAGCTCGGGCTGGCCGAAATAGCCCGGCGTCACGTTCACGCCGCGCACGCGGATTTCATACTTCGGCCCGAACGGCACCAGCTTCAGCTCGACGCCTGGAAACGGCAAGCCGATCAAGCCGACACGCTCGGTGTCCCAATAGGTGCCGGTCGAGGTCGGCGCGGTTTCGGTCGAGCCCCAGCCGGTGTAGAACACGATGCGCTCGCCGGTGGTGCGCACCGCCAGCGCCTGCATCCGCTCGTAAAGATCATCGGGCAGCCGCGCGCCGCCATAGGCCATCAGCGACAGGTTCTTGAAGAAGGTGCGGCATAGCGCGTCGTCCTTTTCCATCGCGCTGGCGATCGCCGCATAGCCGGCGGGGACATTGGCATAGTAGGTCGGCGAGATTTCCCGCAGGTTGCGCAGCGTCTCATCGAACTGGCCCGGCAGCGGCCGTCCCTCGTCGATGTAGAGCGTGCCGCCTTCGACCAGCACCGGGTTGAACAGCGCGTTGCCGCCCATGGTGTGGTTCCACGGCATCCAGTCGAGATAGGTCGGCTCGCGCTCCTGCGCGCGGCCCGGGCGCACCTGCATCATCATCATCGCATTGGCGCACATCATCCGCTGCGTGTTGATGACCGCCTTCGGCATCCCGGTGGAGCCGGAGGTGAACAGCAATTTTCCCACGGTGTCGGGCGTGATCTGCGCGACCGATGCCTGCACCGCATCGGTCGGCGGCGTCGCCGCGAGGTCGGCGAAGCGAAGGCTCGCAATGCCCTCCGCCGGGCGCGCGACATGGACCACGGTGACGTCCGACAGATCGAGCGCGGCGAGCGCCGCCGCGAAGGTCGGGCCGTCCTGCACCATCACCACCGCGGGCCTGATCAGGCCGAACAGGTGTTTGAGCTTGGCGTGATCGCGGCTCATCAGCGAATAGGCCGGCGACACCGGCGCGGCCGGCAGGCGGGCCTGCATCGCCGCAAGCGTCATCAGCGCATGTTCGATCGAGTTGCCGCTCAAAATCGCCACCGGGCGGCCGTCGGCGACGTTCAGGTCGAGCAGCGCCTGCGTCAGGGCATCGACAGTGCGCTTGGCCTCGGCGAACGTCACCTTGCGCCACTGGCGCTCCGGCCCGCTGCGCTGGGCGAGCCAGGTCCGCTCCGGCCGCTCATTCGCCCACTGCGCCAGCGACGCGGGGATGTGCTCGCCGAAGGCATCGAGCGGGATCCGCGACCGCATGGTGATGGTGCCGTCGTCGCGGTGCTCCACCGCGATGTCGCGCGCAAGCCACTCGATCTTGCGAAACGCCGGCTTGGCCGGAATCCGCTGCGCCGTTGCCGTCATCGTTGAGCCTCCCTGGCGGGTTGAACAAGGCCGGTTCAGGCAAGCATCCGAACTGGCGTTCAAGAAGCGTTCCAAAAATCTTTCCTTGCGGCCGCCTTGAAGCGGCTCTCGTTTTCTTGCCTCCGGGCGAGCGTACCGCCTGGAGCGATGTTTGTTTGCGGGCGAGACCCGTTAGCGCGGCGCCATGCGGATCGCGCCGTCGAGGCGGACGGTCTCGCCGTTCAGCATCGGGTTTTCGACCATGTGCACGGCGAGCGCGCCGTATTCGGAGGCGTCCCCGAGCCGCGCCGGATGGGGCACCTGCGCGCCGAGGCTCTTGCGCGCCTCCTCGCTGAGGCCCATCAGCAGCGGCGTGAAGAACAGGCCCGGCGCGATGGTGTTGACGCGGATCAGATGCTGCGCGAGATCGCGCGCCGCCGGCAGGGTGAGGCCGACGACGCCGCCCTTGGAGGCCGAATAGGCGATCTGGCCGATCTGGCCGTCGAAGGCGGCGACGCTGGCGGTGTTGATGACGACGCCGCGCTCCTCGCCGACCGGCGGCTCCTTCAAAAGACTCTCGGTGAACAGCCGCAGCACGTTGAAGGTGCCGATGAGGTTGACCTGAATGACCTTGGAAAACTTCGCAAGCGGATAGACCCCGTCGCGGCCGACGATGCGGGCCGAGCCGCCGATGCCGGCGCAGTTCACCAGCACCCGCGGCGTGCCGTTGGCGGCTGCCGCCTTGGCGAGGCCGGCGCGAACCTGGTCCTCGTCGGTGACGTCGCCGGCGGCCGCGACGCCCTTGACCTCCGCCGCCACCTTTTCGGCGTTGTCGCCGTTCTGATCGAATACTGCGATCCTGGCGCCCTTCGCGGCCATCGCCCGCGCCGTTGCGGCCCCGAGCCCCGAGCCGCCGCCAGTGATGAATACGGACGTATCATTCAACTGCATGTAACGACCTCTCCGAAAATGAAATGCGTGACTATGAAGATCCCTGCTCGTCCAAAAACCCTTGCTCCGCCTGCGCCGCCGCAGCGTCCGGCGTACCGGGCCCTGCCGGCGTCACGACCCCGGAGAAAATCATGTCGGTGATGAAGGTGATGTAGTCGCGGCACACCGCGTCATCGACGCCGCCGACGCCGATCGCCTTCGACATCGCATGGCGGCCGAAGAACAGGTGATCGCAGGCGCCGACGAGGCACGTGTAGAAATAGACCGGATCGACCGCGCGAAACTCGCCCGCCGCCGCGCCCATCTCCAGCAGCTTGCGCTGAAAGTCGAACAGCGGCCGGACGAAGAATTTTGAGACTTCTTCCGACGCCTCGCTGCTGCTGGCATGCAGCAACAGGTGGATCAACCGGTTCATGTAAGGAAAGCGGCGATAGGCCTTGATGATGCCGGCGATGTGCAGCTTGAGCTTGGCGCTGGCCGACATCGGCTGGCTCAGCAGAAAGTCGAGGTTCTTGATCTCGGACCGCGCGTCGCGGGCGAGAAGCGCGAGCAGCAGCCCCTCCTTGTTGCCGAAGTGGTATTTCACCAGCGCGGCATTGACCCCGGATTTTTGCGCGATCTCGCTCAGCGACACGTCGATCGAGTTGCGCTCGATCATCAGTTCGCTTGCCGCCGTGAGCAGCTTCTCCGCCGTCGGATTGAGTTCTCCGGTGGCGGGGCGGTCATGGGCGAAGGGTGCGAGAGGAAGCGCCATCAGTTCAAAATTCCAGTCGAAGATGCCCAATAGCTAACCGCAACGCCGCCCGAGCTCAAGAGTTAATTGACTGATTGACTAAAACGGACCGCCGATCTTTAATCGCGCCGGAAACCAAAAACAACAGGGAGCCAGGCATGGCAGAGGCATACATCGTCGCCGCGAGTCGCACCGCGGGCGGCCGCAAGGGCGGCCGTCTCTCCGGCTATCATCCGGTGGATATGGCGGCTGCGATCCTCAATTCGCTGGTCGACAAGAGCGGCGTCGACCCGGCGCGGATCGAGGACGTGATCATGGGCTGCGTGATGCAGGCCGGCGAGCAGTCCAACAACATTGCCCGCAATGCGGTGATGGCCTCGAAGCTGCCCGAGAGCGTGCCCGGCACCTCGATCGACCGCCAGTGCGGCTCCTCCCAGCAGGCGCTGCATTTCGCCGCCCAGGCGGTGATGTCCGGCGCGATGGACGTGGTGATCGCCGCCGGCGTCGAGGGCATGACGCGCGTGCCGATGGGCCTTGCCTCGTCGCTGCCCGCCAAGAACGGCTTCGGCCACTACAAAAGCCCCGGCCTTGAGGAAAAGTATCCGAACATCCAGTTCAGCCAGTTCACCGGCGCGGAAATGATGGCGAAGAAATACGACCTCGAGAAGGAAGATCTCGACCAGTATTCCTATGACAGCCACCAGCGCGCCATCGCCGCGACGCAGGCGGGCGCGTTCAAGGACGAGATTTTGCCGCTGCCGATCACCCGCGCCGACGGCACCAGCGACATGCACACGATCGATGAGGGCATCCGCTTCGACGTCAGCCTCGACGGCATTCGCGGCGTCAAGCTGATCGCTGAGGGCGGCCGCGTCACCGCGGCCTCCGCCAGCCAGATCTGCGACGGCGCGTCCGGCGTCATCGTCGTCAACGAAAAGGGCCTGAAAGAGCTCGGCGTCGCCCCGCTCGCGCGCATCCATCACATGACGATGACGGGCGGCGATCCGGTGATCATGCTCGATGCGCCGCTGCACGCCACCAAGCGCGCGCTCGAAAAGGCCGGGATGAGCATCGACGACATCGACCTGTTCGAGGTCAACGAGGCATTCGCCTCGGTGCCGACGGCCTGGCTGAAGTTCACCGGCGCCGACCCCGCGCGCCTCAACGTCAACGGCGGCGCGATCGCGCTCGGCCATCCGCTCGGCAGCTCCGGCACCAAGCTGATGACGACGCTGGTGCACGCCCTCAAGGCCCGCAACAAGCGGTACGGCTTGCAGACGATGTGCGAGGGCGGCGGCATGGCCAACGTCACCATCGTCGAGCGGCTTTAAACCTCCACTCGCCCGCAGCCATTCTCCGGGCCGCCGCAGCCGGCGGCCCGCAATCACAAGAAACAAAGAACGCCGGCCAGAACCGGCAATCAGCAGAACGCAGATCGAGGAAACGCCCAAGTACGCCGCGCAGGAGGGAAATCGCGATGACGCATCCGTCGGTTCATGCTGCCTCAGTTCCTGACAAGATCGCCTATCAGATGGCCCGCACGGGCGCCGCGATCACCTATCGCGAACTCGACAGAAAATCGAACCAGGGTGCGCAACTGTTCCGCTCGCTCGGCCTCAAGACCGGCGACCACATCGCGTTCCTCATGGAGAACAGCCTGACCTTCATGGAGATCTGCTGGGCGGCGCAGCGCAGCGGCATCTACTACACCGCGATCAGCCGCTACCTGACGCCCGAGGAGATCGCCTACATCGTGCGCGATTGCGGCGCCAAACTCATCATCACCTCGCCCGCCTGCGCCGATGCGGTCGCCCCGCTCGCCGCGCAGGATGACGGCAGCCGCAGCTTCTACATCACCGGCCCGGCGCGGCCACCGTTCAAATCCTGGGACGAGGCCGTCGCCGCGCAGCCGGATACGCCGATCGCCGACCAGTCCACCGGCAACGACATGCTCTATTCCTCCGGCACCACCGGCCGCCCGAAGGGCGTGCGCCGCGAGGCGCCGGGCACGCCGATCGACCAGCCGAACCCGCTCCTGATGCTGCTCTGCGCGAAAATGTGCGGGATGGGGCCGGACAGCGTCTATCTCTCGCCCGCGCCGCTCTATCATGCCGCGCCGCTGCGCTTCAACATGATGTCGGCGATACTCGGCGGCACGTCGATCATCATGGAGAGCTTTGACGCCGAAGACTTTTTGCGCCTCGTCGAAAAGCACCGCGCGACGCAGTCCCAGCTCGTGCCGACGATGTTCGTGCGGATGCTCAAGCTGCCGGACGAGGTGCGGCTGCGCTACGACGTGTCCTCCCTCAAGGGCGCGATCCACGCCGCCGCGCCATGCCCGGTCGACGTCAAGGCCAAAATGATCGACTGGTGGGGACCGATCTTGATCGAGTACTACGCCGGCTCCGAAGGCAACGGCGTCACCGTGTCGAACTCCGAGCAATGGCTGTCGCATCGCGGCACCGTCGGCCGGTCGGTGGTCGGCGAGGTCAAGATTCTCGACGACGACAGCGAACTTCCGGTCGGAGAGATCGGCACGGTGTACTTCGCCGGCGGTCCGGAGTTCGCCTATCACAACGATCCGGAGAAAACGAAAGGCGCATTCAACGCGCAAGGCTGGTCGACGCTCGGCGACGTCGGCTATCTCGACGCCGACGGCTTTCTCTACCTCACCGACCGCAAGGCCTACATGATCATCTCCGGCGGCGTGAACATCTATCCGCAGGAAACCGAGGACGTGCTCATCACCCACCCCGAGGTTGCCGACGTCGCGGTGTTCGGCATCCCCAACGAGGAGATGGGCGAGGAGGTCAAGGCCGTGGTGCAGCCCCGCGACATGGCGCGCGCCGGCCCCGAGCTTGCCGCCGAATTGATCGCCTTTTGCCGCAAACGGCTCTCCCCGATCAAATGTCCGAAAAGCATTGATTTTGAAGCCGAACTGCCGCGCACGCCGACCGGCAAGCTGGTCAAGCGGCACCTGCGCGACCGCTACTGGAAAAAGCCGCAAGAGGTGCAGGCGGCGGCGCAGGCATGAGCCTCACTTAAGTAATTTTTGTCGATGCGCGGCGCTCGCCCGGTGGTAAGATCGGTGCATGTCGGTGCAAGGATTTACATTCTTCGACACGGCAATCGGGCGCTGCGGCCTGGCCTGGAGCGAGCGCGGCATCGCTGCCGTGCTGCTTCCCGAAGGCCGCGAGATCGACCTGTGGCGGCAGATGCTGCGGCTCTATCCCGAAGCCAAAGAGGCCCGGCCGGGAGGCCCTGCCCGGCAGGCGGTCGATGCCATCGCCGCCCACCTCCGGGGCGAGCCCGCCGATCTCGACGCGCTGCCAGTGGATCTGTCGGACATCGAGCCGTTCGCCCTGCGGGTCTATGAGATCACCCGCGCCATTCCTTCCGGCACCACGCGCACCTATGGCGAGATCGCGCACGAACTAGGCTCGCCCGGAGCAGCGCGGGCGGTCGGCCGCGCGCTCGGACAAAACCCGGTGCCGATCATCATTCCCTGCCACCGCGTGCTGGCGGCGAACGGCGGCACCGGCGGCTTCTCCGGCGGCAGCGGCGTTGCGACGAAATTCCAGATCCTCAAGATCGAAGGCGCCAAGGCGACCTCGGCACCGACGCTGTTCGATGTCCTGTTCTCGATCCCGCCGTCGCGCGAGCGCAACACCAATTAGCCGGCAACAATTTCGGCCGCCGCTGCCAGCGGCACCGGCTGATCGCCCAGCACCAGATCCGACATCCGTTTCTCGGCTCCAGAAGCTCCGACGGCGAACGGATTTTGCGGATTGAGGCGATAGTCGACCGCCATCTTCGCGAGCAGCAGCCGGCGCGCGTCGCCGCGCATTGCATGAATGCGCATCCCCTCCCACGTCATGATCACCGCGCTCGCGACGTGATAGAGCGTGCTGGTTGCGCGCCGCGCATCGGCTTCGTTCTCGCTGTGCCGTGCGACCTGCTGAGCGAAGCCGATGGCGCGATCGATATAGTCGCGCAGCCGGTCGCGCCAAAGCTGCGGCGCATCGCTGGCATCATCAAGCCGGCTGTGCAGCTCCGCCTTCAGCGCCGCCTCGGCGCCGTGGCGCCCCACCGCGCGCGCCAGCGCATCGAGCGCGACGATGTTGCCGGTGCCCTCCCAGATCGAGCCGAGATGGGCGTCGCGCAAGAGGCGCGGCGTGACGAATTCCTCGATATAGCCGATGCCGCCGCGCATCTCGCAGGCATCGCCGCACACCTTTCGCGCATCGCGCGTCGCGCGATATTTCAGCGTCGGCGTCAGCAGTCGAAGCAGCAGCGCGGCATCCTGGCTGCCGCCCTCGGCGCGGTCGAGTGCATCCGCGGTCAGAAAGCTCAGCGACAATGCCTGCTCGGTCGGCAGCATGATCTTCATGAGCTGCCGCCGCGCCAGCGGCAGGTCGATGATGCGGCTGCCGAACACCACGCGGCCATGAGCGACCGTCGATGCATCGTGATGGGCGCGGCGCATCAGGGCGGCGGACTTCACGCCGTTCGACAGGCGCGACCAGTTGACCATCTCGGCCATCTGCACGAAGCCGCGATCGATGCTGCCGACGGCATAGGCGATCGCCCCCTCCAGCTTGATCTCGCCGGAGGCCATCGAGCGGGTGCCGAGCTTATCCTTGAGGCGCACGATGCGGTAATGGTTCGGCGAGCCGTCGTCGAGGAAACGCGGCATCAGAAACAGGCCGACCCCGCGCGTGCCGCCGACCGCGCCTTCCGGCCGCGCCAGCAGCATCACCACCTTCGCATCGGCATTCGAGCAGAACCACTTTTCGCCGTAGAGCCGCCAGTGATCGCCGTGATCGACCGCGCGCGTCGTCAGCGTGCCGACATCGGAGCCGCCCTCCTTTTCGGTCATGAACTGGCCGCCCTGCGTCAGCAGCGCCATGTCCGTCTGCGTCAGGCCGTCGAGATATTTTTTCTTCAGCGCCTCGTCGCCGAAGCGCGACAGCAGCCGCGCCGCGCCGTCGGTGACGTTGATCGGGCACCCCATGCCGAATTCGGTCTGGTTGAAGAGAAAGGTGAAGGCGTGCTTGGCCACCGCCGGATAGGGGTCAGGCCAGCCCAGAATGCCCTTGCGATGCGACATCGCGTGAATGCCGAACTGCCCGTAGGCGGCGTTTTCCAGTTCGCGGTAAGCGGGGTGATATTCGATCCACTGCCGGTCATACCCGAAGCGGTCGCGCTGGTGCAGCACCGGAGCATGGCGATCTGCGAGCCGCGCACACTCGTCGAGAATGCCGCCGGCCATTTCGCCGAGCCGGTCGAGATGCGGCTCGATATGGGAAAACAGCCTTTCGGGAAGATAGATGCGCAAGAGATCGGCGAGCGCCGGATCGGCCCGATAAAAATTCATGCCCGTCGTGTCGGGCGCGATCGCATCGGATGCCTGCGCGGGCGCGGTGCGGTACGAGTCAGCCGCGACGGACGCTTGAGCGGGCGCGAAATTCGAGACGGGCATGGCGCGTTCCTCAGGGCTTGCTCTTGAGCTTTTTGAGGATTGTCGCGCCAAAGCACGGCAGTGGCAACCGGCCCGCACCGTGCGGGCGGCCGGTTACTTTTGAAACACGGAGACGGACGGATCAGCCGCGAAAATGCTTCGACAGCTTGAGGCCCTGCGCCTGATAGTTGGAATTGATGCGCTGGCCGTAGAGCTGGCCGGGCCGATCCATCATCGCTTCATAGACGAGGCGGCCGACGATCTGGCCATGTTCGAGAATGAAAGGCACTTCGCGCGAGCGCACTTCAAGCACGGCGCGCGACCCGGCGCCACCGGCCCCGGCATAGCCGAAACCGGGATCGAAGAAGCCAGCATAATGCACGCGGAACTCGCCGACCAGCGGATCGAACGGGACCATCTCGGCGGCGAAATCCGGCGGCACCTGCACCGCCTCATCCGAAGCCAGAATGTAGAACTCGCCGGGATCAAGGATCAGGCTGCGATCGGGCCGCGCCTTGATCGGCTCCCAAAAATCGTCGACGGCGTAGCCGGAGCGCCGGTCGATGTCGATCACGCCGGTATGGCGCTTGGCGCGGTAGCCGACGAAGCCGCTGGTGTTTTCGCCGGAGAGGTCGACGCTGAGCGCGACGCCATCGGTCAGGTCGGCATCGGCGCGATCGACCAGCCCTTCGGCGGCGTGCAGCCCTTCCAGCTCATCGGTATCGAGCACCGCGTCGCCGGTGCGAAAGCGGATCTGCGAGAGGCGCGAGCCCTCGCGCACCAGCACGGGGAAAGTCTTCGGGCTGATCTCGGCATAGAGCGGGCCGTGATAGCCCGCGCCGATCATGTCGAACCGCCGCGTTCCGTCGGCGATCACGCGGGTAAACACGTCAAGCCGGCCGGTCGAGCTTTTCGGATTGGCCGCGGCGACGATCTGCGGCGGCAGCGCCAGGCTTTCGAGCAGCGGCACGACATAGACGCAGTTGGTTTCCAGCACCGCGCCGTCCGACAGGTTGATTTCGTGGAGCTTCAGCTCGTCGATACGCTCGGCGACGGTCACGTCCGGGCCGGGCAGAAAGCTCGCGCGCACCCGGTACGCCGTCTCGCCGAGGCGCAGATCGAGGCTCGCCGGCTGGATCTGGCTGGCAACGTAAGGATAGGCCGGGCGAATGAGCCCGGCTTCGGTCATCGCCTCGATCATGTGATCGGGAAAAATGCCTCGGGCATCGGGCGGGAGCGTAAACTGCACGGCGGTCAACTTTCAGATGTGATCTGGACCAGCACTTGATGGCTGAGCGGTGCGCGAGAATCAAGCCGTCTTGACGGCGGCGGCCTAGAGGATTATCCCAAACGCCATCCCGTGGTGATTTGAGCCGGCCGGCTTGCAGCCACGTTAAACAACTCGCTAAACAGGCCGGGGACGTATGGGATCCCGGCTGTGAGCTTTCAGGCCGGGTTTTTTGTGGCTTTTTTCCTGGCCGCCGCAAAAGGAGGTCCCATGTCCAAGCCAGTTGCGCCCGCGGCCGAGAACGCGGCGGTCCCCCGTAAATATCGCTCCGAGACCCGGCTGGTGCACGCGGGGCAGCTCCGCTCCAGTTTCGGCGAGACCTCCGAGGCGCTGTATCTCACCCAGGGCTTTGTCTACGACAGCGCCGAGCAATGCGAGGCCCGCTTCAAGGGCGAGGAGCCGGGCTTTCTCTATTCCCGGTTCTCCAACCCGAACATTGCCATGTTCGAGCAGCGGATGATCGAACTGGAAGGCGCCGAAGCCGCCCGCGCCACCGCGACCGGCATGGCCGCTGTGACCACCGCGATGCTGGCGCCGCTGCGCGCGGGCGACCATGTCGTCGCCTCAAAGGCCCTGTTCGGCTCGTGCCGCTATGTCGTCGAGGATCTGCTGCCGCGCTACGGAATTTCCTCGACGCTGGTCGATGGGCTCGACCTCGATGAGTGGCAACGGGCAATGCAGCCCAACACCCGGAGCTGCTTCCTCGAAAGCCCGACCAACCCGACCCTCGACGTTCTGGACATTCCCGCCATCGCGGAAATCGCCCATGCGGGCGGCGCGCGGCTGATCGTCGACAACGTCTTCGCAACGCCGATCTGGCAGAGCCCGCTGGAACTTGGCGCCGACGTCGTCGTCTATTCGGCGACCAAGCACATCGACGGACAGGGCCGCTGCCTTGGCGGCATCATCCTGTCCTCGCAGGACTTTATCGCCGAGCACATCCATAATTTCCTGCGCCAGACCGGCCCGGCGATCTCTCCGTTCAATGCCTGGGTGCTGACCAAGGGGCTGGAGACGCTCGGCGTCCGCGTCCGCCAGCAGACCGAGAACGCCGCGGCGATCGCCGACGCACTGGCCGGCCATGCCAAGATTTCCCGGCTGATCTATCCGGGCCGCGCCGACCATCCGCAGGCCGCGCTGGTAAAAAAGCAGATGCGCGCCGGCTCCACCATGGTCGGGTTCGAGGTCGGCGGCGGCAAGGCCGGCGCATTCCGCTTCCTCAACGGCCTGAAGCTTGCCCGGATCAGCAACAACCTCGGCGACGCAAGAAGCCTCGTCACGCATCCGGCGACCACGACCCATCAGCGGCTCGAGCCGGCGGCGCGCATCGCGCTCGGCATCAGCGACGGCTTCATCCGGTTTTCGGCCGGGCTCGAGCACCGCGATGACCTGATCGAGGATCTGATGGCGGCGCTCGCCCAAGTATGATCCCCTAGGGCAGCCGGACAGAAGAGCCGGCGCTCAGGGAGGATCATTCTTGATGGCACGATTGAAGGGAAAAACCGCCCTCGTCGTCGGGGCGGGCTCGAGCGGCCCCGGCTGGGGCAACGGCAAGGCGACCGCCGCGGTATTCGCCCGCGAGGGGGCCAGCGTCTTCTGCGTCGACCGTAACGGGGACGCGGCCGCCGAGACCGTCAGCCTCATTCGCGCCGAGGGTGGCGAGGCGGAAGCATTTACCGCGGACGTTGCCAAGGCTCGCGAGATCGAGGCCATGGTCGGCGCCTGCCTGAACCGCTACGGGCGGATCGACGTGCTCGACAACAATGTCGGCATCGCCGAAGTCGGCAGCGTCGTCGACGTCCCCGAGGCCGACTGGGACCGCGTTTTCGCGATCAACCTGAAAAGTTGCTACCTCGCGATGAAGCACGTCATCCCGGTGATGGAGCGACAGGGCGGCGGCTCGATCATCAACATTTCCTCGATCGCCTCGATCCGTCATCTCGGCGTGACCTATGTGACCTACGCTGCCACCAAGGCCGCGATGAACCAGATGACCAGAACGACGGCGGTCGAGTTCGCTCCAAAGAACATCCGGGTGAACGCGATTTTACCCGGCCTTATGAAAACACCGATGGTTGAACATTCGGCCGGGCTCGCAACCAGCTACGCCAAGGGCGACATCGAGGAAATGTGGCGCAGGCGCGATGCCCAGGTGCCGATGGGACACATGGGCGAAGCGTGGGACGTTGCCTATGCCGCGCTTTTTCTTGCCTCCGATGAATCGAAATACGTCACCGGGCACGAGCTCGTGGTCGACGGCGGCATTACACTAAAGGTGAGTTGACAATCGCTTCGTCCGCCACGGCAGGCGGCGGAGACTGGCCGCCCAGGGCACCGGAGATTTTGCATATCGCCTTTGTTCGCGGAACGCCGTAAAAGATCGGTGGGCTTTTATGCCTGCATAAAAAACGAAACTTGAATTGAGTGAGGGAACGCAAATGAAACTGAAGACCACACTGCTGGCGTCCGCGCTGACGGTTCTGATGGCCGGCGCGGCCCATGCGCAGATCTCGGTCAAGCTCGGCGTACTCAACGACATGTCGAGCCTTTATGCAGACATCTCCGGCCCGGGCTCGGTCGTCGCCGCCAACCTCGCCGTTGAAGAGTTCGCGAAGACCAACAAGGACGTCAAAGCCGAGGTCATCGGCGCGGATCACCAGAACAAGCCGGACGTCGGCGCGACCATCGCCCGCCAGTGGTATGATCGCGATGGCGTCGACGTGATCCTCGACACCACGACCTCCTCGGTCGCGCTCGCGGTCAACGAGCTGACCCGCGAGAAGAAAAAGATTTTCATTCCTTCCGGCGGCGGCACTTCGGACCTGACCGGCAAGGCCTGCTCGCCCTACACCGTCCACTGGACCTACGACACCTGGGCGCTCGCCAACGGCACCGGCTCGGCCATGACCAAGAAGGGCTTCGACACCTGGTTCCTGCTGGTCGCCGACTATGCCTTCGGCGCGGCGCTTGAGCGCGACACCTCGGAAGCCGTGACGAAGGCCGGCGGCAAGGTCATCGGCAGCGTAAAGCACCCGCTGAACAGCTCGGACTTCTCGTCCTTCCTGCTGCGCGCGCAGTCGTCCAAGGCCAAGGTCATCGCGCTCGCGAATGCCGGCAGCGACACCATCAACGCGATCAAGCAGGCGGCCGAGTTCGGCATCACCCAGGGCGGCCAGGCGCTCGCCGGCCTTCTGATCTTCTCGAGCGACGTCAAGGCGCTTGGCCTGCAGGCCGCGCAGGGCCTCGTTCTGACCGAAGCATTCTACTGGGACCAGACCGATGCAACGCGCGCCTTCTCCAAGCGCTTTGCTGAAAAGTTCAACGGCAAGATGCCGACCAGCGCCCAGGCCGGCGTCTACTCCAGCGTGCTTCACTATCTGAATGCCGTCGCCGCCGCGAAGACCAAGGACTCCGACAAGGTGATGGCCAAGATGAAGGAGACGCCGATCAACGACGCGCTTTTCGGCAAGGGCTACATCCGTGCGGACGGCCGCGCGGTTCACGACATGTATCTCTATGAAGTGAAGAAACCGGCCGAGTCGAAGGGCGAGTGGGACATCTACAAAGTGCTCGCCACCATCCCGGCGGCGGAAGCCTTCCGCCCGATGGAAGACGGCGGCTGCCCGCTGGTCGCCAAAAAGTAATCGGTTTCGGCCTCCGCCGATAACGATCGCTCAAACGAAGACGGCCCCCGACTGGGGGCCGTTCTTTTGATCGGGATGCGGACGCAGCCGCCACGCAGGATCAGGGATCGGAGAACTTGCCCGAAGAGGCCTTGAGCCCTGCCGCGTCAACGACAAAGGCCGCAAGCGCCCGGCCAAGGCAATCGTGGACATTTTTGGCCATTTCCGTCCCGCGCACCGCGCCGTGGAGATCGAACGTCCCGGTCTCGCTCCAGTGCTTCATGATCGCGAAGCGGTCGAACAACGGGATGTCATGCTGCTGGGCCACCACGCGCATGTTGTCGAGATAGGGGCCGAGCGAGATCATCGTCTCCAGGCGCGGGCTGTATTGGGGATTGAGCAGAACGACATCGACTCCAGCGCCCTGCAGGTTCTTGATGCCCTCATCCAGCGCCTCGCGAAAATCGTCAGGGCTGACGGACTGCAGCGCGTCGGCCGTCCCGGTCTGCCAGATCGCCAGCACCGAATGGTGCTTCTGGACGAGAGCGGCGAGGCGCGGCGCAACATCCTCAGCCGTCACCCGCGGCAAAATCTCGGAGCCGACCACGATAGTTTCGTTGGGCAGTCGCTGACGCATCGCGGCGGCGAAACGGGCCGGATAGGCCCGATCGGCACCGTCGGCCCCAGGCAGCGTCGACGACAGGCTGCCGATGATGAGAACGTCCAGTTTCTTGTCGGCGCGGACCGCATTGGTTACGCGGTTCAGGTGGCTCTCGCTCGTCAACAACTCCGGCTGTACCTCGCATTGTACTGCCGTCACGGGCGCGGGCATCTGCGCCACCGTCTCGCCGGCGGCGACAAGCGATACGAGCGCGACTAACCCAACAATGGTTTTCATTACCCTCCCCCGGTCAGGTCGGCGCCGGTGTCGAGCCCGTCAGGGCGCGTCGGCATTTTGCTGGTGGCTCGCTTGTACCACGAAAAGACCCATGCAGCGGCAGACATGATCACGACGCCGGCGAGGCTGACAAAGAAGTGCATCCAGGCGCCGCCCGAGAACTCGACGAGAATAAAGTGGCCGGCGAAGGCGAGAAACACCCCGAGACAGAAAATTTCCAGCGAATGCTGCCCGCAGCGGATCAGCGGCTGCAGCCATGGCGAGGACAGCCCCGCCCAGTCCCGGGGCAGAAAATGGACCGTCACCGCGGCCAGCGCCAGGAAATGTGCGAAACGCAGGACGTCGAGATCCGTCTTGCTGATCGGATACATCCACGCCTCGATAAAACGCGGCAGCACATGCCCCGAATGTGGAATGTACCAGGACAGCGTGACATAGAGCGCGAACAGGAGATAGGCGAAGCAGATCGTCAGCGTGATCCGCGAGCGCAGCAGCCCCTCCATCCGGTAGGCGCCGCCCATCGCGCACCATGCGCCGAACACGAACAGAAGCTGCCATGCCAGCGGATTGAAGAACCAGGTCCCGCTCGGATAGGCGGGAAGATTCCACTCCATTTCCCAGGTGATCGCATAGAGCGCGACCGAAGCTAGGAGAGTCATATCCGGCCGCCGCACCATCATCCACAAGATCAACGGCAGAAACAGCATCAGCATGATGTAGAGCGGTAGCACATCCATGTTCACCGGACGGAATTTCAGCAGCAGCGCCTGCCCGATGATGACGTCCGGCTGCTTGAAGAAATCGAGCACGCCCATTTCTTCCGCGTAGAGCGGGTTCTGAAAGCTGCTTGCGACGTAAGAAATTTCGGCAAGATAGATCGTGAACAGGAAGACGTGCGCGACATAGATCTGCCAGACACGCTTGAAGATGCGCGCGCTCGCGATCACCATGCCTTGGTTGGTGAGCGCGCGGCCATAGACGAAAGCCGCGGTATAGCCGGAGATGAAAATGAAGATCTCGGTGGCGTCGCTGAAGCCGTAGTTGCGGATCGTGAGCCACGTCAGCACGTTGGGCGGCAGATGGCCGATGAAGATCAGCCACAGAGCGGCGCCGCGAAAGAGATCGAGCCGCAGCTCGCGCCCTGCCGGCGGCAGCACGACGGATCGCGCAGCGGGCGCTTTGGTCGCGGGGCGCGGAGCATCGGATTGCAAGGAAACGGCAGGCTCGGTCATTCGCTCATAAATCGATAAGAGAACAGGAAATCTGTTCTGCGTGCTGACATTCTCTGGAGCGCGGCCGACCGCGGCTCCGGGCTGCAATCCTGTTCGTCTCCCCCTTATGCCGACGACTTGATGTTGGACCGATTCTTGGCAGGATCCTTGCGTCCCGATTGCCGTTAGATAGCAACTATGTTGAAAGAACGTTCGGCCAGCGCCTGCCATTCAAGAGATGATCAGCAATGTACCGTGCCAATACCCGTCAGATCGTCGTCACAGTCGAACCCAGCTTCCTGCCCGAACGCTCGTCCCCTGAGAAGCATCAGTATTTTTGGGCCTACACCGTGGCCATCGTCAATTCCGGGGTAGAGACGGTGCAACTCAAGACAAGGCACTGGATCATCACCGACGGGACCGGCCGCATCCAGGAGGTTCGTGGCGAGGGCGTCGTCGGCGAACAACCAATTTTAGCCCCCGGCGAGAGTTTTGAATATACCAGCGGCGTGCCGCTTCCGACCCCGTCCGGCTTCATGACCGGCACCTACCAGATGGTTAATGAAAGCGGCGAACGGTTTGACATCCAGATCCCGAGCTTCTCGCTGGACCGGCCCGAGATCAAGCGCACACTCAACTGAGCTAAGGCGCAACCCGCGCAAAAAACCCGTCCGGCCGGGTGGGCCAGACGGGTGATCAGCGTCGCAAGGTCGCGGCCTGCGTTACGCCGGCGGCACGGCGTCCACTTCCTCGGCGGTGAATTCATAGACCGTGCTGCAGAACTCGCAGGTCACAACCACCTTGTCGTCCTTGACCATGTCGATGCGGTCTTGCGCTGAAAAGCTTTTCAGCATGCCGGTTACGGCCGTGCTTGAGCAGGAGCACAGCGCCCGCAGCGGCGCGGTGGGGAATACCCGCACGCCGCGCTCGTGGAACAGGCGATAGAGCAGCTTTTCGCCGGAGAGGTCCGGATCGAGCAGTTCGAGATCCTCCACCGTGGCGGCGAGCGACTTGCCCTCGACCCAGGCGTCATCCTCGGCAGCCTCGCCCGGCTGGGCGCCATCCGGCGAATCGCCGGGATGCAGGTCCGCCTGGCGCTGGCGCTCTTCCGATTGCGGCAGAAACTGGAGCAGCAGGCCGCCGCCCCGCCACAGGTGGCGCGGGCCGTCGCCGCTGCGCAGCTCCTCGCCGACGGCGAGCCGCACCCGGGTCGGGATCTGTTCGGAGCGCAGAAAATACTCGTGCGCAGCGTCTTCTAGATTGCCGCCTTCGAGCGCGACCAGCCCCTGATAGCGGCTCATGTCGGCGCCCTGATCAATCGTCATCACGAGGTGGCCATGGCCGAGCAGCTCGGCCGTCGTCTGGCGCTCGGTCAGCCGCGCCGCGTCATACCGCGCGTAACCGCGCATCCGGTCGGGCGCGGCGAAATCCACCACGATCATGGAGATCGGGCCGTCGGTTCTCGTCTGCAGGATAAAGCGTCCCTGGAACTTCAGCGACGAGCCGAGCAGCGCGGTGAGCACGATCGCCTCGCCGAGCACCTTTGCGACCGGCGCAGGATAGTCGTGCTTGCCCAAAATCTCATCCAGCGCCGGCCCGAGCCGGATCAACCGGCCGCGCAGATCCAGCGGCGCGACTTCAAACGGCAGCACGACATCGTCCACCGCTACGGCGGACGGCGCACGCGCCGTCCCGTCATCGTCCGGGGTGCGGACGTTGGTCAAATCTGAGGTCATGTTCATGGCCCCTATCTAGGGATGAATTGCATCGAAAAAAGTCCGCCCTCGGATTGAGGGCGGAATGAGGCGTCAGCTTTTCGTTGCGTCGATGCCAAAGCACCACGTCAACACGCCTTTTTGCGCGTGGAGGCGGTTTTCCGCCTCGTCAAAAACCACTGATTGCGGCCCGTCGATCACTTCGTCGGTCACCTCGTCGCCGCGGTGCGCCGGCAGGCAGTGCATGAAGATCGCGTCCGGCTTGGCAAGACACATCAAATCGGCGTTGACCTGATACGGGCGCAGCAGGTTGCGCCGCTGCTCGCCTTCCTTGTCGCCCATCGACACCCAGGTGTCGGTGACGATGCAATCGACTCCCTCGACGGCCGCGCGCGGGTCGGTTCCGATGACCACCGGCGCATTGGTGCGCTTGATCCAATCGCGCAGCAGCTTGTTCGGGGCGAATTGCGGCGGCGTCGCCACCCGCAGGGTGAAGCCGAAGCGTTCCGCAGCGTGCGCCCATGAGGCGAGGACGTTGTTGTCGTCGCCGACCCAAGCAATGGTGTGGCCGGCGATATTGCCGCGATGTTCCTCGAAGGTCATGACATCGGCCATCACCTGACAGGGATGGGAGCGCCGCGTCAGACCGTTGATCACCGGAACCGTGGCGTTCTCCGCAAGTTCGATCAGCGCGTCATGGCTGAGAATGCGGATCATGATGATATCGACGAACCGCGACAGCACCCGCGCCGTATCGGCGATGGTTTCGCCGCGCCCGAGCTGCATTTCCTGGCCGGTGAGCATCAAGGGCTCGCCGCCTAGCTGACGCATCCCGACATCGAACGACACCCGCGTCCGGGTCGAGGGCTTTTCAAAAATCATCGCCAGCATTTTGCGGTTCAGGAGGCGGGACTCCTGCCCCGCCTTGAGCCTGGCCTTCATGGCCACGCTGGCATCGAGGATCTTGCGCAGTTCCGCCGCGGGAATATCGCAAAGGTCGAGAAAGTGCCGGGGCGATCCACTCATTGCGCCACCGCCTGCGATGCATTCGCACTGGCCAGCGCCTGGCAGGCACGCTCGATGCTGGCGATCGCCGTGTCGATTTCCTCCTCGGAAACGATCAGCGGCGGCAGCAGTCGAACCACGTTTTCGCCAGCGCCCACGGTCAAAAGCTTCTGGTCACGTAGCGCCGCGACCAGATCACCCGCCGGCACCACCGCCTTGAGGCCGAGCAGCAGGCCCTCGCCGCGCACATCGCTGATTACTGTCGGATAGCGATCGACCAGCCCCGCCAGCTTCTGCTTGAGCAGCAGCGACGCGCGGCGCGGCCCGTCGAAAAAGTTCGGCTCCAGCATCACGTCCAGCACGGCGCTCGCCGCAGCGATCGCGAGCGGGTTGCCGCCGAAGGTCGAGCCATGGCTGCCCGGCGCCATACCGGAGGCGGCCTCTGCGGTCGCGAGACAGGCGCCGATCGGAAAGCCGCCGCCAAGCGCCTTGGCCAGCGCCATGACATCCGGCGCGACGCCGATCTTCTTATAGGCGAACAGCTCACCGAGACGTCCCATCCCGGTCTGCACTTCGTCAAAAACGAGCAGCAGGCCCTTCTCGTTGCACAGTTCGCGCAGCGCCTTGAAGAACGCCGGCGCCGGCGAGCGCACGCCGCCCTCGCCCTGCAGCGGCTCGATCAGAATGCCGGCCGTGCCGGGGCCGATCGCCGCCTTGACCGCATCGATGTCGCCAAGCGGCACCTGATCGAAACCATCCATCGGCGGGCCGAAACCGTCGAGATATTTTTCCGAGCCGGTCGCCGCGAGCGTCGCCAGCGTGCGGCCGTGGAACGCGCCCTCAAAGGTCACGATCCGGTAGCGTTCAGGATGGCCCTTGGCGGCATGATATTTCCGCGTGACCTTGATCGCGCATTCCAACGCCTCGGCGCCGGAATTGGCGAAGAACACCTTGTCGGCGAAGCTCGCGCTGCAGAGCCGCGCGGCCAGACGCTCGCCGTCCGGGCTCTTGAACAGGTTGGACATGTGCCAGAGCTTCTCGGCCTGCGCCTGCAGCGCCTGGACGAGGCGCGGATGGGCATGCCCCAGCGCATTGACGGCAACGCCGCTGGTGAAATCGAGATAGCGCTCACCCGTGGTGGACACCAGCCAGGCGCCCTCGCCGCGCTCAAACGCCAGATCGGCCCGAGCGAATACCGGGAGAAGATGAGCTTGCGAAATCTCTGTCATGATCGACCAACCAGGAGCTGGACAGACGACTCGCAGTCACCTTTCGGCGCTCACCACGCCACAAGCGCCATCACGGGCGGCCCGTCCCAAAAACGAAATGTGCCGCCTTTTCCAGGCGGCACATTCATTATTCTATTGGCACCGCCGAAGCTGTCAACCAATCAGTTCCTATAATGCGCGCTCACGCCCCATGCGACGCGAAAAACCGCAGTCCGCAGCCAAAACTCGTCTTGGTTATTCTAGAGCGGTGCAAAAGAATCGCATAAATTAGCGAATTCCCGATTTTCAACGAGGAAGGTGTGGAAGCGGTAGGCCCGACTCTTGCGCGTGAGTCAGGCCATATTGTAGCTTCAGCCCTGTCGAATACGACATCTCGTGCGGCAAATCCGATCCACCAAACCCCCTCAGCCAAGCTGACGACCGGGCTACGCTTTATGCGCCCGGCGAGGGATAAGGGATTCTGCCGACAGAGCTTTTGGTTTGCAGATGTCGCACCTAATGCCTTACGGCAGCGGCAGTGACTCGAAGGGAATAAAGCGATGACGGTGGTCACCTGGACCGATGATCGCGTGGAACAACTTAAGAAATTGTGGGAGGCCGGCCATTCCGCGAGCCAGATCGCCGCGGAACTCGGCAACGTCACCCGCAATGCCGTGATTGGAAAAGTTCACCGCCTTGGACTTTCCGGACGCGCCAAGGCTGCTACGGCCTCTGTTCCCCGCCAGCGCAAGGCAACCAGGCCGGTCCAGCACATCGTCCGCACCGCCGCCCGCCCGGTGGCACGCGGCAACACCGCACTCGCTCAGGTGTTCGAGGTCGAGGTCGAAGCGGACGCCATCGCATACGACAACAATGTCGTGCCGATGGGCCAGCGCATTTCGATCCTCGAGCTGAACGACTCCACCTGCCGCTGGCCGATCGGCGATCCCGGCGCGGCGGATTTCGCCTTCTGCGGCGGCAAGACCACGACGGGCCTGCCCTACTGCTCCTATCACTGCCGTATCGCCTATCAGCCGGTCAGCGACCGCCGGCGCGACCGCCGGCCGGCAGGCGACGTCCGCTGATCGCACGCCGCAACGGCCCGAAACAGAAAAATCGCCGCATCCCGGATGCGGCGATTTTCATTTGTCAGACAGAAGTTCGTCAGGCAGCAGGCGAAATCGCTGCCAAATCTCATTCCGATGGATTGTCGGAACTGGTTTTGGCGAAGCGATCGTCAAGCGAATAGCCTGCCCCGCGTACCGTGCGGATCGGATCGACATCCTGATCGGCATTCAGCGCCTTGCGCAGGCGGCCGATATGAACGTCAACGGTGCGTTCGTCGATGTAGATGTCGCGGCCCCAGACGCTGTCGAGCAGTTGCTCGCGGCTGAAAACGCGCCCCGGATGCTCGAGGAAGAACTCAAGCAGGCGATATTCCGTCGGCCCGAGTTCGATCGGACGGCCGGAGCGCTGGACGCGGCGGCGGTCCCGATCGAGCTCGATCTCGCCGAACGAGAGCAGGTTCGCCAGCCGCTCCGGATTGCTCCGCCGCAGCAGCGCGCGGATGCGCGCCTGCAATTCGGGCACCGAGAACGGCTTGACCATGTAGTCATCGGCGCCGGTGGCGAGGCCGCGGACGCGCTCGCTTTCCTCGCCGCGCGCGGTCAGCATGATGATCGGCAGTTGCCGGGTGTTGGCGCGGGCCCGCAGGCGGCGGCACAACTCAATGCCGGAGAGGCCCGGCAGCATCCAGTCGAGCACCACGAGGTCGGGCTGATATTCCTTGAGGCGGGTATCGGCCTCGTCGCCGCGCTCGACGGTTTCGACGTCGTAGCCCTCGGCTTCGAGATTATAGCGCAACAGCGTGGCCAAGGACTCTTCGTCCTCGACCACCAGAATGCGTGCGTTCATAGCGACTTCATCCAATCAAATAGCGATCATACGCCGGCACTGAAGGAGGTCACGTCCCCCTTCGGGCGCTTGTCAGTGATCTGCTGGCCCTCGATGATGTAGAACACGGTCTCGGCGATGTTGGTCGCATGATCGCCGATACGCTCGATGTTCTTGGCGCAGAACAGCAGATGGATGCAGAAGCTGATGTTGCGCGGATCTTCCATCATGTAGGTCAGAAGCTCGCGGAACAGCGACGTGCAGATGGCGTCAACTTGCTCGTCGCCCTTCCACACCGCCATCGCCGCGGCCAGATCATGGGACGCATAGGCATCCAGCACCGTGCGCAGCTGTGACTGCACCAGCGTCGTCATGTGCTCGAGGCCGCGGATCAGTTGCAGCGGCTGAAACTCGCTGTCGATCGAGGTGACCCGCTTGCCGATGTTCTTCGACAGATCGCCGATCCGTTCCAGATCGGTCGCGAGGCGGAGCGCGCCGACGATGGCGCGCAGATCGACCGCCATCGGCTGGCGGAGGGCAATGGTCAGCACCGCGCGCTCTTCGATGTCGCGTTGCAGCTTGTCGAGCTGCGCATCGGTCTTGACGACCTTCTCGGCCAGCGCCGCATCGCGCCGGACCAGCGCGCTGACAGCATCGACGATCTGGCGTTCGGCCAGCCCGCCCATCTCGGAAACGAGACGGGTCAGCTCCTGCAGATCGCTGTCGAAGGCTTTGGAGGTGTGTTCGATAGCCATAACGGTCTCCAATTCAAACTCAGGCGTCGCCGTTCGAATCTCGCGTGAAGGGCCGGCGGAGGTCCGCCGCTTCAAACGCTAACCGAACCGGCCGGTGATGTAGTCCTGCGTCCTGCGATCCGACGGCGACGTGAAGATCTTGTTGGTATCGTCAAACTCGATCAGCTCGCCGAGATACATGAACGCCGTGAAATCCGACACGCGCGCCGCCTGCTGCATATTGTGGGTGACGATGACGATTGTGTAGTCTTCCTTGAGCTCGTTGATCAGCTCTTCGATCTTCGCCGTCGATATCGGATCGAGCGCCGAGCACGGCTCGTCGAACAGGATGACTTCGGGGCGCACCGCAACGGTGCGCGCAATGCAAAGGCGCTGCTGCTGGCCGCCCGAAAGGCTGAGGCCGTTGGCGTTCAGCTTGTTCTTGACCTCATCCCACAGGGCCGCGCGACGCAGCGACTGCTCGACGCGCTCGTCGAGGTCGGCCTTCGACAGCTTCTCATAGAGGCGGATGCCGAAGGCGATGTTTTCGTAGATCGACATCGGGAACGGCGTCGGCTTCTGGAACACCATGCCGATGCGAGAACGCAGCAGGTTGAGATCAAGCCCCGGCTCGAGGATGTTCATGCCGTCGAACAGCACTTCGCCCTCGGCATGCTGGTTCGGATAGAGATCGTACATCCGGTTCAGCACGCGCAGCAGGGTCGACTTGCCGCAGCCCGACGGTCCGATGAAGGCGGTGACGCAGTTTTCGTAGAGCGAAAGGTTGATGCTCTTGAGAGCCTTGTGCTCGCCGTAGAAGAACTCGAGGTTGCGGAGCGTTACCTTCTCCCTGAGGTTGGCGTGGCTCGCAGGAGTGGACATGGCAGTCGTCACGTTCGAGACTTTCGACGGTGGGACATTCATCATGACTTCCTCGTGCCGGCTAACACCCGGGCAACAATGCTTAGGAACAGAACAGAAATGGTGATGATCAGCGCGCCCGTCCATGCCAGACGCTGCCAGTCCTGATAGGGGCTGAGCGCGAACTGGAAAATGACCGTCGGCAGGCTGGCCATCGGCGCGTTGAGGTTGGTCGAATAGAACTGGTTGTTCAGGGCCGTGAACAACAGCGGCGCGGTTTCGCCGGTGACACGCGCCACCGCCAGCAGGATGCCGGTGACGATGCCGGAAAGCGCCGCGCGATAGGCGATGCGGCGGATCATCAGTGAACGCGGCAAGCCGATCGAGGCCGCCGCCTCGCGCAACGTGTTCGGCACCATCAGCAGCATGTCCTCGGTGGTGCGGATCACCACCGGGATCACGATCACCGCCAGCGCCGCAGCGCCCGCGAGGCCCGAGAAGTGGCCCATCGGCCGCACCATCACCTCATAGATGAACAGGCCGATCACGATCGACGGCGCGCTGAGGAGGATGTCGTTGATGAAGCGCACCACGCTGGTCAGGCGTTCGTGGCGGCCGTATTCCGCCATATAGGTACCGGCGAGAACACCGATCGGCGTGCCGACACCGACCGCGAGCACGGTCATGATCAGGCTGCCGACGATCGCGTTCAGGAGGCCGCCCTGCGACCCCGGCGGCGGGGTCATCTGGGTGAAGACGGCGAGCGACAGCCCGCTGAAGCCCTCCCAGAGCAGCACCACCAAAATCATTGCCAGCCCGGCGAGGCCGATACCGGTGGCGGCGAATGCTGCGCCGACGGCGATCAGATTGCGGCGACGGCGGGCGCCGAACATTGCACTGGCCATCAGCCGACCCTCCGCTCGATCCGCATCAGCATATAGCGGGCGATCGCCAGCACGGTGAACGTGATGCCGAACAGGATCAGGCCCAGCGCGATCAGCGACGAAGTGTAGAGGTCGCCGACGGCTTCGGTGAACTCGTTGGCGATCGACGCGGAAATCGTCGTGCCGGGCGCGAGGAGCGAGCCCGAGATCTTGTGGGCGTTACCGATGACGAAGGTCACCGCCATGGTCTCGCCGAGCGCGCGGCCAAGCCCCAGCATCACGCCGCCGAGCACGCCGACGCGGGCGTAAGGCAGCACGACATGGCGCACCACTTCCCAGGTGGTGCAGCCGAGGCCGTAAGCCGCCTCCTTGAGCACTGGCGGCACGGCCTCGAAAACGTCGCGCGAGATCGAGGTCACGAAGGGCAGCACCATGATCGCGAGAATGAGCCCGGCGGTCAGGATGCCGATGCCGTAGGGCGGGCCGGCGAACAGCGTCGAAAGCACCGGAACATTGCCGAAGGCATTGATCAGCAGCGGCTGGACGTATTGCTGCAGGAACGGCGCCAGCACGAACAGGCCCCAGATGCCGTAGATGATGCTGGGGATGCCGGCGAGAAGCTCGATGGCGATGCCGATGGGGCGGCGCAACCATTGCGGGCACAGTTCGGTGAGAAAGAAGGCGATCAGCAGGCCGAACGGCACCGCGATCACCATGGCGATCAGCGACGTCACCAGCGTGCCGTAGATCGGAGCCAGCGCGCCGAACCGCTCGGTGACCGGGTTCCAGCTCTGGGTCGTGAAGAAGCTAAGACCGAACTCCCGGAACGCGGGAGCTGCGCCGATCACGAGGGCGACGATCACGCCGCCGAGCAGGGCGAGGACCATGATCGCCGCGCTGCGGGTCAACTGCTTGAAAATCTTGTCGCCAAGCTGGAGCCGCTGCAAGGCAGCGGCGCGCTCTGTGGCATCTGAAACGCTCAAACCAGACCTCTTCAGTCACTCGATCGCGGATTCCCGCAAACCGATACCACCCGAACCGAATAAAAGAACACCCTGAGCAAAGGTTGCTGAGGACAAAAACGGCCGGAGCGGGATTCGCTCCGGCCGCCAGGCGTTTTATTTGGCGGGGGTGTAGACCGCCTTACCGTCCGCGCCCTTGATCTCGGCCGCCCAGGTCTTCTCGATCAGGGCGACGACATTGTCCGGCATCGGAACATAGTCGAGATCCTTCGCGAGCTGGTCGCCGTTCTTGTAGGCCCACGAGAAGAACGAGAGGGCCAGCGCCGCATCGGCCGGCGATTTCGGCTGCTTGTGGATCAGGATGAAGGTGGCGCCCGCGATCGGCCAGGCTTTTTCACCAGCCTCGTCGGTGACGATCAGGAAGTAGCCCGGAGCCTTCGACCAGTCGGCATTCGCCGCGGCGGCTGCGATGGTTTCCGGGTTGGCTTCGACCGTCGTGCCGGCCTTGTTGACGAGCTTCGTGGTGGTCAGCTTGTTCTGCTTGGCATAGGCGGTTTCGACGTAGCCGATCGAACCCTTGGTCTGGGCGACGTTGTTGGCGACGCCTTCATTGCCCTTGGCGCCGATACCCGCCGGCCACTCGACCGCGGTGCTCGAACCGACCTTGGACTTCCAGTCCGCGCTGACCTTCGAGAGATAGTTGGTGAACAGGAAGGTCGTGCCCGAGCCGTCCGAGCGATGGACCAGCGCGATCGCCTGCGACGGCAGCTTGGCGGCCGGGTTCAGCTTCTGGATCGCCGGGTCGTTCCAGGTCTTGATTTCGCCGAGGTAGATTTTGGCAATCGTCGGGCCATCGAGGGTCAGGTCGCCGCTAGCGAAACCGTCGAGATTGATCACCGGCACGATGCCGCCGAGCACGGTCGGGAACTGCACCAGGCCGTCCTTTTCGAGCTGCTCGGGCTTGAGCGGCATGTCGGAGGCGCCGAAGGTCACGGTGCGCGCCTGCACCTGCTTGATACCGCCGCCGGAACCGATCGACTGGTAGTTCACGCCGTTGCCGGTTTCCTTTTTGAAGGCTTCCGCCCACTTCGCATAGACCGGGAACGGGAACGTCGCGCCTGCGCCGGAGATATCGGCAGCATGAGCGGCGGGCAGCGCCGCCATGGCGACAATGCCGGCTGCAACGATCGTCTTGATGAAACTCACGGGGTCTCTCCATCTTTGATGCGGAAAGCGCAGACCGAAGTGACCGCGCTCAAGCAACCCAATAGAAGTGGGCGATGCAGCTTTTATGAGGGTTGGATGACAGTCGTGTGACACAACCCAAGACCTTGAAAAACCGGCGCTTTCGACTCAGCGCCCGTTGTTCGTCTGGGGAAAACAGGCGGTAAACGTCGCGCCTTTGCCGAGAACGCTCTCGATCATCAGCCGGCCCTGATGGCGGTTGAGGATATGCTTGACCAGTGACAGTCCGAGACCCGTGCCGCCCTGGGCGCGGCTGTCGCCGTCGTTGATCCGGTAAAACCGCTCGGTCAGGCGCGGAAGATGCTCCGGCGCAATGCCCGGGCCGAAATCGCGCACCGCGATTCGCCATTCGGCGGTTCCGGACACCCCCACGCCTTCCGACAGCGTCACCATCAGGCGGTCGCCGGTCGAGCCGTATTTCAGACCGTTCTCGACCAGGTTTTCCACAACGCGGATAACCTCCTCGCGGTCTCCGAGGATCACGGCAGGCGTTTCCGGCAGGGTGAGTTCGATCGCCACCGCGCGCTCCTTGGCGAGCGGCTCGAGGCCGTCGGTGACGTGGCGGATGATGGGAACGAGGTCGACCGGTGTGTCGGGCCGCAAATGGGTGCGCAGTTCCACCCGCGACAGCGAGAGCAGGTCATCGATCAACCGCGCCATCCGCGTCGCCTGCGCCCGCATGATGCCAAGAAACCGTTCGCGGGCCTTCGGGTCGTCCTTGGCCGGACCGAGCAGCGTATCGATGAAGCCGGTCACCGCGGCCAGCGGCGTGCGCAGTTCATGGCTGGCATTGGCGACGAAATCGGCACGCATCTCCTCGACGCGGCGCAGGGGCGTGAGGTCGTGGAAGGTCATGAGAATGTAGTGGTCGGTGCCGCCGAGCGCGGTCGGGATCGGCACCGGCGTCACGATCAGCTCGAGCCAGCGATTGACCGGGAGCTGATCGAGAAACGTCACGCGGCTCGGCGCAGCATTCTTCACCGCCTCGCGGAGCGCCTCGACGATCTCGGGCGACCGCAAGGCGAACTGCGCCGGCTCGCCGCGGCGCAGCGCCGGAGCGAGCTGCACCGCCAGCGTGTTGAAATGCAGCACCCGGCCCGAGCGGTCGAGCAGCACCGCTGCATCGGGCATGCCGGCGACAATCGCCTGCACTACCGCATGATTGAGGTTTTGATCGGTTCCACGCACCATCGGCACATGCACATCGTGCCAGCGCCACTCGATCAGCGCCACCGCCGCGATGAAGGCGAAGGCGAAAAGCGCCGCGACCAGCGACAGCGGCCCGAACGCGGCCAGCGCCGCGAGCACGATCCCCGCCGCGAACAGGACAATGGCCGAGCGCCGCAGCCGGTGCAGCAGGGGCGGATCGAACTTTGGGGTGGGTCTGAGTGGCATGGTGCGAACTATACCAAGCACGGAAGAGGTGGCGACTTCAACCGTGATCGGATGTTTTCGCAACTCCACGCTTGCGCCGCGAGCCGATCACCGCCTCGCGAACGGTGAGCAGCAGCACCGAGATCAGGAATGGCACGATGTAATAGAGCAGCCTGAACAGCAACATGCCCGCCAGCAGCGCCTCGCGGTCGAGCTGCCAGAGCCCGACCAGCATCGCCGCGTCGAACACGCCGAGGCCGCCCGGCGAATGACTGGCGAAACCCAGCAGCGTCGCCGTGACGAAGATCACCGCGACCACCGCAAAGCCGAGATACGGCTCCTCCGGCACCAGCATGTACATCGCCAGCGCGCAGAAGGTCAGATCGACGATCCCGATCCCGATCTGCAGCAATGTCAGCGGCCCGCCGGGCAGCTCCACCGTCCAGTTGCCCCGCCCCATCCGGCGCGGCTTGATCCAGACCCAGCCGACATAGATCACCAGGGCCGCGATGATGACATAAGCGAGGATCAGGTTGACCCAGGGCGGCAGTTGGTCGATCGCGGATGCCGCCTCGGGATGGTAGGCGATACCGATGCCGAGCACCGCGGCGTTGCCGAGCCAGAACGTCAGCCCGGCAATGAAGCACACCTTGGCGACCTCGATCGCGCTGAGCCCATAGGCCGAATAGATCCGGTAGCGTACCGCGCCGCCGGTGAACACGCTCGCGCCGACATTGTGGCCGACGGAGTAGCTGGTGAACGCGGCCAGCGCGTTGATCCGGTACGGAACATCGGTGCGCCCGATCGTGCGCACCGCAAAGAGGTCGTAGAACGTCAGGGTGAAATAGCCCGCTGCGACGAACAGGGCGGCGAGCGCGATGGACGACACCTTGGTCTGGGTGATCGCATTGATGACATTTTCGACATCAATGCCGCGCAACATGTGAAAAAGCACGTAGCAGGCGATGCCGATGATCGAAAGACTGATCACGACGCCGAGCTTTTTCAGGATCTGCTTTTCGCGGATGAACTTGGCCGCCGCGCGTATGGATGCCAGCATCTCCACCTCAATTATGCCTATGCGGCCGGCCGTGCAATGTCGATGGCTGGCGCAATGCAACGTTCAAGCCGGATAACCGCCTTTGAACCAGCATCACACTCACCAGCCTTGGCATCAGGACCAGATGGAGATCGGGTTAATGTTATGTGGCGCTGCCGCCTCGGGCAGCAATACCATCAAAGGCAAAAAAACCTTCGTACCGTCGGATGCAACCACGTTTCAGCCCCCCTCGATCTTTCTTCGAAGCCGCCGAAATCGTTGCTCCGTTGCAGTCCTGTAACCTCTTTCCGAGGCCGATTCCACCAGAACCGTAGAGACCGATAGCCGCAACCACACGCAAATCGATCCCTGCCGAATGAGGCGTCAGAACTTAGCCGCCCTCAAAGTGGCGCGCCACGACCCAGCTCCGCAAGGTCGCGCCGATCATGCAGCCGAGGCTGTAAACGATCAGCAAACCGAGACCGAGATCGAGCCAGTAGCCGAGCCGCCCCGGAATGGCCTGCACCGCGGCGAGCGCCGCAAAGGCGCAGCCGAGCAGCACCGCCTGCTGAACCGCCGCCTGCGACATCCCTTTGCCGCGCTGCACGACGCAGATCCACCCCATGCCGAAGCCAAGCAGCGCCGCGGCAAGAAGCCAGCCCCAGTGAAACAGAATGAGATAGCTCATGGCGCTTTGACCTGAAATTCGATGCGGCGGTTCTGGGCCTTGCCCTCGGGCGTGCCGTTCGGGGCGATCGGCTGCATGCTGCCATAACCGAGGGCGGTGAAACGCTCGGCCGGCAGGCCGGCCTTGACGAGGTAGTCGACCACGGCTTGCGCCCGTTTCTCAGACAGAAGCAGGTTGGCGGCGTCATCGCCGTCGGCATCGGTGTGGCCGACGATGTCGATCTGCATCGATGGGCAGCGCTGCGCGGTTTCCACCAGCCGATCCAGCAGCCCCGCGGAATTGCGATCGATCGCGGCCTCGCCCGCGGCGAAGCGGATCGAGCCCTTGGCCAGCAGTTGCGTCAGCAGATTCTGGCACACGGTAGCATCCACCGGCCCGGCCGGCGGCTTCACCGAAATGTCGGCCTTCGCCCGCCAGTATTTCGGCAGACCCGACATCAGGTGGACCCGGATATCGTTGACCGCCGCGGCATAAAAAGCATCGCCCGATACTGTAATCTCGCGATCGGTCACCATCAGCGTCCCGGTCGACAGGCGCGACAGCGCCTCAAGCGCCGTCACGACCGCTTCGGAAAAACCGGCCGGCGCGCCGATGCTGGCCTTGAGCTGGTCGACGACCTTCTCGTTGAAGAACTTCTGCTCAGTCTGTTCCGCGATCAGCGTGTGGACGGCATTGTTGGGCACGTTGCCGCTCAGGGTCACGGTCACTGCGACCGGGTCCTTGTTCGCCTGAAAAACATAGGGCGGGGCCTGAATGGCATTGGCCGCCACCGAGTATCCCTGCGGCAAGTTTTTCAGCGCCGCCGCAATCGCCTCGCGACCGCCGAGTTCCTTCGCCATGCCGGACAGCTTCACGGCGGTGTCCGACAGCGAGATCTTGCCGTCCTTCAGCTTGCTGACCTGATCGATCAGGAGCAGGGCCGCAGCATCGAAACGCGGCGGCGCGCCGCGTGACAGGCCCATCTGGTCGACAACCTCAAAGCCATTGAGCGAGGATCGCGTCGCCTCCGCGAGCTTCGCCTTGATCGCGGGCAAGGGCGCGCTGCCGCCGAGGGTCACGCGGAGCACGTCGCGGTCGAGCGTCCAGACAAACGGTTTTGCCTCGGGCACGAGGCGGGTCTGATCGATGACCGTCCGGACTCCCGGAACCATTTCGACCGACTGGACCGCGGTGCGGCGGCCCTGTTCGGAAAATGCCGCCGCCGAGAACGTGACATCGCGCCCGGCGACCTCGATGCGGGACTGGTCGAGCACGTCGCTCTGCAATGCGGCGGTGGCGCGCGCGGCGAGATCCTGTTCGAGCGGCACGGTCGATGTCCATGCTGCGGCGACCCAAAGGGCGGCAAGTGGTATCAACCCCGGCCACCATTTATGGGCCCACTGGAAAAAACGGCGCATGCCAGGTCCTGATTGCGTGCCGCGATTGCGGACGGTCTATGCGGACCGGCTGGTCCTGCTTCGGAAAGGTATAGAGAAAACAAACCCTTTACGGGCTGTCAATTTGCAAAAGTGGCGAACTCCCATCTTCGATGCCGACATAACCCTTTGTTCAACTCCGTGTGGAACTGTTGCCCCTTCACAGCGCTGACGGGACGCAAAGCTCTTTAATGAAGCAGGTGAGCAAATTTTTGATCCGCATGGGATTCGGAGTCTTTTCGCGGACCGGGATCCACCGCTGGATGCGGCCTCTCTTCGCCGGAGCGGGTGTGATCTTCACCCTCCATCACGTCAGGCCCGACCGCGGCGCGACCTTTAGCCCCAACCATCACCTTGAAATCACGCCGCAATTTCTGCGCTCGGTGATCAAGGATCTACGCGCGGAAAATATCGATCTTGTCTCGCTCGACGAGGCCCGCCGCCGGTTGACCGAGTGCGACTTCTCGCGCCGCTTTGCCGCGTTCACCTTCGACGACGGCTATCGCGACAACCGCGACCATGCCCTGCCGGTGATGCGCGAACTCGGCGTGCCGATGACGGTGTTCGTCGCCTCGCATTTCGCCGACGGCATCGGCCGGCCATGGTGGCTGGCGCTCGAACAGGTGATTGCCCACAATTCCCGGATCGCGGTGACGCTCGACGATGCCGAGGAGGAATTCGACCTCAGCACCACCGAGGGCAAATACCTTGCCTTCGGCAAGGTGCATGACTGGGTTCGCGCACAGGCCGACGACCGTTACGCCTCATCCGTGATCGATGAGCTATGCGCACGCAACGGCGTCGATCCGGCCTCTATCACGCGCGCACTCTGCATGACCTGGCAGGAACTGCGCGCCTTCGCGCAGGATCCGCTCGTAACCATCGGGGCGCATACGCTCAGCCACTGCAATCTCGCCAAGCGCGATGCCGCCGAGGCGTCGCAGGAAATCGCCGTCAGCCGTGCCGATATCGAGGCGGCGCTCGACCGCGACGTCGCCTATCTCGCCTACCCGTACGGCGATCGCAGCGCGGCGAACACGCGCGAATTCGCGCTGGCCCGCGACCTGGGCTTCAAGGCTGCCGTCACGACCCGCGCGGGCATGCTTTTCCCGGAGCATGCCGACCACCTCACCGCCCTGCCGCGCATCTCGATCAACGGCAACTATCAGTTCCCGCACTTCATTTCGGTGATGACCTCGGGCGCGCCGACCGCGCTGTGGAACCGGTTCCGCCGCCTCAACGTCGCCTGATCCTGCTCTCTCGCCGCTGCTTGACTCGGCAGCGCGCCGCACCCCACAAACATGCCAATCACATTTTTGGGGAAACGCATGTTCAAGGATCTGTTTTCGTTGGAAGGCCGGATTGCCGTCGTCACCGGCGGCTCGCGCGGCATCGGCAAAATGATCGCCCGCGGGTTTCTCGGTCAGGGCGCGGCCAAAGTTTACATCACCGCGCGCAAGGCGGCCGCCTGCGAAGCAACCGCGCAGGAACTCTCGGACGAGTTCGCGCCCGGCCAGTGCATCGCGCTGCCAATCGACATCTCCACCGTCGAGGGCGCGGAAAAGCTCGCCGCCGCAATCCGGGAGCGCGAACCCAAGATCGACATTCTGGTCAACAACGCCGGCGCCGCCTGGGCGGCCGACTTCGACGAGTTCCCGGAAAGCGGCTGGGATAAGGTCGTCGACCTCAATCTCAAGACGCCGTTCTTCCTGACCAAAGCGCTGGCGCCGCTGCTGCGGGCCGGTGCCAGCGCCGAGCGGCCGGGCAAGGTGATCAATATCGCCTCGATCGACGGCATCTTCGTCAACCCGCTTGAGACCTATCCCTATGCCGCCAGCAAGGCGGGGCTGATCCATCTGACTCGCCGGATGGCGGTGCGCCTGATCAAGGACCACATCGCCGTGACCGCCATCGCGCCGGGGCCGTTCAAATCCGACCTGAACCGCGACGCCCGCGACAATGCGGAAGCGGTAGCGAGGCGCGTGCCCGCCGGCCGCGTCGGCACCGACGAGGATATGGCAGGCGCGGCGATCTACCTCGCCTCGCGCGCAGGTGACTATGTCGTCGGCGCAACGCTCACCGTGGACGGCGGCGTCGCCTACGGCCAGGCGGGATTTGCTGGCGCGAGCTGGAAAGACTAGTCATTCCCAACCCGGATCATCAGGCCGATTCCCCATGTCACGCGACGCCGTTTCGATTACCCGCGACCTCATCCGCTGCCCCTCGGTGACGCCGGCCGATGCCGGCGCGCTCGGCGTGCTCGAACGGCTGCTGAAAGACGCCGGCTTCGAGACGCATCGCGTGACCTTCACCGAGCCCGGCAGCGACCCGATCGACAATCTCTATGCGCGGATTGGGACGGAAGGGCCGCATCTGACCTTCGCCGGGCATACCGATGTGGTGCCGCCCGGCGACGATGCCGCCTGGCGCCACGGCGCGTTCTCCGGCGACATCGCCGACGGCCTGCTCTACGGCCGCGGCGCGGTCGACATGAAGGGCGGCATCGCCTGTTCGGTCGCCGCAACGCTCGCCTATCTCGAGGCGAGCGGCGGCAAGCCCAAGGGCTCGATCTCGTTCCTGATCACCGGCGACGAGGAAGGCCCCGCGGTCAACGGCACGGTCAAGCTGCTGGAATGGGCGGCGGCGCGCGGCGAAAAATTCGATCACTGCGTGCTCGGCGAGCCGAGCAATGTCAGCGAGCTTGGCGACACCATCAAGATCGGCCGCCGCGGCTCGCTATCCGGCACCGTCATTGTCGAGGGCGTGCAGGGCCATGCTGCCTACCCGCACCGCGCCACCAATCCGATCCCCCAAATCTCAAAACTGATCGGCGCTCTCGTCGCCGAGCCGCTCGACAGCGGCAACGAGCATTTTCAGGCATCCAATCTCGAATTCGTCTCGGTCGATGTCGGCAACCCGGCGTGGAACGTCATTCCCGGCCAGGCGCGGGCGCGGCTCAACATCCGCTACAACGACTGCCGTTCGCGCGAGGCATTGAAAGAGCTGGTCGAGGGCCGGATGCAGGCTGCCTGCGGCAACGCGATCCGCGCGCGCATCGAGTGGGAGCCGTCGAACGCCGACGCCTTCATCACCAAACCGGGACCTTTCACCGACCTCGTGATCGCGGCGATCGAGCAGGTCACGGGCCGCCGGCCCGACCTCAACACCGGCGGCGGCACCTCGGATGCGCGGTTCATCACGCATTACTGCCCGGTGCTCGAATTCGGCCTCGTCGGCGACACCATGCATCAGGTCAACGAGCGCGTGCCCGTTGCCGATCTCGAGCGCCTGACAAATATCTATCGCGGCGTATTGGAGCGTTACTTTTCATGACTGCAAAGATTCTCATCCTTACCGCCCTTGAGAGCGAGCTGGCGCAGAGCCGGGCTCCCGATGGCGTGAGGGTGATCTATACCGGCGTCGGCAAGGTCAACACCGCCATCGTCACCACGCAAATCTTGAGCGGTGAAAAGCCGTCGCTGGTGGTCAACTACGGCACTGCCGGCAAGATCGACACGAGCCTGCATGGCCTTGTCGAGATTTCGCACGTCATCCAGCGCGACATGATGACGATGCCGCTCGCGCCGCGCGGCACCACGCCCCTGAGCGACGGACCGCAGATCTTTTCATCGGGCGCTGGCAGTGTCGTGTGCGGCACCGGCGACAGCTTTGTCACTGCAGCCGACCCGTGGCTTGGCGAGAACAATGTCGGCGTTGTCGACATGGAACTGTTCGCCATCGCCAGCGTCTGCCATCGCTACGGCGTGCGCTGGCGCTCGTTCAAGTTCATCACCGACGATGCCAATGAGTCCGCGCCCGATCACTGGACGGAAAACGTCGCCAACGGCGAAGACCTGTTCTGGAACGTGCTGACGCGCGAGATCTTGCAGACGACCTGATCAGGCCGTGCCCTCATCCTCGTCGTAATCGACCCGCACGAGATACAGCCCGTCCGGCGGCGCGACCGGGCCGCAGGCGGCGCGGCTGCGCGCAGCCAATGCGGCGGAAAGATCGTCCGGCGTCCAGCGCCCCTCGCCGACCCAGACCAGCGAGCCGACCATCGAGCGCACCTGGCTATGCAGGTAGGAGCGGGCCGAGGTGACGACGTCGACGTTGTCGCCGGTGCGGACGACGTCGAGCTGATCGAGCGTCTTCTCCGGAGATTTCGCCTGGCACTCGGTGTCGCGGAATGTCGTGAAATCGTGCTTGCCGATGAGGCGCTGCGCCGCCGCGTGCATCGCATCCGTATCGAGCGCCTTCGGCACCCGCCACGCCCGCCCGGCATCGAGGGCGAGATTGGCGCGGGTGTTGACGATGCGGTAGCGGTAGTGGCGGCGGATCGCAGAAAAGCGCGCCTCGAAACTCGCCGGCACGACCTCGACCTTGCGCACACCGATCGGGTTGGGCCGCAGGTGCGCGTTCAACGCATCGCGCAAGCGGTGGGCGGGAAAATCCCGGTCGAGATCGAGATGCGCGGTCTGCGCCAGCGCGTGCACGCCGGCGTCGGTGCGGCCTGCGCCATGGACGCGAACGGCCACGCCGACCGTCGCCTTCACGGCCGCTTCCAGCGCACCCTGCACCGTCGGCCTGTCGTCCTGAATCTGCCAGCCGTAGAACGGCCCGCCGTCATATTCGATGGTGAGCCGGTAGCGCGGCATCAGGCCGCCCGGCTCGCGGCAGGAATGGCGGTGCCGCGCAAAAATTCATCCGCCGTCATCGGCTGCTTGCCGGCGCGCTGCACCTGCAGCAGGCGAACCGCGCCCTCGCCGCAGGCGATCGCAAGGCGATCGTCGAGAAATGTGCCGGGCGCGCCCGCACCCGCGGCCAGCTCCGCGCGTAGCACTTTCACCCGGGTCGGCTCGCCGTCGATGTCGACCTCGCACCACGCGCCGGGGAACGGCGACAGGCCGTGGATGTGACGCAGCACAGCGCGCGCCGGTTTGGCCCAGTCGATCCTCGCCTCGGCCTTGTCGATCTTGTCGGCATAGGTGACGCCTTCGGCGCTCTGCGGCACGAATTTGAGCTGATCGCGCTCCAGCGCCGCCATCGCCCGAACCATCAGGTCGGCGCCGATCCGCGCCAGGCGATCGTGAAGGTCGGATGCGGTCATCGCATCGGTGATCGCCACCCGCTCGACCATGGCGACGTCGCCGGTGTCGAGCCCCTCGTCCATCTTCATGACCATCACGCCGGTCTCGGCATCGCCGGCCATGATGGCGCGGTTGATCGGCGCCGCGCCGCGCCAGCGCGGCAGCAGCGAGGCGTGCAGATTGAAGCAGCCGAGCCGCGGCGTATCCAGAATGTCCTGCGGGAGAATGAGGCCATAGGCGACCACGACCGCAGCATCGGCGCCGAAGGCCTGCATCGCGGCGGCGGCATCGGCGGTGCGCAGCGTCTTCGGCGTCAGCACCGGAATGCCGAGCCGCCGCGCCTCGCGTTCCACCGGGGTGACCTGCAGTTTCATGCCGCGCCCGGCCGGCTTCGGCGCGCGGGTATAGACCGCGGCGATGTCGTGGCCGTGAGCGACGAGCTCAAGCAAGGTGCCGACAGAGAATTCCGGCGTTCCCATGAAAATCAGGCGCAACGCCATCTAAGCTCTCCGTCTGTCCGGCCCGGCCGGGCCGTGGGCCGCGGCGATCAGCCAGCGGCGCGCTTGGCTGCCTTGGTGAATTTCTTCAGGACGCGATCCCGCTTGAGCTTCGACAGGTAGTCGACGAACAGCACGCCGTTGAGATGATCGATCTCGTGCTGGATGCAGGTGGCGAACAGGCCGTCGGCGTCCTCTTCCTGCAGCTTGCCGTCAAGATCGAGATAGCGGATGCGCACCCGCGCCGGCCGCTCGACATCCTCGTAATACTCCGGAATCGACAGGCAGCCCTCGTTGTAGACCGACAGCTCATCCGAATGCGCGATGATCTCGGGATTGATGAAGACGCGCGGCTGCGGCTTGTCCTCATCGTTTTCCCGCTTGGCGAGGTCCATCGTGACGATGCGCTGCGGCACGGCAATCTGAATCGCCGCGAGCCCGATGCCGGGCGCGTCATACATCGTCTCAAGCATGTCGTCGGCGAGCTTGCGCACCTCTGACGTGACTTGATCGACCGGGGTAGAAACGAGCCGCAACCTTTTGTCGGGCAGCACAATGATTTCGCGAATGGCCATGCGCGCGATGTAATGCGACAGCCGCGCGCGGTCAATCACAAGCATACCGGTCGGCCCCGCCAGAGCCTCTGATCGCCAGATTTGATTAACCATGCCAGCGGGGAGGCTCGACGCCGGGTCAAATGTTCTCTATTTGTTCATTTGGACCTGCGAAAGAAATCTGATCATGACCGGCAACACCGAACCATTGCTCATCGTCGGCGACCTCGCCATCCGCACCGGCGAAGCGCTTGCCGGCTTCGCCGCCCTGGTGCTGGCGCTGCTCCTCGTGATCGCGGTGGTGATTGCCCGCAGCAGCAGCCGGGACCGCGCCGCACGGATGGCGGCGGCGATCCGCGCCGACGAGCTGGAGGAACGGGTTGCGGCGATGATGCACGCCCAGTCGGAGGCCGCCGGGCGAATGCAGGCGATGGGCGAAGCGCTGGCCGGACGGCAGGCGGAGCTGGCGCGGGTCGTGGGCGACCGGCTGGACGCCGTCGGTCACCGCGTCGGGCAGTCGATGGAACAGACGACGCGGCACACCGCCGAGAGCCTGCGGGCGCTGCACGAACGCCTCGCCGTGATCGACAACGCCCACCGGAACCTGACCGAACTGACCTCGCAGGTGACGACGCTGCGCGACGTGCTCGCCAACAAGCAGGCGCGCGGGGCCTTCGGGCAGGCGCGGATGGAGGCCATCGTCAAGGACGGCATGCCGGCCGGCGCCTACGCCTTCCAGCATACGCTGAGCAACAACAAGCGCCCGGATTGCGTGGTGTTCCTCCCCGACCAGCGGCCGCTCTGCATCGACGCCAAATTCCCCCTCGAAGCGATGACCGCGCTGCAGGACGCCCGTGGCGAGGAGGAGGCCCGGCAGGCCGCCAGCCGCTTCCGACAGGACGTGCTGCGCCATGTCGCCGACATCGCGGAAAAATACCTGATCGCCGGCGAGACCCAGGACACCGCCTTGATGTTCGTGCCGTCAGAATCGGTCTATGCTGAGATCTACGACCGCTTCGACGACGTGATTCAGAAGGCCTATCGCGCCCGCGTCGTGCTGGTGTCGCCCTCGCTCCTAATGCTCGCCATCCAGGTGATGCAGCAGATGATGAAGGACGCGCGGATGCGCGACGCCGCCGACCAGATCCGCACCGAGGTGATGGCGATGGCGGACGACCTCGGCCGGCTGCGTGAGCGCGTCGTCAAGCTGCAAAGCCATTTTGCCCAGGTCAACGAGGACGTGCGGCAGATTCTGATTTCCGCCGACAAGATCGACAAGCGCGCGGGCCGGATCGAGCAGCTCGACTTCGGCACCGACGGCGGAGCAGACACGAAGCCTGCCGAAATGCCGCCGCTGCCGGACAGTGTGCGGAGCCTGCGCGCCGCGGCCCGCGACATGTTCGGCCGCGAATAGGTTCAGACGGCGAGTTCGGCTTGAAGGCATGGGCTGGGTCGTTCACTCTGCGGTTGCATTCGGCTTTTCACCCTTTTCCGCGGCAGAGGACTTTGCCCATGACACCATACGATCGCCTCAAGGCCCTCGGCCTGACACTGCCGCCGCCGCCCGCCTCAGGCGGCAACTACGTCCAGACCCTGCAACGCGGCCCGCTCCTCTATGTCGCCGGGCAGGGCCCGTTCGGCAGCGACGGCCAGTTGCGCACCGGCAAGGTCGGGCGCGACCGCACCATCGAGCAGGCCTATGACGACGCCCGCCTCACCGGCCTCTGCGTTCTGACGCAGGTTCACGCCGCGACCGGCGATCTCGGCAGGGTCGCGCAGGTGGTCAGGGTGTTCGGCATGGTCAATGCCACCGAGGATTTTCAAAAGCATCCGCTGGTGATCAACGGCTGCTCGGATTTGTTCATCGAGGTTTTCGGCGACAAGGGCCTCCATCCCCGCTCGGCCGTTGGCATGGCCTCACTGCCATTTGGCATCAGCGTCGAGGTCGAGACGGTGTTCGAAATCGCGGACTGACGCCGGTCCTCCGGCAGGTTCCATTCGGCGCGGGTGTCGAAAGAGGCGAGACCGACCCGCCCGCAATGGCCGCAATCCCACAAATCAGCTAGAGCGTCACAAGGTTGGCATCTGGCTCTGCTTGGTTCGGACCAAGGCCGGGCCATCGATGCGACCTCGCCTGCCCGCCTTCACCGCCAGGGATCCTGATGACAGCCGAATCCGAAACGACACCGCGCCCCGTCCAGACCGAGGCTCCGTCGTGGCGCGCGGCATGGCTGGTCTATCTCCAGTCGCGCGTGCTGGTGGTGATGTTTCTGGGCTTCTCGTCCGGCCTGCCACTCGCGCTGTCCGGTTCCACGCTGCTTGTCTGGGTCAGCGAGAATGGCGTCGATCTCGGCACCATCGGGCTGTTCACTCTGGTCGGCACGCCCTACACGCTCAAATTCCTGTGGGCGCCCCTCGTCGATGCGCTGCATGTGCCGTTGCTCACCCGCTGGCTCGGGCGGCGGCGCGGCTGGCTGGTGTTCACCCAGCTTCTCCTGATGGCCGCGATCCTCTGCCTCGCCTTCACCGATCCGGCGAAGTCGCCGTTTCTGGTGGCACTCGGCGCGCTATTGGTGGCGACGGCCTCCGCGACGCAGGACATCGTGGTCGATGCCTTCCGCGTCGAAAGCCTTCCAGAGAGCGAGCAGGCGGCCGGCATGGCGTCCTATGTCGCGGCCTATCGCATCGGCATGGTGGCCTCGACCGCCGGCGCGTTGTTCCTCGTCACCGGCTTCGAGCATGCCGGCTTGCCACGGCTGGAAGCGTGGATGGCGAGCTTCGCCACCATGGCGGCGCTAGTCATCGTCGGCATCGTCACCGTGCTGCTGGCGAAGGAACCGGCGGCGACAAGCGCGCCGGAAACCATGGCCGCGGATGAGGCGCCCTCGCTCCGCCGGGTGACTGAAGCGGCCTTCGGCGCGTTCCGCGAATTTCTGACGCGGCGCGAGGCGCTCACCGTGCTCGCCTTCGTGATGCTGTTCAAGTTCACCGACGCCTTCGCCGGCGCGATGACCGTGCCGTTCATCATCGACGTCGGCTTCACGCGCAACGACTACGCCATCATTGTCAAGGGCGTCGGCCTCGCCGCAACATTGCTTGGTGGCTTCGCCGGGGGTTTTCTGGCGCGGGCGTTTTCGCTGATCACCTGCCTGTGGATCGGCGGCCTCCTGCAGGCGGTGTCGAACCTGACCTTCACCTGGCTTGCCCTAATCGGCCCGGAGCAGTGGGCGCTGACGGTCGCCGTCACCATCGAGCAGTTCACCGGCGCGATCGGCACGGTGATCTTCGTCGCCTACCTCTCGGCGCTATGCAACAGCCCGCTCCACACCGCCACGCAATATGCGCTGCTCACGGCGCTCGCCTCGGTCGGGCGGATCTATCTGTCGTCCACCGCGGGCTATGTCGCGGCCGCAACCGGCTGGCCGATGTTCTTTGCAGTCAGCGTGCTGGTGGCGATCCCGAGCCTGATCCTGCTGCTGTGGCTGCAGCGCAGCGGCCATTTCGACGAACTGGCCGCTGCCAAACCCTGACGGCTGAGCGGCGCTCAGTCAGCCGCTCAGTTCTCCATCGTCCACTTCGTCACCAGCGCATCGCTGAACTGGCCGGCCTCGCGGGCGCACGACACTTCCTTCACCTTGATCGAGACGACCTTGCCGATGTGCGAGCGCAGCCTGGCAACCTCTTCGTCGCTGTGGGTCACGATCTGAAACGTCTCCGGCCCGGTCTCCAGATTGCACATGCCGCCCGCGCCGAGCAGCCGACGCGCTTCCGTCGCCATGTGGAACGTATCGACACGCTTGGCATGGCCCTTGACGCGCACCTGCATGAGATTGAGTTCGCCGGTCAAAAGATCGCCCTTCTTGATCAGCTTCTGCGCCTCCGCGGCGCCGGCGAACAGCGCCGCACCGACGAGAGCAAAAATTGCCAAAGAGCAGCGTTTGCCGAAAACACGTTTCATCATGTCTGCTTTCCGATAGTGGTGGTGATCAGAACAGGGTTCGCTGCCGCATCGCGGCAGTCAGCGTGCCTTCGTCGAGATAGTCCAGCTCGCCGCCGACCGGCACACCATGCGCCAGCCGCGTGACGCGGACATCGGCATCGTGCAGCAGGTCGGTGATGTAGTGCGCGGTGGTTTGGCCATCGACCGTCGCATTCAGCGCCAGCACGATCTCCTTCACCTCGGGCTCGCGGGCGCGGGTCGACAGCGCGTCGATGGTGAGATCCTGCGGCCCGATGCCATCGAGCGGCGACAGCGTCGCGCCGAGAACATGGTAGCGCCCGGTCGTGGCATGGGCGCGCTCCAGCGCCCACAGATCGGCGACATCCGCCACCACGACGATGATCGAGGGATCGCGCCGCGGATCGGTGCAGACCGTGCAGGGATTTTTCGAATCGATGTTGCCGCAGCACTTGCACACTTCGATGCGCTCGATGGCGACCTGCAGCGCGGCGGCAAGCGGCTCCATCAACGTCTCGCGCTTCTTGATGAGATGCAGCGCGGCGCGCCGCGCCGAGCGCGGCCCGAGGCCGGGCAAGCGCGCGAGCAGCTGAATCAGCCGCTCGATCTCCGGCCCTGCAATCGCGGATGACATGAAATCAGCCCAGTCCGAATCCCGGGGGCAAAGACAGTCCGCCGGTGAGCGACTGCATCTTCTCCTGCATCGCGCCTTCGGCCTTGCGGCGCGCATCGCCGTAGGCGGTCACGAGCAGATCCTCGAGGATCTCGCGCTCCTCGGCCTTCATCAGCGACGGATCGATCTTCACCGCCCGGACGTCCATCTTCGCGGTCATGCGCACGCTGACGAGCCCGCCGCCGGAGGTGCCCTCGACCTCGACATGGTCGAGTTCGTCCTGCAGCGCCTTCATTTTCGACTGCAACTGTGCAGCCTGTTTCATCATGCCGAGAAAATCAGCCATCGTCGTCCCCTCAACTATCTGCCCGCATCGCCAAGCTGCCGGTCATCTGCGGCGCTTGGGCTGCGGCCTTCAATCCTCGTCCGGCCCCTCGGTCGTCCCGTCATCGAGAATCGCCTCGTCATCCTCGCCGGAGAATGAGGGCGTCTCATGGACGACGCGCCGAACGCCTTCAATCGTCGCGCCGGGCCAGCGTGCGAGCACCTCCTGCACCCGGGGGTCAGCCTGAACCGTGAGCTGGAGCTGATTCTGCGCGGCGGCGGCCTGCGCGCGCAAGGTCGGCTGGCCCTCGGCATTGGAAATGATCACAGACCAGCGCCGCCCGGTCCAGGTCTCCAGCTTGCGGGCGAGATCGTTGACCAGCGCCCGCTGCGCGGTGCGCTCCAGCGCGATTTCGAGCCGGCCGTCCTCGATTGCCACCAGCCGGACGTCGGCTTCGAGCGCGCCCTTGACCAGAACGTCGCGTTTCTGCCCGGCGAGCGTGACCAGCTCGGGAAAGGTCGAGATCCGCAGCACCGGCTGTGCGGCGGCGGCCGTCGGCGCGGGTGCCGGCGCCGCAACCGGCGCGCGCATCGCCATCTCGGCGCCGCGGGCCGCGCCTTGGCGCGGCATCGCCATCGTCGCGCGGGCCGTGGCCGATGCGCCCGCACCGCCATTGCCGCCGCCTCCCCCGCCGCCGGAAGGCGCCGGGCCGTCCCCGCCCCCGCCGCCGGTGGAGATCATCTTGATCGCCTCATCCGGCGTCGGCAGATCCGCCGCATAGGCGATCCGCACCAGCACCATCTCGGCTGCCGCCTGCGGCCGGGTCGCCGACTGCACCTCGGTGATGCCCTTGAGCAGCATCTGCCAGGTGCGCGAAAGAATGCGCATCGACAGCCTGGAGGCGAATTCGCGGCCGCGCACGCGCTCCGCCTCGCCGAGCGCGATATTGTCGGCCGTCGCCGGGACGATCTTGATCCGCGTGACGAGGTTGACGAATTCGGCAAGGTCGCTGAGCACGACCACCGGGTCGGCGCCTGTGTCGTACTGGTCGCGGAATTCGTTGAAAGCGGCAGCGATGTCGCCGCGCATCAGGGATTCGAACAGGTCGATGACGCGGGTGCGATCGGCGAGGCCAAGCATCTGCCGCACGCTCTCGGCCTGGATCCGCCCGGCCGCATGGGCGATCGCCTGATCGAGCAGCGAGAGCGAATCGCGCACCGAGCCCTCCGCCGCCCGCGCGATGATGCCAAGCGCCTCGGCATCGGCCTCGACCCCCTCATTGGTGACGATCTTGGCAAGGTGGTCGGTCAGGACGCCGGTATCGACGCGGCGCAGATCGAAGCGCTGGCAGCGCGACAGCACCGTGATCGGGACTTTGCGGATTTCGGTCGTGGCAAAGACGAATTTTGCGTGCGCCGGAGGCTCTTCGAGCGTCTTGAGGAAGGCGTTGAACGCCTTCTCCGACATCATGTGCACTTCGTCGATGATGTAGACCTTGTAGCGCGCGCTGGTCGGCGCATAGCGCGCGCCGTCGGTCAGCTGACGGACATCGTCGATGCCGGTGTGCGACGCCGCGTCCATCTCCAGTACGTCGATGTGCCGGCTTTCCATGATCGCCTGGCAATGCACGCCCGGCGTCGGCATGTCGATGGTCGGGCCGGTGATCGAGCCGTCGGACAGTTCGTAATTCAGCGCCCGCGCCAGAATGCGCGCGGTGGTAGTCTTGCCGACACCCCGCACGCCGGTCAGAATCCACGCCTGCGGCACGCGGCCGGTCGCGAACGCATTGGACAGCGTGCGGACCATGGCGTCCTGGCCGATCAGGTCGCCGAAATGTGTGGGACGATATTTTCGCGCAAGCACGCGATAGGCGGGGCTCGCCGAACCAGCCGCAGTTGCGGCAGCAGCCGGCGACAGACCAAGATCGGAGCCGAGATCGAAACCGCTTTGATGCGAATCGGGGGCGGGGCTGCCAGCGTCAGTCATCGATCGATCCGCGATTGAACACGAGGTCAGGTCGCGCGATCACCGTAGTTCAGGAGAACGATCCGAACCCTGGTTCCAGCGCCTCCGGCATCATGGCGCCGCTGCGCCAGTGACCGCCATGGTTCGCGGCCTGTCCTGCCAAAACAAAACCTGCCAAAAATAGAGTAGGAGACTGACGAGCGACCCGATCCGGACCTCGTTAGGGCTGCTTCCTTCCGGACCTGACCCGGTTGGCGAGAGGCTCGTCCACCGCCAATCTCCCGGTGCCTATTTGGAGCCAATGCGCGCGGAAAGCAAGGGCGGACCGCCATCGCAAATCGCCTCGCCGCAAAATGACTGGAAAACGCGCGCAAAACTCATCCAGACTTCCGCGGGACCGCTGGTCTTGATATGAACGCAGAACACGAACGGAACTGTGATGCTCCCGCCCGCGACGCCCGACTGGTCCCTGCATCCTCGCCTTGCCAATGACAGCATCGCCATCGGCGACCTGCCGCTCTGCCGCGTTTTGGTGCTGAACGACGCCAATTATCCGTGGCTGGTGCTGGTTCCGCGGCGGCCCGACGTCACCGAAATCATCGACCTTGATGAAACCGACCGCGCCCACGCGATGATCGAGATCAGCAGCGCCAGCGCCGCGCTGCGCGAGATCACCGGCTGCGACAAGCTCAATGTCGCGGCACTCGGCAACATGGTGCCGCAACTCCACATCCACATCATCGCGCGCCGCAAGACCGATGCCGCGTGGCCGAACCCGGTCTGGGGCGCAGTGCCGGCGCGGCCCTATGATTCGCCAACCCTCGAAACCTTCACTGCCGCGCTTTGCGGCAAGCTCGGGCTGAACGGACAGACATGACGGCACACCTCCAATTCCCGCCAGGCAATCCCGCTTTCGTCGCCCACCCCATCGACCGCGCTGCCCATCTGCGGACCGACGACAACAAGCTGATGGCGATGGAGGCCGATCACCGCGCCCGCGCCTATGTCGTGCATCGCGATTCGATCGTGGTGCAACGCACCGCCGACGGGCTGCGCGCCCAGCTCACGCTCGATGAAGCGCTGGCGCTCGGCGCCAATCCCGGCACGATCTTTCTCGGGCTTGACGACGGCGCGCCGATTTTCGGCATGGGCATGGGCGCGGCCGCGGCCGAGGCGCTGCTGACGCGCCCGGATGCCGAGCTCGGGCTGCTCCGCGGCCTGATCACCGAGGGCGCGCTGCCGGTCGAGGAAATCTCGACCATCGCCATCGCCAAATCGCTGGTCAACTGGCACCAGCGCCACGGCTATTGCGCCAATTGCGGCGTCCGCACGCAGATGACGCAGGGCGGCTGGCGGCGCGATTGCCCGAGCTGCAAGGCCGAACATTTCCCACGCACCGATCCGGTCGTGATCATGCTCGTCTCCGATGGCGAGCGTTGCCTCCTGGGCCGCCAGCCCCACTTCGCGCCCGGCATGTGGTCGTGCCTCGCCGGCTTCGTCGAGGCGGCGGAGACGATCGAAAACGCGGTGCGCCGCGAGGTGCAGGAAGAGGCCGGCATCGAGGCGACCGACATCGGCTATTACATGGCGCAGCCGTGGCCCTATCCGTCGTCACTGATGATCGGCTGCACCGCCCGCGCGCTCACCAGCGAGATCACCGTTGATCGCACGGAGCTTGAGGACGCGCGCTGGTTCACCCGCGAGGAGGCGAGGCAGATGCTGACCGGGCGGCACCCCGAAGGAATGTCCGGCCCCCACCCGTTCGCGATCGCGCATCATCTTCTTCACCGCTGGGCTTTCGGCGACCAGCCGCCCGCGGCGACCTGACCCGGCCGCCGGATCGCACCGCAAGACCAGCCCGCCATGACCATCTCCGGCCTGCATCGGCCCGCCGCAGAAACGCATATTCTCTCCGTCGGCATGCCGGTGCGAGACCTCGTGTTTCACGTCAAAAACCCGCCGGCGCTCGGCCACAAGGCGCAGGCACACCGCTATGAGGAGATTGCCGGCGGCAATGGCCTCAACGCCGCCATCGCCATGGCGCGGCTTGGCGCCCGGCCGAAGCTGTGCGGGCCGATGGGCGGCGACGCCGACGGCGCGGCGGGCTACATCCTGCATCGCCTTGCCGATGAGCGGATCGACGCGACTACCCTCGTCCCGATGGCGGATGTGGTAACGCCGATCTCCAGCATCATGATCGACCCGAGCGGCGAGCGAACCATCATCACCTTCCGCGATCCGCGGCTTTATGAGGCAAAGCTGCCTGACACCGAGCTGTTGCTCGATGGCTGCGCCGCGATCCTGGTGGAAAGCCGCTGCGCTCCCTTCGCCACCGAGCTGTGCGCGGCAGCCCATCGCCGCGGCATCCCGGTGGTCGTCGACGTCGACCGCAAGATGGCGATGGGGGATCCGCTGATGACGGCGGCGACGCACCTCGTCTGCTCGAAGGAGGCGCTGCTCGCGACAACTGCCGCCGCCGATACCGGGGAGGCGCTGCGCAAGCTCGCGGCGGTGACGCCGGCCTTTGTCGCGGCGACCGATGGCGGCAACGGCATGTGCTGGCTCGACGGCAGTCGCCTGCTCGCCCTTCCCGCCTTCGCCGTGACCGCGGTGGATACGCTCGGCGCGGGGGACGTGTTTCACGGCGCCTTCACTGTCGCGATGGCGCAAGGCCAGTCGATCGCCGAGGCGATGCGCTTTTCCGCCGGCGCGGCGGCGATCAAATGCTCGCGCTTCGGCGGTGCTTTCGGCGCTCCGACCAGCGACGAACTCGGTGCCTTCCTGGCGACGCGGCCGTCACCGTCGCCGCGCGAGGTCGATTGACAGCCGGCCGGCACAGACTTGTCATGGAATAATTTTCCATATACTAAGTCCAAAATCGACTTTTATGGGATAGTTTTCTCAAATGACCGATGCAGCCCAGCAGACCGCAGACTCCGCCCGCCGGCTCGACGTCACCGACCGCAAGATTCTCATGGTCTTGCAGGAAGATGCATCGCTATCTGTCGCCGAGATCGGCGATCGCGTCGGGCTGTCGTCGACGCCGTGCTGGAAGCGCATCCAGCGGCTTGAGGCCGACGGCATCATCCAGCGCCGCGTCGCCCTCGTCGACCAGAACAAGGTTGGCCTCGGCATCACCGTGTTCGTCTCGGTGGAAAGCGCGGACCATTCCGAGGCGTGGCTGCGCACCTTCGCCGATGCCGTCAGCGCCATGCCCGAAGTGCTCGAGTTCTACCGCATGGCTGGTGACGTCGATTACATGCTGCGGGTCGTGGTCGCGGACATGCAGAGCTATGACGTGTTCTACAAAAAGCTGATCAGCGCCGTGTCGCTGAAGAACGTCACCTCGCGCTTCGCCATGGAGAAGATCAAGTCGGTGACGGTACTACCGGTGCCGCCCGCATAACTCTGCTGGCTGCGAGCGCACTGCCCGGCACGGCACAGCCGGCCCCTTCGGCTCGCTCCGTGCTACCTGACGCATAACAACAAAAAAGGCCCTGCAAATATTTGCGGGGCCTTTTTCATTGCTGCCCGAAAACACGCCGCCCTTCGTCAGGGCAGCGCGCTTTCGTTGTCAGATCTTTTGATTGTACTCGCCGACTTCGGGATGGGTGCGCAGCACCGAGTCCATCGCCTCGAACATGTCGCGCATCCGCTGTTCGGAGACCGGGCTCTCGACCACGACCACCAGCTCCGGCTTGTTGGACGATGCCCGCACAAGGCCCCAGCTGCCGTCCTCGACCGTGACGCGCACGCCGTTGACGGTGACGAGATCGCGGATCGCCTGCCCGGCGACCTTCTCGCCCTTCTGTCGCATCGACTCGAAATACTTCACCACCTGATCGACGACGCCGTATTTGGCCTCATCGGCGCAGTGCGGCGACATGGTCGGCGACGACCAGGTCTTCGGCAGTGCGTTCTTGAGATCGGCCATGGTCTTGTCGCCGGCGTGATCCAGCATGTCGCAGACCGCGATCGCCGAGACGAGGCCGTCGTCATAGCCCCGGCCGTAGGGCGCATTGAAGAAAAAGTGGCCGGACTTCTCGAAGCCCGCCAGCGCGCCGACTTCGTGGGTGCGGCGCTTCATGTAGGAATGGCCGGTCTTCCAGTAGGTCGTCTCGGCGCCCTGCGCCTGCAGCACCGGATCGGTCACGAACAGGCCGGTCGACTTCACGTCGACCACGAATTTTGCATTCTTGTGCTGCGCCGACATGTCCCGCGCCAGCATCACGCCGACCTTGTCGGCAAAAATCTCCTCGCCGGTGTTGTCGACGACGCCGCAGCGATCGCCGTCGCCGTCGAAGCCGAGGCCGACATCAGCCTTGTTCTCGAGCACCGCATCACGGATCGCATGGAGCATTTCCATGTCTTCCGGGTTCGGATTGTATTTCGGGAACGTGTGATCAAGCTCGGTATCGAGCCGCACCACCTCGCAGCCGAGGGCTTCCATCACCTGCGGCGCAAAAGCGCCGGCGGTGCCGTTGCCGCACGCCACCACGACCTTGAGCTTGCGCTTGAGCTTCGGGCGGTTGGTCAGATCGGCAATGTAGCGGGCCGGGAAGTTTTCGTGGAATTGATAGGAGCCTGCGCCCGAGCGGAAATCGGCATTGAGCACGATCTCCTTGAGGCGGGTCATCTCGTCGGGGCCGAAGGTCAGCGGGCGATTGGCCCCCATCTTCACGCCGGTCCAGCCGTTGTCGTTGTGCGAGGCCGTCACCATCGCGACGCAAGGCACGTCGAGATCGAACTGCGCGAAATAGGCCATCGGCGTCACCGCAAGGCCGATGTCGTGAACCTTGCAGCCCGCCGCCATCAGGCCGCTGATCAGGCCGTACTTGATCGAGGCCGAATAGCTGCGGAAGTCGTGCCCGGTGACGATCTCCGGCTTCACGCCCATCTCGGCGATCAAGGTGCCGAGCCCCATGCCGAGCGCCTGCACCCCCATCAGGTTGATTTCCTTGCCGAACAGCCAGCGCGCGTCATATTCGCGAAAGCCGGTCGCTTTCACCATCGGCTCGGACTCATAGGCATAGGTGTTCGGGGTCAGGGCCGGTTTGGGCTTCGGAAACATGGAGCAGCCTCGTTTGCAAAGAGACGAAGAATTGTTTCCGCAAGGCATAGCCAATGACGGAACAACGGGAAAGATGGGCGGATTGGTGTGCCGATAAATTACGGCAGTTTTGGTGGCGGCCGGATTTACTGCTCCAGAACCAGGCGACCCTCGGCGTATTCAAACCGCTTGAGGCGCGACAGGTAGGACAGGCCGAGCAGGTTCTCCGAAAGCGCCCCCTCGGGCAGAACCAGCGCGTCGACGTCGTGAACGATAAGCGGCCCGATTTCGAGGGCGGCGAGCTTGGCGCGGGCGGCCTTGACGCTGCCATTGGCAGTCGAGACGTTGACAGTGTAGCTGCCGCGCGCGGGCGCAATGCCGATCTCGGCGGCCGCGCGCTCGGTCAGGGCGACCACGGTCGCGCCGGTATCGACCATGAAGGTGAGGCGGCGGCCGCTGACCCGCCCTTCGGCATGGAAATGGCCGCGGCGGTCGCGTGTCAGATGGATGCTGCGGCCGGACGGCTGGGCCCGCTCGATCCGGTTCTCGGTGGAAATGCTGGCGAAGGCCGGGGTCGAGGCCGTCATATGATCGGCGACCTGGGCCATCAGCAGGCCCAGTCCAATCATGATGCTCGCCAGAATCAGGATGCCACGCATACGCCTACCACGCTTGCTTGCCGATCCGCGCCCGTGATCGTTGCATGAGCTGTCAGCGAAGCGGCCAAGCCGTTCGGCAATTTCTGCGATTAGCGTGAGGGAATAGTTAATGCCGGCTGCATTTACTGCCGGCAGAATGATCAGGTGCCGCGCGGCTTGGCCCGCCGGGTCGGCAACGCCGCGGCCGGATCTTCAGGCCAGGGATGACGCGGATAGCGGCCGCGAAGGTCGCTGCGGACATCCGCATAGCTGCCGCGCCAGAACCCCGGCAGGTCGCGCGTTACCTGCACCGGGCGATGCGCCGGCGACAACAGCTCCAGCACCAGCGGCACCGCGCCGCCGGCGACCGAGGGATGGCTGGTCAGGCCGAACAATTCCTGCATCCGCACGGCGATCGTCGGCCCCTGCGCCGCCTCATAGTCGATCGCCAGCATCGTGCCGGTCGGCGCCTCGAAATGGGTCGGCGCCTCGCGCTCCATCCGCGCCCGCAGGTCCCACGGCAGCAGCGCCATGACCGCGTCGGACAGATCCCCGGCCGAAATGTCGCCAAGCGAAACCTTGCCGAACAGCATCGGCTCCAGCCAGGTCTCTCGCGCCGCGATCAGGCCGGCGTCGGACAGGTCCGGCCAGTCGCCTCCCTCCCCCGCCGCGGCGCGCAGAAACATCACGCGCCCGCGCCACTGCGTCAGCGCCTTCGACCACGGCAGGCGGTGCAGGCCGGCAGCGATCAGGCCGTCGGCAAGCACCCCCGCGCTCTCGCCGGACGGCGTGAGCTGCTGCGGCTTCTCGGCGAGGGTGATTGCGTGAAGCCGGGTCTTGCGCCGCGCGCGCAGCGCCATCGCGGCGCGGTCGAACGTCACCTCATCGGCGGTTTCGATCTCGCCGGCAAAGCGCTCCTCGATTTCCGCCTGCGTCAGCGGCGCCGCCAGCAGGATGCGGCCCTGCGCGGCAGTCCCGGTCAACTCCCCGACAGCCAAAAATGGTGCCCGCGCCAGCGCCGACGCCCGGTCGATGGCGGCGCCGCGGCCGTTCGCGAGCACGAAACTGCCGTCGCCGCGGTTTTTCGCCACCCGGTCCGGAAAGGCGAGCGCCAGGATCGCGCCGGTCGACAACGGCGCATCGATCAGGGGGGCGCCCTCGGCCTTCGCGACCTGCTCGGCCCAGCGGGCTGCGGCCTGCCGCGCGCTCATCGCCCGCGGCGAGCGATCGCGGCGAAAGCCGTCGAGCCGGGCGTCGAGATCGGCCCCGTCGCCGCCAAGCCCGCGCTCGGTGAGCACTGCCGCGATCCATGCCGCCTCCTCGCCCATGCCCTCGCGATGGGCATCGACGATCATGCGGGCGAGGCGGGGCGGCAGCGCCAGCGCGCGCAGGCTGACGCCCTCCTGGGTGATCCAGCCGCCGTCATCGAGCGCGCCGAGGTCGCGCAGCAGCGCGCGGGCCTCGTTCAGGGCCGGAGCGGGCGGCGGATCGAGAAAGGCGAGCGTCGCGGGGTCATAGACGCCCCATTGCGCCAGATCGAGCACCAGCGAGGACAGGTCCGCGGCGAGAATTTCCGGCTGGGAGAACGCTTCCAGCGCCGCCGTCTGCGGCTCGTCCCACAGCCGGTAGCAGACGCCCGGCTCGGTGCGCCCGGCGCGGCCCCGGCGCTGATCGACCGCCGCCCTTGAGGCCCGCACTGTTTCCAGCCGGGTCAGGCCGATGTCCGGCTCATAGCGCGGCACCCGCGACAGCCCGCTGTCGACCACGATCCGCACCCCCTCGATGGTCAGCGAGGTCTCGGCGATCGAGGTCGCCAGCACGACCTTGCGCTTTCCGGCCGGCGGCTTGGCAATCGCGCGATCCTGCACGGCGGCATCGAGCGCGCCGAACAGCGCGACAACCTCGGTCGACGGATCATGGAGGCGCTCGGCCAGCAGCGTCTCGACACGGCGGATCTCGCCCGCGCCCGGCAGGAAGGCCAGCACCGACCCGCTGTCCGCGCGCAAGGCAGCGGCGATGGCATCCGCCATCTGCCGCTCCATCGGCACGTCCGGCTTGCGGCCGAGATAGCGGGTTTCGACCGGAAAGGCCCGGCCTTCGCTCGCCACCACCGGCGCCTCGCCCAGCAGGCGGGCAACGCGGGCGCCGTCGAGGGTCGCCGACATCACCAGAATGCGAAGGTCCTCGCGCAGCCCGGTCTGGGCGTCGCGCGTCAGCGCAAGGCCGAGATCGGCATCGAGGGAGCGCTCGTGAAACTCGTCGAACAGGACGGCGGCGACGCCCTTCAGCTCAGGATCGTCGAGCACAAGGCGGGTGAATATGCCCTCGGTGACGACCTCGATCCGCGTCCGGCGCGATACCTTGCTGCCGAAGCGGACGCGATAGCCCACCGTCTCGCCGACGTTTTCGCCCAGCGTCTGCGCCATCCGCGCCGCGGCGGCCCGCGCCGCGATCCGGCGCGGCTCCAGCATCAGGATTTTCTTGCCGGCGACCCATGGCTCGTCGAGCAGCGCCAGCGGCACCCGCGTCGTCTTGCCCGCGCCAGGCGGGGCGACGAGGACGGCGGCGCTATGGTCCGCAAGCGTCCGGCACAGGTCGCCGAGAACGGCGTCGATCGGCAGCGCTGCGCCGAGATCGCGTGTCACCCGCTATCTGTCCTTGTTGGCGCCCCGGCCGACGCTCTCATAGGCGAAGCCGCGCGCGGCCATCTCGTCGGCGCGGTAGACATTGCGCAGATCGACCATGATCGGCGAGCGCATCACCGCCTTGATCCGCGACAGATCGAGGGCGCGGAACTGCTCCCATTCGGTCACGAGCACGAGCGCATCGGCGTCGCGGGCACAGTCATAGGCACTGTCGCAATAATAGATCGCGGGCAGTTCGAGTTTCGCCTGTTCCATGCCGACGGGATCGAACGCGCGCACCAGCGCGCCCTGATCGAGCAGCGCCGTGATCAGCGGGATCGACGGCGCTTCGCGCATGTCGTCGGTGTTCGGCTTGAAGGTGAGGCCGAGCACGCCGATGGTCTTGCCCCGCAACTCGCCGCCGAGCGCCGCGGCGACCTTGCGCGCCATCGCCCGCTTGCGCGTCTCGTTGACCGACAGCACGGCTTCCACGACGCGCAACTGCACGTCGTAATCGCGCGCGGTCTGCATCAAAGCGCGGGTATCCTTGGGAAAGCACGAGCCGCCGAAGCCCGGCCCGGCGTTCAAAAATTTCGGGCCGATCCGGTTATCAAGGCCGATGCCGCGCGCCACTTCCTGCACGTCCGCCCCCACCTTCTCGGCGAGATCGGCGATCTCGTTGATGAAGGTGATCTTGGTCGCGAGAAACGCGTTGGCGGCATACTTGATCAGCTCGGCGGTGCGGCGGTCGGTGAACATGATCGGCGCGCGATTGAGATACAGCGGCCGATACAGTTCCTCGATCACCTTGCGCGCGCGGTCGTCCTCGATGCCGACGACGATGCGGTCGGGATGCTTGAAGTCGCGGATCGCCGCGCCCTCGCGCAAGAACTCGGGATTGGAGGCGACCGCGACGTCGATCGCCGGATTGACCTCGCGGATCAGCCGCTCGACCTCGTCGCCGGTGCCAACCGGAACCGTCGATTTGGTGATGACCACCGTAAAGCCCTGCGCCGCGGCGGCAATCTCGCGTGCCACCGCCCGGACATAGGAGAGGTCGGCATGGCCATCGCCGCGCCGCGACGGCGTGCCGACGGCGATGAACACCGCGTCGGAACTGGCCACGGCTTCGGCCAGCTCAGTCACGAAGCTCAGCCGTCCGGCCTCCACGTTGGTGGCGACCAGCGCATCGAGACCCGGCTCGAAGATCGGGATCTCGCCGCGGCGCAGTGCCGCGATCTTGCCAGTGTCATTGTCGACGCATGTGACCTGATGGCCGAAATCTGCGAAACAGGCACCGGACACGAGCCCGACGTAGCCCGTCCCAATCATGGCAATACGCATCGAATCGTCTGCTTACTGGAGAACAAGGGGAGATCTGATAGCCCGCGTCTCTTACCCGGTTTTCCACCCCAATGGAACATGAAGGGCCGAATTGCAGCCCCGCGGATGGCCGGATGGCACGCGATTTGTTGGAACTCTCCCGAAATCCGCTACCCTGCCGGCAATGATGGCGATTGATGACCGCAATGCGCGCAAAACGGGACAACAATGCATCAAGCTGAAGCAACCATCGCCCCTCATGCCCCGGCCGACCGGATCGACTGGGTCGACTACGCCAAGGGCATCTGCATCATTCTCGTGGTGATGATGCACTCGGTGCTGGGGGTGGAGGCGGCGGCCGGGCAGACGGGTTTCATGCACGCCGTCGTCGAATTCGCCAAGCCGTTCCGGATGCCCGACTTTTTCCTTCTGTCGGGCCTTTTCCTCGCGCGCGTCATCGACCGGGACTGGCGGACCTATCTCGACCGCAAGCTCGTGCATTTCGCCTATTTCTACGCGCTGTGGGTCACGATCCAGTTTGCCTTCAAAGCCCCGATGCTGGCCGGCGAGCACGGCTGGGCGCAGGTCGGCTGGCTTTACCTGCTGGCCTACGTCGAGCCGTTCGGAACCCTGTGGTTCATCTATCTGCTGCCGATCTTTTTCGTGGTCATCAAGCTGACGCGCTGGGTCCCTCCGGTGCTGGTCTTCGTCGTTGCCGCGCTGCTTGAATCGCTCGGAATCAAGACCGGCTGGACGGTCATCGACGAGTTCGCTGCGCGTTTTGTCTACATCTACACAGGCTACATCCTCGCCGATCAGATTTTTGCCTTTGCCGCCAATGTTCGGCAGCGGACGGGTCGGGCGCTGGCCGGCATCGCCGCATGGGCCCTGATCAATGCCATCGCGGTCCATTCCGGCCTTGCGGAATGGCCGATGATGTCGCTGGTGTTCGGCTTTGCCGGCGCCGCGGCGATTGTCGCAACCGGGGTCCTGCTCAGCCGCCTGCACTGGTTCGACGCCCTGCGCTATTGCGGCGAGCATTCCATCGTCATCTATCTGGCGTTCTTTCTGCCGATGGCGGCCTCGCGCGTGGCGCTGCTGAAAACCGGGGTGATCAGCGACATCGGCACCGTGTCGGCGCTCGTAACCATCATCGGTGTCGTCGGCGCGCTGGCGATCTGGTGGACGGTGCGCCGCACGCCGGCGCGTTTCCTGTTCGAGCGGCCGGCCCGGTTCTGGATCGCCCCGCGCAAGGCGCCGGGGCGGCTGCAGGCTGCCGAATAGGCGCCGCCCAAAGAATCCCGTGCGCCATGCGCGGGCAACGGGTGCCTTTTGCGGCAAAAATCCCTACATTGCCGCCATGTCAAAACAGCCCTCCGATATCGCCGCGCCTTCCGCCACGCCCCGCCCCGCCGCTTCGGGCGACCACATCTTCCTGGTCGATGGCTCGGGCTACATTTTCCGCGCCTACCACGCGCTGCCGCCGCTGAACCGCAAATCCGACGGATTGCAGGTCAATGCAGTGCTCGGCTTCTGCAATATGCTGTGGAAGCTGCTGCGTGAAATGCCGGCGGACGACCGCCCGACGCACCTCGCGGTTGTTTTCGACAAATCGGAAATCACGTTCCGGAACAAGCTCTACCCGGACTACAAGGCCCACCGGCCGCCCGCGCCGGACGAGCTGATCCCGCAATTTTCGCTGATCCGCGAGGCGGTGCAGGCGTTCGACCTGCCCTGCATCGAGCAGAGCGGCTTCGAGGCCGATGACCTGATCGCGACCTATGTCCGCCAGGCCTGCGAGCGCGGCGCCCGCGCCACCATCGTCTCCTCGGACAAGGACCTGATGCAGCTCGTCAGTGACTGCGTCGAAATGTACGACACGATGAAGGACCGCCGCCTCGGCGTGCCCGAGGTGATCGAGCGCTTCGGCGTGCCGCCAAACCGCGTCATCGACGTTCAGGCGCTGGCCGGCGATTCCGTCGACAACGTACCAGGCGTTCCGGGCATCGGCGTCAAAACCGCGGCCCAGCTCATCACCGAATATGGCGATCTGGAAACGCTGCTCGCCCGCGCCGGCGAGATCAAGCAGCCGAAACGCCGCGAGGCACTTCTCACCAACGCCGAGAAGGCGCGCGTCTCCTATCAGCTCGTCCGCCTCGACGATCACGTCGATCTCGAAGTTCCGCTCGACGACCTCGCGGTCCATGAGCCGGACGCGCGCAAGCTGATCGCTTTCCTCAAGGCGATGGAGTTCACCACGCTCACCCGGCGTGTCGCCGAATATTCCGAGATCAACCCATCCGAGATCGCACCCGACAGCCGGCTCGCGAGCCAGCCGGCGGCCGCCCCGCAGGCGGCGGCACCGGCCGGCGCGCCCGTCGCCGGCGGCAGCGCCGCGGCCAACGATCCGGCCGCGCTCCTGACGCCGCACAATCTTGCGGCCTACCGCGCCAGCACCGCCCCTACGCTGCCATTCGACCGCAGCCGCTATGCAACGGTGCGCACTGCGGCACAGCTCAAGGACTGGATTGCGCGAGCCTATGAGAGTGGACACGTCGCGATAGATGCCGAGACGAGCAGCCTCGACGCGATGCAGGCCGAGCTCTGCGGCCTCTCGCTCGCCGTCGACGCGAACGCGGCCTGCTACATCCCGCTGTCGCACAAGCAAAGCGGCGGCGGCGACGGCCTGTTCGCCGCCGGCCTTGCGCCCGACCAGATCGACGCGCGCGAGGCAATGGCGCTGCTCAAGCCGATGCTCGAGGACGCCGGCCTGCTCAAGATCGGGCATAATCTGAAGTTCGACGCGCTGATGTTTGCCCAGCACGGCATCACGCTTCGCGCCATCGACGACGTGATGTTGATGTCCTACGTGCTCGATGCCGGACGCAGCAGCCACGGCATGGCGTCGCTCGCCGAAAAATGGCTGAGCCACAAGGCGCTGTCCTATTCGGCGCTGGTCGGCAGCGGCAAGAGCCAGCAGCTCTTCGACCAGATCCCGGTCGAGCAGGCGAGCGAATACGCGTCCGAGCGCGCCGACATCACGCTGCGGCTGTGGCAGGTGCTCAAGCCCCGCCTGGTCGCAGAGCGCATGATGACGGTCTACGAGACGCTGGAGCGCCCGCTGGTCGCGACGCTCGCGCGCATGGAGCGCCGCGGCATCTCGATCGACCGCCAGATGCTGTCGCGCCTGTCCGGCGAGTTCGCCCAGATCGCCGCGCGCGTCGAGGCGGAAATCCAGACGCTTGCCGGCGAGCCGGTCAATCCGGGCAGCCCCAAGCAGCTTGGCGACATCATGTTCGGCAAGATGCAGTTGCCCGGCGGCAGCAAGACCAAGACCGGCGCATGGTCGACCTCGGCACAACTGCTCGACGAGCTCGCCGAAGCCGGCCACGAATTCCCGAAACGCATTCTGGAATGGCGGCAGGTCTCGAAGCTGAAGTCGACCTACACCGACGCGCTGCCGAACTTCGTCGATCCGCAGACCCACCGCGTCCATACCCGCTACGCGCTCGCGGCCACCACCACCGGGCGGCTGTCGTCATCCGAGCCGAACCTGCAGAATATTCCGGTGCGCACCGAGGATGGCCGCAAGATCCGCCGCGCTTTCGTCGCCTCCGAAGGCCACAAGCTGGTCTCCGCCGACTATTCGCAGATCGAACTGCGCCTCCTTGCCGAGATCGCCAACATCCCGGCGCTGCGCCAGGCATTCAAGGACAAGCTCGACATTCACGCGATGACGGCTTCGGAAATGTTCGGCGTGCCGATCGAAGGCATGCCCGGCGAAGTGCGCCGGCGCGCCAAGGCGATCAACTTCGGCATCATCTACGGCATCTCGGCGTTCGGTCTGGCCAATCAACTCGGCATCCCGCGCGAGGAAGCCAGCGCCTACATCAAGAAGTATTTTGAGCGCTTCCCCGGCATCCGCACCTACATGGACGAGACGCGCGAACTCTGCCGCGCGCGCGGCTATGTCGAAACGCTGTTCGGCCGCAAGTGTCACTATCCCGATATCAAGGCGAGCAATGCTTCGATCCGCTCCTTCAACGAGCGCGCCGCGATCAATGCGCGCCTGCAGGGCACCGCGGCCGACATCATCCGCCGCGCCATGGTGCGCATGGACGATGCGCTGGCGGAAAACAAACTGTCGGCGCGGATGCTGCTTCAGGTTCACGACGAACTGGTCTTCGAAGTGCCGGACGACGAGGTCGAGGCCACGCTGCCGGTGGTGCAGCAGGTGATGGAGAACGCGCCGTTCCCCGGCGTCGTGCTGTCGGTGCCGCTGCATGTCGATGCCCGTGCCGCCGACAACTGGGACGAGGCACACTGATCGCCACCCACTGCATCGCGTCCGGGGCCTTCGGGAACCTCGGCAACTCGCCGCGATTAGGAAAGGGACCATCCGCAGATTAGCAAACCCACCGCGCAAGACGACGGCTCTTCAACCTCTCGCTGGACTTGCCTCGGCCACACTGCGACGATCTGATGAAAGGGCAATACCGATCATGAGCAACGCGTTCGTTTCCGACCTTCTGGCATCCATCACAGAACGTGGCCGGGCGCTGCTGCGGATCCCCCCTGCACCGATCGAGCCGGAGAAACGGGCTGCGAACCTCCTTGAGCTGTGCGAAAATCTCATGGCCGGCCATGGCGAAGCGTCTGGCACGGCCACGGCGCGCGCCGCGCTCGACCGTTACTACGATCTCGACGAGGCGGGCCGCGTCACCTTCTTCAAGGCGCTCGCGGAGGATTTCGGACCGATCCGCAGCCGCCTCGAGGAAGCCATCGACGCCTGGCGCAAGGACCCGACCCACAACGACGCCGGCGATCTGCACCTTGCCTCCGAGCCGCGCCGGCAGGAACTCTTCCGCCTGTTCAACCGCGCACCCGGCGGTACCGGCGATCTCGTGCAGATGCGCGCCGACCTGCTCGCGCTGGTGCGCAAGCATCCCGAAATTGCCGTGGTCGATCGCGACCTCGTCCACCTGTTTGGTTCATGGTTCAATCGGGGGTTTCTCGTGCTGCGCCGAATCGATTGGTCGACACCCGCCAATATTCTGGAAAAGGTGATCCGTTATGAGGCGGTGCACGAGATTCACGACTGGGACGATTTGCGCCGCCGCATCGATCCGGTCGATCGGCGCTGCTACGCCTTCTTCCACCCGGCGCTCACCGACGAGCCGCTGATTTTCGTCGAGGTGGCGCTGACGGAAACGATCCCGTCGGCAATCGCGCCGTTGCTGGCGAAGGAACGCGAGCCGGTGCCGATCAACCGCGCCCGCACCGCCGTGTTCTATTCGATCTCCAACTGCCAGCGCGGCCTTGCCCGCATTTCCTTCGGCAATTTTCTGATCAAGCAGGTGGTCGAGGAGCTGCGCCGCGAACTGCCGAAGCTCGATACATTCGTGACGCTGTCGCCGGTGCCGGGTTTCATGGCGTGGCTGAAAGGCACGCCGGTCGAGGATCTGCCGCTCGCCGAGGAAGACCGCCCGCTGATCGATCTGCTCGACACGCCGCAATGGATCGACGATCCCGAGCAGGTTGGTCGCATGCGCGCCGTCTTCGAGCCGGTCGTCGCGCATTACTTTCTCAAGGCCAAGACCGCGCAAGGGCTGCCGGTCGATCCGGTGGCGCGCTTCCATCTCGGCAATGGCGCACGGCTGGAGCGGGTCGGCTGGCTCGGCGATCGCTCGACCAAGGGCCTGCGCGAATCCGGCGGCGTCATGGTCAACTATCTCTATGATCTCGACGACATCGAGAAGAACCATGAAGCCTTCGCCAATCAGGGCGAGGTCGCGGTGTCGAATGCCGTCAGGCGGCTGATGAAGACCGAAGGCCGCCGCTATCTGCCGATCGGCCTCGGCGGCTGACGAACGCCGCCGGCTACGGCCCCTCGCCGGCCGCGCGCAGCGCACGCAGGCCATGGCGATAGGTCGGATATTCGAGCTTTACGCCAAGCTCGCTGTGCAGAAGCGTGCTTTTGACCCGCTTGCACTCGTCATAGAACGAGCGCCCCATCGGCGAGAGTTTGGCATCCTCAAACGCGACCTCCGGCGGCGGCGGCCCGCCGCACAGCCCCGCCGCGAACGTCACGACATCCTGTGGCGGCGCCGGCTCGTCATCGCTGACATTGTAGATCGCGCCGGCGCGCGGATGCGCCATCGAGGCACACACGACCTGCGCGATGTCGTCGACGTGGACGCGGTTGAACACCTGGCCCGGCCTGACGATGCGCCGCGCAGTCCCCGCCGCCAGCTGCGCGAGGGCATTGCGGCCCGGCCCGTAGATCCCCGCGAGGCGGAAAATCTGCACCGGCAGGTGATCGCGCTCCCCGAAGGCCAGCCAATCCTGCTCGACCTGCCAGCGGACCTTGGAGCGCGGCTCGATGGGGGCGGGCGGCGTCGTCTCGTCGACCCAGTCGCCGTTGCGGTCGCCATAGACGCCGACGGTCGAGAGATAGCCGAGCCAGCGCAGCTTTGGCGCGGCTGCCAGCGCATCGCCAAAAATACGCAGCACCTCGTCGCCCGTCTCCGAAGGCGGGATGGAAACCAGCACCGCTTCGCAGCCCGCAATGTCCCCGAAAATCGCGTGGTCATGATGCTCGGGCGAAAACAAGCGCGTCAGGATGCCCTCGTTCGACAGCCGCTCCGCCTTCACGGCGGTACGCACTGTCGCCACGACGGTGCCGCCCGCCGCGAGACGCCGCCGCGCGATAGCTTCGGACGCATAGCCGAGCCCAAAAATCAGCAGCCTCATCGCCTCACCATTGCGGCAGCAGATTCTCGCCGCCTCCCGCGCGGCACCGCATGACTTTAGGCGATGTAACGGATCGGGCAAACCGTCCCGGCAAGGGCCGCGACGCGAGCCGCCGGCTGGCTGCAAGTGCAGCGCCAAAACAAAAGAAGCGCCCCAAGGGGCGCTTCTTTCAGATCCGGTAATTTGGTTGCGGGGGCCAGATTTGAACTGACGACCTTCAGGTTATGAGCCTGACGAGCTACCGGGCTGCTCCACCCCGCGATAATCCGTGCTGCCTTCCGAAGGGTACTTTTTGCGGCCGACGTTCCGAGTGCGGTATACGTCGAGTTGCCTGCTCAAAATGCTTCCTGAGAAGACGACCGCGGCCGAAGCCGGCGGCGCGAGCGGTATGTACCAATGTAAGGTGCGTTTGGAAAGCCCTAACCGTCATATTTTCCATAATATCTTGGAACATTCGGCTTTTCCCCGGAAACCGTCGCGAAACCTCCTCCAGAACCGCCAGTTCGGCGCAAAAACCGCCCGAAAAACGGCTAGTTCAACAAAAACCCGCCATCCACAGTGATGGTGCTGCCGGTCATATAGGCGGAGGCTTTCGACGCGAGCAGGAGAATCGCTCCGTCGAGATCGGATTCCTGGCCGACCCGGCGCTGCGGAATTTTTTTGGTGAGTCGCTCCCCGGCCGGCGTCAGCCAGAAATCGCGATTGATATCGGTATCGATATAGCCGGGCGCCAGCGCATTGACGCGGATGCCGTTCGGCGCAAGTTCGAGCGCGAGCGCCCGGGTTGCCTGAATGATGCCGGCCTTCGAGATGGCGTAGGGTGACACCGCCTTCAGCACGCCAAGACCGAGCACGGACGCAATGTTGACGACGTTGCCGCCCTGCCCGCGCGCGATCATCCGCCGCGCGACCTCGGTCGCCGCGAAATAGGCCCCCTTGAGGTTGGCGCCGATCACCGCGTCCCAATCGGCCTCGGTCTGGGCGATGGCCAGTTTTTCGATGGCGATGCCGGCATTGTTGATCAGCACGGTGACCGGACCGGCCTTCTGTTCGGCGGCGTCGAGCGCAGCCGCGATCGAGGCAGTGTCGGTGACGTCCATCTGCACGGCGACCGCGCGGCCCCCGGCTTCGCAAATTTCGGCCTCGAGCGCCTGCAACTTGCCGATCTGCCGTGCCGCGAGAACGACGCTGGCCCCGCGCCCCGCAAGCAGGCGCGCGAACTGGCGCCCCAGCCCCTGCGAAGCCCCGGTGATGAGAATCACCTCTTCGCGAATGTCGAACAGATCAGTCATTGGCGTCTCCCTGTCGTTTCTCAATTGCATTGCTCAACGGCTTATCACGAGAGCCAAGCTTGGCTACAGTTCGATCCGGCCGTGACGAGCGCGCGCCCTGGTGAGCGGAGCATCCACCTCCGCCATCGCAAAAGCGGCGGCGCCTCGCAGGGCCGACACAACAAGAAACGTTTGGAGAAACGCTATGGATCTGGGAATTTCGGGGCGTCGCGCGCTGGTTTGCGCCGCCAGCAGGGGTCTTGGCCGCGCCTGCGCGGCCGCGCTTGCCGCCGAGGGCGTGCATGTCACGATCACCGGACGCCGCGCGGATGTGCTGGCGCAGACCGCCGCAGAATTTCGCAAGGCCTATCCGGATGTCGAGATCATCGAAGTCGCCGGCGACATCACCACGCCCGAGGGTCGCGAAGCCGCGCTCAAGGCATGCCCGGCACCGGACATCTTGATCAACAATGCCGGCGGGCCGCCGCCCGGCGACTTCCGCAACTGGACGCGCGATGACTGGATCAAGGCGATCGACGCCAACATGCTGACGCCGATCGAACTGATCAAGGCGACCGTGGACGGCATGATCGACCGCAGGTTCGGCCGTATCGTCAACATCACCTCATCCGCCGTGAAGGCACCGATCGACGTCTTGGGGCTGTCCAACGGCGCGCGCTCCGGCCTGACCGGCTTCGTCGCCGGCCTCGCCCGCAAGACCGTCAAAGCCAACGTCACCATCAATGCGCTGCTGCCGGGGCCGTTCGATACCGACCGCCTACAGGCCATCGCCGAAGGCACGGCCAAAGCGTCCGGCCATTCGGTGGACGATGTCCGCAAGGCGCGGATGGCCGAGAATCCGGCCGGCCGCTTCGGCACCCCGGAAGAGTTCGGCTATGCCTGCGCGTTCCTGTGCGGGGCCAAGGCCGGCTACATCACGGGCCAGAACCTGCTGCTCGACGGCGGGGCCTTCCCCGGCACGATGTAGGCTGCGCCGCACACACCCGAACTCTCACATCACGCTGGCTGCAAAGGCGAATGCGCATGGAATGGCGAATCGGCAAGGTCAGGATCATCAAGGTCGTCGAGATCGAGACCATCGGCGGCACGCGGTTCATCCTGCCGCAGGCATCGCCCGAAGCGATCCAGAAGCTGCCATGGCTGACACCGCATTTCGCCACCCCCGAGGGGCGTCTCAAAATGTCGATCCACGCGCTCGTCATCGAGACGCCCACGCGGCGGATCGTGGTCGATACCGGCCTCGGCAACGACAAGACCGGGCGCAGCGTGCCGGTCTGGAACCAGCGCGACACGCCGTTTCTCGACTATCTGACGGCTGCCGGCTATCCGCCCGAAATGATCGATACCGTGATCTGCACCCATCTGCACGTCGACCATGTCGGCTGGAACACGCGCCTGCACGACGGGCGCTGGGTGCCGACCTTTCCGAACGCCCGCTACATCTTCAACAGGGCCGAGTTCGAGCACTGGAGCACGCACCGCGACGATCCGGAGCATCCGCCCGCGCCCTTCGATGATTCGGTGCAGCCGATAACGGCCGCCGGACTGGCCGACCTCGTTCCGGGCGACTTTCAGTTCAGCGACGAGATCGGCCTCATGCCGACGCCCGGCCATAGCCCCGGGCACATGAGCGTCCACATTCGGTCCGGCGGCGAGGAAGGCGTGCTGCTTGGCGACGTTGCCCACCACCCCTGCCAGATGGCGCATCTTCACTGGGCCTCGACCGCGGATTTCGACCCGCAGCAATCCACGGCTACGCGGCGAGAGCTGTTCTCGCGCCTCGCCGGCACCGGCACGCTGGTGATCGGCGGCCACTTCGACGCCGGCCTGATCCGGCGCGAGGGCGACGCTTTCGCATTCACACAGGTTCCTCCGGTTTGAGCGGTGCGGCCCTGCTCTGTCCCCAGTTGAATTAGCTCCCAACCTGTTCCAAACAGGCATCAGCAAACAGGAGGAATTTTGCTATGAAGCTTATTCGTTTTGGCGCGGTTGGCAGCGAAAAGCCGGGAATCGTTGATGGATCGGGCGGCATCCGCGATCTATCGGCCCATATTTCCGACTGGAACGGCAGCACGCTCACGCCTGCAAGCCTCGCCAAGATCAAGGCGATCGATCCGGCATCCCTGCCGCTGGTCAACGGTTCGCCGCGAATCGGCTCCCCTGTCGGCGGCCTGCCGAAGTTCATCGCGATCGGCCTGAACTACGCCGATCACGCCGAAGAAGCCGGCATGCCGATTCCGGCGGAGCCGATCGTCTTCATCAAGGCCAATAACAGCCTCTGCGGCCCGAACGATGATGTGGAAAAGCCGCGCGGCTCGACCAAGCTCGACTGGGAAGTCGAACTCGCCATCATCATCGGCACCCGAGCCAAGTACGTCACCGAGGCCGACGCCCTCAACCACGTCGCCGGCTACGCGGTCTGCAACGACGTCTCGGAGCGAGCCTACCAACTCGAGCGCCTCGGCCAGTGGACCAAGGGCAAGTCGCACGACACCTTCGGCCCGGTTGGCCCGTGGCTCGTGACCGCGGACGAAATCAAGGATCCGCACAACCTGTCGATGTGGCTCGACGTCAACGGCAAGCGCTGCCAGACCGGCTCGACCTCGACGATGATCTTCAACGTGCCGAAGATCATTTCCTACCTGTCGGAAATCATGACCCTGGAGCCGGGCGACATCATCACCACCGGCACTCCTCCGGGCGTCGGCATGGGCATGAAGCCGCCGCAGTTCCTGAGCGTCGGCGACGTCATGACCCTCGGCATCGAAGGCCTTGGCGAGCAGCGGCAGGTCGTCGTCGCCGCCTGATCCCGATCCACAAAAAACCAACCGCGCAACTGGAGGAAACGACGTGAAACTGACCTACTCTCCCGCTTCACCATTTGCGCGGAAGGTTCGCATCGCCGCGATCGAACTCGGTCTGATCGATCAGATCGAGTTCGTTCCGACCACTGCCTCGCCGGGCCAGCTCAAGCCCGACTATTCGCGCGACATCAACCCGCTGCGCAAGCTGCCGGTGCTGATCCTCGACGACGGCTCGACGATTCTCGATTCGCTGGTCATCGTCGAATATCTCGATGCGGTGACCGGCGGCGGCAGGCTGATCCCGGCGTCGGGACCCGACCGCTGGCGCGTCAAGACCGAACACTCCATCATCCAGGGCATGCTCGATGCCATGCTGCTGTGCCGCTACGAGAAGCTGCTGCGGCCGGAGCAGTATCGCTGGCAGACCTGGCTCGACGACCAGTGGGAGCGCGCCTGGCAGGGCATGGCGTGGTTCGAGGCGCGGCCGGAAACGTTTGAGCAGGGTAGCCTCAACATCACGCAGATCGGCCTCGCCTGCGTGCTTGGCTATGCCGATTTCCGCTTTCCCGATTGCGGCTGGCGCGATGCCTATCCGCGGCTGCACGCCTTCAACGAAAAGATGATGCAGCGCGAGTCTGTGAAAATCTCCGTCCCGCCGCCGGCCTGACTGCCTCGGCCGCCCGCGATCACTCCCTGACTGTTAGGCCAGCGCTGGCACGCGGCTCTTCGCGCTCCAGCATCCGCTCCAGGGTTTCCAGCCTGTCGGCCTCGCGCGGCGGCTTGTCCCAGCGCAGCCGGCTGATGCGCGGAAAGCGCATCGCGATGCCGGACTTGTGACGCGGCGAGCGCTGCAAGCCCTCGAACGCGACTTCGAGCACCAGCCCGAGATTCGGCTCGTGAACAACATGGCGCACCGGGCCGAAGCGCTCCTGCGTGTGCTTGCGGACGAAACGATCGATCTGCAGCAGTTCCTCGTCGGTGAAGCCGAAATATGCCTTGCCGACGGGCACGAGCTGATCGCCCTCCTCGGTCGCCGTCCAGACGCCGAATGTATAGTCCGAATAGTATGACGAACGGCGGCCATGGCCGCGCTGGGCATACATCAGCACCGCATCGATCAGGTGCGGGTCGTGCTTCCACTTCCACCATAGGCCTTTCGGCCGTCCCGGAAGATAGGGCGCATCGCGGCGCTTGAGCATCACGCCCTCGACCGCATCGGCATCGAACGCAGCGCCATGATCGCCGGGGCTGGCCCGCGCCGCCGCCAGTTCATCCCACGTCGCGAACGGCACCATCGGCGAGAGCTGCACCAATGGCGTGTCGAGCTGCGCGACAAATTTTTCGAGCCGCGCGCGGCGCTCGGTGAAAGCCAGAGTGCGCAGATCGGTCTGGCCATCGTCCAGAAAATCATAGGCGCGCAGGTGAACCGGAAATTCCTTGATCAGCTTTGGCGTCACCGCCTTGCGGTTGAGCCGCTGCTGCAGAACGTTGAAGCTCTGCACCCGTCCCTCGCGCACCACCAGCAGTTCGCCATCCATCGCGCCCGGCAGGCGCATCGCCGGAACGAGATCGGGAAAGCTTTTGGTGACATCCTCGCCAGTGCGCGAGTAAAGCCGCACAACGCTCTTGCCGTGCTCATCGAGGCCATGGACGGCCTGAATGCGGATGCCGTCCCATTTCCATTCGGCGACAAACGCCGCAGCATCGAGCGTCTCGAAATCGCGATCTTCGATGGCGTGCGCCAGCATCACCGGGCGGAAGATGGCGGGGTCCTTGTTGACCGGCGCATCCGCCCGCCCTTCGAGCCATGCGAACAGATCGAGGTAAGGCGGCGCGATGCCGGGCCACAGCAGTTCGATCTCGTGCGGATCCTTGCCGCCGACAGCCGCGACCGCGGTCTTCGCCAGCCGCGCCGAGACGCCGATGCGCAGCGCGCCGGTAACCAGCTTCAGCAGCGCCCAGCGCCCGGTCTCGTCGAGCTCGTCGAGCCAGCGCGCGAGCTGGGCGGGCAGCTCCGATTTGCCGAGCGTCGCAAGCCGCGTCACCACCTCGGTTAACGTCGGCGGCGGCTCGTTGCGGCCATAGTCCTGCGCGGGCCACATCAACGCAACCGTCTCGGAAAGATCGCCGACATAGTCATAGGACAGCGCGAACAGCACCGGATCGGTCTTGCTCGCGATCAGTTCGCGCACGATGCCCGCTTTCGCATGGCGGAACGAGAGCGCCCCGGTGAGCGCCGCCAGCGCGATGCCGCGGTCCGGATCCGGCACCTCGCGGAAGTAATCCGTCATCAGGCGCAGCTTGTTGTTGCGGCCCGGCTCGAAAGAAAGCCGGTCGAGCAGCTGTGCGAAGCGGTTCATCCCTCGCCTCCGTCCTGCGCCGTTGCCTGCCGCTCCTCCTGCCCGACCAGCGCGGCGTCCTCATCCTCCTCGCCGTAGCCGACGAGCGCGAGGGGACGCGCGACCAGCCCCTTCGTCGCGCACCAGTGAACCAGCGCATCCTCCTGGCCATGCGTGACCCAGATCTCACCGGCGCCGGTCGCAGCGATCGTCGCGGTCAGGCCGTCCCAGTCGGCATGATCGGAGATCACCAGCGGCAGCTCGACACCGCGCTGCCGGGCCCGCGCCCGCACGCGCATCCAGCCCGAGGCGAAGGCGTTGACCGGATCGGGGAAGCGCCGCGTCCACACATCGTTCAACGCCGACGGCGGCGCCAGTGTAATCGTTCCGGCGAGGTCCGCTTTCGCGACGCCTTTCGCAAGCCGCGTGTCGCCAAAGGCAATGCGCTGGCTTTCATAGTAGCGCGTGATGGTTTCCATCGCGCCGTGAAGAAAGATCGGCGCATCGAAGCCGGCCCTGCGGATCAGCGCCATCACCCGCTGCGCCTTGCCGAGCGTATAGGCGCCAACGAGATGGGCCCGCTCGGGAAACAGCCGCAGCGACGCGAGCAGCTTTGCGATCTCATCTTCGGTATCGGGGTGACGGAACACCGGCAGGCCGAACGTCGCCTCGGTGATGAAGACATCGCACCGCACGACCTCGAACGGCGCGCAGGTCGGATCCGGCACGTTCTTGTAGTCGCCGGATGCGACGATACGCACGCCGCCACTGGCGACAAGAATTTGCGCCGAGCCGAGCACGTGCCCCGCGGGATGGAAGCTCACCGCGACGCCGCCGATGTCGACGCTCTCGCCATAGCGGATCGCCTGCGTGCTGCCAGCAAAACCGTCGCCATAGCGCAGCCGCATGATGTCGAGCGTCTCCTGCGTCGCGAGTACCGCGCCATGGCCAGCGCGGGCATGGTCGGCGTGACCGTGCGTGATCAGCGCCCGCTCGACGGGGCGCACCGGATCGATGAAAAAGTTCCCCTGCCTGCAATACAGTCCCGAAGGCATGGGCGAGAGGAGGTCTTGCGGTCGCATGCTGCCAATATAGGAGCAAGCCGGGCCGATGGGAGTCCGGCCGCCTCCTTCCGACCTTCGCGATTGCCAAGCGGGGCTTTGCTGTTACGCTTGACGCAGGGCGTCTCGAAACGGCCTGCAAAAACAACATAGGGAGTAAACAGACACGATGACTACATCCATGTCCGCTTCCGTAATTCGCGTACTGGTCACAGCTACCGCAGTTTTTGCCGCAACCTCGGCTCTGGCCCAGGGAAAGAAATACGACCCCGGCGCAAGCGATACTGAAATCAGGCTCGGCCAGACCGTCCCGCATTCCGGGCCGGGCTCGCTCTATGGTGTGCTCGGCCGCGTTGGCGCGGCCTATTTCGAGATGCTCAACGAGAAGGGCGGCATCAACGGCCGCAAGATCAAGTTCATCTCGGCCGACGACGCCTATAGCGCGCCGAAGGCCGTCGAGCAGACCCGCCGCCTCGTCGAGCAGGAGGAAGTGCTGGCGCTGTTCGGCTCGCTCGGCACCGCGCCGCAGACTGCGGTCCACAAGTATCTCAACTCCAAGGGCGTGCCGCAGCTTCTTTTGAACACCGGCGCATCGAAATGGAACGACCCGAAAAACAACAAGTGGACAACGGCCGGCCTGCCGCTCTATCCGACGGAGGCGCGCATTCTCGCGAAGTACGTCGTCGCCAACAAGCCGAACGCCAAGGTGGCGATCCTCTATCAGAACGACGATTTTGGGCGCGACTTCCTCGGCCCGTTCAAGGACGAGCTGGCCAAGGCGGGCGGCACGGCGAAGGTGATCGCGGAGACGACCTACGATCTCACCGATCCGACCGTCGACTCGCAGCTCATCAATCTGTCGAAATCCGGCGCCGATGTGTTCTTCAACATCACCACCGGCAAGGCGACATCGCAGTCGATCCGCAAGGTCAGCGAACTCGGCTGGAAGCCGCTGCACCTGCTGACCGCCGGCTCCACCGGCCGCTCGATCCTCAATGCCGCCGGGCTCGATAACGCGACCGGCATCGTCGCCATCCGCTATGCCAAGGAAGTCGGCGTGCCGCGCTACGCCAACGACCCGGATGTGCTCGCCTTCGAGGAGCTGCGCAAAAAGTATATGCCGAACGTCGATCCCGACAACACCATCGCCTTTGCCGGCTATGGCCAGGCGGTGACAATGGCGGAAATTCTGCGCCGCTGCGGCGACGATCTCACCCGCGCCAACGTGCTCAAGCAGGCCGCCTCGCTCGACGGCTTCCACTCGCCTTACATGATCGACGGCATCACCTACAGCTTCCGGCCGGACGACTACACGCCGATGCGCACGCTCTACATCTCAACCTTCAACGGCAAGGATTGGGACATTTCGGACAAGCCGGTCACGGAATAGCCTTCGCAGCCAGCTAACTTCGTCTGGTTCAGGAGCGGCGTCTCTGCCGGGGCGCCGCTCCTCGTGTCTTCAGCGCGCTTCGCATATGATGGGCAGCCGCCGCCTTCCCGGAGAAAAATGCCTTCGTGCCACGCGCCGCATCGCCTGAGCTGTTGGATGAGCTGTTGCCGGAAAAGTTCCGGCAGTGGTTCGCCGCGCGTGAGTGGCGCGCCCGCGCCCACCAGCTCGCGCTGCTCGCGAAGGCGCGGGCGCGCCGCTCCAGCCTTTTGATCGCACCGACCGGCGCCGGCAAAACGCTGGCCGGTTTCTTGCCGTCGCTGGTGGAACTCGACCTCGAACGCCAGAAGCCGGCCCGGCCGAGGGCCGCGCTGACATCGACCGGCCGCGACGTGCAGCGCACCGGCGGCCTGCACACGCTCTACATCTCGCCGCTCAAGGCGCTCGCCGTCGATATCGCGCGCAATCTCGAGCGCCCGATCGCCGACATGGCATTGCCGATCCGGGTCGAGACGCGCACCGGCGACACCCCGGCGACGCGCCGCCAACGGCAGCGACGCTATCCGCCAGACATTCTCCTCACCACGCCGGAGCAGCTGGCGCTGCTGCTGGCGTCCGACGACGCGCCCCTTCTGTTTGCCTCGCTCCGCCATGTCGTGCTCGACGAGCTGCACGCGCTCGTCACCTCCAAGCGCGGCGACCTGTTGTCGCTCGGCCTCGCGCGACTGTGGCAGCTCGCGCCGCAGCTTCGCGTCACCGGGCTCTCCGCGACCGTCGCCGAGCCCGATGAGCTGCGGCGCTTCCTCGTTCCGCAAATGCCTGATGAAATAAATCTCGCAGATCTCGTGATCGCGGAGGCAGGCGCCGCACCGATCGTCGAAATGCTCGACACCCAGGAGCGCCTGCCATGGGCCGGGCATTCCGCGCGCCACGCACTCGGCGAGATTTACGATCTCATCAAGGCCAACAAGACGACGCTGGTTTTCGTCAACACCCGCAGCCAGGCCGAGATGCTGTTTCAGGAACTGTGGCGCATCAACGACGACGGCCTGCCGATTGCCCTGCATCACGGCTCGCTCGACGTCGCCCAGCGCCGCAAGGTCGAGGACGCGATGGCGACCGGCCGCCTGCAGGGCGTGGTCTGCACGTCGTCGCTCGATCTCGGCATCGACTGGGGCGACATCGATCTCGTCATCAATGTCGGCGCGCCGAAAGGCGCATCGCGGATGATGCAGCGGATCGGCCGCGCCAACCACCGGCTCGACGAGCCGTCGCGCGCAGTGATGGTGCCGGCCAATCGCTTCGAGGTTCTGGAATGCCGCGCAGCCATCGACGCCATCGCCGAGAATGCGCAGGACACGCCGCCGCTCCGCACCGGCGCGCTCGATGTGCTGGCGCAGCATGTTCTCGGCCGCGCCTGCGGCGAGCCGTTCCTGGCGGACGAACTGTTCGATGAAGTTCGCAGCGCCGCGCCCTATCAGGATCTTGCGCGTCGCGATTTTGACGATGTGATCGATTTCGTCGCCTCCGGCGGCTATGCGCTGAAAAGCTACGAACGCTTCGCCCGGATCAGGCAGACCAAGGATGGCCGCTGGCGCGTGGCCAATCCCAAAGTGCGCCAAAGCTATCGCCTCAATGTCGGCACCATCGTCGAGGAGCAGATGCTGAAAGTGCGGCTGGTGCGCTCGCGGCGCGCAAGCGCTTCCGGCTCGACCGGCGCCGTCGCCCGCGGCGGCCGCCTGCTCGGCCAGATCGAGGAATATTTTATCGAGGGCCTGACGCCGGGCGACACCTTCGTGTTCGGCGGCGAGATCGTGCGCTATGAGGCGCTGGCGGAGGATGAGGTCTACGTATCGCGCGCGAATGACAAGGACGCGCGCGTGCCGTCCTATATGGGCGGCAAATTTCCGCTCTCGACCTATCTTGCCGAACGGGTGCGCCTCCTGCTCGCCGACCGCAAGGCGTGGCGCGGACTGCCCGAGCAGGTGCAAGACTGGCTCTCCTTGCAGCGCGACGTGTCACAGATCCCCGGTCCGCGCGAACTTGTGGTCGAGACCTTTCCCCGTGCGGCGAAAAATTACCTCGTCTGCTATCCGTTCGAGGGCAGACTCGCGCATCAGACCCTCGGCATGTTGCTGACGCGCCGCCTCGAGCGCATGCATGCGCGGCCGCTCGGTTTCGTCGCCAACGAATATGCGCTGGCGGTGTGGGCACTCGGCGACATGTCCCTGATGATCCGCCAGCACCGGCTCGACCTCGACGCCCTGTTCGACCCGGACATGCTCGGCGACGATCTCGAAGCCTGGCTCGCGGAATCGGCGCTGATGAAACGCACCTTCCGTAATTGCGCGATCATTTCAGGCCTGATCCCGCGCCGTTTCGTCGGCGAGGAAAAAAGCCGCCGCCAGGTGCTGTTCTCCACGGACCTTGTCTATGACGTGCTGCGCAAACACCAGCCGGACCACCTGCTGCTGCGCGCGGCGCGGGCCGATGCTGCCACCGGGCTTTTGGACCTGCGTCGCCTTGGCGATATGCTGACACGAATCAAAGGCAGCATTCATCATCGGGAACTCGACAAGGTGTCGCCCCTCGCGGTCCCGGTGATGCTGGAAATCGGGCGGGAGCCGGTATATGGCGAGGCTTCCGATACCCTGCTCGCCGAAGCCGCCGAGGAACTGATACACGAAGCCACAGGACAGGCCTTTGACGCGCCAATCTCCTCCCATCGAAAGTGATCCCTCGGGCCGTGCGACGTTGCACGTCAACGGCGTCGATCTGCACACTGATCTTTCGGGAGCGCTGGTCTGGGAGGAGGAGCGCCTCGTGATCGTCTCGGACCTGCATCTCGAAAAGGGCTCGAGCTTTGCCGCCCGCGGCGTGCTGCTGCCGCCCTATGACAGCACCGCCACGATCACCCGGCTCGCCGCCGTCATCGCGCGGCACAATCCGCGCCGCATCATCGCCCTCGGCGACAGCTTTCACGACGGCTGGGCCCATCTGCGCCTGCCCGAAGCCGAGCGGGCCGCCGTCGCCGCACTTCAGAGAGGCCGCGACTGGATCTGGATCACCGGCAACCACGATCCCGAACTTCCCCGCGATCTCGGCGGAACCATCGCCTCCGACATCGGCATCGGCGCCCTCACCTTCCGCCACGAGCCGACCGGCAGCGCTGGCGAGATCGCCGGGCACCTGCACCCCAAGGCGCGGGTTTCGACGCGCGGCCGTGCCATCGATCGGCGCTGCTTCGCCTGCGACGGCCAACGCGCGGTGATGCCGGCGTTCGGCGCCTATACCGGGGGCCTCAGCATCCGCCACGCGGCCTTTGCCAAGATTTTCCGGAGCCTCGGCTTCATGGCCCATGTGCTCGGCGACCGCCGCGTCCACGCCATCGCGGCCGCGCGCTGCTACTGAGCCCTCGGAAGGCGCGACGCGCAGTCGCAGCCAAAGGGCGTGGATTCCGCGCGGCGACATTCCCATTTGTGCGTGAGGCTTGCGGCAATCGCGCCGCAGGCCGCTGGAGAAACAGATGAGCTATTTTCGGACCGCAATCCTTCTGGCCGGCCTTGCCGCGCTGTTCATGGGTGTCGGTTATCTGCTGGGCGGTGCCGGCGGCGCGATGATCGCGCTGGTCATCGCAGCCGGCACCAATCTGTTCGCCTACTGGAATTCCGACCGCATGGTACTGTCGATGCACGGCGCGCATGAGGTGGATGCGCACACCGCGCCGGATCTCGTGCGCATGGTTGCGGAACTGGCCGGGCGTGCCGGGCTGCCGATGCCGCGCGTCTACATCATGGACAACTACCAGCCGAATGCCTTCGCCACCGGCCGCAACCCGGAGAATGCCGCCGTCGCCGTCACCACCGGCCTGATGCAGCAGCTCAGCCGCGAGGAGCTCGCCGGCGTGATTGCGCATGAGCTGGCGCACATCAAGAACCACGACACGCTGCTGATGACGATCACTGCGACCATCGCCGGTGCGATCTCGATGCTGGCCCAGTTCGGCTTGTTCTTCGGCGGCAACCGCAACAACGGTCCGGGCCTGATCGGCTCGCTCGCGCTGATGATTTTGGCGCCGCTCGGCGCGATGATCGTGCAGATGGCGATCAGCCGGACGCGGGAATATGCCGCCGACGATCTTGGTGCCCGGATCTGCGGTCAGCCGATGTGGCTCGCTTCCGCGCTGGTCAAGATCTCCAGCGCCGCGCATCAGATCCCGAACGAGGATGCCGAGCGCAATCCGGCGACCGCGCACATGTTCATCATCAATCCGCTGTCGGGCCACGGCATGGACAACCTGTTTTCCACCCACCCTTCAACGGAAAACCGCGTCAACGCCCTGCAGCAGCTCGCCACCCAGTTCGGCGGTGGTTACGCCGCGCCGATCGTCCCCACGCGACCGGCGAATGGGCCATGGGGCGGGCAGCCGCCGCGGCGCGGGCCGTGGGGCTGATCGCCAAATCAGCCGACAGACAAAACAAAAATGCCCGGAGCGATCCGGGCATTTTTGTTTCCGCCGTTACAGCGTGCCGTTGAGGAACGGGTTGGTCGCCCGCTCTTGGCCGAACGTCGAGCCGGGGCCATGGCCGCAGATGAAGCCGACATCGTCGCCGAGCGGCAGGAGCTTATCGGTGATCGAGCTGATCAGCGTGGCGTGATCCCCGCCCGGCAGATCGGTTCGCCCGACCGAGCCGTTAAACAAGACGTCGCCGACCAGCGCAAAGCGCATTTCCGGATTGAAATAGACCACGCTGCCTGGCGAATGCCCCGGACAATGAAAGATCTCGAACTTGAGGTCATCGATCTCGACCTCGTCGCCCTCGTCCAGCCAGCGGTCCGGCGCGAAGTTGCGAACGCCGTACATTCCGAAATTCTTGCCGCTTTCGACGACGTGATCGAGCAAGTACTTGTCGGCGATGTGGGGACCGACGATCGGGACCTTGAGCGCATCGCGAAGATCGGCCGCACCGCCGACATGATCGATATGACCATGGGTGAGCCAGATCTGCTCGACCGTGACTCCTGCCTTGGCGATCGCCGCCTCGATGCCGGGGACATCGCCGCCCGGATCGACCACGACAGCGCGCTTCGACGCTTCGCTCCACAGCAGCGTGCAGTTCTGCTGGAACAGGGTGACAGGAACGATGAGGGCGCCGGCCTTGGCTTTTTGATTGTCGCTCATGGTTGACCAATGGCTCATTTTTCTCGAGCGGCCAAGCCCAATATTGGCACGGGTTCCATCGGTCACGGCGAGACAGTCCGCGGGCTGCCAGCCGGAACGAAACCGAAATAATGATTGCGTTTTTTCGCAATCATTGATATTTAACGGTTAGAAAAAGGGTCCGCGCTCGTTTGCGGATCCCATCGTCAAATGACCTCTGATTTCGGAAAAATGTGCCATGTCCCGACACCAGATGATGTCCGAGCTGACATCCGATCAAGCGTCCAAGCCGGAGGTGACCGCCTTTTTCGATCCGCGCACGTGGTCGGTGCAGTATGTCGTCGCCGACCCGGACGCGAAGAAATGCGCGATCATCGACCCGGTCCATGACTACGACGAGAAGTCAGGCGCGACCGGGACCATGAATGCCGACAAGATTTTGCGCTTCATCGCGGAGAAGGGCTACGCGGTGGAATGGATTCTCGATACCCATCCGCACGCCGACCACTTCTCGGCCGCGCAATATCTCAAGGCCAAAACCGGCGCGCCGACTGCCATCGGGGAAAAAGTCACCGAGGTCCAAAAGCTCTGGAAGGATTTTTACAACTGGCCGGATTTCCCGGCTGACGGCTCACAATGGGACCGGCTGTTTGCCGATGGCGATACGTTCATGGTCGGCAATATTCCCGGCCGTGTCATGTTTTCGCCGGGCCATACGCTCGCCTCCATCACTTACGTGATCGGTGACGCCGCGTTTGTCCACGACACGCTGTTCATGCCGGACGGCGGCACTGCGCGCGCGGACTTCCCCGGCGGCAGCGCCGAGGCGCTGTGGCATTCGATCCAGCGGATCCTCGCGCTGCCGGATGAGACGCGGCTCTTCACCGGCCATGACTACCAGCCGGGCGGGCGCAAGCCGCGCTGGGAAAGCACCGTGGCCGAGCAGAAGGCCACCAACATCCACATGTCGAGGTTTCTCACCAAGGAGACTTTCGTCGAAGCGCGTGACGCGCGCGACAAGATGCTGCCGATGCCGAAGCTGATTTTGCACGCGCTGCAAATCAACACCAATGGCGGACGCTTGCCCGAGCCCGAGAGCAACGGCCGGCGCTATCTCAAAATACCGCTCGATCTGCTTCACGCTCCCTGGAGTTGATGATGAACGAAAATATGCTGTCGCCGCATGCGCGGCAGATGAAGGACAGGGTGATGGAAGCATCGCTGTTCCTCAAAAAGCTCTCCAATGCCGACCGGCTGCTGATCGCCTGCGCGCTGGTCGATGGCGAGCGCTCGGTGCGCGAATTGGAAGACCTGCTCGGCATCCGCCAACCCGGCCTTTCGCAACAGCTCGCCGAACTGCGCGAAGCCGGCATGATCGTCGGCCGCAAGGAAGGCAAGGCGATGTTCTATCGCCTCGCTGATCCGCGCGTCGAAGCGTTGATCGCCACCATGCACCGATTGTTCTGCCAAGAGCCGGAGCACGCATCGACATGAGCAAAATGACATGACCGAAACGCCTGCATTCCACCACAAAGGATCCCCGCGATGACCGAATTCACCCCGATTGCTTCCCTGCTCGGCGGCATGATGATCGGACTGTCTGCCGTTCTCCTGATGGCCCTCGAGGGCCGCATTGCTGGCGTCAGCGGCATCGCCGGCAAGCTGTTGCCGCCCTACCGCGACAGCGCGTTCGTGAGTCGGCTCGGGTTCGTCCTCGGCCTCGTCGCCGCACCGCTGGTCGTATTGCTGGTGACCGGCGCGCCAGTGCTGCAGACGGTGTCCTCAAACGTGCCGGTGATGATTGCCGCCGGCCTGCTCGTCGGCTTCGGTTCGGTTCTGGGCAGCGGCTGCACCTCGGGCCACGGCGTCTGCGGACTGTCGCGGCTCTCGCTCCGCTCGCTGGCGGCGACGCTCAGCTTCATGGCCACCGGCATCATCACTGTTTTCATCGTTCGTCATATGATCGGAGCCTGACATGTCGTTCCTCATCAATCTCGGCGTCGGCCTCCTGTTTGGCCTCGGCCTCGTCATCTCCGGCATGGTCGATCCCGCCAAGGTCAAGAACTTCCTCGACCTGTTCGGTACGTGGGACCCCTCGCTGGCGTTCGTGATGGCCGGCGCGATCCTCGTCACCTTCATCGGCTATCGCACTTTGTTCCGGCGCGGGGCCGCGGTCTTTGGCGCGCCGTTTCAACTGCCGACCCTGACCGATCTCGACCGCCGCATCTTCATCGGCCCGGCGCTGTTCGGCATCGGCTGGGGCCTTGGCGGCGTCTGCCCCGGGCCGGCGCTGACCTCGATCAGCCTTGGCCACACCGGCATTCTGGTGTTCGTGCCTGCGATGTTCGCCGGCATGTGGGCGGCGCGCCTCCTCACCGATACCGACGGCAAGCTTCAGGTGCAGGCGCGCTGAGCGGGCCAGGCACGGAAGCGGCCATGCAATCGCCCGCTTCCGTGCTACAAACGGCGCGTGGATGAGATGAACCCGTTTTCGCCCCCGCCCCTCACCCTGCCGCCAGACCGGCGGCAGTCGGAAACCGCGCTTGCGATCGCCCGCGGCACGACAAGGCTGCTGCGGTCACTGGGCTTTGCCTGCGTGCCGGAACTGGCGCTTCCCTCGGGGCGGCGCGCCGATCTCGTTGCCATCAACCCGCGCGGCGACGTCTGGATCGTCGAAATCAAATCGTCGCTCGCCGATTGGCGCGCCGACGACAAATGGCATGAATACCGGGCCCATTGCGACCGGCTGTTCTTCGCCTTCACCCAGGATCTGCCGTGCGAGATCTTTCCGAATGATGCCGGCCGGATCGTCGCCGATGCTTACGGCGCGCACCTGCATTGCGATGCGCCGGAGCACCGCCTGACGGCGGCAACCCGCAAGGTGATGATGCTGCGCTTTGGCCTTGTCGCCGCCGAGCGCCTCGGGCGGCTCGCCGATCCGCAAGGCATCAACGAGACCTGAGCCCCCGCCGTCAGCGCGGGGCGCGCTTCGCCAGAATCCGCTGCAAGGTGCGGCGGTGCATGTTCAGGCGCCGGGCCGTTTCGGAGACATTGCGGTTGCACAATTCATAGATGCGCTGGATGTGCTCCCAGCGGACGCGATCCGCCGACATCGGATTCGCTGGCGGCTCGGACTTGGCGGTGCCGCTCGCCAAAAGGGCCGCCACCACATCGTCAGCATCGGCGGGTTTTGCGAGATAATCGACCGCACCCATCTTCACCGCGGTTACGGCGGTGGCGATGTTGCCGTAGCCGGTGAGCACGATGGCCCGCGCGTCGGGCCGCTGGCGCTTGAGCGCGGACACGACATCGAGGCCGTTGCCGTCCCCGAGACGCAGATCGACCACGGCGAAGGCGGGAGGCGCCTGACCGATCTTCGCAAGGCCGTCAGCAACGCTGTCGCAGGAGGTGACCTCGAAGCCGCGGCTTTCCATCGCCCGCGACAAGCGTTCGAGGAAGGGCTTGTCGTCCTCGACGATGAGAAGAGAACGGTCGGCTTCGTTGGCCAATTCGGCGATCGCGCTTCCGATCATAAAATCTCTTTCCTGCTGGTGTCCGCCTGTCCACCCGATATGGAATGCTGGCAAAGCCCTGCCAAGTGCAAAAGGTTGCGACAAAATGGCGTTTTGCCGCCAGCTTCCCGGCTAAATTGCGCTGAACAATGTGGCGGGACAATGCTTTGCCCCGCCCCGCCAACAAATATCGGCCATCAAATATCGGCCATCGGCATCACGTCGCTGCTCTCGAAGCGGCTGCGCGGCCAGAGGATCTGCACCACCGCGCCGTGCTCGGGAAAGGTGCGGTTCCTGAAGCTGACCCGCGCCCCGGCGCGCTCCAGCAGGGTGCGCGCGATGAAGACGCCAAGCCCGAGTCCGCCACGCCCGCCAGCCGCCTCATCCGGCTGGCGGCGGCGCGACAGATAGGGCTCGCCGATGCGCTTCAGCACTTCAGGCGCGATGCCCGGGCCATCATCGGAAATCACGATTTCGACCTGGTCGTCGTTCCACCAGGCTCCGACCTCGACCGTGCTGCGGGCGAAATCGACCGCGTTCTCCAAAATGTTGCCGATGCCATGAAGAATCGCCGGGTTGCGCATCCCCACCGGCTCGCTGCTTCCGCTGCCGCCCATGATCCGCACCTTGATATCGACGCCGAATTCGCGATGCGGGGCCACGGCCTCCTCGATCAGGGTCGACAACGGCATCTCGTCGAATGGCGCCCCGCTCGAGGACAACTGCGTGATCTTGGCCAAAATCTCGCGGCAACGCTGCGCCTGTTCCCGCAAGGTCTTGAGATCGCTGGCGATCGGGCTGTCCTCGTCGACGCTGCGCTCAAGCTCGCGCGAAATCAGAAAGATCGTCGACAGCGGCGTGCCGAGCTCATGGGCGGCGGCGGCGGCAAGTCCGTCGAGCTGGGTGAGGTGCTGCTCGCGGGTGAGGACGAGTTCGGTCGCCGCCAGCGCGTCGGCGAGCTTGCGCGCCTCCTCGGTCACCTGGAACGCATAGAGGCTGGTGACGCCGATCGCGAGCACGATGGAAAGCCATACGCCGGACAAATAGATGGTGGGAAATTCCAGCGGGCTGTCGGCTTCCCACGGCAGCGGCATGTGGAACAGACCGACCACCGTCGCCGAGACCGCGGCGAGGCAGCCCAGCCCGATGGTGAAGCGCGTCGGCAGCGCCGTCGCCGAGATCAGTACCGGGGCGAGGAACAGGAAAGAAAACGGATTGGCGAGGCCGCCGGTCAGGAACAACAGTGCCGCGAGTTCGATAATATTCAGCGCGAGCAATGCCGCGGCGGCGGCCGGCGTCAGGCGATGCATCGGACTGAAGATCAATTGCAACGCGAGATTGAGCAGCGCCGACGAGCAGACGATGATCATGGCCGGAATGACGGGGAGATCGAACTCGAGTCCCTTCACGACCACGATGATCGCGACGAACTGCCCGAGCGCGGCGAGCCAGCGCAGACGCAAAATGGTGTCGAGCAGCACGTAGCGGCGCGGATGGCGGAAGTCGGAGGTTGCAAGGTCGCTCATTGTGCGATTTTAGGCCATTCGCCGCCCTGATGGACACGGGAATAAAACGCCATTCCCAGGCAAATGCGCGCAGGCGGGCGCGGCACGCGACGGAGCATGCCGGACCCGCCTTGATCATCGACCGGCGATCCCGTCACAATCGGGCCGGCAGTTTCAGGGAATGGATATGTCGTCAGCCACCACCGCCGCGTTGTCAGGACGAAAATCATCCGCCTCACCCTCGGCATCGTCCTTGGCCATCGACGTCGAGCGGCTGGTCAAAATCTATCGCGGCAAGCCGGCAGTCGACGGCATCACCTTCAATGTCGCGCGCGGCGCGATCACCGGCCTTCTCGGCGGCAACGGCGCGGGCAAAACCACGACCATCGCCATGATCATGGGCCTCGTGCTGCCGACCTCGGGCAGGATCTCGATCTTCGGCCTGCCGATGCCGCAGCAGCGACCGAACGTGCTGGGCCGGATGAATTTTGAAAGCCCTTACGTCGACATGCCGATGCGCCTCACCGTGCGCCAGAACCTGACGGTGTTCGGCAAGCTCTATGCGGTCGGGAACCTGCGCGAGCGGATCGCGACGCTGGCATCCGATCTCGACATCGGTGAATTTCTCGACCGCCCCAACGGCAAGCTGTCGGCGGGACAGAAAACCCGCGTCGCGCTCGCCAAGGCGCTCATCAACGAGCCCGAACTGCTACTGCTCGACGAGCCGACCGCCTCGCTCGACCCTGATGCCGCGGACTGGATCCGCAGCCACCTCGAGGATTATCGCAAACGCAAGGGAGCCACGATCCTGCTCGCCTCGCACAACATGAGCGAGGTCGAGCGCATGTGCGACCGCATCATCATCATGAAGAGCGGCCGGATCGAGGACGACGACACGCCTTCAAAAATCATGTCGCGCTACAACCGCACCAATCTCGAAGAGGTCTTTCTCGACGTGGCTCGCGGCCGCGACAACACGGAGGCGACATGACCCTGGCAACCACCACCAATGGCCTGTCGCTGAGCCGCATCAACGCGATGCTGCTGAGATACTTTTATCTCCTGCGCTCATCGTGGCCGCGCCTGCTCGAGCTGGTCTACTGGCCCGCGCTTCAGCTGATCACCTGGGGCTTTCTGCAAACCTATATCGCGAACAATGCGGGCTTCTTCGCCCGCGCAGGCGGTGCCTTCATCGGCGCGGTCATCCTCTGGGACATTCTTTTTCGAGGCCAGCTCGGCTTCTCGATTTCCTTCCTTGAAGAGATGTGGGCGCGCAACATCGGAAACCTGATGATGAGTCCGCTCAAGCCGATCGAGTTCCTGCTCGCGCTGATGATCATGAGTATTTTCAGGCTGGCCATCGGCGTCGTTCCGATGACGCTGCTGGCGATAACGTTCTTCGACTTCAATCTCTACGGCCTCGGCCTGCCGCTGATTGCGTTCTTCTGCAATCTCATCTTCACCAGTTGGGCGGTGGGAATCGTCGTGTCGGGCCTCGTGCTGCGACACGGCCTCGGCGCCGAGAGTCTGGCCTGGACGCTGATGTTCCTGCTGATGCCGCTGGCCTGCGTCTACTATCCCGTTTCGGTGATGCCGGAGTGGCTGCAATACGCCGCCTGGGCGCTGCCGCCGACTTATGTGTTCGAAGGAATGCGCGCCCTCCTTGCAAACGGGGTGTTCCGCACCGATCTAATGGTGCAGGCACTGGCGATTAATGCGATCTATTTTCTTGTGGCCTGCGGCATATTCTTCGTGCTGCTGAACAGCGCCAGACGCAACGGCTCGCTGGTACAAAGCGGCGAATAGAGCTGTCAAACAGGGTTTTCTTGCCTGCGATTCCGGGCGGAACATCTGCCGGAGAAATTATTTTTCTACGGCCAGTAGTTGCAACAGAAAGCAATGTTTCGATTGACGCTCGATTTGGCAGGGATCACTATGCTGCAACGCAATGTAGCCGACCGTCCTCAAGGGTCGACCGGCTGACCGACCGCGACAAGGCGGTCAGGAACGGAACGTGAGGTTTGTATGCCGATAGGTGAATTTGGCCGCCCACCGGAAATGCCGTCTGAAAACAGCGCGGCGCTTACGACGCCGATGTACTGGCTCTATGAGCTCGGTCAGGCGTCGCTCAACCCGGCGCGGGCAGCTGCCGATGCCACCCGGCTGCTCTATCAAAATCCGCTCAATCCATTGTCCCGCACCCAGCTCGGCAAGTCGATCGCCGCCGGCTGCGAACTGTTCGAGCGCACCACGCGCCGTTACGGCAAGCCGGAATGGGGCCTTGCCGATCCGGTGGTCGAAGGCGTGCAGGTGCCGCTCGAAATCAAGACGGTGTGGGAAAAGCCGTTCTGCCGCCTGCTGCATTTCAGCCGTGGAATCACGCGGCCGCTGCGTCGGCCGCAGCAGCGCCTGATGATCGTGGCACCGATGTCCGGCCACTACGCCACGCTTCTGCGCGGCACGGTCGAAGCTTTTTTGCCGACCCATGATGTCTACATCACCGACTGGTCGGACGCCCGGATGGTGCCGCTGGCCGATGGCCGCTTCGACCTCGATGATTACGTCGACTACCTGATCGAGATGTTCGAGCTGCTCGGCGGCGATTTCCACGTCATGGCGGTGTGCCAGCCGTCGGTGCCGGTGCTCGTTGCCGTATCGGTGATGGAAGCGGCCAACAACCCGAACGCACCGCTCTCGATGACATTGATGGGCGGGCCCATCGACACCCGCCGCAATCCGACCGCGGTCAACGACCTCGCCGCCGAAAAAGGCATCGACTGGTTCCGCAGACACGTCATCACCAAGGTGCCGTTCCCGCATCCCGGCTTCATGCGCGATGTCTATCCGGGCTTTCTGCAGCTCAACGGCTTCATCAGCATGAATCTTGACCGCCACGTTGACGCGCACCACGCGCTGTTCCAGAATCTCGTGAAGGGCGACGGCGACCTCGTCGACAAGCACCGCGATTTCTACGACGAATATCTGGCGGTGATGGACCTGACCGCCGAATATTATCTGCAGACCGTCGATTACGTCTTCATCAAGCACGCGCTGCCGATGGGCGAAATGACCCATCGTGGCCTTTTGGTCGAGCCGTCGAAGATCAAAAACGTCGCGCTGATGACGGTCGAGGGCGAGAAGGACGATATCTCCGGCCTTGGCCAGACCGAGGCCGCGCATACGCTGTGCTCATCCATCCCGCAGGATCTGCGCGTCCATTACGTTCAGGCCGGCGTCGGCCATTACGGCGTCTTCAACGGCTCCCGCTTCCGCTCCGAGATCGTGCCCCGCATTTCGGATTTCATGAACGGTGCTACCGCCGCTCGCAAACAGCGTCCCCCGACGCTGCGGTCCGTGGCGGCCTCGTAAAGTCGCACAGCGGTGCAGTTTCCCGCATTTGTTGGCGCCGGGCCAGCCAGCCCCCAAGCGTCTCCCGCAACACATTGATCCTGCGGGAGATTTTTCTGTCTTACTTTCGTCCCAATGAGTGAATAATCATTCACCTGCGCTCAGGCGCGGTCCGCAAGGGCTGAATCTGAACGTCACCCCGACGATCACCCCATATTGAGTCCCTTGAACGCCTTTGCCCCTAGATCTGGGGCAAATGATTTGTTTTTTCCGTCGCCGGTTTTCCCTGGCCGCAGATGTGGCAGACTCGCGCGACGTTTTCTGACCGGATGTTGCGATTATGGCTGTTCGTGCACTTCTTTACCGACGCCCCACTGAACCGAGCGCGTTGGTGATCAGGTTTGGCGCGCAGATTTATTCGATCCGCCTGCGCCGCCATCGGCGTGCGCGGCGCTATACATTGCGCATTCATCCGTCGGCGCGCGAAGCCGTGCTGACAATGCCGCCGCGGGGCACGCTTGAAGAGGCCAGGGATTTCGCCGAACGTCACGGCGAGTGGATCGCGTCGCGCCTGCAGGGTTTGCCGAAGGCCGCGCCGTTCGTGCCCGGCGGCATGGTGCCGCTGCGCGGCATCGAGCATCGCCTCGTCCATCGGCCGGCCTCGCGCGGCACGGTCTGGGCGGAGACGCGCGACAACGGCGAGCCGATCCTCTGCGTCGCCGGTGCCATCGAGCATTTTGATCGCCGCGTACACGACTTTCTCAAGCGCGAAGCCAAGCACGACCTCGCCGCTGCGGCACATCGCTACGCGGAGATGCTCGACGTGAAGGTCAGACGCATCACTGTGCGCGACCAGTCGAGCCGCTGGGGCTCGTGCTCCTGCGCCGGCTCGCTGTCGTTCTCCTGGCGGCTGATCCTCGCGCCATCGCCGGTGCTCGACTATCTCGCCGCCCACGAGGTTGCCCATCTCGTCGAGATGAACCACTCGATCCGCTTTTGGCGGATCGTCGCAAAAATCTGCCCGCAGACCGACCGCGCCAAGCACTGGCTCGACACCCACGGCAACGATCTGCACCGCTTCGGCATCAGCGACTGACGTCCGCTGCTGACTACTGCCGCCCGAAAATCCGCTCCATCAGCCAGCCATCGAGGCCGGCGGCGGCCTCGGGCCGCGTTCCGGGCGGCACCGGCTGCAGCCCGGCGCGCGCCGCAGCCTGCGCAGGAGGCTGACCGGCGGGAAGCTGAGCCGAAGGCTGCGCCGGCAGTCCGACGGGTACTCCGCCTTCCGGCACAGGCATCGGCATCGGCGCAAAAACGCGGTTGGCGCCAGGCAGCGCCGCAACCGGCACGCCCTGATGCGCGCTCTTCATGAAGCGGGTCCAGACATCCACCGGCAGGCCGCCGCCCGTCGCCTTGCGCGTCGGCGAGTTGTCGTCGTTGCCGAGCCAGACACCGGTGACGAGATTAGCTGTGTAGCCGACAAACCAGGCGTCGCGGAAATCCTGGCTGGTGCCGGTCTTGCCGGCCGCCTGCCAGCCCGGCAGCTCGGCCTTGCGCGCGGTGCCGGTGCGCAGCGTTTCCTGCATCATCTGGTTCATCATCGAGACGCTGCGGGCATCGATAGCCTGCCCGGTGCGATCGGGCCGCCGCGCATAGAGCAGCTTGTTGCCCGTGGTGCGGATGCGCCGGATGACATAAGGCGATGCCGCGCGCCCGCCATTGGCGAACGGCGCGTAGGCCCCGACCAGTTCGAGCAGCGACACCTCGGAGGTGCCGAGCGAAAGCGAGGCATTGGCCTCAAGCTTTGACGCAATGCCGAGCCGGTGCGCGGTCCGCACCACCGCCGCAGGCCCGACCTCCTGCCCGAGACGCACGGCAACCGTGTTGAGCGACATCGCCAGCGCCTGCGTCAGCGTCACGTTGCCAAAATATTCCTGCGTGTAGTTCTCCGGCCGCCAGCCCTTGATGTTGATCGGCGCATCCGGGCGGATCGTGTCGGGCGTCAGCCCCTGCTCGATGGCGGTCAGATAGACGAACGGCTTGAAGGCCGAGCCGGGCTGGCGCTTCGCCGTCACAGCGCGGTTGAACTGGCTTTCCGAATAGTTGCGGCCGCCGACCAGCGCGCGCACCGCGCCATCGGGATTCATCGCCACCAGCGCGCCCTGCGAGACGTTGAACTTCACACTCTTGGCCGCCAGTTCGTCGATAATCGCGGCCTCGGCTTCCGCCTGCAGTTTTGGATCGATCGTGGTCTCGACCACGATGTTCTGGTCGACCTGCCCGACGAGATCGTCCAAAACCTCGGCGATCCAGTCGGCGGCATAATTCACGGTGCCGGCGCTCGGCGCCTTCATGGCATAGGAGGGATTGGCGATCGCGGCCTTCGCCTGCGCCTGCGTGATCAGCCCGGCATCGGCCATCGCCGCGAGCACCAGTTTTGCGCGCTTCTCCGCGCCCTTGGGGTTACGGTTAGGAGCAAGACGGCTCGGCGATTTCACCAGTCCGGCAAGCATCGCGGCTTCCGCCAGCGTTATGTTGCGCGCCGATTTGCCGAAGTAGCGCTGCGCCGCCGCATCCACGCCATAGGCGCCCGCGCCGAAATAGACGCGGTTGAGATACATCTCGAGAATCTCGTTCTTGGAGTACTTGTGCTCCAGCCAGACCGCAAGTTCCACCTCCTGCAGCTTGCGCTGCATGGTGCGTTCCTGCGTCAGAAACAGATTCTTGGCGAGCTGCTGCGTCAGCGTCGAGCCGCCCTGCGAAACGCCGCGGTGCATGACGTTGGCATAGGCGGCGCGAACGATGCCGATCGGGTCGACGCCGTAATGCGAATAGAAACGGCGATCCTCAATCGCGATGAAAGCATTCGGCACATAGGCCGGCAGCATTTTCAGCGGCAGGTTTTCACCCGCCATCTCGCCGCGCATCGCCAGCACGCTGCCATCGGCGCCGGTGATCTGGATGGTCGGCGGCCGCTTCGGCACCTGCAGCGAATGGATCGGAGGCAGATGGGCGCCGACATAGACGACGACGCCGACAATCGCGATGGTCACCCACAGGCCGGCCACCGCACCCCAATAGGCGATGCGCCCAAAGGCTTTGCGGACGCCGCCCCTGCGGCGCCTGCCGCCACCACGGGAACGCGGCGCGGCCGAGGATTTTGAAGCCGCCGGCTTGGGTTTCGGTTTCGGCTTGGGCTCCTCAGGGCCGAGGATGCGGTCCTGGATGCTGACCTGAAGATCGGCGAGCGACGAAAGCGGGCCGAAGGTCGGCTCCTTTCGCGCCTGCTTTTTCTTCCGTCCAGAAGCCATTCACCCCGCCCAGCCAAAGTTGCACGTCGCACATGATGACCTAACAAGGCGGGTTTAAGACCGGGTTACGGAAAGATTAACGGCTTTGTAACAAGCCGCCCGATCGCTGCGAGGCGTGTCACTGCGAGGCGTGGCGGATCCGCGTCAGCATGATCAGGCCGACAAACACAGCAAGAGCGGCCATCAGCGTGAACATCGCCGGAATGCCGATCCGGTCGATCAGGAAGCCGCAAACAACGACGCCGGCCGCCTGAGACACGTAGAAACTGGTGGCGAACAGCGCCACCGCCGCGCCGCGCGCTTCGGGGACCATCTGCGTCGCGAGGGTCTGCAGCGTGTTGTGGATCATATAATAGCCCATGCCGATCAGCGCGATCGCCGGGAGTGACCACTGCGCCTGCGGGGCAAAGCCGATCACGATCAGACCGCCGCCGATGAAAATGGTGCCGAGCAGGGACATTTTGCCCTGCCCCAGCAGGTTGAGGAACTGGCGCGAGAACAGCACGTAGGCTGTCGCGCCTGCGGCAAACACCGCGAGATACAGACCGACAGTTCCGAAATCGAAACCAAAGCGGTTGCGCAGGTGGAGGCCGACATAGGTGAAGGCGCCGAACACCGCAAAACCCTCAAGCGCAACCACGACGAGAACGAACCGCACGCGCGGGATCAGCACGAGACGCGCGGTCGCCGCCCATGTCTTGAGCCACGAGGTATGAACCGGCGTCGGCCGCTCCGCCGCCAGCGGATTAGTGCGCAGCTCGTAGATCAGCCCGAGGCTGACGACGGCGAACACGCCCGCAAGCACGAAGAACGATGCGCGCCAGCCAAAATATTCGCCGAGGATGCCGCCGCCGATCTGGCCGGCGAGCACGCCGAGCACCTGGCCGAACATGAAGCGCGCCAGAATCGGCTGGCGCTCCTCGTAGTCGACGACGTCGCCGATCCACGCCATCGACAACGGGATGATCGCCGCCGAGGTCATGCCGGATATCAGCCGCGCAAAAATGATGCCGTTGAACGAGCCGGATAGCCCGCACGCCGTCGCCGTCACCACCGAGGCCATGCAGATGAACAGCACGATGCGATATTTGCCGAAGCGGTCCCCGACGGGGCCGAACAGCGCCTGGAACGAGCCATAGGCGAAGGTGTAGACGCTCGCCACGATGGCGACGGCCGCGATGCTCACGTCGAACTCATCGGCGATCTGCGGCAGGACGGAATCGGTGATGCGGGTGGTTGCCGCGCTCGCGAATGCCGCTGTCGCAAGCAGCACGATCGAGCGGCGCGGGATCTCCGCGGAGGAGGTAGCAGAAAGGCTTGTCACGGAAAGGTCCAGATCGTGGAGAGGTCGTTGGGGGGCAGCGCACTTAATCCGCCTTGGCGGCCAAGCACAATGGCGCGGCGCGCAGCCGGCCTATGCCCGCAAGTGAAGGCGGCCGCTCAATAGCCGGTCATTTCGAGATAGCCGATGCCGGCATGGGTGCCGCGGCACCGCACCGGCCCCTCCCAATAAGGAAAGCTCAGCGCCATCCAGCTCTGCGGATTGATCGCTTCGGTCTCGATGCTCACGCCTCGCGCCGGAATGGCGAGCCGCCACTTCGTCGGAATGGATTTTGCGCCGACCTTGCTCCAGGCCACCGGCGACAGCTCGATGCCGTCGCTCGGCAGCACTTCGGCGGAGCCGTCGCGGCCGATCCAGGTGCCGGCGCGGTAGCTCGTGCCGTCCGTGTGCCGGAGCCGGAACAGCATCAGCTTGTCGCCATCGTCGAACTGCAGCGAAAACCAGTCCCATCCCGACTGGTCGGCAGCCAGCGGCTGGCTGCTCCACTCGCGATCCATCCAGGCGCGGCCCGCCACCGGAATCATGCGATCGCCGAACGTCAGCACGCCCTGCGCATGAAAGTTCGGCTGGCTGTAATAATACGACGCCTGTCCGCGGTCGGATTTCTGGCTGAAGCCGTGATCGCCCTGCAGCACAAGATCGCGCGTTGCGGTCAGCCGCAGCGTGTAGGCGAAGTTCGGCCCCGCTGCCGTCACTTCCAGAGGTGAGAGCGTCAGGGGCGCGGTCGCAACGCTGCCCTGCAAGGACCAGTTGTCGATGAAGGCGCGGAACGGTGAGAGTTCGACCCCGGCCTGCCCGACCCCGCCGCGCGCGAACCGCTCGGCAAAGAAATGCTCGGTCGCGCTGGTGACGGCGGCGTGCCCCATCCAGACCTGCTGATTGGCCCAGCCCTCGCCCTGCGGCCCCGGCATCGCCGCCTGCCGGAACAGCGTCCACTGCGCGCCATACTCCGCGCCGTCCTCGCCCTTGAGGTTGGCCGTGACGTACCACCACTCGATGCGGAAATCCGGGTGCGCGCCGTGATCCTCCGGAAAGCGCAAGACAACGCCGCGCTTCACTTCCGCAAAGCCCCGGGCGCTCGCGCCTAGCCCGGCGAAGCCTTCGCTCGGCGGGCCGCCCTGCGCGAACGCCGCTGCCGGCGACAGCGCCAGCGCGGACCACCCGAGAAAGCTGCGGCGGGAGAGTTTAGCGCTCATTGGAAAACACCCGCATGAGATCGGCCGGCCGTTGCCGCGCGAGCTTGATGATCGGCAAGAGCGCCGCCAGCAGCGCGGCAATCATCGCAACGACGATAAGCCGGACGATCTGGTCCGGAAACACATGAAACGGCAGCCGCCAGCCGAAGGCTTTGACATTGACCACCGCGAGCAGGCACCACGCCACTACGAGGCCGAGCGGCACCGCGATCAGCGACGTGAACAGCGCCAGCGCCATGGTCTTGACCAGCTCGAGCACGGCAAGGCTCCGGCGCGGCAGACCGATTGCCCACAGCGGCGCGAGCTGCGGCAGCCGGCTGTTGCCGAGCGTCAACAGGCTGGTGAGGAGCGCAATTCCGGCAACGCCGAGCGTGAACGCGTTGAGGCTCGCCGTGACGGCGAAGGTCTTGTTGAAGATCTGCAGCGATTCCGCCTTCAGGGCGCCCTGATCGATCAGGCGGTTTGGTGGCAGTCCCGTTTCGCGGCGCAATTGCGCGACCAGCGCCGGCACCGCGCCTTTCTTCACGCGCAGGCCGTAACGGACATGCGGCGTTTGCGGCCAGTGCGCGAACAGCACGTCGTTGGCGAGGCCGATCTGACCTTTCGCGTTGCCATAGTCCGGATAGATGCCGCCGACAGTCAAACGCAACTCGCCCTGCGGGGTCGAAACACGCAGCTCCGCGCCCGGCGACAGCGACAGACGGCGCGCGAGCTGCTCGCTGACCAGCGCCGCCTTGCCGCTGGCGATGTGCGCCCAGACATGCGGGCGGGCTTCCAGCAGGGGCCAGCTATCGCGATAGGTCGGGTGATCGGAGAAGCCGAGCACCTCCACCGGCCAGCCGCCGATCTGCGCATCCGCGCGCGGGGTCGGAAGGATTGCGAGAACGTCGGGATTGCCGCGCAGGCCCTCGAGCATTTTCGCAGCCTGCGCATCGCTGGTCGCGTTGAAATAGATTTCCGCCCCGAGGCGCTGGTCGAGCCAGCCGGCAAAGGTCTGGTTGAAGCTGCGGACCATCGTGCCGACGCCGATGTTCACGGCCAGCGCAAGCAGCAGCGCCATCAGCGCCAGCGACAGGCCGGACAGCTGCTGGCGGCTGTCGGCCCAGAACCATTTTGCCGTCGCCGAGCGCGCGAGCCGTTCGGCGAATGACAGCCACGTGCCGAGAATGATTGGCAGCCCCAAGGCCGCACCGATCATGATCGTCGCCAGCAAGGCGAAACCCGTGATCAGGCCGTCGCCGAACCGCAGGATGACCAAGGAACTGAGAAGAATAAAAACCGCGACCACGCCCTGCCATGTCAGCCAGCGCTGCTGCACCGCGCGCCAGGCATAAGGATGTGCGGTCGCCAGCAGGGGCAGTCTGCTTACTTTCGCGAGGCTATAGCCGGCGGCCGCAAGCGCGCCGAAAACGCTCATTCCGATGCTCGCCAGCCACCAGATCGGCTCCAGCGTCAGTTGCCCCGGCACCTGCGCGCCGTAGAGCCCGCGCAGGCTCACCGCGACATCCGGCAACAGCAGCGCCGCGATCAGATAGCCACCGGCGCAGCCGATGAAACCGGCAATCAGTGCGAGCGAAACCAGCTCGACCAGCAACGCCGCAGTCAGCCCCGCGGCCGAGATTCCGCAAGCCCGCAGCGTTCGCATCGTCGGCAGCCGCTGCTCGAAGGCAAGACCGATCGCCGAGTGAACGATGAACAGCCCGACGACGAACGACAGCAGGCCGAACGCGGTGAGGTTGGTATGAAAGCTCTGGGTCAGCCGGTCGAGATCGCTCTCGCTGCCCGCCGCGACGAAATTGAGCTGCCGCCCGGCGATCTCGGCAAGCGGCGCGCGCAGGCCGCTGTCGGGGCCGACCAGCAGCCGCGAGAGCTGTCCCTGCCGTTGCAGCAGCCGCTGCGCGGCGCCGATATCGACGACCGCCAGATTGTCGACGAGATCGTTGACCACTTTCAGCGGCGGCAATGCGCCGATTTCGCCGATCGAAGGCGTGGCGTTTTCGGCAAGGTTCAACTCGCGCAGCGTCGCGGCCGACACCAGCGTCCGGCCCGGCGGCAGCAGGAACGCGGCAAGATCGCCGCTGCCGAAGCGCGGGCCGGGGCCGGCCTCGCGTGGCAAGGTGATCGGCTCGATGCCGATCAAACGCAGGTTCACATTGTTGACGACGATGCGCCCCTCGAGCACCGGCGAAACCGGCCAGCCGGCGCGGCGCAGGGCAGCGAACAGGTCTTGCGAAAACATTCCGCCGTCGCTCGCCACCAGCATCGCGGTGTTGCCGCCGCCGAAGGCCGCCGCGGCGCGATCGTAGCTCTGGCGCGCCTGCGCGTTGATCGCCTGCACGCCGCTCCACAACGCGGTCGCGGCGATCAGGCCGACCACGAGCGTAGCAAGTTGCATCGGATGCCGTCGCCAGTGGCTGAGCAGAACCGCAAGAACCCAGCAGAGCCGTTTCACACGATCCGTCCTGAATGCAGATGAACCCGCCGATCGAGCTTTTCCGCAAGGCGCAGGCTGTGCGTCACCATCAGGAATCCGCAGCCGGTGCGGCGGATCAGATCCCGGGCGAGCTCGACGACCTCGTCGGCGGTGGCCTCGTCGAGATTGCCGGTCGGCTCGTCGGCGAGAACGAACAGCGGCTTCACCGCCAGCGCGCGGCCGATGGCGACGCGCTGCTGCTGGCCGCCGGATAGCTGCTCGGGATAGCGGTCGAGCAGAGCCTTGAGGCCGAGACGCACGATCAATTCCTCCAGCCAGGGACGATCCATGCGGCCCGCAATGCGCGCCTGAAATGCCAGATTGTCCGCGACCGACAGGCTCGGGATCAGGTTGAACTGCTGGAACACCAGCCCCAGCCGGTCGCGCCGCAGCGCCGCGCGCGCGGCATCGGGAAGGCCGGTGATCACATCGTCGCCGAGCCGGATCTCGCCGCTGTCCGCCTGATCGAGCCCCGCGCACAGATGCAGTAGCGTGCTTTTCCCGCTGCCGGATTCGCCGGTCAGCGCCACGCTTTCGCCCGCCGCGACGGAGAGGTCAACGCCGCGCAGCACCGCGAGCGGCCCCTGCGGCGTGCGATAGGACTTCGTGAGATTGACGACGTTCAGCATCACCCTATCCGTAAGCACAGCAACCGGCGCGACGTCAGTTTCGTCCCGTGGCGGAGCGCGCAGCCTGGCGCGCCGCCTGGTCGCCGTCGGCGAGCAGATGCACCAGCGCCCGCTTGATCGCGGCCTGGCGCGTCGGCGCCGTGATCCGCTCGCCCATCAGATCCGTGACATAGAACACGTCGCGGGCACGTTCACCAAATGTCGAGACGTGCGCCGAGGCGATGTTGAGGTCGAGTTTCGAGATCGCGGTTGTGAGCTGATAGAGCAGGCCCGGCCGGTCGAGGCCGGACACCTCGATCACCGTGTGACGATCGGACCACTCGTTGTTGATCACAACCTCCGGCGCCACGACGAATGGCCGCGCCTTGGCGCGCGCCGCCGTGCGCTTGGCGACGATGTCCGGCAGGCGCAGGCTGCCGTCGAGCACCTGCTCGATGACTTCGCCGATCCGCGCCACCCGCCGCGCCTCATCTTCCTCGCGGTCGTATTCGCGGGAGATGGCGATGGTATCGAGCGCGAGGCCATCCGTCGTCGTGTAGATCTGCGCATCGACGATGTTCGCCCCCGCCGCCGCGCAGGCGCCGGCGATAATCGACAAGAGCCAGGGATGGTCGGGCACCAGAATGGTGAGTTCGGTGACGCTGCGCGCCTCGTCGAAGCCGACATCGATTGCCAACTTGCGGCCGCGCGCGGCGCTCTCGCGCACGAAATGGAAATGCCGGATCTGCCGCGGCAGATCCACCTTCAGCCAATAGGCCGGGTAGTGCCGATCGATGTAAAGCTCGATCTCGGCCCCGGGCGCGCCGGGAAGCGCCGTGCGGAACTCCGCCTGCGCCAGTGCGATGCGCTGGCTGCGGTTGACCTCGGAGAAGCCGCCGGTCAGCGCCGGCTCGGTTTCATAATAGAGCGTCCGCAAAAGTTCGGCCTTCCAGCCGTTCCACACCCCTGGCCCAACGCCGCGAATGTCGGCGGTGGTCAGAATGGTCAGCAGCTTCATGTGCTCGACCGACTGCACCACTGCGGCAAAATTTTCGATCGTCTTGCGGTCTGACAGGTCGCGCGACTGCGCGACCGAGGACATCGTGAGATGCTCCTCGATCAGCCACGCGACCATCTCGGTGGCGGCGGCATTCAGCCCGAAGCGCGGGCACAGCCGCCGGGCAATCTTCGCCCCCGCCGTCGAATGGTCCTCGGGCCGCCCCTTGGCAATGTCGTGCAAAAATACCGCGACATACAGAGCAATGCGATATTCCGGCCGGATCTTCTTCATCAGGCTGCTGGCGAGCGCCATTTCGTCGTTATCGCCGTGCTCGATCTCCTGCAAAATGCCGATGCAGCGCAACAGATGCTCGTCCACCGTGTAGTGGTGATACATGTTGAACTGCATCATCGACACGATCTTGCCGAAGGCGCGGATGAACTGGCCAAGCACGCCGGTCTCGTTCATCCGTCGCAGCACCGTCTCGGCGTCGTGCGAGGTCAAGATCTCGATGAACAGCCGGTTCGCTTCCGGGTCATCGCGCGTCGCCGGTGTGATGAACTTGAGCGAGCGTGTCGCCGCGCGCATCGCGTCGGGATGAAACGCCAGTTCATGCTTCTGCGCGAGGCGGAAGAAGCGGATGAGATTGACCGGATCGTCCCGGAACACTTCGGGCGAAGCGATCGTGATACGGTTGTTGTCGGCAAGGAAGTCGCCGTTATCGTCGATCCGCCGCCGGCTGACGGGACGCAGCCGGGCCATCATGCGGCTGATCATTGGCGCGGGCTTGGCCTGCTCATCCTCAAGCTTGGCGCACAGGATCGCGGTGAGATTGCCAACGTCCCGCGCCACGAGAAAGTAGTGCTTCATGAAGCGTTCGACATCCTGCATGCCGGGATGCGACGTGTAGCCGAGACGCTGCGCGATCTCGCGCTGGATGTCGAATGACAGCCGCTCCTCGGCCCGCCCGGTGAGGAAGTGCATGTTGCAGCGGACCGACCACAGGAAATCGGCGCAGCGCCGAAAGATTCGGTATTCGGTCGCATCGAACACGTCGCGAACGACGAGTTCGTCGGTCGCGCGCACCCGGTAGACGTATTTTGCGATCCAGAACAGCGTGTGCAGGTCGCGCAGACCGCCCTTGCCGTCCTTGACGTTGGGCTCGACGAGATAGCGCGACTGGCCGGCGCGGCGATGGCGCTCCTCGCGCTCGGCGAGCTTGGCCGCGACGAACTCGGCGGCCGTGCCCTGCACCACCTCGTTGTCGAACCGCTCGATCAATTCTCCATAGAGCTCGCGATCGCCGGCGAGAAAGCGGGTTTCGAGGATGGCGGTGCGGATTGTCATGTCGGCACGCGCCTGGCGGATCGATTCATCCACCGACCGCGTGGCGTGGCCGACCTTCAATCCCATGTCCCACAGGCAATAAAGGATAGCCTCAACGACCTGCTCGCCCCAAGCGGTCTGCTTGTAGGGCAGGATGAAGAGGAGATCGATGTCGGATTCCGGCGCCATCAGGCCGCGGCCATAGCCTCCGGTCGCCACCACCGCCATGTGCTCCGCGCCGGACGGCACCATCGAGCGATAGAGAAGCGTCGTCACCGTACCATAGATGAGGCGGATGATCGCGTCCTGCACGTAGCACAGGCGCTCGGCGCAGTGCCGACCATGGCGATCAAGCAGCAGCGTGGCTTCCGCGGCCTGCCGCGCCCGGCCGTATTCCTGCTTGAGCAGCTGGGCCATTGCGGCGCGGAAAAGATCCTCGCGGCCGGCATGGGTCTGCGCCAACGCCACCAGCTCAGCCTTGATGCGCCGCACGTCGAACAGCGCAGACTTTCCGGTCAGGTGCTCGGTCTCGGGATTGTCCATCAGATTCCCGGATAAAGGATCGGCGACAAACTGTCACTGCCGAATAAGCATAACGAAGTGAACGTTCTCTTTTCGCCGATATCCGGGAAAGCTGGTGCTCGCCAAACGCGAAATCAAGCAGGTATTTTCTCGTTGACTTATAGATATAACCCATTGAAGTAAGTAGACTTTTTAAGTCGCCCCATGGGCGAGCCGATCCCCGCGAAAAGCGGGTTTGCCATCCGGCTCCGCAAGGAGCAGCCCCTTTGGGAGACTTTGGTCAATGCTCAGAATCCTCCGCCGCTCCGCAGCGGCTCTGCTTGCCGCCGCCCTCGTCCTTCCGGCCACTCAAGGTTTCGCCAGCGACAAACCGGCCGAACTGCGCATCGACTGGGCGACTTACAACCCGGTCTCGATGGTCCTGAAGGAGAAGGGCCTGCTGGAAAAGGCGCTTGAGCCGGACGGCATCAAGGTGCGCTGGGTCCAGTCGCTCGGCTCGAACAAGGCGCTCGAGTTCCTCAATGCCGGCTCGATCGATCTCGGCTCCTCCGCCGGCGCCGCCGCGCTGGTCGCCAAGATCAATGGCAACCCGATCAAGTCGATCTATGTCTTCTCCAAGCCGGAGTGGACCGCCCTCGTCGCCGCCAAGGACTCCAAGATCAACAGCATCGCCGATCTGAAGGGCAAGTCGGTCGCGGTCACCCGCGGCACCGATCCACACATCTTCCTCGTCCGCGCGCTGCAGAAGGAAGGCCTCACCGAGAAGGACATCAAGCCCGTGCTGCTGCAGCACGCCGATGGCGCCACGGCGCTGGTGCGCGGCGACGTCGATGCCTGGGCCGGCCTCGACCCGATGATGGCGCAGGCCGAAGTGCGCGACGGCGCGCGGCTGTTCTACCGCAATCCCGACGCCAACACCTACGGCGTGCTCAACGTTCGCGAAGAGTTTGCCAAAAAGCACCCCGATCTCGTGAAGCGCGTGCTGCAGGTCTATGAAGAGGCGCGCAAGTATTCGCTCGCCAACCCCGATGCGGTTGAAAAGAGCTTCATCGCCGCGACCAAGCTGCCGCCGGAAGTCGTGAAGAAGCAGCTCGGCGAGCGCACCGGCCTCAATGAAAGCGTGATCGGCAAGGCCCAGCGCGACAGCATCACCGCCGCAGGCGTCGCCCTGCAGCAGGCCGGCGTGCTCAAGGCCGATATCGACGTCAACAAGGTGGTCGACTCGCTGATCGACGACAGCTTCCTCGCCACCGCGAGCAACTAATCCATCATCAGACGCCCCCTTTGCCGGACCGCGGTTCGGCAGAGGGGGCGTCTTGCATCTTGTCTGCGGTCCGATATACGCGGTCGGATCATGTCACCGGGGGCTGGTCATGTCTTTCGCACCCATCTCGATCGCCGCCAAGGAGGCCACGCCCCTGCCGGAATCGAAGAAATCAACCGCGGCCAGGTGGCTGCAGCCTGCCGTCGGCCTGATCCTGCCGGTGACTCTGGCCGCGGGCTGGGAACTCGCGGTTCGCAGCGGCCTTTCCGACGGCCGGCTGGTACCGCCGCCCTCGGTCATTTTTGAAACCGCGACCGAGCTCGCCGGCAGCGGCGACCTTTTGCGCCACATGACCGTGACCCTCGGGCGCGTCGCGGCGGGCTTTGTCTTCGGCGTCGTCGCCGGCACCGTGCTCGGTGCTCTCGCCGGTTACTGGAGCCTGGCGCGGCGGCTGCTCGATCCCTCGGTGCAGGCGCTGCGCGCCATTCCCTCGATTGCCTGGGTGCCGCTGTTCATCCTCTGGCTCGGCATTTTCGAGACCTCGAAAATCGCGCTGATCGCCGTCGGCGTCTTCTTCCCGATCTATCTCGGCGTGATGGGTGCGATCCTGACGGTCGACCGCAAGATCGTCGAAGTCGGCCGCATCTTCCGCCTCAAGGGCTTCGCCATGATCCGGCGCATCATGCTGCCCGCGGTGCTGCCGGCCTATGTCGTCGCGCTGCGCGTCGGCCTCGGCCTTGGCTGGATGTTCGTCGTCGCCGCCGAATTCATGGGCGCCTCGGAAGGGCTCGGCTTTCTCCTGATCGACGGCCAGCAGCTCGGCAAGCCGGCGCAGATCCTCACCGCCATCGTCATCTTCGCCGTTCTCGGCAAGATCACCGACTGGCTGATCGAGGTTGCGTCCGCGCCGTTCCTGCGCTGGCAGGATTCGTTCAGCCAGCAGAGCGGAGCAGCATGATGCTGACACTGGACCGCCTCGAAAAGATCTATCCCAACGGCGTGCACGCGCTGCGGGGCTTTTCCGCCACCATCCCGCAGGGCGAGATCGCCGTGCTGATCGGAGGCTCCGGCTGCGGCAAGTCGACCTTGCTGCGCGCCATTGCCGGCCTCGATCCGGCAACCCGCGGCACCGTCGCGCTCGACGGCGAGACGATCACCAAACCGCACGAAAAGATCGGCATCATTTTCCAGGAGCCGCGCCTGCTGCCGTGGCTCACCGTCGCCGACAATGTCGGCTTCGGGATTGCCGACACCCCGGCGGCGGAGCGGCGCGAGATCGTGATGCGAGCGCTCGAGCGGGTCGGCCTGCCCGACAAGGCGGGCGTCTGGCCGCGGGAGTTGTCCGGCGGGCAGGCGCAGCGCGTGGCGATCGCCCGCGCGCTGGTGCCCCAGCCGGAGGTGCTGCTGCTCGACGAGCCGTTCTCCGCGCTCGACGCCTTCACCCGCGCCGATCTGCAGGATCATCTGCTGGCGCTGTGGGCTGACAGCCTGCCGACGCTGGTGATGGTCACTCACGACGTCGATGAAGCGGTGGCGCTCGCCGACCGCATTTTCGTCATGCGGCCCCATCCCGGGCGGCTCTTCGAGGAGATCCCGGTCACGCTGCCGCGGCCGCGCGACCGCGTGTCCGCCGACTTCGAAGTGATCAAGCGCGACGTGCTGACCTCGCTCAACCGCTCGCTCGACCGCACGGTGCCGGACCGCGAGGAAATTTCGCTGAAGGGCGAGGCCTTGTGGTGGTGACGCCGCACGCGCCGTGCTAGCCCTTCACCCCGTTAGATGAGGAGATACGCGACCATGGACTCCACCGCACTGCGCGCCATGCAGGCGCCGATCAAGGAGCGCTACAAGAGCGATCCCAACGCCGGTTTCATCACGCTGAAGGCCAAGGGTTCGGTCGACAGCGATGGCATCGCCTGCAAGGTCGAAACCGGCCGCGCGCTCGCGGTTGCGGGCCTGCATCCGGCGACCGGCGGCTCCGGACTTGAGCTGTGCTCGGGCGACATGCTGCTCGAGGCGCTGGTCGCCTGCGCCGGCGTCACGCTGAAATCCGTCGCTACCGCGCTCGACATTCCGCTCGCCGCGGGCCACGTCTCGGCCGAGGGCGACCTCGACTTCCGCGGCACGCTCGGCGTCGACAAGGAGGTGCCGGTGGGCTTCGCCGCCATCCGCCTGCGCTTCGATGTCGAAACCGATGCGCCGCAGGACAAGCTCGATCTGCTGCTCAAGCTGACCGAGCGCTATTGCGTTGTCTATCAGACCATCCGCAACGGCCCTGCCGTCGAGGTCACGCTGGCGCGGGTGTAGTCCCGCGCCTAGGCGTCGAGCGACTTTCTCAGCGCATAGAGCGCTTCCAGCGCTTCGCGCGGCGTCATCTCGTCGGGATGCATCGCGCGCAGCGCCTCCGCCACCTTCTCGGCCGGGCCCGGTTCGTGCACGACCTCAGGCTCCGCCGCGAGCGCCGCGAACAGCGGCAGATCCTCGGCCAGCGCCTTTGATGTCGAACCGCGATCATTGGCCTCCAGCTTGGCCAGCACGCTCTTGGCCCTTGCGACGACCGCCGGCGGCAGCCCCGCGAGCTTGGCGACCTGAATGCCGTAGGAACGGTCCGCCGCGCCCGGCAGCACCTCATGCAAAAAGATCACGTCGCCGCGCCATTCCTTGACGCGTACCGTGGCGTTGAACAGCCGCGGCAGCCGCGCCGAGAGCGCGGTGAGTTCATGATAATGCGTCGCGAACAGGCCGCGGCAGCGGTTGCTCTCGTGCAGATGCTCGATCGACGCCCAGGCGATCGACAGGCCGTCGAACGTTGCCGTGCCGCGGCCGATCTCGTCCAGGATGACCAGCGCGCGCTCGGTCGCCTGATTGAGGATCGCGGCGGTCTCGACCATCTCGACCATGAACGTCGAGCGGCCGCGCGCCAGATCGTCGGCCGCGCCGACGCGCGAGAACAGCCGGTCGACGATGCCGATATGCGCACGCGCCGCCGGCACATAGCTGCCGATCTGCGCCATCAGCGCGATCAGCGCGTTCTGCCGCAGAAACGTCGATTTACCAGCCATGTTCGGACCGGTGATCAGCCAGATCTGGCCGTTCGCCTGCCCTGCTCCCGGAGACAGATCGCAACCGTTGGCGATGAACGGCTCGCCGCTCCGCCGCAGCGCCTGTTCGACCACCGGGTGCCGCCCACCCTCGATCGCGAACGCCAGTGAGCTGTCGACCACAGGCCGCGAATAGTTCTGCTCGCTTGCCAGCATCGCCAGCGCGGCGGTGACGTCGAGCCGCGCAAAGCCCGCGGCCGCCGCGTGCAGATCCTCGCTCGCGGCCAGCGCCTGCGCACTGAGGCGCTCGAAAATCTCCATCTCGAGACCGAGCGCGCGGTCGCCGGCATTGGCGATCTTCGCCTCGATCTCGCCGAGCTCGGCGGTGGTGAAACGCACCTGCCCCGCCAGGGTCTGCCGATGAATAAACCTTTCATTGAGCGGCGGCGCCATCAGGCGCTCGCCATGCTGGGCGGCGACCTCGACGAAATAGCCGAGCACGTTGTTGTGGCGGATCTTGAGCGCCTTGACGCCCGTCTCGTCGGCGTAGCGGGCCTGCATCGCCGCGACGACGCGACGCGATTCATCGCGCAGGCTGCGCGCCTCATCGAGCGCGGGCTCATACCCTGCGCGCACGAAACCGCCGTCGCGCTTCGACAGCGGCAACTGCTCCGCCAATGCGCGCGAAAACTCCTCGGCAAGCGCGCGCGGCGGACGCGCAAGGGCCTCGACCACCGCACGCAGATCGCCGGGCAGATCAGCCATCGCGGCAAGGCGCGCCAGCACCTCGTCGGCCACCGCCACCGCCTCACCGATCGACGCGAGGTCGCGCGGCCCGCCGCGGTCGAGCGAGAGCCGCGCCAGCGCGCGCGACAGATCCGGCAGCGCCTTGAGCATGGCGCGAATGTCTTCACGTGCCGCACCGTCATCGACGAAAGCCGCGACCGCATTGAGCCGTTCGCCGATGATGTCGGCATCGGTCATTGGCGCGGCCAGCCGCTGGGCGAGCAGGCGCGAGCCGGGCGCGGTCACCGTCCGGTCGATCGCGTCGAGCAGCGAGCCGGTGCGCTCGCCGCCGAGCGTGCGCGTGAGTTCGAGATTGGCGCGGGTGGCGGAATCAATCGCCATGGTCGCCCCCACCGCCTCGCGCGACGGCGGCGACAAGGGCGGCCGCTGGCCGACCTGGGTGCGCTCGACATAGGTGACACATGCCGCGGCGGCGGTCGCCTCGAGGCGCGACAGCGCGCCGAAGCCGTCCATGGTGGCGACGGCAAAATAGTCGCACAGACGGCGCTCGCTGGTCGCGCTGTCGAATACGTCGCGCGTCATCGGCGTCACCGACGGCAGCGCGCGGATCAAGGGCCCGAGGTCTTCGTCGTTGAAAAGCGCGTCGGCGACGATCACTTCGGTCGGATCGATCCGCGCCAGCGTCGGCGCGAGATCTTCGACGGCGCATTCGGTGACGGAAAACTCCGCCGTCGACATGTCGATCCAGGCAAGCCCGACGCGGTCGCCCTGCGCCCCGCCCCGCGCCCGCGCAATCGCCAGCAGGTAATTGTTGGCGCGCGCATCGAGCAGCGTATCCTCGGTCAGCGTGCCCGGCGTCACCAGCCGCACGACATCGCGGCGCACGACGCTTTTGGCGCCGCGCTTGCGCGCCTCCGCCGGGTCCTCCATCTGCTCGCAGACCGCGACGCGGTGGCCAAGCGCAATCAGGCGATGAAGGTAATCTTCTGCCTTCTCGACCGGCACCCCGCACATCGGGATGTCGAGGCCCTGGTGTTTGCCCCGCTTGGTCAGGACGATGCCGAGCGAACGCGCGGCAATTTCGGCGTCCTCGAAGAACATTTCGTAGAAATCGCCCATACGATAGAACATGAGCGAGCCGGGATTGGCGGCCTTCAGCTCCAGAAACTGCTCCATCATGGGCGTGACGCGGGCCACCGCCGCCGCGGGCACCTCGCCTGCCGGCTCGGTTGATGTCGAATTTATGGTCATAGGGGCACGTTAAAGCATTAATCCGGCGGGGTGAGAAATGAGACCGTGCCGCGCAGCGCCCGACACGTTGCCGTGAAGGCTGCGCAAAGCCCGTTGCATCAGGGCTTTCCTTAGCAAACTCTCGCGCGGGAAGTTGGCGTATCCCGCAGATGTCACCGTTTTCCCCGGTGCGGGAATGCCGATGCGCCGATTCGCCCCGCTTTGCAGCATAGCGGCATTGCGCCGGACTCCAGCGGCCAGTCGATTGACCTGCAAACTGTCCGTTCTTAAAACTCAGTCGCCAAATAGTCCGGTTCATCCTGCGAGGGTGTCGGCGTTCAAGGAGTTGAAAATGCGTGATGTTTTCATTTGCGATGCCGTTCGCACCCCGATTGGCCGGTTCGGCGGCTCGCTGGCCAAGGTCCGGGCCGACGATCTGGCCGCCGTGCCGATCAAGGAACTGATGGCGCGCAACCCCAAGGTCGATTGGGGTACCGTCGATGAGGTCTATTACGGCAGCGCGAACCAGGCCGGTGAAGACAACCGCAACGTGGCGCGCATGGCGCTTTTGCTGGCGGGCCTGCCGGAAACCGTTCCCGGCCAGACCCTGAACCGCCTCTGCGCCTCTGGCCTCGACGCGGTTGGTGCCGCAGGCCGCGCGATCCGCGCTGGCGAAATCGACCTCGCCATTGCGGGCGGCGTCGAATCCATGACCCGCGCGCCGTTTGTGATGGGCAAGGCCCCGACCGCCTTCGCCCGCACCGCCGAGATTTTTGACACGACCATCGGCTGGCGCTTCATCAACCCTCTGATGAAGAAGCAGTATGGCGTCGAATCCATGCCGGAGACCGGCGAGAACGTCGCTCAGGACTTCCAGATCTCGCGCGCCGATCAGGATGCGTTCGCGCTTCGCTCGCAGCAGCGCGCCGGCGCCGCCATCGCCTCCGGCTTCTTCGCCGGCGAGATCACCCCGGTGACGATCCCCGGCGGCAAGGCCGGCCCGACGATCGTCGACAAGGACGAGCATCCGCGCCCGTCGACCTCGATGGACGACCTCGCCAAGCTGAAGCCGATCGTGCGCGAGAACGGCACCGTGACCGCCGGCAACGCCTCGGGCGTCAATGATGGCGCGGCGGCGATCATCCTCGCCTCGGAAGAGGCCGTGAAGAAGCACGGCCTGACCCCGCGCGGCCGCCTGCTCGGCCTCGCCTCGGCCGGCGTCGCCCCGCGCATCATGGGCATCGGCCCGGTGCCGGCGACCCAGAAGCTGATGGAGCGCCTCGGCCTCAAGATCACCGATTTCGATCTCATCGAATTAAACGAAGCCTTCGCTTCGCAGGGCATCGCCACGCTGCGCCAGCTCGGCGTCGCCGAGGACGCCGACTTCGTCAATCCGCATGGCGGCGCGATCGCCCTCGGCCATCCGCTCGGCATGAGCGGCGCCCGGCTTGCCCTCACCGCCCTGCGCGGCCTTGAAGCGCGCGGCGGCAAACTCGCGCTGGCCACGATGTGCGTCGGCGTCGGACAGGGCGTTGCCGCAGCCATCGAAAAGCTGAACTAAAACCTACGGGCGCAGCAGTGATAAACCTGCTGCGCCTTCCTCGAGGGGGAGGAGACCGACATGTCACTGATCTATCCACTTGAGAGCACTTCGGCCCACGGGCCGCGGCTCTTTCCGGACTACAAGAGCACCGTCAAACGCGCGCCGCAGAAGCCGCTCGTCATCCTGCGCCCATCGCTCTCAGAGCTGACCGGCCCGGTCTACGGCCATGAGGCGGTGCGCGAGAGCGACAACGACCTCACCATCCAGCACAGCGGCGAACCGCTCGGCGAGCGCATCATCGTTCACGGCCATGTCCGCGACGAGGACGGCCGCGGCGTTCCGCATGCCCTGCTGGAAATCTGGCAGGCCAATTCCTGCGGCCGCTACATCCACGTCAAGGATCAGCACCCCGCGCCGATCGATCCGAACTTCACCGGCGCCGGCCGCACCCAGACCGACGAGAACGGCTACTATCGCTTCGTCACCGTGAAGCCCGGCGCCTATCCGTGGGGCAACCACCACAACGCGTGGCGTCCCGCGCACATCCACTTCTCGGTGTTCGGCTACGCCTTCGTCTCGCGCCTCGTGACGCAGATGTATTTTCCGAACGACCCGCTGTTCGCCTTTGATCCGATCTTCAATCAGGTCACCGACGAAAAGGCGCGCTATCGCATGGTCTCGGCGTTCGATCTCGAAAACACCCAGCCCAACTGGGCGCTCTGCTATCGCTTCGACATTGTCCTGCGCGGCCGCGAAGCCACGCCGATGGAGACGACTTGATGTCCGGCCTTACCCCTTCACAAACCGTCGGTCCGTTCTTCGCCTACGGGCTGACCCCGGACGGCGACTACGAGTGGAACGACGCCTTCACCAACAATCTGGTGACGCCGGACGCAGCTGGCGAGCGCATCCGCATCGCTGGCCAGGTGTTTGACGGCGACGGCGTGCCTGTGCCGGACTCGATGCTGGAAATCTGGCAGGCCGATGCTCAGGGCCGCTTCTCGGATCCGAAGGACAAGCGCGCGCTGCCCAACGCCAGCTTCCGCGGTTTCGGCCGCTGCGGTGCAAACAGCGAGGGCGGCTTCGCGTTCGACACCATCAAGCCCGGCATCGTGCCGGACCCGGACGGCAATCCGCAGGCGCCGCATATCCTGATGGCGATCTTCGCCCGCGGCATGACGCGGCACCTCTATACCCGGATCTACTTCGAGGATGAGGGCGACAAGAACGCCACCGACTTTGCACTCGCTCTTGTGCCGGCGGATCGCCGCGGCACCCTGATCGCCAGGCGCGAGAAGGGCGTGGATGGCGTCGCGTACTATCGCTTCGACGTCCGTCTGCAGGGCGAGGGCGAGACGGTGTTCTTCGACATCTGATCGCAAGGCGCAGCCCGCGCCAACCTGATCGACGCCGCCCGGGGCAAGCCTCGGGCGGCGTTTTTCTTTGCCGATTTTTGTTGCCGAAGAGGCTACTCGAGCACGGCGGGGTGCTCGGCCTTCGCTGCGTTCAGCGACGCCTTCGTCGATCCCAGCATGATCGCGAGCGGAATGGCGCAGACGGTGATCAGCGCAACCAGCTCGAAGTCGTGCGAGAAGGCGATGATCTGCGCCTGGGCAGTGACGATCATGTCCATCAGGGCGCGGCCGGCATCGGTGTTCATGTTGATGATGCTGGTGACGTTCGGCATCTTCAGCGCGTCGTTGAACGGCGTGATGTGCTCGACGAGGATCGCGTGGGTGCGCCGCGTGCCCTGCGTCAGCTCCGCGATCACGATCGATATGCCGATGGAGCTGGCGACGTTTCGTACCAGCGTCAGCATCGCAGTGCCATCGGTGCGCAAATGATTGGGCAGCGTGAGAAAAGCGGCCGTGGTCAGCGGCACGAACACGAGGCCGAGACCGAAGCCCTGAATGATGCTGTTGATCACGATGGTTTTCGGCGGAATGTCGGCGGTCCACAGCGTCATGTCGTAGAGCGTGACCGCAATCAGCAGAAGGCCGCAGACAATCAGAACCCGGGCCTCGATGTATTTGAGAAGCCGCCCGACCAGCATCATCGCCACCAGCGTGCCGCCGCCACGCGTCGCCAGCAACAGGCCCGCGGTCATGATCGGATAGCCGTAGGCGCTCTGGAACAGCGGCGAGGCCAGCGCCATGGTACTGAACAGCACGACGCCGATCACCACCATGAACAGGCAGGCCGTGGCGAAATTCTTGTCCTTGAAGATTGCGAACTGGATGAACGGCCGATCGGTAGTCAGCGAGTGGGCGAAGAAGTAGTAGAAGCCGGCGGCGCTCACCGCGAATTCGAGCACGATCTCGAACGAATCGAACCAGCCGAGCTGCTCGCCGCGATCGAGCGCCAATTGCAGCGCGCCGATGCCGACCGCCAGTGCCGTGAAGCCGAACCAATCGAACTTCAATTTGTCATCGGGAGTCGTCTCATCCATGAAGACGATGAGGCCCATGACCGTGATCGCGCCGAACGGCAGGTTGACGAAAAACACCCAGTGCCAGGAATAGCTCTCGGTCAGCCACGCGCCGAGCCACGGTCCCATGATCGGGCCCATCATCACGCCCATGCCCCAGATCGACATCGCCTTGGCGCGCTCCTGCAGCGAATAGCTATCGAGCATCACCGCCTGCGACAGCGGCACCAGCGCCGCGCCGAACATGCCCTGCAACAGACGAAACAGCACGATCTGGGTGACGTTCTGCGCCAGCCCGCACAGCACCGAGGCGACCGTGAAGCCCGCCGCGCAGACGATGAACACGCGCTTGCGGCCGAAGCGGTTGGCGATCCAGCCGACCGGCGCGGTCATGATCGCAGCGGCGACGATATACGAGGTCAGCACCCAGTTGACCTGCTCCTGCGACGCCGAGAGGCTGCCCTGCATGTAGGGCAGCGCGACGTTGGCGATCGTCGTATCGAGCGCCTGCATGATCGTTGCCGTCATGGCGCAGATCGTCACCATGTTCCGGCGAAGGCCGGGAACGGCTGATGGAGGAGCAGCTGCGGCGCTCATGACTGGCTCTGTCCGCCCCTGCTCAATTCTTCTCCGCTCGCGCGCGGGCAAGGCCGAGGAGGCCCAGCAGCGTGCGGCGGTGATGGGTATCGATCGACACTTCGGAGCTCATGCCGGCCTTGAGCTTGCGCACTTCGGGATCGTTGGCGTCAAAGTAGATGCGGATCGGCACGCGCTGCACGATCTTTACGAAGTTGCCGGTCGCGTTCTGCGGCGGCAGGATCGCGAACTGCGCGCCTGTGCCGGGGCTGAGCGAGCCGACTGTTCCCTTGAACACGTGATCCGGGAAGGCGTCGACCGTCAGCGTCACCGACTGGCCGGGCTTGAGATAGGTGAAATCCGATTCCTTAGGATTGGCATCGACCCACGGGTTGAAGACGTCGATGATGCTGAACAGCGGTGTGCCGGCCGAGACGAACCGGCCGATCTGGATGTTGTCGACCTGGGTGGCGACGCCGTTCATCGGCGCGCGCACCTCGCTGTGGTCGAGATCGCGCTGGGCCTGATCGGCTGCGGCCTTCGCCTGCAGATAGGGCGGATACTGATCCAGCGGCAGATCGACATTGCCGAGCAACTGGTTGCGGGTGTTGGCCTGCTGCTGGCGGAGTTGCTCGAGCTGGTTCTTCGCCGTCACCAGCAGGGCGACGCTCGCATCCAGATCGAACTGGGAGCCTGAGCGATTTTCGACCAGCGCCTTCTTGCGGTCGACGTCGCGCTGCCGAATCTCGACCGATTGCTCCATGAGCTCGATCTGGCGCGACAGGATCGCATCGTTCGACTTTAAGTTGGCGAATTCGGTCTGGGCCTGCGTCTGCCTGGCCTTGGCCTGAACAAGCGCGAGGCGGAACGGCACCGGATCGATCTCGAACATCACGTCGCCGGCTTTGACCTCCTGGCCTTCCCGGACGACGACCTTACTGATCTTGCCGGAAATATCCGGCGTCACCAGCACCTTCTGCGCGCCGACATAAGCGTTGTCGGTGGTCACATAGCGACCGCCGCTCAGGTAGAGACCGACGCTTACGAGCGCCGCCACGAGCGGCAGCACCACGAGAAGCAGCACGCGCCGATAGCGGCGCAGGCCGGCCATCAGACCGCGCTTTTTCGAAGTCAGGGGCGCCCCTCCGTCGGGCGTCGTGACCTTCTGCTCGGCGGGAAACTTCAGGATCGGCTCAGCCATTTGCAATTTCCTTTGTGCGCTCGGAACTGCCATAGGCTTGTATGGCTTTGCGCACATTTTCTTTGATGTGATCAAGCTGAGCGACCAGCTTTTGCGCGTCGTCCGGCGGCAGGCCGTCGAGGGCCATGCTGACGATTTCGGACCGCCGCTTCGCCAATTCCGCCAGAATGGGCTGCGCGGCGGGCAACAGATAAAGGCGGTTGGCGCGGCGATCGTGTGCGTCCGGCCGGCGTTCGATCAAACCGGCCTCGCAAAGACGATCGATCAGCCGGGTCAGCGAGATCGGCTGGATATCCATCATCTCGGCGAGTTCGGCCTGCTTTAAGCCTTCGCTACGCGCAAGCTTGGCCAGCACCGCCCACTGCGCGCGCGTGGTTCCGTACTGCGCAGCCTCTTTATCCGCGTAAAGCCGGATCACGCGCTGCAATTCAAACAGGGCAAACAGAAAATCGGTCTCGGGCTGCTCGGTCACGACACGCCTCCTAAGGAGACACATAATAAGCAAGCTTATTAATTCAGCGACCGCGATTTTCCGAAAGCCAGCCCCGCTAAAATCACATATCGGTCATTTTGCCGTTCGCTTCGGGGCAACTGGCGCAGCCGCCTCGCTTTACGGGACGATTGCATTATCTATTTGACAACTTAGGATGTTTTCGTCGATCGGAGGCTGGCACGCCGTCGCTGCAACCGAAACGATGGGCGCGAATGCCATATTGAGAATTCATCCTCGCCCGGAAGTCGGATAATCTGGGCAGAACCATTCCCGTGTGAGACGTTGCGCATGGAACTGACCAAGCCATCCTTCCCGGAGCCGGGGCACGACCACGACCGCTGCACGGCGGCGGCGATCGGCCGCGCGGAAGAGGTCTGCCTGAGCCGGGGCCAGCGCTTCACCCCGATCCGGCGCGATGTACTGAACGCCTTGCTCAGCAGCCATCGCCCGCTCGGCGCCTATGAGGTGATCGACAAGCTCGCGACCAAGGCGCGCCGCCCGGCGCCGATCACGGTCTACCGGGCGCTCGAATTTCTGCTCGAGCAGGGCCTCGTGCACCGCATCGAGAGCCGCAACGCATTCCTCGCCTGCGCGCACAATCACGACGCCACCTCCACGGTCGGCTTCCTGATCTGCGAACATTGCGGCGCGGTCGGCGAAATTCCGACACCCGCGATTGCGCGAAAACTCGGCGAGGCAGCCGCGGAAACCGGTTTCGAGCCGCGGCTGTCGATGGTCGAGATCATCGGCACCTGCAGCCATTGCCGGAAATCCGGGAAATCCTGACCTTTCCGTAACACCTTTCGTCTATCCACATCCGCACCCGCGTCATCCGGCGCGGCCCCGCCACCCCTGACCAGCCTTGTCGTCAGGCCCCTCCCAGCACCCTTGCGGGCGATTGGAGTTTCATGGCGAGATCAATCCCCTATCTGTCGCAGAACGAGCGTGCGCTTGGTCCGGGCGCGATCGCGCTCATCCTCTTCATGTGCCTGAGCTGGGGGCTCAATCAGGTCGCGATCAAGCTGGTGCTGCCGGAAATCCCACCGCTGATGCAGGGCGCAATCCGCTCAAGCTGCGGGCTGCTGGTGATCGTGCTGGTGGCATGGTGGCGCGGCATCAAACTGTTCGAGCGCGACGGCACGCTCCGCGATGGCCTCTTCATCGGGTTCGTATTCGGCTGCGAATTCCTGCTGATCTATCCCGGCCTTGCCCTGACCACGGCCTCGCGGGCGGTGGTGTTTCTCTACACTGCGCCGTTTTTCATGGCGTTCGGGTCCTATCGCTTTCTCGGCGAGCGCCTGACCCGAATCCAGTGGAGCGGGCTCGCCCTGTCCTTCGCCGGCGTCGCCCTCGCAATCGGGGTTCCGCAGCCGGATGTCGACGCCAGGGTGCTGATCGGCGATCTGATGATGGTCGGCGGCGGCGTGTGCTGGGCAACCACCGTGCTCCTGATCAAGACCACCAGCCTGCGGAACATTTCCGCCGAAAAAGGGCTTGGCTATCAGCTGGCGGGCTCTATACCGCTTCTCGCCATCGGTTCCTGGCTGATGGGTGAGGTGCTGGCCGGAATCCCCGGAAAGCTGTCGGTCGCGCTGCTCGCCTACCAGTCGATCTGGGTCGTCGGCGGAACATTTTTGATTTGGTTCATGATGGTCAAAATCTATTCGCCGAGCAAATTGTCGGCTTTCACCTTCGTCACGCCTTTATTTGGCGTTGCTGCTGGCTATTTCATCCTGAACGAGCCGCTATCGATCGCCTTTGGCGGCGCAGCCGTTCTGGTTGCAGCCGGTCTCTACCTCGTCAACCGGCCCGCCTGACTGGGCCATTGAAGACTGTCACAGAAACCTGATAATTGAGATCCTCATGAACAAGGTTGAAGAGCCGTCCCGGCTGGACATCGCGGGGCCCCAGGCCCGTAAAGTCACCACGCGCGTGATGGTCGGAAACGTCGCCGTCGGTGGCGGTGCGCCGATCGTCGTGCAGTCGATGACCAATACCGACACCGCCGACGTCGCAGGGACGGTCGAACAGGTCGCCGCCCTCGCCCGCGCCGGCTCAGAGCTGGTCCGCATCACCGTCGACCGCGATGAGGCCGCCGCTGCCGTGCCGCACATCCGCGACGGCCTGCGCAAGCGCGGCGTCACGGTGCCGCTGGTCGGCGACTTCCACTATATCGGCCACAAGCTTCTGGCGGATCATCCGGCCTGCGCCGAAGCCCTCGACAAGTACCGGATCAATCCGGGCAATGTCGGCTTCAAGGACAAGCGCGACAAGCAGTTCACCGACATCGTCGAGTTCGCGATCAAGTACGGCAAGCCGGTGCGCATCGGCGCCAACTGGGGCTCGCTCGATCAGGAACTGCTGACCCGCCTGATGGAGGAAAACGCGACTTCCGCCACGCCGCGCGACGCCCGCGCCGTCACCCGCGAGGCGATGGTGCAGTCGGCGCTGCTGTCGGCCGCGCGCGCCGAGGAGATCGGCCTGCCGCGCAACCGCATCATCCTCTCGGCCAAGGTCTCGGCGGTGCAGGACCTGATCGCGGTCTATCAGGATCTCGCCGCGCGCTCCGATTACGCCATCCATCTCGGCCTTACCGAGGCGGGCATGGGCTCGAAGGGCATCGTCGCATCGTCGGCCGCGCTCGGCATCCTGCTGCAGCAGGGCATCGGCGACACCATCCGCATCTCACTCACGCCGGAGCCGGGCGGCGACCGCACGCTCGAGGTGCAGGTCGCGCAGGAATTGCTGCAGACCATGGGCTTCCGCACCTTCGTCCCATTAGTTGCGGCCTGCCCGGGCTGCGGCCGTACCACCTCGACCACCTTCCAGGAACTGGCGCGCAGCATTCAGGATTTCATCCGCGATGAAATGCCGAACTGGAAGACGCGTTATCCGGGCGTCGAGAGCCTCAACGTCGCGGTGATGGGCTGTATCGTCAACGGTCCCGGCGAATCCAAGCATGCCGACATCGGCATTTCCCTGCCGGGCACCGGCGAGGCGCCGGCCGCACCGGTTTTCGTCGACGGCAAGAAATTCCGCACCCTGCGCGGTCCGACCATCTCCGAAGACTTCAAGGCGCTGGTGATCGACTACATCGAGCAGCGCTACGGCAACGGCCGCACCGCGGCCGAGTAGCCCGACCTCCCGCTAGAGCGGCGTATTGTTTTCGCGATTGTCGACGATGGCTTCCTCCAGGTCGAAGTCGCGTTCGATACGCCGCCGCGTCTCGTCGCCGATCTTGCCCTCCCGCAGCAACCGGTGCAGTTCCCTGCGCTCGATCGTGATGATCTCGCGGACAAGGCCGGAGCCCTTAGTCTCTGGCGTATAGCGCTCGTTCTCCGCCGGCGGATCGGGCAGCGCCTGAACGCGGGATTCGTGGCGCGCCAGAAGGAAGCGGCGCAGGCTGACGCTCAATTCACGATCATCAATCATTTTGCGGATTTCACGCTCGGCAATCGCCAAAATGCTCCGCCGCGCGGCGATTTCCGCCTCGCGCTCGCGCTTTTCCTCAATTTGTCCCCGGTACGACAGGCCGAGCCCCTGCACCACCATCGGCAAGGTCAGGCCGATGCCAACGACCGTGACGACGATTACCCCGAAGGCGATGAGCTGGATCAAATTGCGGTAGGGGAACGGTGTGCCATCCGGCAAGGTCAAAGGCAGAGCGAGCGCAACCGCAAGCGAAACGGCGCCGCGAATGCCGGTGAGGCCGATCACCGCCAGCCCGCGCCACGACCCAGCGCCGTTTCGCCGCCGCCAGCCGGGCGCTTGCAGATAGGTGCCCGGCAGCACCCACAAGAACCGCGCGAGAATGACGATAACGCAGATGATCCCGATGGCGGAGAGGATCTGGTGCATCGGAATGTGGTGGGCGCGGTCCAGCAAAATCTTGAGCTGGAACCCGATCGTGAGGAACAGCACGCCCTCGATCAGCCAGACGACGAAACTCCAGAAAAAGATTCCCTGCAGGCGTGTCGCGGCGGAAATCAGAAGCGGACCATTCCAGCTCACATAAAGGCCGGCCGCTACTGTCGAGATTACGCCAGAGCCGCCGAAATGCTCAGGCATCCAGAACGCCAGATAGGGCGTCAGCAGCGAGAGAAGAATTTCGATCCGCGGATCGTGCGACCAGGCGCGCAGCCGCAGACTGAGCCAGCCGACAGCGATGCCAAACGCGACTTCACCGGCCAGAATGGCGAGAAATGTCAGCGTCGCATCGGGCAGGGAGAACGAGCCGGTGACGACTGCCAGCACCGCGAACCGGTAGAGGATCAGCGCGGTCGCATCGTTGGCGAGTCCCTCGCCTTCGAGGATCACCGAGATCCGGTGCGGCAGTTTCAGGCGCCGCGCGATCGCCAGCGGCGCCACGACATCGGGCGGCGAGACGATGGCGCCAAGCACGAATCCGACGCCCCAGGGCATGCCGACCAGCCAATGGGCCGCAGCCGCCACGAGCACCGTCGTGAAGATCACGCAGCCGATGGCGAGAAAGGAGATCGGGCCAAGATTGGCGCGAAACTCCCGCCAGCTCATCGATACGCCTGAGGAATAGATCAAGGGCGGCAGCACGAGGAGCAGCACGCTTTCCGGCTTCAACTCGACGGGCGGGAAGCCGGGCACGAAGGCAAGGGAAATGCCGAAGAGCAGAAAGACGATTGCCGGGGCGACGTTGAGCTTGCTCGCGACCGTTGCGGACGCCGCGAGCGCGGCAAGGACCAGGAGAAGCGTCGAAAACGATTCGATCATATTCGGTCAGGGTTGCCTGCGGCGCGGCCGGCCGGTTGGCGAAGCGTTCCGGGTCGCACGATCGAACCATGCTAAGACCGGGCGTAGCCATGTCCGCCCGCCTCAAGGCGGACGGACATGACCGCGGGGATCACTCGATCCGATCGTAGCGGAACGACTTCGACACAATCCGCCACCCGTCATTGAGTTTCATCAGGATCAGATAATCCGTGAAGTAGCGCGGCGGAAGCTGGCAGCGCACCTTGAAAAAGGCGGTGTTTTCATCGGCGCGGTCAACGGTGACGACGACATCCTCGCGCGCCTTGCCCTCGGCCCGGGGGGAGGACGATCGCTTGCGGACCATGGCCTGCCAGTCCGGCACGGTGAGCACCTGAAGCTCCCCCTTTTCCAGCGAGCGCAGATCGGCGCTGGGATGGAACACTTCGCCGAGCTTGTCGGCATCGCCGTCATAGAGAGCATCGAAGTAGTGATTGACGACGGCTTCGGCAGTCGAGCGATCGAGCGACAATTCAGACCTCCCAAATGGTCCTCTGGAACCATGTTGTTGTGATTGAAATCGGTTGACTGAAACCGGCGAAGTCTAGGCAGGTTTGAGGCTGCACGCCAAGCCGAGATTGCGGGCGCCGAGGATGAGCGCAAGGATCAGGGCAACCGATCAGCGCAACGGTCAGATCAGGCTGGCGGCAATATTGACCATCAGCGCCAGCAGCGCCGTGTTGAAAATGAAGGACACCACGCCATGGGCTGCCGCCGTCCGGCGGATCTGCTTGCTGGTGATGCCGACGTCCGACACCTGCGCTGTCGTGCCGATGACGAATGAGAAGTAGACGAAATCCCAGTAGTCCGGGTGATCGTCGCCCGGAAACGCAAGGCCGCCCGGCTTGCCGCCGCGATAGAAGTCATGCGCGTAGTGCAGCGCGAAAGTCGTGTGGACGAGCGCCCATGACAGCGTGATCGTGGTGATGGCGAATGCCAGCTCCCACTTGTTGTTCTTGGCGCCGGCAAGTTCAATGACGATTGCGGCAATGCTGGCGAATGCGCCGATCGCAGTCACGATCAGGATCAGGAAACGGCCGTCATCCTGCAACACCGCGCGGCGGCGGATATGGGTCTGGCCGCCGCGAAACACCGCAACGAACGCCAGCACCAGATAGATCGCCGCGAACACGTTCCACGCGATCAGAAGCCGCGAGACCAGCGGCAGCGCGTCTGGCGACAAAGCATAGGCCAGCGCGCCGCAGCCGACGCCGATCAGAGTTCGCGAGCGCGCATAGAGGATCCTCAACGCGCGCGGCAAGCGTCTGATGCGGTCGAGTTGAGAATCGTTCGTCACCCACGCTCCGTCGTCAGCTCTTGCGCTCGGCGACAAAACGGGCCGCCGCCCGCATCACGTTTGCCTTGTCGCCGAAGCCCGCGAGCGCGCTGTCGGCCTGCGCGATCAGATCCTGCACGCGCTGTTTGGCCCCGGCAACACCGAGTTGCGTGACAAAGGTCGTCTTGCCGAGAGCGGCATCCTGCCCGGTCTCCTTGCCAAGCACCGCGGCGTCGCCTTCGACGTCGAGCAGGTCGTCGGCGATCTGGAAAGCCTCGCCCAGCGCACGGCCGTACGTGTCCAGCGCCTGGTATTCGGCGGCATCGGCTTCGCCGAGCAGCGCGCCGGAGATGCAGCCATAGCGCAGCAGCGCGCCGGTCTTCATCTGCTGCAGGCGTGCGACATCAACCGGCTCGCGGTCGCCGAAGCGGCCCTCGCCCGCAAGATCCAGAATTTGCCCACCGACCATGCCGCCGATGCCCGACGCACGCGCCAAAGCGCGGGTCAGCGCAAGGCGAACCGCGGGCTTGGGATGGATTTCGTCGGCGGTGATGATGTCGAAGGCGAGGGTCAGCAGGCCGTCGCCGGCGAGAATCGCGGTGGCGTCGTCATAGACCTTGTGCAGCGTCGGCCGGCCGCGCCGCAGGTCGCTGTCGTCCATCGCCGGAAGGTCGTCATGGATCAGCGAGTAACAATGGATGCATTCCAGCGCCGCGCCGACGAGCAGCGCCGCCTTGCGCTCCACGCCAAACAGCGCCGCGCTTTCGACCACCAGAAACGGCCGCAGACGCTTCCCGCCGTTGAGGCTGGAATAACGCATCGCCTCCATCAGCCGGCGCGGGCGGACGATCTCGTCCGGCAGGGTCTCGTCCGACAACAGCCGGGCCAGCAAGGCTTCCGTCTCATCCGCGGTGCGATCCAAACGTGCCACGAAGTCAGCGGGCGAAATTCCGGTCGTCATTCAAATTGGCTCCAAGACATTGGTCGGCCGACCATCAATCATGCCGCGCGCTTCGTCAATTCCGCGGTTTGCGTCAAGCGCGCGGGGGATTTCCGGCAAGCGCCGGCGCAAAATATCTGTTAGCTGGTCGGGGTCTGTCGCCGGCCCTCACCTAAAGGAGGTCATCGCGCCATGCTTCGGGCGCTACGGATCGCGCTGCTCCTGGCTTTGGTCTTCCTCGCCGCGCCCTATGTGCTGGCGCCGTTCTACCGTGCCGGACACCCGGTTTCGACGTTGATGATCGGGCGCTGGGTCGTCGGCGCACCCGTCATGCGCGAATGGCGCGATCTCAGGCACTTCGCCCCGATTCTGCCGCGCACCGTGATCGCCGCCGAGGACGCCAAGTTCTGCAGCCATCACGGCATCGACTGGGACGCCCTTTCCGACGCGATTGACGACGCGCAGGATGGTGGCGCCGCCCGCGGCGCTTCCACCATCACCCAGCAGGTCGCGAAAAACCTATTTCTGTGGCCGGGCCGCAGCGTGATCCGCAAGGGCCTCGAAATTCCCCTCGCGATGTGGCTGGAGGTGGTGCTGCCGAAGGCCCGGATCATGGAACTCTATCTCAATATCGCCGAATGGGGACCGTCCGGGCAGTTCGGGGCGGAGGCCGGGGCCAAAGCCGCCTTCGGCCGGCCGGCATCCGGCCTTTCGCCGCAGGAAGCCGCACTCCTCACCGCGATGTTGCCCAATCCGGTTGTCCGCAGCGCAAAAAAACCCTCACGCGGCGTACGCCGCCGCGCCGGGATCTATGTGGCCCGGGCCCGGGCCGCCGCAGGCCTCGCCGATTGCGTCGCCACCATGCGGCCGGCCCGGTTCCCTTGAACCCGGGCGGTTCATCCCGAAATCGCCCGAGACGACTATCAGGTTGCGGGGAAGGTATTTCTCAGGCTCGGCAAAGCCTGCGCATGAGTGAGAAAACGCTCTAGCCAGCGCGCATCTTCTCATCTATATACGCGGCCTGAATTCACTTTTGGCTGCGCCTCGGCGCGCGCCCGGCTGTCGGCCCTCAAATTGAGACCGTTGGGGCGTTGGCAACCAATCCACGAGACTTGCAAGGACATTCGTTATGGCGGTTCCCAAGAAGAAAACCTCGCCTTCGCGGCGTGGCATGCGTCGTTCGGCCGATGCGCTGAAGCGGCCGACTTATATCGAGGACAAGGATTCGGGTGAACTGCGCCGTCCGCACCACCTCGATCTGAAGACCGGCATATATCGCGGCCGTCAGGTCCTCAAGGTCAAGAAGGAAGACTGAGGCGGCGACCATCCTGCCTGACGACCGCGTAGTTGCGTTGTCGGGCGGATGGACGGATTGAGGAGGCCACACGCTATGTTCGGTTTCCCTCTGCTGCTGATCCCCTTCGCTATCTTCAATATCATTGTCTTCTTGATGCCGGGGGTGGTGTTTACCGCCCCCGCATTTTCGCTTGAGCTGATGTCCGGCGTCGTCTGGACCGTCACCCTCGGCGATATTTTGGTCACGCTCGGCATGCTGATGCTGCTGTTTGAGGTGATCAAGGCCGCCCGCGCGGCGGGGCGCTACCTGACCGACCATCTGTTGTCGCTGATTGTGCTGGGTGCGGCCGGAGCGGAATTCGTGCTGCTGCCGCAGTTCGGCAATTCGACGTTCTTCCTGCTCTGCGTGCTGGCCTTCGTCGATTTCTTCATGGGCACCGCGCTGCATCGCCGCCGCGCCAAGCGCCAGGTGGCCGAGCCCGCAGCGGCGGCGCCTGCCCCAGTTCCCGCGCCAGCGCCGGTCGCACCGGCACCTGTGGCGGCTCCCGAGCCCGCTCCCGCCGTTACGCCCGCGCCGGCAGCCCCGGCAGCGCCCGCCGAACGGATCGAGCCGCGCCTCGACACGCTGCAAAGCGCCGTCCCCTCGCTCTCCGCCACCCACGACGCAGCCAAGGGCCACGCACCCAAGGCCGACATCCCGCACCTCGACGACCCGCCGTCGCGGGCCTGATTTTTCACATTCAGGGGCGGCGAATCAAAACCGCTGCGATCAGGCCAGCGTCGACCGTGGCCTGCGGCTCGCATTTTCCCGGCTCAGCCGCGCGGCACCATAAAGGCTGGCAGCTTCCTCGATTTCCATGAAATCGTCGCCATGATCGGCGTTGCGCGTCGCGATCAGTTGCGCGACGAAGGTCGCGATCGGCCCTCGCGGCAAGAGGGCCGATTCCATCCCGGAACCCGGCCGCGCCGTCGGGCGAGACGATTGCCCCGCATCTACGTGAGCCTCTTCCTCTGCGCCAAACCCTCCCGGTGCATGGCTCCGCATGTGCGCATCTTTGCCGATACCCGTCCCAAAACCGAGCGGATCGATCCTCATCCCAACCTCCGGATGCTTCAGACTGGGACGCCCCCGCCCCTCTCCACCCCGCATCCGCAAGTTCCGTGCCTGGAAACTTCTTCTTATCGATATCGGAACATAGGTATTTCAGCACCATCGCCCGTCGCACCTTTGCGATAGGTTTCTTGCGCAACTTGAACTAGTCTTTGCGCGGTCAAGCAGCGGAACGGACATCCGGTCCGCGGCCCTTAGGCGTCGTGCAGTCCTCATCATCGATCGAGGCGTCACGTGGTTGCGAAGCAGTTGCCCAATGCGCCACCGGGAATGGACCCGCTGAACGATGGCGTTCAGGCGGAGCAGACGCCTGTTGCCAGCCTCTCGCTTCCCGAACTCGCGACCTTCCTGACCGACCTCGATCACGTCGCGTTCCGCTGGGACGCCGCTTCCGATGAGATGGTGTGGAGCGACAATGCGCCGGCGATTTTCGCCGGCATCGCGGTCGCAGATCTGGCCACCGGCCACCGGTTCTCCCAATTGATCGAAATCGGCCGAAACTCGCGCGCGGAAGCGCTGGCGACCGGCGGCCCCGATCCTGACAGCCGCTATGAGATCGAGTATGCGCTCCGTACCGGCCCGAATCCGACATGGGTCGAGGAAACCGGACGCCGGACAATTGCGCCCGATGGCCGCCTCATCGGCGCCCGCGGCATCATCCGCATGATCAACGACCGTTTCGCCCGCGACGAGAAGCTGCGAGGCCTGGCCAAGCGCGATCCTCTCACCGGCGAGATCGGGCGCGTCCAGTTGGTTGCCCTGCTCGGCGAAGCGATCACCAGCGCCCAGCAGACCAACACCCCCTGCGCCTTTCTGCTGCTCGGCATCGACCAGCTGTCGCGGATCAACGATTCCTATGGCTTCGACGTCGCCGACGAGGTGATCTGCGAAACCGCCCGGCGGCTGCGCTACAACCTGCGCGCGGACGATATTTTGGGGCGGTTCTCCAACACCAAATTCGGGATCGTCCTGAAAAACTGCTCGAGCGAGGACATCGCGATTGCAGCGGAACGGTTCATCTCCGTCATCCGCAACGAAGTCGTGCACACCAAATCCGGGCCGGTCGCGGTGACCGCCTCGGTTGGCGGCGTCAGCACGCTGAGGCACGGCCGAACGGTCAACGATACCATCAGCCGCGCCCTGGAAGCCCTCGACGTGGCCCAGCAGCGGCGGATCGGCTCGTTCAACATCTGGACACCCAGCGCGCGCCGGGAGAACCTGCGGCGGCAGAATATTCGCATCGCCGACGAGATCGTCTCCGCCTGCAATGAAAGACGCATTCTAATCGCCTATGAGCCGGCGGTGTCCGCGCAGACCCGCCGCATCGCATTCCACGAATGCCTGGTCCGCGTCGTCCTGCCGAGCGGCGAGCTTCTGACGGCCCCCGACATCGTGCCGGTCGCCGAGCGCCTCGGGCTCATCCGGCTGATCGATCAGCGCGTTCTCGAACTGGTGATCAAGGAGCTGATCGCCTGTCCGGATATTCGGCTCAGCCTCAACGTTTCACCAGATACCACCACCGATCCGGAGTGGTGGCAGAGCGTCGAGGCCATGCTCGGAGCCTATCCCCATGTCGCGGAGCGGCTGATTGTCGAAATCACCGAGACGGTTGCGATCAAGGACCTTGAAGAAGTACGGACTTTTGTCAGCCGCCTCAAGAAACTGGGCAGCCGGATTGCGATTGACGATTTTGGCGCGGGCTACACGTCGTTCCGCAATCTGCGCGAGCTCGGGGTCGACATCGTCAAGATCGACGGCACATTTGTCCGCAACCTGCCCCGCTCCGCCGACGACCGGGCCTTCGTCCAGACGCTGATCGATCTTGCACGGCGGCTCGAGATCGAAACCGTCGCCGAATGGGTACAGGATGAAACGTCCGCCGACATGCTGCGCAGCTGGGGCTGCGACTATCTTCAGGGCAGCCTGATCGGTCTCGCCGCGGCGGAACGGTCGCGGCAGCCCGGCAAGCTCTGTCAGTCGCGATCCTGACTGGGCTTTTCGGACATGTGATCCAGACGCTCCTGCATTTCCTTCATCTGGCGGCGCAGTTCGTCGATCGTCTCTGCCGCTGGCGGCTCGGCCGGCTTGGTGGTGCGATCCGGAGCAGGGGTTTCGGTGCGCGCCGGAGCGAACGGGCGGAACATCGCAAATGTCCGCTCAAACAGCTCCATATTGCGGCGAACCTGATCTTCGAGCTGGGCGAAGGACCCCGTTCCGAAAGCCGACGTCATCTGCTTGCGGAATTTCTCCTGCTCCTGCGTCAGCATCTCGATCGACTGCTCGAGATAACGCGGCACGACCATCTGCATGCTGTCGCCGTAGAACCGAATCAACTGCCGCAGAAAGGCGGTGGGGAGGAGATTCTGGCCAGCCTTGTTCTCTTGCTCGAAAATGATCTGCGCCAGAACCGAGCGGGTGATGTCGTCGCCGGTCTTGGCATCATAGACCACGAAATCCTCGCCGTTTTTCACCATCGTCGCGAGATCTTCGAGGGTCACATAGGTGCTGGTGCCGGTGTTGTAGAGGCGACGGTTCGCATATTTCTTGATCGTCGTGGGTGTTTCCGATTTCGCCATGAACGCTCACATCTGAATGTCGAGGAGAATGGAGCCCGCGCGCGGGCCGCGAAAACCATGCGCTGCAACAAAATAAGCACTTTCGTTCCGGTTCGGCTACCGCTTTTATGCAGCGTGGTTATCCGGGTGTCCCGCCGCCCGGGCTGCCTGACCGTCCTCTGACCGCCCCCTGGGTATCGCGCTCTTTTTCCTTGGTCCTTTGCGCAAAACGGCTAGATTGGTGCGACAGATCGAACGTAGGCCCCAGTCCCATCCGGCGGCTCCGTCACGACCTCAATCTCAGGAGATTCCCATGACCGATGATATCGTCATCGTGAGCGCCGCCCGCACCCCGGTCGGCAGTTTTAACGGGGCTTTTGCAAATGTGCCGGCCCACGACCTTGGCGCTGTCGCCATCAAGGCAGCTCTCGAGCGGGCGGGGGTCGAGCCGGCGCGCGTGTCGGAAGTGATCATGGGCCAGATTCTCACCGCCGCGCAGGGCCAGAACCCGGCCCGCCAGGCGTCGATCGCCGCCGGCATCCCGGTGGAAAGCCCGGCCTGGGGCGTCAACCAGCTCTGCGGCTCGGGCCTGCGCTCCGTCGCGCTCGGCTATCAGGCGCTGCGCAACGGCGATTCCGAAGTCGTGGTGGTCGGCGGCCAAGAGTCCATGAGCATGGCCCCCCACGCACAATACCTGCGCGCCGGCACCAAGATGGGCTCGCTCGAACTCGTCGACACCATGATCAAGGACGGCCTGTGGGATGCCTTTAACGGCTACCACATGGGCAACACCGCCGAGAACGTCGCCAGGCAGTACCAGATCACCCGCGAGCAGCAGGACGAGTTCGCGGTCGCCTCGCAGCAGAAGGCGGAAGCCGCGCAGAAATCCGGCCGCTTCAAGGACGAGATCGTGCCGGTGACCGTGAAGACCCGCAAGGGCGACATCATCATCAGCGACGACGAATATCCGCGCCACGGCGCCTCGCTCGAAGCGATGGCCAAGCTGCGCCCGGCCTTCCTGAAGGATGGCACGGTGACCGCAGGCAACGCCTCCGGCATCAATGACGGCGCTGCCGCGCTGGTGCTGATGACCGCCTCGCAGGCCGCCAAGGAAGGCAAGACACCGCTCGCCCGCATCGCCTCCTGGGCGCAGGCCGGCGTCGATCCGTCGATCATGGGCACCGGCCCGATTCCGTCGTCGCGCGCCGCGCTGCAGAAAGCGGGCTGGTCGATCAACGACCTCGACCTGATCGAAGCCAACGAGGCGTTCGCCGCGCAGGCCTCGGCTGTCAACAAGGACCTCGGCTGGGATACCAGCAAGGTCAACGTCAATGGCGGGGCCATCGCCCTTGGCCATCCGATCGGCGCATCGGGCGCGCGCGTGCTCGTCACCCTGCTGCACGAAATGCAGAAGCGCGATTCCAAGAAGGGCCTCGCGACGCTGTGCATCGGCGGCGGCATGGGCATCGCGATGTGCATCGAGCGCAACTGACGAACAGTGGTGGCGCGATGAACCGAGCACGGTTCTGCGACAGCTTTTCGAGCCTCGCAAAGACCTCATGAAACGCAAATGCCCGGCGAAAGCGCCGGGCATTTTTTTCGGACAATTCGATCGACAGTCTCCATACTCGACTGGCACGATCTCCGTGAGAATATCGATTGCGTCGATACTTGATGAATTCTGACTTGATGTATTGTCACCCCAAAGTCGGTGAATAGCTGGAGGAGGAGTGAAAATGACACGTGTCGCTCTGGTCACGGGAGGTACGCGCGGCATTGGCGCTGCGATCAGCAAGGCGTTCAAGGCTGCAGGCTACAAGGTGGCCGCAAGCTACGCCGGCAACGATACCGCGGCGGAAAAATTCAAGGCCGAGACGGGAATTCCGGTATTCAAATGGGACGTCAGCTCGTTCGATGCCTGCGCCGAGGGCATCAAGAAAGTCGAAGCCGAAGTCGGGCCGATCGACATTCTGGTCAATAACGCCGGCATCACCCGCGACGGCGCCTTTCACAAGATGACGCTCGACCAGTGGAACGCGGTGATCGGCACTAATCTCGGCTCGCTGTTCAACGTCACCCGGCAGGTGATCGAGGGCATGCGCACGCGCAAGTTCGGCCGGATCATCAACATTTCCTCGATCAACGGCCAGAAAGGCCAGTTCGGCCAGGTCAACTACTCGGCGGCGAAGGCCGGCGAGATCGGCTTCACCAAGGCGCTGGCGCTCGAGAACGCAAAGTCCGGCGTCACCGTGAATGTCATCTGCCCCGGCTACATCAACACCGAAATGGTGCAGGCCGTGCCGCAGGATGTACTCGAAAAAAGCATTCTGCCGCTCATTCCGGCGGGCCGCCTCGGCGAGCCGGAGGAAATCGCGCGGACCGTCCTTTTCCTCGCGGCTGACGACGCAGGCTTCGTCACCGGCTCGACGGTGAGCGTCAACGGCGGGCAGTATCTGCACTGACCCGCGGACGCGCGGCACCGCACGACCGCAGGCAAACAAAAAGCCCCCTCAGCACAGTGCCGAGGGGGCTTCTTGTTTTCGGTTCGAACGGTTCAGCCACGCACCCGGCGCAGCATCTGCTCGACATGGGCGATCGGCGTCGGCGGCTGAATGCCGTGGCCGAGATTGAAGATCAGCCGCCCCGCGCCGTAGCTTTCGAGCACGTCATCGACCGCGCGGTCGAGCGTCGCGCCACCGGCGATCAACGCGAGCGGGTCGAGGTTGCCCTGCACCGCCACGCGGCTCTGCACATGGTCGCGGACATAGTCAGGCGCCGCGGTCCAGTCGATGCTCACCGCATCGACGCCGACGCGCTCGACGAAGCCGCCGAGCAGCGCGCCCGCGCCGCGCGGGAAACCGATGATCTTCGCGCCAGGCACCTTGCTGCGGACGCCGTCCACGAGCTTCTTCACCGGCTCGACCGACCAGCGCGCGAACTCGCGCGGCGGCAGGACGCCGGCCCAGGTGTCGAAGATCTGCACGGCGTCGGCACCGGCGTGAAGCTGCGCCACCAGATAGTCGATCGAGGTCTCCACCAGGCGGTCCATCAGTCGCGAAAACGCTGCCGGGTCGCGATAGGCGAACTGCCGCGCCGGCGCCTGGTCGGGCGTGCCCTGCCCGGCCACCATATAGGTCGCGACCGTCCAGGGCGCGCCGCAGAAGCCGAGCAGCGTGACCGAAGGATCAAGCTGGCTTTTCACCCGGCGCAGCGCCTCATAGACCGGCTCGAACACCCGCCCGTCGGCCAGCTCCGGCAGCGCATCGACCTGCTCGGCGGTGGTCAGCGGGTCGAGCCGCGGCCCCTCCCCGGTCTCGAAGCGGACGTGGCGGCCGAGCGCGTGCGGCACCACCAAGATATCGGAGAAGATGATCGCGCCGTCGAAGCCGAAGCGCCGGATCGGCTGCAAGGTCACCTCGGCGGCAAGCTCGGGGTTGAAGCACAGATTGAGGAAGCCCCCGGCTTTCTCACGCACCGCGCGGTATTCCGGCAGATAGCGGCCGGCCTGACGCATCATCCAGACCGGCGGCGGCGAAAGGCTGTTGCCCGAGAGAACATCAAGCAGCGGTTTGGCGGGCTTTGGATTGGACAAAGGTTCCCCTTTCAAGTCAGCGGCCTGCGCACATCGACGAGCACGAGCCCCGGCCCGGCGCCAATCGATGCGGCAACAAAACAGATGACCGGCCTGCCGGCTGCGACGCAATCGCACCGGCCCCGGGCAGGTTGCTGATACACGTTGCGGGCGGCGATGGCCACATCGGCCCAGACGATCCTGCCGACGCTTGCCTTTGCGGGCGGCATCGTCATCATTTGCGCTCTCGGTTCCGTCAAAGATGAAAGCGATCAGATGCCGCATCCCCGAGTTTTCCAGCCGATCACCCTGCGCAGCGTCACTGCCAAGAACCGCATCCTCATCTCGCCGATGTGCCAGTATTCCGCGCAGGACGGCGTCGCCAATGACTGGCATCTGGTTCATCTCGGCAAATTCGCCCAAGGCGGCGCCGGCACCGTGATGGCCGAAGCGACCGCCGTGGTCGCGGAAGGCCGCATCACCCATGGCGATCTCGGCCTGTGGAACGACGGGCAGATGCCGATGATGAAACGGATCGCCTCGTTCATCCGCGACAACGGCGCAGTGCCGGCGATCCAGCTCGCCCATGCCGGCCGCAAGGCCTCGATGCAGCGCCCGTGGTACGGCAACGCCGCGCTGACCGCCGAGGACTTTGCCCGCGGCGACAATCCATGGAAGACGGTCGCGGCCAGCGCGATCCCGATGGACGAAGGCTGGATCATGCCCGAAGAGCTCAGCGCCGGCGACATGCCGACGCTGCGCGAGGCCTGGCGGCAGGCAACCCTGCGCGCGCTCGCCTGCGGCTTCGACTTTCTCGAAGTTCACTGCGCCCACGGCTACCTGCTGCACTCGTTCCTCTCGCCGCTCTCGAACCATCGCACCGACACTTACGGCGGCGACCGCGCCGGCCGGATGCGGTTTCCGCTGGAGGTGATCGAGACGGTGCGCGAGGCGTGGCCCTGCCACCTGCCGCTCTCGGTTCGGATTTCGTCGGTCGATGGCGTCGAGGGCGGGATCACGATCGAGGATTCCATCGCCTTCGCGCAGGAAGCCAAGGCGCGCGGCGTGGACATCATCGACTGCTCGTCCGGCGGCCTGCTTGGCTCGGCGACGGCGGCCCGGATCCCGCGCGGCTACAATTTTCAGGTGCCGTATGCCGCAGCGATCAAGCGCGAGGCCCGCGTGCCCACTATGGCCGTCGGGCTGATCCTGCATCCGCAGCAGGCCGAGGACATCTTGGCCAATGACGAGGCCGACATGATCGCCATCGGCCGCGAAGTGCTTTTCGACCCCAACTGGCCGCTCCATGCCGAACTCGCGTTGGCAGGGAAAAGCAGCGAGATCTTTGAGTCCTGGCCCAAGCAGTATGGCTGGTGGCTGGAGCGCCGCGAACCGGGGCTGCGCCGCCTCGAGGGGCCGCCGCTGCCATTCCGACGATCCTGATATCTGCGCATCGCGCCCCGCTGCCGGTCAGGGCGCGATGACAAGACGCCCCTTCATGTTGGGATGAAATTTGCAGAAGTAATCGACCGTTCCGGCTTTCTTCAAAACCGTCGACACGGTCGATTTCGGCGGCTGCATCACATCGAAATCGTGATTGCGCGCTGTCGCAGTGTGCGCAAACACGTCCTTGTTAATCCATTCGACCGTGTCGCCCACCCTGGCACTGGCTTCCGCGGGCACATAGGTCAGGTTGTCGATCGTAATCCGGATCGTGGCGGCCTGCGTCGACGACGTTAGCACCGCGACTGCCATTGCGGCAGCAACGGACAGGCATAGAATTCTGGTCATGGTCATCCCGTGAGCGAGCGAGAGAATAAGGAGGGCAGCGGTCGCCCCGGTTACATCCGGCGCGGGGCGACCAACGGCAAGAAAGGCCGCCTCACTTCAGCGCTGCCGCCACCTGCTCGGCATGCTGCTGATGGCCTTCAAAAATCTTCAGGCCCGTCTCCAGCAGACTCTTGAGCTCGGAATTGGTCGCCGACGGGATGAGCGTCTTCTGCAGCGAGTTGTTCACCGTCTTGTGATAGGCGACTTCGTTGGCGATGTAGGCCTTGTCGAAGGCTGCGCCGTTCAGCCCCTTCAGCTCGGCAAGCTTCTCGCTCCCCTGCTTGGTCAGGGCCCGACTGGTGTCATTGTCTTCAGGCGTCACGTTGAGCTTCTTTACCAAGGCCAGCGCCTGATTGTTCACCGCCTCGTGGTCGCGCACCATGCCTTCAGCAAAATCCTTGACCTCTTTGTTCTTTGTTTTCTGCAGCGCCTGCTTGGCAGCGTTGATGTCGATCACGCCAGCAGTATAGGCGATATGCGCGATCTGCGGATCGGTTGGCTTTGGACCGCCCTGCGCAAAGGCGGCGGTGGACAGCAGCAGGGCTGCCGCAACGACGAGGCAAGATCTGACGAGCATGATGGTGTACCCTTTGTTGGCGCGGCAAAGGCCGCGGTTGACGGCAAAGGGTTGGATGGCGGATTGCCGCAGAGGTTCCGCGGAAATCACGTTTCCTGTTCGAGGCCGAGCCTGACAAGTACGGAACTGGTCATCCGCTCGCAACGCTTGCCGGCAAATGGAAATGCCTCCATTACGACCGGGCCGATCTGCTTCTCAACGCTGTTGCGAAGCATCGTCCGCGCACGGTGCAATCGCGTTTTCACCGTCGCAGGGTTGAGGTCGAGCAGTTCGGCGGTCTCCTCGAGAGACATCCCCTCGATCACACGCGCGATGAACACGCTGCGAAAGGCGGCGGGCAATTCGTCGATCGCGCGCTCGACGACGGTCCTGATCTGTCGCTGCGCCAAAATCTTCTCCGGGTCTTCGGATGTTGAGGAGGACAATGGAAACTGGATGATCCTTGCTTCGGCGAGGCTGGGCTCCTGCGACGACCAGCTGACCGTCGGGCGACGGCGTCGCAGCCGGCCGAGCGCCTCGTTGATGACGATCCGCGTCAGCCAGGTAGCGAGCGAGGAATTGCCGCGAAATCCGTCGAGATGCGAGAAGGCCCGCATATAGGCGTCCTGCACGGCGTCCTCGGCCTCGCTGTCGCTCCGCAGGATGCTGCGCGCCATCCGGAACATGCGCTGGTTGTTGGCCTGCATGATCGCGCGGATGGCTGCCGCGTCACGCTCCTGCGCCCGGCGCACGAGGTCGGCCTCTGCGGCAAAAACTACATTCTGCTCGTCGGGAACCATGCCCACGGCTCACCTCCTCATCCTAGGGATCACCTCGCGAACGAGAACCGACACCTTGGATGGCGGAGCCCCCAAAACGTTCCCGAAAAACCTACGATCTTGGTCAGGGCCTCGGTCACGCCACCGCTTTTGCGGCGGCGCGTCCGGCATTGCGGCCGGAGAACAGGCAGCCGCCCAAAAATGTGCCCTCCAGCGCCCGGTAGCCGTGCACGCCGCCGCCGCCGAACCCCGCCACCTCGCCGACGGCATAAAGTCCCGGCATGATCTCCTGGTTCTGGCCGAACACGCGGCCTTCCAGATCGGTTTCAAAGCCGCCCAGCGTCTTGCGCGACAAGATGTTGAGGCGCACCGCAATCAGCGGGCCATGGGCGGGGTCCAAAATCTTGTGCGGCTTCGCGGTGCGGATCAGTCGGTCGCCGATGTAGCGGCGGGCGTTATGGATGCCCATCACCTGCGTGTCCTTGACGAAGGGATTGTCGATCTCGCGGTCGCGCGCCTCGATCTGGGCGCGGATGTCGTCGATCCGCAGCAGGTTCTCGCCGGTGAGGCGGTTCATCGCCGCGACCAGATCCGGCAGGTTGTCGCGCACGATGAAATCAACGCCTTTTTCCTTGAACGCCTCGACCGGCGCCGGCGCGCCCTTGTTGGTCGCGCGCCGCGCGGTCATACGCCAGCTCTTGCCGGTGAGGTCCGGATTCTGCTCCGACCCCGACAGCGCAAATTCTTTCTTGATGATGCTCTGGGTCAGCACGAACCATGAATAGTCGTAGCCGGTGCCCATGATGTGCGCGAGCTGGCCGAGCGTGTCATAGCCCGGATAAAGCGGCGACGGCAGCCGCTGGCCGTTGGCATCGAACCACATCGATGACGGGCCGGGCAGGATGCGAATGGCATGGTGCGGCCAGATCGGGGCAAAGTTCTCGATGCCCTCGACATAGTGCCACATGCGGTCGCGGTTGATCAGCCGCCCGCCCGCGGCCTCGGTGATGCCGATCATCCGGCCATCGACATGGGCAGGCACGCCGCACAGCATCCGCCGCGGTGCCGCGCCAAGGCGTGCCGGCCAGTGCTTGCGGACAAGCTCGAGATTGCCCCCGATGCCGCCGGACGCCACGACCACCGCCTGCGCCTTGAGGGCGAACTCACCGACGACATCGCGCGAGCTGCTTTCGCCGCGCGACTCTGACGATGGCACAAGCACGGCGCCGGTGACGCCATCAACCGCGCCGGCCGACAAGGTCAGGGCATCGACCCGATGACGGAAGCGGAATGACAGGCGCCCCCTCGCCTCAGCCTCACGCGCCCGGCGGATGAAGGGCTCGAGCACCCCCGGCCCGGTGCCCCACGTGACGTGAAAGCGCGGAACTGAATTGCCGTGGCCCATCGCGTCATAACCGCCACGCTCGGCCCAGCCGACCACTGGAAAGAAGCGAATCCCCATTGCGCGAAGCCAGTCGCGCTTCTCGCCCGCCGCGAAGCCGACATAGGCCTCGGCCCAGCGGCGCGGCCAATAGTCCTCGGGCCGATCGAACCCCGCGGTTCCCATCCAGTCCTGCAACGCGAGCGCGTGCGAATCCTTGATGCCCAACCGGCGCTGCTCGGGGGAGTCGACAAGGAACAAGCCGCCGAACGACCAGAACGCCTGCCCGCCCAGGTTCTGTTCGCCCTCCTGATCAACCACAATGACGCGCCGGCCTGCATCAGCAATTTCCGTCGCCGCCACGAGGCCGGCGAGACCAGCCCCGACAACGATGACATCGGTTTCAATACCCATCGCTTCCCCCTTGTGGTTGCAACGATTGAAGCGCGGACGTGTAAGCGCGGTCAATGACAATCAGAGGGACAGGAAAAGTGCTTCCTCAAAACAACAATCGGAGTGTTTTCGTTCAGATCATTATCCTTCACGTCTGGACAATCCCGCCTTCGCATAGGACGCTCGGCATTGGTATTCACGTGGAGGTGAAGTGATGAGGATCGTTACAGGTTTGCTGACGGCAGTTTTGCTCATTGCAGGGTTGGGAGTCAGCAACGCAGCGATCCGCATCAGTAACGACAAGGGGGGCCGCATCGGTGCCTACCTCGATCGCTTCGAGGCCATCAAACGTTCCGGCGACACCGTAATTATCGACGGACTGTGCGCTTCGGCATGCACGCTGGTGCTGGGCACGGTGCCGCAAGGCCGCATCTGCGTGACGCCTCGGGCGAAACTCGGGTTCCATGCAGCCTGGAATCCCGGCCCCAACGGCACTCCCGTGGTCAACCCCGAGGCGACGCGGATCATGCACTCGATGTATCCCGCCCACATTCGGCAATGGATCGTTCGTAATGGCGGGCTGAAGAGCCGGATGATTTTTCTCAACGGCCGCGCGCTGAGCACAATGTACCGCCCATGCTACGAGAGTGCGGAGCGCGAACAGGCCAGACCCGTCAGCGCGCGCTAAGGCCCACTCGCTCCTGCGCCCTTGCCCTGACGCGACGACAATCCTATGTGATTGGAACAAGTGGAGTTGCACAGGACGCAGTCCGGCAACTTGCATCGTGATTGCGGTCTTCGCCGCTCCAAACATCACATCCAGCATCGCGCGTCGCTGCTTGCGTTAATCAGCGCGCCGCAGTCGTGGAGAAGTCGAATGGCGGCGAAATACAACCGCAGCATTATCGTCGTTGCCTCTTTCGCTGCGAGCCTCGCCATCGGCCTGCTGCTTGTGCTCGGCTTGTCGGGCGGCTTTCGCGGCGTCACCGCGCCGGCGGCGATCGGCGGCCCGTTCCAGCTCACGGACAATCACGGCAAAACCGTCACAGAAAAGGATCTTCAGGGCCGGCCCAGCCTGATCTTCTTCGGCTTCACCCATTGCCCGGACGTCTGCCCGACGGCGCTGTTCGAGATCTCGGAAGTCCTGCGCGCCATGGGGCCGGACGCCTCCCGCGTCAACGCCTTCTTCATTTCGGTCGACCCCGAGCGCGACACCGTCTCGGCAATGAAGGATTACCTGTCGAGCTTCGATCCGAACCTGCGCGGGCTGACTGGCGATAGCGAGGCGATCGCCAAAGTGATTGCCAGCTACCGTGTCTATGCCAAGAAGGTGCCGTTGAAAGACGGCGACTATACGATGGACCACACAGCGCTGATCTACCTGATGGACCGCAAGGGCAATTTCGTCCGGCCCTTCGATCTCAAGCGCACGCCCGAAGAAGCGGCCAAGGAGCTGAGATCCTACCTCTGACCAAGGCGTCCGCCGCGCATTCCCTCGCGTTGCCAGCTTTGCAAGAAGATCGGCGGTAGGCTCGCCACCGGAAGCTGCCGCCGCGCGACGGCCTCGCTCTGCAGACGCGCCACACCTCGGGGTCCGGCGTCCGATACAAGGCCGTGCTCGGTCTTTTCCCAATGATACGGGTTGTACATGAGCTGGAATAACGCCCGCCAGGCCGCGAGCGACAGGCACAGCCAGTAAACCGGCGTCAGCACCAGCACCCAGCCGTCGGCCAGCCGCCTGTGCCGGGCCAGCCCCGCCAGCCCCATCGCAACGCTCGCAACGTATCCCGAAACGATTGCGGCCGCATGCAGCGCCATCAGCCAGCCCTGCGAGGCGCCGAACGGCACGCCGCCATAGGGATCGCCGAGCAGCAGCGCGGCGATCAGGCTGGCGACGATGAACGGATGCGCCAGCGCCGTGAGCAGGCTGCCGCCGATCAACAGGTTCAGCGTCAGCCAGCCGGCCAGCCCCGCCTCGCGCCAGAGCCCGACCGGCGCGCGCATGTGAACGCTCCAGGTCGACATCCAGCCCTTCATCCAGCGGGTGCGCTGCTTCAGCCACGCGACAAATTGCGCCGGCGCTTCCTCGTCGGTTACCGAGTCGATCGTCACCGACCGGTAACCAAAGCGCGCGAGCCGCATTCCGAGATCCGCATCCTCGGTGACGTTATAGGCATCCCAGCCGCCGACCTCGCACAGCACCTCACGGCGGAAGTGGTTCGACGTGCCGCCGAGCGGCAGCGGCAGCCCGAACTTCGCCAGCCCGGGCAGCAAAGCGCGGAACAGGCCGGAATATTCGACGCCGAACATGCAGGACAGCCAGCGCTCCGACGAATTGCGGATCGTCAGCGCAGCCTGGACGCAGGCGACGTCCCGCCCCTCCCGGCAAAACGCATCGAGCGCGGCGCGGAGCTGGCTTGGTGCGGGACGGTCCTCCGCGTCATAGACCGTGACGAAAGTACCCCGCGCAAAATAGAGCGCCGCATTCAGTGCCTTCGGCTTGGTTTTCGGCCCGCGGCGCGGCGCGACGATGACCTCGAGATGCGGCATCGGCGGCAGCGCGGCACGCACTTTTGCGATGGCCGCGCGCGTTCCCCGATCGTCCGGTTCGACCACGATCTTGATGTCGAGCTTTTCCGCCGGGTAGTCGAGCCGGGCAAGTGCGCGCAATAGCGGATCGACCGACGCCGCTTCCCGGTACAAGGCGACGATCACGCTGTAGACCGGCAGTTCGCGGTCGGCGAGACGCCGCAGCCGCCGCGGCGGCTCAGCGGCGGCGAATGTCGCAGAAAGCCGCAATGCCGAGAACGCGAGAAACCAGACCGCCAGCCCGGCCCCTGCCGCCTCGGTCGGAAAGGCGGTCGGCAGCGTAAACGCCAGCCCGAAGCCGAGGTTGCGCGTCCAGCGCCACGCCGCACGCGCCGCCCGGCGCCATCGCGATTGCGGCCGCGGCATCGGCGCGGCCGACAATTTCGGCTCCAGGCGGCGCAAGCCGTCGGCGGCGGCCGCCGCAAAGACCGGCCCCGCCTCGCGCATCAGGAAGCGATCAAAATCGCGCGCAGAGGCAAGCGCGACCCGAGATCGGCGCGACAGCTTTCCGATCAGCCGCCGCACCGCGTAGCCGCGCGGCGCGATGATCCACCACAGCTCGCCATTCCGCCAAAGCGGCAGAATGCCCCGCGAAGCGGCGTCGAAGAGCTGCCGGTCGCTCAGCGGGCAATCCGCCCGCGTCGCGTCATCAAAAGCTTCGGTTGCGAAACCATGGTGGAGCTTCAGCCGCCTCAGATAGGCATCCTCGTCGATCACACCTTGAGCGATCAGAACCCGGTCGACCCCGACGCCGACCTCAGCGCTCCGGCGCTCCGCGGCCTCGATGACGGCGGGATGCAGCACATGGCGCACGCAGTCGAGTTCGCTCGCCGGGCCGGGCTCGGGAGCCGGCGCATAGTGAAAGAAAGAAGTCGCCTCGCGCCGCGCGGCCGCGTCGCGATACATATCGGCGAGAAACCGCGGGAGCCGCCTTGTCGGAACCGGATGGGCTGTATGGTGGAGAGGGGGACGAACGCGCTCGGGCGGCAGGTTCGGAACAGGAGGATGCAGGCTTCGGCGGGGTTGCGGCACCCCCGGCGCAGCACGCGACCGCAACCGCTTGCCGACCTTGCCAAAGGTCCCCACGGCCACCCCCGCCCACTTGTTACTCGCTCCTCCGCGCGAATGGTCTATAACGCCCTCATCGCGGAACATCCTTATGCAAGCACAGATAGTGAAGACCTACAACGCCCTTCTCCGCCGTCCGGCCGCGGCCCTGCTTCCCCGCGCGGCGCTCGCGGCGGCCGTGGCCGTGGCCACGCTGACGCTCGCCGTCCCGGCTTCCGCGCAGACGCCGGCGATCAAGATGCCCGCCCCGACCCAGGCCGTGCCGGGGTTCTGGGACCCGCGGCGGCATCCCGAACGGCCGGACCTGTCCCGCGTCACGATGATCCGTTTCCTGACCGAGACCGACTACCCGCCCTTCAACTACATCGGCTCCGACGGCAATCCGGCCGGCTTCAACGTCGATCTGGCGCGCCTGATCTGCGAGGAGATCAAGGCGAACTGCACGATCCAGATGCGGCGCTTCGAGATGCTGATCGACGCCGTGTCCAGCAATCGCGGCGACGCGGTGATCGCCTCGATCGCGGTGACGCCGGCGATCCGCGCCCGCGTCGATTTCACCGATCCCTACTATCGCGCGCCGGCACGGTTCGTCTCGCTGCGCGGCAACGCGATGCCCGAGGTCCGCCCCGAGCTCGTCGAGGGCAAGAGGATCGGCGTGATCGCTGGGTCAGCGCACGAGGCCTATCTCAAGGCGATGTTCACGGAAGCCCAGCTCGTCACCTTCCCCGGCAGCGACGCACTCCGGGCGGCGCTGCGGAACAGGGAGGTCGAGCTGATTTTTGGCGATGCGATCGCGCTCTCGCTCTGGATCAATGGCACCGACTCGGCGGAATGCTGTACTTTTTCCGGCGGCCCGTTCATTGAGAGCCGGTATTTCGGTGAAGGCGTCGGTATCGCCGTGCGCAAAGGCAACGACCTTTTGCGCCAGGCGATCAACTGGGCCATGTTCCGGCTTTGGGAAAAAGGCAGCTATAGCGAGCTCTGGCTGCGCTACTTCTCTGTCAACCCGTTCTGATCACTGCGGTCTCGACGCGGTTTCTGTTTTTGTCGAAGAGGTTTGAATGTCTGACAATGTGCCTGCCAGCATGAACGATCTGCGCGCACTGGCTGAACAATCCAATGCCTGGCCGTTCGAGCAGGCCAAACAGCTCGTCGAGCGGCTGAAGAAAAACCCGAAGGACGAGGTGCTGTTCGAGACCGGCTACGGTCCTTCCGGCCTGCCGCATATTGGCACCTTCGGCGAGGTCGCCCGCACCTCGATGGTGCGCCACGCCTTCCGTGTGCTGACCGACGACAAGATCAAGACGCGCCTGCTCGCCTTCTCGGACGATATGGACGGCCTGCGCAAGGTGCCGGACAACGTGCCCAACAAGGAACTGCTGGAGGCCAATCTCGGCAAGCCGCTCACGCGCGTGCCCGACCCGTTCGGCACCCATCCGAGTTTCGGCGAGCATAATAACGCACGCCTGCGCGCCTTCCTCGACACGTTCGGCTTCGACTACGAGTTCGCCAGCTCGACCGACTACTACAAATCCGGCCGGTTCGATCAGACCCTGCTGAAAATGCTGGCGCGCTTCGACAAGATCATGGCGATCATGCTGCCGAGCCTGCGTGAGGAGCGCGCCGCCAGCTACTCGCCGTTCCTGCCGATCTGCCCGCGCACCGGCGTGGTGCTGCAGGTGCCGGTCGTCGCCCACGATGTCGGCGCCGGCACGATCTCCTATGACGACCCGGAGACCGGTGAGCGCGTCACCGTGCCGGTCACTGGCGGCCACTGCAAACTGCAGTGGAAGCCCGACTGGGCGATGCGCTGGGTCGCGCTCGGCGTCGACTATGAAATGGCCGGCAAGGACCTGATCGACTCGGTGAAACTGTCGGGCAAGATCTGCACCGCGCTCGACGGCACGCCGCCGGCCGGCTTCAACTACGAGCTGTTCCTCGACGAAAAGGGCCAGAAGATCTCGAAGTCGAAGGGCAACGGCCTGACCATCGACGAGTGGCTGCGTTATGCGTCGCCCGAGTCGCTGTCGCTGTTCATGTACCGCGAACCGAAGGCCGCCAAGCGGCTATTCTTCGATGTCATCCCGCGCAACGTCGACGAGTACCACCAGTTTCTCGACGGCTATGCGCGGCAGGATGCCAAGCAGCGATTGACCAACCCGGTCTGGCACATCCACGGCGGCAATCCGCAGGCAGTGGACATGCCGGTGACGTTCCAGTTGCTGCTGACGCTGGTGTCGTCGTCGAATGCCGAAAATGCCGAGACGCTGTGGGGCTTCATTGGCCGCTACCGGCCGGGCGTGACGCCGCAGACCCATCCCAAGCTCGATGCGATGGTCGGCTATGCGATCAACTACTATCGGGACTTCGTTGCGCCCACCAAGCAGTTCCGCGACCCGACCGACGACGAACGCGTCGCGCTGTCCGACCTGCGCGATGCGCTGTCGCAGCTGCCGGAAGACGCCAGCGCCGAGGATATCCAGAACGTCGTCTACGACATCGGCCGGCGCGAGCCGTTCCTCGACCACAAGAAGACCGGCAAGGATGGCTGCCCCGGCGTATCGCTGGAGTGGTTCAACATGCTCTATCAGGTGCTGCTCGGGCAGGAGAAAGGCCCGCGCTTCGGATCCTTCGTCGCGGTCTACGGCATCGGCAACGCCATCAAGATGATCGACGGCGCGCTGGCGCGGTCGGCCTGATCGTCACGCGAGCGGCGCGGGCTCGTCGTCAGATCAGACTGATGACGAACCGCGCGCTCACCGTGAGCAGGAAAATGCCGAAGGCGATTTCGAGTTTTCGCTTCGGCAGCGCGTGGGCCAGCCGCACCCCCACCGGTGCCGCCAAAATGCTTGTCGGCATCACCACGATGGCGGCGATCAGCGAGACATAGCCAAGCGCGAAGGGCACTTGCAGGGCCGCGACCGAAGGATAGGCCGCAGCCGCCGGCCAGCCGGCAAAGACGTAGCCGAGCGCGCCGGGAATCGAGATCAGCACGCCGAGGCCAGAAGACGTTGCGATCGCCTGATGGATCGGGCGGCCGCAGAAGGTCATGAGCAGGTTCGAGAGCTGCCCGCCGCCGATGCCCATCAGCGTCGACAATACGCCGATGCCAACGCCGAAAAACTTGAGCAGGCCGCCTTTCGGCAGGTCATCCGCGAGGCGCCAGGAGTCGGAGCCGAACAGGAGGCGGATCGCGGAGACGGCGGCGACCACAACGAAGACGATCTTGAACAACTGCTCGGGTGCGAAGCGCGCAATCACGCTGCCGAAGACGACACCGACGACGACCGGCACCGCCCAGGCCCGCAAGACGCTTTGATCGACCGTCCGCGTCGCCCGATGGGCGAGGTAGGAGCGGATCGAGGTCGGCACGATGATCGCGAGCGAGGTGCCGACGCAAAGCGGCATCCGCACCTCCTCAGGCACGCCGGTAAACCGAAACAGCTCATAGAGCGCCGGTACCAGCACCGCCCCGCCGCCTACTCCGAAAAGGCCCGAGAGAAACCCGGTCACGCTGCCCGCGATGAGCAGCGCCGCAGCGAGCCACATCATGTCCACGATTGTCAGTCCAGCAATCATCGCACCCCGCCTCGCCGCAACTGCAAAGAAAGTCGATCAGGGGATGTAGTCGCTTCACGCCGTGCGGGGCAACCGCAAAGCATCGATCACGGGCGGCATCGGTGAGATTATTGGCTCGCCCAGATGATGCGGGCGATCCATTCGACCTCGCTGGTGGCCAGCACGCGGTCTTCATGGGCGGGGTTGAGCGAGCGCAACTCGATGGTCTTGGCAGTACGGCGGCGCAATTCCTTGGCCATCACCTCGCCGGACTTTGCCTTGACGACGACGCGGTCGCCGCGCCGGATCGGCGCATTCGGCGAAACCACGATGACGTCGCCGTCGCGGTAGGCCGGCCTCATCGAATCGCCGGCAATCTCCAGCGCATACAGGTTTTCGTCCGAATCGGTCGGCAAGCCGACCTCGTCCCAGCCATTGCCGACGGGATAGCCGCCGTCGTCGAAATAGCCGCCATTGCCGGCCTGCGCGAAACCGAGGAGCGGCACGGTATGCGCGGGGCGCGGCTGTTCCTCGATCAGCTGAACGAAGGCATCGACGCCGGTTCCGGTGGCCGCGAGCGCCTTGGCGATCGATTCGGTCGAGGGCCAACGTTCGCGGCCGTCGCCGGTCACGCGCTTGGAGCGATTGAAGGTCGTCGGATCGAGGCCGGCGCGTTTCGCCAGACCGGACGGTGTGAGACCGGCACGGGCCGCCAGACGATCAACCGCCGTCCAGATCTTGTCGTGGGTCAGCATGGCAACGTCCGCTTTGTTGGTTCGGGAGGCGCAAAAGGGTCAAAGATCGGATCCGCTTCAACCAAGTCCACCCTGCAATCGCAGAACCACGGGACACCGTTACAGACCGCATCCTTACCAACTGATAGGAATTATTACCTTAAAGCAGGTATTTCCGCAATGGATAAGCAGCTTTCGTAACCTGAGCTTGAAGCCGCTGCGAGCCGGCGCTACGGTCCTCCGCAACCATCGGACATCGATAGAACAACTAGCGGGCATTCAATCATTGCGTGCGATCTACAAGATCTGCGACGCCTCGTCGTGGCGCGACGCGGAACGTCTGGGCATCTTTGCCGGCAGCGCCGACGACAAGCGGGACGGCTTCATCCATTTCTCCACCGCCGAACAGCTCGGCGAGACGCTGCGCCGGCATTTTGCCGGACAGGAGGATCTGCTCTTGATCAAGGTCGATGCCGGCCGGTTCGGTGACGCGCTGAAATGGGAGCCGTCGCGGGGCGGCGCTCTGTTCCCGCACCTCTATGGCGATTTCCACACCTCAACCGCTGCCGTCATCACCGCGCTGCCGCTGCGCGCTGACGGCACCCATGACCTACCGGACCTGACGCCGTGATCCGCGCCTTTGACGCCCTGTCGCTTCGCCTGCTGCGCCGCCTCGATCCCGAGGATGCCCATCGCCTCGCCATTCGCGGCCTGCAACTGATGCCGCCGCTCCGCATGCAGCAGCCCGACGATCCAAAACTCGCGGTGCGGGCCTTCGGCCTCAACTTCCCCAACCCGATCGGCATGGCCGCCGGGTTCGACAAGAACGCCGAGGTGCCGGATGCGCTGCTCCGGCTCGGCTTCGGCTTTGTCGAGATCGGATCGGTTACCCCACGGCCGCAGGCGGGCAATCCCCGGCCCCGCCTGTTCCGCCTCGAGGAGGACAGCGGCGTCATCAACCGCATGGGCTTCAACAACGACGGCGGCGACGCCGTGCTGCGGCGCCTCGCGGCGCGCGCGAGCCAGAGCGGCATCGTCGGCGTGAATGTCGGCGCCAACAAGGACTCGGCCGACCGGATCGCCGACTATGTCGCGCTGATCGAGCGTTTTGCGCCGGTCGCCTCGTATTTCACCGTCAACGTGTCGTCGCCGAACACGCCGGGCCTGCGTAACCTGCAGCAGGCGGAGGTGCTCGACGATCTGCTCGCGCGCGTCACCGAGGCCCGCGACCGCTCGCAGAAAGATGCCGGCGAGGTGCCGGTGCTGCTCAAGATCGCCCCGGACCTGACGCTCGGCGAGCTCGACGACGTTGTTCACGTTGCCCGCGCCCGCAAGATCGACGGCATGATCGTCGGCAACACCACGCTGTCGCGCCCGCACACGCTGCGCAGCTTGGAGAAGGCCAAGGAACAGGGCGGCCTGTCCGGTCGCCCGCTCTTCCGCCTGTCGACGCGGATGGTAGCGGAGACCTATGTCCGCACCGAGGGCGCGTTCCCGCTGATCGGCGTCGGCGGCATTGATTCGGGCGGCGCGGCGCTGACCAAGATCCGCGCGGGCGCCACCCTGATCCAGCTCTATTCGTCGCTGATCTACAAGGGCCTCGGCCTGGTCGGCGACATCAAGACAGACCTCCTCTCGACGCTTCGCCGCACCGGCCGCGCCTCGCTCAGCGAGATCGTCGGTGCCGACGCGGCGATGATCACGGCCGAAGACTGGCCGACCTAAACCGCTCGCATCACACGAAGGAGCTGCGCAGCAATGCCGGATAGCGCAGCGCCTGCAGCGTGCCGCGCGCGATGAAGAAGACGAGCATCGCGCCCCACAACCCGGCATTGCCGAGCGGCGACATGATCGCCCAACTAGCGAGAAAGATCGCGAACGAGGCGACCATCAGGTTGCGCATGTCGCGCGCCCAGGTCGCGCCGATATAAATGCCGTCGAAGCCATAGGCCATCACGCCGCAAAGCGGGGCGATCGCCGCCATCCACATGAAGTCGCGCGCCGCCAGGCGGACCGCGGCGCTGGTGGTGGTGATATCGATCAGGTGCGCGCCAAACAGCAGGAACAGCACCGTGATGGCGATGGCGAACACAAAACCCCAGCCCAGCACGAGCCGCGTTGCCACCGCGAACCCATCGCGGTTACGGCCGCCGATCGAACGGCCGCACAGCTGCTCGGCGGCATTGGCCAGCCCGTCGAGAAAGAACGATCCGATCAGCAGAAAATTGCCCAGCACCGCATTGGCGGCGAGGGTCACGTCGCCGCTGCGCGCGCCTTGCATGGTGAAAAACAGAAACACGCCGACGAGCGCCGCGGTGCGAATCATGATGTCACGATTGACTGCCATCATCCGCGCAATCTTGGCACGATCGAGCAGCACGGCGGCGGGCACACGAAACTCCCCGCCGATCACGAACCCGGCGATGCACAGCCCGGCAAGCAGGCCGACCGCCTCGGCGATGCAGGCCGCCCACGCCGCCCCGGCGATGCCAAAGCCGGCGCCGAGCACCAGCCCCAGCGTCGCGACCATGTTGGTGACGTTGATGACGATCTGCACCGCGAGCGCGAGCCCGGCGCGGGCCTGCCCGATCAGCCAGCCGAGCATCACGTAGTTAGCCAGCGCCAGCGGCGCCGACCACATCCGGATCATAAAATATTCGCGGGCCGCCCCGGTTGCCGCCTCGCTGCCGCCCATCACGGCGAACAGCGCCGCTCCGAGCGGCAGTTGCAGGACGATCAGACTGGCCCCGATCACGCCCGCGATCAGCATGCTGCGCACCAGCAGCGCCCGGACCTCGAGCAGATCGCCCCGCCCCAACGCCTGCGCGGTGAAGGCGACGGTTCCCATTCGCAGGAAAGCGAACAGCCAGAACAGGCAGTCGAAAATCACCGACGCCATGGCGACGCCGCCCAGCATCGCCGCATCACCAAGCCGGCCAATGGCTGCGGTCGCGACGACGCCCAGCAGCGGCGTCGTCAGATTCGCCAGCATCGCCGGAACGGCGATGGCGAATACGCTCGAGGTAGTGACTTGGAATGCGGGCGCCGCCAATCTGTCAGCCCTGTCTGCCGCGGGTGCGTTCAGCGCTTGCGCGGCATGCCGAACAGCCGCGAAATGAACCAGACCGGCAGGACGATCACGGCACCAAGCAGGAAGTAGCGCCAGAGGCTGTCGAGGGCCTCGAAACCCAGGCTCCAGACCCGCTCAATCAGGCGGCGGATGCTGTAGACGATATTCCACGGATCGAAACCGACCGCTGCCAGCACCACGCCGACCAGGATCGACAGCAACACCAATCGGAACGCGACGCCGAGCGGCGAGCCGCCGATGTAGCGGCCCAGGCCCCGATCGCGATCGTCGTGTGGCGGGGGCGGAGGCGGCTGCTGCCTATCCGGCGGCCTGTTGTCCATCGACATTGTCTTTCTCCGTTCGGCAACCCAGATATCTGCCAGCCTTGAGGCGCCGGTTTGGTAGGTGGTGCGGTGCAACCACCCCGTCAAGCCGACAGGCCGCCATTCCCGTATTCCAACCCAGATTTCCGCGTTCTCCGATACTGCTTTGTCGCCGCATCGGCGTATGATCAATTTAAAGGATCGGCGTTTTGCTTGGCAAAGGGACCCCCAATTCGCTATACGGCACCTATCCGGATCATGGCAAACCCCGGTTGCCGGCAAATGCGGCGGGCGGTGTCGTGAGTGACCTTTTGAAGGGTTAAGTATTTCAATCTTTGAGGCTTTCCGATTTCTCCCCTGAGAATCGGGCGATCAAGTCTCGCAGGCGAGGATATCAGCACATGCGGAGCGCGCTGGGAGGGCCCCGCGTCCTTTTAAGACGACTCCGCGAGGTGATGGCGGAGAAGGTCAGCGCGCAGGAGCGCCTTGACAAGATCGTCGTGCTGATCGCGGCCAACATGGTCGCGGAGGTCTGCTCGACCTACGTCCTGCGGGTCGACAACACCCTCGAGCTTTACGCAACCGAGGGCCTCAACCGCGAGGCGGTTCACCGCACCGTCCTGCGGATGGACGAGGGCCTCGTCGGCCTCGTCGCCAGCGAGGCGACGCCGCTCAATCTCTCCAACGCCCACAGCCACCCCGCCTTCTCGTTCCGGCCGGAAACCGGCGAAGAGATCTACCACTCCTTCCTCGGCGTGCCGATCCTGCGCGCCGGCAACACGCTCGGCGTGCTCGTGGTCCAGAACCGCGCGCACCGGACCTATGTCGAGGAGGAGGTCGAGGCGCTGCAGACTACCGCGATGGTCCTCGCCGAGATGATCGCATCCGGCGAACTGTCGTCGCTCGCAGGGCCGGGCATGGAACCGGCGGCGCGCCACTCGCTGCACAAGTTCGGCGCGATCCTCTCCGACGGCATCGCCCTCGGCCACGTCGTGCTGCACGAGCCGCGGGTCGTCATCACCAACTACATTGCCGAAGACCTGCCGGCCGAAATCAAGCGGCTCGACACTTCGCTTGCCAAGCTGCGCGCCGATCTTGACCGGATGCTGGAGCGCGGCGATATGGCCGACGGCGGCGAGCACCGCGAGGTGCTGGAAGCCTATCGCATGTTCGCCAACGATCACGGCTGGTCGCACCGGCTGCGCGAGGCGGTCGCCACCGGCCTGACGGCGGAAGCCGCGGTCGAGCGCGTGCAGTCCGACACCCGCGCGCGCATGCTGCGCTCGACCGATCCCTATCTGCGCGACCGGCTGCACGACCTCGAAGATCTCGGCCATCGCCTGATGCGCCAGCTCGTCGGGCAGGATCACGCGCCCTCGCGCGAACAACTGCCGGACAACGCCATCCTCGTCGCCCGCTCGATGGGCCCGGCGGCCCTGCTCGACTACGACCGCAAGCGGCTGCGCGGCCTCGTGCTTGAAGAAGGCACGGCGAATTCCCACGTCTCGATCGTCGCAAGGGCGCTCGGCATCGCCGCCGTGGGCGAGATTCCCAACGCCGCCGGCCTCGCCGACCCGGGCGATGCGATCATCGTTGATGGCACCTCCGGCTCGATCTATGTGCGGCCCTCGGCCGAGATCGAATCGGCCTATGCCGAGCGCGTGCGTTTCCGCGCGCGACGGCAGGCGCAGTATCTGGCGCTGCGCGACCGGCCGAGCGTGACCCGCGACGGGCGCAAGGTCGAGCTCTTGATCAACGCCGGCCTGACCATTGATCTGCCCCATATCGACGACACCGGCAGCGCCGGCGTCGGCCTGTTCCGCACCGAATTGCAGTTCATGGTCGGCCAGAGCCTGCCGCGCGCCAACGAGCAGCTGTCGCTCTATCGCACTGTGCTCGATGCCGCGGCCGGCAAGCCGGTGACCTTCCGCACGCTGGACATCGGCGGCGACAAGGCGCTGCCCTACATGGAGACGATCTCCGAGGAGAATCCCGCGCTTGGATGGCGCGCGATCCGTCTCGGCCTCGATCGCCCCGGCCTGCTGCGCAACCAGATCCGCGCCCTGCTCCGCGCCGGCGGCGGACGGGCGCTGCGCATCATGTTCCCGATGATTTCGGAGGTCGCCGAATTCGACAAGGCCAAGCAGATCGTCGAGCGCGAACTCACCTACCTGCGCCGCCACGGCCACCCGCTGCCGGAGCGGATCGATATCGGCACCATGATCGAGGTGCCGGCCCTGCTCTATCAGCTCGACGAACTGCTCCAGCGCGTCGATTTCGTTTCGGTCGGCTCGAACGACCTGTTCCAGTTCATGTTCGCGGTCGATCGCGGCAACGCAAAAGTCTCCGAGCGTTTCGACACGCTGTCGGCCCCGATCCTGCGCGCGCTTCGCGACATTGTTCGCAAAGCCGACTGCTACGGCAAGTCGGCCTCGCTCTGCGGCGAGATGGCGTCGCAGCCGATCGGCGCGCTGGCGCTGGTCGCACTTGGCTATCGCTCGCTCTCGCTGTCGCCTACGGCGCACGGCCCGGTGAAGGCCATGCTGCTGGATCTCGATGCCGGCAAGGCCGAACAGCTGATGATCCAGCTTCTTGATGCGCCGGCCGGCAGCATCTCCATCCGCGACGAGCTGACGGCCTTTGCCGAAGCTGAAGGGCTTTCGCTCTAGCGCCGCGCCACGTCTGCCGTTCGCCGTCGCTGTCCGTCTGTTTGAGACCATTTGATGCTACCTGAAGCCAAACTCGACATCCTGCTCGCCCGCCATGCCGCGCTCGAAGCAGAGCTGCTCGGCCAGGTGTCCGCCGAAACCTATGTCCGCATCACCCGCGAACTCGCCGAGATCACGCCGGTCGTCAGCGCAGTGAAGGCGTATCGCGCGTCGCTCGCGGAGACGAATGATGCCAGAGCGCTGATCGACGATCCGGCGACCGACAGCGACATGCGCGAGATGGCCGAGGAAGAGCTGGAAGAGCTCGAAGCCCGCAGCGAAAAGCTCGAACACGAGATCAAAATCGCGCTGTTGCCCAAGGACGCGATGGACGAGCGTAACGTCGTGCTCGAAATCCGCGCCGGCACCGGCGGCGACGAGGCCTCGCTGTTCGCCGGCGACCTGTTCCGCATGTATGAGCGCTTTGCGGACCTGCAGGGCTGGAAGGTGGAGGTCGTCTCGGCGAGCGAAGGCACCGTCGGCGGCTTCAAGGAAATCATCGCCGAAGTCTCCGGCCGCGGCGTCTATGCCCGCATGAAATTCGAATCGGGCACCCACCGCGTTCAGCGTGTGCCCGACACCGAGACGCAAGGGCGCATCCACACCTCGGCGGCGACCGTCGCAGTGCTGCCTGAGGCCGAGGAGGTCGACGTCGACATCAAGGACAGCGATCTGCGCATTGAGACGATGCGCGCGCAGGGCGCCGGCGGACAGCACGTCAACAAGACCGAGTCCGCGATCCGCATCACCCACATCCCGTCCGGGATCGTGGTCAGCATGCAGGATGACCGCTCGCAGCACCGCAACCGCGCCAAGGCGATGGCGCTGCTGCGCGCCCGCCTCTACGACAGCGAACGCCAGCGGCTCGACCAAGAGCGCTCCGCCGAGCGGCGCGGGCAGGTCGGCTCGGGCGACCGCTCCGAGCGCATCCGCACCTACAATTTTCCGCAAGGCCGCCTCACCGACCACCGCATCAACCTGACGCTGTACAAGCTGCCGCAGATCGTCTCAGGCGAGGCGCTGCACGAGGTGATCGATGCGCTCACCACCGAGCACCAGGCGGCGCTGCTTGCCTCGCAAGGCTCCGAAGGGTGAGCGAGCTCGAACCCGGCACCACGATTGCCGCCGCGCGCCGCGCCGTCACCGCCCGCCTGCGGACACACCACATCGACACGCCCGAGCTTGATGCGCGGATCCTGATCGGCGCGGTGACGGATTTGACGCTGACGGGCCTCGTCGCCTCCAGCGACCGGCTTTTGACCGACCATGAGCTCGCCAGAATCAATGCGCTGGTGTGGCGGCGGCTGAGGGGCGAGCCGGTCGCGCGCCTGCTCGGCGTCAAGGAATTCTGGGGCCTGCCGTTCCGGCTCGTTGAGGCAACGCTGGTGCCGCGCCCGGACACCGAAACCATCGTCGAGGCGGCGCTCGAGGCGGTGCAGGACCGGCGGCTTGAGCCTTTGCGTATCGCCGATCTCGGCACCGGCTCCGGCGCGATTCTGCTGGCGCTCCTGTCCGAGCTTCCCCATGCCTTTGGGGTCGGTACCGACATCAGCGAAGCCGCTCTGCGCGCGGCGCGCGACAACGCCGAGCGACTGGGGCTGCTGCACCGGGCCGGCTTCGCCGCCTGCGACTACGCCAGCGCCCTCGGCGAATCCTTCGACCTCATCGTATCCAACCCGCCCTATATCGCCTCCGCCGAGATCGGCGCGCTGGCGACCGAGGTGCGGATGCACGACCCGCTGCGCGCGCTCGACGGCGGCCCCGACGGCCTCGACGCCTACCGGGCCCTGATTCCGCAGGCCGCGCGGCTGCTGCGGCCCGGCGCGCCATTGGTTGTTGAAATCGGCTTCGATCAGGCCGATGCCGTCTCGGCGCTCATGGCCGATGCCGGCCTCCTTGATGTTTCAATACGATACGACCTTGGCGGCCAGACTAGAGCGGTATCGGCACGGAAACCGCAGACCGGCCGGTGAGGAACCCAAAAATACCTCCAAAAAACCACTTGGAATATCGTCTTGGAGAGACTAGGTTCTGACCAACGGCGCATGCGGCTAGGCATATAAGCTGGCGCGGCAGGCGTATGGGTCGAGGCATTTTTTAAACAGCCAAGAAGCCGATCTGGTCGAGGTTCCTTGATCGAGCGGTTGCGCGACTGAGAGCCCGCCCCGATAGATGGTTCCAAAAGGTAAGCCGGACGAAACACAAGCGCCATGTGGCAATGTGGTCCGCGACCTTAGATTGAGCGAAAGCCCGATTTTGCAAATCGCACTCATTCATGGGTCTGAGAACTTGCACGAGTTTGACAGCCTGCTCGGCTATCTGAGCTTGCTCGAACGGGCGGAATGAATCTGTTTTGCTGGCGGCCAATAAGGCGCGCGGGCGGTTGGGGACGCGTCTTTGACGAACGCGATGAGCGTTAAGAGCAATCTGATGATCTCGCATGGATCGGCGATCCGCGCCTTGTGCCGCGGTGAGCTTGGATCATTGCTTGCAGGTCAGAGGGGTTACACGCCGGCCTGCGGGCTGGCCCACCAATTGCTTCGCAAAGGAACGACCATCAAACGCTTCGCGGAAGCGTAACCGGTTCGTTTTGTGCGGAACAAGGCACCAAAATTGACACCCATGAACTCGACTCCCGAGGCGGCTAAGAAGGCATGACATGAGGAACGGTCAGAACAACAAGCGGATGCGCAGCCGAAACACCGGTAACAACAACAATCGCCGGGGGCAGAATCCGTTGACCCGGGTTTTCGAGTCCAACGGACCGGACATCAAGATCCGCGGCACTGCCTCCCATATCGCCGAAAAGTATGTCCAGCTCGCCCGCGACGCGCGCAGCTCGGGCGATCCGGTCGCTGCCGAAAACTATTACCAGCACGCCGAGCACTATTTCCGGCTAATTGCCTCCGCCCAGGAGCAGTTCCGCCAGAATCAGCCGCAGCAGGGCCGCAACGACGTCGATCTGCGCGATGACGCCGGCGACGAGGGCGAAGGCGACGGTTTCTCGACCTTCGGCGCGGAACCGGGGTTCGTCCCCGCCCATCAGCCGCAGGTCTACCAGCGCGAAACGCCCCAGCCCCGTGAGCATCGCCCGCAGCCGGCCTACCAGCCACGCGAGCAGCAGCCTCAGCCGCAATACCAGCAGCAGCCGCAGCCCCAGTTGCAGCCGAGCATCCAGGCTGACGACGTTGACCGTCTGCCCTCCTTCATCACTGGCGCGCCGCAGCCCCAGTCTGCTGCCGGCGACAGCCCGGCCCGTCCGGCCGGCGACCGCTACCCGCCGCGCCGCCGCCGCCGTCCGCCGGCAGCGCGCGCAGCCGCGGGTCAGGATGCTCCGGCCCCGGTCACGGAAGAGGCGGCTCCAGGCGAGTAACCGCCACGCGGCCTAATCGCAGAAGAAACAAAAAGCCCTCGGGTCAGCCGCCCGAGGGCTTTTGTGCATCGGGGCCAGTCGGCGTGCATCGATGCGTCACCGACGAGGGCACCAGCACCGGATCGAGCGAGGGAATCAGCCGCGTCCGCTCCCGCGATGCCGGCAGCGCGCGGTAAACCTGCTTTGTGGCCTCAACGATATGAACCCCGGCGAACGGCATCGAAGTCGCCGAACCGACCCGCTCCCACATGATCGCCGAGCGCAGGAACCAGCCGATATCGACCGGCGGCACGAACAGCGCCTCACCCCAATCGGTCGGCGTGAACCAGGTCTCGCGCAACAGCTGCGTGATCTGAGCCCGCGAATAGGGCCGCCCGTGGCCAAACGGGGTCCCGTCCGTCCGCGTCCATACGCCGCGCCGATTCGGCACCACCACCAGCATCCGCCCGGAAGGCGCCAGAACCCGCCAGACCTCGCGCAGCAGGCGCGCCGGATCATCGGACATTTCGAGGGCGTGGACCAAAACGATGCGGTCGATCGAAGCATCGGGCAGCGGCATCGAGAACTCATCGACCAGCGATGCCAGCGTCGGGCGTGCCGAGGGCCATTTCAGCACCCCCTGCGAGGCCGGCATGAAGGCGATGCAGCGCTCGGCATCCCCGCGGAACAGGCCGAGATAGGGCGTCGTATAGCCAAGGCCGAGCACGCGCAGGCCCGCGACATTGTCCCACCGCTCGCGAATGCCGAGATTGATCAGCCGCCGCGCCACCACGCCGAGGCGCCGCGAATAAAAGTCCCGCAGGTCGATCACATCGAGTGCCATGCCAATGCTTCTACCATGGACCATGGGCGGGAAGGAATTCGCACGATCACCCGGGGCAACGCGAGCCACGCCGCGAGGGCTGATTTTTGCTGCCCGACAACCTATGTTAGGCACAATGCTCGGATCGCGGGCTGCGGGCGCCGCATCGCGACCGATCCGAAAAATTCCCTGCTGCTGACGGAGACGACATGGCCGCCGAAATTCGTATGTTCACCTGCCTCACCGACAATTTTGGCGTCCTGATTCACGATCCGGTCACCAAGGCCACCGCCGCGATCGACGCGCCGGAGGCAGCGCCGATCATCGCCGCGCTCGAGCGCGAGGGCTGGACCCTGACCGACATTCTCGTCACTCACCACCATGCCGACCACGTGCAGGGCATTGCCGAGCTGAAGGCGAAGTACAATTGCCGCGTCACCGCGCCGAACGACAACGGCACCCGGATCGAGAATGTCGATGCCCGCGTGAAGGAAGGCGACACCGTCAAGGTCGGCTCGCTGCAGGCCCGCGTGCTGGAAACGCCCGGCCACACCCTCGACCACATCAGCTATGTGTTCGACAGCGAGAAGGCGCTGTTCGCCGCCGATACGCTGTTCTCGCTCGGCTGCGGCCGGATGTTCGAGGGCACCGCGCCGGTGATGTGGAGTTCGATGCTCAAGCTGCGCGCGCTGCCCGACGACATGCGCCTCTATTGCGGCCACGAATACACCCAGTCGAACGCAAAATTTTGCCTCTCGATCGAGCCGGACAACGCCGACCTCAAGGCGCGCGCCGACGAGGTTGCGCGCCAGCGCGCCGAGGGCAAGGCGACGCTGCCGACGCTGCTCGGCGAGGAGAAGAAGTGCAACGTCTTCCTGCGCGCCGACGTGCCTTCAGTCGCCGCAGCCGTCGGCCTTGCCGGCAAGCCCGCCGCCGATGTCTTCGGCGAGCTGCGCCAGCGCAAGAACAACGCCTGACATCGGCACATGGCCTCGCAACCGACAGCCGCGCAGATCATTGCGCAGCTTCATTTGCAGCCGCATCCGGAAGGCGGGCATTTTCGCGAGACATTTCGCGATGCCCGCTTTGATGCGGACGGCCGAGCCGCCTCGACCGCGATCCTGTTTCTGCTGGCGCGGGGCGAACGCTCGCACTGGCACCGCGTCGATGCGGCCGAGGTCTGGCACTACCACGCCGGCGCGCCGCTCATGCTTCACATCGCGGACGAGCACGGTGAGCGCACCGTGCTTCTCGGCGGCGAGGTGATCGCGGGGCAGACGCCGCAAGCGGTCGTGCCCGCCCATGCGTGGCAGGCGGCGGAAAGCAGCGGCGACTGGACGCTGGTCGGCTGCACGGTCGCGCCCGGTTTCGAGTTCAAGCATTTTGAGCTGGCGCCGCCCGGATGGACGCCGGGCAAATAGGGCGAAGGAGCGGCAAACAGGTGGCGCTAGCGCTTCGCCAGAAGCAGGTCTTTCGCCGCGATGAGGCCGCCCCCCGCGATCAGCAGCGCGGCCATCGCCAGCGACCAGCTTGGCGCGGCATAGCCTGCAACGACGAGGAGCGCGGTCGACAACAGAGGCGTGGCATAGGCGGCAGCGCCGAGCACGCGGATGTCGCCGCGCTTCATGCCGATGTCCCAGGCATAGAACGCCGCGCCGACCGGCCCGACCCCCAGCGCGAAGACGGCGAGCCATTGCGGAAGGCTCGATGGCCAGACCGTCGTTTCAAGCACGAGATGGCAGCACGCCGATAGAACCGCCGTCGCCGCGCAAAAGCCCGCGACCGCGTCGGTCGGCACTGAGGCAAGACGGCGCGAAAGCACCGAGTAGCCCGCCCAGACAAAGGCGGCGATCAGCGCCGCGGCAAATCCCGGCAGATACGCCTTGGCAAAATTGCCGCCGCCTCCGCCGGTGAACAACACCACCATCCCGGCGAGCCCGAGCATCACGCCGACGAGGTGATGGCGTTTCAGCGCCTCGCCCGGAAGAAGCGCGGAAAACAGCACGATGAGCAGCGGCCAAAAATAGTTCAGAAGGCCCGCTTCCGCGGGCGGCGCAAGGCGGAGCGCCAGAAAATACAGCGCGTGATAGCCGAACAGTCCGCCGACGCCGACCGCCCATGCCACGAGGGGCAGGCGCTTGCGCCCGGCGTAAGGCCTCGCCTCTCCCCTCCGCGCGAGCCGGATCGCCGGGCCGACACATGCGCCGATGGCAAATGTCATCACGGCGAGCTGAAACGGCGGGATCCTGCCGGTCGCCACCGTCAGCGCGGCGAGCAGCGACCACATCAGAATGGCGCTCGCGCCGACGGCAGTCGCGGATCGGTGGGAGAGATGCTGTGTCACTCAGCCCGATCCGCGATTGTCATGATCAGACCGGCCGTGATCGTTCGATGAGTTCGGCCGCGCCCTTCGCCAGCAGTTCGAGGGCAACCGCCCTTCCAAGTTCGCGCGGACGCGCGGCCGGCGCGGTGCGCGTCACTTCGATAAAACTCTGCCCCGTCTCATCGAGCACCGACGCGATCAGCGTCATGCTGTCGCCGTCGATCCTCGCATGTCCTGCGATCGGCGAATTGCAGTGGCCGTCGAGCACCCACAGCACCTCGCGCTCGGCGTCGGCGCAGGCGCGCGAGCGCGCATCGTCGATCCGCGTCAAGAGGCGGCGCGTCTCCCAGTCGTTGCCGACGCATTCCACCGCGATGATGCCCTGCCCGACCGCCGGCAGCATTTCGGTGATCGAAAATTCGTAGGTGATCCGCGCCGCGAGCCCGACCCGGTGCAGGCCGGACGTCGCCATCACCAGCGCATCGGCCGGGCCCACCTCGCTGCCATCCGGCAGGCGCTGCTTGTCGCCGCGGTCGAGCTTGGCGACGCGGGTATCGGCCGCGCCGCGGAAATGGATGATCTCGGCCTCGGGAAACAGCCGCCGCAGATAGGCCGCGCGGCGCACCGCGTTGGTGCCGATCTTCAGCCCCTTGCCGCGCGTCGCGCGCATCGTCTCCAGCGACAGGCCATCGCGCAGCACCAGCGCGTCGCTCGCCATGTCGCGCTTGAGCATGGCGCCGATCACGAGGCCCGGGGTCTCCTCATTGCCCGGCATGTCCTTGAGCGAATGCATCGCGGCCTGCAACCGACCGTCCAGCATGGCCGCGCGCAGTTCGGCGACGAACGCGCCGCCCTTGCCGCCATGCTTGAGCAGCTTGCTGGTCTGGTCCTGATCACCGCGGGTGTCGAACGTCACTTCCTCGACCTCGAGGCCCGGCCACGCCGCCCGCAACTGCCGCGCGATCTCACCGGTCTGCGCCAGCGCCATCGTGCTCTTGCGCGTTCCGATGCGCATCACTGTCACTGTATTCAAGCTCCGAAAACCTGCTCCGACGCCCAGTCGCCCCGGATTCGGGCGGCACAATAGGACGTTCATCGGTCCGCATGCAATTCGCGGGCTGCGGCCCGCCGGGTTCCAGCGGCAGGCTTGCCAACTCCAGCCAAATACTCAAACCTAGGCTGGACCGGAGACGCACTGGCCGCAGATGAGCGACACGACGCCGACCGACGACTACCCAACCCAGCCGCTTGCGCCCCACCCGCTGCGGGCGGCGATTCTGGCCGAGGTCCACGCCCGCCCGGTGTTCGCGATCTCGGCGCCTGCCCGGATCCTGCATTTCGCCTTCGACACCACCGGCGACCGGGCGGGAGCCGACCGCGCACACCTTCTGGCCTTCTGCGAGGCGCGCGGGCAGGCCGGCCCGCTGCCGAGCGAAAAGCAGCACCGCCTGGTTCTCGGCGCGACCGTGCTGCGCTGGGAGCAGCACTCGGAATTCACCACCTACACCTGGCAGATGCCCTCCGCGGCCGAGAGCCCGGCATTCCATCCGCCAGCTGACCTTCTGGCCACGCCGATGCGGCAGATTCCGCAACCCGGCCCGCTTCTGGTCGCGATCGACCTCGATCTCAAACCGGAGGCCGGCGAGGCCGCACCGGATGGCGGCAGCTTTCCCTATGGCCGGCTGTTCGACCAGACCAGCCTCGCCGTCGCCGAGAATTCTGACGCGATGGCGCTGATCGCGACAGATTTTCAGGTCGATGCCGCGGGGTTCGTGCGCATTCTCCTGATCGACCGCGGCATGAGCGGCGAGCGGACCGGCGCGCTGGTGCAAAACGTCATCGACATCGAGACCTATCGCAGCTTCGCCCTGCTCGGGCTGCCCGAGGCGCAGCGGCTGATGCCGTCGATCGCCCGCGCCGAAAGGCGGCTCGCGGAAGTCACCGACAAGATGCGCACCACCGAGCAGCTCAGCGACAACCACCTGCTCCTCGACGAGCTGATGGCGCTCGCCGCCGACGTCGAGGCCGGGGCGGCCGCCTCCGCCTTTCGGTTTGGCGCCAGCCGCGCTTATGACGAGATCGTCACCCAGCGCCTGCACAGCATCGGCGAGCGGACGGTCGGCGGCCTGCCGACATGGTCCTCGTTTCTCGCCCGCCGCATGGCCCCGGCGATGCGCACCTGCATGGCGACTGAAGCACGGCAGGCGAACCTCGCGATCAGGCTCACCCGCGCCGCAAACCTGCTGCGCACCCGCGTTGATGTCGAACGCCAGCAGCAGAATCAGGAATTGCTCAAATCGATGAACGCCCGCACCCGGCTGCAGTTGCGCCTGCAAACCACGGTCGAGGGCCTGTCGGTCGCCGCGATCACCTATTACGTCGTCGGCCTGTTCGGCTATCTGGTGAAGGCCGCGGCCGAGAGCGGCAGATTGCCGCTCGAGCCGACCTATGTGACCGCGGCTTTCGTGCCGGTGGCGGCGCTGGCGATCTGGCTGATGGTGCGCCGGATCCGGCAAAAGCATATCGGCCGGCACGAGTAAACGCCGTCAGTGCGCCGCCCGCTCCGACAGGATGAGATCGGCGCCCTTCTCCGCGATCATGAACACCGCCGCCTGCGTGTTGCCGGAAACGATGGTCGGCATCACTGACGCATCGACGACCCGCAGCCGGGCGATGCCGCGCACCCGCAAATGCGGGTCCGTCACCGCGCCCTCGTCCGTGCCCATCCGGCAGGTGCCGCAGATGTGGTAGATCGTCTGGCCGTTCTCGCGCGCGAACTGCAGCCAGTCGGCATCGCTCTGGCAGGCGGCGCCCGGCGCCATCTCGCTCTGGCGGAATGCATCCAGCGGCGCCTGATCGACAATGTGGCGGGCGATCTTCATGCCCTCGACCATCACGCGGCGATCCTCCTCGGTGTCGAGGAAATTCGGGCGGATCGCGGGCGCGGCAAACGGATCGGGCGACTTCGCATGGATGGTGCCGCGCGATTCCGGCCGGAGCTGCGTGACGCCGACGGTCATGCCGGGCAGATGGTCGAGCTTGCGCTCGGCCGCGTTGGCGTAGCTCGCATGCATGAAGAAATACTGCACGTCCGGCCCTTCGAGGCCGGGCCGCGTGCGCACGAAGCCGTGGGCAAGGCCGGTGCCGAGCGTCAAAATTCCGCGCCGCCGGATAAAATATTCCGCGACCGCCTTGACCAGGCTGAGGCCGCGGGTCTGCTCGTTCAACGTCACCGGCTGCGACACGCGCCAGTTCATGCGCGTGCAAAAGTGGTCGATATAGTTGGCGCCTACCCCCGGCAGGGCATGCTGCACGGCGATGCCGAGCGGCGACAAAACCGCTGGATCGCCGATGCCCGAGAGCTCCAGCAACTGCGGGCTTTGCGCGGCGCCGGCGGCGAGAATGACCTCGGCGCGGGCATCGAAACGAGCATCCGCGCCGTCGATCCGCGCGGTCACGCCGCTGGCGCGGCCGTTGTCGAGATTGACGCGCAGCACATGGGCGCGCGTGCGCACGGAGAGATTTGGCCGCCCCATCGCGGGCTTGAGATAGGCGTCATGGGCGCTGACGCGGCGGCCGCCCTTCTGATTGACCTGATAGTAGCCGAAGCCATCCTGGCTGGCCGCGTTGTAGTTGGGATTGCGCGGGTGGCCCGCCGCCTCCGCGGCGGCGATGAAGGCTTCGGCAAGCGCCGGGCGCTCGGCCACCTGCGTCAGCGGCAAGGGGCCGCCGCTGTCGCGCGTCGTGCTCTCCGGGCCGTCGTAAGTCTCGAACCGGTCGAAGTAAGGCAGCACATCGTCGAAGCCCCAGCCGCTGCAGCCTCGCTGCGCCCAGCCGTCATAGTCCTGCCGCTGGCCGCGCACATAGATCATGCCGTTGATCAGCGTCGAGCCGCCAAGGCCCTTGCCGCGCGGCACCGAAATCACGCGGTTGAGCGTCGCCTCCTCGGGCTCCGACATGAAGCGCCAGTTGTAGTCGGGGTTGGTCAGCAGCTTGCTGAACCCGGCGGGGATGGCGATCCACATGCTGCGGGCCTCGCCGCCAGCCTCGAGCAGCAGCACCGAATGACGGCCCGACGCCGAAAGGCGATTGGCGAGCACGCAGCCGGCGTTGCCGCCGCCGACGATGATGTAGTCGAACGTCTCGGCGGGCGTCGTCGTCATTGCGGCAGGCCGCCCATGTGCTTCGCCATCAGAACGATCTGCGATTCAAGCATCGGCTTGCCGCGCTGGATGCGGCAGCCCTTGGCCTGCGCCGCCTTGAGCAGCGGCGTCATCTCCGGCTCCATGATGGCCTCGGCGACGATCTGGCGGCTTTCGATCTGCGCGAAATCGAGCGGCGCGGCATCGCCTTCCTTCATCCCGAGCGAGGTGCCGTTGACGAGAAGATCGTGGCTTCGCACATCGTGCGCATCGGTGGCCACCGTGACCGCGGGAAAGCTCGCCACGACGCGCCGCGCCAGCTCATCGGCCTTGGCACTGGTGCGGTTGGCGATGGTGACATGGCTGACCCCGGCGGCGGCGAGCGCGAAGGCGACGGCACTCGCCGCGCCGCCCGCGCCCGCGACATAGGCCCGCATTCCCTTCGGCTCGATGCCGGCCGCGCGCAGCCCTTCGACAAAGCCGATGCCGTCCAGCATCGTGCCGACCATGCGGCCATCCGCCTCGCGCCGCACGCAATTCACCGCGCCGATCTGCAGCCCCTCGGCCGTCACCTCGTCGCAGAGGGGAAGCATCGCCGCCTTGTGCGGCACGGTGGCGATGAAGCCGCCAAAGTTCTGCATGTGCCGCAGGCCGTCCACCAGCGCGGCGAGGCCATCGGGGCCGACGTGAAACGGCACCAGCGCGGCATCGACGCCGAAGCGCGCGAACAGGGCGTTCATCACCTCGGGCGTCTTCACGTGATAGATCGGGTCCGCAAGGATCCCGAACATCCGGGTGCGGCCTGTAATCTCCCGCATGCTCATCCTTCTTCCGCGTTGCAGCCTAGGGCCAAGGCGGCGCAGCCCTGGAGCATCAGAGCCGCGCCGCGCCGGATCAGGTCATGTAGAGACCGCCGGCGACGTCGATCGTCTGGCCGGTGACGAAGCTCGATTCCGGCGACGTCAGATAGATCGCGACATCGGCGACTTCCTCCGGCGCGCCGAGCCGGCCCATCGGCGTCAGCCGCACCTGCTCCTCGTTGATCGAGCCGGTCACGCCGCGCACCATCGGCGTCTCGATCCGGCCCGGTGCAAGCGCGTTGACGCGCACGCCGTGCGGGCCAAGCTCGGCCGCCAGATGCTTGGTGAAGCCGATGAGTGCGGATTTCGTCGCGGCATAGTGGCAGGCGACGATCGGCGAATGGGTCTTGCCGGCAACCGACGACATGTTGACGATCCAGCCTTGCCCCGCCTCGATCATCGAGGGCGTCAACGCGCGGATCGTGTTGAAGCAGCCGGTGAGGTTCACCCCGACCACCTGGTTCCACTCGGTCGGCGCCATCTCCCAGACCTTGTGCGCGACGCCGTTGTGCTTGGGCGAAATGCCGGCATTGTTGATCACGGTGTCGAACGGCCCGCCCATCACCTCGGCCGCTTCGGCAAGATTGCCCGCGACCTCATCGTAACTGGCGACATCGAACACCAGCGGCACGCCCTTGCCGCGGCCCGCCGCCGCGATCTCGGCGACCACGCCGTCGACATTTTCCTGAATGACATCGACGACGCCGACGATTGCCCCGCGCGCGGCAAAGCCGAGCGCGATCGCCCGGCCGATGCCGCGCCCGGCGCCGGTGACGAGCACGCGGCGGCCCTTGTGGCTCGGGCGCAGCGCAAAGATTTCGGGATTGGTTTCGCGTGTCGGCATTTTCAGATTCCCAGATAGGCTTGGCGGACATGATCGTTGCGCAGCAGGGCCTCGGCCCTGTCCGCGAGCACGATCTCGCCGTTCTCGAACACATAGCCGCGGTCGGCGGCCTTGAGCGTGTGAAAGACGTTTTGCTCGACGATCAGCACCGTCGTGCCGGTGCTCACGACGGCATCGATGACCTCGAACACCTGCGCGACGATGATCGGCGCAAGGCCGAGCGACGGCTCGTCGAACATCAGCAGTTTCGGCCGCGCCATCATGCCGCGCGCGATGGCGACCATCTGCTGCTCGCCGCCGGAGAGCGACACCGCCATCTGGTCGAGGCGCTCCTTCACCCGCGGAAACAGCGTCAGCATTTCCTCGAGCGTGTCTTCCTGCTTCTGCCGCGCCGCCTTGCGATAGGCGCCCATCAGAAGATTTTCGCGCACCGTCATGTCCGGGAAGAGCTGCCGCCCTTCGGGGATCAGGGTAATGCCGCGCTCGACGATGTCATGGGACTGCAGGCGCGTGACATCCTCGCCCTCGAAGAACACGCGCCCCGCCGTCGGCTGCAGCAGGCCCGCAATGGTGCGCAGCGTCGTGGTCTTGCCGGCGCCGTTAGCGCCGATGATCGTCACCACCTCGCCGGCATTCACCTCGAGCGAGACGTTGTGCAGAATCGTGGTCGCGCCATAGCCGGCATCGATGCCCTCAAGCCTGAGCATGGACGAACTCCTTTCCGAGATACGCTTCGACCACGGTCGGATCGCGCACCACATCGTGCGGCTTGCCCTCGGCGATGATCTGCCCCGAGTTGAGCACGATGACGCGATCGGACAGCGACATCACCGCCTGCATCACATGCTCGATGGCGATGATGCTGACGCCGCTGTCGCGGATCTGGAACATCAGATCGATGGCGCGGCGCACGTCGGTCTGGTTGATGCCGGCCATTACCTCGTCGAGCAGCAGCACCCGCGGCTGCATCGCCATGACGCGCGCCACCTCGAGCCGCTTCAATCCGCCGATGGTCAGCCCGCGCGCCTCGGCATTCAGCCACGGGCCGAGGCCCATGCGGTGCGCAGTCTCGCGGGCGATCTCGCGCGCGACCTTCGCATCGTGGTGGCGGTGGAACGCGCCGACCATGATGTTTTCCTCCACAGTCATGGCCGCGAAGGGCTGCACGATCTGGAAGGTGCGGCCGACGCCGATGGCGGCGAAGTCGGTCGGCGTCAGCGGCGTGTGGAACTGGCCGTCAGTGCCGCGCACCTTCACCGTGCCGCTGTCCTGCGCGAGGAAGCCCGACAGCATGTTGAATACCGTCGTCTTGCCCGCGCCGTTGGGGCCGATCAACCCGAGGATCTCGCCCTCGCGCAGCGAGAAGCTGACATTGTTGGTGACATGCAGGCCGCCGAAATGCTTGTCGAGGTTTTCGACCACCATGATCTCGTTGCCGAGCGGCGGGCGCTTTTCCGGCGGCGGAGCCTCGTTGATGATGTTCGCGGTCGAGGCCGCAGCCGCGGCAGCGACGGCGCGCGGCGCATCGGGCTGCTTGCGAAAACGCTGGAGAAAGCCCATCAGGCCGTTCGGCATGAACAGCACGAACACCACCAGCGTCACGCCGTAGACGAAGCCGTGCAGGCCGACCGCATGCGCGCCGAGCCAGCCGCGCGCAAGCTCGGAGACCGGCACCAGCAGCACCACGCCGAGCAGCGGCCCGACGACGGTGCCAAGCCCGCCGATCAGCGCGAACATCGCGATCTGGATCGACAGCGGCAGCGAGAACACCGCGGACGGCTCGATGAAGGTGAGGTACATCGCGTGGAAGGTGCCGACGAAGGCGGTCAGCGCCGCCGACACCGCAACCGCGATCAGGCGGACCTTGACGGTGTTCACGCCAGCGGCCTTGGCCGCCGACTCGCGCTCGCGCGTCGCCACCAGATAGAAGCCGATGCGGTGCTCGCGCATCCACCACGCGATCGCCAGCGTCACCAGCATCAGGCCGAAGGCGATGGCGAGCGGCGGAAACTTTTCGCGAAAGACCATCCACTCCCAGCCGAACTTCAGCGCGATCATCTTGCCGGTCGCCCCGCCGGTGAGATCGCGGAAATGCAGCGCGAGCACGCGGAACACTTCGAGGAACGCGATCGTCGCCAGCGCGAAGAACGCACCGTGCAGGCGGAAGCACGGATAGCTGATGACGACCGCGACGATCACCGCCACCGCAGCGCCGACGAACATGCCGAGCCACGGGCTGATCCCCATGTTCATGAGGATGATGCCGGCATAGGCGCCGATGCCATAGAAGATGGCGTGGCCGAGCGAGAGCTGCCCGGCATAGCCGCCGACGATATTCCACGCGGTGGAGAGCGCGCCGAAAATGCAGATGGTGATGAAGACGTGATAGACGAAATCGTCACCGATCAGGACCGGGAGCAGCAGGATCGCGGCAAGCAGCGCGGCGATCCCGTAAGCGGCTCCCCGGCCGAAGCCGTGGGTGCTTTCGCCGCTCGCGAGGGATGAGGTGGCGGGGACTGTGGTCACTTTGGCTGTATCCGTCATGGCGACACGTGCGACAGGTTTTGGCGGGTGCCGAACAGGCCCGACGGCCGCAGGATCAGGATGATGAGGAACACGCCGAACACGGCGACCTCACGAAGATCGGAGCTGATGTAGAAGCCCGAAAGGCTATCGATCAGCCCGATGACCATCGAGCCGAGGAAGGCGCCGCCGATCGAGCCGAGGCCGCCGAGCACCACCACCACGAAGGCGGTGAGCACAAAGTAAGTCCCGATATTCGGCGAGGTCGGATAGAGCGGCGCGATCAGAACCGAGGCGACGCCGACGCAGGCCGCGCCGATGCCGAAGGTGAGGATGTAGATCCAGTTGACGTTGATGCCCATGAGCTGCGCGGCGGCGCGGTTCTGGGCGACGGCGCGAATGGCGCGGCCGGTCTGGGTCTTCGCCAAAAAGTACTGCATGCCGACGACCAGCGCGATCGAGGCGGCCAGAATGCAGAGCTGGCCGGTGAGGACGCGGATCGGCCCGAGCTGAATCGGGACCCGCAGGCCGCTTTGCGGCGTGTTGGCGATGTCCGCACCGAAGATCAGCAGCGCAAGATTGATCAGCGCGGTGGAGAGGCCGACGGTCGCAAAGATCTGGATGTGGTCGTCGCGCGCGTTCATCAGCGGCTGGATGAGAAACCGCTGCGTCAGCGCGCCGAGGAGCAGCAGCAACGGCACGACGGCGATGATCGTCGCGAACGGATGGATGCCAAGCTTGTTGGTGAGCAGATAGGTCAGATACATGCCCACCATGAGGAATTCGCCATGGGCGAAATTGACCACCTTCACGATGCCGAAGATCAGGGTCAGCCCGACGCTGACGATCGCAAAAAGCGCCCCGAGCAACAGACCGTTGGCGACCACTTGCAGAAAGGTATCCATCACGCCTCGCTAAATTGGGAAAGACCGGGGCGGCGCATGGCCGCCCCGCTCGCGGCGAGAATTACTTGCCGCCAATCTTCATCGGCGCGACAGCGGCGGCGTCCGGATAGACGGTCACGAGCTTGCCGCCCTGCCACTGCATGCCCATCATGCTAGCGCGTTCATTCTGGTTGTTCTTGCCGAACTTGAAGCCGTAGCCGACCGAGGTCGTGCCCTGGGCGACGTCAACGGCAGCGGCCGCCTTCAGAATATCGTCGGGCTTAAAGCCCTTGGTCTTGTTCAGCGCCTGAAGGATGGCGAGCGCGCCGGCATAGTTGTTCAGCGAGTGGCCCGAGCGCGGGCTCTCGTTGTACTTCTTCTTGTAGGTGGCGACGAACTCTTCGAGCTTCGGCGTGAAGCTCGTGTTGACGAGATACTGCGTGAAGTCGACGTCGAGCACGCCTTCCATCACGTCGTGACCGACCGCGTCGGCCGTCGGCTGCATCGAGTAGCCTCCGCCGCCGCCGATGATCGCGGCGGGCTTGAAGCCAGCCTCATTGGCCTGGCGCAGGAACAGCACCGAGTCGTTCGAGTAGGAGGTCTGCAGCACGATATCGACATTGCGCTGCTTCAGGTCCAGCACCAGCGACGACATATCGACGGTCGCTGCGGGATAGCCCTGCATCGACACGATGTTCAGCTTGGCTTCGGAGCCGTACTTCTTCTGATGGTTGGCGACCGAGGTGCCGTAGCTGGAGTCCTCATAGATGATGCCGATCTTGAGCTCTTCCGGCTTCTTGTTGAGCTTCGGTCCGACCTTGGTGACGATCATCTCGACGATCAGCTTCGCCATGTCTTCGGCGGTCGGATTGGTGCGGTAAAGATACTTCAGGTTGCGGCCGGTGACTTCGTCGGCCACGGCGCCGAGCTCGAAATAGGGAATGCCCGAGACTTCGGCGACCTGGCTTGCCGCGATCGAGCGCGCCGAGGAATAGGTGCCGAAGATCGCCGCGACCTTGCCGATCGAGATCAGGCGGCGCGCTTCGCCGATCGCCTGGTTGTTGTCGACGGCATCGCCGCGCGCGAGAACCACCTTCTGGCCCTGCACGCCGCCGGCGGCGTTGATTTCGTCGACCGCGATTTCAAGGCCGCGGGCGCTTTCCTCGCCGAGCAGCGCGAGCTGGCCGCTGAACGGATAGAGCGCGCCGAACACCACATCGGCCTTCACCGCGGTCGACGACAGCAGCAGACCCGCAATCGCCAGTTTCGATATCAAAGACAGCTTCATCGTTTTCTCCCTCATTTTTTGTTTCGCCAGCTTGCTGCGGGCGGTCAGTAGTCGAGCGCGTCCTTCCCCTGGAAACTCGTGATCGGCGGATAGGCCCGCTGGTCGGTGATGACATCGATCACCGTCAGCGTGTCGCGGCCGAGCGCCTCCTGCAGCGCCGGCAGGAAGTCGCCGGGCTTTGTCACCGTCACACCGGCGCAGCCGCAGGCGCGGGCAATTGCGGCATGATCCACCGCCTCGAAGTCGCAGACATCGGTGAAGCCGCCGAACAGGCTGAGCTCGGCGTGTTTCTGATAGCCAAGGATCTGGTTGTTGAGGACGACGATGACGACCGGCAGCTTCATCCGGCGGCTCGTTTCCATCTCCGACCAGACATGGCCGAAGCCGCCGTCGCCGGTCAGGCAGATCACCGGCGCGTCCGGCCGCGCGGTCTTGGCGCCGAGCGCGAACGGCAGCCCCCAGCCGAGGCCGGCGATGCCGCGCGGCGTGATGAACCGCTGGCCCGCCTTGCGCGCGGTCAAAAAGTTCGCGATCCAGATCGAGGCATAGCTCGCATCGGCCACCACGATCGAGTCCGGTGTGATCACCTTGTCGATGTCGGCCAGAAGCCGCTCGGGGCGCACCGGCACCGCGTCCATATCGACGAGTTCGGCCATGTCCTTGGCATGGCCGGCGCGGCCGGCGGCGATCTTGGCCTCGAGCGCGGGTCGGCGGCCCTCGACGTTGGACAGGTTTTCCTTCGCCAGCGCAGCGGTCAGCGCGGCGAGCGTCAGCTTGGCATCGCCGGCGAGGCGCATCGCCTCGTAGTTGCGGCCGATCTCGGCGCTGTCGACGTCGATATGGATGTAGCGCGCGCCCTTGGGATAGAGCGTCCAGCTATCGGTGCCGTTCTGATTGGTGCGATTGCCGACCAGAAGCACGACGTCGGCCTCGGTGACGAGATCGCGCAGATGCGAGGAGCGGCCGCGCGGCGCCATGAAATAGCCGACGACGCCGACCGAGAGCGGGTGGGTCTCGTCCACCGTGCCCTTGCCCATCACCGTCGTAGCAACGGGGATGCCGAGTGCCTGCAGCGCGGTGAGTTCATCGCTGGCGCGCGACGAATGCACGCCGCCGCCGGCGATGACGATCGGCGCCTTGGCAGCGGCGAGGATGGCGGCAGCTTCCGCGATGCGCGAGGGATCGGCGGCCGTGCGGTCGAGCGGATAGGTGCCGAGATTCTTGCTGCGGCGCGGCGCCGCCGGGTCGATATCGGGCCGCTCGTCGAGCACGTCCAGCGGCATCAGCAGCACGGCCGGGCCGCAGCGCCCGCTCGCCGCGGCGGTGAAGGCCATGTCGACATAGTCGTCGATGCGGGCGGGGTCCGCCACCCGGCGCACCCACTTGGCAACGCCGGAGAACAGCGCGAAGTGATCGAGCTCCTGGAAGGCGTTCTTGTCGGTCGCCTTGCGGCTGACATCCTGCACGATGGCGACAACCGGGATCGACGCCTTCAGCGCCTCGGCCAATCCCGGCACGAGCAGCGTCGCCGCCGGGCCGTTCTGCCCGGCAACCACGGCGACCTTGCCGGAGACGCGGGCGAATGCGTCGGCCATCGCCGCGCCGGCGTTCTCGGTGCGGTAGCCGATCTGGCGAATGCCGTAGTCCGGTGCCGCGAGAAAGAGCGCCGAGGGGATGCTCTGGCCAAAAACTTCTTTCACGCCATGGCGCTGCAGGGCGGCAGCGAGCACATGGGCGCCGGTCATGTTGGTTCTGGTCATCTGGCCGGGTTTCGACACGACATTCATCCTTACTTACTCCCTCGACGCTGGTCGGCGCCGTCTTGCATCACGAGCACGATTTTTCCGACATGGGCGCTGGCGTCCATCTTGCGGTGCGCGTCAGCGACCTGCGCGAAAGGAAAGGTGGAATCGATCAGCGGGCGCACGGTGCCGGCTTCGACCAGCGGAAACACCTTGCTTTCGAGCTCGCGCGCGAGCTTCGCCTTCATCGGGATCGGGCGCGCGCGCATGGTCGAACCGACGATGGTGAGGCGCTTGAGCATCACCGGCATGAGGTCCAGCTCGAGCCGCGAGCCGTGCTGGAAGGCGATCTGCGAAATGCGGCCATCGACGGCCACCGCATCGATGTTGCGCGGGATGTAGTCGCCGCCGACCATGTCGAGGATGACATCCGGCCCCCTGCCGCCAGTCGCCTCGCGTGCTGCCGCGACAAAATCCTGCTTCTTGTAGTCGATCGCGACATCCGCACCGACCTTGAGGCAGGCGGCGCATTTCTCCGCCGAGCCTGCCGTCACGATGACGCGCGAGCCGAGCGCCTTCGCCAGCATGGTTGCCGTGGTGCCGATGCCGGACGTGCCGCCATGAATCATCACGGTTTCGCCGGGCTGCAAATAGGCGCGCTCGAACAGGTTGCTCCACACCGTAAAGAACGTTTCGGGGAATGCACCGGCCTCGACAAAGCTCATGCTCGGCGGGATCGGCATCGCCACCGGCTCGGGGACGACGGCATATTCGGCGTAGGCGCCGCTATGCACCAGCGCCATCACCGCATCGCCCACCTTGAACCGGCTGGTGCCCGGCCCCGTGCCTTCGACGACGCCGGCAAGTTCGAGGCCGAAAACATCGGATGCGCCGGGCGGCGGCGGATACATGCCCTCGCGCTGCATCACGTCCGGCCGGTTGATGCCGGCGGCATAAACCTTGACGAGCAGCTCGCCCTCGCCCGGCACCGGCTTGTCGATCTCGACGAATTTCAGAGCATCCGGCCCGCCGGGCGTCGGCGCAACCACGGCCCGCATCTTTGCAGTCATGAGGTATGTCCATTGTCCTGCGGCAGCAGCACGACCTTCACGGCCTGCCGGCTGCGCGCCAATTCAAACGCTTCCGCCGCCTTTTTGAGCGGCACGCGATGGGTGATGAGGCGCGAGAGCGCCGCGGCGTTGTCCGCCAGGAGGCGGATCGCCTCGTCAAATGCGCGCGTGGTGGTGTCGTGTGCGGCGCGCAGTTGCTTCTTGTCCCGCACAAAGCGGGTCAGCTCGATACTGAGATTTTCGGAGTGGATGCCCGCGACCACCAGCACCCCGCCGGAGCGCAGCACCGCAAGCCCGTCATTGACCGAGCGCACCGCGCCGCTCGCCTCGATCAGGCGGTCCGCGGGCTGGCCGAACACACGCTGCACCGCATCGGCCAGCGTCTCCTGCGCGAGATCGACGCAGTGGGCGATGCCGATGTCCCGCGCCAGCGCGAGCCGGGCTTCGTCATACAGCCCCGCCAGCAGAACCGCCGCGCCGCGCTGCTGCGCCACCCAGGCGATGCCGAGGCCGATCGGTCCGGGCCCGAGCACGACCACGCGGTCGCCGGCCGCAATGTCGGCGACGTCCACCGCATTGACGGCGACCGAGAGCGGCTCCGTCAGCGCGGCCGCCTCTAAGGGAAGATCGTTTGGGATTTTCCGGCAATTGGCGGCCGGCGCAATAACGGTTTCGGCAAAGCCGCCATCGACATGCAGCCCGATCACATGGCGGCTCTGGCAATGCTGCGGCTCGCCCGCCTCGCAGGCCCGGCAATGGCCGCAGCCGACGGTCGGCCAGCACACGACACGGTCGCCCGCGGCAAAACCGGCGACCTTTGGGCCGACCGCCCGCACGGTCCCGGAGAATTCGTGGCCGAGCGTGACCGGCATCGCCGCCTGCATGAACTCGTAGCCCGCGGTCCATTCATAGGCGTGGATGTCGCTGCCGCAAATGCCCGCCGCGGCCACCCGGATCAGCAATTGCCCCTCGGCCGGCGACTGCGGCGCATCGAGCCTCGCCAGCTCGCCACCGAACGCGGCTGCGGTTTTCCGGAACGCGAACATCGATCCTCCCAACCATCCATGCACAGCCACTTTCGCCCGCAGCGCGGCGGAAATTGATGGCATGGTTTTATTTGTTATAACATATTACGATACATTTTCTGACACGAGTCAAGCGAACCGGGCTAATGATGCGGGGCATGAGCGCGAAAAAAGAGCCCGATTGGGCACGCCCGATTGTGAAGGAGAATTTGAGCGAGCGGGCCTATCGCAGCCTGCGCGAGGCCTTGATGCGCGGCCAGTTGCGGCCCGGCCATCGCCTCTTGCTGCGCCCCACTTCGGTCCGGTTCGGCATCAGCGCGACGCCGATGCGCGAGGCGCTGCTGCGGCTCGTCAGCGAGAAGGCGCTGGCGCTCGATGCGCGCGGCACCGTCGCCGTGCCGAAGCTGACGCTCGAGCAGCTCCTCGAAATCCGCACCATCCGCACCGACCTCGAGGGCCGCGCCGCCGCGGCCGCGGCGCAGCTCGTCACTGACAGCGACATCGATGCGCTGGCTGCGATCCACGCGCAGATGGCCAAGTCGCACCAGCTCGGCAAATACGAGAAGGCAATCGACCTCAACACCGAATTCCACCTGCGCCTCTGCCGCCTCGGCCGGCTGCCGGTGCTCTATGACATTGTGGAAGGGCTGTGGGTGCGCTGCGGGCCGATCCTGTCGCATCTCTACGACGGCGGCCTGCAGGAGGATTGGGACGCCCACACCCATCTGCGCGTGCTGGCGGCGCTGCGGGCGCGCGATCCGGACGCCGCGCGGCAGGCGATCTGCGAGGACATCGTCAACGGCGGACAGGGCCTGCTCGCCCACGTCACCGCGGCGGCCGAAGCCGGCGAGACCGAAGCGGACAAGGGCGCATAGCCCGCCGCACAGCGTAAAGACGCTGTTTTGGCAGCGGCGCCAGTCAGTGCGAAAGGCGCGTTCGCAGGCCGAGCAGCCCGATCAGCGTCAGCGTGGCGAACGTCGCGCCGGCGAGGAACGTGCCTCTCGGGCCGATCACGTCCCAAAGGCCGCCGGCGATCACGCTCGCCGCCAGCAATGTGACTCCGGTAACGAGATTGAACATTCCGAACGCGGTGCCACGCAGTTCTGCGGGGGCGGCATCCGCGACGAGGGCGGAGAGCAAGCCCTGGCTAAAGCCCATGTGAAGGCCCCAGAGCACGACCCCGATGCCGACGCCCAGGAGCCCGGGCGAAAAAGCCAGGACGAGATCAGCTGCAATCAGCATCAGCAGGCTGACGATCAGAAGGACCGGCCGGTCCATCCGATCGGCAAGGATTCCGGCGGGATAGGCCGACAAAGCATAGACGACGTTCATGACGACCAGCACCGCCGGCACCAGCGTCAGCGGCAGGCCGATCGCCTGGGCCTTGAGCAGCAAAAACGCCTCGCTGAAGCGCGCCAGCGTGAAGACGGCCGCGACCACCACCAGCCACCAGTAGGTCGCGCCGAGACGCCGAAGCTCGTTCAGGCTCAGCGGCATCTGCACGCGGCGCAGATCTGCCGGGCGATCCGGCTCGCGAACAACGAAGGCGATCAATGCGAAGGAAAGAAACGCCGGCAGCACGGCGACCCAGAACACCACGTGGAAGCGATCCGCGGTCAGCCACATCAGGCCGATGGCGATCAGCGGACCAAGGAAGGCGCCGGTCGTGTCGAGCGACTGCCGCAAACCGAAGCTGGCGCCGCGAAGATCGGGCGGGCTGATGTCGGCCACCAGCGCGTCGCGGGGCGCGCCGCGAATACCCTTGCCGACGCGATCTATGAAACGGGCCGCCACCAGCCATTCGACCGTGGAAGCGAGCGGGAAGATCGGCTTCGTCAGCGCGGCGAGGCCATAGCCGAAGGCCGCAAGCCACTTTCGCTTGCCGAGCCAATCGCTGAGCGCACCCGAGAACACCTTGGTGACGGATGCCGTCGCCTCGGCAATGCCTTCGATGACGCCGACCGTCAGGGCGGAGGTTCCGAGCACTGTCACCATGTAGACCGGCAGCAGCGCGTGAATCATCTCGGAGGAGATGTCCATGAGCATCGAGACGAAGCCCAGCGTCCACACCGCGGCCGGGACATCGCGCCAATGCGAGCCGCGGTCGGCCGCGCCGCTCGCCGCCGCCGCACGCTCCGCTTGAGTGTCAGAAGCTCTCGCCATGTGGCCCGAACGCCTGTCCCGCGCAGCCGGTCTCCGGGAAGCCGCACAAACCGCGATCCTCACGCGCTTGTGACGCAATAATCAAGTCGCCTTGAAACAATTCATCCTGCTGCGCCGTCTATGAAATGTGCCTTTTCGGCCTCCCGACCACCCGCTCCCGGGCGTAGAAGCCTTGCTCAAACCGCTCCGCCTGAAAGAGGTCGAGAAGACCCCGGCAGCCAGTTGCTGCTATCTATTGAAGGAGAAGTGTGATGTTCAGATGGCGACATGAGTCGGTCCTCGACCTCTATGTCATTGCGCTGGCGGCATTCCTCTTCGGGACGCCATGGCTGTTCAGCTACACGAACGAGAATGCCAGGCTCGATGTATGGGCGAGCAGCGGCCTGATCATCGCGATCGCCCTAGCGACTTTCATTGCCTTCTTCACCTGGGAAGAGTGGCTGAACGTGTTGCTCGGGATCTGGCTGATCGTCTCGCCCTGGGTGCTCGGGTTCACGCATACGCGCGCGATGCACTACAGCATCGGAATCGGGATCGCCGTCATCCTGCTTGCGACATTGGAGATCGTGCTGCTGGACGACAAAGAGCCCAAAAGCTCGGCACCGTCGCCGCCGGTCGCCTGATCACGCGGCAGCGTCCAATGCTTGACGGGGGTTAGCAACCGCGTCGGGGCGCCGCCCGTGCAGCGTCGGGAGCCAAACCGCCTTCCGGCGAAGGCCTGAGCTAGAATTCACAGGATAATATTTGCCAAGATCTGTTGGCTGGAGCGGGCGATGAGAATCGAACTCACGACATACAGCTTGGGAAGCTGTCGTTCTACCACTGAACTACGCCCGCGTACGTCCTCTCCATACTATGACCGGGGGCGCTCTGGCTAGATCGCGCCAGCGAAAATTAACGCCAACACCCTCCCGATGCCCTGCTATGCCTGCGACACCGGCCCCCGCTTGCGGTCGGCCGCGCCGTCATTTCATAATTGGCCGCTTATTCGGCAACAGGCCCCTCTCCTCTGGCGCAGCGCCCGGGGCGGTTCCAAGGCCCCACCATGCAGGCATCGATGTCGCCAGACTGTTTAGCGCCGCAAGCTCGCCGTCGGCAGCCGGCAACCGGCAACCGGCCGTTCCGGCGCAGCCTTGCACCCTGGCTGGCGGCAACCATTGCTGGAACGGGCACCGCGGAGGCCAGCCAGCTCACCGAGCTCGCCGACGCGATCGCCTCGTCCGGCCCTATTGGCCTCGCTCTCACGCTGCTGACCGGGGCGGTGATCGGCTCCGCCGTTGCCGGCCTGCTGATGCGCCGCAAGGTGCGGCCGCTCGCCGACGACGCCACGCGCGAGGCGGCGCTGCGCGTGCTCGCCGAGCAGCGCCATGCCGCCGCCCAGCAGGACTATCAGAAGCTGTTCGAGAGCTCGATCGATGGCATCTATGTCACGACTCCCGCCGGCGAACTGCTCAACGCCAATCCCGCGCTGGCGCGGATGCTGAACTACGAATCGCCGCAGCAACTGATCGACGCCATCGCCTCCGACATTGCGGGCAAGGTCTATGTCGATCCGGCGGCCCGCGACACCTATCTCGAGCTCATGGAGCGCGACGGCATGGTGCGCGAATACGTGTATCAGGCGCGCGCCCGCGATGGCGCGATCCTGTGGCTGTCGGACAGCGCCACCGCGATCCGCAACGCCAGCGGCCAGATCATCCGCTTCGAGGGCACGATCCGCGACATCACCGAGCAGGTCCGCACCCAGACCACGCTCGACGACACCCGCCGCCACCTCCAGCAGGTGATCGACAGCGTGCCGGCGATGATCAACGTCAAGGACACCAGCCTGCGCTACGTGCTGATGAACCGCTACATGGCCGGCATCCTCGGCATCTCGCCCGAGGATGCGCCCGGTCACACCACCTCCGAGCTGATGTCGCGTTACGGCTCGGCGAAATCGAATGCCAGCGACCGCGAGGTGTTGAGCACCGGCAAGAGCCTTGGCTTCTATGAGGAGGAATATCTCGATTCGACCGGGACGATGCGGCACTGGATGGTCAACAAGGTGCCGCTTTGCGGGCCGAGCGGCGATGTCCAGTCGATCGTAACCGTTGCCCTCGACATCGGCGAACGCAAGCGCACCGAACTCGAGATGCGCGAGGCGAAGGATGCCGCCGAGGCCGCGCTCAAAAACCTGCGCGAGACGCAAGAGTCCCTGATCGAGACCGAAAAGCTCGCCGCGCTCGGCCGGCTCGTCGCCGGCGTCGCCCACGAGATCAACAATCCGGTCGGCATCGGGCTCACCGTGGCATCCTCACTGGAGCGGCGCTGCACGCAGTTCGCGGCCGAGGTGGCCAAGGGCGAATTGCGCCGCTCGCATCTCAACGAGTTCATCGCCGCCAATCGCGATGCGTCCGCCCAGCTCGTCGCCAATCTCAACCGCGCGGCCGAACTCATTCAGTCATTCAAGCAGGTCGCGGTCGATCGCAACTTTTCCCATCGCCGCTCCTTCGAGATCGACGATCTCACCGAGCAGCTGATCACCAGCCTTCGCCCCGGATCGCGCAAGAGCAACCTCACCCTTCGCGTCGAGTGCGAGCCGGGGCTCAAGATGAACAGCTATCCCGGCTCCTATGGCCAGGTGCTGACCAACCTGTTCCTCAACAGCGTGGTGCACGCCTTTCCGAGCGGCGCACCGGGACGCATCGACATCACCGTGCGCGCCCATGGCGAGGACGAGATCGAACTGCTGTTCGCCGACGACGGCTGCGGCATGACGATGGACGTCCGCCGCCATGCCTTCGACCCGTTCTTCACGACGCGGCGCGACCACGGCGGCTCCGGCCTTGGCCTGCACATCGTTCATTCGATCGTCACCAACCGCCTCGGCGGCCGGATCAATCTCGAATCCGAGGAAGGCAAGGGCACGCGCATCCAGATCATTTTGCCGCGTGTCGCGCCGCTCGAGCTCGCTGCCGAATAACCCGCGGCCGCCCGGGCGCTAGTCGCGCGCCAGCACCAGCCGCCCGCGCACCGCGCCGGACCGCAGCCGCTCCAGCGCCGCATTGGCCTGCTCGAGCGGCACCGTCTCGACCGGCATCGGAGCGACCTTGCCGGCCTTGACCAGCGCAATCAGCTCCTGCAGTTCGCCGAGGTTGCCGACATACGAGCCGCGCAGGGTGATCGCCCGCAGCACCAGAGACGGCAGCGGGATTGTGATGTCGCCGCCGAACAGGCCGACCGCGATATAGATGCCGCCCTTGCGAATCGCCGCGATGGCAAATTCCGCCGTCGCCGAAGCACCGACGAAGTCGACGACGGCGCCGAGCCCGCCGGTTTTCTCCTGCAGCGTGGCAAGCGCACCGCTGTCGCGCGGATCGACCACAAGCGCCGCGCCGGAATTTTGGGCAAGGTCACGCTTGGCCGGATCGATATCCGCCACCGCGATGTTGCGAAAGCCGAGCGCCTTGGCGACCCGAAGGCCGCTGAGGCCGACGCCGCCGACGCCGACGATCATCAGCCAGTCGCGCTCGCGGTCGATCTCCGCCTTGTTGAGCGCGCTATAGGCAGTGAGGCCGGAACAGGCATAGGTCGCCGCCAAGGTCGGGTCGATGCCGGTGACGTCGACGAGATAGCGCGGATGCGGCACCACACATTTTTCGGCATAGCCGCCGGGCTTGTAGACGCCGAGCGAGGCCGGCTTGGCGCAATAGTTCTCCCGCCCCTGCCGGCAGTTCTCGCACACGCCGCAGCCGAGCCAAGGATAGACCAAAAAGGTCTTGCCGATCTGATCATCGCCAATCGGCGCGTCCGGCCCCTTTGCAACCAGCCGCCCCAACACCTCATGCCCGAGCACCACCGGCACGGAGACACCGCGATCGGCAAGGCTGAGGCGCTTGCCGCCGCCAAGATCGTAATAGCCGTCCTGAATATGCAGATCGCTATGGCAAACGCCGCAGCGGGTCACCTCGACGACAACCTCGGTGCCCTTCGGCTCCGGCTCCGGGGTGTCGATCGCGCTGAGGGGTTCGCAGAACATTTTGACGGCATAGGCGCGCATCCTTGTCTCTCCCTTGATGGCTCGTCCTCGCCGCGGCGAGCCGGCCTTTTGTTGTTTTGGGGCGGATGGGGGTGTGCATTTGCGGACCCCATTCCGGCTTTTTTTCGACTCTGCCCCAAAGACCCCGGTTTGTCTCCCACTATCCCGGTCGCCTCAGCCGGCCTCATCCCTCCTCGCGCCGAATTGACTTGCATGATGATAGTCACGTGCTATCGTCCCTTGATGCAGCGCAAAAGCTTCAGCGAGATGAGATGCCCGATCGCGCGCGGCCTCGAGCACGTCGGCGAGTGGTGGAGCATGCTGATCCTGCGCGACGCCTTCCGGGGCATGACCCGGTTCGACCAGTTTCAGAAAAGCCTCGACATTGCGCCCAACATGCTGACGCGCCGCCTCAACAGGCTGGTCGAGTCCGGCATTCTGGAGCGGCGCCCCTACAGCGAGCGTCCCCTGCGCCACGAATATCTTCTCACCCCGCGTGGCCGCGATTTCCAGCCGGTGCTGACCGAGCTTCTCAAATGGGGTAGGACCCATTTCCCGGCCGAGCCCCTGCCCGCCACAACAACCGACCGCAAACCGGGCGGGCCACCGAAAGAGAATTCCAAAACCGCAAACGCCTCACCGGGCAAAGATCAACGCAAATCAAGAACAAGGATCTGAGGATGCGCACTCTCATCGTGGGCGCCGGCGCTGTCGGCGGATATTTTGGCGGCCGTCTGCTGCAGGCCGGGCGCGACGTCACGTTTCTCGTCAGGGAGCGGCGCGCCGAAGAGTTGAAGCGCGACGGCCTGATCATCAAAAGCCCGCTTGGCGATGTCGCCATCCTCAATCCGCCGACTGTGACGGCCGGCGCGATCTCCGCACCGTTCGACCTGATCCTGTTGAGCTGCAAGGCCTACGACCTCGACAGCGCGATCGCGGCATTTGCGCCGGCGGTCGGGCCGCAGACGATGATCCTTCCGGTGATCAACGGGCTGCGCCACCTCGACGTTCTGGCCGAGCGCTTCGGCGAGGATCGCGTCCTTGGCGGCCACTGCATCATCGCCGCCACCCTCGATGCGCAGCGTGCGATCGTCCACCTCAACGACAGCCACATCCTGACCTTCGGCGAACGCGCGGGCGGATCGTCCGAGCGGATCAGCAAGCTTGCAGCGGAGCTTGGCGGCGCCGGTTTCGACGCCAATGCCAGCGCCGAGATTTTGCAGGAGATGTGGGAGAAATGGGTGATGCTGGCCTCGCTCGCCTCATCCACCACCCTGATGCGGGGCAGCGTCGGCGCGATCCTCAGCGCGCCGCGCGGCAGCGAGATCATCAACGGGCTGCGCGACGAATGCATCGCGATCGCCGCCGTCAATGGCCATGCCCCGCGCGCCGCCGCCCTGCAGCGCATGACCGCAATACTCAGCACGCCCAATTCGCCGATGACCGCATCGATGTTTCGCGATATCGAAAACGGCGCGCCGATCGAGGCCGATCACGTCATCGGCGACCTGATCGCCCGGCGCGGCAATGGCAAGGCAGATCGCGCCCAATTGGGATTGCTCGATGTCGCCTATGCGCACTTGAAAACCTACGAGCATCGCCAGCACATGCAGAACAGCCGTCCATGAAGCACGATCGCGAAGCCCCGCACGCAGCCGCGATCGAAATGAGCCCGCACACGCTGCGCCTGCTTCAAGGCCCAATCGTGCCGACCCTCATCCGGATGGCGTGGCCCAATCTTCTGGTGATGCTGGCGCAGGCCTCGACCGGCCTGATCGAAACCTGGTGGGTGTCCCACCTCGGCACCGATGCGCTGACCGGCATGGCCGTGGTGTTTCCCGGCTTCATGATGATGCAGATGCTATCCGGCGGCGCGATGGGCGGCGGCATCTCGTCGGCGATCGCGCGCGCACTCGGCGGCGGCCGCCGGTCCGACGCAGAGGCGCTGGCGCTGCATGCGCTGGTGATCAACGCCGCGCTCGGCATCGTCGCGATGATCCTGTTCCTCACCTTCGGCGCGCCGCTCTATCGCGCGATGGGCGCCGAGGGCGCCTCGCTCGATGCGGCGATGACCTATTCCAACATCGTCTTCGCCAGCATCGCGCTCGTCTGGGTGATGAATGCGCTGGCCAGCATCATTCGCGGCACCGGCAACATGCTGGTGCCGTCGGTGGCGATCTGCATCAACGTTGTGCTGCTCATTCCGCTGTCGCCGCTGCTCATCTTCGGCCTCGGCCCGGTGCCAGCGATGGGCGTTGCCGGTGCAGGCATCGCCGTCGTCATTTCGGTCTGCCTCACGGTGCTGATACTCGGCTGGTACATCGCCTCCGGGCGTTGCCTCGTCCGCTTCCGCCGCGCGCCGCTGCAGAAAAAAATGTTCACCGACATTCTCGGCGTCGGCCTCGTTGCCTCCATCAGCACGTTCCAGACCAGCCTGACGGTGATCCTGACCACCGCGCTCGTCGGCAGCGCCGGGGGCAGCGACGCCGTCGCCGGATACGGCACTGCGGCGCGGCTCGAATATCTTCTGATCCCGATCACCTTCGGCATCGGCGCGCCGCTCGTCGCGCTGGTCGGCACCAATATCGGCGCGGGACAGCAGCAGCGCGCCCTGAGGATCGCGATCACCGGCGGCGCGCTCGCCTTCATCGTCACCGCAGCGATCGGCATCGCCGCCGCGATCTGGCCGCTCGCCTGGCTCACGCTGTTCGGCCACGACCCGAAGATGCTGGAAACCGGCACGAGCTATCTGCAGGTGGTCGGGCCGACCTACGGCTTCTTCGGCCTCGGCCTTGCGCTCTACTTCGCCTCGCAGGGAGCCGGCAAGCTGCTCTGGCCGCTTTGCGCCGGGCTGATCCGCATGGTGATCGCGGTGGTGGGCGGCTGGTGCGTGCTTAAGCTCACCGGCAGCATGTTCTGGATGTTTTCCGCGCTGGCAGTGGCGCTGTTCGTCTATGGCTGCGTCATGACAACCGCAATCGTTTCCGGGGTCTGGTTCCGCAAATGATCGCGCGCCGGAAACCTCAGCGCGGCACCACGGCAGTCGCCTCGATCTCCAGCCGCGCATCGATCTCGACAAGCCGCACCACCTGCACCAGCGCCATCGCCGGGTAGTTCGCGCCGAACACCTCGCGATAGGCTCGCCCGATCGATTTCAGGTTGTCGAGATACTCGTTCATATCGACAACATACCAGGTGAGGCGCACGAGATGCTCCGGCCCCGCGCCGCCCTCCTTGAGGATGGCGGCGATGTTGCGCAGCGTCTGCTGCACCTGCTCGGCGAAGGTTTTGGGAAAGCGGCCTTCGGCGTCCCAGCCGACGACGCCGCCGGTGACGACGATCCGCCCATCCGCCTCCATACCGTTGGCATAGCCCTTCGGCACCGGCCAGCCTTCCGGCAGCAGCACCCGCGGGCGCCCCAAGGGGCGCTGCGATGGCTCATCGGGCTGACGCGGGGCAACGCTGGCCATCGTCGTCTCACTCACCGCATTCTCCTCATTTTCCGGCAGGCGATGCCGAAGCCTGCACCGCATCGGCCTTCGCCATTTCCCGCAGCGTGAAGCGTTTCAGCTTGCCGGTCTGCGTTTTCGGCAACTGGTCGAGAAAGGCAACCGCGCGCGGATATTTGTAGGGCGCGATCTCGCGCTTCACATGCGCCTGCAATTCGGCGACCAGGGCCTCGCTCGCCGCCACGCCGGGCCGCAGCACGACATAGGCCTTGACGATGGTGCCGCGCGCTTCATCCGGCGCGCCGACCACGCCGCATTCGGCGACCGCATCATGGGTCATCAGCGCCGCCTCGACATCCGGGCCGGCGATGTTGTAGCCGGCCGAAACGATCATGTCGTCGGAACGCGACTGATACCAGAAGTAGCCGTCGGCATCGCGGACATAGGTGTCGCCGGTGATGTTCCAGCCATCGGCGATGTAGCGGCGCTGGCGGTCGTCGGCAAGATATCGGCAGCCGGTCGGCCCGCGCACCGCGAGCCGACCCATCTCGCCGTCCGGGCAGTCATGGCCGTCGTCGTCGATCACCTTCGCCTCATAGCCCGGCACCGCCTTTCCGGTCGCGCCGGGCCGGATCTCGTTCTCTACCGCGCTGATGAAAATGTGCAGCATCTCGGTAGAGCCGATGCCGTCCATCAGGCGAATGCCGGTCGCGGCGAGCCATGCGTCATAGGTCGCCTTGGGCAGGGTCTCGCCAGCGGAGACGCATTTGCGCAGCGAGGCGACGTCGAAATCTTTCACCTTCGGCGTCATCGCGCGGTACGCCGTCGGGGCCGTGAAGCACACCGTGACGCGATGCCTCGCGATCGCCGCCAGCATCTCGTCGGGCCCGAGCTTGTCCATCACCACAAAGGACGCGCCGACATGCAGCGGGAACAGCACGCCGCCGAACCCGAACGTGAAGGCCAGCGGGGCGGAGCTGATGAAGCGGTCGCTTGCAGTCGCGCGCAGCACGTTGGCGGCATAGGCATCGCACACCGCCAGCATGTCGCGATGAAAGTGCGTCGTGCCCTTCGGCTCGCCGGTGGTGCCGGACGTGAAGGCGATGAGGCACACATCGTCGGCTGCAGTCTGCACCACATCGAATGCCGGGCTCGCTCCCGCCATCAAAGCTTCCAGCGCATCAGCCTTGCCCGATCCCCAATAGATCACCCGCGCCAGTTCCGGCACCTGTGCTTTCGCCAGCTCCATCTCCTCCGCGAGCTGATGGTCGCAAAGGGCCAGCGCGATCTTCGCCTTGCGGATCGGATAGACCAGCTCCTTGGCCCGCAGCAGCGGCATCGTCGCGACCACGACGCCGCCCGCCTTCAGCACCGCGAGATAGGTCGCCACCATCATCGGCGTGTTCGCCGAGCGCAGCAGCACGCGCCCGCCTGTAACAAGGCCGCAATCATGAACCAGCACATTGGCGATGCGGTTCACCTCGCTCTGCAGTTCGCGGTAGGTGAAGCGTCGATCCGCGCCGATCATGCAGATGGCGTCGCCATGCCCGTCTTCGACCCAGTGATCGAGGAAGCGGCTGACGCAATTGATCCGCTGCGGATAGTTCAGCTCCGGCAGGGCGAAAATGAAATCGGGCCACAGTTCGCGCGGCGGCAGATTATCGCGCGCGAACGTATCGACATGAGCGGTATACGAAATGGCCCCTTGCGGGCGGCCGGGCGGGCTTTGCGCTGTCTCTGCACGCGGCGGCTCGCCTTGCGGCACATGGCCCGCAGGGCGGGCGTCGAGCGGATCCTTGCCGATCTCGATCATGGTGGCCATTCTGCGCTCCCTGAGCACGATGCCGCACGCGAAACATTTTAATCCTAAAGTAATTTTTCGCAAGGCCGGCGCTGGCGTTTTTTGTTTCCGGGTTCCCCGTCAGTTTCCCTGAAAGACCGGCCTGACCTTCTTGGAGAACGCCTCGAAGGCGCGGGCGAAATCTTCCGTGGTCATGCAGAGCGCCTGCGCCACCGCCTCAGCCTCGATCGCCTCTTCGACCGACATCGCCCATTCCATCGCCAGCATCCGCTTGGTCATGGTGTTGGCGAAGGTCGGCCCCTGGGCAATGTCGCGGGCGAGATTGCGCGCCTGCGCCAATACTTCTGCCGGTGTGACGATGCGGCTGAAGAAGCCCCAGCGCTCGCCTTCCTCCGCGGTCATGAAGCGCCCGGTATAGAGCAGCTCCGAGGCCCGCGACTGGCCGATGATGCGCGGCAGGATCGCGCACGCGCCCATGTCGCAGCCGGCCAGCCCGACCTTGTTGAACAGGAACGCGACCTTTGCCCCGCTTGCCGCAAGGCGCATGTCGGACGCCATCGCGATGATCGCGCCGGCCCCCGCACAGATGCCCTCGACCGCCGCGACGATCGGCTGCGGCGCCGCCCGCATCGCCTTGACGAGATCGCCGGTCATCCGCGTGAAGGCGGTCAGCCCCTTGGTGTCCATCTCGATCAGGGGACCAATGATCTCGAACACGTCGCCACCGGACGAAAAATTGCCGCCCGCGCCGGTGACGACCACCGCTTTCACCTCGTCATCGAATGCGCAGGCGCGAAAGAAATCCGTCAGCTCGCGATAGCTCTCGAAGGTCAACGGATTTTTGCGGTCCGGCCGGTTCAGCGTGATGGTCGCGACCCGATCGACCACCGCCAGCAAAAAATGCTTTGGCGTATAGTTCGACAGCGGCAGCGTGACGGGATTGGCGGGCGTGTTCATGGAGCCTCCGTTAGTTGGCGCGCAGCGGCCAATCGTGCCGCCGCTCAGATTTCTCCCCCGGCGACGGCGATCGCCTGGCCGGTGATCGCCGAAGCACCGTCGCCGCAGAGCCACAGCACCGTGTCGGCGACCTCGGCCGGCGCGATCAGGCGGCGGGATGGATTGTGTTTCGTCAGCTCCGCCGCCGCCTCCTCGCGGCTGCGGCCGGTCTTGCGCATGATGATGTCGATGCTGCCGGCAACGAGATCGGTATCGGTGAAGCCGGGGCATACCGCGTTCACCGTCACGCCCGAGGCCGCGACTTCCTGTGCGAGGGCGCGCACGAGGCCGACCACCGCGTGCTTGGCGGCGCAGTAGGCGCTGACATAGGGATAGCCCTTGAGCCCCGCGGTCGAGGCGACCGCGACGATCCGGCCGTGGCGGCGGGCAACCATCGACGGCAGCACGGCCTGTGCGGCGTGCAGCACGCCCATCAGATTGACGTCCAGCATCCGCCTCATCAGCGCGGCATCCATTTTCTGAAACGGCGCGGATTCCGCCGCCCCTGCATTGGCGATCAGGCTGTCGACGGGCTGGCGCTCAGCCGCCTCCGCAATCGCAGCCTGCATCGCCGCGGCGTCGGTGACGTCGGCGACCGCAATGGCATGGGCAAAGCCCGCGGCCACCACGGCCTCAAGTGCCTCCGCGCTGCGCCCGAGCACAGTCACCGTCGCGCCTGCCTGCGCGAGCGAGGCCGCGACAGCCCGGCCGATGCCCCGGCCACCGCCGGTCACAAGCACGTGATGAGATCGCGTCCGCGTGGGCATTCCGCTTCCCCGGCTGGCTTTTCTGGATGAGCCTTTCGGAAAATATATTTTAAGCTTCAAACGTTGGCAAGGAGCGATGCCTGTTTCAAAATCCGCCTGCGCCGCAATGCTTAACGCCTTAAATTATCACTTTTCATATAATTCTGGACTGCTAGAGTTGCGCGAAAGCTGCTCACGGATGCCGCCCATGACCCTGACCCCGCCCCTCAAACCCGCCTCGATCGCCTCGCTGATCACGCCCGACCACCGCTTCACCTATGAGGCGGCCGGCAGTGCCCATCACACGCCGCTGGTCTTTCTCCACGGCATTGGCGGCGCCGCCCGCGCATGGCGCGAGCAGCTCGTCTTTTTCGGCGAGCGCTACCACGCAATCGCATGGGACATGCCGGGCTATGGCGGCTCGAAGCCGCTCGATGCAACCAGCATCGGCACGCTCGCCGGCGCGCTGAAGGATTTTCTCGCGAATGTCGGCGCAAAGCGCCCCGTTCTCGTCGGCCACTCCATCGGCGGCATGATCGTTCAACAGCTGTTGGCGGATCACCCCGAGATCGCAGGCGGCGCCGTGCTGGCCCAGACCAGCCCGGCCTTCGGCAAGGCCGATGGCGACTGGCAGAAGGCCTTCATCGATGCCCGCTTCGGCCCGCTCGATCGCGGCGCGACGATGGAGGACATGGCCCCGTCCATCGTCAGCGAACTCGTCGGCGATGCGCCGGACGTGGCCGGTTGCGAGGTCGCGCGCGACTGCATGGCTTCGGTCCCCGAAGCGACCTATCGTGCCACCGTCACCGCGCTGCTCGGTTTCGACCAGCGCGCGGCCCTCGCCAACATCACCGTGCCCGTGCTGGTTCTTGCCGGCGAGAAGGACACCAACGCCCCGGCGCCGATGATGGCGAAAATGGCCACCTTCATTCCCGGCGCGCAGGCGGTCGAACTGCCCGGCGCCGGCCATCTTGCCAATCTCGAGCAGCCGCAGGCGTTCAACGCCGCGCTCGACCGGTTTCTCAGCACAGCTTCATTCGGAAGGCCCGCATCATGAATGCTCCCGTGTCACTCGCCCCTGACGCGCCGATCTTCGATCCAAAAGCCTTCCGGCTGACCGAGAAGCAGGCCGAGATCATCGCCCGCGCCCGCCACCTCGGGCAGACCGTGCTTGCCGATCGCGCCCCGGACTATGATCGCGACGCGCGCTTTCCGGTCGAAAACTATCGCGACCTGCACCGCGTCGGCCTTCTCGGCATCTCGATCCCCGAGCGCCATGGCGGCCTCGGCGCCGACTACCAGACCTACGCGCTCGCCGCCGCCGAGATCGGCCGCTATTGCGGCGCGACCGCGCTGACCTGGAACATGCATGTCTGCTCGACTCTGTGGTCCGGGCCGCTCGCCGACGACCTCGACATGGATGCGGCGACCCGCGATGCACATGAGGCGCGGCGCGCGGTTCACTATCGCCGCATCATCGACGAAGGCGCGATCTATTCGCAGCCGTTCTCGGAAGGCGGCGCGGCCGCTGCCGGCGGCGTCGCCTTCGGCACCGAGGCGCGGCCGGTCGAGGGCGGCTGGATCGTCAACGGCAAGAAGATCTTTGCCTCCCTCTCGGGCCATGCCGACTATTACGGCGTGCTCTGCACCGAGGTTGCCGAGGGCGCCAAGGCCTCGCGGCGCAACACGCTGTATCTGGCGATCTCGGCGAAATCCGAAGGCGTCTCCGTCGTCGGCGACTGGGACCCGCTCGGCATGCGCGGCACGGTTTCGCGCACGCTCATCTTCAAGGACGTGTTCGTGCCGGACGAAGGCGCCCTGATGCCGCGCGGTGTGTATTTTCAGGCCGCGTCGCGCTGGCCGCACATGTTTCTGACCCTGTCGCCGACCTATATGGGCCTCGCGCAGGGCGCCTACGACTTCACCGTCAAATACCTCCGCGGCGAGGTGCCGGGCATGCCGCCGGTCAAGCGGCGCATGTATCCGACCAAGCAGATCGCGGTCGCGCAGATGCGGATCAAGCTCGAACAGATCAAGACGCTGTGGTTTCAGGCGGTCACCGAGGCCTGCGCCAACCCGACCAAGGACCAGGTGCTGCGCGCCTATGCGGCGCAGTATTCCACCATGGAAGGCGCGAACGAGATCGCGACGCTGGCGATCCGCACCTGCGGCGGACAGGCGATGCTGAAATCGCTGCCGCTGGAGCGGATGTATCGCGACAGCCGCTGCGGTGCGCTGATGCTGCCGTGGACCGCGGAGCTGTGCCTCGACCGCATGGGCCGCGACACGCTCTACGAGGCCGGCGAAACGGACGAGTGATTTTTCGGCGGGCTCGCCTCCGGCGCGCTTGAAGCAAAGGCGCCGGAGGGTTTACGTCAGCCCCGAAGCAACACTCACGAACCAGGAACAATGTGACGTGGACCTCTCCGACCTCATCGCCCGCAACGCCGCCTTCACGCCAGACAAGCCCGCCCTGCGGTTCGAGGGGGCGGTTCTGAGCTATGCCGACTTCGACGCGCGGATCGGGGCGCTGGCCGCCTCGCTGAAGAGCGACTACGGCGTTGCGCGCGGCGACCGGATTGCGATCCTCAGCCTTAACCGGCCGGACTATCTGGTGGCGCTCTATGCCTGCGCCCGGCTCGGCGCGATGCTGGTGCCGCTGAACTGGCGGCTCGCCATTCCCGAGCAGCTGTTCATCCTCGCCGATGCCTCAGTCAAGGTCGTGCTGCTGGAAAAAGCCTTCGCCGACATCCTGCCGCCGCTCGTCGCCAGCATGCCGCAGGCAAAAATCATCGGCCTCGACTTCGCCCCGGCGGGTGCGGCATCGATCGATGAGGCGATCGCCGATGCCAGCGGCGACGGGCGCAACCCGCATACCGATCTGACGTGCCCGCTGCTCATCGTCTACACCTCCGGCACCACCGGCCGCCCCAAGGGCGCGGTGCTGCGGCAGGAAGCGTTGATGTGGAACGGGGTGATGAGCCAGCACATGCACGCGCTCACCTCCGCCGATCACGTCCTCACCGTGCTGCCGTTCTTCCATGTCGGCGGGCTGAACATCCAGACCACGCCCGCGCTGCATCACGGCGCAACGGTGACGATCCACTCGCGCTTCGCCCCGGGTGCGACGCTGAAGGCGATCACCGATGATCGGCCGACGCTCACCGTACTGGTGCCCGCCACCATTCAGGCCGTCACCGATCATCCCGACTGGGCCAGCACCGATCTGTCATGCCTGAGGGCGGTTTCGACCGGCTCCTCGGTCGTACCGCCGCAACTGATCGAACGCATCACCACGCGGAAAATTCCGGTGCTGCAGGTCTATGGCTCGACCGAGACCTGCCCGATCTCGATCTATACGCGGATCGGCGGGAAGGCGCCCTCGCCGGAAACCACTGGCCTGCCCGGCCTGTTCTGCGAGGCCAAGGTCGTGGACGAAACCGGCGCGGAGGTTGCGGCCGGCAGCGTCGGGGAAATTTTGCTGCGCGGGCCGAATGTATTCTTCGAATACTGGGGCAATGCGGAGGCGACGAGCGCGGCACTCAGGGACGGCTGGTTTCGCACCGGCGATCTCGCGAGCCGCGACGAAGCTGGATATTTTTATGTCCGCGACCGCAAGACCAACATGATCATCTCCGGCGGCGAGAACATCTATCCCGCCGAAGTCGAGCGCGTGCTGCTGGAGCACCCCTCCGTCGCCGATTGCGGCGTGGTCGGCCGGCCGGACGACAAATGGCAGGAAGTCGCCGTCGCCTATGTCGTGCTGCGGACAGACTGCGCCTGCGATGCGGCAACGCTGCAAAGCCATGTCGGCGCCCAGCTGGCGCGCTTCAAGGTGCCGCGCGAAGTGGTGTTCGTCGATGACCTGCCGCGCACCGCGCTCGGCAAGGTCCAGCACTTTGTGCTGAAGCGGCAAGGCGGGGCATAACCCGGCGACCGCCGTACAGGTTATGTTGATGACCGCCCGCAGGCTCAGCCAAAAACGTCCTGCAACTCGCCGTCGCGGACGACGGTGACGCCGTCGAGCTCGATGGTCGTGCCCATCATCGGCAGATCGAAGTGGCCGGCGGTGAAGCGGCCGGCGAATTCATTGGCGCCGGTCGAGAACAGAAAATTGCCGGCGACCGCGCGGATCTCGGTGCCGTTGGTGTCGCGCTGGTCGTACATCGTCAGCGCTTCATACCGCGCGCGCCGATTCATGCCGAAGCCGACATGGGACACCGCATAGGCTTCGCGATCGCCCCAGGCGGCGAGATAGGCGCGCATCATCATGGCGTCGGCGCCCTCGCCTTCGAGATCGGTCACATAGTCGTCCTTCAGCGTCATCCGCACCGGCGCGGTCAAATAGCGCTTGAAGGTGAGGTTGATGTCGCCGGGCGCCATCACCAGCGTGCCGTTGACCCCGCCGCTCTTGGGGAAGCTGACGACAATGCCGCCCGGCCAATGCGCCAGCGTGCCGGGCTTTTCGGTCCAGCCCCAAATGCCGACCGTCGGCGCGCCGACCATATCGACATCGAGATCGGTCCCCGCCTTGGAGGTGACGCGCATCCGCTTCGTGCCGCGCAGCATCTTGACCGCGGCGCGGACCTGCTTTTCCAGCGCCGGATCGGGCACCATGCGCTCGAGCGCTTCGGGGTGCTCGTTCGACACGACGAGAATGCGCGAGCCGCTCTTCAGAATCTCCGGCGTCTCGGGAGCATGCATCAAGCCCTCGATGGTGCAGTCGACCACGAAACCGGCCTGCTGCAGCGCGCTGACGACCGGACCGAGCCGGCCGATCGCCTCACTCGCGCCGGTGGAGCGCACCGGCACCACCTGCCGATTGCGCGGCGTCGGCACCACAATGTGAAAGGGCTTTGCGCCAAGCCGCATCAAGGCGAGTTCGGCGAGGTGGACGTTCAGCGCCCGCGACTGGGTTTCGGAGAGGATCGCCGCGGTATCGCCCGGCTTCACCGCGCAGCGTTCAAAGATCTCGCAAAAGGCGTCAATCCACTTGGCCTCGATCCGATCAGCCAGCATGCTTCCATCTCTCCGGGTGGTACATCGCGATTGGATTATAGGTGCCGCCATGATACATGAAAAGGAATACTTTTAACGTTAAAGTAGCGATCCGGCATCAGGACTCCGATTGCGGTCTTGAGGCGGGCGAGTGGAGAGCATGACGGATCTGCCGTCAAAACAGGCCCTTTCGAGTGCGCAGCCGGTCAGCCCGGATGACTTCCGCCATGCGCTCGGCCAGTTTCCCACCGGCGTCACCGTCGTCACCGCAACGCATGACGGCCAGCCCGTCGGCATGACCGCCAATTCCTTCGCCTCGGTCTCGCTGCAGCCCCCGCTGGTGCTGTGGAGCGTTGCGACCTCCGCTTTCAGCCATGACGCATTCGTCGCCGCCGATGCCTATGCCGTGCATTTCCTAGGCACGGACCACTTTCACTACGCCGCCCGTTTCGCCGGCCGGGGCTCGCCGAAATTCGATGGCGTCAACCACCAGCCCGGTATCACCGGCGCGCCGCTGCTCGATGGCCTTGCCCCGATCCTCGAATGCCGGACCTGGGCGCGCTATCCCGGCGGCGACCACACCATTCTCGTCGGCGAGGTCGTCCGGATCGTGACGCGAACGCACGACCCGCTGGTGTTCCATTCGGGACAGATGCGCCGGATCGATAGCTCGCCCTTCGCGAGCCGGATGCCGGAACTGGCGGCGGGCAGCTTCGCCAACACCTATCTCGCCTATCTGCTCGCGCGGGCGAGCTTTCTCGTGTCGAGCGCGTTCCACGCCACGCTCCCGCAATGGGACCTGTCGGTATCGGAATGGCGGGTGCTCGCCTGCCTGATGGATGCCGAGGGCCTGTCCGTCGGCGAGCTCGCAGCAATGGCGCTGATGAAACAGCCGGCGCTGACCAAGATCCTCGACCGGATGGAGCGCGACGGCCTCGTCGTCCGCAAAATGGCCGCGGCAGATCGCCGCCGCGTCCTCATCCACCTCACCGCCGCCGGCCGCAGCCGGGCGAAGCCCGTGCTGCGCGCCGCCAAGGCCCATGAGACGGAGCTTTTGGCGACGTTCAAGCCTGAGGAGCGGCGCATGATCAAAGAAGCGTTGCATCTTTTGATCGACGGCCACGCCGCGGAAACCGCGCGGAAATCCCGCTGATTGCGTCAATTGGGGTCTGTTGACGAGTGCGATCGGGGCTGGAACGGGCCGCCGGGGGCGGCTAGAAAGGGCCTTTCCCATCCTGCGTAAAAGGTTGTCCCGTGTCCCAGTCCGCTGCCCGCATCCGCCTCGCCGAAATCATCCGCGACCGCTCGTTCGGACGCGGCGAAATCACGCTGGCTTCGGGCCGCAAGAGCGACTTCTACTTCAACCTCAAGCCGACCATGCTGAATCCCGAAGGCGCGGCCCTCCTCGCCGAATTGACGCTCGAGGCGCTTGAGGACGTGAAGATCGATCTGGTCGGCGGGCTTGAAATGGGCGCGGTGCCGATCGCTGGCGCGATCGCCCAGCTGTCCTGGATCAAGGGCCAGCCGATCCCCGCCTTCTTCGTCCGCAAGAAGCCGAAGGAGCACGGCGCGCGGCTCGCGATCGAGGGCCTGTCCAAGACCGAGAGCCTGCCCGGCAAGCGGGTGGTCATCGTCGAGGACGTCACCACCACCGGCAGCTCCGCGCTCAAGGCGGTCGAAGCCGTCCGCGAAGCGGGCGCCGAAGTCGTGCTCGTGCTGACCATGGTCGACCGCGAGGAAGGCGCCACCGAAGCCTTCGGCGAGGCCGGCCTGCCTTTCCGTTCGCTCTACAAGGCTTCCGAATTCCTCAATCGCGGCTGACCCGTACGAGCGGCAGCCACCTAGACCGATCTCGTCAAAACAAAATCAAACCATCAGGGGAGTCATCGTCATGCGCCGATCTTCATCTCTGTTACTGGCGCTGTTTGCGATGCTCCTCTGCCTGTCGCCGCTGCCTGCCTTTGCTGCGGAAGGCATCGAGGGCGCCAAGCTTTCGGTCGCCTGGGCGCTGCCGTTTCTCGCGATCCTCGTCTGCATCGCCACTGGCCCGCTGTTCTATCCCCATGTGTGGGAGCACCATTACGACAAGTTCGCGCTGGTCCTGGGCCTGCTGGTCATCGTCCCGCTGTTTCTAACGCAGGGCGCAGGCATTGCGACGACCACGATCGCGCACACCGCCTTCCTCGAATACATCCCCTTCATTCTTCTGCTGCTGGCGCTGTTCACCACCGCCGGCGGCATCTATCTGGAAGGCAACCTGCACAGCAGCCCGGCGACGAACATCGTGCTGCTTGCCATCGGCACCGTTCTCGCCAGCGTCATTGGCACCACCGGCGCGGCGATGATCCTGATCCGGCCGCTGATCCGCGCCAATGACTCGCGCCGCTACAATGTCCATGTCGTCGTTTTCTTCATCTTCCTTGTCGCCAATATCGGCGGCTCGCTGACCCCGCTCGGCGACCCGCCGCTGTTCATCGGCTTCCTCAAGGGCGTCAGCTTCTTCTGGACGACACAAAACCTGCTGCTCGAAACCCTCACCGTTGCCGGCATCGTGCTCGCGGTGTTCGCGGTCATCGACATCATGCTGTTCCGGCGTGAGAAGGCGCTCGGCCATCCGAAGAAAGACCCGACCCCGGACTCGCCGCTGCGCCTCCACGGCAAGGTGAACCTGCTGCTGATCAGCGTCGTCATCGCCGCGATCCTGATGAGCGCCTCTTGGAAACCGGGCGTTAGCTTCCATGTCGCCGGTGTCGATCTCCAGTTGCAGGACATCGTGCGCGACATCGTGTTCGTGCTGGTGACGATCGCCTCGCTGAGACTCACCGACAAGAGCGACCGCAAAGCCAACAGCTTCACTTGGGGGCCGATCAAGGAAGTCGCGATCCTGTTCGCCGCGATCTTCATCTGCATCGTGCCGGTGATGGCGATGCTGCAGGCGGGCAGCAATGGCCCGTTCGCCAGCCTCCTCACCCTCGTGACGCGGCCGGACGGCAGCGACAACGCCGCCGCCTATTTCTGGCTCACCGGCCTGTTGTCGTCGCTCCTCGACAACGCCCCGACCTATCTCGTGTTCTTCCAGCTCGCCGGCGGCGACCCGCAAGTGCTGATGACCGCCAAGGCGGCAACGCTCGCGGCGATCTCGTCGGGCGCGGTTTTCATGGGCGCCAACACCTATATCGGCAATGCGCCGAACTTCATGGTCTACGCCATCGCCCGCGAGGCCGGCGTCAAGATGCCGAGCTTCTTCGGCTACATGGCCTGGTCGATGATCGTGCTAATTCCGACCTTCATTCTCACGACCTGGCTGTTCTTCTGAGCGCAAGCTTCGGTTCTGACATCAAGCAAACCCCGGACCGCCTCGGCGCTCCGGGGTTTTATTTTGTTCGCGCGCAGGCAGTAGGCCCGCGATGGCCGAAGGGAACCGCTAGCGCGGCTCGCGAGTTGGATCGGCATCCAGCAAGCTCAACGCAGGATGTTTCGCCGTGGCCTCGAGCAAGAAACTCGCCGCCTACCGAACTAAGCGTGACTTCGCGAAAACGCCGGAGCCCGCGGGCGCGACGGTGGCGAAATCGAAGCTGCGCCGCTTCGTCATCCAGAAACACGCCGCCACGCGCCTCCACTACGACCTGCGGCTCGAACTCGGCGGGGTGTTCAAGTCGTGGGCGGTGACCCGCGGCCCTTCGCTCGATCCTGCCGACAAGCGCCTTGCTGTCGAGGTCGAGGATCACCCGCTCGACTATGGCGACTTTGAGGGGACCATCCCCAAAGGGCAATATGGCGGCGGCACGGTAATGATCTGGGATCGCGGCTATTGGCTGGCCGAGGATGCCGAAGAGGGATTGCGCAACGGCGACCTGAAATTCGCGCTGGCGGGCGAAAAACTGCAGGGCGAGTTCGTGCTGGTGCGGATGAAGCACAGCCGCGACGGTGGCAAGCGCACCAACTGGCTCCTGATCAAGCACGGCGATGCCGACGCGAGGACCGGCAAGGCCAACACCATCCTCGATCAGGATCGCTCCGTTGCATCGGGCCGCACGATGGAGGAAATCGCCGAAGGCGTCGGAACAGAGCCAACGCCGTTCATGCTGCGCAGCGCCAGGGGCCGGCACCTTTCCGCCGCGGCAGTATGGGATACGCGCTCGGGCCTCGCTGCCGATCTGCGCGCGAGCGGCAAAATCGCCGCAAAATCTGCGCCCAAAGCGCCTCGCAGGAAGTCGGCAGTCACCGCCAGATCTCCGGCCCGCAATCCCGCGGCAAAACAAATGGCAAAAAAAGCTCCGACAAGCGCCATGCCGGATTTCATCGAGCCGCAACTGTGCCGCCTCGCCGACACCCCTCCCTCGGGCAAAGGATGGCTGCACGAAGTCAAGTTCGACGGCTACCGGATACAGCTGCGGATCGGGGACGGCAGCGCCGCCTTGCGCACCCGCAGCGGCCTCGACTGGACCGAGAAGTTTCCGAAAATTGCCCGCGTTGCCGCAAAACTGCCCGATGCGGTGCTGGACGGCGAAGTCGTCGCGCTCAACAAAGAGGGCAACCCGGATTTCGCAACCCTCCAGGCTGCCCTGTCGGATGGCGTCACCGATGCGCTGGTGTTCTACGCCTTCGATCTTCTTTTTCTTGGCGGCGAGGATTTGCGCAAGCTGCCGCTGACCGAGCGCAAAGAACTGCTGCAGAAACTGCTGAACAAACTGCGCGGCGGCAGCAAAGCGGTGATCCGCTATGTCGAACATTTTGCGATCGATGGCCCTGCAATGCTGGAGACAGCGCGGCGGATGGGGCTCGAAGGCATCGTGTCGAAGAAAGCCGGCGCCTCCTATCGCTCGGGCCGCGGCGCGGGGTGGATCAAAACGAAATGCCGCCCCGGCCATGAAGTCGTGGTCGGCGGCTGGAAGACCACCAGCGGAAAATTCCGCTCGCTCATGGTCGGCGTACCGCGCGACGAGCACCTCGCCTATGTCGGCATCGTCGGCACCGGCTTTGGCCGCGACGTGGTGCAACGCATTTCACCGGCGCTCAAGGCCGCCGCCGCCAGCAAGAGCCCGTTCGGCGGCAAGAACGCCCCGATGGGCGGCCGCGATGTCCATTGGCTGAAGCCGGAGCTTGTTGCCGAAATCGAGTTCGCGGGATGGACCGGCGACGGCATGGTGCGGCAGGCCGCGTTCAAGGGCCTGCGCGCGGACAAGGAAGCCAAGGATGTGCGCGCCGACAAACCAAAGCTCGTCGCCATGCGCGACCTCGACGAAGAAACGCCGCACACGCCCAACAAGACCGGCCTGAAAAGAACCCGCGGCGCAGCCGAGGCGTCGCCAGACGGTGCTTCCGGCGCAATGCGAACCGGCAGAAGAAGATCCCCGGCCCGTTCCGCGACGGTGATGGGCGTTGCGCTGTCCCATCCCGACAAGGCGTTCTGGCCCGACGCCGGAGACGACACGCCGGTCACGAAACTCGACCTTGCGAATTATTTTGAAAGCGTCGGCGATTTTCTGATCGAGCACATCAGGGGCCGGCCGTGTTCGATCCTGCGCGCGCCGGACGGTATCGACGGCAACGTTTTTTTCCAGCGTCATGCGATGCGCGGCATGTCCCCGCTGCTGACCGCAGTCACCGTCTCCGGCGATCGAAAACCCTATCTGCAGATCGATTCCGTGGAGGGGCTGATCGCCGTCGCGCAGGTCGGCGCGCTGGAATTGCATCCGTGGAATTGCGCTCCCGATCAGCCCGACGTACCAGGCCGCCTCGTCTTCGACCTCGACCCCGGCCCAGATGTCGACTTCCCCGCCGTCATCGCCGCGGCAAAGGAATTGCGCGATCGCATCAACCGGCTCGGCCTCGAAGCCTTTTGCAAGACCACCGGGGGCAAGGGCCTGCACGTCGAGACACCGCTCTCGGCAAAGCCGCGTGACACCGTCGATTGGTCGATGGCGAAAACCTTCGCGCAGGAGATCTGCCGCCAGATGGCAGCGGATGCGCCAGACCGCTACCTCACAACGATGGCGAAGAAGGACCGCACGGGCAGGATCTTTCTCGACTATCTGCGCAACGACCGGATGTCGACTGCGGTCGCGGTGCTCTCGCCGCGGGCGCGGCCCGGCGCCACCGTCGCCATGCCGCTGAACTGGCCGCAAGTCCGGGCCGGGCTGTCTCCCAACGCCTTCACCATCCGCACGGCTCTCGCCGCGCTGAACAAAGGTAAGCCGTGGCGAGACTATGCAAAGGCCTCTGCCTCACTGAAAGCCGCGATCCAAAAACTCGTCGGCTGATTTCGAGTAGCTCGAGACAAAACGAAAGTGGCCGGGACATGCCCGGCCACAAACAGTTTTTTGTCATGCAAGGCGCTTGTCGCGCGTTGCAAATTACTCAGCCGCGAGAGCGACGTCCGGCGCAGCCGCCTTGACGTCGGCGTCGACGTGATCCTCAAACTTCGAAAAGTTCTTCTGGAACATGGCGACGAGGCTGCGCGCGGTCTTGTCGAACTCCGCCTTGTCGGCCCAGGTCTGGATCGGGTCGAGAATGGCGGTGTCGATGCCCGGCACTGCGGTCGGGACGGCGAAGCCAAAATACTTGTCGGTGCGGAATTCGGCGTTGCGCAGCGAGCCGTCGAGAGCTGCGGTCAGCAGCGCGCGGGTCACCTTGATCGGCATGCGGCTGCCGACGCCGTACTTGCCACCGGTCCAGCCGGTGTTGACCAGCCAGCAGTCGACATTGTGCTTGGCGATCAGGTCACGCAGCAGATTGCCGTATTCCGACGGATGGCGCGGCAGGAACGGCGAGCCGAAGCAGGCCGAGAATTCCGGGGTCGGCTCGGTGACGCCACGCTCGGTGCCGGCAACCTTGGCGGTGTAACCGGAGAGGAAGTGGTACATCGCCTGCGCCGGGGTGAGCTTGGCGATCGGCGGCATGACGCCGAAGGCGTCGGCGGCCAGCATCACGAGGTTCTTCGGCTGCGGCGCACGGCCGGTGCGCGACGCATTCGGGATGAAGTCGAGCGGATAGGCCGAGCGGGTGTTCTCGGTCTTGGAGCCGTCGTCATAGTCCGGAACGCGGCTGACCTTGTCGAGAACGACGTTCTCGAGCACGGCGCCGAAACGGCTGCTCGCCGCGTAGATCTCCGGCTCGGAATCCTTCGACAGCTTGATGCACTTGGCGTAGCAGCCGCCTTCAAAGTTGAACACGCCGTCTTCGCCCCAGCCGTGCTCGTCGTCACCGATAAGGGTGCGGTTCGGATCAGCCGAAAGCGTGGTCTTGCCGGTGCCGGACAGGCCGAAGAAGATCGCGCTGTCGTCGTTGTCGCCGACGTTGGCCGAGCAGTGCATCGGCATCACGCCCTTGCCAGGCAGGTAGTAGTTCAGCGTGGTGAAGACCGACTTCTTCATCTCGCCCGCATAGCGGGTGCCGCCGATCAGAATGACCTTGCGGGTGAAGTCGATGGCCACAACCGTCTCGGTGCGGCAGCCGTGACGCTTCGGATCAGCCTTGAAGCTCGGCAGATCGACGATGGTCAATTCCGGAATGAAATCAGCCAGCTCTGCAAGCTCTGGGCGGATCAGCAAAGTGCGGATGAAGAGCGAGTGCCAGGCAAGTTCGGTGTAAACGCGGGTCTTGATGCGATGGCTGGGATCTGCGCCGCCGTAAAGGTCTTGCGCGAACAATTCCATCCCTTTGGCGTGCTCGATGAAATCGTTGTAGAGAGTCTCGAACTGCTCGGGGGTGATGGCCTGGTTGCCGCCCCACCACACCGTGTTTTCCGTCGTCGCATCCCGGACCGTGAATTTGTCCTTCGGCGAGCGACCGGTGAATTCACCGGTTTCCGCACAAATTGCGCCGTCGGCGGTCAGCTCCGCCTCACCCCGGCTCAAAGCGTGCTCGTAAAGTTTCGGCGCACCAAAGTTCCAGTTTACGGCTTTAAGATCTTTGAAGCCGAATTTATCAGCGCCGAACGCGCCGTTGCGCACACCCGTCTCTCGCACGAAAAGTCCTCCTAGAACCCGCGTCCCGAGCCGCCGCCAACCGAGCGCTCCGCGGTCGCCGGTCACATCCGATGACCGGCCTCAATCCGGCGTTCTAATAATCCCGAAGTCTCACCTTGCCAAGGGAATGACGGCGTTTTCATGCGCACTGCGACGGATAATCTCAGAAATCCTTAAACTGATCATCGGCCGCGCGCTTCCTCGGCTAAGAGGCGCAAAATATGCCGCAGTGCAGCAGGATTTTTGACGCGCCGCGGAAAATCCAGCCGCAGAATGTCCGCCCCGGCCTGAAGATCGAGCCCGTCCGGGTCGCAGCCGGTGCAGCGCCATTCGCCGGCCGCCGCGCCCAGCAGCCGCGTCGCGTAAAGGCTTAAGGCATCACCATGGTCGCTGTTCAGGTGGTCGAGAATGTCGGGCTCGGCGGCGACCAGAGTACCGGCGTCGGCAAGATCGGTCAGCACATCGCCCGCGGCGAGATTGATGATCCGGCCGAAACCGGCGACCAAATGCACCCTGCTCATCCGCACGATGAAAAAGTGAAAGTCAGCGAAGCCCGCAAAGACCTCTGCAGTCGGATGGGCACGAAGGTAACGGCGCGCGACCTGATCGACCACATCCCCGCCGGCCTCTTCCGCGCGGCCGGAAATCATGATCCGCGCGCCTTCCAAGGGATCGCCGGGGGCGCGTTCGTCCAGCATCAGCGAAACGCGGGGATCGGCCAGAATGTTCTGGGTGTGAACCGCAAGGCGCGAGATCAGCAGGATCGGCGAGCCGTCCGGCTGAGTGGCGACATTGATCAGCGAGCAATAGGGGTCGCCCGAGCCCGGCATCAGCGTCGCAAGCGCCCCTGTCCGGCGGCGGCGGAGCAGCGACCGAGCCGCCTTGATTGGGTCGAAATTTTCGCTCGGCTGCATAAGGTTGCTTCCTCTGGCGTAAACTTGAGCCGGACGGGCTTTCACATGGAAATGCCGCACTTATATAGAGTCGGTACCCTTGGGAACTTTGGAACCTTGGGGACGTTCTTGGAACATGGCCACACTTCAGCCCAGCTTGCGTTGCTTGTCGATGGCCTCTGCCGCCGGAATTGGCGGTCAACAAATTGCTCGCCTCTAGGACACCCATTCGGAAAGTAGGCTTATGCCCACAATCGCCCTGGTCGATGATGACCGCAACATTCTCACCTCGGTTTCGATTGCTCTGGAAGCCGAAGGCTACCGGATCATGACCTATACCGATGGCGCATCGGCACTGGACGGATTCCGCACCTCTTCTCCCGACCTCGCCATTCTCGATATCAAGATGCCGCGGATGGACGGCATGGAGACGCTGCGCCGCTTGCGTCAAAAGTCCGATCTTCCGGTGATCTTCTTGACCTCGAAGGACGAGGAGATCGACGAGTTGTTCGGCCTCAAGATGGGCGCGGACGATTTCATCCGCAAACCGTTCTCCCAGCGCCTGCTCGTCGAGCGCGTCAAGGCCGTGCTGCGCCGGGCCGCGCCGAAAGACCCAACCGCGGCGCCGAAAGAGAACGACGCCAAGGCGCTCGATCGCGGCCAGCTTCGGATGGACCCGGAGCGGCATACTTGCACCTGGAAATCCGAGCCGGTCACGCTCACGGTCACCGAATTCCTCATCCTTCAGGCGCTCGCCACCCGCCCCGGCGTCGTCAAGAGCCGCAATGCCCTGATGGATGCGGCCTATGACGATCAGGTCTATGTCGACGATCGCACCATCGACAGCCACATCAAGCGGCTGCGCAAGAAGTTCAAGGTGGTCGACGATGACTTCGACATGATCGAGACGCTGTACGGCGTCGGCTACCGCTTCAAGGAAACCTGATCCTTCACCCCTGACCGGGGCGCGATCCGCGCTCCGGGTTCCCCCGCTGCGTCGAACCAGCATCGTAACTGGCGATGAGGCCGGTTTGCGGATAAAAGGGGATGTGACCAAATCTCGCGGGCACCCGGTCCCCCGCATGGGGACGGCAGGCGCAGCCGCACCGCCGATGGCAACCGAGGAAGCCGAGGCAGGTCATGATATGTGGCACACACCGCGCGGCCCAAGGCTCGCGTGACATGACCAACGATTTGAACCAGGCAGTTAAGGCCATTGCTGGATCGAACGAAAGCTGACCGCGGCGCATCCGCCGAGCCGCCTCACTCTCCCGACGTGGACCTCCGCGGCGACGAGCATGGCGGTGAGAAAGCGACCGCCCGCCGCTCGGTGTTCAGCCCCCGCGCCTGGATCAAGCGGGCATGGCAGTATTTTTTCACCCTCAGCTTCTCCAGCCTGACGCGCCGCATCGTCTCGCTCAACCTTGCGGGCCTCATCGCGCTGGTCGCCGGCATTCTCTACCTGTCGCAGTTTCGCGCCGGGCTGATCGATGCCCGCGCGCAGAGCCTCCTGGTGCAGGCCGAAATCATCGCCGGCGCGATCGCGGCGTCGGCCACGGTCGAAACCAACACCATCACGATCGATCCCGAGCGCCTGCTCGACCTCAAGCCCGGCGAGACCTATGGCGCGCCGGACGAACTCTCGACGCTCGACTTTCCGATCAATCCCGAGCGCGTCGCGCCGGTATTGCGACGCCTGATCTCGCCGACCAAGACCCGCGCCCGCATCTACGACCGCGACGGCGTGCTGATCCTCGACAGCCGCAACCTCTATGGGCGTGGCGACGTCATGCGCTTCGAACTCGCGCCGCCGGAGACCGAGAAGCCGGGCATCGCGGAGCGGGCGATGATCGCGCTGCGCACCTGGCTCAATCGCGGCGACCTGCCGCCCTATCGCGAGCTCGGCCCGGAAAACGGCACCGGCTACAGCGAAGTCGTCGCGGCGATGGGCGGCTACAAAGCCAGCATGGTGCGCATCAACGACCGCGGCGAAATCATCGTTTCGGTCGCAGTGCCCGTGCAGCGCTTCCGCGCCGTTTACGGCGCGCTCATGCTGTCGACCCAGGGTGACGACATCGACCAGATGGTGACGGCCGAGCGCCTCGCCATCCTCAAGGTCTTCGGCATCGCCGCGCTGGTGATGATCGTGCTGTCGCTGCTGCTCGCCAGCACCATCGCCGGCCCGGTGCGTCGGCTCGCCGACAGCGCCGAACGCGTGCGCAGACGGATCAAGACCCGCGTCGAGATTCCCAACTTCACCCGGCGCGGCGACGAGATCGGCCATCTCTCCGGCGCGCTGCGCGACATGACCGAGGCGCTGTACAATCGCATCGAGGCGATCGAGCGCTTTGCCGCCGACGTCGCGCACGAGCTGAAAAATCCGCTGACCTCGCTGCGCTCCGCCGTCGAGACGCTGCCGCTGGCGAGATCCGACGACAGCCGCAAGCGCCTGCTCGCGGTGATCGAGCACGACGTGCGGCGGCTCGACCGCCTGATCTCGGACATTTCAGACGCTTCGCGCCTCGATGCCGAACTGCAGCGGCAGGATGTGGCGCCGGTCGACATCCGCCGCCTGCTCAGCACCACCGTCTCGATCGCCAACGAGACGCGCAACGGCGATACCGTGCCGGTCGAGGTGCGCTTTGAGACCAACCGGCCCGACACTTTCGCGGTCGCAGGCCATGACCTTCGCCTCGGCCAGGTGATCGCCAACCTGCTCAGCAATGCCCAGTCGTTCTCCCCGCCGGGGAGCAAGGTCAAGATGACCTGCCGCCGGCTGAAGTCCGACATCGAGATCGTCATCGACGATCAGGGACCGGGGATCCGCGACGACGCCCTCGAGAAGATTTTCGAGCGGTTTTATACTGACCGCCCGCATCAGGGCTTCGGCCAAAACTCCGGCCTCGGCCTGTCGATCTCCAAGCAGATCATCGAAGCCCATGGCGGCAAGATCTGGGCGGAAAATCGTTTCGGCCCGAAGGACGAGGATGGCAACCCCACCGTTCTCGGCGCCCGTTTCATAGTCCGGCTGCCGGCGTCATGAAGCCGCCTCCGGCGCAGGCGACGATCCACGCTTCAGCCGTGCTGGTCGGCGACAGGGCTGTGGTGATCCGCGGCCCGTCCGGGTCGGGAAAATCGCACCTCGCATTCGATCTGATCTGCGCCGGGCGAACCGGACTGCTGCCCAACACGACCTTGATCGGCGATGACCGGATTTTTCCCGTCCCGGAAAGGGGGCGTGTGGTTGTCCGTCACGTCCCAGAGCTTGCCGGCCTGATCGAAATCAGAGGGCTTGGCATCCGCCGCTGCGCGTTCGTCCCCGAGGGCGTCGTCGCGCTGATTGTGGATCTTGCGGCCGATGACGCCGCGCGCCTGCCCGAATCAGTTTCGCTCAAAACCACGCTGTGCGGCGCCGAAGTAGCACGCATCCCGGTCGAAGCGGGCTTTTCCGCCCTACCGATGGTTGTGGCGTGGTTCGCCACCGCCCCTGCGCTGGGGATTGCCCCTGCGACATTCCACCAATTGCCGGATTCGCCTTGATGACCATATATGTGGCATGAATTGCCATAGGAATTGCCACTCTGGCAGTCGCTATCCTTACCTGTACGACTATTGGGATATGCAAAAGGTTCGCGAACCTCTTGCGCAGGAGCTATGGATGGTCATGATGTGGCCCTTTCGTGCGACGCACCCAAAGGCGTCCGCGAGGAGTCTGCAATGATTGGTCTGGTAATCGTGACCCATGGACGGCTGGCTGACGAGTTTCGATCAGCACTTGAGCACGTGATGGGTCCGCAAACGCAAATTGAAACGATCACGATCGGCCCTGAAGATGATGCCGATCTGTGTCGCACCGATATCATCGAGGCCGTGAATCGCGTCGACAGCGGCAACGGCGTTGCCATCCTCACCGACATGTTCGGCGGCACGCCGTCGAATCTGGCGATTTCCTGCATGAACCAACCGAAGGTCGAGGTTCTCGCAGGCATCAACCTTCCGATGCTCGTCAAGCTCGCCAAGGTTCGCGCTGAGATGCCGCTGGCCGAGGCCATTGCCGCCGCTCAGGATGCCGGCCGCAAATATGTCACCATCGCCAGCCGTGTTCTGGCCGGAAAATGAACGACAATCCTGACCATAATGCCACTGCCCCCACGTCGGTCGAGGCACAGGGCGCGGTGACACGCGAGCTGGAAATCACCAACAAACGCGGCTTGCACGCCCGCGCCTCGGCGAAGTTCGTGCAGACCGTCGAGCGTTTCCACGCCGAAGTCTCGGTGACGCGCAACGGCGAGACCGTCGGCGGCAACTCGATCATGGGCTTGATGATGCTCGCAGCCGGGCCAGGGACGACGATCTCGGTTTCCGCATCCGGCCCCGAAGCGGATGCCGCGCTGGCGGCGATCAGCGACCTCGTCCTCAACAAGTTCGGCGAAGAATAGCGCGCCGCATTGCGCCGCGCTGGCCGCCCCGAAGGCGTCTACCTCGCCGGCGGCACGATATAGACCTGCCACGTCCCCTTCGGCCCCATCACGCCCTTGTGGAAGCGCCGCTCCGAGATGGTCAGATGCTCGGCGCCGGCCGCGTGCTCGGCCATCCAGGCGCGGCATTCGGCGAGACGGGGATCAAGCTCGTCGCAGACCCCGATGAATCCGCTCGCCTTGGCCTTGTCCAGCGTCGCCAGCCCGGCGGTCCAGGCGTCGCCGAGTTCCAGCGGCGCCGGATGATCGGGGCTGTAGAACGCCATCTGCGACGAGGCCTCGGTGAAAGAGGCGACCACGGGCCATTTGCCGGGAAAGCGCATGTGCCACATCCGGGTCAGCTGCCGTGCCAGCCCGGAGCTCGGAACGAACGCGCCGACGCTCTGCTTGGCGCGGGCGAAGCTCTCGCTGGCCAGCCTCGGCGCCAGCGCGAGCGAGCCGGCCGAGGCGATCAGCCAGATCAGCAGAACATTGAACACCGCCGCCTTCGGCACCCGCACCGCCGGAATCGCGATCAGCGCCAGCGGCACCAGGAAGAACAGCGGAATGCCCCAGTCGGTCTTGACGTGGATCGAATAGGCAAGGCCCGCGAGCAGCGGCGCGACGACGACGGCAACCTGAATGATCCAGACATTGAGGGCCTGCGACAGGTTCACCCCTTTGTTCGCGCCGCCCTTGAGAGGCAGCAGCCCGGGCAGAAACTTGCGGCCGCCCGGCACCCTGATCGCGAGCGCGAGCAGGCCGAGCAGCACGACCGGCGACAGCAAAGCGAGATTGTGGGTGAGGAAGCCGAGAATGGTGGCACTGCTCGCGATCTGCGAGGGCGAGGCATAGAACGCGCCGGCATAGGCGAAGGGCGCGAAATCAACCTGATACAGCCACCACAGATGCGGGGACATCGCGAGCAGAAACACCGCGATCGCCACCCACGGCGCGCTCGAACGCAGATAGGCCATCCGCTCCGGGTGCAGCAGCGCGGCAAGACCGACACCGCCGATCATCGTCGCCGCCCAGTATTTGGTCAGCATGCCGGCCGCCGCTGCAAGCCCGAGCCAGACGCCGGACATCGCGGTGCGCTTCTCGAAGGCGTGCAGATAGGCCAGCACGATAAGGGGCAGGGTCGCGAGCTGCGCGAGATCGGCGTTGTACTTGTAGCCCTTGAAATTAAGGATCGGATAGAGCGACAGCAGCACCAGCGCGAAGAACGCGCGGCGGCGGTCAACCACGCGCTGCGCAATCTCCCAGCTCACGAACAGCGCGACGCCACACGTCGCCATCGCAAGGCCATAGGCGGACCAATCGGCCGGCGGCACGAGGCGAAACCAGATCCCGGCGATCCAGCCGCTGAGCGGCGGATGCTTGCCATAGCCAAGCAGGAACTGCTGTCCCCACGCATAAGCCTCGGACGTGTCGAAATGAACGTCCTGCGAGGCTTTGAGCACCGTGAGGATGAGCGTCCACAGCGCCGCGTGCGCAAGAACGAAGATCATCGCCGTCAGCCGCGCCGTGCTGTCGCCGGTCGCGCTTGCGATGATCCAGGCAGCAAAGCGATGCGCTGCCCTCATTCCACGTGCTCGCGCCTTGGGCTGCGCCCGTTGCAGTTCGTTTACGTTCATCAAATTTCCCCGGATCCCCAAGGCTTGCTAACAGCGGCGCGACCCCGCCCGCAATCATTTTTGCCGGATTGCCCGCGAACAAAAGCGTGATCAGGAAAGTGATCGATTGGCCGCGCGGCCGTCGCAGTTCAGCGCGCGGCCTGCAATTGCGGCTTCGGTGTGCTCGGCGCGGGTTTTTCCTGCGGCACGATCGCCGCTGCGACATATCCCACTGGCCGGCCCGCGACCCGGCCAAAACGCCAATCCCATGCCCGCGCGAGCGCGCCCTCGAACAGCCGTTGCCCGCCGGCGCTATCCAGCCCGGCGACGCAGACCAGATCCTCCGAAGGACAAACCGCAACGCCTCGGATTGCCCGGTTCGGCGCGGCCTCGCGCACCTGCGCCGCGAGTTGGCCCGCACCGCCGGGGAGATAGCGGACCGGACCGCCGAGATAGAACGCAACCGACATCGCCAATTCCGGCTCGCCCGCGACATGGGTGATCGGCTCCAAGGCCGGCCACTCCATCTGCAGGCGCTCGGCAAGAAGCGAGGCATGGTCGCTCGGGCGCGGCGTGCTGGTGAGATGGATGGCGAGCGAAATCCATGGCGAGAGCAGAAGCAAGCCGCCGCTGAACACAGTGGCGACGACCAGCATCACCTTGACCGCCCGGCGGTCGATGACGATCCGCGGCGACGACAGCACGACCAGCGGCAACAGGGTCAGGCCGGGGATCATCCACAGCGCGACGATCTCAAGCTGCAAGGTCAACGAGGCGGCGATCGGCAGCAGAACCGGCAGCGCAAAGGCCGCGAGCATCAGCCGGCGCTGCGGCTCGCGCGGCAACAGCAGGTCGCGCCAGCCGGCGCGATCGGGACGCGCCAGAATGACGAACAGCGCCACCGGCGCGGCGGCAAAGGCGATCAGGCCCGCGGCATAATGGGCGCTGACCACGACAGGCCCCGGATCGATCGCGACCATGCGCGCCGAGGCATAGGCCATCAGGGCGAAGCCATCGTCGAGCAGCCAGTGCAGATGCGGCGCGATCGTCACGAGCCCGGCGGCGATGATGATCCACGGCGCGGGCGAGCGCAGAAAGGCCAGCCGCCGCGGATCGAGCAGCGCGGCAACGCCAAGCCCCGCGACAAGAAACACCGACCAATATTTTCCGAGCATCGCCGCGCCGGCGCTGACCCCGGCGATGAGCGCCCAGAGCGTGCTGCGCTGCTCGAACAGCCGCATCACCGCGTAGGCGGCGAGCGCCCAGAACGGCAGCAGCACCGAATTGGCGTTAAATTTGAGGGCGTGGAAATTGTAGAACGGAATCAGCGTGAGCATCGCGAGGCCAAACACCGCCTTTTCCGGCGGAAGCCAGCGCGCAAACATTTTCCATGCAATGACGAGCGTGGCCACGATGTTGACGACGGCGAGCAGCGTGAAGGCCCAGTCCGTCGCCGGAAAAACCGAAAACCATGCCGCCACGATCCAGCCGCTCATCGGCGGGTGCTTGTCGTAGCCGCCGGCCAAAGCCCGCGACCAGACATAGGCCTCGGTCATGTCATGGTGAATGTCGCGCGGCCACGTCGCCAGGATGCGATACAGCATCCAGAACAGGCCGTAGACCCCGAGGGTGATCAACACTGCGCGTTCGCGCTTCGCTCCTACCAAGGCGTCAGACCAACGCCCGGCAGCCGACGACAGGTCTTTGACGAAGGCCATCATGCGCGGGGGTTCAAAATTGTGGCGATGGAACCGTGGTAAGCTGCGTCGGGTTCCACCGTCAAGCGGAGCCGCCTGCGCCTCTTGGCCGCGGCGCATGCGGTAAAGCCGCCGGGTTCAGTAAAATTGCGCTGAAAAGCCGGGCCCGGCCCGCACAGCAGTTGCCCGCAATTTAAGCGAATGCTAATCCCGCGGCCATGGCCAGAACCCCGATTTCGAATATCCGCAATTTTTCCATCGTCGCTCACATCGACCATGGCAAATCGACGCTCGCCGACCGGCTGATCCAGATCACCGGCGGCTTGGCTGCGCGTGAGATGAAGGAGCAGGTGCTCGATTCGATGGATATCGAACGCGAGCGCGGCATCACCATCAAGGCGCAGACGGTTCGCCTCACCTATCCGGCCAAGGACGGCCAGACCTACGAACTCAACCTCATCGACACCCCCGGGCACGTCGACTTCGCCTACGAGGTCTCGCGCTCGCTGGCCGCGTGCGAAGGCTCGCTGCTGGTGGTCGACGCCAGCCAGGGCGTCGAGGCCCAGACGCTGGCCAACGTCTACCAGGCGCTCGACAACAACCACGAGATCGTGCCGGTTCTCAACAAGATCGACCTGCCCGCCGCCGAACCCGACAAGGTCAAGCAGCAGATCGAGGATGTGATCGGCATCGACGCCTCCGACGCGGTGATGATTTCGGCCAAGACCGGCATCGGCATCGAGGACGTGCTCGAAGCGATCGTCACCCGCCTGCCTCCGCCGAAGGGCGACCCTGACAAGACCCTCAAGGCCCTGCTGGTCGATAGCTGGTACGACGTCTATCTCGGCGTCGTCGTGCTTGTGCGCATCATCGACGGCGTGTTGACCAAGGGTCAGCGGGTCCGGATGCTCGGCACCAACGCGGCCTACGAGGTCGAGCGGGTCGGCGTGTTCAGTCCCAAGATGACCCCGGTCGACGAACTTGGCCCCGGCGAGATCGGCTTTATCACCGCAGCGATCAAGGAAGTCGCCGATACCCGCGTCGGCGACACCATCACCGACGACCGCCACCCGGTCAGCGAGATGCTGGCGGGCTTCAAGCCGGCGATCCCCGTGGTGTTCTGCGGTCTCTTCCCGGTCGATGCCGACGATTTCGAGACGCTGCGCGCCGCGATGGGCAAGCTGCGCCTCAACGACGCCAGCTTCTCCTTCGAGATGGAAACCTCCGCCGCCCTCGGCTTCGGCTTCCGCTGCGGCTTCCTCGGCCTCCTGCACCTGGAGATCATTCAGGAGCGGCTGCACCGCGAGTTCAACCTCAACCTGATCGCGACCGCGCCGTCCGTCATCTACAAGCTGCACATGACCGACGGCTCGATGATGGAGATCCACAATCCGGTCGATATGCCGGACGTAGTGAAGATCGACGAGATCCACGAGCCGTGGATCGAAGCCACGATCATGACCCCGGACGAGTATCTCGGCAGCGTTCTGAAGCTGTGCCAGGACCGCCGCGGAACGCAGATCGAACTGACCTATATCGGCGCCCGGGCCGTGGTGAAGTACAACCTGCCGCTCAACGAGGTGGTGTTCGACTTCTACGACCGCCTGAAGTCGATCTCGAAGGGCTATGCCTCGTTCGACTATCACCTCACCGACTATGCCGCCGCCGACCTCGTGAAGATGCAGATTCTGGTCAATGGCGAGTCGGTCGACGCCCTCTCCATGCTGGTTCACCGCTCCCGCGCCGAACACCGCGGCCGGGCGATGGTGGAGAAGATGAAGGAGCTGATCCCGCCGCACATGTTCCAGATCCCGATTCAGGCGGCGATCGGCGGCAAGGTGATCGCCCGCGAAACCGTCCGCGCGCTCCGCAAGGACGTCACCGCCAAGTGCTACGGCGGCGACATCTCGCGCAAGCGCAAGCTGTTGGAAAAGCAGAAGGAAGGTAAGAAGCGGATGCGGCAGTTCGGCAAGGTCGAGATCCCGCAGGAAGCCTTCATCGCGGCCCTCAAGGTCGACGACTGAGCGGGCGGCGCGCCCCGTCGCTGCCCATTCCCACATCATCATTGCACCTTTCGCTCGCTACTCAAGGTTGACTTGAACGCGGCGGGAAAAGACCATTCTCCCCGTGGGCGCACCCAATAGCGCCGGACACAGGGAGGACTCGCGATGGCTTACAAGTTCGAGATCTACAAGGACAAGGCAGGAGAATACCGCTTCCGCTTCAAGGCCTCCAACGGCGAGACGATGTTCGGCTCGGAGGGCTACAAGCAGAAGAAGTCGGCCGAGGACGCGATTGCGTCGATCAAGTCACATGCGCCGGGCGCGACGATTGACGATCAGACCAAGCCTGCCTGAGCCATCGACACCGACCTTTCGATGACAACCCCGCTGCTCGCCGCAGCGGGGTTTTTCATTTTATGCGCCCGCTTCTGGAACATGTTCGCAAGTTGTGACTTGGCAGTCATTGGTGCTTCGATACCGGGCACTGCCTCAAGGAGTAACGCTATGCCACGCGGAGACAAGTCGAGCTACACCGACAAGCAGAAACGTCAGGCCGAGCATATCGAGGAAAGCTATGAGCGCCGAGGAGTTGGCAAGAAGACAGCCGAAAGCCGGGCGTGGGCGACCGTCAACAAGGAAGAAGGCGGCGGCAAGTTGAGTGGCTCGGGCCGGGCGCGCAAATCGGCATCACCCGCCGCAGCCGCAAAGAAGGCGCCAGCGCGGCGCGCGACCAAGGCCACGGCCACGGCCAAATCGGCCGGCAGAAAGACCACGGCACGCAAGACGACCGCCGGCGCCAAGAAAGCCGGAGCGAAGACGGCGAAAAAGACCGCAGCAAAGGCGACCACCGCACGAGCCGCACCGAAGGCGCGCAAGGCCATGAGCGCCCGCACCTCGGCCCGCTCCTCCGCTGGCCGCCAGGCGACGACGCGCACCGCCACTGCAAAGAAGGCCACCACCAAGCGCGCCGCCTCGCACAAGAAGGCCGTCCGCAAGGTTTCCGCCGGCAAGAGTGCGGCCAAGAGCACGGCCAAGGGCGCTCGCAAGACGGCGCCCCGCGCCACGGGACGCAAATCCTCACCTCCGAAAACCATGATCTGACGGCAAGATCCCGCACCTATGGGATCTTTGCTCAACGCGCGAGGAGCGGATGCCTTCATCGGCATCCGCTCTCGTTTTCTGTCGCTCTCGCCAGCGCCCGCTTCTGCGCATTATGCTTCGCGCATGATTCTGTGCTGGCACAATTTTCGTTGGCCGTCTTTCCGATTGCCGCTCCTGGGGGCGGCGCTGGGGCTTGCCGCGATCACCGGCACCGCCGCCGCCCAGACACCGGGCAGCCTCGATCCGAAGCCGTTGCCGCCGCTGGCCAATCCCGACGATCCGCAGCTCGCGGCCAAGCAGCTCTTCGGCCGCAAGTCGCTGCCGGCGAAGCTCGAGCCGCGCGCCATCGGCTTCTATGCCAAAGGCTGCCTCGCCGGCGCGCAGGCGCTGTCGATCGACGGCGACAATTGGCAGGTGATGCGGCTGTCGCGCAATCGCAACTGGGGCCATCCCGACCTGATCACGCTGCTCGAAAAGCTGGCGCGCAAGGTCTCCGCGGTGTCGGGCTGGCCGGGCCTTCTGGTCGGCGACATCTCCCAGCCGCGCGGCGGCCCGATGCTGACCGGCCATTCCAGCCACCAGATCGGCCTTGATGCCGATATCTGGCTGACGCCGATGCCCAACCGCACCCTCACCCGCAAGGAGCGCGAGGAGATGTCGGCGGTCGACATGGTGCGCAGCGACCGGCTCGATATCGATCCGAAGGTATGGACCCCGAAGCATATCACGGTGATCCGCGCGGCGGCGGAAGCGCCGCAGGTCGAGCGCATCTTCGTCAATGCCGCGATCAAGAAGGCGCTGTGCCGCGAGGCGCGCGGCGATCGGCACTGGCTGTCGAAAGTGCGCCCGATGTACGGACATAACTACCACTTCCACATTCGCATCAAATGCCCGCCGGGCATGGCCGACTGCACGCCGCAAGAGCCGCCGGCCGCCGAGGACGGCTGCCGCACGGAAGACCTTGCGTTCTGGTTCAGCGACGCGGTGCTGCATCCCAAGCCGCCGCCGGTGCCGCCCAAGCCCAAGCCGCCGCTGACGCTCGCCGACCTGCCCGCCGCCTGCCGCACCGTGCTGCATGCGCCCTAGCCCTTTACGCTCGGGTGCAGCCTGCTAAAGTGCCGCCATCGACAGCCTGGCCGACCGTAAGTCCGCCGGGTTCCCCGGAACGGCGCTTCCGCTTGTCGTCCCTGTTTTCCTCAACGACTGCCGCATGCGGCGCGCGTAGCGCGCTGCATTGCCTGTGGAGCGCCCCGATGTCTCTGTTTCGCCCCCTCATCACCATGTCGCTGCTATGCGGCCTCGCCTTTTCGCCGGCGATGGCAAAGGATGCCGCGCCTGCTGCCGCCGCGCCCGCGGCGCAGACCCAGAGCCTCACCGCATTCGCCGCCGCCTCGATGAAGAACGCGCTCGACGAGGTCAACGCGGCCTATGCCGCCAAGACGAAGACCACCGTGACCGCGAGCTATGCCGCGAGCTCGGCGCTCGCCAAGCAGATCGAGCAGGGCGCGCCTGCCGACATCTTTCTGTCCGCCGACACCGACTGGATGGACTATCTGACCAAGAAGAACGGCATCAAGACCGGCACCCGGATCGATCTTCTCGGCAACCGCATCGTCCTGATCACGCAGAAGGATTCCAAGCTCGGCAACGTCACCATCGGCGAGAACTTCGACCTCGCCAAGCTGGCGGGCGACGGCCGCATCGCCACCGGCGACGTCACGTCGGTGCCGGTCGGCAAATACGCCAAGGCCGCCCTCGAAAAGCTCGGCTCATGGGCCGCGGCTGCGCCGAAATTCGCCATGGCCGACAATGTCCGCGCAGCGATGACGCTGGTGTCGCGCGGCGAAGCCGTGCTCGGCATTGTCTATGAGACCGATGCCAAGGTCGATCCCGCGGTGAAAATCATCGGCACCTTCCCCGATGGCTCGCACCCGGCGATCATCTATCCGGTGGCCGCGACGGCGAACGCCAAGGAGGGCGCGGCGGATTACATCGCGTTCCTGCGCTCTTCGCCGGCACAGGCGATCTTTGAGAAGTACGGCTTCTCCTTCCTCAACCGCCCGGTCTCCTGATCAGCGTGTTTGAGCTGACGCATGAAGAATGGGTTGCGATCGCGCTGTCCTTGCGCGTCGCGCTGGTCGCGACCCTGTTTGCAACGCCGCTGGCGATCGCGGTGGCATGGCTGCTGGCGCGGCGCGATTTCTGGGGCAAATCGGCGCTCGACGCCCTGATTCACCTGCCGCTGGTGCTGCCGCCGGTGGTCACCGGCTATCTGCTGCTGCTCACCTTCGGCAAGCGCGGCATGATCGGCGCGTGGCTTGCCGAATACGGCATCGTCTTCGCCTTCCGCTGGACCGGCGCGGCGCTGGCCTGCGGCGTGATGTCGTTTCCGCTGCTGGTGCGCCCGATCCGGCTGTCAATCGAGGCGATCGACCGCCGTCTTGAACAGGCAGCCGCGACCCTCGGCGCCTCGCCATGGAAAGTGTTCCTCACGGTGACGTTGCCGCTGGCGCTGCCCGGCGTCGTCGCCGGCATGGTGCTGGGCTTTGCCAAGGCGATTGGCGAATTCGGCGCAACGATCACATTCGTCTCGAACATCCCCGGCGAGACGCAGGTGATTTCCTCGGCGATCTACGCCCTGATCCAGACCCCGGACGGCGACGTCGCCGCGCTGCGGCTGGTGATCGTGTCGATCATCATCGCCTCGCTGGCGTTGATCGCCTCGGAAGTGCTGGCGCGCCGCGCCGCGCTGCGGCTGCATGGAACCTGATCATGCTCAAGGTTGATGTCGAAAAAACCCTTGGCGAGGTCGTCATCAAGGCGGCGTTCGAAAGCGACAGCGGCGTCACCGGCCTGTTCGGCTCGTCCGGCGCCGGCAAGACGACGCTGATCAACATGATCGCGGGCCTCGTGCGGCCCGATCGCGGCGTCATCAGCATCGACGGCGAGCGCGTTGACGACGTCGCGGCGGGCATCCACGTCCCGACCCATCATCGCCGCATCGGCTACGTGTTTCAGGATGCGCGGCTGCTGCCGCATCTCAGCGTCCTGCAAAATCTCGATTACGGCCGCCGCATGAACCGCCTCGCGGCCGATGCGGCCCAGCAAGCCCGCATCGTCGGGATGCTCGATATCGGGCATCTCCTGAACCGCCGCACCGGAAAGCTCTCCGGCGGCGAGCGCCAGCGTGTCGCGCTCGGCCGGGCGCTGCTCGCCCGCCCGCGCCTCCTCCTGCTGGACGAGCCGCTCGGCGCCCTCGACAGCGCCCGCAAGGCCGAGATTCTGCCCTACCTGATGCGGCTGCGCGACGAGGCCGGCATTCCGATGGTCTATGTCTCGCACGATGCCGACGAAATGCGCCTGCTCGCCAACCAGATCGTGCTGATGACCAATGGCCGCGTCACCGCGGTCGGCAGCGTCGACATTCTGCCGCCGGCGATGCCGCTCCTGACCTGATGACTAGCCGGCCGAGGAGGAAGCATCCTTCTCGCCGGCGGCATCCTGGCGGACGTCCTGGCCTTCGAGATGGTCGCGATAATCGGCGGCGCGCACCAGCAGCATCAGCGACACCGGCGTCGTCACGGTGAGAAACACCGTGATCAGCAGTTCATGGATCACCCAGCGCGTCTCGTTGACCGAGAAGTAGATCATCGAGGCGATCAGGATGCAGCCGGCGCCGAGCGTGGTGCCGAGCGTCGGCGCGTGGACGCGCTCATAGAAGGTCTTGAACCGGAGAAGGCCGACCGAACCGATCAGCGACAACAGCGCGCCGACGAACAGGAACAGCGCCGCAAGCAAAGCCGCCCAGGGCGGCAGATTGGCCGCCGCCATCATTCGATCACCTCCCCGCGCATGAGGAACTTGGCCATTGCCGCGGTCGAAACGAAGCCGAGCACAGTGATCACCAGCGCCGCCTCGAAATAAAGCGTCGTGCCTGAGCGGATGCCGAAGGTCAGCAGCAAGAGCGTGCCGTTGACATAGAGCGCATCGAGGCCGAGCACGCGGTCCTGCGCCCGCGGGCCGCGCATCAGCCGCACCACCGAGCACGCCATCGCGATGGACAAGCAGAGCTGGGCGAAAAGAATCGTCAGCGACAGGATGAGCATGCTCATGCGAATATCTCCAGCAGCAGCGCCTCATAGCGACGCTTGATCATGTCGATCCATTCCTGCTCCTCGACGAGGTCGAGAACGTGGATCGTCAGGGTGCCGGTGACGCCGTTGTAGTTGACCCAGATCGTCCCCGGCGTCGCGGTGATGATGCAGGCGAGCACGGCAAGGCCGTTGGCGTTGGTGAGCTCGAGCGGAATATCGACGAAGCCCGCGCGCCGGTTGCGGCGGCCAAGGCCGATAATGATGGTGGCGACCGCGATGTTGGAGCGGATGATGTCCGGCAGCACCCGCAAGCCAAGGCGCACGATGGCGAGGGGATGGCGGATGCGGGCCGGAGCCGGCTCCAGTAGCTTCAGCGCCAGAGGCGCGAGAAGCCCGGCGAGCGCGCCGAGCACGAGGTGGCCCGGCGAGACGGACTGGTTGAGCAGCAGCCACATCACGAACAGTGCGACCGAGAGCAGCGGGAACGGGAACACCCGTTTCAAGGCCGGCGTCATGGCTGCGCCTCCGTGCTCGGCGGCGCGGGCCGCTCGACCGGCGGCAGGATGCCGCGCGGCCCGTCATGCGCCAGCTCCAGCGACCGCGCGGTGTCCTGCATGAAGCGCATCACCGGCCCGGCCTGCACGGTGATGGTGAGGCAGAACAGGAGCAGCGCCGCGACCGGCAGCAACTCGATCGCGCGCACCCGCGGCACCGTCCGCTCGATCGGCGACCAGAACGTGCGCATGCCGGCACGGGTCAGCGCGATGATCGTCGCCAGCCCCGACAGAACGATGACGACGAGCAGCACCCAGGTCGAAACCGCCGTGGCCGAGCCGCCGGCATTGGCGAGGTTGGCCGGATTGAGCATCGCCGTCAGCAGCGAGAACTTGGCGATGAAACCCGACAGCGGCGGCAGGCCGGCGATCAGCAGCGCGCAGGCGAGGAAGCTCAAGCCCAGCACGGCGAGGGTCGCAGGCGTCGCGGTGCCGATCTCCTCTTCCTCCTCGGACACCTCCTCGGCGCCGTCGCCGAAGGCTTCCATAGTGACGGCGAGCATGTCGGCGCCCGCGGTTCGCCCGCGCTCGACGAGTTCGGTGAGCAGGAAGAACGCGCCGATCGCCAGCGTCGAGCTGACGAGATAGTAGAGCGCGCCGCCGACCACCGGGCGCGCGCCGAAGCCGACGGCGGCGAGCAGCGTGCCGGACGACACCAGCAAGGCGAAGCCGATCATGCGCGAGGTGTCCTGCGCGGCGAGGACGCCGATCAGGCCGAACACGATGGTCATGATGCCGCCGTAGAGCAGCCAGGTCGCGCCGAAATGCGCGGATGCCCCGGCATCGGCCCCGAACAGCAGCAGCGAGAGCCGCAGCACGACGTAGATGCCGACCTTCGTCATGATCGTGAAGACGGAAGCCACCGGCGGCGTCGCCGCCGCATAGGCCGTCGGCAGCCAGAAGCCGAGGGGCCACATGCCGGCCTTGACCAGGAAGGCGATGCCGAGAATGGCCGCGCCCGCTTCCAGCAGCATGCGGTTGTCGTCCGGGATTGCCGGGATGCGCTGGGCGAGATCGGCCATGTTGAGCGTGCCGGTGACGCCGTAGATCAGGCTGACGCCGATCAGGAACAGCGACGAGGCGGCGAGATTGACGGCGATGTATTGCAGCCCGGCGCGCACGCGCGTCAGCCCGGTGCCATGGAGCAGAAGGCCGTAGGACGCCGCCAGCAGCAGCTCGAAGAAGACGAACAGGTTGAACAGGTCGCCGGTGAGAAAGGCGCCGTTCAGCCCCATCAGCAGGAGCTGGAACAGGGCGTGGAAGTAGGGTCCGGCGCGATCCCAGCGCGCCAGCGAAAACACCAGCGAGGCGCAGGCGAGGACGCCGGTCAGCACCAGCATCAGGGCGGACAGGCGGTCAAGCACCAGCACGATGCCGAAGGGCGCCGGCCAGTTGCCGAGCGGATAGACCTGCGCCACCGCGCCGCCCGGCCCGACCGGAATGGCGTCGGCGCGGAGCAGCAGCATGATCGCGATGGCGGTGGTGCCGAATGCCGACAGCAGGCTAATGGTGACGCGCGGCACGCGCGCGCGCTCGTCGAACAGGAGCAGCGCCGCCGCCGCGAACAGCGGCACCACGATCGGCGCAATGACGAGATGCTCGGAGATCGCGTTCATCGGCGCGGCTCCCGGCCGTCGACATGGTCGGTCCCGGTCAGGCCGCGCGAGGCCAGCAGCACGACGAGGAACAGCGCCGTCATCGCGAAGCCGATGACGATCGCGGTCAGCACCAGCGCCTGCGGCACGGGATCGACATAACGCGCGGTCGCGTCCACCACTTCGTTGTGCAGGATCGGCGGCGCGCCGGTGCGCAGCCGCCCCATTCCGAAGATGAAAAGGTTGACCGCATAGGAGATCAGCGACAGGCCGATGATGACCTGGAAGGTGCGCGGCCGCAGCAGCAGCCAGACGCCCGAGCCTGTGAGGGTGCCGATGCCGATGGCGATAATGAGTTCCATCACACAGCCTCCTTCGCTGATGAGACTGTATCCGCATCGGCGGCGCGCGCCGCGCGATGGGTGCGGATCGACTGGTGGGCAAGAGCGATCAGGATCAGCACGGTGGCGCCGACGACGAGGGCGAAAACGCCGAGATCGAAGGCCAGCGCGCTCGCCACCGGCACCTTGCCGATCACCGGCACGTCGAGATAGCCGGCATAGGACGTCAGGAACGGCCGCGCGAAGAACCACGCCGCCGCGCCGGTCGCGCCGGCGATCAGAAGGCCGAGGCCGATCCAGCGCACCGGCAGGATGCGCAGGCGCGCCTCGACCCAGCGGGTGCCGCCGCCGATGTATTGCAGGATGAACGCGATCGCCATCGTCAGGCCGGCGACGAAGCCGCCGCCCGGCTGGTCGTGGCCGCGCAAGAGCAGGAAAACGGCGAAGACGATGATCACGGGAAACAGCAAGCGCATGATCACCGACGGCACCATCAGCGATTCGGCGATGGTGCTGCCGAGCTCGCGATTGGGATGGGCCTCGTCATAGCGGTTCTGGGTGCGCTGCTGCTCGGGGATCTCGATGCTGTCGGCAGCCGGGCGGAAGCGGCGCAGCAGCGCGTAGACCGTGAGCGCGACGACGCCGAGCACGGTGATTTCGCCGAACGTATCGAAGCCGCGGAAATCGACCAGAATGACGTTGACGATGTTGGTGCCGCCGCCCTTGGTGTAGGCATTGTCGATGAAATACTGCTTGATGCTGTCGACCGACGGCCGCGTCATCACGGCATAGGCCAATAGCGCGACGCCGCCGCCGGCCATCACTGCGGTGATGAAGTCGCGCAGGCGGCGCGGCGAGATCGAGCCTTCGCGCGCGTCGGGATCGACGCCCTGCAGGCGCTTGGGCAGCCAGCGCAGGCCGAGCAGCAGCAGCACCGTGGTGACGATCTCGACCAGAAGCTGGGTCAGCGCGAGATCCGGCGCCGACAGCCAGACAAAGGTGATGCAGGTGACGAGCCCGGCGCCGCCCATCATGATCAGCGCGGCGAGCCGGTGATACTTGGCCTGATAGGCTGCGCCCAGCGCGCAGGCGATGCCGACGCCCCAGACGATAGCGAGCACAGGGTCGATCGCCGAGCGGCTCGGCCGCCACACGCCCATGCCCTGCTGCAGCAGCGGAATGGCGGCGGCGACCAGCGCGGTGCCGACGAGAAGACGCAGCTGCGGCTGGAGGCGCTGGGTGCCGAGCACGTTTTCCAGCGAGCGGGCGAGCCGCCAGGACAGCGCGACCATGATCTCGTCGAAGAACCGCCGGTCCTTGACCAGATAGCTGAAGGGCGGGCCATCGATCCCCTTGGCGAGATAGCCTTGAAGGATGAAATAGAGGACGACGCCGCCGACGAGCGCGATCACGCTCATCAAGAGCGGCAGCGTGAAGCCGTGCCAGACCGCAAGGTTGAACACCGGCGTGGACGGCCCGAGAATCGCCCGCACCGCGGTGTCGAGGAACGGCGCCACCGTCAGCCCCGGAATGATGCCGACGATCAGGCAGGCCAGCACCAAGAGCTCGATCGGAAAGCGCATCCAGTGCGGCGGCTCATGGGGCACGCGCGGCAGGTCGGTCGGCGGCGGACCGAAGAACGAGCCGTGGATGAAGCGCAGCGAATAGGCGACGCTGAACACGCCGGCCAGCGTCGCGCCATAGGGCAGCGCATGATCCAGAATGGTGCCGACATGGTTCTCGACCGTCTCGGCGAAAAACATCTCCTTGGAGAGGAAGCCGTTGAGCAGCGGCACCCCGGCCATCGCGGCGGCGGCGACCATGGCGAGCGTCGCCGTCACCGGCATGAAGCGATAGAGCCCGCTGAGGCGGCGGATGTCGCGCGTGCCGGTCTCGTGATCCATGATGCCGGCGGCCATGAACAGCGACGCCTTGAAGGTCGCGTGATTCATGATGTGGAACACCGCGGCGACGGCGGCGAGCGGACTGCCGAGGCCGAGCAGCAGCGTGATCAGGCCGAGATGGCTTATCGTCGAATAGGCCAGCAGACCCTTCAGGTCCTGCTGGAAGATCGCAAGATAGGCGCCGAGCAGCAGCGTCGAGACGCCGACCGAAACCACGATCAGGAACCAGGCGTCGGTGCCCGCCATCGCTGGCCACAACCGCGCCAGCAGGAACACGCCGAGCTTCACCAGGGTCGCCGAATGCAGATAGGCCGAGACCGGGGTGGGCGCCGCCATGGCGTTCGGCAACCAGAAGTGAAACGGAAACTGCGCGCTCTTGGTGAAGGCGCCGAGCAGGATCAGGATCAGCACCGGCAGATAGAGGCGATGCGCCTTGATGACCGGACCGGCCGCGAGCACCTTGTCGAGATCGTAGCTGCCGACGATGTGGCCGATCAAAAGGACGCCGACGAGGAGGCAAAGGCCGCCGATGGCGGTCACCGTCAGCGCCATGCGCGCGCCGTCGCGGGCCGCGGCGTTGTGGTGCCAGTAGCCGATCAGCAGGAAGGACAAGAGGCTCGTCAGTTCCCAAAAGAATACGAGCTGGATGAGGTTGCCCGACAGCACGACGCCGAGCATCGCGCCCATGAAGGCCAGCAGCAGCGAGAAGAAGCGCGGCACCGGGTCTTTCGGCGACATATAGTAGCGCGCGTAGAGGACAACCAGAAAGCCGATGACGGTGACGAGGCCCGAGAACATCCAGGCAAAGCCATCCATCCGCAGCTTGAAGTTCAGGCCGAATTCGGGGAGCCAGGCGACATCGAGAACGAGCACCTCGCCGCTGGCGACCGCGGGATAGGTCGAGAAAATCAGGCCCGTGCAGCAAAGGGCCACTGTGCCCGCAAGCCAGACCTCGGCATTGCGCGCATTGGCCGGCATGAGGGCGGCAAAGAAACTTCCGACGAGCGGTAGCAGGATGATTGCGACGAGAAGCACGTCATACGGCATCGTCGGCCATCAATCCATATTTCCCAGGAATGTCGGACAGCGCGGCGGCTGCGGATGAAGCGGCATATCAGTTTCTTTTTGCGGCATGAGCGAGGCAATAACGCACGCGTGCGAATTCTCACTGCCTATGATTTGGGAGACAGGCCTGCGACGCGCCCGTTCCGGCCAGTGTAAAAAACCAGCGGGATTCGCGCTACGGATTTGTTGCCGCACCGGGGCAAAATGTGTCGCCGCCCGGCCGGGCCCGCCGGCCGCCCCGAAGGCCGCGAAAACTAGCTTTGGGCGCTTTCGCCCGCCCCGCGCGGCCGCGCGCTTGCCGCCGCCCGGGCGGAGACCTTGGTTTTGGCGAGCAGCCGCATCAACTCGCGGACGTCCTTGTCGCTGAGTTCGCCAAATATGTCCGCAATCCAGAGCTCGTGCTCGGCAGCCATTTTGCGGAATTCGGCCCGGCCGGTCCTGGTCAGGCGGATCATTTGCACGCGGCGGTCGGTCTCCGAGGTCCGCCGGTCGATAAAGCCGGCCTCGACCAGCCGCTCGACGAGCCCGGTGACATTGCCGTTCGAGACCATCATCCGCTTGGAGACGTCGGACAGCGTCATGCCGTCCGGCACCTTGTCGAGCTGGGCCATCAGGTCGAAGCGCGGCATGGTGACGTCGAACCGCTCGCGCAGGCGGCGGCGGATCTCGCCCTCGATCAGGTTGGTGCAGGTCAGAAGCCGCAGCCACAGGCGCAGTTCGTCGCCGTGGTCCTCGGGCAGCTCCGCCACTTTGGTCTCTGAATCGAGAATCATGCCAGCATCCTACCGGAGTGGATTCGACATTTTCTACCCGCGCCCCGGCGGCAACGAGCAGGCGCGGCGCGGTCGCCGCGGACTATGCCACACCGCGGACGTCGCGGCGATCTTGCGCGGAAGCCACGGCCTGCGACGGCTGCGGCCGCAACGTCGCCCGCGTCGTCGGCCGGCCGCGGATTTTCAGCTCGGTCAATTCCTCGCGCTCGCGGGCGCTGTTGCGGTCGATCTGCTCCTTTCCGGGCAGGTATTGCGGCGGGCAGAACAGGCCGCCGACGCCATACCAGGCCGCCGCCTTGAGCGTGAAGGCGGGATCGATCAGATGCGGCCGGGCGAGCGCGACGAGATCGGCGCGCCCGGCCGCGAGAATGGTGTTGATCTGATCGGCGCTGGTGATGTTGCCGACGCACATGGTCGCGACGCGAGCCTCGTTGCGGATCTGATCGGCGAACGGCGTCTGAAACATCCGGCCATAAAGCGGCCGGGCATTGCGGGTGGTCTGCCCGGTCGAGACATCGACGAGATCGACGCCGGCTTCGGCGAAGGCGCGGGCGACGTGCACCGCATCGTCCCCGGTGAGGCCGCCCTCCTCCCAGTCGGTCGCGGAAATGCGGACCGACATCGGCTTGTGCGCGGGCCACGCTGCGCGCAACGCCTCGAACACTTCCAGCGGAAAGCGCAGGCGGTTGTCCAGCGCGCCGCCATAACCGTCGCCGCGCTGATTGGTCAGCGGCGAGATGAAGCTCGCAAGCAGATAGCCGTGGGCGCAATGCAGTTCGAGCATGTCGAAGCCGCAGCGCTCGCCGCGCAGGGCGGCCGCCACGAACTGCGCCTTGATCGCATCCATCTCGGCGCGACCGAGCTCGTGCGGCACCTGGCTGTCGGGGTAGTACGGCAGCGGCGACGCCGACACCACCGGCCACGCCCCCTCCTCCAGCGGCCGGTCGATCCCTTCCCACATCAGCCGGGTCGCGCCCTTGCGGCCGGCATGGCCGAGCTGCAGCGCGAATTTCGCGGCCGAATGGCCGTGGACGAACTCGACGATCCTGGTCCATGCCGCTTCCTGCACGTCGTTCCACAGACCCGCGCAGCCGGGCGTGATCCGCGCCTCCGGCGCCACGCAGGTCATTTCCGTGAACATCAGTCCGGCGCCGCCGACCGCGCGCGAGCCGTAGTGCATCAGGTGGAAATCGCCGGGCAGCCCGTCCTGCGCCGAATACATGCACATCGGCGACATCACCACGCGGTTGCCGACGGTCATCTCGCGCAGCCGCAGCGGCTGAAACATCGGCGGCACCGGCCGCTCGATGTCGGCGTCGAAGCCTTCGGCCCGGACCTGCCGCGCAAAATTCCGGTCGACCTCGGCGACGAAATTTGGCGCCCGCAGCGCCAGATTGTCGTAGGTGATTGCCTTCGAGCGGGTCATCACGCCAAAGGCGAACTGCACCGGATCGAACCGCCAGAACCGGTCGACGTGCTCGAACCACACCAGCGACACGTCGGCGGCGTGCTGGGTCTTTTCGACCTCCTCGCGGCGGCCGGCCTCATAGCGTGCGAGCGCCGCCTCGACGCTGTCCTCCCGCGCCATGGCGTCGGCGAGCGCGATGGCATCCTCCATCGCCAGCTTGGTGCCGGAGCCGATGGAGAAGTGCGCGGTCGCCTTGGCGTCGCCGAGCAGGACGAAGCGGCCCCTGACCCAGCGCCGGGTGCGGATCATCGGGAATCTGCGCCACATCGAGCGGTTGGTCAGCACCGGGTGGTCGCCGAGAAACCACGCAAAGATCTTGCGCATCCGCTCGGCGGATTCGGCTTCCGACAGGCTGGTCAGCCCGGCTCTAGCAAAGGTGTCGGGATCGGTCTCAAAGATCCATGTCGAGTGGTCGGGCTCATATTGATAGGCATGGGCGATGAACGGCCCCCACTCTGTCTCCTGAAAGATGAAGGTGAAGGCATCGAGCGGCCTCGTCGAGCCCATCCAGGCGAAATGGTTGCTGCGCAGATCCTGCTCGGGCTGGAAATGATCGGCGAATTTTTCGCGGAAGCGGCTGTTGACGCCATCGGCGAGCAGCACGAGGTCGGCATCGGCAACCTGCGCCTCGTCGAGAATGTCGGTCTCGAAGTGCAACTTCACGCCGAGCTCGCGCGCCCGCCCCTGCAGGATCAGCAGCAGCGCGCGGCGCGAGCAGCCGCAGAAGCCATTGCCGCCGATGCGGTGCTCCGTGCCCTGAAAATGGATCGCTATGTCGTCCCAATAGGAGAATGCCCGCATCATGCGGGCATAGCTTTCGGGGTCGCTGGTCGCAAAATTGTCGAGCGTGGCATCGGAAAACACGACGCCGAAGCCAAACGTGTCGTCGGCGCGGTTGCGTTCATAGACGCTCACCTCCGCCGCGGGCCGCTGCTTCTTGAGCAGGATCGCGCTGTAGAGCCCGGCGGGTCCGCCGCCGATAATCGCGATCTTCATGACAGTCTCCGTCGCAAGGGGAGTACAAGCGTCCGATCAGCGGAATTATTTTAGACCTAAAACATTTTTCCGGCAAGCGCCCCGGTACGCCATCCGTCGCGCGCAAGGCAGGGAGGGGAACTAGCGTTCGGCCCCGGCCTGGTCGGCGCTGGCGATGCCGAGATAGGTCTCGATCACCCGGTCGTTGCGCGCCAGTTCGGCGGTCGGCCCTTCCAGCACGAATTCGCCGGTCTCCATCACATAGCCGTAGTCGGCGATGCTCATGGCCGCGCGGGCGTTCTGCTCGACCAGCAGCACCGACACGCCGCGCTCGCGCAGGCCCGCGATCAGCCGGAAAATCTCCTTGATGATCAGCGGCGCAAGGCCAAGGCTCGGCTCATCCATCATCAGCAGCCTGGGCTTGGCCATCAAGGCCCGCCCCATCGCCAGCATCTGGCGCTCGCCGCCGGACAGCGTGCCGGCCTCCTGGCGCCGGCGCTCGCGCAGGCGCGGAAAGGCCTCGAAAATGTCCTCGAGCGAGGCATCGAGATCGCGCGCGCCCTGCCGCCAGCGGTCGAAGGCGCCGAGCCGCAGATTGTCCTCGACCGACATCGGCCCGAACAGCTCGCGCTTTTCCGGGATCAGACCGAGCCCGCGCCGGACCAGCGCCTCGACGCTCGGCGGCGCCTCAAAGCTCTCGCCGAAATAGGCGACGCTGCCGCGCGCCGGCAGAAGCCCCATCAGCGCCGACAGCAGCGAGGTCTTGCCCGCGCCGTTGGCCCCGACGATGGTGACGACCTGCCCCTCGCGGATGTCGAGATTGACGCCGCGCACCGCCGCCATCTTGCCGTAGGAGACGGTGAGATCGCGGCACGACAGCAGCAGCGGCGATTGAGCGCTCATTCGGCGCCTCCGAGATAGGCTTCGAGCACGCGCGGGTTGTTCTGCACCTCTCGCGGCGTGCCCTCGGCGATGATCGCGCCGAATTCCATCACGACGACGCGGTCGGCGAGCTTCATGACAAAATCCATGTCGTGTTCGACGAGCAGGATGGCGATGCCCTGCGCCCGCAATTCGCGCAGCAGTTCGGCCAGCTTCTGTTTCTCGAGGAAACGCAGGCCGGCGGCCGGCTCGTCGAGCAGCAGCACTTGCGGGTCGAGCGAAAGCGCACGGGCGATTTCGAGAATGCGCTGCTGGCCGAGCGCGAGCGAGCCTGCCTCGTTCCAGAGATGCTCGCCGAGCCCGACGCGCTCGAGCTGGCGCTTCGCCTCCGCCAGAAGCTGCGCCTCCTCGCCCCGGTCGAGCCGCAGCAGAGCCGAGAACAGGCCCTTGCGGCCGCGGCGGTGGGCGCCAATGGCGACATTCTCGATCACCGTCATGTCCGGCAGAAGGCGGACATGCTGGAACGTCCGGCCGATGCCGAGCGCCGCGACACCGCGCGGCGTCAAATTCTTGATCGGCTGGCCGCGGAACACGAACTCGCCGGCGTCCGGCGCGGTGACGCCCGTGGCGAGGTTGAAAAAGGTGCTCTTGCCCGCGCCGTTCGGGCCGATCAGCGCCAAAATCTCCCCGGCATGCAGGTCGAGGCTGACGTCGCGGTTGGCCCGGACGCCGCCGAACGCCTTGCTGGCATTGGTGGCGCGGAACACGAGTTCGCCGTTTGCCGCCCCGGTGCGCCTCGTCAGCTCGGCGGCGGACGCGGAGAGCTTTTGCGGGCGCGTGGTCCAGCCGAGGCGCCGCTGGATCGCGGCGACGAGCCCTTCCGGCGCAACGTGGAACAGGACGATGATGATGATGCCGAAGGCGACCGTCTCGAAATTGCCGGTCTTGCCGATCAGCGCCGGCAGATAGTCCTGCAACACCTGCTTGAGCGAGGTGATGAGGCCGGCGCCGACGATCGCGCCCCAGATGCTGGCCGCGCCGCCGATCACCGCCATGAACAGGTATTCGATGCCCTGGTTGAGCGAGAACGCGGCGGGGCTGACGAAGCGCTGGAAATGGGCATAGAGCCAGCCGGTGATCGCCGCCATCACGCAGGCGATGACGAAGATCTGCACCTTGGCCTTGATGGTGTCGACGCCCATCGACTCGGCCATCAGCACGCCGCCGCGCAGGGCGCGGATCGCCCGGCCGGTGCGGCTGTTGAGAATGTTGGCGACGCCCCACATGAAGGCGAGCAGCACGGCCCAGACCAGCACGTAGCTCTGCCCCGCGGTGTGCAGCTCAAAGCCGAAGATCTTCAGCCGCGGCAGGTCGGACAGGCCGGTCATGCCGCCGATGAAGTTGGAGCCGCCAAAGACGAAATACATCGCGACGCCGAAGGCGATGGTCGCGAGCGGCAGATAGTGCCCGGACAACCGCACCGTGATCTGCGCCCCGAACCATGCGCCGACGACAACGACGGCGACGATCAGCGGCAGCGTCTGCCACGGCGACAGCCCGGCGCGCAGGGTAAACCAGGCCGAGATATAGGCGCCGATGCCGACATAGGCGGCCTGGCCGAAGGATGACAGCCCGCCCTTGCCGGTGAGCAGCACGAGGCTGAGCGCCACGATCGACGACAGCCCGATATAGGTCAGGATCGTCAGCGCGTATTCGGACAGCACAAACGGCGCCAGCGCGATTGCGGCCACCGCGATGAAGGGCAGGATACGGCGCACGCTCACTCCTCATCCTCCATGCGGAAGGTGGCGAGCGAGCGCCAGAACAGGATCGGAATGATCAGCGAAAAGACGATCGCCTCCTTGAAGGCGCTGGCGAAAAACGCCGCAAAGCTCTCCATCACGCCGAGGCTGAGCGCGCCGACGGCGGCGAGCGGATAGCTCGCAAGGCCGCCCATGATTGCGGCGACAAAGCCCTTGAGGCCGAGCAGGAAGCCGGTGTCATAGTAAATCATCGTCACCGAGGAGGCGAGGACGCCGGAAATCGCCCCGATGATCGCGGCGAGCAGGAACGCCGTGCTGCCGGCCATCGCCGAGGAGACGCCCATCAGCCTCGCGCCGGTCGGGTTGATCGCCGCCGCGCGCAGCGCCTTGCCGTACAGCGTGCGCTCCGACAGCACATAGAGCGCCGCGACGACGACCGCCGACACGGCATAGATCACCAGCGACTGGGCGGCGATCGGCACGCCGCCGATGGTCAGCTTCCAGGCCACCAGCGGCTCGGTGCGGGCGCCGTCGGGACCGAACACGAACAGGCCGAGCTCGACCAGCACGAGATGCAGCGCCACCGACACGATGAGGAGGACGAGGACCGAGGCGCGGGCGATCGGCTGATAGACGAGGCGGTAGAGCAGCGGCCCCATCGCCGCGACCATGATTATCGCGATCACAGCATAGACGATTGCCGGCAGCGCGACCTTGCTCGCGCCGTAGGTGAGCGCGGCGGCAAGCAGCGGCAGCACTGCTGCGCGAAGCGCCCCGGCCAGCGCCGCCCGGGCCTCACCCCGCCAGAGGCCGCGCGCGCCCTCGACCGCGAGCATGACCGCCACCAGCAGCAGCAGGATATAGATCGTGCCGGGCGTCTTGTGCTCGATCAGCAGCGCATAGGTCAGCGCGGCAAAGGAGACGAATTCGCCCTGCGGGATCAGGATCACGCGGGTCAGCGCGAAAACGAGAGTGATGGCCAGCGCGAGCAGCGTATACAGCGCGCCGCTGGCAAGTCCGTCCTGAAACAGGAAACCGGCGATATAGGCGCTCACGGGCAACCCCAGCCGCCAAGCTGCGGCAGCGCCTCATCCCAAGCTCGCCTGCGCCCCATCACGCGCCCCATGACACCCCCACTCCAGCAATCGGCAGCGACCATGTTTTGGCTTAAAGCGCAAGTCGTGCCCGGCCGCAAAGCAAAAAACCATACCGACGAATTGCCGCCGAACGGATATTTTATGTATATAACGCTGAACAGACGGCAGGCCGCCATCGCTGGCCCGGCAGTCGGAACGTCACCAGACCCCGTGGTGCTGCATCGCGGGACGAAGCCTTTCACCGGAACAAGCCGTTCATCGGAAACAGGGGGTAATCGCATGATCAGGGTTTTTGCGCTCGCAGCGTCGGTCGCCATCGCGACTGGCATCGGGCTGTCGCCGGCCAGCGCACAGATGAAGGTTGGCCTGATCACCTCATCGACCGGCCCGATCGCCGTGGTCGGCGTGCCGCAGAAGAACACCGCCGCCCTGCTGCCGAAGAAGATCGGCGATGTCAGTGTCGACTACATCGTGCTCGATGATGGCTCCGACCCGACCCAGACCGCGCAGGCGGTCAAAAAGCTGCTCACCGACAATGTCGACGCCATCATCGGCCCCTCCGGCTCGCCGAACGCCGTCGGCGTGATCGGCTTCATGGCGGAAAGCGGCACGCCGCTGCTCGCCCCGGTCGGCACCGCCGCCGTGGTGCTACCGATGGACGACAAGAAGAAGTGGGTGTTCAAGACCACGCAGAACGACGACATCATCGCCCAGGCGCTGGTCGACTACCTGAACAAGTCTGGCCTCAAGACCGTGGGCATGATCGCCGTCAACGACCCCTACGGCGAGAACTGGGTCAAGACCTTCTCGGCGCTGGCGGAAAAGGGCGGCCTCAAGGTCACCGGCGTCGAGCGCTATCAGCGTGTCGATACCTCGGTGATGGCGCAGTCGCTCAAGCTGCTGTCGCAGAGCCCCGACGCCATTCTGGTGGCGGCGGCCGGCGCCTCGACCATCCTGCCGCACACCACACTGGTCGATCAGGGCTACAAGGGCAAGATTCTGCAGACGCATGGCGCTGCCGCTCCGGACTTCCTCAAGCATGGCGGCAAGAAGGTCGAAGGCACCATTCTCGCGGCCAGCCTGATGCTCGTCCTCGACGAGATCGCGGACAGCAACCCGGCCAAGAAGGTCGCGAGCGACTACATCGCCGCCTACAAGAAGCTCTACAACGAGATCCCGGCGACCTTCGGCGCCAACGTCTATGACGCGGGCCTGCTGCTGCAGGCTGCCGTTCCCGCCGCCGCCAAGGCCGGCAAGCCGGGCACGCCGGAATTCCGCAAGGCGCTGCGCGACGCGCTCGAGCAGACCAAGGAACTGGTCGGCACCCAGGGGGTCTACAACATGACCGCTGCCGATCACTCCGGCTTCGACGAGCGCGGCCGCGTCATGATCACCGTCAAGGACGGCACCTGGAAGCTGCTGAAGTAAGCCTCTTCCCGGCCGACGCCGAAGCAAAAACGCCCCCGGAAATTTTCCGGGGGCGTTTTCTTTTGGGCAACGCGAAGAAGCGCTAGCGGGTCTGGCGAAACGTCAGGTTGATCCGCTGCCGCCCGAGCAGATGATGCTCGCCATCCTTGAGCGGCGCGACGCCGTGATAGGCAAGCCGCGACGGCCCGCCCCACACCACCACATCGCCATGGTCGAGCCGGAGCCGCTTCGTCTTGTCGCTGCGCTGCAGGCCGCCGAACAGGAACACCGCCGGCAAGCCGAGCGACACCGAAACGATCGGCGCACCGAAATCGAGTTCATCCTTGTCCTGATGCAGCGACATTTTTGCTCCCGGCTCGTAGCGGTTGATCAGGCAGGCATCGGGCGCAAAGCGCGCATAGCCCGCGCGCGCGGCAGCCTCGTCGGCGAGTTGCAAAAACACCTCCGGCATGGCCGGCCACGGTCTGCCGCTGTCGGGATCGTTCCGCTGATAGCGATAGCCGCTGCGATCGGTGACCCAGCCGACATCGCCGCAATTGGTCATCGCCACCGACATTACAAAACCGCCGGGCGTCGTCTGATGACGGAAGGGCGCAGCGGCGACGATTTTTTCGATTCCCGCAACCAGCGCCGCCTCGCGCGGCAGGGCAAAGCCGCCGAGCCACATCGCGCCATCGGCAATCGTCATCTCATGCGGTTCGGAAGCAAACAGATCGCGCATCATTTTGCGTCGTGAAAAATGATGCCGACCGTATGCCGCCGGCCGGCGCGGACTTCGCTGACGCCGTGGCGGAGATTGACGCGATAGGTTCCGCGCGTGCCCTGCATTGGACGATGATGCACGGCGAACACCACCGCATCGCCCTGCCGAAGCGGCACGACGGAAGCGCGCGACTGCATACGCGGGCGCTGCTCGGTCATGACAAATTCGCCTCCGTCAAAATCACGCTGCGGCTCCGACAACAAAATCGCAAGCTGCAAGGGAAAGACATGCTCCCCATAGAGATCCTGATGCAGGCAATTGTAGTCGCCTGCGACATATTGCAACAGCAGCGGCGTTGGCCGGCATTGCCCGGCGTCATGGCAGCGCCTGATGAAGTCCCGGTGCTTTTCCGGAAAACGGATATCGATCCCCATCAGGGTATTCCAGCGGTTGGCGATGGGCACAAGACGCGAGTAAATATACTCGCGCAACTCGCCGATCAGGCCGGGCAGTGGATAGGCAAAATACTTGTATTCGCCGCGCCCGAAACCATGGCGCGCCATCACGATCCTGCTGCGAAAATTGCCGTCGTCCGGATAAAGCGCGGCGATCTGCGCGCACTCCCGCGGCGACAAAAGTCCCTTGATCACCGCAAAGCCGGACGCACCGAGGGCGGCAGCAAATTTTGGCCAGTCCACGGCCCCGGCGCGATCGATCGGTGACAAATCAACGCTTTGCAAGATGCTGCTCATTCCCGGCTTCCTCCGTCATCAATCGCTATGAGACGACAGTCTGTGCGCCGAACCTGGTGTCCAATGCCACCCGCTTTCCGTCACAACGCGAGAATTAAAAAGATCACTTTGCCGTGATGCTGGATGCTTGCAAAAATCAAAACCATGCAGGCATAATCAATCAAGGCGCTCGTCATAAAAAAATGAAGCGCATATTCTGGGAGAAAACACCAATGATTACCGCTCCACGTCGCTCCGCTTCGCGGGCGACCTTGGCTTCGGCTGCATTGCTGGCTTTGACGCTTGGCGCGCAGGCCGCAGATCCGATCAAGGTTGGCGTCACGATCACTCAATCGCCGCCCGGCTCGGTGGTGATGGGCGTTCAGGTCAAGGATGGCCTCGACATCGTCGCGAAAATGATTAACGACGCTGGCGGCATTGATGGCCGTCCGATCCAGCTCATCGTCGAAGACACCCAGGGCCTGCCGGAAAAGGCGCGCGCTGCGGTTGAAAAACTGATCACCCGCGACAAGGTCGTGGCGATCACCGGCGACCACCAGAGCTCGTCGGCACTGGCCGGCCTTGAAGTCGCGCACCGCTACAACATCCCCTATGTCAACACCAATGCGTGGTCGGATGTCGTCCGCGAAAAGGGCTATGCCGAAGTCTTCAACCCCGGCAACTATAACAGCCGCGTGGGCGCCTCGGCCGCCGCGACGATGAAGGCGCTCGGCGCCAAGCGCGTCGTATCCTTCGCAGAAAACACCGACTACGGCATCGGCCTTGCCAAGGCGATCGGCGAAAGCCTCAAGAAGGTCGCGCCTGACATCCAGTACAAGTACGAAACGCTCGATCGCGCCTCGAAGGACTTTTTGCCCGCGATCCTGCCGCTCCGTGCCAATCCGCCGGATGCCATCATCAACATCATGCTGCCGCCCGCAGCTTACATCATGATGAACCAGGTCTACGAGCAGGGCGTCGCGCCGTCGGCCAAGACCTGGATCTATGACGGCTCGGGCCTCGCCGACTATCCGGACTTCTGGCAGAACGTGAAGGAAGCCGGCAAGGGCATGCTCGTGTTCGGCCTCTATCACCCGAAGATGAAGCAGCCGCCGCTCGGCAAGACCGTCGGCGATCTCTACACCGCCAAGACGAAGAATGAACCGAACCGCCTCCTGTTCCAGGCCGCGGACTCGCTGTTCATCATCGCCGATGCGATCAAGCGTGCGAAGTCCACCGAGCCCGCCGCGATGATCAAGGCGCTGGAAGAAACCAAGTTCACCGGCACCCGCGGCGAGATCACCTTCTCGAAGGAAAAGGGCTACACCTACAACCAGTGGATCGAGGTGCCTTACGTCACCTTCCAGCTCACCGAGGTCAATCAGAAGGTCGAGAACTCGGCGCTCGTCGAGCAGCCCGGCCAGCCGCTTGACCCCGCCAAGCTCTGGAAGCCGGCGAAGTAAGGCGAAAGCGACCGCTGACCAATGAGTGCAATCAACGTCGACCTTGCCGTCAACGGGCTCATCACCGGCTTGTTCTATGCGCTGATGGCGATCGGCCTTTCGCTGATCTTCGGAATTCTGCGCATCGTCAACTTCGCCCATGGTGAGTTCTACATGGTGGGAGCCTATGCCTACACGCTGATCGCCCTGGCGTTCGGCGTGCCGGTATGGATCGCCCTGCCGCTCGCTTTCCTGTTCGGCGCGCTCGTCGGCTGGATCACGGAGCGGACGCTGATGCGTCCGCTCTATCAAGGCTACACGTCATGGGGGCTGATGCGCGACGAATACGCCGTCATCGTCACCTTCGGCCTCTCCCTGTTCCTCATCAACCTCGTCGACAAGATCATCGGCCCCTACGCCTATCGCGGCCCGCCGCTGGTCGAGACCAGCCGCATCACGCTCGGCCCGATCATGATCAGCGGCCATCGCCTGGTCGCTGCCGGCATCTGCATCGCAGTCATCATCGGCACCGCCGCCCTGATCAAGTATTCGTTCTGGGGCAAGCAGATCCGCGCCGTGTCGCAGAACCGCCTCGGCGCCTCGCTGGCGGGCATCAACACGGCGAAGGCAAGTGCCATCGTTTTCATGCTGTCGGGCGGCCTCGCCGCTTTCGCCGGCGCGCTGCTGTCGCCGGTGATCAACGCCTCGCCGGATGTCGGCGTGTTTCCGGCGGTCAAATCCTACATCATCGTCGTGCTCGGCGGCCTCGGCTCGGTGCCGGGCAGCATCATCGCCAGCCTCGCGCTCGGCGTCATCGAAAGCTTCGGAGCGGTGTACCTGTCCTACCAATATCGCGACGCCTTCGGCCTTATCCTGCTGATGCTCTTCCTGCTGTTCCGGCCGCAGGGCCTGTTCGGCGAGAAGGGACGGGAGGTCTGACCCCATGGTTTCGACATCTCCCAACGCGGCCGGCGCCTCGAGCCCGGCTCCCGCGATGAAGCCGTCGAGCGCGCAGCTCACGACCACCAAGACCACCGTCGAGTTTCGCGCCGCGCTGATCGCGATGGCGTTCATCGCGGCGATTCCGCTGTTCGTGTCCAACGCCTATTGGCTCGGCGTGCTGATCGTCTCGATGTATTTTGCGATCCTCGCCGGCGGCTGGAATCTGCTCGCCGGCTACACCGGCCAGTTCTCGCTGGCGCCCGCCGCCTTCGCCATGATCGGCGCCTACACGACGGGCCTGCTCGCGACGTACTTCGCGGTTCCGCCGCTCCTCGGCATTCCCGCAGCGATCGTCGTCGCCGGCGTGATCGGCCTTGCGCTCGGCCGCGCCGTGATGCGGCTGAACGGCCCGTATCTGGCGCTGACGACGCTGTCCTTCGCCGAGATCATGCGCCTTGTGATCTCCAACAGCATCGACATCACCCGCGGCGATCTCGGCCTCTCCGTTCCGGGCATGATCAACAACCGCATCGTCTGGTACTATTTCTTCCTCGGCGTGCTGGTCGCGCTGCTGGTCGGCTTCTACCTGCTGCTGCGCTCGAAGGCCGGCCTGTTCCTCCAGGCGATCCGCGACGACGAAGTCGCGGCGCGGCGCGCGGGCGTCGATGTCGTGTTCTGGAAGACCGCGGCTTTCGCGCTCTCGGCGGCCTCAGCCGGTTTCGCCGGCGCACTCTACGCCCACTTCGCGGAACTGGTGACGCCCGAGCTCGGCCTGATCGGCCAGACCGGCCTGATCGTCTCGATGACCGTGATCGGCGGCATCGGCACGCTCGCCGGGCCGATCATCGCCGCCTTCATCGTCTACGTCATTTCCGAATGGCTGCGCGATGTCGGCGGCTACCAGCTCATCGTGTTTGCCGCGCTCGTCGTCATCTTCGCCCGCTTCTTCCGCGAAGGGCTCTGGGGCCTGGCAAAATCCGGATACAAAAAATTCTCAGCCAAGCGGGGGACCAGCACATGACCATGCTCTCCGTGCGCGGCGTCAAGAAACGCTATGGCGGCCTCACCGCCGTCGACAATGTCAGCCTCGACATCAACGAGGGCGAGCTGGTCGGCCTGATCGGCCCGAACGGCTCCGGCAAGACCACCCTGCTCAACATTCTGAGCGGCCTTGCCATCCCCGACGAAGGCGAGATTTTGCTCGACGGCAAGCCCTGCCAGGGGCTGACGCCGGAAAAACTCGCCCATCGCGGCGTGATGCGGATGTTTCAGCTCACCCGCGTCTTCCGCCGGATGAATGTCGTCGACAACCTTCTGGTGGCCGGCCGCGCGCTCGGCCTCGGGCCGGATGAGGCGCTCTCGCGCGCCCATTCGCTGATCAGCGAGCTGCGTCTCGATGCGGTGCGCGAACTCGACGCCGGGCAGCTCTCCGGCGGCCAGATGAAGCTTTTGGAATTCGGCGTCTGCTTCATGGTGCCGCCGCGCATCGCGCTGCTCGACGAACCATTCGCCGCCGTCCATCCGACCATGAAGGAAATTATGGGCGCATTCATCCGCTCCCGCCACGAGAAGGGACAGACCTTCCTTCTCGTCAGCCACGACATGCCGGTCGTCGTCGAATTGTGCCCGCGCAGCGTCTGCATGAATGCCGGCAGCGTGATCATCGATGCGGCAACCCGCGACGTGCTCAACGACGCCCGCGTCATCGAGGCCTATCTCGGAGGGCAGGCGGCATGAGCGCAGTCCTCACGATGGATAACGTCACCGCGGGCTACAGCGTCGACATCGACGTGCTGCGCAATCTCAGCCTGACGGTGGATGCCGGCTCGATCACCGGGCTGATCGGGCTGAACGGCGCCGGCAAGTCCACGGTGATGAAGGCGATCTGCGGCTTCCTCAAGCCGAAGGCCGGCAAGGTCGTCTACGAGGGCAAGGACATCACCGGCATCGAGCCGCATCAGCTCAGCGCCCAGGGCATCTGGTACATCCCGCAGGAATCGAGCCTGTTTCCCTACATGACGGTCACGGAAAACCTGCGGCTGCCGCTCGACAGCCTGTCGCGCGCCACCGGCTCGCCAACGGCGGAGGAGGTCGACCGGCGCTTCGAGGACATGCTGGAAAAATTCCCGGCGCTGCGCAGCAAGCTGAAGGCGCAGGCGGGCGATCTTTCCGGCGGCCAGCAGAAGATGGTCGAATTCGCCAAGGCCTGGCTGATGCGGCCGCGCCTGTGCCTGATCGACGAGCCGTCAATCGGCCTGTCGCCCAAAATCGTCGAGGAAGCGTTCGAGTGGATTCGCCTGTTCGCGGCCGAGCAGATGGCGATCCTTCTGGTCGACCACAACGTCCGCCGCGTCATCGCGATGTCGCACCGGATCTATGTGCTCAGCCTCGGCGAGATCACCGCATCGGGCGAGCCCGCCGACTTTGCCGGCGACCTGCACGAACAGGTCAAGCTGTGGCTCGGCATCAATTTTTGATGCGGACTGCCGTCATCACGCAAACCTCGTCGGCGCGACAATGAATGCGAGCGGCGCAATCAGTGATGATTGCGCCGCTGCCTTTCGCAGGCGATCATGTTGCCTCACGCCCAGCGAGCCGCCCGATGAGCCAGTCCGAAACCGCCTCGCAAACCATCATCGTTGCGCCCGAGCCGCTCACGGCCGAGGCCTTTGCACCGTTCGGCTCGGTTGCCGGCCGCGACCTGGCGAAGGGGCTCAGCGTCAATCAGGGCCGCGCGCTGCGGGTGCCAGGGATTCGCGACCTCGCCCATGACGGCGCGGCGCCGCGGCCGGTGCTTGATCTCTACCGCATCGCGCCATCGCAACTGCCGTTCCGGCTCGCCTGCCTCGAGCGCCACCCCCTCACCTCGCAGGCGTTCATCCCGGCGGAAGGCGGGCGCCTTCTGGTCATCGTCGCACCGGATGATGCAACGGGGCAGCCGGACCTCGTCCGGCTCCGCGCCTTCATCGCGCCCGCCGGAACGGTCATTCACTACCGCGCGGGCGCGTGGCACTCCCCGCTCATTGCGCTCGACGCCCCCGCCGTGCTGGCGATGCTGATGTGGGAATGCGGCGACCGGCGCGACTGCGAGGAATTTTTTCCCGCCGCCTCCATCACCATCGCGGCGGCGGACCGCACCTGAACAAATCGCCGGGCCAACGCAAAAAAGCCCGGTCGGTACCGGGCTTTTCCGCATTCGCAAGGGACATTCGGCAGCGGCAGCCAGACCAGGCGCCGCGCGATGCCAAACTTACTTCGCTGCCAGCTTGGCGATCTGCTGGGTCAGGCGCGAAACCTTGCGGCTCGCGTTGTTCTTGTGGATGAGGTTGCACTGCGCAGCCTGCATCAGCTTCGGCTCGGCGCGCTTCATGGCTTCCAGAGCCGCGTCGCGATCACCCTTGGCGATTGCCGCCTCGACCTGACGGACCGCACCGCGCATCTGGCTGCGGCGGGACTTGTTGACGAGGGTACGACGGGCAATTTTGCGGGTTGCCTTGATCGCGGATGCAGTATTGGCCATCTTCTCAAATTCCTTCGGCGGCGATCCCAAAACCGGCCGCCGGATTGAACGATACTCACCGTGCCATCACGGCGGTTGAATTTCCAAGGTTTTCGGATTCGCGCCGTGCGCGCCTCCAAAGAACAAGAGGCGGCAGGAACGCCCGCCGCCAGATACGCGCCTTATACAGGCGGATACGCGGACACGTCAACGCCTTCTCGCCGTCCCGCGACAGAGAATGCGGAACCGGTTGAATTTCGCAGACCACGCCGGTATCTGCCGCTGCTATAGTTCGTCGCATCGATGCTGTCATCGCCCTGCAAGTGCCATGGCGGCGCACAGACGCGGCAAAAGAGGTCAAGGATGATCCGCGGGTTCCTTCGTTTCATCGGATTGCTGCTTCTGGCCGGGGGATTCGTGTTCCTGGTTTATGACGGCGCCCGCTCGATCGCCGATCAGACCGTCCAGCTCACCCGCTTCGACGAATTCTGGAACGATATCCACCAGGCCAGCCAGGCGTCGTTTCAATCCTGGGTCGAGGGCTTTTCGCCCGCCCTCTGGAGTCACGGCTTCAAGGTGGCGCTGGCGCAGCCGAGCTGGGCGATTCTCGGGCTTGCCGGCCTCCTCCTGATGCTCGCCGCCCGGCCGCCGAAACGGCTGATCGGCTACGCCCGGGACTGACCATTCGACGCGAAATGCCTATATAACTCTCCGATCAGGCGCTCCCGCGCAGTCAGGAGGACAAGATGCTGTTCATGCGAAAACCCGTAGCCATGGTTAGCGCCGCATCGGCGTTGCCCGGCCGCGACCAGCCAATCCCGACCGCCGAGTATCATTTTGTGAACGGCCACCGCCTGCACGGGCCCTATCCGGCCGGCATGGAGACGGCGATGTTCGGCCTCGGCTGCTTCTGGGGCGCGGAGCGCAAGTTCTGGCAACTTGGCAGCGGCATCTACGTCACCGCGGCGGGATATGCCGGCGGCTTCACCAAGAACCCGACCTATGAAGAGGTCTGCACCGGGCAGACCGGCCATGCCGAGGTGGTGCTGGTGGTGTTCGACCCCGCCAAGATCTCCTACGAGCAACTGCTCAAAACCTTCTGGGAGAGCCACGATCCGACCCAGGGCATGCGCCAGGGCAACGATATCGGCACCCAGTATCGCTCGACCATCTATACGTTCAGCGCCGCGCAGGCGGCAGCCGCGGAGGCCTCGAAGGCGGCCTATAACAAGGCGCTCGCGGCCTCAGGACTCGGGCCGATCACCACCGAAATCAGGCCGGACCAGACCTTCTATTTCGCCGAGGACTACCACCAGCAGTACCTCGCCAAAAATCCCGGCGGCTATTGCGGGCTCGGCGGCACCGGGGTCAGCTGCCCCATCGGCACCGGCGTGAACGCCTGACGGCGATCGCAGGCTCATCGGCCCCGCGCGGTAGGATCCGGCCACCTTTTTGGTGGCTGGATACGGTTTGTTAACCCTAATCCAGCCAAATCAACTCGTCATTCCAAGTGAGGCGAGTCTGGTGCGGGTTTCGCGGGCAGTGCAGTTCTTGATCACCGGTGCGATTGCGCTGGCGGTTTCCGGCTGCATGCATCGTCCTGCCCCGGAGGCCGTTGGCCCGAGCCTCGATGCGCAGGCCTACAACGACGGCGCCGCCGTCACCCGCGAGATCCCGCCGCCGCCGATGCAGCGCGGCCTCTTCAACAGCATGTCAGCGCCTGCGCCTGTCATGGCGGCTCCCGCGGCACCCGGCCCTGACTACGCCGCGCCTTTGGCTTATTCGCCCGCGGTCGGCCCGACCGAATACCAGCTCGATGCCGGCGACCGGCTGCGCGTCGTGGTCTACGGCCAGGAAGGGCTGAGCAACATCTATGCAGTCGGCGCCAACGGCGCGATCACGATGCCGCTGATCGGCGCGGTTCAGGCCCGCGGCCACACGCCGTCGAGCATGGCGCGGGCCATCACCTCGCGCCTCAAGGACGGCTATATCCGCGATCCGTCGGTGGCCGTGGAGATCGATTCCTACCGGCCGTTCTTCATTCTCGGCGAGGTGCTCGCGCCGGGCCAGTACCCTTATGTGCCGAACATGACCGTCGAGAATGCGGTGGCCATCGCCGGCGGCTTCACGCCGCGCGCCAGCCAGAACGTGGTGCGGCTGACGCGCACCAATCGCGACGGCTCGACGATCGCCGAGGTGCCGCTCGGCACGCCGCTGCGGCCGGGCGATTCGGTCGTCGTGCAGGAACGCTGGTTCTGATCCTGGCCCGACGGCCGCGGGGAGCGGTCGGTTATTGCCACATCCAGTTGTTGGTCCAATCCGCCTTCCAGCCGGTCAGCCGTCCCTTGCGAAACTGCAGATAGAGATGGGCGACCCGGTGGGACAGAACCGTGCCGCCGACATCGTGGATGGCGAGATAGACCTCGTTGCCCGGCTTGCCTTTCACGTAGTGGAGCTGCGTCCGCAGCGCGCTGGAGGCTTCCCCGGCAGACATGCCGAACCTGAGCGGCAGCGTGTTCGACCGCGGCGGAGCGACCAGCGGCGGGGAGAACGGCCCCCAGCCGACATCAAATCCGGCGATCGCCGGCGGCGACAGCAGCAGCAGCGCAGCACCGCACAGCCCCAAAATGCCAGTTCGCATTGTCATGTCGGCAGCCCTTGCGCCATGGGGTCGTTGCGAGGCAATCAACCCGCTTTCAGCACTCGTGCCTTTGTACCAAGATAGCGGCCTGACACCAACAACGTTGGGAGGCCGCAATGCTCCTCTATCACTGCGCCAGTGCGCGTTCGTTCCGTCCGCTCTGGATGCTGGAGGAGATGGGCCTTCCCTATGAACTCAAAATGCTGCCGTTCCCGCCGCGCGTGCTGGCGCGGGACTATCTCGACATCAATCCGCTGGGCACCATCCCGCTCCTGATCGACGGCGAGACGCGGATGACGGAATCCTCCGCCATCTGCCACTACCTCGCGACCCGTCACGGCCCGTCAAACCTCGCGGTCGCGGTCGATGAGCCGGACTATGGCAGTTATCTCAACTGGATCTCGTTCGGCGAGGCGACGCTGACTTTTCCGCAAGCCTTGGTGCTGCGCTATTCGCGGCTCGAGCCGCCTGAGCGCCGCCAGCCGCAGGTCGCCGAAGACTATCAAAAATGGTTTTTCGGCCGCCTGCGCGCCGTGGAAGCCGCAACGGCGCATCATGACACGCTCTGCGGCGGCCGCTTCACCGCCGCCGACATCTCGGTCGGCTACGCCTTGATGTTCGCCGCGGAGCTCAAGCTCGATGCCGGGTTCACACCCGCCATTGCCGGCTATTGGCAACGGCTGCAGGCGCGCGAAGGCTTTCAGCGAGCCCTCGCCGCGCAGGACAAGGCGAGCGCCGAGCAAGGCATCGCCAGCGCGCCGTGGGGGCCGGTGGAGCGTCCCGCCGCGCCGCCGGCCGGCTAGGCGAGAAGCTTGCGCAACTCGGCCTTGGCGACCTTCTCAAGGGTCGAGCGCGGCAGGTCGTCGACGAGCCGGCATTCGTGCGGGTGCTTGAAATCGGCCAGCGCCTTGCGGCACGCCGCCATCACGTCCTCGCTGAGGCTGGGCGGCGCATTATCGACGCCGCCGCGCGGAATGATGAAGGCGACCGGCACCTCGTCGAGCATCGGGTGCTTTTTGGCGACGACGGCAACCTCCTGCACGCCGGGCACAGTAATGATCACCTGCTCGATCTCGGAGGCCGCGACATTCTCGCCGCCGACCTTGAGCATGTCCTTGGCCCGGTCGCCGAAGCGGATGAAGCCGTGCGGCAGCACATCGACCCGATCGCCGGTGAGAAAATAGCCGTGCTCGTCAAAGCTCTCGCGCGTCGCCGCGGCGTTGTGCAGATACTCCTTGAACAGCGACAGGCCGGGAATGCCGAGAATCGACAGATTGCCGGTCTCGCCAACGCGGCTCGGTGATCCGTCGTCGTTGACGACGCGGATCCGATATTCCGGCGCAGCGCGCCCCATCGACATCGGCGTGTTCGGCTGATCGACCTCGCCGACGATGCCGTGGGTGATCGTCTCGGTCATGCCCCACCAGCCCAGCATGGGAATGCCGAAGCCGGCGAACGGCGGCGGATCGTTGATCGCCGTGCCCCACATGCGAAACATATGGGTCTTCGGCATGTCGTGATCGAGCAGCGCCTTGACGCAGAACGGAATGGTCGACAGCCACGTGCAGCGATGCTCCAGCGCCGTGCGCCAGAACCGGCTCGCGGAAAACCGCGGCGTGATTACCGCAGTCGCTCCGACCCACAGGCTCGCCAGCATCGAATAGGCCAGCGCATTGGTGTGAAACAGCGGCAGATGCACGAGGTGCACGTCGTCGGCGCGGAGCGCCTCGTGCGCCGCATTGATCTTGGCGCCCCACAGCGCGTTGGCATGGGTCCACAGCACGGCCTTTGGCCGCGACGTCGTGCCGGACGTGTATTGGACGCTGCAATGGGCGTCGGGATCGGGTGCGCGCTTCGGACGGTCCGCGCTGTCCGCAAACAGCGCCGCGAACGATTCGCTGCGCGCCGCGCCGCTGCCTTGCGCAGGCTGCGCCCCGGCGTCGTGATCAATCACCGCCAGCCAGCGCAGATTCTTGCAATTTTGCGCGACAAGCTCGGCATAGGCCGGCTGCGTGATGGCGGCGACCGCGCCGCAGTGATCAGCGAAATAGGCGATCTCGGCAGCGGCGGAGCGCGTATTGGTGGTGACGGCAATCGCGCCGAGTTCGGCGCAGGCGAACCAGGCCAGTAGCGCCTCGATGCAGTTGTCGAGATGAATCAGCACGCAATCGCCGGGCCGCACGCCGCGGTTGATGAGGCCCGCGCCCAGCGCGCCCACGCGGTCATGGAATTCGCCATAGCTCCACGTGCGCGACGGCGCGTCGAACGGCGCCCAGATCAGAAACGGATGCTCGCGCCGCGTCTCGGCGCGCATCTGCAGCAGCCACGGGATGTCCAGCCCGGCAAAAGGCGAGATCACGCCCGGCACATCAAATCCCGGCATCTTCACTCCCCGTCATCTTGTTGGCGTGCGACTTTGGTTATCGCTTCGTTCACCATGCCCTATGCGATCATCATCGCGGCCGGAAGACAACCCGGCTATGACGCCGAGAGAGAATCGATCGTGCCCGGCATGGTGGAATCAATCGCGAGGAATCAAACGCGCGAAGAATCCTTCAGGGCGAGAGAATCGGCTCAAAAGAGATTCTTTTGCGCTGCGACGGCTTCCATCGCCGAAGATTCCTTCACCCGATTCCTCGCACAAGATTCTTTTGCGGGGCAGCCGCTTTTGATTCCTCGAACAAGGAGCGAGAGAAGGAATCTCGGACGAAGAATCTCTTGACTGACGTTTTTGCGCGCAACATTTCGCAACCATCGACAGGCATGGAGTGCGAAAACACTGCTGCCGCACAGCACAAAACACTGCAACGGCGGGTAGTTGTCCGCCTATGCAAAGAGTGGGCGGAAAGGCAAGAGGCGACACTGTGCCGCTTCGGCATTTGGCCGGGAGTTACCCTGTTTCAACGCTCACAAAAACAGTCGGCACGATAATCACTTAAAGGCTATGCGCGGAGCACCGCTTGGAAAGCGCCGGTTGGTGCGCCGCATATGTAAACCTTTTATGAATATATTTTCGCGCTCCGATTGTGTGCGGCAATTAACAACAGGGATTGAATCCATCCGAAGATTCAAAACCTTGTGACTTCGGTGAAGGACTACGCGGACCTACAACCGCGAGGGCAAGCAAAAAATTATCAATTGGGCGAAAATGAATCCGTTGCGAGACCCACGCCCTCGTGTATCTCTATGGGTACTCGCAGTGCCTGCGGCTTTCACAACCAGGGCGGTTTGAAACTCACGGGCAACGCACAGATCGGCGGCGATATGCGCGGGAGCGAGGCTTTCCAAGTGTTGGCAGGGTGCGCGCTCATAGCGATATGAGAAGGCGTTTTCTGTCGAGTTTGGAAAGGAGACAGCACTGGAGTATTCTCGCGATTAATCTCGCCTGAATATTTTCAGGGGCATGAGGTTCAGGAGTATTGTGGTCCGGCTTGCCCGGATCGCAACAGTTTGGAGTACAGCAAGCCACGGCTTGCTGAAGGCATGACAGCCAACCGGGGGTAGATATGGCAAACAGCAGAGCGACTGCATTTCATCGCGTGGCAGTTCTTGTTTGTTCCGAAGCCGATCCCCCTCCGACGCCAAATTCCCGCCTCAGTGCGCACTAAGCGCGCTCATCGTCTCACATACACAGGCTGAGCGAGCCGGTTTTCGGCTTGATAGGCCTGTATCCACCGCCGAGGTCGGTGACGTCGCTTCGCTGCGGCTCGCTGGTCATTGGCTACAGTTTAATTGAGTACCCAACGAGAAAAGCCCAGATCAATGGTGAATTCGGAACAGGATCGCTGGTCGCGCGTCAAAGGGCGACTACGCGCGAGCGTCGGCGAAGATATTTATTCAAGCTGGTTCGGTCGGCTTGATCTGGAAGACATTCGCGACGACAGCGTTCACCTGTCGGTCCCCACACGTTTTCTCAAGAGCTGGATCCAGACCCACTACACCGATCGCGTCCTGCAATGCTGGCAGGCCGAACTGCCGGAAGTTTCCCGAATCGACCTGTCGGTGCGCTCGGCCGCTGTGCGCCCCGCTGCCGTTGCCAAGGACTCCAAGCCCGCAGCCGAAGAGCGCGCCAGCGAGCGGCCGACGGCCGAGACGCGAATCGGCGCAGCCACTCCCGTTTCCGCGAACCACGAGGCGCTCGGCGGCTCGCCGCTCGATCCGCGCCTGACGTTCGCCTCTTTCGTCACCGGCCGCTCCAACACGCTGGCGCACGCCGCAGCCCGGCAGGTTGCCGAAGGCCGCCACGGCGACCCGGTGATGTTCAACCCGCTTTACGTCCATGCCGGCGTCGGCCTCGGCAAGACTCATCTGCTGCAGGCCGTGGCCTGGGCCGGCAACGCCGCGCCGGACCGCAAGGTGCTGTACCTCACCGCCGAAAAATTCATGTACGGCTTCGTCGCCGCGCTCAAATCGCAGAACGCCCTTGCCTTCAAGGAAGCGCTGCGCGGCATCGACGTGCTCGTGATCGACGACCTGCAGTTCTTGCAGGGCAAGTCCACCCAGGCCGAGTTCTGCCACACGCTGAACGCCCTCATCGATGCGGGCCGCCAGGTGGTGATCGCCGCGGACCGTCCGCCGGCCGACCTCGAAAGCCTCGACGAGCGGGTGCGCTCGCGCCTCGCCGGCGGCCTCGTCGTCGAGATGGGCTCGCTCAGCGAGGATCTGCGCCTCGAGATTCTCAAGTCGCGCATCGCGGCAGCCCGCGCCTATCACGCGACCTTCGAGGTGCCGATGCCGGTTCTCGAATATCTGGCGAAAAGCATCACCCATAACGGCCGCGATCTCGACGGCGCGGTGAACCGCCTGCTCGCCCACAGCAAGCTCAACGGCCAACCGGTGACGCTGGAAATGGCCGAGCGCGAAGTGCGCGACCTCGTTCGCCCGCAAGACCCCAAGCGCGTGAAGATCGAGGACATCCAGCGCATCGTGGCGCGCCAGTACAGCGTCAGCCGCTCGGACCTGTTGTCGTCGCGCCGCACCGCCAACGTCGTGCGCCCGCGCCAGGTGGCAATGTATCTCGCCAAGACCCTGACGCTGCGCTCGCTGCCGGAGATCGGCCGCCGCTTCGGCGGTCGCGATCACACCACCGTGCTGCACGCGGTGCGCAAGATCGAAGGGCTGATTTCAAAGGACACGGTTCTGGCGCACGAGGTCGATGCTCTGCGGCGCCAGCTGCAAGAGTGATCTGCTGCCTGAACTGATCCGGCTGCGCTTTTCTGCGACGGGTCCACAGGCTTTTCCGCCTGTTTTACCCTTCGCAAGCTTTGCTTTTCCACGCGGTTGTCCCCGGATAACCGTGTGGACAGGCAGCTGGCGACGGCTGGAGAAGCGGCGGAAAAGCCTGTGCCAAAACCATTGGACACCTGCGGCGAAGGCTGGGGATGCCCGGTGGACAGGCCTGTGGGCTCGTCCGGGATCGGCGGTGCAAAGTCTTTTCGGCAAAGCCCGGCCGCGCGGCGGCGCTCGCCGTTGGGGCAACGCCACGGCGTGATCGCACGCCAGCAGCCGCAAGGCTGCGCGCAAGGTCTCCGTGCAAGGCTACTTGCAAAGCTTGGCCTGCGCCCTTCAAACGCTGGATAAGCGCCACCGCGACACCGTTAAATCTTGCGCCGGACAGCAATTCACGGCACGCTGTTGGCCCTTTGGGCGCCGTGTCGTGCGCCGACAGCATGAGAGCAAATCCGGCCGCGGCAGTCCCTTGTTCTGCGGAAAGCTCTCAGCCATGAATTATGATGCGCTGCGACCGCAGGCCGATTCTGGCCGTGGCGGAAGGCGCGGGGGCTGCGGCGCGTGACGGCGCCGGGCCAAGATCGTCTGGGTGGGTTGGATAAATGAAGGTTACGGTAGAACGCGCGCAACTGTTGAAGTCGTTGGGACACGTCTATCGTGTCGTCGAGCGCCGCAACACCATTCCGATCCTCGGAAACGTGCTGATCCGCGCCGAAGGCGGCCTGATGTCGCTCAAGGCGACCGACCTCGACCTCGAAGTGACGGAAACGCTGCCCGCCGAGGCGGCGGTCGCCGGCTCGACCACCGTGCCGGCCCACATGTTCCACGACATCGTTCGCAAGCTGCCGGACGGCTCGCAGATCGTGCTCGAAAGCGACGGCGACCGCCCGGTGATGGTGATTCGCGCCGGCCGTTCGCGATTCACGCTGCAGACGCTGCCGGAGAGCGATTTCCCGGACCTCGCCGCCGGCGATATGTCCCACGCCTTCACGGTGTCGGCCGCCAACGTCAAGCGGATGATCGACCGCACCCAGTTCGCGATCTCGACCGAAGAGACCCGCTACTACCTCAACGGTATCTACCTGCACTGCGCGGGCACCGGCCCGGTCGCGACGCTGCGCGCGGTCGCAACCGACGGCCACCGCCTCGCCCAGTTCGACCTGCCCCAGCCGGCGGGCGCCGAGGGCATGCCGGGCGTCATCGTGCCTCGCAAGACGGTCGGCGAGGTGCAGCGCCTGATCACCGACGGCGACACCGAGGTCGGGATCGAGCTGTCGCAGGGCAAGATCCGCTTCACGCTCGGCAACGTCGTGCTCACATCGAAACTGATCGACGGCACCTTCCCGGATTACGGCCGCGTCATCCCGCAGCACAACGACAAGGAACTGATGGTCGACAAGCGCGACTTCGAGGCCGCCGTCGACCGCGTCTCGACGATCTCCAGCGAGCGCGGCCGGGCCGTGAAGCTGTCGCTGTCGCCGGGCAAGCTCGTGCTCTCCGTCACGAACCCGGATTCCGGCAGCGCGACCGAAGAGCTCGAGGTCGACTACGCCGCCGAGCCGCTCGAGATCGGCTTCAACTCCCGCTATCTGCTCGACATCGCCGCCCAGATCGAAGGCGAAACTGCGGTGATGCGGCTCGCCGATCCGGGCTCGCCGACCCTGATGCAGGCCAAGGACGCGCTCGACGCGCTTTACGTGCTGATGCCGATGCGGGTGTGACGCCAGGCGTTCGCCCTCGCCCGTTCTCGCTGGTCCCCGCGCCCCTCTCGGCGCGCGGGGGCGCATGTGTCGCATCGCCCTTGCCGTCAGCGCATTTGCACGGCATGACCACGCCATGACAGCCTCCCGCATCGTGCGGCTCACCCTGACCCGCTTCCGGAATTATCAGACCGCGAGCCTCTCGACGCGCGCGCAGCTCGTCGTGCTGGTCGGGCCGAACGGCGCCGGCAAGACCAACTGCCTCGAAGCGATCTCGCTGCTCAGCCCCGGCCGCGGCCTGCGGCGCGCGACCCTTGACGACATCGCCGACAAATCCGGCGACGGCGGCTGGGCAGTCTCGGCGGAGGTCGAGGGCGCGCTCGGCCTCGCCACGCTCGGCACGGGGTTTGATGCGCCGGGGGCGGTGGGCGCCTCAAGCACGCGCCGCTGCCGGATCGACCGCGAGCCGGTCGGCTCCGCCGCCGCCTTTGGCGATCACCTGCGGATGGTGTGGCTGACGCCGGCGATGGACGGCCTGTTCATGGGGCCGGCGGCCGAACGGCGCCGATTTCTCGACCGCCTGGTGCTGGCGATCGACAGCCACCATTCCAGCCGCGTCTCGGCGCTGGAACGCAGCCTGCGCTCGCGCAACCGGCTGCTCGAGGAGCGCAATTTCGACCCGCACTGGTGCAGCGCGATCGAGCGCGAAACGGCGGAGCTCGCGGTCGCGGTCGCCGCGCGGCGCACGGAGACCGTCTCACGCCTCGCCGTCGCGCTGCGCGAACGCAGCGCCAGTTCCGCATTCCCGACCGCCCTCATCGAGCTCAACGGCTGGATGGAGACGGCGCTGCTCAGCGAGCCGGCGATCGCCGTCGAGGACCGCTACCGCGCGATCCTGCGCGAGAACCGCGCACGCGACGCCGCCGCCGGGCGCACGCTGGACGGGCCACACCTGACCGACCTTGCGGTGGTCTATGCACCCAAGAACATGCCTGCCAAGGATGCCTCGACCGGGGAACAGAAGGCGCTCCTGATCGGCCTCGTTCTCGCCCATGCCCGGCTGGTCGCCGAGATGACCGGGATCACGCCGCTTCTTCTGCTCGACGAAGTCGTCGCGCATCTCGATCCCGGCCGCCGCGCCGCCCTGTTCGACGAACTCGCGCATCTCGGCGCGCAGACCTGGATGACTGGCGCCGACCCCGCCGCATTCGCTGCGATGGGCCACGCCGCCGATATCCTGCAGGTTGAGGCCGGCCACATCACCCGCAAGGCCTGAGTCGGGAACCACTCCACCGGGCTCTCTTTCCATGCTCCACGAGGCGAAAAATCGCTTCGCAACCACGCTTCGCCAAGCAATGAACGGACCGGTGCGCAAAGCCATTCAAAAGCCTTGAAGAAGGGCCAAAAAATACTATCTCTTCAATAACTTGATGCAGGCGACTTTAGCCTGTACGACCTCCGTTTTTCATGGCAGAAATGCCCACTTCATCAGGTGCTTCTGCAGCCCTGATTCGATGCACCTGACACAGGCCTCCTTTATGACTGAACTTGCGCGGCAATCGCTCGACACGCCGGAGTCTTCCAGCGCCGATTACGGTGCAGAATCGATCAAGGTTTTGAAGGGCCTCGATGCCGTCCGCAAACGGCCGGGCATGTATATCGGCGACACCGATGACGGCTCGGGCCTGCATCACATGGTCTACGAGGTGGTCGACAACGCCATCGACGAGGCGCTGGCGGGCCACGCCAGCGCGGTGAGCGTCACGCTCAACGCCGACGGCTCCGTCACCGTCCACGACGACGGCCGCGGCATCCCGACCGACATCCACAAGGGCGAAGGCATCTCGGCGGCCGAGGTCATCATGACCCAGCTCCATGCCGGCGGAAAGTTCGACCAGAACTCCTACAAGGTCTCCGGCGGCCTCCACGGCGTCGGCGTCTCGGTGGTCAACGCGCTCTCGACCAAGCTCACCCTGCGCATCTGGCGCAATGGCAAGGAGCACGTGGTCGAGTTCGCCAATGGCGAAGCGATTGCGCCGCTTCGGGTCGTCGGCGACGCCAACGGCCGGCGCGGCACGGAAGTGACCTTCCTGCCGAGCCCCGAAACCTTCACGATGACCGAGTTCGACTTCGCGACTCTCGAGCATCGCCTGCGCGAACTGGCCTTTTTGAATTCCGGCGTCAGCATCGTACTGACCGACAAGCGCGGCCCGACCGAGCGCCGCGAGGAAATGCGCTACAACGGCGGCATCGAGGCCTTTGTCCGCTATCTCGATCGCAACAAGAAACCGATCGTCACCACGCCGATCGTGGTGCGCGCCGAGCTCAACGGCATCGGCGTCGAAGCTGCGATGTGGTGGAACGACACCTACCACGAGAACGTGCTGTGCTTCACCAACAACATCCCGCAGCGCGACGGCGGCACTCACCTCGCCGGCTTCCGCGCCGCGCTGACCCGCCAGGTGACGAGCTACGCCGACAACAACGCCAAGAAGGAAAAGATCTCTCTGACCGGCGATGACTGCCGCGAGGGCCTGACGGCGGTGCTGTCGGTGAAGGTGCCGGACCCCAAGTTCTCCTCGCAGACCAAGGACAAGCTGGTCTCCTCCGAAGTCCGCCCTGTGGTCGAGAACACCTTGAACGCGGCGCTCGCCGCCTGGTTCGAGGAGCACCCGTCCGAGGCCAAGACCATCGTCGGCAAGGTCGTGGAAGCGGCGACCGCGCGCGAGGCCGCCCGCAAGGCGCGCGAACTGACGCGCCGCAAGGGTGCGCTCGACATCGCCTCGCTGCCCGGCAAGCTCGCCGACTGCCAGGAGCGCGATCCGGCCAAGTCCGAACTGTTCATCGTCGAGGGTGACTCGGCAGGCGGTTCCGCCAAGCAGGGCCGCAACCGCGAATTCCAGGCCGTGCTGCCGCTGCGCGGCAAGATCTTGAACATCGAGCGCGCGCGGTTCGACCGCATGCTGTCGTCGGAGCAGATCGGCACGCTGATCACGGCGCTCGGCACCGGTATCGGCCGCGAGGATTTCGACCTGTCGAAGCTGCGCTATCACAAGATCATCGTGATGACCGACGCCGACGTCGACGGCGCCCACATCCGCACGCTGCTGCTGACGTTCTTCTTCCGCCAGATGCCGCAGTTGATCGAAGGCGGGCATCTCTACATCGCCCAGCCGCCGCTCTACAAAGTGACGCGCGGCAAGTCCGAGCAGTACATCAAGGACGAGCGCGCGCTCGAAGACTACCTGATCGCCACCGGCCTCGAGGACAGCGTGCTCAAGCTTGCCTCCGGCGAGGAGCGCGCCGGAGGCGACCTGCGCGCCATGGTCGAAGATGCCCGCATCATCCGCGGCGTGCTGAACAACCTGCACACCCGCTATGACCGCACTGCGGTCGAGCAGGCGGCGATCGCCGGCGTGCTCAACCCGCGCATCACCGCCGATCTCAACGCCGCCAACGAGGCCGCCGAATACATCGCCCGCCGCCTCGACGCGCTGGCCGAGGACGTCGAACGCGGCTGGACCGGGCGCTTCGTCGAAGGCGACGGTTTTCAGTTCGAGCGCACCGTGCGCGGCGTCACCGACTTCGTTTCGATCGACACCGCCCTGCTGGCCTCGGCCGACGCGCGCCGCCTCGACGAATTCGCCGCCTCGTTGCAGGAGGCCTATCCGCGCCCGGCAAGCCTGCGCCGCAAGGATACCGAAACCGCTATTCACGGCCCGATCAGCCTGTTCGAGGCGATCACCGATGCCGGCCGCAAGGGCATCGCGCTGCAACGCTACAAAGGCCTCGGCGAGATGAACCCCGGCCAGCTCTGGGAAACCACGCTCGACACCAATGCGCGCTCGTTGCTGCAGGTGAAGATCAAGGAGGTCGACGAGGCCGACGATATCTTCACCAAGCTGATGGGCGATGTGGTGGAGCCGCGCCGCGACTTCATTCAGGAGAATTCGCTCAGCGCCAACGTCGACGTGTGATCCCGGCTTCCCTTCCGGTCACGCCTTTTCAAAAGCCTGCGCCGCCCGCGCAGGCTTTTTCATGTGCTCCTCGATGACGGCGGCAAGGCGCGGCGCACCCTGTTCGAGGTCGTGGCGCTCGATCACCTTTCGCCGTGCGGCACTGCCCATCCTTTCGCGCAGCTCCGGCGATTGAAGCAGCTCGGTCAGCCGGCCCGCCATCGCCGCGACATCGAATTTCGGCACGGCGAAGCCCGCGTCGCCTTCGAGAAATTCCGGCGCGCCGCCAGTGTCGGCAAAGCACACGATGGGCGTCCGAAACAGCGCCGCCTCCAGCATCACCAGCGGAAACGGATCTTCCCGCGAGGTCAGAAGAAAAACATCCGACGCCTGAAAGTAAGGGGCGACGCTCTCCTGATCGCCGATGAAATGCATCACGGCGCCAAGGCCTGCCGCGGCCGCCTCGGCCCTGATCTTCTCGACCGCCGCCGGCTGGCCGCCGACCCACAAAAAGTGCACCGGCGCCCCGCGATTCGGCACGGCGACCTGCCGGGCAACCTCAAGGAACAGATCGCTGCCCTTGCGCACGCCGATCGAGCCGCAGCCGCACACGAGCCGCGCCTCGGTGGGAATGCCGAGCCGGCTTCGCATCGCCGCCGCCGCATCCGTCCGCTCCTCCTTCAGCAGCTCCGCCACCGGCACAAAGCCATGGATAACGCGGATCTTTTCGGCGGGAATGCCATAGCTGTCCGTCAGGTTCCGCGCCACGGCCTGGGACACGGCGATGAAAACCGACGCGCGCCGGCGCAAAATCTCGATATTGCCGCGCCCGACGATCCGGACGGCATCGCCCAGCTCATGGACATGGCAGATCACCGGGCAATCGAGAAACGCCAGCGCATCGAGCATTCGCGCGCTGGCGACGGAGTTGGCATATACCGTGCCGATATTTTCCGCCCGCAGCCAGGCGGTGATCCGCTGCACCTGCCGCCGCTCCCGGCCGCGATGCAGCCCCAGCCGGCGCAGAATTTTCATCGCAAGCGTCGAGCGCGGCTCGAACAGATCCGTTCGCGCAAGCGCGGCATAGTCGCCGAACAGTTCGCCATGACTGCCGATCAAAATGTCGAACGGCAGATCGCGCTTCGCCTTCAGCCATGACAGGAAACGGAGCAGGAAAATCGGCGCGCCGGTCCGCGAGGCGTCATGGCCAACGAACAGCACGCGCCCGCGCGGGGCGCTGCCCGGCTGTTCCTCACTTGCGCCCGGTGGCTCCATGGGAAACCTTTGCGCTCGGCGGATCGGCGATCGCCGACCGCCAGCCGGCGGCCATCATCCAGCGTTTTCGCGCCGCAGGCAACTCCGGGGGGCCGGCTTAGAGATGGCGCAGAGGAGGATCAGTGCGTGCCGACGTACCGGAGCAGAAGCTGGTCCCACCAGTCGGTGTGCACCGCACTGAGCAGCGAGACGGCGATCTCCTTCCGCAGCGGCCCGTCATGCGCCATCGCAAAGGCATATTGCTGCGGCCGGAAGGTCACCTCCAGAAGCTCGACCGAACTGCGGAACTCCTGATTGATCTTCCAGCCGAGCAGCGGGCGGTCGTGCACCACCGCATCAACCTTGCCGGCCCGCAGCGCAAGCAGCGCATCGCGCAGCGTCGGAAAACGCTCCGGCGACAGGCGCATATGCGCCATCACATCTTCGGTAGAAGTGTTGAGCACGACGCCGACCCGCACCTGCGTCAGATCGCCGACATCATGGACGACGCCGCGGAGCTGCTTGACCGTCAGCACGGAAGTGATGCTGGCAGTAAAGATAGCGGTCGCGATGATCGAGCCGACCATCCAGAACATCGCCACCGCGCGGCCCGGCATGGTGCGCGGCCCGCGATGCCCGATGCCGCGCTGGGTCATCGCCACCGTGGTCCACCACACGCTCGAACTCAGCCCGCGCGCGATGCCGCCGCCGAATTCCTCGTTGTGGCGGCGCTCGATCAGCCAGACCACGATGCCGACCAGCAGCGCAAGGCCGATCAGCACCACGATTGATTGCAGAAATCCGAATGAGGTGATGGCCCGGACGACCGGCCGCCAGCTCGCCTCGCCGCCCGCGGGCACCGCGATGCCGAAGCCGGTCGAATAGAACGACGGCGTGAAATCGACGGCCTTTTGCCGCGCCGCGGTGACCGTCAGCGCTGACACCGCAAGATCAACTGTTCCGGCCCCGGCCTTCGCCAGAAGCTCCGGCACATCAGCGACCTCGGCGAAGCGGTAACGTACGTTCAGATCCGCTGCGATCTTGCGCCACAGTTCGACGCTGATCCCCTGCCATTCGCCGTCGCGGACCTTGATGGCGAAGGGCGGCGCGTCCTTGACGCCGATCACCCATTCGCGGTCGGCCATGCCGGCGGGCGCGCTTTGTGCGCTGGCAGCCGTGATCGCGGCGCAAAACAGCAGCAGCGACATCAGCCCGGACAGCAGCAACGCTGCCGCTCGATTGAAACTTGCACCCATGGCGCCTCAGCGATCCCCACAGCCAACACGGCTCTCGGGGGCTCTCTTAGTCCGTTTCAATCAAAAATGTACAGACGGGGCGCCGCGTCGCCGCCCGTTCGCGATACGTTTTGTTTGCAACGCTCTGTCATGGTCCTCTCAAGCGATCATCATTTTGGGGCGGTTCGAGGCATGATCATCATCCGGCTGAGCAAGGCGCTATGCGTGGCGGCGATGGGGCTGTTCTGCACCCTCGTCGTGTTCGGCAATCTCAGCGACTACGACACCAATTTTGCCTTCGTCCGCCATGTCCTGCTGATGGACACGATCTTTCCCGATGCGACGATCAGCTACCGCGCGATCAAGAGCCCGGCCCTCCATCATCTCGCCTATGGGCTGATCATCGCCATCGAGGCCGCGGTCGCCCTCCTCTGCTGGATCGGCGCCGCGGTGATGTTCGCGCAGCGCCGCGGCAGCGCGCAGGCGTTCAATCAGGCCAAGGCGGTTGCGATCGCCGGGTTGACGATGGGCTTTCTGCTCTGGCAGGTCGGCTTCATCACCATCGGCGGCGAATGGTTCGGGATGTGGATGTCCGCCAAATGGAACGGGGTGCACTCGGCCTTCAGGCTGCTGATGACGACCGTCGCGGTACTCATCTTCGTCGCCCTGCCGGATGGCGAGCCCGCCGGGCAATAGGCGCTGTGCAAGGCGGCCCTCTGCTTGCTGCCGTCTTGAACGCGCCTTTTGGGTTGCTTATTGATCAAAAAACACTGCTGCAAACCAGCGAGGAAACGACGAATGGCCGAAGAAACCGCAAAGCTCGCCGCCTATGTCGCCAGTCTCTCCTTCGCGGACATCCCGCCGGAGGTCGCCGAGCGCGCCAAGGCGCTGACGCTGGACTTTCTCGGCAGCGCCATCCGGGCCCGCGGCGAGGCCGAATCCACGCCCTCGATCATGACCACGCTCGCCGCCCTCGGCCTCGACGGCGCAGGCCCGGTCACCGTGTTCGGCGACGGCAAGACCTACACCCCGGCGATCGCCGCGCTGATCAACGGCGCGCTCGGGCATTCGCTCGATTTCGACGACACCCACGCCGATTCCTCGCTGCATCCGAGCGCCCCCGTGGTGCCCGCCGCCTTCGCGGTCGGCGAGAGCATCGGCGCGTCGGGCCGCGACGTCCTCACCGCCATCGTCGCCGGCTATGAGGTCTGCTGCCGCCTCGGCAATGCCCTCGACCCGACCTCGCACTATGCCCGCGGCTTTCATCCCACCGCGACCGCCGGCACCTTCGGCGCGGCCGCAGCGGCAGCACGGCTCTATGGCTTGAGCGCGGCGCAGATCGCCGCCGCCTTCGGCGTCTCGGGCAGCCAGGCCGCCGGTTCGCTGCAGTTTCTGGAGAACGGGGCGTGGAATAAGCGCTATCAGGTCGGCGCCGCCGCGATGAACGGCGTAATCGCCGCAACTCTGGCCAAGCAGGGCTTCCTTGGGGCGAGCGACGCGGTCGAAGGGCGCTACGGCCTCCTGAAGGGCTATACCGATGCGCCGCACCCTGACAAAGCCGTGGCCGGCCTCGGCTCGGCCTTCGAGACCATGAAGATCGGCATCAAGCCCTATCCGAGTTGCCGCTACACCCATGCGGCGGTGGATGCGCTGATCGCGATGCGCCGCGAACACAATCTGACGCCGGACCGGGTCAGCCGGGTCGAGATCGGCCTGCACCGCAACGGCATCACGCTGACCGGCGACGCCGCCACCAAGCGCCACCCGGGCAGCATCGTCGGCGGCCAGTTCTCGATGTTCTTCACCGCGGCATTGGCGCTCGAGCAGGGTTCGTTCGGCTGGGACGACTATCGGCGGCTGGGTGATCCCGCCATCAACGCCCTCGCCGACCGCATCGAGGTGGTGCAGGACGACCGCATCGAAATCGGCCGGTCGCATCCGTTCGGCGCGCGGGTCACGGTCGAGGCCGATGGCGAGGTCCATGAGCGGATCATCATCGACCCGCCGGGCGAGCCGGACTCTTTCCCCGGCCGCGAGGCGATGCGGCAAAAATTTATGCAGCTCGCCCGCCCGGTGCTCGACGCCCGCGCCGACAGCTTTGCCGATGCGATCATGGCAATGGAAAGCTTCGAGGGCATCGAGCGCGCATTGCGCTTTGGCCGCGCCTAGGCTGGCACCGTATCGGCGAGGTAATCGACGGCGGCCTGCGCGCCGCCCGCGCCGTGGGGAATTTTGAGCGCGCGCAGGCCCATCTCGACGACGCCGAGCGTGCCCAAAATCATCGGCGCGTTGATGTGGCCCATATGGGCGACGCGAAAGCTCCGGCCCGCGAGATCACCGATGCCGGTGCCGAGCACGACGCCGCATTTGTCCCTGCAGTAAGCCTGCAGCGCCGCGGGATCGTGGCCTTCCGGCGTCAGGATCGCGGTCACCGTGTCCGCCCGCTCCTCGGGCCGCTCGACATTCAGCGCCAGCCCGTCCGCATCGGCCCATGCCCCGACCGCCGCGCGCACCGCACCCGCGATCAGGCGATGGCGCAGCCGCGCCGCCTCCAGCCCCTCGGCGAACAGCATGTCGATGGCGGCGCGCAGCGCGAACAAAAGATGCACCGGCGCGGTGCCGCAATAAATCCGGTAGTGCTCCTCGCCGACACGGCCGGACCAGTCCCAGTACGGCGTGCGCAGGTCGGCGGTCGCGTGAACCTTGAGCGCCCGGTCATTGGCGGCGACGAAGCCGAGGCCCGGCGGCGTCATCAGCCCCTTCTGCGAGGCGGACATCGCGACATCGACGCCCCAGGCGTCCATCTCGAACGGGATGCAGCCGAGCGAGGCCACCGTATCGACCATCAGCAGCGCATCGTGCCCCGCCGCGCGGATCGCCTTCGCAATCGCCGGAATGTCATTGACGACGCCGGACGCGGTATCGACCTGCACGACGAGAACCGCCTTGATGCTGCGCGCAGTATCGCGCCGCAGGCGGGCCTCGACCTCCTCGGGCCGTACCGCGCGCCGCCAGCCGCCCGGTAGGAACTCGGCCTCGACGCCAAGCGTCCTGGCCGCCTCGCCCCAGCCGATGGCAAAGCGCCCGCTCTCCAGCACCAGGATGCGGTCGCCGCGCGACAGCACGTTGGTGAGGGTCGATTCCCAGGCGCCATGGCCGTTGGCAATGTGAATGTAAACTTGGCCCTTCGTCGCGAACAGTTTCCGAAGGTCGCGGAGCAGGCCCTCGCTGAGCTGCATCATCTCGGGCGAGTAGATGTCGATGGCAGGCCGGTGCATGGCGCGCAGCACTTCGTCCGGCATCGTGGTGGGCCCAGGGATCGCCAGAAACTCGCGGCCCGCGCGCACGACCATATTGCAACCTCCGTGATTTGTTCTTGCCGCATCTTGCCATAGTGCGGCGCAGCGCAAAGAAAAAATCCGGCCTCGCGGGAGGCCTTGCGGAACGCGGCGCGGGCTTGCCGCATCAAACGGCGGCAGAAATGCCGCGCCGGATGCGACCCGGCGTGCGCTTGCCAAGCGCGCGGGCTCAGGTGCAAACTCGGCCGCAAATGGCACAAAGCCAGACAGCGGGAGGAGCATGCGGAGGCCGCACCGGCCGCCGCGTGATGCCAATGGAGTGATTGCACCCATGCGCACGCCGACCATCGCGACCCTGAGCGACCTTGCGATCCGCTCGATGGAATGGCGCGGCAGCGCCGACCTGTTCGTCGATCGCACCGAGCGGATCACCGGCCGTGCCGCGCTCGATCAGGCGCTCCGCCTTGCGCAGGCCTATGCGACCATGGGGGCGGAAGGCGGCGATGTCATCGCTTTCCTCTGCAAAAGCTCGGCGCGCCATGCGGTCGCCTGGTTTGCCGCCCCCTTGAGCGGCCGGATCGCCTGCAACCTGCATGTGCGCGAGACGCCGGAGCGGCTCGGCGAAACGCTGGCCTGGCTCGACGCCAAAATTCTGGTCCATGACGACGATCTCGACGAACTAGCTGCTGCTGCCGTCACTGCATCCCGCCGCCCGATCACCCGCATCAGCCTCGGCGCGCGCGCCAACGCCGCCGCCGACTACACCGCGCTGATTGCGGCGTACGAACCGTTCAACGTGGCAGGCGAGCGGCCGGGCCCGGACGACATCGCCGCCATCGTGCAATCATCCGGCACCACCGGCGCGCCGAAAGGCATCGTCCATACCCAGCGCACCCTGCTGGAAACCGCCAAGGGCGGCCAGGTGGTAGTCGGGCCGATTTCGTTCGATAGCGCAACCGTGCTCTACATGCAGCCGAGCTTTGCGGCGTGGCCGATCATCGTCCTCCCCTTCGTCGGCGGCAAGGGCAAGGTCTGCTTCGGTCAGGTATTTACGCCGCAGGCCTTCCTCGAGACCTGCGAGCAGGAGCGCATCACCATGGCGCCGCTGGTGCCGACGATGTGGCGCATGGTGTTTCAGGCCGAGCCGGAAAAATACGACCTGTCATCGCTCACGCTCGTCACGATCTCCGGCGAGCCGCCGGCGCCGAGCGATGTGCGCCAGCTCTACGACAAGTTCTGCAAGACGATCCATTGCGTCTACCTGTCGGGCGAGGCGTTCACCGCCACCGGCGTGCTGGCGACGACGCCGGATCTGATGGAGCGCGGCAAGATCGGCTCGACCGGCCGCCCGGTGCTCGGCACCGACGTCAAGATCATCGCGCCCGACGGCGGCTTCAACGAAGAACTGCCGCGCGGCGAAATCGGCGAGATCGCGGTGTCCGGCCCCTCGCTTGCCTCGGGCTACTGGAAAGACCTGTCGCTGACGCGGAAGAAATTTTCCTATGGCTGGTGGCGCAGCGGCGATCTCGGCATGATCGACGACGACGACTTTCTGTGGATCAAGGGCCGCATCGACAACGTCATCAATTCCGGCGGCATCAAGATCAGCGGCGAGGAAATCGAGCACGCGCTCCTTGCCCATCCCGCCGTCGTCCAATGCGCGGTAATCGGCCAGCCCGATTCCGCCTTCGGCCAGCGCATCGAGGCCTACGTCGTTTCGCGCCAAGGCGATCTTGCCTGCGAGGAGCTTGCATCTTTCCTGCGCAACGAGCGCCAGCTCGCAGGCTTCAAGGTGCCGAAAGAGTTTCATTTCGTCGCGGAATTGCCGACCGGCCCGACCGGGAAGCTCTACCGCCGCGCCCTCCGCATCGAAACGGAGGCGGTCTGAACCGCACTTTTGCAATCGCAACTCGGCTTTTGGAAAGGGAGAGAACACATGTCAGCGAAGATCGATGAGGCCCTGCGCAGCGCATGCGAGGCGAACCAGATTCCGGGCGTGGTCGCGATCGCCGGGACCAGCAGCGAGACGCTTTATGAGGGCGCGTTCGGCAAGCGCGACCTCTCCAAGCCGGACGCGATGACCATGGACAGCGTGTTCTGGATCGCCTCCATGACCAAGGCGATCACCACCGCTGCCGCGATGCAGCTCGTCGAACAGGGCAAGCTCTCGCTCGACGAGCCGATCGGAAAAGTATTGCCCGACCTTGCAAGCCCGCAGGTGCTCGAGGGCTTCGACGAATCCGGGGCGCCGAAACTGCGGCCGGCCAAGGGCGCGATCACGCTGCGCCAGCTCATGACCCATACCGCCGGCTTCTGCTACGATATGTGGAACGGCGAAATGGTCAAATACCTCGCCGCCGCCGGAAAGCCGTCGATCACCACCTGCCAGAACGCGGCGCTCGAATTGCCGCTGTCGTCCGACCCCGGCACGCGCTGGGAATACGGCATCAACATCGATTTCGTCGGCAAGGCGGTCGAGGCGGCCAGCGGCCAGAAGCTCGGCGAATACCTGCGCGCCAACATTTTTGCGCCGCTCGGCATGTCCGACACCGGCTTCAAACTCGGTGACGATCAGCGCAAGCGGCTGGTCGGCATGCATGTCCGCAATGCCGATGGATCGCTGTCGCCGATCCCATTCGAAATCGAGCAGAACCCCGAATTCGAAATGGGCGGCGGCGGTCTCTACGGCACCCCGCGCGACTATCTCGCCTTCGCCCGCATGATCTTGAACAAGGGCAAGGGCAACGGCCATCAGCTGCTCAAGCCCGAGACGGTGGCCACGATGACGCAGAACCAGATGGGCGCCCTCAACGTCACAAAGATGATCTCGGCCGTGCCGTTCGCCACCAATGACGTCGATCTCTATCCCGGCATGGTCAAGAAATGGGGACTGAGCTTCCTCATCAACACGGAAAAGACGCCCGAGGGCCGCAGCGCCGGCAGCCTCGCCTGGGCCGGCCTCGCCAACACCTATTACTGGATCGACCCGGCGGCCGACATCGCCGGCGTCATCGCGATGCAGGTGCTGCCCTTCGCCGATCCGGAATGCCTCAAGGCTTTCGCCGCACTCGAGCGCGGCATCTATGAGGAATACGCGGCCAAGCGGGCGGCGTAAGCGCGCAGGCAGTTGCAGAAAACAAGAGTGGCCGGATCCCTCCGGCCACTCTTCGTTTGCGTTGGCGGAAAGAACTTACACCGGCAGGCCGTGCTGCTGCGCCAGTTCCTTCAGGGAGGCCTGCGGGCGCGCGCCGATGTGCTGGATCACTTCCGCCGCCGCGAGCGCGCCAAGGCGGGCGGCGGTCGCATGATCGGTCTCGCGCACCAGCCCGAACAAAAAGCCCGCAGCGAACAGATCGCCGGCGCCGGTGGTGTCCACGAGCTTGTCGATCGGATGTGCCGGCACCGCCGTCAGGCCGTTTTCCGCGACCACGATGCAGCCATTCTCGCTGCGCGTGACCACGGCGAGGCCCGCATCCTGCCGCAGCTGCGCCAGAGCGCCGTCGAAATCCGAGGTCTCATACAGCGACAGCAACTCGGCCTCGTTGGCGAAAACGAGGTCGACCGCGCGCGAGCGCATCAGGTGCAGAAACTCGTCGCGGTAGCGGCCGACGCAAAATGCGTCGGACAGCGTCAGCGCCACCTGCCGCCCGGCCTCATGGGCGATCTTCGACGCCTTCAAAAAGGCCTCCTTGGCCTGCGGCGGATCCCACAGATAGCCTTCGAGATAGGTGTAGCGGGCCGCCGCGACCTGAGCCGGGTCGATGTCATCCGGCACGAGGTTCTGCGCCGCGCCGAGATAGGTGTTCATGGTGCGCTCGCCGTCGGGCGTCACCAGCACATAGCAGCACGCCGTCGCCGGGCCGTCGCTCGCGGCCGGCGTATTGAAGGTGACCTTCGCGGCGCGAATATCGTGGCTGAAGGCGCCGCCGAGCTGATCGTTCTTGACCTTGCCGATGAAGGCCGCGCGGGCGCCGAAATCGGCGACGCCGGCGATCGTGTTGGCGGCCGAACCGCCGGAAATCTCCACCGCCGGGCCCATCGCGCTGTAGATCGCGGTGGCGCGCGCCTCGTCGATCAGCGCCATGCTGCCCTTGGCCATGCCCTGCGCGACGAGGAAATCCTCCTCGGTCCGCGCCATGATATCGACAATAGCGTTGCCGATTCCGAGGACGTCGTAAGTCGCAGAGGTCATGATCCGTGGTCCGGTGGCTGAAAACATCGTATGGGAGGGAATAGCGCGACCTATCACGTTCCACCGCAGGCCAGCAAGCAGACCGCCCGGACGCTGCCGATGATCCGTCACCTCCTCACCGTCTCGACCGGCACCCTGGCGTCGCGGCTGCTCGGCTTTGCCCGCGACGCGCTGACGGCGGCGCTGCTCGGCGCCGGGCCCGTGGCGGACGCCTATCTCGCGGCGTTTCAGCTCATCACCGTGGTCCGCCGCCTCGTCACCGAGGGCGCGCTGAATGCTGCGCTGGTGCCGTCGTTTCTGCGCGTGGAGGCCGAACAGGGCGCGCGCGCGGCGGCGGCATTCGCCGGGCGGGTGCTCGGCACCATCGGCCTTCTGACCATTGCCGCCGCGCTGCTGCTCGGCGTCCTGACGCCGTTCGCCCTGTCGCTGATCGCGCCCGGTTTCGACGCCCCGGCGCTGGCGATGGCAAGCCGGGCGGCGCGCCTGATGCTGCCTTACATCGCATTCGTTGGCCCGGTCGCGGTGCTGATGGGGCTTTTGAACGCCAAGCAGCGCTTCGCCTTCGCCGCGTTCTCGCCGCTGCTGTTCAACATCACGCTCATCGCCGTGCTGGCATTTCTCCTTGTCCGCCAGCCCGAAGCGGAGTCGGCCGCGCTCATCCTCGCCGCCACCATCGGCATTGCCGGCTGCCTGCAGCTCGTGGCGCTCGGCACCCATGGCCGCCGCATCGCGAGCTCGATCCGGCCGACGTTCGACGCCGCCATGCGGCGCTTTCTCGCCAGCGCGGTGCCGGGCGCAGCCGCATCGGCGATGCCGCAGCTCCTGATCCTGGCGGGCGTTGTCGTCGCCTCCAGTTCGTCCTCCGCGGTGTCGTGGCTCTATTTCGCCAACCGCCTGATCGATCTGCCGCTCGGCCTTGTCGGCGTCGCGATGGGCACCGTGCTGATGCCGGAGCTGTTCCACGCCGCGCAGAACGACGACCGCGGCCATTGGCTGCGCACCCAGCGGCACGCGGTGGTGATGGCGCTGGCGCTGTCGCTTCCCGCGACCCTCGGGCTGATGGTGCTGGCCGAGCCAGTCGTTTTCATGCTGTTTCAGCACGGCGCATTCAGCGCGGAGGATGCGCGCGCGACCGCCGGGGTCTTGACCGCGCTGGCCCTCGGCCTGCCTGCGCAGGTGCTGATCAAAAGCCTTTCGCCGGTGTTTTTCGCTCATGGTGACACCCGAACACCGTTGATCGCCACGCTCGGCGGGGTGGCGATCGCGCTGATCGCCGGACTGCTGCTGCAACCGCACTGGGACGCGGTCGGGGTCGCCCTCGCCATCGCCCTTGCCGCATGGGGCGGCCTCGCCTGGCTCGCGCTGCGGGCGAAGCGCGCCTACGGCCTTGGCCTTGACGCCGCCACCGGCGGGCAGGTCACGCGCATTGCCGCCGCAGCCCTGCTGATGGCCGCGGTGCTGCGGCTCATCGCGGAAATGGCCTTCCCGCTCAGCGATTTCAGCGCGCTGGCGGGGGCCACGGCGGCGCTCATCATCGCCGCGATCGGGCTCTACGGCCTGCTGCTTGTCGCGTTCGGCGCACTGAAGTGGCAAGACCTTCGGGCCGCGCTTCGCCGCTAAACCTCCTTGCGCGGCGGCAACCTGCATGGCAAGGACCACCCGTCAGACTGGGCTCAAGGACGAAATTTCATGGCGACGAACGAACTCGTATTTTCCGGCGTGCAACCGACAGGGAACCTGCATCTCGGCAACTATCTTGGCGCCATCGTCAATTTCGTGAAGCTCCAGGAGACGCATCGCTGCGTCTACTGCGTTGTCGACATGCATGCGATCACCATGCCCGTGTCGGTGTGGGGGGGCCCGGAAGAGCTGACGCGGTGCACCCGCGAGGTCACCGCCGCCTTCATCGCGGCCGGCATCGACCCGAAGAAGAACATCATTTTCAACCAGAGTCAGGTGACGGGCCATGCCGAGCTGACCTGGGTGTTCAACTGCATTGCCCGCATCGGCTGGCTCAACCGCATGACCCAGTTCAAGGAGAAGGCCGGAAAGGACCGGGAAAACGCCTCGGTCGGCCTCTACGACTATCCGGTGCTGATGGCCGCCGACATTCTGCTCTACCGCGCCACCCACGTGCCGGTCGGCGAGGACCAGAAGCAGCACCTCGAACTGACCCGCGACATCGCGCAAAAGTTCAACAACGATTTCTCCGAGTCGATTGCCGCGCGCGGCTTTGGCGAGGCCTATTTTCCGATGCCCGAGCCGGTCATCACAGGCCCGGCGACGCGCGTGATGTCGCTCCGCGACGGCACGAAGAAGATGTCAAAGTCGGATGCTTCCGACTATTCGCGCATCAACCTGACCGACGATGCCGACGCCATCGCGCAGAAGGTGCGCAAGGCCAAGACCGACCCCGAGCCGTTGCCGAGTGAGGAAAAGGGCCTCGCGCAGCGCCCCGAGGCCGACAACCTTGTCGGCATCTACGCCGCGCTCGCCGGGCAGCCCAAGAGCGACGTCCTGCGCGAGTTCGGCGGGGCGCAGTTCTCGGGCTTCAAGACCAATCTGGTCGACCTCGCGGTCGCCAAGCTCGGCCCGATCGCTGCTGAGACCAAGCGCCTGACCAACGATCCCGCCTATGTCGATTCCGTCCTCAGCGACGGCGCCGAGCGCGCCAACGCGATCGCGAGCGAGACCATCACAGCGGTCAAGGACATCGTCGGCTTTATCCGCAAAAAGTAGTCTACGCGTTTTAGGCTCCTTCCGCCTCAATCCATTTTCCAATTGAATATAGAGGGATAGTCGCAACTCCCGGAAAGGTCCGGCCCGTTTTCAGCGGGCCGGACCATCGCCTCGCCACAATTTGACGGTTCCCGTTGAGTGAGGTGATACCGCTTGTCGATGAGCCATTCGTCATGGCAGCATCGCGGCCGGACAGGGGATAAGGGCGCCGGATGAACTCGAAACGCCGCAGCTACGAATCAGGCCACCGACCGAAATGCCTGGTCCTGATCGATGACACGCCCGAATGCGACCGCGCGGTCTATTACGCGAGCCGCTGGGCGGCGCGGGTCGGCGGCGGCGTGGTCATGCTGCGGGTGATCGAAGTCGAGGACCGCAACCAGCAATGGCTCGGCGTGGCCGACATCATGCGCGCGGAGGCTCTCGAAAACGCCAATCTGGCGCTCGACCGTGCGGCCGGGCGCGCCAACGGCCTCGCCGCGATCACGCCCGAGCGGCTGCTCCTGGAAGGCGAGGCGCGCGAGCAGATCGTCAACGTGATCGAGAACGACGTCGACATCTCCATGCTGGTGCTGGCCGCCGCGGTGGGTGCGGAAGGTCCCGGCCCGATCATCACGTCGGTGGCCAAAACCGCCGGCTCATTCCCAATCCCGGTGGTTCTCGTCCCTGGCAATCTCAGTGACGAAGATATGGACAGCCTGACCTGAGCTGCAGGTTTCTTGCCCCCGGCGCGACCAAATCGCCCGCTTGATCGGTGCATTCACCGTCGCCATCTGTTAGAAAGCATTTGTTTTCAACCGTGACATGCCGGCCTTGAACCGGCAATGAGCCGGAGACAGCCATGTTTATCCAGACCGAAGCCACCCCGAATCCCGCCACGCTGAAGTTCGTTCCGGGCCGCACCGTGCTCGAGAACGGCACGATGGAATTCAACGACCGCGAGAGCGCGGAGCGTTCGCCGCTCGCCGAGCGGCTGTTCCAGGTTCCGAGCGTCACCGGCGTATTCTACGGATCAGACTTCATCACCGTCACCAAATCCGACGGCGACTGGCAGCACCTCAAGCCCGCCATTCTCGGCGCGATCATGGAGCACTTCCTCTCCGGCGCGCCGCTGTTCGCCGACGGCAGCCATGACGGCGCGGCCCACATCACGGACGACGGCGAGTTTTTCGACGAGGCCGACGCCGAGACCGTGGAAACCATCAAGGACCTGCTGGAAACCCGCGTGCGGCCGGCGGTCGCCAATGACGGTGGCGATATCACCTTCCGCGGTTTCAAGGACGGCGTCGTCTATCTCAACATGAAAGGCGCCTGCTCCGGCTGTCCGTCATCGACCGCAACGCTCAAACATGGCATTCAGAATCTGCTGAAGCATTTTGTGCCGGACGTGGTCGAGGTCGAAGCCGTCTAACGCCGGCGCCGCACCAAGCGCTGTCCAAATCCGAGCTGCCGAGTTCAGATGCTGATTCTTGCTATCGACACTGCACTTGATGCCTGTGCCGCCGGGGTTCTGGACACGCGCGCGGCCCGTGTCGTTGCGCATGAAGCCCTTGCGATGCAGCGCGGCCATGCCGAGGCCCTGATGCCGCTGATCGCCCGGGTGATGGAAGCCGCCGGCATCGACTTCAAGGATCTTGCACGGATCGCCGTGACCACCGGCCCCGGCAGCTTCACCGGCCTGCGGGTGGCGCTCTCCGCCGCCCGCGGCATCGGCCTCGCCGCCGGCAAGCCTGTCGTCGGCCTCACCACCCTTGCCGCTTACACCGCGCCGATCGTCGCCGAGGACGGCGACAACCCTGTGATCGCCGCCATCGATGCCCGCCACGGCCAGGTCTACTATCAGGTCGTGGACGGCAATGGCGCAACCCTGGTCAGCCCGCGCGTCGCGCCGATCGAGGAGGTGCTTGAGGCCGCCCGTTTCGGCAGCCCCTGCCTCGTCGGCAATGCCGCCGCGATCCTCGCCGAACGGTGGCCGAAGGATGCGCCGCGCCCGGCCCGGGTCGATCCGCAGCCAGCGCCCGACGTCGCCTGGGTCGCCTGGCTCGGCGCCGCCGTCCGCCCGGAAACCGCGCCGCCGCGCCCGACCTATATGCGCGCGCCGGACGCCAAGCCGAGCGTGATGGCGCCCCCGGCGCCCCCGACGCCCGAACCGGCTGCGGCGCAGACGCCGCCTGCCGTGCCCTGACCGGCCCGTGAAGTTTCCCAACCTTTATCCCAACTGGCGGCTGAAGGACGCGCTGGTCGCGGTGACGCCGGCGCAGGACCGCGACCTCGCGGCACTGGCCGCGATCCACCGCGCCTCGTTTCATCGCGGCTGGGATGAGACGGAATTCGAGGGCATGCTCGCGGAAGCCAATACCCTGCTCCAGGTTTTGCGGCTCGGCAGCGTCGTCGCCGGCTTCGTCGTCTCGCGCATCGCCCTCGACGAAAGCGAGATTCTGTCGATCGCCGTGGCCTCGGATTATCGCGGACGGGGCCATTCGCGCCAGTTGCTGCAAACCCACCTCGGCCATCTCGCCGGCCGCGGCGTCAAAACCGTCTTTCTCGAAGTCGAGGAAAACAACCTGGCGGCGAGAGCCTTGTACGACCGATTCGGCTTTCAGCTCGTCGGGCGACGCGAGCGCTACTACCAAAGCGCTGACGGCAAGCAGCTTAACGCCTTGGTGCTGCGGCGCGACTTGTCCTGACGCGGCTGCGGTGGCACAACAACGTCAGACCGGCGGAATCGGCGCGGACGCGCTTTGACTGTGAGCCGTCGACGAATCGGCTGATCTGGTCCATCCGGGCCACTGCCCGGACCCTGCAATCCTGGAATAACGGTTATGACTGCATTGAAACCCGTCGCCAGCTCGGCCATCGACATTGAGCAACGCTGCGCCGCTACCGGAATGCGCATGACCGAGCAGCGCCGCGTCATCGCCCGCGTTCTGGCGGAATCCGCCGATCACCCGGACGTCGAGGAGCTGTACCGGCGCTGCATCAAGATCGACGACAAAATCTCGATCTCGACCGTCTATCGCACGGTCAAATTATTCGAGGACGCCGGCATCATCGAGCGCCACGACTTCCGCGAAGGTCGCGCCCGCTACGAGCCGGTACCGGACAGCCATCACGACCACCTCATCAACCTGCGCGACGGCACGGTGATCGAGTTCACCTCGGAGGAGATCGAGAAGCTGCAGGCGGAGATTGCGGCCAAGCTCGGCTACAAGCTGGTCGACCACCGGCTGGAACTCTATTGCGTGCCGCTGTCCGAAGCCGACGACACCAAGAAGTCGTAAGCTTTATTGGCGCCGGCCGCCCGGGGGAAGCGGACGGCTCTTGCAGGGCGTCTGCAACCCATTGTTCCGCCGCGGAAAAATACCAAAGCTGGATTTTTGGCCAGCAAAGCTCTATCTGAAGGGCGCGCGCCATGGGGCGCGCGTTCACCAATTTTTCGGTCGCAATGGATCAGCCGCGCAAAAAGCTGCATATCAAGTCGTATGGCTGCCAGATGAACGTCTACGATGCCCAGCGCATGGTCGATACGCTGGCGCCCGAGGGTTACATCGAGACGGCGAGCGCTGACGACGCCGACCTGATCATCCTCAACACCTGCCATATCCGCGAAAAGGCCTCCGAAAAGGTGTTTTCGGAGCTCGGCCGGCTGCGCGTGATGAAGGAAGGCGCGGCGCTGAGCGGCCGCGACGTCAAGATTGCGGTCGCCGGCTGCGTCGCGCAGGCCGAGGGCGCGGAAATCATGCGCCGCGCGCCGACCGTCGATGTCGTGGTCGGGCCGCAGAGCTATCACAACCTGCCCGAGCTATTGGCGCGTGCGAACCGCGACGGCCCGGCCGTGGAAACCGAGTTTCCGGTCGAGGACAAATTTTCGTTCCTCGCCCAGCCCAAGCCCGAGGCGATCCGCGCCCGCGGCGTCTCGTCCTTCGTCACCGTTCAGGAAGGCTGCGACAAGTTCTGCACCTTCTGCGTGGTGCCCTATACCCGCGGCATGGAAGTCTCGCGCCCGGTCGAAAAGATCGTCGAGGACGTCAGGCGCCTGACCGAGAACGGCGTGCGCGAACTCACCTTGATCGGCCAGAACGTCAACGCCTATCACGGCGAGGGGCCGGACGGCCGGACCTGGACGCTGGGCGAGCTTTTGCACCACCTCGCCGCTCTCCCGGGCGTTGCCCGGCTGCGCTATTCGACCAGCCATCCGCGCGACATGGATTCAAGCCTGATCGCCGCCCACCGCGACATCCCGGCAGTGATGCCGTTCGTGCATCTGCCGGTGCAGTCCGGCTCGGACCGGATCCTGGCGGCGATGAACCGCTGCCACACCGTCGACGAGTACATCCGCATTATCGACGAGTTCCGCACGGCCTGCCCCGAAGTCGCGTTCTCGTCCGATTTCATCGTCGGGTTCCCCGGCGAAACCGATGCAGATTTTGAAGCGACACTCGCGCTTGTCACAAAAGTCGGTTACGCTTCGGCCTATTCGTTCAAGTATTCGCCGCGGCCGGGTACGCCCGCGGCTGAGATGGAGGATGCGGTCGCACCGGCAACCATGGACGAGCGCTTGGCGAGGCTTCAGCACCTGATCGACCGTCAGCAGGCGGCGTTCAATGCCGCGATGATCGGCCAGACGGTTGACGTGCTGTTCGAGCGGCCGACCAAGATCGCCGGCCAGATCGTCGGCCGCACGGCCTACCTGCAGCCCGTGCATGTGATGGCATCTCCCGATATCGTCGGAAAAGTTCTCCCGGTTCGTATCGATCGCCTGGAGCGTTACAGCCTGTTCGGCAACATTGACGCAAACGTTCACCCGCCGCCGCAGTCGGTCGCTGCGCCGCAGTCCGGGTTGACGAGGGGAGCCTGACCACTTGCCTAGAAGCGCATCGGACTCGTCCACTGTCGCCCCCGGCCGCAGCACCGACCGAGACCTGCACGCCTCGACCGAGACCGAGGTGATCGTCGCCTTCGACGACAACCGCGCCGCATCGGCGCTGGTCGGGCCTTACGGACAGAATCTGGCGCAGATCGAACGCAAGCTCGGCGTCCAGATCGATTCGCGCGGCAACCACATCACCATCAAGGGCTCGCGCGACAGCACCGATTCGGCGCGCCGCGTGCTGGAAAATCTGTACGCGCAGCTGCTGCGCGGCCGCGAGCTCGGCCAGGGCGACGTCGATGGCGCGATCCGCGCGGTCACTGCACAGGGCTCCCTGTTCCACTTCGACGACAAGATCGCCAAAGCGGGCTTTGAGGAAATCAACCTGCGCAAGCGCCCGGTACGCGCCCGCACCGCGATGCAGGACACCTATATCCGCGCCCTCAAGCGCAACGAGCTGGTGTTCGGCATCGGCCCGGCCGGCACCGGAAAGACCTGGCTTGCGGTTGCCCATGCTGCACGGATGTTCGAGCGCAAAGAGGTCGATCGCATCATCCTGTCGCGCCCTGCCGTCGAGGCCGGCGAACGGCTCGGCTTCCTGCCCGGCGACCTGCGCGAAAAGGTCGATCCGTATCTGCGCCCGATTTATGATGCACTCTACGATCTGATGGACCCCCGCATCGTCGAGCGCGCGCTGCAGACCGGCGAGATCGAGATTGCGCCGCTCGCCTTCATGCGCGGCCGCACGCTGACCAATGCCGTCATCATCCTCGACGAGGCGCAGAACACGACCTCGATGCAGATGAAGATGTTTTTGACCCGTATCGGCGAGAACAGCCGCATGATCGTGACCGGCGACCCCAGCCAGGTCGACCTGCCGCCGGGCCAGACCTCCGGCCTTGCGGAGGCGACGCGGTTGCTCGACGGCGTCGAGGGCATCGCGCAAGTGCGCTTCACCGGCGCCGACGTCGTCCGCCACGAACTCGTCGCGCGGATCGTTGCCGCTTACGAGGGCGCCCCGCAGCCCGCGCCACGACCCTGACTTCGGCTGGAATCTGGACTTGCCCCGAGCCATGAGCGATCTACGCGCCCACCCTTCTGCAATAACTGCACCGGACGGAATGTACGCACACACTTCTCCCGCAATCGATGTCGTGATTGATGCCGACTGCTGGCAGGCCGAGAGCGCCGCCGAAGCAATCGTGACGCGCGCCATCACTGCCGCGGCCGCTGCGATTGCCGAGGCGGAAGCCGGCGACATCGAGCTTGCCGTCCTGCTCACGGACGATGCGCATATCCGCACGCTCAACGCCGATTTCCGCGGCATCGACAAGCCGACCAATGTCCTGTCGTTTCCCGCCCAGCCGATGCCGGCAATTCCCGGCGCGGCAAAAATGCTCGGCGACATCGCCATCGCCTATGAGACCACCCGCCACGAGGCGAAGAACGACGACAAGCCGTTCGCCCACCACCTGAGCCATCTTGCCGTTCACGGTTTCCTGCACCTGATCGGATACGATCACGAAGCTGACGACGAGGCCGAGACCATGGAAGCGCTTGAACGCAAAATTCTGGCGCAACTCGCTATTCCCGATCCCTATGCGATGCGCGACGGGGAGAGCGCGACATGACCAGGCATGCTCAGGCCACAACCACGGACCCGGACAGTAGTCGCAACCTGCCGGTGCCCGTGCAGCAGGGAGAAGTGCTGCGCCCCGCCTCCGAGATGTGGCTGATCGGCGCGATCCGTTCGCTGTTCGGCTGGAAGGCGGGCTCCGCCCGCGCCGACCTCAAGGTCGTGCTCGATGCCAGCGCCCCGGGCGAGACCAGCATCTCGGCGATCGAGCGCACGATGATGCGCAACATTCTCGAGCTGCACGAGCAGCGGATCGCCGACGTCATGGTGCCGCGCGCCGACATCATTGCGGTGAAACGCGACATCTCGCTCGGCGAACTGATGAAGCTGTTCGAGAGCGCCGCCCATTCGCGGCTCGTCGTCTTCAACGAGACGCTCGACGACCCGATCGGCATGGTCCACATCCGCGACCTGATCGGCTTCATGGCCTCGCATTCCCGCGTCGATCCCGCGGTTAACGCCCGGCGCAAGAAGCCCTTCCCCGCGGGCCTCGATCTGCGCACCATCAATCTGGCGACGCCGCTGTGCGAGACCGGCATCATCCGCAAGCTTCTGTATGTGCCGCCGTCAATGCCGGCCATCGACCTGTTGGCGCAGATGCAGGCGACGCACATCCATCTCGCGCTCGTGGTCGACGAATATGGCGGCACCGACGGCCTCGTCTCGATCGAGGACATTGTCGAGCAGATCGTCGGCGAGATCGATGACGAGCACGACAACGACGCGCCGCCGGCGATCATCCGGCAGGGTGAGAACGTTTTCGTCGCCGACGCCCGTGCCAGCATCGAGGATGTCGCTGCCATGGTCGGCGATCAGTTCGTGATCGGCGAGGCCGGCGAGGACGTCGACACGCTCGGCGGGTTCCTCGTCGCCCATTGCGGCCGCCTGCCCGTGCGCGGCGAGATCATCTCGGGGCCGGGTCCGTTCGAGATCGAAGTGCTCGACGCCGATCCGCGCCGCGTCAAACGGCTGCGCATCCGCCCGCGCCGGGAACCGACCGCGCCGCGCCCGCGCGATACCCGCCGCCGCGACACGCCGGATGGTCCCGCGGCGACGAAGGGCGGCAACGACAACGTGCCGCCGCAAGCGGACGGAAACTCCGCGTGACGGCTGCTCAGGCTATCCGCGCAGTCCCGCAATCGATCATTTTGTCCTGGGGCTGGCGGCGCGCCGCGATCGCGCTCGGCGCCGGGGTGCTGTCGTCGCTCGCGATGGCGCCGTTCAATCTCTGGCCCATCCTGTTCCTCACCTTTCCCGTGGCGGTCTGGCTGATCGACGGCGCAAGCGACGGCAAGGCCAACGGCGCCTGGTCGGCGGCGCTGGTCGGCTGGTGCTTCGGCTTCGGCTATTTCGTGCCGGGCCTCTACTGGATCGGCTTTGCGTTCCTCGTCGAGGCGGACAAATTTGCCTGGCTTCTGCCCGCCGCCGTCGGCGGACTGCCGGCCTATCTGGCGCTGTTTCCCGCCATCGGCTTTGCCCTTGCACGCCTGATCTGGCCGCGCGACGCCTCAAGGCTTCTGGCGCTGGCCGCCAGCCTCACCGCCACCGAATGGCTGCGCGGCCATGCCCTCACCGGCTTTCCGTGGAACGCCTTCGGCTACGCGCTGACCGAGCCGCTGGCGCTGGCGCAGTCGGCGTCGCTGATCGGGCTGTGGGGCATGACCTTTCTGGCGGTCCTGATCTTCGCGAGCCCCGCGATCCTGTTCGATGGCAAAAGCATCTCGCGCCGGCCGTGGCTGCCGCTCGCCCTCGCCGTTGCCGCACTGGCCGCCATGGGCATCTACGGCACCATCCGGCTGGCGGCGAGCCAGACCCACCTCACCAATGTGCGCCTGCGCATCATGCAGCCCAATATCGAGCAGGATGCCCGCTTCAACTACACGGCCAAGTCGGTGATCATGCAAAAATACCTGGCGCTGTCCGATCGCGCGCCGTCGCCCGAGGCGAACGGCGTCGGCTCCGCCGACATTTTGATCTGGCCGGAATCGGCGTTTCCGTTCTTCCTCAATCGCGAGGCGGATGCGATGGCGCAGATCGCCGAGCTTCTGCCGAAGGGCACGGTGCTGATCACCGGCGCGGTGCGGCCGCCGCAACTGCCGCCCGGCGCACGCATCACGCGGGCCTACAACTCGATCTATGTGATCGACCACGACGGCACTTTTCTGTCGACCTACGACAAGCTCCATCTCGTGCCGTTCGGCGAGTATCTGCCCTTCCAGGAGACGATGGAAAAGCTCGGCTTCGAACAGCTCACCAAGGTTCACGGCGGCTTCATTCCCGGCACGCGACGGCGCAACATGGACGTGCCGAAAGCGCCGAAGATGCTGCCGCTGATCTGCTACGAGGCGATCTTTCCCGAAGAGATCGACACCACCGCCGAGCGCCCCGGCTGGATGGTCAACCTGACCAATGACGGCTGGTTCGGCATCTCGACCGGCCCCTATCAGCATCTCCAGCAGGCGCGGATGCGTGCGATCGAACAGGGCCTGCCCTTGGTGCGGGCCGCCAATACCGGCATCTCGGCGGTGATCGATCCGGCTGGCCGGGTGGTGGCAAAGCTCGATCTTGGCGAAGAAGGCGTGCTCGACGCGAAACTGCCGCAGGCCCTGCCGCCGACGCCTTATGCGCGGCTCCGGGAATGGCCCGCTGCGTTTGCAGTGGCAATCGCCGGCTTCATCGCCTTCCGGCGCCGCCAGCGTGTCTCAGCACACTAGACAGTAACCAGCAGCACGACGCCGATCAGGATCAGCGCGATGCCGATCAGTTCGCGCCGCTCGAGCGGCTGGCGAAAGGTGACGCGCGAGACGATCTGGGCAAACACGACCTCGACCAGCGCCAGCGTGCGGACATTGGCGGCGGAGGTCAGCGCGAAAGCGAGAAACCAGAACTGCGAGCCGAGCGCGCCGGTGAAGCCCGCCGTCATCGACGGCTTCCACAGGCGGAAGATCGCCACCAGCACTTTTGGCGAGCGCCACAGCAGATAGCCCGACAGCACCAGCGTCTGCACGAACAGGGTGCAGACCAGCGTGAAAGTCGCCGCGGTGACGAAGGTCACGTCGGGGAGCACGATGATCGCGCCGCGAAAGCCGACCGCCGAAAGCGCAAAGCCGGCGCCGGCGGCAAGGCCGTACAGCGTCGGACGCAGATCGCCGAAGCCGCGCGCACCGCCGGGCTTGAGCGCCGTCACCAGCACGCCCAGCGTCGCAATCACGATCGCCGCGAATTTTTGCCACGACAGCGGATCGCCGAGAAACAGAAAACCGAAGATCGCGGTCTGGATCGCCTCGGTCTTCAGATAGGCCGTGGTGACGACGAAGGACCGCTCGTTCATCGCCGCGAGCATCAGCCCGGTGGCAAGGATCTGCGACAGCGAGCCGAGCAGCAGCCACGGCACGAATTCGGCCCAGACGCCGTTGTGAAGTCCGGGCACCGCGTCGCCCGTCCCGGCGATGACCACCGCGAAGAACAAGAGCGAGAACGGAAATCCGAACAGGAAACGGATGTTGGTCGCGCCCAGCGTGCCGAGCGAGCCGGTGAGGTGGCGCTGCATCGCATTGCGCGCGACCTGACTGAGCGCCGCCAGGATCGTGAACGGAATCCAGAGCACGGCCAGCGTCACGACGGCGTCCCGCGCAAGATCGATCGCGGAGTCAGCTCACCGCCTCCGCGACCATCATGTAGTTGACGTCGAGATCCGAGGTCGAAATGCTCCAGCGGTCCGCCAGCGGATTGAACACCACGCCGACCTGCTCGAGCACCCCCAGTCCGCAGTTCTCGAGATGATGCGTCAGCTCATCCGGGGTGACGAACTTGTCCCACTGATGGGTGCCGCGCGGCAGCCAGCGCAAGACATATTCGGCGCCGACGATCGCCAGCGCAAAGCTCTTCCAGGTGCGGTTCAATGTCGAAGCGACCATCATGCCGTCCGGCTTCATCCGCGCCGTCGCCTGGTGCAGGAACAGGCCGATATCGGTGACATGCTCGACGACTTCCATCGCCAGCACGATGTCGAAGCGCTCGGCCGGGTCGAGCAGCTCGACCGTGGTACAGCGATAGTCCACCGTCACGCCGCCCTGCTCGGCATGCAGCCGCGCGGCGGCAATGTTGCTTTCCGACGGATCGATGCCGACGACATCCGCGCCGAGGCGCGCGAGCGGTTCGCACAACAGGCCCGCGCCGCAGCCGATGTCCAGCACCCGAAGCCCCCTCAGGCAGCCGAGGTGGCGCGCATCGCGGCCGAACTTTAGGCAGGCCGCATCGCGGATATAGCCGAGCCGCAACGGATTGATCTTGTGCAGCGGCGCCATCTTGCCCTTGGGGTCCCACCACTCCTCGGACAACTTCGAGAACCGGGCGATCTCGGCGGGATCGACCGTCGAGCCGGCGGCATGTGCGGCGTGCGGCGCTTCGCCGGCGGCCGTCATTGCGCCGACCTTGCGGTGATCGAGTTACGGAAGGACAGCGGACGGGCGATGGTCTTCATCGTCTCCCGGCCCTCGCCGACACCCATGACGGTTACGTTTCCATAGTCGAGCAGGCGCCCCAGAATCGACTGGTTGACGTCCACGCTCTCCACCTTGTCGAGGCTCATTTCAAAAGTCCGGCGGCTGATAAAGCCTTCTTTGTGGACCACCCGCAGGTTGGTCACGTCGGTTTCGGTTGTCCAGCGATGGAAGGCGGCACGCGCGGTTGCATAGAGCGCGGCCAGCGCCGCGACGATCGCCAGCACGAACCATAGCACATCCATGCTCCGGCTGGTCGAATAGTGCTGGAGGACGAGAAACACCAGCGCCGCGACCCAGCCGATGATCGCCGGCAGGTAGAACACCCAGTGCGCGTTGGTGGAATACAGCACCCGCTCGCCCGGCTGGAGAATTTCGTCGACATAGCGGCCCATGGCGTCCCGATGCCTCCTGGTGAACGGGTGGCTGATCGGCCAGTCCCGCCGGTTGCGCGTCGTTTCATCCGTTCCCGGCGATGGAACACCGGAAGCGATTGCATGGTTGCGACCCTCCCGCTATGTATACGCGCCTTTTCGCCCGCGCTATCGGGTTTTGCGCGGGTATCTCTCTCAAATCCCAAGGACTTCGTCATCGCCATGGGTCGGCTCGTCATGAAATTCGGCGGCACCTCTGTCGCCAACATTGAACGTATTCGCATCGTTGCGGCTCACGTCAAACGCGAGGTCGATGCCGGCCACGACGTTGCCGTGGTCGTGTCGGCCATGGCCGGGAAAACCAACGAGCTCGTCGAGTGGTGCCGCGAAGCCTCGCCAATGCATGACGCCCGCGAGTATGATGCGGTCGTCGCCTCCGGCGAACAGGTCACATCCGGCCTGCTGGCGATCACGCTGCAGGGGATGGGCGTGCAGGCCCGCTCCTGGCAGGGCTGGCAGATCCCGATCAAGACCAGCGGCGCGCACGCCTCCGCCCGCATCCTCGACGTCGATGGCAGCGATCTGCTGCGCCGTTTCGAGGAGCGCAAGGAAGTCGCGGTGATCGCCGGGTTCCAGGGCATCCACCCTGAGACCGGCCGCATCACGACGCTCGGCCGCGGCGGCTCGGACACTTCGGCGGTGGCGATCGCGGCCGCGATCGGCGCGGACCGCTGCGATATTTATACCGACGTCGACGGCGTCTACACCACCGACCCGCGCGTCGTGCCGAAGGCCCGCCGGCTCGACAAGGTGGCCTTTGAAGAAATGCTTGAGATGGCGTCGCTCGGCGCCAAGGTTTTGCAGGTTCGGTCTGTGGAACTCGGCATGGTGCACAATGTCCGCGTCTTCGTGCGGTCGAGCTTCATCAAGCCCGAAGACATTGACCCCCATGGCGAGCCGCTTGGCACCCTGATCTGCAGCGAGGAGGAAATCGTGGAAAACAAAATCGTCACCGGCATCGCCTTTTCGCGGGACGAAGCTCAAATCTCGGTCCGTCACGTCGAGGACAAGCCCGGCGTCGCCGCCGCGATCTTCGGCCCGCTCGCCGAGGCCAACATCAACGTCGACATGATCGTGCAGAACGTCTCCGAGGACGGCAAGACCACCGACCTCACCTTCACGGTTCCGGCGTCCGACTATGAGCGCGCCAAGGAAACCATCACCAAGTCGAAGGACAAGATCGGCTATGCGCGCCTCGACAGCGCGACGGATCTGGCCAAGGTCTCGGTGATCGGCTCGGGCATGCGCAGCCATGCCGGCGTCGCGGCGCAGGCATTCACGGCGCTGGCGCAGCGGAACATCAACATCCGTGCGATCACGACGTCGGAGATTAAGTTCTCGGTGCTGATCGACGCCGCCTACACGGAACTCGCGGTGCGCACGCTCCACACGCTCTACGGCCTCGACCAGTAAGCAAGACCCGCACTCTTGAGTGAGCGGCCCTGCCGCTCACTCGCTTTCGCAAAAGCGCCGGCCCCGCATCCGCCCTTATGTGCCGGCCGGCGGCTCGGCGTGAATGGCGAGCGCGTGAACCCGGGTCGCCAGTTCCGCCGAGAGCACGGCATTGACCAGCCGGTGCCGCTCGATCCGGGTTTTGCCGGCAAAGGCGCGCGAGACGATGTGAACCCGGAAATGGGTTTCGCCGCCGGGCCGATGTCCGGCGTGGCCTTCGTGAAGATGGGATTCATCGGTGACCGTCAGGCTTTCGGGCTCGAAAGCGAGGGTCAGCTTTTCCGTGATGTTGTCTTTGACGGTGGTCATGAGCCGGCATAGCTTCTGGCTGCGCTCGCCGTCAATCGATGAAATCATCGCCTCAAAAAACGCCTTGCTGCGATGTCAAGACTTGAAGGTTTTCGCAGCACGTCGACATAGTGAATCATGACGTTCGACCAGAGCAAATATTTCGACAAGATCCGCATCAAGCCGCGGGCGGAACGCAAGGCGCCGAAGCCTGCGGCCGCGCCGACGTGCAACTGGCCGGATTGCAGCAAGCCCGGCGCGCATCTGGCGCCGAAAGGCCGCGGAAAGGAGCGCGACTACTGGCATTTCTGCCTGGACCACGTCCGCGAATACAACCAGTCATACAATTTCTTCTCCGGCATGAGCGACGATGCGGTCGAGCGTTACCAGAAGGATGCGCTGACCGGCCATCGCCCGACCTGGAAAATGGGCGCCAATTCCGGAACCAAGAAGCAGTCGGGCGACCCGTCGTTCGAGGATCTGCACGATCCCTTCAGCATTTTCAGCGAGATGAACGGCCGCGGGCGAGGCCGTCCCGGCCCGGATCCCGGCAAGGCTGCCGAAAGCCGGCGCATCATGAATGCCGAGCGAAAGGCGCTGCAGGTGATGGGCCTTGGCGCCGACGCCACGCTGGAAACCGTCAAGGCGCGCTACAAGGAACTGGTGAAACAGCACCACCCCGACGCCAATGGCGGCGACCGCTCGACCGAAGACCGGCTGATTGAAATCATCAAGGCCTATAATTACCTGAAAACGGTTACGCGCAGCGCGACCTGAAGACCTATTCGCTGTCGCCGCGCTGCGGGCCGATGCCCTCGCAGGTTTTCGGCGGCGGTTCGGTGTCGTTTCGTGGCGCAGGGTCTGGCGCGCTGGCCCGTGGCCCGGCATCGATGTGCGAACGCCGGACGATCCACGAGAGCGAGCCGCCGATCACCAGCCCGGCCGCGGCCCATATCAACAGATCGCTCGTCACGGCGGCACCTCTCTCGGTACGGGCGCGGGGCGGATGCGGCGTCAGGACCGGCGATAAACGCTCGCGCCAACTTGATTTTAGCGGGTCGCCCTTGCGCCACGGAGCCTTCCCAAATCATTTTGCCCGGATTATGTTTACAGAGTTCGATGGAACCATGATCGGACGCGGGGCTTGAGGCTCCGCCCGGACAGGTTCTTACGCGGTACCCCCACCTGAAAGCAGAGATTGCATATCTGGTTTTGGGCGCGCCCGAGACCCCGGAGGACTGATGACCGCCGCCACCACAACTGCGCAAGAAACGAGCCGCATGCCGGACATGAAAGTGTCGGTGCGACAGGTTTTTGGCATCGATACCGACCTCGAAGTACCTGCTTATTCGGAAGTCGATCCGCATGTGCCGGACGTCGATTCCGACTATCGCTTCGATCGCGCCACCACGCTTGCCATTCTGGCCGGTTTCGCCAAGAACCGCCGCGTGATGGTGACGGGCTTCCACGGCACCGGCAAATCCACTCACATCGAGCAGGTCGCCGCGCGCCTCAACTGGCCCTGCGTGCGCGTCAATCTCGACAGCCACATCAGCCGTATCGATCTCGTCGGCAAGGACTCGATCGTGATCAAGGACGGCAAGCAGGTCACCGAGTTCCGTGACGGCATCCTGCCGTGGGCGCTGCAGAACAACGTCGCGCTGGTGTTCGACGAGTACGACGCCGGTCGCCCCGACGTGATGTTCGTGATCCAGCGCGTGCTCGAAGTCTCCGGCCGTCTGACGCTGCTCGACCAGAACAAGGTGATCAAGCCGCATCCGGCCTTCCGCCTGTTCGCGACCGCCAACACCATCGGCCTCGGCGATACCTCCGGCCTCTATCACGGCACCCAGCAGATCAACCAGGGCCAGATGGACCGCTGGTCGATCGTCACCACGCTGAACTACCTGCCACATGACGAGGAAGTTGAGATCGTGCTGGCCAAGGCCAAGCACTATCGCACGCCGCAGGGCCGCGAGACCGTCAACAAGATGGTGCGCCTCGCAGACCTGACCCGGAATGCCTTCGCGAATGGCGATCTGTCGACCGTGATGAGCCCGCGCACGGTCATCACCTGGGCGGAGAACTCCGAAATCTTCGGCGATCTCGGCTTTGCCTTCCGCGTCACCTTCCTGAACAAGTGCGACGAGCTCGAACGCCCGCTGGTCGCCGAGTTCTATCAGCGTTGCTTCAATGCGGAATTGGCCGAATCGGCCGTCAATCTCGCGCTGACCTGATCGCTCGGCGCAACGAACGATCCGTCTCCGCAGCGATGCGGAGACGTCGCGACGAAAGATGCGGCGATGAGCGGCGCAAGATTCGATGAGCGGAGCAAAGTGCGCTTCGCGCCGCCTGTGTGAACGGGCCACGCTTTCGCTGATCGATGGGATGATCGCCGCAAGAACGGAAACCGAAGGCGCCATGACGACATCCAACATCAAGCTCAAGACCGGCCAGAAGGAAGCTCCGACCGAGCCGTTCAAGCGTTCGGTCGCCTCCTGCCTGCGCGCCATCGCCAGGTCGCCTGAACTCGAAGTATCCTTCGCTGCCGAGCGCCCGGGCCTGTCGCCCGGCAAGGCCCGCCTGCCGGAGCCCGCGCGGAAGATGTCGAAGCGCGATGCCGCGATCGTTCGCGGCCATGCCGATTCGATCGCGCTGCGCCTCGCCTGTCACGATCCAAAAGTTCACCGCAAGCTGCTGCCCGGCAATCCGCAGGCGCGCAGCGTGTTCGAGGCGGTCGAGCAGGCGCGCGTCGAGGCGATCGGCGCGCGGCGCATGGCGGGCGTCGCCAAAAACCTCGGCGCCATGCTGGAAGATCACTTTCATCGCGGCAAGTATGACGAGATCACCGACCGCGCCGATGCGCCGCTTTCCGACGCACTGGCGATGCTCGTACGCGAGCGCCTCACCGGCGAGGCGCCGCCGGAAGCCGCCCGCAAGTTGGTCGACCTGTGGCGGCCGCATCTCGAAGGCAGGATCGGCCCGCGCCTCGACCACCTCGCCGAATACACCGAAGATCAGGCCCGCTTCGGCGACGCCATTCACGACCTACTGCACGCGCTCGAACTCGGCGACGACATCAGCACCGAGAGCGACGAGGACGACGAGCAGGACGACGACCGCCAGGGCGAGAACGATCAGTCGGGCGCCGAAGGCACGCCGGAAAGCGACGCCTCGCAGGAACTGAGCGCCGATCAGGCGCAGGCAGCTTCCGAAGACATGTCCGACAGCGCGATGGAAAGCGCGCAGGCTTCGGCCAGCGATTCGTTCGACGACGGCGAGTTCGGCGAGGACGACACGCCCGGCGAGGCGATGCGGCCGCAGGCGCGCGGCGCCAACGAGCCGCGCGGGCCGGAGTATCGCGCCTTCGCGCCGCGTTTCGACGAAGTGGTGGCGGCCGAAGACCTGTGCGAGCACGACGAGCTCGAGCGGCTGCGCAGCTATCTCGACAAGCAGCTCGCGCACTTGCAGCACATCGTCGCGCGCCTTGCCAACCGCCTCCAGCGCCGCCTGATGGCGCAGCAGAACCGCGCCTGGGACTTCGATCTCGAAGAAGGCATTTTGGACCCGGCCCGCCTCTCGCGCGTCGTCACCGATCCGTTCCATCCGCTCTCGTTCATGCATGAGAAGGAAGCGACCTTCCGCGACACCGTGGTCACGCTGCTGCTCGACAATTCCGGCTCGATGCGCGGCCGGCCGATCACCGTCGCCGCCACCTGCGCCGACATTCTGGCGCGGACCCTGGAGCGCTGCGGCGTCAAGGTCGAGATTTTGGGCTTCACCACCCGGGCGTGGAAGGGCGGGCAGTCACGCGAGGCCTGGCTCGCCGCGGGTAAGCCGTCCAATCCCGGCCGCCTCAACGATCTGCGCCACATCATCTACAAGTCGGCCGACGCGCCGTGGCGGCGTTCACGCAAAAATCTCGGCCTGATGATGCGCGAGGGGCTGCTGAAAGAAAACATCGACGGCGAGGCGCTCGACTGGGCGCACAAGCGCCTGCTGGCGCGGCCCGAGCAGCGCAAGATCCTGATGATGATCTCCGACGGCGCACCGGTCGACGATTCGACGCTGTCGGTGAATCCGGGCAACTACCTCGAACGGCACCTGCGGCATATCATCGACGAGATCGAGAACCGCTCGCCGGTGCAGCTCATCGCCATCGGCATCGGCCACGATGTGACGCGCTACTATCGCCGCGCCGTGACCATCGTGGATGCCGAAGAACTTGGCGGCGCGATCACCGAAAAGCTCGCCGAGCTGTTCAGCGAAACCAACGGCCATGCGGCGCAGCCGATGCGACGTCGGCGCAGGCTTCACTCATAGCCGATGTTCAACCGCTCCCGCCGCAGCCTGATCGTTTCCGCCGCGGCGCTTTCTCTCTTCAGTCTCGCGCCGTCGCCGCTTGCATCGTTCGTCGACGACGGCCCGCGCGACTGGCCGGATGGCGGCCCGGCAAAGGTCGCCATCAACGTTCAGGCGAGCCGGCTCACCTCATTCGATCTGCGCGACCGTTCCCATGTCCGCTTCGGCGCGCTCGAATTCCGCGGCGGCCTGATGCTGTCGTCGAGCTTCAAGCATTTTGGCGGGCTGTCGGCGTTCCGCATCAATCCCGACGGCAAGGGCTTTCTGGCGCTGAGCGACAAGGGCCACTGGTTCTCCGGCGAAATCACCTATGACGGCGCCGCGCCGTCCGGGCTGACCAAGGTCGAGGCCGCGCCGATGCTGCTCGAAAACGGCCGCACCATCGGCTCGCGCGGCTGGTACGATAGCGAATCCCTCGCCCGCGACGGCGACACCGTTTATGTCGGCCTCGAACGGGTGCACCAGATCCTCAAATTCGACTTCTCGCGCGCCGGCATCAGTTCACGTGGGCGGACAATTCCGGTGCCGGCGCAAATGACCCGGCTCCCGGCGAACAAAGGCATCGAATCGCTGGTGATGGCGCCGACAGACTCCGCGCAGGCCGGCGCGCTGGTGGCGATCTCAGAGCGCGGCCTCGACGCCAAGGGCAACATTCTGGGATTTCTGATCGGCGGACCCTCGCCGGGGCAGTTCATGATTCGCCGCACCTCCGGCTACGACATCAGCGACGCCACCGTGCTGCGCGATCACAGCCTCCTCCTCCTCGAGCGAAAGTTCTCGCTCAAGGACGGGATCGGCGTCCGCATCCGCCGCGTGCCGTTCGACGCCATCGCGCCGGGCGCGGTGATCGACGGTCCGACCATCTTCGAGGCGGATCTCGGCTACGAAATCGACAATTTTGAGGGGCTGGACGCCTTCGAGACGCCCGAGGGCGAAACCGTGCTGACCCTGATCTCGGACGACAATTTTTCGTTCCTGCAACGCACGCTGCTGATGCAGTTCACGCTGATCTCGCCCTGACCTCGTCGCCGGCCTGCCCGCATGCAGCAAAAAGGCCGGGTTGCCCCAGCCTTTTCAAAAAACTTTCGAGCTTGTTGCGAAGCGTCAGCTTGCAACGGCCTCGGCGCGCTTCTTCTGGATCGCGCGCTTCAGGTCGGCCGCCTTCGGCGACAGATCGTCGAGCTTTGCCTTGAGCAGGAACGCATCCAGACCGCCGCGGTGATCGACGCTCTTGAGAGCATGCGCCGAAACGCTGAGGCGGACCGAGCGGCCGAGCGTGTCGGAGATCAGCGTGACGTTGCAGAGGTTCGGCAGGAACCGCCGCTTGGTCTTGTGGTTCGAGTGGCTCACTTTGTGTCCGACCTGAGCCGTCTTGGCCGTCAATTCGCAACGCCGCGCCATGGCGAAATCCTCAAATCATCCCCGAACCGTCCCAACAGAGGCACGAGGGTCCAAATTCCATGTCCATTTCAGGAGCAGTGGACGTATAAGGGTCTGGCTGGCCACCGTCAAGGCAGGCTTTGCAACCATCGCCACGATAAACGCGGAACGAACATCCGCCCGGCAGGCATGTTCCCGCCGATCCCCCGACCATAGAGCCGGTTTCCGTCGGCAGCAACTGGAGAGTGTCCGATGCAGGCGCGTCATATGTTCTGGCTTGGGCTGCTGTGCCTGATCGTCAACGGCTACCGCGCCGCCATGGGCCTCGCCGCGGGCGCGATGGATGGCGGCATCGTCGCCTTCATTCATCAGGGCCGCCCCGCCGCCTGGGCGGACGAGCCGGTGGCTTATCTCTGCTTCCTCGCGTTCTATCTCGGCCTCGCCGCGTTCGGCGCCGTGCTGATTTACCGCTCGCGCAGCGCCGCGCGCGCGGAACAGACCGGCAGCGCCGGCTGACGCGAACCGCGCCGGCGCAACCGCATCGGCGCGGGCACAACCATACTATCGGCGTATTCGGCGGCCCATGCTTGGCTGCGGGCCGGCCTCAGAGCCGGCTGATTGACAAATCCGGCCTGCAAATGTTGCTTCAAACGGGTTTGGTGCTTACGTGACGCCCTCGACGGCGCAGCACAGGAATTTTCGCCCAGTGGATCATCCACGACTTCATCGGCCCCGACGCAAGGGTTCATCGGCCCGGCTGATGCTGGCGGCGCTCGCGCTCGGCGTGCTCGTTCCCGCAGCCGCCAGGGCGCAGACCCGGCTCGACGCCCATTACGTCGTGTCGCTGGCCGGCATTCCGCTCGGCGAGGGCGACTGGGTGATCGACGTCGGCGAGGACCGCTACTCGGCAACCGTCCGGGGCGAAACTGCGGGGCTGCTGAAAACCTTCGCCAGCGCCAGCGGCAATGGCGGCGCGCAGGGCCGGATCGCGAACGGCCAGCTCGTGCCCGCCACCTATTCGGTCGCGACGACAACCAAGAAAAAGACCGAAACGATCCGGATTTCGCTCGCCGGCGGCAATGTGAAGGACTTTTCGATCGTGCCCGAGGAACCGCCCAATCCGGAGCGGATCCCGGTTAGCGATGCACACAAGCACGGCGTGCTCGACCCGATGACCGCCTCCCTCGTCCGTCTTGGCGGCAACGGCGCATCCGTCGGCCCGGATGCCTGCAGGCGCGCGACCTCGGTGTTCGACGGCCGGATGCGCTACGACCTGCGGCTCGACTACAAGCGAATGGACACGGTCAAGGGCGAGAGGGGCTATCAGGGCCCGGCCGTCGTCTGCGCGATCTATTTTACGCCGGTTTCCGGCTACGTTCCGAGCCGCCCCGCGATCAAGTACCTGGCGGCGCAGCGCGATATGGAGGTCTGGCTCGCGCCGATCGGCGGAACCCGCATTCTGGTGCCGTTCCGCGTCAAGATCCCGACCCCGATCGGCACCGGCGTTCTGGAGGCGACGAAATTCGTCGTTACCTCAGCGGCGACCCCTCAAACGGCCACAAAAACCCAGTGACTGCGGCCCGGCGCGAGGACTATTCCGCCCGCAGCGGAATTGATGACGTCGCCCGATCGGGCGCAGGGGTGAGCGCCTGCATGCGAGTTGTTAAGATTTTCCGCGAATTCGAGCGGTCGTCGCAGCCATGGCGAGCGTGATATAGTGGCCCCAAATGAGCGACTATCGACATGTTGCGGTGAACGGATGAGAACCCCATTTGAGTCAGCGATTCGGCCGCGATTCGTTCTGGACTCGTTCCGAAACTTAATGAGAGAGCTTGCAACCGTCGCAAAACGTGACACAACGACATCGACGTCGTTCTCGGAGTTTGCATACGTGCCGCCTTGCATGTTCAGATTGAACCGCGATCCGCATCTGCGGATGCCGCGCTTGTTGTGAAGTCGCACCGGCGGCCCAACCGTCGTCAGAGGCCGGACATATCGTACCCATGACATTCTCCTTTTCAGCGTCGCCGTCATCGATCGACGGCCGCGCGCCCGGGGCCGGAGTGACGGCGGTACTGGGCCCGACCAACACCGGCAAAACCCATCTCGCCATTGAACGCATGCTCGCCCACTCTTCGGGGGCGATCGGTCTGCCGCTGCGCCTGCTGGCGCGCGAGGTCTACAACAAGATCGTTGCGCGGATCGGGGCGGAATCGGTCGCACTGATCACCGGCGAAGAGAAGATCAAGCCGCCGCACCCGCGCTTCTGGGTTTCGACCGTCGAGGCGATGCCGCGCGATCTCGACGTGTCGTTCCTCGCCGTCGACGAAATTCAGCTCGCCGCCGATCTCGAGCGCGGCCACGTCTTCACCGACCGCATCCTCAATCGCCGCGGGCGCGACGAAACGCTGCTGCTCGGCGCGGCGACGATGCGGCCGCTGATCGAGCGGCTGCTGCCGGGCGTTAGCGTCGTGACGCGGCCGCGCATGTCGCAGCTGGCGTTCGCGGGCGACCGCAAGATCACGCGCCAGCAGCGCCGCACCGCGATCGTCGCCTTCTCCGCCAACGAAGTCTACGCCATCGCCGAACTGATCCGCCGCCAGCATGGCGGTGCGGCCGTGGTGCTGGGCTCGCTGTCGCCGCGCACGCGCAACGCGCAGGTGGAGCTGTTCCAGTCCGGCGACGTCGACTATCTCGTTGCCACCGACGCCATCGGCATGGGCCTCAACCTCGACGTCGATCACGTCGCCTTCGCCTCCGACAGCAAGTATGACGGCTACCAGTTTCGCCGCCTGACCCCCTCGGAATTCGCGCAGATCGCCGGCCGCGCCGGCCGCGCCACGCGCGACGGCACCTTCGGCTCAACCGGGCGCTGCCCGCCGTTCGAGCCTGAACTCGTCAACTCGCTGCAAAACCACGCCTTCGACACCGTCAAGATTCTCCAGTGGCGCAGCAGCGACGTCGACTTCACCTCGATCGACGACCTGCAGGCGTCGCTGGCGGAGCCGCCCGGCCGCGAGGGCCTCACCGCCGCGCCGCCCGCTGACGACATCCGCGTGCTCGCCCACGCGGCGCGCGACCACGATATCCGGGCGCTCGCACAGGGCCGCGAAGCCGTCGAGCGCCTGTGGGATGCTTGCCAGCTCCCCGACTATCGCAAAATCTCACCTGCCGCCCATGGCGAACTCGTCACCACGCTGTTCGAGTTCTTGATGCGGAAAGGGCGGGTGTCCGAGGACTGGTTTGCGCGGCAGATCGCGCAGGCCGACCGAATCGATGGCGGTATCGACACGCTGTCGGCGCGAATTGCCCACATCCGAACCTGGTCGTTTGTCGCGAACCGGCCGGATTGGCTTGCAAATCCAGAACACTGGCAAACTATTTCACGCCAGATCGAAGACAAATTGTCCGATGCACTCCACGAAAGGCTCACGGAGCGTTTCGTTGATCGCCGGACCAGTGTATTGATGCGGCGGTTGCGGGAAAATTCCATGCTGAATACAGAAATTGGTAAGACGGGCGAAGTGATCGTTGAGGGCCACACCATTGGCCGCCTCGATGGCTTCATGTTCGCGCCGGAAGCGGCGGAGGCAGGGTCGGACGCCAAGGCATTGCAGGCGGCGGCGCAAAAGGCGCTCGCCGGCGAGATCGATGCACGGGCGGACCGTTTGGCGAATGCCGGGGACGATCAGTTCGTGCTCGCCTCCGATGGCGTGCTGCGCTGGACCGGCGATGCAGTCGGCCGGCTGGTGGCCGCCGAGGACACGCTGCATCCGCGCGTGCGCATCATCGCCGACGAACGCCTGACCGGCGCGCCGCGCGAGGCGGTGCAGGCGCGTCTTGATCTGTGGCTCAAGACTCATGTCGAAAAGCTGCTCGGGCCGTTGTTCGAGCTTGCCAAGGCCGAGGACGTCACCGGCATTGGGCGCGGCATCGCATTTCAGGTGATCGAGGCGCTCGGCGTTCTGGAGCGTCAGAAGGTCGCCAACGAGATCAAGGATCTCGACCAGCCCTCGCGCGCGACCCTGCGCAAGTATGGCGTCCGCTTCGGCGCCTATCACATCTATTTCCCGACGCTGCTCAAGCCGGCCGCCCGCGCGCTGGCCGCCCTTCTCTGGGCGCAGAAGCAGAACGACGTCGATCTGTCGGCGCTGTCCGGCGCCCAGCACCTTGCCAGCAGCGGCCGGACCTCGTTCCCGGCCGATCCGGCTCTCAGCCGCGATGCCTACCGCGTACTTGGTTACCGGCAGGCCGGCGATCGCGCCGTCCGCGTCGATATTTTGGAACGCCTTGCCGACCTCATCCGTCCGGCTCTCGCCTGGCGCGAGGGGACTGCGGGCGAGAAGCCGGCCGGCGCCTACGATGGCCGCGGCTTCGTCGTGACCCAGGCGATGACCTCGCTGACCGGCTCGGCTGGCGAAAGCTTTGCCTCGATCCTGAAATCGCTCGGCTATCGCATGGAAATGCGCCCGGCCCTGGCGGAGCCCACACCGGCCGCGACGCCGGCCGCCGAGGCACCGGCCGAGACGCCGGAAGCCGTTGTCGTCGCCGATGCCGCAGAGGCTTCGGTCGCCGAGGCTCCGGTCGAGGCAGCTCCGGCTGAGGAGGCATCCGCCCCTGAGGCTGCGGGGGAAGCAGACGCCGTCGCGACCGAAGCGCTGGCCGAAAGCCCTGCTGAACACGCAACAGCCGAGGAAGCTCCCGCCGTCGCAGAGGCAGTCGGGGAAGAAGATTCAGCATCCGACGAAACCGCAGCAGCAGCGACAGCAGAAGCACCCGCAGCCGCCGGCGAGGCTGAAACAACCGAAGCCGAAACCGCCGAGGCCGATGCGGCCTCGGGCGAGCCGGTCATGGTCGAGGTCTGGCGCCCAGCCGGCCGTCCGCAGCATCAGCGCCAGCACCGTCAGCACGACCGTCAGGGTCGCGGCAGCCGCAACGGCCAGCAGAGCCAGGATCGTCCCGCAGGCCAGACCGGCGAAGGCGAAGCGCCCGAGGGGGAGCGCGGTCGCCATGGCCCGCGTCGGCGCCACGCCGAGTTCCGCAAGCTTCACGGCAACAAGCCGGCCGAGGGCGGCGCCCCCGCCAACGAGGGCGGCCGGCCGCAGCGCGAGCAGTTCGGCAAGGGCCGGCCGAAGGGCGGCAAGGACGGCAGCAGGGATGGCGGCAAGGGCGGCTGGGACCGCAACCGCGATACCGCCGCCCAGAACAACAAGTTCCGCGAGCGCGAGCGTCCGATCGATCCCGATTCGCCCTTCGCCAAGCTCGCCGCCCTCAAGGCGCAAATGGCCGGAGGCGGCAAGGATCGCTGAACCGGAAACCGCTGAGATGGTTATCAGCTCGGAACCAGCGCAAAGGTGACGATGAGGTCAGCGGATACCACCATCCCGCAGCGCCAGCGCCTCGACAAGTGGCTCTGGCACGCGCGGGTGGTGAGAACCCGCTCCAATGCCGCAGCCCTCATCACCAGCGGCCATATCCGCCTCAACGGCAGCCGCCAGCAGTCGCCGGGACACGCCATCAAGATCGGCGATGTGGTGACGATCAGCCTTGATCGAGCGGTCCGCGTCCTCAGGGTGGCGGGCTTTGCCGAGCGCCGCGGCGATGTTGATGCGGCCCGCCTCACCTATGAGGATTTGGACGAAGAGCGGGAAGAATAATCCGGCCCTCGCCGCTTGCGGCACGAGGAAACCTGCGCTACCCCAACCATGCGCGATTGCGAAACGATTAGAACTGCCCGGAGTGCTGGATGACTTACGTCGTCACCGACAATTGCATCAAGTGCAAGTATACCGACTGCGTTGAGGTCTGCCCCGTCGACTGCTTCTACGAGGGCGAGAACATGCTGGTCATCCATCCGGACGAGTGCATCGATTGCGGCGTCTGCGAACCGGAATGCCCGGCCGAGGCAATCAAGCCGGATTCCGAGCCCAATCTCGAAAAATGGCTCGAGTTGAACGCCGAATACGCCAAGACCTGGCCGAACATCACCCAGAAGAAGGACCCGCCGCCGGACGCCAAGGAGTTCGACGGCGAAGAGAACAAGCTGGAAAAGTACTTTTCCGCGGCACCCGGCGAAGGCGACTGAGCCCTCACCCCGAAACTGCGCCGGTGAAGGCACCGGCGCCGCGACTGAATGCAGGCCGATAGCCCCGTCCATCGTTCCGCCATCCGCAGTGCGCGGAAGGAACAGGGCACCGCTGCCACTGCTGGCGTCCCTCGAGGCCAGGCTGTTGTAATTCGATGCGATGACGCCCCCGCCGCGCAGGTAGCGCCGGCGGGGGCGCGTGTGTGAGCTAATGCCCACAAAACGTTGATTTTTGCGCAAAATGTGGTATTCTCACCACAATTCATTGAGGCAGAACCTTGCGGTGCCCTCATGGCCTCTGAGGTTTCGCGACAGTCTTCGAAAAAATAATCATCGAACAGAGGCGTGGCAGTTCCGCGTATGGGCCGTGTCAGACAAATCGCGCAAGCAGGGTTCGAAGGTCGTTAAGAGTGCCAAGAAGTCCGCTGCCAAGACCCGCAGCGTGGCCAAGAAGACATCCCGGAGCCCGGCAGCCGCTCCCAAAACTGCAAAACCAGCCTCGCCAGCGACGCGGGCGGCATTGCAGGCCAAGAAAACAGGGCTGACCCGAACGACAGCCTCGGCTCGATCCGTAGCCGCAACCAAGCCGGCAGCTTCAGCGAAGCCTGCGGCCACACCGAAGCCTGGATCGTCAGGCAAACCGGCAGCAAGCAAACTTGCGCCCGCGACAAAAGCCGTTCAGGGGAAACCCGTAGCGCCAAAAGCCGCTCCGCCGACGGCCGTTTCGACTAAATCCACCCCGACGAAGGCTGTTGCAAAGCCCTCGCCGAAATCCGTTTCGCCAACGTCCGTCACCACCAAGACGGCAGCAACCAAGCCAGTTTCGACCACGGCCCAATCTGGGGGCAGATCTACCATCAACTCCGCTGCCAAGGCTACCTCGAAAACCGCTCATCCCGCACAAGTGGGGAACGCACAGACTGCCTCGGCCAAGTCCTCTCATAATACAAGAAGTGTAATGACAAAAGACTCCGCGAAAGCTCCGGTTAAGGCCCCGGAGACGAAGGTTGCTTCTTCGAAAAGCATTGATGCCAAAGTGACCGCCGCCAAGATCACGGACACTGAGAAGGCCGCCGCCAAGCCTGCTGTCAAAGCCCCCGCTGCCAGCGCCCCCGTTGCCGCTCCCGCCGCTCCTGCCGCGAAGAAGGCCGTCAAGCCGGCCGCGCCGGCCCGCGCCGAGGAGCCGAAGAAGCCGCTGACCCAGCGTCAGGGCTTCAAGACCAATGAATTCGTCGTTTATCCTGCCCATGGCGTCGGCCAGATCCTCGCCATCGAGGAGCAGGAGATCGCCGGCGCGCGTCTCGAATTGTTCGTCATCAGCTTCCTGAAAGACAAGATGACGCTGCGGGTACCGACCGCGAAGGTCGCCAATGTCGGCATGCGCAAGCTGTCCGAGCCGGCGCTGGTCAAGAAGGCGCTCGAGACCCTCAAGGGCCGCGCCCGCGTCAAGCGCACCATGTGGTCGCGCCGCGCCCAGGAATACGAGGCCAAGATCAATTCCGGCGACATCGTCGCGATCGCCGAGGTGGTCCGCGACCTTTATCGTTCCGACTCGCAGCCCGAGCAGTCCTACAGCGAGCGCCAGCTCTATGAGGCCGCGCTCGATCGCCTGTCGCGCGAGATCGTGGTCGTCCAGCAGATCACCGAGACCGAGGCGATCAAGGAGATTGAAAGCCAGCTCTCGAAGAGCCCACGCCGCGGCGCCGCCAAGGCAGAAGCCGCCGACGCCGACAGCGATGACGCGGGTGATGACGACAGCGTCTCCTCAGACGAGGCGGCGTAATCGTCAGACATTTGGGCGGCTTCCGAAGTCTCCCGCAACGTCAAACGGCTCCCTTCGGGAGCCGTTTCTTTTTTTGATGGGCGCTGTTGCGCGATGCTTGCGCCGTGCCTCACAGCGCGGCGCGCAAGAGCCCGGCAAACTCTTCGGCTGATGCCTTGCGCGGCGTCGTGCCGTTGGAATGGTCGGCCAGCGCCCGCGTTACCGTCTCGTCGATGTGGCGCGCCTCAAAACCCATCGCGCCAAGCGTCTGCGGCAAGCCGAGATCGCCGACCAGACTGAACACCGCGTCGGCGAGATCTGCATTGGCGCCAAGGCCAAACACCTCGCGCAGGCGCGTATATTTCTGGCCGACGTGATCGGCGTTGAATCGCAGGATGTGCGGCAGGAACACGCCGTTCAGCATGCCGTGATGCAGCACCGGCTGGCGTAATGCGCCTGCGGCATGCGACAGCGAGTGGACCGCGCCCAATCCCTTCTGGAACGTCATGCCGCCTTCCAGGGCCGCCATCATCATTTCCCAGCGCGCCTCACGGTCAGCGCCATTCGCCACCGCGCGGCGAATGAAGTGCCAGGCGCGATAGGCGCCATCGAGCGCGATCGCCTCCGCCGGCGGATTGACCAACGGCGAAAGATACGTCTCGACACAATGCGTCAGCGCATCGATACCGGTCGCGGCCGTCAGCACCGGCGGCAGTCCGAGCGTCAGTTCCGGATCGCAGATCGCGCGCTTAGGGATGAGGTGCGGGCTGATCAGCGCCAGTTTAGAGCCGTTGCTGAGATTGATCAGCGCCCCGCGCCCGACCTCGCTGCCGGTGCCAGCGGTGGTCGGAATCGCGATCACCGGCGCCACCGCCGAAGTGATTCTGCCGACGCCGTTGCGGATCGCGGCATAAGTCTCTAGCGGATCGGGATGGGTCGCCGCCAGCGCGACGCCCTTGGCGAGATCCATCGGCGAGCCGCCGCCAAGCGCAACGATGCCATCGCAGCCCGCGGCTTGATACGCCGCGACACCCGCGAGCACCGCCTCCTCGGTCGGATTGGGCGGCGTGTCGGCAAAAATCTCAAGCGGCAGCCCATCGAGCTGTTCGTGGATCTTCGCGGCAAGGCCCGCGCCCTGCACCCCGGCGTCCGTCACCAGAAGCGGCTTCTTGATGCCGAGCGCATCGACCGCGCCCTTGAGATTTTTGATCGCGCCGAAGTCGAAATCGATTGTCGTCAGATAGCCGATGGTTCCCATGCTTCGCCCCGTTCCATCCCAGATGCGACCGTTGTTTGTGCCGGTCTTTGCCTGTGCACCGGCGCGCGCTCTTGAGCAAACGCGGCGAAGCGCATCGGCGATTTCTCAAGGCGCCGCACAATGCCGCGCCGCGATTGTCAATCATCCGATGTTTAACATCGGATGATTGCAACAACAACATCTCTTGTGTTAGCGTCATGGCATCGCCACCGCAGAATGGCGGACAGGGAGATGAAAAACATTGGCCAAGCCTCGCCCACCAGCCAATGACAAGCGAACGAAGCCCGGACGCATTCACGACGTCCTGACGACGCTCGGCTGCGAAATCGCGCAGGATGTCATTTCCGTTGGCGCGGCGCTGCCTCCCGAACCCGATCTCGAACTTCGTTTCAATGTCGGCCGCGGCGTGATCCGCGAAGCCATCAAAACGCTTGCCGCCAAGGGCATGGTCAGCGTGCGCCCGCGCCATGGCACGCATGTGCTGCCGCGCAGCGAATGGAGCCTGCTCGATCGCGACGTGCTGAACTGGCTGGTCGGCTCCGGCGAGCCGGATCGCGATTTGCTGCTCGCCATTCAGGAGGTGCGCTCGATCATCGAGCCCGCCGCCGCAGCGCTCGCCGCCGAGCGCGCGACAAAGGCCAATCTCAAGCGCATCAATGCCGCACTCATTGCGATGGAGACATCGCATGATCAGGCGAGCGCCATCGCCGCCGACAAGGCGTTTCACCTCGCGATTCTCGATGCCACGCACAATCCGGTGCTGCAGAGTTTTCGCGGCGCGATCGACACCATTCTGAGCACCGTCTTTCTCGTCGCGGTCGGCAGCAGCGGATGGTTCGAAGACAACCTGCCCAATCACGCCGCCGCCGCGCACGCGATCAACGCCGGCGATCCTGAAAGCGCCCGTGCCGCGATGGAGCAAGTGCTCGGCTATACGCGCTCAAAACTGTCGAAACGACGCACCGCTCACGCGGGCCGGATGACCGCAGGAAAAACAACGGGCGGCGCAACGAAGAGGAAGCGCAATGTATCGTGACATGAAGGGCTCCACTCACGTTCTGGCCTCCCCGGAAATCGCGATCGTCGCGATCCCCGACGACGAGCGAGTCTGGGTGCCGCAGGCGCCGAATGTCTGGTTCCGGCCCTTGATGCTCAACACCCGGCAGGGCCAGTGGTGCAACCTGCTCCGCGTGCGGCGTGCCGGCGTGCTCTCGCGCCACCTTCATCCCAATCCCGTGCACGGCTTCGTGCTCAGGGGCAAATGGCACTACCGCGAGCACGACTGGGTGGCGTCGGAAGGCTCCTACGTGTTCGAGCCGCCGGGCGAAATTCACACGCTGATCGTGCCGGAAGACACGCCGGAGATGATCACGTTCTTCAACATCCAGGGCTCGATGGTCTATCTCGACGAGGACAACAAGCACGTCGGCTATGAGGACGTGTTCACCAAGATCGATATGTGCCGCGCCCATTATGAAGCCGTCGGCCTTGGCCGCGATTACGTCGACCAGTTCGTGCGCTGATGGCTGACGATCTCACCACAGGGCGCAACGCTCCCGCCGAGGCTCCATCCGCCGCATGGGCGTCGATGTGGTATGCCGGCAAAAAAGTGTTCGTCACCGGCGGCACCTCCGGCATCGGCGCGGGCCTCGCGCGCGGCTTCATCGAAGCCGGCGCCGAAGTCGTCGCAACCGGCGTCAGCGATGCCGAGGTGGAAGCCGCGGCCAAGGATCCGTTGCTCGGCCGCGCCGAGCTGCATCGGCTCGACGTGCGCGACGCCAGCGCGATCGCCGCGACAATCGGCTCGCTAGACCGCCTCGACGTGGTGATCAACTGCGCCGGCATCATCCGCCGCGGCGATGAACTTTCGCCGGACGTCTTCCAGTCCGTCATCGACATCAATCTCAACGGCACCATGCGCGTCTGTGCGGCCGCCCGGCCGCTGCTCGCGCAGTCGCAGGGCGCGATCGTCAATCTGGCGTCGATGCTGTCGTTCTTCGGCGGCGGCCTCGTGCCGGGCTATTCGGCGAGCAAGGGCGGCATCGCCCAGCTGACGAAATCCCTCGCCATCGCCTACGCGCCGGACGGCATTCGCGTGAACGCGATCGCGCCGGGCTGGATCGCGACGCCGCTGACATCCGCGCTGCAAGGCAGCGACGAGCGCAGCCGCGCCATTCTCGATCGCACGCCGCTGAAGCGCTGGGGCCAGCCTTCGGACCTGCTCGGCGGCGTGTTCTATCTTTGCTCGCCGACGGCGTCGTTCGTCACCGGATCAATTCTGGCGATCGACGGCGGCTACGCGATCACGTGAGGCGCGCCGCGGCATAGCCGCAGCGCGACAACCGGCGCCCGAATCACTGCGCACAGACGCAGCCGGACGCCGGAGAGACAAGACCATAGCGACAACGGCCGCACAGGCCGTGGGGAGGACGCGTGCTGGTAGTACCCAGTCAAAAATCTCGGCCGAAGCAGCGGTCGCGGGCGCTGGATTCGCTCGTCGGTTCGCTCATCTTCATCGCGCCTCTGCTCGCGCTCGTGGTGGTCTGGGCCATCGTCGTGCCGGTCTTCGACGTCAACCCGCGCATCTTTCCCTCCGTCGGATCCGTGGGGCATGCCGCGCTGGAATCCATTCTCGACGGCAGCCTGTTCAAGCATATCGGCGCGAGCCTTTTGCGCGTTTTCGTCGGCACCCTGATCGGCGTCGCCACTGCCGTCCCGCTCGGCATCGCGATGGGCATCAGCCCGGGCGTCTCGGCATTCTTCACGCCGCTCCTGCGCTTCTTCTCGGTGCTCGCCGGTATCGCCTGGATCCCGATCGCAACCCTGTGGTTCGGCTATGGCGCGGGCGCGATCATTTTTGTCATCTTCAACGCGGTGTTCTTCGTCGTCGCCTACAACACGCTGCTCGGTGTCACCACCATTCCGCATACGGTGCGCAACGCTGCGGCCTCGCTCGGCGCTGGCAAATGGGCGCTGCTGACCGAAGTGCTGCTGCCCGGCGCCCTGCCGAACATCGTCACCGGCGTCCGCACCGGCCTCGGCTTTGCCTGGCGCGCGCTGATCGCCGCCGAGATGATCGCGACCAATGTCGGCCTCGGCTACATGCTGTTCGTCGCGCGCGACTTCTATCGCACCGAAGTCATCGTGCTCGGCATGATCATCATCGGCCTGATCTGGCTTCTGCTCGATCGCCTGATCCTCGTGCGGCTTGAGCGCAGCACGATCGAGCGCTGGGGAATGGTGAGGCGCGCATGAATATCTTGCTGCAGGGCTGGAGCCTTTACATCCGCGCAACGCATCGCTGGCCGGGCGTCGCGGCGCTGGTGCCGTTCATTCCCGTCGTCGCGATCTGGGCGATCATCGCCGAGTCCGGCCTGTTTCCGCGCGCCTTCTTTCCGGGGCCGGTCGACGTCGTCCATTCCTTCTTCTCGCTGAGCTACAAGGGCATCCTGCCCGATTATCTGCAGGACAGCCTGGTGCGGCTCGCCGCCGGCGCCAGCGTCGGCATGCTGCTCGGCATTCCGCTCGGCATCTGGATCGGCACCAGCCGCACCGCGCATCGCATCTGCTGGCCGGTGCTGCTGTTCTTCCAGGCCATCGGCGACATCGCCTGGCTGCCGATCCTCCTGATCTGGTTTGGCTTCGGGCTCTCCACGATGACGTTTGTCATCGTCTATACGGTGCTGTTTCCGGTCGTGCTCAACACCGTGCTCGGCGTCGAGTCCGTTCCGCGCGACCTCGGCCGCGCCGCACGCAGCCTCGGCGCCTCGCCGGCGCGCGTGCTGTGGGAGGTGACGCTGCCCGGCGCGCTGCCCAACATCATCACCGGCCTGCGCAACGGCCTCGGCTATGGCTGGCGCGCGCTGATCGCGGTGGAGATGATCGTCGGCACCAGCGGCATCGGCTTCATGATGTTCGATGCGCGCCGCGCCGGCTCCGTCGTCGAGATCATGGTCGGCATGATCATTCTCGGACTGCTTTGGTACATCGTCGATGGCTGGATCCTTGCGCCGATCGAGCGCGCGACCGGCCGCCGCTGGGGACTGGTGACATCATGACAACACTGCAACTGCGCAACCTCGCCAAAACCTACTTCGACCCCTATGCCGGCGCGCATGTGACTGCGGTTCACGATGTCTCGCTCGACATCGAGCAGGGCGAATTCGTCTCCGTCGTCGGCCCCTCCGGTTGCGGCAAGACCACGATCCTCAACATGATCGCCGGCTTCATCCCCTATACCGGCGGCGAGATTCTGCTGAACGGCAAGGCGATCGACGGCCCCGGCCCGGAGCGCGGCGTGGTGTTTCAATCCTTCGCACTGTTCCCGTGGAAGACCGTGCTCGACAATGTCGGCTTCGGGCCGAAAATGCGCGGCGTGCCGAAGGCCGAGCGCGACAGGATCGCGCACGAATACCTTGCGCTCGCCGGGCTCTCGCACGCGGCGCATCGCTATCCGGGCGAACTGTCCGGCGGCATGCAGCAGCGCGTCGGCGTCGTCCGCGCGCTCGCCAACAATCCCGACGTGCTGCTGATGGACGAACCCTTCGCCAGCGTCGATGCGCAGACCCGCATGACCCTGCAGGAGGAACTGACCCGGATCTGGCAGGAGCGCCGGCCGACGGTCATCTTCATCACCCACGACGTGCCGGAGGCGGTGTTCCTCGCCAACCGCGTCGTCGTTCTCTCCAAGGGGCGCGTGCTCGAACAGATCAAGATCGATCTGCCGCGGCCGCGCGTCTGGGACGAGCTCATCGAGGACGACACCTTCAAGCGACTATCGGCCGACGTGCTGCAGATGGTGCGATCGGCATGAGTGTCGTCTCCGCCATCCTGCGCTCCGGCCGCGGCCGCTTCATCATCGGCGTCATCATCGCCTGGATCGGCTTCGAGCTCTGGCAGTCGGTGACGGCGCCATCAAAAATCTCGCCGGAACTTTCGGGCACCTCGGCGAGAGTTAATGTGCAGATCCAACTGCCGTTCACGCCCGAGCGGTTTCACGTCCTCGCCTTCCAGAAGTACGGGCGGGTGTCGGGGACCGACGACAACTCAATCGAGCTTCGTGGAGTGAAACGAACCGATCTCAATGCCGTCGCCCGCCCCTATTGGGTGACCAGCATCGGGCCAATCAAACCGGGAGGATAAAGAATGAAACGACTGCTACTGCTTGGCATATCGGCGCTGCTGGCCTGCGCGCCGGCAAAGGCGCAGGACCTGATCAAGCTCAAGGCCGGCATGGTGACGGGCATCGACCAGATCGGCCTGCCGATCGCGCTCGAGCGCGGCTTCTTCGAGAAGTACGGCCTCGACGTTGCCATTGCCCGCCCCTATGCCACCGGCGTCGATGCGCTGAACGCGCTGCAGGCGGGCGAAAGCGAGATCGTGCAGGTCGGCGTCCCGATGATCGGCGCGGTGCTGCGCGGCATGGACCTCGTGGCGCTCGGCAACTACAGCGGCAACGCCACCAAGGCCGGCTCGGACGCGACGATGGCGATCGTCGCGCGCGAGGGCTCCGGCATCGTCAAGGGCGACCTCAAGAGCCTCAAGGGCAAGAAGATCGCCACCTCCTTCGGCACCATCAACCACCTCTATATTCTCGCCACGCTGGAGAAGGCCGGGCTGACGCCGGACGACGTGACGCTCGTCAACACGCCGCCGCCGGACATGACGGTGGCGCTGCTCGCCAAGGGCATCGATGCGTTCTCGGGCTGGGATCCGTGGCCGATCATCGCGGGCAAGGATGTGCCCGGCGCCTTCCAGCTCGTGCGCGGCGGCGACGTGATCTCGTATCTCGGCTTCAACGTGGCGCTGCGCCCGTGGGTGGAGAAGAACGGCGCGACCATCGAAAAATTCCTGGCGGCCGTCTCCGAAGCCGACCAGTGGATGCGCAAAAATCCGAAGCAGGCCGCGCAGGTCGCCACCCGCTGGATTCCCGGCCTGAAGGTCGACATCGCGGAAGCGGCGATGGAGTTCAACATCCAGCAGGCCGACCGTCGCCTCTCCGCCAACAACTATCGCGCCCTGTGGAGCGCGGAGGACCGGCTGGCGCGGCTCGGCATTTTGAAGGCGACCTTCGACGTGAACAAGCACATCGAGCCGAAGCACATGCTCAAGGTGATGAAGGACCACCCGCAGCTGTTCGCCGACCTGCCGCCGATCCCGGCGGATGTGGCGATCGGGCCGGGCTACGCTTTCAAGCCCTGAGATCTTTGCACGATACAGCATCACGGCGGCGGGCCATTCGGCCCGCCGTTTTGCGTTCCGGGGTGCCGAGCATCGCCGCCACGCATCGATGTCTTGAACTTGGCGCGCAGCCGGTGATGATGTTTTCATCATCAGCTCTCGATCAAAGCATCCTTCGATAGCCAGCCGACATAGCTCAGCCATAGCCCGACAAGCAGCTCGACGCCCGCGGCAGTGAGCAGGATGGAGGGACGGCGCACGACAGCGTCCGTCAGCTCGGCGCCGAGCACCGGAGCGGCCATGAGCCACGCGCCCTTGAGCGCGACCACGATGCCGATCAGCGACAGCACAATCGCGGCGGCGCTCGTCCAATGATGATGCAGGGCGATCATCGTCAGGCCCGCCATCAGCGTGAACGCGCCGGTCGCCAGGACAAGCGGATCGTCACGCACGAAGTCGGTCAAAAGCTGCGGCAGCGCGCTCTGCCGCGCAAACAGCGTCACGGCCATGATGACGAGATAGGGGCCGGCGATGCGGGCCAGAATGCGCGTGCGGATAGCGGGGTTGTAGGTCGGCATGTCCGTTCCTTTCAATCGCAACGTCGCGCTCACCTTCAGCGCAGCTCCAAGCATACGCCCCGGATGGGAGAATTCCGAACATTCCTCATTCCAGAAGAGGGTCGAGAAAACGCAGATGCTGCCGCACGAACGCAGGGCGCAGATGCGTTAGATCTGAGAATTTGGGCTCCCCCGCTCCAAAGAAGGGCGAGCAGGTTGCGCCGCTTCCGCAGACATCGGGAAAGGGATCAAGGAGGCTGGCTCCGGTGCGTTCACTAATGGCGCGCAGCCTCGCATCGGCGGCCGCCCGGATGGCTCGCAGCGCGGCGACGGGGATTTCCTCCTCAACATCGGGGGCGATCCAAAAACCGGTCAGGCCGCGCGTCACCATCCGGCCGGGATCGAACCGCTCGTGAGCGGGGGGCGCCAGCACCAGATAGACCTTGGCGCCGTTCGCTTGCAGCAACCGCACATGGTCTTCGAGATTGGCGTAGAAGGCATCGCTGCCCTCTGCGGTGTTCAGAGGCAAGGTGCGGCCCTTGCGTTCGATCACCATCCCTTCGGTGCTATAGCCCGCCCATGCGGCCCCCAGCACCACCGCTTGCACCTTTTCGCGCTGTACGAGATCGACCAGAATGCCTGGCAGGCTCACGCAGCGAGCAAATTTGTCCGGCTGCATCACTCCCGGAACCGGCGGACAGCGCGGCCCCGTCACGAAGAACGTATTGGCAGCCAAACGCCCCTCGTCAAACAGTTGCTGGACACGCGGGCCGTATTGAAACAGCAAGCTGTCGCCGGCCAACGCGACCTTGTCCTCGCCATCTCCCAGATGTGCGACCAACGTCCAATCGTGCCTCGTCACGGCCATGCCCGCTGTGGGTTTGAAGTCCGCGTCAAGCTTCGCGTTGCCGATTTTTCGCACGTCGACGCCGGGCAGACTTGGGAAACGCTCGGGAAATCCGCCGCCGGCCCACACGACCATGCCGCAAGCACCGAGCGCCGCCACGCAGCTCGCCACCATCAGGGTGCGGCGATGGCGACGCGTTCCAAACCGCACGGGGCATTCTATGAAACGGTAAGTAGCCCAGGCCAGCACGAAGCTTGCGGCCACAAGCGCCATGGCCATCAGAGGCGTTGGCGGCTTGCCGAGACGAATGATGTATGCGTAGGAAATCAGTGGCCAGTGCCAGATGTAGAGCGGGTAACTGATGAACCCTATGGCAACGGCAGTGCGATTGGAAAAGAGGATGCGGTTCACCGCTGCGCCCGGTCCAGCGGCGATAACCGCCACCGTTCCGGCCACAGGCAGGAGCGCGATCCAGCCCGGAAAGCGGCTCGCGGATGTGAACAGCGCCACCGATGTCAGGAGCGCCGCCAGTCCAGCAACAGAGATCCAAGACCGGATGTTGGGAGCAAGAACAAACTGACCAATCCACGCGAGGCCAGCGCCCGCCAACAGCTCCCAGAAGCGCGAAATGGGCAGATAGAAGGCATCCGAGAGATTCGTGATCGACAGCGCGACGTTGATGCCGAATGAGGCCACGAACAAAATGACAAGGAGTCGCCCTAAGTTCGCCTTCTTCCGGAAGGCGCCCCATAGAAGCATCGGCCACAAGATGTAAAACTGCTCTTCGATACCCAAGGACCACAGATGCAAGAGCGGCTTTGAGGTGGCTGCGGCATCGAAATAACCGGCTTCGTACCAGAGCGCGATATTGGATAAAAAGCCCGCGCCGAAAAACGCATGCTTGCCGAGCTGCGCCAGCTCTGATGGCGTCATCGCAAGGATGCCGTAAGCCAGCACCACGGCCAGGCACACGGCAAGCGCCGGGAAGATGCGCCGGATGCGCCGCCCATAGAAGGCAGCAAACGAGAATCGCCGCTCTTTTATTTCGGTGAAAAGTATCGACGATATAAGAAAGCCGGAGATGACAAAGAAAATGTCGACGCCGACATATCCGCCCGGCACCGCCTCCGGGAAGGCATGATAGAGCACCACCGCGAGCACAGCAAAAGCCCGAAGACCGTCGATATCCGGGCGATACTTGCGAGCGTAGGGCGACGGAAGGGGCCCGGCGGCGGCGCTGAAGCTGTTCCGGGAGCGTGCCGCAACACCGAGTTCCGGCTCGGTGTCCTTCTGGTCGACCTTGACGCGCCCGACAGCCCTATCGGTCAAATTCAGCGCTCCCCGTCTCGCACCTTCACACAATGAAATGAAAGCTTGAGATAGGCAACCGCCGCTGAGGCCTGAGCTTGGCGTGCTGCAGGCCTTGCTCTCCGACGAGATTGGCTCCGCAATGCTACGCGAGAAGCAAGGCCTATGAAGTGCGCTGCATTCTATGTCCGCCTCTCGAGCGCGCGTCAGCCGACGTCCGCAAACACATCAACCGGCGTTCCGAAAGAGCTCAGGCGGAATCGCCACCGTCGATCGGAATGATCGCGCCGTTGATGTAGCTCGATGCCGATGACGCCAGCAGCAGCGCCAGTCCCTTGATCTCGTCAATCGTCGCCATGCGGCCGAGCGGCACCGTCGAGGTGAATTTTCCGGCGACCTCGGGATCGTGCATCCGCCCGTTCCCGATACTGGTCCTGAAGGGCCCAGGTGCGATGGCATTGATGCGGATGTTGTGCGGCCCGAGCTCCTTGGCCGCGACGCGGACGACATGCGCAACAGCCGATTTCGCCGCATGATAGGCATAGGCGGGGATCGGCGACGTTTTAACGCCCGCAATCGACGCGGTCACGATGATCGATCCCGATCTTCGCTGTTTCATCTGCCGCGCCGCCGCCTGGATGGTGACGAATGTGCCGTCCAGATTGATCCGGGTCGAATGTTCCCAGGCCTCCATCGATACGTTTTCGATCTGCCCATCCTCGACACCGTAGCCCGGCCCGGCGCTGATCCCGGCGTTGGCGAAAACAATATCGAGTTGGCCGAATTTTTCTGCCGTATCATCGACCATCTTTCTGACGGCGTCGAAATTTGAAATGTCGACGACCACGGTCGAGACCCGGCCGCCACTCTTGCGCAGCCTGCCGGCGACCTCAGCGAGCGCATCCGTATCGAGATCGGCCAACACGACGATCGCGCCGTTGTCGGCGAGCACTTCCGCCATGCCGGACCCCAGCCCGTGCGCTGCGCCGGTGACGATGGCGACCTTGTCCCTGACGTCGAAAAGTTCACTCGCCTTCATGTCCGATACCCCTTCTGCTCGATCAGTCCGCGCGCCCGAGCATCGCGCCGCCATCGATCACCATATGCGTTCCCGTCACATATTTTGACGCCGAAGATGCCAGGAACAAAGCGAGCCCCTGAATTTCCGACGTTTCCGCCGCACGATGCGATGGCGAACCGCGCCTGAACGCCTGCTCCAGCTCCGGCGTGGTCAGGCTGGTGAGGAATGGGCCCGGCGCAATGGCATTCACCGTCACGCCATATCGCGCAAGTTCGAGTGCGGCCTGTTTGACGAGGTGCGCAGCCCCCGCCTTCGAGATCTGGTACGGCGAGCCGACGATGGCGCCCGGGCGCAGCCCCGCGATCGATGCGGTGACGATGATGCGCCCGCACGATTGCCGCTTCATATGCGGCGCCGCGGCCTGAATCGTGGAAAACACCGAAGTCAGATTGGTCGCGATCACACGATCCCACAGTTCATCCGGGATGTTCTCAATTGCGCCCTCCGGATCGCGCTGTCCCTGCATGTCGAGAAAGCCCGGCCCCGCGCTGATGCCGGCATTGGCGAAAACGACATCGAGCCGCTGATGGCGGCCGGCGACGGTGTCAATCGTCTCCTTCAGTTGCTGCCGTTCGGTCACATCGCAGGTCACGATGTCGACCGCCAGGCCCGCATCCGCAAACTCGCACCGGGTTTGTGCGAGCGTTTCGGGGTTGCGGTCGAGAAGCACGACACGCGCACCATTGGCCGCCATGACTTCGGCAAAGGCCTTGCCGAGCCCTGTCGCGCCGCCTGTGATGACGGTCACGAGATCGGTAACGTCAAAGATCGCCTCTGCCTTCAGTTGCGACAGGTTCATCACGTTCTCCTTGCCCGGCTAGAACAGATTTCTCGAAAGGATCATCGCCAGGACGAGCACGACGTCGGCCAGAATGAACAGCGAAACGCCGTAAAAGATCGTTTCCAGATTCACGAGATCGCGCGCCACGCTGTGGATGACGAAGACATTCAAACCCACAGGCGGCGTGATCATTCCGATTTCGAGCAGTTTTGCGACCAGGATGCCGAACCAGATCAGATCGATTCCGTTGGTCGTGATGATGGGAAGGACCAGCGGCAGGGTCAGCAGCATCGCCCCGATCGGCTCGAGAAACATGCCGAGCATCAAGTAGAGAAGAACGATGGCCAGCAGGATGACAAACGGCGGAGCACCGAGATCGCCGATCCATCCTCCGAGGGCGGCGGAGAGGCCACTCAACGCGATCAAGCGCGTGAATGCGTTGGCCGCAACGGCGATGATGAAGAGACTGGCAGAGCTGAGAAGCGTATCGAGGCAGCTCTGGAAAAACGCCTCGCGCGACAGGCTGCCCCGCGCGACGCCGATGATGACGGTCAGAATGGCTCCGACGGCGCCAGCCTCGGTCGCGGTGAAATAGCCGGAAAACAGGCCGCCAAAGACACAGGACACCAGCATCGCCGTCGGCCAGATCTGGATGAGCGAAGCCCACTTTTGCCCTTTGAGCACCGGCTGGCGCGGCAGATAGCCGGGCTTGGCCCACGCCACAACCAGCACGACGGCAACGTAGCCGACGAGGGTCGCAAGACCGACGAACAAGCCGCCGAGAAACAGCGTCGTGATCGAAACCTGAGCCTGGATGCCATACAGGATGAGAATGATGCTCGGCGGAATCAACGCACCGATGGTGCCGCCGGCGGCGACCGTACCCGTGGCGATGCCGAGGTGATAGCCGCTGCGATGCATCTCGGGCACCGCGATCCGCCCCATCGCCGCGCTGCAGGCCACGCTTGACCCGGTGACGGCGGCAAAGCCAGTCGCGCCGAACAGGGAGGCGATGGCAAGGCCGCCGGGAAGCCAGCCGAGCCAGACGCGCGCCGCCTCGAACAGTCCGCGCGTCAGCCCGGAGTGATAGGCGATATAGCCCATCAGCAGAAACATCGGCACCGAACTCAGCGTCCAGCTCGCGGCGAAATGATAGGGAACAGTTGTCAAAATTCCCATCGCCGGGCGTTCGCCGAGGATCAGCCAGATCCCGCCAAGCGAGACACCGAGAAGCGTGACGGCGATCGGCACCCTCAAGGCGATCATGATCACGACAAGGGGGAGCGACGCCACTCCGACACTCAAGGGATCCATCGGGATGCTCTTTTCAGGATGACAGGGTTTGTGAGGGGATCAGCTCGGCCCGCGGGCGAACCAGCCTCAGCACAAGAACAATGCACATCAGCCCGAACGAGACTGGAAGGATCCAGTAGCTTGGCCAGACCACGATGCGCATCGTGCCGGATTCGACGAAGGCGCGGATGGCCGTCTGCTTGGTCGCCTCAATCGCGGTCGCGTAGGTCAGCAGCCCATAGACGATCAGGGAGAGGATCAGCGCGATCCATCGCAGACCGTTCTGCACCGGGCGGGGCATCAGGTCCGTGAACACTGTCGCCTCAATATGGCGATTGTGAATCTCGGCATAGGCAATCGGCAGAAAGCTGACGCCGACCATGTAATAGTGGCTGACGATCTCCACGGTGCCGGTAAGAGATTGCCCGACGACGGCACGAAACAGGACGTCCGCGCTGATTTGCACCATCATTAGGACAAGTGCCGCTCCGCCAAGAGATATGGTGAGCCAGCTGATGAGACGCCCTGTTCCGTGCATGCGGTTCGGCTCGTTATGCTTGATGTGATCTGTTACTTGGCGAAACCGGCGAGATCGACCTTCGACCAGATATGTTCGATCCGCAGCTCGGCGAGCTTGTCGACGTCATTGCCTGCCGGCTCGACCAGCTTCTCCCACTTGGCGACGAGAGCCTTGTAACGCTCCACCTTCTCGGCCGCGTTCTTCACGCCCTTCGCCTCAAGCGTGGAGACGACATTGGCCAGATGCGCGTTGATGAACTCCTGCCTCTTGGCCAGAAGGTCAGCCGCGGGCTCCTCGAACTTGATGCCCTTTGCCTTGCCTTCGGCCATCGCCTTGTCAGCGGAAACCAGCCAGGTATCGGTCGCCTTCGCCGCGCCATACTGGACCGCCTTCACAAAGGCTTCGCGATCCTTGGGAGCGAGCTTGTCCCAGTAGCCCTTGCCAAGATTGGCGACGCCATCGCTGGTGAAGACGCCGAGATTGACCATCGAGACATACTTCACAACGTCGAAGAGGCGCCCGTTGATCATCTCCGGAAGCGAGCCGTAGCTGCCGTCCGCCACCCGCTGGCTCAATGCTTCAAACACTTCCGACGACGGCAGTTGCACCACCTTGGCGCCGAATGCCTCGACCCATCGCGAGAACACCGCGCCGGACGCCCGGATCTTCAGACCGTTCAGCGCCGCCAACGTGCTGGCGGGCTTCACCGACAGAATGTTGTAGGGCGCCGTCGAACTGCTGCCGAGATAGACCTGCCCGACCTTGGTGAATTCGGCGATGCATTCGGGGCATGTCACCGTGTATTCGGTTGCCGCCGCGCCGATCGCGCGCGGGTTCGTTCCCAGAACGGACAGTTCGCCGGGAAGGCTGCTTTCGATGAAATCGGAGGGATAGTAAAGCAGGACCACCGAGCCCATATCGGCGATGCCGTCGCGCAGGCCATTGTTCATCTCTTGCGGCGTCAGAAGGCCGCTCGGGAAATCGCGCCCGCTGTAGCGGCCATTGGTGAGCTGCTTCAGCTTCTCGAAAATATAAGGATAGGTGGCGGTCGCATTCATATGCGCCGGCCCGAAGGCGCTGGCTGCACGCACGACGCTCTGCGCAAAGGCCGTCGACGTCCCAAGGCCGATGAGCAAAGCTGCTGTCGCGATCAATTTCATGGCATTTCTCCCTGCTGCTGCTTTTCTGGCCCGTGAAGCTCGCGATGAGCTTCACGGAAGATTTTCGTTTCGATTACGCGGCGCAATTCACCTCGGCACAGCGCGGGCTTTTCGGACAGGATCGGTCCCGTCCCAATCGAGGCTCGCCTCGTACATTTCCTGATAGATGTCCTCGAGCGCGTCCGTGATTTCGATGATCTCGATCATCCCCGGCAGGTCGCGGCTGGTGTCCATATAGACAATCTGCACGCCGCGCGGCGAACGGTCCGAAAACGCGACCTCGTAGCCCTTGTTCTTGTAACTCTGCACCGCGGCCTTCAGATCGCGCGCGCCGACCGCCCAATGATGAAAGCCGTGCCCCTTTTTCCTGATGAACTCCTGATAGACGGAGGGCTTGTCGTCGTGCTGCTGGATCAGCTCGACCATCATGTGACCGGAATAGGCGACGGCGAGCGTCACGGTCATGTCCGTCGGCTGGCCACGGTAGATCCCTTCAGACGGCACGAAGGGCCCGGAGACGAACCACGGCCCCAGGCCGAACTGGTCGGTAAACGCTTTCATCGATTGCTCGATGTCTTCGACGGTGTAGGCGATCTGAATGACCCCGCCGAACGGCTGGCCGATCTTCATCATTTCCATGAAACTGGTTCCGATATTTCTTGTGGCCGTTTGATGTGGCCGTTTACCGCTTGAAAAACTCGAGACTGCCGTCGAGCCGCTCTTTGGCTACGGCGAAATCGAGCACTGCCGGAATCCCGCGGCTGTTGACTTCGCGGGCGCGCCGCAAAGCGGCGTCGATCTCGCCGGGGTCTTCGACCCGTTCGCCGTAACAGCCGCAGGCTTCGGCGACCTTCGCGAAGTCCGGCTGCACCTCGAACTCGGTGGCGATATAACGTTCGTTGAAAGCAAGGCGCTGAATATCCCGGATCGATCCGAGGGCCTCATCATTGAGCACAACCCATGTCACTCCCGATCGCAGCTCGGCGGCGGTCGGCAGCACGTTCATGATCATCTGGAAAGAGCCGTCGCCGACCAACGACACCGCGGGACAATCCGGCCTCGCGAGCTGCGCCGCAGGCAGCGCCGAGGAAGCAAAGCCCATTCCGTAGAAGCTCGACGGCGTGATCAGCGAGCGCGGCTCATACACCTTGAAATAGGGAAACGCGCCGCCCATGCCTTGCGCGAGAACGCCGACGTCGATCACCACTGTCGTCTCGCGCGGGAAGGCGCGGCGGACGGCGTCGATCACGCGGACCGGATGGATCGGCGATTGCGCGGATCCGACCATCGCCCCGATTTCCGCTTCCAGCGCGGCACGCATCTTGTCCAGCGCATCGAGCTGGCTGACAGCTTCGTCGCGAACCGTGGCGCTCATCTCGGTCAGTTGCGACACGATATCCTCGACGACAAGCCGCGCGTCGCCGACGATACCGACCTTTGGAACGACGCTGCGCCCCAGCTCCACAGGATCAAGGTCTATCTGAATATACGCTGCGTTCGGATCGGGCAGATAACTCGGCAGCCAGTTGGTTTCCTGCTGCTCGAACCTGCAGCCGATGCCGATCACGACATCAGCCTCCGGCAACAGCTTCTTCGCGATCGTCGTCCGGTGATGGCCGATGCCGCCGGCAGCGAGCGGATGATCGTCCGGAATGATCCCGCGACCGGAAAGCGTGGTCAGCACGGGAATCGACAGCTTCTCCGCCAGCGCGCGGACCGCGTCCGACGCGCCCGCGGCGATCGCTCCGCCGCCCGAGACAATCAGGGGGCGGCGCGCCACAGCGAGAAGAGCAGCGGCCTTTTTGACGAGGTCAAGGTCGCCCCTCACCCGCGGTGGCAACCCCGCAGGCTGGTAGCGATCAAGCTCGATGGCCTGGACCAGCACATCCTGAGGGATGTCGATTAGCACCGGACCAGGTTTGCCCGAACGCGCGATGACAAAGGCCTGGCGCAGCACCTCGGGAATGAGATCGGCCCGGTCCACGCGCACCGCCCATTTCGTGATCGGGCGGAACATCTGAACCTGATCGATCTCCTGGCTCGCCCCCTTGTGGGCATTCCGCGTGGCGCCGCGCCCCGCCAGGATGATAATCGGCAATGCCCCGACGAAGGCTTCGGTGATGCCGGTGATGAGATTGGTCGCGCCGGGTCCGGCGGTTACGCAGCAGACGCCGGGCTCTCCGGTGAGCTGGGCATAGCCCGCAGCCATGTTCGCGGCGTGCTGCTCATGCCGGACCAGCACATGCCTGATGTCCGGCGAGTGATAGAGCGCCTCATAGATGCCGATCGTGTGCCCTCCGGGCATTCCGAAAACATACTTGACGTTTTCCGCCCTAAGGATGTCGACGACAGCCTGCCCCGCACTGATGGCCATGCTCACTCCCGCTTGCTTCTTGGAACATTTTTTATTCCGCCCCTTGGGGCTCGGCGGACAAAAAGCTAACGGAGGTGCCGGGTTAGTCAACTCTATTAAGTCCACATAGTGGACTTGATGAAAATTTCTTTTGTGCCTAGGCTTGGAGCGAATTGAGCTTGTGCGACGCACAATAGTTACAAAAATACAGTGTTTCGTCAGAGATGAATGACGGAAGGCAGATCAATAGAGTCCACAAAGCGGACTTTTTGGCTGAGGCCATTCGGGAGGTTATTTCATGGCAGCGCCGGAGAACGGCCACACGGGCGCACAAGCAGTTGGCCGCGCCTGCATCATCCTTCGCGAGGTCGCGCGTCACGGCTCGGCCGGGGCGAGAATGATCGACCTGACGGCCGGGCTCGGCCTGCCGCGCCCCACGGTGCATCGGATATTGCAACCCCTCATCGCGGAGACGTTGATCGCGCAAGATCCCAAAACGCGCCGCTATCGTCTCGGCACCGGCATTTTTGAGCTCGGGCTGGTCGCTCCGAGCCCGCTCGATCGCCTCGCAAAATTGAGGCCGCTGCTCGACGACCTCGCTGCGAAGACAGGCGACACCGCCTATCTCATGATGCGGCGGGGAGACGAAGTCATTTGCCTCGCTCGGGCGGAGGGCGCCTCGCCAATCCGCACCTACGTGTTTGAGGTTGGCGTCATGCGGCCGCTCGGCGCGAGCCTTGCCGGCATCTGCATGATGGCAGCATTGCCGGATGCCGAAATCAACAAGATCATCAAGCGATCGGTCGGCGCATTTGCCAGATTTGGCCAATCGACACCGGAATATATTCGGAAACAGATCTCGGAAGTGCGACAGCGTGGTTATGCCTACAGCAGCGAAGTGCTGCTCAAATCCGCAACAGGCCTGAGCGCGACAATTCCCAATCCCGGCGGCCTTCCCTATTTGAGCATAAGCCTCTCCGCCGTCACCGCCCGCGTTCCGCAACGGCGCGTCGAAGGGCTGGCGGCAGACCTGCTGAACGCGTGCAAAGAGATGAGCAAACTGCTTTTGGAAGATTAGCTCTGAATGGCGCTACCAAATGCAAGCCGAACGATAGCTGTCCATTCCTCAGCATCCGCTGCGTTCGCACGATCAGAAGCCCCTACGCCGCGGCAATCTTTTACATGCAGAAGCCCGGCGCTATGATGGGCGCTGCTCGCCTGGTCATGCCGGTTCGCTTCCGCTTGCGTTCTTTGCGATCCGGAAGCGAAGAACAGCCGGCGAGCGACAGTCAAGGAGTGCGAGGCGATGGAAGCGGCTGCAAGGTCAGCCTCCGTCGCAGCCACATTTGATCGAGATCAAGTTGCAATGGCCAGCTTCCCCTATTTGCAGACTGAAACCTCTGGGAGGCAGGTCGGGAATCGATTGGCCGCAATCCTGCAAATCATAGCCGCACTCATATGGATTCCGCAGGCCGGCGCGCTCAGCGTCGCTGTCGGCAGAATCGCGTCGGGCCATGGTGCAGATGCGGTTGTGGGACCCGCCATCCTGGTGCTGGTTCTCGGGATTGCCAAAGCGCTGCTGGATGCAGCCGGCGGCCGATTGGCGTTCAGGCTGGCGCGAAAGGCCCTTTCAGACCGTCGCGAGCAAGTAGGCCTCGCTCTTGCAGGGGGATCTCCGCTTGATGTGTCGCGACCGCCGTCTGGCCTTGCAGCGAGCGCATTGACCGAGCAGGCCGAGGCGATCGTACCCTATCTGGCGCGGTTCCGGCCGGCCCGGCTCCGCGCGGCGGTGGTGCCGGTGATTATCCTGTTGTGTGTGCTGGCTGTTTCGTGGGTGGCGGCGCTCGCCCTGCTCTTCGCCGCGCCGCTCATTCCGATCTTCATGGCGCTCATCGGCTGGCGCGCCAAGGCTGCCACCGAGCAGCAGCTCGGCGAAATCGGCAACATGAATGCCTTTTTGCTCGACCGTCTTCGCGGGCTTGCAACCATCCGTGCGCTCGGCGCGGTGCAGGCAACAGCGACCCGGGTGCGCCTCGAAGGCGAAAGCCTGCGCATCCGCACGATGGCGGTTCTGCGTATCGCTTTTCTTTCCTCGGCGGTGCTGGAATTGTTCGCCGCGCTCGGCGTCGCGATGGTCGCCGTCTATATCGGCTTCCATCTGCTCGGCCAGCTCGATTTCGGCGCATGGAACGGCAAATTGAGCCTGAGCGAAGGACTGTTCGTTCTCCTGCTGGCGCCGGCCTTCTTTGAGCCGCTGCGCGACCTTTCGTCGGCATGGCACGACCGGGCAGCCGGCGAAGCAGCCATCGAGGCGTTGAATCGGCTCTGCTGCACGCGGGCCTCGCTTCTCGGCGCGGATGTCCATTCGCCTTTATCATCGTCGCGCGATGCGCCAGCGGTCCGGATCGAAGGACTGCGCTACAGCTATCCGGGGCGCAGCGCCAACGTCTTCGATGGTTTCGATCTCGCAATTGCACCGGGCGAACATGTTGCGCTCCTCGCCCCAAGCGGCGCCGGCAAATCGACGCTGCTCGCCTTGATTGCAGGGTTCGATGCGCCCGCAGACGGCCGTGTCGTGATTGCAGACACCATCCTCAACGCAGACAACGGGGCGCAGCTGCGACGGCAGATGGCCTGGATCGGCCAAGCGCCGCACATCTTCGACGGCACGCTCGTCACCAACGTATCGCTCGGCCGGTCGGAGATCGGGCCCGATCGCGTGGCCGAAGCACTCGCCCTCATGCAGCTTGATCACGTTCGGCGGCGCGGCGCGACTGTCATCGGAGAAGGCGGCCTTGGACTGTCGGGCGGAGAGGCACTTCGGCTCGCGCTTGCGCGTGCCGCAGCGACGCCCGGCGCGACGCTCATTCTCGCCGACGAGCCCACCGCCCACCTCGACGACATGACGGCGGGCGAGATCACCGAGGCCCTGCTCTCGCTTGCCCGCGGCCGAACCCTGATCGTCGCAACGCACGACCCGGCGCTGGCCGCCCGCATGGATCGGGTGATCCGGCTGAGCGCTCCTTCGATGGAGGCAGCGGCATGATCCGGGATCTTCGGGCTCTCGGCCCCATCATCAGACTGTTTTTCGCCGAGCGCCGCGGCATCCTTGTCGGCGGAGTGCTGATGGCAGCGGCCGCGGTCATCTGCGGCATTCTTCTGCTCGGCCTCGCGGGCTGGTTTATCACGGCGACGGCCCTGGCCGGCCTGTCGGCTGCGACGGCGCTCGCTTTCGATGTCTTTGCACCGGCTGCCGGCATCCGCTTTCTGGCGCTCGCCCGCACTGCCACGCGATACGGCGAACGGCTCGTCACCCATGACGCGACCCTTCGCGTGCTTGCCGCCCTGCGTGAGCGCCTGTTCCGCGGCTGGGCCGAAGCCAGCTCCGCCCGCAAGCTGACGCTGCGGCCGGCACGTATCCTGTTCCGGCTGACGCTCGACCTCGACGCGATGGATTCGCTTTACCTCCGCGTTCTGGTGCCCATCGGCGCGGCGCTTTGCGGCACCCTGCTCGCCGCCGTCATCCTCGGCTTCATGAGCGCGCCACTTGGCATTGCTGCTGGCGCGGTTCTGATCATTGTCGGATTTGGCATTCCGCTTGCCGCGACGGCGGCCGCGCGACGCCCCGCTCGCCGCCGCGCCTACGCGATGGAAGCTCTGCGCTCGCGCGTCATCGATCTCGTCAGCGGCCAAAAAGAGCTGGTCATGGCCGGCCAGCTCAATGCCCAGCGCCGCGCCATTGCTGCTGCCGACCGCCGACTGCTCGATGCCGACAATGCCTTGAACGCAATCGAAACCACAGCCGGCGCGGCGTTCGGAATTGCGAGCGCGGCGTTGTTGGCGGGCACGCTCATGGCCGTCGCCCTGCTCAGCCAGGGCGATGTGATCAGCGCCCCTGTCGCTGTGCTGGGCCTGTTAACCGCCCTCACCGTCCTCGAACCCTTCGCGGCATTGCGCCGGGGGGCAATCGAATTCGGTCGCACTGTCCTTGCCGCACGGCGCATCGGCCGGCGGATTGATGACGTTCGACACGAGTCCCACCGCATCGCGCCGGACGAGGGCTTCGCCGTCCAGATGAATGAAATTGCGACCAGCTATCCGGGAAGCGCAACGACCATTCTTCACGACATCTCGCTGGCCGTTCGCGCCGGCGAGCGCGTTGCCGTCATCGGGAAAAGCGGCGCCGGCAAATCCACGCTGCTGGCCCTCGTCGCCGGCGACGTTCTGGCCTTGAATGGTCCCTTCAGGGCCCTTCCGGCGACGCTCTTCACCCAACGGACAGAGCTTTTTCAAGACACCCTGCGCGATAATCTGCTCCTTGCCGATCCGACAGCGACCGATGAAAGGCTCTGCACGGCCTTGCAGGCCGCAGGCCTCGGCCGCGATGTGGCGGCCTTGCCGGACGGTCTCGAAACCCGCCTCGGCGAAGGCGGCATGGGCCTCTCCGGCGGACAAGCGCGCCGCCTTGCGCTCGCCCGCCTGCTTCTGAACAAGGCCCCCCTGTGGCTGCTTGATGAACCGACAGAGGGGCTCGATGGCGATACCGCGCGCGACGTTATCCGGCGGATTGTTGATCAAGCGCAAGGACGCACGCTTCTTGTTGCGACACATATCCGGCGTGAGGCGGAGATCGCCGATCGTATCCTGATCATGGATCATGGACGCATCATCGCTACGAAGCGGCGTGGGGAGCCCGGTTTCGAGGGCGCGCTCGCGTTGCTGCGACCGGACTGAAGTTTTCGACTGAAAGTGCTAGTGTCGCGCCATGCCAGGAGGCCGGAAAACCGGAGTTGATCATGGAATTTGACATCGTCGCGCTATCGCGTCTCCAGTTTGCAGTCACCGCGCTCTACCATTTCCTCTTCGTGCCGCTGACGCTCGGCCTGTCGATCCTGCTCGCCATCATGGAGACCGTGTATGTCATGACCGGTCGCGTCATCTGGCGCCTGATGACGAAATTCTGGGGAGTTCTATTCGGCATCAACTTCGTACTCGGCGTTGCGACCGGCATTGTCATGGAATTCCAGTTCGGCATGAACTGGAGCTACTACAGCCACTATGTCGGCGACATTTTCGGCGCGCCCCTTGCCATCGAGGGCCTGATGGCCTTCTTCCTCGAAGCGACCTTCGTCGGCCTGTTCTTCTTCGGCTGGGACAAATTGTCGAAGATCGGCCATCTTGCCGTAACATGGGCGGTCGCACTCGGCTCCAATCTGTCGGCGCTCTGGATCCTGATCGCCAACGGCTGGATGCAAAATCCGGTCGGCTCTGCTTTCAATCCGCAGACCATGCGGATGGAAGTCACCGACTTTTACGCGGTGTTGTTCAATCCCGTCGCTCAGGCAAAATTCGTCCATACTGTCTCGGCGGGCTATGTGACAGCCTCCGTCTTTGTGCTCGGCGTTTCGGCCTGGTACCTGCTGAAGGGACGGCACATTGATCTGGCCAAGCGTTCGATGACGGTGGCGGCCTCCTTCGGCCTTGCCGCATCATTGTCGGTCGTCGTGCTCGGCGACGAAAGCGGTTATCTTTCGAGCGAGCATCAGAAAATGAAGCTCGCCGCGATCGAGGCAATGTGGAAAACCGAGCCCGCGCCGGCAGCGTTCACGGCCTTCGGCTTTCCCGATCAGCAGGCACGAACCACGCACTATGCCGTCCATATTCCATGGGTGGTGGGCCTGATCAGCACGCGCTCGCTCACCACTGAAGTGCCCGGCATCGAAGAGCTTGTCAAAAGTGCCGAGACGCGCATCCGCAACGGGCTCGTCGCTTACGATGCGCTACAAAAGATCCGTGCAGCGGAGAACATGGCCGCCATTCCGGCCGAGACGCGCGCTGCATTTGAGAACAATGGTCAGGATCTCGGCTACGCGCTTCTTTTGAGACGTTACGTCGACGATCCCCGACAGGCCACTGACGCCCAGATCGCGCAGGCGGCCTGGGACACGGTGCCGAACGTACCGACATTGTTCTGGGCCTTCCGGGTCATGGTCGGCCTGGGCTTCTTCTTCATCCTTCTGATGGCCACGTTCTTCTATCTTGCCTCACGCCACAGGCTCGATCGTTATCCGGCGTTGCTGCGCGTCGCGGTACTGGCGATTCCGCTGCCGTGGATCGCAGCGGAGTTCGGCTGGATCGTTGCAGAAGTCGGGCGGCAGCCCTGGATTATTGAAGGGGTGTTACCCACCGCGGCGGCCGTCTCCGATCTCGGAGCCATGACCGTCCTGCTTACGATCCTTGGCTTTGCGCTGATCTACACGGTGCTGTTCATCATCGAGATGGCGCTCATGATCCGGGCCATCAAGCACGGGCCCGAACCAGATCCGGAACCGGAGGCCAAAATCGGCCCCGCCGTCCTCGTCGCTGCGGAGTAGTCGACATGATCCTGCATGACCTTCTCGACTATCAAACACTGCGTGTCATCTGGTGGTTGCTGCTCGGAATCCTTCTCATCGCTTTCGCGGTCATGGATGGTTTCGATCTTGGTGCAGCCATTCTCCTCCCGTTGGTCGGCCGTACTGATCTCGAACGACGCGTCGTCATCAATGCGGTCGGGCCTGTCTGGGAGGGCAATCAGGTCTGGCTGATCCTCGGAGGCGGTGCGATTTTCGCGGCCTGGCCGCCGCTCTATGCGGTCTCGTTCTCCGGCTTCTACCTCGCCATGTTCGCGATCCTGTGTGCGCTCATCCTGCGGCCAGTTGGTTTTAAGTATCGCTCCAAGCGCGACAGCGAAGCATGGCGATCCGGATGGGATTGGGCGCTTTTTATCGGCGGCTTGGTGCCGGTGCTGGTGATGGGCGTCGCGGTCGGCAATGTGCTACAGGGCGTTCCGTTCCACTTCAGCAGCGATCTGCGCATCAGCTACGAGGGAACCACGCTGTTCGAGTTGCTCAACCCGTTCGGCCTGTTGTGTGGGCTTCTGTCAGTTGCCATGGTGGTGATGCACGGCGCCGGGTGGCTTCAGCTCAAGACCGATGGCACCGTTGCCGCGCGTGCGCGCAGCTATGGCAGGCTTGCAGCGGCTGTCACCGTCGCACTGTTTGCGATAGGCGGCCTGTGGGTCTGGTTCGGCATCGACGGCTACCGCATCACCAGCGCAGTAGTTACCGATGGCCCGTCAAATCCGCTCGGCAAGACCGTCGCGCGGGAGGCCGGGGTCTGGTTCAACAATTATACTGCCCACCCCTGGACGATCATCGCGCCGCTGCTTGGACTTGTCGGCGCCCTGGCGAGCCTTGGCTTCCAGACCGCCCGCAAGGAGGTTGCCGCGCTGTTGTCGAGCACGATTGCTATACTCGGCATCATCTCGACGGTCGGGCTGTCGATGTTTCCCTTTATTCTGCCCTCGTCGATCGACCCGAAATCGAGTCTGACCGTATGGGACGCGTCGTCAAGCCATCTGACATTGTTCATCATGCTGGTGGTCACGGTGATCTTCGTGCCGATCATCGCGCTCTACACCAGCTGGGTCTACAGTGTGCTGTGGGGCAAAGTGGATGCTGGCGCGATCCGCGATGGCAGCGGCCATGCCTATTGAATGGCATGCTTGTTAAAATAGAAGGACATAGAGGCAATGTGGTATTTTTCATGGCTACTCGGTCTGCCGCTCGCCGCGACATTCGCAGTGCTCAATGCCATGTGGTACGAGCTTGTCGAGGACGCCGCGCTGAAGCAAGCGGAGCAAGGCAAGAAGACCGGCGCTTGATTAAGCGAAAGTGGCGCTCCCGTCAGCGAGCACCACAACGCCCCGATCATCAGTAACCTGAAAGCGCCAACACCCCCCATTGGCTGCCGGCTCCACCGCAATAAACAGTTCGCTCCCCACCAGGGCCGGCGCCGCAAAACGCCCGCCGAGGCGCCGCAGTCTGGCGGGGTCGCCTTCGCCCAAGAGGTAGATCAAGGTGCGCCCGGCCGCCGCCCATGTGCAAGTGCCATGCAACAGGGGATCGGGAAGGCCCGCCTGCCGCGCGCGGCCGCGCTCGGTATGGATCGGATTCCAGATCGCTGCTGCCTCGGTGTAGAGATGCGGCAAAGCCCGGTCCACCTTCAGCAGCGGTCGGGGCGGGGCGGTTATCGGCCCCTTCCACAACTCGGGAGGAGCGGCGACAGCACGGTCGGGTCCATCCGGAAACCGATCGAGGAAAATGCCGCAGAACCAGCTCTCCGCCACGGCCGCGCCGGTATCGACACGGCGGGTAGTCAACCGCGTCGCGACATAGGCGCCAAGCCGGGTGCGCCGGACGCAGCCGATCTCGCCGGTTGTCGAAAGACGCATGCCCGGCCGGAGCGGTTCGTAGAAACTACTGTCCTGCTGGACATGCAGACACGCCCACATGCCGGCATCGTCCATGGCGACGGCCTCGCGGTAGGCCGTCCCGTTCATGATCTTCCATTCCAGAGAGACGACGAACGGCGGCAGCCCGACGATGCCGCCGGCGGTGAGGTCGTCCATATAGACCTCATCAGTGGCACCGAGCGCCGCGGCGTAACTCATGAGCATGCGCGGAGTCAGGGTTGTCTCCACCGCGCCCAGCAGAGTGCCGCAACACGCGGCATTGAGAGCGGGAAAAGCCTCGGTCATCGGCGCAACCGGTAGCCATGCTGCTCGCGGTCCCAGGCGCCGGCGACGCCGCGTTCACGCAGTTCGGTCTTTGTCACCTTGCCGGTGGGCGTCTTCGGCAGCGGCATCTGCTGCAGCATGACGTAGCGGGGCACGCAGAAATAGGGCAACCGGTCCTGCAGGAAATCGAGAAGCGCATCGGGCCCAAGGTTCGCCTCCTCTTTCAGAACCACAACGGCAAGCACCTCCTGCTCACCGTCCACGGCGGGCACGCCCACGACCGCTACTTCCGCGACGGCGGCGTGGCAAGCGATCTGCTGCTCGACCTCAAAAGAGGCGACGTTCTCGCCGCGCCGGCGGATGCAGTCCTTCATCCTGTCGAGAAAACGAAAATGACCCGGCGGGTTTTCAACAAACAGGTCGCCAGTGTGAAACCACAGATTGCGCCAGGCCTGCACCGTGGCATCGGCGTTTCCCCAGTAGCCGGAGCTGATCAGCCACGGATGGGCGTCGCGCACCACGAGCTCCCCCGGCGTTCCTGGCGGCACAGGCCGGTCGAGAACATCGACGACGCGCACCACGGCGCCGGCCCGTGGCGTCAGCGCCTGCGGCTCGCACATCCGCGAAAAACCGCCAGTGTGAAGCGGCACACTGACCTCGGTCATATTGAACCAGCTCATTACTTCGACGCCGAAGCGATCGCAAAACCCGGACACGTTCTCCAATAGCGGCACCATCAGCACCTTACGCAACGGGTGGTCCCGATCGTCGGACGCCGAAGGCCGTCCGGCAACAAAGCTCGCCACCGTGCCAAGCATCATGGTCACAGTCGCGCCATAGTGACGGATGTCGCTCCAGAACGCGCTGGCGCTGAACCTGGCGCGCACCGCCAGGGTGCCGCCGGCCAGCAGCGCCGCGCCAAGGCAGTGCGGCAAGCTCACATGGCACATTGGATTGGTCATGTAGAACACATCCGCCCCATCGAGGTGATCGGCGACGGTCTGGGCCGTCTGCCATCCCTGTGCATGGGTGTAGGCCACCGCCTTAGACGGCCCTGTAGTGCCGGAGGTGTAGAAGATCGACATCATTGCCGACGGCTCCGGCGGCTCGACGCCGCCGAGCAGCGCCTGGTCCCCCGGCGCACGCCACAGGTCGACGAACCGTTCGCCGAAGCCGGGAGGCATCGAGGCAGGAGCGTTGCTGCAACCGTGGAACACGGGGGCGCTGTCCAGCAGAGCCCGCCCGGGCAGTGCCTCAAGCTTGGCCGCCTGCGCCTCGTCCACCACAATGGCATCCGGCCCGGCAAGCCGGAGCTGATGCTCCAGTATGTCGCCCATATACGACTGATTGATCAGCACGGAGACGGCGCCGAGGCGTGCCAGCGCCAGCCAGGCAAGGGCATAATCGAGCCCGTTCTCCATCAGAATGACGCAGCGTCGCTCCGGTCCGATGCCGTGGGCGGCGAACACCGCCGCAAGCCGGTCGATGGTCTCTTGCGTCTCAGCGTAGGTCAGGCTGCGCTCGCCTTCCCGCAGGAACAGGTGGGATGGGCGGGTGCGGGCGTGGAGGGCGACCGTTTCGGGAAAGGTCTCGGGGATCGCATTCGCGCCGGAAGGCGCACGGTTCGTGCGGTCGGACATTCCCCGGTCTCACCCGCGCCCCAGAAAGGCATCGATGCTGGCGCGGTGCGCGTCCGTGGACTGGCACAGCACATATTGCTCGAGATCCATGTAGCTGGTGGCGTGGTTGAGCGGGCCGGCAGCCTGGTTCACGGCATGCTTCGTCATACGCAATGGCGCTGGCGGCATGGCCATCAGGCGGTCGGCAAGCTCCCGCGCCGCCTTCAGCGCCTCGCCAGACGCGCACAGGCTGTCCACCAAGCCCCAGTCGAGGGCCTCCTCCGCGCCGATGCTCTCCGCGAGCATGACGAGCCGCCGCCCCCGAGCCGGCCCGACCAGCGAAACGAGGCGAGGCACGCTCTGCCAGCTCATGTTCATGCCGTGGCGCAACTCCGGTGCGCTGAAGGTGGCGTCGCGCGACGCCACGCGGAAGTCGAGCGCCGCGGCGAAGGCAAGCCCCCCGCCGATGCAGTGCCCTTCCACCGCAGCAATGGTGACTGCATCAAGGGTTTCCCATGCCCGGCAAGCCCGCGCGCCAATGGCGTGGATCTGCAGGCGTTCCTCGATGCTATAACTCTCGAAAGAACTTACTTCCGTCTGCCGCAGATTCATGCCAGCGGAAAACACCTCTGGAGTGCCCGTCACCACCACCGCGCGGAGCGTACGGTCGGCCTGGAGCTCGTTTGCCGTACGCCAGAGTTCTTCCAGCATGGCGTAGGACATGAGATTGACGCGCCCCGCCCCGCACAGCCGGACAACGGCAACATTCAGCGCAGGACGCTCCAATGCGAGATATTCCATGGTTCCTCCCAGCAACGCTCATCCATCCTCTGCAAGGGACGGACGAGTCCGTGCGCCGCTACTAAATGATGTGTTCGTTGTGCAGGATGCGATGGGCAAAGGCTTCGAGATAAACGAAAAGCTGCTGGACAGCGGCTCGCGCCGCGTCCTCATTTCCGGCCGCGACTGCATCCATCACAGCGAGGTGGTGGCCGATGGCGACTTGGGCCTCATCCCCGGCCCACTGGTGCCGATAGTAGTACCAGAAGCGCCGGGAAAGCGCGTGCATCGGGGCGATGATGTTGCCCACGAACGGATTGCGCGAGGCCTCAACAATCAGATCCTTGTAGGCGCGGTCGGCATAGACAAAGACAGCCTGCTCCGGCTCCATCATGCCGGCGCGCAGCTCCGCCGCCAGACGCGCCATCATCTCGCGCTGCTCGGGCGTCGAGCGCTTCGCCGCCCGCACCGCCATGAAGATCTCAAGCTGCTGCCGCAGGTCGAGCAGATGGAGGTACTGTTTGACTTCCACTTCGGTCACAAAGGCCCCTTTGCGGGGCAGGATCACGATCAGCTGATCAACAGCAAGACGGCGAAACGCCTCGCGCACCGGGGTCCGGCTGATACCAAGATCCTGGGAAAGCTGATGCTCGGACAAGGCGAAGCCGGGCGGGTATTTTAGCTGGACGATGCGCGCCTCGATGATGTTGTAGGCGCGGTCAGCGAAGGAGATAGTATCCTCCTCCCCCTCATGGGCGGATTCGCCTGCCGCCGGGAAGTCGGCATATTTGTCAATCTCGGCGTGTCTGCTCATCGATCGGTCTCGTCTGAAGTCGGCCACTGTCAGGCTGATACGCTAGGGGTGGCGCCAGGAGCGGCAGGCGGGGCGTCGCGAGCTTCGCTCTGCATGAGCTGAACCAGCTTCCGGCGGTCCACCTTGCCTGTGGCGTTGCGCGGCAGGCTACCGGTGAAGGATACGTATTTCGGCACCTTATAGCCTGCAATTTGACCGCGGCAGTACTGGAGGATCTGTTCCTCTGTCAACTGACTGTCGGGATCGCGCACCACAACCGCGCACCCCACCTCGCCCCATTTGTCATCCGGCTCGGAAATCACCGCCACTTCAACAATGCCTTCGTACTTTTCAAGGACCCGCTCGACCTCGGCCGGATAGACGTTCTCCCCGCCGGATATGTACATGTTCTTGCAGCGGTCAACGATGTAAAAATAGCCCTCGGCATCCTGGCGCGCCATATCGCCGGTCCGAAACCAGCCCTCCCGGAATGCCTCTGCGCTTTCATCGGGGCGATTCCAGTAGCCGGTGGTAATGGAAGGGCCGCGCACGCACAGCTCCCCGATTTCCCCATCGGCCACCGGCGCGCCGTCGCGATCCGTAATCATCGTCTCCACATGAACCGCTGGAAGGCCGGCGGAGCCAAGCTTATCGAATCCCCGCTCGGCGGCGAGGATGGTGACGGTCGGGCCGGTCTCGGTCATGCCAAAGGTCTGTTGCATGGCGACCCCCTTGTCCGCATAGGCTTGCAGCAACGGAATCGGCATTGGCGCACCGCCTACGCCGAGGCTGCGCACGCTCCTCAGATCCGCCTCGGCGAAAGTCGGCAGCTGACGCATGAAGAGATAGTTGGCCGGCACGCCAAATGCATGAGTGACAGGCTGCGCTTCCCGCGCCATCAATTCCAGCGCGCGAGCGGGATCGAAACGGCGCATGACGGTGACGCAACCGCCCGCGTGCAATATTGGATTGGCCGGAAGATTCAGCCCACTCGTGTGGAACATGGGCAAAAAGGTGAGGCCGTGGCTGTCGCGCGTCACTCCTGTCGCAAAGCCGTAATTGACGGCATGGAACAGCACCATCTGATAGGAAATGAGTACGCCCTTGGGGCGCCCCGTGGTGCCGGAGGTATAGATCAGCGTCCAGGTATCATCGAGCGTCCCGCCGTGCCGCGGACCGCGCGGCCGCGAATTGGCGATTGCATCCTCGTAGGCGCATTGATGACCCCATTCATTCATCTCAATGGCGTGCGCGCCAACCGCGGCGGCGACCTCAGCGGCCACGGCGTTGAACTCGGTGTCATGCAGCACCAGGCTGGCGCCGCAATCCTTTAGCACCTCTACACACTCTGGCGTCGCAAGCCGTACGTTGAGTGGGACGAAGATGGCACCAAGACGCATGCAGGCAAACTGCACTTCCAGAATGTTCGTCGAATTGTGTCCCAGCGTGGCGATGCGCTCCCCTGCGCCGACCCCCAGCTCCTCGCCAAAGAAAGTCGCCAGGGCGCCGATCCGCCGGTCAAGCTCCGCATAGGTAAAGCTGCGGCCAGAGACATCATCCACCAGCGCCAAGCGATCGGGCTGACCGTTCGCATGACAGGCGATCCAGTCGAAGACGGCAATCTGCGTCATTGGTCGATTCACCATTCCAAGCGTGCGAGGCGGGGCTAGCCCGCGCGCGCGATGATCCGTAAAAGAGATTGGGCACGCCGGCGAAGCCGGCGCGCCCGATGTTACTGGGCGCCCAGATCGGTGGTGCGCTGAGCTTCCGGCACGACAATGTCGGTGCCTTTGGCGACGGAGACGAGTTCGTAGATATCACCCGACTCCTTGGCGTTCTTCGGGCTCTTCATGCGATAGACGAAAAAGTCCTGAACCCACTGATGATCCTTGGCACGGATGAGCATGGGATTGGGCTTGAGCACATTCTTGGCCTCATAGCCTTCCAAAGCCTTGACGATCTTGTCGGTCTCGGTGGAGCCTGCGCGGTCGATCGCACGAAGGGTCTCACGCACGCCGAGATAGGCGTTGACCGTGTTCGTCGTGGGCACCGGATACTGCGCCTTCGGATAGAGCTTCTGATACTTTTCTTTGAAGGTCAGCGCATCGGCAGCGGGCACATCATAGTGCCACTCGACTCCCGCGAGGGAGATCAGCTGATTCTTTTCTGCGCCAATCGCCCAGCTGTCCTCGAAGTCGAGCAGAGGCACGACGATCTTGGTGGCCTTGTAAAGTTCGAATTCCCAGATCTGCTCGAACAGCGCGGTCGCATCGACGCCGGCGACATTCACCACCACCATGTCCGGTTTGGCATTCCGGATGGCGATGATTTGGCTGCTGAAGTCGCGGGTGTTCAGCGGAACCTTGATCTCACCCTTTTCCTCGACACCGCCAACTTGCTTGAAGACGCGCCGCTGCTCGGCGGTCTGGGCGTGGCCGAAGGAATAGTCATGGGTGAGAAACATCATCGTTTTGCCGAGCTTGGCCGCCTCCGGGATCACCGCATTGGCGATCATGCTGCTCGGCGCAGGGACAAGAAAGGCATACTTGTTGGCCTTCGATGTCACCAATTCCTCGGCATTCGGATCAATGGCGAGATTGATGACCTTGTTGCGCTGGGCGAATTCGAAAATGGCTGCGCTGACTGCGCTGCCCCCGCCATTCACGAAGAATGCCACCTTTTCGTGCTCCAGCATCTGGGTGGCCTTGCGCGTAGCCTGCGCGGGGGTGCCTGCATCCTCGTAGATGACCTTCACCTTCCGTCCCAGCACACCGCCGCTTTCGTTCACCTCGGCCACAGCCATGTCTACGCCGAGACGCTCGGTGACGCCGAGAAAACCGTAGTTGCCGCTCAGCGGCAGCAGAGCTCCGACCTTCAGCATATCCTCCGCTTGGGCAGCGGTGACGATGAGGGCAGCACCCGCCATCACCGCCGTCTTGCGCAACCATCTAGACCAATGCGTCATCAATATTCCTCCCTTGATTGACGTTCTTCATTGAGGCGACCGGCGGGCTCAACGCAGGTTGATCCACACCGTCTTGAGCTGCGTGTATTTTTCGAGAGCATGCAGCGAGCGATCACGTCCGAAGCCCGACTGCTTCACGCCACCGAACGGCACTGTCATGTCGCCAGCGTCGTAGCAGTTCACCCAGACGAGGCCAGCTTTCAGCTGCTGGCCGAGCCGGTGTGCGCGGTTGAGATCGCGCGTCCAGACAGCCGCTGCGAGGCCGTACATCGTGTCATTGGCGATCCGTACAGCCTCATCGTCGCTGTCGAATGCAATCACCGACAGCACCGGCCCGAAAATCTCCTCCTGCGCGATACGCATGTCCGTGGTCACGCCGTCGAAAATGGTTGGTTCGAGAAAATAGCCGCCAGCCACCGGCTCCACGGCTTGGCCGCCGGTGCGGAGACGCGCGCCCTCGCCGGTGCCGATGGCAACGTAGTCGAGCACGCGCCGCATCTGCTCGGCGCTCGCCATGGCGCCCTGGATCGCGCCCGGATCGAGCGGATCGGCCGGGCGCAGACGCGCACTGAAGGCCACGAGCTTTTCTAAAAACTGGTCCTTGATTGCGCTATGGACCAGCAAACGGGACCCGGCGTTGCACACCTGCCCCTGATTGAAGAATATACCCATGGCGGCGGCCTTTACGGCCGCATCGAGATCGTAGGCGTCGTCAAATACGATGTTCGGGCTTTTGCCGCCGCACTCCAGCCACACTTGCTTCATGTTCGACTGGCCGGAATAGCCAAGAAAATACTTGCCCACCTGCGTTGAGCCGGTGAAGGCGAGCACATCGACATCGGGATGAAGACCAAGGGCTTTACCCGCAGTTTCGCCGAATCCCGTTACCACGTTGAACACGCCGTCAGGCAGGCCAGCCTCGGTAGCGAGTTCGGCGATGCGCAGTGCAGTGAGGGGCGACTGCTCCGCGGGTTTCAACACCACGCTGTTACCGGTTGCGAGCGCCGGAGCAAACTTCCAGGCCGCCATCAGAAGTGGAAAATTCCATGGCACCACGGCACCGATCACCCCCACCGGTTCTCGCCGCACCAATGCAAGGGCCTTGTCGCCGGTGGGAGCTACCTCGTCATAGAGCTTGTCGATGGCCTCCGCATTCCACGTGATGGCCTCCTCCACCTGCACCATATCGACGCTGCGCGAGAAACGGATCGGCTTGCCCACATCGAGCGTCTCGAGCAAAGCGAGTTCATCGCGATGCTTCCGCACAAGCTCCGCGAAGCGTAGCAGGACCTTTTTCCGTTGCGCCGGTGTCTGGCCCGACCAGCTGCGCGACCCGAACGCCGCCCGCGCCGCCTTTACCGCGCGATCAATGTCCTCGGCTTCGCCAGCCGCCACCTCGGTCAGAACACGGCCGTCAATCGGGCTGACGCAATCGAACCTGCGTCCGGACGCGGCCGGCTCGAAGCGACCATTGATGTAAAGCTCGTTGCGGATGGTCAAGGCGGCGGCACGTGCAGCCCACTCGTCGCGGGTCATCTCGGGCTGTTTAGCTGGCTTGGCACTCATGGTCAGATTTCCTGGAGCGAGAGGTCAGACGCCGAGAAGCTCACTACGGAGCTTTTCGTCGGCGCGGATAGCGGCTGCCGTGCCTTCCGCAACCACGTTGCCGTGGTCGAGCACGTAGCAGCGATTGGCGAGAGCGAGGGCGACATTGATGTTCTGCTCGACGAGAAGAACCGTCATGGCCTCCTCCTTCAGTCGAGCGATAGCGTGAACCAGCTCCTCCACCACGATGGGCGCGAGCCCTTCGGTCGGCTCGTCAAGAATCAGGAGGTCGGGATTGCCCATCAGCGCGCGCGCAATGGTGAGCATCTGCTGCTCACCGCCGCTGAGATTGCCGCCACTGCGGTCACGCAAAGTCTTGAGCTTCGGGAACACCTCGTAGATGCGGTCAAGTGTCCAGCGCACGCCGCCGGTACCCTTCTTCTGTCCGAGCTTCAGATTCTCTTCCACGGTAAGGACGGGAAAGATCCGTCGGTCCTCTGGCACGAAGGCGATCCCGGCCTGCGCGATGCGGTATGGGACGAGGTGCTGAATGTCTCGCGATTTGAACCGGATCGTCCCGGCGCGCGGCGGGGTGAGGCCCATGATCGAGCGCAGCGTCGTCGTCTTGCCCGCACCGTTGCGGCCGAGCAGCGAAACGCATTCCCCCTCACCGACGTGAAGGCTGACGCCGAAGAGAATATGGGCATTTCCGTAGTAGGTGTTGATCTCTCGGACCTCAAGCATCGGCAGCCCTTTCCTGCGGCAAGTCGTAGCGCCCGGTGCCGAGATAGGCAGCCTGAACCAGCGGATTGGCCTGGATCTCTGCGGGGGTACCAGAGGCCAACAGGCGTCCCTGGCTCAGCACCAAGATTGTGTCGGAGATCGACAGCACCACCGACATGTGATGCTCCACGAGAACCACGGTGAATTCCTGTGCCAACTCGCGGACGAACTCGCCCATGATCGAGCTTTCATACATCCCAAGGCCGCTCATCGGCTCATCGAGCAGTAGCGTCTTTGGTCGGGTGGCGAGCGACAGACCGATCTCGAGATGCCGCCGATGACCATGTGAAAGATCGCATGCCCGCAGCTTGCGCTCCTCCTTGAGGCGGACGCGCTCGATGATGGTGCCGACCTCATCCTCGACCGGGCCATAACGATCGGGCGCGCAGAACAAACGACCCGCGCGGCCGTGGCGCAGTTGCACCGCCGCCCTGATATTTTCCTCAACAGTCAGTGTGTCGAACACGTTGAGGACCTGGAAGGTGCGTGTCAGGCCGGCGCGCACCTTTTGATGCACCGGCATGTCGGTGACATCCTGACCGTCGAAAAACACGCGGCCGCGAGTCGGCCGATAGAGCCCGGTAATCAGATTGAAGAAGGAGGTCTTACCAGCACCATTCGGACCGATGATTGAGGTGAGGCGCCCGCCGGCAATCTCCACACTCACATCGTCCACGGGCTTCACTGCACCGAACTCAACCGAAAGATTTTCAGTCCTTAGACCGCTCATGGCGTGGTCCTCCGGATCGGCGCGGCAGAAGCGGAAGACGGAGCGGCAGCCGGTCGGAAGATCCGCCGAAACGCCGACAACAGCCGGGACATCGCTTCCGGCAGGCCGTTCGGGAACGCAGTCACCACCAGGATGAAGATCAGACCGAAGAAGAACATCCAGCGTTCAGTGTAAGTGCTGATCAGGTCCTGGGCCCCGACAAATACTGCCGCGCCGAGAATGGGACCGAAGAAGCTGGAAAGGCCGCCGCCGAGCAAGGTAAGGATCACGATATTGCCGGACTCGATCCAGAACAGGTTCTGCGGGTAGGCAGCATACTGAAACCAGGCATAGAGCCCGCCAGCGAGACCGGAGAAGGCGCCTGAGATCGCCATGGCGGCGAGCTTGTAGCGGGCGGTGTCGTAGCCAAGATACTGGGTGCGCACCTCGTTGCTCTTGATCGCCGCGAGCAGGCTGCCGAACGGCGAATTGGTAATGCGCCAGATCACCCATAGCGCCGCCATGAAGATCGTCAGGATGAAGTAGTAGAAGGTAGTATGATCACTGAGATTAAGGCCGAAGGGCGTAGGCCGCTGCAGCCCCGTAAGGCCGGTCTCACCGCCGGTGACGTCGTCCCAGCGTAGCGCCACGATGTAGAACATCTGACCGAACGCAAGCGTCAGCAGACCGAAATAGATGCCGCGCTTCTTCATCACCAGCGCACCGACCAGCACGGCGGCGATGAGCCCCGCGGCGAACGCAAGCACAAGGCTTACCGCCGCGCCGCTGACCCCATACTGCTGGGCGATGCCGACCGCATAGGCACCGGAGCCGAAAAATGCGGCATGGCCGAAGGACGCAAGTCCGGTGGTGCCAAGCACGATATTATAACTCACCGCAAACAGCGCGATGATCAGAATTTCAGTGCCGAGGCTAAGGCTGATATTCAGCGCCGAGAGCAGCACGGGCAACACCGCGAAGAAAACAACGAGCAGAGCGAAGCTGACGGCGGGCCGCTGCCGCGCCGGGAACGGAAGGGGATTGGGGCTCACGAGGCTTACTCCAGAACGCTGCGGGTGCCGAGCAGGCCGCGCGGCCGATAAAGCAGGACGACGGCGGCGAGCACATACATGATGAGATCGGAGAAACGAGGAACGAACATCACCGCGATTGAATTGGTGACGCCGACCAGCAGACCGCCGAGCACACTGCCCCAAAAGCTGCCCATGCCGCCGATCACGACAATTAGGAAGGCAGGCAGAAGCGCATCGAGCCCCATTTGCGGGCGCACGCTCCATAGCGGCGCAGCGATGATGCCAGCCAGCGCCGCCATAACTGCGGCGAGGCCAAATACCAGTGCGCGGATGCGTGGCAAATTTTTTCCGAGAATGCCCACCATCTCACTGTCGTGAGAGCCGGCGCGGATCATCGCGCCATAGGGCGTCTTGGCGAGAAACAACCAGACCGAAAAAATCGCAACGAGCGCGAAGCCGCCCATGAACAAGCGATACTTCGAATAGATCATAAAGCCGAGATCGACGCTTCCTTTGGCGAGATCAGGCGCTGCGATCGAATAAGCGAGCTTGCCCCAAATCATCTGGATCACGTCCTCGCCCATCATGGCGATGCCGAACGTGAGGAGCAGCACAAACAGCGGATCCTTGCCATAGAGGCGGCGGATAAATGTCTGCTCCAGCAGAATGCCGAGAGCGCCGACAATGAGGGGCGCGATGATCAGGGCCGGCCAGTAGCCGACAATCTTCAGCAGGGTCAGAGCAAGATAGGCGCCCAGCGCGAACAAAAGCCCATGGGCAAAATTGATAATGCCCATGACGCTGAGGACCATGGTGAAGCCGCTGGCGACCAACGCCAGGATCAACCCCAGTATGACTCCATTGGCGAGCTGACCGAACAGCTCGGCGAGGTGCGGCATCTGCGTTTCTCCATGCGCGCACACCCGCCCGGAGCCAGAGCGCCGGCGACGCAATGCGCAATCGCGTTATCGGGTTTGATTATTTGCCGGTGAAGCGGGCGGGTCGCCGCTCAAGGAAATGGGCGACGCCTTCCTTGAAGTCTTCACTGAGGATACTGAAATACATTTCGCGATTGGCGTCGGCGATTGCCTCGCCGAGACCACGAAATGGCGCGTCCCAAATCTGCCGCTTCATCACCCGCACCGAACGTGGCGACACTTCGGTGGACAGAGATATGGCGAGCGCCATGGTCGCAGGCATCAGCTCATCCGGAGGCAGCACCCGGGAAACGAGCCCCATGGCTCGAGCCTCCTCGGCATCGATTTTGCGCGAGGTGAGCAACAGATCGATGGCATTGGCGTGACCGACGACGCGCGGCAAAATCCAGGCGATGCCATGCTCAGCAATCAAGCCGCGCTTGGCAAAGGCGGTCGCGAACACTGCCTTTTCGGAAGCGAGCCGGAAATCGCTGTAGAGCGCCATCACGAGACCAAGACCGGCGGCCGCACCGTTGATGGCACTGATGATGGGCTTGGTAGCGGAAGGAAAGTAAGAATAGCGGGTCTGGTAGTCGGCGCGCCGATTCATGTCATACGGACGCATCCAGTCCTTGCGCTCGATATCGTCCGGCGGAAGGACCTCCAGCTCGTCCATATCCATGCCGGCGCAGAATGCGCGCCCCTCTCCAGTGAGGACGATGGCGCGCACTGCCAGATCGGCATCCGCGCGCTCCACTGCGGCACGCAGTTCGTTTTCCAACACCAGGGTCAGCGCGTTCATGCGGTCCGGCCGATTGAGGCGGATAACGGCCACCGGCCCGTCGACGCAATAGGTTACCTGACTGAATTCCATTTACTTCCTCCCGGTGTCCGGCATTCGCCGCCAGATCACTAAAAGAACACTACTGGTACATCAGTTGTCTGTCAACTTTTTCGTCACTCAGTGCAGGCGTGCGAACACACCAAAACGAAGCTTCAGGCAAGATGCCAAGGCAGAATCCGATCAATGATTTTTGGCCGCCGCAGCCGCCCTCTCCAGCTGCCACCGCGATCGCCCTGTGCTCCGCCGCCTCACTGGCCGCAGCACGGAAATTCCCCGTAATTTGCGCCCCTTGAAGACCCGGATGACCGAATTCATTTCTGGAGCTTCGCTCTGGCGAATAAGGAATTGTGCCGTCCCGACCAACGGACGAGACTGCGCGCCACATCCCCGTTGTGTGAACTGAAAGTCGCTTGGGCAGGTTTGAGTTCGAGTCGGCAGTGCCGAGTCCCGGCCCCTGCTTCTGTTTGCAAGGCACTTATTGCCGGGGCTTCCTTGGGGAAATCAACGAACCGGATTCGTGGTTCTGGGCGTCAGTCTCAACTTTTCTCCAACGAACGATCGCTGTCCGTCTGTACTCACGTCGTTTCGAGCTCAGCCTGGCCGTTTCCGTCGAACAGCCGACGCAGGACATCGACAACCCTTTGATCTAGCTCTTCGACCGGGATCCCGAGATCGCGAGCAAAAACGTCCCGATAAAGGCCATAGCCATAAGTTGCGGCCGCATATGCAGCGTGCAACGCAGGCAGATCACCCCCTTCTGGTACAAACCCCATGGCTTGATCGCGCTGAAGCAACAGAAGCGTGTATTCAGCGTTCGGCATCAAGCGCGGAGCGGTGGATCCGTCAAGGTGGAGCAGCGTAGTCAGCGCCAGCATATCCTTGTTCTTGATCGTGGAGTGGATCGCGTGGGCCACACGATCACCAAGACGCATCGGCTCATTTGGCGTCCGGAACGACCTTCGCTCACGCGACATGCGCCGCTTGATGGCCGCGCGCAGCAACCCCCTGCGAGAGCCGAAATGGTGATAGACAAGCCCCCGCGTAACGCCGGCATGCTTGGCCACCTCGTTGAGGTTCAACCCCGCAAGCACGCCTTCCTTCTCCATCATGGCAAGGGCGGCGTCCTCCACCTTCTCTGCCGCGCTGGTTTCCTGCTCGGACGTTTGCTGGTCGGTCGGACGATCCAGTTCCTTGTCCTTCGTACTCGTCATCTTGGCTCCTTTTCACCGCCGTGCGGTGAAATGATCATAAACCCGCCTCGCAAAGCGGGCAGCAGAAGCTGACCACCGAAGGCCTCGAGATCTCATGACGTCGTTGCGACCGCAAGCGCGAAACTTCTGCTCCGTCAGCGAGAGCGCATTGACGTCGACGTCGATGAGATACGAAACCCGCTCTTCGCGTAGCTCATCGAGTTGGTCGCTCGCCACGCCAACCATCGCGCTGTTGTGTCTGGCGACCGAACGAACGGTCATTGCGCGCTCCAAACGTTTCTTTCTGCGTGAACGCCAGGGCTGCCTCTGCGCGCTGCGATGCTCAGCCACCCGATCTGGTGCCTCGGTAGGGCTCAACGTGTCGGCGTCGTCGAGGTTCCGCTTGATGGAGCGTAGCGCCACCGGCGCGGCGGCAGCAAGGTCAGTCACCATCTCAAGAACGGCGGCCACCGCGTGGATGAGCCCGCGCCGCAGCGAGCGTTGGGCGCCCGCCCATGACAGGTCAGCCCCGCGTAGGCGCACTCCGGCCTCATCGTACAGGACCATTTTGCGACTGTTCGAGCAACACCAAGTCGGTGGCGCGCCGCGCCCGTTCACGATCGGCCGGCACGGTACCGGGCAGTGGAACGATGGATTGCGGTGTAGCTGCCGCGAAAGCATTCGCTTCGCCAAGGGCCGTGAAGCCGAGACGCGCGGCACCGAGCGTCGTGGCCTCAAGATGCGGAGCACGAACGAGATCACGATTGAGCGTCGCAGCAAGGATCGAGCAGAACACCTCGCTGGCCGCAAGCCCGCCATCGAGGCTGATCCGCTCCAGCCGGAAGCCGAGCTCCTTTTCGAGGAGATGCAGCACCTCCGCCGTCCCGCAGGCGATGCCATCCAGCACGGCCCGCGTCACCGCCTCCCTGCCGTCGGCAGCGGAAAGACCGAGCAGCGCACCTCGCGCGTCTGGCTTCCAATGCGGCGCGCCGAGCCCGTGCAAGGCTGGCACAAAGACAATCCGCTCGGCCCGGCGGGCGGGGTTCACGAGCTTATCTATCGAACCCGCATCCGGCAGCACGCCAAGACCGATGAGCCATTCGATCGCCGAGCCGACGGACAGAATCGCGGTCTCGGTGCCATACACCACACCGTCGGAATCGCTGTATGCGATATTCGAGAAGGCGACGCGCCGGTTCACTGCTCGCGGCAGCTTGCCGACGACAACGTTGAGTGCGCCTACCGTGCCGAGAGTCAGCTTGGCTTGTCCGGGCTGCGTGCAATCCTGGCCGAGCAGCGAGCCCTGCTGGTCGCCGATCATGCCGAGAATAGGCAATTGCGGATCAATCGCGCTCGCCATGCCATGCGGACCGACCGATGGCACCGGCCTCGGCAGAATCGACACCGGCACGCCGAGCGCTGCCACGAGCGCCTCATCCCAGCGCAATGTATCATGCCGCAACAAACCCGACTGCGCAGCATTGGTATAGTCGGTGACGTGCACTTTGCCGCCGGACAGCACCCAGGCGACAAAGCTGTCGAGCGTCCCCGCACGCAGCGTCTTACTATCAGCCGCCGTGCGCTCGGGATCGAGATGATCGAGCAACCAGCGTAACTTGCTGCCGGTAAGATTGGGAATGTGACCAGTGCCGGCTTTGCGAAGGGCGCGATCAAGCGTCGCCGTACGCCCATCGGACCACGACAGTACCGGCCCAAGCACGCGGCCAATCGCCGAATCCCAGAGCAGGCAGCTCACGCGCTGATTTGCGATGGCAATGCCACAAGGCATCCAGTCGCGGACCAGCGTGCGTGTTCGATCAAGAACAGTCGCCGCGATCAGATCCCCGTCCCAAGCCACCTCGCCTGCACCGCCGGGCAGCATCGGCAGCACGACGCGCTGCGTTTCCAGAATCTCGCCCGACGGGGCGACGATCGAGAAACGCAGACTCGTCGTGCCGAAATCGATGACCAGAACAGTACGGGTCACGAGGCCTCGCTATTCGGCGGCATCGTAACATTGTCGGACCATGCCGGCGGCGGGCCGAATGGACTGTCGAGCCCCATTTTGCCGGGATTGAGAATTCGGTTCGGATCGAGCGCAGACTTGAGCCGCTCCAGCACCTCGAAGCTGCCGCCCAACGCATCGCGCATGAAACGGCCTCGACCAAGCCCGATCCCGTGATGATGGCTGAGGTTTCCACCGTTTTGCAGCACTGTGGTCGCAGCCGCGTCCCACACGCGCCGATACCATCCCGGCCGCTCGTCCAGCTCCGGGCGACCGCCGAACATGAAGTAGAGGCCAACTCTGTCCGGGTAGACATGCGAGATGTGCGCCGTTGCCGTGCGCGTGCCTTCGACAGCCGACATAGCCGCAGTGGTCTTCTCGTAGATGTCCACGACCCTCGACCACGGCGCAGTCACTTCCATCGTATCGGGCGCGCGATCAGCGATCAGCGCGTCCATCGTACCGACATTGTTGCGATGAGACAGCCATTGCTTCACCGGCCCTTCGCCAAGCGCGACACCGTCACATTCCTGCACGACGGCCTGCCACGGCCCCTCAATGATGGCCGGATCGCCTTCGTCGCGTAGGATGAGAACGCACTGGTTCTCCGTGCCGAAATTGCGACGGGACTCGACTTGATCGTAGAGCCGGACGATGGCCGGCGTCGCGCCACGCCGCACGAAACGGCGAATGGCCGCAACTCCCGCTGCGAAGCTCGGAAACGCAAACGCGGCATTGCAGGCGTGTGTGGACTTCGGCCAAATATGCAGGCGCGCGGAGGTGATGACGCCAAGCGTGCCCTCTGAACCTACGAACAATTGCGTCAGGTCAGGCCCGGTGGCCGAATGTGAATAGTCGCTGGTGTCGATCACGGTACCGTCCGCGAGCACTGCGGTTACGCCCATCGTGATATCGGCAATGGTGCCGTAGCGGCTCGACATCTGCCCAGCGCCACGGCAGGCGATCCAGCCGCCGACAGTGGACAGTGCCATCGACTGCGGCCAATGGCCCGCGGTGTATCCCTCGGCCTGCAGCGTCGCCTCGAAATCATCGCCGAACGTGCCGGCCTGCACGTCGGCAACAAGATCGTCCTCGCGCAAATCGAGAATGCCCGACAACCGCGTCGTATCAAGCACAACGCCGCCGAACACGGGCAGCGAATTTCCAAGGACGCCGGAACGTCCGCCCGCTGCGACGACGGGAATGCGCGCCTCGTTGCAGATGCGCAGCACGGCGGCGATCTGATCGACGCTCGATGGCTCAACGACTGCGGCGGGCAGACGCGCTACATGGCCGGTCGTCGCCCAGACGAGACCCAACGGCCACCAGTCGCGAGCGAAATTGAACAGGCTGTCGTCGTCCACGCGCGTCGCACAAACCGCTTCGAGACTGCGGATCGTCGCATCCGACACGGCGACAGCGCGGCCGCTCAGCGTCTCGCCGCGAAACTGCGCCCGTGTTACGGGGCCTCCCGGGAGACTCGGCGGCTGTCGCGATGAAATAGGAAGAGCCTTTCGAAACGCCTTGGACATTGTCTATCCTTCGTTAGAAATCAGGTCGCCGCGGACGAATCCGCCAATGGGCCAAGCTCGCGGCGCAGGACGCGGCGAGTCTCGTCAAGTTCACGCTGACGCTGCTCCGGGGACCAGTCAGTCCAGTCCATGATCCGCGCGGCGATCGCATCGAGATCCTTCAGCACTGCACGGCCATCGAAGAGGGCGACGCGCGTGCGGCGCATCAGCACGTCCAGCAGGCTTCGGCCCATTTCGGCGTGAAGTCCCCAGACCGCTTCGGCGATCAAGCTCTCGGAATTCGGAGTGATCTCTGCGGCGAGCGTCTCGTCACACGCGGCAAGCGCCGAGATCTTGTCGGCCTGAACGCCGTAGCGTGTCAGCCGCCCAGCCGGTGCCGAGAAAGAGAAATGAGCGCTGGCGCCATAAAGACGCAGTTTGCGGGTGCGGCACGGGCGTTCGTCTCCCAACGCCTGCGCGGCCAAGTTCACGGTCTCTTCCGCCATGGCGCGATAAGTCGTCAGCTTGCCGCCGGTGATGGAGATAAATCCGTCTGCATCGCGCGTGATGCGGTGCTTCCGCGACAGATCCGCCGTGCGCGCCTTGCTCTGGTCCGCCAGCAATGGCCGGAAACCGCTCCAGCCGCCGGTAATATCGGCCTCGCTGACGGGCCGTTTCACGTTGCGGTTGATGCATGCGAGAATGTAGTCGACGTCGCACTGCGTGATGCCCGGCTCATCAATCGCGCAGTCCGCGGCGGTGTCGGTCGAACCCACATAGCTGAACGCGCCCTCATCGACGACGGACATCGCGCGCCTGTCCGTCGTCGGCAAACTCACGGCCAGATCGTTGCCGAACAGGTGGCGCGGAAACACAAGGTGCGTGCCTTTGGCCGCGACGAGCCCTTGCGCTGCGGTCAGGCGCGCGCGCTCAAGCAGACAACCAGCCCAGATCCCGGTGGCGTTGACCACGAGGCGCGCGGCGACTGTAAACTCACCTTCCGCCGTCCGCACGCTGACGCGGCGAATGCCCGCGACCGGCTCCGAAACCCCGACACACTCGGCATGGTTGGCGACGACCGCACCGTGCGCGGCGGCGGTGGCCGCGATGGTCAGCGTGAGCCGTGCATCGTCGGTGCGCAGATCGTGGAACAGATAGCCCTCACCGACCTTCTCGGGATCGAGCGCGGGCATATGCGCCAATACATCCGCAGCCTTCAACCGCCGATGACGGCGGCCGATCCGCCACGATCCTGCGAACTGATAGCTCCAAAGCGCGGCGCCAAGCGCGCGCGACACCTTGGGATTGATGATGCCGCCCTTCAGAAACAGCGGGATCATGAACGGCAGCAGCGAAACGAGATGCGGCGCATTGGATTGCAGCAGCGTGCGCTCGCGCAGCGATTCCCGCACCAACGCGACGTCGCCGGTCTGCAGATAGCGAAAGCCGCCATGGATCATTTTCGACGAGCGCGACGATGTGCCCGACGCGAAATCAGCCCTCTCGATGAGACCGACGGAGAATCCGCGCGTCACGGCATCGAGCGCGACACCCGCGCCGGTTGCGCCGCCGCCGATAACCAGAATATCGAAAGTCCGGTCCGCGAGGCGGCGCAGGTGGGCCGCGCGATCCGCGAGCGGCTCGCCCTGCACGAGCTGCGCAATCTGCTGCCGGCGCCCTTCGTTCATGGCCGAGGACCTTTCGCCACGAGACGAAGATCCGCAAGCGACCAGACGAAATTGACGTCATCACCGATGCGTAGCGTGGAGCCGTCCGCCACCCGCGCCAACAGCGACTGGCCGTCCGCCGCGTGCCCTTCGACACGCCAGCTTGCGCCTGAAAACGTCACATCGGTGAGACGAACCGCGAGACCATCTTCATTCGCCCCTGGGCAATCTCTCGTCACGCGGACCTTTTCTGGCCGCACCATTGCGGCAAGCGGTCCCTCCCTATCGGCCGAGGGCAACCGGATCCCGACTGCGCCGCAGTTGAGGCGCAGGCCATCGGCATCGCCACGGAAGATGTTGGAGTCGCCGAGAAAGCGCGCGACGAACTCGGTCGCCGGATTGCCGTAAAGATCCTGCGGCGTGCCGACCTGCTCGATGCCCCCCTCGTTAAACACCACGACGCGATCTGACAGCGTCATCGCCTCGTCCTGATCGTGCGTGACGAAAATGATTGTCACGCCGAGTTCGCGGTGGATGCGGCGCAGCTCCAGTTGAAGGTTCTCGCGCAGCCGCTTGTCCAGCGCCCCGAGGGGCTCATCCAACAGCAGCAGCTTCGGCTCGAATACGACTGCGCGGGCGAGCGCGACACGCTGCTGCTGCCCGCCGGACAACTGATCCGGTCGCCGGTCGGCATATCCGGCCATCTCGACGAGTTCGAGAACGCGCCGCACCCGCGCCTCGATTGTCGCGCGACCAATGCGCGGCCGGCGTTGCTCCAGGGGATAGGCAATGTTCTGCCGCACGGTCATGTGCGGAAACAATGCGTAGCTCTGGAACACAACGCCGATGCCGCGCTGATGCGCGGGCACATTGCCCAGATCGCGACCGTCGAGCGTGATATGACCTGAACTAGCCAAGGTGAAGCCGGCGATCAAATTCAATGTTGTCGTTTTTCCGGAGCCACTTGGCCCGAGAAATGTCACGAACTCGCCCGGCGCGACGGAAAGCGACACGTCGCGCACAACGGTGAGTGGGCCATAGGTTTTGGCGAGATTGCTCAGGACGAGCGCGGCGCCGTTGGTGGAGGTGTTGCTCATGTCGCGCGCTGAAATTTTTTCGAGAGCAGAGAACTACCGATCACGAGCCCGACCGTGAGCAGCAAGAGCATGGTGGATGCGGCTGCGATGGTCGGGTCGATGTCGGTGGCGATTGAGCGGTACATTTTGACCGGAAGCGTCCGCAGCTCCGTACCGCTGATGAAGAGGGAGACGACGACCTCATCAAAGGAAATGACAAAGGCGAACAGGCCACCCGTCACCAGGCCCGGCGCGATCAAGGGCAGCATCACCCGGAACAGCGTCGTGATCCGCCCCGCGCCCAGGCTTGCGGATGCCTGCTCGAGGCGCGCATCGAACTGATTGAGCGCAGTCATGATCGGAATGAACGAGAACGGCAGCGCAAGAACGGTATGAGCGATCACGAAGCCGGAATAAGTGGCGTTCAGGCCCGACGTCAGAAACAGCCCGTAGATCGCGAGCGCGATGATGATGCCGGGCACGATCCGCGGCGCCATCACGAACGAGCGGAACGTGGCACGCAGAGATGACGACATCCGACGCATCGCCAGTGCGGCGCTGACCGACAGAGCGACAGACAGAAGCATCGTGAGAAAGGCCACCTGCAGCGAGGCGAGCAGTGAGCCGTACCACTCCTCGCTGCTGAAGAACCGCTCATACCACCGCGTCGACCACGAAGTCGGCGGAAAAGCGAAGCTGGCATTGCCAGGGAAACTCAGCGGAATGACGACCAGGCTCGGCAGCAACAGCGCGATGCTCACGATGGCGGCCCAGATGTAAAGCCATGCGGCTGGACGGCTGGTGTCATCATGCGCCTGGCCCGCACGCGCAGTCACCCCACCCATCACGTCAAAGCGCGTCATCGCGGGCAGCACCACTGCCAGCGCCATGACAAGCAGCAGCATCGAGGCGGCAGACGCGAGGGGCACGTTAAGGACTGTATCGATGAGAGTGTAGATCAACTGCGATAGCAATTGCTCCTGCGGCGAGCCGACCAAGCCGGGAATAATATAGAAGCCAAGCGAGGTGATGAAGACGATCACCCAGCCGCTGACCACGCCCGGCAACGACAGCGGCCAATAGATGCGCCAGAACGTCGTCCAGCCATTGGCTCCCAATGAAGTGCTGGCAATGCGCAGCCGGCGATCAATGCCGATCATGGCGCTGTAGAGCGGAAAGATCATGAACGGCAGCATCACCTGGACCATCGCGACAGTGACACCGAGCGTCGAACCGCGAAGAACGAAAGACTCCAGGCCAAGCGACTGAACGAGGCGATCGATGATGCCGTTACGCTGCATCATTACGATCCAGGCAAAGGACCTGACCATGACGCTGGTGAAGAACGAGATCAGCACGACCCCGGTCAGAGCGGTCAGCATGTGACCGCGCACCTGGCTCATCAGATAGGCATACGGATACGCAATCAGCAGGCACAAAGTGCTGACGAGTCCTGCCATCACCAGCGTGCGCACGAGAATACGCACATAGCCCGCGCTCGACAGGAACTTGGTGTATTGGGACAGCCACGCGCCTTCGCCCAGCAAACTCTGCGACAGGACGAGAATGGTCGGCCAGACGAAGAACAACACAAGGAAAACCGCCGTCGGCAACATGAGTTGCATGCCGGTGAGAGCGGACAAGCCTTTGGTGGATCGCGTGGCGTTCATGTTGTTCGGGTCAGGCGCTGGACATTTATCTAAGTCGGGAGATAGGCGGACGGCGGAGCCGCCCGCCCGTCGTCGTCAGGAGTTCAGCCACTCGATCCAGCGTTTCTGGATTTCCTCGGCATGGTCCGCGACCCATTTCAGGTTGAGGCGAATGGCCGACTTGGCTCGTTCGGGCGTACCGGCGAATACCTTCATGCCGGCCTCGTCGAGCTTGGGATTGGCGCCGATCAGCGCCGGCGTCACCGGATAGAGTTCGGTAAGGCGTGCCTGCTGCGCATCCTGGAGCGCGTGGCGAATGTACGCCTCGCTCGCTTCCTTGTTCGGAGCTCCCTTGGGAACGGCGAGCACGTTGTTATAGATGATGTGCTGATTCCACACCGGCTCGAACGGCGCGCCGTTCTTGAGCGCGGGATAGGCGCGCGATGACCACGCCATGATCATGTCTACCTCGCCGCTCTCCATCATCTGGGTGGACTGCGCGCCGGTACGCCAAAACACGATATGCGGCTTGAGTTCGCTCAGCTTGCGGAAAGCGCGATCGAGATCGAGCGGATAGAGATTTTCCGGCGCGACACCATCCGCCAGCAATGCGATTTCCAGGTTGACGCCTTCCGCTCCGTCCCAGAGACCACGCTTGCCGGGGAATTTCTTCACGTCGAAGAAGTCGGCCCAGTTCTGCGGCCCGCCATTCGGAAACTTCTTCTTGCTATAGAGCATGATATTGGCGTAGCCCGCGTCCGGCACGCCGCACTCGTTGCCGAAACCGGCATTGACGCGGTTCGGATCGACGAGGCCGGGCGTCAACTTCTCGAACAGCGTGCCGCAATGGCGCAGAGTGAAGACCGGCGGAACTTCGACCACATCCCACGTCACGTTCTTCGCCCCGACCATTTGCTGGATCTTCGGCAGGCTCTGCGGCGAGTCGCCCTTCACCTTGATGCCGCTCTTCTCGGTGAACGTCTTGCCCCATGCCTCAAGCGTGGCTTCCAGATAAGGTCCGCCCGGATTGACGATGGTGATGGACGCTGGCTGCGCGACGAGCGCCGTCACAGAGCCGCTCAGCGCCAGCGCGGCGATAGCTGATACAACTTTACGAGACACCTGGACTTCCTCCCCTTGCGTGCACCGGCTTTTTGCGCTGCGAGTCAGGCAGCGGCCGTCGAGCGATGCTGGTCGACGACAATAAGAGCGTCCAACGCGATAAGGCGGCCTTCGGCGGTCCGCGTCATCGGATTGATATCGATCTCGCGAACGCGGGACGTTGCGAGCAGACGCTCAAGGCCCTGAACGATCGGCATGACAGCGCCGGGCGCGAGGCCGTAGGCTTCTTCAACACGGCGCACGAATGACATGCGCGCACTGTCGGACGCATTCAGGAGCAGCACATGCCGCTCACCCTCGGCGGACTCAATGTCGACGCCTCCGGGCCCGATCAGGATCGCCGGGCCGTAATTCGGATCGATGAGACCGCCGACGCCGATCTCCTTCGTGATCGCGATCATCGGCTGAATCAGAACCACGCGCTCCGGATCTGAGGACACCTCGTCGAGACGACGGCCGAGGCGGTCGATCACCGCGGGGAGATCATCCGCCGGCACATCGACCTCGACCAACCCCACGCGGTTGCGATGAAGCACGTCGGCCGCGTTGCCTTTGACGACGCAGCGCGTCCAGCCCTTCGCTGCAACCTCTGCAATCGCTGCGGGGCCCCGTTCGAGCGTCACGGCAATGGCGTCGACTACATCGATACCGAGCCCGCGCAGCACCGCACCGGCCTCACCCTCCGCGATGGTCGCCTGTCCTTCGCGCATCGCCGGAAGCGCCACCGGCGGGACCGCGCGGCGCCGCCACTCGACATCCTGCACAACACCCGCCGCCATTAGCGACGCCACCGCGCGCACACCGCCGCCGATGGTGGAGGTGAGAACATCGCGTGCCGTCACGGATGCGTAGAACTCCGAGGGCGCAGCCTGCCATACGAACACTGCCGGCTTCGACATGGCGCTGCAGTAGCTCGCGATCGGCGCAACTTTCTCGCCGATAATGTCGCCGAACGCGTAATAGACAACGACCGCATCCACCTCCTCTGCGGCATCGAGTACTTGCAGGCAGGGCTCGACCCGATCCAGCAGCGCCTCCCACCCGCCGCCGATATCCAGCGGGTTGTGATCGCCGGCCTCGACCAGGCCAGTCTGCCTGATCGCCTGCCGCAACGGCTCGGAAAAGGCCTCGACCCGCGCGCCTTCGGCGACGAGACGGTCCGCCAGCAGCGCCCCGGCTCCGCCGGAGTTGCTGAGGATTGCAACCCTTGGCTTATTCGGCATCGTCCAGTTGCGCCGGAGTGCTGCAAGCACAGGCTGCACGCCTTCGTCGTCATTGATCCGCACAATGCCCATGTGACGCACCAGCGCCTCGAACAACGCTTCGTTGCTTGCGATGGCCGCGGTATGCGACAGCGCCGCGCGACGCCCCGCATCCGAACTGCCTGCTTTAAGAACAATGATACGCTTGCCCAACGCATGAGCGCGCGCGGCAGCGTCCGCCAGCATTTGCGGATCGCGCAGCGTTTCGAGATAAATAAAGACGATGCCGACATCGTCGCGCTCGACGAGCTGCCGCGCCAGCATCGAAGCGGTGAGCACGGATTCGTTGCCAACGCTGATGAAATGCGAATAGCCGATCCCGGATTCCTCCACGCATTGCGCGAGGACGAGCCCGAGCGCACCGGACTGAGCCACCAGCGCGACCGGCCCCGGCTCCAGCAACGGACGATTGAGAAACGGCGCGACCGACATCTTTACCGACGCAGTGCGATTGGAGAAGCCGAGACAGTTCGGCCCGAGAAACGGCATGTCGCCGGCGGCCTCGACCAATTCGCGCTGCAGGCGCACGCCGTCATCGCCAATCTCTGCGAAGTTGGAGGCGAATACGATCGCCGCCTTCGCACCGATCTCGCGCGCCTCGCGCACCACATCGATCGCCTGCTCGGCCCGCACGCAAATGGCGACGAGGTCGGGCGCTGGCTTGTCGCGAAGCGAACGAACGGTTTCGAAACCGGGCACATCCTTGGTCGGATGCACGGCATAGAGAGAGCCTGTGTAGCCACCCTCAGCCAACACCCGCATGGTGCGGTAGCCCCAGGAATTGGGCGCGGCCGGCGAGACCCCGACCACCGCAATCGATGTCGGCTCGATCAAGGCCCCAATGTCGAAATCTGCCCATTCCCGCACGCGCTATCCTCCCAGCTTCAATTGTCGATATGATAACACGGACTGACATTATGTCAATCATAGCGACCATTATGACGGCAAAGTGCGACCGCTGCTCTCCAGGGTCGCTGAGGCGATCGACAAAAGGTCAATATTCTCAATGTTGTTCTGATCGATGGCTTGCCGGCGTCGGCGCAGCCTGCGGCGAGCCGCGCGCCTAAAACGTCCGTTTCTGCCGACGTAACCGCCAGCAGCAGCCCCCGCCGCCAGCCGATATTTTCAGACCGGACCTGACCTGACGCAGTCACGCTGCCACGGAGGATTTTCACCCTGCGCCTTCGGATCTGTTGATCAGGAGAGGCAAAGCTCTAGCCAGCCCGACGCCGGTACGAGGACGCCCGCCACCGCGACTGCGATCATTGCCATCCCGGCGGCAATCCGGATACCCGGTCGCCTGCCAAGCTCGCGAAGCGCAGATATGCCAAAAGCCGTTCCGAGCACGGACGGGAGCGTCCCGATGCCGAACCCCGCCATGACGATGGCTCCGCCGGTGCCCGATCCGGTCAACATCGCGTAGAAGAGCGCACCAAAAACCATGGCACAGGGCAACCCGCCCCAAGCCAGGCCGGCCATGAGCGAGGCAAAAATTCCGCCTGAGCCAGCCAGACGCGAAGGCGCATTGATCCAGGCGATGATCGGCGCACCGAACCGATCGAGAATTGAGAGTGGCGGTGCCAGCCCCATCATCGACAACCCGATCCAGCCCAGCGCCACCGCCGCGGACCATCGAATGACGGTATGCACGCCGGACAGATTGAACGCGCCGTAGAGCTGGGATCCGAGGGCGCCGAGGATGGCGCCGGCCATCATGTAGGCTGCGATACGGCCAGCCTGCATGAGCAGAAGCACACGCGCCCGACGGGCCGCAACACGATCCGCGTCCAGGGCAAACATCAGGCTGGCGGCAATCCCGCCACACATTCCGGCGCAATGCAGGCTGCTCGCAAGCCCGAGCAAAAGTCCGCCGGTAAACGTGAGACTGCTCAAGCTCATCCAGTTAGTCCTGCTCCGGCTCCTTACTGGAATCCAGCGCCACCATGGCCAGCGTGAAGATGAGGATCGGGACAGCCGCAAGCGCAGAATAGAATGCGACTTCGATACCGACCGCTACGCAACCAATGATCAGCAACAAGAGCGCGTTCAACGCCGTTGCCGGCAGGTTCTCCACCGCGAAAAGACCACGAACAAGATTCAACGCCCATCCCGCAACATCCCTCATCCGCGCCAAAATCGCGACAGACGGAAGCAGCAGGCCACGGCCGACCCGTTGCCAGACAATGCCGACACCCAGACAGACCGCCGTGAACACCAGCATCGCCGGCAGCAATGCGAGAGCGAGCACCGGCTTCAATAGCCGCCACGCTCCTTTGGCAAATCCTTGCACGTCGTCCGCCCTGCGCTGGCAGAGACGAACGAACCATACAAACAGAAACACGGCGATCAGCAGACCCGCACCGATCGCCGCTCCGAGAGCGCCATGGATAGCCGCGCCAAGCCCTCCTGCCAATATGAGGTTGAGCAGGAATGGAAAGATCGATGGCAACGCCGTGTGGCTCTCTTCTTTGTTATCCGTCATCCGATCGTCTCCGGGCTATCGTCGTCAATGAGGATGCGCTCGGCGGCGCCGTCCAGATCATCATATTGGCCACTTCTCAGCGTCCACATGAACGCGAAAAGGCCAATGGTACCAAGAACAAGTGCGATGGGAACGAGAAACAGCAGCGGAAGCATCAGGCTGCGTCTCCAGTCCGAAAGTACGACGTCCGCAGCGCATTCAGCGTCACGGTCAGCGAACTCGCTGCCATGGCGATCGCCGCTCCCAGCGGCGTCACGAGTCCCGCCATCGCCACGGGAATGAGGACGATATTGTACAAAACAGCAAGGCCAAGATTTTGATAGATGATCCGGACCGCCCTGCGGGCGACTGTGAATGCAGTCAAGATGGAATTGAAACGGTCCGCCGGCAGGACGATATCTGCAGCGCTCTGGCTCGCCGGCGCCCCGTGGGTGAAGCTGGCCGAAACATAGGCTGCCGCCAGGGCAGGCGCGTCATTGAGGCCATCGCCAATCATCAAAACGCGCCGGCCCTGCTGCCGCCAGACTTCGAGCTGGTGGAGCTTGTCCTGCGGAAGCAGGCCGCTCTGGGCGTCCGATATTCCCAACCGACGAGCGATCCCTTCAACTGCGGCACGGCGGTCGCCGGACAACAGGGACGGCGCGATGCCGCTCCGTTGAAAGCCATCAACCACGGTTTTCGCATCCGGCCGCTCTGAATCCTCGAAACGGAAACGGGTCGGCGCATGCCCCGGCCTCGTCAGCCAAATCTCGCTGGCCGCATCTTCCGCCCTGTCAGCCACGCCGCAGAACGAGGCACGCCCCAGTCGGGTCTCCCCATCCTTGCCGGCAACGCTGACGCCAAGACCGGAATGTTCAATCGCGTTGGCCGGCGGAATCGCGTGAGGATCCGCTTCCCGAATGGCTTTCGCCGCGGGATGAGAACTCGCTGCGGCAAGAGAGGCCGCGACAGCGATGGCTTCGCGATCCTGCGGCCACTCGACAATCCGTGGATGACCGGCGGTCAGGGTTCCGGTCTTGTCGAAGACGACGTGACTGATCCCCGCCAAGCGTTCGAGTGCATCTCCGGAGCGCACCAGAACGCCGTTGCGCAGCAGAGCGCCGGTCGCGACCACCTGTACGGCCGGCACCGCCAGGCCGATTGCGCACGGACAGGCAATGATCAGCACGCTCACAGCATGCAGCGAGGCCGTCGCAAAGTCGGCCTGCCCGAACCACCACCAGCTCGCCAGCGTAAGCAGGGCGAGGCCGTGGACCGCCGGCGTCCAGAAGCCGGAGACCTTGTCCGCCAAAGTAACGGCGGGGCCCCGCCGAAGCTCGGCCTCCTCGACCAGCCGGACAATCTCGGCGAGGTGGCTGCGATCGACCGTTTGAGTCGCACGAATGCGCAGCGCCGAGGCGCCGTTGATCGAGCCCGCCAGAACGGCATCGCCGACCGCGACGGGATGCGGCAAACTTTCACCGGTGACGATCGAAACATCGAGATCCGCGGCACCATCCACGACGCAGCCATCGACGGGGATCCGCTCTCCCGCTCGAACCAGCACGATCATGCCGGGCTGAACCGCATTCGCGGGAATGATCTCGACGCGTCCATCCAGTCTGCAGACCGCCGCACCGTGCGCCTTCAGCATCAGCAGACGCTCAACCGCGCTGCGCGATCGCGCGCGGACCCGGAAATCCAGATACCGGCCGATCAGCAGCACAAAGAGGAGTGCCGCCGCACTATCGAAATAGACATCGTGGCCGTGCCGGACCAGTTCGGAAACACTGACCGCAGTTGTCAGGACCACGCCCAGCGCAATGGGAACGTCGATGTTGGTTCGCCCGGCGCGAACCGCCTGTATGGCGGAGCGGAAGAAAGGCCATCCGGCGACAGCGACCGCAGGCAGCGTGACCAGCGCGGCCAGCCATTGAAAAAGCAGTTGCGTGGCCTGGGGCATGTCCTGTGCCTGACCGGCCCAGACAGCGAGCGAGAGCATCATGACATTTGACGAAGCAAAGGCCGCCACCGCCAACGCGCGCAAGAGCTCGCGACCGGTGCGGTCATCGACACGGGCAAGATGCTCAGGATCGAACGGAGCGACGCGATAGCCGAGCTGCTCGATCATCGACGCGATACGGTCGGCATAGCGCTCGTCGCCGCGCCACGCGACGCTCAAGCGTCTAAGGCTCAGGTTGACGCGAGCATCAGTGACCGGCGGCTCGCGTCGCAGGCGACCTTCAATGCTTGAGATGCAGGCACTGCAGTGCACGCCATCGACAAGAAGATGCAGCCAGCACGTATCGCCCTCGATCTGCACGAACCCGGCGACCGAGCGTGCCGCATCGCTGCCGCCTTGCGGGGCGGCTGCGGCGATATCGGAGGTCGCCTGCGCTGCGATCACGGCGTGATCTCCACGACTTTGATCGTTTCGATCGAGCTATCGCCCTTCGTTGCCACCACGCGTATCGACCACTTGCCTCCCAGGGGAAGATCCAGATGGGCTGTGTAGTGCCCTGCCCCGTCAGGCGCGAAGTGCACGGGTAGCGACTGGGGAAAGCGCGTCGTTCGTTCGGCGGTGGCTTGAATCCGATCCGGTGCCAGAAGCTGGTCCTGCTGGTCGCGAAACGCCAGATCCAGCCGGCCGGCAAGCGCACCCTGCGACGTGAACGCAACGGTTGCGGTCCACGCCGGCGCATCGGAATTCGTCTGCACGGCTTGATCGGTGACGACCCCGGTGAAGGTCGACTGGGCAAGCATCACGAACCATCCTTGCAGGATCGCAAGACCAACGAAGAACAGGACAAACAAGGTCGGGATCCAGAGATCGCGGCGCCCGTTCTCATTCGGGGTGACGTCGCTCATTGTTGCGGCCCCCAGAAATAGGACGGAATCCGCGTCAGTTCCGTTCCTGCCGGATCGGTGATGACAAACTCAAAATCCTGCCTGCCGTTCGGCGCCTTCTTGCCCGGGAGCGTTACGAGAATCCGCTCGTCAAGACTGCGGGACTTGTCGAGACCAAGCTCGAGTTCAGCCGCCGGGAAATCATCCCGTGTCGCGAACCTCAGATTGGCATGGTCGAGCCCCACAACGCGCACCGTTGCCGATGACAGTTCGGGCAGACGATGCGATAGTTTCAGCGCGTAGTCGTTGCGGATGCTTCCGTCCGACAGGCGGACGAAGGGCGGATTGCGTTGGGGGTCGGCACTAGCCACGACGTGCTGCAACGTCGCGGCGCCATAGGCCGACAACAACACCGCCAACAGGGCGGCGACACCAAACAACATCGCCTTTGGCCGACGCCAGTCGATACGCACCGGGTCGAAGGAACGCGCTGTCGTTGAAGACTCATTGTCAAATCGAATGAGCCCCGACGGCCTTTCAAGGCGCGCCATCACGTCGTCGCAGGCATCGATGCACAGCCCGCATCCGATGCACCCCATCTGCAATCCCTTGCGAATATCCACTCCGGTTGGACAGGCGGTGACGCACCGGGTGCAGTCGATGCAATCGCCGCGGCTATGCAACTGTCCGCCAAGGTCGGATGCCTGACGCGCAAGCTTGACCAGCCCCGTCTCGGCCAGATCGGGGCGCAAGGCAATTCGCTTTTTGCCACGGGGCTCGCCACGCCAAGCCTGGTAGGTCACGACCAGGCTCTGCCGATCCAGCAATGCCGCCTGAAACCGCGGCCACGGGCACATATGAAGGCAGACGCGTTCGCGCGCGTAAGCAGCCAGGAAGAAAGTGGTCGCCGTCAACACCAGAATTGTTGCGTAGGCGCCCGCCGGGGCGCTGCCGGTGAGAACCTGTCCCGCAAGAGCGGGGGCATCGCTGAACCAAGCGGCAAAGCCAAATCCTGTCAGCGCAGAGATGAGCAGCCAGACGGCCATGCGCGCAGCCCGCTCCGCGGAGGTCCGCCCCAGGAAGCGGACGATCAAACGATCGATCGAGAAGAACAGGTCGGACCAGACCGTTTGCGGACACGAAAAGCCGCACCACACCCGCCCGGCAAGCGTCGTCGCATAGAATAGCGCGAGAGCGCCCGCGATCATCATGCCGACAGCAATCGGCAGGTCCTGCGGCCAGAACTCCAGGCCGAAGACGAACAGTCGCCGCCCCGGCAGGTCGAACAGGACGGCCTGCCCCGGAAGTGAGACGCCCCGATCCCACCGCAGCCATGGCATGCCGAAAAAGAATAGCAGCATCGCCGTGTTGAGAACGGTCTTGATCGTGCGATAACGCCCCGACACCGCAAGGGGGATTTCGGGGCGGACGATCGTTCGTCCGTTGTTCGGTTGATCGAGCGCGCCAACAAGCGACATCAGCGTTCGCCTCCTCCAAGTGAATGGACGTAGACCGCCAGCATGCGAACCGTCTCGTCATCGAGCTTGGTGGAGAAGGCCGGCATCACACCCATTCTCGGCTTGGCCACCTGCCGCTTGATGCTTTCCACCGTCCCGCCGTAGAGCCATATCGCATCATTCAGCCGGGGAGCGCCGAACTCGCGATTTCCCTCGCCTGCCGCGCCATGACAGGAAGCGCAGTTGCCAGCAAAGATCTCCGCTCCGGGCATTGCCTCTCGGGTTTGCGCAAGCGACGGATCTGACAGCGCCAGCACGAACCGGCTGACGGCATCGATATCCTGCGCGCTCAGCATCTCGGCAAACGCCGGCATGGTGCTGTCGCGAGTTTCACTGTGCCCGCTGCGGATGCCAAAGCGGATCGTCTGATAGATATCCGTTATCTTGCCGCCCCAAAGCCAGTCATCGTCGACGAGCGACGGAAACTGGCCGAGCTGACCGCCAGCGCCAACGCCATGACAGGCCGCGCAGTTCTCGTTGAAAGCCGCCCTGCCGCCGGCGATGGCAAAGCGCCGCAACTCCTCATTGCCTTCGATTTCCTCGATAGGCGTTTTGGAAAGCGCAGTAAGCCAGGTGCTCTGCGCCGCGCGGCCTTCCGCAACCTCCGCGGCGAGCTGCCCCGTGCTGGACCAGCCCAGGCTGCCCTCATAGTAGCCCTTGGTCGTCGCAAACGACGGGTAGAGCCACATGTAGGCAGCAGCGACAAGGCAAGAGACGAGAAACACCGTGACCCACCAATGAGGAATCGGTGTCGTCAGCTCCTTGATGCCATCCCATTCATGTCCTGTCGTGGGATAGCCGGTGAGCGCATCATGTTCAGGTTTGGCCATCTTGGTCATCGCTCATCGCAAAAGGGATACGGGCGTTGCTTTCCATCGCGTTCCGCGCTCCCGGGCGGAATGTCAGAACCAGAATCGCGAGGAAAAGCAGGGCTGAGACGACCAGCCAGCCCTTCAAAAAAAGAGTGAGAAGCCACTCGGACATCACTTCGCCTCCACAGCGCTGCTGATGGATGGCAGCTCTGCGAGTGTGCCGAGAACCTGCAGATAGGCGACGAGCGCATCCATCTCCGTGATCCGCTCCGTCTGACCATCGAAGTCGCCAAGCCTGGCTTTTGGATAGCGCTTCAGCAGCTCCTCTGCCTTTTCGCCTGTCGCCTGAGCCCGGATGTCTTCGGCTGCCCGAGCGATCATTTCATCGGAGTAAGGAACGCCAACGGCTGAGAGCGCACGCATATGTTCGCCGAAGCCATCGATCTCGATGTCCTTGTTCATCAGGAACGCATAGGCCGGCATGATGGAAACCGGCACGACGCTTCTCGGATCGATCATGTGTGCGACGTGCCAGGCATTCGAGTACTTCGACCCGACGCGGGCGAGATCAGGCCCTGTTCGCTTCGATCCCCACAAGAACGGGTGATCGTACATGCTCTCCGCGGCGACCGAGTAATGGCCGTATCGCTGCACTTCATCGCGGAAAGGTCTGATCTGCTGGCTGTGGCAGGTGTAGCATCCCTCGCGGGTGTAGATATTGCGACCGATCTGCTCGAGCGGCGTGTATGGCCGCATCCCGGCCACGGGCCTGACGGTTTCCTGGATCTTGAACAGAGGGACGATCTCGACAAGACCGCCAATGAGGATCACGAACAACGTGAGCAGGAACAGCAGCGTAGTCGACCGCTCAATGATCGCATGGCCCTTCGGCTTGATTGCATCCGACGTCATCATGATCTCCTACGAAGCTGCCACGACGCCCTGTGCGGAAACCGCACGCACGGAGGCTGGCTGCCTGATCGTCATGAGGAAGTTGATCGCCATCAGGACGCCGCCGGTCAGGTAAAGAACGCCGCCCACCAACCGGATGACGTAGTAGGGGTGAAGCAGAGCCACGCTGTCGGCGAAGGAATACTGCAGGAAGCCGAACTGATCGTAAGCGCGCCACATCAGCCCCTGCGCGATGCCGGCCACCCACATTGCGGTGATGTACAGAACGATCGCGATGGAGGCGATCCAGAAGTGCCATTCGACAAGCCGTGTCGACCACAGCGGCCGTTTCCAGAGACGAGGAACCATATAATAGAGCGCACCGAAGCAGATGAAGGCGACCCAGCCCAGCGCGCCGGAGTGAACATGGCCAACGGTCCAGTCGGTATAGTGGCTGAGGGAATTGACCGATTTCAGCGCCATCAGCGGCCCCTCGAAAGTGGCCATGCCATAGAACGCGACGGCGACGACGAGAAAGCGGAGGACAGGATCAGTACGCAGGCGTCCCCATGCCCCCGACAATGTCATGATGCCGTTGATCATCCCGCCCCATGAGGGCATCCAAAGCATGATCGAGAAGGCCATGCCCAGGGTCTGCGCCCAGTCGGGCAACGACGTGTAATGAAGGTGGTGCGGTCCGGCCCAGATATACAGAAAGATCAGTGCCCAGAAGTGCACGATGGACAGCCGATAGGAATAGATCGGACGTTGCGCCTGCTTCGGCACGAAGTAGTACATGATGCCGATGAAGCCGGCGGTCAGGAAGAAGCCAACCATATTGTGGCCGTACCACCACTGGATCAGCGCATCCTGCACGCCGGAGAATGCCGAATAGCTCTTGGTGCCGACGAAAGAGACCGGCATCGCCAGATTGTTGACGATGTGAAGAACCGCAACCGTGACGATGAAGGCGAGGAAGAACCAGTTGGCGACGTAGATGTGAGGCTCACGCCGTCGCGCGATGGTTCCCAGATAGATTGCCAGATAGGCGACCCAGACGATCGTCAGCCAGATGTCGGCATACCATTCCGGTTCGGCATACTCGCGGCTTTGCGTAATTCCCATGACGTAGCCGACGAGCACCATCACCAGGAAGGACTGGTAACCCCAGAACAGGAAATTCGCGAGCCGCCGACCGCCCCAGAGGCCGACCTGGCAGGTGCGCTGAACGACATAAAGCGACGTCGCAAGCAAACCGTTGCCTGCGAAGGCGAGAATGACTCCGGAGGTGTGAACCGGGCGGAGCCGCCCGAACGTAAAGTACTCGCCAAAATTCAAATGAGGAAAGGCAAGCTGCGCGGCGACGACAACGCCGGCCAAAAACCCAAACAGAGCCCAGACAACGGTTGCAACCGTGAAGCGACGAACGATCGCCTCGTTGTAGTTTGGAATAGCAGGTGCCGCGACGATAGGCGCGTGCAACGTCATCATGTTCATGACGGCCTCGCATGAGAATTTTGGAAGTGAAGGAACTGCGTTGCCGTCAATGGACGCGGATGATAGTCAAAGCACGCCGCGCTGGACTGCCCAGTGATACGGATATGAAACTTCAATCGTTTCGGAGCGCGTTGGTGTCGCCGATCTCGTTCAGTTTTCTTGCCGCTCTCTGTGTTGTTCTTGCCTACTGGCCGATCCGCAATCCGCGTGATCCGGTTGGATGGTGGCTCGGGCTCGGCCACGGCGTACTGGCAATCGTTGCGGTTTCCGGATGGAACGCCTCCCAAGACGCAGGCTTTGCGACCGCAATGGCGATACTGGCAGCCTATGCTGGCGCCATGTCGGCGGCCGAACTCGTTCGCCTTCTGCGCGAGCGATCTCCGCTGCAGCCCTAGAAAAGGGAAACTGCAATGCCCGAACTTGTCCGGCTCCTGACCCGCCATGCGCTCATCGGCATCGCCCTCGCAGTGCTTTTTGTAGGCGTTCTTTTGACCTTCGACGTCGGCGGACTGCGGACTCTCGCAACTGCCTCGTCGTCCGGACTGCTGGCCATCATTGCGCTTGCCGCGGCTTGCAGCCTGACCTTCGCAAGCGTTCAAATGGGCTTTGCCATCATGCTGCTTGGAACCGAGGGCCCCGGAGAAAACGGCAACGGCCGACGAATCCCGACCCTGAAGACGACAGCCTTTGCCCGCTCGGCGGTGCGAAGCAGGAAATAGATCGGCGCGGACCAAAATTGCCCGCCCGGCACTTGTTGTGACGGAACTGTAAATCAATGCGAGGTTGCTCCCACGTCAGCCGGCCTGACATGTCTCGATGTGTCGACGGGGGAGTTAGCAGTCCCTTCAGAGGTCTGCGCTTGGACGGATTGTCCTTGGACATTTTGTCTAAGGACAGATTGTCCAATGGCGAAGCCGCGCCGGGCAAGGTTAGGCCACGGAACTACATATCCAATCGTCGGATCGTTAAATCAAATCGTGATCGAGATGGGATTTGCCGCTTATGCCGGGAACCATCCGTGCCGCCGATGAACGCGGAACCGTCCCCATCGTTGGACAAAATACACTCTTAGGAGCGAGCGATTTCGGTATCGGACACAACCAACAAGGACAACCTGCTGCTGCTGATCCAGCTTCGCTGGATCGCGGTTGTGGGTCAGATCGTGACGATACTCATCGTCCATTTTGCCATGGGGGTCGGCCTTCCGATCCAGCAGATGGGGACGGTCGTTCTTTGCCTGATTGGCCTCAACTTCGTCAGCCTGCTGCGCTACCACCACCAGGAGAGCACGACTAACACCGAACTTCTCCTCGAGCTTCTGCTCGATGTCGCGGCCCTCACCGTCCAGATCTATTTGAGCGGGGGCGCATCCAACCCGTTCATCTCGCTCTTCCTGCTGCAGGTGACGCTCGGCGCCATCCTGCTCGAGTCGTGGTCGGTCTGGTTTCTGGTGGTCATAACCAGCGCCTGTTATGTCCTGCTCACCTTGTTCTATCGGGAGCTTGAGGTTCCGCATCTGCACGGCAGCAACTTTCTCAACCTCCATATTCAGGGGATGTTTGTCTGCTTTGTGCTGGCGGCGTGCTTGCTCGTTCTCTTCATCGGAAGGATCACGCGAAACTTGCGGGCGCGCGACACGCGGCTCGCCGAACTGCGGCAGCACTCGATTGAAGAAGATCATATCGTGCGAATGGGCCTGCTCGCTTCGGGGGCCGCTCACGAGCTCGGCACGCCGCTTGCCACGCTGTCTGTGATCCTCGGCGACTGGAGCCGGATGCGGGAGATCCGTGGCAATGAAGAGCTGGCTCAGGAACTCGAAGAAATGCAAGCCCAGCTCGACCGCTGCAAGACAATCGTCTCAGGCATTCTGATGTCATCCGGCGAAGCCCGCGGGGAAGGAACCGTTCATACGTCGATACGCGATTTCTTCGATGACGTGGCTGCCGAATGGTCTTCGGCTCGTTCGCCATCGTCGTTTCAGTATGAGAACGTCTTTCGCGCGGATCACCCCATGATCTCGGACCTGGCGCTAAAGCAGGTTCTTTTCAACGTTCTGGACAATGCTTACGAGGCGTCCCCCGACCATGTGTCTATGCGGATAGAACCATTGGATGACGCGGTGGCGGTGACCGTTGTCGATGAGGGACCCGGCTTTTCAGACGATGTGCTGGGCCGGCTGGGCAAGCCTTATGCAACCACGAAAAATCGGCCGGGAGCCGGGCTTGGCCTGTTCCTGGTCGTCAATGTCGTCCGAAAGCTGGGGGGTCAAGTTACGGCCACAAACAGACCCGAAGGAGGCGCGCAGGTCGCAATAGAGCTTCCGCTTTCGATGCTGCGCGGATCAGATACATGACACAACGTACCCTCATCATTGTCGAGGACGACCTTTCGTTCGCGAAGGCCCTTAAAAGATCGTTCGAGCGACGCAACTATGAGGTTCACCATGCAGCAGGCTTCGACTCCCTCGAGCAGTTGCTGGAGCGGGTTTCGCCGTCTTACGCGATCGTTGATCTCAAGCTCGTTGGGCCTTCGGGCCTCGATTGCGTAAAAGCGCTTCATGCCAACGACCCTTCGACCCGGATCGTCGTCCTGACCGGATTTGCAAGCATCGTCACCGCGGTGGAAGCCATCAAGCTGGGCGCATGTCACTATCTTCCCAAGCCGGCCAATACCGACGACATCGAGAAAGCCTTCGACCAAACGGATGGCAACTCCGATGTGCCGGTCGAAGGACAGCGCACCTCGCTCAAGAATCTGGAATGGGAACGGATTCACGAAACTCTGGTCGAAACAGATTTCAACATCTCGGAGGCGGCCCGACGGCTCGGAATGCATCGGCGCACGCTCGCCCGGAAACTCGATAAACGACCATTGAGGTAGCGTATTTTTGGCGAGATCGAATCCGACGTTTGGCATTCCCCGTCGCTCGAAGGAACCACTCTTCCTCAGAGGCCACTTCATCGCCGGACGAAAACGTCCGCACACCCGCGGCATCCTGACCATCAGCCTGATTTTCGCCGTCAGCTTTCGCGGCCGCGCCGCTCACCGGAGGCGGACAGTGGGCATCACCGTGCAACCGCCTCTTCGGGCAGCTCAAACCCGGAGCGGATGAAAAAGGGGAGCCGAAACCGGCTCCCCCGCATGATACCAGCCGCAAAACCGGAATCGCTTACTTCTGCCAGCTCTTGACCAGTTCGTCATAGTTCACCGTGATCGGCTTCTCTTTTTCGTTGCCGAGCTTGAGCTGCGGTGCGAGGTTGCCATTCTTCACGGCCTCGGCATTCCAGTAGGCGAGGTCCTTCTCGGGTGCGAGCTTGGGTCCGATACTGCCCTGCACACCCGACCGCTCGATCCGGCTGAGCACCTTTTCCTGCTCGAGGCAGAGCGAATCCATCGCCGCCTGCGCGGTCTTGGCGCCCGACGACGCATCGCCGATATTTTGCCACCAGAGCTGCGCAAGCTTCGGATAGTCCGGCACGTTGGTGCCGGTCGGCGTCCACTGCACGCGAGCCGGCGAACGATAGAATTCGATCAGGCCGCCGAGCTTGGGCGCGCGGTCGGTGAAGCTCTTGTGATGGATCGTCGAGTCACGCACGAAGGTGAGGCCGACATGGCTCTTCTTCACGTCCACCGTCTTCGAGATCACGAACTGCGCATAGAGCCAGGCCGCCTTGGCGCGATCGGCCGGGGTTGACTTGAGCAGGGTCCATGAACCGGCATCCTGATAGCCGAGCTTCATGCCGTCCTTCCAGTAAGAGCCATGCGGCGACGGGGCCACCCGCCATTTCGGCGTGCCGTCGCTGTTCACCACCGGCAGGCCGGGCTTAGCCATATCGGCGGTGAAGGCCGTGTACCAGAAGATCTGCTGGGCGATATTGCCCTGCGACGGCACCGGACCGGATTCCGAGAAGGTCATGCCCTGCGCTTCCGGCGGCGCATAGGCCTTCAGCCAGTCGAGATATTTTTGAATGGCGTAGACTGAGGCCGGCCCGTTTGTATCGCCGCCGCGCGCCACGCAGGAGCCCACCGGCCGCGAATTCTCATCGACCTTGATGCCCCACTCGTCGACCGGCCGGCCATTCGGAATGCCCTTGTCGCCGTTGCCGGCCATCGACAGCCAGGCGTCGGTGAAGCGCCAGCCGAGCGAGGGATCCTTCTTGCCGTAGTCCATGTGGCCAAAGATCTTCTTGCCGTCGATATCTCGGCCGGTGAAGAACTGGGCGATGTCCTCATAGGCCGACCAGTTCACCGGCACGCCGAGGTCGTAGCCATACTTCGCCTTGAAGTCGGCCTTGTGCTTCGGATCGTTGAACCAGTCGTAACGGAACCAGTAGAGATTGGCGAACTGCTGATCGGGAATCTGGTAAAGCTTTCCGTCCGGCGCGGTCGTGAACGACTTTCCGATGAAGTCGTTGACGTCGAGGTTCGGATTGGTGACGTCCTTTCCCTCGCCGGCCATCCAGTCTGTCAGGTTGCGCACCTGCTGATAACGCCAGTGGGTGCCGATCAGGTCGGAGTCGTTGACCCAGCCGTCATAGAGGTTCTGGCCGGTCTGCATCTGGGTCTGGATTTTTTCGACGACATCCCCTTCCTGGATGATGTCGTGCGTCACCTTGATGCCGGTGATCGCCGCGAATGCCGGCGCCAGTACCTGCGATTCGTATTGATGCGTGGTCAGCGTCTCAGACACCACCTTGATGTCCATGCCCTGGAAGGGCTTGGCGGCGTCAATGAACCACTGCATCTCCTTCTCCTGATCGGCACGCGACAGCGTCGAGAGCTCGCCGATCTCCTTGTCCAGAAATGCCTTCGCCTCCTCCATCCCGGCCCAGGCATTGCCTGCGGCCATGAGCACAGCGAGTGCTGCAGTCGACGCAAGAAATTGTCGTCGCATAGTCCAGTCCTCCCTTTGCAAAGTTGTCGAACGCTTTATTTCCAGAAGCAGATGGCACGCTGCTCCTGCCGTTGTTTCCCTCCCTATACGAAGCGGAACACGCCGATCGCGTAGACCACCGACAGGGCGAGAGCCCACCACAGGTTGGGTCCGATCAGACCCAGCCAAGCCAGATTGATGAAGGCGCTGCCGAGCAGCGCGATAAACAGTCGGTCGCCCCGCGTCGTCTCGAAACGCAAAACGCCGACCCGCGGCGCGCCGCCGGGCGAGGCATATTCCCATACGCCCATGCCGACCAGAAGCAGCGCGATCACGACGAAGAACGTCGCGGTCGGCCAGGTCCACGCCATCCAGGAGAAATTCAGGTTCATCGCCGCGCCTCCCTCAACAGCGTGGCCCCAGTGCCGGTCGCGTCCACAGACAGCATCACACCCTCCCCAGCGCAAAGCCTTTGGCGATGTAGTTCCGCACGAACCAGATGACGAGCGCGCCGGGAATGAGCGTAAGCACGCCGGCCGCGGCGAGCAGGCCCCAGTCCATCCCGGCTGCCGACACCGTCCGCGTCATGGTGGCCGCGATCGGCTTCGCTGCGGTCGTCGTCAGCGTGCGCGCGATCAACAGCTCGACCCACGAGAACATGAAGCAGAAGAAGGCGGCGACGCCGACGCCGCTGGCGATCAACGGCATAAAGATCTTGAAGAAGAAGCGGGGAAACGAATAACCGTCGATATAGGCGGTCTCGTCGATCTCCTTCGGCACCCCGGACATAAAACCTTCGAGGATCCACACTGCCAGCGGCACATTGAACAGGCAGTGCGCCAGCGCCACCGCGATATGGGTGTCGATCAACCCGAACGCCGAATAGAGCTGGAAGAACGGCAGCGCGAACACCGCCGGCGGCGCCATGCGGTTGGTCAGAAGCCAGAAAAACAAATGCTTGTCGCCAAGGAAGCGGTAGCGGGAAAACGCGTAGGCCGCGGGCAGCGCGACGGCCACCGAGATCACCGTGTTCATGACGACATAGATGATCGAGTTGATGTAGCCCGAATACCACGCCGGATCGGTGAAAATGGTCCTGTAGTTGTGCAGCGTCGGCCGGTGCGGATAGAGCGTCAGCGCCGAGATGATCTCCTCGTTGGTCTTGAAGCTCATATTGACGAGCCAGTAGATCGGCAGCAGCAGAAACACGATATAAACCAGCGGCACCACCCACCAGTAACGAGACTCCTCGCCCCGCCGCCGCATCCGCCCGGCGAGGGCGTCGGCGCTCTCCTTGCGGACGGCGGCCGCATCTTCGGCGCTGCCGCGCATCAGCGGTTCGCGTCGGGCTGCAATGACTTCCCTTGAGTCCGTCATGTCACTTGCCCGTTTCGTAGTTGGTCATCACGGTGTAGAACACCCACGACAACAACAGGATGATCAGGAAGTAGATCAGCGACATCGCCGCCGCGGGGCCGAGGTCGAACTGGCCGAGCGCCATCTTCACGAGATCGATCGACAGGAACGTGGTCGAATTGCCCGGCCCGCCGCCGGTGACCACGAACGGCTCGGTGTAGATCATGAACGAGTCCATGAAGCGCAGCAGCACGGCGATCAAAAGCACCCGGCTCATCTTCGGCAACTGGATGTAGCGGAAGACGGCCCAGCGCGACGCGCCGTCGATCTTGGCCGCCTGATAGAAGGCATCCGGGATCGACGCGAGGCCGGCATAGCACAGCAGCACGACAAGGCTGGTCCAGTGCCAGACGTCCATGACGATGACCGTGATCCAGGCGTCGAGCGGGTTCTGCACGTAATTGTAGGAGATGCCGAGCGCATTGAGCGTGTAGCCGAGCAGCCCGATATCGGTGCGGCCAAAAATCTGCCAGATGGTGCCGACCACATTCCACGGAATGAGCAGCGGCAGCGCCATCAGCACCAGACAGACCGGCACGCCCCAGCCTTTCTTCGGCATGTTGATCGCGATGAAAATGCCGAGCGGGACCTCGATCGCCAGAATGATGAACGAGAACGCGAGATTGCGAAACATCGACAGCCAGAACCGCTCGGAGCGCAAAATCTCGACGAACCAGTCGGCGCCATGCCAGAAGAACTGATTGTTGCCAAAAGTGTCCTGCACCGAATAGTTCACCACCGTCATCAGCGGGATCACCGCCGAGAAGGCGACCAGCACCAGCACCGGAAGCACGAGGAACCAGGCCTTGTTGTTCCAGGTCTTGTCCACCGCTAGCCCCCCGTCTCGACGCGCCACGAGCCGGCGAAGAGATTGATCCCGGCCGGGTCGAAATGGATATGCGGATCGGTTGGAATCTCGGCTTCTTCCGGCACGACGGCGACAATCTCCCGGCCCTCGAGCATGGCGCGCACGATCTTGCGACGCCCGATGTCCTCGACCTTGGCGATCGTGACCGGCATTCCGTGGCGGTCGATCTGGACATATTCGGGCCGGATGCCGAGCTCGATGGCATCGCCATCGGCCTTCGGCGGGCCGGGCAGAGCAATTTTCTGGCGGCCGAGGCGGACGTGGTCGCCGTCGATCGTTACCGGCAGCACATTCATGCCGGGCGAGCCGATGAAATAACCGACGAATGTGTGGCGCGGCCGCTCGAACAGCTCCGCCGGCGTGCCGATCTGCACGATCTCGCCGTCATACATCACCACCACCCGCTCGGCGAAGGTCAGTGCCTCCGTCTGGTCGTGCGTCACATAGACCATGGTATAGCCGAAGCGCTTCTGCAGCTGCTTGAGCTGCGAGCGCAGCATCCATTTCATATGCGGATCGATGACGGTGAGCGGCTCGTCGAACAGGATGGCGCTGACATCGGAGCGCACCAGCCCGCGCCCCAGCGATATTTTTTGCTTCTGATCGGCGGTCAGCCCCCGCGCCCGGCGCTTCGCCCAGTCCGCAAGACCGATCATGTCGAGGATCTCGCGCACCTTGCGGTCGACATCCGGCCCCGGCACGCCGCGATTGCGCAGCGGAAATGCCAGATTGTCGTAGACCGTCATGGTGTCGTAGATGACGGGAAACTGGAAAACCTGGGCGATGTTGCGTTCCTGCGGAGACAGCGCGGTGACGTCGCGGCGATCGAACAGCACGCGCCCCTCCGATGCCCGCAGCAGGCCGGAAATGATATTGAGAAGGGTCGTCTTGCCGCAGCCGCTCGGGCCAAGTAGGGCATAGGCGCCGCCATCCTCGAAGGCGTGATGCACCTCCTTGAGCGCGTAGTCCGCATCCGTCTTCGGCGCGGCGACATAGGAGTGACGAATGTGATCGAGGCCGATGCGCGCCATGCCCCCTCCTAAGCCGCCAGCCTGCGGCCGGCCGCGACCGATCGGCCGTCCTGATCGAACACCATCAGGTGGCGCGGATCAATGAAGACCTCCACGACCTCGTCGGGGTCGAAGGCGTGGACGCCCGGCGCCAGCATGACCCAGCGGACATCGGCGAAATCGAGATGGATAAAGCTTTCCGATCCGGTGATCTCGGTGATCGAGACCTTTGCGCGCACCGAAGGCGCATGCGGCACCGGCGGCGCAAGCGAGAGATGGTGCGGCTGAAAGCCGATGGTGTAAGGACCGTCGGCAATCGCGGCGAGACCCGCAGGGACCGCAAGATTGACGCCGCCATCGAGACAGAAGCTCGGCCCGACCTTGTCGAGCATGATGGTGTTGAGCGGCGGATCGGCGAAGGTCTGCGCCGTCACCAAGTCGCGCGGCTGGCGGAAAACCTCGATCGTCGGCCCGAACTGCGTGATGCGGCCCTCGGACAGCGTCGCGGTCTTGCCGCCGAGGAGCAGCGCCTCGGACGGTTCGGTGGTCGCATAGACGAAGATCGCGCCGGATTCCGCGAAGATCTTTGGCAGCTCCTCGCGCAATTCCTCCCGCAGCTTGTAGTCGAGATTGGCGAGCGGCTCATCGAGCAGCACGAGCCCGGCATTCTTGACGATGGCGCGGGCGATCGCGGTGCGCTGCTGCTGGCCGCCGGACAGGCTGAGCGGCGTCCGCAACAGATAGGGCGTCAGTTTCAGAAGCTCGGCCGCTTGGCGCACGGCACCGTCGATCCGGCCCGATGCCACGCCGGCGACGCGCAGGGGCGAGGCGATGTTTTCATAGACCGAGAGCGTCGGATAATTGATGAACTGCTGGTAGACCATCGCGACGTTGCGCTTCTGGACGGACACGCCGGTCACATTCGCGCCGTCGAACCACACCGAGCCGGAAGTCGGGGCATCGAGACCGGCCATCAACCGCATCAGGCTGGTCTTGCCCGCAAGCGTCGGGCCGAGCAGGACGTTGAGGGTGCCGCGCTCAAGCGTCAGCGAGACATCGTCGATATGGACCGCTCCGCCCGCCACCTTGGACACTTGCCTGAGTTCCAGCATCGCCCTCTCCCCGGCCGACCGTCATTCAGCCGCAGCGTTATCGCCCCAACATTCCTCACTTCTCATAAAATCTTCGAGCTCAGCCGCCTCGTCCTGTGTCAATCGCAGGCCGAGCTTGGTCCTCCGCCATAGTACATCTTCGGCGGCCCGTGCCCACTCCTCGCGCATCAGATAGCGCACTTCCGCCTCGTGCAGATCGGCGCCAAAGCAGCGGCCGAGATCGGCGCGCGATCGCGCCGAGCCGAGAATGACGCGTGCCTTGGTGCCATAGAGGCGCATCAGGCGCGTCGCGTGGGCCTGATCGAGGAAAGGAAAATCGCGCTTCAGCCGATCCCTTTCGGCATCGAAGCCGGTGACAGGAAAATTGCCGCCGGGCAACGGCATCGCGGCGGTCCACGGCGCAACGCGCCGGCCGAGCAACGCCTCGATCTTCTCCAGCGCCGCTTCCGAAAGCCGGCGGAAGGTCGTGATCTTGCCGCCCACGATATTGATGACCGCCGCTTCGCCTTCGGAATGATCGAGCTGGATGACGTAGTCGCGCGTCGCCTCCTGCGCCTTCGACGCGCCATCGTCGAACAGCGGGCGTACTGCCGAATAGGTCCAGACGATGTCGGCGCGGCGCACCGGCTCGGCAAAATACTCGCTCGCCGCGGCGCGCAGATAATCGGCCTCGGCGTCGCTGATCCGTACGTCATGCGGATCGCCGGTGTAATCGCGATCGGTGGTGCCGATCAGCGTGAAATCCCCCTCATAGGGAATGGCGAAAATGATCCGCCCGTCCTTGTTCTGGAAGAAATAGGCGCGCGGATCATCAAACTTCTTGCCGACGACGATATGGCTGCCCTGCACCAGCCGCACGTTATGCACGTCGGTGCGGCCGAGCGTCTGCGCGATGACGTGATCGACCCACGGCCCCGTCGCGTTGACGAGCAGCCGTGCCTGCACGGTATCCGTCTTGCCGGTCCGCGTGTCCTCGACCGTGACGCTCCACAAACCCTCGGTCCGCCGCGCCGCCGTGACTTTGGCGCGGGTGCGGATCGCCGCGCCGCGGTCAGCCGCATCGCGGGCGTTGAGCGCGACGAGGCGGGCATCGTCGACCCAGCCGTCGGAGTATTCGAACGCCTTGGAAAAGATCTTCTTCAGGGGCGCACCGGCAGGATCGCGCCGCATGTCCAGCGTCTTGGTCGGCGGCAGCAGCTTGCGGCCGCCGATATGATCGTAAAGGAACAGCCCGAGCCTGAGCAGCCAAGCCGGCCGCAACCCCTTCTGATAGGGCAGCACGAAGCGCATCGGCCGGATGATGTGCGGCGCGCTCTTCCACAACACCTCGCGCTCCATCAGCGCCTCGCGCACCAGCCGAAACTCGCGATATTCGAGATAGCGCAGTCCGCCGTGAATCAGCTTGGTCGAGCCGGACGAGGTGCCGCTCGCGAGGTCGTTCATCTCGGCGAGATAAACCGAAAAGCCCCGCCCGGCAGCATCGCGCGCGATGCCGCATCCATTGATGCCGCCGCCAATGACAAAGATGTCGAAGACCGGAGCGCCCGCCACGCTTTCCTCCAGCGGCCCCGACCTCACTACCACAGAGCCGGGGAAGCTTTTTGAATTGGGATCGAAATCATAATGAATGTCAAACGAAATGTTTTCGCTACCCCTTGAGGTCGTCCGGCAGGCGCGCCGTCTCCACCAAGCGAACCTCGGCCTCCTCGCAGATGCGGCGCAGCGAGGCGACGTCGCAGCGGTCGGTGATGAAGGTATCGACCTGCGACAGATGGCCGATCCGGACCGGGGCGGTGCGCTCGAATTTGGTCGAGTCCGAGACCAGAATGACATGGCGCGCATTGGCGATGATCGCCTGCGCGACCTTCACCTCGCGGAAATCGAAATCGAGCAGCGCGCCATCGCCATCGATCGCCGACGCCCCGATGACCGCATAGTCGACCTTGAACTGCTTGATGAAATCGACTGCGGCCTCGCCGACCACGCCGCCGTCCGAGCCCCGCACCACGCCTCCCGCAATCACCACCTCGATCATGGGATAAACCCTCATCCTGTTGGCAACATTGATATTATTTGTAATGACCATCAACCCGCTATGGTCGAGCAGCGCACTGCTGACAGCCTCGGTGGTGGTGCCGATATTGATGAACAGCGACGCATTGTCGGGAATGATGCGCGCCGCCGCCCGCCCGATCGCGTCCTTCTCGTCGGCGGCGATCTTGCGCCGCGCCTCGTATTCGACATTCTCGATCCCGGAGGGAAACAGCGCGCCGCCATGGATCCGGGTCAGCAGTTTGCGCTCGCAGAGGTCGTTCAGATCCTTGCGGATGGTCTGGGGCGTGACGTTGAAATGCACCGCCAGGGTTTCGACGAGAACGCGGCCGTCGTCCTTCGCCATCTGGATGATTTCGCTGTGCCGCGGCGACAAATACATCGTCCACCCTCCCGATTTTCGTTTTCCTGCTTATACGGAAAAACGAAAATCATAGAAAGCCGGTTTCCGCCGCGCCTGAACGACTGGCGGTCGAGCACGTCCCGCGCTTCATTCGCTGATCGACCTGTGCAAAGCGGCCTCGCTCGCCTTCGCCATTCCGGTCTCGGTGTTCGACACCGCAAGGATCGACGGCGCGATGACCGTGTGGCTCGCCACGGCGACGAAACCTACGAGACCTTCGGCGACGAAACCGAGCATCTCGAGCCGGGTGAAATCATCTTCGCCAACGACACCGGACGGGCACATGCCCGCGCGAGGCGATCAGTTCGATTCACGCTGACGGATTTTCTCATTGGCAATCGCGCGGCAGCCAATCGCATCATCGGCGGCGGAAAGACCGACAGCGCTCGCGCCTGCATGTGCTTGTACGTCAACTGCGTACGTTGCGACCGATACTGTCATCGCCAATCTTCCTCGATGTGCCGGCAAAGATGTTGGCCGCCACGCGGATTCCGCATGGCAGGCTGTCATCGGCATCTATCATGGGAGATGGCCCCCTGTTGCCCCCATCCACTTTCCGATCATAGTCAGACCATTGGGTCTAAAGCTGAACCGGGCCAATCTACGGCTTCATCACCGCCCGAAGCGCATTCGCCAACTTCTTGACCGCGATCTCGATCTCAGCCGGTGTGTAGGCGGCAAAGCCCATCAGGAACCCGGCTTGGGGTTTGCCAACAGCGTGAAGTGCGGATAATCCCAGCACCTCGATCCCGACACCTCGGGCCGCGTCAATGGCGGTGCGCTCCGTCAGGTTGCAGGTCAGCACACACGGCATTTGCAAGCCGCCGACGGGCACCCGCGCCTCGACAAAATCCGACAGACGTTTGCTGACGAGGGTTGCCAGCACGTTGAGCCGTTCGGCATAGATGCCGCGCATGGTGCGGACATGTGCGCCGAAGTGCCCGCCCTCCATGAAGCGAGCGAGCGTCAGTTGCGCCATCGGGGCGGAGTGCCCGTCAAGCAGTGTGCGTGCGATGGTCATCGGCTTCACGAGCGGGGGCGGCAGCACGACATAGCCGATCCGCAGGCCCGGAAAGAGCGACTTGGTGAAGGTGCCGATATAGATGGTCCGGTCGTGCGGATCGAGGCCCTGCACGCAAGCGGTGGGCTTGCCCGCATAGTGGAACTCACTGTCGTAGTCGTCCTCGATAATCCAGGCCTGGTGCCGCGCCGCCCATTCGATCAGCGCCAGACGACGATCGAGCGCCAGCGTCGCGCCCGTCGGGAACTGATGCGAGGGCGTCAGGAATACGGCCTTGACCTTGCGTGACTCAGCGGCGATCTGCTCGACGGCGATGCCCTGACGATCCACGCGAACGGGCACGCATTCCAGCCCCGCTGCGTCAAACGCCTTGCGCGCGCCGTAATAGGCCGGATCTTCGATGAAGATCCGATCGCCGGAATCGAGCAGCATGTTGGCGCACAGGGTGAGCGCCTGTTGCGAGCTAGTGAGGATCAGCACTCGATCAGCCGTGGCGCGCGCGCCGCGCTCAAGGTTCACATAGTCGGCGATGGCGCGGCGCAGCGGTTCGGTCCCCTGCGGGTCGCCGTGGAGCAAAGCCTGCGTGCCAACCTCCTTCAACACCTGTCGTTCGAGGCGCTCCCAGAGTGGAAGCGGAAAACTACGGGTCTCCGGCACGCCGTGCGCAAAAGGTCGCGGCGCAAGCAGCTCGCGCACGCCGCCGCTGCGGAACATGACGTTGCCGCGCTTGCTGAGGTTTGGAGCCTGGTTGCGCGACAGCGCGTCCCGCCGCGAGAGACGGCGACTGGGTGCGAACTCCGTCATCTCCGCCACGAAGCTGCCGCTGCCGGTACGCCGATTGATGAAGCCTTCGGCGTGAAGCTGGGCATAGGCCGCCTCGATCGTATCGCGCGACACGCCGAGCGATTTGGCGAGCGCGCGCGAGGCTGGCAGCGGCTTCCCCGGTCCGAGCGCACCGTCAAGGATCAGTTGGCGGATCGCCCGCTGAATCCGCGCATGAAGCGGCATCGCCGCATGGGCCGGATGGGCAAGCCAGGCCTTCACGGATTCCAGTTGCGAATGCTTGAACAAATGGTCTGAGCCTCTTGAACAAAATGGATGGGAACATCAGGCCACTGATCGGCTAGATGTCAAGGCATCTCGATGCCCTCGCCTTCAGGAGTCCCGTCAAGACTATGCCGTCTGGTTCCTCCTCCTCATCATCATCCATTCGCCTGAACGATCTGCCACCCCCAATCGTGGCGGGGTTGATCTCTGTCATCGTCAACTATGGCGGCACCTTCATTCTCGTCTTTCAGGCCGCGAGGGTTGCCGGCCTCAGCCCGGAGCTGACGGCATCATGGGTCTGGTCCGTTTCTATCGGCGTGGGGCTGACAGGACTGTTTCTGAGCTGGCGCTATCGCGAGCCGATCATCACCGCCTGGTCGACCCCGGCGGCGGCTTTCCTCGTCACCGCGCTGGCAACGACACCCTATGCGGAAGCCGTCGGCGCTTACATGATTTCGGCGGCCGCGTTCGTCGCGCTCGGACTGTCCGGTTATTTCGAGAAGGTTATCCGGCTGATTCCGCCGGGCATTGCCTCTGGCCTGCTCGCGGGGATCCTGTTGCAATTCGGTATCGGCGCGTTCGGCGGCGCGAGCATCGACCCGCTGCTGGTCGGGTTGCTGATCATTGCCTATGTCGTGCTGAAGCGCTTTTCTGCCCGTTATGCCGTGGTCGGCATTCTCGTCCTCGGGCTGGTGTTTCTGCTGACTCAGGGCCGCGTCGATCTCTCGGGCCTCCGGCTTCAGTTCGCTGCTCCGGTCTTCACTATGCCGGAATTCTCACTGAATGCGCTGCTCTCCGTCGCGCTACCTTTGTTCCTGATTACGCTGACCGGCCAATATATGCCGGGAATGCTGGTGCTACGAAACGACGGGTTCAAGACAAGCGCCAATCCCATCGTGAGCGTGACGGGCCTTGGCTCGCTCATCATGGCCCCGTTCGGCTCCCACGCCTTCAATATCGCGGCGATCACGGCGGCGATCGCCACCGGCAAGGAAGCCCATGAAGATCCGTCCAAGCGGTGGATCGCGGGCATCGCGGCGGGCTGCTTCTATGTACTCGTCGGGGTTTTCGGCGTGACGCTCGCCGCCGTCTTCATGGCCTTTCCGGCGACCTTCATCACGACGCTCGCGGGTCTCGCGCTGCTCGGCACGATCGGCGGCAGCCTCGCGGGAGTGATGGCCGATCCGGTTTCCCGCGAAGCCGCGCTGATCACATTCCTGGCCTCCGCTGCGAACATCAAACTGCTCGGCATCGGCGGGGCGTTCTGGGGCTTGCTGATTGGCCTCCTCGCCTACCTCGTCCTGAACGGCCGCCTCCCGCACCGATAACCGACCAACCCGACGTGCTTTGGCCAAACCGTGCGGAGAACCCCAAATGACCATGTTCAACTATGAGAACTTCTGGCACTCGAGCTGGATATACGCCTGCACTACGCCGCTACGACGAGATCATGGCCGTGCGCGCCTCCGGCGCATAGGCCAGCGCGCTGCCATATGCGAAGTCCTGCCGCAGGCGATCGGTCACCGCGTCGCGCAGCTAGTGCGACTGCGCCGACAGCACGCCGGCGACGTTGGCATGGATCGAGGCGCTGCCGAGGCTGGTGAAGGCGGCGCGGGCCTGGGCTTTGCTTGCACCGACGTCGGCAGATGCTAGTCGTCGTCGACCTGGAGCATCGCATGAAAGCCGTCGCCCGAGGCCCAGGACAGAAGAACGCGGTGCCACCTGGCGAAGAACGGTATGTTTTCAAGCGCCCAGATCATCCCATCCGTCACTTCGAGATGATAGTTAGGGTTGGGGTTGGCTCAGCACGGTGTCCGCTGGAGAATTATCAGCCGGTCGACATCGGCAGCAACTTGAGCGCCCCTCGCAGCGCCGCACGCGTTCACTTATCCGATTTTCCGCCGCTGCGGCCGACGGCAGACAAAGGCCGGCAGCAATCAGGTCATATTCTTCCACCCGATGCATGCCGAGGCGAACATTGTCCTCCACCGACATATCGCCAAACAATTCCGTATTCTGAAATGTCTGGGTCAAACCCAACCGGCAGATCTCCTCCGGCGGCGTTTTCACGATTGAGCGGCCATTGAAAATGACCTCACCCGAAGATGGCGAATAGACGCCTGGAACGGCGTTGATCACCGTGGTTTTGCCCGCGCCGTTCGGCCCGATCAGACTGTGAATGGTGTTTTGTGCGATATCGACGCTCACATCATTGACTGCGACGAGCCCACCAAACCGAACTGTGACGTTCTGCAGGGAGAGAATCGTGGTCATGCCGCAGCGCGGCACCGAGTGAAGTTTAAGCCGAACTCTCCAAGACACGGAAATTCCGCGTTTACGCACCTCGTTACTCTGTTACCTGATTCCTGAACTTCTCTACAATCGAGACATCTGTCTTGAAAATTTTCTAAATTCGATGCTATGAAATAAGAAAATAGAACAGCGCTGGGCGGAAATGAAACAAGAACGCCAATTTGTTTTGAATTCAGCTCAATCCGACCTCCCTGGGAGGAGTGCGCTTGGACGTGGAATTTCTGTCCTGCAGGCGTTCAGCGTGGAGCGGCCGACGCTTTCAGCACGCGACCTCATCGCCGTCACTGGCCTGCCCAAGCCAACCTTGTTTCGGTTGACGGGCACACTGTGCGACCTTGGCCTGCTACGCTACGACGAAGCTTCCGGACGCTTCACGCCCGCACCTGGCGTTGCCCGTCTCTCGGCGCCGCTGTTGGCGAGAGCATCGATCCGGCAACTGGCGTTTGGGCCGATGCAGGCGCTTGCCGAACGTCTTGGCGCGCAGGTCGCGCTATCGCTCGGGTTCGGCTTTGATCTTATCTTCATCGAGTTGGCCCAGGCCAAGGGATGCGTGTCGGTACGCCCGAGTCTGGGCGGACCGATCTCGCTCTCGCGCACTGCATCGGGACGCGCCTATCTGAGCGTGCTGCCGGAGGAACAGCGACAGACCTATCTGAACAGGTTTCGCCGTCTCAATCCGACCCTTATCGACCGGCTCAAGGAGCGGCTGGCCGAGGCGCGCGAGGATCTCGACAAGCGTGGCTTTTGCGTCAGTTTCGGCGAATTGGTCGAGCACTTCCACGGAGTCGCGGTGCCGCTGAAGCCCATTGATACCAGCGGCGAAATCTACGTCTTCAACTGCGCCGTGCCGTCCTTCGACGTGCCGCGTGACCAGTTGCTGAGCGATGTCGGTCCGCGCCTTCTCACACTCGCGCGCAGCATCGAGGCCGCTCTCGGTGCGCCCGCGACGCCCGCTCGCGACGGGTTTCCACAGCCCGACGGTGCACCCGTCAGGGTCGCCGCATTCCGCGAAGATACGGTTGCCGCAGAAGGCTGACAGCACGCGCCGCGCGATCGTATCGCACGACAGCTTGCAAGAACACGTGTCTACACCCGCGAATAGACGGGGCGAGTAAATGGGGGAGTTCGTTTGGCTGAGCTATCGAATGTCCGTGTCCTGGATCTAACTCGCGTCGTAGCCGGACCCTGGGCAACGCAGCCCTCCTTCTCGCCCATCGGGGACATGGCGGCAACGAAAAGTTCTGCGAGGTTTTCTTCGGCAATGTCCGCGTCTCCCAAGGAGAATTTTGCAGGCGAGCTCAGTGAAGGCGCCGGAGCCGGCGCCTGCGTGAATCCACTCGCGTCGAGGATACCGACATCAACGTACTTGCGCCGCTCTTGAATGCCTCGGCCACGTGAGTTTACGGCGGCTCCAACGAGATTCAGCGGAATATTCTGGCGAAGGCCGCCCTCCGTCTGCGAGACTACAAATTGCAGGGTTAGCGTGATGCTACAGATACAATCGAAGATCGATTTTTCTGAAGACGCTATCGTAAGCCGTCGCGAGGCTATGTCGGCCGCGGTCGCGCGATTGCACGCACTCGAAGCACGGGCGGCGGAGACCTCGGCACGGGCAGCCGAGGCGTTCGCCAGGCGCAAGGCCTTGCTGCCACGCGAGAGGCTGGCGCGTCTGCTCGACCCTGGAACACCGTTCCTGCAGCTTGCCAACATGGCTGGCTATTGCACCGACGATCCGAATCCCGAGACGTCTGTGCCGGGAGGCAGCCAGATTGCAGGCATCGGGATCGTGAGCGGTGCGCGCTGCATGGTCATCGTCAATGATTCCGGCATCGATGCCGGCGCATTGACCGAACTCGGCAATCAAAAGCTGATGCGCTGCCAGGAAATCGCCCTGGAGAATCGATTGCCGCTGGTGATGCTGGTCGAAAGCGCGGGTGCCAACCTGCGCAGGTATCGCGTCGACAAGTTCGTGCGCGGCGGCGGTATCTTCTACAACCTCGCGCGAATTTCCGCTGCTGGCCTGCCGATCGTCACTGTCGTGCACGGCTCGTCGACGGCGGGCGGCGCTTATCTCCCTGGCTTGTCCGATTACGTCATCATGGTGGAGGGGCAGGCGCGCGCGTTCCTTGCCGGTCCTCCGTTGCTGAAGGCGGCCACCGGCGAGATCGCGACCGAGGAGGAGCTCGGTGGCGCGCAAATGCATGCGTGCATCTCCGGGCTCGCGGAATATGTGGCGGAGGACGACGCCCAGGCGATCGCGATTGCGCGCGAGGTGATGGCGTCGATCGAATGGGCGCGGCCGGAGCCTTCGCGGTCCAGCGAGGCGCCCCTCTATCCTGCCGAGGATCTGCTTGCTCTGATGCCGGTCGAGACACGGACGCCCGTCGATATGCGGGAGATCATCGGGCGCCTGGTCGACGGATCTCGCTTTCTGGAATTCAAGCCCGACTACGGCCCCGCAACGGTCTGTGGGCGGACGCTTCTCGACAACAGGAGCGTCGCGTTCATTACGAACAACGGCCCCCTGGACCCGCAGGGCTCGACGAAAGCGGCGCAGTTTATCCAGCTTTGTTCGCAGTCGAACACGCCGATCGTCTATTTGCAAAACACCACCGGGTTCATCGTCGGCCGCGCTTCGGAGGAAGCCGGCATGATCAAGCATGGCTCCAAGCTTCTTCAAGCGATCGCCAATGCGACCGTTCCGCAGATCACGATCTATTGCGGCGCCTCATATGGCGCAGGCAATTACGGGATGTGCGGGCGCGGCTTTCGGCCGAGATTCTGCTTCTCGTGGCCCAACGCGCGAACCGCGGTCATGGGTGGCGAGCAGGCGGCGACCACGCTCGACATCGTCGCGCGAACTCAGGCCGCTCGCAGGGCCAAGCCTGTCGATGAGGCACGATTGGCGGCCCAAAAGAGCGAAATCGTCGACAATTTCGAACGGCAAGCCAGCGCCTTCATCACGAGCGGGCTGTTGCTTGACGACGGTGTGATCGATCCGCGCGACACGCGTGCGGTTCTTACCATGGCTCTCTCGATCTGCCGCGAGGCCGACGCGGCGCGGCCGCGGCCGATTCAGTTTGGTGTCCCGCGGTTCTGATCGCTTGCTCGATCATTCAGAGGATAGTCACGTGCTCTATACTGCCGATCATCTGCAAATGATGGACACCGTCCGACGCTTCGTGGCGGAAGAAATCGACCCTCACGTCGACGAATGGGAAGCCGCGGAGATATTTCCGGCCCATCAATTGTTCAAAAAGCTGGGGAATCTCGGCCTCCTTGGTGTCACCAAGCCCGAGCAGTTTGGTGGTCTTGGCCTCGACTTCTCCTACTCGGTCGCTGTCGGCGAGGCGCTGGGTTACATGAAGGCACAGGGCGTCGGCATGGCGATCGGCGTGCAGTGCGACATGGCTACGCCGGCCCTTGCTGCGTACGGCTCGGACGAACTGCGCCATGAGTTCCTGGCACCGGCGATTGCCGGCGACGTCGTCGTGGCGATCGGCGTGTCGGAGACGGGCGCGGGCTCCGACGTTGCGTCAATCAAGACGACGGCGCGCAAGGATGGTGACGACTATGTCATCTCCGGCAGCAAGATGTGGATCACCAACGGACTTCAGGCCGATTGGGTTTGCTTGCTTTGCAACACTTCGGAAGGCACCGGACACAAGAACAAGTCCCTCATCGTCGTTCCCCTGAAAGAAAACGGCAGGCGTCGTGCCCGCATCGAAATGCAGAAGATCAAGAAGTTCGGCATGTGGTCGTCGGATACGGCGCAGATCTTCTTCGACGAGGTGCGCGTTCCGCAGCGCCACCGCATCGGCGAGGAAGGGATGGGTTTCATTTATCAGATGCGCCAATTCCAGGAAGAGCGTCTGAACGCGGCGGCGCGGCGGCTCGCCATCGGCGGCCTGATCGACCAGACGGTGGAGTATCTGCGCGAGCGCCAGGCCTTCGGCCGGCCGCTTCTCGACAACCAGTTCATCCAGTTCAAGCTAGCTGAACTCAAGACTGAAGTGGAGGCGTTGCGCGCGCTCACCCACATGGCAACGCAAGCCTACATCGGAGGCGAGGATGTCACCGAGTTGGCGTCGATGGCCAAGCTCAAGGCCGGGCGTCTGGCGCGGGACGTTGCGGACTGGTGCATGCAGTTCCACGGCGGCATGGGCTACACGTGGGACAATGCCATTTCGCGCGCCTACCGGGATTTCCGGCTGGGATCAATTGGCGGCGGCGCCGACGAGATCATGCTCCAAGTCATTGCCAAGCAAATGGGATTGATGACGCAGAAGTGACGCGTCGACTGAGGTAATCAAAATGAGTCGACTGGTTCATCATCGCCGTCTCGACGACTTCCATTTTATCGTTCTTGATGCGCCGGAATCTCGCAACGCGCTGTCGCCGGAGATGGTGCAGGCCATCGACGCGGCCATCGCGACGGTGCGCGACGACGATGCTGCGCGCGCGGTGGTTCTGCGCGGGGCCAATGCCATGTTTTCCGCCGGTGGCAATATCGGAAACTTCTCCCAGCGCTTGGCCGAGGCCGGCGGCGACCACGATCCCATCGCGGCCCGCAACCGGGACTTCGGGGCCTTTCTCGAGCGCTTCTGCGATCTGGAAATTCCGACGGTCGCGGTGGTCGAGGGAGCGGCGATCGGCGGAGGTCTGGGGCTCGCCTGCAGCTGTGATTTCGTCATCGTGGCGTCGGGCGCGAAATTCGCGTTGACCGAGACGACGCTCGGCATTCTGCCCGCGCAGATTGCTCCGTTTCTGGTCGACCGCCTCGGGCGTGCCAAGACGTTGCGCCTGACCTTGTCCGGTCAGCGTTTCGACGGTCGCGCGGCGCTTGAGATAGGTGTGGCCGACGCTGTCGCGGAGACGAAGGAAGAGATCGATGCTTGCCTCGCCCGCGTGTTGTCCGACATCGGACGTTGCGGCCCGCACGCCAATCGCCGGTTCAAGCGCCTCATGCGCGACGAAGCAGTCCGCGTGCAGCGCAGCGCCTGGCTCGACGTCGCCGCGCGATGTTTTTCCGAGTGCATGCAGGACGAAGGGCGGGACGGGATCGGGGCCTTTCGGGAGAAACGGCCTGCTTCTTGGGTCCGACAGATCGTCGCGGCTGAAATTTCCGACGTCTCAGCCCTGCCGATCATCCGGAGCGAAGCGTAATGACCAAACTTGCACGAACCTTCGATACGGTCCTCATCGCCAATCGCGGCGAGGTTGCGATGCGGGTGCTCCGAACGGCCCGAACGATGGGGCTGCGGACTATCGTCGTCCACTCCGAAGCGGATCGCGACATGCCTTATGTCTGCGCCGCCGATGAGGCGCTCTGCATCGGACCGGCTGCGGCGAGGGAGTCCTATCTGAGCGTCGAGGCAATTCTGGCTGCGGCGAGGCGTTGCGGCGCCGAAGCCGTGCATCCGGGATATGGCTTCCTTTCAGAGAATGCCGATTTTGCCGCCCGTGTCGAAGCCGCCGGGCTGGTGTTCGTCGGCCCATCGGCCGCGACGATCGAGGCAATGGGAAACAAGGCGCGCGCCAAAGGCCTGATGGAGGTGGCTGGCGTCCCTGTGGTCCCGGGGGTTTGCGGAGCCAACGCGCAAGAAGCTGGGTTTCTCGAGGCCGCGCGGTCGATCGGCTATCCGGTCATGGTGAAAGCCGCCGCGGGTGGTGGTGGGCGCGGCATGCGGCTGGTCAATTCCGAGGCGGAATTGAGGGCCGCGCTCGCCTCGGCTCGTTCGGAGGCTCAAGCGGCCTTCGGATCCGGCGAACTCTTGCTCGAGCGTGCGATCCTGCGTCCGCGTCACATTGAAGTTCAGGTGCTTGCCGATTCGCATGGAAACGTCGTCCATCTGGGCGAGCGCGACTGTTCCATCCAGCGGCGCCACCAGAAGGTCGTCGAAGAGACACCATCACCTGCCGTCGATGCGGCATTGCGCGAACGCATGGCCGAAACGGCGATCAACGCGGCAAAAGCGATCGGCTATATCGGAACAGGAACGATCGAATTCCTGCTCGATGAAAGCAGTCGCTACTACTTCATGGAGATGAATACGCGCCTGCAGGTCGAGCATGCAGTCACGGAAATGGTGACAGGTCTCGATCTGGTCGAGTGGCAATTCCGTGTCGCGGCGGGCGAGCCGCTCGGCTTTTCCCAGAGCGATGTCTCGTTTTCGGGACATGCGATTGAGGTACGCCTGTGTGCCGAAGAACCGGAAGCGGGCTTCCTGCCCCGATCTGGCCCGGTCATCGCGTGGGTGCCGCCTGACCGAGATTGCAACGTGCGCGTTGACCATTGCCTTTGGTCCGGAGCGGAGATCAGTCCGCACTATGACTCGATGGTCGCCAAGATCGTGGCGCATGGGAATGATCGCAACGAGGCGATCCGCAAGCTTGTCGGCGCGCTAGAGCGAACGGTTCTGCTGGGCACGCCATGCAACCAATCCTTTCTGCTCGATTGCCTTCGCCATCAAGAATTTCGGTCGGGCGCAGCCCATACCGGCTTTATCGAACAGCATTTTCCGAGCCCCGCAGCCCAGCCGATGCCGCCCGAATTGATGGCGGCGGCGCTGGCCGCAGTTTACACGGCACCGTCGCAAAATGCTTTGCTCAATCAGACTCCGACAAGTCTGAGCGTGATGGAGGATGGCAAGAAAGTCGACGCCAAGATTCGTTGCGTCGGGCCTGCGGTCGATGTGACGCTCGCAGCGGACGACCGAATAAGCACATTTTCGGTCGAACATCTGAGGGTGAGCGACGACGTGCCGCCGATGCGATCGATCCTGTGCGAGATCGATCGCAGATCATTCAAGGTCGGAATCGTTGACACCAGCGAGGTGATTTTTGCGACCTCGGCAGGCCGCACCTGGACATTGTCGAAGCCCGATCCGCTGGCTCGTCGGGCGCGGGCGTCCAACGGAGCCATCGTCGCGCCCCTGTCGGGTCGCGTTGTTAGCGTTGCCGCACAGTTCGGCAGGGAGGTGCGTTCCGGCGACGTGCTGATCGTGATCGAAGCGATGAAGATGGAGCACAGGCTGTGTGCCGGTGCAGACGGCAAGATCGAGGCGATCGACGTCAAGGTCGGCGACCAGACCAGGGTTGGACAAGTGCTCGCGCGCATCGCCATCGCGACGGGTGACGCAGTCGTGGGAGCGGGCCATGGCTAATTCGAGCAAGCGGACGATCCGCATCGGCGGCGCCAGCGGTTTTTGGGGCGATTCAGCCATCGCAACGCCGCAGCTTCTGACGGTGGAGAGGCTGAACTATCTCGTCTTCGACTACTTGGCCGAGACAACGATGGCGATTCTCGCCCGCGCGATGCTGAAGAATCCGGCGCTGGGCTATGCCGTCGATTTCGTAACCGACGTCGTTGAGCCTCATCTTGCGACGGCGCTGAGCAAAGGCGTCAAGATCATTGCCAATGCGGGAGGTCTCAACCCCGCGGCTTGCAGGGACGCCATTGCCCGGGTGGCCGAACAGGCCGGTTTACGCCCGAAGATTGCGGTGGTCAGCGGTGACGATCTTCTTCTGGCCTGGAACGAAGAGCGGCTGCGCACGGTGCGGCGACTCGGCTCAGATGAAGCGATCCCCAAGGGCGTACTGTCGATGAACGCCTATGTCGGCGCGCGCGGCGTCGCGGAGGCGCTGGCGGCGGGTGCGGAGATCGTAATTACCGGGCGCACGGTGGACAGCGCCTCCGTCCTCGGTGCCGCGGCATACGAATTCGGCTGGTCCTGGCGCGATTGGGACCGGTTGGCCGGCGCGACGATTGCCGGCCACCTCATCGAGTGCGGAGCGCAAGCGACCGGGGGCCTGTTCACCGATTGGGAACGCGTCGGCGAATGGGACAATATCGGCTACCCCGTTATCGATGTCGCGGATGATGGAAGCTGCGTCTTGTTCAAACCAGCAGACACCGGAGGACTGATCGATCCGCTCGCTGTCTCCGAACAGCTTCTTTACGAAGTCGGCGATCCCGCGCGCTACATCATGCCAGACGTAGTGTGCGACCTCAGCCACGTCCGCGTCGAATGGCAGGAAGGGCGGCTCGGAGAGGCGGTAAGAATATCAGGCGTGCGGGGCTTGCCACCGACGCCAGATTACAAGGGCAACGCGACCTGGCAGGACGGATTCCAGATCCAACTGATGATGGGGATCCGCGGCCTCGACGCGCCTGCAAAGGCGCGTCGTACCGCGGATGCACTGCTGAAGCGGACGCGCCGGATGATGGCCGACGCCGGGTTCGGCGACTACACGGCGACGACGGTCGAGCTGCTGGGCTGCGAGAGCCAATATGGACCGCATGCTCGCGTCCATGACACCCGGGAAGTCGTGCTGCGTATCGCTGCGCGCCACCAGCACGCAAAAGCGCTACGCTTCCTGCAAAAGGAGTGCTCCTCGGCCGGCACCTCGATGGCGGCCGGCACCCGTAGCACATTCTCGGGCCGCACCGATATTCAGTCGTTGATCCGGGTCCTGCCGTTTGTCGTCGACAAGAGCGAGGTGCCACTCGTTCTTTTCCGGCCGGATGACGGGCATCAGGTGCTTCCACTGCCGGAGCAGGGAAGCACGCCCGTTGCAACGGAGGTGTTGGCACCGGCCGAAGCAAGCGACCTGTCAGGCAGCGACCTGATCGAGGTGCCGCTTGTCCGCATCGCCGTCGCGCGGAGTGGCGATAAGGGAGACGACGTGAATATTGGCGTGATCGCGCGACGTGCGGAATGGCTTCCGTACTTGCGGTGGCAACTGACGGCGGAAGCGGTGCGGAAGTATTTCTCTCATCTCGTTGTTGGCGGTGTGGGGCGATACGACGTTCCTGGGTTGCAAGCCGTGAATTTCGTTCTGCACGGCGCACTCGGCGGCGGCGGTGTGTCGAGCCTTCGTTCCGATCCTCTCGGAAAATCGTTCGGCCAGATGCTGCTGGATTTTCCGATGCGCATACCTGCGCGCCTGCTGGAGCGTGGCGAGCCCTCGCTCGAAACCAATTGGCAAAAGTAGAACTGCGAACGGGACTGGCCAGAAGGGCACAAGTCATCGCGCGCGGAATGTTGGAAAGCCGTAACTGTCGAGCGAGTGGCAGGATCGGATCAGGAGAATGTCCTTGTAGGTCAGCGCGAGAATCGAACGGAAGCGGGGGCAGTTGCAATGATATGGCTTATTAATAGCACGAAAGCGCATGAAATAGATAACCCTTGGCATTGTCAGAGAAGGAGTAACGTCATGACTTTGAGCATTGGCGCATCCAGCCTGTCGATTTGGAGGTCATCACCAAGCAAGGAGGGCGCACACCAGTCGAGCAGACATTTCTGGGTAGCGGCCTTGATCCTTGCCGCGCTCGTTATGTTGGCCACTCAGGCATGGGCCGCGGAGAAAAAGTATAGTCCGGGCGCCAGCGATACGGAGATCAGGATAGGCACTACGACTTCCTATAGCGGCCCGGCATCCGCCTACAGCATCATCGCCAAGACCGAGGACGCGTACTTCCGCAAGATCAATGCGGAAGGTGGCATCAACGGGCGCAAGATTGTCTTCATTTCCTATGACGATGCCTACTCGCCGCCGAAGACGGTCGAGCAGACGAGACGGCTGGTCGAGGGTGACGAAGTCCTCCTGGTCTTCAACGCGCTTGGCACTGCCACCAACTCTGCCGTGCAAAAATACCTCAATGCCAAAAAAGTGCCTCAGCTCTTTGTCTCGAGCGGCGCGGCCAAATGGAACGACCCGCAGAACTTTCCATGGACGATGGGATTTTCGCCAAGCTACCAGACTGAAGGCTTCATCTATGGCAAATACCTGCTGGAGCAAAAGCCCAACGCCAAGGTTGCAATCCTGTTTCAGAATGATGATTTCGGCAAAGACTATCTCAAAGGGATAAGGATGGGCCTTGGCGACAAGGCGGCGTCGATGATCGTCGCAGAAGAAGCGTTCGACGTCTCGGAACCCACCATCGATTCCCACCTCGTCAAGCTCAAGTCCACCGGCGCCGATGTGCTGATTGATGTCGCTACCCCGAAGTTCGCGGCTCAGGCGGTCAGGAAGTTGGCAGAGCTCCGCTGGAAGCCGCTCCATATCGTCAGCTACGTCTCCGCTTCGATCGGCAGCATGATCAAGCCTGCTGGCTTCGACAATGCGCAGGGCATCATTTCGGCGGCCTATTTTAAGGATCCGAACGATCCCCAGTGGAAAGACGATGCGGGTCTGAAGGAGCTGAACTCTTTTCTCGACACCTATCTCCCTGCTGCCGATCGTACCGATACGCTCATCGTCAACGGCTACAACACGGCACAAGCGTTGGTGCATCTGCTCCGGCAGTGCGGCGATGATTTGACGCGCGAGAACGTGATGCGCCAGGCGGCTCAACTAAAGGACGTCGAATTGGGGATGTTGCTGCCCGGCATCAAGCTGAACACTTCGCCGAAGGATTTCGCGCCGATCAAGCAATGGCAGCTTATGCGTTTCCAGGGAACGACATGGCATTTGTTCGGTGAGGCCATGAGCGGTGAAGCGCGCGACTAGGACGTGTTGACGGTTTGACGGAGGAGTTCGGGTTTTGATTCAAGGCTGCCCCTCTCAGGGAGGCAGCCTTACTCGACCGAGCCGATAGCTCCGATAGGCTAGAGCGGCCGCTCCCAGTCCTATGCCGAACCTCGCCTCGTTCATCATCTGAAACATCTACTCCATGGCCTGGTTCCCCTACCCCAGATAAATCGGTTTAGCTTGAACCAGTTGGCACGCATGGCGCAGCAGGCCGGGGCCGTGGAAAATGACGACGCTGCGACCGAATAGGGCTCGATGAAAAAGCAAGCCCGGCGAAAGCCGCCTAAAACGAGACTTTGCCGGGTTGGTCGTCAGGCTTCAGATCAGGCGACTTTGCTTTTCCCACTTTCAGAACGCGATCCCTGCCGCGCAGGCCCAATCTTCGGCATCGTTTGCAGAACCTCGGAGAGCCGGCCAACCGCGCACGCCTTGCTAAAATACTAGCCCTGCAGCAAATCGCATTTCATATGGCGCAGCAGATCGACCTGCTCCACAGTTTCAACCCCATCGGCCGTGACAGTCTTTCCGAGACTATGGGCGATTTCGATAACGCCGCGAACGATCGCCCGGTCTTCAGGCTGGCCAAACATATCAAATGGACATCTTTGGCCAGCGCATCCATTAGCGAATGGGGCAAGACTCGTCTTATTCGGGGAGAAGAACGGCGTTCACGACGTGGATGACGCCATTGGATTGATTGAGGTCAGGGATTGTGACCTGCGCGCGGCCACCCATTTTGTCGACGATATAAAGCTTTTTGCCCTGAAATTCCGCGGCCAATGTGTCCCCGCTCACGGTTTTCATCTCATACTTCCCGCCGTTCTGCTTTATCTTTCCGATCAGTTCCTTTCCGGACATTTCACCCGGTACGACGTGGGCAGTAAGGATCCTAACCAGTTTCGATTTACTCTCGGGCTTTAGAAGGGTCTCTACTGCTCCTTTAGGAAGCTTGGCAAAGGCTGCATTGGTCGGCGCAAACACGGTGAAGGGTCCGGGACCTTCAAGCGTTTGTACGAGGCCAGCGGCCTTTACAGCGGCGACGAGGGTCGTATGGTCCTTTGAATTGACGGCGTTCTGAATGATATTTTTGTTCGGATACATTTTTGCGCCCCCAGCCGGGACTTCGGCGTGTGCCGCTTGCAGACCGATCGGCGCTACGGTCAGGCTCGATGTCGCCAGCATTATTGTTGTCAGCATAATCTTCAGCGAATTTCCGGGCATGATGACCTCCATGCATTGCTGTTGCGTTCGCTTTTCTTCTACGATGGAGGTTTGAGACTGGATCTGCTGCAACTAGCTTAGAGCGAAATTTTTCGGATGCAGCGATGTCCATGGCCGGTCTGTCCATGCGGATCGGCCCGTCGGTCGGTCAAGCTTCGGACAAGGCAGCCGAGGTGGATTTTATCGACCGGCGCTCACCTGCGCCTGACAATGCAGCAGCATCGCAAAATCCAGAGTTTCATCTATCCCGCCAAGGATAGGGCAACCTGATCGAATACTTCTTTTACAAGCAAATCACTCTAAGCGCGTCACCACGCATCTATAGGCTAGCCGCAGCAATGTCCCGTTAGGCCTTGTGATCAATCGAGTCCTTGTAGGCTGCGAGCGCTCGATGCCGGGCGTACTGATGGTCAACTATACGATCTGGATAGGCGACTGCTGTCTGGTCTCCATCGAGTGCCATCTTTGACATCTCCCATGGACAATGAATGAACTTATCGGGCAGGTGCCTCAATTCCGGAACCCACTGACGGACGTAGGCGCCGTCGGGATCGAATTTTTGGCCTTGAAGAATCGGATTAAAGATCCTGAAAAATGGGGCCGCGTCGGCCCCCGATCCGGCGACCCATTGCCAACTTGCCGCGTTATTTGCGCCATCGGCATCCACTAGCGTGTCCCAGAACCATGCTTCGCCTTTCCGCCAATCGATCAACAGGTCCTTCACGAGAAAAGAGGCGACGACCATTCGTACGCGATTGTGCATCCAACCGGTTGCCCACAGTTGCCGCATACCTGCATCCACCAGCGGGTAGCCGGTCTCGCCCTTCTGCCAAGCCTTGAAAGCTTTGTGGTCCGTGCGCCATGCGAAATTATCGAATCTTGGCTGCAGATTTCGTCGTGCGATGTCGGAGTTGTGGTGTAACAAGTAATATGAGAATTCCCGCCAGCCGAGTTCGGATTTGAATTTTTCGAGGTTACGTTTGGCGAATTCGGATCGAGTTGTACGTGCTGCTGCACTCGCAGCATGCCAAACTTGCCGGACCGAAATATTACCGAAGCGCAGGTACGGAGAAAGACTGGATGTAGCCGGCTGATCGGGGCGATCTCTCGAAGTGGCGTAGATTGAAAAACCATCTTCGAGGAATTCAAGCAAGCGAGCTTGCGCGGCGGTCTCGCCGGGACGCCACGCGACGCGAAGACCTTCGGCCCAATCCGGCGCCGTCGGCTGCAGACGAAGATCGCATAATCTAACGCTATGCGACTCCAGCTCGACGTTTGGTTTGAAGAAGCTCACTCGTGAGGGCGCGCGCAAAGGAGCATCTGGTTCGCCGGACGCTAACGCAGCGCGCCAAAAGGTTGAGAACACGCGAAACGGCACGTCTGTGTGTGCCGCAATGGTCCATGGTTCGTGGAGAAGATGTCCGTTGAAACTTCTGACCTCTATGTCATGCCGCTTGAGTGAAGTCTCGACACGGTCGTCTATTTGGCGTTCTGCTGCACCATACCTCCGGTTCCAGCAAACGGCGCTCGCACGACAAGTGGCAGCGAGTGGAGGGATGATCTGCGTTGACGAACCAGAAAACAGCCAAAGTTGGCCTCCGATCGCATTAAGAGCGCGATCAAGTTCCAGCAGCGCGCCATGTAACCACCAGCGAGCGGCCCCGCCGAGCTGCCTCGGCGCTTCGTCGCTCGTCTCATGAACGAAGATGCAAATTAGCGGCTGTCCGCTTCGTGATGCTGAATGAAATGCAGGATTGTCGGCCAGGCGCAAATCGTCTCGAAACCAAACGATAATAGGGTTGGCACAATCCGCGCGGTTTTGAGCAATCAAACCGGGCCTCGCCTATCTGTTCAGACGCCAGAGCTCAAAATTGAGCACCGTCGCAAACCCTACCCAGACCGCCAAAGGGATTAGACAGGCTGCAGCGATCCAATCCAGACGCCGGAAACGGTCGATGGTGAACAGGATCACAACCCATTGCGGCACGATGTTCACCAAGCCGGCGAAGGTGTTGTTCAACCCGAAAAACATCCAGGACCAGGCGGCATTCAGGGCAAGCTGGAAAAAGAACAGCACGAGTGCAGTTCTGCGGCCCATCGTGCCAGCCGGCACCTTCAGAATGCGCCAGACCGACCCGGCCATTAGCAGATAGAGCGCTGTCCATACCGGCGCGAACACCCAGTTGGGCGGATTAAAGGCAGGCTTAGCCAGGCCCGCATACCAGTTTAGAATATTTGGATAGGTCGCCCACTGTCCGAGAAGGGACACTCCGATAATCGGAATAATCGCGAATGCCCCTCGCATCCACGGAGATTGAAGGCTTCTGGTCTCTCGCTCCATAGCGGTTTCACCTGGTATAGCTTTTTGTCTCATGAGCGCTTTACGAGTTAAAGTCCTTCTTGGATCATCCAGAACCACAGGCAGATAGTTACGGAGGCCTCCTCGCCGGCTCTAGCGAGAGCGCTACGATCTGCGCTTATCGGTCTCGCGAGCGTGGCCATGAGTTGGCACAGACCTAAGAAGTCTGGCTATCCGACGTCAGGCAGGCAGGTAGGGAACGGTTTTCACCGCGCAGGCATCCGACGGGCGCCGGAGAACCGCGGACTTCTTCCAAAGATGGGCGCTTGAAATGGTTCGCCAGCGAAAGCAGGGAGGAGCGGAAGGTCAGATTTCTCTGGGACGAGAAAAAGCGCGATCGGCGTCTCCAAAACTTTGTCTCGATCTGGCCGCGCGGTGCGGCCAAATTTGTTCATTGGCTCTTTGAAATTCGAGCTCGACAGCCCAAAAAATTCATATTTTCAATCAATTACCACACTCCCCGCGCGAGTGACAAAAAATTTTCACTCAGCCTCTTGAAACCTGGGAAGGGCGAAACCAGCTCGACATGCGCGCGATGCCGTGGGGTCGCGCTAGCCCCCGCTCCGGTGTGTCCGGTCCGGAGCGGAGGAACCTCTCAAAATCTGTTTGTCCAGAAGGAGAACGATATGACGTTCCGTCCATTGCACGATCGTATTTTGGTCCGCCGCATCAAAGCCGAGGAAAAGACGTCCGGCGGCATCATTATCCCCGATACCGCGAAGGAAAAGCCGCAGGAGGGTGAGGTCGTCGCCATCGGTCCCGGCACTCGTGATGACGCCGGCAGGTTAGTCGGACTCGACGTCAAAGTCGGCGACTGCGTGCTCTTTGGCAAATGGTCCGGCACTGAGATTAAGCTCGACGGCGAGGATCTGCTCATCATGAAGGAAAGCGACGTGCTGGGCGTGATCGAATCCGCTGCATCCACCAAGAAGGCTGCCTGACGGCTTCTTGTATCCACCGGTCAACGAAAACTGCCTATAGAAGGAGTGACCCATGGCTGCGAAGGAAGTGAAATTCCATTCCGACGCTCGCGAGAAGATGCTGCGCGGCGTCGACATTCTGGCCAATGCAGTAAAGGTGACGCTTGGCCCCAAGGGGCGCAACGTTGTCATCGAAAAGTCGTTCGGCGCGCCGCGCATCACCAAGGACGGCGTTTCAGTCGCCAAGGAAATCGAGCTTGAGGACAAGTTCGAGAACATGGGCGCCCAGATGGTGCGCGAAGTCGCCTCCAAGACCAACGACCTAGCTGGTGACGGAACCACGACGGCTACCGTTCTGGCCCAGGCCATCGTGAAGGAAGGTGCCAAGGCTGTGGCCTCGGGCATAAACCCGATGGACCTCAAGCGTGGCATCGACAAGGCGGTCGATGCTGTAGTTGCCGAACTGAAAGCCAACGCGCGCAAGGTGACCAAAAACGATGAGATTGCCCAGGTCGGTACCATATCGGCCAACGGCGACGCGGAGATCGGCCGCTTTCTGGCGGAAGCCATGCAGAAGGTCGGCAATGAGGGCGTCATCACAGTGGAGGAGGCCAAGACCGCCGAGACTGAGCTGGAGGTGGTCGAGGGCATGCAATTCGACCGAGGCTATCTATCGCCTTATTTCATCACCGACCAGGACAAGATGCGTGTCGAACTGGAAGAGCCTTATGTGCTCATCCATGAAAAGAAACTCGGCAATCTCCAGGCAATGCTCCCGGTACTGGAGGCGGTGGTGCAGTCTGGCAAGCCACTGCTCGTCATCGCCGAGGATGTAGAGGGCGAGGCTCTGGCGACGCTGGTGGTCAACAAACTGCGCGGCGGTCTGAGGGTGGCAGCCGTCAAGGCGCCGGGCTTTGGCGACCGCCGCAAGGCCATGCTGGAGGATATCGCAATCCTCACCGGTGGAACTGCGATTAGCGAAGATCTCGGTATCAAGCTTGAAAACGTCACCTTGAAGATGCTCGGGCGCGCCAAGAAGGTAGTGATCGAGAAAGAGAACACCACCATAGTGGACGGCGCCGGTGAGAAGGCGAAAATCCACGGACGCGTGAAGCAGATCAAGGCTCAAATGGACGAGACGACCTCTGATTACGACCGCGAGAAGCTTCAGGAGCGGTTGGCCAAACTGGCGGGCGGGGTTGGCGTCATCCGTGTTGGCGGCGCGACGGAAGTGGAGGTTAAAGAGAAGAAAGATCGTGTCGATGATGCGCTGCACGCTACTCGTGCTGCCGTCGAGGAAGGCATCCTGCCCGGAGGCGGCGTAGCCTTGCTACGGGCAGCAAAGGCGCTGGAAGGCATCCAGATTGAGAATTCCGACCAGAAATATGGCATCGACATCGTGCGCAGGGCAATCGAGGCCCCAGCCCGGCAGATTGCCGAGAACGCTGGCGTCGAAGGCTCAATAATCGTTGGCAAGCTGCGCGAGAATGATGACTACGCCTATGGTTGGAACGCCCAGACGGGTGAATTCGGTGACCTCTATATGCAGGGTGTGATTGATCCGGCCAAGGTAGTTCGCACAGCTTTGCAGGATGCAGCTTCCGTCGCTGGCCTGCTAGTGACCACCGAGGCAATGGTCGCCGAGAAGCCGAAGAAGGAAGCCTCAGGCGTCAGCATGGACTTCTGAACCATTGACAAGTTTGCCCGCTCCCACAATGAGGGGAGCGGGCATCGCAGTAATAATTTGATAAGCCTGCCCCGGTCGATCGATCCCATCTAGAACCGGCCGACTGCGTTTCCCGCCCTTGCGGATCCGGGCATCCGCCATCGCCACCTCAGTCGCCGCTGTTCGTCTGGCTCAATGGCCGGATAGCTCTAGTGGCCGTCACCGCGCATTGATTGATGGCCGTCCTCAACGTCATCGAGGCGCCTTGGAACGCGGACACTGGCGGCGATCGTATCTGCTTCCGACGCTACCGCTGGCCGCAGGAATGGCGGTGACGAACTGATTTGCCTGCGAAATCCGTGTGGGCTCGCTGCCTGCGTGGCGGAAACCGTTACCCCGCCTTGGCCATCGTCGAGGCGGTGAACAAATATGCGCAGGTTGCCGCAGTTGCGGTCAGGATAATCCCCCACATCATGTCGACGACACTGACCGAGACAGACCAGTTCTTCAGCGTGGCTAAATTGGTCATGTCGTAAGTGCCGTATGCAACCAGCCCCAGAAGCGCACCATTAACCAGCGCCGCCGTCCAGCTTGCGCCATTGACCGCCGGCATCACCGCAAAGTGCACAATGCCTGCGACATAAACGAGATAGAAAATCCCTGCGACACCGAAGTTCGGCTGGTCGAGCAGCAGGACACCGATGCGGCTGCGATAGAAGCTGGTGGAGAGGGTCGACAGCCAGACGAAGTCCAGGCCGAAGAATACCACGGCGGTGGCGGTATAGGCGGCGGCGTAACTGATGATCATTCTTGCTCTCGGCTTCTCTCGGGAGGGGCGCCCGGTCAGATGCCCAGGATGGGCTGGATCGCGCGAACGATCCAGCTGCGGAATTTCAGGGGCGCGTCCGTCACCGCAAGGCAGATGCAGTCTGCCTCCGGTGTGGCTATGGGCTGGTGCGTCAGGCTGGCGTCGGCGTCTTCAAGATCTCCGCGCGAAAACACGTCGTCGCCATCGACAAATCTGCCACTGAGCACCAGCGTCAGTTCGCGCCCGCCGTGACTGTGCTCGGGCACCGGCTTTCCGGCAGGGATGCGCAGCAATCGCACCTTGGTTTCACGGTCGGCCGTCCTGATCGGAATCTGATAGGCACCGCGCCCGAGCGGCCGCCATTTGAGGGAATCAATGTCGCCGCCGATATAGGAGCGCAGCGGCTCCGGCAAGCCGCCGCTGCGGCCGGCGGGCGGTGTTTCGCGGGGGCTGGTTGCCGTCGCACTCTTCGGCGCCTGGTGCAGGCGGCCACGCACGCTCGTCCAGGAATCGTCGAGCTCGGCATCGTTGGCCATGGTCTCGAGCAAGTTGCCCCCAATGCTTTCGGCTACGATCAGGCGGCCTCGGCAAGACGGACAGAGGGCAAGGTGCGTCGCGACTGCAATGCTCCAGCCTTCGGCGAGACTGCCAGCAGCATAGCTGACGAGCAGGTCGTCGCTGATATGGTGACGGATAGTCACGACAGGTCTCCAGATTGGGCGAGCGCAGCCCGCAGTTTGTCGAAGGCGAGGCGCAGGCGCGACTTGACCGTACCCAAGGGAAGGTTCAGGCGCGATGCGATTGCACTGTGGGACTGGTCTTCGAAGAAGGACAGCTTCAGCAGAGCCAGCTGTTCCTCGGGCAGCGTGGCTATCGCCTGGTGGAGTTGCTCCGAAGCTTGCCGTGCATCGAGCTCGGCATCGGCCGGCGCAATGTCATCAGGGACGAAAGCAGGGTCATTGGGGTCGAAATCCGGGCGCTTCTCGCGCCGGAACGCGTCAATGCGCAGATTGCGCGCGATAGTGAAGATCCAGGTCGATACCGCGCCCTTCGATGGGTCGAAGCTCTCGGCCTTGTTCCAGACCGCGATCATGGTCTCCTGCATCAACTCCTCCGCCAGCTGGCTGTCGCCGGCCATGCGCCCCATGTAGGCCTTCACGCGCGGTGCGAAGTGACGAAAAAGAGTCTCGTAAGCGTCGATATCCCGCCGCGCGCCGACCGCGCAGAGCAACTCGCGCATATCAGCGCCCTTGTCGGTGTCAGTCTGGCGGCGCATACCCACAATTCCCAATTCGCAATGCCGCGGCGCGGGGCGCCGATGTCCCACAATAGAGCGTTTCTGCCACGCCGGCGCACCTATGCGAACGATTGTGTTCATGCCGTGGATACGTCATCGAACAGCAGTCGGATCACCCATTCACCAAATTTCCGCTCCGACCGATCCAGCGCGACCATCGCTGCGTATCAGCAGATGACGCGGTCGCAGGATTGGAAAGGCAGAAAGTGCGAATTCATAACAACAAGAAGTTGCCGGACCATGCACGCCGCGTGGCAGTAGTTGGCGCTGGGATCTCGGGCCTTTCGGCAGCCTGGCTGCTCAGCCGCAAGCTTAGCGTAACCCTCTACGAAGGCGAAAATCGCCTCGGCGGTCATTCCAACACGGTCTTGGTTCCGACGCAGGATGGGATCCTTCCTGTCGATACCGGGTTCATCGTCTACAATGAGCGCAACTATCCGAACCTCGTTGCTCTGTTTAACGAAATCGGGGTTCAGACGGTCGCCTCCAACATGTCCTTTGCCGCCTCCCTCGAGGGCGGAAAACTCGAATATTCCGGCTCCGGCCTCAATGGCTTGATTGGCCAGAGAGGCAACGTCCTTCGACCGCGTTTCTGGCGAATGATCCGAGACATATTGCGTTTCTACCGCGACGCACCGGCTCTGCTGCTTCGCGCCGACCTCCATGGCGTCAGCCTAGGGGAATATCTCGATCGCAACGACTACGCGCCGGCATTCATCGAGGACCATCTGCTGCCAATGGGCGCGGCGATTTGGTCAACCACCGCGCGCGAGATGCGCGACTATCCGCTTCTTGCCTTCGTCAGGTTCTTTTCCAGCCATGGCCTTCTCAGCCTCGACGACCGTCCGAAATGGCGAACCGTTTTAGGCGGCAGCCGCGAATACGTTCAACGTCTGAGCGCCAACCTCGAGGACGTTCGATCCGGTGTCGAGGTTGCCAGTATTTCGCGCGAGAATGATCGCGTCGTGATCACCGACACGGCAGGAAATGCCGACGCCTTCACTGATGTCGTTATTGCTACCCATGCCGATCAGGCGCTCGGCCTGTTGGCCGACCCTGACGATGAGGAGCGGGCCCTGCTCGGCGCCTTCCGCTACACCGACAATCAGGCCATGCTGCATACCGACGAAAACCTGATGCCGAAGCGCCGGCGTGTCTGGTCGAGCTGGAACTATATCGGCGAAAGCAGCGACGAAAACGCCCAGCCGCTGTGCGTTACCTATTGGATGAACCGGCTGCAGAACCTCGACAGGCGCCACCCCCTGTTCGTGACGCTCAACCCGACTCGCGAGATTGCGCCAGCGAAGGTCATCGGACGCTATAGCTATACGCATCCACTGTTCGACCAGCGCGCACTCGACGCCCAGCAACAGCTCTGGCGCCTGCAGGGCAGGCGACACACCTGGTTCTGCGGTGCCTATTTCGGATACGGCTTCCATGAGGACGGCTTACAATCGGGGCTGGCTGCGGCCGAGAGCGTCGCCCACGTGCGACGGCCATGGCGGGTTAGCGCCGAATCTGGGCGGATCGTGCTCCAGCCCCAACTGGAGGCGGCGGAATGAGCGGCCAGTCAGCGCTTTTCCTGGGCGACGTCATGCATGTGCGCGCAAGACCGCGCCGGCACCGGCTGCATTATCGCGTCTTTTCGTTGCTGCTCGATTTCGATGAACTGCAGGACGTAAGCGCAGCGTCCTGCCTTCTGGGCTATAACCGCCGAGCCGTGCTGAGCTTCTGGGATGCCGACCATGGCGACGGCAGTGCCGGAGGCCTTCGTGCCTGGGTCGAATCGCAACTGCATGCGGCTGGAGGTTGGGAGGAGAACATGAGCATTCGTGTCCTCTGCTACCCCCGCATCTTCGGCTACGTCTTCAATCCGCTGACGGTCTATTTCTGCTATGCGTCCAGCGGCCCGCTGCGGGCCATCCTCTATGAGGTCTGCAACACTTTCGGCGAGCGCCACACTTACGTGATTCCCGTCGAGGATGGCGGAAGGGGGACGGTTCGGCAGGGCTGCGCCAAGGAGCTCTATGTTTCTCCCTTTATGCCGATGTCGTGCTTCTACCGTTTCCAGATTAAGCCGCCGGGCGACAAGGTGCTTGTCCGCATCGATGAATCCGATGCCGACGGGCCGCTTCTCGTCGCCTCTTTCTCGGGCCGGCGCGAGCCGCTGTCGGACCGCGCGCTTCTCCGCGCGCTCTTCCGCTACCCGCTGATGACGCTCAAGGTGACCGTGGGCATTCATTGGGAGGCGCTGCGCATTTGGTGGAAGGGCGTTCCCGTTCACCGGCATCGCGCCGCAGCCAACAGGGTCGCCACGACCAGCGCCGGCAACATTCCAGGACACAGGCATCCATGAGCAGTATCGAAGGAAATTCAATCCCGGCGAGAAGCGGTAGCCAGCCGCTATGGGCGCATCTTCTTTGTGGCTGGGCCGACAGGATCGCCATAGGCCAGATCACCATCCGTTTCCCAAACGGCAGAACGCACGTTGCGCAAGGCGCATTACCCGGTCCGTCGGCCAGCCTCAACGTGCGTTCGAGCAAGCTGGTGTGGAAGCTGGCAAGCGGCGGCGGCCTTGGCTTTGCCCGCGCTTATCTCGACGGCGATTGGGATAGCCCCGATCTCGGCACCGTGCTGGAGCTGGGTATTGCCAATGAAGCGACGCTCGCCACTGTCCTCGACGCGCCGGGGCCAGCCAGGCTTGTCGCATTCCTGCGGCATCGGCTTCGCGCCAACACGCGCACCGGCAGCCGGCGCAACATTGCCTTCCACTACGATCTCGGCAACGACTTCTACCAGCAATGGCTCGACGAAACGATGACCTATTCGTCGGCGATGTTCCTGCGCGACGACCAGTCCCTGGCCGACGCCCAGCGGGCCAAGTATGCCCGCATCGTCGAAGCATTGAAGCTTGGTCCGGATGATCATGTTCTGGAGATCGGCTGCGGCTGGGGCGGTTTTGCCGAATATGCGGTGCGCCAGACGGGCTGCCGGGTAACCGGGCTCACGCTTTCCCGCGAGCAGGCCGAGTTCGCACGGGACCGCCTGGCCGGGACTGGTCTTGACGACAAGGTGGAAATCAGGCTTCAGGACTACCGCGACTGCGCTGGCCGGTTCGACAAGATCGTTTCCATCGAAATGTTCGAGGCTGTCGGAGAGGAGAACTGGCCGACCTATTTCGACGTGCTCCGATCGCTCCTGAAGCCCGGCGGTCGCGCCATGGTCCAGACCATCACCATTGCCGACGAACATTTCGCCCAATATCGCCGCAACGCCGACTTCATCCAGACCTACATCTTTCCGGGCGGCATGCTGCCATCACCAACGGCCTTCACCTCCATTGCGACGGAGCGGGGGCTGACCGTGCGGGACCGAAAATTCTTCGGGGCCGACTACGAAAGGACGCTGCTTGCGTGGGACAGGGCGTTCATCGCGGCGTGGCATCGCATCGAGCGGCTTGGCTTCGATTCGCGGTTCAAGCGCATGTGGCACTACTATTTGCACTATTGCGCGACCGGCTTCCGCAGCGGAAGAATTGATGTGGGTCAGTTCATGCTGCAGCGCGATTGACCGACCTGCGGCCGGATGGCGGCGGATCCGTCAACTGCGGATCATGCGCCTAGTTACGGCAAAGCGCAGTCTTGCCGGCAATGCCGCCAGAAGTTTCATCGACAGCACCATCTTCCAGGGAAACGCAATTTCGAAGTGTCGGGATTTCAGCCCCGCCATGATGTGATCGACAGCCATATCGGCGGAAATGAGAAATGGCATCGGAAAGTCATTCTTCTGCGTCAGCGGCGTATCGACAAAACCCGGATTGATGAGACTGAGGCGCACATTGTGCGCGGCGAGTTGAGGATAGAGCGCCTCGCACATATTGATCAGCGCAGCCTTGGTTGCCCCATAAGCGGCAGCGCCCGGCAGCCCGACATAACCGGCGACCGAGGAAACAACGGCGATATGCCCGCCCCCTCGCGCCATCATCCGCGGAATCAGTGCGGCCAGGCAATGGACGTTGCCCATCAGATTGACCTCGACCGTTGCACGAAAGGCCGCGACGTCGAGGCCTGTGGCCGAGTCGCGGGCATAGGTGCCGGCGTTGAGCACTGCAAGCTCAGGCCGCCCTAGGGCATTTTCGATGCGGGCGACGGTCTCTAAGGTCGCCTCCGCATCCGTGACGTCGAGCGGAAACGCGTGAATGCGTCCTGGCGCTTCGGCCGCCAGTGTGTCGAGGCTTCGCTCTGTCCGTGCGCTTACGGCGACGTTCCAGCCCTCTCGGGCGAGGCGCAGCGCCAGGGCGCGGCCGATGCCGGAGCCGGCGCCGGTAACCCATGCCGAGCGGCAGTTCGTCGCCCCAGCCTGAGCGCGTGCGCCAGCATTCGTATTGTCCTGCATGCCCTTCCCTCGCAAAACCCGGGTTACACTTCTGTTACGGGCGAAATCGCAATTGGTTCAGGGGCGCGCATAAAATCGTTAACCCAGCGGCAAATCCTCACTGTCTCTGCGGGTCTGGCTTCGCGATGATCTCTGGCCGATAACCCGGCACTCAATGCCGCCGCCCTGGTCTAGAGCGGTGGCGCCGCATTTCTGTGCGCAAACGGACTCCGAGCTCGCGCTTCTTGTCGCGGCCTTGTGGGCCTCGGCAAAAATCTCGCATCGCCAAGGGCGTTGCCTCTGAGGCCGACATCGAGCTACCGGTCGGAATTAGGTGCTCGGCCCTCCTTGCTTAACTGTCAGGGAAGCCACGGACTGACAAGGAAGCCGCGGTCATCAGCTCCGACCAAAGCGACGCGAGCCCGTGCCTTCTCCGTCTCATCGATGGCTTCCACGATCAGACTTCCCCTCCCCTCCCGGAGCGGGAAATCCTCTATCGTCCCGCGAGCGGTGACAAAGCTGCCATGACGGGGCACATCGTAACGCCAGGGAACCAGTGCGCCGACGTGCTTCTCGGGCGCACGCAAAGTTCGTGACAGAACCCCTTGCAGGCATGTGCGGTATTGATCACGCCCGAAGCGCCTCTTCTTCCAAAAGGAGCCGATACAATGTGGCGTAGAGATCATCAGCACTAAACTTGGAAGGATCAAATCCGCTTTGCGATCCAATCGAGTTTAATGCGCCGGCATGATCGGGAGAGCCACTGACCAGAGCCATCGCCCATCGATCGAACTGGCGATATTCGATCGGCTCGACAGCGAGAAGTGAAACATCACCATGACGATCGTCCTGCTGAATACGCTCGAAGGTCGCCTCCACATCTTTCAGATGCCCCTCCAGAACCTGGCCAAAACAGCCGAGATTGAAAATTAAGGCGCCAGTCACCTTGGAGCGCAGATTATTTTCGCGACTGGTCGCAAGGATCTGCTCGATCGCCTGTTTAAATTCCTCTCCAGCTTTGGCTATCCTGCTTCGGCTGTAATAAACGAGCCGATAAAGTTCGTTACTCACTCTTAAGCCTTTCTTACTGATTGATTCCATGAGCGCAAAAATGCACCGACATCAGCCAAGGGAATTGGCCTTCCGGTGAGATAGCCTTGTACAGATGTGCAGCCTTCCAAGCGCGCTCGCTCTAATTGCTCCTCGGTTTCGACTCCTTCCGCAATGGTTTTCATGCCGAGACTCACGCCCAGTCCTGCAACCGCCCTCAGCACGGCCCGGCACTCAACCCGATCGTCGGCTCCGCGGATGAATGACTGGTCGATTTTGATCTTGTCGAAGGGAAACTTTTGCAGATAGCTAAGCGAGGAATATCCCGTTCCGAAATCATCCATGGACACCTGCACCCCGTGAGCCTTGACGGCACTGAGCGTCGCGAGAACTTCGTCCGTGTAATTCAAAAGGGCGCTTTCGGTGATTTCGAGCTCGAGCCGCTGCGGTGCCAAACCGGACTTCGTTAAAGCAGACATAATTGTATCGGCAAGGTTACCTCCCCTAAATTGCATGGGGGACACGTTGACCGACACGGATAAATCATCCTGCCATGTAGATGCATCGCTGCACGCCGTTCGCAGTGCCCACTCACCGATCTGGACGATCAAGCCGGTTTCTTCAGCCAGAGGAATAAAGTCTAGCGGCGAAATGACCCCACGCTCAGGATGGTGCCATCGAATGAGTGCCTCAAATCCGGATACGCGGTTCTTGGCGAGATCGATTTGGGGCTGATAGACAAGCCCGAACTGCTTGAAAGCCAGCGCTTTCCGGAGATCGATCTCGATCGCCCGCCGACGCTGCATGTTTTCACGTAGTTCCGGATCGAACAAGGCGAATCGGGCGCGGCCACCATGCTTCGCTCGGTAAAGCGCGAGATCAGCGTTCTGCAGGAGTCTCTCCCCGGAGTGCACATCAGTTTCCAAGAAAGCGATGCCGATACTCAGGCCGATATTCACTGAATGGCCGTTGATCACATAGGTGCGACCGATGAGATCGATTAACCTCTCAGCCAAGCTCGTCGCGTCCGCGGTGCTACTAATATTTTTTTGAAGGATGACAAACTCGTCGCCGCCAACCCGCGCAATGATATCTTCCCTCCGGCATGCACTTCGCAATCGCTTGGCAACGGCCTTTAGAAGTTCGTCGCCGATCGGGTGACCCAGCGTGTCGTTGACGAACTTAAATCGATCAAGGTCCAAGGCGTACACTGCAATGTCATTGCGTACGTTCGAATCAGCTGCGATCTCCGCCTCAAGCGCGAGCAGGAGCTGCGTACGCCCAGACAGCCCCGTAAGCTCATCCAAGGGAAATGAACAGGGCCCAGGCCCTTGAATCTCTGTCGGCGTCAAAGCTACCACTATCTGGCTTTCCTCGGGCGTTTCCCACATCACGTGGGCACCGCCATCGCCCGCTCCGACGATGCTCGGCAGTCGAGCACCGGTCGGACGCTGAATATCCGATGTGGGTTTTCGAAATCGGCACGCCTGGAAAACCCGGCTAAAGAACGCCTGTTGACTAACCGGATCATCCCCTGCGAGTTGCATTGCTGCATCATTCGCATATCGAACGCTCCCATCATAACCGAATGCAAAAATGGGCTGACGAAGTCGATAAAGGTCGATGGACTGTTCTGCTTCGCTCGCAGCAACGATCGTCTTCGAAGTGCTCATGAGTAACATCCTTGCATGCGCCCTCCTGCTGGCCCGGCTACTGTTGACCTCCGTGACCGCCGGTAGCCGTACGGTATAAAGTCCGTAGCCACATCACGTGCGATGATGGAATTTCGCTCTCCGTCAGGAAACAGCGCGAACTCAGAGCTAGGCAGCAGCTAACAACCATCCAGTTGGGAGGCGTTGGCTTATACCACCCGCCAACGGTGAATGATAAAAACCTCCAACTTTATTCTTGGTGAGCGATAGCAAAGGGTAAAGAAGTTGGAATGGAGGCAAGTCTGCGATTTGACCGGCCCACGAGATTGCAGTTTAACGATATCTTTTGGGGCTGGACCAAGCTGAGACCACCGCGGTCGGACCGATCGAAGCTGGCGTAACACCCCTCATTGAGGGACGCGAGATCATCGCCGAATTCCACCTGATAGTCCGGCGCAAGGTTGAGGCGGGACTACCCGTGGATCGAGCGCGCCCGCGCAGGTCTGATCGCCTGTTCGCCGGCGGCGTCGCGACGGATGAAGCGGCGGTTCGAGCGGCGATCACTTCGTCTTGCTTCAACGGACAGACTGAGGGTCAGATCACCAAGCTCGATGCATACCCTCTGACCGATGGCGGCGACGATCGTGACACCTTCCGAGCCTCGCTTACAGCAGCAATTTCATAACCTCGGGTGATGCGCGAACCGTGGGCGAAGCTACAGAGGTCGCTATGCGGTGCCGACACGCTGAAGAGCGTAACATCGTTTCATTCGGCAGCTGGCACGGCGACTTCTTCCCTCAGGCCGGATGCCATTGGGTAGCAGGGCATGGCAAGGTCGACAGTGTGTTGTCCACTAGCGTAAACGGTGAGCACTGGGGACGGACGCGGTGCTCGATTCCGGCGGCGGCGCGACCTGGACCACGACGGTGTACGGCGCGCCACCGCGCTGTATATTGAGCTTCACGTCCTGGCCGATGCGAGCTAGCCCCACTTTGTTGCGCAGCTGCGCCGCGGTGCGGATCGGACGGTCATCGGCCATGGTGACGATGTCGCCCCTGCGCAGGCCCGCTTTTTCCGCGGGGGAATCCGGCGCGACCTCCGCAATCATGGCCCCCTCGTTGCGGCCTCTGTTAACGGACGGATGCAAGTCCTTGACCGAGACGCCGATGCGGCCTCGCTTGACCCGTCCCGTTGAGATGATCTGCTCCATCACCCGCCGTGCCATGTTGACCGGAATCGCAAAGCCGATGCCGACATTGCCCCCGGCAGGCGAGATGATTGCGGAGTTGATGCCGATCAGCTCACCGCGCAGGCTGACGAGCGCACCGCCGGAATTTCCGGGATTGATTGCGGCATCGGTCTGGATGAAATCCTCAAAGCCCTGCTTGTCGAGGCCGGTGCGGCCAAGCGCGCTGACGAGACCGGACGTGACTGTCTGGCCGAGCCCGAAGGGATTGCCGATCGCAAGAACGAAGTCACCGACCTCCAGCGCGTCGCTGTCGCCAAGCGGGAGCGCCCTCAACCCGGCTGGTTTCTGAATCTGCAGCACCGCGACATCGGTCGGCGGGTCGCGCCCGATCACCTTCGCGGAGAACTGCCGGCTGTCTTTGGTCGTGATCTGGACCGTGGACGCGCCCTCGACCACATGATTGTTGGTTAGCACATAGCCGCGCTGGGCATCGACGATGACGCCGGAACCGGTGGCGTTGACCTCCTTCTCGATCTGCTTAGGGGTGTCGAAGAATTCGCGGAAGATCGGATCACGGTACAACGGATTGTCCTCGCGGACGCGCCCAAGTACGGAAATATTGATGACTGCAGGCGTGACCTGGCGAACCAGCGGTGCCAGTGTCGGGATCGAGCCGGCCGTCCTCGCGTCGGGTACCTGGGCTGCGGCAGGATGCGATGCCGACAACGCCAGCGTAAGGAGCACCAACGAGAACCAACGCACGCGATGCATCTCGGTCACCTTGTCGCTTCGGTTGAAACTGGAAGCTGAAGCGTGCCGCTGCGTGAGGAGAGCGTCGCCAAGGCAAGCAATGGAACCGCCCAAGCGGCCGATGGCCGAGCAACACGAGCGTAAGAATCGCCTGCGGAACATCATGAGCCGCTCCGCTGCGCGGCGGCCCAGGGCCGCCGCAACCGCATCGGAACGCCGCCGCCCTGCGGAGGATCATCGTTGCCGCCGTCGAGCCGGCGCAGCGCCGCGAGAATATCCGCGAGCCGGATCGCATGGCCCATGCCCGGAATGTTACGCAAGGCCGGGCAGGATTCGACCGCGTACATATCGGAGGCCCAGGACGACAAGATAATCCGCTTCTCGGGCACCGACAGTTCCGTGTCGTTCAGAACGTCGGTCGGTGAAGCATAGTGAGCCGCGGGATGAAAGATCGGATGAAGATTGCTCGCATTGGGGTTGATATGGCTCATAAGCAATGTCTCCCTTAAACGCTCCTTTCCGAGGGATGGATGATTTGGACGGCGGCGAGCGGCCGCCGTCCAATGCTGACTTGATGCTATTGTGCGTTGATGGTGATACGTCTGATGCCGGCTCGCGCATCGGCGCAAGCCCCTGGTTCTTGAACCAAGGAATGAGATCACTAGAACCTACGGACACTCTCCTTCGTTAATCGCGGAGGAAGCACGGACGCACAGACGTCCCGCACCCCACTGTGACGGTTTCAATCGAGTCCTAAGCTGCTTTCTTCTGCGTGATCTGGACCGAAGGAGAGCCGATATCGATCTCGATCTGGCGCGGCTTCATCGCTTCCGGAACCTTTCGGACGAGATCGACGATCAACAGACCGTCCCTGAAAGACGCCTGGTTTACCTGCACGTAATCGGCAAGATTGAAAACGCGACGGAACGGCCGTGCCGAGATTCCCTGGTAGAGATATTCCCGCGTGGCTCCATCGGGCTTCCTGCCCTCGATGGTGAGCGCGTTCTGCTCTGCGGTCACGGAGATGTCGTGGACGCCGAAGCCGGCCACCGCCAACGTAATGCGGTAGTGGTCTTCTCCGGAACGTTCAATGTTATAGGGAGGATAGTTATCCTCGGCCGCCTGTCGCAACGTGGAGTCGACAAGGTCCGCCAGGCGATCGAAGCCGATGGTGGAGCGCCACAGCGGCGCAAAATCGAGTGTCCTCATAGCCAAGTCCTCCAAAGAGCAAGATGGATACGAAGGAGCGCAAGACGGACGTCCGCAAGGACACCGGCCCGGCGCAATGCCGGACCCGACCTGGCGTCCGGCATACCGTTCTCGCGGCGGAAATTTATCTAGAAAAACGGTAGATGATTTCAAGAGGAGCTGCAAAAAAAGTTCGCGGCCCGGTCGGGGCTAGAGAAGTCAGTCGCCGTTAACCATGCGCGGGCCGGTCCAAGCGGCCTCAGCAAAGTCAACCGAGCTAATTCGGCTTCGGCGTCATGACGGAGGCGCAAAAGGCCGAGCGCGGCGACCGTCAATCGTATATTGAAGCGGATGGCACGACGTCGGCCTGAGTGTCCCCGCAACGGCACTCGTAGGTGCAGGCCACGGTTTCCGTATCGATCTCCGCATGAGAACAACATCATGGCTCCGCACTTCGCACAGCACGGTGGAGACGACTTGGTCGTGAGAATGGGTGCCGGGACATGGCGGGTAAGCGTCATAAGCTGACCTCCTGCACGAAATTTCAATCCAATCCGCAGTGACTGGCCTGAATGGCCAGAAGCGATCCGACGTCTCAATCCCCTCTAAGACGCCACTTGTCGAATGTTCAACAGCGCAACGCCACCGTCTTGAACGCCGCGACAAGGGCCTTTTCCAGCTTGCCATCCATTTCAGAAAGGACCTCATAAGCCTGCCGACCCGGCAATGGCGGCTTATAGGAGCGCGCTTCGATCAAGGCGGCGAAGATATCGGAGATCGTGAGCAGCCGGACGAGATCGGGGATCTGGGCGGCACGCAAACCGTCGGGATATCCCGTTCCGTCGAGGTATTCATGATGGTGGCGAACCGCGTCGAGGACTTCCGCTGAAACACCGTGCACCCGCTGCTGCGCCTCGAAGCCAATGCTCCTGCATGATCGCGCGCTCATCGTCGTCGAGCTTGCCAGGTTTATCGAGAATCTCAACCGGGATTCTGGCTTTTCCGACATCATGGAGTGTGGCGGCAAGGCCCAGCCGCTTTACATCGGCATTGGAAAAACCAAGACTCATCGCAAAGTCGACGGCAACCCCCGTCACCAGCATGCAGTGCTGGAACGTGCCCTCATGATAGCGGCGGACAGTATCGAGCCAGGCCGACAAACCGTTGCCGGCAATGCTGTCGATGACCTGGTCCGTCGCGCTTACGGCATCGGCCAACTGGATCGGCGCGCCATCGATCGTCGCTGCAAACATCGACCCGATGGCGGCCGAACAGCGTGCAACGGCGTCCGCTGATACAGGCGGAGTGCCCTGCTCTGCCATCTCCGGCCGGAGGGCGTATTTTAGGGCTCTGGCGTCGACCGGGCTGAAGAAAATATTCGTCGCCCCGATTGCATAGGCCTGGACAATCGAGAGGCGCACGCCCCGCTCGACAATGAACAGACGGCGCGGGGCATCTTTGTGAGCCGCCAGGATCCGCCGGACCTCGTCGACATTGCAGGGGTTCCGCAGCTCGATATCGACGACAAATGTGTCAACGTGAACATCGTCGATGATGTCGTTTCCCAAAATCTGCCAGAGCCGGTACTCGGGATGCAAGGCCTCGGCAATGGTCCGGAATTTCTCGTCTCGATCGGCGAGGACACAGATCGTACTGGCCGATGACGGATCCGGCCGATTGTGACACCGATCCCCCCTCGCCAGTATCCAGGCCATCCCAGACCTCCCCCTCTATGGAACAGTCAGTGGCGGCTCTTTCGCCGGCTTGATGTTCTTCAGGAATCTGACCCCGACCCGGTCACCATCAAGGCGGACCAACCCGCAGCGTCTATAGGCAAGGCCGGTCGACGACAGCAGAAGGAAGAACTCCCGCAGATCGAGGCCAGCGGCCGGGCCGATGATCCGGAGCAGGGTCCCGCTGTCCGAGACGTCCAGCACCTCACATTCGCGGCGCCATGTGCCGTCGATCCCCACGATCTTGGCGCGCATCGCGTGCTCAAAGTAAACGCGCGGCTTTTTGCGAAGTTCTCTTGGCATGTGCGGTTGCCCTGAACAATGCTTTAGCGCTGTGCCGAAGGGGAAGCGTCGCAATACCTGCAGAGAAAATAAGAAAATTAGACGCCCGTCTCGAACTGCACGAAGCGCCAACTAAATTGCAACGGGTCTATTTTAGGAGCGGGAACTAAAAATTCCTTTAAAGAAATATCTCGAATATGATTTAGCTCATCGTGGATCAGAACGCCCGGTATTGGCGGCGGACCAGTCAGTCAGTCGCCCCATCGGCGCGAGGCCATCATATCCGGGTCTTGGTCAATCGCGTGTGGACGCCCGCCTGTTGCGCCGGTCTACGACGACTGCTTTTCCCGAGACCGCGAGGAACTGCCTCGCGGTCCAGGAGCCGCGCCGGCTGGACTCCCGAAGCAAGAGCGGCGCATGATCCAAACAAAAACAAAGAGGAGGGTTCGATGTCAGAGGATTGGCACGAAGAGCTGGAATGCCGCCGCGAGTTTGCCGTGGGGCTCGCGCGCGAAATACCGAAGCTTTTGAAAGATCGCACCATCTCGGCTGCTCAGGTCGCAGTCCTTCTGGATTCGTTGATCGCGAATATCGGGCGCTTTGACGCGTTCGCTGAGGAAATGAAAAGCTGCGACGTCGATCAATCTTTAGTCAGTGCGGCCGAAGGCATTCAAAGCGTCTACGACTCCATCGTCGAAACTGTTTCCGGCCGACTGACTGTCCTACAAGAAAAACGCTAGTCGTCACCTTGCCTCCACTGCCGGAAACGCCGAGCGGCGGCGTCCGTTCGGGCGCGGCGCCCTGTTCTATCTGCTGCGCAACCGCTTCTATATTGGCGAGGTCAGCTACAAGGGCGAGATTTTGCCCGGCGCGCAGCCGCCGCTGCTCGACCGCGATCTGTTCGAGCGGGTGCAGCACAAGCTGACCGCGCGCTGGGGCCACCGCAATCGCAGCAAAACGCGGTCGGATCATCTCCTGACCGGGTTACTGCATGACGATGCCGGCTACCGGATGACGCCGACCCATGCGACCAAGGCTGGCCGCCGCTATCGCTACTATGTCTCGACCCCGCGCCTGCATGGCGAATCCCGGACCGCGACGGTCGGGACCATATCTCGGGTTCCGGCCGCGGCGCTCGAAGAGGCGGTGATCGCCGGGCTCCGCGCCCATCGCTCCGGATCGACGGCCCTCTCC